>Ga0209062_1000015_pt1 | contig 784516 bp, 609 predicted proteins | sample Coa_R2_2_FD_187158 | JGI IMG/M metagenome (GOLD analysis project Ga0209062, IMG submission 187158) | Surface soil microbial communities from Centralia Pennsylvania, which are recovering from an underground coalmine fire - Coalmine... | ecosystem: Environmental > Terrestrial > Soil >... | reverse complement strand
CGCGCTCGCGCTCTTCCGGCGCGTTGTCAATCGTGTCGAACGCGCGGAAGGCCACCTTCGGATTGTGCTTGCTGAGCACCTTGGTGATCGCCGCGGTCAACGTCGTCTTGCCATGGTCGATGTGCCCAATCGTCCCAATGTTGACGTGCGGCTTGGTGCGCTCAAATTTTTCCTTTGCCATTGCTGCTTCTGCTCCTTACGGAATAACCGAAAAGATCCTTGAACCGCCGGCCGGTCTAAAGTCCGGCCACTACGAAACCTCGAGGCGTAAAAACACCGCCCACTATTTCTCGCCGCGGGCTTTCTTGACGATTTCCTCGGCAAGATTGCCCGGCACTTCCGCGTAGTGCGAGAAGTGCATGGTGAAATTCGCGCGTCCCTGCGAACGGCTGCGGAGGTCGGTGGCATAACCAAACATTTCCGACAACGGGACCTGGACACGGATGACGTGGCTGCCAGCGCGCGTTTCCGAGCCTTGAATCTGGGCGCGGCGCGAGTTCAGGTCGCCAAAGACGCCAGCCATGTACTCTTCCGGGGTGGTGACTTCGACGCGCATGATGGGCTCGAGGAGAACCGGCTTGGCCTTCTGGCAAGCTTCCTTGAAACCAAGGGAGCCGGCTATTTTGAACGCCATTTCCGAACTGTCCACGTCGTGGTAGCTGCCGTCGACAAGAACCACGGCAACATCGACCATCATGAAGCCGGCAAGACCGCCGGAATCCATGGCTTCGCGGATGCCCGCTTCAATCGGGGGAATAAATTCCTTGGGGATGGCGCCGCCAACGATTTTGTCAATGAAGAGGAAGCGGTGTTCCTTGTCGTAGCGCCACTTGCCGCCGGGGCCGGCGATGGACTTGGAGAGAGCATCGAGCTCGTCGGTGGACATTTCGTGCATGTTTTCGTGATCGGCGCTGGGGAGAGGATGGACGACGAGGCTGCAAACACCGTATTGGCCCTTACCGCCAGACTGCTTGACGTGGCGGCCTTCGGCCTCGGCCTGCCGACGAATGGTCTCGCGGTAGGCGACCTGGGGACGTCCGACGTTGGCGTCGACGCCGAATTCGCGCTTCATGCGGTCGACAATGATTTCGAGGTGGAGTTCGCCCATACCGGAGATGATGGTCTGCCCGGTTTCCGTGTCGGTGTGGACGCGGAAGGTGGGGTCTTCCTGAGCGAGACGGCTGAGGGCCTGGCCCATTTTGTCCTGATCGGCCTTGGTCTTGGGCTCGACGGCAACGGAAATGACGGGTGCCGGGAAATCCATGGCTTCGAGAACGACTTGCTTGGATTCATCGCAGAGCGTGTCGCCGGTGGTGACGCTCTTCAAGCCGACGCAGGCGCAGATATCGCCGGCATAGACGGCTTCGATTTCTTCGCGCTTGTTGGCGTGCATCTGGAGGAGGCGGCCAACGCGTTCGCGGGAGCCCTTGGTGGAGTTGAAGACGTAGCTGCCGGCGTTGAGAACGCCGGAATAGACGCGGATGTAGGTGACATGACCGACGAACGGGTCGGACATGATTTTAAAAGCCAGCGCGGAGAACGGCTGATCATCGGAAGCGCGGCGAAGCACGGTTTCGTCGGTGTTCGGATCGGTGCCTTCGACGGGAGGAACGTCGATCGGGGAGGGCAGATAGTCGATGACAGCATCGAGCAGCGGCTGGATCCCCTTGTTCTTGAAGGCGGAGCCGGCCAGCACGGGAACGATTTTCATGGCCAGGGTGGACTTGCGAATGGACTTGCGCATCTCCTCGAGGGAGAGTGTGCCTTCGTTGAGATATTTGTCGAGAACTTCGTCATCGTGCTCGGCGATGTATTCGACGACCTTGGAGCGGTGATCATCGTAGAACTTTTTGTCGATCGCGGAACCCTTGAGAGCGGCGGCGATATCGGGACGTCCAGCGACGAAGGCGGAGTCCCAGAGCTTGGCGACATCGAAGACTTCGTATTTGGCTCCGAGGGTTTCTTCGAGCCAGACAATGACTTTCTCTTCAAGGAAGTCGATGCAGCCGATGAAATTGTCCTCGCGGCCGAGCGGGAACTGAATCGGGACGGGATGCGCACCGAGACGCTGGCGCATGGTGCGGATGACGTGGTCGAAATCCGCGCCCATCTTGTCCATCTTGTTGACGAAAGCGAGGCGGGGGACGCGGTACTTATCGGCCTGGCGCCAAACGGTTTCCGACTGCGGCTGGACGCCGGCAACGGAGTCGAAGATAGCGACGGCACCGTCGAGGACGCGGAGGGAGCGCTCGACTTCGACAGTAAAGTCGACGTGGCCGGGGGTGTCGATGATATTGACGCGATATTTCTTGTCGTAACGTGTCCAGGAAGCGGTAGTGGCGGCGCTCGTGATGGTGATCCCGCGCTCGCGCTCCTGCTCCATCCAGTCCATGGTGGCCGTGCCTTCATCCACCGAACCGATCTTGTAAGTGACACCGGTGTAGAACAGGATGCGCTCGGTCGACGTGGTCTTGCCGGCGTCGATGTGCGCCATGATCCCGATATTGCGGGTGTCTTCGAGTTTGAATGCGCGGCTCATAGTCCCTTGGACAGCTCGTTTCTCCCCAGCTTTGGTTGTTGCGACTTCACTCACGTCATTTCCCCAATTTCGTTCCACCGCGGGCGGCGAAAAGCCGCCCCTAAATTCCGGAATGCGGGCCGGGTTAAAACCCGGGGCTCACAAACGCCGGCCGATCTGAAGTTCGGCCAGTACAGCGAAGAGCGGCCGCTACAAGGCCCTACCAGCGGTAATGGGCGAAGGCCTTGTTGGCTTCGGCCATGCGGTGGACGTCTTCCTTTTTCTTGATGGCGCCACCGCGGGAGTTAGCCGCGTCGATCAGCTCATCGGCAAGCTTGTCCACCATGGTCTTGCCGGCGCGTTCGCGCGAATACTGGAGCAGCCAGCGGATGGCCAGCGACTGGCGGCGGAAGGGATTGACTTCCACGGGAACCTGATAGTTGGCGCCACCGACGCGGCGGGTTTTCACTTCGACGAGTGGCTTGAGGTTTTCGATGGCCTTCTTGAAAACCTTGAGGGCGTCGTCATTGGTTTTCCTGGCGACCTGATCCATGGCGCCGTAGAAGACGCGCTGCGCGGTACTCTTCTTGCCGTCCCACATCATGGAGCAGATGAACTTCTCGACGATGGGTTCGTTATAAACGGGGTCGGTGGCTTGCGCGCGCCGGCTGATGATTCCTTTACGAGGCATTGCGTGTCATCGCTCCTTCAAAATCTCTGGCCTTGCCAAAATTCGCCGGCCTGAAGGCCGGTCATTACATCCCATCCCGGAAAACGACTGGCCGATCTAAAGTTCGGCCACGACAAAACCTTTGCCCTAGATCACCCCGAGAGCCATCGTGGCGGACTCCTCAGGATGACGACCCTTCACCGGGTCGTTACTTGGCGGCGGCGCTGGCCTTGGGGCGCTTGGCGCCGTACTTGGAACGGCCCTGCTTGCGGTTGTCGACGCCAGCGGCGTCGAGCGTGCCGCGCACGATGTGGTAACGCACACCCGGGAGATCCTTCACGCGGCCGCCGCGCACGAGCACGATGGAGTGCTCCTGGAGGTTGTGGCCGATGCCAGGGATGTAGGTGGTGACTTCGATGGCGTTGGTGAGGCGGACGCGAGCCACCTTGCGCAGAGCAGAGTTCGGCTTCTTCGGCGTCTGGGTATACACACGAATGCACACGCCACGCTTTTCGGGAGAACCCATCAGCGCCGGAGACTTGGTCTTGGAGACGATCCCTTCCCTACCCATCCGGACAAGTTGTGAAAACGTCGGCACAGTCGATCCTTTCGGAAGTTCTAAGTTTTTAGTGATAAGTTTTAGTTCGGGTTCGCCGACTTATCATTTGGAACTTAGCACTAACAACTCTTTGCAACCCGCCGGCCTGAAGGCCGGCCATTACATCCCAGAAAACACCTGGCCGATCTAAAGTTCGGCCACTACATCGACAGGCTAAAGCCCGCCGCCAGGGCTTGCGCGCAGACAGAGTGCGAGAACTCTCGCTTGGCGCGCAGCGAAAAACGCGAGAGCACACAAACAGGCTCAAAGGTGTACTGCGAATCCGGAGAGACCAGCAAGAAACTCCGCACGCACTCCAAGAGGAAGAACAACGCTCCTGGTTTCGAATCGGAGAGGCTCACTCGGCTTTTCGGGGCTGGCGCCCCATTCCGGCCGCTCTTCTGTCCCATTCCATCGAACTTGTTCCGGGACCGAAGAATTCCCTTCCAACCAGCCACGCGAACAAAAACCCTGAAAGGTGGCTGTTACTGCCTGGGGAAAATACCCCTGAACAAACCGTAAGTATAGAGGAGGCAAACCATTCTGTCAAATCGGATTAGCCACAGGGCAGTGGAAAAGCATGTGGAAAAGTGAGAAATGGCACGGCGCTTGCGGCCGCGGCCGCTCGAATCTTGTATTCATAACAAAATAAGGCGCTTATTGGAAAGTAGTGCCCAGGGGGAGTCTGGGTCCGGGCGGATCATCTTCTTCTTGAAAAAGAATCAGTTCGTGCCTGGCGAGTCAGAAAGGCCCAGGTCACCGAAGGTCCAGAGTCCAATGGCATGCACCATATCGTAGAGACCACTCTCGCGGAGGGCGCGCGCTGTTTTATCGGGAGGCCAAGGAGTGGAGAAGCGATCCTGACGATCGGCGATCCAGTAGGCGGTGAGGGCCATGACGGTGGCGTCTTGAGCGAGCACGTCGGGCTTGGCGGCTTCCAAGGCATCGGCGGCGGAGTGGTGGGTGTATTTGTATTCGGTGGAATCCTGATCGAGATTGATGCCGGGAAGTCCGGCGAGGATGAAGGGAGCGGTGTCGGTTTCGAGTTCGATTTTATCGGAGACTTTGATATCGCGAATGCCGCGAAGAGAATCGGCGAAGGGCTCGAAAGATTCGACAAGATCGGAGCGGCCGCCGAGCTGAAATTCGCGCACGGGTCCCTGGCCGTTATCGAGAATGACGGCCGCGAGGTGATTTTGCATTTCAGAGGCATGCTGCTTCACGTAAGCGAGGGAGCCGAGCAGGCCTTGTTCTTCGCCAGTGAAGAGCACGAAGCGAATCGTGCGGCGCGGACGAATGCCGCTTTTGACGATCGCGTCGGCGGAGGCGAGAGTCGCGGCGACGCCGAAACCGTTGTCGGTGGCGCCTTCGCTGAGATCCCAGGAATCAAGATGGCCGCCGACGACGATGATTTGTTCGGGATGTTCGCGACCGGGAATTTCGCCGACGACATTGGCGGATTCGACGGGGCCAACGGTGAATTGGTTCTGGAGGTTGATATGGACGCGCACGGTTTTTCCGGCGAGCAGATAGCGCTCGAGTTGGCCCTGGTCTTCGCGGTCGAGTTCGCCGAAGGGGATGGCGAAATCCGTGGCGAAACCGAGAATGCCGGTGTGGACCAGGCCGAGGCCTTCGGGCTTGAAGCCATAATCGCCGGTAAGGACCGCGAGCGCGCCAGCGTGGTGGACAGCACGCAGGAATTCGCCGAGCTGGCCGAAGATAATGCCGATATTGATATTGCCCTTGGGCCTGCCCTGCGCCCAAAGGAAAATAATTTTGCCGCGGTATTGGGAGGCGTTTTTGATGGCGTCTTCGAGGTCGAAGACGTTAGCGGCGGCAAGATCGGCGTCGACTCCGCCGGGAGGCGTGGAACCGGTCCAACCCATGGCCGCGACGGTGAGCTTGCGCGGCACGGGGGAGAGGATGGAGGCTTCGGCGGCGCCGCGGGTCCAGCCCTTCCAGAGATGCCATGTTTCGGCGCGGACATTCTGGAGGCCGATGGATTTCATCAGGGCGAGACCCCAGTCGACGGCTTTTTCGGCGGGGGGAGAGCCGGTGAGGCGGGGGCCGATATCGTCACTGAGTTGAGTGAGGTAGTTGAAGGCGGGCGAGTCCAGGGTGGAGTAGCCGGCGATTTTTATGAGGGCGAGTTTGGTGGCGTCGTCGGGGGGAGCAGCGAGGGCGGGGATGGCGGAAGCGGTGAGGAGGATGGCGACCAAAGAGAGTTGGCGAAGGGACATGCGGCGTGTCTCCTGAAATTTGCGTTGCGACACAACGAATCAATGTAACACGGGATTCGACGCGGGAATGGGAGGCGTGGTCCGTGATTCGTGACACGTGATCCGAAGACGAAATCAGGAAGTAAGGAGGTAATGAAGAAGCGAAGAGAAGAATTCACCACAGAGTTAGCCGAGGGGAACAGGGGAAACAGAGTGGGTGGGAAAGTGGGTGATGGGAGCATGGTTGTGGAAGAGGGCGCGGATCGAGAGATTTGCGTCCCCAGGGGAAGGCGACCGGGCGGACCAACGAGAGGTGGCCGATCTAAAGTTCGGCCACTACAAGGGTGGCGGCCCTACCAAAGAAAGGCAAGAAGGCGGCGTAAAGCCGCCCCTACACGTGGGGGTGCAGGGAGTGAAACGCGGGAACAGAGCGAGGTTTACGGTGGGGCGGAGGGCACCTACACTGGCAACGTGCGAAAACATTGGTGGAAATTCGGGGCGAGTTGCGTTTTGGGTGTGGGGTTGAACTGCGCGGGCACACTCGCGCAGGAGGCAGTGCAAGAGCCTGCCAAGACGCAAGCAAAACCGCAAGAAGCGAAGCCAGCCGAAGTAAAAACACAAAACGAAAAGCAGAGGGCGAAGGGGGAAGAGAAGGCGGGGCTTCCGTTTCAGATCACGCTGCTGGAGACACGGGTGCGGTTTGAGGCGAACGGGGATTCGCGGAAGGAGGTGCACACGGTCGTCAAGATCAACGATGGGATTGGGGCGCGGCAGTTTGCACGGCTGGGATTCGATTACGACCGGGCGTTTCAAGGCGTGGAGATTCCGCTGGTGAAGATCACGCATGCGAACGGGGGAACAAGCGAGATTTTGCCGAGCGCGATCGCGGATGTGCCGAATCCGGCGGTGGAGAAGTATCCGGCATACCAGGATGTGCGGCTGAAAACTGTGCGGATTCTGGGATTGCAGGGAGGGGACACGCTGGAGTATCGCGTGATTACGACAACGACGAAGCCGCCGCTGGCGCCGGATTTTTGGCTGGAGCACACGTTTGAGCGGTCGGGACAGGTGTTGGAGGAGCACTACGAACTCGACCTGCCCGCAGCGGTTACACTGGACTTGCGGATTAATGAAGCGACGCCAGCATCAAAGAAGACCTGGTCCGTGGGTGAAGAGAGTCGGGTAGTTTACCGTTGGTCGAGCCAATTTGCGGCTCATTCCAATGACAGCGGCGAGGTCGACGGATCGGCGAATCCAAAACCGGGGGCCGATATTTCCTTATCTACAGTGAAATGGCCACTTCTGTCGGCACGATTGGAGGAAGCGCTGCTGCTTGGGTCACAGTCGTGGCCAGCAAAAGGCACTCTGCAACCGGAAAATTCAGCGGAGATTAACGAGAAAGCGATTTCCCTCACGAAAACGCCGGGAACAGATCTGGACCGGCTTCGCGCGATCTACAAATTTGTTTCAAGTGAAATTCGGACCGTGGACCTGCCTCTGGGCGCGACAGGGTTCGCGGGGCGTCCACCACAGGAGGTGCTAAAGACGGGTTATGCAACCGCCGAAGACAAATATGTGCTGTTCGCGGCGCTGGCCAGAGCCCTAAAGCTTCCGAGCCGAGCAGTATTGACGGGCTATTGTGACCGACAAGGCGTTGCGATTCCGACGAATTTTCGGCACATAGTCATTTTCTCGCTCCTGGGGGATACCGAATATTTTCTTGATCCGAGCCTGGAGGTCGCGCCATTTGGGCTGATTGCCACGGTGCCGGAAGGCTGTGGGTTCCAGCTGGATCGCTCCAATTTTGCGGTGAGCTCAAGAGGCCATGAATGGACGCAGATTCCGCAGACTCTGCCGTTCGCGGCGTTTCAAAAGGTAAATGTGGAGGCGAGTATCAACCCAGCAGGAACCTTGATAGCGAAAATAAAGTATGTCACGCGGGGAGAGAACGAGTTGGTGTTGCGGGAGGCGTTTCATCAGGCTTCGAAGGAGCGGTGGAATGAGGTGGCGGGGTTGCTGGCGCTTTCGGATGGGTTTCGGGGGCACATCGAGAGTGTGAAGGCTTCGGACGCGATGGAGACAGAGAAGCCGTTTGAAGTGGAATACGAGATTGCACAGTCGAAGTTTGTGGACTGGGCGAAGAAGCCGGTGCGGATTCCGGCGCTGCTGCCACTGATTACGCTGCCGGATGCGCCGGGGAAGGCCGGGGAGAAGATCGATTTAGGGACGCCGCTGGACGTGGAGACGCAGATGACGCTGAGATTGCCGGAAGGGGCGCAGGTGCAGACGCCGCCGGGAACTTCGGTGAGCCGAGATTATGCGACATACGATTCGAAATACGAAGGGCATTTGAACACGGTGACGGCGACGCGGAAGATTCATTTTGTTCTGCGGGTAATTCCAGGAGAGCGGGCCGCGGATTACAACGCGTTTACGCGCGCGGTGAAGAATGATGAAGGGCAGGCGATTTTGCTATTCCCAGCGGAGAAGCCGGAAAAGAAATAGCAGAACCCTTTGATTCCATCGGGCTGGTCAGCGCTGACGCTATGCCAGGGTCCCTCCACTTCGCAGCGGCCAACCGCGCCGCTGCTCCGGTCGGGATGACAGATAAAGAAAAAGCTCACCACAGGGAACACAGAGGACCGCAGAGAAAGAAACGAAGAGAAAGAAGAGCGCGCCGTTCGATCGTAAGAACCCACCCTTCAGAAAAAGCGCGAAGGATGGGTCATCCTCAAGTTCATTGGATGACCGGCGTAACGAAGGGCACAGCCAGGAATGGCAGTGCGGAATTTCATGCTGATCCCTGACGCTGATTACCCCACAAATAAAGAGGGCCCACCCACAAAACCCAAAGAAGGCGGCGCAAAGCCGAGCCTATAGGAGAAGATACAGGCCGAAGCCTGTGCTACTGGTCAGATTTCGAGGACTTCTTTTTCCTTGGAGGCGGAGAGGTCTTCAATTTTTTTGGTTTCGGAGTGGGAGAGCTTGTCGAGTTCCTCGAGGGAGCGCTTATGCTCGTCCTGGCTGATTTTTTTGTCTTTTTCGAGCTTGTCGATGGCTTCCTTGACGTCGCGGCGGATATTGCGGATGGCGGTGCGGTGATTTTCGAGGGCTTTGTGGATCTGCTTGACGAGTTCCTTGCGGCGTTCGCCGGTGGGGGAAGGAATGGGGATGCGGAGGACCTTACCGTCGGTGTTGGGGTTCAAGCCGAGATCGGAGGCGCGGATGGCCTTGTCGATGAGAGCGACGGCGCTGGGATCCCAGGGCGAGATGAGCAGCGTGCTGGCGTCGGGGATGGTGATGTTGCCGAGCTGGTTCACGGGCAGGGGCGTGCCGTGATAATCGACGCGGACGTGATCGAGAATGGCGGCGTTGGCGCGGCCGGTGCGGATGGAAGCAAGCTCCTTGCGGAAATCCTCGACAGCCTTTTCCATGCGGGATTTGGCGGTGGCGAAGGCATCTTTGGTGGTGGCGATGTTGGTCATGAGTTTTGTGTCCTCGGTCAGAGTAATGAGTATTCAGAAAGGAGCGAACAGCGAGCAGCGAACAGATAACAGGAACCAAAAGATTATTGGAATGCAGCTCCCAGTCAGCCGCAATGACGGCTGACGCGCTCATTGGCGCAGTGCCCCTGCAAGCAGTTCTTATATTGCGGCAGGGGGAGGAGGAATTTCAACCAGGGGTAGGAGGAAGTGGCAAGTGGCGAGAATGAAGAGAAGAGACGGAAAGGAGCGGGTGGTTTTAACACATAGGGCAGTGAGGAAGAGCACAGAGAAGATGAGAGGTGGATGCCGCTCGATCGTAAGAGCCCATCCTTTCCGCACAAGGCGCGGAAAGGATGGGGAACCGGCAAGTTCAGGTGATCGAAGACGTAACGAAGAGCGCAGGCTAAAGCCCGTGCTCGAGGGAGGCCGATCTGAAGTTCGGCCACTACCTCACAAAGATGCGGGTGAACCCGCCAGGGCAAAACAAGAGGTTAGGCCGGGGTGATGGTGGAACCGACGCGTTCGCCGAGGACGGCGCGGCGGATATTGCCGGGCTGGTTCATGTTGAAGACGACGATGGGCATGCCGTTGTCCATACAGAGGGAGATGGCGGTGGCGTCCATGACCTTGAGATTCTGGTGCAGGACTTCGCGATAGGTGATTTCGGCGAAGAATTTGGCGCCGGAGACTTTCTCGGGGTCGGCGTCGTAGATGCCGTCGACGCGGGTGGCTTTCAGGATGACGTCGGCCTTGATTTCCATGGCGCGGAGAGCGGCGGCGGTGTCGGTGGAGAAGTAAGGATTGCCGGTGCCGGCGGCAAAGATAACGACGCGGCTCTTTTCGAGATGGCGAGTGGCGCGGCGGCGGATGAAGGGCTCGCAAACCTGGTGCATCTCGATGGCGCTTTGCACGCGGGTGTGGACGCCGAGCTTCTCGAGCGCGTCCTGAAGAGCGAGGGCGTTGAGGACGGTGGCGAGCATACCCATGTAGTCGCCGGTGGCGCGGTCGATTTCAAAGCCGCGCTGTCGGGCGCCACGGAAGATGTTGCCGCCGCCGACCATGATGGCGATCTGCACGCCGAGCTTGTGGACTTCGCGAAGCTCCTGGGCGATGGCGTAGATGGTCTGGCCGTCGATGCCGAAACCTTGCGAGCCCTGGAAGGATTCGCCGGAAAGTTTGAGGAGGATGCGGCGATAGGCCGGACGCTTTCTAGAGGATTTTTTGGTCAGTTTGGATTGCGAGGCCATGTGACTCCGTTGGTGAGAATTGGGCTGGAGGGATTGTAGCAAAAGAAGGTGACCTGTGGCCCGTGTACGGTGATCCGAAGCAAGCGGCGAGTGACCAGTGGCGAGTCGCGGGAGAGGAAAAGCGAAAATAGAAGCTTGAAAATGGGTGGAGGATGGGCTTCGGTGAAGGAGGCGGGTTGTTTAACACAGCGGGCGCCATTCGCAGGAACCGCTCAGGGCAAGCAGGAATGGCTGTGCCACAAGAGAAGGCAAAGAAAAAAGCCGCGCCCTGAAACGGCAGGGCGCGGCCGGGAGTTTGCGAGATCGCAGAGCACAGGCTGAAGCCTGCGCTACAGGCGGCCGATGCGAAGTTCGGCCACTACGCGGCAAAGAAAGCGGGGCAATCCCGGCCCCTACAAAACGGGAGACAGTTAGGATTGCGAATCCGCTGGGGGAACAGGAGAAGCGGCGAGCTGAGTGGGGACTTCGCCGACCTTGAAGCGGGAGAAGCGGCGGATGGCGATGTTTTCGCCGAGCTTGGCGATGGCCTGGGTGATTTTCTCGCCGATGGTGACGGTCTCGTCTTTGATGAAGTGCTGCTCGTAGAGGCAGGACTCCTCGTAGAATTTCTCCATTTTGCCCTGGACGATTTTCTGGATGACGGGCTCGGGCTTGCCGGTGGCGCGGGCCTGGGCGGCGTAGATTTCGCGCTCCTTTTCCAGCATTTCGGGAGTGACGTCCTCGCGGCGAACGTAACGAGGATCGACGGCGGCGATGTGCATGGCGACGTCGTGGCACAACTGTTGAAAGGCTTCGGTGCGTGCGACGAAATCGCTTTCGCAATTGATTTCGACGATGACGCCGATCTTGCCGCCGGCGTGGATATAGTGGCCGATGAGGCCTTCGGTGGCTTCGCGCGTGGCCTTCTTGGCCGCGGCGGCCTGGCCCTTTTTGCGAAGGACTTCAATGGCCTTCTCAATGAGCCTGGCGGTGTCCGGGGCATCACCCAATTGGGAAGCGGCTTCGACGAGTGCTGCGCGGCAGTCGCTGAAGCCGGCGTTGGTTCTCTCTCTGAGGTCCTTAACGAGCTTGGCTGGAATTTCCATGGCAGGTTTTGAGGTACTCATCCTTTTTTCTAGTTCGAAGTTGAAAGTTTAAAGTTCAAGAGTGAAACCTTAAAGCGATAACCCGAAATTTCCTTTCTAAGAGCGCCGGTCCCGAAAAATCATACGGGTCCAAATTGCGGACATCGGAAAGCGGGCGCCGCAAATTCCCGGAAAAAGGGCCGGTCTAAAGAACGGGCACTACAAAAAGGGCCCGGCGTGGGAATTTTCACCGCACCGGGCCAACGAAATGGGTTCGTCTTGCGCCGATGGTTAACGGACTTGCTCGTCGGGAGGGACGGTGGTCTCCGCGGCCTCGATGAACTGTTCGGAGCCATCGACGAAGTCGCCTTCCTGCTTTTCGTACTGCTCGTAAGCACTGGTGTCCACGTAATCGGGGCCGGCTTCGACGGCGGCCTGGTCTGCCGCAGCCTTCTGGTCGGCGACCTGGGATTGCTCGTAGAGGGAGCGGCCTTCGGCGACCGAGTCAGCAATCTTGGTGGTGAAGAGGCGAATGGCGCGAAGAGCGTCGTCGTTGCCAGGGATGATCCAGTCGACCATGTCCGGGTCGCAGTTTGTGTCCACGACAGAGACGACGGGAATGCCCATGCGGCGGGCTTCCTTGACGGCAATTTCTTCGGCATTGGAATCGATGACGAACATGGCGTCCGGCAACTGGGCCATATTTTCGATGCCCTCGAGGTTCTGCTGGAGATGCTTCATCTCGCGGTCGAGGCGGGCGCGCTCTTTCTTGGAGAGCTGAGCCATGCGGCCGTCTTCTGTCATGGCCTTGAGGAGCTTGAGGCGCTTGATGGATTTCTGCAGCGTGGCCCAATTGGTGAGCGTGCCGCCCAGCCAGCGGTGATTGACGAAAAACGCACCGCAGCGCTTCGCTTCTTCCGCGACGGCTTCCTGGGCCTGACGCTTGGTACCGACAAAAAGAACGGAACGACCCTGGCTGGAGATGTCGCTGACGAAGCGAGAGGCTTCGCGGAACATCTTGAGCGTTTTCTGCAGGTCGATGATGTGAATGCCATTGCGCTCGCCGAAGATATATTCCTTCATCTTCGGATTCCAACGACGCGTCTGGTGGCCGAAGTGGACGCCGGCCTCCAGCAGCTCCTTCATGGTGATTTCGACTGCCACATTGCCTCCTAGAGAGATAGCTACTTGTCGTTGCCCCTCGACGAAGAGCACAGGCAGGAGTGCCTGTGCCACAAGAGAGGACATTGCGCAGCAGCCTCTTGCCGGCAGCTTGCCGGCCGTGATCTTGGCGGAGCGGCATACGCCGCGCCACCAGAGCCCATAAAGCGAGACCAGTTGCCTGATGGCCCGCGAAGAAGGCGGCATAAAGCCGCCCGTACACGAGCGAGAGCCAAGCGATTAACGCTTGGTGAACTGGAAGCGCTTGCGCGCGCCCTTCTGCCCGTACTTTTTGCGTTCCTTCATACGGGAGTCGCGCGTGAGAAAACCGTTTTTGCGAAGAGCCGGGCGAAGTTCCGGGTTGAAGCGGCTGATGGCGCGGGAAAGACCCATGCGCACCGCACCGGACTGCCCGCCGACACCGCCGCCGTTGGCGGTGGCGACGACGTCCACCTGCTCGGTGAGGCTGGTGAACTTCAGGGGCTCGGTGGCGTCATGCAGCCAAGCGTGATTTGGGAAATAGGCTTGGACGGCGCGGCCATTGACGGTGAACTTGCCGCTGCCCGGCCGGACAAAGACGCGGGCGATGGATTCCTTGCGGCGTCCCGTGCCGTGAAACCAAGTCTTGCTGCCCAGTGCGGGCGTTTCGACAGTACTCAAAGCTCCTCCTCAAACTCATTTTGACGAGACGGGTCCTGCTCTCTCGTCCTGATCCATGCGCGGTTGAATCCCTGCTAAGGCACCACTTAGAAGGAACCACAACGTGCAGAAGAACATTTGGCAACGTTGGCGAATCGTTTGCCGGAGTTGCCAATAAGCGCCCGCCTCAAAAGGCGGCCGCTACAAAATTCATGCCCCGCAAACCCGCCGACCTGGGGGTCGGGCAGTAAGAAGCCGGACAAAGGGCTGGCCAATCTAAAGTTCGGCCAGTACACAAGACCAAGAGGCGGCAGGCTAAAGTCCGCCGCTACATCGCGACAGCTTGGGGCTTCTGGCCAGCGTGACGCGCGAGGCCGGCGGCATCGCGATACACACGCAATTTCTTGGCGCGGCGGGCACGAAGCTTGTTCTTTGGCAACATGCCAACGATCGCTTCGCGGACGAGCCATTCGGGACGCGCTTCGCGAACACGCTTGGCCGGAACTTCCTTCAAACCACCCGGATAACCGCTGTGCGAATAATAGAATTTTTGATCGACCTTGTTGCCGGTCATTTTAATCTTGTCGGCGTTGATGACCACGACGTGGTCGCCGGAATCGAGATACGGCGTAAACGTGGGCTTATCCTTGCCGATCAGGAGGCGCGCCACTTTGCTGGCGAGACGACCGAGAACCTGATCCTTGGCATCCACGACAAACCACTGAGCGCCCGTCTTGAGGGCTTCAGCTTCCTCTCCCTTGGGTACGTACGTCCTCATTGCAACAGTCACACCTTTCCCTGAAAAGACAAAATCCAAGTTTAGGGGGTGCGGGGAGAATTGTCAACGGAACAGTTCGACGCGGGGCGAGGAAACTGGGGCTAAGTGGCAAAGGTTGAATGGGTTGGGAGAGCAGATTATGCACAGAAGTAAAGCAGTGGAGCTGGAAGTTGAGAAAAGAGACCTATACTTAGGTGAGCAAAGCAAGATTCAACGAGCAATTTTAGTTTGCGGATTGGATTGAAGGGGCACGGGCGGAAGTGCCTGCGCCACACGAAGAAGGCGGCATAAAGCCGCCCCTACATCAGGAATAAGGAATGATGGCAGAACAAAACATGCCGCCGTTTTCAGAAGGCGTCAAACTGGCGTGGAGGCTTGCGGCGGAAGAGGCCGTGCATGCGGGGCAACCGCAGATCGATCCGATTCACCTGCTGCTGGGAATTTGCGGGGTAGAGCGAGCGATTCGCGAAGAGGCGTGGGAGCGGTACGCGGTTTCGCTCAGCCGGATTCCAAGCGTTAAGGAAGAATGGGCTGAGGTGCATGACGCGGCAGGAATGGCGGGGCTGGACGTGGTGCATTTGCGGCGAGAGGTGCGGGCGCGACTGCCGCAGACTTCGATGGCGCTGCCGGCGAATCACGTGGCAAAGCGGTCGGAGGCGGCGCGGGGAGTGTTTGACCGCGGGGAGCAGCGCGCGGCGCAATCGGGGCGACCGCTGGTGAGCCTGCTGGATTTGCTGACGTCCCTGCTGCCTACTATCGTGGACAAGGACGCGACGATTCCGGGGCATTTTGGCGGAGCGTTGCACAAGCTGGAGTCGCTGATGGCGCCGCCGCCGGTTTCGGGGGTGACGCTGCTATTGGATGCGACGCGATCCGCGGTGCAGCCGCCGCTGAAAGATTTGAAAACCACGCCGCGGGAAGCGTTGTTTTACGACTTGCCGCTGCAGATGGCTTCGGCGCCGAATTATCAGGCGATGCTGGATTGCGCGGTGAGTTCCCTGCTGAAATTTTTTCCGAGTGCGGATCACGGGGTGATGCTGCTCCGGGACCGTGGGTCGAGCAGCCTGCTACTGCAAGCGCACGTACCGGCGGGGGAGCCATCGGCGAGCATGGAGCTTGCCGAGCACGTGCTGCGGCAAAATTCGGCGGTGATCTGGAATCCGGCGGCGGCAGCGGCGAGCGACATTGGGGCGCGCAGCCTGATCGGGATGCAGACGCAATGCGCGATGTACGCGCCGCTATCGTGGCAGAACGAGCGGCTGGGGGTGCTGTGCGTGGACACGAGGCGGCCGGCGCGCGCGTTCAGCCCGGAAGACTTGCGGCTGTTCATTGCGATTGCACATCACGTGGCGCTGGCGATTTATTCGCAGAAACAGACGCGGGAGTTGCAAGCGCAGAACCTGCTGCTGCAGCGGCTGCTGACGCATTTTTCGCCGAAGGTGCGGCAAAGGCTGCTGGAGCGGGCGGGGCGGGGACGGCTGACGCTGGGAGGCGAGCGGTCCGAAGTGAGCATTCTGTTTTCGGACATCCGCGGATTCACGAAGATGAGCGCGGGCATGGAACCCGACGACGTGGTGGACATGCTGAATCATTATTTTGCGGCGCTGGTGGACGCGATTTTTCGATGCGAAGGGACCGTGGACAAATTTATCGGAGACGCGATCCTGGCGGTTTTCGGGAGCCCGGACGCGGACGCGGAGCAGCACCGGCACGCGCTGCATGCGGCGCTGGCGATGCAGGAAGCGGTACAGAGATTGAACGCGGAGCGGAAGACGCGGAATCTGCCGACGTGCGAGATCGGGATTGGCGTGCACTCGGGCGAAGTGCTGCATGGATTTGTGGGCACGCAGGAGCGGCTGGAGTTCACGGTGGTGGGGGACGCGGTGAACCGGGCATCGAGGTTTTGCGCGGCGGCGGGAGCGAACGAGATTATCGTGAGCGCGGAATTTCTGAAGCACGTGTGGCGCGACGTGGAAGTGGAAGCGCGGGAAGTGCCGACGAAACACGAGGGGACGTGGTCGGCGTTCCGAGTGGTGAGGTTAAAGGCGGCGAGATGATTTCAAGAAGTGGCGAGTGACGAGTGGCGAGAGAAGAAAAGCGAAAATAGAGACTGGAAAATAGGAAAGACCGGAAGAGCTGAGGCGGAAATTTTGAGCAGGGCAGAGAGTCAGGTGGCGGCGGCTTTGCGGGCGAGGAGGCGGTAGCCGTGTTGGGTGGCCTCCTTGGCGAGCGAATTGAGCGCGGATTTGCGGGCAGGGCCGGTAAGAGATTCGGCCTGAGCGAGACGTGCTTCGAGAGCTAACTGCAGCATTCCAGCTTTGCGCGATTCCAATTCCAATTTTTTCAGATCGGACAAGAGAGCCTGGGACGGCTTGGGAGAATTCTGCACCGCGGCCTGCTGGATGAGGAAGGCGGCGCGGGTGGCTGGATCCTGCAAGTCGCGCAGGTGATCCTTGGCCTTGACGAGTTGCTGCTCGGCGTCGGCGTGGCGATTCAGGCCGAGATAGACCTGGGAAAGAGCGCAGCGGGCGGCGACTTCGCCGGCGGGGTCGCTTTTGGCGAGAAAATACTGCAAAGCGGATTGGGCGAATTTTTCCGCAGCGGGAAAATCGCGTGTGTTGACGGAAAGATCGGCGAGGGAGAGCTGGGTGTAGGCGACGTCGTCCTTGGCGTCGAGAGCTTGCTGAAGCTTGAGGGCGAGCTGATAGTGGGATTCGGCGTCAGGAAGCTGGTCGGAGGCGAGAAGAACGTCGCCGAGGGTTTGCTGGGCGCGCGCCTGGCCCTGCTGGTCGCCAAGGTTAACCATGAGTTGCAAAGCTTCCTGGCAATTCGCAGGAGCCTGGGAGACGGCTCCGGTCTGCAGTTGTGCGCCGCAAAGATTGAGCAAGGCCATGGAGAGGTTCTCTCTGTCACCGAAGGGGCGGGCTTCGTCGATGACTTCGTGGAGGATGCGAATTTCGGACGAGGTGTCGCCAGTGCTGCCGGAAACGTCGGCGAGGCCGAGTTTGGCGAGGAGGAGATCGTTGTTGATGCCGGAGCGCTCCTGGGAAACCTGAATGCTCCGCTCGAAGAACTTTTTGGCTTCGGGGAAATTGCCCTTGGAGCGCTGGATGTTGCCAAGATTAAAGAGGGCGCCGGCTTGATCGCGCATGTCGCCGATGCGAGTGGCAATGGCGAGGGCCTGCTGATAGAGGGGCTCGGCTTTGTCGTAGTCGCCGTGATTGAAGTAGTTGTTCGCAACCGAGTTCTGAGCGCGGGCGGAGCCGAGGTCGTCGCCTTGCTGTTGATTCAGGGCGACAGCGTTCGCGCAAACCGTAGAAGCTTCGGCGGTCTTTCCGAGGTCGAGCAGCGCCTGGCATTGGGCGATTTCGGCGCGGGCCTGGAGGAGGCCAGCACCGAGAGACTTGGCGAGTTCGGCGGCAGAGGTAGCATCCTGAAGGCGCTCGGTGTTGTTGCCGAGGCGGGCCTGGACTTCGGCGAGGGCAAGTTTGACTTCGGCGGCGAGTATAGGTTCGGGGAGACGGGAATGATCCAGCTTGCGGAGAGTGGCGAGGGCCTCTGGGTAATGCTTGCCGGCGATTTGACTCTGGGCAAGGAGGAGAGCGTAGGAGTATTTGTCCGGGTTGATCTTCCAAAGCGAGGCATAGAAATCCGCCGCGTCATCCCATTTGCCGGAGTAAGCAAGATAGCGGGCACGAATGAGTGAGTTTTTATCGCCGGAAAGTGAGTCGGCGAGATCGGCGGCGCGCTTGGCTTCGTCCCGGGCTCTGGTTTCATAGCCAAGTTGCCAAAAGGATTCGGCAAGGGCGCTGCGAATAGCGGCGTTGGTGGGGTCGGCTTCGGAGGCGGCAAGAAACGCGTCCTTTGCCTGAGCGTATTGGAACCGCTGCAAGTACACCTGGCCCTCGGCAAAGGCTTTGGAAGCTTCGTCGTTGATGGGAATAGCGCGATCGGCGCCGCGCGTTTCGGCGGGAGAGAGGCTTACACCGAGTTTCCGGCGAACTTCGGCGCCGGCGGTGGGGATAACGTCGACAAGTTGATCCTCGGTGATGCTCTTTGGGATGCCACCCAGACTTTCGCCGGTCCTGGTGTTGACCAGGCGGATGCTCCACAAGATGCGGCGGTGAGGGGGAACGCCTTCGACCGTGTAAGTGCCAAAAACCACATAGTGACAGCCGATTTTGTAGAGCCGGGCGAGCGTCTCCGAAGACGGTTCTTCCGGCATTTCATGCGGGCTCTGGTATTTCCAAACCGGCTCGGTGGCCTGGGGACTCATATAGCGAATTTGCGCGACATCGAGGGTGCCGCCCAGATTGGTGCGAAGCTCATTTCCCCATCGGTCCAGATTGGGGTCGCCGGAAAGATTCTTGAAACCAAGGACGGCGACGCTGGGAGTCTGGCGGCGAGGAAGAAGATTCGGGAAGGCGACGCCGATCACGACACCGATCACGGCGACGGCGAGGAGGGCGAGGGAGGCGAAGAGAATGCGATTGCGGCGCTGGCGGAGGGTGATCTCGGAGCGGAGCAGGGTTTCGGCTTCACCGGCGATGGCGCGTTCGACGTCCTCGACATTTTGGAAGCGGTCGGATGGTTCGCGTTCGAGACATTTGAGAATGGCACGGGACCAGCGATCGTCGAGCTCGGGGAGGATGGACTTGGGAGAAGGGGCGGGCGCTTCGAGGCGTTTGAAGGCGAGTTCGCGCCAGTTGGCGCCGCTGAACGGAAGGCGGCCGGTGAGGATTTCGAAAAGGACGACGCCGAGAGCGTAAATATCGGTGGCGGGCGTAATGGCTTTGCCGGCGACCTGCTCGGGGGCCATGAAGGCAGGCGTGCCGAGCATTTCGCCGGTGCGCGTAAGCGCGAATTCGGCGGGATCGAGAGAATGGGCAAGACCGAAGTCCGTGATAACGACACGAACGGAACCAGAGCCGGAAGCGGGCGGAACGAGGAGGACGTTGTTGGATTTGAAGTCGCGATGGACGACGCCGGCCTGATGCGCGGCGGAAAGTCCGGCGACCATCTGCTTGAGGAGAGGAAGAGATTCGATGGTGGAGAGCTTCCCTTTTTGTTTGAGGAACTGGTCGAGCGTGTGGCCGGAGAGTAGCTCCATGCTGACGACGAGGATGTCCGATTCGCCGGGCTTGTCGGACTCATGGCGGAAAAGATCGAAGGTGCGGCAGACGTTGGGATGGGTGACGCGCTTGGCGACGACAATTTCCTGGCGGAAGCGCTCGAGGGATTGCACATCGGCAAGGAGAACGGAGCGAACGGTTTTGAGAGCGACTTTTTGTTTGAGTTCGATGTCGAGGGCTTCGTAGACTTCGCCCATGCCGCCGTGGGCGATGAAGCGCTCGATGCGGAAGCGTTTGGCGATCAGATGGCCGGGAGAGAAGGCGGAGATTTTTTCGGAAGTGCGAGGCTGACCGGGATCGAGATAACTGATATTGGGAGTGACGCTGGGCGTACGGGTATCGAGAGTCTGCTGGCTGAGGTCGTCCCGGGGCGGCTTGCGCGGAGCGTCGTCCATGGGCATGGGCGGATCGTTGAGGGGGATTATGCCACAACGGGGAGAGAGCGCAGCGAAGAGGAATTGGGCGGGAAGGAGGAAGGATAAGCGTTGGGAGGGATGCGCCAAAATGGCGAGAACCGGCGGAAGGGGCTGGAGTCCGCAAAGGAGGTGCGAAAGTGTGCAAGTTTTTTCCGCTTCTCTACGACAATCAAAAGATTCCAGGGGAAATCTCGCCGATAGCAAAAAAAGCACTTGACCCCGGAAATCGACTTTGCAAAACTTTCGCGAAACGTCCCCTTCTCAGACTCGACTAGAACGCATCCTTCTATTTACGAGGTGGTCCATGAATTTGAGAAAGACCGGGTATTGGCTGGTGGCGGCGGTGGCGGCAGCGGCGCTGACGGTTCCCTGCGCGCAGGCGACTTCTTATATACGGGGTTACGTGAGGCCGTCGGGAGATGGGCCGAACGTGTGCTCCGGCAGCAGCAATTGTGTAGAAAAGACGGGCAGCGGATCCTTCACCATCAGTACGGACCTGTTCGGGGTAACGGGAACGAGCACGTTCTCCTACGATATCCTGAGTTTTCTCTCGAACGGCGAGGAAAGCGCGGGGCAAACAACGGATAACACGATCGATGCGGTTTCGCTGACTTCGTTGAATCTGCAAGCGGGCGACGTGCTTACGTTTGTGTTCGAGGGAGCTATCCCCACGGCCACGGACAGCCTGGGTCAATCCCTTTTCGCGGTTTTGGGCTGCGGCACGGGGAAGAATGCCATCTATGACTCGTCGTTCCCCGCCAATCTCGTGAGCAGCAACTGCACGAACTACGACGGCACATCGTTGATTACGAGCGAGAGCGACTCGGGAACTTCCGCGACATTCACGATCGCGAATGGAATTACGTTCCCGACGCAGTTTGCGTTCAGTTTTCCGGATGGGCAGCTTCCCATCGAGATTGACGTCTCCGCGCCGACGGTGAACACGCCGGAGCCGGGGACGCTCTCGCTGCTGGGGGCGGGATTGCTGGGACTGGGCTGGCTGAAGCGGAAGCGCGCGGCTTAAACAAAACATTCGCCGATTATTGACGCGGGGTGAACATGGTTCACTCCGCGTTTTTTTGTTTGGGGTTTCCCGTGACGAACACAAAAATAATTCCCCGTTGCGGCGCGGAAGTTCCTTCATTAACATACGGGCAGTTTGTTGGCGGGGCGCGTGCGGCTGAGGCCACTAAAGTGTGCCCCGATGCAAGGAGCCTGCCTATGTTGTTTCCTCGTGGTTCTCGAACGGTTCTTGGTCTTTTTACGGCAGTCGTATTGGCGCTGCCCTCGCTGGCGCAGACGGCGGCACCGGCAGCCGCCCCGCCGGCGAATGCCGGCCCGAAGAAGCGAGTTGCGGTGATGGATTTCGATTACGGGACGGTGCGGACGACGGTGCAGCAGATCTTCGGGACGGACCAGGACGTCGGCAAAGGCATTTCGGACATGCTGGTGGAGAAGCTGGTGAACGGCGGGCAGTATTCGGTGATCGAGAGAAACGCGCTGGATAAAATCCTGAAGGAACAGAATTTTTCGAACAGCGACCGAGCGGATTCGTCGACGGCGGCGAAGATCGGGGCGGTGCTGGGCGTGGACGCGATCATCATCGGATCGATCACGCAGTTTGGCCGCGACGATCAGCACACGAACGTAGGCGGAGGAGGATACGGCCTGGGACGCTTCGGACTGGGCGGGGTGGGAATGGGCAAGTCGAAGGCGGTGGTGGCCATCAGCGCGCGGATTATCAATACTTCGACGGCAGAAATCATGGCCGCGGTAACGGGCAAGGGTGAATCGACGCGCAGCGACACCAAGCTGATCGGCGGCGGCGGGGGATGGACAGGCGGAGGCGGAGGCGGGCTGGACATGGGCAGCAGCAACTTCGCGAACACGATACTGGGGGAAGCGGTGCGGGCGGCGGTGGACAGCACGGCGGAGCAACTGAACGCGGACTCGGGCAAGGTGGTGGCGACGAAGATCGCGGTGAACGGACTGGTGGCGGACGTTTCGGGGAACACGCTGATCCTGGACGTGGGGAAAAAGGCGGGAGTGCACGTGGGCGACAAGCTGGATATCAGCCGTCAGGTGCGCGTGGTGAAAGACCCGAAGACGGGGAAAGTGCTGAGGGAGATCACCGACAAACTGGGCGACGCGACGGTGACGGAAGTGGACGACGATTCGTCGACGGCGACGTTCAACGGAGCGACGCCGCCGAAAGTCGGCGACGTGGTGAAGAGCAGCCCGTGAGGACAAGTCCGAGCCGGAAGTCATTTAAGTTATAAGTTCCAAGTTGGAAGTTATAAGTTGGAAGTGAAGAAAAAGCATCTGGGTGAGCGATGGCAGCGAGTCCGGGCGAAGGTGTCCGGGCTCGTTGTATTTTCGGGCGGGTGTTTCGTGTATGCTCGGGGGAATTAGCGACCCGACCGGGAGGCGTTCATGACGGCCGAATTCACCGTAGGTCAACACGTTGGCGATTATGAGGTGCTTTCGATCCTTGGACTGGGGGGGATGGGGAAGGTGTACAAGGTCCGCAACGTGATCTCAGACCGCGTGGAAGCGATGAAGGTGCTGCTGCCGGACCTGACGTCGCACCAGAGCCTTGCGGACCGGTTTTTGCGGGAGATCCGGCTGCTGGCGTCGCTGAACCATCCGAATATCGCGTCGCTGCGGACAGCGCTGACGTATGAAAACCAATTGGTGATGGTGATGGAGTTCGTGGAAGGCGAGACGCTGGCGAACCGGATTGCGCGCGCGCCGATTTCGACGGCGGAGGCGGTGAACTATGCGGAGCAGATCCTTTCGGCGCTGAGCTACGCGCACGCGCACAACATTATCCACAGGGATATCAAGCCGGCGAACATGATGCTGACGCCGCAAGGCGCGGTGAAGCTGATGGACTTCGGGATCGCGCGGTCGGGGACGGACGGGTCACTGACGTCGACGGGGACGACACTGGGCTCGCTGAATTATATGCCGCCGGAGCAGGTGCGGGGTGAATCGGCGGATGCGCGTTCGGACATTTATTCGTTTGGGGTTTCGCTGTATGAACTGCTGACGGGAAAGCTGCCGTTTCACGGGGATTCGCAGTATTCGCTGATGACGGCGCACCTGAACCAGGAACCGCAGCCACCGATCAATTTGCGGGCGGACGTGCCGCCGGAATTGAACCAGATCATCCTGATGGCGATGGCGAAGGACCCGGCGGATCGTTTTCAGACCGCGGACGCGTTTCGAAACGCGCTGAAGAGCGTGCCGGTGAGCAGCTTGCCAGGCGCGGGCACGACGTTCACGCCGACGCCGAAGACGCCGACGCCCGCCTTGAATGACGAAACGCTGATGGGGACGCTGGCTCCGGGGGCGCGAGCGACGAACCGCATGCCGACGCCGCCGGCAACGACGCAGGCAGCGGTGCGCGTGCCCGTGCCGCCGGCGGAGCCAACGGCAGCCAAAACTCCGTCGGCACTTCCAACCATTCCCATGGCGCCGACGCCGGCGGCAACGGTCATGGCAGCAGCGAGTCCAGCAGGAGGGTACGCGCCGCCCGCGGCAAAGGGATCGAGCCGCGGAATATGGCTGGCGCTGGGATCGCTGATCGGCGCAGGAGTGCTGATCGCGGGGGGGATTTATATCCCGCGGAAACTGAAGACGCACGCGGATCCGGAGCATGCGACGTTTCCGGCAGGCAACAGCGCGAAGGGGAAGAACGCGGACGGTTCGGACGGGACGGTGTCGGTGACAACGCCGGCGGGTTCGGTGAATGTGGACGGACAAGGAAACGTGCAGGCACCGGGTGTGAACTTAAGCGTTGGAGCGGACGGAAAAACAAACGTGGCGACGCCGGGAGGCTCGGTAAACGCAGGGGGCGGAGCGGTGAGCGCGCCGCCCGTGGCGAAACCGAACGGGAACCCGAAGCCGTGGCGGGATAACACGAATAGCGGGGGACAGCAGACGGCTCCGCCGGCGCCGGCCGGGCCATCGCCGGAAGAGATCGCGAAGATGGACGATATGGCGGACCAGTTGAACGCGCGAGCGGCGGCAGCGGCGCAAAGCATCGATACGCTGAAGCAGCAGCAACAAGCGCAGGGTTTTGGGTTGCGCGGAGACATCGCCGCGGCGGAAGAGCGAATGAAGATGGATCTGGCGAAGGGGGACGCGGCGCTGAAGGCAAAAGATCTGGCGAGCGCGCAGAAATATTTTGACATGGCGGACGCGGAGATCACGAAGCTGGAGAAATTTTTGGGGCGGTGAGCAAGAGGGTATGCGGTGGCCCGTGGCCCGAAGAGGGCGGGCAGATAGCCGGGCAGTGAGCAAGTCGTTTTTTGAGGAAGTTTTTTGGGTTGTGCCGCGGCTAAGGCGCTCGGTTTTGCCGGGATAGAGCCCGGGCCTGACGGCCTGGGCTACGGTTTTTCGCGCCTTCGGCGCTGGCTTCCGGAACACCAGCAGGAGCCAGAGTTGCAGGGCCTGGTGATTGGTGGTTCATCTCCCGCATGCCGTGAGGCGAAGAGGCGCGCGTGGGAACGGCGGTTGGGCACCAAGTGTTGAGGCGGGGAGACAAGATGCCGGCATGAAGGCCAGCACCAGAGGGAAGTAAGGAAGAGCAAAAGAAATGCGTCAGTGGCAGAACTCGCAGGCGCGGCCGACAGTGCCGATACCGAGGAGTTCGATGCGCGGCGCGAGATAGCCGGGCCGCGGGGCTTCTTCATTCATCAACGCGGTGCTGAGATATTTTTTGTTGTCGTCGCAGAAGAGGGTGACGACGGCGGCATCGGCGCCGAGCATCTCCTGGGCCTTGACGGCCGCGAGGAAGTTGCAGCCGGAAGAGATTCCCACCGCAAGTCCAAGATTCATCGCCAATTTTTGGGACATCAGGATGGCGTCGCCGTCGGAAACGGAGAGTACTTCGTTGAGTTCGTTGAGGCGGATGATTTCGGGAATAAACTCGTCGGAGATTCCCTGAATGCGATGATTGCCGACCTTGCAGCCGGTGGTGAGGGTGGGGGATTCGGCGGGCTCGACGGGATGAACGCGAATGGAGGGGTCACGTTCGCGGAGGAATTTGCCAACGCCCATGACGGTGCCGCCGGTGCCGACGCCGGCGACGAAGGCTTGCGGGCGCTTGCCGATGGAAAGAAGCTGAGACCAGATTTCCGGGCCGGTGGTTTCGGCGTGCGCGAGGGTGTTGGCGGGATTGGAAAACTGGCGAGGGAGAAAAACATCGGGCTGGCCAGCGGCGAATTCTTCACAGCGACGGATGCTGCCCAGAAAGCCTCCCTCGGCTTTGCTAACGGAAACAACCTCGGCGCCGTAACTGCGAATGAGGTGGACGCGTTCCTGGCTCATCCAATCGGGCATGAAGATTTTGACGGGATGCCCGAGCATGCGGCCGATGGCAGCGAAGGAGATGCCGGTGTTGCCACTGGTGGCTTCGGCAATGGTGTGGCCGGGAGCAATTTTGTTGCCGGCGTAAGCCTCCTGGAGAATGCGGAGGGCCATGCGGTCCTTGATGCTGCCGGTGAGATTCAGATATTCGGATTTGGCGTAGAGGACGCGGTGCTTGCCCTCGTAGCGGAAATGGATGGTGATCAGTGGAGTGTTCCCGATAAGGCGCCCGAGGGCCTGGAATTTGGAGGTGGGTACTTCGGCAAGGGTTGGCATGTTGGAATCCTCGGGAATCGTTGTGGCACGTTTTGGGGAATTCGGCAAGGGCTAGCCGCACAGGGCAAAGCTAGCCGGGAGAAGGAACGAGCTTCGGCGCGATGGCGTCGCTGATGGCGCGAAAAAGGGCGTCGGGGCGAATGGGTTTGGTGACGTAAGCGTCCATGCCGGCGGAGAGGCAGCGATCGCGATCATCTTTCAGGGCGTGAGCGGTGAGGGCGATGATCGGGGTGTGGCAGCCCGAGAGTTTTTCGCGTTTGCGGATTTCGGCGGTGGCCTGAAAACCATCCATCTCCGGCATCTGGATATCCATCAGGATCAGATCGAATTTACCGGAATCGTAAGCGAGAAGAGCCTCCCTGCCGTCCGCGGCGGGGGTGACCTGAAAACCGCGTTTCTCGAGGATGCGACCGGCCAGCGCGCGATTGACGGCGTTATCTTCGACGAGAAGGACGCGGCGAGAGGGCGGGCAGGAGATCTGCACAAATTGCGTGGAGCGCGCAGGCGCAGGCGCAGACGAAGGGGGGTGAGAAAACAGCTCCGCGGAGTTTTGAAGGGGAAGATCGATTTGGAAATGGAAGGTGCTTCCCTGCTGAGGTTCGCTTTGCAGCCAGATTTTTCCGCCCATCATGCCAGCCAAGCGAAGGCTGATGGCCAAGCCGAGGCCGGTGCCGCCGTAGCGGCGGGCCATGGAGCCATCGGCCTGGGAGAAGGCGGCGAAGATTTTGTCCCGCACGTCGAGCGGGATGCCGATGCCGGTATCCTCCACAGAGAAATGTAGGAGTGCGCGGCCGGGGGCGGAGAGTGAGGCGCTTGCGCGAACGTGGACGTGGCCCTTGGCAGTAAACTTGATGGCGTTGCCAATGAGATTCAGAAGGATTTGGCGAAGGCGGCCTGGATCGCCGAGGAACTGGTCGGGAAGATCGGGAGCGGCGTGGAACTGAAAGTCCAAGCCTTTCTGGCGGGCGCGGATGGCGCAAGTCTTGAAGAGATCGTCGAGGCTTTGGAGAAGCCGGAAGGGGATGGACTCGATTTCGAGCTTGCCGGCTTCGATCTTGGAGAAGTCGAGAATGTCATTAATGATGGCGAGGAGAGATTCGGCGGAGAAGCGGACGAGATTGAGATGCTCGCGCTGTTCGGCGTTGAGCGGGGTATCGAGGACGAGTTCGGTCATGCCGAGGATGCCATTGAGGGGGGTGCGAATCTCATGGCTCATAGTGGCGAGAAAGGTGCTTTTGGCTTCACTGGCGGATTCTGCGGCGCGCTTGGCTTTGTGGAACTCGGCCTCAGCGAGTTTGCGCTGGGTGATGTCTTCCGCGGCGATGATGATGCCGCCGATCCGGCCTTGCGGATCACGCCAGGGATGAAGGGCCCAACTGACCCATTGCTGTGCGCCGTCGGCGCGAATCCAGTCGTCTTCGTCGACATGCAGCTTTTCGCCGGCCAGGCCGCGGCGATGAGCTTCGCGCCATTTTTCGGGGAAGTTGGGGATCGTGTCGTAGAGACATATCCCCGCCAGGTCGTGCCGGCCGAAGCCGTAATCGGCAATCCAACGGCGGCTGGCGGCGAGATAGCAGATGTTGCGATCGAACATGGCAACGCAGACCGGCGCGTCGGCGATGAAGGCGCGGAGCTGGAGTTCGCGGGCGCGGAGTTCCTCCTCAGCGCGCTTGCGCTCGGTGATATCCGCGGCGAGGCCAAGCATAAACTGGGGGTTGCCGGAAGAGTCGCGAAGGACGGAAATCTCCAGGGTGGCCCAGACGACACGGGAATCGCGGAGAAGATAGCGCTTGTCGAAGTGCAGGTGTTCGGAGCGGCCGGAGAGAAGCTGCTGGAAAACGCGATCGTCCGATTCACGATCATCGGGATGGGTGAAGCGGTCAAAGACCTGTAAGGATTGAATCTCGCCGGCGGAACAACCCAACATGCGATGGTAAGCCGGATTGGCGGTGAGCCGGCCATCCTTGAAGTCGTAAATAGCGATTCCGGTCTGCGCGCCCTCGAAGACGGCGCGGAATTTTTGTTCGCTTTCGCGGATGGTGCGCTCGAAAGCGCGGCGTTCGGTGACATCGAGGAAGGTGACGACACAGCCAGCGATTTCGCCATTGCGCATCAGGGGATGAGACCAGTATTCGACCGGAAAACTGGAGCCGTCCTTACGCCAGAAGACTTCATCGTCCACGTGAACAATCTGATCGGTGCGAAGGGTCTGAAGGATTTTGCATTGCTCCTGGGGCAAGGGAGTTCCATCCGGCAAGGAGTAGTGGCAACAGCGGTGGATATTCCTGCCGAGGAGTTCATCGCGGGAGGAATAACCGAGGATGCGCAAGGCGGCGGGATTGATGAAGGTGCAGGTGCCGGCGGGATCCATGCCATAAATGCCCTCGGCGGTAGAGTCGAGAATCAGGCGGATGCGCTCCTCCTGATCGGCAAGGGAACGCTGGGCTTCGCTGCGCTCGTCGATGACGGCCCCGAGGAGAAGCGCCGTGAGCGCGAGGATCAGCATCAGGAACTGGACGACGGCCAATTCGCCGAGTCCCTGATGAACAGCGTGCATCATGACGGCGAAGCACGTGTCCATCATCATGAGGGCGGCAACCACGCCGCGCAGGCCGCGGCGAATGGCTATCCCTATCAGCGGGAGGAAGAAGAGATAAAAGAGGTGGGCGCTGCGGGCGAAGCTGTTGCCGTAGGCGAGATACAGGATCACGGCCAGCGAGGCGAGAATGCCCAGAATTTCGCCGAATTCCGCGCGGGACCACGCCGGCGTTTCGCGGGCCGAGGACGCTTCGCGGGAAAGCCCCAGATAGCGGCGGCACCACGGGGCGACAAATTCGAGCAGGAAGGGAGTGACGCTCGAGAGCGCGACAGCGTCGCCGATCCACCAATTGACGGCGGCTTGAAAGTAGTCAAAGCGCTGGAGATCGCCGTTCCAGATCAAAATGGCGGAGCCGCTGAATGCGGCGGCGCACGAAGCGACGAGGGAAGCACCGAGGAGGTAGCCGACATCACGAATGGAGCGAATGCGAGTGCCGTCGCTGAGCTTCCGGCGAAGGTAGAGGCTTGCCGCGCCATAAATGAGAGGGATGAGTGGATTGAGGAACAAGAACGGAAGGCCGGTGAGACTTTGATGATAGTTGAGAAAGCCAGAAAGGTAGCCGGCGACCAGGAGAGCGGGAATCAGCTCCAGGCCAACACCTATCATCAAGGCAACGGCGAGACCGGTTGGGGGATACCAGGCGCTGATGTTGGGCCAGATCTGGAGATAGACGGTGGTGCGATCAAGAGCCACGTAAATAAAAATGCAGACGAGGGCAAACAGGAAGCGGCGGAGATAGAAAGAGGAGCGCGAAGGCGAAGGAGGGCGGACTGTTCCCTTCTGAAACAGATTATCTGAAACATGCGCCGGAGCGGGAGCATTTGTTCGAGAACTCCCGTCTTCGTTGACGGTGATGAATTCTGGGCGACGCACAGATCCTCAGTGGAATGTTGAGCTTTCGAAAGCCAGAAGAGCGCGGCAAGAAAGCTCGCACAAGCGGGCGAACCTGGCCCAAGAGCAAGGAAGCATCTGAGATACCGAAGCGGCGGCTACTTGAGGGCATGAGGATTCCGGTACAATGCGACAGGGAGTCGAAACCGAGAATCAGGGACAGGTGGACGCGTGATTCATCGCTACGTTTTCCATAATGAGGGGCTGCAAGAAATTGAGAAAGTGCGCTGGTCGCCGGGGCAAGCCGGATTGATTTGCGGGTGGGGCTTGTTCACCACGGTGCGGATCGTGCACGGAGAGGCGTTTGCGTACGAACGGCACTGGCGGCGGCTGGAGAAGGACTCGGCGATCACGCGCTTGCCGCTGAACTATTCCGGGGCACGGGTCCGCGTGCACCTGCAGGAAGTGATCCGGGCAAACCGGGTGGAAGAAGGGTGCGCGCGAATCTATCTGGTGTGGAACACGGTGGGCTTCTGGAAAAGCGAGGAAAAGATGCCGGAGGTGGACCTGGTAATTACGACGGCGAATGTGCCGAAGTATCCGGACACGGTGCGGCTGGCGGTGCGGGAGCATGGGAGGCACGCGGCGTCAGCACTAGCGGGAGTGAAGACCATTTCCTGGCTAAACAGCGTGTGGGCGGTGGCGGAGGCGCAGCGGGAAGGATTCGACGAAGTGATCCTGCTGAACGAGCGCGGGGAAGTCAGCGAATGCACGGCGGCGAATATTTTTGCGGTGAAGGGCGACAAAGTGGTGACACCACCGCTGAGTTCCGGATGCCTGGAGGGTGTGACGCGGGGGGTGCTGACGGAGGTAGCGGCGGACGCGGGAACGACGGTGTTGGAGCAGACGATGCGCTTGGAGGATTTGTACGGCGCGGACGAAGTGTTCGTCACGTCGACGAACCGGAATGTGATTGGGGTGCGGGAGATTGCGGGGAGAAAGATTGGAGATGGGAGCATGGGGGCGGTAACGAAGCGGCTGGAGAAGGCGTTTGAGGCGTTTGTGAAGGAATACGTGGAGAGGCGGAAGAAGGCAGTGGCAAGCGGCGAGTGACGAGCGGCGAGAAAGAAGTGCAGGAGAGTTATTAATCTTTGGTTTTTGCGAGGCAAGGGTTGCGGCGCTAGTGAGCGGCGGCGGGTTTGGTTGAGGCGACGGGATTGGCGCCATGGTGACGCGAAGCATGACAGTGGCGAGCACCGTGGGGATCATGACGAGGAGGACGGTGGCAGAAAACAAGCCGTCGTCGACAACGCCAATACCCTTCCCGATACCCGCAAAAATCAGACCGACTTCGCCGCGAGGAATCATGCCGAAGCCGACCGCGCAAGGGTTCATGGTTTTCGGGCAACCCCAGCCGACGGCGACTTTGCCGATGATGGCGACGATGGTGAGGGCGAAGCCCGCGATGAGCACATCGGCGCGAGCCATCGCTTCCAGCTTGACCTAAATTCCCATCCACACAAAAAAGAGCGGAACGACGAGCGATTCGATCGGCGAAAGCAGATCGTGGAGGGAGATACCTTCGACTTCGCGGTCGAAGAACCCGTTGAGGATCATGCCGGCGGCGGAAGCGCCGACGATGGTAGCAAGTTCTGCGAGAATGGCAAGCCAGGAGAGGAGGAGGGCGAAGCGGACGCCAAACAGGAGCTTGAGATTCTGAATGCCGAAGCCGGAGATGCGGCGCACGAGTTTGGGAGTGAGCCAGATGCCGATGCCGAGAGAAGCGAAGAGGAAGAGCGCAGCTTTGCCGGTGGTGACGGCGATGGAGGCGACGTTGATTTGGCCAGTGACGGCGAGGCCGCTGACGACGGCGAGGAAGATGAGACACAAAACGTCATCGATGACCGCCGTGCCGAGGATGATGCGAGCCTCGCTGGTGCGGTCTTGCCCGAGATCGCGCAAGACGCGGGCGGTGATGCCGACACTGGTGGCGGTGAGGATGCCACCGATGAAGAGATCCGGGGCGAGCGGATTGGAGGGGCGGAGAATTTTCATAGTGGTCATGCCGAGTATCATGGGAATGACGATGCCGAGGATGGCGACGAAGGAGGCGGATTTGCCAACCCGCTTCATTTCGACGAGGCTGATTTCGAGGCCGACGAGGAAAAGAAGAATAAGGATGGCGAGGCGCGAAACGATGTCGATGAAAGAAAAGACGTGGATATAGGTCTGGCCTTCGGGGCCGGAGAGAAGACGAGCGATGAGATCGGAGTGAGGCCCCGGCGGAAGAACTTTGGCCACAGTGTCGCCGAGGCAGTAAGGTCCGGAAAGGGCGATGGCGGCGATGCGGGAAAGATTATCGCCATGCGAAGAACGGTGAGGGTGGGAGAAGCGAAATAGTAGCCGAGATTCCCGGCAACGAGGCCGGCGAGGAGTTCGCCAAGGAAGGCGGGCTGCTTGATCCACTTCCTCAGGGAACCACCGACGGCGGCGCCGAGGGTGATGAAGATGGAGGCGATGAGGATAGGAACAACGGGATCGGCGCGAGAGAGTTCGCCATTTGCCCAGAGGCATACGGCGAACAAGGGCAAGCCAGCCAGAAACATGAGGAAACCCTCAATGAGGAGGAATGGAAACATCGGGGCGCGGCCGGGCAGTGGTATTGTGGGTGGGTCCTGGGGAAGACGCAAGAAGAAAGGCGAAGCCGGCGGGTGCGTGCTACAATGCGCGGCTTAGCGAAAGTACAGGGGCGGAGGAATGACGGAAACTCTGGTACAGAACGAGGCGGTACTCGAGGTGATTTCGCCCGATGGAGCGAGGAAGTACGTGCGCATCACGCAGGTGCCATTCCTGATCGGACGCGGAGCGGAAACGGGAAACCATTTACAGTTGACGGACCGGCGCATTTCAAGAAATTGCGGGGCGATCGTAACGGAAGCGAACCGGTATTACATCGAGGACCGTGGGCAAAGGCGCGGGCTGTTCGTGAACGGGGAAAAAGTCGAGAGCCGGGTGCTGAACGACGGCGACGTGATTACCTTTGGACTGGAAGATTCCTACCAATTGATATTCCGATCGGCGACGGGGACTTCAGAAGAAGCCATTCCGCAATTACTGACACGCATCGATCACATGACGAGTTCCGAGTCCACCGGCGGGGGACTGCGGAAACTGAACATGCTGCTGGAGGCGACATCACTGCTGCATTCGCAACTGCCGCTGGATTCAGTACTGGCGAAGATGATTGACCACGCCATCGCGGTGACGGACGCGGACCGCGGGTTGCTGGAAGAGGCCGTGGAGGGCAGGCCCGAAAACATGCGGGTGCGGCTGGCGCGGCGCAGCGGCGGGCAAAGGTTGCCTCCCGAAAGCATGACGCCGAGCAAAACGGCGATCCAACTTGCGATGAAGCAGCAATCCGCGGTGATCACGGAAGATCTGGCGCAGGCGGAGATGAATCTGCAGGCGGCGGCGAGCATCGTGGCGCAGGGCTTGCGGGCGGTGGTGGTGATTCCGCTGTATGCGAGCGCACGGGCAAGCACGGACGCGTCTTCGACGGACGTGCGGCGGGGCGACTTTCTGGGCGTACTGTACCTGGACTCGAAGCGGCCGACGGCATTCTCGAAATTGGACCGGCAGATCCTGGACGCACTGGCGGCCGACGCGGCAAGCATTCTGGACAACGCGCGGCTGGTTGAACGCGAGCGGGAACGGCAACGGCTGGAGCAGGAAATCGGGATCGCGCGCGATATCCAGCAGGCGCTGTTGCCGAAGAATTTGCGCGAATACCCGCACCTGGCGGTGTCTGGAGTGAATTTCCCCTGTTTGTCGGTGGGAGGAGATTACTACGATGTGTTTCCGCTGGATGAGAAGCGGACGGCATTTTTGCTGGCGGACGTGAGCGGGAAAGGGTTGGGGGCGGCGCTGGTGACGACAATGCTGCAGGGGGCACTTTCGGGCATGTCGCTGGGAACAGATCCGGCGCGAACTCTGAATCATGTGAACCGGTTCCTCTGCGACCACGTGGAAGTGGGCCGATACGCAACGATGTTTTTCGGCATCCTGGAAGAAAACGGGAAGCTGGAATACATCAACGCGGGGCATCCCTCGCCGATCCTGTTGCGAAAAGAGGCAGCGGAAGAGGCGTTTACGAACGGATCGTTCCCCGTGGGGCTGGTGCCGGAGGCCGAATTCACGACCGCGACGCTGCAATTGGAGCCGGACGACACGCTGGTGCTTTTCAGCGATGGGGTGACCGAGGCGATGGACCCGGACGAAGAGTTGTATGGCGTGGGAAGATTGCGAGCGGTGCTGGAGGGCAAACGGGATTTGCCGCTGGATGAGATACAGAAGACGGTGCTGGAATCGGTGGAGAATTTCGCGCGCGGGGCGCGTCAGGCGGACGATTTGACGATTCTGGTGGTGAGGTTCCGGGCGGTGGCAACGGGCGTGACGGACACGGATGTGCCGGCGAGCAACGCAGCGGCGAGCGATTAGGCGAGTTATCCAGAAAAATTGAGATGATGGTAAACGAGGTCCGTGACCCGAGGCGCGTGAGCCGTGTCCCGAAGCGGATGCGGAGACGGGAGAAAGCGGAGGAGCGGGGAAAGAGAGCGGGATTGTGCCGCGCCTACGGCATTGGTGTGTGCTGAATTGAAGGCACAGGCTAAAGCCTGTGCGATCAGGGCGAGCTGAGGCCAGCCACTAGGGAGTGCAGCCGGGCGCGGTGGAAGGTGAAGAGGCGATGGACAGCGGCTTGGCGTTTTGGGCGGCGAGGAGCTTGTTCAAAGCCGGGAGCGTTTCGGCGTTGAGCTTGTTCCAGTCCAGGATTCTGCGGGCATTATCGTTGCAGCCGTCGGTGTAAGCGCGGTAGGCGGATTCGCCGGGCTTGATATCCGCGCCCTGGACCATGACGAGTTCGTGGCCGAAGTCGCGATTGAGCACACCGAAGCCAGGGGCCGCGGGCTCGCCATCCTCGAGGTCGTGCAGCTGCTTTTCAACAACGGCGAGGGAATCGGCGAGTTCCTGCGGAGGATTCGGGGGCAAGGCTTTTTTGCGGGCGTCGAATTCTTCGTCCAAGGCAAGAACCATATTGAACGAGCGTGCGGTGTCTTCCATTAGGGCGCAGAGTTTGAGAGAGAGGGCAAGCTGCGCCGCATAATCGGCTTCGGCAAGGTGAACGCGGGGGTCCGGGCCGACTTCGAGTTTCTGGCGGTAGGACTTCCCTTCGCGAGTGAAAACAAGTTCGTATGCGCCGGGAACGACGAGCGGGCCGGGCGGCTGGAAGCGCGGCGTATGGCCGGGAACGGCATGATCGGGCAGCGTGTATTCCGTGTATTTGAGGCGCGCGCCGAAATAGCCATAAGGCAGCGTGGTGGGATGCGGATAACGCAGATCCCAGACGAAGCGATTGATGCCGGGTTGGTTGGGCAAAGCGGGCGGCGGCGAGAACCAGAATTCCGGAACGTTGGGAGGCGCGATGGATTCGTGCGCGGGGACGCTGGAATAATGGCGGACGAGGCCGCCGTTCGCGTCGAAGATGTCGAGGGTGAGATCGCCTTTCGCGGGAGCCTGCTGGAAATATTGGAGGATGGCGCCGTCGGGAGGATTCAAGGCGGCGGGAGTTTCGAGCTGCAGTGGCGTATCCGGGTAATTGTCCCAGCGAACGCGGAGGGCGGATTCGGGAGCAAAAAGTAGCGCCGTGGAATCGGCCAGCTTTGCGGACCACTGGCGAAGAGCGGAGATGTCGTCGAGGATCCAGAGGCCACGGCCAAAGGTGGAGGCGACGAGATCGGAGCCGTGAATGGCGAGGTCGGTGACGGTGGCGGTGGGCAGATTCAATTGGAGAGATTGCCAGTGATCGCCGTCATCGAAGGAGACGAAGAGACCGGTAGTGGTTCCAGCGAAGAGCAGTCCCTTGCGAACGGGATCTTCGCGAATGGTGCGGGCGAGGCCGGCGGGTGGCAGGCCGTTGACGATTTTGTCCCACGATTTCCCGGCGTCGCGGGTGCGGTAGAAATAGGGAGCAGAATCGGGAGGCGAGAAAATCAGGTTGAAGGGGCCGCGCGCGGGGAAGACCGCGGCGTAGGCGGTGTTGGGATCGTGAGGCGAAGCTTCGATGCAATTGATGTAGGGATGCTCGGGAAGATTGGCGGGAGTGACCTCGGACCAACTGGCGCCGTCGTGGGTGACATGGATCAAGCCAGTCGTGGAACCCGCCCAGATGAGATTGGCATCAAGCGGCGAAGGAGCGATGGTCTGAAGGGCGCCGTGCGGGATGTTCTGCGCGCCGTCATCGGGGTCATCGCCGGAGTCCGGCCACAACGTATATTCGTTGGCGTCTTTCGAAAGCAAGTGGCCGTTGCCGACGGGCTTCGCCGGAGCGGCAGGCTCTGGAGTTTTCGTGGTGAGATCGCCGCTGATTTCCTTCCAGGTGACGCCGCCATCGGTGGTTTTCACGACGAACTGAGCGCCGTAATAGAGCGCATGCGGATCGCGCGGAGAAAAGACCAGCGGCGTTTCCCAGGTGATGTGGTAACTCGAAGGAGGCTGAAAGATCGTGGCGACCTGGCCGGTGGAACGATTCCTGCGGAGGACTACGCCGTACCAGCCGATGGAGTAGATGGAATCGCTATCGAGCGGATCGGGAGCGATGAAGGCGCTTTCGAAAGAGCCGGTGGGGAACCAGTCGCGATAGGTGATGAGGCCAAAATCCGTGCGGCTGGGAGCAGAGACGGAGCCGGAATCCTGCTGCGAAGCGTACAGGCGATAGGGGAAAGCGCGATCGGTGGCGACGCGATAGAACTGCCCGGTTGGCTGGTTGTACCAGGTGTTCCACACTTTTCCGCCATCGAGGGTGATGACCGCGCCCTGATCGGTGCCCATGATGATGCGATCGGGATCCTCGGGAGCGACCCAGAGAACGTGGTCGTCTTCGCCGCTGGGCGAGCCTTTCCAGGCGGCGAAGGTGCGGCCGCCGTCGGAGGAGCGATAGGTGGAGGTTTGCATGACGTAGACGACGTCGGGATTCCTGGTGTCGGAGAAAACGCGGCCAAAATATTCGTCGCCGACAACGCGCGGATCGCCGGTGATTTGCCGCCAAGTCGAGGCGGCATCGTCCGAGCGGAAGAGACCCTGGTGCATCAGCGCGAAAACACGCTTGCCGGATAGGCCGGGAGCAACGGCAAGCCCGATGCGGCCGCGATGGAGCGGGGGCAAACCCGTTTCGCCGGTGGGCGCCCAAGACGCGCCAGCATCGTTGGACTTGATGATCACGGAGTCGACTTCATCGGGCGGCTTCTGGTCGGGATTTTTGGGGTCTCGCGGAGTGGGAATGCGGCGGATGACGGCGAAGATGGTGCGGGAATCGGAAGGGTCGAAGCAAAGCTCAGTCGGGCTGTGGCGATCGTCCTTGAAATAGATTTTGCGCCAGGATTTGCCGCCGTCGGTGGTCTTCATAATGCCGCGGGAATCGCCGGGTGTGATATCGCCCACAGCGGCGACGTAGACGATGTTGGAATCCTTGGGATCGACGAGGATAGAAGGAATCGTTACTGAATCGCGAATGCCGATGTTGACCCAGGTGGCGCCGGCGTCGGTGGACTTCCAGACGCCATTGCCGGGAGTTTGTTCGCCGGTGGCGACGTAGATGGTGTTGGGATCGGAGGGCGCGACGACGAGATCGCCGATGGAGGCGACGTGGGCCTGGTCGAAAATGGGATCCCAGGTGACTCCGCCATTGGTGGTTTTCCAGACGCCGCCGCCGGGGGTGCCCATGTAGTAGGTTTTAGGATCGCCGGCGACGCCCGCAACCGAGGTGACGCGGCCACCGCGGAAGGGGCCGAGCAATCGCCAGGAGAGAGATTTCATTTGATCGGCGGTGGGGCCTTGCGCGGAGATACCCGGCGAAAAAAAGATGGCGGCGCTGATGCTAAACACGAGGACGAGGATTTTGGGGCGAGCGAAGAACGCACGAAGGAATGGGGTCAATTTGAATTCTCCTGGAGAAGGGAGAGTGTAACACGGGGCGGGTGGGCAAAGAGCGCGATTGCCTGCTGGAAGCAGGCGCTACCACCTTGTTGGATAGACGAAGAATATCACGGCGATCAAAGAGGCGATCACGGCGTCCGAGGGAGAGAGAGACATGAATGCTGAAGAGGTATATCGATTTTTGGAGAGCGAGCGCTTGGGAGTGTTGAGCACGGCACGACCGGATGGAAGGCCGGAAGCGGCGCTGATGGGATTCGCGGCGACGCCGGAGCTGGAGATAATTTTCGATACGGTGAAGAGCTCGCGGAAATATCCGATCTTGAAGGAGAATCCACGCGTGGCGTGGGTAATCGGGTGCGCAACGGAGATTACGGTGCAGTATGAGGGGGAGGCGGAGGAGTTGGAAGACGAGGAACTGGCGAAGTACAAGAAGATTTATTTCCGGAAATTCACGGATGGGCCGGCGCGGGAGAGCTGGCCAGGGATTACGTATTTTGTGACGCGGCCGAAATGGGTGAGGTATTGCGATTACAGTCCGGCGGCGAGGAGGATTGAGGAGCAGGAGTTTTGAGATCGTTGAGAGGGTCAAGGAGGCAAAAAAGGCGAAGAAGGCTGAACGCAGAGACACAGAGGACGGAGAGACTCGCGGAAAAGGAAAGAGTTTCACCACAGAGATAGCAGAGGCGAGCAGAGGGAACGAAGAGTCGATAGAGAGTTTTTGCACGGTTGGGACGAGCACAGCCAGGAATGGCTGTGCAGCGTCAGAGTTCGCGGAGAGCGACGGCGACGGGGCGGACCGAGGCGCGGATGGCCGGCAGAAGGCCGCCGAGAACGCCCATAACCAGGGCGAAGAGAACTCCCATCAACAAAAGGTCGAAGGTGATCTTGAAGGCGAAGGCCAGGTTGGAGAAGGTCTGGAAATTCATCGTTTCCGTGGTGAGGCCGTTCAAGGGGAGAACGGCGAGACAGCCTAAAATGCCGCCGACGATGGAGATCATCAAGGCCTCGAAGAGGAACGAGAGCAGGACGTTGAGGTTGGAGAAACCGAGAGCGCGCATGGTGGCGATTTCGCGGCCGCGCTCGGAGACGGCGGAGTACATGGTGTTGAGGGCGCCGAAAATGGCGCCGACGGCCATGATGGCGGCGACGATGCCACCGAGAACGGTGATGAGACGGGTCATGGTGGTGGACTGCTTGGCGTAGTAATCGATTTCGCGCATGGTGTCCACGTTGAGGCGCGGATCGGTGGTGACGGAGTCCTTGAATTTCTGGAAATCGGCGGGCGAAGTGAGGTGCACGGTCGCGGACTGATAGATATTGGGGGGGCGGAGCAGGACTTGATTGAGGATTTTGGAGTCGCACCACACTTCAGAATCGAAAGCCGAGCCGCCGGCATCGAAAACGCCAACGACTTTCCAGCGCCCACCGGCGAAATTGACGGTGTTGTCCAGGGTGAGACCAGCATAGGTTCGGTTGGCGTTCTTGCCGACAACGAGTTCGTCGAGGCCGGGCTGAAACATGCGGCCCTGGGAAATCTTAACGAATTTGCGAATGTTGAGGACGTTGGGCGAAACGCCGCGAATTTGCACGTTGGCGTCCGTGCCGGTGGAGATGAGAGGAAAGGGGACGACGCCGACGACTTCCTGCGTAACCAGCGGGCCGGATGCATCGCGGGCGACGCCGGGAGCATCCTGGATGATACGGACGGAATCGAGGGTGATGCCGCCCATCATTTCGGAGGAAGAGCCAGCGCGCATGACCAGCGCGTTGCCGGGCGAGCCGGAAGCAACCAGCGTGGCGCGGAAGCCCTTGGCGAGCGAGAGCATGGCGACGAAGACGCCTACTGTGCCGGCGATGCCGAGAACGGCAACGATGGTGGAAGTCCAACGGGCGCGAATGCTGCGGAAGTTGTAGGAGACCGGAACGGTGTTGAACAGAGGCGCGAACAAGCCGACCAGGATGGTGAGGCCAAGAAGGAGCACAAGGATTGCCGCGAGGGTGACGACGAGGCCAACGAAGAGCTTTGGAAACATGGTCAGACTCTCCTGAGAGCGTTGACAACGCGCAAGCGCATGGCGCCGAGGCCGGGAAGCAGGCCACTGGCCAGGCCAACAACGACGGCAAGGATCATTCCGGAAACGAGCATGGACGGGGCGAGAACGATGCTGGGCAGAAGGCCGCTGAGAGCCTTGCTCATCACCGGGACCACAAGAGCGGCGCCGAAAACCCCGAGCATGCCGCCAATGATGGCGATGGAGATGGATTCGGCGAGAACAAAGAAGAGGACGGCGCGATCGGAATAGCCGATGGCCTTGAAGACGGCGAGCTCAGAAGTGCGTTCGCGGACGGAGATGGCCATGGTGTTGCCGGTAACGAGGAGCAAGGTGAAGAAGACGACGGTGCCGATGGAGACGATGAGGAAACGGATGTTGCCGAATTGCTTGACCCAACTGGCGGCGAAGGCGGATTCGGTTTGCGTTTTGGTTTCATAGGGAGAATTGGCGAATTCGTCGTCGATGGCCTTGGCGATGCGCGGGGAATCGTCGGGATTGTTGACGCGCAAGGTGTACCAGCCGACCTGGCCCTTGAGGTTGGGGTCGAGTTTTTCCTGGAAGTAGTCCCACTGAAACCAGAACTGGGTTTCGTCGTCCTGGGGGCGCTTGCCGTGATAGATGCCGACGAGATTGAACTCCCAGGCGCCGCCGCCATAGAGGGTGGTCTTGATGGGGATGCGATCGCCGATTTTCCAGCCGAAGCGTTCGGCGGTCTTCGCGCCGGCGATGGCGCCCTGGCGGTCCTTGAGGAAAGCGTCCCACTGATCGGGGGAGACGATGAGTTCGGGGAAGACCTCACGCTGATTATCGGGATCGATGACGAATTGGGGGAAGAAGTTTTTCTCGTCCTTGTAGATGCCGCCAAACCAGTTGTCGTGGGTGATGACCTTGACGCCGGGGATGCGGAGGATTTTGTCGCGATAGGAAAGAGGAATGGTGTTGATGATGGAGGTGCGATTGATGATAACGAGGCGGTCGGCACCGGCCACGTCCGCACCACGGTTGAAGGCATCACGAACGACGGCGAGGAAGACGAACAGGAAAAGCGCGACGGCGAAAGAGCCGATGGTGAGAAGCAAGCGGACCTTTTTTCGGAGGAGGTTGGCGAAGATGATGTTGGCGAATTTCATGCGACGCCTCCGGCCGAGGTCATCTGCGGGGATTTGCGGCCCTCGACGAGCAGGCCCTTTTCGAGGTGAAGGGTGGTGTTGGCGCGGGCGGCGACGACGGGGTCGTGCGTGACCATGAGAACGGTTTTCGAGTGCTTGGCGACGAGTTCTTCGATGAGCGCCATGATTTCATCGGCGCTCTTGCGATCGAGATCGCCGGTAGGCTCGTCGCAGAGGAGGAAGGTGGGGTCGGAGACGATGGCGCGTGCGATGGTGACGCGCTGCTCTTGCCCGCCGGAAAGCTGGCGGGGGAAATGATGCATGCGGTCCGAAAGGCCGACGACGGAGAGTGCGGTTTCGACGTGCTGCTTGCGCTCGGATTTGGAGAGCTTGGTGAGCAGCAGAGGGAGCTCGACGTTCTGGAACGCGGTGAGCACGGGGATGAGGTTGTACATCTGGAAGATAAAGCCAACGTGGCGTGCGCGCCATTCGGTGAGGCGGCTGGAGGACATGTGGGTGATTTCGTCGCCGGCAACGGAAATACTGCCGCGCGTGGGAACGTCGAGGCCGCCGAGAAGATTGAGGAGCGTGGTTTTGCCGGAGCCGCTGGGACCCATGAAGGCGATGAATTCGCCGGACTCGACGTCGAGATTCAACCCTTGGAGGACGTGAATGTCCTCGCCGCCGCGGCGGTAGGTTTTATCGAGATCGCGGACGCGAATGAGGCTGTTGCTGCCGCCACTGCCGTCGACCTTCACCATGGGGAGCGCTCCTATTGTTTAACCTGAACTTGTTGGCCATCGCGAAGGGAATCAGGTCCCTTGACGACGACCATGGTATCGGGCTGCAAACCCGCAAGAATTTCGACATCGGCGCCGCGGCTGGAACCCAGGGAGACGGCGCGGCGTTCCAGGGTGTCATTCTTCACGACGAAGACAAATTTGGAGGAGTTGTCCTGGCGGACGGCGCCCAGAGGAACGATGGCGACCGCGGCGGACTTTTCTTTCTGTGCGCCGGGCTTTTCTTCCTCGAGGAAAGTGACTTTCACGCCCATGTCCGGAAGAATTTTGGGTTCGGTAGCAGGGTCGATGAGTCTTTTGTGGGTGGCGTCGGTGAAGGAGATGCGAACCTTCACGGTGGCTTTTTGGCGATCGGCGGTGGGGATGACGGTGCGAACCTTGGCGGGAATTTGCCAGTCGGGATAAGCGTCAAGAACGGCGGTGACGGGCTGATCCTGCTGGACACGGGCGATGTAGGCTTCGCTGACGTCGACTTCGATTTCGTTGGAGTGGAGATCCACGATGGTGGCGATGCCGGTGCGTGTGAAGCCGCCGCCGGCGGAAACGGGCGAGACCATTTCGCCGACCTGGGCGTCTTTGGAGACCACGATGCCCGCGAAGGGAGCGCGGATGGTGCAATTGTCCACGGCTTGCTGCTGCTCGCGAATGCGAGCATCGGCGGCAAGCACCTGCTGCTTGGCCAAGGCAATTTTGGCGCGCAGGCTGTCGGCGTTCATGGTGGCGGAGTCGAGGGCTTGCTGGGTGGAAACGCCGTCTTTGACGAGTTGCTGCGTGCGGTGGAGTTCAATTTCGGCGTTTTTCAACTGGACTTCGTAGTCGGCGATGGCGGCTTGGGAAGAGTCGCGATCGGCCTTGGCGGAATCGAGAGCGCGGCGGGCATCGGAGTCGTCGAGGGTGGCAAGGAGCTGGCCTTCGGAGACGCGGGTGCCTTCGTCGAAAAGGACGCTGGTGACGCGGCCGGTGATTTTGGCGGCGATGGTGGCGCGACGGCGAGGAGTGATGTAGCCGCTGGCGTTGAGGATGCCAGCTGGGCCGGTGGCGGGCTTCTGAGCCGCAACGACTTCCACCTCGGGCCGGCGCTCGCGAAGGGCGAAAGCGGCAACAGCGACCAGAGTGAGCGCAATCGCACCGAGGAGGAACCAGAGCCAGCGGAAGCTGGAGCGGGTAGCGTTGCGCTTGTGATCGCTGATGCGCAGCGAGGACAAGTCCGGCTTTGCGGTTTGTGGTGGTGTCGCCATGCGGCGGCATCTCCTTGATTTTAGAAGGCTCTAAATTCGGATACGCACCCGGGAACCTAAGAGTTTCGATGAGAGAGGAGCGGAATCGTTACCTATTTTAACGGGAGTGAGGGCGTTTGGGGAGAGAAAAGGAAACGGGAAACGGTCAGGCGCGGAAGCCGTGGTAGAAGAACTGGCCGAGGCCGATGGTAAAGAGGAAGTCACCGAAAATGGCGTGATCGAGGCAGGCGAGGAGGAGGGAGCCGGAGGCTTGGTAGGTGCAGGAGAAAAGCAATCCGCCGATGACGCAAAGGGCGACGGCGAGCCAGTTGCGGAAGATGATGTGGACGAAGCCGAAGGCGAGGGAGCTGGCGAAGAGCATGCCCGAGCCGGAGCCGAAAAGAGGCTGGTAGCGATGGAAAAAGAAGGCGCGAAAGAAGAGCTCCTGCGGATAGACGGAGATCAGAGGGTAGAGAAAGAAAATCGCGAGCCAAAGGTAAGGCGAGCGTTTGATGAGAGAGAAAAGCAGCTCAGGAGCGAAAAAACGGACGGCGAGCGAGAGAAATACGAGGCAAATGACGTCGCGCATGAGAATGGCAGCAAGAAACGGGCGGTAGTTGCCCCAGGAGAGGAGTTGGCGGAGGGGAAAAGTGACGTCGGAGCGGAGAAGGAGGAAAGCGACGAGCGCGGCCGCCAGGAGAAAAGGGATCGGAAGATTGGGGAGGCGGCGGTAATAGATCAGAAGCGGCAGACCGCAAAAGACGGCGAGAAATTCGAAAGCGAGAAAGGCGACACGAGGCATAGAGAGACCGGCGCGCGGGGTCAGGAGTCCGCGGGCTTGCCGGTAAGGGTAGGATGCGGCGCATCCGGATTGCGTAGCGTATTGCGGAGGCTGTTGACGGCGGACTGGGCGCGGTGGACCTGTTTTTGGATGATGAGTGCGCTTTCGCGGTCGGAGGGGGAGAGCGAGGGCAGGTCGGCGAGAAGCTCCGAATAGCCAAGAATGGCGGTAAGGGGATTGCTGATTTCGTGCGCGGCACCGGCGGCCAGACGGCCCAAAGCGGTGAGCTTTTCGGCGTGGGTCACCTGGGCTTGCACAGATCGCAGATTTTCAAGGGAAGCCTGGGAGAGCCGCACCAGATGGGAGAGCTCGCGGGCAAGAAGCGTGAGCTTCCGGAAGACGAGCGCACTGAGCAACAGCATGGCGCCAAAGACGAGGCGAAGGCGGAAGCGCGCGACGTCCGCGGGAACGTTCTTTTCGATGGTACCGAGAATCGCGATGATGGGGAGGGAAAGGATGGCGAGCATGGCGATGCGAGCGGTCCAGAGGCTCTGATTGAGTTCGCGGTTGGGAGTTTTGTCCTCGAAGGGCTCCAGAGAGGGGCCGAGGGAGGCGATGATGGTGAACAGCACGAGAGAAAGAAGAAAGGGAGTGTCGAAGAAGCTGCTGGCGTAATAGAGGCCTTTGTCGATGGCGACGCTGAGGAGCAGATTGCCAACGGCAATGAGCACGAAGATGAGAATGCAGGCACCATAGAAAGCTCGCCAGAACGCGCTGCTACGCTTCCAGACAACCGCCAGAACCATGATGATCACAAGGTGCTGGATGAGAGCGAGCAGGTAATAGGCGGGATTGTATTTGGAGAAGTCCTGAATGACGGACTGCCAAGGAAGCGCGAAATAGCCGTAGAGGGCCAGCCACCAGAACATGAGCAGGGCAAAATCGACATTGCGGAGACGGATGTCGCGGCCGGCGGACGCGGAATGGGGCCGCAGGGCAAAAGCGGAGAGAAAGAAGACGTGCGCAAGGAGAAAGAAGACGTCGCCGAGGACCGGGGAAGGATTGGAATGGCGGCGCAGAGAGTCGTAGTAAAACCAATAGCATTCGGAGAGAAACATCTGGAAAAAGCCAGCGGCCATCAGCTTCCAGAACAAAGGAAGCAAACCACGATGGATGCGGAAGTTCTCCCGGACGGCGAGGATCGCGAGGATCAGAAGGACGCAAGGAAGCGCATCGCCAAAAAGGGTCAGGCCGAAGGAAGGCTTAAACGTGGCGCCGACAACGAGATGAAGCACGAAGACCGCAGAAGCGATGGCCATCAGGCGCTTCTGGCGGGGCTGAAGGCTCATCGGGCATTCTCCGCAGCCAGCAGCAAGGACTCACGGGCAGAGGAGTCGGCGGAAACGGCGGCCGGAAGGAAGATAGTGAAGTAGGCGCCGCCTTCGATGCGGTTGCCGCAGGAGATATCGCCACTGTGCTGGCGAATAATGCCGTAGCACGTGCTGAGTCCCATGCCAGTTCCCTTCCCTACAGGCTTGGTGGTGAAGAATGGCTCGAAGACGCGTTCGGGCTGGGAGATGCCGGGGCCGCTGTCCGAGAATTGCACGCAGACCTGAGGATGGCAGGGGCGGATGGAAATCTGAAGATCGCCGCCACCGACTTCCTGCAAGGCGTCGATGGCGTTGGCAATGATCTGAAGAAAGACATGGAGTAATTGGCTGGAATCCGCAAGGACAGGCGGGCAGGAAGGATCTTCTTGAAGTTCGAAGTTGAGATTGGGGAGTTTGCCGATGCGGCTGAGATGAAGGGCGGTTTCGAGCAGAGGCTTCAGCTCGACTGGAGCGAGTTGCAGGGGAGTTTCCTGGGCGAAGCGCTGCATGTTTTCAGCGAGTGAGTCCGTGCGCTGGGCATACTGGCCGATTTTGGAGGCCAGAGAGCCGGTGCGGGAGTCGGCGGGGGAGCGAGAGGTGATAAGAGCGGATTGCTCGCGGATGCGAGTCATGGCGTCGCTAATGTGGTTGGCGACGTTGGCAACGAGTTCGCCGAGCGTGGCGAGCTTTTCGCTTTGCACCAGGTGATGCTTGAAGCGGTCGATGCTGGAATAGGTGTGCGAGAGGTGGCGCAGCGAGCCGAAAAGGCTGACGCTGAGGAGATCCTGCTTGATGGAAAGGAGCAGGGTGAGAAGGAAGATGGTGCCGAGTGTGAGGTCGAGCCGGAAAGTAAAGAGGCGGTCAGCGTTGGATTGCGTGGTAAGGAGCCACAGGCCAATGGCAGGCGTGGAAATGGTGACCAACATGGCCAGGTGGGAAGGGAGAAAGTGGAGCTGGCGGCCAGGGAGGGCTTCGGTTGAGCTGGAGGCGGAGTCTGCTTCGCCTGAGGGAAGCAGAGCCCGCCCCGACAAGCAAAGCCAGACGAAGCCAGCCATGCCGGAAACAAGCGGAATGTCGTAGAAAGATCCAGTGTAGTAGCGGCCCAGATCGATGACGACATCGTTGAGGCTGGAAGCAATTCCATAGGAAAGAGCGGACAAAAACAGGATTCCGAAAATGGGGCGCCAGCGGCCGGACGACTTGAAGAAGGTCAAGCCGGAGACGAAGACAAACAGAAAATCGCCCACAGAATCCGCGACATTGAATCGAGAGTTATAAAGATTGAGCGGGCCGGGAACGAGGCGATAGCTATAGACAAAAAAAGCAAAGAGATAGAGGGAATAGAGAATGAGGATAAAAAGATCGAGGAGGCCAAAAGCACGAAAACGGGAGTCCTGGGTCTTGTGCGGCTCCACAAGGGGCGCGGCCGTGAGGGGGACAAGCTTGGCAATGAGTAGAAAATCGGCGAGAGGGGAATCGGGAACCTGCATGTGGAACGCGAGTTCGTAGATGGACCAAACGACCTGGCTGGCAAACCAGATTGAAGCCCCCGAAAAGATCATCATCCAGAAGCCCCGGACGTGGGCGTGGGAGCGAAGCATGTTCTGGAAGGAGAGAATCGCGAAGGCGGCCAACAACGCGGTCTGCAGGGTATCGCCAATCCAGGCGAGGGAGTAGCTTTTCGGCAGGGCGACAGCACAGCAAAGGGTGAAGACCGCGACCGCCAGGGTGAGAAACAAACCCAGCCGAGAAAACGCGGCAGGTGGCTCTCCGACCGGGGCAGAGTTCGCTGGTTTTGTACCGTTGCTCATCATCAGTGGACCGAGAAAGAGCACACCTATTCACCGGGGCGTGGCGAGGAGAAACACGACCCTCGACGAGGCAGCCGGATCGGAGGATAAAGTCCGGCTTTGACCATTTTTGGGCAGATCGAGGAAAAAGCGCAGGGAAACTTGCACCGGTGTGCAGCGAAGGTTACGCGGGTGAAAGAGAACAGAAAGAGGATCGCCGAGGGGCTTCTAGCTGTTCGATAAGCGGCCGTTCACAGTGAATTCATCAAACTTTAAACTATAAAATTTTTGAAACAGATATTGAATGCAGTACATCGAAATGACGGCCTAAATCCGCAGAGCGGAGAGGATTTTGTCTTGACACGTGGCTGAGGAAGAAATATGACTTAGGGGCCGCGCTTATGCTCCAGTGGTCCTACTCAGGGGGTCCCCATGGACGCTTCACGCCGAGATTTTCTTAAAGTCGCAACAGTAGGTGGAACAGCCGCCGCGTTGTTTGGCTTCGACTTGAAGCCGGCTTACGCGGAGCTTCGCCGATTGAAGATCGCGCGAGCCAGCGAGACGCGCTCGACGTGTCCTTATTGTTCGGTAAGTTGCGGAGTGATCATCTACACGTTGGGGGACGGGGCGAAAAACGTCACGAAGCAGGTGGTCCACGTGGAAGGCGACCCGGATCATCCCATCAATCGCGGGACGCTGTGCCCCAAGGGCGCTTCGCTGCAACAAGACATCCTGAATGAGCGGCGGCTGCTGAAGCCGCAGGTGAGGCGGCCGGGGGGAACGGACTGGGAAGACATCAGTTGGGAGCAGGCCATCGGGGAAATCGCGCAAAAGGTGAAGAAGACGCGCGACGATACGTTTATTGAGACCGACGCGGCCGGGAATAAGGTGAACCGCTGCGAATCGATCGCGTTCACGGGGGGCTGCACGGACACCAACGAGTTCAATTACCTGGTGGTGAAAGCAATGCGGGCGCTGGGGGTGGTGCATATAGAAAACCAGGCCAGAGTTTGACACGGCCCGACGGTCTCAAGTTTGGGACCAACGTTTGGACGGGGCGCGATGACGAACGGCTGGGTGGATATCAAGAATGCCGACATGATCCTGGTGATGGGGGGCAACCCGGCGGAGAATCACCCGTGCGGGTTCAAGTGGGTGATCGAGGCGAAACGCAACCGGAACGCAAAGTTGATCGTGGTGGATCCGCGGTTCACGCGGACGGCATCGGTTTCCGACTTTTTCGCGCAGATACGGGTGGGGACGGATATTGCGTTTCTGGGGGGATTGATCCGCTACCTGATCGAGAACCAGAGATACAACAAAGAATACCTGGTCAACTTCACGAACGCGGGATTCATCGTCGACAAGGAATTCAAGCTGCCGGAAGACGAAGGCGTGTTTTCGGGCTTCGACGAGAAGAGCCTCAGCTACAACCGCGCGACGTGGAATTACGAAGGAAGCGGGGGCAAACCGGCTGCGGCAAAGCCCGGCCAGCCGGCTGGCTTGCCGGGGCTGCCCGAGCGAGTGGATTTCGACCCGACGCTGCAGAATCCGCGGTGCGTATTCCAGCTCTTGAAGGCCCATTATTCGCGGTACACACCGGAGATGGTGGAACGGGTCACGGGCATTCCCAGGGAAAAATACTTGCAAGCGTGCGACCTGTTCACATCCATCCGCAAGGACGGAGATACCAAGAAGGTAGCCACGGTTATCTATGCGCTGGGGTGGACTCAGCACAGCTTCGGGACGCAGAACATCCGCACCGCGGCGATGATTCAATTGCTGATGGGCAACGTGGGGCGGGCAGGAGGCGGAGTGAACGCGCTGCGCGGGCACTCGAATATTCAAGGCGCGACCGACATGGCGGGAATTTTCGACAACCTGCCGGGATACCTGAAGGTTCCCATCCCGGCGGACGGCTCGTTCGAGGGGTGGATGAAGCGGATTACGCCGACGCCATCCAAGCCGGGCGATTGGGCGTCGTTCAATTACTGGTCGAACACGCCGAAGTTCGCGGTGAGCCTGATGAAGGCGTTTTACGGAGACGCGGCGACCAAACAGAACGAGTGGGCCTACGACTACCTGCCGAAGGTGGACCGCAACTATTCCTGGGTGAACATCTGGGACAACATGTACAACGGCGTGGTGAAAGGTTTATTTGCTTTCGGGATGAACGGGGTGATGATCGGGCCCGATTCGAACAAGAACATCGACGCGCTGAAGAAAGCGGACTGGGTGGTGGTGGGAGAGATTTATCCGGACGAGACCAGCGAATTCTGGAGATCTCCGGGAATCACGCAGGAGGAGATGAAGAAAATCCAGACCACGGTGTACCGGCTGCCCTGCGCGGGATTCGCGGAAAAAGACGGGTCGTTCACCAATTCCGCCCGATGGCTGCAATGGAAGAATGCGGCGTTGCCGATTCCGCCCGGCTGCCGGAGCGACCAAGGGATCGTGGCGCAAATATTCCTGAAGACGCGCGAGCTCTATCAGAAGGAAGGCGGGAAGTTCCCGGACCCGATCCTGAAACTGACCTGGGCGTATACGAATCCCTCGGATCCGTCACTGGCTGAAGTGCTGAAGGAAATCAATGGGAAGACATTCGCGGACGCCGAAGATCCGGCAACGAAGCAGCAGATAAAAGCGGGGCAGCAGGTGCCGTCGTTTGCCTGGCTGAAAGACGATGGGACGACCAGCAGCGGCAACTGGATTTACTGCGGGGCGTACACGGAAGCGGGCAATCTGACGATGAGGCGTGACCCGGCCGATCCCTCCGGGCTAGGCGTGCATCCGAACTGGGCGTGGTCCTGGCCGGTAAACCGCCGGGTGCTGTATAACCGGGCGTCGTGCAACGTGGACGGAAAACCGTGGGATGCGACGCGCAAGCAGGTGTGGTGGAACGAAGGGACGCAGAAGTGGGCAGGCGTGGATGTGCCGGACTTTAAGGCGGACTCGCACCCGAAGGATCACATGGGGCCGTTCATTATGAATCCGGAAGGCGTGGGCCGCATTTTCGGGCCGCTGGGCGCGTTCGCGGACGGCCCATTTCCGACGTTCTACGAGCCGGTGGAAAGCCCGGTGGAAAACAACCTGCTGCATCCGAAGCAGAGGCACAGCCCGGTGGTGCGGCGGTACAAGACGCCGGACGACAAGTATGGTTCGGTGAAGGACGGATACACGGTGATTTGCACGACGTATCGCCTGACCGAGCATTATCACTATTGGACAAAGAACAATCCGATGAACGTGCAACTGGTGCCGGAACCTTTCGTGGAGATTTCCGAAGAGATGGCCGCGGAAATGGGATTGCAGGGCGGGGAGCGGATCAAGGTCTCGAGCGCGCGCGGGGCGTACATTGCCAAGGCGATGGTGACCAAGCGCATCAAAGCCATGACGATTGACGGCAAGAAAACCTACCAGATCGGCATTCCGATTCACTGGGGCTATCGCGGGATCGCGGAAGACGAGGGGAAGACGGCGAAGACGCCGGTGAACCTGCTGAGCCCGACAGTGGTCGATCCAAACGCCTACACACCAGAGTTCAAGGGATTCCTGGTGAAGGTCGAGAAAGCGTAGGAAGGCCGCCATGAGCCAAGCGACACTACGCATACAGAAGATTTCGGCGCACTCGGGAACGGTGCCGGGCGAGGACACGCAGCGGCAATATCAGGTGTGCAAGCTGGTGGACACGACGACGTGCATCGGCTGCAAGGCCTGCGAAGTGGCGTGCGTGGAATGGAATGACATGCCGTTTTCGCCGACGGCATTCGGCAATACGTACCAGACGATGCCGGAAACGCGGTGGAACTACTGGAACCTGATCCTGTTCAACGAGCACGAGCGGGAAGACGGCACGCTGCAATGGCTGATGCGCAAGCATCAGTGCATGCACTGCGCGGAGCCGGGATGCCTGGAAGCGTGCCCGGCCGACGGCGCGATTGTGCAATACACCAACGGCATCGTGGACTTCCAGCAAGCGAACTGCATCGGCTGCGGCTACTGCATCACCGGCTGCCCATTCAATATTCCAAAGTTCAACAACGTGACGAAGCGGATGTACAAGTGCTCGCTGTGCGCGGATCGCGTTAGCGAAGGGCTGGAGCCGGCGTGCATCAAATCCTGCCCGACGGGCTGCCTGCACTTTGGGAGCAAGGACGACATGACGGAATTGGCGGGTATTCGCGCGAAGCAGTTGCGGGATCACTACGGCTACGACAAGGCCGGGGTTTATGATCCCCCGGGCGTCGGAGGCACGGGGGTGATTTACGTGCTGCACGACGCGACGCAGCCGGAACTTTACGGAGGGTTGCCGAGCAATCCGTCAATTCCGCTGGCGGTGAAATTCTGGAAGCACCCACTCAAGTGGCTGGGGAACATTGCCATGGTCGGCGGGTTGATTGGGCTGTTCGTGCACTACCTGAAGTTTGGACCCAAGGCGCGTGAAGAGGCCGATCTGGCTCCGAAGGGGGGCGCATGAAGCCAAGAGGCATGATCGGGTATCACCCCGAGCAAATCATTCCCCACGACCACATTCTGCGCTACAGCTTCAAGGAGCGGATGAACCACTGGATCGCGGCGGGATCGTTTATTTATCTGATGCTGACTGGGCTGGCGTTCTGGACACCGTGGCTTTTCTGGATTGCGACGATGCTGGGCGGCGCCGAACTTTCGCGGATGCTGCACCCGTGGATTGGATTGGTGTTCTTCGTGTCGGTCTGCTACATGTTCACGTTGTGGGCGAGCCAGATGAATTTTGAGCCAGTGGACAAGGAGTGGTGGAATTCGCTGGGCCACTACATCCGGAACCAGGACGATCAGATGCCGCCGGCGGGGCGGTACAACGCCGGGCAGAAGCTGCTGTTCTGGAGCTTCTTTATCGGCGGGCTGTTGCTGCTGGCTTCGGGTCTGGTGCTGTGGTTCACGGAATCGATACCGTGGAACCTGCGCTGGCTGCGCTATCTGGCGGTGATCGTACATGCGGGGACGGCATTGCTTACAATCGGCAATTTCATGATCCACGTTTATATGGGGGTCTTCGCGGAACGCGGCGCATTCGGCAGCGTGATTCGCGGCGACGTTTCGCTGGCGTTTGCGAAGCGCTACCATCCGGGCTGGTATAAAGAGATCGTCGGAGAAACCGAAACGCAGAAATGACGATTCTCACGGCTGGGAAGGCGAACTACCGCGCGCGGATCGAACGCGCGGCAGGGCTGGCGGAACGCCCAGAGCTTGCCGCACGCGAGATCCTCTCCTTCTACGGCGTGCTGGCCAATTTCCAGAAAAACTATTATGAAGCGCTCCTCAAATCGTGGGGAAAAAATGGCGTTGCGCCGGCGAGCGGCGATTTGCGCTCGGAATTGAATCTGGGCGTGGTGCTGGAGGCGTTCGGGGAGCTGCTGGAACTTGTTGGAGAACGGGGCCCGGGTGCGCTGGCGGAAGCGGCGCGAGCGTTTCAGTCCAAGGGCTGGGCACGGCAGGGAGAAATCCTTGGGGAATTCTGGAAAACAGGGCTGATGCAATCGGATTCGGGAGCGGCGGTCCTGGAAGAGGATTCGCATCACCAGACGATGCGGAACTTTTTTGCGCGGGCGATGCTGCAACCTTATGCGGAATTTGTGGGAGGGGCGATGCTGCCACCCGCTCCGGTGATGACGGTTTGCCGCTGCCCGCGGTGCAATGCCCTGCCCTTGCTGGGCGTGCTGCGGCCGGAGGGCGACGGCGGCAAACGGTTCCTGATGTGTTCTTTCTGCTCGCTGGAATGGGAATTCCGGCGAATTTTGTGCGCAAAATGCGGCGAAGACGACGAAAAGAAGCTGCCTGTGTATGTGGCGGAGCAAATGCCGCACCTGCGGATGGAGTGCTGCGAGACCTGCAAACATTTTTTGCGGACCGTGGATTTAACGAAAGACGGGAACGCCGTGCCGCTGGTGGACGATCTGGCGGCCGTGCCATTCAGCTTGTGGGCCGAGGAGATGGGATACCAGCGAATTCAGGGGAATTTGCTGGGGACATGAGAAGAGCGTGGGCGGTGGCCCGTGTGGTGAAGAAGGCGGGATGAAACCGCCCCTACAGTGTATTGCAAGAATCAGGACAGGAGGGAGAGCGATGAAGCCAATGAAGATTGCCTTGGTGCTTGCCCTGGTGTGGGGAATCGGTGCGTACGGGCAAGCGCAGAAGAATCAAGCGGCGCTGACGGTGATCCGCGCGGGGATGCTGATCGATGGACAAAGCGAGGCGGCACGTAAGAACCAACTGATCTTTGTGCGTGGCGAGAGGATTGAGAAAGTGGCGGACGAGTCCGCAAGCATTCCCGCCGGAGCGACGGTGATCGACCTATCGAACGCGACGGTGCTGCCGGGCCTGATCGATTCGCACACACACCTGTTTTTGTGGGGCGAGGATCCGGCGAAGGGTGGATATGACGCGAACATCCTGAAGGCGGGGATCGCGCTGCGGGCGGCGCGCGCGACGTATGCGGCAAAGCGGGCGCTGGAGCAAGGGTTCACCACGCTGCGGGATCTGGAGACAGAGGGCGCGGGCTACGGCGACATCGAAATCAAACAAGCCATCGAAGAAGGAACCATTCCGGGGCCACGCATCTTCGGCGCGACGCGGGGAATTTCGTCGACGGGGGGCTACAACCTGGAGGGTTACGCGCCGGAACTGGTGCTGCCGAAAGGCGTACAGATCATCGACGGGCCGGTGGAAGCGCGGAAAGCGGCGCGCGAGCAACTGGATCATGGAGCGGACTGGATCAAAGTGTACATGACGCACCGTTCGTGGATGGACAAGCAGGGGAGGCTGGCATCGCAACCGACGCTGACGGTGGAAGAGTTGCGCGCGATCGTGGACGAAGCACACGGCTGGGGCAAGAAGGTGGCGTGCCACGCGTACAACGGAGAAGGATTGCAGAGGGCACTGGACGGTGGATGCGATTCGATCGAGCACGGACTGGAAATTACGGACACGCAAATCACGCAGATGGCGCGGCAAGGAACGTGGTATTGCCCGACGATTGGAGTCTATTACGGCGATTGGGCGCCGGCGGGAACACCCGACGGGGAGCGAGACCGCGCGCGGGCGAGCGTGCATGAAGCTACATTTCGAAAAGCGCTGAAAGCGAATCTGAAGATTGTGTTCGGCACGGACATGGGCGGGATCCCGTGGCAGGAGCCGATCGCGGATGAGTTCGGATGGATGGTGAAGTTCGGGATGAGCCCGATGGGGGCGATTCAGGCGGCGACGTCGCGGCCGGCCGAGCTGCTGGATGAGAAGGGAGCGTTGGGCGCGGTGAGGGAAGGGGCCTACGCGGATATGATCGCAGTGAGCGGCGATCCACTGAAGAACATAGAAGAATTGAAGAAGGTGAAGTTTGTGATGAAAGGCGGGGCGGTGTTCAAGGATGAGCTGCACGCGGCGCCTTGCAGAGGAGAGGCGAAGTAAAGAAGAAGACCTTAACGCAGAGGCGCTGAGAACGCAGGGATTGCGCGTAGAAGCAGGATTAGTTGTGGCGGAGGAGGGCGTGCCAGGCTTTGTGGAGGAGGCTTTCGGAGCGGGAGTCGGAGAGCGGGTCCGAGCTGGCAGAAGAAGATCCGGCGGAGGCGGCGGAAAGCGGAGCGGAGAACTTCAGGGCCTGGTAAATCAGTGGCGCCGGATTTTCCTGCGATGCGCCGTACATGATACGGGCGAAGCTGAGATTGGACATAAAGACCTCCGGTCGCGATCTTTCGCGGGCGTTCCTTGATTGTGCGCTTGCGCGGGAATGGCTGAACGCCAGCGAAGAGAGCTGCAGCGAGTTGATAACTGGCCCCAAGGTCAGGCGACGTTTCTGATATTTCGAGATGGAGGAGAAGGAGATGGCGGAACAGAATTACGCGAATCACGCGAAGTGGGTGCCGGCCTTTCATTTTTTTGCCGTTCCGGTGTTGCTGCTGAATTTCGTGAACGCGATTGTGCAGTTGGTTCACGGGGGGATTACGTTTAACGGGGTGGTGGAAGTGCTGACGGCGGCGGCGCTGGTGGCAACGATTTTTCTGGCGCGGATCTTTGCATTGAAGGTTCAGGACCGGGTGATCCGGCTGGAAGAGCGGATACGGATGGAAAGGCTTTTGCCGGAGGATTTGCGGCCGCGGATTCATGAATTCACGCCGGCGCAGTTAGTTGGCCTGCGATTTGCAAGCGATGGGGAGCTGCCGGTGCTGGCACGGAAAGTGTTGAGCGAAAAAATTCAGCAAAGCAAAGCCATCAAGCAGATGGTGCAGAATTGGCGGGCGGATTATTTGCGGGCGTAAGAAGGAGCGTGTGTGGGGATCTCATTGCGTGTTGTGAAGAAGGAGATTTTTGGCGGGTTGAAAGAGCATAGGGTGAAGCCTGAGGCAGGCGGTGGCCGAACTGAAGTTCGGCCACCACACGGTGCGCGGAACGAGGGCGAGACAGAGATCCCGTTTGTGGAAATGAAGCGGCATGCGCTGCGCGCCGCTCAGGGCAAGGAGGCCTCTACTTGAAGATTCCCTTCGCTGGAGCTTAGCTGGCGGCTTTTGCGAGGCCGAGCGCGCCGGTGAAGGAATCGATTTCGGCGATTTCGCCGGTGGAGAGATGAAATTCGCCGGCGCGCATCACGCCGTCGACTTGTTTCGCGCTGCGAGCTCCAACGATAGCGCCGGTAACGGCGGGATTGCGCAGCGTCCATGCGATGGCGACTTCGCCAGGACCACGGCGGTGCCGCGCGCCGATTTCGCGGAGCTTTTCAACGAGGGCCAGATTTTTGGAGAGCTTGGGTTCCTTGAATTCGGGATTGCGGCTACGGAAATCATCCGGGGGAAGGGCGGCGGCGCGCTCGCGGGTCATGCCGCCGGTCAACATACCGGAGAACATGGGCGAATAAACGATGACGCCAATGCAGAGTTGCCGCGCAGAGGGCAAGACATCGGATTCGATGGCGCGGCGAAGGATGGAGTAGGGAGGCTGAAGCGAAGTGACGGGGGCGATCTTTTGCGCGCGCTCCAGCTGCGCAGCATTGAAATTCGAGACGCCGATCCAGCGGACCTTGCCTTCTTTTTGCAGGGCGGCGAGCGTCTGCCAAGCTTCTTCGAGACCGGGACCGTTGTCCCGCGGGGGCCAGTGAATCTGGTAGAGATCGATCTGCTCGACCTGGAGACGGCGAAGGCTGTCTTCGCATTCCTGACGAATTGAATCAGCGCTGAAATTCATGGAGATGTTGCCCTTGGCATCCCAGCGGAGGACGCACTTGGTGAAAACGCAGGGGCGCGGGCCACGCCATTCCTTTAGCGCGCGAGCGACGATTTCTTCGGAGTGACCCAAGCCGTAAGCCGCAGCGGTATCGATCCAATTGACGCCAAGTTCGAGCGCGCGATGGATGGCAGCGATGGAGTCCGAATCCTCCTGCGGGCCCCACGCATATTCCCAGCCGGAGCCGCCAATCGCCCAGGCGCCAAAACCAAGAGGGGTGATGTGCAAATCTGAATTGCCGAGCTTACGAGTATTCATTTTTTCTCGAATCCTTGAGGTTCTTTGTGCGCTTCGCAAAGTGAAGAATGGCGCTTAATAGGCACGTCTATTTGATGAAGCACGGAGCGGAATGGTTAGGAGATGAGAGAGATATGAGCCGGAGGACGCGGAGGAGGAACACGGAGACGGAAGAGGAAGATTATTGCGCGAGGAAAGCGGCATCGAGGGAAACGGTTTCGCCGTCTGGATTGGTGAGGACGAGTTGTTGCGGGCCGGAGGAAAGAGCCGGCGTGGTGAAGGTGAGCGTGTTCATATCCTTAAAGGTGACGGCGAGCGATTTGCCGCCGAGCGTGGCGGTGGTACCCGATTGGAAGCCGCTGCCGGTGAGCGTGACGGAGGTGCCGCCTGCGGCAGCGCCAGCGGAAGGAGCGAGCGTGCCGATGCCGAGAGGAACGCTGGCGAGCTTAACGAGAGTGAGGCCGGAAGTGGTAAGCGCAAACAAGCGCTGGCCGTATTCGTCGATGGTGAGAAAGGCGCCGTGAAGGCCGTCTACATCGGTGTTGAGCATGGCGAAGGGTTCCGGCAGAAAAATGCGGAGGCGAAGGCGGCCGCTGTGCGCGTCGCGGATGTCGATGCCACCGTGAATTCCCGTTGCGGGTGGCGCGGTGGGCGGCGGGCCATCGAGGAATGGTTCGTAGACAAGAGCGCCGGAAGGGTGCAGCGCGATGCCGGGAACGGCGACGCGATTGGGAATGTTCTCGAGTTCTGCGGAAGTGGGAGAAGCGAGCAGGGTGAGTTCGGCGTTGCGAATTTCGGTGAGGTTGTTGGAACGAACGGCGAACATGGCACCAGAAGCGGCAGAGGCGAGGTCGGTGGAGAGGTCATTGGCGTTGGAAACGGTGAACGAGTTGGGCGAAGACGAGGACCAGGAGGCGAGCGGGCCGCCGGGCAACGAACTGAAGGCAAGAAAGACGGAATCGCCGGCGTGATCCGCCTGAAGCATGGGCGCGCCGGTGATGGAAGTGACCTCGGGCTGAGGCGCGGGTTCATAAGTGGGCGGGAAGGACGCGAGATTCATCTGGCCGAGGCAATTGTTGCAGGCGTTGGAGGAGCCGCCATCGCCGCTGAGGCCGACGAAAACGGTTTGCGCGCTGGTGGCGGCGACGCGCGAGGGACCCGAGTTGAGGTAGCCGGGAACGCCGCCGACGGAAACTTTGGAGCCGTTGTAGGCTGGGCCATCAGGATCGATAAGGTAAAGGTTTTGCGCGCCGTAATCGGCGACGACCAGTTGGGAGTTGTCCGGCGTCAAAGCCATGCCGCGAAGGCCCGCATCGGGCGGCGGGCCATTCGGGGGCGGTTGGAGCGGAGTGCGGAACACCTGGGCGGCGAGATCGAAGACGTCGATATGGTCGGTGGCGGAGAGATAAAGCTGCTGGCGACTCTGGTCGTAGGCAAGGAATTTGTAGAGGCCGGGGTGCGAGAAGGTCTGGCTGGCGGAGATGTATTGGAAGGATTTGGGCAGGACGGCGGAGCCAGCCGGAGTGGTAAGGGAAAGATCGGCCTTGCCAGCCGAGCCGGGAGGAGTGGTGAGGGTGATGCGCTCGAGGGGAAATGGATAAGTGGAATCGAGTCCCAAGGCGGGTGCGAGGGAGGACAGAGCTTCGACTTTTTGAATGCTGGCGGATTGGCCGGCGAGCTGGACGGTGACGCCGCCTGCGGCAGTGCCAAAGCCGTGCCCGATGAGATAGACCGTGTCGCCACCGGAGATGGAGCCGGCGTTGGGCAGGATTTCCTGGACCGTGGGACCGTAGGAAAATGCGTCGGGCGCCATGGCGAGCCAGCCGTTGGCAAAGTAAGCCGTCAGGTTTGCGGGACCACCGAAGCCGCTGGCAGGAGAGGTTGCTTGCAATTGAGAGGGACTGGCGACGTTTACCGCGGTGGGAGTTTGCGAGCCGAAACGAATTTGCGCAGCGGACGGAAAGTTCGTGCCAGTGAGCGTGACGAAGGTCCCCCCGGCATTGGGGCCCTCGGAGGGAGTGGCAACCGGCGCATTCGCGAAAGTGGGCGCGGGCGCCGAGAGCGAGCCGGGCGAAGAGGCATCGAGCGCGGCAACGCCACGATTGCCGCGGCCGAGGACAAAATGCGAAGAGTCGCTCTCCTGAAGGAACGTGGGGACGCCCTGGACGGCGAGATCGGAGAGCTGGCCGATTTTGCGGAGATTGGCGGCGGCAAGGACGGTGACGACACGGCCGTTGCCGAGCGCTTCGCCGACATACAAAACCTGGCCATCGGGGGAGAACACGAGGCCGGAAGTATTCGCGGCTGTATAGGTGGCTGTAGCGTTTAGCTTGTTGTCGAGAAGCAGAACTTGCTGGATGCCGCCGGCGCTGAGGATCAAAGCGAACTGCGAGCCATTGGAATTGGCGGCAACGGCATTGATTACTCCAGCGCCGACAACCCGCGGCCCGGCAACGACGTTTCCGCTAGAATCAAGAAGGACGATCGCGCCGCTGGAGTCATTCGCGGCGGCGAAGAGGCGGGTGCGATCACCGGAACGCGCCATTACGCCGAGTCCATTCTGGAAGACCGCGGGCGCCGAAGAGGTGAGGTCGGTTGCCGTGTTGGAGGAAGGATCCCAGAGAGCAAGGAGAGATTCGCTGGCGGAAGACTGACGAAGGCGGAGCGCGATTTTTCCATTGGCGAGAGCGAGCGCTTCCGTGGGGCGATTGAAAACGACACCGGGAAGCGGCGAGAGGCCCGTCATGGGATAACGCGCCGAGACTTGCAAGCCGGCGGTGCTGATGGCAAGGAGTTCCTCGGTTCGAGAGCCGACCCAGAGCGTGGAACCGTCGGCGGAAAGATCGACACTGGAGGCAGCGGGGACGTCGATGGTGGAAAGCAGCGAGGGGAAGGAATCGGAATAGACTTCGACGCGATTCATGGAGGAATTGGCGACGAAAAAGCGGGCGCCTGTGGAATCGAAAACGATCTGGCGACGCACGGGATCGCCGACGGGAGCATCAACGGCGGGAACGGAATCGTCGCGCAGAAAAACAGAGCGCGAAAGATTGGAGGCCGTGGCCGGCTGGATCGAAAGTGTGAGCGGAGCGGAATGCGAAAGCGAGCCACTGACGGCCTGCGCGGTGAGAGTGAATTGTCCGGTGGCGGCGTTGGGCGCGGCAGCAAAGATTACGGACAAGGACCGGCCGGCGACAACGGAGAACGGGATGGGCGGAGAACTGGTGACACCAAAAGGAACTCCCGAAACATTGATTTCAACGGAGCCCGAGAAGCCGCCGATCCCAGTGACGCTGACGCTGAGCGGAGAGCTGGAATTGCCCTGGGTAAGGCTGAGGGTAGCGACAGAGAGACTGACTGAAAAATCAGGTTGCGGAGGAGGCGGTTGAGTCCCACCCCCTCCACCGCCCCCGCAACCCTCCGCGAAGAGCAGGAAAGCGCCGAGAAGGAAAATTGAGCTGTGCGCACCGCAGCGCATAGCGTGGCTCCCAAAGCGCGAGAAGCAGAATGAGTGAATCCGGCCGGCTCGCAGGAGACCGGCCGGGGAATCACCCTTCTGGGAAGAGGACAACCGCCCACACCTTAGCTACCAGTCGGGCATATGTCAAGATATTAAATATAGCGAGCAGTAAGCTTGCAGGATGGGAATTATTGAGGAAGATGGGCGCGTGGCGTGGCCCGTGCCTCGTGTTCCGTCACGCGAAGCGAGCAATCTGCGACGCCCGCTTTGCACTCCTCAGGGTAATAAGCCTCTCCGCAGAAAAATAAAACGGCGCCTGGTGATTGCCAGGCGCCGGTCTTGGGAAGAACTTGGGAGAAGCAACTTCAAAACCGAGAAGAGGCGGCCGCTAGAAAAACTCAGATGGTCTTGGGGCCGACGCCGGCGGTGGCCGGAGCGGAAGCGGAGCGAGAGAACGAGCCGGAGCCCGATTCCTTTTCGCCGGACTTGTCGATTTCGATGGAGCCTTTGAAGTAGGCGCCGTCTTCGATCATGATGCGCGCGGTGGTGAGGTCGCCGTTGACCGAGCCGTCTTTCTTGATCTCGATGCGATCCTTGGCGCGGAGATTGCCCTTGACGGTGCCGTATACGACGACTTCGCGGGCGATGATGTCCGCGGTGAGCTTGGCGGTGGCGCCGACGGTGAGCTTGCGTTCGTCGAGCTGCACAAGACCCTCGACCGAGCCCTCGAGGAGCAGGTCTTCATTCCCGGAAATTTCGCCCTTGATATGCAGACTCGGGCCGAGACGCGCCGTAGCGCGATCAGCGGTTGCACCCAACGGACGCATGGCATCTGTACTCATTGCGGTTGTTCCCTCCCAAGTGGCCGGCGAAGATTTCGGCGGCGGATTGACTGGTAAATTTTTTGGTTCCGGCTGCGCTGGTTGAGGCGTATCCGGCTTCTTGTTACCCCACATCGGTCCTCCCAAAGGGATAGCACACCCCACGCAGATTTCCGGCCCGGGGTAAGCAAAAGATAGACCGCGGGGGAGTGCGCAGCAAATAGAGTATGGGAAGCGGGTGCCAGAAAGTAACTAGGCAAGAGAACAGGGGAAGACCTTGTACTTCGGGGATGGGGAAGCGGAAGCGAAAAGGTGGGAGCAACGGAATTACGAGGTGGGTTTGTCGGGGACGGGCTGGGTGGCGAGGAAGTCGGCGACGAAGCGCTGGGTGTAGGAGGCGAGGAGCTCCTCGATGCGCTGAGGGGAAGACGATTTCAGCACAAAGCCGGCATGATGGAATTTGGGAATGCGGTAGACGATTTCGGGATCGTTGAAGGCGGAGGTGTCCGGTTCCTGCTGGCGGGCGAGAGAAACGATGACACCGGCGTAATCGTGGCGCGGCTGCGGCAGTTGATAGGGCTGCTTCCCTGCCCCGATTTCGAGATGCGCCCACTCGCGCCACAAGTTGATGCCGGTGGCGGCTTCGACGACGTTGGAGATATAGGCGCCGCCGATGCGCGCGGCGATTTCCAGAAAATAAAAGCGTTGGTCGGAGTGGGCTTTGAGAAATTCGGTGTGCGTGACGCCGCGCATCAAGCCGAGGCCGTCCACAAGTTTCGCGTGAATATCCTTCAGCGCGATGGCTTCGGAGGAATCGCGCGGGAGGGTGCGCGTCGTGAAGACTCCGCCGTGATGGGAAACATCGAGCGGCGGCGAGCCATAACCATGAGCATCGGCGAAGAGCACCTGCTTTTCGGAGACGATGCCGTCGACGTGGAAGACGCTGCCGGGAATGAATTGTTCGAGGAGATAGTCGGACTGGTTGTCGCCGAGCTGATCGAGCCAGGGCCAAAGCTCTTCGCTCTTGTGGATTTTTTTCATGCCGATGCCGGAAGCCTGGGCGCGAGGCTTGAGCAGCCAGGGAGGGGGGACATGATTCATGAAGTCGCGGAGGTCGCCGTAATTCAGGACGTGGATGAAATCGGGGACGAGAATGCCGGCTTCGCGGGCTTTGGCGCGCATGGCGAGCTTGTCGCGAAAATAGTGAACCGTGGTAAGGCCCATGCCGGGGAGGCGCAGGTGTTCGCGGATCGCAGCGACGTTTTCGAGGTCGAATTCGTCGAGGGCGACGACGCGGTCGATGTGGCGGGTGCGGGCGGCGTAACTAACGGCGTGCAGCAGATCGCGAATGGGAAGCTCCTCCGGCATAAAAAACATTTCGTCGATGGAATCCGCTGGCCAGTTGGCTTTGCGGAGTTTTTCGACGGTGAGGAGAAAGACGGTGCAGCCCATGGCCTTGCAGGCACGAAGGAAGTCCTGACCTTTTTCATAGGAGGAGACGCAGAGGATGGAGAGGGGGCGCGCGGTCATGTGAAGGGCGGATTATATATGGGATTGGACGGAATTTGCTGGGAATGCGTTGCAGGTGGAGCTGTGCCGGCCCGTGCGAGGCTGGGGGCGTGGGCGTGGCAAAGCCAGCGCTGGCGCGCTGGGTTAAATGGTTCCGCTCAGCGGCGCTGGGCTTCGCCGATGGTGCGGATACCTTGCGTAGTGGCCGATCTGAAGTTCGGCCACTACGGGGGATTTCGCGGTGGTGGACAGAGCCGCCCCGACATGGATTCGATCAACGCGCGGGGAAGAGGAACTGGAGGAACGGGGCGACGCGGCGGGCCCAGGCGAGTTCGTTGTGCTCGGCGCCTTCGATGCGCTCGTAGTGTAGGTCGCGATCGAGTTGCCAGCCTTTTTGCAAAAGGACGTCGCGGAAGCGCTCGACGTCTTCGACGGTGCGGCCGCCCTCGCGGGTGCCGGCGTCGAGCCAGATGCGCGGATGCGGGAGGGCGCGCGCGGTGGCGGCAAAGCGCAGGATGACGCGTTCGTTCCACCAGACGGAGGGAGAAAGCGCCGCGATCCGGCCAAAGACTCTGGGCATTTTCAGCCCCAGATACAAAGAGACAAGTCCCCCAAGGGAAGAGCCGCCGATGCCGGTGCGGTCGACTCCCTGGGCGATGCGGTACTGGTTTTCGACGAAGGGGCGAACTTCTTCCAACAAAAATTGGGCGTAGCGATTGGCGCGGCCGCCACCGAGCTTGGGGGCGCGCGTGGGCGTGTATTCGCCGAGGCGCTGCTTGCCGGCGTTATAGATGCCGACGATGATGAGCGGCTCGACGCGGCCCTCGTAGATACAGGCGTCGGCGGTGTGGCCAACGTGCCAGTCCTGGCCGGGGATGAAAGAGGTTGCGCCGTCAAAGAGATTCTGGCCGTCGTGGAGGTAAAGGACGGGATAGGCGCGGCCGGACTGGGCGTCGTAGCCGGGCGGGAGATAGACAATCAGGTCACGGCGATTGCGCAGGAAGCGCGAGGGGAACTGCTCATGTTTGATCAGGTGCGGGCCGCTCACGGAGCGATAACGACCAGAAGATCCCTGGCGTAGACGGGCAGCCGCGGCGTGGCCAGCAATTTGAGGACGCGGCCTGCAATGGGCAAATCGATGTTGGAACGCATCTTCATGGCTTCCCGTGCGAGCAGTTTAACATCACAGAGGCGACGGAGGGGAGCGGAAGGAACGGAGAAGGAGAGGCGATTACCTGCGTTTCACTCAGGGCAAAAGACGGCCGCTACTTTTTGAGGAGGGGAAGGGCGAAGCGGATGGGGACGCCGAAGTTGGAACCACCAAAGCCCTTGACGATGGCGAAAGTGACGCCGATGACGCCGCCCTGGCGATTGAGCAGCGGACCGCCGGAGCCGCCGGAGGTGGTCTGCGCGTCATAGACAATCTTGTCGGGGAGCACGTCGCCGACGTGGCCCTGGGTGACGAGAGGACGAATCAGCTTGCGCTTGGCAAGTTCGGCGAGGATCAGCTTGGGATCGCCGGAGCTGACCTTGACGATGTCTTCCACGGCCTTTTCACCGGCGCGTGCCAGGATGGCATCGATTCCGGTGGCGTAGCCAACGCTGATCAATGCTTCGCCGCTAACGGCGGCTTCCTTGGAAGCGTCGAGCTTAAGGATTGGCCGATGAAGCTCGGAGAGATCGCCGTGGACGAGGGCCAGGTCGGCATCCTGGGAAATTTGCGAAATGCTGATGGAGATTCCGTTGGGCTCGTTGGGGAAAAAGGCGGTCATCTCCGCGATGACGGGTTCCAGTCCCTGCTGGGTGGCGCTGGCGAGTTCGTCATTCTGCCACCAGGGCTGCACGACGTGGTGATTAGTGAGGATTTTGCCTTCGCCGACGATGAAACCGGTGCCGAAAAAATCGGCGCGCACTTCGGGGGCGCGGCCTTCGGTGGTGTAGACAGGATTGCCTTCGCTATCCTTGAGCGGGGAGCCGTCGCTATCGATACCGCCATAGCGGAGGCGGCGCCCGGTGGATTTTTCATTGAAGGCCACGGAGACGTGGAGCAGACCGACGCTGGGAGCGAATTCACGGATGATGCTCTCGGCGGCCTGCGATTCGCCCTCGATTTTGGCGAGGCGGGTGGTGGCTTCCGAGAGCTGGCGGCGAAGGTCGTCGGAGGCTTCGCCGCTTTGCGCGGCAAGCTTTTGCTTCAGCTCCTCGGTTTGCTGCCGCAATTGTTCCTTTTGCTGGAGCATGTCGGCGTTGGCGGGGTCGTCGCGGAGTTTGCGGGTGGCGGCGAGGAGCTGCTGTTCGGTCTGGACGCTGTGCTCGAGTTGCGCAATGACGCCATAGGCGCGGCGGGTTTCCTTTTCGGCTTTGCGGGAGAAGAGGAGAAAGATGCCGGAGATGAGCAGAGCGACGGCGATCAGGGAAAGAACGCCGATTTTAAGGATGCGCTCGAGGGAGAAGGCGTCGCGGGTCATTTTTTCGGTAACAGCCAGCGCCTGGAATGCGGTCTGGGCCACGCCGAAGCTTTCCTCGGCGAGGCGGGTCTTTTCTTCCAGGCCTTGCAACAGGTCATGCTGGCGGAGTTGCGCTCGGAGGCGGGCGAGGAGTTCGGGCTCGGTCCAGGGAAGAGGTTGCACATCGTCGGCGCCAAGGTCCAGGGCGCGGGCGCGATCCTGCGGAGATCCGGGCGACAGGACGAGAATGCGTGTTTGCGGGCTTTTGGATTTAACAACGGCAATGGTTTCGTTGCAGGAACCGGAAGCGGTCAGCACGAGCAAAGCGGGGTTTGCGGTCTCCAAGCCGTGGATGGCGGCTTCGTTGGAATCGGAAAGCGAGACCTCGAACCCAGCACCAACGAAAAGCTGCTGGAGGGAATCCCGTTCGGAGCCGGGGAGTCCGACAAGCAGAAGGCGATGATTGGCGGTGGTCAAGGGAGCGCGTTCCCCATTCTCAGAGCGTGGACGCCCCAAGGGAGTAAGCAGTCTACCCTAGTCCGCAGAAGGATTCACCCTGGGGGGAGCCGAGGCGTAACGCGGCGGAGGGGAGAGCGACGCGGAGGCGCTGGCCTTTAGCGCCAAGAGCTCGGCCTGGAGTTGTTCCCAGGCTTTCTGGTCTTTTTTAACGTCGTAGGGCGCGTCGGAACTCGCGAAGAAGGTGAGAAGTTCGTCGCGCAGATCGGGCGAGAGGCAGGCAAAGTTTTTGGCGGCCAATTTGTGGAGAAGCTGGGCGTGGGCGTCGTCGTCGAGGCGGTAGATGCCGCCGGCGGTTTCCTTGCCGACGTCGAAATTCACATTGGGAAGCTGCAAGGAGCCCTGGCGCTCCTCGGTAAGCAGACGACGGTATTCGCGAGCGGAGGCGTTGAAACTTTCCTCGAACATTTTTTCGGTTTCCGGAGTGGGGGTTTTCAGTTCGAGCACCTTAAGCGGACCGAACTTGGGCAAGAGCCTGTAAAGAAAAGCGAAGAAGCGTTCTTCGCGGGTGGGACGCTCGTAATTGGGGCCCCACTCTTTTTCGTAATCAGAACGGGAAAGATTGTAGAGGAAGCGGCGGCGTGTTTCGCTTGGCTCGTCCGCCTTGATTTCGTGCTTTTTCAGGCTCCAGGCAATGCGAGTGGCCTTGGGGAGGAGCTGGCTGACGTCGTGGCGGTAGGAATTCAGCGCCAACTCTTCATCGGAGAGAACGGCTTTCAGCTCGATGCCGTAGGTTTCCTGGAAGGCCTGGTCGAGGAGGGGGCGGGAAACTTCGAAACCGATGAAGTCGTGGTAGCTGGCGGGTGCGTAATGTTGCTGGGCGACTTGCAGAACGTCGAAGCCAAATTCGGTTTTGACGTGCGCGAGTTCGTCGTCCTCGTAGGTTACGAAATTGCCGAATTTTCGGCGCAACGGGGGATAAAGGAGGGGCACGGCGCGATTGGTGGCGATGCGGTGGCCCTGGTTGTCGGTGGCGTAATGGGAAAGTGCGCCGAGGGCAAAGGCGTAGTCGTAAATATTCCGCGAATCGCGCAGCAGGGCCAACACGAAATCGCCGCTGCGAACATAATGGGCGAGGTCGCTGAAGAAATGGCTGCCGTGCGGATAGTAGCCCAGATCCTGAATGATGGAGCCGCCGTAAGCGTAGGCTTGCGCGGCGCTGAGTTCGTCTTCGGTAGCCTGCGGATACCGGGCTTTGAGCAGGGGCTTGAGATGCGTTTCCCAAACCGTGTCGATGAGGGCCTCATGGGAGAGCACGGCATAGGCGTCGCCAGCCGAGGGAAAGGCAAGCTGGAGAAACAAAAGAAAGGCAAGCGCGACGGCCGCGGCGCGAAAACGAAGCGGGAAGTGCCATGTTGAAAGGTCGCGTTTCAAGAAATTGGGCCTGGAAGTGGGAGTGGGAGCGGCACGCCCTCAGTGTAGCGCAGGAAGGCAGATTTTTTGGAGAAGGGCGGTTAGTATTTGCGAAGGACGCCGATCACGCGGCCCTGGATTTTGACGTCGCCGGCGGGAACAAGAATCGGAGCCATTTCGGAGTTGGCGGGTTGCAGGCGGATCTTGCCGGGACCTTCGCGATAAAAGCGCTTGAGGGTGGCATCCTCCCCGGCAACCAGCGCGACGACAATGTCACCGGGGTTGGCAACCTGGGTTTGCTCGCAGACCACAAAATCGCCGTCCATGATGTGGTCCTCAATCATGGAACTGCCCTTGACCTGGAGGACGAAAGAGTTGCCACCGCGGGCGAAGTCACCGAGAGAGATGGTTTCGCGTTCCTCGACCGCCTCCAAGGGGCGGCCGGCGGCGATGCGGCCGACAAGCGGGAGTTCCTGGACGCGGCGCTCGATGACCTGCTCCTTGGGAGTCTTTGGGAGTTGGACAATTTCGATGGAGCGGCTCTGATTGTAGCCGCGGCGAATGAAGCCCTTCTTTTCGAGCGTGGTGATGTGCTTGTGAACAGTGGCGAGGGAGGTGAGCCGCATGCCCTTGCCGATTTCCTCAAAGCTGGGAGCGTAGCCGTGCTTGGTCTCGAAGGAGACGAGGTAATCGAGAACTTCCTTCTGTCGCTTGGTGAGAGCCATAAGGAACCTCCGTTGCGAGCCGCCAGACTGTGGGGCGAAAATCGTAAAATCAAGCCGGATGCAAACCCAGGCAAACCAGGTACACTTTAGGCGAAAAGAAAGCGAACGTCAAGCAGAGTTTTACCGAAAACCCAACTTTCGTACTCTTTTCAGTGTTACCCGCTTTGTGGTCTTCTGAGTTGCAGCTATGAGCGAATCGGTCTGGACATCCACTCGAAGGTCCGCTGGGGTAACCTGCGCGGCGACGCTGGCGATCCTCGGAAGCGGCACGGCGTTTGCGATCTGGGGCAGCTTTTTTTTGGGATTGCTGAACAGCGAAGCCGACGTGCGAAACCGCAGCATACTCGAGGCGCATCCAGTGATCACGTTCCTGATTGCATTTGTGCCGTTCGTTCTGATTGCTTCGGGTGTGCAGACCGGGATCGGGCTGTTTCAGCTGAAGCCGTGGGCGAGGACGGCAGCCCTGGCATGGGCGGGCGCAGCCATCTGTTTTAGCCTGTGGTTTATCGCGTTCCGGCCGTATGAAACTTTTTTCTTTCCCGATCATTTTGTCAGCGAGCTGGAATCGTTGAAGCAGTTGATGGCGATTTCGCTGGTGATCGCAACGCTGCCGGTAAGCGTGTGGTGGATGTTCTTGTTCCGCATGGAGAGCGTGAAGCGGCAATTCGCACCGCAGGCTCCGGAAGGCCCTTCCCAGAACTGATTACCGTTTTTTTCGTTGTATCATTCGCTCCCCTGCCGCAGCGATTCGGAGCGTGACGTGGCTCACACCGGGTCTGTGACGGTGTGCTATTCTTAGCGCATCGGGTCCCGGCGGTGGAGCGTCCACTCCCGCGGGCCGCATAGCGCACCGCACACCGATAAAGACCACTCGCCTCGCTCCAAGGCGGGGCGTCCACAGCAGGGGGAACGCGCCAACATGTCTACATTGACGGAAATTCCATCCGGAAAAACGAAGCGCGAAGTGATCGAGCAGGCAGTAATCCGGTTTGCCGGGGATTCCGGGGACGGAATGCAGATCACGGGGAGCCAGTTCACGAACACGGTTGCGCTGTATGGCAACGACATCGCGACGTTTCCTGACTACCCGGCGGAAATCCGGGCCCCCGCGGGAACTGTGCCGGGTGTCAGCGGTTTCCAATTGAACTTTTCTTCCGGAGAGGTATACACGCCGGGAGATTCCGTGGACGTTCTGGTGGCGATGAATCCTGCGGCCCTAAAAGTGAACATCGGGGACCTGAAGGCCAACGGGATCCTGATCGTCAATTCAGATAGTTTCGAGGAAGCAGACCTACGCAAGGCGCATATTACGTCCAACCCGCTGGAAGACAATTCGCTGGATAAGTTCCGCGTATTCCCGGTGGAACTACAGCGGTTGACGCGGGCGGCGCTGCAAAACCTGGGGCTGGACGCGAAGAGCATGGACCGTTGCAAGAACTTTTTTGCACTGGGCATGTGCTACTGGCTATACAACCGCTCGATGGACCCGACGGTGCGCTGGATCGACGACAAGTTCAGCAAGAAGCCGCTGCTGGCCGAGGCCAACAAGCTGGCCTTGAAGGCTGGCTATTCTTACTGCGAGGCCACCGAAGCGTTTCAGATCAGTTATGAGATTCCACCGGCGCAGCTCACGCCCGGAACCTACCGCAATTTGAGCGGAAACCAGGCGCTGGCGCTGGGATTCGTGACCGCGTCGCAGAAGTGCGGCCTGAAATTGTTCTTGGGAAGCTACCCGATCACGCCGGCTTCGGACATTCTGCACGAGCTTTCGAAGTACAAGAATTTCGGCGTGCTGACGTTTCAGGCGGAAGATGAAATCGCGGCGATCACCAGTTCGATCGGCGCATCGTATTCAGGGTTGCTTTCCATCACAACGACTTCGGGACCAGGCATGGCGCTGAAAACCGAAGCGCTGGGCCTGGCGGTGATGACCGAGCTGCCAATCGTCATTTGCGATATCCAGCGCGGCGGGCCTTCGACGGGGTTGCCGACGAAGACGGAGCAGGCCGACTTGCTGCAGGCGATGTTCGGGCGCAACTCCGAGGCACCGATTCCGGTGCTGGCGGCAGCAACGCCGGGCGATTGCTTCTGGGTGGCCATGGAAGCGAGCCGCATCGCGCTGAAATACATGGTACCGGTGATCATTCTTTCCGACGGCTATCTGGCGAATGGCGCGGAGCCCTGGCGGATTCCGACAGTGGACGAAATCCCGGCGATTCCGGTGAAGTTCGAGAAGAAAGCGGAAGGCTTCTTCCCCTACAAGCGGGACCCGGAAACGCTGTCGCGACCGTGGGCCATACCCGGCACGCCAGGGCTGGAACACCGCATCGGCGGGCTGGAAAAACAGGAGACCACCGGCAACGTGAACTATGAGCCGCTGAACCACGAAAATATGGTGCGGGTGCGGGCGGCCAAGGTAGAAGCGATTCGACAGGACATTCCGAACGTGATGCCGACGGGGGACCCGGAGGGAGATTTACTGCTGGTTTCCTGGGGCTCGACGTATGGTTCCGTGTTGCAAGCGGTGAAGGCGCAGCGGGCGAGGGGGCGGAAGATCGGCCATCTGCACCTGCGGCACCTGAATCCGCTGCCGGCGAACGTGGGCGACGTTTTAAAGCGCTATAAGAAGGTGCTGGTGCCGGAACTCAACATGGGGCAGCTCTTGTGGGTGCTGCGCGCCAAGTACCTGGTGGACGCGGTGGGCCTGAACAAGATTCAAGGGCGCCCGTTCAAGCAGAACGAATTGGAACAGAAAATCGAAGAAGTGCTGGGTCTTTAGGAGATGGCCATGACGACAACCGCTCTGCCGCCACTGACGAGGAAGGATTTCCAGACGGACCAGGAAGTGCGGTGGTGCCCGGGTTGCGGGGACTACGCGATTCTGGCCGCGGTGCAATCAGTGTTTCCCGAGCTGGGGATCCCGCGGGAGAAGTTCGTGGTGGTTTCGGGGATCGGATGCTCGAGCCGGTTTCCCTACTACATGAACACGTACGGCTTCCATTCGATTCATGGACGCGCGCCGGCGATTGCCACGGGAGTGAAGATCGCGAATCCGGAACTGGAAGTGTGGATGGCGACGGGGGACGGCGACGCGCTGGCGATCGGGGGGAATCACACGATTCACATGTTGCGGCGCAATGTAGGGATCAAGGTGCTGCTTTTCAACAACCGGATATACGGGCTGACGAAAGGACAGTATTCACCGACGTCGGAATTCCACAAAATCACGAAATCGACGCCGTTTGGCTCGCCGGACCGGCCGTTCAATCCAGTTTCGCTGGCGATTGGAGCGGAAGCGACGTTCGTGGCGCGATCGGTGGATATTTTCCAGGCGCATCTGAAGGACACGTTGCGCGCAGCCGCAGCGCACAAGGGCTCGGCTTTCGTGGAGATTCTGCAAAACTGCAACATCTTCAACGATGGAGCTTGGGTGAGCTTGACGGAAAAAGACGCGCGCAGCGAGCACGTGATTCAGATCGAGCACGGGAAGCCGCTGGTATTCGGCAAGAATCGGGACAAAGGCATTCGCCGCAAGCCGGATGGAGACATCGAAGTTGTAGCCCTGGGCAACGGAGTCACCGAGGCGGACCTGATCGTCCACGATGCGCACCACCCGAGGCCGTCGTACGCCTTCCTGCTGTCGCACATGGAAGGGCGGCCGGGCTTTCCGACGCCCATCGGGGTGCTTCGCGCGTGGGACGACCTGCCACGCTATGAGGACGTGGTGAACAACCAGGTTGGTGAAATCATTCAGCAAAAAGGCCCCGGCGACCTGAAGAAACTGCTGCAGGGCGGCGATACATGGGAAGTGAAATAGGCGACCGGCCGAAGCGTTTCTCCTTCCTGTAAGAGCGCTTGGACTGACGATTCGCGGCTATTCTTGGCCCCTGAGAGGCGGGAGGTTTGCTCCCTGGCATCGGAGCGGGAAAGCGCACTCCTCGTAAAAACTCCGCTTCGCAACCAAAACGGCTCTTGGGAATTCGTTTCCATTCTTCTATTTCTTTTCAATTGCGTGAAACCAGAAACGGGGTGTTTCATCTAAACTGTTAGCTGGAACTCCCCCATGGACTCGGACACGCCCAACCTGATTCCGTTTTCGCTCCTCGGCGACGCGGACCCCGCCCCTCCGATGATGTACACCACGCAACCGGAGCAGGCGCAGAGCATTGCGCTGCTCTATGAGATCAGTCACGAACTGACGTCCATCCTAGACCGCGAAGAGCTGTTGCGGCGCATCGCGGAACGCGTGAAAAAGCTGGTGGATTATCACGTCTTCAGCGTGATGCTGTGGAACGAGTCCGAGCAGATGCTGGAGAGCGTGTTCGCGCAGCGCTACGACAACGATGCGCTGCCCTCGCGATTCCAGATGCCGTTGCACCAGGGAATCACGGGAGCGGCGGCGGCAGAGCGGCGAACGATTCGGGTGGTGGATGTGCGACTGGATCCGCGGTACGTGGCGTGCGAAAGCGAAGTGGAAGTACGATCGGAGCTGGTGGTGCCGCTGCTGCTGCAGGACCGGCTGATCGGCGTGCTGGACCTGGAGAGCACGGTGCCGCATGCCTTCAGCGCGGAGCACGAGCGCCTGCTGAACATTCTGGGATCGTATATTGCGGTGGCACTGGAAAATTCGCGGCTGTTTGCAGAGGCGCGCGAAAACCAGGCGCGGCTGCTGAACGACCTGGAGACCGCGCGGGAAATCCAGCGGCAACTCCTGCCCAGCGGGGCGAAAGAGATTCCCGGGCTCGACCTGGCGACGGCCTACGTGCCGGCGCGGGAACTGGGCGGGGATTTTTACGATTTGCTGCCCTATGGCGTGGGGCGGCTGGCGATTGCCATCGGCGACGTTTCGGGGAAGGGGACGGCCGCGGCGTTGTATGGCTCGCTGGCCATCGGCATTCTGCGCGAACTGGTGCACGACAACGAGTCTTCGCCCTCGGCGATGCTCGAGCAATTGAATGGGCGGCTGCTGGCGGCGCGGCTGGACGCGCGCTTCATCGCTATGCAGTTTGCGATTTACGACGCCGCGTTGCGCGAATTGACCATTTCGAACGCCGGAGGCACGCTGCCGCTGCTGATTCGCGACCGCGAAGTCTCGGAGATCAGCATCTCCGGAATGCCACTGGGGCTGCTGCCGGAAGCGGAGTACGACGAAGTGCGGTTGAATTTATCTCCCGGAGACGTGGTGGTGTTTGCGTCCGACGGAATTCAGGAAGCAATGAACCGCGAGCAGGAAGAGTTTGGCGTGGAACGGCTGAAAGAACTGCTGACAACGGTGAGCCCGGCCGATCCGGGCTTTAAGGTGGCGCAACGCATCGTGAAAGCCACCGACGAGCATACGGGTCCGGGGCGCATGCCGCACGACGACCGCACGCTGATGATTCTGCGCGTGACAGAAGAAGCCGAAGCGGATTTTTCGAAACTTCCCATCATTTATTAAGGAACGCATTCGCGGCAGGCGCGTGCTTTTCTTTGCCTCGGGATGCGGGAATCGTGTGACTGCGGGGTGGCCGATCTGAAGTTAGGCCACTACATGGGGGATTCGCGGGGGCAGTGGCGTGGGAGAGGCCATCCCTGGCAGCTTTCCGCAATTCCCGACAAAAGTGAAACGCGAGAGGTGTTTCAGGGGTCACAGAAACGGCGACAGCCGAGGGGGTAGGATGGTGGCCACTGAAGGTGCGGATTGCGGTGACTTTGAAAAGCACACTGAAGGGTGACCTATGCCGGAAGACGTGAACCACAAAACGCAGGAGTTGAGGCCGACAACGAAAATATTGACGCGGGGATTCGATCCGAGCTTGTCGGTGGGTTCGGCGCGTCCGGCGGTGTTCCGGAGCTCTACCTATGTGTTCTCAAGCCCGGAAGCGGCCGAGAGAGCGTTTGATATCGCGAACGGTCGCGGGCACCCGGAAGCCAACGAGAAAGTGGATTTGATTTATGCGCGGCTGAATCACCCGAACGCGGAGATTCTGGAGGCGCAGACGGTGCCGCTGGAACCGGGGGCGGAAGCAGCGGTGGTGTTCAATTCCGGGATGGCCGCGATTGTGACGACGCTGCTGACGTTTTTGCGGCCGGGCCAGAGCGTGGTCTACACCGTGCCGATTTACGGCGGGACGCAGCATTTTCTGCGGGATTTTCTGCCGGGATGGGGCGTGAAGACGATTCCGGTTGCCGCCGGACAGGGAGCGCGACTGGATGAGGCGGTTCGCGGGGCGGAGAATCTCGGCGTGGTGCTGGTGGAGACGCCAGCGAATCCGACGCTGGTGATGACGGACCTGCGGCGGGCGGCGCAGACGGCGGCCAACTACAAGGGTTTGCGGGGAATGCGCCGGCCGCTGGTGATGGTGGACAACACGCTGCTGGGGCCGGCGTTCCAGCATCCGCTGACGCTGGGCGCGGACCTGGTGCTCTATTCGGCCACAAAATATTTATCGGGGTTCAGCGACTTGCTGGCGGGCATGGTGCTGGCGAAAGATCCGGAACTGGTGCAGCAGATCCGGCTGCAGCGGCATTTGTTCGGCAACATTCTGCAGCCGGATGAATGCTGGCTGCTGGACGGGCGGCTGCCCACCGTGGTGTTGCGAATGAACCGCCAGAGCAAGAACGCGCAACGCATCGCGGAACATCTGGCGGGTCACCCGAAGATCGCGCGCGTGATGTATCCGACGCTGTTCTCGGATGCGGACCAGAGCCTGATCTTTCACGCACAGTGCGATTTTCCGGGGGCGATGTTTTCGCTCGAATTGAAGGGCGGGAAGCCCGCGGCGTTCGAGTTTTTGCGCAATTTGCGGCTGGCGCGAAACGCGGTGTCGCTTGGAGGGGTGGAAACGCTGGCCTGCCATCCGAAAACGACGACGCACTCCGGTTATACGGAGGAAGAGTTCCGGCAGGCGGGCGTGACCGACGGGCTGGTGCGGGTTTCGGTGGGCATCGAGCACTGGCGCGACCTGCTGGCGGATTTTGAGCAGGCGCTGGAGACGACCTAGAAGTTCGGTTGAGGGTCATCAGGGACTGAAGCCCCAGGTTGTCTGCCGTGGTTTGGCACGCTAAAGCCGGGCCCTATCGCCCCTCTTCCCCGCTTTTCTGCACCGCTATTCATCGATAAAAGGGGCTGAATTCCTGCTTAGGATGAGGCCGGGCGGCTGGATCTATTTCAGGACTTCGGGTGCGCGCGCAACAAGATCCTTCTTGAGATCATCCTGCACGGGTTTCGCCCCGAACCAGATAGAAAAGACGGAAGTGGCGAAAGCCTTGTCGTTGATGGGAGATTTTTCGGCGCCGGCGACTTTTGTCGTCAAGCCGGTGCCAGGAACCCAAGAGATGACAATTTCCTGCCCGGTCTTGATGTCGTTGAAGTACGCAAGCCAAGCTTCCGTGTTTGGTCCCGCGTTGCCCAGGGATTCGCGAAAGGCATCACGGACCTGGCTGGTGCTGACGTCGCGGAGGAATTTCATAACCATCGATTTGTGGAAATCGCCATTCACGAGCTGTTGATAGAGTTCGGGGGAACCCGCCTTCCCTTTCAAAGATCCCGTGGCGGCGGAATCGGCAACATAAAGGCCCGCCGCATAAACTTTGACTTTAAGAAATGTTTTGGTGCGGAGGCCGGTGCCGAGGAGAGTGGAGTCGGCGAGCTTCACGGCGAACTTCGTGCCGGTGTGGAATTCGGCGACTTCCTGGGCCGGAAGAGAAGCTGCAACTGAGAGCAGAAGGAATGGGGCGAACAGACGGACCATGGGTTTCTCCTTTCGACTGTGCTGGGCCGTCAACCAGCTGAAAGCTGACGGACGAAGCGTGCGTCTTCCCGGAGCGAAGGAGCGGAAGATATAGTTACGCTGGATACTTGCAGGCCAGCGTCTCGGCGGTGAAAATCGCGAGCCGGCGAAAAATCGCGCCGGCTTGCTCCTCTTTTTCGACCGGAGGCAGTTTCAGATGCTGGGCGACGGCGGCTTCGATGACCCGCAGCTCCCCGGCGGGCGCAAGTTTAGCGAGGTGCTCGAACAGCAGCTTGTGCGCCTGCTTGCGCTCGATGACCTCCATGCCGTCGAGAATCTGGCGGTGCGAAGTGCCTTCCCAGATGGCGAGGATCATGGCTTCGCGCAGCCAACGCTCGATGCCAAATTCCGCGAGCGTGCCGAGTCCGCCGTGAATTTCCATAGCCCACTTGGCGGTGTCCACGGCAAATTCCGCGGTCCAGTATTTGGCAAGGTGAGCGATCAGGCGGAAGAGATGGTAGCGATCGGAATAGGGTGGGCGCTGCATCCAGACGTCGTTGAGAAGTTCGACGGAGTCCCAGGCGAGGGCAAAAGCGGCGCGCAGACCCCGGAAACGCGTTTCAAACTGCTGGCGAAGCAGAGGCTGATCCACGATGGGCTTCCCGAAAGCCGCGCGGCGTTCAGCGTAGGCTAGCGCATCGGCCATGGAGCGTTGCGCGAGCGAGACAGCCACTACACTGTTGGCAATGCGAGAAAGATTGAGAACTTCGAGAATCAGATAAATTCCGGCATCGGCCGATCCCAGCAGATAGGCTTCACTGTCGCGGAGCTCGATTTCGCCGGTGGGGACGGAGCGCGTGGCGATTTTGTCCTTGAGGCGGCGGAGGAAGCAGTTGAGCGAGCCATCGGCGCGGCGACGCGGCACCAGATAGAGGGCAAGCCCACGCACACCGGCGGGAGCGCCTTCGGGACGCGCGGCGGCAACGGCGAGATCAGCGATGGCATTGCTGCAAAAATATTTGTCGCCAGTAAGAAGCCAGGCGTCACTCACGGGTCGCGCGATGGTTTTCACCGCGGCACCCAGATCGGAGCCACCCGCGATTTCGGTCATCCAGGTGGCGCCTTGCCAGACGGAATCATCTTTGCGCAGAAGATGAGGAAGAAACTGCGCCTGCAATTCCGGGGCGCCGTATTTGGCGAGCGGAACGGCGGTGCCGAGCGAAACGGTATAGGGACAGCACACGCCGGGGTCGTAGAACGAAATGGTGTACATCAATTCATAGGTGGGCAGCAGGGATTTTTCTTCCAGCGCGCGCCACACGGCACCGGCGCGATAGCCACGGCGCAACATGGTGAAATATTCGGGGATGTAAAGAATTTCGTCGGCGCGCGTGCCGAAGCGATCGAACATGCGCACCCAGGGCGTGCCGGCGCGGTCGACGGCGTTGGAAATGGCGACGCCGTCAGTGGACCACCACGTTTGTTCGGTTTCGAGCAGCGACAGGTGTTGAAATTGCGAGAGATTGGCGCGCAGAAAATTCAGCGGAGATCGCAGAAGTTCAAGATTAGTCATTTGAGTGGATGCTAGGAGAAGGGTGGCGAGGCGTCAAGGTTATGGAGCACGGCGGGAGAAGAACACAGGCTGAAGCCGGTGTTACCAGTGGCCGATCTGAAGTTCGGCCAGTACATTGTTCGGAGGGCGGCTCCACGGGCTGAGGATGGAACATCAAGATGGGCCACCTGAAGGTAGCCGCTACTGCTTGGGATTGAGGAAGGTGCCGCGGTCGAGTTCGTCGAAGGCCAGGCGGAGTTCGGCCTGGGTGTTCATGACGATGGGGCCGTACCAGGCGACGGGTTCTTCGAGAGGCTTGCCGGACACCAGCAGGAAACGGATGCCATCGTCGCCAGCCTGCACCATCACTTCGTCGCCGCGATCGAAAAGCACGAGGGAGCGGTTGTCGGCCTCGGAAGGCGGCCTGGTGTCGAGCCAGGCGACAGGCTCGGTGGGAACTTCGAGAGGTTCGGAAGCGTTGCAGAACTTCCCCGCCCCGGAGAAAACATAGGCGAAGGCGTGGCGTGTGATTTCGACAGGAAGAACCTTGCGTTTGCCGGGCGGGACCGCGACGTCGATATAAACAGGATCGGCGGCGATGCCTTCGACCGGGCCACGCTTGCCCCAGAAACTACCGCAGACGATACGCACGCTGGTGCCGTCATCGTCGGTAATTTCGGGAATTTCGGGCGCTTTTACCTCCTGGTAGCGCGGCTCGGTCATTTTCAGCGAGGAAGGGAGATTTGCCCACAACTGGAAGCCGTGCATCCGGCCGACAAGGTCCCCTTTGGGCATCTCCTGATGAATGATGCCGCGGCCGGCGGTCATCCACTGCACATCGCCGGGGGCGATGGCACCGTGATTGCCGAGGCTGTCTTTGTGCTCGACAGTGCCGGCGAGAACATAGGTGATGGTCTCAATGCCGCGATGCGGATGCCAGGGGAAGCCGGCGAGATAATCCTCGGGAACATCGTTGCGGAAATCATCGAGCAAAAGGAATGGATCGAAATCGGTGGTGTTGCCAAAGCCAAAGGCGCGGCGAAGGTGGACGCCCGCGCCTTCGCGGGTGGGCTTGGATTTCACCAGACGCTTTACGGGGCGGATGGACATGAGACCTCCAGGCGACTAGGCAGCCGAGCCGATTTAAGCATGCGAGGAGTCTTTTGAATAGATGTGGATTCTCGCGGGATGGATACAGCAAGGAGCACGAGCGCGATGGGACGGAGGCGAGTGGGCCGCGAGGTAAGCGCCAGGTCAGCGAGTGCGGCTTGCGCCGGTAGAATTCGCCTGCGCCTGGAGTTGGTCGGTTTGCTCCATCAAGGGGAGCCACTGTTCGCGGACGGCGGCAAATTCCGCCCAGTTTTTCTTGCTAACGGGTTCGGAGGGCGGGAGGCCCAGAGTTTCGAAATTTCTGAATTGACCCTTTTGCGCGATGCGGAAATCGAGATGGGGGCCGGTGGCGAGACCAGTCATGCCGACGAGGCCAATGGTCTTGCCGATGTCGACGTGTTCGCCGGCATGCACAAAAATCCGCGAGAGGTGCAGATAATAGGTTTCGTAGCCGTTGCTGTGAACGATGTGGACCATGTTGCCGTCGCCACCCTTGCGCCCCGCAAAAATGACGCGGCCGCTGCCGATGGACTGCACTGGCGTGCCAGTGGGGGCCCCGTAGTCGGTGCCGAGGTGCGGGCGATACATCTTGAGAATGGGATGAAAGCGCGCCTTGCTGAAATGCGAGGTGACCGGCGCGGCGAATTTCAACGGTGAGCGCAGAAATGCTTTCTGGAGCGATTTTCCGTCCGCGGTGTAATAGGCGGGATGGCCTTCGGGATCGTGGAAGAGCAAAGCGTCATATTTTTTGGAGCCGTTCAGATATTCCGCGGCAAGAATGCGGCCATAGGCGGCGGTTTCTCCATTGCCGTACTTCTTTTTTTCAAGGACGATGCGAAAGGTATCGCCACGGCGGGGATCGGTGTAAAAGTCGAGGTCGTAGCCGAAGATTTGCGCCAGGCGCATGGCGATCTCGGGAGATTCGCCGGCGTCCTCAACGGCGTTGAAGAGAGAATCGTCGAGGCGGCCAATAATCACGTCAACCGTGGTGTGCATGGGAATTTCCTGCACTTCGGCGGAGAAGCCCTGGGCCTGCGGCACGATGTGCAGCATGCGCTCGGCGTCAATTTTATAATCGATCTGGCGAAGCTCGCCTTCCACGGAGCGGCCGACGGTGATGGGATTCCCCGCGCGGAGCTGGCGAAGATTGTAGGCTTGCTGGGCCGCGGCAGTGGCGTTGGTCACTTCCGCGGGGCTCAAACCAAATTGCTGCAGCGCGTCGGCAAAATGCTCGCCTGAAGGCATTTTGCGGGCGCTCGGAAGGACGACTTCGGCGCGGATGCGATCGCTTTCAGCGCGGGCGAGAGCGACCTGGCGTTGAAATTCATTGTCGATTTGACGGCGTTTGAAAAGCGCGTATCCATCCACGAAAACGCCCGCGACAAGCAGCACACCCGCAGCGACCAAAAAGCATCTCTTCACACTTCCCCCAGAACACGTCGGAATGCGACCGCAAATTGCCGGAGAAACCTTCACCCCGCGGCGGCAAACCAGAATAGCGTACGTACACGTTTTGGCCCAAACCACCGCTCACGTCAACCGATTGCAGAAGACATGCAACCAATCGACAAAGGGGGCCTGCGAAGCGCATCGGAATGAAGGGCCGGGAGTGCGAAGCAGGAGATTAGGCCGGACTGGAAAATGGCTGAGCGTGCGGCAAAGACGCGCATGAAATTCGGGCCTTCGATCCTGGTGTGCGGAGTTGCGCGATGGCCGCAGGGGGTGCGGCATCTCTTTCAGAAAGTGTGGAAAATCACGCAGATACGCCTGGGAGCACGCCTTAAGTCTTTACGGTTCAATGGGTAGCTTTGTACCAGAATGGCAAGGGCCGTGCCCTTGTTCGATGGGGGAGAGAATATGTTCACCGTCGTGATCCATCCGGAAGTTCAGGTCCGTGAAAAACAGCAGTTCCCGGCTTACTGCACTTGCCGCAAATGCCGCCACACGTTTCATCCCAAGAACGAAGATCAGAGTTGCCTTGAGTTGTGCGATCACTGCCTCGATGAGCAACAAATGCTGCATGAACCGGTGATCAGCGTGCACGTGAAGCCGCAACCACGACGCGCGGCGAAGTAGAAAGAACGCAGAGTAGTCCACAGATCAGAAATTCCAGCATGGAAAGTTTGGGAAGGAAGTTGCCTTCAATGCACAAGGCGGACCGTGTAAAGCCCTACCTGAATGTGGGCGTTGCAGGCGATTCCGTATCAAACGAACCTATGGTGATTATTTTCCGGTGGAGTAACTTTTCGGGGCGGTGGCGTTAACGTCTGGCCCGAAATAATTTTCCTGACGCAATCTGCGATAGATGTGGCCGGCCACTTGCGCCGCCGTGGGACCCTTCACGCGGCGAGTGTTGCCGCGGAGGAGAACCGCCAGAGCGATGCGCGGATGGGTTTCATCGGCGTAGCTGAGGAACCATCCAACGTGGGAAGGATTGTTGTGGTCGTCGCAGGTGCCGGTTTTCCCAAGCGGGGTTTCATCGCCCCCGGGATCCGCGCTGAGGCGCGCGGTACCATAGAGCACAGCGGCGAGCATGCCTGCGCGCACTTCGGGCAGGACGTTGCCAATGTTCAAATCACGCTTCACGCGAGGCTGGAAATTTTCAACCTCTTGCTGAGTGCGAGGATACTGCAGGTAATAGAGTGTGCCGCCATTGGCAAGCGCGGCGGTGAGAGCCGCGAGCTGGAGCGGGGTCACCTGGATGCCCTGGCCAAAGCTGGACATGCGCGCAACGCCACCAAAAGCCGGAGGCGCGGTCGGGAAGGCTCCCGGATGTTCTTCGGGCAAATTGTAGCCGGCGAGTTCGCCGAGACCGAGGAGCCGGCCATAGCGCGAAACGGTGTCAAAACCCATGCGGCGGCCGAGTTCCTCGAAGAAGGCGTTATTGGAGTGGGCGAGGGCTTCAGTCAAATTCATGTAGCGGCGGCGAGCGACGCGAATCATGGTGTCGCTGGTGATGACGTTTTCCTCGAGAGCCGCAACGGCGATGGTGGGCTTGATGGTTGAGCAGGGGATGTAGCCGTCGCCAAAAGCGACGCGCTGATTGACGATGGAGAGAATGCGTCCGGAATTCGGATCGACAGCGACCACGGAACCGTTGTAACGCCCCAAAGCTTCGACCGCAGCCGCGCGCACAGCCGGATCGTCGTAGGTCGGGTCGTCGGCGCTGACGGAGTCGGCGTAGGTGGATGCGTAGCCGCTATAGCGGGAAGGTGCAAGACGCCTCCGGGAGGATTTCACCGACGACTTGCCAGAGGTGGCCGCAGCGGAATTCGCGGCAGGCAGCGGAACAGCCAGCGTGGAAATCAGCAGGGCCGCGACAATCACTTTCCCCAGTTCCTTGATCATGAAACCCTAATTCCGAGCGGCGCTTAGTAGTCCTAGCAGGAAACAAGCAGAAATGTACTCGACATTCCAACTTAGGTCAAAGGCTCGCTCACTCCTACATATTTGGGCCACCCAAGCGACGCGCAGTTCATTTCGAATCATGTAGCGCGTGTCTCAGGGGCACGTTCTCATTTGCAAGCTTGAAAAGGCTCGCAAACTGAGACGTAGTTTACGTCTGGAAGGGATGCCCCGACAATAGATAATAAGGACCAGTACGATGTTATGTGCTTTGTTTTGAACGCTGGACAAGGGGGCAAGGATTTGGAAAAGAGCTTGCCCTTTCGGGCAAGAAACGGACCGGACCGAGCCGTTAGAGCTTTCTCAACCTAAGGTACCTGAGACGCATTCAAAGCCGGCGGGAAAAATCGCACAGTTGTCATTTCGAGAGAGGCAAGAGGCGTTCTTTTCTCGAAAAGACGCGGATGCAGGAGATTCCCGGGGCAAACAAGGCCCTCTGAATGATACGCGGTGTCCTTCGTCCGCAAACTGTTAGAGCACAGAGAGGCGGACACTGGAAGTGGTGCCCGCCCTTGAAGATTTCGAGTTGACTCGATCAGCGGGCTGGGCGCGGGACCTTGCTGTCTGCCGCAGAGGCTGCGGCGGCAGCCGCGGCTTTCATGGGCGGCTTTTCCGCAGGGATGTTGGCGTGGCCATTGGGACCGGGTGCGGCGGCGCTTGGTGAACCCGAGACAGGAATTTCCAGTTTTTTGCGCAGCGCGTTCTCGAGCTTTCCGCGGATGTCCTTGTTTTCTTTTAGGAAAACTCGGGCGTTTTCGCGGCCCTGCCCCATGCGCTCGCCGCCAAAGCTGAGCCACGTGCCGGACTTCTCGATAATGCCCTTGTCGACGCCGAGATCGAGCAGGTCACCTTCGCTGGAAATGCCCTCGCCGTAGAGAATGTCGAATTCGGCCTCGCGGAACGGCGCGGCCACCTTGTTTTTCACGATCTTGGCGCGAGTGCGGGAGCCAACCACACGATCGCCATCCTTGATGGCCTGGATGCGGCGAATGTCCACGCGCATGGAAGCATAGAATTTCAGGGCGCGGCCGCCGGTGGTGGTTTCGGGATTACCGAACATCACGCCGATTTTTTCACGGATCTGGTTGATGAAGATGAGGCAGGTCTTGGACTTGGAAACGATGGCGGTGAGCTTACGCAGCGCCTGCGACATCAGCCGTGCCTGAAGGCCCATCGAGGGATCACCCATTTCGCCTTCGAGTTCGGCCTTGGGGACGAGAGCGGCGACGGAGTCGACGACAACGATGTCCACGCCTCCGGAGCGGATCAGGGTTTCGGCAATTTCGAGGGCCTGTTCGCCGTGATCGGGCTGCGAGACGAGCAGGTTGTCCACGTCAACACCGAGTTTGCGGGCGTAGACCGGGTCGAGCGCGTGCTCCGCGTCGATGAAGGCGGCCTGGCCGCCAAGTTTCTGCGCCTCGGCGATGACATGCAGGGTCAGCGTGGTCTTACCACCGGATTCCGGGCCGTAGATTTCAATCACGCGGCCGCGAGGGAAACCGCCAACACCCAGCGCCGCGTCAATCGACAGGCACCCCGAAGGAATCACATTCACCGGGACCAGCACATCCTTGCTGCCCAGGCGCATGATCGAGCCCTTGCCATAGGACTTTTCGATCTGCGAAATCGCCGCTTCCAGCAACTTGCTCCGTTCATCTGCCATTTCACACCTCGGTGGAGGAAATTAGGAAAATCGCCAATGGGCCGGCGGAGAACATCGTCCATCGGGCGGAGGGAACATCCGCCACGGCTGCCCCAGATACGTTACGATAGCCGCATATTACCATTTCGTATCTGGCAATGCTACCCTTCCTTGCCGCACCAGCGAGCCGGGCAAGCCCGGCCCTGCAAAGACGAGGAGCAAGGTCCTGCCGCTACCTCCAGGCCTTCAACGAGCGCAGCCATGCTCCAACTCGTGATCCACCAGTCGGGCCAGCGCGGCGCGCTCCCGGCGGTCCCATTCGTCCCGTTCCCGGCTGGTTAAAGACCGGAGACGGGAAAGGTACTGGCCACGAGTGCGCACCTCAAGAAGCTCAAAAGTGAGTCTCTCATGTTCGATGCAGCTAGCGACAGTGGAACGCGAGTCGTACATAGGGCACCTGTTGAAAACCTGCAGGAGGGACAATACGCCAAAGGCGAAAGAAAAGCAAACATTATTTTTCGCCTTGTGTTCGCCTGGACCAAACTAGGAATAACTGTAAAAGCCGCGGGCGGATTTGCGGCCGAGCCAGCCGGCGGAGACGTATTTTTTGAGGAGCGGGCAGGCGCGATATTTGGGGTCACCAAGGCCGTCGAGCAGGACGTGCATGATGTCGACACAAACATCGAGGCCAATGAAGTCGGCGAGTTCGAGCGGGCCCATGGGATGGTTCATGCCGAGCTTCATGACCGCGTCCACAGCTTCCGGAGTGGCCACGCCTTCCATCACTGCGTAAGCTGCTTCGTTGATCAGGGGCATCAGGACGCGATTGGAGACGAAGCCGGGGGCATCGTTCACGGCAACAGGGGTTTTTCCGAGTTTTTTGGATAGTTCCATCGTGGTATTGAAGGCGGCGTCGCTGGTTTGCAGCGCGCGAATCACTTCGACCAGGACCATCACGGGCACGGGATTCATAAAGTGCATGCCGACGAAGCGGTCGGGACGGCCGGTCATCGCGGCGAGCGTGGTGATGGCGATGGAAGAGGTGTTGCTGGAGAGAATCACTTCGGGGCGAAGGAGTTTGTCGGCTTCGGTAAGGACGGCGCGCTTGATTTCGAGCTTTTCGGGGACGGCTTCGACGACAAAGTCGGCGGGGGCGATGGCGGCCATGTCGGTGACCAGCTTCAGGCGCGCGAGGACCTGGGGCTTTTCGGCTTCGGTGAGCTTCCCTTTTTTCACTTCGCGATCGAGGTTTTTGTCGATGGTGCCCAGGCCGCGCTGGAGAAAGCTTTCCTGGACGTCGCGCAGAATCACATTGTAGCCAGCCCGCGCGAAGACGTGCGCGATGCCATTGCCCATGGTGCCCGCGCCGAGCACAGCAACGGTCTTGATCGAATCGAGAATCACGGTTCCTCCAGAAGGACAAACGCCAAGAGAACAGAAAACATCAGAAGGCGGCGCGGGTCAAGCCGGTCGTAGGAATTGATTTGTGGTTAAGGAAGGGTGGGACCAAGGCCGCGCCTAGAGCGCGGGAGATAGCGGCCGATGTAATACCAGACGAAGGCAAACGGAAGCAGGACCATAATCGGGTAATGCAGCGGATGTTTATCGTAACGCAGAACCTGATAGACGGCCCAAACGCTGCCAGAAATAGCGATGACGAGCATGAGTGGAAGAATTTGCCTGTACACAGGGATGTCCCAGTTGGCTGGCGGGATCGCGAAAAACAAAACCAGCCAGAGCTTCGGACTCATCAGGTTCGAAGGAAGGCGGCTTGCCTTCGACGATTTCCTGGACCGTCGCCAGCGCCTTGGGCTGAGCCGACTCGCGAACGAAGACCCGATAGGAATGACGCTGGAAGCGCGACTCCGAGGGAATATCGTTTTCGCGCAAACTGGCTTGCACAAAATCGCGCTGTGCGCCGTCGGTGCCTTCCCAAACGCATTTCCACTCTTGCTCTTCGTTCTCTTCACTCTGGGGTTGATGGGCCAGATCCGGCGGGTGAACCCTGGGCATGGCGGGGGAAGACGCGGGCCTGCCGACGGAAATGGAGAGATCCCCGGCGCCGGTTTGCAGAATTTGCTGAAGGATCGAGAGGGCTTGTGCTTCGTCTTTGGGATGCACGCGGACGATGAAACCGAAGCGCGGGTGAAGGCCCCGAACGGCGGGATCTTGGCCGCAACCGGCGGCTTCGCGCATGGGCTTCGATTCGGCGAGGTTTGCAGCGTCTCTGAGATGTTTGAGCAAATCCTTGTGGAGGACTTCGTCTTCCCCGCGCCAGATTTCGAGAAAATTCGCGAAGTGGGAGTTGCCCGGAGAATCCGGTTCCGGCGACTCCTCTTCGAGCAGCACACTCACTAAAGCGACGTCGCAATCGAAGCAGCGCGTGAAACCTGGACGATTTTCCACCTTGCATTTGGGGCAGACCATGCTGCGGAAAGTGTAGCACTGGCAGCGGCGAAAGGCGGCCGCCACAAAACCGGTGGCCGATCTAGAGTGCGGCCATTACATGGGGAGTCGCCGATCTAAAGTTCGGCCACTACAAGCGGGCCGCTCCGTGATGAGTTGCGGCGCACTTCGCCGATTCGCCGCAAGATGAGCAGCGGCGGAGATTGCGTCAGGGCTTCGGGGTGACGCCGAGATTGTAAAAGACAAAGGAGTAGATGTCGGCGGTAAGGTCGATGGCCTTGGAGGTGCTGCTGGCACCGTGGCCGGACCGGGTTTCGATGCGGATGAGCACGGGATTTTCGCGGCTGGCGGCGGCCTGGAGCGTGGCGGCGTACTTGAAGGAATGGGCGGGGACGACGCGGTCGTCGTGGTCGGCGGTGGTGATGAAGGTGGCGGGATATTTCACGCCGGGCTTGATGTTGTGCAGCGGGGAATAGGCGTAGAGGGCTTTGAACTGCTCGGGGTTATCGCTGCTGCCGTAATCGTCGATCCAGTGGGAGCCGATGGTGAATTTCTGAAAGCGCAGCATGTCCATGACGCCGACCATGGGAACGGCGACGCGAAACAGATCCGGGCGCTGATTGATCACCGCGCCGATCAGCAGGCCGCCGTTGGAGCCGCCATTGATGGCCAGCTTTTGGGAGGAGGTGTATTTGTTGGCGATGAGCCACTCGGCACCAGCGATGAAATCGTCGAAGACATTCTGCTTCTGGAGCTTGGTGCCGGCAACGTGCCACTTTTCGCCGTACTCGCCGCCGCCGCGAATGTTGGCGGAGGCGTAGACGAAGCCCTGTTCGAGCAAGGCGAGGCGCAGCGGATTGAAAGCCGGTGAAATGGTGATGTTGAACCCGCCGTAGGCGTAGAGCAGCGTGGGATTGTTGCCGTCGAGCTTCAGGCCCTTTTTATAGACCAGGAACATGGGGACGCGCGTGCCGTCCTTGCTGTTGTAGAAGACTTCCTTGGTTTCGTAATCACCGGGGTTAAAGCCGGGAATTTCCGGCGCGTGATAAACGGCGGATCGCTTGGAGGCGAGGTCATAGCGGAAGACGGTGGGCGGATAGTTGAAGGAAGTGAAGATGTAGAAAGCGTCCTTGTCGGTGCGATTGCCGAGGAAACCTTCGGTGGTTCCCGCGCCGGGGAGAGCGATTTCGTTCACGAGTTCGCCGGAGTAGGTAAAGACGTAGACGTGACTGGCCACGTCCTTGAGATAAGTGGCGAAGAGCTTGCCGCCGATGGTGGTGACACGCTGCAGCGTTTCCGGTTTTTCGGGTATGACGACTTTCCAGGGAGAATTGGGATTGGCCGGATCGAACAGAACGAGGCGGTTATTCGGAGCGTCGTGATTGGTGAGGATCAGAAATTTATCCCCGACGTTGTCGATGACTTCGTAGCGGTCCTCGCCGATTTCGGGGACGATGGGCTTGAAGACCGGAGGATTGCCATTGATTTCGCTGTAGAAGACGGCGTTGCCGCGCTTGCCGCTAGCCTCGTCCGAAATATTGAGAATGGCGTATCGTTCGTCTTCGGTGGTGCCGACGGACTGGAAGCGCATTGGATGCGTCTCATCCTTATAGACCAGAACGTCTTCGGACTGCGGGTGTCCCAGAGTGTGGAAGTAGATTTTCTGATTCTCGTTTTTTGAGGAGAGTTCGTGGCCGGGTTCCGGCGCGTCGTAGCGGCTGTAAAAGAATCCCTTGCCGGCCCAGCCGACGCCGACGAATTTGATCCACTTTAGATCGTCGGAGAGAACTTTCCTGGTGGCGACTTCCATGACGTGAACTTCCTGCCAGTCGGAACCGCCAACGGAGACTCCGTAGGCCGCGTATTGGCCGCCGGTGGAAACATCCAGGTTCAGGAGGCGGGAGGTGCCGTCGGCGGAAAATTTGTTGGGATCGAGAAGAATTTCCGGCGCGCCTTCCAAGCCTTTTTGGACGTAGACGACGTTCTGGTTTTGCAGGCCGTCGTTTTTGGCGAAGAAGAGATACTCGCCGCGGCGGAAAGGCGCCGTGTACTTGGGATAGTTGTAGAGCTGCTCAAGGCGTGCTTTTACCTGGGCGCGATAGGGAATTTTTTCAAGATAGCCGAAGGTAACCTTGTTTTCGGCCTCGACCCATTTGGCGGTTTCGGCGGAGTTGTCGTCTTCCAGCCAACGATAAGGATCGGCGACTTTGACGCCGAAGTAGTCGTCAACCTGATCATCCTTGCGCGTTTGGGGGTAGTCGAGCAATTGCGAGTACAAAACTGTGGAGAACAGGAGGCAGCACAGAGCAGGCAGGACAAAGCGGAGGTGCGGCAAGAAATGACGAAGCATCATTAGAAGTTCCCTTTCCGACAGGAGTGGAGGGGTCGCGAACAAAACGTCAGTAGATAAGAGACGGCGGACAACAAAGAAAGTATACGAGGAAAGAAGGAAAACAGAGAGGTGAGGAGGAGAGGATTGAGAAGCGACTTGACAATTCAAGTCTGTATGGCAAACTAGTCTGTGCAAGGAGGCCCCATGCTTTCTCCCGCCGATTCTCCTTCCCTTCCCATCCGCGAAACCGAAGAGCGCGCCTGGCGCTACTGGTTTTCCGATGGACTGGCGACACTTGTTGCGGGCTTCACCTGCCTGCTGATTGCGTGGTTCCTGCTGCTGAACGGGCATAAGCCGGCCACTCCCTTTTCGATCGGGGTCACCTTCGTTCTCCTGGGGATGTATTTTGTGTTCCTGCTGCGGCAGCGGCAGATCGTGGAATGGCTCAAGAGCAGGATCACGTATCCAAGAACGGGATACGTGAGGACTCCCTACTTCGGGGAGGACGAGAGCCAGTCGCTGGATTTGACGGTGCTGAGCATGGGAGGAGCAGATGCGACGCGCGAGCAAGAGTGGAAACGCGTGCATGAGGATCGCAAGCGAAGGGCGGTGCTAGCGATCGTGCTGTCGGCTGGGGCAATGATTGCGCTGCTGCTGATTCGGAATCCCTGGATTTGCGCGCTGACTGGAGCAGCCCTGAGCGCGGCACTGTGGATTGGAGCGAGAAAAGACCAACGGCTGAGCTGGATCGTGTTGGCGGGATTTCCATTTCTTGGGGTGTACTTGACGATATTCCGCTACGGAAACGCGCCGGGACCAGATCGCGCAGCTTATTTTCTGGCGGGAGCGGGAATCCTGTTTGTCGCAGAAGGGGCGGTGACGCTGATTCGTTACTTGAGGAAAAATCCGCGGCCGAGGGAAAACGAGGCGTGAGCGGGAACGGGATACGCGACCTGACGTCGCTGGACCGGGTGATTCACGAGCCGGCGCGGCTGATGATCATGACGGTACTCTACGCTGTGGAAGAGGCGGATTTTGTGTACCTGCAAAGGGAATGTGGATTGACGCAGGGTAATCTTTCGAGCCATCTCACCAAGCTCGAAGAGGCGAGCTACCTGACGATAACGAAAACATTCAAAGGAAAGTACCCGCTGACAGTGTGCAAGCTGACACGCAAAGGGGCGGAGGCATTCCGTGCTTACAGCGAGAAGATGCGGCTGGTGACAGGTGGCTTATCCGTCGCAAATCAAAACAAATGAAGCACTTAACGGATTCCCGGACGCCTGCGTCTTTTTGCCCGCGGGGCGCGTATACAAGGTAGTATGAGCGCACCGGCTTTCAGTTTAACGGCTGCCCGGACTCCGCTGCTATTTACGGGCCCCATGAGCGACGACACGCGCGCCCTTGCGAATGGATTGCAGAAGCACGATCCGGACCTGCTCGACCGCTTGATTGAACAGCATCAGCACCGGCTGTACCGGTATTTGGTGTTTCTGACGGGGAACGCGGCGCTGGCGGAGGATTTGTTCCAGGAAACGTGGATTCGCGTGCTGGAACGGGGCGGGCAATACAACGGGAAATCGAAATTCGAGTCGTGGCTATTTGCGATTGCACGGAACCTGGTGATTGACGCTTCGCGACGGAAGAAAATGGCGAGCCTGGAAGAGATGGGCGACCCGGAAAACGAGACATCCTACGATCCGCCGGATGAAGGAGCAGCATCGGCGCTGCAGATGCTGGTGAGCCGGGAAAACGCACAGTCGGTGCAGCTTTCGCTGCTGAAGATTCCGGCGTACTACCGGGAGGTGCTGGTGCTGCGTTTTCACGAGGAGCTGGGGTTGGAAGAGATCGCAGCGGTGACGGCGACGCCGATATCGACGGTAAAGTCGCGGCTATATCGCGGATTGACGGCGCTGAAGACGGCGCTGGCGGAAGGTGCGGCGTGAGCGAAAATCCGCACGCACGGGCGCAGCAATTGCTGATGCAAGCGGTTGTGGAAGGGCTGCAGCCAGCGGAGGAAGCGTGGCTGCGCGAGCACCAGGCGAGCTGCGCGGAATGCGCGCGGGAAGCGGCGGCAGCGCAGGATGCGGTGCGAGCACTGAAGAGCGTGACCGTGATGGCACCGCGGGACCTGGCGGCAAGGACGCAACTGCGCATGAGGTTGCGAGCCGAAGACCTGACCCGCAGCGCGAGCGGGAGTTTGTGGCTGTGGGGGATTGCCGGGGCGAGCTGGGTGCTTGGCCTAGTGAGCGCCCCACTGGTGTGGCAGGTGTTTTCGTGGGCGGGACAGAATTACGGGGTGCCGAAACTGGCGTTGCAGGTGGGTTTTGTGCTGTGGTGGACCGTGCCGGCGCTGGTTGCGGCAGGGGTGGTGCTCTACCAGAGGATGCTGAGCAGAGGAAACAGGGGAGCTTGAGCGATGACGGGGCAGCGAGAAGAGCGAGGTAGAGAAATGTCCGATGCGTGGAACATCAAGCTGCGGATGATCCGGTTCCGGAGAAAGCGGGAGCGGTCCAGCTTCCGGGAAGAGTTGAAACTGGTGCCGAAATGGCTGGTGTGGACCTGTGTAGCGCTGACGTTTCTGGCCATTGTCATCGGCATCGGGGTAAATCTCCACAATTTCAAGACCGGCGGGCCGATCTTCCCGGATGAAAGCCTTCGCGACGATCCCGGGGCATCGTGCGCCGGCCTTTTTGGGGTGATTCTGCTTGTGGGCGTTCTGCTGTCCGGCTTGGTTATGACCGTGGGCTACACGTATCGGGATGCGAAGCGGCGCGGAATGAACGGAGTATTGTGGGCACTGCTGGTCTTGATCCTCTCGCAGTATCTGTTTATCGGACTCGTAATCTATTTGCTTGTGCGCGACCCCTTGCCCTATTCGTGCCCGCAGTGCGCTTCGGCGGTTTCAGCGCGATTCAATTTCTGCCCAAACTGCAAATGCAATTTGCACCCGGCCTGCCCGCAATGCCAGCAGGAAGTGGCTGACGGGGACAAGTTTTGCCCGTATTGCGCGGCAGAATTGAAGCCAAGCACGGGGCCGGTGACGGTGGCGACGCCGTCGGCGTGACAGTTCAGATGAGCTAAAGCGGCGTTCTTGCCTGGCTCTTCGGGCACCGGGCAAGCCGCGCCCTGCGGAAGCGTCAGCCGAGCGTTTTTCCCACGCATATAAACCAAAAATGCCCAGTAAGAGATGAGGCTAAGTCCCGTCTTTCACGGGGATTAACGCGTAACTTTCACTTGTTCTTTTCTTGAGAAAATCCTCCTTGCAATCCGTGCATTCTATTGCGCGGCAAAGCGGATGGAGCAATTCCGTGGCGCCCAGCGGCGTCATAAACCGCCGCGATGCCGAACCTGGATCGGGGCAGGAGGATGTGCATGAGATTCCGCAGTCAAATTTTGCTGGGGCTGAGCGCGGCGATGGGAGCGCTAGCCATACCAACGCCGGCGCAGCATTATGTGCAGAAAAACCTGGTGTCTGACATAGCGCTGCCGCCGAACAGCGACGGATCCGCAGTGATCGTGGATTTCGGGCTGCAGAACTCCTGGGGAGCGACGCGCTCCGCCGGCGGACCCTGGTGGATTGCCGACAATAACATCGGATGGTCCTCGCTGTACGACGGGAATGGAAATCCCCTGAAAATTTTCACGCAGCCGGACGGCAATCCCGGCGATTTTGTGACGATCCCGACGAGTCCTAAGTTCCCTGCCGGATCCATCGCTAATCCGACGGGAATCGTGATTAACGAAAGTGCTACCGATTTCCTGCTGAACAAAGGAAATCCCGCAGGGAAGGCGGCGGCGTTCATCTTTGTGGGAGAGGATGGAACGATTTCGGGGTGGAATCCACAAGTAGATCTGCTGCCAGGCGGAAAGCCGCCCTCACCGAACGTGGTGCTGGAAGTGGACAACTCGGATGGCGGAGCGATTACAGGCGCAGTTTATAAGGGCGCGGCAATTGCGGTGTGGAATGGAAAACCCTACCTCTATGTGACGAATTTCCGAAGCGGGAAGCTGGAAGTGTACGACTCGACTTTCACCCGGGTGCATCTGGATGACGAAGCATTCCTTCCAAATGGAGAGGAGGACAACGACGATAACGATGGGTTTGCGCAGCGCGTCCCGGGGGGATTCGCGCCGTTCAACGTGCAGAACATCGGAGGAAACCTGTTCGTGACCTATGCGAAGCAGAATGCGCTGAAGCACGATGACGTGGCGGGAGAGGGGAACGGCTACGTGGAGATATTTTCGCCTTCCGGAAAGCACATTGGGCACCTGGAGCACGGGCCGTGGATGAATTCGCCGTGGGGCGTGGTTTGGACGCCGCGGGATTTCGGGACGTTTAGCAATTCGATCCTGGTGGGGAATTTCGGCAGCGGATGGATCGCGGCTTTCAACGGGTTTACTTATAAATTCGAAGGTTTCCTGGAAAATCCGGACAATTCGCGAGTGTCGATTGACGGGTTGTGGTCGTTGACATTCGGCAACGGCGGACTCGCCGGGTCTTCGACGACGCTGTATTTCACGGCCGGGCCAAATCATGAGACCGACGGGCTGTTCGGGACGCTGACGCCGGTGGCGGGGGAGAACGACGAAAGCGTGGAATAGAAGAGGCGTCTAACAACGAGATCGCCTGCTTACCTCGCGCGGAAAAGTAGGCGTACGCACGGCGGATGCTTCGGTATCCACCGTGCGTTTTTTTTGTGGGGGGAACGCGTACTCGATCTGCAACGGCTTGCCACAAAGATCCGTTGAAGCCCTTCGCTGCCCTCGAAGTGCCAAAACTCAGGCGAGTGCGGCGGAAAAGTCAATTCCGCGGAGACTAACACCCCGAAGAACACCAGGCCGGATGCCGAAGCTGAAGCTCCGACCCCTGAAAAAGGATTTTTGACGCAGTGCCTGGCACAAAGTGGAGAAGGCCAGGCCGCTAGCGGCAGAGTTCGACTGCGAGGGCAACGGCGTTGCCGCCGCCGAGGCAGAGGGCAGCGATGCCGCGTTGGAGGTTGCGGCGCTGCAGTTCGTAAAGCAGGGTGACGAGGATGCGGGCGCCGGAAGCGCCGATGGGATGGCCGAGGGCGACGGCGCCGCCATTGACGTTGACCTTTTCGGGATTGAGCTTGAGCTGGCGCGTGACGGCAATGGCAGCGACGGCGAAGGCTTCGTTCAGTTCCACCAGGTCCACATCCTTGTCGCGGTCCCAGCCGGTTTTGGCGAGAAGCTTTTCAACGGCATCCACAGGGGCCATCATCACCCACTTGGGTTCGACGCCGCTGACGGCTTGCGCAACGATGCGGGCGATGGGCTGCTTGCCAAGGCGCGAAGCGTTGCGTTCGCTGGTGACGACGAGCGCGGCGGCGCCGTCGTTGGTGCCGGGGGCATTGCCGGCAGTGACGGTGCCGTCTTTTTTGAAGGCGGGCTTCAGCTTGGCGAGCGCTTCGAGTGTGGTGTCTTCACGAGGGGACTCGTCGTACTTGATGACAATGGGGTCGCCTTTTTTCTGAGGAACTTGAATGGGGAGAAGCTGAGCTTCAAAGAAGCAGGACTTGCGGGCGCGAATGGCTTTCTGGTGGCTTTCGAAGGCGAATTTGTCCTGCTCTGCGCGGGTGATGCCGTATTTTTCGGCGACGAGTTCGCCGGTGTTTCCCATGTGGAAGTTTTCGTAGGCGTCCCAGAGGCCGTCCGCGATCATGGAGTCGACGAGTTTGCCATCACCGAGGCGGTAACCGGTGCGGGCCTGCGGTAGCAGATAGGGGCAGTTGGACATGGATTCCATGCCACCGGCGACGACGATTTCGGATTCGCCGAGTTGCACGGCTTGCGCGGCGAGCGCTACGGCCTTGAGGCCGGAGCCGCAAACCTTGTTGATGGTGAGCGCGGCCACGCGGGGATCGCAACCGCCTTTCAGCGCAGCCTGGCGGGCGGGATTCTGGCCGAGTCCGGCCTGAACGACATTGCCGAGGATGGCTTCGTCAATTTGCCTGGCGTCGAGGCCGGCGCGGCGAATGGATTCGGCGACGACTTTTGCGCCGAGTTCAGGCGCGGAGAAGCTGGCAAGGCCGCCCTGGAATTTGCCGATGGGCGTGCGGACGGCGGAGAGGATGACGGGAGTTTCCATGAGGCACCTCGTGCAGGAGAAGAACCATTATAACGCGATGAGGGTTGGCGAGTGGTCAGCCGTCAGTGATCAGTGGCCGGCGACCGGTGGCCAGTGGCAGATCAAGAGGGGCTGGGCCGTCCGGCAAGCTCAGGGCAAACCAACCCTGCTCCCAGAGACGTCAAGAGCGCGACCGATTGGCACAGACAGGCTTGCCGGTGCAGCCAATCCGTGCGGCGCAAAGCGAAGAGCACAGGCATTTCTGCCTGTGCTACGGAAGTGGTCGATCTGAAGTTCGGCCACTCCAAAAAGAAAGAGGCAGGGCAAGGCTGAAGGTGGCCGCGACTTCAGGCGCCGGCAGCCGTGGGTTCGGTTTCGTCGGAGCTGGGGCCATAGAGGCCGGGAACCGGGATGCCGAGCAGGCGGTAGTAGACCGTGAGCTGGGCGCGATGGTGGATGATGTGGTTCATTACCATGCTGCGAATGCAGGCGACACGGGGCATGGTGAAGATTTTCTGACCGCTGGCGAGGAGCGTCCAGTTTTTCCGCATTTCGGCGTCGGTGGCGTTAGCCAAGGCCGCGCGGGCCTTGGGAATGTTTTTATCGAGCTCGGCGAGGAGCTGCTGGCGGTTTTCGATTTTGGGCGGCTCGTAGGAAGGGCCGTTGACGGGAGCGTAGTCGAGCTCCTCGCTTTGCAGAGTGAACGGGATCCAGTCAACCATAGCGGCAATATGGGCGGCGAGCCACCCGACGGTGCCGGATTTGGCATGCGGCTTCCAGTTCCACTGTTTGTCGTCGACGCGCTCGAGGAGCTCGCGCGTGTTTTTCATTTCTTCGTCGAATTCCGGCAATAAAAATTGTCCGATGGTCATGGAAATGTCCTTTCTGGCGGACGTTCGAGGTGGCAGGAGTATAGGCGAATAAAAAGCAAATATTAAAGCCTTGACTCGGGCGGGGCGCCGGCCCACAATTTCCTCAGGACTGCTAGCTACGTTCCCGCGAACCACACTCCTTGGCGAAGCAGTTTGCTAACCGCGTTTGATTAAATTCGGAGTCGAGAAAGGCGAACTGGCCATGGCCCATCAATTGACGACGTCGTATGTGAAGGATTCGATCGACCTTTTCCGCTACTACAAGAGGCTGGCGGAGCGAGCGCTGGAACAATGCCCGGACGAAGGGTTGACGGCCACGCTGGACGGAGAATCGAATTCGATTGCGATCATCGTGAAGCACATGGCGGGGAATATGAGGTCGCGATGGCGGGATTTTTTGACCACGGACGGGGAGAAACCGGACCGGAACCGGGACACGGAGTTTGAAGAGCCGCCCAAAGCGCGGGCGGAGTTGATGGCGCTGTGGGAGAGCGGGTGGAAGTATGTGTTCGACGCCTTGGAGGGTCTGCAGGAAGCGGATCTGGCGAGGACGGTGACAATTCGCACCGAGCCGCACTCGGTGATGCAGGCGATCAACCGGCAAGTCGCGCATTATTCGTACCACATTGGGCAGATCACTCATTTGTCGAAGCATTTTGCCGCAGAGGCGGGCAAGTGGACGGCGCTGACAGTGCCACGGAAAAAGTCGTCGGAATTTAACGCCAAGGTGGCGTCGGGGCAAGCGTCGCAACGATGACAAAGACGTTATTCGAAATGGACAAGCCCGGGAGTGGCGGGCTGCAGATGAATGAGGCACAGCGGCGGGCGATCACGCACGGCGAAGGCCCGCTGTTGGTGATTGCTGGGGCGGGCACAGGCAAAACGCGCGTGATAACGGAGCGGATCCGGCATCTGCTGGAATCCGACAGTTCCCTGCTGGGCGAAAACATCCTGGGGCTGACGTTTACGAAGAAGGCCGCAGGCGAGATGAAAGCGCGCGTGGTGAGGGCCACGGGGGAACGCGGGAAGGAGGTAGTGCTGGCGACGTTTCACTCTTTCTGCGAGACGCTGCTGAAGGAAACGGATGCGAACCGCGTGGCACTGGAGCAAGTGGACCACTGGATCCTGCTGCGGCGCAACCTGGGGCGACTGAAGCTGGAGAAATTCCGGAGGCTGCCGGAGCCGGGGCAGTTTTTGAGTGATTTCATAGCGTTTTTTTCGCGGTGCCAGGATGAGTTGGTGTCGAGCGAGGAGTATCAGGCATTCGCCGATCTGCTCGCGAAAGAACTGGAAGAGGAAAAGGCAGGACTCGACGAGGACACGTACAAGGAGCGGGCGGAGCAGGTAGCGCTGCAACAGGAGATCGCGCGGGCGTACCGGGCGAGCGAAGAAATTTTGCGGGAGAAGCGGGCGGTTGCATTGAACGGATTGATCAGCGAGGCGGTGGCGCTGCTGAAAAAGGATGCGAAGCGGCGGCGACAACTGCAGGAGCGGTTCAAGCACATTCTGGTGGACGAGTTTCAGGACACAAACATCGCGCAACTGGAGCTGCTACATCTGTTATCAGCGGAACAACGGAACCTCGTGGTGGTGGGAGACAACGATCAGGCGATTTACCGCTTCCGGGGAGCATCATTCGGAAGTTTCAAGCTGTTCCTGCAGCGATTCGCGGGGTGGAAGGAAGGCGAAGATTCAACGCCCTATCGCGTGGCGTTGATGGAAAATTACCGTTCGACGCCGAATATTCTGCGGGTAGCGTCGCAAGCGATCGGGATGAACGAAGTGAGTCCGGAATTCCCGAAAAAGGTGCTGCAGCCAAATAAAACCGAAGGCGAGAAAATCCGCATCGTGGAAATGGAGTCGCCAGAGGATGAAGCGGCGTGGACGGCGGACGAACTGGAGCGGCTGCACGAAGCGGGGCGGCGCTGGAAGGATTTTGCGGTGCTTTACCGGCAGCACGCGCATCGCGACCACCTCGTGGAGCAGCTTTCGCAGCGAAAGATTCCCTTTGTGATCAGCAAGCTTTCGATTTTGGAGCATCCGCTGGTGCGGGACGTGCTGGCGTATCTGCATTTGATTGCGACTCCATTCGACGATATCGCTTGCGCGCGGGTGCTGTCCGCACCGGCGTGGGACCTGACGGCGGAGGACCTGGTGCGGCTGGCGGAACGCGCGGGGAAAAAGCGCGGGACGGCAATCTACGACGTGCTGCAGGCCCCGCAGGGGGAATTGCCCTTCGATCCTTCGCACGGGGCGGTTCGAACGCTGCTGGAATTCCTCGGCGAGCAGCGAAAAACGATGCGGCGGCGAACGGCGCGGGAAATTCTCGGCGACCTGGTGGAATGGCTGGAAGTGCCGCCGCGCGCGAATGCGCAAGACCGGAAGTATGTGAACCGGCTGGGCGAGTTTCTGAAGGATTGGGAGCCGAAGAGCGAGACGCGCAAGCTGCCGGAATTTCTGGAATACCTGGAATACTTCCAGCAAGCCGGAGGGACGTTGAGCCTGGAGGATGACGCGCCAGGGGACGCGGTGCAATTGATGACGGTGCACGGTGCGAAGGGACTGGAGTTTCCGCACGTGTTCGTGATGCGCGTGAACAACGGGGCGTTTCCGGCGAAGAACCGTTCGCCGCTGTTCCAGTTTCCAGACCGGCTCATGAAAGAAGAGCTGCCGGAGGGCGATTTTCACATCCAGGAAGAGCGGCGGCTGTTTTATGTGGCGCTGACGAGGGCGGAAGACCGCCTGACGCTGACGACAGTACGCGAGGAGAAGGGAAAGGTCCCGGTGTTCATCGAGGATATCGTGATGGAGCCGACGATCAAGCGGCGGGACGTGCTGCAAATTGCGCCGAAACCGAAACCCGCAGCAGGAACAGAAAAGATGGGAGAAGCTAAACCGAGCGACGAGCTTTTCCCGGCAGGCGAAGAGCCAGCGAGGATTTTTTCGAGAATCGCGAAATGGGCGGAAGCATACCACCCGCCCGCGCCGGAACCTCTAAAACTGAGCTGCTCGGCGGTGGAGAATTACAGGAAGTGTCCGCAGCAATATGCATTCAGCTATTTGTGGTCATTGAAGGAAGGGCCGCGGGCGACGCTGAGCTTTGGAAGCGTGATGCATACGACGATCAAGCGCTTTCTGGAACAGTTGAAGAAGGGAGTGAAGCTGCCTTTCGAAGAGGTGCAGCACATTTACGAAACGGAGTGGAGCAGCGCCGGCTACGAGGACGAATTCCAGGAAGCAGAGTACAAAAAGGACGGATTGGAGCAATTGAAGGCGTTTCACACGGAGATGATTCAGGAGGCGCCGGAGATTCTGGAGCAGGAAAAAGGATTCGAACTGCCGCTGGAAAACAACGTGATTCTGACCGGGCGGATGGACCAGGTGAATTCGCTGGGGCGTAAAGACGTGGAGATCGTGGATTACAAGACCGGCAAGCCGAAAAAAGAGGCGGATGCGCGGAAGGATTTGCAGTTGAGCATTTACGCGCTGGCGGCGAAAGAAATTTTCGAGTGGAACCCGGTGCGGCTGGTGTTTCATTATGTGCAGAACAATCAGCGGCAAGTGACCACCCGCGACGCGAAGCAGATTGCGGAGGCGGAAGCGATTGTGCAGGAAACAGCGGCGGATATCCGAGCTGGAAATTTCCCGGCGAAGCCCAACTTTTTCTGCCGGAGCTGCGCGTATAAGCCGATTTGCCCGGCGTTCGAGGAATTCCTGTAGATTCCGGAGGACGAGAGAAAATTCCCTCAGCGGCCACGGGTTGCGCTGAATTGAGTTCCTGCAAAAAGGATGTTAGCCTGCCCGGTACGTACTCCCAAATCAATGGAACCCATGCGCAGACTTCTGCTGCCTTTCCTCATTGTCTCTCTGACATCGACAACTTATGCACAAACGAGTTGCCCGGCACTGGAAGCGCCTAAACCGGATCCAAGCATCATGCTGTCGCCGAAGCAGGAGACGGAACTCGGACGCATCCTGCGGAGGAGTTAAGCAGCCGCTTCGGCGTGATTGACGACGAGGCGCTGACCGGGTACCTGACGCGCGTGGGAAACCGCGTCGCCGCGCAATTACCCCAAACGAGATTGCACTACAGCTATGTTTTGTACGACGCACCGGAAATCCAGTCTTTTGGGAAATCGGGGGGCACATCTACGTGTCGAGGAAGATGGTGGCTTTCCTGAAAAACGAGGACGAACTGGCAGGGCTGCTGGGCCACGAGCTCGGCCACCTGGTGGCGCATGCGCAGGACGAGTGGGATTCCCAGATGTTCCGGGAGATTCTGGGAATGACGAGCGTGCCGGAAAATGAGAATCTGTTTGACCGCGACAACCAGATCCTGGAAACCAGCAGACTGAGGAAGACGAGTTTCAACTTTGCACGAGAGGAACGCGGACAGATGACCGCCGATCAAATCGGCTTGCAGGCGGTGGCGCGGGCCGGCTACGTACCGGGCGCCTTTCCGGGTTTTCGGGACCGGCTGATGCAGACAAAGGGAAACACAGGAAGCTGGCTTTCAGACCTGTTTGGCTCAACGAATCCCAATGCAAAACGTTTGCGGGAGTTGCTAAAAGATTTGGCGTCGCTTCCCGCCGGATGTATTACGCACGATTTGAAGACAGATCCACAAGATTTTGCAAAATGGCAATCCGAAGTGCTCCATTATCACGGCATCGGCCACGCCGAGAAGTTGAGCGGAGTGGCAACGCGGGAAACCCTGGCGGAACCGCTGCGGGCAGACATCAACAATTTCCGTTTCAGCAACGACGGCAAATATTTGCTGGCGCAGGACAGCGGAGGGATTTATGTCCTAACGCGCGAGCCACTGAAGTTCCTGTTCCGGATCGACGCGCCGGACGCCGCAGCAACGCAATTTTCTTCGGACTCTCGGAGCGTAGAGTTTTTCAGTCCACGCTTGCGCGTGGAAACCTGGGATATCCCGCGGCAAGTTCAGATCAACGTCACCGACGTTCCGACAATGAGGGGTTGCCGCCAGACGGCCCTGTCTCCGAATGCGCGGTACCTAGCCTGCTTCCAAAGCGACTTAAAGCTCGTGCTATTCGACGTCGCTACGGGGGAAAGGCTGTAGGAAAAGGAGAAGTTCGTTACGGCGGAGACATTCCTGTACAGCGGATTTTTCCGATTCCTCCTTTTCATAAGTCAACCACTCGTGACAATGCAGTTTTCGCCGGATGAACACTATTTTGCGGCGTCTTCGCGAACGGGAGACTACGTTGCATATAACTTCTTCCAGATCGTGAGCGCAAGAGACGGCAAGAATTTGGGTGGCGTGTTTCTGGCGACAGGAAAATACTCCTTCATTCCGGAGTATTGGAGCGCCGGCGGCGACCGGCTGGTGATCTGGGACAACCAGCACCGAGTTCTGCTCTATTCCGTGACGAGCGGACAAGCCATACGAAAATGGTTTGGGGACCGGCCAAGACTTTCCGACTCCGGGAATTTCCTTGCATTTGAAAATGGAAGAGGACATGTGCTGGTCTATGATCTGAAGAGTCTGCAGAAAAGCAATGAGTACTACTTTGCGCAGCCGGTGGTGGCGAAACTGTTTTCGCAGGACGGGCAGCGGCTGATGGTGCTGCAGAGCGATCAGACGCTTTTCCAACTGGAGATTGGCGGCGCGTCTGAGAAAAGCGCAGGCAAATAGAGCTATCGGCGCATGGAAACGAAAAAGACGCCTCCTTGGGGGAGGCGTCTTTTTGAATTTCGGATGGGTCCGGTTTACTTGCCCTTTTTCGGGGCTTTCTTATCAGCCTTCTTGGCCTTCTTTGCCATCGAGAATCTCCTTCCGACTGTCGACGTTTGTTGCCCGGCCGGGAGCGCGAGCGACCGATGTTCCCAGCCTTTGACATCCGTATACGGGCGGATGAGTCAACTGTCAAGGACATTCCGCAAGATCGATAAGAATACCGGAGGAGACAGGGCGAGTACCTATCGCGCGGATGGCGGCAAGTGCCGGTTATCCCGGCCCGATGCGACCCTAGCGCGATGAATCGACGAGCGTTCCGCCATAATAGCCCTGGCGGGCGAGAATGGTGAGGCCCTCACGGCGGACGCGGACTTCGATGGAATGGTAATCGAGTTTGCGCTCACCTTTGGGCGAGTAGTAGAGGATATATTGATTGCGCGCTTCCTCGGTGATGCGGGAATAGAATTCGGAAAAGGTCTGCTGCTTGGCGCCGTAATAGATGTCGCCGCCGGTGTCGCGGGAATAGTTGACGAGACGATTGAACTTGCGTTCGAAGTAGGAGCTGCCGGTGGCAACGCAATAGACGATGACGCCCTGGCGGAGGAGCTCGGCCTTGGTTTCGTCGTAGCTGTGGGTGTTGAATTTGGGGCCGTTCTGGCCGTCGGAAATCAGGAGGATAACCTTGCGGCGCTTGCTGGAATCGCGATCCTTCAGAAGCATGGCGGCGGCGTAAACAGCGTCATCGAGGGTTTTGGTGGATTGTCCGCGGATGGCCTGGAGTCCGGCAGGATTCGGAGGGGCGCCGGGGGCGGGGGCGTTGTTGATAGTGGGACCATTGAAGGGCCCGCCAGCGGGGGCGACGGAGGGTTTGGAAGCGATATCGGTGCGTTTGAGTTCGGTGACCAGAGTGTCTTGATCTCTGGTAAAGCCATCGCCTTCGTGGAAGAACTGATCGAAGCGGCAGATGAAGGCTTCGTCGCGAGTGCTGAGGCCGCCAACGATAGAAACGAGGCTGGGCTCAACCTGCTCCTGGTCCTTGGAGCGGAGGTCGTTATCAATGAGGATGACCATGGAGAGAGGGACGGCGTCGACGGAGAGGCGGGTGATTTCCTGTTCGACGTTGTCCTCGAAGACGCGGAATTCGTCCCTGCGGAGGTCGGGGACCAGATTGCCGCTGCGGTCCTTGACGGTTACGGGAACGACGACGACGTTGGTGGTAACGCGAATGGGGGCGGGCCCCTGAGGCTTCTGGGAAGTATCCTGCGCCTGGGCCGGAGGCGGGGCAGGCTCTTGCGCCGATAGCAGAGTGGGCATGCAAGAGAAAAACAAGGCGGCGGCCAAATAGCGGGTTTTTCGTAGACAATTCATCATGATCGGGCCAAACTTTCCGTGGCGATAGCGGTCGGTGAACCTGCCGAGCGTTGGACGCATCCCGCAAAGGCCGAGGTTGCATCGTAACAGGAGACACTGGCACAGGGTGAAGCTTGCCGCACCAAGAGCATACCTTTAAGGATACCGGGAAACTGTGAGATTCGTGAAGGCGAAGATGAAAATCTGCAAAAATCCGGGCTGGAAGCTGCTGGCCTGCGGAGCAACACTTCTGTTGGCAGTACCTGCATTGCCACAGGGACAGCAGGGTCAAGGACAGGGACAAACGCAGGGACCAGTGATCAAGGCGGAAGTGAACCTGGTGAACCTGTTTGCGACCGTGCGCGACAAAAACAAGCGCGTGATCATGGACTTGAACAAGGACGATTTCAAGATATACGAGGACGGGCACGAGGAGCAGATTGCGTTCTTTTCGCGAGAAATGACCATGCCCATCACGCTGGGGCTGCTGCTGGACACTTCCGGAAGCGAGCAGAACATGCTGGGAGCCATCCAGGACGCGGGAAGCCAGTTCATGAGGCGGGTGATGCGCAAGGGCGACGAGGCCATGGTGATCTCGTTCGATACGGACGTGGACCTGCTGGCGGACTTCACGGACGACAAAGGCATATTGGACCGCGGGATACGCAAAGCGAGGATCAATGCGCCGAGTGGCGGGTACATCGCGGGAAATCCCGGACCGATTGGATCGGGCAACGTGACCGGGACGGCGCTTTATGACGCGATCTATCTGGCGTGCGGGGAAAAGCTGAACGGCGAAGCAGGGCGAAAAGCCGTGGTGATTGTGACGGACGCACAGGACGAGGGCAGCAAAGTGAGGTTGGAGGAAGCCATCGAGGCGGCACAGAGAACCGACACGGTGATCCACGTGCTGGTGGTTTACGACCCGATGGAAGGCGCCAACGTTGGAGTCGCTCACCGGCTGGCGGACGAAACCGGCGGGCGGGTGATCGTGGTGAATTCGGAAAAGAAACTGCAGGAGGCGTTTGACCAGATTTCCGAGGAACTGCGCAGCCAGTACACGCTGGGATACTACCCGTCGAACACGGCGAAAGACGGAAAATTCCGGAAGATCAAAGTGGACGTGACGAATCACGACTTCAAGGTGCTGACGCGGAAAGGGTACTACGCGCCCAAGGGATAGTGAAGTTGGGATCGTTTGGAGTTTGGAGTTTGGAATTAGAAAAAATAAGAACGCAGGCTGAAGCCTGTGAAACTTGTGCCGGCATAAGAGCCGGCATCTATTTGTGCCCTCGTTGAGGCGATTGACCCAAAGAGGGTGCTTGGCTACCATCACAGGGCGGAAGAGAATCACCCCAAACTGCGCCCGATGAACCTGGAACAAATTGCTCACTATCGAATTATCCGGAAGCTCGGATCCGGCGGGATGGGATTGGTGTATGAAGCCGAGGACACGAAGCTGGGCCGGCGGGTGGCGCTGAAATTCCTGAAAGAGGGCAGCAGCCACGACGTCGGCGCGATGGAGAGGTTTTTAAGAGAGGCGCGAGCGGCCTCCGCGCTAAATCACCCGGGTATCTGCACCATTTACGCGATCGAGGAGTGCGAAGGGCACAAGTTCATCGCGATGGAGCTGCTGGAAGGCGAATCGTTGGACAAAGCGCTGGCCCGCGGCACGATGAATATTCCGCATTGCGTGGAAGTCTGCATCGAAATCGCGGACGCGCTGGACGCCGCGCACAAGAAAGGAATCATCCATCGCGACATCAAGCCCGCAAACATTTTCCTGACCACGCGCGGAACGACAAAGATTCTGGATTTCGGGCTGGCGAAACTTCTGGAAACGGAAAGCGGGGCCGCGGGAGAGACCATCGCGGAGTCGGACACAGTGTTCCAGACACATCCGGGAACGACGGTGGGAACCGTGGTGTATATGTCGCCGGAACAAGCGCGCGGCGAGACACTGGATGCACGGACGGACCTGTTTTCGATGGGGTCAGTGATGTATGGGATGGTGACCGGGCGGCACCCGTTCCAGGGAACGACGAGCGCGGTGATTTTTGGGAACATCCTGCACACGGCGCCCATCTCGCCATTACAGTTCAACAGCGCCATTCCCCCGGAGCTGGAGCGCATTATCAACAAGCTGCTGGAGAAAGACCGGGAGATGCGCTACCAGGTGGCAGCGGAGTTGCGCTCGGACTTGAAGCGTCTACTGAGGGAGCTGGAACCGGGGCGGCCGGGATCGGATCCCACGGTCACAGCGAGCCGCAGCAGTGTCAGCGCGGCGCACCCGGCTGCGCGGCCATTGGGCGTGACGCCACGAGTAAGCAGCGGGTCAGTGCTGGTGGAGGCCGCGAACAAGAACAAGCTGGGAACGGGCGCGATCGCGATATTCGTGCTGGTGCTGGTGGCGGCGGCCGGGTACGGAGTGTATTCGATTTTGCAGCAGAGCAAGCACCTGCCTTTTGAAAAATTCACGATTGAAAATGTTTCGAACAACGGACACATCGTGCAGGCGGCGATCTCGCCGGACGGAAAATACCTGCTGGAGGCGCTCGAGGAAAACGGGATGGAATCGCTGTGGCTGCATCACATCCCGACGGAAACGAACAAGCAGGTGGTGGAACCCGCGGCGACACGCTACGAAAGCCTGCGCTTTTCGCCGGACGGGAATTACATCTATTTCCTGAGGCGCGACGAGGCCGAGGAAAGCATTTCTCTTCTGTTCCGCGCATCGATGCTGGGTGGTGCGCCACAGGTGCTGATTAAGGACGTGGACAGCCCGATTACGTTTTCGCCCGACGGATCGCACTTTGCCTTTCTGCGGCAACTGCACGACTCGCCGAATTGGGACTTAATTCAGGCAAAAGAAGATGGCACGGCGGAGAAGCCGATCTTCAGCGGGAGATCGCTGAAGAGCGACAGTTATGTGCCGGCGTGGTCGCCCGACGGAAAAATCATCCTGCTTCCCGTTGTCCAGCCGAGCAGCGACGCAACCGGAGGACTGAGTGCGGTGGACGTGGCCACCGGACAAGAGAAACTGGTGGCGACGTCACCAGACCACATTTTTTATGTGCCGACGTGGATGCCGGACGGTTCGGGGCTGATCGTGAATTCAACCACGCTCGGCGGCGGGAATTTGCAGGCGAAGCTGGGATTCGTGTCGTATCCGAGCGGGGAGTTTCGACAACTGACGACGGATACGGACAGCTACGGCGGGCAAACGATTTCAAAGGACGGAAAGAAACTGGCGGCAATCCAAGGACGGTTGCGCTTTCAACTGGAAATCGCGCCCACAGCGGAGGCGGACAAATTGAAGCAAGTGCCGCTGGAGTCGCGGCTACCGATCTGGCGATGGGACTGGACGGCGGACGGCAAGCTGGCTCTGCCGCAATCGGGAGACATCCGGATCTTGAGCCCGAGCGGCGGGGCAAAGACGGTATTTTCGGACAATCAGCACATCGCGGATGAAGTTTCGGCTTGCGGAGACGGGCGATATCTGGTGTTCCGGCAACTCGGACGGACCAGCGCGTCTTCTTCCAATATCTGGCGCAGCAATCTGGACGGAAGCGAGCAGCGGCAAATCACGAAAGGTATGAGCGACAGCGACCCGACATGCTCGAAGGATGGCCGTTGGGCGTATTACGTTGACCTGAACGACAACCGATACCTGAAACGCGCGCCGATCGACGGGGGATCGCCGGAGACGGTGATCAAATATTCGACCGGAGCGTATGCGGTGGCGCCGGACGGGCAGCATGTGGCGTCGCTGGAAGTGCGCGAATTGGATCACAAACTGATGTTGCGGCTGGATTCCACGGAAGGACACCACCTGACGTATCACGACATGGACCAGCGGGCGCTGGACGAGGAACTGGCGTTCGCGCCGGACGGAAAAGCGGTGGTTTACGTGGTGCGGGAAAAGGGCGTGGACAATCTCTGGGCTCAGCCGCTGGATGGGACGGCGAGCAAACCGCTGACACATTTCACAGCGGACAAGATTCTGCGGTTTGCGTATTCACCGGACGGCTCGCAGATCGCGATCGAGCGGGGAGAAAACGAGTCCGACGTGGTGCTTGTGACCGATACCACCCCGAAATAAATTTCGCTGCAACCGCAGCGAAAGTCCCCTAATCACTATTTGAAATGAAGGCTTACTTGATCGCGCCGGCGGGCTTGACGAGATCGTTGTTGCTGCGAGCGAAGTAGCCACGGCGGGCGCGCGCCTGATAGCCCTTGTGATCGGGCATTTCAATTTTGATTTTGTGGTAGCGCCCGTCAAGGGCGTGGTTGGTGGGGTTGTAAGCAATGGAATACTGATTGCGCAATTCGTCGCCGATGTCCTGGAAAGACTGATCGAGATCATCCACGTGGTAGGGATAGAAGGAACGCCCGCCGGTTTCTTCAGCGAGGTCCTGCAAGACCTTGTCACCCTCCGTCAAATGATATTTGCGGTTACCGGTGTTTTGCTTGCTGGGATCGTCCAGAGTTACCCACTGGGTGCTGGTGCTGATGGTGTAAATGACGACGCTGGTGCGCTGGGCCATTTCAATGGCTTCGGCGCGGGTGTGGGTGGAGAGATTGTCTTCGCCGTCGCTGATGAGAATCATGACACGGCGAACGACGTCTGGCTGGTCCCCCGGGGGACGCGGCGGGTGGCTGAGTTCCTGGACGCAAGCCTGATAGATGGCATCGTAAACGGCGGTGCCGCCGCCAGCGCGAGTGCGGTCGATATGATCGCGCAACAATCCGGTGTCCGCGGTGAACGGCTGAATAATTTGGGGCTCGTCATCGAAGGTCATGAGAAAGGCTTCGTCTTTGCCGTGGCGGAGAACGCTGAAGAGGAAGTTATCGGCAGCGTCCTGCTCGAACTTGATGCGATCGCGAATACTGTTGGAGGTATCGAGCAACATGCCGATCCGGAGCGGTAGATCGGACTGCTTGCTGAAGTAGCGGATGTCCTGGGGAACATTGTCGTCGAGGATGCGGAAATCCCCTTTATCGAGAGTGGGGACGAGTTTGTTGCGGCGGTCGAGAACGGTGAAAAGCACGTCGACGAGATTGACGGAGGTGATGATTTTGGTATCGCTCTTGGCGATCGGTTCCTGCGGATTCGGCTGTTGAGGATTCTGCTGCGTGGCAGGAGGTATGGAAGGATTTTGGCTTTGCTGTTGGGCGAGGAGCAGCGCGCCGCCAAGCAAGCCGCAAACGGAAATGGAACCCACGAGACCGAGTCGCATGTTCAATGATTATAGGAACCCTTGGAGCGCAGCGTCAATTCGGGAAGGATTTTCACCTGCGGCCGCGGAAAGTCTCTGCAGGTAGGCGCGGAGTTCCTGGGGTAGTGGCGCCGTGAGGCGGATAGACTGCCCCGTGCGAGGCTGCGAAAAAACAATTTTGGCGGCGTGGAGAAAATGGCGGCCGAGCGAAGGAAGCGAGGTGCGGCCCACATGGAGTTGGCCGGAGGCGCCATAGAGAGTGTCGCCGACAACGGGGCGGCGGAGCGCCGAGAAGTGAACGCGAATCTGGTGTGTGCGACCGGTGTGAATCTGGACCTCGACAAGCGTGGTGGAATCGAAGCGGGCGAGGACACGCCAATCGGTGCGCGCTTCGCGGGCGTTGGGCAAAGCGGCGGCGCGACGCGCGGTCATGCGGTTGCGGCGGACGGGGTCGCGGGCAATGGGGAGATCGATGCGACCGCGGTCTTCGGCTAAAAGGCCCTGCACGAGGGCAATGTAGGTTTTCTGGACGGTGCGCTCACGGAAAGCTTCGGAGAGTTTCGCGTGGGCAAGATCGTTTTTAGCGACCAGGACGATGCCGGAGGTTTCCTTGTCGATGCGATGGACGATGCCCGGGCGCAATGCGTCGCCTCCGCGGGAGAGCGATTGGCCGCGGCCGAGAAGAGCATTAACGAGCGTCCCGTGGGAGTTCCCTGCCCCGGCATGAACGGTCATGCCAGCAGGCTTGTTGATGGCGAGGAGGTCCTCGTCTTCATAGAGAATATTGAGCGGAATATTTTCGGCTTCGGCCCTGAGCGCAGGGCGTGGAGAAGGAATGACCTCGATCACGTCTTCCGCTTGGACTTTGTGTGAGACCTTTGCAGGGTTGCCGTTCAGCAGCACCAAGCCATCCTGCACCAATTCCTGGACGCGGGTACGCGAGAGTTCGGGATAGTGGAGGGAGACGAAGCGGTCGAGGCGGAGGCCGGCGTGTTCGTGAAAAACCTGGATTTTCTGGGGTGCTTCGGCCATTACGCAAAGAGTTTAACGCAATTGGGGAATTGAGTTTTACTTTGCGGGTGCTCGATGGAAGAGGACATCGAAGATGAGGAGGAAGGCGCCAATGGTAACGGCGGCGTCGGCGACATTGAAGGTGGGCCAGGGATTGAAGATGGGAAACGGAAGGAAACGCAGCCAGACTTCGAGGAAATCGGTGACCGCGCCATGGACGATGCGATCGGTGAGATTGCCGGCGGCGCCGCCCAGGAGCAACGCGAGGCCGATGGCGTTGACGGTGCTGGCGTCGCGCCCGGCAACCAGGAGCCAGGCAATCAAGGCGATGATGAGCAGCGAACCGAGGATAAGCAGGATGCGCGTGGTCATGCCGTCTGAATCAGAAAAAAAGCTGAAGGCGATACCGGGATTTTTGGAATAGACGATGGTGAAGTAGTTGGGAATGACGACGTGGGGAAAGAACATGATGGGGCGCGATTCGATCCAGGCCTTGGTGGCGCGGTCGAGGAGGACGACGAAGAGCGTCAGGGAGAGCCAACGAAGACGGCTGGAGAGGATCAAAGCGGGTGCTCGCTCGCCGGAGGAATGGTAATTGCGGCGAGACCGTAGGAGCGGTGTCTAGCCACCGCACTCCACAAGGGGAGCATCAGGCCTTCACCCCGACGACGCCGGTGTGGCCGCCTTCGATTTCGGCGATGGCTTCGGTGCAGCGCTCGCAGACGGTAGGGTAGCGGGAATTCTCGCCGACGTGCGTGGAGTAGTTCCAGCAGCGCTCGCACTTTTTGCCGTCGGCGCGCTGCACGCTGATTTCGAGGCCTGGCACGACTTCTGATTTGAATTCACCGGTGCCAGCGGACATCAGCTCGACCTGGGAAACGATGAAGAGCGCGGGGAGTTGCGCGAGATGCTGCTTGAGCTTGGCTTTCAATTCCAGGTCGGCGTTCAAAAGCACTTTGGCTTCGAGGCCGGAATTGATGAGTTTCTTTTCATTGCGGGCGGTTTCGAGGGCTTTGAGAACTTCGCCGCGCACGCGAGCCAGCATTTCCCAGGTGTTGGCCTTTTCCGGGGCGAGGCCGGTCCAAAGCGCGGCTTCTTCCGGAAATTCGGTGATGTGGACGCTGCTCGGCTCCCCAGCAGCGTGGGGGAGATATTTCCAGCACTCTTCCGCGGTGAAGACGAGAATGGGAGTGAGCAAGCGAACGAGCGCAGCGGTGATTTTCCAGATAGCGACCTGGCCGGAGTGGCGGGATTTATTGTTTGGCGCCTTGGTGTAGAGGCGATCCTTCAGCACATCGTAATAGAAAGCGCTGAGGTCCACGACGCAGAAGTCATGAATCGCATGATAGACGCGGTGAAATTCATAGGCAGCGTACCACTCGCGGCTCTTTTTGACGAGATCCGCAGTGCGTTCGAGCATCCAGCGATCGAGCTCGTCAAGCTGGTCGTTGGGGAGAGCATGCTTTGAGGGATCAAAGCCGTTGAGATTGCCGAGGGCGAAGCGGATGGTATTGCGGATTTTGCGATAGGCCTCGCTGAGCTGCGTCATCACGCGTTCGCTCATTTTCACGTCAGCCTGATATTCCTGGGAGGCGACCCAGAGGCGGAGAAGATCCGCGCCCCACTTGTCGCAAATTTCGCTGGGCAGCATCACGTTGCCGAGGGATTTGGACATAGGGCGGCCTTGTTCATCGAGCGTCCAGCCGTGGGTGACAACGCTGCGGTAGGGAGCTTTATCGCGGATGCCGGTGGCGATGAGCAGCGAACTGTGGAACCAGCCGCGATATTGATCGGGGCCTTCGAGATAGACGTCGGCGGGCCATTCGTTGCCTTTCAAAACCGAAAGGTGCGAGGAGCCGGAATCGAACCAGACGTCGAGAATATCGTTTTCCTTGCGCCACTTCACTGCCCCGCAGGCGCATTTGGTGCCCGGGGGGAGGAGTTCCTCGGGCGAGTGCTTGTACCAGGCGTCGGCGCCTTCCTTTTCAAACCAGTTCACGACGCTGCGCAGGGCCTTGAAGTCCTGCAACTGCTTGCCGCAACCCTCGCAGAAGAAAACAATGATGGGCACGCCCCAGAAGCGCTGACGGGAAACGCACCAATCCGGGCGCTTTTCGATCATCTCGTAGATGCGATCTTCGCCCCAGGCGGGAATCCACTTGACGCCATGAATTTCATCAAGGGCTTCCTGGCGCAGCGTTTTGTGCGCGCCGTGAGCGGCCTGATCCATCTTGATGAACCATTGTTCGGTGGCGCGAAAGATCACGGGATTGTGGCAGCGCCAACAATGCGGGTAGCTGTGCTTGTAGGGAAGGTGGCCGAGCAGCGCGGCGTGAGCGCCTAGGAGTTTCACGATGACGGGGTTGGCGGTGAAGACGTCCTTGCCTTTGTATTCGGGAAGGCCTTCGGTGTAGACGCCGTTGTCGTCGAGCGGGGCGTAGGTATCGAGATTATACTTCTGGCCGGAGATGAAGTCGTCGGCGCCGTGGCCGGGAGCGGTGTGAACGATACCGCTGCCCTGATCGAGGGTGACGTAATCGGCGAGCAATCCGGGAACCTGAAGCGGCAAAAATGGATGTTGGAACTTCATGCCCTCGAAGTCGCGGCCTTTGTAGCGAGCAAGTTCCTCGGCTTGCTTGATTTCACAATCAGCCTGCAAGGCGGCAACGCGGTCGGCGGCGAGAAGGAGTCTTCCTTTTTCCGTGGCGACGACGACGTATTCGAAGTCCGGATGGAAGGCCAGGCCGCGGTTGTGGGGGATGGTCCAGGGAGTGGTGGTCCAAATAACGGCGGAAACGTCGCTGCCGAGATTTGCGGCTTGGTCCTTGCCGCCACCAACAACTTTGAATGTCACCCAGATGGAAGGGCTGGTGTGATCTTCGTATTCGACCTCGGCTTCGGCGAGGGCGGTGTTGTCGTAGATGCACCAGTAGACGGGCTTGCGGCCGCGATAGACATAGCCCTTTTCCATGAATTCGAGGAAGGCGCTGGCGATGGTGGCCTCGTACTCATGGCTCATGGTGAGGTACGGGTCGTTCCAGCGGCCGAAGACACCGAGGCGCTTGAAATCGCGCTTGTGCTGCTCGACGTAGCGGGCGGCGTAAGCGCGGCATTTCTGACGGAACTCGGCGGGGGACACTTTACCCTTGCCGCCCAATTCCTTTTCGACCTGGGTTTCGATAGGCAGGCCGTGGCAGTCCCAGCCGGGAATGTAAGGGGCGCGATGGCCGGCCATGCTTTTGGACTTGACGATCATGTCCTTGAGGATCTTGTTGAGGCCAGTACCGAGATGGATGGTGCCCGTAGGATACGGCGGGCCGTCATGGAGGACGAAAAGCGGCTTGCCGGCGCGGGCGGCGAGAATCTGCTCGTAGACGTTTTCCGCTTGCCAGGCTTCGAGCTGCTTGGGCTCGTTTTGGGGAAGGCTGGCCTTCATGGGAAAGTCGGTTTTGGGCAGGTTCAAAGTCTTCTTGAGTTCCAATGGATCGGTCATGGATGCAGTCAACGAATATCCCTTCTAATCCGCCACTTGCGGGCGCCTGAACCGAAGGACAGGCAACGTTGTACGGCGGGAAACTTCGGAAAGCGAAGTAAGTACGTATGTTACAATATTGGAGAAGCTGTGTCAGCCGAGGGGGTCGCGCAACCTTTCCCAGCAGGCGCGAATCATAACGGCTAGGTGAACCGATATGGGTAGACCCGCGTCTACTTGAATTGAGGGAAAATAACGGTGCCGGGTTTCATCAACCTTCTCCCAGAGGAAATCAGAAAGCCCAAGCGGTCCGGGCCGGAGGAAGTGGTACCAGTGCCAGCCTCGGCGCTGCCGGATTTCCACGCCCCGGCGCGGATGATGCCAAACGATTTCTGGTCGAACCTCAAGCAATTTTTGACGGAACGCCCGGTGAAGATCGTGGAACGCAGCGACGTTCCTTTTACAAAGAACGCGTTCGGCAATGGGATGGTGGAGAACCTGAGGTTTTTCCTGTCCGCGCCGAAGATCTCGAACGCGCCGGTGAACAAGCGGCTGGAAGTGGATTGGGGCGGGAATTTCGGCGGGTTCGTGGAGCAGGTGAAGGAGTTTTTCTTTCCGACGAAGGTGCCGATGCCGGCGGGAATCAAGCCGGTGCAGGTCAAGGATATCTGGTCGAAGGACGAGAACTTCGGCTGGACGCAAGGGATTGCGTTTGCGGTGCATGCTGGAATCATCGTGCTGCTGATTTTCCCGTTTCTTTCCAACATGCTGCCCGCAACGACGCAGGCAAAGAACACGGTTGACGTGATGCCGCTGGATATTTCTCCGTATGTGCCGAAATTGCCTCCCGGCAGCAAGCCGGCGGGCGGCGGTGGCGGCGGTGGAGACCGTTCTCCGTTACCGCCTACCAAGGGCCGGGCACCGCGGTTTTCGATGACGCAGTTCGCCGCGCCGACGGCGGTGATCAAGAATCCTCAGCCGAAGCTGCCGATGGACCCGACGCTGCTGGGGCCGCCGGATCTGAAAGTGCCCAACGTGAATCTGCCGAACATGGGCGACCCGCTGCAGTCGACTGTGAACCTGTCGAATGGGCCGGGCGGCGGCGGTGGCATTGGAACAGGAGAAGGCGGCGGAATTGGCAGCGGCAGCGGAGGCGGGCTTGGGCCGGGCGAAGGAGGGGGGACCGGCGGCGGAGCGTTTCGGGCTGGCGTGAATGGCGTGGGCTTGCCTTCTTGCTTCTATATGCCGAACCCGCCCTATTCCGACGAAGCGCGCAAGGCGAAATATTCCGGCACGGTGCTGGTGGAAGCAATCGTGACCGTGGATGGCCGGGTGACGAATCCGCGGGTGATCAAGAGCCCTGGGCTGGGGCTGGACGAGGCCACCGTGAATACGCTGCGTACCTGGCGGTGCAAGCCGGCGAACGGACCGAATGGAAAGCCGGTAGCGGTGCAAGTTCCGTTTGAAGTGACCTTCCGGCTCTACTAAGCTCGCAACAATTTAATTTTCCTTCCGGGCGCGGATGTCTCCCGTAACGCAGTTTACAGCGCGGCGGGGCAAGCATATTCCCTTCAGGAATTTCTTACTGTACGTACTTGAGCTCGCAGGCTCATGTATTCCCGCAAAACAGGTTGCAGACAGGATGGAATTCCCATGGGACGGTTGCCGCCGGATTTCGGGCCAAGAAATTCAATAGATTCGTGGGGCAGGCGCGTCGCGGACAACCTGATCGAAGCTTTGGAGAACGCCGGAGTGGGAGAGCCTGCAACGGATGGGCCGCACCCGTTTTCGCTCGTCGAAGTTTCCGTTCGAGGAAGTTCCTCCCAGACGATTTCCGTCTTAACGCACTTTCTGGTGTTCGGTGCCGCTTTGATTTTGGTCAGCGCTCGTCCACCTTCAGGGCCATTTCCAAAGCCGGACCCCATCCGAGGCATCGAGGGCCCCATTCTCCGAAATGTGCCACCGGAGTGGAGAGCTGGAATATCATCGCTGGGGTTGCACGGGCGTGGAGGTTCGGATGAACCGCTGCCGGCACGTAAAGGCTTGCTGGCTCCTGCGTCAGTGGTGCCACTAGCCCCGCCGCGATTGGTGCGGGAGGAGCATCTGGAGTTGCCTGCTCCGCCTGCGGTCTTCGATGCAAACGCGCCATTGAGTGTACCCACAATTGCGAATCTCGGGCTTCCCTGGATGAATCGAGACACAAATTCCGCAGGACCCGGAAAAGGGCACGGGATCGGAAATCGCGGCGGGGACGGAATGGGGGATGATTTTGGGGATGGCGCGGGGGAAGGAGAGGACGCGGGAAATTATGCGAATGTGTCCTCGCATGCGGCGTGCCTGTATTGCCCGGAGCCTCCGTATTCCGATGAAGCACGCAAAGCGAAATTGCAAGGAATGGTGACGTTGCGTGTCTTGATCGGAAGCGACGGGCGGGCGAAGCGAGTCCAGATTGTGAAAGGGCTGGGAATGGGATTGGACGAAAACGCGCTGGAAGCGATTCGCAATTGGCGCTTCGCCCCGGCCCGCGATGCGCGGCGGCAACCGGTCGCGTCGTGGGCGACGATCGAGACACGGTTCCAGCTCTTCTAGGCGGCTCTTCGAGATGCAGGGTTTGAGGAGCGACCCATGAAACCCGCCGATCTAAAGTTTGGCCACTACAAATGCCAACGGATGGACACCAGAGGCGAGAATAAAGCTAGATTGAGGCGAGCGGAGATGGATGGCCGATCTAAAGTTCGGCCACTACAAGATTTTTCGTTCCACGGGGAGGCCGGGCAAGCCCTGGCAATACATGGCGTCTTAAGGCACGCCAGTGAGTTGTTTGGGCAAGCGTGCCGGCGGGTTCTGTTACGATGAGGCCATGCGAACAAGAATGTTCCTTCCGGTTGTGCTCTGTGCCCTCTTTTCCTTCGCCCCAAAGGCCTGCTCACAATCCGCCACGGGCACGCTGCAGGTGAGCGCGCGGATCGCGCCGACGGGGGGGCGGCCGGAACCGGTGCGGCAGTTCACGTTTTATATCCTGACGATGAGCTATGAGGAGATTCAGAAGCAGGTGGCGGCAGAGTTTCCGATGGTGGACCGCGAGCAGTTCATTGCGGACCTGAAGATCACGCCGCAATTGAAAGCGTGGATGAAGAAGCACGACGTGATCGATCTGGTTTCGCCGGACGTGGACAAGCTGATTTCCAGCGACGACGTTATGGATATCCCGGAATTTTTTGACGCTTATCTGCGATCGAACAGCGGCGGAGTAACAAAAGGATTGCCGGTGCCGAAGTACAGAGAGTCCGACAGGCAAGCAAATCCGGCGAGATATGAAAAACAGCGTCAGGAGTACCTGGCGGCGCTGAAAAAATTTATCGAAACGAATCCTGGCACGATCTCCGGCATGGAATTGGAACTGGGGAGCGTGAATCCGAAGTACATGTGGGACAAAGCGCAGCAGGTGCGAAATCAGAAGGTGGCGCAGCTTGCCCCAGATCTGGCGCAGAACAAGTACCTGGCGACGAAAGCGGACACGGACCTGGACGGCCACTTTGGCGTCAGCGGCCTGCCCGTCGGGAATTATTGGGTGAGCTCGCTGGGCATGTACGCAACCTCCGGCGACCGGCGGATCGCCTGGGACGTGCCGGTGCGGATCGAGGCCGGGCAGGTGACACAAGCCGATTTGTCCAATCTGAACGGGAAGGACATGGCGGCAACACGCCCTTGAACTGCGTTATGCTGAGTGCATGGGCACACCCCTCCTGTGGGTCGCGTTCAATCTTTTTGTACTGCTGGCCTTAGCCCTGGACTTGGGCGTTTTCCACCGCAAAGCTCACAAAATTCAAATTCGCGAAGCGGCGATCTGGAGCGCGGTGTGGATCGGGCTGGCGGTGGGGTTCGGGTATTTCGTGTGGCACTGGCACGGTTCCGACCGCGGACTGGAATATTTTACAGGCTACATCATCGAGAAAGCGCTAAGCGTCGACAATTTGTTCGTGTTTCTGGTGATTTTCCGGGCGTACCACGTGCCAGAAGAGGTGCAGCACCGCGTGCTGGCGTGGGGCATCCTGGGTGCGTTAGCGATGCGTGGCATCATGATCGCGGTGGGAGCGGAGATGATTGCGCGCTTTCACTGGGTACTGCCGGCGTTTGGCGTATTTCTCTTCTATACGGGCGTTCAAATGCTCCGGAAGCGCGACAAAGAGGTCCACTTCGAGAAAAATCCGGTGTTCCGGTTCGCGAGTACACATCTTCCGGTGACCAACGAATACAGAGGAGCGCATTTTTTCCTCCGCGAGGAAGGCCGCTTCCTGGCCACGCCCCTTTTGCTGGTGCTATTGATCGTGGAAATCACGGACGTGACGTTTGCGGTGGATTCGATCCCGGCGATCTTCGGCATTACGCGGGACTCGTTCATTGTTTACACTTCCAATGTTTTCGCGATCCTGGGGCTGCGGGCGCTCTATTTCCTGCTGGCGGACGTGCTGATGTACTTCCGATTCTTGGGGATTGGGCTGGCGCTGGTGCTGATTTTCATCGGCGCCAAGATGGTGGCGGAGCCGTGGCTGCACGTTTCGATTATTCCTTCGCTGATCGCCGTTGGGGGAATTCTGGGGGTGGCGATGGTGGCATCGCTATTGGCGGGAGCAGCAAAGACGGACAGGCCGCAATCCAGTTAAACTAATGCGGGAATATTCTCTGGGGTAACCTGGGTGAAACGATGAACGAACTGTTGGAGCACGCGATTGAGGGCATGTGTTCAGATGATCCGGAAGTGCGCGTGGTTTCGGCAACGGAGATATATCGCAGCGGGCGCGCGCTGGCGGACCATGCGGTGTATCCGTGGTGGAGCGATGCGAAGCTAGCGGACCTGCTGGATTCGCACAACCCGCAGGCGACCGTGGGATTGGCGGTGACTCCCGAACGTTTTCAAAAGATGCACGAGGCCAACGGGCTGCCGCGGCTGGCGGAAGTGCCGCCGGACCAGGACGCCAAGGAATTTGAGCTGCATTTTCCGGGCGGAATGACGCTGGACGTGCTGACCACCAAGGATCCTGCAGGGAGCGGAGCGATTGCGAAGTTTTTGCAGAAGTTCGGAGAAGGAATTCAGCAAGTGGAGTTCTTGTGCAAGGACGTGGACCGTGCGGCGCAGTTGTTGAAGGAAAATTTCGGAGTGAATGCAGTTTACCCGGCAACGCGGGCAGGGGCGGATGGCACACGGGTGAATTTTTTCCTGGTGTCGGCGCCGGATGCTGGAAAAGTTTTGATTGAGTTATACGAACCCGCGCCGAGGTTAGATTGAGGGTGTAAGTAAGGCCTGACAAAAACACCCGCCTTATACGGCGGCTGTTAAAAGACGTACCGCGAGACGAACGACGTTGGTTAAGTGTCTTTTGAGGGCTGGGCGGACAGAAACTCCCAGGCCCGGATGGTCTCGGCGACGCTCCAGGCTTGGGCGGGACAGCCGGCGGGTGGAAATGGCGGGTCGCCGCCGAAGATTTCGCTGATGGTGCCCAGGCCTGCGCTGTAAATCGAGCGTCCCAGAGGTTCCAGGAAACTTTGCGCGGCGGCGCGGTCTTTGTAGACCTTGTAGTGGGCCAGTGCGAAGTGGCCGAGGAGCCATCCCCAAACTGTGCCTTGATGATAAGCGGAGTCGCGTTCGCGCGGGCCGCCGGTGTATTGACCTTTATAGCCGGGTTCGGAGGGAGCGAGACTGCGCAGGCCGTAGGAGGTGAGCAGTTCGCGGCCGACGATTTCGACGACGCTTTTCTGTTGCGCCGGAGCAAGCGGAGTGAACGGCAAGGAAACCGCGAGGATCTGGTTGGGACGGAGCGAAGCATCCACGCCCTGGCGGGGAACGTCCAGAACGTCAAAGCAACAGTTCCGCGCCGGATTCCAGAATTTCTGGAAGCTATTGACGGCTTTGTCGCGAAGCTTTTCGTAACCCTCGCCCGGTTGCTTCAATTCCCTCGCGAAACCCGCCATGGTGTTCAGGGCATTGATCCACAGGGCGTTGATTTCCACCGGCTTACCAATGCGGGGAGTGACGACCCAATCGCCAATTTTGGCGTCCATCCAGGTGAGCTGCACTTCCGGACTTCCGCCGTAAAGGAGGGCATCGGCAGGGTCAACTTTGATGTTGTAGCGGGTGCCGGCGACATGCGCATCCACGATGGAGGCCAGCACCGGAAACAATTTGTGCAGGAGATCCGTGTCATGCACGGCATCGAGATATTGCCGGATGGCCTCGAAGTACCAGAGGGCGGCGTCGATGGTGTTGTACTGGGGCGAGCCGCCGCGGTCTGGGAAATTATTGGGTAGCATGCCGCGATCCACGTATCGCGAGAAACATTCGAGGATTTTGCGCGCAATTTCCGGCCGGCCGAGCGGAAGCGTGAGGCCGGGCAAGGCAATCATGGTGTCGCGGCCCCAATCGCCGAACCAGGGATAGCCGGCAATGACGCTCAAGCCGGCCGCATCGTCGGGAAGGGGGCGCTGAACGATGAACTGATCGGCGGCCAGAACGAGTTGCCAAAGCCAACTGGGCTCTTCGTCGGGAGGAGTAGAGCTGGTTTCGGAGTGGCGTTTTTGCCAGGCGTGGAAGAGTTTCCATTCGTGGTCGGATTGAATGGTGCGGGCCTGTTGGGCGTCGAGCGAAGCGCTGAGCTCGGTGGAAAAAACCAGGGTGAGTTTGTTGCCGACGGAGAGAGTCGCGTGGAAGGTGGCGCCAAAGAGGCGGTCCTCGTGATCGTCGAGGCCGCGTTCACGCTCCGCAGGAAGGAAGAAGTCCCGATACCATTCGTGGCGCGGCTCAAAAGAAGCAGAAGAACTGCGGAGGTAAAGGGGTGTCGCGCCATCGAACGCCGAAATGCGGATTCCCTTTTCCATCGGCGTCACCTGCATCTGCCAGCCGTCGCCGTGCGTGGTGGCATGGAAGTCGCGATAGGTGACCAACAGTTTGCCTTCCAATTGAAGCGGTGAACTGGCGCGGACTAGCGTGTACTCGACGTAGGAGGTGTTTTCGCCCTGGCGCATCCAGACGCGCTTTTCGAGGAGAGCATCTGCCAGCGCAAAGCGCCAAACGGGCTTGGCGCCTTCGAGGTGGAAACTTTCCAGTTGCAGGTAGCCGCTCGGTGAAATAGAGCCGCTGAGCCAGCGATTTGTCGCCAGACGAAAATCGCGCTCCGCATAGCGCGCCTTTTCATCCAAGCCGGCGACGAGAAGGGTTCTGCCGGCGGGAGGCTCGAGAGCGGCCATGAGCAAGCCGTGATAGCGGCGTGTGGTTGTGCCCGCGGAAGTGCCGGAGGCGTAACCGCCGATGCCGTTGGTCACCAGCCATTCGCGGGCTTCGGCTTGATCGAGATCGCCCAGAATTTCGCGCCCGAATTGCAGTTTGGCAAGCACGGACACGCGCTATTCTCCGCTCTGCTCCAGGAGCTTGGCGACCAAACCGGTCCATCCGGTCTGATGGCTGGCACCGAGGCCGGCACCCGTGTCGCCATGAAAGTATTCGTAGAAGAGAATCAGGTCGCGCCAGAAAGGATCATTGTTGAAAAGGTCCTGGGCCCCGGCGAACGGTCGCTTGCCATCTTTTCCACGGAGGAAGATGCGTGTGAGGCGACGTGAAATGTCCTGTGCGACCTGCCAGAGGTCAGCCTCGTTCCGGGAATGGGTGGGGCATTCCACCTTGAAGTCTTCGCCGTAGTAGTGATGGAACTTCTGGAGTGATTCGATGAGGAGAAAATTAACGGGGAACCAGATGGGACCGCGCCAGTTGGAATTGCCGCCAAAAACGCCGGTGGTGGATTCGGCGGGCTCGTAGTCCACGCGGCTGATGTGGCCGTTGACCTGAACTTCGTAGGGATGATCTTCGTGGTAACGGGAGAGCGCGCGAATGCCGTAGGGGGAAAGAAATTCGGTTTCATCGAGCATGCGGCAAAGCATGCGCTTGATCTGCTTGCGATTGGCGAGAGAAAGCAAGCGGCGGACTCCACGCGCGGAGCGCTGCGTCATTTCGATGTGTTCGGGAACGTCCGGATGATTATCGATGAACCACTGCATGCGGCGCTTGAAGCCAGGCAGGCGGTCGACGATTTCCGGCTCCAGCGTTTCAACGGCGAAAAGAGGGATGAGGCCGACCATGGAGCGGATTTTGAGGAAATGCTCCTCGCCGTTGGGCAAGTGGAGGAGGTCGTAGTAGAAACCATCTTCCATGTCCCAGAGAGATCGGCCGCTGGGGCCCATGTCGTTCATAGCGCGGGCGATGTAAACAAAGTGTTCGAAGAATTTGCTGGCGACGTCTTCGTAGGCCTGATCATCCTTGGCAAGTTCGAGAGCCATGGCAAGCATGTTGAGGCAATACATGCCCATCCAACTGGTGCCGTCGGACTGCTCGAGATGACCGCCTGTGGGCAGAGGGGCGGAGCGGTCAAAGACTCCGATGTTATCGAGGCCGAGGAAACCACCCTGGAAGATGTTGTGGCCGTCGGGATCCTTACGGTTGACCCACCAGGTGAAATTCAGAAGGAGCTTGTGAAAGATTTTTTCGAGGAAGCTGCGGTCCGCGACTCCACGGATGCGGCGTTCGATCTTGTAGACGCGCCAGGCGGCCCAGGCGTGCACGGGGGGATTGACGTCGCCGAAGGCCCATTCGTAGGCGGGCAGCTGGCCGTTGGGATGCATGTACCATTCGCGGAGAAGCAGGATGAGCTGTTCCTTGGCGTAATCGGGGTCGATGATGGCGAGAGGAATGCAGTGGAAAGCGAGGTCCCAAGCGGCATACCAGGGATATTCCCATTTGTCGGGCATGGAGATGATGTCGTCGTTGTAGAGGTGAGTCCAATCTTTGTTGCGACCGTGCCAGCGCTCTTTGGGCGGTTCAGGGCCAGCCGGATCGCCTTCCAGCCAGGTGTAAACGTCATAGTGATAAAACTGCTTGCACCAGAGCATGCCGGAATACGCCTGGCGCATGACGTGGCGAGCGTCGGCGGATAGATCTTTGGGGATGCGCGAATCGTAAAATTCCTGTGCTTCCTGCTGGCGCAGGGCGAACAAGGCATCGAAGCCTTCGCCAAAGTCATTCGTGCCGGGAACGCCGGGCGCACGCTCCTGATGCGCGGGCGCTGTGATCGTGCCGATCATGGGAGAGTTGGCGTCCATGCCGCCGAGGGGATTGATGTCGGTGAGGCGCAGCTTGAGGGTGACGCTTTCGCCGGAAGCAAGATGAGCGGTGTAATGGGCGGCCATCTTGGTTCCGGTGAGCTGTGGATTGACGGCAGCCTTGTTGCGGCGGATGACATAATTGTGGAAAGCGTCTTTCACGTAGGGAGTGCGGCTGCGAAAATTGAAAATTTCCTCGTAATTCGTTTCGTTCTCTGTGAAGAGAAGTTCCGGGGCGCCGGCGCAAAGGAGCCAGCGCTTGCCGTATTGCCAGTGCTCCAACTCGGTGCAGAGGGAGCCTGGAGTATCCGGGGCGCGGCGAGCCGCGGGGCGGCGCAGGTCCTTTCCCCAGGACCAGGTGTTGCGGAACCAAAGCGTGGGCAAAAGATGCAGGGGCGCGGCTTCAGGCCCACGATTCCAGGCGGTGATTTTGATGAGAATGTCTTCAACGTCGGCCTTGGCGTATTCGAGGAAGACATCGAAGTAGCGGTTCTCCGCGAAGACGCCCGTATCGAGCAACTCGAACTCGGGCTTGGAACGGCCACGCTTCTGGTTTTCTTCCAGGAGTTGGAGGTAAGGGAACTCGGCCTGGGGATATTTGTAGAGCATGCGCATGTAGCTGTGTGTGGGAGTGGAGTCCAGATAGAAATAGCACTCCTTGACATCCTCGCCGTGGTTGCCCTGATTGCCGGTGAGGCCGAAGAGCCGCTCTTTGAGGATAGAATCCTTGCCATTCCAAAGGCCAAGAGCAAAGCAGATGAACTGGTGACGATCGCAGAGGCCGCCGATGCCGTCTTCGCCCCAGCGATAGGTGCGGGCGTGGGCATGCTCGAAAGGAAAGAATTCCCAGGCGGTGCCGTTGGCGCTGTAATCCTCCCGAACCGTGCCCCATTGGCGGTCGGAGAGATAGGGGCCCCAGCGCTTCCAGTGCTTTTTTCTCTGGCGTGCTTCTTCCAGACGATGGTCTTCCGTGGTGAGGAGTCGCGCCATGGTTAGGATTCCTTCAGAAATAGTATGAGGAATGCGCCCGAAACAGGTTACAAGCAAAAACTATGGTCGCATCATTACAGAACGAGCGGCGAAGGACAATCAAGAGGTTGTCGCATGCGGCATGGGCGGGCGCGGAAGGAAGTTGGAGAGGAATAGAGGTTATTGACACGTCAACTATTACGGTGTAGACACTTTGCCGGGGCGGTGAAATTCAAGTATCGTGCCCCTGCAGAGGCAACTTGGGATCCTAACAATTCGAATGGGGTGGAACCTCGCCCGCATTATTTCTGCCGCCCAAATTATCCGGACCCGGCCGATTGGTGTGTCTCTGCTCAGATGGATGATAGCGGTAAACCTGAGGAGGCATCATGATCAGAAAGCCCGGTCGCTTGGCGCTGGCAGGGATAGCAGTAGTGTGCGCGGCCATCTTCGCAGCGTGCAATTGCGCGCCGACATTGCGGTATCTCGTGGTGGCACCAAACAGTGGAACCATCTATGTGAGCGCAAGCCCAATTGGGGGAGTGGCCGGGGCACGGCGCGCGGCGCGGATGCCGGTGCGGACTTCACGCAAAGCTTCGGTGACACCGCAGGACATCACGACCGCGACGTGCGGATCGCTTCAGTTTGCGGCCACCGGTTATTACAGCAACGGGACGACGCAGGATCAGAGCAGCAACGTGACCTGGAGTTCCTCGAACACGTCGGTGGCAAGCATTAACAACACGGGCCTTGCGAATGGCTTGGCTCTTGGATTTACCAACATCGGGGCCACACTGGCCGGAGTGAACGCCACGGTAGCGCAATTGGAAGTGGACCAACTGAATAAGATTACCGTAAATCCCAACCCGGCGAACATCGGAAGCGGCCAGAGCCAGGCGTTCACGGCGACAGGCAATTTCACGTTGGCGGGCGGTGGGACGGTCAACCAGGACATCAGCAGCCAGGTAACCTGGGGTTCTTCGGACACCACGATCGCTACGATTGACCAGACCGGGAACGCGACCTCCACCGGCAAACAAGGCACCACGACCATTAGCGCCACCAGTTGCGACGGCATCACCGTTGGAAATGCCACGCTGACAGTGGGCGCACCGGTGGCCGTTTCCTTGCAACTCACGCCATCCGCGTCCACGGTCGCTGCCGGCACTACGGTCCAATTCACCGCGGTTCGATTGTTGAGCGATGGTTCGACGCAGCCGACGCAGAATCCGGTTACCTGGTCTTCGGATACGACCACGGTAGCGGCCATCGGAGCGAACTCCGGTTTGGCGCAGGCTCTTGCCGTGGGATCCGCGAACATCACGGCGACCGAGGCAACCACGGGCTACACGGGCACGACCACGCTGACCGTGCAGGCAGCAGCGGCGCGATTTGCGTATATCGGAAATATTTCAGGAGGCGCATCCAACAGTGGGTCCATCTCCAGCTACACGGTGAACCCGACGTCGACCAGCGCTCCACTGACGCCGCTGACGGAGACGTCTGCCTCCAGCCCCGAACAGGTACTGCTGCATCCGTCGGGCGACCTGCTCTTCTACATCGATTCAGGAGGGGCAATCCACTCCGACTTTGTGGATTCGACGAGCGGGGCTTTGACCCCGACACCGCAGGTGCCAGCCGTTGCCACGAATCCAGGCGGCGGCGGTGACTTCTACCAAGGAGTAATCGATCCGACCGGGCGATTTATTTATGTGACCAGCAATGGGATCGCAGGGGTAAATGGGAATGGCGTGCTTTACGGCTTCTCCATAAAGCATACCCAGCCAAGTCAGGCGCCAGGTGACGCGGCACTGACTGCGATCGCCGGCCTAAGCGGGTATACCGACGCGAACATGGTCAACCCGACCTGGATCATGACGGACCGGGCCGGCCAGTACCTCTACATCGTGAACGGCGGAAACAACACGATCAGCGAGTACAGCATTAACCAGACGAACGGTCAATTAACGCCGCTGGGCACACCGACCATCGCGACCGGCGGATCGCCGCTGTTTGCAACGACGGACGTAAACGGCCACGTGTACGTTGCAAATGAGAGCGGACCGAGCGTGAGTGCTTACAGCATAACCGGCGGAAGCGGCTCCAACGCGGGTCAGCTGACTTTAATTGGAGAGACACCAATCGCCAGCGCAACGGACACGATCAACGTCATCACTAGTCCGAACGGGAATTACCTCTACATTGTAGACAACGGGAGTGGCGGCGCGGGTCAGGTGTTCGCGTACGGCTTGAATCCTGCGACGGGGGCACTCTCATCGCCCATCGGCACGGCGCAACCGACGGGAACAGGCCCGACGGGAATCGCCATCGATCCAACCGGAGTGCTGCTGGCCATCGACAGTAACGACGGGAATATTTCGACGTATACAGTCGGATCGAATGGCGGAGTGACGCCAACAACCACACCAGAGGTAGCCACAGGCGCGAACGACGAGTTTGTGGTGTTCTACACCGCAGCTTCGGGACAGTGAGCACAAACACAACTTAGTCGAAGGGGATGGCCGCGGCCATCCCCACTTTTTTTGCGGTGGCAGTTAGCAGGGGCCCGGCTTCGGTGGTTAGCGAAGAGGGGTCTATTCGCCGTAGGGAACCCAGATGTTTTTCACCTGGTGCGCATGTTCGAGGTACCAACGACCTTCGCTCTGGGAAGTTTCCAGAAAATCGATCCGGCGGCCTTCGTTGGTCCAGACCTGCTTGAGATTGCCAATGGAAAGGGCCTTGGCCGTGGCGCACATTTCGGCGTCGCCATAGCACCAGATGGCATCGAGGTCATCGTGTTCGGCAAGCGTCTTCAGCAATTCGACGGCGCGGCCGGGGACGATATTAACCGCCCCGCCCGGCAAATCGCTGGTTTCAAAAATCTGGTAGAGATCACCGGCGATCAGCGGGTAGGTTTCGGAAGGGACCGCGACGACCGAGTTGCCCGCGGCAATCAACGGCAGGACAAGCGTGAAGAAGCCGAGCAGTGGGTACTCGGCTGGGCAGACGACACCAACGGTGCCGAGAGCTTCGTTCATGGCGATGGAAACGTTGCGGAACGGCGGGTTGTGGACTGCGCCGTCGAACTTGTCGGCCCAACCGGCGTACGAGAAAAGGCGCTCGATGCTCTTCTGCACTTCTTCGACGGCTTGTTTTTTGCCCACGGCAGCGGAAAGCCGCGCGGTGATTTCGCCGGTGCGCTGCGAGAGATTTTCCGCGATGTAGTAAAGGACTTGCGCACGATTGTGTGCGGTGGTTTTGCTCCAGGAGTCGGCCTTGCGGGCGGCTTCGACGGCATTGCGGATATCTTTACGGTTGCCGAGGGGTGATTCGCCGAGCAACTCCCCTTTTTTGCCACGAATTTCGAGGCTGTAGCCGGAGTCAGGGCGGACCTGCTTGCCGCCGATGTATAGCTTGACGGTGCGATCGATGCCAGGCGTGGCCACTTCGGCGTAATCGGTTTTGTGTGCCCCGCTCTTTTTCGGGACGGGAGACTTCTGGAACCAAGCAGGCTCGAGATATTCGAGAAGACCTTCGCGGCCGCCCTCGCGGCCGTAGCCGCTCTCTCGATAACCACCGAAGCCGCAAGCGGCGTCGAACATGTTCGTGGAGTTGACCCATACCACGCCAGCTTTAAGTTGCGCGGCGACGTGCAAGGAGACGTTGATGCTCTCGCTCCAGACGCTGGCGGCAAGGCCGTAAACCGTGTTGTTGGCGAGCTCGACCGCTTCGCGCGGGGTGCGGAACGTCATCGCGGCAAGGACGGGACCGAAGATTTCCTGCTGGGCCACAATCGAGGTGGGGTGAACGTTGCTCAGCAAAGTGGGCTTGTAGAAGAGGCCACGCGAAGGCATCAGGACTTCCGGCTGCCAGCAGGTGGCGCCTTCGGCGATGCCCTGTTTGACCATGTGGTCGATGCGCTCGAGCTGCACGCGGGCAACGATGGCGCCGATGTCGATCGCTTTATCGAGGGGAGCACCGACGCGGAGCGAGCTCATGCGCGCCTGGAGCTTGCGAATCATTTTTTCGGCCACGCTTTCCTGCACCAGGAGGCGCGAACCCGCGCAGCAGACTTGCCCCTGATTGAACCAGATGCCGTCGACCAAGCCTTCGACCGCGCCGTCGAGATCCGCGTCATCAAAAATGATGAATGGCGACTTGCCGCCAAGTTCGAGCGAAAGTCGCTTGTGAGATGGCGCGGTGGCCTTGCGGATGGCGCGGCCAACTTCCGTGGAGCCGGTGAAGGCGATTTTATCCACGTCAGAGTGTTTGACGAGGGCTTCGCCGGTGCTGCCGTCTCCGCTCACGATATTGACGACGCCCTTTGGCAAGCCGACTTGGTTGCAGAGTTCTGCAAAGGCCAGAGCGGTGAGGGGAGTGTACTCGGCAGGTTTGAGGACGACGGTATTTCCGGTGGCGAGCGCAGGCGCGATCTTCCAGGCAAGCATTAAGAGCGGAAAATTCCACGGAATGATCTGGCCAACGACGCCGCAGGCCGTGTAGCCGGGGAATTCCTGGCCTAGCAGCTGGGCCCAACCGGCGTGATGATAGAAGTGGCGGGCAACGAGAGGGATGTCAATGTCGCGGCTTTCGCGAATGGGCTTTCCATTGTCCATAGTTTCGAGGACGGCCAAGCGGCGGGAGTGCTTTTGGACCTGACGAGCGAGGGCGTAGAGAAAACGGGCGCGTTCGTGCGGGGTTTTCTTTTGCCAAGCGGGGAGGGCCATGCGAGCAGCCTTCACGGCGGCATCGACATCGGCGGCGCTTCCCTGGGCGACTTCCGCGAGCGCCGTGCCCGAGGACGGATCGGCGGTCTGGAAATATTTTCCATCGGAGGGGGCGTGCCACGCGCCGTCAATGAAGTGGCCGAATTTACGGTTGTGATGGTCGAGCCAGGCAAGGGCCTCTTTTGGATCTTCGGGAGCCGGGCCGTATTCCATAGTGCGGAATTTTTCAATGACGCTCATATCGCTTTTTGCTCCTCCACAGGGCCGAGACTAATTCCGTGACACCAGAATGCGGAATCGGAAGCAAGGCCACAGGGGCTAAAGCCCCACGTTGGTTATCACCCTCAAGTTGGAGCTAATACTCCTGCCCCTAAAGCCCGGGATAGAAGGCGGTTTTGCGATCTTTCGAAAGACGCGTCGGGCCTCCCACTGGCGGCACTCAGCCTTTGGCTTCCAGCGCTTTCTTTTCGCGGAGGACTTCGACGCGTTTTAGGACAAATTTAAGGCGCTCCCGGCCCCACTTCGTGCTATTGACGACTTTTTCGACGTCGCGGAAGACTTCCGGATCACCCAATTTTTCGCGGAGTTCCTCGAGAAACGGGTAGACCTTGGCCAGCATGAAAAACATTTCGCCACTGCAAGCGGGGCGAAGGAAAAGTTCTTCGTCCAAAGCGCCCTGAAGAACGAGCGCGGCGGCCATGCCCCAATAGCTGGCGCCCTGGCGCAGCCAGTTATTCTCCGGAGTTCCGGGAGCAGAGGAGATTTTCAGGAAATCGTCGGAGTTTCGCGGAAAGAACTCCCAGAGCCACCAATTGCGGGCTTTGCGAAGTTCCGGCTCACGCCGCAGGTCGTAAAGTTTCAGGATAATTTCCGCATCTCTGGCACCGGCTTTTTTGCCCATCGTGATTGCCTTCCTTGGTTATGAGTGTTTCAGAAGATTCCTTTTGTTATGGGGCGGCTCAGGCGATGGGATGGCGGTAGTCGGCCGAGTAACGCCCGGTAATGTGGAATTCGATCTGCCGCTCGATATCGGCCAACATGCCGCTCGCGCCAAAACGGAAAAGATGCGAATGCAGCCAGCTGTTGCCGAGTTCCTCTTTCATCAGAGAAAGCCACTCGAGCGATTGCTTGGCGGTGCGGATGCCTCCGGCGGGTTTGAAGCCTACAGCCATGCCGGTTTCTTCGGCGTATTCGCGGATGGCGCGAACCATGACCAGGCCGACGGGAAGGACGGCGTTGACCGCTTCCTTGCCCGTGGAGGTTTTGATGAAGTCGGCGCCGGCCATCATGGCGACCATGCTGGCGCGAGCGACGTTGCGAAGCGTGAGGAGGTCGCCAGTGCCGAGGATGACTTTGAGGTGGGCGGGGCCACAGGCGTCCTTGAACGCGACGATTTCATCGTAGAGTTTTTGCCACTGCGCGGCGAACACGCAGGCGCGGGTGATGACGACGTCGATTTCCTGCGCACCAGCTTCGACGGAGCGGCGAATTTCTGCGATGCGTTCCTCCAGTGGGGAAAGGCCCGCGGGGAATCCGGTGGAAACCGCGGCGACAGGAATATCCGTGCCTTCGAGGGCACGCCGCGCGGTTTCGACAAAGAGGTGATAGACACACACGGCGCCGACGTGGAGATTGAGTTCCTGAATTCCTAATTTCTCGATGAACTCCTGCTGGAGCGGCTGGCGAGCCTTGGCGCAGAGGCGCTTGACGCGTTCTTCGGTGTCGTCGCCGCTGAGAGTGGTCAAATCCATGCAGGAAATGGCGCGCAGAAGCCAAGCGATCTGCCAGTCTTTTTTGACGGTGCGGCGTGTGACGAGCGTAGCGGCGCGGCGCTCGACGGCGCTCGTGTTGACGCGGACATCCTCGACCCAATCGAGATTCAGCGAGGTCCCGCGATTGGGGGTGAGTTCGCGGCCTTGCAGACGAGCGATGATGGGCTGACCGGAAGCGGCTTCGCTGAGGATGCGATTGCCTTGGCGGTCAGTGATTTCCAGGCGCGGGCGCTTTGGAGTGTCCATGGGTTGTCTCCGCGGGCTTTGCAAAAATGTTTATCGACGAGCTATCAGCATACCACTGTGCCGGAGTTCCATCACCGGCCAGCCCCTCTAGGAAGAGGCTGAGGCTTACGCGCGACGGTATGTTCTGTTCTCTCCGTTAGATGCGCAGGAGAAACCCGCTGTCGCGCCAACCGCGCGAGCCGCTTCCGTTACTTCCCTGCCGGGTTTTGGCCGCCGGGAGTGGGGCGGGAAAGCAGGTCGACGTATTCCTTATAGAACTTCTGCTTATCGAGGTCGTCCTGGACGTCGACGAGAATCTCGCCCATGCCGGGCTGGAGACCCGAAGACCACGCCAGCGTGTTGCCGTAGCCGGCACCGTGGTCAATGTCGACATCGATGTAGAGCTTCTTCCACTTGGTGATGATGCTGGGGTCGAGCCATGCGACGGCAGCAAGTTCGTCCCAGAGATAGCCGGGCATGGCGTATTTGGCTACATACTGAGCGGCCGGCTGCGGGCTTTTGCGTAATTCTTCAATCAACGATTTTTCCATTTGTGTCTTGACGGAGATATCGACGGTGGTGAGAACGATGCGCGGCCATTTGGCGTGCAGCACGGCGTGAGTGGCTTCGGGGTCCATCCAAAAGTTGAATTCGCGGGTAGGTGAGAGGGTGAACTCCGGATCAGCGGTCTGCGGGTTGATGCTGCCGCCCATCACGATGAGTTCTTTCGTGAGCGAGGGGAACTCCGGATCGAGGGCGATGGCCAGAGCGAGGTCAGTCATCGGACCGGCCGCGTAGATCGTGACTTCGTGCGGAAACTGGCGGACCATGCGCACCATGAAGTGGGCCGCGTCATCCTTGGCGGCTTTGATGGCCGGGGCACCCTCGGGCATTGGGGGGATTTCATGGGCGCCGTGGGGCTTGTGGTCTGGGCCGGGACCAAAATTCCAAGCGCCTTGATAGACCACCTTGCCATGGAAGGATTCCCACCTGGCGATGTACTCCTTGCTGCTGACGAGGGGAAACTCCGCGCCGGGAACCACGGGGATATCGCGGCGGCCGATGATTTCCATCAGGCGCAGGGTGTGCTGCACTTCTTCATCGCGCCAGGCGTCGCCGGTTAACACGGTGATGCCGAGCACGTCGGTGTCCGGGGAGTTGACGATGGCGAGGATGGCCTGCATGTCCGTGCCACCGGGGCCCGCGGCGTCCTGATCGATGATGACCTTACGATTGGATTGGGCGCTTGCGCCGAAAGATAAACACAGCACCGCAAGCGCGACAAAACACCACTGAACGGGTAATTTCATGAAAAACGTTCCTTTCCTTTAATAAGTTCAAGAATTCAAGAAAACTCAAAATCGGATTGGAGAAACATTGTGCGGTGCCTAAACGCTCTTCGCTTTGCGCACCGGCCCCGAGCCTTAGGGCTTGGCCTAAGCCTGAGTCTTTCCCGCCTCTGGTGCCGAGGACTTTTGCCGGCATTAAGATCTCATGAGCGTTAAACCCCTTGCTCCTGGCACGGCCGCACAGGCCGGAGTGCCTGTGCCACGGGCACGGAGACATAGCTCTCCCTAATACATGATGGTTTTTGTCAGGTGATGCGGCCACGTGGTGGTGTGGTAGGGCAGCCAGAAACGCGCGTCAATTTGCGGAATAATGATCTGGCGATCCGGTGGACGAAGCTTGTTGATTTCGTCGGTGAGGAGGGCAGTGGCATAAAGGCAGTGCGCGCGAATTTCAATTTCCCAGCGGGAATCGCGCGGAATCAACTGATACGTGTTGATGGCTTGCTCGAGTTCCTTGGAATAAGTGGTGATGCCCATGAGGCGAAGGCCGACGGGGACGATGTAGTCCGCGAAGGCGGTCATTTTCTGGGGGTCGTCGAGGCGGAATTTGCCCTTCTTGTGGAGGGTGGCGTAGAGCATCCAGATGCCGAGTTGCGGCAGCTTGTAGAATTTGATTTCGTGGCCGTCGAGCATGCTGACGTCGTTAAAGCGGGGGAACTCGGTGACGAGGCGTTCAATGAGGCCGTTGCCGCTGTCGTAGAGCCTGGGTGAGCAGGAGTGGACGAAGTTGTGGAATTTGCCGTCGTACTTTTCGCCGAGGACCTTGCCGACCTGGTGCAGCACTTCCAGTTTTTCATCGAGCATGGGCATCTCGATGTTGCCTTCGAAGACCTTGTTTAATTCCGGGCGCGTGATTTTTGCCAGGTAGCGGCCATCGAGGAATGGAACACCATTGTCCATCGCGCGCTTAATGCAGGCGAATTCGGCTTCGGAATCGGACCAATGCTGGGCGGCATAATCGACCTGGAATTTTTCGTGCCGCGCGAAATCGGTGAAGGCGGTGTCGATCGAATCGGCAACCATCACGAAGTCGATGGCGAGGTCAGGGTCCCCGTCGGCCAAGCCGAATGGAAGTGCGTACTCGGGCATTGGAAGCTCCTCGTAGGCCATCCATGAGGCAATTTCGACGATTTTGTCGTAATTGGTGTGCACATCGCGGGAACTTTCGATGGCGTAGTGAAGACTATCGAGTACGGGACTTCCGATATCCTTGGGCCAGTGCATGGTGTCTTTGGAACTGGCACGTTCGGGATTTCCCAGAACGGCCGGAAAAATTGCCATTGGAGTGAACGGCGAAATGGCGGCGGACTTTCCCGCTAATTCGAGAAATTTCCGCCGCTTCATTGGAAATTCGAAAGCTGATGACCCGACTGCATTACGTTCCGGAAACAGAGACTTCCTCCTGAAGTTATTTCGTTCCCTGCCTCCGCACCCCGGGAAATTCATTTTCCCTGAATGCGGCTGACAAACATCTGCAGAAACCTTTCGGCGTTTACGTCGGTGCAAACCTTGACGTTGGCATCGACCTTGTCGAGGCCTTCGATCACGTAGCGGTCGCCATCGGGGAAATGGTGCAGGACGTTGCGTTCAATGGCGCCGCGGCGGTTGGCCACGGTTTCGCCGCGGGTGAATTCGCCGCGGGTTTCCACGTCGACGTGCATCGCGGGCGCTTTCACCAGCGTGGGATCGATGGCGACGCCGACGGCGAGGGGATCGTACATGGGCGTGCCGGAGTCGCCGAACTTTTCGCTGAGGGCAATTAAAAAGTCGGCGACTTTGTAGATGAAATCGCTAATAGGACCAGGATTCCTCTTCAGAGCTTCGATGTGTTTACGGGTGAGCAGCGTTTTGTCGCCCACATCGAGGCCGACCATGGTGAGGGGCCAGCCAGCCTGGAAAACGATTTGCGCCGCTTCGGGATCGTTATAGATGTTGGCTTCCGCAGAGGCATTGACGTTGCCGCCGGAGATTGAGCCGCCCATGATGACGACTTCCTTGACTAGGGGAACGATGGATGGATCCTTTTCGACGGCAAGGGCGATGTTCGTGAGCGGGCCGACCGGAACCAGAGTGATCTCGTGAGGATTTTCATGGACCATCTGGACAATCAAATCGGGGGCCCAGCGAGGATCGACTTTGCACTTGCTGGGGGGAAGCTCGATATTGGCGAGGCCATTTTTTCCGTGCCAGAACTCGGCAGTGATGAGTTTCTGAAAAAGCGGATGCTGGGCGCCGGCCGCGACGGCGATATCGCAGCGATTGGCGAGGGAGACCATGCGGAGGGCGTTGTCCAGCCCCTGGGCGGCGGTGACGTTGCCGGGTACGACGGTGAGGGCGCGCACATCGAATTCCGGGGAATTGAGCGCGAGCATGATGGCCATGGCATCATCTGTGCCGGGATCCGTGTCGATGATGACCTTACGAGGTTCGGACAACGCGAGCGAACCGAATAAGCAGACGGCGCAAACGGTGAGACTCTTCCAACTAAGTTTCCACATCACGTGACTCCCTCTTCCCAATTTCCTTTCGGTTTCCGCCGGCAAATTATGAAGTTCTCGCGACGATGATCAACGCCAGCCCAACCAAGAAACACCCAAACATGGCAGCAATCAAACCATTCGTTCCCTTTGGAGCGCTCTTGAACTCTTTCCAAACGAAGACGCCCCAGAATGCCGCGACCATCGTGGCGCCCTGACCCAATCCATAGGAAATCGCAGAGCCGGCGCGGCCGATGGCGATGATGTTGAAGGACATGCCGACGCCCCAAATGATGCCGCCGAGAATGCCGGTGAAATGCGTTCCCAGACCGCCCTGGAAATAGTCGGCGAAGGAAACGGGTGCGCCGACGAACGGCTTTTTCATAATGAAGGTGCCGAGGACGAGATTGCTGAAGAAAATGCCCACGGCAAAGATGAAGACGGCGGCGTAGGGGCCGAGTTTTCCCGGCAGCGGCTGGGAAAAATCGGGATACATCGCGGCGTTGACAAAGCGATAGAAGAAGCCCATGGTGACGCCGCAGGCGAGGGAGAGAATCAAGCCTTTGGTGCTGACGCCCGCAGCGGCGCCTGGAAGCTTTCGATAGGCGACCGCGTCCAGGACGATGGCCAGCACAACGAGCAGGACGCCGCCGAAGAGAATCGATGCGTTGCCAACGGGATGCTCGCGGTAGTTCACGAGCACGCCGAGGACCAGCGCGAGGCCGATGCCAACAGGAAACGCCACGGACATCCCGGCAATATCGATGGCGGCGACAAGCAGGATGTTTGCGAGGTTGAAGATGGCGCCACCGATCAGCGCTGAGTAAATGCTGGCGTGAGACGCCTGGCCGAGGTCATCGAGAAAGGCGCGGCCGGCCGTGCCATTGCTGCCGAGCGTGAGGCCGAGGAGCAGGGTGAGGATCAGGACGCCGATGGTGTAATCCCAATAAAAGAGCTCGAAACGCCAGCCTTTTTTGGCCAGCTTTTGGGTGTTGGCCCACGAACCCCAACAAAACATGGTGATGATGCAGAAGACGACGGCCCACGTGTAATTTTGGAGAACAAACATTTGCGCTCCTTCGTTGTTCGCTACCCCTGATTGCTCTTCGAACCGCTTGGTGAACCGGCCAGCGCCGCGACCCGGATCGCCGGGAAATTCCCGGGCACTACCAAGAACTAAGGCGTGCCGCCACGCTTATCCCACTCCGATTCGAAGGCGGCGCGCGTCGGGAAAGATTTCTGCGTGCCGACTTTTGTGGTGGAAAGCGCGGCATATAGACTCGCGCGAATAACGGCTTCCTTCTCGGGCAAGCCAGCACCCAGAAAGACGGCGAAGCTGCCGATGAAGGCATCCCCCGCCCCAGTGGTGTCGACTGGATTCACCGGAAATGGCGGAATCAGTTCGCTGGATTCCGGAGAGGCTAGCAGCGCGCCACGGCTGCCGAGTGTCAAAAGCACTTTGCGGAAGCCCAGCTGCAACAGGGCGGTGGCGCACTTTTTAGCTTCGTCGAAGGAATGAACCGGCAAGCCGGTGATGACTTCGGCTTCCGTTTCGTTGGGAATGAAGTAATCGGCGGCGTTTAGCTGCCGGGGATCGATGGGCTGGGCGGGCGCAGGATTGACGATGCAGCGGATGCCGTTGCTTTTCGCGAACTGGACGGTATAGGCGATGGTCTCCATGGGAATTTCGAACTGGAGGACGATGGTGTCCATGCGCTTAAGGGCTTCGCCGGCGGCGTCGACATCAGCGGGCTTCAGCGTATCATTGGCGCCTTTCACAACGATGATGCGGTTTTGGCCATTGGGCTCGACGAAGATGGGCGCGACGCCGCTGGAGACGCCGTTGACGATGCGCACGTGCGAGGTGTCGATGCCGAATGAAGCGAAGTTTTTCACAGTTGCTTCGCCAAAGAGGTCATTGCCAAGTTTCGCGACCATGAAGACGTCGGCGCCACAGAGTCGCGCCGCCACGGCTTGGTTTGCGCCCTTGCCGCCAAAGCCAAGATCAAATTTCTGGCCGAAGATGGTTTCGCCGGGCCGCGGAAAACGATCGCTGAAGGTGGTGAGATCGACATTGGCGCTGCCGACCACGGCGATTTTGGGTACCTTGCTCATCCGGTTTCCTTTCGCGCAAGCAAACGCGAAAATATATCATGGCGGGGAGCACGGGCAAGCACCGGCGCAAAAGTTTTCAACATGCCTTTCCGGCCGCGAGACTTCACATTTCGTCCAACTGAATTTGAGTTAGGTAAGTCTTTCTCGAAAGCACAGGGGCCTGAGGCGGGGAGCGCCCGGGCAGGTGGAACGGAGATCAGAAATTCCGCAGCGCAGACACAACTACCGACGTTGCGTTGACGCGTGCCGACCCCGATGTTAGGCTCGCAACGCCTCCAAAAGACATGCGTGCCGTTGACCTGATTCGAAAAAAGCGGGATTCCGGGGAACATTCCCGCGAAGAAATCGAATATCTCATTTCCGCCTACACCCACGACGAGATTCCAGACTACCAGATGGCCGCGTGGCTAATGGCGTCGTGGATCCGGGGACTTTCGCGCAAGGAACTGGCGGCGCTGACCGAAGCCATGCTGCATTCCGGCGAAGTGGTGGACCACTCGTACCTTTCGGCGAAGAAGGTGGATAAGCACTCGACGGGAGGCGTGGGAGATAAGACTTCTCTCATCCTGGCGCCAATCGTGGCGGCGGGCGGCTTAGCGGTGCCGATGATCAGCGGGCGCGGATTGGGACATACAGGCGGCACGCTGGACAAACTGGAAGCCATCCCGGGCTTCCAAACCTCCCTGAGCCTGAGCGATTTTAAGAAAGTGCTGGGTGAATGCGGCATGGCACTGATCGGGCAGACGGCCGAGATTGCACCGGCGGACAAGAAGATCTACGCACTGCGCGATGCCACCTCGACGGTGGAGAACATCGGGCTGATTTGCGCATCGATCATGAGCAAGAAACTGGCGGAGGGAATTGACGCGCTGGTGCTGGACGTGAAAACAGGCTCGGGCGCATTCATGCGCAGGGAGGAAGATTCCGTTGCACTGGCAGAAGTCATGGTGGAGACGGCAAAGCGAGTAGGCAAGAAATGCGTGGCGTTGATCACGGACATGGGGCAGCCGCTCGGTCGATTCGCAGGTCATTCGAACGAGGTAATGGAATCCATTGAGGTATTACGCGGGGGAGGCGCCGCGGACCTGCGCGACCTGAGCCTGGAGCTATCCGCGTGGATGTTTTATCTGGGGGAGCGCACGAAAACGGTGGACGATGGCCGCTCGCTTGCGGTGGAAATGGTGCAAAGCGGAAAAGCGCTGGAGAAACTGCGCGATTGCATCCGGCTGCAGGGCGGAAATCCTCGCGTAGTCGACGACACTTCGATTCTCCCCCTGGCGAGGGGACGGCTGGAAGTCAGATCGGCCAGGTCTGGATTTGTGACGGATATCAATTGCCTGGATCTGGGCAGTGCGCTGGCGATGCTGGGCGGGGGACGGGAAAAGAAGGAAGATCGCATAGACCATGGGGTGGGCCTGGAGTTCCACAAGCGCATAGGGGATGAGGTGCAAGGCGGCGAGCCCCTGGTGACGATAAGCTACAACACAGACGCGCAACTTCGGGCCGCACAAGAAATGACTGCCGCAAGTTATCAAATCGGTGACATAAAACCGCCAATGCGGCCGCTGATCCGCCGGATCATCGGCGGGGCGTAGGAGCAGCGACACCGCACGAATTTTCAGGAATAAGGTCGAAGGAGACTTCATGGCGAGATTTGCAGGAGTGCTTGGCATGGCCGTGCTTCTGGGACTGGCGTATCTTTTTTCGACGGAACGCAAGGCAATCCAGATGAAAACCGTGCTCTGGGGACTGGGCCTGCAGCTTGCCTTTGGAGTTTTTGTACTGAAGTTTGAGCCGGGGCGGCAACTGTTTCAGGTGGCCGGGAATGCGGTCAACAAGCTGCTGAGTTTTGCGTTTTCGGGTTCGGAATTTGTGTTTGGGCCGCTTGGCAAACAGAATTCCTCGATTGGGTTTATTTTTGCATTTCAGGTGCTCCCTACAATCATCTTCATCGCGGCGGTGTTTGCATTTCTATATCACATCGGCGTGATGCAGGTGTTCATTCGGGCGTTCGCATGGGTGATGACACGGGTAATGGGGGCCAGCGGGGCCGAATCTTTGGATATCGCGGCAAGCATTTTCATGGGGCAGACGGAAGCCCCACTGACCATTCGGCCGTTCCTAAATCAGCTTACGAAATCGGAATTAATGTGTGTGATGACCTGCGGCATGGCTCACGTTTCGGGCGGGATTATGGCGGCATACATTGCCTCGGGAATAGAAGCGAAGCATTTGCTGACCGCGGTGATCATGACCGCGCCCGGAACCTTATTGATGGCCAAGATGCTGGTGCCGGAGACGGAACAGCCCTTGACCGCCGGCCGCGTACAGATGCCCAAAATGGAAAAAGAGGCGAATTTTCTGGGCGCCATTTCCCGCGGGACTTCGGATGGCCTTTCGCTGGCCATCAACGTCGGCGCCATGCTGATTTCGTTTATCGCGCTTCTGGCACTGGCGGACTATATGATCGGCGGAACGCATAATTGGCTGCTGGCGCATCATTTTCGGTGGTTTCCAGAAAGCCTGGAGCAACTATTCGGCTGGGCTCTCGCGCCGGTGGCATGGCTGATCGGGATTCCGTGGAAGGATGCGACGACGATCGGCTACCTGCTGGGCACGCGGATGACGATCAATGAAGTGGTGGCGTTCGCGAAGCTCGGGCAACTGAGGAGCACGCTAGATCCGCGTTCGTTCACAATTGCGACGTTCGCCCTGTGCGGATTCGCGAATTTCAGCTCGATCGGGATTCAGATCGGGGGTATCGGCGCGCTGGCGCCGGAGCAGCGCGGCCAACTGGCGAAATTTGGGATTCGTGCCATGCTGGCCGGCACGATGGCCAACCTGATGTCCGCGTGCATCGTAGGAGTTCTGACATGAGACCGGCAGTCAGGCCTCAGCGGAGACGACAATCCGTCCAATTCGCACCGGCGGATGCAGCGGCGCGTTTCATTCAGGGGAAGACAAAACTACGCCCGAAGATTGCGCTCGTGCTGGGCTCGGGATTGGGGGCGTTCGCTGATGAATTTTTGAGCGCCACGCGAATCCCATATGCGCAGATTCCGCACTTTCCGCGATCCACAGCGATTGGCCATGCGGGCCAGTTGGTGATTGGAAAAGTCGAGGGCGTGGAAGTCGCGGGCATGCAGGGGCGCGTGCACCTCTACGAAGGTTATTCGGCACAGCAGGTGACGTTTCCCATTCGTGTTTTTGCGCGGATGGGAGTGAAGGCCGTGATCCTGACGAACGCGGCGGGCGGAATCAAGAGGGAGTTCACACAGGGGCGGTTGGTGGTGATCAGCGACCATATCAACTTGCAGGGCGCAAATCCGCTGTCGGGCCCCAACGACGAGAATTTCGGGCCGCGGTTTCCAGACATGACCAATGCGTATGACTGGAAATTACGCGAGTTGACGTTAGCGGCGGGACGCCGACTCAGCATTGAGTTGGGCGAAGGCGTGTATGCAGCGCTGGCAGGGCCGAGCTACGAGACGCCGGCCGAGATACGCTATTTGCGCACGATTGGCGCGGACCTGGTTGGAATGTCCACGGTTCCGGAGGTGATTGCCGCGCGGCATTCGGGGATGCGCGCGCTGGGGATTTCGTGCGTGACGAATGCGGCGGCAGGCGTTCTCGATCAACCGCTGGATCACAAAGAAGTGCTGGAGACGGCCGAGCGGGTGAAAAGCCAGTTCATCGGGCTGCTGCGCGCCGTGATTCCCCAGATTGCGGCGCAGCTCTGACAGCTTGCACCGAGCCGTTTTTCGGAGGCCTACATGTCCGAATACAACGCCTTGATCGCGGCGGCCACGAAGGTCCGCGAAAACGCACACGCCAAATTCTCGAATTTCAAAGTGGGGGCGGCGTTGCGCACGCCAGGCGGGAAAATCTATACCGGATGCAACGTGGAAAACGCCACGTACGGGCTAACTGTGTGCGCCGAACGCGTGGCGATTTTCAAAGCGGTGAGCGAAGGCGAGCGGCGGTTTGATGCCATCGCCGTGGTGACGGACACGGACAAGCTGACGCCGCCCTGCGGTGCGTGCCGGCAGATCATCTGGGAATTTTGCGGCGACGTTCCGGTGGTGTTGGCCAACTTGCACGGAAAGACGGAAACGTTGCGGATGAACCAACTCTTTCCGAAACCTTTCGACTCCTCTAATCTGTAAGGCATCTTTCAAAGGAACCTTGCCATGAATCTCGTACGGTGTCTCTGCAAGTTGACGGTATTTTTCGCCGGGCTGGTGGTGGCCGGCGCAGCATTTCCTCAGGAAATATCGAAAGAAGCCGTATCCGTGGACCTGCTGGTGAAGGGGGCCACGATCGTGACGATGGACGCGCAGCGGCGGGTGATTGAGAACGGATATGTGGCGGTGCGCGGCGATGAGATTGTGGCCATCGGCCAAAATCCAGCCGAATTTGCTCCCAATGGCTTGATTGCCAAGGAAACGATCGATGCGAGCGGCAAGCTGATTATCCCGGGATTGATTAACGGGCACACGCACATTCCGATGGTGCTGCTGCGCGGTTTGAAGGACGACGTGACACTGGACGATTGGCTGAGGAAATATATTTTTCCGGCGGAGGCGCGCAATGTGACGGAGGATTTTGTGCGCTGGGGCTCGCGGCTGGCGCTGGCAGAGATGATTCGGAGCGGGACGACGACCTATGCGGACATGTACTATTTCGAAGACGCCGAAGCGGAAGAGGCGAAGAAGGCGGGATTGAGGGGAGTTCTAGGCGAAACCTGGATTGACTTCCCTACCCCGGACAACAAGAGCGAAACGGAAATGGCGGCGTACACGGAGAAGTTCTTGAAGAAGTGGCAGGGCGATCCGCTGATCCACGCCGCAGTTGCGCCGCACTCGATCTATACGTGTTCGGAGAAGACCTTGCACGACGCGGCGGCGCTGGCGCGCAAATATCACGCGCCGATCCTGATCCACGTGGCCGAGATGCGGAAGGAATACGTGGACAGCCTGGAGAAGAACGGGACGACGCCGGTGCAATATCTGGAGCGGATCGAGTTGCTGGGGCCGGATGTGCTGGCGGCGCACTGCATCTGGGTGGACTATACGGACATGAAGATTCTGGCGGAGCGCCAGGTGGGCTGCGTACACAATCCATCGAGCAACATGATGCTGGCAAGCGGCGTGGCGCCAGTGGTGGACCAGCGGGCGACAGGGATGCGGGTTGGGCTGGGAACGGATGGCCCGGCGGGAAGCAACAACGACCTGGATATGATGGAAGAGATGGACCTGGCGTCGAAGCTGCAGAAAATCACACGAATGGATCCGCGCGCGCTGGGAGCCAAGGGCGCGTTTGAAATGGCGACCATCGAAGGCGCGCGCGCGCTGCACATGGAGAAGGAAATCGGTTCGCTGGAAGCGGGCAAGAAAGCGGATTTCGATATTCTGACGCTGGACGCGCCGAACGCCGTTCCGATTTTTGATATTTATTCGCAGATTGTCTATGCCTTGAAAGCCAGCGAAGTGGAAACCGTGGTGGTGGGCGGGAAGGAATTGCTGAAGAACGGCAAGCTGTTGACGGTGGATGAAAAGGCGGCGATTGCGAAGGCCAGGGAATACGGAAAGAAAATCGCGGTTTCATTGAATTAGTCGAACGCATCTCTGAAAAAATGTTCATCTGACAGAAGGAACGGGCTGAATGCGAGAAGTGGGGCAAAGGATGTTCGCGACTCCAATTTGCGGATAAGATACGTCGTATCAAAATCTTGCACAGGTTTCCGAAAACAACCGCTTGACACCGCAGGGCCGGAGAAGTAATTTCTCTTCACTATTTTCCCCGTACTCAAAGCGTTTTTCGAGCCGCCGGGGATATTTGAGGATCGCAGGCGGTCGTAATTCCGTTTGCCGCGAATCCAGGGTGCTTCATATCCGGCGTGAAGGTTACTTGCAGTCCGCTCCTAACCTTCAAAGCTCTCGCTAGAGACAGGGTCCCAAAAAAGGGGTACGTGAAAGATGACGAAGAGAATTCTTTTCGTGGTCGCAGCCTTTCTTGCAGCTCTGTGCATTAGCCCAGCGAGCTTCGGGCAGGCGATTGGCAGCTTCTCGGGAACCATCACGGACAAAACCGGAGCGGCGATCGCGGGGGCCGACGTGAAGGTGACGTCGCAAGCCACGGGGTCGGTGCGTGAGACCAAAACCGACGAGACCGGGCATTACATCGTGAACTATCTCCCCGTGGGCGTGTATACGATCCGCGTGGAATTTCAGGGATTTCAACCTGGTGAATCGCGCGACCAGAAATTGCAGGTGGACGAGTCGCGAGAATTGGATTTCTCGCTGAGTCCGGCGTCGGTGTCTTCAACGGTGGAGGTCGTGGCAGACGCAGTCGCGGTGACGACCACGAATCCGACACTGGGTCAGGTGATCACGTCGCAGCAGGTGGCGCAGCTGCCCCTGAACGGGCGCGACTTCGTGCAACTGGCGACGCTTACTCCTGGGACCACGCAGGAGACGAACCCGAACAGCTTTTTCAACGGCGGACCGAGCTCGGAAGTTTCGGCACGCGGCTCGTTTTCGCTTTCCGTAGGAGGTTCGCGCGCGAACAGCACGGACTGGCTGTTGGACGGCAACGACAACAATGAGCTGACGGCCGGCGGGATTGCGATTCTTTCCTCGGTCGACTCGATTCAGGAGTTCAAAGTACTTACGTACAACTATTCCGCGGAATTCGGTACGCGCGCGGGACCGACGGTGCTGGTGACGACGAAATCGGGAAGTAACGACTTCCACGGTTCGCTGTTTGAATTCCTGCGAAATACATCCCTCGATGCGAAGAGCTTTTTTGCAACCTCGGTGGAGAAATTCAACTTGAATCAGTTTGGCGGCTCGCTGGGCGGCGCCATCCGGAAGAACAAGACGTTTTTCTTCATCGACGGCGAGCAAAAGTTCCAGCGCCACGGCATCCCCTTCACGGGATTGGTGCCGACAGATGCCATGCGCGGCACGGTTGCTGGCGCCCCTTATCCGGATTTCTCCAAGGATGCATTCGGCAACCCTATTGGAGCGCCGACGCAGAATCCCGACGGAACTTGGTCGCTACCCGCCGGCGCGATCTATAACCCGAACATGGGTGCATTGAATGGAGCGGGTGCTTCTTCGGATCCGAACGCGGCGCAGAACATCTACTTTCAGTGCGACAATAGCGGCAACCCGATGCCGCTGCTCGCGAACGGCACGCAAGCCCGCGCGAACAATTGCTATAAGATTCCGGCAGGGCTTTTCAATCCGATCGCCCAGCAGATGATGAAGTTGTATCCGGAGCCGAACGCAAACAACCAAGCTCTTGGGTACAATTACGTGAACGAGCCGGTTCGCAAGCTGGACGAAACGAAGTTTGACATCCGGCTGGATGAGACTTTCTCGGCGAGCGATACAGCGTTCGCACGATTCAGCTATGACCAAGCGGTTTCCTACGTCCCAGGTGGAGCACCGGGGTTTCCGAGCTTTGCCTCGCAGTCGCCGTTTGCCAGCAACCAGGGCATTCAGAACCATGGCCGGAACATCGTGCTTTCCGAAACGCACGTCTTTTCGCCGGCAATGGTCAATCAGGTGACCGGCGGCTATAACCGCATCTTCAACTACATCACCTCGCAGGGAACGGGGAGTTGCCTTGCACAACAGATAGGCATCCCCAACGCAAACCTGGGCTGCTTAACAAGCAGCACGTGCCAGGGCGACGTTATCAGCTGCGGCCTGACTTCGACGCAGTTCAACGGCGGGTATTGGGCGCTCGGCGATCGGGGTTTCGCACCATTCACGGGCGGCACGAACGTTTACTCGCTCAACGACTCCTTTGACATGATTCTTGGAAAGCACGACATCAAAATGGGCGGTGAGATCCGAGCCATGCAGATGAATGTGCGAACGAACGGGTTCCAGGACGGTTACTGGATTCTCTCCGGCCTCTGGAGCAACAACCCGGAAGCGGACTTCGCTCTCGGGCTGCCGAGCCTGGCGATTCACGACCAGACGTTCCTGGGCGACACGACGGGCCGGCGGTGGAAAATATTCCGCCCCTTTGTGCAGGATGATTGGCGGGTCACAAAGGACCTGACCCTGAATCTGGGGCTAGCATGGGACATCACGACGCCGATCGCCGAAGTGCTGGGGCGGCAATCCGACTTCAATCCGGCGACGGGCCAGTTCCTGATCCCGGGCGTGAACTACGTCGGGGACAGCGCCGGCATTCAAACTTACTGGAGAGCGTTCGAGCCGCGCATCGGGTTGGCATACAAATTGTTTGGGAGCGACAAGACAGTCCTACGCGCCGGCTACGGCATCTTCCACGACTCATCCTGGAGCCAGGGCGCGCAAGGCTTGTGGCAGAATCCACCGTTCTATGCCGAATCCGACGCCTTTGCCTTCGGCGGCGCTTGCACCTTCTCGACCGCCCCGTGCGCGACGATTTACGGATTGACCCCCGGGGCCATCAGCCTTTCAGATGGTTTCCAACGGTTCACGTCGCAGCCGGATCCCGCCAGCTTCACGGGCACGATCCAAGCTCAGAACATCAACTTCCAGCCAGGCATGGTGCAGCAGTTCAACGTCAACGTGGAACGGCAAGTCCCTGGAGACGTAATCCTGACGGTCGGATACGCGGGAGCGCGGTCGTCGCACATCCTGATCGACGGCAACAACCTAAACGTGACGACGCCGTCGGCTTGCGGTTCCGTGTCAGGCTACACGCTGGGTTGCGGACCGGGTGGCACGTTTGTCGGAATTCCCTACCCGGCATTCCCGTTTTCGACGATTTCGAACATCACCGACCAGGGCATGGCGCACTACAATTCGCTGCAGATCAAGGCGGAGACGAAGAGCGCGCGACACGGGCTATATGCGTTGGTGAGCTACACCCTGTCCCGCGCCTACGACAATGGGTATAGCGACGGTCTCGGGACTTCGATCGGGGCGACCTACTATCCACTGCCGAACTGGAGCAAGCTGGACTGGGGCCTTTCCCAGATCAACATAAATAACAACTTCACAGCCAGCGTAATCTACGATCTGCCCTTTGGCCGCGGTAAGAAGTTTGGCAGCAACTGGAATAACACGGCGAACGCGATTCTAGGCGGCTGGCAAGTGACGGTGATCGAGCACATCACTTCGGGCTTCCCAGTGTTCATCGTGGACAGCAACAACGGGTCCGGGGTGAACTTCCAGAACAACGGCAACAGCCTGATTCGCCCGAACCAAACTTGCAGCCCCAACAGCAACTTCCATCAGAGCCTGGGTGAGTTCTTCAATACCGCATGTTTCTCGCAACCTGCAACTGGGGAACTGGGCAATGCTTCGCGCACCCCGGTAAACGGCCCAGACTTCGTGAACACCGATTTCTCGGTGATCAAGCGATTCGCGTTGCCTTGGGAAAACATGGGCCTGGATTTCCGCGCGGAAATCTTCAACCTGTTCAATCACGCACAATTTGGCTTGCCGGGGTCGGATTTCAATTCACCGGCCACATTCGGCGCCATCAGCTCGACGGTGAACAACCCGCGACTTGTGCAGTTCGGGTTGAAATTCACCTTCTAGGGAAAAGCCTTGAAAGCAATTTGCCCGGTTAACCCGTTCCGACCCACGGCGCAGGCCGTGGGTCGCTTTATTTTGAGCCTGTTTACCCTCACCCTTATTCTCGGCGGCAGCGCGACCGCGCAAATCCGGCGGAAGGTCATCATCGACCAGGACTGCTCCGGGCCCGGCGGGAGCAACATGCAGACGCTGGCAACGCTGATTCAGTCTCCACAGGCGGATGTGCTGGGCATCACTGTGGCCACGGGCAACCAGTGGCGAGACGAAGAGGTGGTTCACACCCTGCGGCTGCTGGAAATCATGGGCCGCACGGACATTCCGGTGGTTCCCGGAGCGGTGTTTTCGCTGTGGCGCACGCACGAAGAGGCGGTGCTTTGGCAGCAGCGCTACGGGAAAGTAGGATACGCCGGAGCGTGGGACCCACGCTGGTGGCATGAGCCTTTCGTCGTGCCCCCCCCGAAGGAAGGAATGCCAACCACAAAGCCTTCGACGGAAGACGCCGCGCATTTTCTGATCCGGATGGTGCACAAGTATCCGCACGAGGTGACGATCTACGAAGGCGCCCCAATGACCGATCTGGCGCTGGCGCTGCGCATCGATCCGCAGTTCGCGGAACTTGCGCAGGAACTCGTGTTCATGGGCGGCAGCCTGAATCCGGCAACGGACAATGTGGAATTCGTGAACGTGCCGCGGCACGAGTTCAATTTCTGGATGGATCCGGAAGCCGCGGACACCGTGTTGCACGCGAACTGGCACAAAATCACCTGCACCACCGTGGACATTTCACTGAAGACGCAACTGACGCCTGCGATGGTGGAAGAAATTGCGAAAGCGGGGACACCGCTGGCGCAGTATGTGGCGAAATACTACCTGCACGCGCCGGGCGCCGATTTGATGTGGGATGAACTTGCGGCGGCGGCGTGGATCGATCCTTCCATTATTACGAAGCGCGACGTTCGCTACATGGCTGTGGATACCGAGCACGGAGCGGCCTATGGGAACACGCTTACCTGGAGCGAGGGAGATAAACCCAAGTTGCCGACGAATCGCGTGGAGATTCTGGTCGATTTGGACCTGGAGCGTTTCAACCGGATGTTCGTGGACTTAATGAAGGGCGCGACACCTCCGCCAGCGCCTCACTGAGGTTTTGGCGCGGGCTTTTCCGGGGATCCGGAATCGCCCTGCATCGTATAGACAAACTGGCCCAGCTCGTGCCGCTCCTGCTCGAGCTGGGCTTTTTTCTTTTCCGAGACTTCGGAGTAGAGCTGTGACTCCTGGCGGGCTTTTTCGGCCTCTCCCAATTCACGATAGACTTGGGCGAGCCGCAGGTGGGCTTCATCGGGCAGCGAAGTGAGATCCACGGCCCTTTGAAGGGATTCCACGGCCTTGACGAAATCGCGCTGTTCGATCTGCAGCAAGCCTAAATGAAGATAGGCGTCGCCGAATTTCGAATCCAGGGCGATGGCTTTGCGCAGCTCCGCTTCGCGGGGGGAAAAGTCCGCTGCGCCGCGGCGCTGCTTTTCCAGGGCCACGGCATAGAAGTAGTGAGCGTGCGCATTGCCGGGCTGCAAGGACGCAAAACGCTCAAACGCAGCGGCCCATTCCGGCGGCTCGCTCTTGGCCACTTCCTGAACTTTGCCAAGAAATTCGTAAGGCCGTGGGTCGGAGGGTTCGAGCGCGATGGCATTGAGCAGCCAACGCGCGGCCTGATCATGGAGATCCTGCGCGTACGCGGTGGCGCTCAGGCCGACCAGAATACGAATGGACTTCGGGTAAAGGCGGTGGCCCTTGGCGAAAACTTCGGAAGCCGGCTGATACGCATGATGGAGTAGAAGTTCCGCGGCCCAGGAGAAGAGATGCGGCTCGCTCGGGTCCATCTCCGCTGCGCGCTGGTATTCCTTCACGGCTTCTACAGGCAGGCCTTCGGCTTCCTTGGCCGCAGCCAGCAAGGCGTGCGCGCCGGCGCGATCCTGCTTTGCGATGAATGCGTTTTCCAAAACTTCAGCGCGCTTCGGATCGCCGCTGCGCAGATAGGCCTGAGCGAGCGAATCGTTGGCTTCAAAATTCCCAGGCTGCAGCTGAGCGGCTTTTTCCAGATAGGTGATTGCATCCTTGGGCCTGCCCGCTTGCAGAAGATTTTCCCCTGCGCTCAGGTTCGTCGCAAAATCTTGCGGAGAAACAATGGGAAAGCCAGTGGCGCGCGATTCGGAAGCTTCGTCGTGGTTACCCGAGCCGGAGATTCCCGCAGTCAGGGACGCGGTGTCTTTGGCCAATGCTTCCTTGGTGGGCAAAGTGACGTTCGAGCCGTGACCGCCGACATCGCTTGGGTCGGAAACGCCGGCGACCGTGAAATTCGGCTCATCGGAATATTCCATGGCATCTGCGGGATTTTTTCCAGCCGGCGATGCTTGGGGGCGCTGGCCCGCGAGCTGAAGGTTCACTGAAGTTGTTTCGCCCTGCTTCAACACTAATGGCCCGTGGGTCACCTCAAGGTAGCCGCTCTTTTGTGCGCGAAGCATGTATGTGCCCGGAGACAAATCTGGAAACTGGAAGTGTCCTGCGGCGTCGGTAAGCGTGGACTGCGTGCGGCCTTCGATTTGATCGTCGAGCCAAACTTTCACGCCGGGCAGCGGCTGCTTTTGCGCGTCGCGAACATAGCCATCGACGGCGGAGGCCCCGCTCTGGGCCATCAAATTGAGAGGCAATAGAACGACGCAGCACAAAGCGGCAGCGACAAGGCCGAGGTTTTGCAAAACGCGAATCATGCGAAATGATGAGAACGGAAACGCGATTCTCCAGGTTCCCCTTGCGATTTTATCCGCCGCATGCGGACCAGCGCAAACTACTGGGAAAGCGATTGCAATTCCTGCCGGGCCTGGACCTGGTCCGGATGAATTTTCAATAGGTCTTCGAGAACGGAGCGGGCCCTGGCGGTTTCGCCCTCCATTGCATACAGCCGCGCAAGATTCAGATAGGCCGGATCATATTCCGGCGCCAGGCGAATGGATTCCCGAAAGCTTTTCTCCGCATCCTCCGGCCGGCGCGTGCGGAGGTACAGGATTCCGAGATTGTTCAGCGCCTCGGGATATGCGGGCCGAAGCGCCAAGGCCTTTTGCAAGTAGTCGTGAGCCCGAACAGTGTCGCCGGTTTGAGCGTAAACCATCGCCAAGCTGTAATTGGATTCGGCGTCGTCGGGCCGCAGAAAGAGGGCACGCTCCAGCGCGTTTCTCGCTTCGGACCAATTCTTTTTTTGGCGGAAAGCGTTGCCCAGATTTTCGAGCGCGACCGGGTTGTCGGGATTGAACTCGAGGGCCTTCTGGAAATAGCCGATGGCTTCGTCGGTCCTACCTTCCCGGGCGGACAAAATTCCAAGATTGTTCCACGTGTTGGGCATGGTGCCGGGGTAATTGGCTTGCGCGCGGGTTGCACGATTGAAATAGCCGCGCGCTTCCTGATTTTTGCCCATTTCCAGATAAACGCTGCCGAGGCCGTAGAGAGCTTCCGCGCCGTTCGGGTCGTCCTTTTGCGCCAGGCGGAAATAGGCCTCGGATTGTTCCAGGTAACCGCGTTCGTAGAAAATTGCGCCGAAGGAAAGATAATTTCTGCCAATTTCGTAGGAATCGGCCACTCCGGGGAACGGGAGCCCTCGTTGCAAGCGGAGGGTGGGGGTTGCGGGAATGTGCCGCGCGTCTTCCGTCACTTGTTCGATTGGAAGCAAGCCCTGGTAGATTTTTACGATGTCGCCCCTGGGGTCAAGCAGAAAAGCGGCAGGAAGGCTCATATCGCGGTGGCGGTCAAACAAGCGTGTAAAAAGTATGTTGTAAACAGCAAGCGTGTCCTGGGAGGCAGCAACGATGCGCAATTCGGAGCCTGGGCGGATTTCCTGTTCGGGAGTGCGCTTCCCACCGGAACTTGCTTCCGCGTCCAGAACAAGCAATTGAAAACCTTCCCGGTTCGCCTCTTGTTCGAGGCGTTGCAAATTTTCCAATTGAACGCTCCAGTTCCGCAGCTGGGACGAAGTGAAGCAGAGCAGCACAGGCTTGCCGCGCAGATCCGTGAGAGTTTTTGACTTTGAGTTCTGCGCGCCGATGAGAAAATCCGGCGCGGCGACGGGTGCGAGCAGCCAGGTTTCTACCTGCTCGGGCAAGCTCTCTGACGATTGGACAATTCCATTTGTGGATTGGTGCGGGTTCTCCGTCCTGGCTGCAAATGGTTCCTTGCGGAAGGCGTGGGATCCTTCTTCAACCCAAATGCGATGATTCGCCGGCAGGTTATCCAGGTGCTGGAGCAGTCCGCTGGGCCACCGGATTGTTGCGCTGATTCTTCCCTGGGCCTGGCCCAAGCCGAAGAATAGTTCCTTGCTATGCTGCGCCAGAAAGCCGGAGCCCGCCTGTACAAAACGCGTCTGGAGCCCCGTGCTGGTTTCGATTGTGACCCGGGCACCGATTGCGTCGCGGTTGCTCTGCTTGCCGGTGAGGCGAAAGGCGATTGCTGGTGGAAGCTCTGGAATCACATTTTTCAGGAAACGCAATTGCGGGGCGTTGCGATTCTTCAGGACCGCTTCCACGCGGCCGTCGCCGTCGAAATCCGCAAAAGCCATGGTGCGGCCGTCTTCCAGAAAATCCACGGCCGCGGCTCCGGAAACATCCGAGAAGGTGCCATCGCCGTTGTTGAGATAGAGCAGATTTCGTTCGTAGCCACTCCAAGTGGCATCCGCGCGAATCAGTTCGTTGATGGCATTCCAGCCTTGCTCATACGCGGTGCTTGGGGTGGAACCCAAGGGAGACTTCGCCACGATTTGGCGCCAGAAAAAGCTGTTGAGATCATTCTTGAGCGGCCCGGAAATCATGCCATTGGCGATGTAAATTTCGGGAAAGCCGTCATGGTCCAAGTCCCAGGAGTCGCTGGACCAGGCCCAACGGCCCATTAAAGTTCCGGATTGCGGACCAACATCATCGAAAGATCCGTCTCCGCGGCTGCGGTAGAGGCAGTTGCCCATGGCGTGACGGCGGTATAGGGCGCGCACATCCTCGCTTGCGTTTTGCTGAAACTTGTCCTGCATCGAAACGCGGAGTCCCGCGGCTGTCCACATATCAGCCACGTAGAGGTCCTGCAGGCCATCCGTGTCATAGTCGAGGCAACTGACGCTCATGCCGGCGCCGACGTCTTCGACACCCGCTTCCTTCGCAATGTCCGTGAAGGTGCCATTGCCGTTGTTGCGGTAGAGATTCTTGCGGCCGAAATCGTTGACGACATACAAATCGGGCCAGCCGTCGCCGTTGAAATCAGACCATGCGCAACAAAAGCTGAATCGCTGGTTGTTGTGGTTGAGCCCGGTTTCGCTTGTGACATCGCGGAATGTGCCGTCGCGAAGATTCCGCATCAGGAAGTTCGGAGGGCCATTTTCCGCGGCGTAATAAGGCGTGGGATAGCGGTATTGATCCGCGCCCTGGTAGTAGGAATAAAGGCAAAAGTAGATGTCCAGCCAGCCGTCGCAGTCGTAATCGGCAATGGCGGCGCCGGTAAAAGTACCTTGCGGCGGATTCGCAAACTGGAAAGCACTTGGCTGGAGGCGAAATTTTCCCCCGCCCTGATTGAGGAAAAGAAGCGGCCCGCTGGCGCGCACGAGGATGAGATCCTGGCGACCGGTGTTGTTGATGTCGGCGAAAAGGGCGCAAGCCGTGTTGTCTAGGAGTCCTGTGCCGGAGAGCTGCGTCACGTCTTCAAAAGTGCCGTCGCCGCGATTACGGTACATGCGGTTGGGGAGGCCGGCGGGCTGGCAGATGTAAAGATCGTCGAGGCCGTCGCCATCGATGTCCCCGACGGCCAAGCCGTTGTGGCCGTAAATATCGATGCCGCTGGCGGCGTCGAGCGCCGTGCGCCAGTAATCCACTCCTTTCGAGAATTGCGCATGGAAGGATTCGCAAACTCCAAAGACTTGCGGCGCGCGATCTTCGAGGATTGGAGCCAGCGCGCGGCTGCGCGTTTCTTCTACCTGGCTCCAACTGAGGAGGCGCACTTCGGGACCTGCGCCGAGAACCCATTCCAGATCCGCATGGCCGACCCATTGTTCACGCTGAAATCCGTTGCCCAAACCGACAAACTCATAGCGAATGCGAGTATGCACTCGAATTGTCGCGCTTGGCGCAGGCGTGGCCGCTTCGTCCGCGTGGATTGCGACGATCTGGAAATCGACGGTGAGCAGCTTTGAGAAAACCGCGAGCGATTTACGCCACTCGGCAAGAAACGCATCTTTTCCCAACACAGTTTGGTTTCCAAATTCCGCCTGCCACACCTGCAAACAGCCGTCGTTTCTGCGCCTCGGTTTCAAACTTGCGTGGGGAGAAGCCCCGGTGAAGTTCGCGCTCATTACACGTTCGACACTTGTTGTTTTTTGCGGCGAGTCCAGAAGCTCTGCGCGCCAGCCGGCCAGAATTACGCCAATCCGGTCGCTATAAACTTCGGTTGGGTAGGAATCGTTTTCCGCAGCGACTTTCTGCAGCACCGCCTCGAGCGAGAGCGCCTTTCGATATTTGGGATGGACGTGGAAGTCGGCAGGAGGGAGGGCCCGTGGAGAATTCTCGAGGGAGGAGAAAGACCAGCCAAGCCTCGCAGGAAGAAACGCCAGCGCCGCGCCTTGGCCATATTGCAGAAATTCGCGTCGGGTTAACTCGGCGAATTGCCGCTGCTTCCGTGGCCGGCTCAGACAGATCCCTCCCTGATTTCGCGCTGAATGGCGAATCTAGCATTGGGCTCCAGAAGCGTCAAGGTTGGCGCAAAGCCGGCTACTTCAGGGCTGCGGCGTTGACGGAAGTAAGGGTGAGCCTATTTGCGCCAAAGAATGGAAAGCATTTAGCCGTAGACCAGTGAAATTGTGAGTTGAAATCCACTGAAGGAGGGTGAAGGGACGGTAGGCGCTACGTGGTTTTATCTCCGTAAGTGATTCAATCTTATTGGCTGGGAGGCCTGGACTCGAACCAGGATAGCCAGATCCAGAGTCTGGAGTCCTACCAATTGGACGACCTCCCAGCCGAAGGGAGAAACGCAGCAACCGGGAGCATACAGAGGTGTTTCACCGGGCTACCGCAACCTTTCTAGAGTAAAGGGTCTACGCTGTTCGCGTCAACTCAAACTCCCGGAACTGCAATTTTGCCTCGGGTATTTCCCCAAGGTGTCCCAGTAAATCTCGCTTTGCTACGCATCCCCAGCCGTGATACCTTCGCGGTCTGTATTTGGCCTGCCCTACGTGTCCCCCGCAATTCCCACCGCTCGGGAATGCCAAGCGCGAACAGGCAGTGGTTGTGTGATCCTCGGATAAAAACTGGTATCTCTGGCGGGCTCGGGCCACTCAAAGAGCGTAGTTCCATAGCTGAAATTCAGGGGGAGAGCATGTCTCAGCGGCTCCATTTTCGCATTCCAACGATTCGGTGTCGCTCCTGGTCCTTACTTCTGGCGGCTTTGCTGATTCCCGGACTGGCCTGGGGCCAAGGGCCGGCAGGGGCAGGAACGTCCAACTCCTCCAGTAAGCCGGATTCGCCCCAGCCGAAACAGGAGGCTGCCGGAAAGACAAACGAAAGCACAGCCGGGCGATATGTAGGTTATGCGACTAGCCGGTCGATCTTCTTCCCGGATATCGCCACCAGCCCGGGGCCGCTCTCGGCGGGCGGAAAATTCAAGATCTTTGTCGACCAGGCCATCTCGCCTGCGTATATCCTGGCCTCCGCGCTCAGCGCCGCGAAAAACCAGGCAACGAATTCCCCGAGCGGACCCGGACAGGGGTGGGATGCCTACGGCACGCGATACGGCTATTCGATAGCGCGCGCTTCGTCCCAGTCTTTCTTCGGTACTTTCGTATTTGCCTCTCTCTTGCGCCAGGACCCCCGCTTTTTCCCGGAAAGCCATCCCAGCTTCTTCCGCGCAATCAAATACTCAGCAGTGAGGATGGTTGTAACCCGGAAGGACGATGGGAACGACACCTTCAATTCCTCAGGGCTGCTGGGCCCACTTGCCGCGGAGGCGCTTTCCAACGCGTATTATCCCGTCCACGAGCAGACCGGCATGCGGACGATGGAGCGCTATGGAAGCGATCTGGGATGGAAATTTGCCGGCAACATGTTCAAGGAATATTGGCCAACCTTGTTCCGGGACATGCACTTGCAAGCCCTCAAGGTGGTTCCGAGGCCAGGCGACGCAAGCCAACCCTGACGGGGGCAAACTGCAGGGGAAGTCGCCAATGTGAAGCTAGCCATCTCTATTCGGAATCCAATTGCTTTCGGGCAGCTTTGAGCTGTGCACGCTGCTGCTCGGTGAGCTTGGGATATTCCAGATTCATGCCCGCCAGCGCATCCACGATGGTGGCCACCACCAGTAGCCGGGTGAACCATTTATTATCCGCAGGCACAACCACCCAAGGGGCATTCCTGGAAGCGGTATTGCGGATCATCTTTTCGTACGCCGAGTGGTAGTCATCCCAATATTGCCTTTCGTGGACATCCGCAGCGGAAAACTTCCAGTTCTTTTCGGGATTTTCGAGCCGCTCGAGAAATCTCCTTTTCTGCTCTTTTTTGGAGACATTGAGGAAGAACTTGCGGATGGCAATGCCGTTGCGCGTGAGGTATTGCTCGAAGGCCATGATGTCTTCGTAGCGGCCTTTCCAGAAATGATCCTCGCGGAATTCCTTAGGAATCTTCTGCTTTTCGAGGAGTTCCGGATGGACGCGGACGACGAGAACTTCCTCGTAGTAGGAACGGTTAAAGATACCGATCTTGCCGCGCGCGGGCAAACAGCGATTCGTCCGCCATAGAAAATCATGAGCGATTTCCTCAGCGGAAGGAGCCTTGAAGGAGACGACTTCGACGCCCTGGGGATTGATGCCGGACATGACGTGCTTGATCGTTCCGTCCTTTCCAGCCGCGTCCATGGCCTGAAAAATCAACAACAGGCCCCAATGGCTCTGCGCGTAGAGCATATCCTGCATCTCGCTGAGGATCATGATGCCCTGCTCCAGCCACTTTTTCGCTTCAGGCTTGAATTCCGAGTTGAGGTTATGCGTGTCGCCGGGATCGTGATTCGTCAGGCGGAATCCTGTTCCGTCTTCAATCACATAGGGTTCAATGAATTTATGGATGTTCTTGAATCGCTTTGGTTCCATGCCGGCTCCTGAAGATTTCTGGTTGCGAACCTCTGGGAAAGGCGCGGAGCGATATCGCAGACGGTGCCTGTTGGACGCATCATGGCACTGCGACGGCCAAAGTTTCAAGTTTGCGGATGGCTGGCTGCCACCAAGGTAGCCGGAGCAGGGGGCATCCTGGCGGCCCGGCGGGGTCCGGGCGAGCCTTCGAGACATGTGACAAAATCACTAGACCCTAAGAATCTCCTTAGCTATAGTCTGCACAATCCAGTTCGCGGACTTGCCATTCACGAACTGGCCTGTGAATGAACCGGAAGGCCAGGGCCGCCCGCTCCGGCGCCTGTCTTAAAATAGACGAAATCTGATTGCTGGCGATTCGGGTGAATTTTCCTGAAAATTCTGTTACTCCGAGATTTTGAGGATGGACGAAGGCCCTCGGATTTCGAGTTTCCTCCGCCGTAATCGCCGTGGGGAATTTTCATGCCTCGATGTGAATTCAGGTTCAATCCGGTGAATTGCCCCGGCGCAAGGTTTGCATGCGGTTCGTTGCTGCCCGCGATTCTCTCCGGCGCAATTCTGTGGTCCAGCGGCTGCGGGTCCAAACTACATGTGGCAGCCGGGCCGGCTGACGTCGAAGTGGTGCAGGTGATCCAGAAGGACGCGCCCATCACCAAAGAATGGGTGGCTACTCTGACTGGAAAGGTCAACGCACAGATCCGCGCGCAAGTTGCCGGCTATCTGGTCAAGCAACTTTATATCAACGGCGCCGTGGTAACCAAGGGTACACCCCTTTTCCAGCTCGACTCGCGGACCTTTCAGGCCTCCCTTGACCAGGCCACGGGCATTCTCGAACAGGCTCAAGGCGATCTGGCTCGCGCACAGGCCCAGCAGGGCAAAACGCAACTCGATGTCAATCGCTACACGCCTCTCGCGCAAACCGGGGCCATCAGCCGTCAGGAACTCGATAACGCGGTGCAAAGCAATCTTTCCGCGCTGGCTCAAGTAGAAGCCGCAAAAGCGGCGGTGGCCTCCGCGGAAGCAGCGCTGGAAACAGCGCGGCTGAATCTGGGATATACGACGATTCTCGCGCCCGTTGATGGCGTAGCCGGAATTGCTACGGCTCAAGTCGGGGATTTCATCAGCCCGCAAAGTCCGACTCCGCTGACGACCGTTTCCACGGTGAATCCGATCCTGGCCAATATCAACCCGAGCGAGCAGGAATATCTTAAGGCGATGCGCGAGTTCGAAGAGGCAGGGGAAACGGAGGATCACGCGTTGGGGAGGATTCCTTGGCAATTGGTGTTAGCGGATGGTTCCATTTATCCCCATACAGGCAAATTCTATGCGCTGGATCGCCAGGTGGACATCTCCGCGGGCGCTATTTTGCTGCAGATCGAATTTCCAAATCCGACGCGCATTTTGCGACCGGGTGGGTTTGGAAATGTCCGATCCGCCGGAAAAATTCAAAAGGGCGCGCTGCTGGTCCCGCAACGCGCGATCACCGATATTCAGGGCAAGTACCTAGTAGCGGTGGTGGGGAGCGATAACAAAGTGGACATCCGGCCGGTAACGGTCGGGGAGAGGTCTGGGAGCTTCTGGATTATCCACACGGGAGTAAAAGCGGGAGAGCACATTGTCGCCGAGGGAACTCAAAAAGTCTCTCAAGGAGCGACGGTGAATCCGAAGCCCTATTCTGGCGAAGCTGCCGCAATGCCAAATACCAACGGGGGTGCGGCGCACTGACAGGCCTCCCTATTTAGATTGTTCAACGATCGCCCAAGCGTTTCCATAGTGATCGCCATCATCCTGGTGATTGTGGGGGGCATTAGCGGAACCGGTGTGTTGATCAAGATTGTTAGAAGCGGCCCGCAGCGACTTCCTTCATTTTTCCGTCCTGGATTTCGAATTCGGTCTCGCCCCACTTCACACGGTTCGACGTAAAGCCCGCAAGCCAGACGAGGAAATGGATGGCATCGCGAATGGGCACAAGGCACAATCTGCGAGCCAGCACCGGATCCTTCACGCCCCACACGCCCACAACCCAGGCCATTAGAAGACGCAAAAACAAATAAGCGCCTAAAATTCCAAAGCCAATTGCGCTGCTTGGAACCGCGATGAAGCCCAATATCGCCAGAGGCAATCCGTGGGTGAAAATGAGCCCCAAGAAAGACGCCGGCCTCACCAGGCGCACGGTCCTGGCCCAGCGCACCTGGTGTTCCCAGAAACCTTGGAAGGTTTGCGCGGGGTACATCGTCCACACGGCTTCGCGCGACAAGAGCACCTTTCCTCCGGCTTTATGGATCCGGTTGCCAATTTCGTAGTCGTCTGCCAGGTAATCCGCGAGTGCCTCATATCCGCCAATTTTGGCGAGCCACGATTGCTTGGTGGCCACCGAAGCGCCAAGAGCAAACGTGACGCTTCCCGGAAGATCCGCGACCAGCGCCCCGGCAAAAAAATCGCTGGCGGCGCCGATGGCTTCGAGCTCCGCCCAAAAGTTCTTTTCCGCGATACCTCGATAGAAGCAGCTCACCACGCCCACCGCCGAATCCGCAAACGGAGCGACGATTTCCCGCAGATATTCGGGGGCGACCCGCACATCGCCATCGCTCTGCACGAGCATGTCGAAGCGAGAATTTTTGGTGAGCAGAGCAAGGTTGTTGACCTTGCGATTCGAGCCAATCTGTTGTGCCCCAGAATAGATTTCAATGCGGCGAGTGGGAAACTCCGCTTGCAGCCGTTGAATCACGGGCACGGCAGGATCGCTCATCTCGTTGACGCAGAAGAGAATTTCGTACTCGGGATAGTCTTGCGTGCAGAAACTGCGGAAATTTTCGTAAGAGGCGAAATCAACACCACGCACCGGCTTGAGGATGCTTACGGGCGGAAAATAGGCCGAAAGCTTGCGCTTCCGCTCAACAAGAAAAAAACGCAGCGCGGAGACAATCGCCACCAGGTAGTAGACGAGAGGGGCGATCGCGAACGCCAGGACAACCATACGCCAGATGGGGATTTGGCTCATGGCGCCAAGATCGTAGCATGGGCCGCGCGGCGCCCCTGCCGAAACTCAGGAGGGATTTCCCGCATTTTTTCGCAGCACCATGCGCTCGCCTCGCAATTCAAATTTGCTGCTTCTCCAGGCGATTTTTGTTCCAGAGAAGCTGACGCACCAGACGATGAAACCCAATAGATCGCGCGTGGGATAAAGCCAGACTTTCCGCAGAAGCGGCTTGTCTCGCAACCCGATCCAGCCCACGGCGATGGCTTCGATGAAGCGGTTGAACACCGCCCACCCGAGAAGAGCCGCACCTAATGTCCAGTTCCACAGGAATCCGCCTGCAAGAAGTCCCGCAATACCGAAGGGCATGGCGAAAATAAGACCCATGCCCAGATAGCCTTTGGGGCGGCAATAGCGTTCCGTGACCCGCCAGCGCAACTGGTTTTGCCACATCTTCCGGAAGGTGCTTTGGTTCACGATGTGGTCGATCACGTGGCTGGAAAGCACCACCTGGTAGCCCGCCTTGTGAATCAGATTACCAAGAATGAAGTCGTTCGCTGAATAATCGCAGAACTTTTCATAGCCGCCAACCTCTTCCAGCGCCTCTTTCTTCACCGCAATCGTCGGGCCCAGACCGAATTTCATGCCCTCTAGCAAATTTGCGACGAGGACTCCGGCAGGTTCTTCGACGCTCATCAGCATTGCCGTCTGATTCGACCAGAAATCGCCGACATTTTTTCCGCGATACAAACAGGTGGACATCGCAACGCCGGGTTTCAACAGCGGAGCCACCACTTCGCGCAGGTAGTTTGGAGCAACTTCCACATCGCTATCCGTGGCCACAATGATGCCATGCTGGGTTTGCAGAGAAAGGCAGTGCAGCGAGTAGGTCTGCGGATTCGGCCAGGGTGATTCTCCATGCACGACAACGCGGCTGGGCACTTGGGGATAGCGCGCGCTAACTTCCTGAACGATCGCCAGCGCCGCATCGTCCGCGGTATCCGCACCGAACAGAATTTCGTAGCGCGGATAATCCTGGCGGAAAAAGCTTTCAATATTCTCGCGAAGCTGCGGCTCCAGTCCGTGGACAGGCTTGATGACCGAAACTGCGGGCAAGCTGGCATCCGGCACGGGAGGATTCAGCAAAACTGCAGAATCACGGCGGAACTTAACGACCGCAGCCAACACCAGGCCAAGATAGACCGTGGAACTCAAGGTCCCGATCAGGGCCACTGTCAGCAAGATGTAGCCAATCAGATGCAATGTGGAACTCTACGCTCCCTTGCCCGTGTACAGCAATTCGGCATCGCGGAGCAAAGCCATCATCGAGTCGCGCAACGCCTCGCGCGAATTCCGCTTGTTTTTCCATCCGAGGCTGCGGATGCGTTCCGTATTCAACCGGATCACCGCGACGTCGCCCTTCCAACCACGGTCGCCGCCGGTAAATTCAAACCTCACGCTGGCGGGATGCAATCCTACGCACTCTACGGCCAACTCCGCGATTTCCTTCACCGTGATGTAGTCGCCGGTTGCCACATTGTAAGACTGGAAATTCTGCCTGGTCTTGTCATGCGCCGTCAGAACGGCCGCAATTACGTCTTCCACATAGATATAGGATTTGCTCTGGCCGCCATCGCCCAAAATGCGCAAGCGGACCGGGTCCGTTCGCAAGGAACGGACAAAGTCAAAGCCAACGCCATGCGTCTGTCGCGGCCCAACCACGTTGCCAAACCGGAAGACACACCCGGTCATGTCGAACATGTGGCAGTAAGAACTGATCAAGGCTTCTCCGGCGAGCTTGCTGGCGCCGTAAGTCGAGATGGGCACCATCGGGCCGTAATCTTCGTGCGCTTCCCGTGTGCCCAAATCGCCGTAAACGCCGCTGCCGGACGCATAGAGAATCCGCTTCGCGGAAGTTAGCCGCATGGCCTCGAGAACGCATTCTGTCAGGTAAGTGCCTTCGCGAAAATCGATATCGGGTTCCGTCGCGGCGCGAGCAATGTCGGGATTCGAGGCCAGGTGAATTACAACTTCGGTGCCGTCCATAGCCCGTTTGAGCGATTCGAGGTCCTTTACATCACCTTTTACGAATTTGAAGCGCGGATTACTCAGGTGCCTGGCAAAATGCCACTCGCGGCCGGAACTAAGGTTATCGTAAATCGTCACGGACTGGGCGCCCGCTGCTCCCAGGAGTACGTCGGTGAAGTGCGAGCCGATGAATCCAGCTCCGCCCACAATAAAAAATCGTCCCAGGCTCATTCTCTGCTCCGTAACTTGAGGGCGCTTCCCTGCCCGTATGGGGCTGGCACAAATTGCTTCGGACAGCCGCTGATCATGCCGATAAATACGTAGTGCTTACTATATCTTCCGCGGGAAATGCGGCTTCGTGCCGGCTATTTATAAATGATAGTCGACTCCAATCGGAGCGTCGACCCGAAAAGCCTGCGGATTCCCCCCTCTCGTGGTCTAATAGAGGGGCGAAATTTCTGGACAAATTTGCATGTCTTCCTCAACGCACATGACGCGGCCTGCGCGCATCCTGGTTACGGGCAGCAGCCGGGGAATAGGTTTCGAAGTAGCGCGGGACCTCGCTGCTTCGGGCCATCCGCTCTGGCTGGCGGCTACCACCGAAAAGGTGCATGAAACGGCGCAGCAACTTGGATCCAGTCACCGGTCTTCGCTCCTGGATGTTGCAGACCCACAATCCGTAGCCGCTCTTTTTGACGAGATTCGGCGGCAGTGGACGCGCGCGGATGCCGTAATCCACGCGGCGGCGGAGCTTGGGGAGACCGGCAATTTCTGGCGGCTCGATGCGGAAAAATTCGCGCATACGCTGCGCGTCAATACAGCAGGGTCCTTCTTCATCGCCCGCGCCTTTGTTAAATCCTGGGTGGAAGCGCCGGCGCAGGATTCGCCGGCTCGCGGCAAGATCATTTTGTTTTCCGGGGGAGGCTCCGGGTACGGTTATCCGCAATTTTTGCCATACGGCACTTCGAAAGCGGCCGCGGTGCGCATGTGCGAGACCATGGCAATGGAACTGGATGCCGCCAAGGTTCCGATCGATGTCAACATCATCGCACCAGGCGCCAACGAGACCGCCATGCTCGCCGCTGTTCGCGCCGCCGGCGGCGAAGTCCGCAGCGTGGTTCCCTTTTCAAAGCCGGTTGCACTATGCCGCTGGCTGCTCTCGCCGAGTTCCGATGGCGTCTCCGGGCGGTTCATTCACGTGAACGATCCGTATTCGACCCTGTCGCCGGGTTCGATTCGCGCGGAAGCACTCAAGCTGAGGCGAATTGACCTATGAAGATCCTCGTGGTTGGAGCCGGCCTGATTGGCGCCCAAAGAATCCAGGCACTCACAAAGCTCACTCCCGTTTCCAAAATCGTGGCGTTCGACCCAAAGGTCGCCACCGGCACAAAACTCTCGGCGAAGACCGAAGCGGTTAATGAGCTTGCCGCGTTCGCTGGGCCCTACGATGCCGCGGTTGTCGCCACTCCCCATGACACAGCCGTTGAGATTCTTCCGAAAGTGTTTGCGCTCGCTCCCTTCGTATTGGTCGAAAAACCGCTGGGTCGAACGGCATCAGAGGCCGAGGCGCTTATCGCGGCCGCTAAACAATCAGGCAGCCGCGTCTTTGTCGGGCTCAACTACCGGTTCTTAAAAAACGTGCAACATTTGCAGAGATGCGTTTCCTCCGGCGAATATGGAAAAGTGCTGGGTGTGGATGGCGTGCTGGCGCACGGTGCGCAACCTGGCTATGAGAAAAGCTGGAAGACGGACGCGATTCGATGTGGCGGGGGTGTGTGTATCGACCCGGGCATCCACTTTTTCGATCTTTTGCAATGGATGTTTGGAGCAGCCGAACTCGCTGCCGGGCACCTCAGCCGTTCGTTCTGGCCGATCCAAGTGGAAGATCACGCAAGCCTGGCGCTGGTGCTTCCGGGTGGCGCTGTCGCCAATCTGTATTTGTCGCTTTCAAGCTGGCAATCGCGAATGGAACTGACGGTGGAGACGGAGAAAGCGCAATTTTTGCTGCATGGGCGAGGCAAATTCTATGGATCACAGCGGCTGACGATTGCCGCGAAATGGCCCTGGTTGCAGCCGGGGCAGCCACGCGAAACGCATTTCGATTATGGGACGGAGGATGTGTCGTTGCAGATGGAAACGGAGGATTTTGTGGCCGCGTGCACGGGCACGAAGACAAATCTATCCATTGCCACTGCCGAGGATGCGCTGCGTTCCATGCGCATCGTCGACGCCTGCTACACAAACCTCGCTAAGACCTACTAGATTTTGCGCCGCGCACGGCGGCCGCCACGCCCAGCGTGTATCCGGCCTTTGCCGCGTCGTTGTGGAACATCTGCACGGTCTCGAGCGAAAACTCTGCCAAGTCCTTCCCTACGAGCGGCAATTTCGCCAGAATGTCGTTCGTCACAGTGATGATGTGACATCCGATCTCATCGGCCTGGAAAATGTTCAGCAACTCGCGAGGACTGGCCCAGATCAATTCGGTCGTTGGGCTGTCCTTTAGAATCTCGAGCGCTTCTTTCATCATTGGGATCGGATCGCGCCCGCTATCCGCAACTCGCCCTGCAAAAACGGATGCATTTGAGGGCGCACCACCGCGCAATACCTTTGTTACCTCACGCACTTGATCGAGAGTCATCATGGCGGTGACGTTCACCTGAATGCCATCGTGACTGAGGCGGCGGATCAACTCGTACATCGGTTCACGCCGGGTGTTGGTCACAGGAATCTTCACGTAAACGTTCTTCGCCCAACTGGCAATGTGCCTTGCCTGTAACTCCATCGTCTCCATGTCGTCGGCAAACACCTCGAAGGATACCGGCCAGTCCGTGATGTGTTTCAGCACTTCCGCGGCAAATTGCTCGTAATCCGGAACACCAGCCTTGCGCATGAGCGTCGGATTCGTTGTGAACCCCTTGATGTACGGATGCCGAGCGAGATCGAGCATGCCGGCAAGATCCGCGCCGTCCCCGAAAATCTTCACCTTCAATTCAGATACCTTCTTCATCGCGTCACGCCCTTTCGGCACTCCTCTAAAATCCAGTCCACGGCTTCGCGCAGGGAACGCACCTGCGCATCCGGCGGCTGAGCAGGATTACGATCCTCGTATCCGGCATCCACAAATATGGTTCGGCAGCCCGCGTTCTGGCCGGCTTCGATGTCACGCCAGCGGTCACCCACCATATAACTCTCTCTCGTATCCACGTTGTATTTTCGAGCGCCTTCCAGAAGCATGCCCGGCTTTGGCTTGCGGCATTCGCAACCGTCGCCGTCAGTGTGATAGCAGACAAAAATCTCGTCTACCGGCAATTCCGCCGCGATGGCCCGGTGAATCTCCTCGACCGCGGCACGGGTGGTATTGCCGCGCGCGACTTCCGGCTGGTTTGTGACCACCAAAAGTTTGAAGCCAAGAGCTTTCAATTCGCTGAGTGCCTGTGCGGCTCCGGGAGCCAACTGCAATTCGGCAAGATTCGCAGGTGAGTACGGTTTCCCGCCGCGAACGAGGGCGAGATTCAAGACTCCATCGCGGTCCAGAAAGACAGCCTTGTTCATCAACGCGTCCCCGCCGTGGATTCCCATTTGGTCTGCTCCACCTTAACTGCAGGATGCGAAACCAGCAGGTGCCAGACGACAGCCTGGAAAGCTTCCGAATGCGGGGTGACGTGGACAGGGTTCACCACCGGGATGAGGACACACGCATCTGCCACCTTGGCCGTGTAGCCGCCGTCCCGGCCCACCACGCCGATCACCTTGGCTCCGACGGCTTTTGCGAGCTTCAAAGCCGCCACGAGATTCGGGCTGACGTTCCTGTCCAAGTCGCCGCCACCAACGGAAAATACCAGAACGGCGTCGCGCGCTTGCAATCTGCTTGTTTTCAACCAACTTTCGAAAACTGTGGACCAGCCTTCATCATTCGTACGCGCTGTTAGTTCGGAGACGTTGTCCGTCGGCGCGTAAGCTTCAATGCCGGCAATCTTGCGAAAATCGTTGACCGCGTGAGAAGCATTGGCCGCGCTGCCGCCAACTCCTAAAATAAAAAGCCGGCCACCGGTGGCGCGCAAGTCGCCGATCATCTTCGCCGCCTTTTCAATGCTGGCGCGGTCCAACTCCGCCGCGATTTGCGCGGCTTCAGCCAGAAATGTTTCCGCAAACGTATGCTCTGTGTTCATCCCCTGCAATTTTCCCTGCACAACTGGTTATCCATTCTTCCGTGCTCCTGCCGGAGGACCCTGGGAAGCGATGAAATGCGCCGTTTCCGCAAGTCCCTCGGGTGAACCGATTTCATAAAACCGCTGCGAAATCTCCGCCCCGGCCAATTCTCCCTCCGCGAGCATTGCCTGATAGAGATCGGCCAGATCGAAAGCCTGGTCGGGAGGTACACGATCAAACGCTTTGGCTGTGAACGCCCCCAGACCATAGTCAATGTACTTCATCCGCTGCGATCGCCGCTTCTTGTCGTACGCCAGGATCCGGCCATTTTCGAACTCGACATTGCTCGTGTCCCACTGGCCCGCGTTGTGGAACACGGTCATGAGCGCTTGTTTCCCCGATGCTTCAAACGTCTTTGCCACAGCCGCATAATCGCACAAGAGATAGGAATCGCCGTACAGTGTCAAAAAGGCTCGTCCGAGCAGCGGCAGGGCGCGTTTCAAGGCTCCAGCCGTACCCAGCAACGAAGGGCCGTCAAAAGAATACTTTACTTCAAGTCCAAACGCGTGGCCATCCTTCACCGCATCGCGCACCATTTCGCCCAGAAAGCCGACGCACAAAACCACGCGTTCCACTCCGGAGGATTTCAACAAGCGCAACTGGTGGGCAATGAACGGCTGGCCATTCACCTCCAACAGGGACTTGGGAATCTTTTCCGTCGCCGGACGCAGGCGCGTCGCCAGTCCACCCGCAAGTATGGCCACTGGGAGCAACTCTTTTTGTCCTCCTCCCCATCCCCAAAGGGATGCCGGTGTTGGTCACACACGAGGATCCGGCTAGGAATGCGCGACGACCGTGGTGCCCTCAAAATCAAAGTTCAAGCGCACTTCCCGGAGGCCCGCGCGGCGCATCACTTCCCGCACTCGGGTCTTTTCTTCCGTATAGAGCAGCAGGAATCCGCCGCCGCCGGCGCCGACCAGCTTTCCACCCAGGGCGCCGTTCTTCCGAGCGAGCTCGTAGAGTTCATCAATCGGCCCGTTGCTCATGCCGGGGGAGCGTTTTTTCTTGTGTTCCCAGTGCACGGCCATCAGTTCGGCGAATTTCCGCAGATCGCCTTTGAGCAGCGCGTCGCGGCTTTCAAGTCCCAACTGTTTCGTGAAGTGGAGATTTGCGAGCATCTCTCCGGCGTTTTCTTTGCTCTTGGTATCCTGGTCGCGCAGAATTTCCGATGCCGAGCGGGCCGTCCCCGTAAAAAACAGCAAGAGATTATCTTCCAGATTTGCCAGGGCCTCCGAAGGAAGGGACAACGGCTGCACGTTGACTCTCCCATCCGGCAAAAACTCGAAGCTGGTGATCCCGCCGAACGCCGCGATGTACTGGTCCTGTTTTCCGATTGGCTCTTTAAGCAAATCAATCTCGATGTGGCAAGCCTGCTCGGCGAGTTCCTGCGGGGAAATGAATTGGCGTTTCAACGCGTGCAGAGCGGCGAGCAATGCCGTCGTAAAACTCCCGGAAGAGCCCAACCCGGTGCCCGCGGGAATATCCGAGTGGCTCACGATTTCAAGATAGGGGCCGGTCACGTCCGCCAGCTTCATTGCCTCTCGAATAATCGGATGATGAATCTCGTCGACGCACCCGACCTCTTCCATCTTTGAATACTTAAGGTTGATTTTCGGCCAGAAGCCATCACTGATGGTGATGTAGACATAGCGGCGGATAGCCGCGGACACGACGAACCCGGTGTGCTTCGTGTAATAAGACGGCAGATCCGTGCCGCCTCCGCCCAACGAAATCCGCAGCGGGCTGCGCACAATAATCACACCAAGGCTCCCTGTTCCATTATCAATTGCTATCCTAACAGCTTCACTTCAGCTTTCCGCGCGGCCAGCCCACGGAATGCGCTGCTCCCAGGCATTCCATTGCGCTCTTGCATCAGCTAGGCGAGGATCAGCCCTTAGAGTAACACACTGCCTTCTCCCTTCCTTTGGAACCCGAGGCCGCCGTGATTTTGCAACAAGAACGGCTCGGCTAAGCGGGTCGGGGAGCGCTCCCGCACGTGCTACACTAATTCGTTACTCTCGGCAGCGGATTCGCGCCTGCATACACCCACTCTGGGGCTCTCAATCGGAATGTTTCGTTCGGCCGGACAACGCATCGGGTCCTCTCTTGCTATCTTGTTTTTGCTTTGGCTGGTGGTCTATGGTCCGGGACTCTTCACTCCTCCGCTTCAGGATGACGTAGACGCCTCGCATGCCGACGCCGGCCGGGACATCCTGGTGCGCCACGACTGGGTGACGCTCTACGAAAACGACGTTCGCTATCTGGAAAAAGCGCCTCTTCCCTACTGGGGCGTCGCCCTCGGCATCAAGCTGTTCGGCACGGAGGCCTGGAGCGCCCGGCTGAGCCTGCACCTGAGCGTGCTCTTGCTCGCTTTCCTACTCTACTTTTTCGGCCGGCGCTTTCTGACACCGGAATCAGGGTTCTGGGCAGCGGTCGTTTTTCTTGCCACGATCGGGCCTTACCTGTTCACACGCATCATGATTCCCGATGTAACGGTTGGTTTATGGATCGGCATTGCGCTATATCTATTTCTCGATGGCTGGCAGTCGGGGCGACCATCGCTCCTCTCGTGCTGGGGTATTGCAGCGGTCATCGCTCTAAATGTGCTGACCAAGAGCTTGATTGGAATCGTTTTTCCTTGTGGGATTATTTTCATTTTCCTCTTGCTGGCGCGGGACCTGCGCCACATCCTGAAAATGCACCTGATTTCGAGCACGCTGGTCTTCCTGCTGGTCGCGGCGCCCTGGCACATCCTCGCCGCGCTCCGGAATCCGCCGGCGGGACAAGCCAAGGGGTTTCTGTGGTTTTATTTCGTGAATGAGCAATTCCTGCGTTATCTCGGCAAGCGCTATCCTGTGGACTACGACACGGTCCCCATTCTGCTCTTCTACGGATTGATCTTGATCTGGTTCCTGCCCTGGAGTTCGTTTCTCCCGCAGGCGCTGGCGCAAGTGCGATTGCGGCTGCCGAGAAATGCCGGCGTACGCCGCTCGCCGGAGGCAGCGTTGCTGTTGTGCTTCCTGTGGCCTGCCGTGATTCTGCTTTTCTTCAGCTTCTCGACGCGCCAGGAATACTATCTCGCGCCGGGCCTGCCGGGGTTTGCGCTGCTGATCGGCCATTGGATGACGCGGGAGGCGGAATCCCCGATTGGCTCGCCGCTCGCTCGCGCTGGACGGCGCTCCGCCAGCGTGCTGCTTGTTGTCGGATTGCTGATCACAGCCATAGCCGGGGCGCTGGTCCTGACGACTCACGCGCCGCAGCCCGGCACCGAACTGTATGACCTGCTCAGTAAGAACCCGCAGGACTACGCACTTTCGCTGGGCCACATGCTGGATCTTACGGGAAGCGCCATGAGCTTCTTCCGCGGACCGCTCTTGGGCACGGCGTTGGCATTTTTTCTGGGGCCGCTGCTCAACTGGCTTTTGCGCCGGCGCGGTCAGGTTCGCACAGCGAATTGGGCACTGGCGGCGATGATGATTGTGTTCGTGGAATGCGTCCACATTTCACTGGGCGTTTTCTATCCGATCCTCGGCTCCAAACAGTTTGCGGTTGCCATCCAAAAAGATCTGAAGCCCGGCGAACACATCATTTATGACGGGGAGTACGCGAACGCTTCGTCCGTGCGGTTCTATACCGGACAGCAAATTCTGGTGCTGAATGGACGCATCAACGGGCTGTGGTATGGATCGCTTTTCCCGGATTGCCCCGATATTTTTCTGGACGACACGCGTTTTGACAAGATGTGGGCGGGCCAAGACCGCGTCTACTTCATAACTCACGACTCGAAGAAGGGCGAATCCCTGGCGGCCTATGCGCCCGTGTACCTGCTGACCAAAGCCGGCGGGCGCTATGTGTTCACAAACCGTCCGTAATTCGGATTTTTCCCCCGGTTAGTGTCCGCCGGATCGCAAAACAATCAATACACCCACCGCCACGCACAGGACTCCCAACCAACGTTTGGAAGACACATCCTCTTTCAGCAGATATTTCGCGGCGAACGTTCCAACAATGAAGTTCGATGCCGTTGCCGGAATCACCACACTCACTTTTTCCCAGGAAAACAAGATCAGCAATGAATAGAACGATGCGGCCAGCATGGGAATCGCCAGCCAGAGCCAGCGATTCTTCGCCGCGGTCAAAACAAACCGGAGCAAGGCCATGGGGCGGAAACCTTGCGGTTCGCCGACTTGTTTCATCCCATACGACATGGCGATTTCGCCGCCGGTGTTGCACAGCACAAAAAAGACCAGCATGGGAATCACGCCAGACTTCATGTGCGTTGCGCCCGGGGTCCCCGTGGTGCTCCAGAACGAGGCGAGGCCTGCCATTAAGAATGTCCGGATACTCATGAGGGCAGAACCGCAACGTTCGTGGTATTTGGTTTCGTCTGACCTACCAGCAGCACCCCGAAACAGATCAGCAGCACGCCTATCCAGCGTTTCGGCGAGACCAATTCGTGCAACACCACGATGGCCAGCATGGTCTGGATGGCGTAGCCAAACGCCCCGGCCGGCATGACAAAACTGTAATCCGCCCAGCTCACCGCGGTCATGTAGCAAAGCGTAAATCCGATCAGGAAGCAGATGCCGATCCAGATACTGGCGTTCTGTATCGTCATCCACAAGGCGTGCTGCAGGCCGGGGATGGAAATCTTAACGTCGCCGATCTGCTTCATCCCGCGCGCCAGCATCAGGTCGCCGGTGTTCGCACACACCACCATCAGCAAGACCATAACGAACGTCTTGAATCGCAGCCTATGCTCGTGGCTCATTCTGGAGAACTAATCGGTACCGCTAGCCGAGCCAGTGCCAGAAACGGGCACCATGGTCTTGGGAGCGTCGCCGCCCTGCTGGATCCACTTGAGGCGCTCGGCGCGGAGTCTCAAAAAGTCGACGGCCTCATGATAAAGCCGCTTGCGTTCGTGGCCGTCCCAGAGGGCCTCGCGCACGATGCGCCAGACGACCTTCGGGCGGAAGTAGTAATCGTCGTAGAAGCGCGTAACGCCGGCCATCATTTCCGCCTTGGAGAGGTGCGGGAATTCGATGTGCGGCAACTGGTGACCACCCTGGTCGGCCAGCGCCTCCACGCGCAGGAAACCTTCTTTGGACATCTGCTCGTGCAGCTCGGTGCCGGGCATGGCGTGGGCAAGGGAGACCTGGATGGTCTCGCAATCCAGCTCCTTTGCGAAATCGATGGTCTTGTTGATGGTTTCCTTCGTTTCGCCGGGCAAGCCAATGATGAAATCGCCGTGAACTTTGATGCCGACCTTCTTGCAGTTCTTCATGAACTCACGGGCCATCTCGGTGGTCGCGCCCTTCTTGATGTTCTTCAGAATTTGCGCATCGCCGGATTCGAAGCCCACGATAAAGAGGCGCGCGCCGCCGTCGGCCATGGCCTTCAGCTCTTCGTATTTGCTGTGGCAGCGCGCGGTGCAGGACCACTGGAACTTCAGCGGCTTGAACTTCTTACTCAATTCGATGACGCGATCCTTGCGGATATTGAAGGTGTCATCGTCGAAGAAAATCTCTTTCATTTGCGGGAAGTTGGTCAGGGCGCTCTTCACCTCGGCGACGACGTTATCCACGGAGCGCGTGCGCCAGGCGTGGCCGGAGAGCGTCTGCGGCCACATGCAGAAGGTGCAAAGGGCCGGGCAGCCGCGGGAGCTATAGAAGGAAACGAAGGGGTTCAGCAGAAATGGCACGTTGTAGCGCTCGATCTGCAAATCCCGCTTGTAGACATCGGTGGCAAACGGAAGGGCATCGAGTTCTTCGGTGTGCAGTTGCGGGCGCGGCGCGTTGTGAACGATCTTGCCGTCTTTTTTGTAGCTGGCGCCGAGAATCTGGTCGAGTGGTCTGCCGTGCGCGTATTCGGTCACCGCGTGATCGAATTCCCCGCGGACGATGAAGTCGATATCGTCGCTGGCGTTCAGGGTCTCGTCGGGCTTGATGTGGCCGTGCGGGCCGACGAAGGCCACCTTCATCGAAGGATTGGATTCCTTGATCTTGCGCAGCAACTTGACGTCGCTTTCGAAGCCGACCGTGGATGTGAATAGCACCAGGAATTCGTAGTCCTTGCAGATTTGGACGGTCTGCTGCCAATTAATCTTGTGGGGAGAGGCATCCAGCAGGCGGCTGCCGGGGATCATTCCGGCGGGATAGGCCAGCCAAACGGGATACCAATACGACTCAATTTCACGGGTCGCGGGCCACCGCGAACTGGCTCCGCCATCAAAATTCTCAAAACTCGGCGGATTCAACAGCAACGTCTTCAATACATCCGGCATTCTTCACCCTCAGCCACGTTTTATGGACCGTTCAGCGAGCGTGAACCGGCCTGTCCCTACATGGGCACACTTGACCGGTCGCGTTCGGGTCCCAGGCAGTGTAGATAATAGTTTACCCGAGTTGGTTGCATCCCTACACACGAATCTGCCAATGGCGCGTAAGACGCATCCAAGGGTTAAATGATGCATTAGGCGGGGCTTAGGGGGAGCCGGACTCCTGTATCAATCGGCGAAATTCAGCGCATATTGCACTCATCCACCGACTCGACCAGCAGCTCCCAGATGCGGCCGAGCCAGTCCCGGTGCTCTGGTTTCATGAGCACAGACCGGAGGCAGATCATGGTTGCCCGGTCGTGTTTCATGCCACCCAGACTGGCGGCGAAGAACTTGATTGGCAATTCCGCAACCGCCAGGTGCAAGTTCCTTCGCGCAGCCGCATTGAATACCTTCCGTGACAGCTCGCAAGCCGCATGGATACTTTCTGCGCGGGGCGCGAATACAACGATGTCCAACTCCGGCGGAAAGGGCGTGATGAAACGGGGATCGCTTTGCAAGCGTCCATGGAAATCCAAAGCGGCTCTCCGGCAATCCTCCAACCCGCGCGCAAATTCCCCACCCTTGGCCAGGGGCAACAATTCCTGAGTTGCCCAGAGCGCTGCGGCCGCAGCGCCGGCGCGCGAACACTCCAGGCTGATTTCCCCCAAGTGCAATTCGCGGGAGCTGAAATAGGTGTAGGGCGAATCGTGTTTGTACAACCGGCCGACGCCCGGATCGCGAAACAATACACAACCGCAGCCATACGGCTGCAGGCCGTGCTTGTGCGGATCGATAACCAGGGAATCCACCCGGCCCAGCACATCGAAGGCGTGCCGCGCCGCTTCGCCAAGATTTGAGGCCAAGCCGAAATATCCGCCGTAGGCGGCGTCGGCGTGGATGCGAAAACCAAATTTTTCGCGTAATTCGAGGATCTCGGGCAAGGGGTCGACGGATCCCGTGGCCGTGGTTCCGATCGTTGCAACGACTGTGCCTATGTCACCGCGCGAAAGCTCCTCGCGCAGCTTGCTGAGATCCATGCGGCCCCGCGCGTCGCACTCCACTGCCGCAAACGGTAGCTGCAGCACCGCACTGATCCGTCCATGCGTGTAATGCGCCTGTTCGCTGGCGAGAATTCTCTTCTCAGGAGCCAGCCGGCCGGAAACCCAGAGGGCTTCCAGGTTGGCCATCGTGCCGCCTCCGCACAAATGACCGAGATGTTCGTGCCAGCCAAGCATGGCCGCGATTCCCGCCACCGCTTCCTTCTCCATCGCCGAGGTCGCACGGCCGCCGTCCAGCGCGTGATTGTTCGGATTGATCCACTGCGTCAACGAGTAGGCGAGCCGCGCGACGGGATGCGGAGGTTTGAGCATCTGACCCGCGTATAGCGGATGGCAGTAAGGGTAATTGTCCCGCAGCCGATCAGCCACTGCGCCAAGTACTTCGGAGATGCGGTTTTTCCCCGGGACTTGCCCGGCGAATTCGGGAAGTTCCGCGAAGCCCTCGTCCAAACGGCCCAGCGCTTCCCACAGGAGTTTCAGGTTCTCTTTATCCAGCATGCGTTGGGTTCCTGGCGGGAAATTTGATTTGCGGCATGGAGAAAGCTCTGATTATTCCAGCACCTTGTCCAGTTGCCCCGCGGTCTTGAGCAGATCGAGCTGCGCCTGCTGGCGGCGGAAATTGGCATCTAGATAGGCCATCCACTTATCATTTTCGTCGAGACGCGCTTTTTCGACATCACGCAGGTTCACTTTGCCTTCGCCGAACTGGGACTCCAGCACGGCGACATTCTGCTGCGCCAGTTGCAATTCCAGACGAGCAACCTCTTTGGCGGCATCCGCCTGCTGCACTTTGCGTGATTTCTGGCGCACATCGGCGCTCACCTGGCTGCGCGTGCTGCTCAAATTGATCTTTGCGGCGGCCAAATTGACTTCTGCGAGGTGCACGCTGGCCCGTGTTTTCGCGCTGAAAATTGGAACGTTAATGTTCACACCGGCATTGAGATTGTTGTACTGGAAGCTCTGCGTGATGTTGGTGTAGTTGTTGAAGTTGTATTTTGCGAGAACATCGTAAATGGTGACGAGCTGCAGCGTGGGCCAGTAGCCGCGCTTTTCTCCCTTCAAGCGGAATTCCTTGCCTCTCACGTCGGATTCGGCAGCAAGCAGGCTGGTATTGTTCTGCGTGGCGAGTGCAATCAGGTTGGCACCTTCCTGCTCCGCGGCGCCTGGCAAATCCTCCGGGGTGACCTCCAGTGGCTGATCGGGGGGCAGGCCTAACTGGTTGCGCAAGTAAACTTCGAGTTCATCCTGGCGTCCCTCGAGTTGTAGGATGCGTTCCTGGACCTGGGCGCGCGTGAGCATCGCCTTGGTCACCTCGACTGGAAGTTCAAACCCTTCGCCCTCGCGCTCTTTGGTGACGTCCACAATTTTGTCGGCGCTGTCCTTCTCCGCGCGCAACAACTCCAATGCGTGGCGGACCTTTACGAGTTCCAGGTAACCCGAAGCAACCCGTACCATAACGGCGTTTTTTGTATCCTCCAGAACCGCTCGTTGCGTCTTCACATCCTCTTGTTGTTGTTTCACCAAACCACTGAGCGGGGCGTTGAAGATATCCTGGGTGTACGTGATACTGAACAGTGCCGGTGGCCGGCCGCCGGGGGTTTCCGGCAAGCCGTAGGTGTATCCAGCGCCTGAACCAGCATAGAGGTTGGGGAGAAACTCGGAGTGTGTGAGCTGTGCGTTGTCCTGGGCGGCTTGCACTTGCAGCTTGGCCAACTGGATGTCCTTGCTGTTGGTCAGCGCCAATTCGACGGAGTGTTTCAGCGTCAGCATTACGGGGACGCCATTGGCCACAGGCACGGGCCCCGGCGCCTCCTGCGCAAAGGCCAGCGAGCTACCAGCCAGAAGAATCGCAACAGGAAATGCGTGCTTCAACGCCATACAGTTTCCTCCCACTTCTATTCGTAGCGCAGCGATTCAATCGGCTCGAGGACCGCGGCCTGCTTGGCCGGAAGCCAGCCGAAGAAGAGTCCCGTCGAACATGAAACCAGGAATGCCACAATCACGCTCATCCCGGAAATCGGCACACGCAAATTGCCGGGCAGGACCTGCTGCACGAGCACGGGAATTCCCACGCCGATCAGGATGCCGATCACCGCGCCGCCACCGCTGATGAGAAATGCTTCAATCAGGAACTGCCACATGATCTCGCGCTGCGCCGCGCCAATGGCCTTGCGAATCCCGATTTCCCGGGTGCGTTCCTTCACCGTGACCAGCATGATATTCATGATGCCTATGCCGCTGATCAGCAGCGCGATGAAAGCGATGACAATCAGCACAATGCGCAGCGCCATGGCGATGGTCCGGGCCGTCGCAAGAATTGCCACGAGCGTCTGCACGTCGTAATTGGCTTCCGAGGGATGGCGGCTTTTGAGCAATCGGTTCAATTGACGCGCGACAATGGCGACTTTGTCCGGTCCGCTGGTCTGCACCTGCAACGTGTTGAGAACTTCGGTTCCCGTGTAGTACTTGATCAGCGAGAACGGGATGATGACCGACTCCTTCTGAAGTTCGGACAACCCGAAAGTTTCGGCTCGCTCCTGGAAGACGCCGATGACGGTAAAGGTCAGTTCGCCCATATGGAGTTCGCGGCCCACGGGATTTTCCACGCCAAAGACCTTTTCGGCGAGATCCTTGGTGATGATGCAGACCTTGCTGCGCGACTGCATGTCCGCGGCATCGAAGTAGCGCCCGCGCAAAATAATCAGGCGGCGGATCTGCTGATAGCCATCGGTTACGCCGATCAATCGCACAGGTCGTGTCTGCCCATGCACCACGACGGCCATGGGCAGATCGTCGAAGCCCGCGACCACCACGGCGTCCGGAATCTCCGCCTTCGCCGCTTCCATATCGGCTGGTGTTATCTGGAAACTGAGCGGCTGGGCTTTTTCGGGCGTTTTGATCATCTCCGCCCACACCAGATTCGAACCCATGGCTTCAATGCGGGAGATGACGAATCTCTGGCTGGTCAGGGCAACCGTAACCACCAGCACGATGGAAGCGCTTCCGATGATGACGCCGATGGAGGTGAGCACGGCGCGCAATTTATTGGCGCGCAAAGCGTCCACGGCAACGGCAAAAGCTTCTCGAATATGCATGCGCATGATGTAAGAAAAATCCCGCTTACGGATTGCCCAACTGTTTTACTGCTTCCTGCGCCGGCTTATACTTTGCATTAAGTTTCAGGGCCGCTTCATATTCCGCGCTGGCGCCTGCGGCATTTTTGCGGCGCTCTTCCAATTGGCCGAGCCAATAATGTGCCGTCCAAGGACGCGGGTACTCGGAATTCATCGGGGCCGTCTGCAAATAGTCGCGCAGCAACTTCCCGGCATCGTCCAGTTTCTGCCCCTGCAGGATGAGCGCCACGCCGCGGTAGAACTTTCCACGAGGATCCTGCGGAGCCAGTCGTTCGCCCTGATCCGCGACGGCCAGCAATTGCGCGGCATTTTTGCGCTTCAGGCAGTAGTCACCGATGTCGTAGATGCGCTTCGCGGCCTTGGGTTTGCATTCCAGAGCCTTGGCCATTTCCAAATCCGCGCTTGCATAATCCTTTTTCTGTTCCCGGCAATTGCCAGCTGCGTAATGACCTTCCGCCGCGTCCATGCTCATCAATTTTTGGATGAGCGGCTGCGCCTTGTCTTCGCCGCCGCCGACCATGCCCGGCGCCGCGCAATCGTATTCGATCAGGTTCTGCATGGCTTCAAAGTTGTGCGCGTCAAGCCGCACCGCGGCTTCGAATTCCTTCTGCGTTTTGCGTGCAAAGGAGTAGGCGGAGAGCATGGAAGCATGGTCCGCTTTGGCGCCATACGCTTCGCCAAGCAAGCGATGAATTTCGGAATTTTCCGGGCTGAGGGAAACCGCTTTTTCGCCAGCGCTCACGGCGGCGTCGTACTGCTCTAATTGCAGGTAGGAGCGCGAAAGCAGAGCGTAGAGATCGCCGTTCCGGGAATCAGAGGCGGAAGCGTTTTTCAGAATTTCGATGGATTTGTTGTAGTCGCCCCTGGCGAATGCCTGCATGGCAGCGTCCAGCGCGGAACTGTCCGCCCCGGCAAGCCCGGGCAAGAGCGCCAGGCACAGTACCACTACTCCGATGGCGTTATAAACCCGCACTGCTCCCGCTCGGAACATTGGGGGTCTCCATGTTCACCACACGCACCGTCATGCCGTCATGAAAGTCTGTGTCGCCCGGCAAGGCGATCACATCGTCCTGGCTGAGGCCGCTGACGACTTCATAGTTGGTTGCATCGGCGATGCCAACCTGTATCAGTCGCCGCTCAAGCAGGGAATTTCCGACCCCGCTCTTCACGACGAAGACAAAACTCTGGCCGCCCACCATGTCCACCGTGCCGCGGGGGACGGTGAGCACGTTCAGGCGCTGGCGGGAATTGATGCGCACATTGACATTCGTGTTGGGCAGAAGTTCCAGCTTCTCGTTGTCCACCGAACACAAGAGTTCTCCAACGCTTCGGGAACCCCGCGGGACCACCTGCTTCGGGGCGATTTCCGTGCTCCCCTGCCAGACGCGGGTCGGCAGAGCGTCCCAGGTGATTTTCACCGGAAGGCCCGGCTCAAGGCCGCCCATTTCCGGCTCGTCAATGAAGGCGCGCACGCGCACCTTGTGGAGATCCGCCATTTCCGCCAGCAGATCGCCGACCTTCACGTAATCGCCGGTCTTTACGGGGAGCGCGTACAAGGTGCCGTCCGTGGTGGCGGTGATGCGGCCCTGACGGACTTTTTCCTCGAGCGCGGCGACGTCGCTCTGCGCCTGTTGAACGGCAAGCTCCCCCCGCGAGCTGTCGAGGTGCACCTGGCGGTCAAATTCCTGTTTTGCGGCCTGCAACCGGTTTACTTCGGCTCGCGCCTTGATAAGCGATAGGTCGTTGGATGCCAGCTCGTCTTTAGTGGCCGCGCCTTGCGCTAGCAAGCGCGTCAGGGCGTCCTGATTGCGTTGCAAACGGTCGCGCTCAGCAACCGCTTTGGCCAGGTCGCCGTTCATGCGCGCAGCGTCATCGGGGCGGCCGCCAGCAAGCGACTGCCGAAGGTCATCCTGGGCGCGCAAAAGCCTGGACTTGGCGGCGGCGAGTTGCGCGGCCACGTCCTTGACGTCCAGCTCCAGCAGAAGCTGGCCTTTCTTCACGTTCTGTCCTTCTGTGACATGCACTTTTTGCACAAAGGTATCGAATTGCGCCCGAATGGTGAAAGGCGAAATGGGCTCCACTTTTCCGTTGCTCACGATGGAAGAGACGATGTTCTGCCGCACCGGCCGCACGGCGGCAATTTTAGCCACGGGCTGGCGGCCGCTGACTTTGATCAGTACAAACGCGATGATTCCTGCCAGGAGCAGGAAAAGCAGCGTCCGGTTGCGCAGCTTCTTATCCATAAATTCCTGAAATCGAATTGACCTTTGGCATCAGTTCCGGTGAAACCCAGCGATCTTCCGGCATTGCGGGCGCGCCGGCTTGCGGAATCGGCTCGCGGCCTTTCGGACTGGTGCTACGGATGCTTAACCTAAAGTCTATCAGGAGGTTAGGTGTTTTCTCCACTCTCATCCGCCGTGCCATCAGATGCTTCGAGGGTGCCTGGGGGATGCCGTCAACTCCTTCCTTGCAAAGGTGTTGCGCCGGGCATGGTACACTGTCGGTACCATGGAATCGCCGGTATCTCCGCTCCCTGAAAAAAAGCCGCAGCAGCCCACTGCGGTGGCGTCGCCGGTTCTGCATCGCGTCTGCATCCAGTGCAACAACATGTTCCGCGTGACTCCCGACAAATTCGATGCCAGGCAGTGCCCAAACTGTCACAAGGGCTAGCGGTCCTCCCTCTCGAACTTGCGGTCTGGCATGCCGGGGAGAATTCGCCTTGCTGTGATATTTTCCGGAGTGCTTCCGCGTATAGTAAGGCAGCAAGCGGTGCGTCCAGAAAACCAATTCAAAACGAGGTTCTGCTCGTGATCGAAACGCGGGGACTAAGCAAACGGTTCCAGGACAAGAAGCGAGGGGAAATTCGCGCCGTCGACAGCGTGAGTTTCACCTGCAAGCCCGGGCAAATCTATGGCCTGCTGGGCGCCAACGGCGCGGGCAAAACCACCACATTGCGCATGCTGGCAACCATCCTGGAACCCAGCGACGGCACGGCCATCGTCTGCGGCCATGACGTGATCGAAGAACCCGAGAAGGTGCGTGCCAACGTAGGTTTTCTTTCCACGGCAACCGCGCTTTACCCGCGGCTGACGGCGCAGGAGATGGTGGAATACTTCGGCCAGTTGAATGGAATCTTTGGCGTCGAATTGAAAAAGCGCGTGGACGAGATCTTTAGCTGCCTGGACATGAACACTTTCCGCGATCGCCGCTGCGACAAGCTTTCCACCGGCATGAAGCAGAAGACCTCCATCGCCCGCACGCTGATCCACGATCCGCAGGTGATGATCTTCGACGAGCCCACGCTGGGCCTCGACATCATGACTGCGCGCACGATTATCGAGTTCATCCGCGAGTGCCGGCAGCGCGGCAAGACGGTGATTTTTTCCACGCACGTGATGAGCGAAGTGGAAAAGCTCTGCGATGTCATCGGCATTATCCATAACGGCAAACTTCTCGCGGAAGGTCCTCTCCCCGAGCTCCGCCGGAATTATTCCGAGAATGACCTGGAAGAAATTTTCGTAAAGGTCGTTGGCCCGCACTGCGCCAGCGCGGAGGCATGATCGCCATGAATCTGCAGGCCATTGGCGTCATTTACCGCAAGGAGCTGACCGAATGGGTCCGCGACCGCCGCACGCTGATTTCCACGGTGGTGGTGCCGCTTTTGCTCTTTCCGGTCCTTATTCTTGGTTTCAGCTATCTTGCCGTCCGCCTGGTTGGCCAGGCCCAAAAGGAAATTCCCAGCGTCATGATTATCGGCGGAGAGGATTCGCCCGGAGTGGTTGCGGCGCTGCAAAAAGTGGACACGCTGAAAATCGTGCCGTATTCCGCGGACTGGAAAAATCAGATCTCCGAAAAAATAATCCGCGCTGCGGTGGAGATTCCCCAGGGGTTTCAGACTTCTCTTGACACCAACGAAGACAAAACAGTCACGATTTACTTTTACGAGGGAGAGATCAAATCTTCGTTCGGCGCAGAACACATCGAAAAATCCCTGAAGGACTATCGCGATCAGGTGGTGAAAGATCGGCTCGCAGCCAGGAGCCTGGCCGCCTCGATTCTGACGCCCTTCGAAATCAAGCAGCAAAACGTCGCGCCCCCGGAAAAGGTCAGTGGCGCCACGGTCGGCGGCTTTATCGGCTACCTGGTGATCTTGCTTTGCATGACGGGGGCCATGTATCCCGCCATCGACCTGACCGCCGGCGAAAAGGAACGCGGCACGATGGAGACCATTCTTTCCAGTCCCGTCTCCCGCGTGAATCTCGTCCTCGGAAAATTCCTTCTGGTGCTCAGCGCCGCGCTGGCGACGGCGGCGCTTTCCGTCCTATCGATGGGTATTTCGTTCGCCGGCATGAAGCACTTCAATACCTCGGTCCAGAGCGGACGCGGCGAAGCGGCCGCGCTTGTTTTGCAATTGGGCCCCAAGCCGGTGCTGCTCATTTTTGCCATGGCCCTGCCGCTGGCCGTTTTCTTTGCCGCGGCATTGATGACCATTGCCCTGTTCGCCAAAACTTATAAGGAAGCGCAAAGCTATCTCACCCCGATGACCTTCGTGGTGGTCATCCCCGCGGTGGCCTCTCTTCTCCCGGGAGTGGAACTGACGCCCAAACTCGCTCTCGTCCCCATTCTTAGTAACAGCCTGGTGTGCAAGGAAATCATTGCCGGTACCTATCACTGGAACTCCATCGCACTTATCTTCGGCTCCACTTGCTTGTATGCGGCGATTGCGCTGTTTCTTGCGGTGAAAATGTTCCAGCGTGAGGATGTACTGTTCCGCTCCTGAGCCGATTCCCGCCGGCCGCCGTCCAAACGAAGGAAGCCGCCGGCGGGGAACAAACCTCCCGGCCAATTCGTTTCTTCCACTGAGATGATTCGCCTTCTGCGCATAGTCGCGATCCTCGCGTTCGCTCCGCCGCTGCTGGCGGCGGTGATGGGCTGGCTGGCGGCGCCGAATTTTCTGCACCCCGCGCGGCGCCCGTTGACTCCGGATCTGCTGCGCGAAGCGGATGCTTCTTTTGCGGTTACGCGCTCGCACCGCGAGGATTTTCAGGTGACCGCCCCGGATGGCGCGATCCTGCGCGGCTGGAAGGTGCGCCCGCCGAATCCGAACGACTCCTGGGTACTGTTGTTCCACGGCGTTGCTGACAACCGCATCGGCGTGATCGGCCAATCGGAGTTTCTGCTGCGCGCCGGCTATAGCGTGATGATGATGGACGCGCGCGCGCACGGGGAAAGCGGCGGCGCGATGGCCACCTACGGCTGGCTGGAGCGTTACGACACGCACCCTATCGTCGATGCGCTCGAAAAGGAAGAACATCCGGCTCACCTGTTCGCGCTTGGCGAATCCATGGGCGCGGGGATCGCCTTGCAATCGGCGGCGGTGGAACCGCGCATCGAGGCCGTCGTCGCCGAAGCGCGGTTCGCCAGCCTTCGCGAGGCTTCGTACGACTACGCTGGGCCTCAGGAATATCCGTTGCTGGGGAAGATTCTGTTCGCCCCGGGAGCGTGGATGATGCTGCGCCGGGGCGGACAACTGGCGGGATTCCCCGCGGCTGACGTTTCCCCGGAGAAGGCGATGGCTTTCCGCCCGATTCCGGTGCTGCTGATCTGCGACCTGGCGGATACCACGCTTCCCTGCCGTCATGCCGAGCGGATCTACGCCGCCGCGCGCGGGCCGAAATCGCTCTGGATGGTGCCGGGAGCGTTTCATACGGCGGCCCTGGGTTTCGCGCCGGTGGAATTCCGCCGCAGGGTATTGAGCTTTTATTTGCAGACTCGGGCTAGCCGCTGAGCGGCCAGTGGGGTTCCTCAACAGCGGATTTTTCGGGTGCGGCATCTTCCACGTCGCCCAGCCAGCGATCGCTCAACTGGCGCACCGCCTCGCGCATGCGTACCGCCAGATCGGCGATGATTTCCAGGCGCTGGAGATTGTTAGCTCCGAGTTCCAGGCGGCCCCGGCGTACCTCGAGGAGCAAAAGTTCGGCGTTACCCAGAATACCCGTGAGTGGATTATTCAATTCGTGGCGCAGCACCTCCCCGAAGTCGCGGCCACCCAAAGCGAGGTCGCCCAGCGAGACACTAGGCCTTTGCGACAGATCGTTTTGCGATTTGCGAGGCGTCTGCGCGGCCGCAAGCCGCAGGCGGCGCCCCGCGATCGTGACGGCCGACGGGACGCACAGCGCGGATCGCGGCACAAAATCGATCTCTCCCATGGCTTCCTGGGACAAAATCGCGGAACGGTCCTCTTCGTTTCCGATCCAAACCACGGGCGCGTGACCGCCCAGGAGGGAAAGAGTAGCGGCAATCGCCGCGCGCCGCTCCCGAAGCGCCGCCTGACCGGCCAGGACACGATCTTCAGCCAGGATCACCCCCGGCGTACCGCGCTCAAGAACGAGACTGGCTGCTTCGAACGAATAGGCGCAGGTGACGCGAAGTCTGGGGTGCTTCCTTTGCAATTCACGGCGGGCCTCCTGGCAAAACTCCTCGGTGCCGATCAGGAGAATCGTTTCCGCCTCTCGCCGAAGGCAGGCATCGCTTGAGTTCTCCGGCGGACTGTGCATCCTGAATCCGTCCTCTTGCACGGTTCGTGTTCCTTCCCTAAAGCAATTCGCGAACGGCGCGGCTCAATTCCTCGACGCGAAAGGGCTTTGCGACATACGGCAACCGGTGACGCTCCAGGAATTCCTGCGTACTGGGGGCCACCACGTCGCCGGTCACAAACAGCACGTGATCCTGAAGCGGGTTGTGCCGCTGTCCGAGCGAGTGAAAAAATTTCTTACCGTCCATGCCTGGCATCTTCAGGTCGCAGATCACCAGGTCGTAGGTCTCGCGTTCTGCGCGTGCCAGGGCCGCATGGCCGTCGCGGAGAACGTCCACGCGCATGCCTTCGTCGCGCAGCACATCGGCAATAAGCCCGCCAACGGTGGGCTCATCCTCGACTACCAGCACCTTCGCGGCGCGTGGCCCGCCTCGCTGCCGGCTGCCTTCCCAACCTTGCCCGGGTGGAAAGCGGAGCAGTTCGGGCTCCGGAAGCGGCGGCGCATCACTCGCGCGCAGCGCGGGGAGTTCGACGAGAAAGCGCGTGCCGCCGCGCGGAGCGCTTACCACGTTGACTGTCCCGCCGTGCTGTCGCACAAAACCGAGCACAATGGCCAGCCCCAGGCCGGTTCCCACGCCTGGTGGCTTGGTAGTAAAAAAGGGATCGAAGATGCGCGCTTGTATCGCCCCGGGAATGCCGGGGCCGTCGTCCCAGACTTCCAGCCGCACGCGTCCCTCGCCGGCGGACACGGTTCGCACACCGATCAGGCTGCCCTTGCCGCTCTGCTCGATAGCCTGCTGGGCGTTCTGGAAAAGGTTTAGCAAGACCTGCTGCAACTGCCCGAACTCCCCTTCGACCGCAGACAGGCCGGGTTCTTTTTCGATGACCAGGCGGATGGGACCCCCGGAGAGCGCCGCGCGCATCAGCTCTGCCGTGCGGTCCACCAGATCGTTCACCGAAAGCTTCTCTCGCACACTGCGGGTTTCCCCGGAAAGGCGCAGCAGTTGACGCAGGATTCCGGTGGCGCGTTCCGCTTCTCCCAAGATTCCGCGCAACTCGTTCTGGACTTCGGGGCCGGCAGCGGCAAAACGGGGCAGAAGGCGCTGTGCGTAGCCCAGAATCGTCGTTAGCGGATTGCTGAGGTCGTGCACGATGCCGCTGACGCGTTGGCCCAGAGAAGCGAGCTTTTCCGTCTCCGCCATCCGTGACTGAAACATCCGGCGCGCGGTCATCTCTCGATAGACTTCCACCCTCCCAAGCCGCCGGCCGTTGTCCCCGGTAATCTCCCGCGTGCATCTTTCGATGGTCTGGAGCACTGGCCAGTCCATCTGCAGCTCTTCCTGCGTCTCCCCCCCCGGTGATTCCGCCAATTCCCGCCAGTTCCGCTCGAACGCTTCAGGGTCCCGGGCGTGCCGAGCGGCCAGACGAACCAGATCCTCGAAGGTTCCAGCGCCCGCGGCCTCCTCTCCCGTGAGACCCAGCATCCGGTGGAAGCGCTCGTTGACCGCACGGACCCGGCCGGCTTCGTCAAAAAGCACTACCCCCTCCTCCATCCATTCGACCGTTTGCCGTAGTTCGATTTCAACTTCTTCGCGCGTGCGTTCGCGCGGGAAGCGCGCCACCGGATGCAATCCCACAGCGAGAAATTCCCCGGCCGCGAGGTCCAATCGGCGGCACTCCACCAATGTGCCGTTTTTCAGCTCGGCCTGTAAGATCTCTCCGCCAGATTCTCTTTTTCCTGGCGTGGAGGAAGGTTCCAGGAGCCAGTGATGGACGCGTTCCCATTCTCGCGACCGGAACATCTCCGAGAAGCGCAAATCCACCTTCCCCGAATGGGCCGCGATCGTTGGGGCAGGGGGATTTAAGAGTGCCTTCGCGCCCCGGCTGGCCCCGCGGAGGAATCCACCCGCGTCAAGCAAGACCACTGGCTGATCACTCGATTCGAGGAGCGACTGACGCCAGTGCTCCAACTCGGCTTGTTCCGCGAGCCGCGCCTGGTGTTGAAGCACCCGCGCCGCCAGCAATGCGCGGCCTTCCAGCCGTTCCATGGTCTCGGAATTGGCGCGCTGCGGCGGAAGGCCGGCGAGTAGTACGCCCCTCACGACCCCATCGCAGGCCAGGGGAAAAGCGACGATGCGCCCAATATCGCGAGCGAGCGGCAACGAGGTAGGTTCCGCTCCCACGATTTGCCGCGTTTCGACGGCGCTGCGCCAGAACATTTCCAAAGGCCCCTGCTTGACGCTGTGAGCCCACGCAGGCTCTCCGCTGAGCGCACTGACTTCGAGGCGTTCTTCTCCTCGCGCCGCGGACGGAGCCCCCACAGCGAGGCCCACGTGCCGCTCACCGATCAGCGCAAAGATGGTTCCCAAGCCCAGTGGGCTTTCGCAGCTGGCGCAGGATTCCGCGATCTCCCGCAATAGTTGTACGGCAGGGACGTCCGCGGCAATCCCCATGTGGATGCGGGAAGCGATCTCCAGATCAGCCTTGTGTTCCTGAGCTAATCGGGCGTGCTCTTCCCATTCCAGCGCGAATCCGAGCTCGGCCGCGACCTCTTCCGCAGTTTCGAACGGCAAGGTGGCTGCCGCTTCTTGCGTTGCCAACAGCAGGACACCGCGCAATTCGCCGGCGGCAAGCACCGGAACCCAAATGCCCCGGCGCATACCCATGGTGGGGCCGGCGATCGGCGCATTGGAATTTGCCTCCTGGGTGAACTCGACGATCTTCCCGGCAGCAAGATCGTCGAGGGGAAGCAGCGACTCGAGTACGAGGAGCATCCACTCGCCGGAGCTGTAACCATCCACCGAATCACGCACCTCTCCCCGCATGACCTTTTGTTTTTCCAAACCTGGTGTGCCGCCAGCGCCGGAATCGAGCCACACTCCGCAGCGGTCCGCGCCTCCCGCCGCTAGCAACTTAAGCAAGGCCGCGTGAAGCCAAACGTCGTGGCCAGCCTTATTACGTGCCGCTTGCACTACACTTCGAGGCTGACGCTCTAACAGGCTTCTGCCCCGATGTTTTACAGCGAGCACGCGCATTCCCTCGACTTTCGTCTGCGTGCTTGCTATGCACTGGCGAAGCCAAAACAAAGACTGGCCATGTTGTTGTCAATGCGAGGGTTACGCGGAATGAGACTATTTCAAGTCGAGAATTGTCTGCCTATTTTTCCGATTTGACACGCCCCGCCACCATTCAGGCGTCGGCGCGCTCGATTTGGTACTGCTTCAGCTTGCGATACAACGTCGTTTTGCCAATACCCAACATGCGCGCGGCGGCCTGCTTGTCTCCGCCGGTTTGCCGCAATGTGCTGAGAATGGCGCGGCGCTCCAGTTCATCGAGAGGCAGCACCTCTTCTTTTTCTGGGGCGCGGTCCGTCGTCGGATATTGCAAGCTGGTCGGAAGATCATTCACGCTCAGGAACGGGCCGCTGCCAAGCGCGACGGCGCGCTCGATTGTGTTTTCAAGCTCGCGCACGTTGCCCGGCCAGTCGTAAGCCATCAAGCGGCGCATGGCGTCTTCGGTGAGTTCGCGTGTCATTTCGTCGTGGTGCGAAAATTTTTCCAAGAACGAAGTCACCAGCAGCGGAATGTCGCTTTTGCGTTCCCGCAACGGCGGCAACTTGATCTGCACGACGTTCAATCGAAAGTAAAGATCCTGGCGGAACGTGCCGTTCTTGATGCCAAGCTCGAGGTCCCGGTTGGTGGCCGCCACGATGCGAATATTGATCGGACGGCGCTCCGTGGAGCCCACGGGTTTGATTTCGCCTTCCTGGAGCGCGCGCAAGAGTTTCGCCTGCATCTCCAGGCTCATCTCGCCAATCTCGTCCAGGAAAAGCGTCCCGCCGTTGGCCGCTTCCATCAGTCCCTGCTTGGCTTGCAGGGCTCCGGTAAATGCGCCGCGCGTGTACCCGAACAGTTCCGATTCGATCAGCGTGGAGACCAGCGCCGAACATTCCACCGGAACGAAGGGCTTTTCCTTGCGCGGGCCAAGATAGTGGATGCTGCGAGCCACGAGCTCCTTACCCGTGCCGCTTTCGCCAAGAATGAGCACCGGGTGGTCGCGCAGGGTCACCTTCTCAATCAAGCGGTAGACCCGTTCCATGCGCGGGGACATTCCGATCAGGCCCCCGAATCCCGGGCGCGCGCGGACCTGCTCTCGAAGCATACGGTTCTCGCGGCGCAATTCCACGCCGTGCACCACCTGCTCCAGACGCGCCCGGAGTTCCTCGACGCGAAATGGTTTTGTCACGTAATCAGCCGCGCCCATCCGCGTGGCCTGCACCGCGGAATCGATGGTGCCGTACTGTGTGAGCATCACCACAGCCATGTCGGGGAAAAGACGCGTGACCCTCCGCAGGAGTTCAAGCCCGCTGGTACCCGGCAGACGGAGATCCGTGAGCAGAATGTCGATGGGAGAAAGTTCCAGAATCTCCAGTGCTTCTTCGGCGGTGCTTACGTCGAAGACTTTCATGCCTGCTTCCTCGGCGATTGTCCGGCAGATGCCGCGGACATGTTCATCGTCGTCCACAACCAGCAGGTGCACCGGTGGCAGCCCCTGTTCGGCGCGTTCCTCCCTGCCCAGAGCAAACATTCCCGCGGACTTTTCAAATTCCATGCCCACAGACCGCCCTACGCGCGTCTCCGCCATTGCTCCTCTCTTTGGGAAACGGGGCGCCCTGAAGTGGGGGTAAGGAGAGTCACAGGGCGGGACCAGTTCCCATTCCGGGAACTTCCCCTCCCTTCTAGTTCAGAATGGTGTTATTGTCAAGTCTGTAATTATCTAAGTTAGATTTTTAACGAACGTGTACCAAATTGGAATAGGAGATGGTTCACTCTGGCATGGCTTGTGTCCCGCGTTTCGGCTTTCTTCGGGTGCTGGTCGATGGACTCACGGCCGGCCCGAACCAGTGCGCCACGTGGCTTTCCAGGCGGAGAACACCCTCGCTCTGCGACCCAAGCACGATTTCGCCAGGTTTCGTTTCCGCCATTCCGCTGAACCGGCTGCGTTCCGCGTCCTGGTCCAGGCGAGACCAGTTGCCCATCCCGTCCGGAGATAGATACACACCGCCTTCCTGCAGGGTGGCCAGCAATCCTGAGGAGGTCCTCCATTCGTGTTCGACCACCCCGGCCGGTAAGCCATCCCGGGATAGTGTCCAGTGCTCCCCAGCGTCCGGTGTGACATAGAGTCCCTCGCTGGTGGCGAGGCAAAAGCCCGGACCGTCATGGGAGTCTCCCAGGATTCCCTTGACTTCAGGAAGGCCGGGCGGGAAGCTTCGCCACAGCGCCGACTTCCCCGCGTCACGCGAGAATCCAATCTTCCGTTCGCTTGCAACGGCGAAAACTTGTCCATCCGGCGAGACCCATAGCGCCGAGACCGATTTCGCCGAGGCAAAGGCGGACAGCAGTTCGCAACTGCCCTGGCGGGTACATTTCAAAACGCCTTCCGGCGCAGGGAGATAAGCATAATTGCCCGAGAAGATCAGGATTCCTCTGGAGCGCACGGCAACACGGCGAACCCCAAGTGATTTCGTTGCCACGCCTCTGTGGAACCTCGCGGGCAAGGCGTAAGTCGCTTTCCAGGGTTTCCAGCCTCCGCTTTCTCCGGATGCGAGCCAAAGCGTCCCGTTCGAAAGCTCCGCGAACCAGCCCCAAGGGCCCCCGTAAATGCGGGAGATGCGGTCCACACTCCAACCACTGGTCCCGGTTGCTCTTGGCGAATCGGGAGGCAGGGAGCTCCAACTCCTTCCTGAATCGCGGCTTTCCAGAAGTTCCAGGCCGTTACTTTGCAAAAGCAATAGGAGGCGCGAGGGATCATCCGGATCGCCGACCATCTGCATCGCAATCTGATGTGCAAAACCCCGATTGGAATCCATAAACGTTTTGCCGCCATCCTCGCTGATCATCACACCCTGTGCTTCGGTACCGATAACAATCCTCAGCGCCGCTTCCCCCGCCGCCGGAAGGACCGCGACCCCGTTGACCACCCATCCGTCTGGAGTTGTGCGCAACCAACTTTCTCCGTCGTCGCGGGTGACCCAGAGGCCCTCCGTCGTTGCCGCAAAGAGCGTTCCCGGATGCTGCGGATCCTGCACAATGGCCTGCGTTCGGCGGGCGGCATAGGGAATGCCCTGCATTTTGATCCACAGGTCTCCGCGGTTTTCACTGCGATAGATTCCAGAGCAGGCGCTGAGATAAACGCGCGCGGGATTCCGGGCGTCCACGCGTATGCTCATGATATCGGAGTCATCAATCAGCCCGGTGGCGATGGAACTCCAGTTTCTGCCGCCGTCGGTGGTTTTCCAGGGCAAGTGGTAAGTTCCCGCGTAGATGATTTGCGGATTGGCGGGATCGATGGCCACGGAATCCAGGTTGCGCAGCTCAGGATCGCCTGCCGGGGAAATGCGTTCCCACGTTTCACCGGAATCCACAGAACGAAACACGCCGCTGCGCGTCCCCGCAACCAGCAACCCCGCCTGAGAAGGAGAAAATTCCAGCGCGCGGACGGCTTCTCCTTGCAAGCCCGAGGGTTTCCACGTGCTGCCTCCGTCTTCGCTGCAAAACACGCCGCCGCCAGCACCGGCTTCCTGAAACCATACGGCCGCGAATACCTGCTTTGGCTCCCGAGGGTTCACAGCAAGCTGCGCAACGATAGCGTCCGTCCGGAGGCCGACACGGCCGCGAAGGCTCCAGTGCCCGCCGCGATCCTGACTTACAAAAACATGGCCGTCATTCGTGCCAAGGTAGAGTGTGTCACCAGAATCCGAGGCGAGCGAAATCACCATGCCGCCCGGCGGTCCCAGGCGCTCCCAGGTTTGCGCGGAAAGCGGCAGGCTGTTGGCAAATATCAATAGCGAGAAAACGGCGAGCTTCACGGAAGCGGAAGGACCCCTTTTCATTCACATACAACCTGAGCCGGAAAACAACCGGGCTCCCCGAAACTGGGTTCGGAGAGCCCGGTTGAAGGATTCCTGATTCCTGCCCGGTGCAAGCGATGCCTCGCCGGCGCCGAGGAAGCAGAACTAGTAAGTAGCGCCTTCCGGCACGAAGATGAAGTCCACGCGCCGGTTGCCCTTCTCCATGCCCTTTTCGGTGGACGGAGTCCCGACGCGGGTGGAGATGCGCGAAGCATCGATGCCCTTTTCGCCAAGATATTTCTTGGCGCCGTCGGCGCGGACTTGCGCCAGCTTGGCGTGATTGGGTTCCTTCGGATCGGCATAGCCGACTATTACCAGCTTGGCATTGGGTTCGCTCTTCAGGCGGAGGGCAACGTCATCGCCCACGCGCTTGCAAGCGTTGTCGAAACGCCCCGCGCCAACCTTGGTGTAACCGCAATCGCCGACTTTGGAAGCCTGCGGCGGCGGGGCCGGCTGCTGCACGTCCACGTTGGTAGTCGCACTGGTGCGGCCGCCGCGCCCGTCATCTGCCGTGCAGATAACTGTGTAGCTGCCGGCGGAGAGGCCGGTGGAATCGAATTCCGCAGTCGGGCCATTGCCGGAAATCTGGCCGCCCGTAGCGGAGTAGCTGTAGGTCAGCGGATCGTTGTCCGGATCGCTGGCCGTGGAGATAATCTTCACGCGCTCACCCGCGATGATCGGATTGCGTTCGGGGGCGCAGGAAATCACCGGAGGCCGGTTGGGCCGCTTCGCAACCGCGATGTCAACCGAGCAAGTCGCGTTGCCGCCATGACCGTCGTCCACCTTCGCGCTGACCGTGTAGGTGCCAATCGCGAGTCCCGAAGGATTCCAGCGCACGTCAGGTCCAGTGCCGTCGACGGTGCCACTGGTGGCCGTGTAGGCGTAGGTCAGCGGATCGTTATCCGGGTCGCTGGCGTTCACGTGAATCGCCACGGGAGTAGTCGTTCCCTCGTAGACAGACGTGGGGTCCGCCGAACATGCCGCAACCGGCGGCCGGTTTGGTTTCGGCGGAGCCGGTGGATAGGCCCAACGCAATACAACGCCGCTACCGATGCGGAAATTATTCTGACGGCCGTCCGGGCTCACCAGGGAGCCGGAGAAGTTCGTGAGGAGGTAATCGGCCTGGAAGAAGCGCCACGCGAGATACTTGGTAAGGATCACGTCCACGCCGCCGCCAGCCGCCAAGGCAAAGGAACTTTGCGAACTGTCGCCGCTCACTTGCGAACTGCCGTGCGCCGCGCCGAACAACACTTCAGCGAAGGGAACGAAGTGCTCAAAATGCCGCCAGTTCAAACGCGGGCCGAACAAGTAGGTCTGCATGTTGCCACTGATGCTGGAAGGAGTGTAGCTGCCATCCGGGTTCAGCACATAGATCTGGCGATCAAAGCGGTAGCCGCCTACTTCACCGACCAGCCCCAGCCACTTGTTCACGTTATATGCGAACGAACCGGTGGCGCCCAATTGATTGAAGTTTCGGAACGAACACGGGCAAAAATTGATGTAGCTGAACATGCCCGCGACTTCATACTTGGGCGTCAGCAATCCCCAGGCGTGCCGATTCCAGGGGTTGTTATTCCAATCCGACATGGCGTCGGCAGGCATCGCCGCAGCAGCCGGCATCGGGAACAGTGTTGGCGACGCAGGCGCGATGCTGAAATCGTGCGCGGTAATCGCGTTTGAAAACTCCGAATTGTTGCTGTGGTTTGCTGTGCTCGCATCTTTCTGCTGCGCACAGATTGGCAGGGCAAGCAGAGCGCCCATTGCCAAGGTTGCACACCATTTGCGCATTGTTTCCTCCATAAATGAAGCAAGAAATCCCTTCTGTTCCTCGCGTCTGCCTGTTGCTGATTTCAACTGCTGCGCTGGAGGCGACGCAGGATGGCGCGCAGCATCCGACTTGCTTCTAAAATTCGGGGCGGTTTCACACGTGGCCTGCTCGCACTTGAAACAAGCTGTGGAAAGAAGCAAGTTGCTGCGGTTGAAAGCATATTCCATAAGTTCATCATTCTGCAAGTACTTCATGCGGCCAAACGGGGGTCGAGCGAGCCTCCTGGTTCCAAAACCCCCATCGAACCTTCTCCGGGTGCGCTACACTACTTTGCCTATGACCATCAGCATTCTGGACTTGGATTGGACCGGGAAAGGGCGTTGCATCGCCAGCGCCCTCATCCGCTCTGAGGATTTCGCAGCGCTCGTTGATCCCGGGCCAGGGTCGACAATAGAGAATCTGCGGGAACGACTCGCCGCACATCACCTAAGAGTTGCCGACTTAAACGTGATATTGCTCACTCACATCCACTTGGATCATGCCGGGGCGACGGGAGCCTTGGCCCGAGAGAGTCCGGGGCTCCGCGTGTACGTTCATCGCCGGGGCGCGCCGCATATGGTTGATCCTACAAAACTTCTGACCAGCGCAGAGCGTCTTTACGGAACGGAGATGAAGCCTCTGTTTGGCGAGTTCTTGCCGGTTCCCGAGAGCAACCTCGAGGTTCTGGAGGGTGGGGAAACTCTTGCCCTGGGTGAACGGGAGATGCAGGTCCTTTATACACCGGGTCATGCCTCGCACCACGTTACGTACTTTGACCCAGCGGACCGGGTAGCATTTGTGGGGGACACTGCGGGTATTTGTATCGAGGGAAATCGCTTCGTTCTCCCCGCCACGCCTCCACCGGACATTTCCTTCGAACTTTGGGAAGCCTCCCTCGATGCAATCGGGCAGCTCTATCCACGGCGCCTCTTTCTGACCCATTTTGGCTTTTCCGATCAAGCAGACCAGCATCTGAAGGCTTACCGGGAGCGTCTAAGACAGTGGGACAAACTATCCCGGGAAATTCTCGCTCGGGGCAACGATCAAATGGAAGCGGTGAGAGATTTCGCCCGCTCGGTCGCCGCAGAGGCCGCTGAATTCTTAACTCCGCAAGAGCTTTCGCACTATGTATTCAATGGCGCGTTGCAGCTTTCCTGGCTGGGACTAGCGCGCTACCACCAGAAACGTGCAGAGAAAAACGCCTGAAATTTTCGCCGAATTATTTTCCGTCCTTGTCCAAATGCAGGCCGAATTCTCGGTGGGTGGCCAGCAGAGCTTTCCTGACGTCTTTTTCCTCGATCACGAAGGAGATATTTGTTTCCGAAGAGCCCTGGGCGATGGCGATTATATTCACGTTCTCCTTGCCTAGCGCCTGAAACGTGCGCCCGGCGATTCCTGGCGTGCCGCGCATGTTCTCCCCGACGACGGCGACGATGGCGATGTTGGGGTCGACGTTGATGTGCTCCACTTTTTCGTGCTTCAGATCCTGCGCAAACTCCTTGCGAAGGGCTTCAATCGCGCGTTCGGCATCCCCTGAGGAAACGATGAAGCAGATGTCATTCTGCGAGGAAGATTGCGAAATCAGCAACACATTGGCGCGCGTTTCGGCAATGGTGGAAAAGGTGCGGCCGACCACGTCCGGAAGGCCCACGATTCCCGGCCCACCGAGACTGATGAGTGTAACATCGCGAATGGCCGTCAGGGCTTTTACACCTCCGTTGCGTCCCCCCTTTGGCGTGATTTCCGTCCCGGCCTTTTCTGGGTCAAAGCTGTTGCGAATCCACACGGGAATTGCCGCTTCAACCACGGGCTTTAACGTTTTCGGGTGCAGCACTTTTGCGCCGAAGAACGCCAACTCGGCGGCCTCGCGATAGGTGATGTTGGGGATGGTGCGGGCTTCACCGATCAGGCGCGGATCGGCGGTCAGCACTCCTTCAACATCGGTCCAGATAATGACCTCCGTGGCATCCAGCGCTGCTCCAAGAATAGTGGCGGAGTAATCGGAACCGCCGCGACCCAGCGTGGTGAGCTCCCCCTCACGCGTTGCGCCGATGAAACCCGTTACAATCGGAACAATCCCTTTCTCGAGCATGGGGAAAATCCGCGCCTGGGACTTCTCCCGGGTCTCTTTCATCAGCGGATCCGCGCCCCCATGGAAGTCGTCGGTGACGATCAGGTCGGAGGCCTCCAGCGGCTCGCTGGAGAGCCCCGTTTCCTTCACCGCTGCGGCCACCAAGGGAGCAGAGAGGCGTTCGCCGAGGCTGGAAATGGCGTCCAGAGTGCGCGGCGACAATTCACGCAGCAACGCGGTGCCTTCGCAAAACCGGCGGCCTTCGGCCAAAACTTCCTTCATCTTTTCAATGACTTTGGCGCGCTCGGCTTCGTTCTTCACCACGGCGGCAAGCGTGCTCTCATGCTTCGCCGCAAGCTCCTCGAGTATGGTGATGGCGGCCTTGGCGTTGCCACATTGCGCGGTTTTCGCGGCTTCGATCAGGCGGTTGGTGACGCCGCTCATCGCGGAAACGACGGCCACGCACTTGCCCGCGCGGGCGCCCGCCGCAACAATTTGTGCCGCGCGGAGGATACAAGAAGCATCGCCCACCGACGTCCCGCCGAATTTCATGACCTGCAACGCCGACTTCATGACTCTCCCCTTCAATGCTAGCCAAGCTACACCACTGTGCTGGCCAAGCCTCTCTATTCTACGGTTTGGTCTTTGAATTCCACGTGACTTGCTGTATCGAATTTTTCAATTCGATACATTGGGTTCTTACCGCCTGCCGGCGCAGGAGGCCCCAGCTGCCCCCTATGACTACCAGGGGAATTAATGAGCATGGGCGATGAAGGGCGTATTGCGCGGATTAGACAGGAGCGGAGGTGGCATCCTCCGCCGCCGGAGTGGCGGCAGGAGCAGGAGGCGGAGTCAGCGCCGCAAGCCGCGCCGAAAGAACATCCGCCAGGAGATCAATGACTTTTTTCGCGGCAGAACCATCCGCATCCCGATCCGGGTTGTATTGCGCAATATCCAAACCCAGAAGATTCTTTTCTTTTCCAAATTCCGTGAGCGCCGTGCGCACTTCCGCGAGGGACAGCCCGCCGGAATCCGGGACGTTGGTAGCGGGAAATTCTTCCTGGGCAATCACATCCAGGTCGAGGTGAATCACAAATTCGCGCGCCTGGGCATGCAGACGGAGCAATGCGTCTTGCGCCGATTTTTCCGCGCCCATGGCCTGAATTTCCATCGCAGAAACATGCCGCATCGGAGAGCGCGAGAGGAATTCCCGCTCCGCCGAATCCATCCGTACAAGGCCGTATATCAGCGTGTCCGGTTCGCGAACCAGAGGCGGCTCGCCCCAAAAACGAACCAGTTCCGGCGCACCCTTCCCGATGATCCCGGCGAGGGCCATGCCATCAAGACGGCCGGAAGGCGTGGTGGCCGGCGTGTTCAAATCCGCGTCCCGATCGAACCAAAGCAAACTGAGTTGCTTGTAGTAACGGCGCGCCCCGGCCAGCACCGCCAGGATTTGCGTGCAGTCTCCCCCGAGCACAACTAGCAACGCGCCGGATTTAATGGCGATTTCCGCGCGAGGCCTCAGGTCATGCAATGCGGCCACAATTTCAGTGACGTTGCGGGAACGCTTGTGTTCTTCGTCTTCCGCAAACAAACGCGGCGTGCAATCGCCGAGATCGGTAACCTCATAACCAACGGATTGCAGGCGCTCGACAAGCCCCGCGGCGCGAAGCGCGGCGGGAGCTCTCTCGCTTCCAGCCAGAAAGGAAGCGGCGCTGGAGGGCGCACCGAGGATGGCAAGCTTGTTCGGCTGACGGACGATTTTGACCGCCAAGGTATGCTCCTTGTGCTGCGGAAATCGTATGGCCAATTACCGATGGCCAATAGAGCGAACTGCCGGGAACGGGCGGATTTTGCCGGGAAATACCCTGCCCCGGCAATACTTGAAAGTTGTGACGGACGCGCCTGGCCGGGGTTAGCGGCGCGGCGCCGGTGCGATGGACTGCAGCTCCGGAGGCAGCGTAAAACGCACGTCCTCACGAATTAGGTCCAGATCGCGCTGGTCCGTAAAACCAAACTCTGCAAGGCGCTCGCTCACCTGCTCCACCAGAATTTCCGGAGCGGAGGCGCCGGCGGTGAGCCCGATGCGGGTGACGCCATCGAGCCACCCTGGGTCAATGTCTCTTGCGGAATCGATAAGCTTCGCCTTGCGGTTCAAGCGCTGTGCGAGTTCGACGAGCCGGTTCGAGTTCGAACTGTTCTGCGAGCCAACCACCAGAATGAGATCCACGTCCTTGGCCACCTGCTCTACCGCTTCCTGGCGGTTCTGCGTGGCGTAGCAGATATCGTCGCTCGCGGGACCGATGATCTTCGGGAATCGCTGACGCAGGCGCGCGACAATTTCCTGCGTGTCGTAGAGGCTCAATGTGGTTTGCGTCAGAAACGCCAGGCGTTCCGGATCCTCGACTTGCAGCGCGTCCACGGCGGCGACCGAATCCACAACGAGGGTACGATCCGGAGCTTCTCCCGAGGTGCCGATGATTTCCTGATGGTCCTTGTGGCCAATCAGGATGATGGTTCGCTTTTCGCGGGCAAATTTCAGCGCTTCCAGATGAACTTTGGTTACCAAGGGGCATGTGGCATCGATCACCCGCAGCAGCCGGTCTTTCGCCTCCTGGCGCACCGTGGGGGGAACGCCGTGGGCGCTGAAAACAAGCACGGAATTCGAGGGAACTTCCTCGATGGTCTCGACAAAAATGGCGCCGCGGCGGCGGAGTTGCTCCACTACGTAAGTGTTGTGGACGATTTCGTGATGAACATAGACGGGCGCGCCGTAGGCTTCCAGCGCCAGTTCGACGATGTCAACGGCGCGGACCACGCCAGCGCAAAAGCCGCGCGGCCGCACGCGCAAAAGGGTCTTCGTAGAGGCTGCCGTTTGGACCGACATCTGGCTCCTAAACTACTGAATTTTCAAGCTTCCATCATACCAAAGTCGCTAAAACTGTGCATGGAAACCGTTGCCTGCATGCAGAAAGCGGTGGCCAAAACCTGTCTCTTGGTACAGACCGCTCGCGCCCGAAGTGGCGTAAAATACCACATGAAGGAACTTCTTGGGATGGAGCCGCAGACACACCAAAACCGGCGACGGAGCGAGCGGGTCCTGCTACGTATGTCCGTCATGGTGCTTGCGGAGAACGAAGAGCGGCGCCAGATTCAGGAAGAGGCCAAGACTCAAGTGGTGAACGCTCACGGCGGGCTGATGCAGATGACCTCGCACCTCCACGTCGGCCAATCGTTCCTGCTGCATAATCCCCAAACAGGTAGAGAGATCAGTTGCCGCGTGGTGCGCGTGGAAGAAGCCGGCCTGGAGTTTTACAGCATCGCCTTTGAGTTTGACCGGGCCGATCCGAAATTCTGGCCGGTGACCTTTCCTCCCATGGACTGGGGACTCCCTTCCTGACTCTTCGAGATTAACCGTACGCGCAGGACGGGAGCGGCAATGGGCGCGAGTGACCGCATCCAACTTTTTGTCAGAAACCGTGTTTAAGCTAGCGTGGAGGTACGTTAAGTGGATCTGAGTAGACGAGCAGGTGCAATTCTGATGGCCAGCATATTGGCTGGCGGTCTTTTTCTCTCCGGCTGCGACGACAACGTGGAAATCATCCGCGACCCGGATATTCGCATTGCCAAAGGCATGACATGGGCCTGGCGCCCCGTCAACGCGCCGGAAGGCCGGCGAACAAATGCGGACGACCGGAAAGTCCTGTCGCGTGACGTGATTACGCCAGAGCCGCAGCAGCGCCTGGAAAGCAATCGCGACTGGAACACGGAAGCGAACCGCGACGTGCTCAAAGGCGCGATCGCCAAAAGCCTCCAGTCGAAGGGCCTTACGCAAGTTGGGGATCCGTCGATTGCGGACTTCTGGGTCGATTACCACGTGGCGGTGCGAACCCAGACAGCAACGGTTCAACGTGTTTACCCAGGCGGTTATCCCGGCGTAGTCTGCGGACCCTACGGCTGCTGGTCCGGCTGGGGCTGGGGACCTCCTGAAGTGGAATATCAAAACGTCCACTACCACGAAGGAACCTTTGTGATCGACCTGGCGTTGCGGCAGCCGAGGAAACTCGCGTACCGTGCGATCAGCCAGAAAGCGCTGAGCAACAGGCACACAATCTCGCCGTACCAGGCGGATGAAGCGGTTAGCCACCTGTTGAAGGGGCTGAAGCCACAGTCATAAGTCTTGAGCGTTTAAGAAAAGAACACCGGGAGCGCCAGCGCGTGGCTCCCGGTATGTATTTTCTAGGTCCTCGTTGATTAACGATTTGCGTTACCGGCGGCCCTTGACGACCGCCGCCGGCTTTTGCGCGCGGGCCTGGAATTCCTCGTAGGTTCCCTTGAAGTCCTCAATTTTACCGCTGTGAATGTGCCAGATGCGCGTGGCCACTTCGTCCAGCACATCCTCGTCGTGAGTCACAAAAAGCACCGTACCTTCAAATTTTTGCAGGGCGATGTTTAGGGCGTTGATTGATTCGAGATCGAGGTTGTTGGTCGGTTCGTCGAGCACCAGGAAGTTTGGCTTCTGGAGCATCAGCCTGCAGAAGATCAATCGCGCCTGTTCGCCGCCGGAAAGGCCGGAGGTGGGCTTCAGAGCGTCTTCACCGCTGAACAGCATCTGCCCAAGAACGCCACGAATTTCCTCTTGCAGTGCTTGAGGCTTGAACTGCCATAGCCAATCCAGAGCGTTGATGCCTTTGGATTTGTCGATGGTGTAGCCAAAATCCTGCGGAAAATACCCGACTTTGACTTCGTGTCCCCAGATAACGTTGCCGGAATCGATTGGGAATTCGCGTTCCGCATCGCCGATAGATTGTCCGGCGTTGCGGATGAGGGACTTCAGCATCGTGGTTTTACCCGCGCCGTTGCGGCCGGTCACGGCAATTTTTTCTCCGCGCGTGACGTGCGCGGAGAAGTTCGGGATGACTTTCAATCCATCGTAGGACTTCGAGAGATGCTTGATTTCCAGCGGTTGCCGGCCTGATGGCACTTCGAACTGGAAGCGGATATAGGGACGCTGGATATTGGAACGCGCCAATTCGGAAACCTGCAGGCGCTCGACTTCTTTTTTGCGCGAGGTCGCCTGAGCCGAGCGCGTACCCGCGGAGAAGCGAGCGATGAACTCATTGAGTTGCGCGATTTTCTTTTCACGCGCGGCATTCTCCGCTTCCATACGGGCACGAATCTGCGTCTTGGCGATCACCATGTCGTCGTAGCCGCCGGGGTACATGATGATGGTCTGGTAGTCGATGTCCGCGGTATGCGTGCAAACGCTGTTGAGGAAGTGTCGGTCGTGCGAGATGACGATCAACACACCGTGGTACTCGATGAGATATTCCTTCAACCAGTGGACGGAATCGAGGTCGAGGTTGTTGGTCGGCTCGTCGAGCAGCAAGGCTGATGGATTGCCGAAAAGCGCTTGCGCCAGCAACACGCGTACTTTCTGGCCGCCTTGAAGCTCGCCCATTTTGCGCTCGTGCAGACCGGCTTCGATGCCCAAGCCGTCGAGCAGCACCCCCGCGTCGGCTTCGGCCTCGTAGCCGTTTTCTTCGCCTACGATACCTTCAAGTTCGCCAAGACGCATGCCGTCGGCATCCGTCAACTCTTCGTGCGGTTTGGCATAAAGCGCTTCACGCTCCTGCAAGGCATTCCAGAGGATGGTATTGCCCATGATGACCGTGTCAATCACACGATATTTATCAAACGCAAACTGGTCCTGCCGCAGGATGCCGATTTTTCTGGGCCGGGTAACCGTGCCGTTGGTTGGGTCCAGTTCGCCAGTCAGGATTTTCATAAAGGTGGACTTCCCGGCGCCATTCGGCCCTGTAATGGCATAGCGGCGGCCGGCCATAAAGGTTGTGGTCACGTCCTCGAACAGGACGCGCGCGCCGAAGCGCATAGTGACGTTTTCGACGGAGATCATAACCTTCCTATTTTAGCGTGAGACTGCTGGCGCGCGCCAAATCAAAGATTCGATGCTTGGCGCTGCTTGACACAATTTCCTGCGCGCCATAAGGTGCTGCCACGGAGTAAACATGAAGAAACCCAGCGTAGTAGCCATCCTCTTGGGGTGCAGCTTTGTTGCTTCCCTCCTGTTGCTGACTGGAGGCAAGGCCTCTCCGGAGCCCGGTGGCGAAACGCTTTGGCCAACAAGAGGCTGGACCCAAGCGACTCCAGCGAGTGTGGGATTGAATGAGACGGCGTTGCAGGCCTTGGACAAGGAAATCGCCGGCGGCAAGTTCTATCTGATCGACAGTTTTACTGTATTTCGTTGCGGCAAGAAGGTGTTCGAACGCAAGTACGCGCATGACTACGCGAATATTTACGGCAAACAGGCCAAGGAAAAAGGTCCGCTGAACGCGCGGCTGACCGGTCGCTACAACTACTTCGACCTGGAGTGGCACCCGTATTTTCACGGCAGCGATTTGCACACCATGCAATCGGTCAGTAAGACGGTCACCTCGGTCATCATCGGCATTGCGCGGACGCGCGGCGATTTCAAGGCAGGACTGGACACGCCCGTTTTGCACTATTTCGACGTGGCGAAAGTGAAGAATGTGGATGACCGGAAGCGCCGGATAACTCTGCGCGACGTGCTAACGATGACTACTGGCCTGGAATGGAACGAGCAAGCGGTTTCCTACGACGATCCTCGCAGCGATTCCAGCCTGATGGAAGCCACCGACGACTGGGTACAATACGTGATTGACAAGCCCATGGCCGAAGCGCCCGGCAAGAAGTTCAATTACAGCAGCGGCGCCACGGAACTGCTCGCGTACATCTTCCAAAAGGAGACCGGGCAGGACATCGATAATTACGGCCAGAAATACTTGTTTGAGCCACTGGGAATCCAACACCATTGGAAACGAACCTACAGCGGCGTTGTCGATACCGAAGGCGGCCTGTATTTGAATCCCGACGATCTGGCCAAGATTGGCTATCTCTATCTGAATGACGGGAAGTGGGAGGGGAAACAACGCGTTTCGGCGGATTGGGTGAAGGCATCGCTCACTCCTTTTATTGGCGTGCAGCCCGGCCTCGAATACGGATACAAGTGGTGGCTATACGACAGGAAGGATTCGAAAGAGCTTGTGTGGATGGCGCTGGGATTCGGCGGACAGCGGCTGATGGTTTTCCCGGATGAGCAAATGATCGCGGTGCTGACGGGCTGGGATATTTTGGGCGAAAAAAGAGAAGGCGAGGACATCGTTGCGCGCGTGCTGGGCGCGGTCCAAACCAAGAACTGTGGAGGCGCTGGTCAGTAATGCTGCTGGAAAACAAAGTCGCCCTGATCACGGGCTCCGGGCGCGGGATCGGCCGGGCCATGGCGCTGCTGTTCGCCCAGGAAGGTGCAGCGGTGTTTCTCACAGCGCGCACCGGCAGCGAATTGGCTGCCGTGGAAAAGGAAATCACCAGCCAGGGCGGAATGGCAGCGCACGCAACGGCCGATCTCACCCTGGAAATGGATGTCGAGCGTGTGTTCAGCGTGGCGGAGAAGAAATTTGGCCGCGTAGATATTCTGGTGAACAACGCCGGGCACTATGGCCCCGTAGTTCCAGTGGAAGAGTATCCTCTCGACGAATTCGACAAGGTGATCGCCGTGCATTTGCGCGCGGCGTTTTTGCTGAGCAAGCTGTCTTTGCCGGGAATGTATGCTCGCAAGTCTGGCGTGATTCTGAATGTTTCGAGCTTGTCGGCGAAGGCGGCGTTTCCGTGGGGATCCGCGTATGCGGCTGCGAAGGCAGGTCTGCTGGGTTTGACGCGCTATACGGCCGCTGAGGCGGCACGCAATGGAGTGCGCGTGAACGCCCTATGCCCCGGCCCAGTGACGGAAACCGCGATGAGCAAGGAACTCGGCAACACCTTGGCAAAGAGATTAAACGTCAGCCCGGAAGAGCAACTGAAAGGATTTCTCGGCTCGATCCTGCAGGGCCGCGGTCAAACAGCTATGGAAATCGCCCAGGCCGCGCTTTTCCTCTGTTCGGATATGTCCAGCGCCATGGTGGGCCAATCCATCAACGTCGACGGTGGCGCAGCATTCTACTGAGTGTTCGGCGCGGGTCAGCGAAAATCGTTTTTGAAGACGCTGCCGCCTTTCATGACGAATTTCACGCGCTCCAATTCGGTAATGTCTTTGAGCGGATCGCCCGAGACGGCCACCAGATCGGCCCACTTGCCTGCTTCGACGGTGCCCATCTTGTCGGACCAGCCGAGCAATTCCGCCGCGGTGGTGGTCGCGGTGCGGATCGCCTGCATCGGCGTCATGCCATAGTTCACGTAATATTCGAACTCCTTGGCTTGGTTGAGTTCGCGCCAGTCGAAGCCGCCGGCGTCGGTGCCCAGCACAATCTTGACGTTCTTTTTCAGCGCCAGTTGAAAAGCGGCCTTTTCGGTATCCACCATCCTGATCCAGTTGCCGGCCCGGCCCGGCGCCACGTACGCGCCCACAATGATCGTCGGCACCCAATAAACGCCGCGGCGCGCCATTTCCTCCATTTCGGTTTCCGTCAAACCGTCCCCGTGCTCGATCGAATCGACGCCCGCCCGCAACGCGGCGGCAATGCCGTCGCTGCCAATCGCATGCGCTGCGACCTTGTGGCCCAGGCGATGGGTTTCTTCGACAATTTCCTTGGCCTCTTCATCCGTGAAATTCACGTGGCTGTGCAGCACGCCGTCCGGCCCATAGAAATAGCCATGGTCGGAGTAATACTTGATCCAGTCCGCGCCGTGGGAAATCTGCTCGCGCACGGCCTTGCGCACTCCCTCGACTCCATCAGCGTACTCGACGCCCTGCGGCACTTCGATTTCCCAGGAGTAGTCGAGCGGGCCATACATGCCGGTGGGCGTCATCGCGCGCGTGGAGACCTGCATGTGCGGCCCGGGAATTTCGCCGCGATTGATGGCCTTCTTCACGTCGACGTCGGCGTACATCGCGCCTTCGGTTTCGACGTCGCGCAGGCAGGTAAAGCCGTGGCCCAGGGCGATTTGCGCGTTGCGCGCCGCCAGGATGGCACGGTAAGGAATGGATTCTTTCAAAAGCTGGTTGTCGTACTCCTCCTGCGTGATGTCGCCCTGAAGCAGCACGTGCGTGTGCGCATCGACGAAGCCCGGCAGCACGGTGGCATTTGAAAGATCGAGCAATTCCACGCCCGCCGGCGCGGAACCTCCCGGCGTTATGCTCACAATTTTGTCGCCTTCGACAAGGATGAGCGCATTGGCAATCGGCCTTTCACTTTTCCCGTCGATCAGGTGGCCAGCGCGAATGGCGATCTTTTTCGGGGGAGCCGCAGATTTCTCTTGGGCTCGACTGGCGCTAATGCAAACGGATGTTGCGGAAAGCAGGCAGAGGGAAAAGCACGCGGTCAATCGATTCATGGTCACCTCCAGGGCGCGGCCACGATAACAGACTTGGAGGCGCGAAGAAAAGCGTGCGTCTGGATTCGCCCAGCACCGAAAATTAGACTTTGACCGGAATTAAAAGAGCCAGCCGCTCTCTCAGGACGGCTGGCCCACGTGTTTCTCACAGATTTGAAAACCGCCCCAGGCTGGACCAGTTCTCAAGTCTGCGTGCTCTGGCAAGCAGAATGAAACGCAAACTGACTAAGAAACCGGCTGCGAACCCGGACGGCGAATCGGCCGGCGGGCCAAATCCTCGACGGAAGCGACGCTGCGCCTTGCCGCCAAAACCAGCGGATGCTGGCTGGCAGCCAGGCGGGTAACTCCCGCTTCCCAGGTCTTCTGCATCAAGTACAGTGAGGCGATCACCGCGCCGATTACGGCAAAGCCTAAGGCGAAAATGGCGAAAGCCGCCAGGAGTTCCCGGACAAAGTAAAGTTGCATTGCTGCGATAACCCCAAGAAACCACCAAATCCACTTACGACCCTTGTCTCGCTTGCTCATTTCTGACCCGTCCCTCTTTGGCTGACCGCCCCCGAAAGCTGCCCCAGGGGTGAAAACGACCGACGCACCTTAGATGAATTTCCCTGACCAAAGGGTCTAGGGTGCGTACCTGTCCCATTAGACAGGAGGGGGGTAGGGAAGGAAATGGTACAGTAGCATCAAAATGCGGCTTAAACGAATCTACTAGTACTGGCGACAAGTTCCCAGGCTGCTTTTATTCCATTGAAATAAATGCACTTAACTGGCAAGCTCAGAGGTCATTAAGGTTCGCCCCTGTTTCCCATACCGGGCCTGTGGAAAACCTGCCCTTTCGAGCAGGGGATAGGTGCCGACTTTTTCCATATTGGGACGCGACCTTGGTGCAGTTGGCAGTCTATCGAGCCACAATAAAGCCCCGGTGGCCAGTCTCGACTACCGGGGCAGACATAAGTAACAGGCAGGTGGTTAGGAAGCCTAAGCCTTCTTGAGCAAGCGGGTAATCCACACCAGAATGACCGCGCCGACAAAGGCCACCAGGATGGACCCGATCATCCCGCCGCCGTGCCAGATTCCCAGCATGCCGAATACCCAGCCCCCGACGACGCCTCCCAGCAGACCCAGGATGATATCCATGATGACGCCGTATCCGCCACCTTTCATCACCCTGCCGGCCAGCCAGCCGGCGATCAAGCCCGTCAAAATCCAAGCGATAAAGCCCATGCGAGCTACCTCCTTGGCTCCCAAGGGAGCGAGACCGAAATTGTGGGCGGGAAAAACGGCTATAGTTTCCCCTTACCCCAGGTAACACGCAAGCCCGTTGAGAGGAGCAGATCGTTGGCTTTCAGGCCGACCGGCGGGTAGCTGATGTAGCGATCGCTCATAGTCACCTGCCAACTGAGCCAACTGCTGACCTGCGTGGCGATATTGGTATCGAACTGGAAGCGATAGTCTCCAGTGTGAGAAAGGTTTGGATAAAAGGAATAGCGTTCCGTCAGGCTGGAGCGCTTGGAAAGCTTCGTGTCGAACTCTTCGCCCACAACCGCTTCCGCGCTGCTTTGGACCGAAGATGGAATAGTGTTAAACGCCGGCGGGGGAGTGGGATTCGCCAACTGATAGGAACCGAACGAATCGCGGTCGTAAGTGATGCCGCCAAAGATATCGAAGGTGGTGTTGGCGGTCTTGATGACGTGGTAGCCGAATCCTCCACCGAAGACGCTGCGGAGATCAAGGTGCTGTAGTTCGTTGGTCTGGAAATCCGTCAGCGCAAAGACAAACAAACGCGGGCTGACGTTCAAGTCGCCGCGCAACCCGGCATCGAGGGCGTTGGCAGTGGTAACCGTGGGAGGCACGGAACTATTGTTGGCGAAGATGTAGTCGCCGTAGACGGTCAATTTATCGCGTGGCGTTTCACGAATCGCTTTGGCGGCCATCGTGAAGTTGGCGGTTTCGGAGTTACCGCGCGTTAACGACAGGCCGGTATCGAACATGCCGCGCCAGAAATAGGTGAACTTGGGATGCGCCATGCGTTCCGCGGCTTCGTCGAAGGCCTTCTGTTCGGCGTCATTCCGCACGGCCACAATGGATTCTTTTGCAGCCGGAACCGCCGTGGGCTCCGCAGGCGCACCAGCAACCACGAATTTGCCATCTTGGGTTGTCACTTTGCCGGAAAGCCGCGTGCCGTCCTTCAACGTGATGTTGATGCTCCCGGTGGATTCAATTCCTATAATCGCATCCCATTGAATGGTCACGTCGCCGGCGTAGTCGGATTTCAGTAGAAGCGTTTTGCCGTCGCCGCTGACTATCTTTCCGCTGAGGCGGTCACCATTTTTCAAACTGATTTGGTCCGCGCTCGCGGAGGTGGTTGCCAATAAAAAAACAAATACACCAAGCAGACTGCGACGCATTTGCGTCCTCCTGGACTATTAGAATCTGCATAAACCCCGTGCTCTACGCGGGCGGTGATGATGCGGACGACGTTTCCCTGTTTGGGTGTGCGCCAACAGTGTATTGAATTTGCGCGTCCGCTGCAATTGCTCGCTGCCGACTGCTCCCCCTGCCGGGACTGGCAACTCCTTCCGGGCATCGCTTATACTGTCCGGAGTTCTGGGGTGAGTTTGGGCCACACTCCTTAATGGTCCGCGAGTGGCCGCCGCTTCCTGGGGATGCGGAGTATTTTCAAAAGTACCGATGCAGATCCTGAAGCCGTCCAGCCTCGGCAGGACTCTGGGAATGGAGCTTCTCCGATGTATTTTCGTCGCCGAATTGTTTTTCCCGCAATTCTGTTGTTGGCCGCCTTTGCGTGGCTGCACGGCTGCGCCCGGCCGGATCAGGGAGCAAAGAACCCAGCGGCTGCCAACCAGCCGGCCAATTCGCATGCAACGATTGTCTTTATCACCGACTTCGGCACAGCCAATGACGCCGTGGCGATCTGCAAGGCGGTAATGATCGGGATTGCGCCGGATGCTCGGATTATGGACATCACCCACCAGGTGACGCCGTTTTCGATCGAAGAAGGGGCGCGCTTCCTGTACGGCGTGACGCCCTACTATCCAGCGGGCACGGTGTTCGTGGGTGTAATCGATCCCGGCGTGGGTACGAACCGCAAAGCCGTTGTGATCAAAACGAAAAAAGGTCAGTATTTCGTAGTTCCGGACAACGGCCTGGTTTCCTCGGTCATCGATCGTGACGGATTCGACTCCGCGCGAGAGATCACCAACAGCAGTTGGATGATTGGCGACGCCATCTCCTCGACGTTTCACGGACGGGATATTTTTTCTCCCGTCGGCGCGCATCTCGCCGCCGGGTGGGATTACACGTTGGTTGGCCCGGTGGTGCAGCAATTGGTTCGCCTAACACCCAAAACGCCAAACATCACCGACAAGGGTATCGAGGGCGACATCATCGCGCTGGACGATCCCTTCGGCTCGCTAATCACCGACATCCCCGGCGACGAATTCAAAAAACTCGGCTACGCCATTGGGGATCGCGTCACCGTGCAGTTGAACAAGAAACCGTTCACTGCACCCTATATGAAGACATTTATGGATGTAGCAGTGGGCGATCCCTTGCTGTACGTCGATTCGCGCGGCAGAATAGGGCTGGCGCTAAACGAACGAAGTTTTTCCGCTGTCAACAAGATCACGCCGCCAGGAACCATTTTCATTCCGAAGAAGGGCGCGCCGCTAAAAGGAAAGTGATGCGACCCGCCTTACAATCTCGGAGGCTCACTCTGCACCCTTGGGAGCAGCGCATCCTGTTCTCCGGCCGATGTAGCGGCCCGCGGCGCCAGAGCCGCAAACGTCACGCCCGCTGAATCCTTCATCCGGCAAACGCATTTCCAGGTTAATTTCCGGGCGGCGCGGACCTCATCTTCCGCGCCCGGCTCCGGCAGGCACGGAGCCCCACAAAGGAACAGGTCATGAACGTACGGAGCGCAGTTTGGATTGGGTTGCGGTTTATATTCGTGTCTTTCCTCGTTTTCTCTGCGAGTTTTTCTTTCACAACGATTCAAGCGCAAACCTTTCGTGGCGCGATCCGGGGTGAAGTAACGGATCCGCACAGCTTGCCGGTTGCCGGGGCAAAAGTAGTAGCGCGAAATCTCGGCACCAGCGAATCACGTGAAGTTACCGCTGACGCCGAAGGCGAGTACCGCATTGTGGAGCTCCCGGCGGGAGCGTATGAAGTTTCCGCGGTTGCGCCGGGATTGGAGGAGGCGCGGCTGGGCCATGTGCGTGTGGACGTTGGCGTCGAAACGATTGCAAATATCACGCTTGCCCAGGTTAAAAGCCGCTCGGAGTCCGTACAGGTGGTGGAAACCGTGCCCCTCGTCGAAACCGCCAACACAACCTTGTCGCAAGTGGTGGATCGCACGCTGGTGCAGGAATTGCCTTTGAATGGACGCGATTTCGGAAAACTCGTGGCCCTCACTCCAGGCGTAACCGTCGAAGGTTCGGGCGTTGCGGGCACGGAAAAGGGCTTTGGGCAGTTCAACATTAACGGCAACCGCGACCGGTCGAACAACTATACGCTCGACGGCACCGACAATAACGATCCGTGGTTCAACAACTCCGCGTTGAACCAGGTAGGCATTACCGGCGCGCCGGCCACGTTGCTACCTCTCGACGCAATTCAAGAATTCAACTTGGAGTCGCAATTCGGGGCCGAGTATGGGCGCAATTCGGGCTCCATCGTCAATATTGTCACGCGTTCCGGGTCGAATCAGTTCCACGGGTCAATCTATGAGTACAACCGCAACTCCGCGTTTGACGCCCGCAATTACTTCAATCCAAAATTCATACCGAGTGCAACGGGCGCGCCCGAATACAACCCTCAATCGCATTTCAACAATAATAATTTCGGCGGATCGCTGGGCGGACCAATCTGGAAGGACAAGACCTTCTTCTTCCTGGCGTACGAAGGACAGCGCGAACGCGTCGGATCCAACTTCGCTCTCGCGGTACCTACGGCAACAGAAATCACGCAGGCGGAATCCGAAGCCGCGGCCAACACCGCCATTCTTCCGAACGGCGTGAATCCGGCGCTGGTGAAAATCCTGAATGCTTACATGCCCACAAGCCCGACGAATTCACTTCCCGTCACCGTCAGCGACAAGAACGACAACGACAACCTCATCATGAAAGTGGATCATCGGTTTAATGACGTGAATTCGGTCGCGGTGCGCTACGCTTTCGGCAACGACGACCAGATCTTTCCTCTCGGTTCTCTCGGCGGATATGGCAGCGGCTCGCGCCTGGGCGATTTTGCGCAAATTTCGCCGACTCGCGTGCAAGTCGTCTCCGCAAGCTGGCTGTCCGCCATCAGCCCCTCCAAAGTGAACGAAGTGCGCTTCGGCTATTCGAGGTTCCGCAATTCGTTCAATTCCGCCGACGGAAACTTGAACACCCAATCGCAGTATGGAATCGATTTCGGCACCGGGCTCACCGGCCTTCCGGAGTTTGATTTTGACAGTTTCATCGAAAATATGGGCGCCACAACCTTCGGTATCCCACGCGGCCGCCTGAGCCAAACATTCCAAATTCTCGACGATTTTACTTACCTCCATGGCAAACACACCTGGAAGTTCGGAGCCGAATACAGGCGCGCATTGGTGGATTTTTCGAACGACAACTACGCACGCGGCATCTTCTTCTTCGATTCGACTCCGCCGCCGGTACCCGAATTCACTTCCGATCCCATCGTGCAAGCCCTGGCCAACTATTTCCTGGGCATCGAAAGTGGTTTCGCGGAAACCGGCAACACGGCCCGGAATCTAGCGACCAATGGAGTTAGCTTCTTTGCGCAAGATGACATTCGCATAAGTCCCGCGTTCACGGTGAACGCGGGCTTGCGCTGGGAATATTTCGGCCCAGTCAGCGAGGCGCATAACCTCATGTCGAACTTGTTGAACCCCACGGGTACCCTGTCGATGGTAGGCACGCCGGAATTGCCGATTCCTTACACGCGCGACCTCAACAACTTCGCACCACGGCTTGGCTTTGCCTGGAACGTCAGGCAAAAAATGGTAATTCGCGCCGCTTATGGCATCTATTACGACTACATTCCGATGCACCTCATGCAAGCCAACTACACGAATTCGGCGGGCATCAGCGCGAATCCCGTTGGACCCGAAGCGGTCGTACCGCTGAACTACAATCAGGACGCCTATAACGGAACCACTCCGGGTCAGGTGTTCACCGCGGCTTCCGGTCCCCCACAACAACCGAGCATTTTTGCCACAGACCACAATCTCCGCACGCCTTACGTGCAGAGCTGGAATCTCAATCTCCAACGGGAAATTGGATCCAGCCTGGCCTTTGAAGTGGGCTACGTCGGCAGCAAGGGCACGCGGCTTGTCCGCCTTTACAATCTTAATCAGAATGGCATCAATTCCAACTACTCGGCGATTGACGTGCTTTCAACAGGAACCAGCTCCACCTACCACGCCGGGCAATTCACGCTTCGGCTGCAAAATTGGCATCGGTTCTCCGGTTTCTCGACGTATACCTATTCCAAGTCGCTCGACGGAGCCTCCGACGGAATCAATTATGATTTTGCGTTCGTCGCGTTACCGCAAGACTCCACGAACTTGAAGGCGGAGAAAGGTCCATCCAGCTTTGACACGCGCCACCGTTGGACCACCGCAATGAATTATCAGTTGCCGGCACTGCATGCGATCGGCGAACCCTTGGGCGAGGGATGGCAGCTCAACTCCATAATCACTGTGCAATCGGGGCGTCCGATCGACATCGCCACAACGGGATTCACGAGCTTCGGCGGCAATCAGCGGCCGGATGTTGTTCCCGGTCAGCCATTCGTGCTCCCGAATTGGAATCCTTCCACTGGCTATCTGAATCCTGCTGCGTTTGCCAACCCTGCGAATGCCCAGGGCATTGGCAACCTGGGCCGCGATCGCATCTTTGGTCCGGGATTCTGGAACGTGGATTTCTCTGTCTCGAAAAACACAAAGCTTTGGGAAAACGGGATGCTGCAATTCCGCGCGGAGATCTTCAACATCGTGAACCATCCGAATTTTGCGCTACCCGGTGCTTTCATTACTCCGGGGGTGGGGCCTGCAGGAGACATAACGCAAACACCCGACGTGGCTCAGGGCAACCCGGGGCTGGGCGGCGGCGGCCCGCGGGTGGTGCAACTCGGCTTGCGGTTGCAGTTCTAACCGAGCCGGACAACCTTAACCTCTCGGAGCAGACAAGGGAAACCGCGCCTGTTTTTCGCTAATTTGCTTTTTTCCCTGCCGCAGCCGACAATCGGGGAAAGTCCGCAAGAGAGAGGTTCGTCATGGCTGAAGCCCTCATTGTTTCTTCTGTTCGCACTCCCGTAGGTCGAGGTTTCAAAGGTTCTTTGCGCACCACGCGGCCCGATGATTTGGCTGCGCTCGTGATCAAGCAGGCGCTGGCGCGTGTGCCGGGCCTCGATCCAAAGGAAATTGACGATGTGATTCTGGGCTGCGCGATGCCCGAAGGTGAGCAAGGCATGAACGTGGCGCGCATCGCGGCATTGCGTGCAGGCCTTCCCGTCGAGACTTCGGCAATGACCGTCAATCGTTTTTGCGCGAGCGGCTTGCAGGCGATTGCGCAAGCTGCGGAGCGCATTCGCAGCGGGGCGGCGCACGTGATTGTCGCCGGCGGCACGGAGTCCATGTCCATGGTTCCCATGGGCGGGAACAAGATCTCCCCGAATCCCTGGTTAGTGGACCACTATCCTGACGCCTACATAAACATGGGCCTGGGCACGGAAAATCTCGCCCGGAAATTTGGCATCACGCGCGAACAGGCTGACCAATTTGCCGTGGATTCGCACAAAAAAGCGGTGAATGCGATTGCGGCCGGGAAGTTTTCGGATGAAACCGTCGGCGTGGAGGTGAAGATCACTTCCCTGCCCAACGGCAACGGCGCAAAAAGCAAAGCTCCGGTAAAGCCTGCGACTCAAAGTTTCGTCTTCGATAAGGAAGAGATGCCGCGCCCGGAGACTTCCATGGAAGTGCTTGCCGGGCTGAAGCCGGCGTTTCATGCGAAGGGTACGGTCACCGCGGGCAACAGTTCGCCGATGAGCGACGGCGCCGCGGCCGTGGTCCTGATGAGCGACGCGAAGGCAGCGCAACTCGGCTTGAAACCGCAGGCCCGTTTTGTCGCTTATGCAACAGCCGGCTGCCTGCCCGAGGAATTCGGTATCGGCCCGGTCCACGCCATTCCGAAAGCTCTGAAGCTCGCGGGACTCTCACTGGGCGAAGTGGCCGTGATCGAATTGAACGAAGCATTTGCCGCACAGTCCCTCGCCGTGATCCAGCAGGCGAACCTCGATCCAGCAAGGGTGAATCCGAATGGCGGCGCAATCGCATTGGGCCACCCACTCGGCTGCACCGGCGCAAAACTCACCGCTTCCCTTATTCGCGAACTCCAGCGCCGCAATGCGCGTTACGGTATGGTAACCATGTGCATTGGCGGCGGCATGGGCGCTGCCGGAATTTTCGAACGCGTTTAGGAAGCAGCTCTTGCCCTTCATTGCTTCTTTTTGGCGACGACCTTGACGAGGAGCTTTTCTTCGCCATCTTTCGTCTCGACATATTCGTAGCTTTCAAGCGTTCCGTCCGCGTTCAGCCGCGTCACATTGCGCAGCTTCATCGTCCGCGCACCTGCTCTCATCTCCGAGCGAAACACCAAATCCTTGCCTTCGAATCCGCCGGTTTCCACCAGAGCGCCGGGAAAATCGCTGCCGAAGGCATAGGCTTTGTAGGAGCCTTCCCCTGCATCCCAGGTGAAAATTAGGAGCCCTTCGAAATCACCCACAGGCCCCTGAGAGTGGAAGGTATTGATCAGCGAATTGCCGCCAGGCCCCAGCTTGCTTGTGTAAATGCCGGTATTCGTTGGGCCGTTCGGATCGGTCGCTGATTTTGGGTAAGTTTCGGTGTACTCCCATTCGCCAAGATAAAACTTCAGCCGCTCCATTTCAGCTTGTCCGGGTCTTTGCGCAGGGAGCTTTTCCGAAAACTTTTCCTGTAAGGCAGAAATCATCGCGGGGGTGGTCAGCAAAAGCCCTGCAATCATTGCGAAGCCCGCTGTTCTTGAATTCCTGACGTTTCTCAAGGCGATCCTCCGTTCAAGTTGCACAATGCTGTTTTTTTTGGGGCGGAAATGGTGAGCATGGTAGCATAACCCGCCCCGGGCGTCTCTCGGAGCGGGGCCCGTCTCCTCCAGCCAGGGCCGATTCCAACTGTTTCAATGCCCTATTGCGAAGTTCGTTACGCTATGGTTACAATCAGTCGTTCGGAATTTTCAAACACTTGTTTGAATTTTAGCCGCGGCCTCGGGCCGGCAAGGAGCATCTCTCATGGCTACCTCCGTTCTCACCAAACCCGCAGCAAAGGGCGGCAGCTTTCTGCTGGAAGCACCCGCGCCCGCGGATATCTTCACTCCGGCGGATCTTACCGACGATCAGAAGCTGATCGGGCAGACCGCGGAAGAGTTCGTGATCAAGGAAGTCCTGCCCTTGGCGAAGGACCTCGAAGCCAAGAAACCCGGCTTGATGGCCGATCTGGTCCGCAAGGCCGCGGGCCTCGGCTTGATGAGCGGGGGAACGCCGGAAGAGTACGGCGGCGCCGGCCTCGACAAGATCGCGACCACCGTGCTGACCGAGAAGATCTCCATCTACGGCGGCTTCGCAGTTACCCACGGCGCACACGCGGGCATCGGCACTCTACCCATCGTCTACTTCGGCACGGAAGAGCAGAAGAAGAAATACCTGCCGAAGCTGGCCAGTGCGGAAATGATCGGTGCCTATTGCCTCTCGGAACCCCAGGCCGGCAGCGACGCGCAAAACTCCCTCACTCGCGCCGAACTGAACAAGGAAGGCACGCACTACATCCTCAACGGCCAGAAGATGTGGATCACCAACGGCGGTTTCGCGGACCTCTATGTGATCTTCGCGAAGGTCGACGGGGAGAAATTCACCGCGTTCATCGTCGAGCGCAACTTCCCCGGCTGCAAGCCCGGCAACGAAGAACACAAAATGGGTATTCACGGCAGCTCCACCACACCGATCTTTCTCGAAAATTGCAAAGTGCCCAAGGAGAACGTGCTGCACGAGATCGGCCGCGGACACATCGTTGCGTTCAACGTGCTCAACGCCGGGCGCTTTACGCTCGGCGCGTCCTGCATCGGCGGCGCCAAGCAGGTATTGCTGACCGCGTCGAAATATTCCAAGGAGCGCAAGGCCTTTGGCAAGCAAATCGGCGATTTCGGCTTGATGAAGGAAAAACTTGCGGAAATGGCGGTGCAGATTTTCGCGGTGGAATCGATGATCTACCGGACCGCCGGTAACATCGAAGCGGCCATGCACGCGGCGTCCGGCTCCGGCGACAAGGCGCAGAACACCATGAAGGTGCTCGAGGAATACGCCATCGAGAGCTCCATCGCCAAGGTGTATGGCAGCGAGATGCTTGACTTTGTCGTGGACGAAGCAGTGCAAATATTCGGCGGCTACGGCTTCCACGAGGACTACCCGGTTTGCCGCGCCTACCGCGATTCGCGCATCAACCGCATTTTCGAAGGCACGAACGAGATCAACCGCATGCTCATCATCCAGATGCTGATGAAGCGCGCCATGAGCGGACAATTGCCGCTGATCCCCGCGGCCATGAAACTTGCCGATGAAATTCTGGCCGGGCCTTCCTTTGAAGAAACGCCGGAAGGGGTTCTGGCTGAAGAGGCGCGCACCATCTCGAATGCCAAAAAGATGTTTCTCCAGGCGGCGGGCGGCGCGGTGCAAAAGTTCCGCGAGAAACTGGCTGACGAGCAGGAACTGATTGGCGCGCTCTCCAACATCGTGATGGAGATTTACGCCATGGAGTCCAGTCTGTTGCGCGCGCAGAAAGCGGCTGCCGCCCGCGGCGAAGCGGCTACCTCCGTCATGATTGACGCCGCTCGTACGTTTATCGCCGATGCCGCGGAGCGCGTGGATCACGAGGCGAAGCGCGCCATTGCCGCCGTCCACGAGGGCGACATGCTGATGACGCAGATGGCGGTTCTGAAGCGTTTTGGCAAGCGCCCGGCGGTGGATACCATCGCATCGCGCCGGCGCATTGCCGCAGCCGTCCAGGCCCAGGATCGTTACCCGTTCGAGGGCCGCTAACGAGCCGATAATAATTCTCTTGGCGGAGGTGCGCCGCCCTTCCTCTTCTGTCTGTCGAATCGTTTCAGATAGAGCACCAATCTGATAATCCGCACCTCTCGGTATATGACCAAGGGAACACATCCTCTTTTTCTCGCAACTTCCTTGCGAATTTCTCTCCTAAACTAGTAACTGCCGCGGTACTAGAACTTTATGCCGCCATTCCGCCCTCTGCTCAGAGCGGTACTGTTTCTCGCTCTCTCCGTGATCGTTTTGCACGGACTCGTAGTGGTCTATCTCGGCACTACGCTCTTTGGTTCCATTTTGGGAAATGCGCTCCAAATCTTCTCCAGCTTCTTCGCGGCCGCCATGTGTTTCCGTGCTAGCGAGAAAAACCCGGGGTTTACGCAGGCGTTTTGGGTGCTGGTTGGCTGTGGCATGGGCATGTGGGGAATCGCCAACCTGGGTTGGGCGTACTACGAGATTGGGTGGCACATAGAGCCGCCTGTTGGTTCGCTCATCCGGTTCCTGTTCGACACCAACGGCATGTTCCTGGTCATGGCCATGTTCCTCAACCAGGACAAACGCGATTCGAATGTGGATTTAGCCGAATTGCTGGATTTTATGCAGATCGGCATCCTCTTTTTCCTGATCTATTTTGGTGCCTATTACCTCCCTACGATGAGCCTGGGGCACGCCGAGGCTCTTGCTCGCGAGTACCAAGTGATAACCCTGGAGACGCTTGGCATCTTCGTGCTGGTGCTCCTGCAGTGGTTCCGCAGCGCAACGCCGCAGGCTCGGCGGCTATTTGGAGGGCTGACGGCCTTCGTGCTTCTCTACGGCTCTCTCTCCGCGCTTGTCGCTCGGGTTCAGATCACTCAGGAAACTCCAACGGGAACCTGGTTCGATCTTGCCTGGTCCTTTCCCCTGCTGTGCGCGGCAATTTGGGCCGCCGCGTGGCAGCCACAGCCGGCTCCTGCAGATGGAAAACGAAAGAGCAACCGCACCTTGAGCGAAATCCTGATCAACAATACGATGTTCTCTTTTGCGCCCATGATCATTCTCATCCAGGTGGCGCAGATGGGCCCCGATCAAAAATTGATCCGCTTCAGCCTCCTGGGCCTCTCGTTCGGATGCTATGGAGTACGCATCGCCCTGGCGCAATACCGGCAACAGCAAGATCAGGAGACCATGCGGCGGCAAACCTTGGCGATGGATTCCTCGATTGAGGGGATCGGTATCCTGAACGAAAAAGGGATCCACGTTTATGCGAACACCGCTCTCGCCTCGATGCTTGGCTTTGAATCAGCCCAGGCAATCGTGGGGAAACACTGGCAAGTTGCATACGCGTTTCAAGTAACAAAGCAATTGGAAGCAACGGTCAACATGGCGCTGGAGAAAGAAGGCAAATGGTCCGGCAGTCTCCATCTGAAACGCCCGGGCGGAAGCGGCATCCCCGTGGAAATGCAGGTGAGCCGGATGCCGGATGGCGGCACCGTTTGTGTTTGCCGTGATCTTTCCGAACACCACAAATCCGAGCAATTGCGCGCGGAGGCGGAAACCAAATACAGGATGCTGGTTGAACAGGTAAACGCCATCACTTATATCGCCGAGATCGGAATCAAAGGCAAATGGTATTACGTAAGCCCGCAAGTTGAAGCCATTCTCGGTTACACACCGGAAGAATGGCTGAGCACGGCAACGGACTGGGACCTGCATGTCCATCCGGATGATTTGCCTGCCGTCGTCGCGGCTGAGGAACAGAGCTTGCGGGGATTGCCTTTCCAGGCCGAGTTCCGTGTGCGGCGCAAAGACGGCCGCGAGGTCTGGTTGAGTGATACCGCCGTTATCGTCAAGGGAAGCGATGCGCATCCGGTGATGGAAGGCATCCTGGTGGACATCACGGAACGAAAAGCGCTGGAAACTCAACTCCAGCAATCGAGGAAGATGGAAGCCGTGGGCCGCCTTGCGGGCGGCATTGCTCACGATTTCAATAATCTCCTCACAATCATCACGGGCTACACAGAACTCGCCCTGAACCGGCCGCAGCTTCCGCAGGAAGTTCGCGGCGACATTGAACGCATCGAAAACGCCTCAGGCCGCGCCGCGGCCCTGGTCCGCCAGCTACTGGCCTTCAGCCGCAAGCAGGTCTTGCAGCCCAAAATTCTCGATCTTAACAAGATTGTATTGAACCTGGACGCTTTGTTACGGCGATTGATGGATGAGCGAATTGAGATGCTCACGCGCATCAAAGAGGACCTTGGCAAGGTCAAAGCAGACCCGGCGCAAATCGAGCAAGTCATCATGAACCTGGTGGTCAATGCGCGGGATGCCATGCCGGGAGGCGGGCGCCTCGTGGTGGAAACATCCAATGCCACCTTAGATGCAAGCTACGCCGTGGACCACGCAACCGTAAAGCCCGGACGCTACGTGATGCTCGCGGTGTCCGATAACGGCGCTGGCATGGACGCACAGACCCTCGCGCACATCTTCGAGCCTTTCTTTACCACCAAAGAGAGCGGTCGCGGCACAGGCTTGGGCCTTTCCACTGTTTACGGCATCGTGAAGCAAAGCGGCGGCTACATCTGGGTTTACAGCGAACCCGGAAAGGGCACCTCGTTCAAGGTCTACTTACCCCGCGTTGACGACCAACCGGAAGACGTGCCGGCAACACATCAGTCTCCTCAAAAGCAAGCGGCCAGGGAAACCATCCTTGTGGTGGAAGATGAAGAAGCTGTTCGGGAATTGATTCAAACGGTGTTGCGGGAAAAAGGGTATGAAGTCCTGGTTTCCCGGGACCCGACGGAAGCGGAACGCACGGCCTCTCAGTTCCAGGGGGAGATTCACCTGCTGCTGACCGACATGGTGATGCCGGGAATCAGCGGACGCGAACTCGCTACGCGCATTTCAGCGCGCCGCCGCGATATCCATGTTCTCTACATGTCCGGTTATACGGACAATGTGATCACGTCCGGCGGCATGCTGGAGCATGGATTGGCGTTCCTTCAAAAACCGTTTTCGCCGGGAACGTTAGCGCAAAAAGTCCGCGAAGTGCTCGACCAGACTCCCGCCACCTGAACTTTCAATCTCGCTCACGGTTCGCAATCAACTCAATGAGGGCCGGCCGCGGCCGGCGCAATTCCCGCAGGTGCGGCTTGCTTCGGCTTATCGATCGTATTCAAGGTTTCCACGTTGAACCGCTTGTAGTCCGAATAGCGCGTGATCATATTCATCTTGAAACCCTTCACCATCAGCACCCGTGCGCCGAGGTGAGCCTCTTCATAGGTGGGCAGCCATACCTCATTATTTAGATAGGCTTGCTCGAACACAAAGCTCGTGCCGCGCTCCACACTCGCCAGCAGGCCGCCGCCCAGGTGGAAATCACCAACGAAGTAGGCTTCCAACCGCACGACGTCCCTGGCCTTTTCATCGATCCAAATCACGCCGGCCAAATCCTTCACCAGTTTCTCAGCCAGGCTCTTGGCCTTGTACTCCGGATTGGGCTCGAAATCGAATACCAGCACATCCTGTCCGCGGAATCTCTCGCGACGCGGGTTCACGAATTGAGAGGCGCGCAGAAACACTTCGATCCCCGGGTCATCCTTATTGTTGTCGTCTTTCCCCTTTTCCTGCGCCTTTGCCTCTTTCTCTTCCTTTTTCTTTTCTTGTTTCTGGAGCTCGGCGATATGCTTTTGCGTCTTTTCGTTTTCTTTCTTCTGTTCGTCCTCGCTCAGGGATTTTCCATTCTTTTTCACCAGGGTCGAGACTTCGTCGCCATTCAGATAAAAAAAGGTGTACTCGTCGGACTCTTTTTTCGTGACTTTGCCGGTCTTGTCGTACTCGGTTTCCTCTTCGACGCGATTCCCAGCGTAGTTTTCCTTGATCTTGTCGATCTGCTTCTGGTTCGCATCAATTTCCTCAAAAAGTTTTTTCAGGTCCGGCAATTGCACTTGCGACTTGATCGGAAAATCAAAGACCCGCTCACCGATGGTTTCATTGACGGCCACCCGCGTCACACTGATCTGGTATGTTGCGTCGCCGCGATGCAATTCGATCTTGTAAGGCACTTTCACGCCATCCACTGCGCGGTAATCGTCATAGTAGATGTCGCGGGGGAGACCTTCAACTTGCGATCTTTCTTCAAGGATCAAGTGCGTCTGCGGATCGAAGTAAACCTGCCAGGCCACGCCGGTGGGAAAGGTCAATTCCAGTTCCCGCGCCGGGCGCCCGCGAACCGGCGACTCTCCTTTGTACGCCACGCCGATCTTGTGTTTGCCCAGCAATTGCATGCGCAGGTTGTAGTATTCGGAGGCTGTCTCCATCTCCAGTGCAGATGGCCCCAGCAGCGTGCTGATTTCCCCGTCCATCCCCTCACGCCAGGCGGATTTGCCGTTATAAGACTCGATTAGTGTCTTGCCGTTGGTCCGCAGTTCGGCATACAGGCGGTTAGGCTTTTTCACCTTGAAGGTGTAGGTGCCGGGCACTTCTTCACCTGTGGCCAGGACAGTGCCATCGACGGCAAGCGTTTGCAGGCGGGAAATGATCTTGCTCCCACCGGATGCCTTCCAATATTGGTCGAGTATCTTCCGCGCCTCATCGGCCCGCAGGGGAAGTGCAAAGAGCCCCGCAAAAACGACAACCGCCGCCCAATGGAATCGAATGCCCATAGCCACACACCATTTAGATACGCGCAAAGGACGAAAAAGTTGCGGTGCCTCGCTCAATTATTCACGATTTTCTGGCAAAAGCCCGGTTGTGGAGAATTTCCCGGCGTCTAACGGCTGGCCTTGGGTCGGTTGCGATACTTCTCGTAAAGTTCCTTCTGTTTGTTGTCCGTCGAGGTCAACTTGCCCTTGATGAAGAGGTAGCGGACCTCGGTGGACACTTCCAACGGGTCTCCGTTCGTCACGATGAGATTGGCAATCTTCCCCGTCTCCACGGTTCCCAATTGGGCGTCCAAGCCAAACATCTGAGCGGGATAAAGAGTTACCGCTTTCAGGCCTTCGTCATAGGGCAAGCCATGCGCCACTGCATTTGCCGCCTGCTGGCCGAGCCGCCGCGCAAAGCTGTTGTCGAAGCTCGCGAATGCGATTTTGACTCCGGCGGCGCGAAGCTCCTCCGGTTGCGTCATCAGCCGGTCGTAGGCATCATCCTCATCTGGCGGAGCGGCCAGGGTCGGGCCCAGAATAACCGGCACACTCTTGGAGCGCAGCAGATCTTTCACCTTCCATGCCTCTGCGCCTCCCGCCAGGATCATTTTCAATTTTTGTTTGTCACAAAATTCCACGGAATCCCGGATCTGCCGTGCGGTATCGGCAAATACGAGCAACGGGACTTCGCCGCGAACCACGGGAACCATCGCCTCGAGTTTCACGTCACGCTGGAAATTCACTGAGCCGGGATTTTGCATAGCCTGCGCATAGTGGCGAGCCTGCTCCATATAATCGGCAAGCTGGTTTACCTGTTTGTCGTACTCCTTCTTCCCTTCAGGAAATGGCTTTTCCTTGACCGAGAAGGTGTTGAAATCGAAAGAGCGAGTCTCCACTTCCGGCCAATCCACAACCAGGGCCGCGTGCTTCTTCATCACCATGTCGTCGATGGTCCACCCGGCCAAATATATTGCCGAAGCCTGGCCGCCAACAAGATTCGTGACCCCGCCGCTGTCGAATCCCCCGCTTGCGGGCGCGGCAATCACTTCCGTGATGCCGGCGGCGCGCGTGACCGGAATGTGCGCGCTTGAAGGCAGAATTGCCGTCGCCGCCACCACGTCGGGGTTAAACGCACCGGTTTCCGTCGTATCCACGGTGGCCCGAACGGCGCCGACTTCACTCAAGCCCATCTGCGTGACCGCGTCGAACAGCCCCGGATAGACCTGCAATCCTTTGGCGTCGATGACTTGCGCTCCTGCCGGGATTGCGATTCCGGAACCGACCGCCGCGACCTTTCCGTCATGAATCAGCACCGTGCCGTCTTCGATCGGAGGTCCGGCGAGCGTGAATATTTTGGCGTGCGTAATCGCGTACTCTGCGGCAGTCTGGGCGTTCAAAGCAGTGGTTGAGCCCAGAATCGCAACGAAGAGCAAACGCCCCAAAACACGGCGGAGTCGAATCATTGCGCACCCCCTTGACCCAGTTGAGCCTGCGGCGGCTTGGGCTTATCCTCTGGTTTCTTTTCACCGGTTTTCTTTTCTTCGGGTTTCTTTTCCCCTGCCTTCTTTTCCGGCTCGGGCTTTTTGGCTAGTTTTTCCTCAAGCTCTTTCTTTTCTTTTTCCAGCGCCGGCCTGCTCGCAATGTCCTTCTCGCGGTCAAAATAAACTCGGCCGTCGATGAGCGTTTTTTGTACGACCGCATAGGCGCTCAGCGGATCGTGGTTGTAGATCACCAGGTCCGCGTCTTTGCCAACGTCGATCGAGCCGACGCGCTTGTCGATGCCGAGCTGAATCGCGGGATTGATCGTGACCATCTTCAATGCTTCGTCGTGGCTCATTCTCCCGTATAGCATCGACTTCGCCGCCTCCTGATTCAGATGTGTGGCTTCGGCGGCATCATCGGAATTGATCGAGACGATCACGCCGCGCTGGGTCATCAGCGCCGCGTTGTAGGGAATGGCGTCGTACGCTTCTACCTTATACGCCCACCAATCGGAGAACGTGGATGCTCCGGTGCCCGCCGCGGCGATTTCATCCGCCACTTTGTAGCCTTCCAGCACGTGCTGCAGCGTCTGCACGTGGAAACCGAACTCCTTGGCCACGCGAAGCAACATCAGAATTTCGTCCTCGCGATAACAGTGCGCGTGCACGTAGCGCTTCCCTTCCAGAACCTCCACCAATGGATCGAGTTTCAGGTCGCGCCGCGGCGGAATCAAATTCTTTTCCCCGGCAGCCAACCGCTTGTTGTACTCGTCCCACGCCTTTTTGTAGTCACGAGCTTCTGTAAAGGCCGCGCGGATCGTCTCTTCCACCCCCATGCGGGTTGCGGGATAGCGTTCCTGTGCGCCGGGCACGCGGAAATTCGACCGCTTGGGATTCTCGCCCAGGGCAAACTTGATTCCCGGCAGCGCTCCCTCAAAGGGAAGCCTGGAAGCAGGCTGTCCCCAGCGCAGCTTGATCACGATGGTCTGTCCGCCGATGGGATTCGCGGAACCGTGCAGGATGTTCGCGGTTGTCACACCACCTGCCAGATCCCGATAAATCGAAATGTCGTCCGAATCGATCACGTCGGCGATATTCACCATGGAAGAGACGGAGACCGAACCCTCGTTTACGTTCCCATCGATGGCGATGTGCGAGTGGCAATCGATGATGCCGGGGCTAACGAACTGCCCGGTGCCGTCAATCACTTGCGCGTCGTCCGGAGCCTTGAGATTGCCCCCAATCGCGGCGATTTTTCCGTTCCTGATGAGAACGTCGCCCTTGTCGATGGTGCCGTGCGAAACCGTCAGGATCGTCGCATTGCGAATTAGGATGACCGGGGAAGGCGCATCCGCCGCGAAGCCCGCGGACTTCTCTTTCGCCGGCGACACGGATAGTGAGGCAGCGCAAACGCCGGCAAGCAACCAGCAGGTCTTTGCGGTAATTTTCATTGCGCACCTCCGGCCAGCGCGGCCATCGCCGCCGGGGGCTTGCTGCCGGTGAAATCGAACGTATAGCCCATCGCTTGAATCGAACCCTTCATCGAACTCCCTTCGAACGTGCCGGTGAATACCACGTCGTTCGTTCCGCCTTCAATTTCCAGGTTGATTGTGAACGTGAACTTCTCTCCGCTCACCCAGCCGTTAAAGACGCTGCCGGAGCCCCGATTGCTCGAAACCGTTCCAGTCAGGGTGCCGTCCGATTCCATCACCAGATCCGCCGTCGCTTCCTCTTCCCCCTGTTGGGTGGTGAATTTCAGGTTCCACTTCCCAGTCATATCTCCCTTGGGAGGTTCGCTGGGACGCAAGACTTCGCGCACTTCATACTTCCGGCCATCGACGAAGACCATTTTCACTTTGGTTTTTTTTTCGAAAAGATCGCCATCGGTAACCACCAGATTCGCGATTTTGCCTTTTTCAATCGAGCCCATCGTTTCGGAAACGCCAAAAATCTCGGCGGGTGACAGGGTCAGCGCTCGCAACGCCGCATCCGGCGCCAGCCCTGCATCGATGGCTTTTTTCACTGCCGGCAAAATGTCCTTCGGTTCTGTAATCCCGCCGGAATAAAAAGCAAACTTCACTCCGGCCTTTTCGAGCGCGGACGCCGAAGAAGGCGCGCGATCGCGAAAGCGGAGTTCCCGCAGCGTCGGCGTTATCTCGGGGTCGGCGTCCTTTGGCGCTTCCGGCCATTTCAAATCCAAAAGCACGGGAACTTTCTTGGCAGCAATCTCCGGCGCGAGTTCGTAGCCCATTTGTCCGCCGTATATCACGCCGCTCAGCTTCCACTCTTCTTCGAGCCTCAGGGCGCGCCGGATTTGCAGAGAGGTGTTCCCGGGAATCAAAACCACCGCATGTTTGTCGAGAGCCTCGGCAAGCGCAGCATCGGTGCGGTCGTACTTCGGCCGCGTCGTCCCCTTCGGATTCTTTGCGTAAATCGCGTCCGCTTGCGTGTCCCAATTCGTGTCCAGCCACACTTGGCGGACATACGCGATTGCGCCCATCAGCGATCCGGGATAATTGCGAAATCCTCCTGGCGCTTGCAAGGAAACCGGAATGGCCACAGCCGACTTCACTATAAAATCGCCCGCGCGCTCTCCACCCAAATCGAAAATCGCGGCCTGGCCGGGAAACATTCCGCCCTTGGGCGCCGCGACGACCGTGGTAAAGCCTGCCATGCGCCAAGTTTCCACCCGCGCGTCGGCGGGATTCACTTCGTCCGCGGCGTTGCGCCACGGTGTGCTGGCCGGGCGATCTTCCGGACCATGCGAAGGCGGAGGTTGCTGCTTCTGCGCGCCTTCTCCGCCGGGCTGTGCTGGAGCGGAAATGCCCACATCGGTGAACCCATCGATCAGCCCCGGATAGACAATTAGCCCCTTCCCATCAATCACCCAGGCGTCCGGCGGCACCTTGACGTCGTTTCCGACTTCAGCGATCAACCCCCGGGACACCACCACCGTCGCGTTCTCCATAGGCGGAGCAGAAACCGGAACCACCTTTGCCCCGCGAATCGCAAAGGTCAGCGGCTCGCCTCCTTGTGCATGCGTTGCAGGTACTCCCATGCAAATCAGCCACGCACCAACGAACACAGTAAGCCACAGGCGTTGCGGAACGCTTCTCCACCTCATGTTCTTGCTCCTTATGGATCCGGACTACTTGCTTGTGCGAAGTCCCCGTCGGACAGCATCCCCGCAGGGTATTCAGGCTAGTGGCATCCTATGCGAACGTCAAGAGTGCAAAGAAAAGAGGACGGGCGCGCAAAGCACCCGTCCTTTTTCCATGTGCCTGAAATCGTGTTATGGCTTTTTCTTTTTGCCGAACAAGCCACCCAGCTGGTTGATGGCCCCGGCAGCGCCCTGATTGGCGCCAGCCAATCCTCCCGCGCCGCCGGTTAGCCCTACGGCGCCCCCGGCGCAGGACAACTCATTTTTCAGGAGCCCCGCAGCCACGCCGCCAACGTCCGGCACAAATTCGGGTTTCGCCGTCGTTCCCTTCACCTGCAGCGGCACTTTCAGCCCGCCGTTTTTGCAACTCGAGGCTCCTCCGCCAAGGACCTTGCCCAGTAACCCTCCCGCGCCGCCCATCGAACTCGCCGCGCCCGCAACCACTTCGCTTTTCACCGTTGCCACCAAATTGAAATTCAGTGCGTTTTTCGAATCCAGCGTTCCCGCGCCCACCATGGAGCCGAGCGCCGGCACCACGGCGTTGATATTATCCGCGCGGAGTCCCGTTGGCGCCATGTGTACATCCGAGGTGAATTTTTCGATCACCAGGTCGCTGCCGGTTTTGATTCCGGCGAGCGAAGCGATACCCGACATTTTCGAACCCAAATCGAAATTGGCCAGCTTGCCGTTGAACAGTCCAATGTTGCCGTCGGTGACCAATCGGTTGGTCGGGCCCGTAACCGTGAGGTCGGCATTCATGGTGCCCGCCGCCAGCTTCGATTTCTCCGGCAGGTTGATACCGAGGGCGGGAAGGAACGCTTCCAGGTCGGTCGCTGGAAGTCCGTTGCCTGCAATTTTCAGATCGACAACGAAATCATCGCCGACGGATTTATAGGTTCCATTCAAATTGGCCTTGGCGTTCCCGATGTTGATGGAAGACGGATTCAACACGCCGGCGCTTTTGGCCAGGCTGTATTTCGTATCGAAGTTCACGATGGCGGGTATGCCGGAGGGGCTGCCACCGGCGACCAGCACCGCTTTCGACAGTTTCAACTGGCCTTTCGTGGCCATCTCGCCGCCCTGGCTGACGAGATTCCCATCCAGGTCCGCGATTCCTCCCAGTCCCAGCGAGGGATCCAGAAACCCGGTCTTCGCCAAATCCAGCCCAGCAATGATGATCTTCACGTTTTGCGGGGTGAACGCGGCGTCATTCGGATCCACGGGCCCGACTTTCCCGTTGATCTTCATCGTGCCGCCGCCGGGCAGCTCCATGGAAAAATCCACGGGGAAACTATTCTTCATGGCCACGTCCGTGGCGGTCAGGTTCACCTTGGTGTAAGAAGTGCGCTTCTTCGAGTCCGTATTTCCCAGCGTGATCTGTCCGTCTTCGAGGCGAAGCTTGGCAATCGTCAGCGATTGCGCGGAGCTCCCTCCACTGCTGTCGGCGCTGCCCGATGTGCTTGCGGGCGTCACCTTTTCCGGCGCCGAGCTTTTCGGCGTGCTGCCTCCGATCGAAGAGAAATTCCACCGGCCGGCAGGGTCTTTCAGCATCATCACCTGCGGATTCACCACTGCAATTTCCGTGACGTTGAGTTGTTGCGAAAAAATCAGCGGGATCAGTTCCACGCCGACGCGCACCGATTTTGCGGTCAAGAACGGCCCCCCATTGAATTTCGGGTCGTCGCTGACGGATACGTCATCGATTCCCACCGAACCCGTGAACAGGGATAGGCTCAGGTTTCCCAATTGCACCTTGCGCCCCAGTGCGTCGGAAGCCTTCGATTCGATCGCCGGCTTAAATTTGTTCACTGGAATCAGGAAGGGCACGATAAACAGGACCAGAAGGATCGCCACGATGGCGATTCCGATCCATTTCAGTTTGCTGCTCATGAAAACCTCCAAGGGATAGCCGGGCAGGCGTAGGCGGGCGCCACTGTCGTTTACGGGGGGATAGTATCACATGGCCGCGGCGTTCTCTGTGCCGCATGTCAACAGGGCACCTGTCGCCCGGGCGAGGCGTCTCGTACTAAAATGGGGTAAGCGGGGCTGTAGCTCAGATGGATAGAGCAGCAGTTTCCTAAACTGCGTGTCGGCGGTTCGAATCCGCCCAGCCCCACCATTCTTTCGGGGATCCAACCCGGAGACATGGGTAACGCAACGTACCTAAACGTACCTAAGACATAGGTAACACTTTTGGGCCGAACGGTTAGTGGCCCATCTGCTCGACAACCGCGCCGGTGGAACTGGTCACCAGGCGGTTCGAGTGCTGGTCCTGATGGCAGTACTTCGTGCCCGAGGAATCGATCTTGGCCAGCAGCGCGCCGCCGCCACACACATATTCCCGCGAAGGAGCCGTGGGCGCCGCACCGTTGTCATATTCCGCGATCACTTTGCTTCCCGAGAAGATATACACCGTCGTGGTGCTGCCGGAAATTCTCTTCACCCGCAGACCGTTGCCATCAAAGGTGTACGCGCCCGAAGCGCTTTGATTCGTGGCGCTGACGTTGTGATTCTCCGCTTCGTAGACCATCGTGTTTGTCCCGTCATAGGTCATATTGCCGTTCGCATCGTAGCTGGGAACGACTCCACCGGTGCAGCTTTGGCCGGTGCCATCTATACGGGTAATCCGGTTTGAAGGATTATCAACGGGAACAGAACCCGGATAACCCGGGCCGGAGACCAGCGTTTGGTTCAAACGATTCCCGTACCGGTCGTAGGTCCACTTCAAATTCCATGCCAGGTAATTCGCCGACCCGGCGGTGACCGCCGTGCCAATTTCTAGCGCCTGGGGGAATTTGTCAGAGTAGGCCCTTCGCCTGCGGGGCACAACGCAACCGATCTTCCCGGAATTCTGAGTTTTGCGCCGATTTGCAGGAGGTTAACGTTGGTGATTTGCGGGTTCGCGGCGGCCAGTTGATGCCAAGCCCCGCCGCAGCCGAGTTGCGCGCGTGCGAGAGACCATAGCGTATCTCCCTTTCGCACGGCGACCAGCTGCCCGGGCAGCACAGCCCTTCCCCCGGGACTTTCCGGCACGAAAACGTAGGCGCCCGCCAGGAGCCTTCTTGGATCCGGATTGCGCCCCGGATTCACGCGCAGCAATTCTCCCCACCGCGCCCCTTCGCCCAAACACCGGCGCGCCAGCTTCCACCAGCTATCGCCAGCCTGCACTTGCGTGCGGTGCAAACCAGGCACGATGGACGCCAACGGTTTGGTTCCGCGAGGCGCACTGGGAACCACCGCAAGTCTCGGAACGAACGGAGAAACGCGGAGACCAGCCATGCCGGCGCTTGTCCTGGGAATCGGCCGGCGGACAGGCGAGAGTTCATCCGTTCTCAGCGAACCACTCACCGGACCGACCGCCGCCTTTGGCGCTGCCAGCGAAGCCTTTGGCAGATCGAGCGGATAGCGAGATGCAGGCGCGGCTTTCGCGGCTTGTTCCGCTTGCCGCGCCGCTTTCTCCTGCCGATAACGTCGCGCCACTTCGCCCAGCGAAGGAGCCTCGTGTTGCGACTGCTCCTCCAGCGGCTTCGGCGCGTTTGCAATTTCGGTTTCTGGTTCCCGCTGCGGCGCCGCAGTCTTCCGGCTCTCGAGCGCCCGCGACACGTCATACGGCGTAAGAATTTGCGCCTTCTTCAAGTCTTCTTCGGTATAGACATGGTGAGGCTGGTTGGCTTGCGCGGCCTTGCGGGCGCGCTCCTGGCGAGCCGCTTCCGCAACGTCTTGGGCGCGCGTGGAGACACTCCCCAGCAGCGCCAGGAAGAGAACGGAGAGGGCCGTTCCGCATCGAAGGCTGGGAGCGATCCGGTATGCCGATTCGTCCGAAGACATTCTCACGTCAAACGACAGATTTTCCGGGGGACAACCGGGCTCTGACTCAAGGGAGATTCTGTCTCTTTTTCAGTCTGTTTGGCAATAGGTCGTGTCGAAGAAATACCCCGCCGGGTCTTCGCCGGCCGGGCAGGAGCACGTTCAAGGTCACATCACTTTTGCGGATGAAGCGCTTCGAGTGCGGGAATCGAAACCGCCTGGGTCAGCGCCCGGTCCGGCTGCGGCTTTCCATGCTGCAGCGCATCCACCAGCATCTCGATCGCCTGGCCTGTGTTCGGGGGACTGAAGATGGTTGCGCGCAACAATCCACTGCGCACCCACGCTTGCCCGGTCTTTGGAAGACCGTCAATGCCGATGAACGGCGTCGCCAGCCAGCGTTCGCGTTCGATTTCGTTCGGTATTTCCTGGAATGCCTTGCGCGCGCCGATGGCCATGGAATCGTCCTGCGCGGCCACCATGTCCACAATGGCTTTTTTCGACGTGGTGAGTTTCAGCCAGGAGCGCACCGCGCGCGTCGAACTCTCTTCTGTCCACTGCCCTTTCAAATTGATCAGGTGCAGGTTGGCGGGCTTCCGCTCCAGCATTCCCTTGAGTCGATCCTTCGTCGCGGAATTTTCCGACGGTCCCTGGATGTAGAGGGCGGTGCCTCCGGTTGGCAGCAGCGCTGCGCACTGCCGCGCCTGAATGCGCCCGATTTCGACGTGATCGACCGTGACGACGAAAACCGGCGCCTTGCCCAAAGCCCGGAGATCGGTCACGTAGCTCGCTTCACGATTCAGGACCACCCAGCCAATGCCCGCGTCCACGGCTGCCCGCGCCACCTGCGGCAACGCCGTTCCGCCGACCGGTTCGAATATGATTGCATTCGGACGCTCGTCTTCGGCCGATTGCACGGCGTTCAGGATCTGCGTGCTTTGATTGATCGCGTCGTTGCCCGCGTATGTGAGTTGCAGGTCCACGCCAAACTTCCGCGCCGCTTGCTCCGCGGCAGTGGCTTGTTCCAATTGATAGTCGTTGTCGTTTGTCGTCAGGGATACGAGGATTCGCAGCTTGCTCATGAGTCCGCCAGAGAGTTTGGATCACTTTCTACAATACACTCCTGCTAGGCTCGCATACGAAAAACGCTTGCCGGGGTTTCCTGCGAAAAACGGTAAGAGATTGAACAATTTTCCTCCGCGGCAGCAGTCATGCCTCCGGCAGGGCATGGCAGCCGAGTTTTAAAGCGCCATTTGACCGTTCGTTCTGGGTTAAATGTCACAGCAAAATGTGCAAACGCCACGCCGCTAGTTATAACATCCTCGATTGCAATCAGTTGCAAAGCTTGCAGCAGCCGGTTCCTGGCAAGCGGATTGCTCCTGCAATTGCCGGCTATCTCTGTTCTTTCGCATTTCGGGAGCCTTCATGTTCTGGCAAGAGCAATATCGCCGAAAACTCGTTGGGCCGCAGGAAGCGGTGCAGTGCATCCAGTCCAACATGCGCGTCTATATCCATCCGGGTTGCGCCGAGCCGGAAGCGCTTGTGGAAGCTCTGATTGCCCGCGCCCCCTTTGTGAAAAATGTCGAGATCGTCCACCTCTTGACCCTCGGCCGGGCCGATTACATCGCCCCCCAAATGGAGGGCCATTTCCGCCACAACGCCATGTTCATCGGGGGCAACGTGCGCCAGGCAGTGAACGAAGGCCGCGCCGACTATACGCCGGTCTTCCTCAGCCAGATTGAAAACCTGTTCGAATCCGGCCAGATGCCCATCGATGTCGCCTTGATTCAGGTTTCTCCGCCGGACGCACACGGCTTCTGCAGCTTCGGCGTCGGCGTGGATACCACGCTGACCGCGGCGCGCCAGGCCAAATTCGTGATCGCGCAAGTGAACGAACAGATGCCCCGCACCTATGGCGACAGCTTCATTCATGTCAATGACATCGATGCGATCGTCGAGGTTACTCGGCCGCTCTGCGAACTAAAGCCCGTCGAAATCACCGATGTGCATCGCGCCATCGGCAAGCATGTTGCATCGTTGATTGAAGACGGAGCGACGCTGCAGCTCGGCATCGGCGGCATTCCCGATGCCGTGCTATTGCAACTGACCAGTCACAAGAACTTGGGCATCCACACGGAAATGTTGAGCGACAGCGTGGTTCCCCTGGTGGAATCCGGCGTCATCAACGGCGCTTGCAAGAACATCCATCGCGGGAAGATCATCACTGGCTTTGTCCTCGGCACGAAAACACTCTTCGATTTCGTGAGCCACAATCCTGCCTTCGAATTTCATCCCAACGCGTATACCAACGATCCTTATGTCATTTCCGAAAATCACAAGATGGTGGCCATTAATTCTGCGCTTCAGGTGGACATAACCGGGCAGGTCTGTGCCGATTCCATAGGCACCTATTTCTACAGTGGCATTGGCGGCCAGGTGGATTTCATCCGCGGCGCATCTCGTTGCAAGGACGGGAAGCCCGTTATCGCCATTCCGGCGACGGCAAAAGGCGGGCAAATCTCGCGCATCGTTCCCACGCTCGATCCCGGGGCCGGCGTGGTCACTTCCCGCGGATCCGTCCGTTACGTGGTCACGGAGTTTGGCGTGGCGTATCTCCACGGCCGGACAATCCGGCAACGCGCGGAAGCCTTGATCGAAATTGCGCACCCGAAATTCCGCAACGAACTCTACGCTTACTGCGAAAAGACGCGCTGGTTGCAGCGCCCTTCCCTCAGCGAGCCTTAATCCCCGCAATCTTCCGCCCTGCGCCCGGGCGCCCGCAGTTTGCCGAGGACACTCTCCGCGTCCCGATGCTAAACTGACTTTTCAGCAACGATTCCCGGCGCATTCTGGCCGCGCAACCGCAGCCACGATCAGGCCGGGCTTATGGGGGGAAGGATTGCCAGAACTCGCATCTGAGACAGCAGAGATGTACCTGGACCTGCTGAAAAAATCCCTCACCCGCTTTACCTTTCCAGAGCACTTCCGCAAAATCGAATCGCGCCGTGAAATCCGCCGCCAGCGTCTCACCTGGCTCCTGTACCCGCTGCTAAGACCCATCCTGGCCAAAGAAAACGTGCGCCTCTTTGTCGACTCGCCCTTCGATCCCGCCGCGCGCATGGAAGGCAAAGACTGGCCCGCCAACGCGGAGACCATGGTCGGGATGAAACGTCTGGAAAACTTGCAGTATTGCATCACCCAGGTGCTGCAAAAAATGATCCCCGGCGACCTGATCGAAACCGGCGTGTGGCGCGGCGGCTCCAGCATCTTCATGCGCGGCGTGCTCAAAGCCTATGGGGCGCGCGACCGCATCGTCTGGGTCGCAGACTCCTTCGAAGGATTGCCCAAGCCAGACGGCCGCTATCAACAGGACGAAGGCGACAAACACTGGAAATCGAATCCGGTCCTCGGTATTTCGCTCGAACAAGTGAAAGCGAATTTTGCCCGCTACGGCTTGCTTGACGACCAGGTCCGCTTCCTTCCCGGCTGGTTCAAGGACACTTTGCCCGCAGCTCCGATCACGCGGCTGGCCATTCTGCGTCTGGACGGCGACATGTACTCCTCGACCACGGACGCCCTGGAAAGCCTTTATGCAAAGCTTTCACCGGGGGGCTACTTGATCGTGGATGACTATGGTTCGACGCCACCCTGCCGCCAGGCCGTGGACGATTTCCGCGCCAAACACCAAATCACGGAGCCGATTCAGAAGATTGACTGGACCGGCGTGTTTTGGGAAAAGCTTCAATAAGCAAAGAACCCTCGAGCCATCCTCGATCGAATGGACTAGCAGTTATCCGCCGGAGTACCATCCCACAATCTGTAGAGGGATCATCGTGACTCCATTACGCCTCGTTCAGCTTCGTTCGCTGTCAGCTTCCTCGCCATTGCTCCTTCTCTGTTTGCTTCCGCTTGCAGGCAGCCCGGCCGCGGCTCAGGCCCCTTCACCCGAAGGCGATAAGACGGCTGAAATCCTGCACCAGATGAATGGTTCCTTCCAGAATCTGGTCCGGCGCGTTTCGCCCGCCGTGGTCGAAGTGATGGTAACCGGCTTCGGCGCTCCCGACGAAGACGACGAAGACAGTTCTGCGCCAAGTTCCATCGGCCGCGAGCGCAGCCTGGGCTCCGGCGTGATTGTCGACTCCGACGGCTACATCGTCACCAACTATCACGTCGTCAAGGGCGCCGATCGCGTGCGGGTCGTGCTCACTCCCGACGCCACGCCGAATTCGCAGCCTATGGCGTTGCTGAAATCACGCGGCCGCATCCTTCAGGCGCGTGTCGTCGGCTTCAGCAAACTGATTGATCTTGCGGTATTGAAAGTCGATGCCACCGGCCTGCCGACCCTGCCAATCCAGCGCTACGATCGGATCCAGAAAGGCCAGATGGTCCTGGCCTTCGGCAGCCCCGAAGGTCTCGAAAATTCCGTCACCTTCGGGCTGGTAAGCTCCGTACTGCGCCAACCTGATCCCGACGACCCGATGGTCTATATCCAGACCGACGCCGCCATTAATCCCGGCAACAGCGGCGGGCCGCTGGTGGACGTGGACGGCAACGTCGTCGGTATCGACACCTTTATCTACACCAAATCCGGCGGCAATGAAGGTATCGGCTTCGCCATTCCCGGCGGTATCGTGCGCTACGCCTATGAGCAGATTCGCAAATATGGCCGTGTGCGCCGCCGGTCCATCGGCGCCGACGTGCAGACCGTGACGAACGACCTTTCGCAGGGGCTTGGGCTCGGCACCGAATCCGGAGTGATTGTCTCGGATGTTTATCCAGGGAGCCCCGCGGAGAAGGCCGGGCTGAAGATTCAGGATGTGATCCTATCGCTGGATGGCTATCCCGTCGATAATGTTCCGATTTTCACTTTGGCTCTCTATCTTTTGAACAAATCGGACACGGCGACTTTACAGATCCTTCGCGGCGGCAAGAATCTGGACTTGCAGGTTCCCATTTACGAGCCTCGCAATGACCCGAGCCGGCTCTCCGATCTCGGCGATCCGAAGAAGGACGTGATTCCTCACCTCGGAATCGTTGGCGTCACCGTCACTCCGGAAATTTCCGACATCCTGGGCGAAATGCGTATTTCAGGCGGTGTGCTTGTCACGGCCACCGTCGCAAACCGCCTCGCCGTGGACTCTGGCCTCCAGGAAGGCGACGTTGTCCACTCCCTGAATCACTCTCCGGTGAAAAGTGTCGAAGATCTGCGCGCCGCATTCGGCAAACTGCAACCCGGCGATCCCGCAGCCATGCTGGTGGAACGCCTTGGCAAGCTCACTTATGTCACTTTTGAAATGGAATAATTGCGCAGTCGCCGGCGCTCGGGTCACTTCTCCCAGTGCGCGGTGGTGAATTGCTTCGCGTCGTAAACTGCCAGGGCAAGTTTTACATCCTTTTCAATGTCCGAATATTCTTCGCTGAATACCTTTTTTCCGTCGGAATAGACCTCCACCAACGCCGCAATCCAACCTCCACCTAACTTACGGTAATCCCCGAAACGTATATCCTGCGTCTTGCCCGGTTCGTTGGCGTTCGGTTCCAGCAGCCGCACAAAAAGCAGGTGGTCCTTCTCCACCCAGAACTGCTTCGACGCCAGATCTCCCGTTGCCGCGCCAAACACATAAACCGGCTTCCCTTCCCAGGTGTCCTCGTGGAATTTGCCGGCGTCGAATCCTTCTTGCTTGGCGATGGCCAGCGTCGTTTCCGGCGACTGCGCATAAACGTCGAATCCCAGCACCAACAGCATGTTCTGCTGCGCGCGGCTCACCTTCACCTGCCCCTCATGAAAGATCGTGACGTTACCATCCACCAGCAAATATCCGTTTCCATCGCTTACCGGTGCGATGTCAATCCGCAATTTGCCCGGCAACAGCGCCGCTTCATACCAGGTTTCCACCTTCGTTGTGCCGTCGGGGTTGTATGTCGTGCTCTTCTGCACGAAAGTCACGGATTTATACCAGGAACTGGCATAACGATCGTGCATCGCTTTCACCAGTTCCTCGCCGTTCGTGATCTCCGCCGCTTTTGCCGCGCCTGCCATCGCCAAGGCGCCAGCCAACACCACATGCGCGAATTTCATACGTTTCCCTCCGTTGGGTGAGCAAGTTGCCGGCACCGCCGCAATCGGCAGTCTCGCCCCGGGCTAACCAACTCTACCTTATGACGCGGCAATGCGGAATTTGTCCCTTCGAAATCCTCGGATACTCTCCGGGGTCGGCCGATTCGCGGCCCCCTCGTGGCCGCCCCGGAAGGGTCACGCCGCGCACAACCTGCTGGCCTAGGGAGCGGCTAGAGTGGGCTGTTGGCCAGGCGCTCGTATCGCACTGGAGGTGGCCTATGGCAACGTCAATGGACCCCTCTCTGGAAGGCTTGCATATCGCTCATTTGGGGAGCCCCAAAGCCCTGCTCGGCAAAGGCGGTGGATTCCTCGACGAATTCCGGGATTTCGCGATGCGCGGAAACATGCTGGATATGGCCGCCGGCATCATTGTTGGAGCCGCATTTGGAAGGGTGGTCAGTTCTTTTGTCACCGACGTGATGATGCCCCCCATCAGCCTGTTCACCGGTCACTCCGATTTCTCCCGCTGGTTCATCAATCTTTCCGGCCACGCTTATGCGACGCTCGCCGAAGCCAAGGCCGCCGGCGCCGCCACTCTCAACTACGGTTCTTTCCTGAATTCGCTCTCCGATTTCCTGTTCGTCGCCTTCACCGTGTTCCTGCTGATCCGCCAGATCAACCGGCTGAAAGCTCCGGCGCATCCGGCCTCGGAAACGGCGAAAGCCTGCTCGTATTGCCGCTCGGCGATCGCCATCGAACCCACGCGCTGCCCGCAATGCATTTCGGCGCTCACGCCATCCTGAGCAAGTCGCGCTGCCCGCAATGCATTTCGGCGCTCACGCCATCCTGAGCAAGTCGCGCTGTCCGTTTGCCGCGGTCAATTTGTGTTCAATGACCGGAGGCTCGAGCCAATGGGCCTCACAAAGGGCCCTTCGCTTCATTTTCCGGAAAGAGAGACTTTGGCTTGGTTCGTGGAATCCCATAACTTATCGGAAGGATCCGGAATGAACATGGCGCGCCCTAGGGGACGATTTTAGAACTTTCTGGCATGGTCCCGTACCGGAACTACTGGCCACGGGACCGCTCAGTCTAGATTCGTTCGTATAATCTTACGAGCGGACAATGGAGAGCCCCTCAGGAAGGTGCGCCATCCACCGACACTTTATGGTCCCTCGCGCGCGATTGGGCTGCAACACAGCCTGGCCCAAGCTGGCCGCCGCAAATCCCGAAATCACCAGTGTCCACCAACTGCAAATTGGCACAAAGCTCAGCATCCCGGAAGGAACGGGCGTAGTGTGCTCTTCCGGGGATAGACCATAGTCCGGCAGCACTCCCCGTCCGCCAGAAAACGTCCCATCTGAAATGCGTCAGCAGAGAGTGGTGCGGTCTGTGCGGGAATGCCTGGCGCGGGACAGTGGTCCAACGAACCGTCCATCTGATTAGACTACCCGCTCCCATGATGATTTCTTCGAACTCTCTCCATTCGGAAGTGGCCGACTTCGCTAGACATGTCCCCTGGTTTCCCTGGTTTCCTGGTTTCACACCAAGAAAACGGTAGACGCGCTGGAGCGGATCGAAGTTCGGGAACGCCGAGATGCTGGGATTCTTGAAGGGGATGAGGTGATGAGGTCTCTCCTACACTTGTCAGAGATGGGTGCTGCCTATCTTTTGTGACTGGCTCTCATCAAGAAGAACAGTCCGATCAGGGGATAAGCTGTCGCGATTTGTAGAGCCAGCCCAGCATTCATTAGCCCGGTAGCAATCATGATCGGCGAAATAGGAAAGAATGGCATGCTCCAATTGGCTAGAATCCATGCCATGGTAACCATTTCAAGCACGAAAAAGATCTTCGTAATGGCAATCGAAACAGTTCCCGGTTTCGATAATAGCAAGCAGCCCAACACGCCGAGCGGTATAAGCAGTACGAGAGTAGCAGCGCTCATAATAGAAAATCGATGTTCATAAGTTAGGAAAGGGCCATACTGCTTGACGAAATTCTCTCCTAGGACGAAATATCCGATGACGTTAAAAGCTAACTGAACTAACCCCAGAGAAGCCACTCCCAGGTTAGCCCAACCAATTATTCGCGTAACCCGACCCTGCCCTGTTCCGACGAAGAGCGCTGAGGTCATTGTGCACAACCTCCCACAAAGAAATGTCTTCACCTATTGGCTATTTCAAGTTAAGGATTGCAATTCTTATCTAGCCCCTTGATGCAGCATAGGAACTGTGCGACACAGATTGGGATTCCAACTCCCTCCGCCCCTACGCCTCCTACGACTTTTGTTGCGTAGGTTACCGCGCAATCCCCTACGCAGCCGGGCCAATGCCAAGGTGGAGTCGATTCCTGGCAAGCACTAACGCACTTGGTAAACCACGCAGGATCAATATTCGGGTCTACAACTTGGCCAACCTTCTGAAGACAAAAAACCAAACCCGGGACGCAACCGGGAACTCGGATGGGTGAGTAATCGTGATTTCCCCCGCCGGATTCGAGCGCACTGAAAAACCCCACTGATAATGGGAGCCAAGGGAATTTCCTTACGTCCTGCGCGGGCCCGCCATCGCCGATAAACGTGATGCCACCTACGTATCCACAAAAGGGGTCTTCGGGGTCGCACATGACGCAGTATGGGTCGTCCGGTTCGCATCCACCACCAGCGTAGCCCGTGCATTGCAGGCAGAGCATCCCGCCAGTCGGGTCTGTGTAGCTCATTGGGTTATTTCGCACATACGCATATCTGTTCTGCGTTTGTGGGTCCTTTGGGGCATGTTGCGGTTCTTCCCATCGGGTCTGGGTCCGGCCAGCGCCCTTGAGAACTGTATTCGCGGATGGGAAAGTCGTATAGCCCACCAGCTGTATCTTGGGAAATTGTCCCCGGTTTAGTTGAACGCAGCGGCTCTCGACTCTTTGCACGTTACGCGACCTGCGCCTGCTGAGTCAACGATGGGTTCATTCGGCGATGCAAGTGTTCCAGTTCCCGATAGCCTTTCACTCGCCGGAATTTCTTCTGCGCTTCCAGCAGGCCCGTGGCTGTCCAGCGCAAAGCTTGCCCGCCTGCGCGCCAGCGTTTCACGTTGCGCGCCACGCGCTCGACGGTCGAGAGGCACGACTCGATGGCATTGGTGGAGGCCAGCGTGCGGCGCAGCAGCCAGCCCACGCCCAACCGGTGCACCGTCAGCGTTTCCTCCAGTCCTTCTTCCAGGCTGTGCGCCGCGTTGGGATTCACTCGCTCCAGTTGCCGGAAGATTTTCCCGAGTTCCGCTTTCGCCGCCGCGTACTCGGTCATGGCGTAGGCGTTGCGGATTCTCCGGTCGTAATCGCCCTGGGCGTTTTTCGGCAGATGCTCTTTGACGTTGCGCCGCTTGTGGATCTGGCAGCGCTGCACTTCGGCACGCTCACCGAACACGCGCTCGATGGCAGCACGCAATGCTTTGGCTCCGTCGATCACGAACAGGTAGCGCCGTTCCGTGCTCAGTCCGCGCGCTACCAGGTCTTCCAGCAACTCCTTCACCACCGTGGTGCTTTCCGTCGCGCCTTGCCACACTCCCAGCACGTGTTTCTGGCCGCTGCTGGCGATGCCCAGCGCCACCACCAGCACCTGCTGGCCGAAATGAATCCCGTCGATCAGAATCGCCACCAAGTCCAGATCGCCAAGTTGCTTCTCGCACAGTTCCTGCAACTGCGCCGCGCTGGCGGCTACGAACTTCCGGCTCACGCTGGATTTTTCAATCCCGTAGCCGTCCACCACGCTTTCGACCGCGCGGCGATAGTTCCGCGAACTCAGCCCCGCAACGATGCCTTCCCTCACCGCGCGTTGCCGCCGTCCGTCGTGTTGCAGCCGCGCGTAACTGTCCAGTTCCACTTCCTGTCTTTCCCGCGTGCGCACTCGCGGACGCTCCACCGCCACTTTCCGCCCGCCGAACATTACGTATCCCGGCTGACGCCCCCAGCGCACCGCCCCCGACACGGGATCCGGCCGGTGCGGCGGTCCCACCCGCCGCGTCACCTCGTTTTCCAGAATCGTGCCGATGATGCGCAGCCCGGCACGCCCCGGCACCCAACGGAAAGAAAAACTGACACAAAAACTGACACATTTTCGTGATCTACGAACTTGCCGGAGATTATCTCGGGGTGTAAGTTAGACTGGGAGTGAAGGAGCAGAACAAAATGAAACTTTCTTCCATGGATTTGAAGTTTTTCTGTGCCAGCGTAATCACCATGGAACACCTGGAGTCCCCTGTCACCATTCAGCTATTCGACATTGGTGCGAATTTTGTCTTTGGGATGCAAGCAGAACAGTCTCCAGAGGGGTTGTTCTTGTTCTCGGATGAAAAGTATTCCCGGGCGGTTGCGACTCCGGGGCCTTATACCGTGCGCTTCACGGCCCCCGGCAAACCGTCGTTTGAAAGGGACTCTCCGCCTAAGGCTGCTCAGCAAACCGCTTAAAGGTTGAGCAGAATGAGTTCCGCACCTACAAACCAATTTCATCCGCCGTGCAAGGTATGTGATCGCGGCGTACTGATTTCTCGGAAAGTCTATCGCATGAGCAAACCGGTCGTGGCGATAGGCTACATTCTTCTGATTCCCTCCGTACTTGGAATGGCAGCCAGCGCGTTAGTGCTTTGCGGAGTGCTCTCCTACGGGGGACTAAATGAGAATTCCAACACTGCGGCCGCCCGCCAGCCTCTTACTGCGGAAGATGCGTTTCGCCTGAGCTGCATCAATGGCTCCCGGCGAGACCCGGCGTTTGAAGAGAAGCAAGGACGCCTCACGTGCGAATGTGTCTTACAAGCGATTGAGGGACAGAAAGACTCCAGTCCAGAACAAAATCAAGCCGAACTGCGGGATGCTACCGAGAACCTGAACCATGGACGTGTGGATCGAAACGATGTGCGGCTTACGGCAGCCATGCTGTACTGCGCAGAGCACTTGAGTGCTTCCTCCTCCCTCTCTCCCAAAGGCGAACAAATCTACGATAGGCTGGAAGCGCCAGCAACTACCGACAATCAATCCGATGCTGGCACGAGCCTAGTCCATATTGTCGGCGGAGGCTTGGCCATCTTTTGGCTGGTCGCTTCTTTCGTCGCCGGATTACTCGGACGGCTGCTGGTCATGAAGAAGCGGATTTTGCAGTGCACCGTATGTCGGGCCACCGTCAGTGCTTCTTAGTCTTTCAACGTGCGACGGTCGTCCTCAGACGTTGTGCCCCATCTTGCGAAGTTTTCCACGGAAGAAATTAAACATCGCATCTCCGTGTTGCGCGAGCACGTCGCCGATTGACCGGACCGAGTTTTTGTACCAAGGGTTGTGAGAGAGGGTACATCAGAAAATCCCTTTGGGCAATTTGCGGCGCGCAGGGAGCCGTAGGCGACCGGAGAGCTGCAAATTGCGGCGCGATCGTCGCCGGTGCTGGCGGCCTGTAGCCCAGCGCCGAGTGCGGGCGCAGCGTGCCGTAGCGCCCGTATTCGCTTGCCAATTCGATGATCGCTCGCGTCAGCGCGTCCTCGTCGGTTCGATAAATCACCTCGTAGCGTTGCGTTCCTCGCCACTGCTTCAGCACTCAACAGGCGTAGCGCTCGCTGACTCCATACTTCTTGCGCGCATGTTCCACGGCGCTCCAGCGCCGCGCGGGGCTTAGAAGTTTCCCTCCGCTACATCCTTCAGAATCTGCTTCTCGAGCGACAGCTCCGCCACCAAACGCTTCGGCTTGCTGTTCTCCTTCTCCAGTTCCTTCAGACGTTTCGCCTGGTCCAGCTTCAGGCCGCCGTATTCCTTCCTCCAGCGGTAGTAGGTCTGGGCGGTGATCTGCGCTTCCTTGCACGCCTGCGGGGTGGTCTTCCCGTTGGCAATCTCCACTTCAATCTACCGCAGCAGCGTCACGATTTGCTCCGGCTTGTACCTCTTCGTTGGCAGACCAGCGTTCCTCCAGAGTGAAATTCTCTCTCTCCCACTGGTACAAAAAACCCCGGTCAGGTCAGCCGTGACCGGACCGAGTTTTTGTACCAAGGGTTGTGAGAAAGGGTACATCAGAAAATCCCTTTGGGCAATTTGCGGCGCGCAGGGAGCCGTAGGCGACCGGAGAGCTGCAAATTGCGGCGCGAGCGTCGCCGGTGCTGGCGGCCGATAGCCCAGCGCCGAGTGCGGGCGTAGCGTGCCGTAGCGCCCGTATTCGCTTGCCAATTCGATGATCGCTCGCGTCAGCGCGTCCTCGTCGGTTCGATAAATCACCTCGTAGCGTTGCGTTCCTCGCCACTGCTTCAGCACTCAACAGGCGTAGCGCTCGCTGACTCCATACTTCTTGCGCGCATGTTCCACGGCGCTCCAGCGCCGCGCGGGGCTTAGAAGTTTCCCTCCGCTACATCCTTCAGAATCTGCTTCTCGAGCGACAGCTCCGCCACCAAACGCTTCGGCTTGCTGTTCTCCTTCTCCAGTTCCTTCAGACGTTTCGCCTGGTCCAGCTTCAGGCCGCCGTATTCCTTCCTCCAGCGGTAGTAGGTCTGGGCGGTGATCTGCGCTTCCTTGCACGCCTGCGGCGTGGTCTTGCCGTTGGCAATCTCCACTTCAATCTGCCGCAGCAACGTCACGATCTGTTCCGGCGTGTATTTCTTCATCGGCAGACCAGCGTTCCTCCAGAGTGAAATTCTCTCTCACTCCCACTGGTACAAAAAACCCCGGTCAGGTCAACAAGTTGGATGGCAAAATCAGCGAAGAGTTCTGGAATCGGAAATCAACCGAATGGCAAGCCGAAGAAATTCAGATTCGAGCATCGTTGCAGGCTTTGCAGGCGGCAAGACCGGAACGATTGCTGGATGCTGCGAGGACTTTAGAACTCGCGAACAAGGCGTATTTTCTGTACGTTAAGCAGGATCACGCGGAAAAAGCCAAATTGCTGAAAATGGTGCTTTCGAACTGCGGAATTGACGCCGTAAATCTTTATCCCACATACAGAAAGCCCTTCGACCTGATATTCGAGAGGGCAAAAACAGAAGAATGGCGCGCCCGGCGTGATTCGAACACGCGACCTCTTGCTCCGGAGGCAAGCGCTCTATCCAGCTGAGCTACGGGCGCACACAAGGCAAGCGTGCAACTTCATTTATTCTAGCGTTTCCTTCTCTTCCCCGCCAGCAAAGTTCCACTGTCCCGTCGCCGAGCCCGCCCAGCGGTTTCTAACCCTTCGTCCGGTTCTTGATGTCCCGCGCCAGCTTCTCGATCTCTTCGGCCTTGCGCACCAGGTTCAGGCTTAGCACCTTGCTCGAGTCCGTCTTTTCCACTTCCTCTTTCAATTGCGAGGCCAGCTCGTAGAGCTTTTCCACCTTCTTCTTGATGTCTTTCTGGTTCTCCTCAAGGATGCGCTTATCGATCGGCGGCAGCGGAGCCTCCGGCGCATTCTCCGGCGGCAGAGGCTTTTCCTGCGTTGCATCCGGAGTCTGCCCCAGCGCGGCAATCCTTTCCGCAAGTCCCGCTGCAAGGCCTGCCCCCAGCAACTCGCCCAAAAACGTTCGCCTGCTGTTCACGACTGCGGCCTCCCGCCCGCCGTGCCGCCGGCACTCTCGCTGGCGGCGTCTCCAATGTTATACTCGCCCGTCAGCCAATCCTATGTCTAGTTTGCTCTCTCATTTACCGGATTTCTCGGCCGCCAACTTTCTTCGACTCGCCGTCATCTTCATCGTCGCGCTGCTGCTCAACCGGTTGCTGCGCGTGGTCACCGATCTGCTCATTAAGCCGGCGGGTTCCGAATCGCGCGCGGCGAAAGCCCGCGAGCAGCAGACGCGCACCGTTGCCGGCGTCCTCTACAGCGCGGGCAGTAAAATTGTCTGGGTTGTGGCGCTGCTCACTGCCGCCGATGAGTTCGGCATCAATGTTTTGCCGGCCGCCGCGCTCGCTGGCCTGGCCAGCCTCGCCCTGGGCTTCGGCGCGCAGAATCTGGTGCGCGACATCATCACCGGCTTTTACATCATCTTCGAAGACCAATACGGAGTCGGCGACACCATTCAGATCGGCGAAACCCTCGGCCGGGTGGAACACATCACGCTGCGCCGTACGGTGGTTCGCGACCCTCGCGGCGCGCTCGTCACCATCTCGAACGGCGACATCCGCACCGTCGCCAATCTCAGCCGCGACTGGTCGCAAACCTTTGTCGACGTGGCCATTTCGCCCGAACTGCCACAGGAACGCGCCATCCAGGCGCTGGACGCCGCCGCCGCCGAACTCCGCAACGATCCCGCCTGGTCGCAAGCTCTCGTCGATGGCCCGCGCATCCTCGGCTTGCAGAACTTCGACCAGACTTCCTCCACCCTTCGTCTTCAAGTCCGCACTTCTCCTTCTCGCCAGGACGATGTAGCTCGCGAACTTCGCCGCCGCATCCAATTGGAGTTCCAGCGCCGCGCCATCCCCCTGAGCGGCGTGCAACGCGTGGAGTACCGGTCCGCTCCCGCCTTGCAAGGAGAAGAAGTGCCGCCTCCCAAGCCATGATTTCCCGCGCATAATTCGAAAGGAGAGTCACGCATGTCTCAGATCACCTACGACGAAGTCAACCTCATGCTGCGGCTATATGACCTTCGGCGTGAACCTCGCCTCCGCGAGGCGCGCGCCTGGTTCGTGGATCATTTCCATGCCGGCACACCCGAGGAAGTGATGCAGAAATATCCCCAGGGAAGCCAGGAAAACACCTACATCCGTATGGTCATCAGTTATTGGGATATGGTGGCGAGTATCGTGAACCGCGGCTTGATCAACGACGAGCTGTTTTTCGAGAGCAATGGTGAAATCTGGGTAGTGTGGGACCGCATGCGCTCGATTGTCCCTACCTGGCGCGCTGCCTTCAAGAATCCCACGCTTTTCTCCGGCATCGAAGAAACCTGCAAGCGCCTGGAAGCCTGGCGCGAACGCCGTGCGCCGGGGTCCTCCGTCGCCATGCGCCAGATGATGGAGCTGTCCCGCAGCAAAATGAAATAACCGCCTGCGCCCTCCCGCCGCTGGCTATTGCATCATCACCGGGGATTCGGTGGTTTTATTTTCGACCGGCTTCCTGCTGCCCGGCGCCGCCACGCGGACACAATTGCGTCCGGCCGCTTTCGCCGCGTACAGCGCCATGTCCGCTTCGTGCAGTATTTCATCCACGCTATACCCCGCAAAATCCGTGGACAGGGCCAATCCGATGCTGATGGACACGTTGAGGCGCTGATTCCCCGCCTGGAACGGCCTTCCGCCGATGACCCCGCGCAGATTTTCCGCCCGGGACACCGCGCTGCCAGGATCGCACCGGTTTAGCGCCACCAGAAATTCCTCTCCGCCGTATCGCCCCACCATGTCGTAGGAACGCACCGAAAGCTGCAATCGCCGCGCGACTTCCCGCAGCACTTCATCCCCCGCTGCGTGGCCAAATTGGTCGTTGATTCGCTTGAAATGGTCGATGTCGCACATCATCACCGCGGTGCAGCTTCCTTCCCGCCGAGTGCGCGCCACTTCGCGCGTAACCAATTCCATAATCACCCCGCGATTCCACAACGATGTCAGCAAATCATGCGTGGCCTGAAAACGCATGCTCTCCCGCGCCTCCACCAGGCGGTCCTCCAGTTCCAGGATGCGCTCCCCGGTGCGCAGCCGTGCCTTCAGCTCGTCCACGTCGAAGGGCTTCGTCAGGTAATCGTCCGCCCCAGATTCCAGCCCGTAGACGATGTCCTGCTTCGATTCGCGCGAAGAAAGCAGGATCAGGTAGGTGTACGTTTGGTCTTTTCGCCGCCGCACCTCCCGGCAGACCTCCAGCCCGTCCTTCTCCGGCATCACCCAGTCGAGCAGCGCCAGCCGCGGCGGGTCCTGGCTGCTCAATTCCAGCAGGGCCTCGGCACCGTCCGCCACCGCCACTACGTCGTAACCCGAGCGCTGCAGGGTCCGCTCCAGCAGCGTTCGAGAGAGCGCATCATCCTCGGCAATCAGAATTCTCATGACTTTACCTCCGCCAGGTGGGCTTCCACCTCGGGAAAAACCCTTTCCAATTCCCTGGTTAAATGTTCCAGCCGATTCCCGGCTTCGTCGGACTGACCATTCCGCGCCGCATCTTCCAGTGTGGCTGCAGCTTGCGCCGCTGCTCCCATCGAAAGATTCCGCAGCATGCCTTTCAGCGAATGGGCGGAGCGCGCAAGGGCCGGGAAATCGCCGTTCGCCAGCGCAACTTGCGAACTCTCCAGATTCGCGCGCGCATCCTTCTGGAAGATCACCAGCAGTTCCCGCAAAAATTCAGAATCACCGCCCAGCCGCCCCATGAGTTCCGGCAGATCCCAATCAGATGGTTGCGGCTTTTCGCGGATCGGCGGCTCTTTGGGAAACATTTCCGGTTCCTCCCGCATCACGCGTGCAATTTCATCGCGCAATAACTCCTGGCGAATGGGCTTGCTCAAATATCCGTCCATGCCGGCCTCCTCGCATTTCTGCCGATCGTGTTTGGCCGCGTGGGCGGTCATCGCCACAATGGGAAGGTGGCGCCCAGTGCCGGCTTCCCGCTCGCGTAGCATACGCGTGGCCTCCAAGCCGCCCATCACGGGCATCTGTAAATCCATCAGGATCAGGTCGAAATCCTGCTCCCTTGCCATTGCGCATGCATCCGCGCCGTTGGCCGCGATGGTCACTTTGTGTCCCAATTTTTCCAGCAGCTTTCTGGCGAGCTTCTGATTGACCTCATTGTCCTCGGCGAGCAGGATGCGGTACCCTTCCGGCGCGCTCTTGGTGGGCGCGTCCGCAATTTTTGCGGTCATTCTGGGCTGTCCGCGCAGGGCTGCAGCCAGCGCCGCCTTCAAAATACTTCTTCGCAGCGGCTTAGTCAGGCGTTGAAAAATCTGGTTGTGGTCCGTACGCGGATCCTCCCCCTGAAATGGAGCAGGGGACATCATTAGAATCGCCGTGGTTTCCGCCGGCGCCCATCGCCGGATTTCTCGCGCAACTTCATACCCGTCCTCTCGCGCCAAATTCAGGCCAATCAATGCCGCGGCGTACGGCTTTCCATCTTGTATTGACTGGACGTACAGCCGGGTTGCCTCTTCCACGCTGGCGGCCGTATCCGTTTCCAGCCCCCAACGCTCCGCCAACCAGCGAATCAGTTCGCGCCCGGCCTCGCGGTCATCGGTCACAAGTATGCGCGCAGAAGGCAACGCTTCTCCCGAGTCTCCCGCGGACCTGGCCAGGTCTTGATCCTTCGCTCTCCTGCATCGCAGTACGAAGAAAAACGTGCTGCCTTTTCCGACTTCGCTTACCACTTGTAGCTTTCCGCCCATCCTGGCAATCAGCCGCTCCGAAATCGAAAGCCCCAACCCGGTTCCGCCGTACTGCCGCGTCACGCTGTTGTCCGACTGCTGAAACGCCTCGAATATCTTTTCCAAGCTTCCCTCGGGGATGCCGATGCCCGTGTCCGTCACGCTGAATTTGATATCGGCATACTCCGCCCCTGTTTGCAGCGCCTCGATACCCAGCGTCACTTCCCCTTCCTCGGTGAATTTTGTTGCATTCCCCAGCAGATTGATGAGTACCTGGCGCAGTCGCGTCGGGTCGCCCAGCACCCACTCGGGCAGATCGCCGCGAACGTACCACTCCAGGCCCAGCCCTTTCTGTTGCGCCCGAAGAGCTACCGGCTGCAGCGCATTCTCCGCGCAGTCCAGGATGGAAAACGGTATCTCTTCCAATTCGATTTTTCCGTGCTCGATTTTCGAAAAGTCCAGTACGTCGTCAATAATTTCCAGCAAAGCCGCCGCACAGCCATGGACCATCTCCAGATATTCGCGTTGCTCGGAATTCAGTGGAGTTTCCAGCGCAAGCTCAGTCATTCCCAGGATGCCGTTCATCGGCGTGCGGATTTCGTGGCTCACGTTCGCCAGGAACTGGCTTTTCGCCGCATTCGCCGCTTCTGCGGCGCTTTTCGCTTCCACCAGGCGCTGTTCCGTTTCCTTGCGCTTGGTGACGTCCTCCAAGACGCCCACAAAGCCTTGCAATGCTCCGTCCGGTCCATGCAGGGCCCGCGACTGCCAGCGGACCCAGGTTATTCTGCCGTCCGGGCTCACAAACCTTGTTTCGTCCCGGAGTTCCAATCCCAGGGCCACTCCCGCCTTCCACTGGCGTTCCACATTCTCGCGGTCGTCGGGATGAACCGCGTCCAGCCAGCCAAATCCCAGCGCGCTCGCCGCGCTGCGTCCGCTCATCTCGCACCAGGTCTGATTGACATACAGGCAGCGCCCTTCCTGGTCCGAACGGAATATGCCGATGGGCGCCGTTGCGCTGAGCATCCGGAAAAGCTCTTCGCTTTCGCGGATGGATCGTTCCGCTTGCATGCGCCTCGATATATCCAGGTAAATTGCCAGAAGCCCGTCTGCTTTCCCCTCCTTCAGCAGCGGCGCGGCAAATAGCTCGACATCAAGAAGCTCCCCATTCTTCTGCCTTCTTCGCGTCGTCTTCCGGACCACTATCCCGATCAGCGCCTGCTTCGTTAGGGCTGCGGCTTCTTCGCGCATTTCTGCCGTCGTCAGAAGCTCGTCAATCGATTTCCCTTCCAGATCTTCTTCCGTGTATCCGAACATTCTCCGGAACGCCGGGTTGCTCATTCTCACTTTGCCATCGCGCGATTCCGACACAATGCCCACTGGAGCCGCTTCGGTTAATGTTCGAAACAGTTCCTCGCTCTCCTGCAGCATGGCCGCTGTCCGTTGCCGCTCCGACACCTCGGCCTCCAACGCCCGTGTCCGCTCCGCGACTCGTTGCTCCAACGATTCCCGCGCGGCCTGCAGCTCCCGGTTTCCTTCCTCGATCACGCCGAGCATGGTATTGAAATCCCTGCCGAGCTGTCCGAGTTCCCCGCCTCCCAGTTCTGGGGCCCGCAACGAATAACATCTCCGGACCGCCACCTCCCGCGCGACGCCGGCGAGCTGCTGAATTGGACCGTTCAGAGAGTCCTGCAGCAAATAAGTCAGGAGATAAACCGCAATCATCGCTAGCAGGAAAGCGAGGATGGCCACCAACAGCGAATTCCCCCGCTCCTCGCGCAGGTCGCGGAGCCCGGACTCCAGATAAAGGGCCCCGATTTTCTGGCCGCCCAGCCACAATGGACGCGCGAGTTCTAGATGATCCGGGGTCCACCGCAACTGCTCGGCTGGCAAGTTCGCCAGAACAGGCGGTTGTTGTTTGAAGCCTTTGCGAAGGTACTCCGCCATCACCTTTCCATCCGCGCGGTACAACACTCCCTCGCGGATGTGCACTCGCGTCCGAAGTGCCTCCAGCAAGCGCGCTCCCTCCTGCTGATCTTCAAATACCAGGGCCGCGGCGCTGTTTGTGCCGATCAGGTCTGCCGCGGATTGCAACTCTTCCACCTTGTGCTCCCGCATGCGGTGGTCGTTGTAGAGCAGAAACATCGTCAAGGCCACGAGCATGCCCACGCTGCTGCTAGCCATTGTCAACAGCAGCAGCCTCCAGTGCAGCGACATGTCCCGCCAGCGCGTCATTTCAGGTCCCGCTCCCTCCCCGCTCGGTCACCACCCGGTGCGCCATCGACAACAACCTCGCGTCAATTTTTAGTCCCGCGCACTTGGCTGCCCCCAGATTCACTTCAAACTGCATGGCGCCCCCCTCGACTCCGAACCGGAGAATCCCCCCGGCCTCGAGGAATCCCTCTCCGTCCCCTACGGTCAGGATCTGCGTTCCCTTCACGGCTTCCAGGACTCTTGCTCGCTGCCTGGCATCGATGGAACTGAAAAACACCACCTGGCAAGTCTTGGGGCTTTTCTCATTGGTCAGCAGTTGCACTTCAACTCTTCGGCCTTCCACCTGCGTGGCTCGGAATTCCTCCGCGAGCGGATAGCTGATCGCATAGCTGCCCGCTACACAAATGCGGAATTCATGCTTCGGCTCCGTCGCACCTGCGGGCCACCGTACGAATTCGAGCACCTTCCGCAAGTAAATCGCCTGAGTCCGTCCCACCTCACCCGTCGATTGGCACTGAAGAGGCCGCGGCAAGACGCCCAGAAAGACCACTAGCATCGCCGCCGCACGTGCCAGCCGTACAAATGTGGGTACTCGTATCGTTCGTCTGGAGCGCATTGTCCGCCGCCTGCAACCCCCTCAATTCGGCGCTATCGGCGAGGAACATACGCGCAGAAAGGCCGCGCCAGAATCCGTGCACGGAGCGCGCCACACTTGCTGCGCAAATTCAATTTTTGGCTTGGAAATTGAACAACTTGGAAGGTTAGAGCTTTCTAGCCCTGCAGATCCGTTTCATCGCGAAACAGCCTTCCGCTTCAGGATTCAATCGCGTGCAATCCGCCCCAATGTTCCTGGCCCTGGTATCTTGCCAATTTGGTGCGGGCGGAAGGAATCGCAGGAAAGACAAGAAATGTAGGCCACATGGCCAGGAAAAAAAACCAATGCGCGCTAAGGACATTCGAGGAGATATGGGATTTGGAGGCGCGGGTGAGAATCGAACTCACGCATAAAGGTTTTGCAGACCTCTCCCTTACCACTTGGGTACCGCGCCTCAACCTGTCAATTATAGCGAAAACTTTACTCGTCTGTCAGTCTGTGCGTTGCGGTTTTGTTTGCTTCTTGGCGGCTACTTTTTGACCGGCTCTTCGATCTGCGCTTCGCGCAGAAAACGTGCCGACTCTTCCGGCGGCGTCGGATTAATGTAGAAGCCCGTTCCCCACTCAAATCCCGCGACTTTCGTCAGCTTTGGGATGATTTCAATGTGCCAGTGATAGTGATCGTTGACCTCTTCGCCGATGGGCGAGGTGTGAATCATGAAATTGTATGGCGGCCGGTCCAGCACCGCGTCCATGCGCATCAGCGTATCTTTCATCATGTTCGCCAGCGCGCTGTACATCGAACTCTGGTTGTTTTCGTACGCCGAACCATGCACTTTCGGTAGCAGCCACATCTCGAATGGAAACCGCGGCGCATAGGGCGCCAGCGTGATGAAATGATCGTTCTCTCCGATCACCCGCTCGCCCGTGTCCCGCTCCTGCCGGATAATGTCACAGAAAATGCAGCGCTCTTTTTCATCGTAATAATGCCAGCAGTTATCCACCTCTTCGCGCACGCGGCGCGGCACGATCGGCAGCGCGATCAGCTGCGAGTGGGGATGCTCCACGGAAGCGCCGGCGGACTCGCCATGGTTCTTGAAAATCAGCACGTACCGGAAGCGCTTGTCATTTTTTAGGTCCAGCATGCGGTCGCGGTACGCCCACAGCACATCTTCAATCGCTCTTTGCGGAAGTTGCGCCAGTGTCGTCTGGTGCTGAGGCGTCTCGATCACCACTTCGTGCGCGCCTATGCCGTTCATTTTGTCGAACAGGCCTTCGCCCTCGCGATCCAGTTCGCCTTCAATCCCCAGCGCGGGAAACCGGTTCGGCACCACGCGGATATTCCACCCAGGCGTATTCGGGCCCGTGCCATTCCGCCCATACGTCAAGATCTCCGGCGGTGTTTTTACTTCATTTCCTGGGCAAAACGGACAGCTTTGCGGCGCCTTCGGGAATACACTCTCGCGCAAAAAATCATTCGGCCGCTTTCCGCGGTCGGTCGAAATAATCACCCAGCGTCCTGTGATCGGATCCTTGCGTAACTCCGGCAACGCTTCCCCTCCAAACTTATTCCTGGAAGCTGCGTGGCAGCATTTCCCAAGTATTCCTTGTATTGTACCGCGAGTTGGCGGGAGGGAAGCGAAATCCCCTGGAATTATGCCCTTGGACTCAGAGCATCCTTGTGCAACCGGACCGCCGGGGGCATCCCCGGGGCATGGTCAATCGCCACCACGTCGAAGCGCACCGGGCACTTCTTCGCGTGGCGTTCCCGTAAGAAGGCATGTGCCGTTCGCACCAGCACATGGTGCTTTTCAGGCGTGATGCTGAGTTCAGGCAGCGCCGGGCGCCCTTTCATCAGCGCGCGAGTCCGCACCTCCACAAACGCCAGAGTGTCCCCGTCGAATCCCACCAGGTCTAGCTCGCCCTTCCCCCGCGCAGGCTCATAATTCCTTGCGATAAACACATACCCATGCCGCCGCAAATACCAGTAAGCGTAGGTCTCCCCGCGCACCCCCACGCGCAGAGCCTCTTGCTTGGCCTCGCTCTGAAAAGCGGCGGCGTCTTCGCGCAGTCCATGCCGCGCCCTCCACCGCACCCAGGCGAATCCCATGCGTGCCAACAATCCCATCTATTATTACCTTGGCGTTACTATACCCCACTGATTAACAAAAATCCCGCGGACGGACGGGTGCAGGCCGCGGGATGGGTTGCCTCTTGCTAAAGGCTGATAGCTATCGGCTGAAGTCTCGGTTTACAGCCCCTGCTCGGCCTCCCCAATCGCCTCTTCCATAATGCCGATCGCGCAATCTGCCTGCTCCTCGTCAATGATCAGCGGCGGTGACATGCGGATCGCGTTTTCGCCCGAACCCAGCGTCAATAGCCCGCGTTCAAACGCATTCCTGACCACTGCGTCGCGCAAGTCGGCAGCCTTCTCCTTTGTCCGTTGATCGCGCACGATCTCCACGCCGATCATCAGGCCCTTGCCGCGCACGTCGCCGACGATCTTGAAGCGGTTCGGCCAGTTGTTGATCCTGCTGAAAATGTAGTTGCCCACTTTTTCCGCGTTGGCCATCAAGCCGCCCTGAATCAGGTCAAACGTCGCCGATGCCGCCGCCAGGCATACCGGGTTCCCACCGTAAGTCGTTCCGTGTGAACCCACCTTCCAGTTCATCACCGTGTCCTTGGCGATGAACGCCGCCACCGGCATGCCGCTGGCAATGCCCTTCGCGGTCAGCACGATGTCCGGCGTGATCCCCGCGTGGTCATACGCCCACCACTTCCCGGTCCGTCCCATGCCCGCTTGCACTTCGTCGAGAATCAGCATGATGCCGTGCTTGTTGCAGATCCGCTGTAGTTCCTGCAGGAAAAACTGCGGGGCGGGAATGAAGCCGCCTTCGCCCTGGATTGGCTCGACAATAATCGCGGCCGTCTCTTCCGGCGCAAACAGCCGCTTGAAGATTTGCTGCTCCAGCAACTCGATAATCTCGTCGCCGCAAGTTTCTTTCGTGTGGCCCAGCGCACAGCGGTACGCATAGGGATACGGAATGTGCTCCACTCCGCCCAAAAGCGTTCCGAAATACTTCCGCTGCGTATTCTTGGATGCCGTCAGAGACAACGAGCCCAGCGTCCGGCCGTGAAAGCAGCCATAAAACGCGATCAGTTTGTCGCGCTTGGTGTGATACCGTGCCAGCTTGATCGCGCCTTCCACCGCTTCCGTCCCGGAATTGCCGAAAAATACTTTCCAGTTGTGCGTCTTCGGCATCGTGGAGACCAGCTTCTCCGCAAATTCCGGCATGTGCCGGTGATAAAAATCCGTCCCGGCAATGTGGATCATTTCCGTGGCTTGCTTCTGAATTGCTTCCACCACCCGCGGGTGGCAGTGGCCGGTCGAGCACACCGCGATTCCCGCGGCAAAATCGAGAAAGGCGTTCCCGTCCGGATCTTCGACGATTGCCCCGGAGGCGCGCTCCGCCACCAGCGGGTAATCGCGCGTCAGCGACGGCGACATATATTTCGCGTCGCAGGCAATCACTTGCTTGCCCTTCGGCCCGGGCAGCGCCGTCTTGATTTTCGGAAGTTTCGTTTCCGTAGTCGTAATCATGTTCGCTCCAAAATGCGTTTCGCGGACGATTCGCAGGCTAAAGTTTTAGTTTTGTAACGGAAAAACAGCAGGTTTGTGGGCCGGCAGCTCGCTGCCGATACCTGCGCACTACTCGACTAAGTCAACTCCATACAGCCCCGGACGAAGATTCGCGGGACGAAACTTGCGAGGCACACGAGGACCCACGGCGACCCGGTCATGTTTGAGGAAGTGAAAGTGCTTCATTTGCGTTTCCAGCGGACCTTTCCGTCCTTCGTGTCTTCCAAAATTATACCACGGTCAGCCAGCTCTTTTCGGATGCGATCCGACGCCGCAAAGTCCCGCCGCGCGCGCGCCGCCTGCCGCTCCCCTACTAATTTCTCGATTTCCGCGTCGTCGACGCCACCCTCGCCGCTGCCAAAACCCAGCTCTTTCAGCCTCTCCCCGTCGGTGTCCTGCAAAACGGCGAACACCTTGTCGAAGCTCTCCAGGAATTCCAACGCGGCCGCCACGTCGCCCTGCCGGAATTCGCCTTTGTCCATCGCAATATTTGCTTCGCGCACGAAATCGAACATCGCCGCCAGCGCCCGCGCCGTGTTCAAATCGTCCGATAGCCCCGCATCGTAGTCGTTCGCGGCCTGCGCGATGCGCTCCGCCATTCCCCGCTGATTTCCCACCGGGAATTTTTCGCTTTTCAGCCGTGCGGCGAAATTCCTCAGCCGTTCGACGGAACTTGTCGCCTGCTGCAGTCCATCAAACGTGAAATTGAGCTGCCGCCGGTAAGGCACGCTCGCCAACGCAAACCGCAGCGCGGAGGGTTTGTAACCTTTGGCGAAAAGATCGCGCAGGGTGAAGAAGTTCCCCAGCGACTTCGACATCTTCTCGCCTTCCACCAGCAAATGCTCCGCATGGAGCCAGTAGCGCACGAAGGGTTTGCCCGTTGCCGCTTCGCTCTGTGCAATCTCATTCTCATGGTGCGGAAACGCCAGATCGATCCCGCCGGTGTGAATGTCCAGCGTTTCGCCCAGATATTTCATCGCCATCGCCGAACACTCAATATGCCAGCCCGGCCTCCCCGCCCCGATCGGCGTCTCCCAGAAGTGCTCGCCCGGCTTGGGCGCCTTCCACAATGCAAAATCCCGCGCGCTCTCTTTTTCGTAGCGGTCGTTGTCCACGCGCGCTCCCGCCTGGATGCCGGAAAGATCCACTTTTGAAAGCTTCCCGTAATCCTTGAATTTCGCAATCCGGTAATAGAGGGAACCTTCGCTCGGGTACGTGTAGGTGTTCTGTTGCAGCTTCTGGATCAGTGCCACCATGTCGTTGATATGGTCGGTCGCGCGGATCCAGTGTTCCGGCGCCTCGATATTCAAGGTCTTGCAATCGGCAAAAAACGCCTGCACATATTTTTCCGTGTATTCCCGGATGCCGACACCCGCGGCTGCCGCGTTGGTGATAATCCGGTCGTCCACGTCGGTCAGATTCATCACGTGGTTGAGCTTCAAGCCCCGCCACTTCAGAAACCGCCGCAAAATGTCCTGAAAAACGAACGTCCGGTAATTCCCGATGTGTGCGTAATCGTATACCGTCGGCCCGCAGGTATACATCCCCACTTGCCCGGGCTTGAGCGGCAATAACGGTTCAACTTTTCCGGATAGGGTATTGTGCAACTGGATTTCGTGCATCGCGTCTCGGCCAGACCTCTCCGTCCTCAAGCAAATAAGCGATTGTAGCCGAGCCTCCGCCAGCGCCGCAATGACACTGCATTGTAATGCGCAAGTGGCACGGGCAATTCTGCCCGTGATTCTCGCACCGCTTAGCTCAGTGCTGCTTTCAGCCGCTTCGCGGTCTTCTCCAGTTGCTTTTTCATCGCTTCGACCTGCTTCGAGATTTCCTGCAACTCTTCCTTGGCCACTTTGCTGGCCTCCGACACCTTCTTAGCCTTACTGTGCGCCTCGCGGTTTGCCTTCCCCAGCGCCGTGCCCACCTTCACGCTGACTTCCTTCAGCCGGTCGGTTTTCGCCATGTCGCCCTCCCATTCACGCTAAATCCTATACCCGTTCTTCTCATTTTTGCTTACAAATCCGTGAACGCTGAAATTCCTTCGCGGAAATATCGCAGGCAATTGACATCCGCAACCCGCGGCGCATACAGTCCAAATGGTTTCGCCCCAATCGCCTCTTCGGGAGAAGTTCGCATGCATAAGCGTGTGGCAGTCTCGCTCGTCCTCGTCGTGCTGGCGGGAAGTTTCAGTTGGGCGCAGGAGTCTGCTCCACCGGCCGCCTCTCCCGGGAAAAAATCTCTCACCCCGGATACGTTTCAGGAACTCCGCAATCTCCAGGACCCGCAATTCTCGCCGGACGGCTCGCGAGTCGTCTTTATTGTTAGCGATCCCCTCACCGGTGAAAAACGCACCCGCCACCTCTGGCTCTACGACAAGGCGAGCAATGTCACGCGCCAGCTTACCTTCTCCGCCAAATCCGAATCGTCGCCTCGCTGGTCTCCGGACGGCAAGACTCTCGCCTTTCTCTCCAATCGCGAAGGCGACGAGCAGCAGATTTATCTTCTCCCCATGACCGGCGGAGAAGGCGTGCCGCTCACCAAGGGCAAATCCAGTGTCAGTGCCTTCGCCTGGTCGCCTGACGGCAAATCCATCGCCTATCTCGCTCCCGAGCCGAAAACCGAGGCCCAGGAGAAAAAGGAGAAGGACAAGGACGACGCGCGCGTCGTGGATCAGGACGACAGGCAGCCCCGCCTCCGCGTCCTCGATCTCGCCACGAATAATACCCGCGCGCTCACTCCCGAAAGCTGGAAAATCAAATCGCTTGAATGGATGCCCGACGGCCAAAGCCTCATTGTCCAGGCCTCCAGCAAGCCCGCCTCCGATCAACACACCGACGGCATCTATCGCGCCTGGTTGCGCGGCGGCATGGACGAACTTCGCCCGCCTCACGGTCCTATCGACGCGGTAAAAGTTTCGCCTGCCGGCAAATACATCAGCTTCGCCGCTGCCCGCGATGACGGTCCGGAACCTCACGATCTTTGGCTGCTCGAATCCTCCGGCGGCATGCCGCGGAATTTGACCGGCGCCAGCCTGGATCGCGCGCTCGAAGATTATCGCTGGTCCAAGGATGGCTCTTTGTATCTTGTCTACGCGGAAGGCTTCCGCAACCGGATGACCACGTACGGTGAAAATGCCGAGCGCAAGGTTCTGCCCGATCTTCCCGTCAATCCGGGCGAATTCGCCGTTTCCAGTGCCGGCGAGGTGGCTTTTGTCGGACAAACTTCGGTCTTACCCCAGGAACTCTGGCTGCGCGACGCACTGGGCCAGGCCCGCCAAGTCACGCATTTGAACGATGCCTTGAAATCCTGCGGACTGATCGCACCGGAATTTTACAAATATAAATCCTTCGATGGACTCGAGATTGAAGCCGCTCTCTTGCGTCCTGTGGGTTACGACGGCAAGTCAAAGCTGCCGGCGGTCATCCTCATCCACGGCGGACCCACCGGAAACTGGCGCGACTCCGTCGAAGCCTGGGGACAATTACTCGCCGCTCGCGGCTATCTGGTGATGTATCCCAACGTCCGCGGCTCCACGGGTTACGGCGAAAAATTTGTGGAGTTGAACCGCGCCGATTGGGGCGGCGGCGACTTCAAGGACGTCATGGCCGGCGTCGACGATCTCGTTGCAAAAGGCTTTGCGGATCCCGCGCGCCTGGGCATTGGCGGATGGTCCTACGGCGGCTACATGTCCGAATGGGCCGTGACGCAAACCGATCGCTTCAAAGCCGCTGTCTCCGGCGCCGGCATGGCCGACCTTATCTCCGAGTTCGGCACCGAAATCGGCCCGGCTTACGACGAATGGTTCTTCGGCGTCCCTTACGAACATCCGGAACGTTTCCTGAACAGCTCGCCCTTCCTCTACCTGAAAAACGCCAAGACCCCGACTCTGATCCTCCAGGGTGAATCGGACCCCATCGATCCCATCGGCCAAAGTGAGGAACTCTATCGTGGCCTCAAGCGCTACGGCGTCAACGCCGAACTCGTTCTTTACCCGCGCGAGCCGCACGGCTTCCAGGAAGTCAAGCATCGCATCGACGTCCTGAATCGCATGCTCGCCTGGTTCGACAAGTATCTGAAGCCCGCGAAGTAGCCTGTGACCTGTTTCCTATTCGCTGCTCCTTGCTTGCTGTTATCCTTCCGCTAGCCGCGAGCAGCAAAACATTTGTCAACTTTCGGTCTGCTCTTTCTGATTACTGCTCTCTGCTATCTGATTGCCTCGCTCCACGCGAACCAATGGACGATGCCCTGACACACGCCCGACTCAACGCGGTTTATACCCGCGAGAAAATGCGCCGCCGCTACGAAGTCTGGTTCCTCCGCTGCGGACTTGCCGACGGCAGCGGCGCCTGGTGGTTCCGCTGCTTGCTCGTCCAGCAGCCGAAACCCACTGCTGCGCTCCCCCATCGCCGTTATTTTCAAGTCTGGGCAACCTGGTTCCCGAAAGATGCCGCGCCACAATCCTTTATCGTCGATGTTCCGCTGGAAGAATTGCGCCTTAGCGCTCCAGGCCACTTTCCTTTCCACTGCCACGTCAACGAAAGCGGCATAGAGGAGGGCCGCTGCTGGGGAAATATCCGCCCGCAAGGTCATCACGTTTCCTGGAACCTCCGCATCCACTCGCGTTTTGGCGTGAAGCTTAGCGACAAGGGTTGGATCGGCTTCTCCCGCTCGCCGCACTCCGATGCCTCGTTCTCGGGCGAAATCATTTTCGACGGGCAGAAATTCTCCGGTGAACCCCTCGGCTTCGGCGTGCAGGGCCATAATTGCGGCTACCGCCATCGCAGCTACTGGCGCTGGATGCACGCCTGCTTTCCACATCCCGGCGGCGCAAGCACCTTGGAAGCTCTGGTCTACGACTTACCGCTGGGCCTGACCTTTCGCAAGGCCATTTGGTGGCATAATGGGGTCGCTTCGCGCGTCCGCTATCTCCAGGAGCTCGAAATCGTGCGCTCCGGATCCGGCGAACTCCGCTGGAAATTCTCCGGTCGCCTGGAAAACGGCGCCTCTATCGAGGCCGTCGCCGAAGCCACCGCCCCCGGCATTCACGAGCTCCCCTACGCCAAAACCGACGGCTCGGGCTCCTTCCCCGTTACCAACGCCAGCCTCGCCCGCGCCGCCGTCAATCTCGGCTCCGGCGAAACCCTCGAAACACAAGCCGGCGCCGTCCTCGAAATGGGCGGCGCAAAAAAAATGTAGGCGCGCCGCCTTAGCCCCGCCCGTATTGCGCAGGCCCCGGAATCCCTCCGGCCCAAAGCCCGGTGCCTGCACACGAACAAATCTCGCTTCCTGTTCGCCGCTATCTGCTCGCTGCTCGCCTTTCTTACTGATTATTGACCAATGATTGCTGATAACATTTCTGCATGCCCGACCAGCCCAAATGGAACTCCCAGCTTTACGACGACAAGCACTCCTTCGTCTGGAAACTCGCCGCCGGCGTTCTCGAACTCCTCGAGCCAAAGCCTGGTGAACATATCCTCGACCTCGGCTGCGGCACCGGCCACCTGACCAGCAAAATCGCCGAAGCCGGCGCGCACGTTTTCGGCGTTGACCGCTCCCCCGAAATGATCGCGCAGGCCCGCGAACAATACCCTACCCTCCGCTTCGAAGTGATGGATGCTCTCGATCTCACCCTGGAAGAGACGTTCGACGCCGTTTTTTCCAACGCCACGCTCCATTGGATCCACGAACCCGAACGCGTCATCACCGCCATCGCGAAACTCCTGAAGCCGGGTGGCCGGTTCGTCGCGGAATTCGGCGGCAAAGGCAACACGAATGAGCTGCTTAAAGCCATCCACCGCGCCTGGAGAAATCTCGCCCTGCCGGGTGCTCCGCCCCGTCCGTGGTATTACCCGACCATCCCCGAATACTCCGGCCTGCTCGAAAAGCACGGCATCGAAGTCACCTACGCCATCCTCTTCGACCGTCCCACCCCTCTCGACGATGGCGAGCGCGGCCTCCGCAACTGGCTCGATATGTTCGGTGCGGCCTTCTCGGGCTCGCTCCCCGACCCCGTCCGCGAGCAGTTCAAAGAGGTAATCGAGCGCGAACTCCGGCCGGCTCTCTATAACAACGGACATTGGACCATGGACTACCGCCGCCTCCGCATTTCCGGCAAGCGTGTCTAACTGGAACGTGGGGGCACTTTCTGAAGTGGCCCGCATTGTAAATAAGGCATCCCGCAACACTCATAGCGTCAGAAGCTCCTCCGCATTCAGAATGCTTGCGAAGGAGAGCGGTACGCGATCCAAACAAGTGCCTCTGAAAAAATACGGGCGGCCGAAGTGAGATTTTTCGTGCTTATAGCGAATGGCCAACAGCGTAAGGCTGACAGCTCACATCTCAGTGCACGTTGCTCGAATGCGTCGCAAAGCCTCCCTCTGTCGGATTACTTGTGCCCTCTCAAAAGTACCCACAACCCCTTGCGTAGCCCTTTACACGCCCATTTTCCCATGCTACGCTTTTCCCCCGTACCGCCATCTTAGCGCCAGGCGGCTGGGCTCTGACCGAGAACCTGCCAAACGTGTTTGCTTTCTGTCTGTTACGGACAGAAACGTTGCGTGAAGACTCCTCCTCTCGAGGAAAGGAAAGTCGTCTCTCTTCGCGCCAAAGACCCTGGTTAATTTTGTCAGCGCTGATGGTGTGTGCGTTGGGCGGTTCATGCGGCTTGCAGGCCCAGTGAACACCAGAACGCATGCCGCGCAACGGGGGAACGCACGCCGGACCGAGTTCCATTGATCCGGCGCCGCGAAGCAGTAGGTTACGACTAGAGGGGACACCTTGCTTAAGCTGCGCAAAGTCGAAATCGTCGGCTTCAAATCCTTTTGCGAACGCACCGTTGTAACCTTCAGCGGCACCGGCACCACCTGCATTGTCGGTCCCAACGGCTGCGGCAAATCCAACGTCGTCGACGCCATCAGTTGGGTTCTCGGCGAACAGAGCCACAAATCCCTCCGCGCCGAGCGTATGGCCGATTGCATCTTCAACGGCACCATCAAGCGCCCGCCACTTGGCATGGCAGAGGTCACCATCACCCTCGAAGACCCCGAACTCGCCGAAGCCGCCAAATTTGTACTCGAACACGCCGAGCAAGACGAAAAAGCCGCGGAAACTCCTGCCGATGCGCCAAACGGTCCGAACGGTCTCGACGAGATGATCGAGACCGCTATTGAGGCAACGGAAGCCACTCCCGAAAATGCCGGCGAAAACCCGGAGGCAACAGAAGCGCAACCCGAATCCGCCTTCAAGGCCAAGCGCAAGAAAAAGACGGAAAAGCCTGCCCTGGTTACTAAGCCCGGCGAAGTGGTCGTCAGCCGCCGCCTCTATCGCAGCGGGCAGAGCGAATATCTCATCAACGGCCGCGTCGGCCGCCTGCGCGACATCCAGGAAATGTTCATGGGCGTCGGCTTGGGTCCCGATTCCTACGCCATCATCGAGCAGGGCCGTATCGGCCAAATCCTCGCCACCAAGCCCATGGAGCGCCGCGCCATCATCGAGGAAGCTGCCGGCGTAACGAAATTCAAAACCAAAAAGCGCCTCAGCGAAGCAAAACTCGAATCCTCGCGGCTGAATCTCGCCCGCGTCAACGACATCGTCATCGAGGTCGAAAAGCAGCTTGGCTCGCTGAAGCGCCAGGCCGCCAAGGCCCGCCGCTATTCCGAAATTCGCGAACAGATGCGCGGCATTGTCCGCCAGATGCTCGCCGGCAAAGCTCGCGAACTCGACTCCGAGGCCGAGCGCCTGCAATCGCGACTCACCGAACTGACCATCACCGAAACCCGGCACGCCCAAATGATCCACGAGCAGGAAGCCGAACAGGATCGCCTCAGCCAGCGCATTTATTCGCTCGACGCCGAAATTCGCCAGAACCAGAACGTTCTGAATCACACCGCGCTCGAAGTTGACCGCATCGAAAACCGCATCACGTTCAACCACACGCGCAGCGCCGAGCTCACCGGACGCAACGCTCAGATCGTTGTCGAACGTAATGCGCTCTCCGCGCAACTCGCCGAATGGCAGACGCGTAACGAAGCCCAACTCCTCGCGGTCGAAAATGCGCGCCGCGATTCCGTCACCGTCAGCACCCGCGTGGAAGAACTGAACGAGCGCGCCGCCACTCGCGCGAACCAGATAGCCCAAGCTGAATCCCGCATGCAGGCCTTGCGCCGCGCCGCCACTGAAGCAGGCGACAGTCTTCTCCGCCTACACGGCGAGCAAAAGCAAGCCGAGGAAGCCCTGGTTCACCAGTCCGAAGCCTTGCGCAAGCAAGAAGCCCGCGAAGCCAACCTGCTGGAAAGTTCCATTCAGGTTCGCGACGACGCCGAGCGCGCCGCCCAGGATTGGCAAAACGCCAACACCCAGGTGGCTGAACTTCAGAAGCGCTCCGCCGAACTCCAGGGCCGCATCGCCGAATTGAAGCAGTCTCGTGAGAAAGCGCAGAAGCAAGCCGACCTCCTCCGCGATTCACTCGCTGGCGTTCGCGCGCGACATTCCACGCTCATGCAAATCCTGAACGACCGCTCCTACACCGGCGAAGCCGTGCAAAAACTATTCGCCGCCAACGAGCGCCACGGCGGCCAGGATTTCCGCGCCGTCGGCGTGCTCGCCGATTACGCCGAAGTTCAGGAGCAGCATGAAGCGGCCGTCGAACAATATCTCCGCGACGAACTCGAGTACGTCGTCGTCGAAACTTTCGATCACGCCCGCGCCGGTGTCTCCCTGCTTCGCAACGAGGTCGGCGGCCGCGCCACCTTCTTCGTCGATTCCCTGCGCAACCTGAAACTTGACGATTACGAACCCATTGTCCATTTCCGCACCGAAGACGGCGTCATCGCCCGCCTCGATAAACTCGTCGAATTCCGCGATCCGCTCGGCCCCGCGGCCAAGCAATTCCTCCCCCGGCTGCGTTCCGGCTATCTCACCGATAGCCCCGTCGCTGCCGAAAAGCTCGCGCGCGAGTACCCGCAATACGCCTTCGTCACCCCGGAAGGCACCTGCTATCAGGGCCGCATGGTCACTGGCGGGCGCCCGGACGAAGCCGGCCCGCTCGGCATGAAGCGCGAACTTCGCGCCCTCGATGCGGAAGTCTTGCACCTCGAGCACCGCTCGGAAGTGAGCCGCGCCGAACTCGATGATCTGGTCGCCGAGCTTCGCGCCGCCGAGCAGGCGCACGAAGGGATTAGCGCGCAACTCCGCGATGCCGAGCGTACGCTTTTCGCCACCAAGCATCGCCACGATCAATCCCAAAGCGACCTCGCGCGTCTCGGCCTCGACCTGACCGTCTGCCAATCCGAACTTGCCCGCATTCGCCGCGAAATCGAAGCCGTGCAACTTCGCGCCGAGCAGGCGAAATTTCAACACGAAGCCGCAGCCACTTCGCGCGCGGACGCCGAAGCGGAAAACAATCGCCTCTCGGAGGAAGTCGCGCAACTCCGTTCTGCCGTTCAGACCGACCAGGCTGAACTCTCAGCGGCCAGGGCCGATCTCGCGGCCATGAATGAGCGTCTCGCGCTCGCCGAAGGCATCGCCAAGCGCCTGGAAGACGAGCGCACCGATCTCGAACGCCGCGAACTCGCCCTTCTCCAGCAGGAAGTCTCGATCAGCGAAGAAACCCAGGCCTTGGCCCGCCAATCGGAGGAGCTAACGCAACAGCTAGCCGTGCTTCGTGCCGAAAAAGTTCACCTCGAGGAAAAACAGAAAGAGTTCGAGCAGGAATGGGAAGCCGCCCGCACGCACGTGACCCAAACCGAAGATCACCTGCGTATGGCCCGGCAGACCCTGAACGAAATGCGCGAAGAGCGCGGCAAATTCGAAATCGAAAAGGCCCGCAACGATTCCGATCGCGCCCATCTGTGCGAAACCTGCCTCGCCGAAGTCAACGCACAACCCGAGGACCTTATCGCTTCCGAAACGGCTTTTATGTCCGGCGAGGAGCTCGCTATCGCCGAAGCCAGCTACCGCGAAATGAAGCAAAAAATCGAAAACATGGGCGCCGTCAACATGATGGCCCTCGAGGAATACAACGAGTGCGAGCAGCGCTTCGCCTTCCTCACCCGCGAGCGCGACGACCTGCTGCAGTCCATCGCCGACACGCAGCAGGCCATCAAGGAGCTCGACCAGATTACCAAGGATCGCTTCGAACAGGCCTTCGCCGCCATCAACGCGAATTTCACCGCCGCGTTCCACACCATTTTCGGCGGCGGCACCGCGGAGATGCGCCTCGCCGAACCCGATAGCTCCGGGGACGCCGGCATCGATATCGTCGCTTCACCGCCAGGCAAGCGCCTGCAGAACGTCCTCCTGCTCTCCGGCGGCGAAAAAGCCATGACCGCGCTCGCGCTGCTCATTGCCATCTTCCGCTATCAGCCGAGCCCCTTCTGTATTCTCGACGAAGTCGACGCGCCGCTCGACGAAGCCAACGTCGGCCGCTTCACCAAGCTGATCGCCGACATGAGCGCGCAGACGCAATTCATCGTCGTCACCCACAACCGCAAGACCATGGAAACCGGCAGTGTCCTTTACGGCGTCACCATGCAGGAGCCTGGCGTTTCCAAGCTCGTCAGCGTCCGCTGGGAAGGCGACGAAGCTCCCGCTCCCAAGCGCCGCGCCGCCACCGCCGCTTAAACGCTCTTCCTTGCGCTCTTGGGGCGGTGTTCACTCCGTCCTTTTTCTTTCCCCTCCTTAAAACCAGAATGATTTGTCAAACGATTTTCTTTCCAAAAAGTATGCGCGTCACATTGACATCCTCGTTCGGTGGGATAGAATGCAGAACACTTTGTCAGGGGCAAAGTCCTCGTGAGTGCAAGTCCCGCAACGAAAGTCATCCGCGAAACCAATTTCGCCGGCATCGCCCCCATTGCGCGCGGCAAGGTTCGCGACATCTATGATCTCGGCGACCGCCTCCTCATTGTCGCTACCGATCGCCTTTCCGCGTTCGACGTGGTCATGCCCACGCCGATCCCCGACAAGGGCCGCGTCCTCACGCAAATCTCTCTGTTTTGGTTCAATCTGCTGAAGGACGTCATCCCCAATCACGTCATCAGCTCCACTGAATTCCCCCCGCCTTTCGATCAGTACAAGGATGAACTCTCCGGCCGCTCCATGGTCGTCAAGAAGACGCAGCCTCTTCCCATCGAATGCGTCGCCCGCGGCTACATCTCCGGCTCCGGCTGGAAGGAATACAAAGCCACGGGAAAAATCTGCGGCATTCCCCTTCCTCCCGGCTTGCGCGAGTCCGACAAACTCCCCGAAGTCCTCTTCACGCCGGCGACCAAGGCCGCCACCGGCCACGACGAAAATATTCCCTTTGAACGCGCCGCCGAAAGGATCGGCGCCGGCCTCGCCCACATGGTTCGCGCCACCACGCTCGAAATCTACCGCCGTGCCGCCGCTTACGCCGAACCACGCGGCATCCTGCTCGCGGATACCAAATTCGAATTTGGATTGCTCAACGGCGAATTAATCTGGATTGATGAAGCCCTCACCCCCGATTCTTCCCGCTTTTGGCCAGCCGCCCAGTATCATCCCGGAGGCCCCCAGCCTTCCTTCGACAAGCAGTTTGTGCGCGACTACCTCGAACGGATCCACTGGCCCAAAACGCCTCCGGGTCCCGACCTGCCCCCCGATGTGGTTGCCGCCACTCGCGCCAAGTACCGGGAAGCCTATCGCATCCTGGTCGGGCGCGATCTGGACTCGTAAGCCGGCCCTCAAAAAAATTTCCTGCAGCGGAGAGTGCGTACGTGAGAGATCAATTGGAAGGGCTTGTCGGACAAATGGTAGATCGCGGGATTCTCTTTGATGAGGCCGTCGGCGAATTCGAAAAGCGTTTCATCAAGCACGTTTTGGAGCGCACCAACGGCAATCAGTGCCGCGCCGCCGAACAACTCGGCATCCATCGCAACACCCTCAGCCGCAAAATTACCGAATACAAACTCGACCATCGCCGCCGCAAATCCCGCTGAGCGCCGGAGTAGCCCAGTCTTCAGCCTGGGTCCCTTTCATCATTGGCCGGCTTTCCGATGCGCACCGTGTGCGCCCCGGATGTGCTTGTGAAACGGGCCACACCCGATCCCGTGTAATGGCCGATCTTCACGTCGGCCCTTCCCCGAACGCGCTCGCGCGCCGTTCGCCGATCCTCTCCCAAAAACGAAAAGGCCCCGCACCAAAGTCCGGGGCCTCTCCCAGTATCGCTATGCTGAAAATTAGTGCATTCCAGGCTTCTTCGGCGCTGGCTTGTGGACCGGCTTCTTCGGCGTTTCCTTTGGCAAATCTTCCTCGTTCACCTTGGCCTTGTCCCAGTGCAGCATGAACGCCGGATCGGGATCGTAGGTCTCCAGAGTGCCCGTGAACCGCACCGGGTTCCCCTTCTCCAGCTTTGCCGCCGCCGGCTGGTCCGCCATCTTGATGATCACGTCCATGTCCGGGGTCGTCGCTGCCTGAAATTCCGCGTCGCTGGTCACAAACGCGGTCTTCAACTCCACCGTGTCGGTTCCGGGGGTGATGTCAATCAGCTTGCCCGGCACATCCGGGAACTCCAGGCCGCAGGCCGCGGTCCAGGTCAGCTTCGCCTTGTCCCCGCCGGCCTTCAGGTCCGTCACCACGGAAGCGATAGTCATGTCCTTGCGGGCAGCATCCAGGTCCGCCGCGCTCACCAGCTTGTAGCTCGCCGGGCGCTTCACGGAGTTCGGCGCGAGTTGCAGCAGCTCGTTCATCTCCGCATCCGTCAGCGGGTCGCAAACCGTTCCGCCCTGATAATTGGCCATCAGCTTCCTTAGATAGCTCTTGATGGATTTGGACTGCTGCTCGTTGGCATTCTTTGATGTCGCCGCGCGCGCGTAAAACCACATTGCATCCAGCGGCTGCGCCGGGGACATCGCCATGTACGCTTGCCCGAGCTTGTAATTCGAAATCAGGTCATCCGGCGAAACTGACAGCACCGCGAGGTAAGAATCGGCGGCTCCCGCATAATCCTTGGCTGCCATTCCCGCGTTGGCCGCGGTGCCGTTGAAGAGCACAATCGACTGCTGCTTCTCCTTGTTGAACACTTCCTCGGAAACTCCATCCGGCTTCGGCAATTTGTCGAGCACTTTCAATCCGTCCAGGGCTGCCGCACGCGCTGCCTTGGCGGTCTCGGCGTCGGGATTCTGAATCGCGTTAAATGCGAAGGCACGCGCATAGTAGGCGTCGTAGAGATCCGGCGGACTCACCTTATCGCCCATCGCGATCATCTTGTCGCAATACTCGATGGTTTTCGGGTAATTCTTTTGCGCGAAGTAATTCTTGTAATAGAGCGGGTAGATGTAATTCAACAGCGCCGAATTCGGATATTTGGCGACGAAATCATCCAGCAGCTTGATCTGCGCGGCGGGATTCTTCTCGGCGGCGGCCGCCTGGTAGGAGTTGTACTCCGCCATCGTATATTTCTGCTGCGAGCCTCCGGCCGCCGCCTGGGCCGTAGCATTAGGCGTGCTGCTCAAGCCAAGCGCTGCAAGAAGCAAAAGGCTTGCCATCCAACGAATTGCTTTCATTGTCTCCTCGCTCCAACCATGAAGGTAAAATTGCATACGCCGCCTGCAGCAATGCCACGGACGGAACTTCTTCCACACCTGCGAACCGAAAGTGCTCTTTAGGAAACGTTGGAATTATAGGTGCACCCGATGCCCAATCGCAAGCCGATACCTGTCCCGTGCTTTTTCGCTTGCCGAGCGTTGGGCTCCCCGTGAAAATTTCGTGGCACCCCGGTGCACCTCCGAGGCATTCACTTTGGGGCGGCATCCTAACGAGATACGATGAGTCTCGCATAAAAAGAGTGGCTTTGGGGAGGAAGAAATCAAATGACCGCCATAAACAATGCAAATAGCTTCTCCTCCGTGGCACTTCCTCTGGCGGGCCGGGTAGCTCTGATCACCGGCGGCAGCCGTGGCATCGGCAGGGCCATCGCATTCCGCCTCGCTGCGCTCGGCGCCCCTATCGGCCTGTGTGGCCGCGATGAGGAAAAACTCACCATCACCGCCAAGGAACTCGAATCCACGGGCGCACGCATCCTCGCCCTCCGCGCCGACGTTACCTGCGAAGGCGACGTGCTGTCCCTCGTGCAGGCCGCCGAGAAACAACTCGGCCCTATCTCCGTCCTAGTCAACAATGCCGGCACCGGCCGCGGCGGTTTCGGACCCGTCCACGAAAAATCCGAGGCTGAGTGGGACCACATCATGAACACCAATCTCAAAAGCGTCTTTTTCGTTTCCCGCGCCGTCATTCCGGGAATGATTCAGCGCCGTTCGGGCGACATCGTCAACATCAGCTCCCTGGCAGGCAAAAATACCTTCGCCGGTGGCAGCATTTATTGCGCTTCGAAGTGGGCGCTGCAGGGACTTTCCGGCTGCATGGCGGAAGATCTTCGCGCCCACGGCATCCGCGTCAGCGTCATCTGCCCCGGCAGCGTCGCCACGGACTTCATGGGCCGCGGCCCCAAAGATGCCAGCAAAGTCCTCTCCGCCGAGGACGTCGCCCACGCCGTCGCCATGGTCCTCACCCAGGGCGCGCAGAGCTTCATCAGTGAAGTCCACCTCCGCCCTGTCGCCAAGCCCTGACGGCAAGTTGGCCGCTCTTCCTGACCGGGGATGTAGGGCCCGGGTTCCAGTCGCACGGCCTTCAGCATGTGTCCGCGTCCGCTGACCACCCTGAGCGCCTGGGGCGCGTCTCAACTTCCGGGCTCGCTCCCAGGCCGCTCTTGCTGGTAGCTGGTGACCAGGGCTGCCGGCCTCTTGCCCCCGCCCTTATTTTCCTCTTGACAATAGTTGTGTGCACGACTATCATGAGACCATGAATTCGCGAAACAAAGCGGCTTGCCCCGGCGCCGCCGGCATCGAGGATCAGGTCTTCGTCGCCATCCTCAAATCCGCCGACGCGCTTGCCGCCCAGGCCGAGCAACTCTTGAAAACCAGCGGTCTCACTGGCGCTCAATACAACGTGCTTCGCATCCTTCGCGGGGCGGGTCCCGAAGGCCTGCCCTGCAGCGGCATCAGCGAACGAATGATTTCCCGCGATCCGGACATGACGCGCATGCTCGATCGCATGGAGTCCCGCCAATGGATCTCCCGCGAGCGCCAGACCGAAGATCGCCGCGTCGTCAAGGCGCGCATTACCGAAGAAGGTCTGAAACTCCTGAAGAAGATGGACGCTCCTGTGCGCGAGCTCCACAAACGGCAATTTGCGCACATGAGCGCCGCGCGCCAGAAGACGCTGCTGGAGCTCATTTCGGAAGTGCTGGCCCACGAACCCGAGTGAGGTTCCGGCGCATCCAAACGCAGTCCATCTTCCAAGCAAAAGAATAGGGAGGAAGTAAAATGAAAGCGCTGTCTACGAAGTTTGCTCTGCTTGCGGCACTCGCTGTGGTCTCTGGCCTTCCGGCAACCGCCGGCGCCACCACCTATCAGATCGATCCCCGGCATTCCAGCGCAAACTTCACCGTCACACACCTGCTAATTTCCAAAGTCCACGGTGAATTCCACGGCCTCACCGGATCCATCCTGCTCAACGACACGGATATCAGTAAGTCCAGCGTCAACGTCACCATCGACGCCGCCACCGTCAACACCAACGAACCCGATCGCGACAAGGATCTCAAGAGTCCCAATTTTTTGGACGTTGCCAAATACCCCACCATCACCTTTCGATCGACTAAGGTCGAGAAATTTCCCGACGGAAGCCTGAGAATCACCGGGGATCTCACCATCCATGGCGTTACCAAGTCGGTCGTATTGAACGCCACCTCCCCCAAACCTCCCATCAAGGATCCCTGGGGATTCACCCGCACCGCGGCCTCGGCCAGCACAAAAATCAACCGCCAGGATTTCGGCATCACGTGGAATAAGACCATGGATGACGGCGGCGCCATTGTCGGCAATGAAGTCAACATCACTCTCGACGTCGAAATGATCGTTCCTCCAGCGAAATAATCTCCGCTGCGGTTGGCCGGGCGCAACCTGCAGCCCGCTCGCCAGTCCAATCGCGCGGATCTGTAGCGGCCACCTACAGGCGGCCTAGCCTGCGGGCGCCGGGACTTCAGCCCGGTAAAAATACAGCGGTGAATGAGTTCGACTTCCTAATAACGAAAGCCACGAGCTGTCACGAAATGAGGAATCCTATGGATAAGCCTGCACCTGCCGTACACACGATTCACGAACACATCCAAAAGCGCTGGAGCCCTCGCGCCTTCTCCGAAAAACCCGTTCCCGCAGATGTCCTTCGCAGCTTGTTCGAAGCCGCCCGGTGGGCGCCCTCCAGCAACAATGAGCAGCCTTGGGCCTTCCTGGTCGCCACCCGCGAAGATCACGAAGCTCATGCCCGCATGTTAAGTACGTTAGTGGAGTTCAACCAGACCTGGGCCAGGCACGCTCCGGTCCTGGCCATTGCCGTTTCCGAACTCAACTTCGCCCGCACCGGCAAACCCAACCGCAACGCCTTTTATGACACCGGTGCCGCCATCGCCAATCTTTCTCTCGAAGCTACCTCCCGAGGCCTCTTCGTGCATCAAATGGCTGGGTTTGATCCCCGCAAGGTCATCGAACTGTTCGAGGTTCCCAGCGGATGGGAACCTATCGCCGCTTTTGTGATAGGGTACCCTGGCGACGCTTCATCCTTGCCGGATCCGTTGCGTGAGCGCGAAGTTGCCCCACGCGAGCGGAAGTCCCTCGAATCGTTCGTCATGGGCGGCCACTGGGGCAGGCCTGCGTCCTTTCTTTAAAAATAGCCGGCTTCACGAAGCCGTCCAGGGGGTGGCGTTTTTCGGATGCGCTCCACGCTCGAATTCCTGGTGCACCACGGCTATGCCGTCCTGCTGATCTGGGTCTTCCTGGAGCAGGCCGGCTTGCCTTTGCCTTCGATGCCTGTGCTTTTGGCCGCTGGCGCGCTTGGCGGCATGAACCGCCTCAACTTCGGCTTCTCTCTGCTGGTATCCGTCGCTGCTTGCCTTTGCGCGGACACCATGTGGTACGAGCTGGGCCGCCGAAACGGTATCAAGATCGTTCAATGGCTCTGCAAGGTCTCTCTGGAGCCGGATTCCTGCGTCCGCCGCACCGAAGGCATTTTTGAGAAGCAGGGCGCGAAGTCTCTCATCCTGGCGAAGTTCTTCCCTGGCTTGGGCGCGGTCTCCACACCCTTGGCCGGAATCTTTCAGATGAATTTCCGCAGGTTCCTGGGCTATGACTTCCTCGGCGCATTTCTTTGGGCAGGTTCTTACCTGGCGCTTGGGTATCTCTTCAGCGGCCAGATTGAAATCATGGCTGCCAAGATCCAGCAATTGGGCATCAGCATGTTGGGGGTCGTTAGCTTCCTCTTCGCGCTTTACGTCGCCTACAAATTCATCGGCCGCCAAAGATTTCTTCGCGAACTCCGGATCGCGCGCATCAGCCCCGAAGAGCTGAAGCAAATGCTCGACACCGGCGAACCTGTTACTATCGTCGACCTCCGCCACTCCCTCGACTTCGAAGCCGACCCGGAAATCATTCCCGGCGCATTTCACATGGACGCCAGCGAGCTCGCAAATAAGGAGGAGTCCCTCCCCCGGGATCGCGAGGTAATTCTCTACTGTACCTGACCCAATGAAGCTTCCAGCGCCCGTGTGGCGCTGCTTCTCAGAAACAAAGGAGTGAAACGCATCCGGCCTCTGGAAGGCGGCCTCGCTGCCTGGCGCGATCTGGGGTACCCGATGCAGACCGTGCCGCTGGACACAAATTCCAGCCAAATTTCCAAAGATTGATCAAGAAAAGGAGAACGTTTATGGCAATCAAGGTTCAGGTGATCTTTTACAGTATGTTCGGCCACGTCTACAAAATGGCGCAGGCCGTCGCCGAAGGAGCCCGGGAAGTGCAGGGGGCCGAGGTATCCCTGCTCCAGGTACCGGAACTCGTACCCAGCGACATCCTGGAAAAATCAGGGGCCAAAGCGCAGCGCGACGCCTTTGCTCATGTTCCCGTAGCGACCGTGGAGCAACTGACCGACGCGCACGCCATCATCTTCGGCACGCCCACCCGCTTCGGCAGCATGGCCGCGCAGATGCGCAACTTCCTCGATCAAACGGGCTCACTCTGGTTCAAGGGCGCGCTGGTCGGAAAAGTCGGCAGCGTCTTCGCCTCGACGGCCACTCAGCACGGCGGCCAGGAAACCACCATCACCAGCTTCCACACCACGCTGCTCCACCACGGCATGATTGTAGTCGGCGTCCCTTACACCGAACCCGGCCTGTTGCTCATGAGCGAAATTACCGGCGGCACGCCCTACGGCGCCACCACGCTCACCGGCTCCGACGGCGCGCGCCAACCCAGCGAAAATGAGCTGCGCATCGCCCGTTTCCAAGGCAAGCACGTCGCCGGAATCGCCGGCAAACTTTTCCGCTAATCCCGTCGCCAGCGCCAGCCTTTGTAGCGCCCGCCTTTTTATCCCGAGCGAAGCGCGGGACTGAGGCGGGCGGCTCTGATAATGTAGTGGCCGAACTTTAGATCGGCCACTCTGGCGGCATCGTAGCGCCTTTGTCTGGGCTACCTTGGGCAGTGAAAAGGCCGGCAAGCCCGCTTGCCTGCTGGAAGCAGGAGCTGCCATGTCCCCCGTTCGAATAGAAAAACCACGCCAAAGTCCTGCGTTTCGTTCAGAACAAAAATGCGGGCCTTGCAATCATCTGCATCGAACGATTTACAGCCTTGGCGTCACAATCCCCACTTGCGCCTGATACTTCCCCTTCTTGTCCTTGTAGCTGACCTCGCAATCCTCGTCGCTCACAAAGAACAGCACCTGGCACAATCCTTCGTTCGCATAAATCTTTGCGGGCAGCGGCGTGGTGTTGCTGATTTCCAGCGTCACGAACCCTTCCCACTCCGGCTCAAACGGCGTCACGTTCACGATGATTCCGCAGCGCGCATACGTCGACTTCCCAAGGCAAATCGTCAGCACGTTCCGCGGAATCCGGAAATACTCCACCGAGCGCGCCAGCGCGAACGAATTCGGCGGAATCAAGCACGAATCTCCCTTGTACGATACCAGCGATCGCGGATCGAAATTCTTCGGATCCACGATCGTCGAATTCACGTTCGTAAAAATCTGAAATTCGTCGGCCACGCGAATGTCGTAGCCATACGACGACACGCCGTAACTGATCACTCCTTCCCGGATTTGCCGGTCCGTGAACGGCTCGATCATCTTGTGCTCCAGCGCCATGCGCCGGATCCAGCGGTCTGGCTTTACAGACATCCCTGCCTCCTGATAGAAAGACCTGTGTGGCTCTTGCAAAAGGATAAAGTGTAGATGAGGTGGAACTCCTTGACAACCCGGGCCTTAGCCTCTAGCATCGGGCCACGTAGACCGGGAGGCCGGCTGTGATCAAGCTCGACATCGTAAATGCCGTCGTCGCAAAGACCAACATCAGCCGCACCAAGGCGGAGCAGGCCGTCGAGACCGTCTTCGAATCGCTCAAGAACGCCATGGGCCGCGGGCAGCGTATCGAGTTGCGCAAGTTCGGCGTCTTCAGCGTGAAACCGCGCAAAACCGGCATCGGCCGCAATCCCCGCACCGGCGAAGAGGTCAGCATCCCCCCGGGAAAAGCCGTGCGCTTCAAGCCCGGCAAGGAACTCCAAGGACTGGAAGACACTTCCGCCAACCAACCCAAGTAATCCATTGTGACTCCACCGGAAACAGAACCGAGCGCTCCCTCCATTCTGCACGTGCCTGCCTGGCCACCTGCGGTTCCCGGGCGCTACTTCGCTGCCGAACAGCCCCATCCTCCGCTCCGCTCCCTGATTCTGGCTTCCGGCCTTTTCCTCCTCACCCTGCTCACCTCGCTGATCGCTGGTACGCATTTCGCCGCTGCTTACGCTCACAACCAAGCCGCCTCGCTCGATGCCTTCCTGCAGACCTTCCGCCTCGCCTATCGCGATCCCGTGGCGCTTCTGGCCGGCCTGCCCTTTGCCGTCACACTGCTCTCCATCTTGCTAGCACACGAACTCGGCCACTACTTCGCCTGCCGCCATCATCACATCCATGCCAGTTATCCGTTCTTCATTCCCGCGCCAACGCTGATCGGCACCTTTGGCGCCTTTATCCTGATTCGCTCCCCCATTCGCTCCATGCGCGCACTGTTTGACGTCGGCGCTTCCGGCCCGCTGGTCGGCTTCCTGGTCGCGCTGCCACCGCTTGTGTATGGCGTGCTGCACGCCAAGGTGATACCCGCGCTCTCCTCCGATTCGAACGCAGATCTGATCTTCGGGGTTCCGCTCATCGTTCGCCTGGCCACCGCCGTTCTGCAACCCAACGCGCAAACCGCCGATCTGCTTCTGCATCCCGTCGGCCGCGCCGCTTGGGTTGGCCTTTTCGCCACCGCGCTCAATCTCTTGCCCGTCGGCCAGCTCGATGGCGGCCACATCGTGCGCTCCGTCAGCCCTCGTCTTCATCGCTGGATTTCCATCTGCCTTCCGCTCGCTCTCGTGCCTCTTGGCTATTTCCAGTGGCAGGGCTGGTGGATCTGGGCGCTGATTCTCTTCGGCCTCCAATTCGTCCGCATGGCTCCGATATACGATCCAACCCCTCTCGATCCCAACCGCCGTTTTGCCGCCGTGCTTGCGCTGGCCGTTTTCATTCTCTGCTTCATGCCGTATCCCATCGAAAGGCTGATGTAACGCTTCCCCGGATGCCTGCGCCCGCCAAAACCGAATTGTCGCGCACCTTGCGCGAACACGACCTGCTTCTGCTTTTTATCGGCTCGGTGATTGGTTCCGGAATTTTTCTCACGCCAGGGCTGATCCAGCGCCAGATTGGCGGTTCAGTCAGCTGGGCCCTGATGGTGTGGCTGCTCGGTGGCTTACTGTCTCTTCTCGGCGCGCTAACCTATGCGGAGCTTGCCGCGGCAAATCCGGAAGCGGGCGGGCTCTACTGCTACATCCGCGACGCCTTTGGCCGCTTGCCCGCGTTTCTCTACGGCTGGAGCCTCCTGTTCGTCATCGCCAGCGGCACTATCGCCGCACTCGCCCATGCCTTCACCACCTATATGCAGGAGATCGTTCCGCTCTCGCCGGTGGAAGCGTCTGCAACCACAATCCTTATGATCGCAGTAGTCACAGTCATCAACGTGTGGGGCACTCGCAAGAGCTCGGATGTGCAGAACGTCACCACAATTATCAAAGCGGGATTCATCGTGGTGCTGGGCGCCCTGCTGCTCGCGCTGGGGCTGAACCGAGGCTCTTTCCAGGGTGCGCACCCTGCGGGTATCGCTCACCCGCCAGGCACCTACGTGCTGTTCTCCGGAGTCGGCCTGGCCATGATTACCGTCCTCTGGGCCTATGAAGGCTGGCAATTTGGCACCTACAGCGCCGGCGAAGTGCAAAATCCCCAGCGCAGCTTTCCCCGCACCTTTTTATTTGGTTCGCTGATCCTGATCGGACTCTATCTTTTCGCGGTGGTGGCCTACCTGGTGGCGCTTGGCCCTGTGCAAGCTGCGCAAAGCGACGCCATCGCGGCCAGCGCCGCGCGCGCCGTTCTTGGCCCCTGGGCAGCGAAATTCGTGGCCGCCGCGATTCTCGTCTCCACCTTCAGTTCCACCAACAGCGTTGTCCTCACTGCTCCGCGCGTTTTCTTCGCCATGGCCAACGACAATCTGTTCTTCAAAAAACTCGCCGACGTCAGTCCGCGCTTTGGCACGCCGGCGCTGGCGGTTCTCGTCCTTGGAGTCTGGTCCTGCGTGCTGGCTTCCGCCGCGGGCTTTGCGAAGCTGGCCAACGGAGCGATCTTCATCGGCTGGATTTTTTACGGGCTCGGCGCCGCCGCGATTTTTCCGATTCGCCGCGCGAATCCAGGAAAGCCTCTGCCCTACCGCGTTCCGGTCTACCCGTTCACGCCGTTCGTCTTTGTCCTTGCCGCTTTGGCCATCATCGGCAACGCCTTGTTTGTCGCCCTTCGGGACCCCCACGAATTTCTGTATCTCCTGGTGGCCATCGCCCTCATGCTGCTCGGCCTCCCGGGGTATATCTTCTGGTCCCGCCGCAAAACGTAGTTCCGCCTTCCGCTGAACCGATTTGAAATTTCACAATCCGGATTATCTTTCTTGCTTCACAAGCGAATCGCCATCGCCATCTGCCCCGCCACAGCCGGCCGTTCCGCAAAATTTCCACTTGACAATGTGCGAATAAAATGCGAAAACTTCGGGCGCTGGTCTTCCCACCCCAGTTTGGAGCCTTCCGTGTCCTCCACCATCGCTGTCGCTCCTTCCCTGGATCGCTATCGGCTTCCGCTTCACCGCTTTTGGGGCTACACATCCTTCCGCCCTCGTCAGGAAGCGATTGTCCAAGCTCTCGATTCCGGCCGCGACGTCTGCGTCGTTATGCCCACGGGCGGCGGTAAATCTCTCTGTTATCAGCTCCCTGCTGTTCTCGATGAAAAACGCACCGCCGTCGTCATCTCTCCTCTCATCGCCCTCATGCAGGATCAGGTCGCACAACTCCGCCAGATGGGCATCCCCGCCATCTTCCTCAATAGCGCCGTTCTCCGGTCCGATCGCCGCGAACTCGAAGAGAAAACCCTCACGGGCGAGTTCCGCCTCATCTACATCTCCCCCGAACGTGCGGTCATGGCGGGCACCGAACGATGGCTCAAGAATGTGCCGCTCTCTTTCTTCGCCATTGACGAAGCTCACTGCATTTCCCAATGGGGCCACGACTTCCGCCCCGAATATCGGCAACTCGCCAAGCTTCGCGCGCTCTTCCCCGACCGCCCCATCGCCGCCTTCACCGCCACCGCCACGCAGCAGGTGCGTCACGACATCATCGAGCAGTTGCAACTTCGCGACCCCTTTAAATCCGTCTCCAGCTTTCGCCGCGAGAATCTCCGCTACGTCGTGCGCGAAGCCAAGGAACCCCAGCAGAATGCGCTCGTCGTCGAAGCCGTGAAACAGGCCCGCGCCGGTAATGTGATTGTCTATTGCCCCACCATCGCTCGCGTTGGTGAACTTGTCGATTTATTGGAAGAAAGCGGCGTCGCCGCCGTTGGCTATCACGGCCAGATGGACGCCGCCGCACGCCGCACCGCGCAGGAACAATGGATGAGTGAAGAGGTGCACGTGCTCGTTGGCACCATCGCCTTCGGCCTCGGCATCAATAAACCCAACGTCCGTACCGTCATCCGCCTTGGTTTGCCGGATAGCATCGAGCAGTTCTATCAGGAAACCGGACGCGCCGGCCGCGACGGTCTTCCCGCCGATTGCTTCCTTTTTTGGCAGAAAAAGGACAACGCCCTCCGCGCCTTCTTCATCAACCAGATCGGCGACTCGCAGGAAAAGCATCGCGCCTGGCAGCGCTATTCCCGCATGCAGGATTTCGTCACCTCCAAAATCTGCCGCCAGAAATCCATCTGCGAACACTTCGGCGAAATCACCAAATGGAATGGCTGCGGCATCTGCGACGTCTGTTCCCAGCCGCCCGATTGGCTTTCCAGGGTGAAGTCCGCGAGCGCTTCCGCCTCCTGCGCTAACACCAAACCGGAGCTCCTCCTCGAACGCGCCACATTCCAGCGCGAATCCTCACAATCCGTTGACGATGAGCTCCGGGAATTCCTCCGCGAGTGGCGCAAAAATATCGCCAGGAAAAAGATGCTCGCCGCTTTCCTCGTCCTTCATGATTCGACGCTCGAAAATATCTGCGCTCGCAAACCGAAAACGCTCGAGGAGCTTCGCTGCGTCTCCGGCATGGGCGACGCCAAATGCCAGGCCTATGGCGGAGAAATCCTCGACGCCCTGTACCGCTTCGGGCAAGGTGCTCGCGCCAGCAAGGAATGGCACGCCCGCCCCTCCAGCCCCGCGCAGGAAACCCTCGACCTCCTCCAGCAGGGCCGCACCTTCGAGGAAATCGCCCAGCTTCGCGGCCGCAAAGTCTCCACCGTTATAGTTCTCGTCGCCGACCTCATCGAAAAAGGCGAACTTCCCTTCCGCCCGGACTGGGTCCATCCAATTCACGCCGAGCAGATCCGCCAATCGGCTGCAAAACTCGGCCTCGCCTACCTCAAGCCCATCAAGGAGTCTCTCCCCGCTGAAATCACCTATGAAGAAATCCGGCTCGTCGTCGGCCAGCTCCGCCACGCCGCGGGAAATCTCGCTCCGAAACTGGAGTGATCGGAATTTAGCCCGGCGCATTCCCCTTCGCTCTCTGGTTCAGTTTTGGCTCACAACAATGTCAGTGGGTCCATATCGACCAGCACCGCCGTCTGCGGAATCTCCTTCGCTTCGCAAAAACCCATCGCCCCGCTTAGCAACTTCGTAATCGCCGATCTCTTCGGCGACTTCAATAAAAACTGGAATCTGTGCTCTTTCTTCAACCGCGCCAGCGGCGCCGAGGCAGGCCCCAGCACGCGAATCTCCTTCCCGTCTGACCGAGTAAAATATTCCGAAAGCTGCCGCGACCACCGGATTACATTTTCCAGGTTCTCATCCCGCACGATTACATTCGCCAGCGACGTGAACGGCGGATACGCCATCATCCGCCGGTAATGCAGTTCCCTCTCATAAAATGCCAGGTAATCCTGCTTCACTGCATCTTGAATCGCGTAGTGCTCCGGGTAGTACGTCTGAATCAGCACGCGTCCCGGCAATTCCCCGCGGCCTGCGCGCCCTGCCACCTGCGTCAGCAACTGAAACGTCCGCTCCGCCGCGCGAAAATCTGGAAAACTGAGCAGAGAATCCGCCGAAATCACCCCCACCAGCGTCACTCGATGAAAATCGTGCCCTTTCGCGAGCATTTGCGTGCCCACCAGAATATCCAGCGCGCCGTTGGCAAATGCTCCCAGGGTCTCCTGATACTGCTGCTTGGTGCGCACCGTGTCGCGATCCAGCCGCGCGATCCGCGCTCCTGGAAATTCTTTCCTCAACCTCTCCTCCAGATGCTCCGAACCCTCCCCAAAAAAATAAACGTACTTCGAGTCGCATTTCGGGCATGTCCTCGGCACCGCCTGCATGTATCCGCAGTAGTGGCACTCCAGCCGGTTCCGGTTTTTGTGATACGTCAATGATATGCTGCAATTTGCGCACTGCACCGAAGCTCCGCAACTCCGGCACAACACCGACCAGGAATAACCCCGGCGGTTGATCAAGATGAGCGCCTGCGTCTGGAATTGCAGGCACTCCGCAATCCCTTCGTGCAATCTCTTGGAAATCGGACTCGTTTGATTCGTCCGCTGAAATTCCGTGCGCAAGTCCACGATCTCCACCGCTGCCAGCGACCGGTTCTCCACCCGCGACGCCATCGTGAGCAATTCGTATTTTCCATTCGCTGCGTTGTGATACGTCTCCAGTGCCGGCGTTGCCGAGCCCAGCAGTGCCACCGCGTTTTCCAGCTTGGCACGCACAATCGCCACGTCGCGCCCGTGATACCGCGGCGTTTCCTCCTGCTTGAAGCTGTTCTCTTGCTCCTCGTCCACGATCACCAGGCCGAGGTTTTCGAGCGGCGCAAACACCGCCGAACGGGTGCCCACCACCACCCGCGCCTGCCCATTGCGTACCCGCCACCATTCCCGCGCCCGCTCCACGTCGCTCAGCGCTGAGTGCAGCACCGCCACGCCTTCAAACTGCGCTCCAAACCATGCCCTGCATTGCCGGCCAATCCACAATGTCAGCGCGATCTCCGGCACAAGAACGATCGCCGTTTTCCCGCGCGCCAGCGTGTCCTGCACGCTGCGCAAGTACACTTCCGTCTTCCCGCTTCCCGTCACCCCGCGCAGAAGCTGCACGCCAAACTCACCCAACTCAAATCTCGCCCGAATTGCGCCGAACGCCCGCTCCTGTGCTTCATTCAACGTATGCGACGGCGCTTCGTAGCCCACGTCGAATGGATCCTCCGCCGGGTCAATCGCTTCCTCCCAGCTTTGCAGCAATCCGTCGCGCAGCATTCGATCGATCAGCGAACGCGAAACCCCGGCAAGCTTGAGCAGTTGCGACACTGGCAGCGCGCCGCGCTCCGTCTCCAGCAATGCCCGAATCCGCTCCTCTTTTGCGTGCAACCCCGGATTTATGCCACCCTCTTCCGGCCGCGGTCCCCCGGACTCCCCTTTCCACGCAACAATGGTCTGCACTTTCCTCTTGCGCCCTTGCAGCGTCTCCCGCAACTGCACGTAGCCGCGCCGCTGCAATCGCTGCAATGCTCCCGGCGATAGCCCCAGCTTGCCCACGGAGGAAATCGCCATCACCCCTTTTTTCTCGAAAAGTTTTAGAAGAAATTCCGCTTCCGGGCCGGGAAGGTCGGTCAGAAACTTCCCCAGCTTAAAGTCACTCGCCAATGATTTCCCTGTATCAGACAGGGCCACTTGCCGCTTCACCGCCAGTTCCGTCACCGGCGGCGTCATCCCCCGGAAAACTTCTCCAATCGGCGCCAGATAGTAGCTCGCAATCCATTGTCCTAGCTCCAGCAATTTCAAGGACAGCGCCGGAATCAAATCGAGCGACTTTTGAATCTTTCGGATTCTCGTATCCGGTGGCGCCGTCCCCGTCAGTTCCACGACCACGCCCACCAGCGACTTCTGCCGAAACGGCACCACGACCCGCGAGCCGGCCTGCACCTGATCCAGCAACTCTTCCGGAATCGAATAGGTAAATGTATGCCGCAACGGCAGCGGCACTGCAACATTGCAGTAGGTTTCATTCATCCCGTGTGTAGTGTAACAGCAGCCCACCAGTAGCACAGGCTTCCGCCGGCCTTGGCGCAGGACGGGCCTGTGTTCTTCTCTGTCTCTCTTTTTTCTCTGGGTCGAGAATGTTCTTGAGGAAACTCACCGGCTGATCAGCATTATCCCCACAAAAATCGCCGAAATGCCCAACCACTGTGTGCGCGAAACGCTCTCCCGCAAAAAAATTGCCGCCAACCCCACTGTCACCGCTCCATACAGCGACGCCAGCACGCTCACCACCGACGTCTGCTCCCGCATCATCCCAAGATTGTTGAATACGTAGGCGCTCGTATCGAGCAATCCCACACCAAATATCCACGGCACGTCGCGTCGCAGCGGCGCTGCTCTCGAGGCGCCGATCGCCAGCATCACCGCCGCTGTCGCCGCCACGCTGGTCAACCGGATGACCCACACCGAAGGCCCGCTTCCCAGCAGCGGCACCACGCGCAATCCCAGCAGCCAGAACATCACGCCAAATCCCGTTGCCGAAAACAGCGCCCACCCGACACCAAGCCGCTTCTTCGCAGGACGCGTCCCACCATCAATTGGATTCGCGTCATTCCGCACGTGCTCGCCCCGCGCCACCAGGATGACCCCCGTAATCGTCAGTAACAGTCCCATCAGCCGAGCCGAATTCAGTCGCTCTCCCGTCAGCGCCGAAAGCCCTATCGTCAACACCGGATAGCTCGACGAAATCGGGGCCACAATGGACAACTTTCCAATTTCAAACGACCGGTAAAGCGCCAGCGTCGATGTCGTATTCAGCAGGCCCGCCGCAATGCCCCACGCCCACGGCCGCCAGCCCGATCCGTCAAACAAATGTCCCCATCCGCCCAGTTGCCGCATCACCAGCGTCAGCAGGCAGAAGCCGCACAGTTGCATGTATAGCATCGTGCGGAACGTCCCGATTTTCCGCGTCGCATAACGCGCGAACAAGTCCGCGGAGCCCCAGCACAAAGCTGTAGCGATTCCAAGTAAAATGCCCATAAGAAATGGTCAGGATTTCGGCTTTTTCGCCCGCGCCAGCCCCAGTTCCGCCATCACTTTTTGCAAGTCTTTCCAGACGTCGGCCTTCGCGGGAGGATTCCGCAATAAGTACGCAGGATGGTAGGTCGCCATCAGCTTGTGCCCGTGCCAGTCCAGCCACTCGCCGCGATATTGCGAAATGCCACGATTCGTGTTCAATAGCGTCTTCGCCGCCACCGCGCCCAGGCACACGATCACCTTCGGCCGAATTACCTCAATCTGCCTCAGCAAAAACGGCGAGCAAGTGGCGATTTCCTCCGGCGCCGGCGTGCGATTTTCCGGTGGCCGGCACTTCACCACGTTGCAGATGTAAACTTCGCGCCGCTGCAGCCCCATCGCTTCGATCATCTGTGTCAGCAATTTCCCCGCGCGTCCCACAAACGGCAATCCCTGCATGTCTTCATCCGCGCCCGGCCCCTCGCCCACAAACACCAAATTCGCTTTCGGATTTCCGTCGCCAAACACCAGCTTATTGCGACCCTTGTGCAGATCGCACCGCGTGCAATCGCCCATGTCCTCGCGGATCTTCAGCAGCGTGTCGCCCACAATCTTGTCCACGGCGTCAAACAGCGAAAGCCCCGCGGGCGGCGCGACCGCCGGAAGGGAAGGCGGCAACTCCGCTGTCGCGTTCTCTGGAGCCGCCTCCGTCATTTTTTTCGGCAATGAATCTTCCTGAAACCCGGCACGCGGTGGAGGCACGGGCAAAACCGTCTTATCGCTTGCCACTCCCTTCCCCTCGGGCCTCCGATCTTTGTAAAACAATCGAATCCCCAAATCTTCGTAATACTTCAGTCGATCTTCGATTTTCTGCTGCACGGAGGGAGAGAAACGCTCAGCCATGGCCAGGTTCAATCGCCCGCTCGATGCGTAGCCCGCTTGCTGCGCAACACGCCGCGCACGCGCAATACTTCATCGAGAATCCGCTGCGCCACTTCGGTCTTGCGCTGCCGCGGCAGAGGCAGATCGCGCCCATCGCGCGAAAAAATCGTCACCACGTTGGTTTCCATGTCGAATCCCGCGCCTTCGGCGGTTACGTCGTTGGCCACAATCAAGTCCGCGTTCTTGCTCTCCAGTTTTTTCCGCGCATTCTCAGCCATGTGGTCCGTCTCCGCCGCGAATCCCACCACCACGCGGTCACCCTTCTCCCGTGCCACCGTCGACAGGATATCGGGATTCGGCTTCAGACGGATCGTCAACTCATCCTTCGTCCGCTTGATCTTCGAAGTTGCGGGCTCAGCCGGACGGTAATCCGCCACCGCCGCGGCGAACACCGCAATCGTCGCTGCTGCAAATCCCGATTTCACGGCTTGCAGCATTTCTTGCGCCGTGCGCACATCCACCCGCTCTACGCCCTCGGGAGTTTCCAGCGCCGTCGGTCCGCTGATCAAAATCGTCTTGGCTCCACGCCGTGCCGCAGCTTCCGCCACGGCGTAACCCATCTTCCCCGACGAGCGGTTCGTGATGAATCGCACCGGATCTAAATCCTCACACGTCGGCCCCGCCGTCACCAGGACCGTTTCTCCCGCGAAGTCCTGCTGCGCCTGCGCTACTTCACGCACGGCTTTGAGAATCTCTTCCTGCTCCGCCAGCCTCCCCGGCCCCGTCATCCCGCAGGCCAGATATCCCTCGCCGGGTTCCACGATCCGCACGCCACGCTTCCGCAAGGTCGCCAGATTTTCTTGCGTGGCTGCATGCTGCCACATGTTCACGTTCATCGCGGGGGCCACGATAACGGGCGCCGTCGATGCTAGATACAACGTCGAAAGAAAATCGTCCGCCAGCCCGCGTGCGAATTTCGCCAGGATATCCGCCGTCGCCGGCGCCACCAGCAGCAAGTCCGTGCGCTGCGCCACGGCGATATGCTCGATCGCCGAATCCAGGTTTGCGTCTCCTCCATCGGAATTGGCAAACAGATCGGTGATGACCTTCTGCCCGCTGAGCGCGGCAAACGTGAGCGACGTGATGAATTCACGCGCCGCGCGCGTCATGACCACTTGTACGGTGTGCCCCTCGGTCTGCAGGCGGCGGACAAGTTCCGCGGATTTGTAAGCCGCGACTCCGCCGGTTACGCCGAGGGTGATTCGCATGGAGAGCTCGCCGGCTTACTTCCGCCGCTTCCCGCCGTCCTTCTCTTCCTCGTTGGCCATCAGGTCGCTGAACTCGTATTCGATCAATCCCAGATTCACTTCTTCGCAGGCGATCCGCGTGGCCTTCTGCGTGCGCGGATTTTCCACCATCGGCGGCGCCCCGGCCATGATCTGCCGCGCGCGCCTCGCCGCCAGCACCACATACGCAAACTGGCTCTCGGGAGCTTTCGTTTGCACGCTCATGAGTCTCTTACCCTCCAAACGATGCCAGAACTTGATCCACCAACTCCCGGCGCCGCGCGCTTGAGCTTCGCAACGCCGTCACTATGGCCTGAGCTTCTTTTCCTGCGCGTTCCACGTCGTCGTTCACAACGCAAAAATCGTAAAACTTCTCGCTCGCTGCAATTTCCTCGCGCGCCTTCGCCAGCCGCCGCTTGATGTCTTCATCCGCGTCCGTCCCCCGGTTGCGCAGCCGCCGCTCCAGCTCCTGCCGCGAGGGTGGAAGTATAAAGATTGCCACGGACTCCGGCAACTTTTCCTTCACCTGCGCCGCGCCCTGCACATCGATCTCGAGCACCAGGTCCAGTCCCTTCGCCCGCGATTCCTCCAGCCATTTTTTCGGCGTGCCGTAGGAATGCTTTCCAAACACGCGCGCGTATTCCAGAAATTCACCCCGGGCGACCATGGCCTCGAATTGCTCGGACGTAACGAAATCATAGCATTTCCCGCTTGCCTCCGTCGCCCGCCGTGGCCTCGTGGTACACGACACTGACGGCATCGTCCCCGGCATCTCCAGAATCTTCTGCACCAGCGTCGACTTTCCCGAGCCTGACGGTCCGGACACGATCAAAACCAGCGGCTGTACTGGCGTCGGCTCTCTCATTCGATGTTCTGGACCTGTTCCCGCAATTTTTCGATCTCCGCTTTGATTTCCAGCGCCAGGCTGGTGATCGTCAGCGCTTCGCTTTCCACGCCCGGCGTCTTCGAAAGCATCGTGTTCGCCTCCCGGTGCATCTCCTGCAGCAGGAAGTCCAGCTTCTTTCCCAGCTCGCCCGCTCCGTCCAGCAGCTTCCCGAATTGTTGCAAGTGGCTGCGCAGCCTGTCGAGTTCCTCGCTGATATCGCTTCTCTCGGCCAGTAGCGCGGCTTCCTGTGCCACCCTGGCCGGATCCACCGGCGAGCCGTTCAGCAACTCTTTCAGCCTCGATTCCAGCCTGCGAACAAACGCGGGTCGCAGCGTGTTCATCAGTCCGCGTACTTGGTCCGCCTGCTCGCCGATTCGCGCCACTCTCGCACGAAGCTCATCGGCCAGGTGCCGCCCTTCCACGCGCCGCATCTCATCCATCTTGACCAGCGCTTCGCCCAGGCAGGACTCCAGCACTTTTCCCAGCGCTTCCTGCTCCTCCTCGGAATCCGGCAGCGCCGGCGCCAACCCGCCGATCACTCCGGGCAACCGCAGCAGCGACACAATATCCAGCTCATTTTTCCCGCCCGTCTGTAGACGCAGCTCATCGGCGGCCCGCAAATAAGCGTGCAGCAATTCCCGGTTCACGTGCACCGGCGCCGCTTCACCCGGCTCCACGTTCACATGAATGTCCACGTGCCCGCGATGAATGCGGTTCTTCAGCGCTTGCCGCAAGCGCAACTCGTAAGGCTCCAGCGAATCCGGCATGCGCAGCTTGATGTCGAGAAAGCGGTGGTTCACGCTCTTCACGCTGATGCGAATCGCCCAGCCCGCATGCTCGCTCCGCGCCATCGCGAAACCCGTCATCGAACGGCATTCCATCTTCGCCGGCGTTTCCTGTTTCGCTTCTGTTCCTGTCTTTGGCGTCATGAAGTTTTGCCCGAGTTCTGCGTCTCGCCTTCCTGTAACGCGGCCGGAGCAACCGCATCCTGGTCCGCAAATTGCAACTCATGCAGCCGCGCGTAGCTGCCCCCCTTGGCCAGGAGTTCCGCATGCGTCCCACGCTCGCGAATCTGCCCGTCCTCCAGCACTAGAATTTTATCGGCTTTGCGTATAGTTCCCAAGCGGTGGGCGATCACAAAAGTCGTCCGCCCCACCATCAGGTTGCTCAGCGCCTTCTGCACGTACATTTCGGATTCGGAGTCCAGCTCCGAAGTCGCTTCGTCGAGAATCAGGATCGGAGAATCCTTCAGGATCGCCCGCGCAATCGCAATCCGTTGCCGCTGTCCGCCGCTCAGCCGGGTTCCCCGCTCGCCGATAATCGTGTTATAGCCCTGCGGCAATTCCAGGATGAATTCGTGGGCCAGCGCCGCTTGCGCCGCCGCTTCTACTTTTTCACGGCTTACGTTTGTCAGTCCGTAACAAATGTTGTTCCACACCGTATCGTGAAACAGAATATTCTCCTGCGTGACCATCGCAATTTGCCCGCGCAGCGAACTCAACCTTGCCTTTCGCGTGTCCACGCCATCCACCCGAATCTCACCGGAAGTCACTTCGTAGAATCTCGGGATCAGATTTACCAGCGTCGTCTTACCCGCGCCACTCGAGCCCACGAACGCCACCACCTCGCCCTTCTGCGCCGTAAAAGCAATGTCACGCAGAACAGGCGCTTCCGCATCGCTATACGAAAAACCCACATTCTCGAAAGTGATTTCGCGCGAAAACGCCGGCAGCTCAATCGCTCCAGCCGCGTCCCGCTCTTCTTCCTTGAGATCCAAATACGCGAACACCTGCGTGGTCGCGCCCTGCGCCTGTTCAAACTGCTGGTACACCGCTCCCATGCGCTTCACCGGCTCGTAGGACTTGAAAAGCGCGTAAACAAACGTGAAAAACAATCCGATCGTCAACTGGTCATGCCGGATTTTATCGCGCGCGTACAGCAACAGCAGCGAAATCACCACCGGCAGCAGCAAATCCATCAGTGGCGAGCTCACCACCTGCGTGCTCACCCATCGCATCGTCTCTCGCAGCAGTCTCCGCGCCGCCGCCCGGAACTTCCGTATCTCGAACTCCTCCATCCCAAACGCCTTCACCACGCGGTTCCCCGTCACCGTTTCCTGCAGGATCTGGTTCAGTTCGCCCAGCTTGTTCTGGCTGCTCTCTACCGACCGCCGGATGCGCCGCCCCAGCTTTCCGACCGGCCAGGCCACCAGTGGAAGAAAAATCCCGCAGCCCAGCGTCATCCGCCAGTCCACGTAGAACAGCACGAACACAAAAGCCACAAATGCGAACGTCTGGCGGAAGACTTCCGCCAGGTACTCGGAAAGTGCGGGCTTGGCGCGTTCCACATCATTGATCACCGCGGACATGATACGTCCGGTCGGCTGGTGCTGAAAAAATCCGATCGGCTGCCGCAGAATCTTCGCGTACACCGCGTTCCGCAAGTCCATCAGCGCCCGCAACCCCACAAACTGCACCAGCGTGCTGCCGCCAAATTCCGCCAGCGACTTCACCACAAACACCACCAGCAGCGAAATCGACACCACTGCCCATACGTTGTGAATGCTGTGCGGAAAAAAATGGTTCAGATAAACGGCGGCGCCATTCGGAAGTCGAAACAGCAGCACATCGGAATCCGGCGCCGCAGGATTCAGCACCCGGTCAATGATCGGCTTGATCATCAACCCGATCACCGCCTCCGCCAGGCCCACAACCAGCAGGAGCAGCACTCCCGCGGTCATGGAAAAACGGTACGGCGCGGCATACCCTAACAGCCTCTTCAATTGTGGTGAAAAAACGGAACCCACTCCCTGCTCCTGACCCACCCCGGTGCCACCCCTTGGTACGCTATGCGGCCCCAGCGCAATGTGTCAAGTTTCCGCACCGGATCTTCGGACGGGTGGTCGACTCGCAAAGAGCCGGAGGTACGACCCATCCCCGCTCTCCTACGTGCCCTCAATTTCTGGAAGTTGAGTCGCGGCGGCTGTCTGCTACTTATCAATGTCCCGGTGGACCACCCGCGTCGAGATGCCCTGCCTCTCCAGCGCCTTTTTCAGCCATTCCGCCATCATCACCGAACGGTGTTTCCCCCCCGTGCACCCAAAGGCAATCGTCAGGTAGCTCTTCCCCTCTTCAATGTAATGCGGAATCAAATACGTCAGCAGCCCGCGCATGCGCTTCAAAAACTGCCCCGTCTGAGGAAACGACTCGATATACCGCCGCACTCTCGTGTCCCGGCCCGTAAACTGCCGCAACTTGGCCACAAAATGCGGATTCGGCAAAAATCGCACGTCGAACATCAAATCCGCGTCCGTCGGCACGCCGTACTTGTAACCGAAACTCACCAGGGAAATCAGCAGCGGCCGCTTGCTCTCGCTCTTGAACCGCTCATTCACGAAGTGCCGCAGCTCATGCACGTTGAACTGCGAAGTATCGATCACCACGTCCGCCAGCTTGCGGATCGGCTCCATGAGCGCCCGTTCGTGCTGCAAACTTTCCCTCACCGAATGATCCCGCCCGAGCGGGTGCGGCCGCCGCGTCTCGCTGTACCGCCGCAGTAGCGCGTCCTCCTGCGCTTCAATGTAAACCAGAATAATCGGATGATCCTGCCGCAGGTGTTTCAGCAGCCCAGGCAGCTTCTCCAATTGCAGCCCTTCGCGCGCGTCCACCAACAATGCTGCCCGGGCGAAATCGCCCTCGCCCGCTGCGTGCAGCTCCGCGAAAATCGGAATCAGCTCCACCGGCAAGTTGTCCACGCAGTAGTAGCCCATGTCCTCAAACGCCTTGAGGACCGTGCTTTTTCCCGAGCCCGAAAGCCCGGTTAAAATGACGAGTTGGCGGCCGGCCGCCTGCCGACTGCGGGGTTTGCGAGTGAGTCGCTTCACAATATCGCTGGCTTCATAGCCATCGTTCTTCAGCAGGCCGGGGCTTCAGCCCTGGCGTAATCGCCGGGAATAAATTTGGGGCTTTAGACCCCGAAGGCGTTTTTTATGACTTCACCCGCCGCTGGTGCGTGCTGGGAATTCGCATATCTTCGCGATACTTGGCCACCGTGCGCCGGGTTACTTGAATGCCCGCCTCTTCCAGTTTTTTCGCAATCTGGTCGTCGGTCAGCGGCTTTGCGGCATCCTCTTCGTCGATCATCTTCTTCACCATCCGCTTCAGCGTCAGCAGCGACATCCCGCCGCCCTCCGGCCCATTCACAGCCTCGCTGAAGAACGACCTCAGCTCGATCACTCCTTGTGGCGTGTGAGCATATTTATTTGCCACTGCCCGGCTCACCGTCGAGGGATGTACGCCCACCTCTTCCGCCACTTCCTTAATCATCATTGGCTTCAGTTCATCCGGGCCTTTATCCAGGAACTCCGGCTGCCGCGCGATAATCGACTGGCACACTCGTAAAATCGTGTGCTTCCTCTGCTCGATGTTCTTCATCAACTGGATCGCCGCGGTAAACCGCTCCTTCACATAATTCCGCACTTCCTTGTCCGCCGCATCTCGCGTCAGCAATCGCCGGTATGTCGGGCTCAGCCGCAATTGCGGCATGTCGTCCTCGTTCAGAAACACCTGCCACAGGTCGTCCACCTTCCGGAAATACACGTCCGGTTCCACCAGCCTGGGCTCTGTCTTGTTGTAGCGCAACCCGGGCCGCGGATCGAGCTTCTTGATGGCATCAATTGCATGCTTGACCACGTCCATTGGGCGGTTCAGCGCGCGCGCAATCTCTTTTATCTGGTTCGATTGCACCTGCTTCAGATGGTCGGATACGATCTGCTGTGCCAGCGTGTTCTGCGGATCGAATGCCTTCAATTGCAGCAGCAGGCATTCCCGCAAATCTCGCGCGCCCACACCGATGGGATCGAAGTCCTGCACCACCGCAAGCGCATCTTCTATATCGTCCTGGGAATACTTCCCTTCCTGCGCCAACTCCTCATTCGAAGCCGTCAGGTACCCGTTCTCATCCAGGTTCCCGATAATGTTTTCCGCGATTTCCCGTACCGAATCCGAGCAAATCGTCATGCTCAATTGCCACGTCAAGTGATCCGTTAGCCCCGCCGGCGACGACAAAAACTTCTCAAACGAAGGCCGCTCGCTGATTTCCCGCTCCTGCGACTGCCCGCCATCGCCGCCCGTATCCAGGTACTGGTTGAAGAACGTCCCCACGTCAAACTCGTCAAATGGGTTCGCCTCCGGCTTCTCCGGCACTTTCTCCGTTTCTGCCTTCAAAAATGTTTCGTCGCTATAGTTATCGCTGGTAGTGGGCTCTTCGGATAGCTCTTCCAGCACCGGATTCGCGATCATCTCCTGGTTGATCATTTCGCGGAGTTCCAGCCGGTTCAGCGCCAGCACGCTGACCATCTGCACAAGGCCCGGCGTCAGAATCTGCTTCTGCGCCACCTTGAGGTTGAGTTTGAGTCCTTGCCAGGCCATGGGTTCTCTTGCTCTGTCCCTAGGATAAACCTAATTCAGGCGGAAGTTATCCCCAAGATAGACCCGCCGCACTTCCGGATCACTGCTCAATTCCTGCGGCGTGCCCTTTTTCATAATTTTCCCATGATTCACAATGTAGGCGCGGTCGGTTACGGTCAAAGTTTCCCTGACGTTATGATCCGTGATCAGGATGCCAATTCCCGAACGGCTTAGCTCCCGGATCAGGTCCTGAAGATCCTTCACCGTCAGCGGGTCGATCCCCGAAAACGGCTCATCCAGCAGAATAAACGAGGGTTGCAGCGTCAGCGAACGGGCGATCTCCAGCCGCCGCCGTTCGCCACCCGATAGCATATAAGCTTTGCTATGGCGCACGGTTTCCAAGCCCATTTGCGCCAACAACTCCTCCAGGCGGTCGCGTTGCTGTTCCGGCGTCAGCGGCAGGGTCTCGAGAATGGCTAACAGATTGTCTTCGCTGCTGAGCTGCCGGAAAACGGAGGGTTCCTGTGGCAGGTAACTGATCCCATTTCTCGCCCTTTGGAACATCGGCAAGTCGGTAATCTCTTCTTCATTCAGTAAAACGCGTCCCGCATCCGGCCGCGCGAGCCCCACGATCATGTAGAAAGTAGTTGTTTTACCGGCGCCGTTCGGCCCTAGCAGGCCTACAATTTCCCCCTGCGCGATTTCCAGCTCTACATTGTCAACGACTTTGCGTCCTCGGTAAGACTTGCACAGATCGACGCCGTGAAGTGTGGGCATTCCTCATCACGCAGGCTGGCTGCGGGGTCTTTCTATCTCGGGACTCGGTGGCGCGTCATCGTGCGCATTCCATTGCCCGAATCCACGATGATCGTATCATCCGCTCTATAGAAGGTCAATTCACGCCCCGTGGTCGTGCCTTCCACCGGATCAAAAAGTGTCGGCGTTCCGCCGCTCAAAACGAATTTCTCGTCTGCCGCCGTGTACAAACCCTGTTCCGCGGTTCCCCGCCGGTCCCCCTGCTCCACAATCACTCCGCCGGTTCCCGCCGCACGGCTGATTTCCGAAGTCCCTCCGCCGCCCGTTTTGCTCGAGCCATTGCGGGTAAAGTACAGGTCCAATTGCGGCGCGCGCATCCGCTGATCCGCCGACTGCACGAACACATCCTTCTCCAGGTGCGCCTTGTCTTCGGCATCCCAATACGTCAACGTTCCCGCCGAAACATGCCAGATCGGGGCCGGCCCCGCGTTCGCTTCCGTCTGAGCGTTTTGCCGAAACACGGCGCGCACGCTCCCATTCGCCTTTAATACTCGCGTCTCGCGGAATAGCTCAATCGAATCCGCTTCCATCACCGATGGCCCTTGCCAGAGTCTCGCGTGACCGGTATACAGCGCCCTTCCCGTTTTCGAGTTCGCCCGCAAATGATCCGCCGTGATGTTTGCCGGAGTGGGGCTCATCCGCAGGCTCGAAGTCTTTGACGAAAAATCCGTCGACCGTACCGGCCCCTCTGCCTCGATGTCTCCGCTTGCCTGCTCAAACGTAATTCTGGGGGCGTGCGTCTCGCTGCTCGCATCGCGCACCACCGCTTCTCCTGTCAAAACTGTCGTCTGTGCCGCGTGCGCGAATACCGCCTGCTGCGCCTCGGCGTTCCGCTCCGCGTCCTGCAGTTTCACGTTTCCATGAAGCGTGATCTGCGTCCAATCGCCCGCCGGAGATAACTGAACCACTCCGGTTGCGGCGCTCGCGGTTTGCACGCCATGCCCCGGCGCCTCGCGCTCCGATTGCACTGCCCCGTTCGCGTTCAGCACCCGCGCCTTCCCCCGCGGGCCGAAATCCAGCACCAGCCTGTCCGCGGACAGCTTCGATCGCACGTTGCCCGCGTCCATCCATTCCATCGTTCCGCGCTCCAGTGTTTCCGCGTGCTCCACGCGGCTCACCTCGCCAGGCCTTCCGCCCGAAAACGAAAGTTGCAGCACACTAGTCGTAAGGGTCCGCGCCAGGCCCGTTTTTGGCTCGCGTGTATCCACATGCACGTTCCCCCGCAACGTCAGCAGCTTCGCCTGATTCACACGCGGCCACATTTCCAGTTCGCCGCGTTCAGCGCGCAGCGCCCCGTTCGGCGAACTCCCTTCCAGGTTCCCTTCGGCCAGAATCGTCTCTGTCCATCCCTGCGGCGCCAGATTTGCGGTTAGTTGATCCGCTTTCAAAACCGATTCGCCCTTCGCTCCGTGCTCCGTCACCTCCGGCCGCTGTTTCAACGAGCCCGGCGTGGCTATCAGCGTCTGCGCGCGGAATTCCGTGTCCAGCCTCAGCGTAAATTTTCCCGCGGTCACTCGCTGCGCTTCGGTGTTCGCGCTCGCAGGCCCAAGCAAGTCCGCCGTCCGCTGCATCTTGTCGAGTAGCATGCTGCTCCCGCTCATCTCCACAGGTGACTCTGATCCTTTCCCGGCTTTTCCGGGTGCGGCAGTTGGTTGAATCCGGATGTGAACATCACGCACCAATTGAATCTTCCCACTGTCCGACTGATACACCGCGCCCACGCCGTCACCGTCGCCATTGGGAAAACTGAATTTCACCGGTTGCACGGTCTGTGCTTTTCCTGTTGCGCGCTCAAACGTAACCGCGGATGTCTCGATGTGAATGATGTTCGGCTTGGCTAAAGGCTCTGTCGCCGCACGCCCCGCGTCGTCCGCGCTTTCCAGCTCAATATTTACTTTTCCTTCGCACTGGATGCTGCCGTCGGTCTTCGCATAGCGGCAGCTCTGCGTGTGGATCACATCGTTGCGATCGCCATTCTTTCCGTACACCGTGATCCGTACGTCCTCCAGCAGGCTGATGTTCTGCCCCTTTAGATCCGTGGACTTTGAGGCTTCGACGGCGAAAATCGTTCGCGTCCCTTCCACCTTCTTGATGTTCAATGTCGTGAACTGCTTCTCTTCATTCTGCGGCAAAGGCGCCGGCGCCTTCAGCCGTTCGCGGTACGCCACCCACATCCTGCCGGCGTAGATCACCCCCGTAGTTCCGGCCAATAAAAATGCCACCATCGCCGACCACCGCGCATACCGCGCCGCATCCTTCCGGTTCATGTTTTCAGTTAATCAGACTTCCGCGGTCTCGCACAACTTCTGGTCAGGGGCGTTCGAGCTTGGGCGCCGACTGAGCTCCCAGCGGTTCGCGGAAAGGATCCATCGGAATCGGCGCATACTCAACTTCCATGATCTCGAGATGCTCCGTCTTTGCGGGCGCACGCAGGTCCACCCGGTCGCCGCGGCTCGCCTTCATCAGCGCACTGGCGAGCGGGGAGCGCCAACTGATGTAACCGCGATCGAGGTCCACTTCGTCGATGCCTACGATTGAAACGACGTGTTCGAGCCCGGCCGCGTCTTTGTAGGTCACGGTTGCGCCGAAGAAGACCCGCGTTGCGGCGGACCTTGGCCGCGGCGCGGCGGGATCGACAACTACGGCCGCGTCAATGCGTTTCGTGAGAAAGCGAATCCGCGAATCGATCTGGCCCAACCTCCGTTTGCCGTAGAGGTAGTCGGCGTTTTCACTGCGGTCCCCATTGCTGGCAGCCCAAGCCACGACCTCCACCACCGCGGGCCGCTCGCGGCTCAACAGAAACACAAGCTCGTCCTTCAGCCGCTGCAGCCCGACGGGCGTGATGTAGTTCTTGAGCGGCGGCCCCGGTGCCTCGCGCACCGGTCCCCGAAGCGGCCGCTTTTCTCGTATTTGCCAGTCTGCCAAGGGATTTCGCGTGGTGGTGACCCCGGCTCATCTAGAGTCGAACCGCCGCGCTCCGCCTCTTATCTCGCCGCTTCTTCCGCCGCCGGCCCATCGACCTGCAAAATTCCGACATTCGCCGCCGCCACGCGGTCCCGGTGCGTGTTCTTCACCAGGTACATCGCCTCATCCGCCAGGTGCAGCAGCCCCTCTTTCGTCTTTGAGTCCACCGGGTATGCCGCAAGCCCCATGCTCGAGGTCAGGTGGATATTCAATCCCTCGCCCTTCAGCCACAGCGTTTCGCGGATCAGCTTGTGCAATCGCCGCGCCACGTTGATCGCATTTTCTTTCGACGTTTGCGGCAGCAACAGCACGAATTCATCTCCGCCATACCGGAACGCAAAATCGATCAGCCGGCAATTCGTCTTCAGCGCCTCGCCGATCTCCGCCAGCAGGCGCGAACCCACCAGGTGTCCATGCGTGTCGTTCACTTCCTTGAAGTGGTCCAGGTCGATGAACACGATCGAAAATTCATAATTGTACCGCTGCGACCGGTAAATCTCCGTGTCCAGAATCGCGCCCATGTGCCGCGCGTTATAAAGCGATGTGCAGTCGTCCATGATCGTCAGTTCATGGATGCGCTTGACGTGCCGAGCATTTTCCAGCGCGATGGCCGCGAAATCGGAGAGCGCTTCCAGCAACTTCAGGTCCCGCGGATCGAACCCTTCCGGCCCCACGCAATTGATCAGCTCGATCACGCCCAGGCAAGTGTCCCGGAACTTCACCGGCACCGCCACGATCGACTGCGTTTCCATCTTCGTCTTTTCGTCCACTTTGCCGAAAAACCGCGTGTCCTTCGAAGTATCCGGCACGATCACCACTTCGCCGTGCTGCGCCACCCACCCTGCTATCCCTTGCCCCACCTTCACGCGCACATCCTTCAACGCCTGGGAAGCCTTCCCCACCGCCAGCTCGAAATAAAGCTCCTGCTTCGCCTCGTCCAGCAGCAGCAGCGACCAGTTGTCCGGCCGCAAAAACTCGTCGATCTTCTCCATGATCGTCCGCAGCACCTGGTCCAGTTGCAACGAGGAGGTCAGGGCTTTTCCCAATTCCTGGAAAACCGCCACTTCCCCGGCCTCGCGCTGCTCCGCCGTTACACTTGGATTCCGGCGGCGGTCCACCGTGGGAAACTGTTTGATTTCCTCAACGCTCACGGATGATGTTTTCTCCGATGGGCGGGAACTCGGGCGCAACGACGTCCCAGAAGGTCGCCGGGTTTCCACACCAGTGCTAGCCAGTCCCGGCCAGTATAGGCGTCTGGGAAAATCCCATGCAAGCCGCCCGTGGTACAGGCGTTCCCATTTTGCCATCCTCTGCCCGTGCGTACCCCCGAATTCCCCGCTTTCCATTCTTGCTCCCGAATCCCTCCGTGAATCCATCCTCCCGACGCTCCATTATTTCGCGCCTTTCTTCACGCGACTTCCCTCGCCTCTTTACCGCGCTTCAGTCTTCCGTTTCAACTTTCTAATTTCTCTTCACCCTTGCGTAACATCAGCTTTTTCATTTCAATCCATCTAAATTTCACCTCAAACATACATCTTTCCGATGTAACGTCATCCCGGTCCAAGCGTCTAATTCTGTAACGACAAAAATGAAATGTAATTCCGCGCCTCTGCGTGCCGTGTCCCGCTCAGTATGGCTCCGGAACTTCGAAAGGATCGATTCATGAAACTCAATAAGCTCGCAGTCTCGCTCTTGGCTCTTGACCTGTTTGCGTCAACGGCCGTCTTTGCCCGCGAGGGCAACAAGACTTCTCTCAATATCTTTGAGAAGGTCACCGTGAACGGCAAAACCCTCAACCCCGGCAAATACACCGTCGACTGGCAGGGGACAGGTTCCACCGTCCAGGTGAACATTCTGCAGGGCAAACAGACGGTAGCGACCGCCACCGCTCGCGTGTCCGAGCAACCCACCCGCAATGACAACAACGCTTATGGTTCCTCGGCTGGCCCGGACGGCACCCGCGAATTGACCACCATCTACGTGGGCGGTCAGCGCACCACGCTCAATTTCGGCGATTCCCAGTCCGCTCAATCTTCCGCCTCTTCTTCCTCCAAGTAATCTATCTTCGCGGAGTTCAACCCTCCTGCCCTCGCCGGAAGGTTGGGCTCCGCCTTTTTCCTCCCTGCTGAATTCGCGCCAGGTGATTTTTCTAGAACCTTCTTTCTTCATGCGAGGCGTGGCATCTCGTTGTAAAATCCTCCTCACCTTCGAGTGAGGAATTCACGCACAGCCGCTATGCCCAACTCGTTCTTTCTCATCGCTCCTGGCCGTGCCAGCCTCATCTCTTTCTTTCCGTCATTCTTTCCAGGCGTAAGCGGAAACCTCCGGCGGAGAAAATTCTCAATCTTAAAAGGTGATTTGCATGAGCGACCCTTCCGAAAAAGACACATTGTCCCGCAGAGGATTTTTTGGGGTAAGTTCTGGCGCTTTGGCCGCGGCGGGTATCTTTCCTTCCGCCAGCCGGGAGGATCAGCAACCCTCCCAGTACAACGACCGCGCCAGCAGCACGCCCGGCCCCACGAACACGGTTCTCGACGCCGCAAATCCCAATTCCGTCTTTCCGCCCCCCACCGATGCCGGCGGCATTCCACCCTTTAAATATCCGTTTGCCTTCGGCCACAAGCGCCTGCACAGTGGCGGTTGGTCCCGCGAAGTCACCGTGCGCGAATTGCCCGTTTCCAAAACGCTCGCCGGTGTGGACATGCGCCTCACCGCCGGCGGCATTCGCGAGCTCCACTGGCATACCGCCGCCGAATGGGCCATGATGCTTTACGGCTCCGCGCGCATCACCTGCATCGATTCCGCCGGGAAAAGTTTCGTCACCGACGTGAAAGAAAACGATCTCTGGTATTTCCCTCCGGGCATCCCTCACTCCATCCAGGGACTTGCCCCAGACGGCTGCGAATTTCTTCTCGTCTTCGACGACGGCAACTTCTCCGAATTCGAAACCGTGCTCCTCTCCGACTGGATGGCCCACACGCCCCCCGAAGTCGTCGCCAAAAACTTCGGCGTCAGCGAAAAAGCCATCGCCAGGATGCCCAAGCAGGAACTTTTTATTTTCCAATCCGAAGTTCCCGGTCCGCTCGAAGAGGATCGCCGCCGCGCCGCGGGATCTCTTGGGCCATCTCCGATCGATTTCGCTTTCCGCACTCTCGAAATTCCGCCCGCCAAGCGCAACAAGAGCGGCGAAGTCCGTATCATCGACTCTACTAATTTCAAAATCGCCACCACCATCGCCGCCGCCATCGTCACCGTCAAGCCCGGCGGCGTTCGCGAACTCCACTGGCACCCCAACGCCGACGAATGGCAGTATTATTTCGGCGGCAAGGGCCGCATGACCGTCTTCGCCACCGGCGGCCGCGCACGCACCATGGATTTCGAAACCGGCGACGTCGGCTACGTCCAGAAAACCCTGCCGCATTACATCGAGAACACCGGCACCACCGACCTCAAATTCCTGGAAATGTTCAAGACCGATAAATATCAGGACTTGGCGCTCTCCGAGTGGCTTGCCCACACCCCGCCGCAGCTCGTCGCCGCGCACCTCAACCTCGACAAAGCAACCCTCGAGGCTCTCCCCAGGGAAAAGACTGTCCTCATGCCCGAGTGACCTGCCCGCCTGCAAATCCGCGAGCGCCCCGATTCCTGTTTTGCGGCCCTCGCCTGAAACTTGCTTTAATCCAGGGACCTCTCTCGATCAAAAAACTACTTCCCTGCCTGATTCCCTTCTCCGCGATCACCCTGTGCTTTCCTTTAGATCTTTTTCATCAGTCGCTCTCCGCCAGCCTCACTTCTCTTCTTCCATTTCGCGCCGGCTCGCCTCACTGATAGACTCTTCTCTACGGACATCGGCATGGCCAGGGGAACCTTCGGAGAACGCCTCAAACGCGAACGGGAGTTACGCGAAGTACCGCCGGAAGAAATCACCCTGGCGACTCGCATCGGCCCGCGTTTCCTCGAGGCCCTGGAAAACGAGGACTGGGACAGACTCCCCGGTGGCGTCTTCAATCGTGGCTTCGTCCGCTCAATCGCCCGCTATCTCGGCCTCGACGAGGAAGCCTTTCTTGCCGAATACGACCTCGCGCATAACGCCCACGCGCAACTCCTCGAACAAAAGCATGCGGCGCAAAAAATCGAAAACCGCATCCCTCAAACCCCGCTCTGGATTCCCGTCGTCTTGGTCCTGGCCGTCCTTCTCGTTCTCGCCGGTGCCGTCTACGGCGGCTTCTACGCGTGGCGCAAGTACGTGAAGCATCGCGCTGCCGCAACCTCCAGCGCTGCGGTTATCCCCGCGACTCCCGCGACTGCCAGTGCAGCCTCTGCTCCGCTCTCGGCAGTCAACTCTTCGCCCGCCGCTTCCCCAGCCGCCACGGCCGCGCAAACTCCGCTGGATCTTTCTGTCTCCGCCAGCGCCACCACGCACGTGAACATCCAGTCCGATGGCGCCACGGTCTTCGATGGCGATCTCCACCCCAATGAGAATCACCATTTCTCCGCTAACTCCGAGTTTGTGGTCACCGCCGCCGACTCCAGCTCGGTGTTGCTGGAATTGAACGGTGAAGCTATGCCGCCACTCGGCGCGCCAGGCGCTTCCGGTACAATGGCCTTGTCGAGAAGGAATTTGAGGCAGGCATCCGGTGGAAACCCTCAGCCCTGAAGTTTTAGAAGATTTGCGCCACGGCCGCGCTCCGCGGGAACGGAAAATCGCCGTGTGCACCACCGGCGCTCACTTGCCTCCCGCTGATCGCGCCGAAATTCTCTGCGTCCTTGCCGAAGATCCTGATGAGATGATTCATACTCGCGCGCAGGAGGCCCTCCTCTCCGTTGCGCCCGAAGTTTTCGTGGAAGCTGCGAAGCGTGAAAGCGCCGCACCCGCCCTCTTCAGCTACATCGCCAAAAGGCCGCAGCGCACACCCGGCCTCGCCGAGGCCATGGCCAAGAACAAGAATTGTCCGCCCGAGTGCCTGGTCCCGATGGTTCCGTATTTTTCCCCCGCCGTCGTTCAGCATCTTCTCGAAGAACTCGACCGTGTAACCGCCCACCCGCAACTGGCCCTGCTCCTGGAGAACTCCGCTTTTGTCACACCCGAGCAGAAAAAAATCCTCGAGAATTTCCGCAGCACCGCCATCGACGAAGGCCATCTCGCCGATGCCGCCGCCGAAGCCGAACCGGACCCCGCCAAGCGCATGACCTTGCTCCAGCAGATCAGCCGCATGACCGTCGCGCAGCGCGTCCAATACGCCATGAAAGGCAGCAGCGAAGTTCGCCGCACTCTCATCCGCGACTCCAACAAGGTCGTCCAGCGCTCCGTTCTCCAGTCTCCCCGCCTTACCGATCAGGAGGTTGAAGCGTTCGCTTCCATGGCCAATCTCACCGATGAAATCCTGCGCCTCATGGCCGGCAATCGCAATTTCCGCAAGAATTACGTCGTCGTGCGCAATCTCATCAACAATCCCAAAACTCCGCTCGACGTCACCCTGCACATGCTTCCGCTCTTGAATCCCGTGGATCTGAAAAAACTCACCATGAACAAAAACGTGCCGGAAACCCTGCGCTCCACCGCCGTCAAGCTCCAGCGCACTCGCGCCAGCCAGCAAAAGTAAGGAATTTGCTCCGCCCGTTTCCCCGCCATCCGGCGGGAGCATCCGGGGAACTCTCAATCGCGTTCTATTTCCGCTCCAATCGTTGTTTCCGTCCTCGGCGCGGCCGCACGCTTTGCACTGGAAAACGCCGATCCGCTGATCTATTGTGAAGGTTACGCAAAGTCGCTCTGCTTTATGCGCTTGGGCGCTTCCAGGTGAATCGCTTCGCGCACGAAAACGGGGCCGGCGTGGCAGACAGGATGGAGGTCTTTTCCTTGCATTCCAATTATGTGTTGCGTTTCACCGGTGTTGCCGCTCTTCTCGCCCTCGCATCCGTTCTGATATTCCTCTGTGCGGACTCCATTCATGCCGGCACGGATCCCTGGACTGCGGACCAAACCGTAGAGCCCGCCGCGTTGGTGAAAGAACTCGAGAATCCAAAAACCGCCCCGATGGTGATTTTTGTCGGCTTTGGGCGCCTCTACTCCGCCGGCCATATCAAGGGCGCTCAATTTCACGGCACCACCGGCAGGGAAGACGGCTTGAAAGAATTCACCGCCTGGGTCTCCTCGCTCTCCCGCGCTAGCAATCTCGTGATTTATTGCGGTTGCTGCCCGATGGACCACTGCCCCAACATCCGCCCCGCCTTCGCCACCCTACGCGACCTCGGCTTCCATAAGGTCCGTGTGCTTCTCCTTCCGAACGACTTCGCCACCGATTGGGCCGGCAAAGGCCTTCCTTACGACAAGGGAAATTAAGCGGGCAGCCGTCGACCCCTTCACCCGTCATTTCACTCCAGGCGTTCCATCGAATGGTTAACTGTTTGAATTACGAGCCTCTGTTGTGCTGCGCTTCGAATTCCTTCGTCCGGCTACTATCCATATCGAATCATTCTTCCCTTACGGAGGCTCTCATGCGGAAGCGGTATCTCCTCGGTTTTATACTGATCGCCGGCGCTTGTGTGGTGCTCGCCCAGGAAAAAGCCCCGGCGAGCGAAGACGAAGGCAAAATTCTCGCTCTCGAAAATCTCTGGAATCGCGCCGAACAGAGCAAGGACGTCACCGCCCTCTCTCATATTTTTGCGCCCACCATGATCTATGTGGACTACGACGGTTCCCTCAAAACGCGCGATCAGTTCCTCAACTATCTGAAAAACGATAGTTCCTCTCCCGACCAGCTCGCTAGCGAAGAACTCACTGTGCGCTCTTACGGGAATTTCGCTGTTGTCACCGGCATCTTTCGCGGGCGCTGGAACAAAGGTGGCAAAACCATTCAACTCCGCGGCCGCTACGTCGACACTTGGGCCAAAATCAACGGCTCCTGGCAATGCGTCTCCGCCCAGGCCACGCTCATCCAGTCTCACTAGGCGTCAATGCGCGTGGGATTTGCCCCTGCACACCCACTCTTACCTGCGCGCCCTGGAGCACGTTGGCCCGACACTTTTTTGGCGCGCCCCGTGACGCGCCGCCGCGTTCCCTGCTATTCTCGTTTCGCTCCAAATCGCTCCTGGGGTGAACCCTGTGAACAAATTTCTGAGTTTTCTCCTCCTTTCCTCGTTGCCCGGTATCGCCTTCGCGCAGCAAAACTCCTCAGCTCATTTCGATGGGGAGACCTGGTGGTCCCACATCAAATTTCTCGCCGATGATTCGCTGGAAGGCCGTGACACGGGCAGCGAAGGCCTCAAGAAGGCCCAGGCTTACGCCGTCGAGCAGTTTCAAAAAGCAGGCCTCGAACCCGCTGGCGCCAACGGCTTCTACCAGCCGATATCTTTCAATCAGTATCAACTCGACGAAGAAAAATCCTCCCTCGCCTTGATCAATGGCAGCGAATCCAAACCCCTCTCCTTCGCCGACGACGCCTTCTTCAGCTCGCGCTATACCCACCAATCCGTCAAGCTCGCCGCTCCCCTTGTCTTCGTCGGCTACGGCTTGACGATCCCGGAAATGAACCTCGATGAACTTGCTGGTCTCGACCTGAAAGGCAAGATTGTCGTCTACCTCGCCGGCTCCCCGTCGGACATCCCCACAGCTCTCGCCTCTCACTACCAGACACCCGCGGAGCGCTGGAAATCCCTGCGCGCCGCCGGCGTCCTCGGCATCGTCGCCATCCTGAATCCCGCCTCCATGGATATCCCTTGGTCGCGCATCTCCATCAACCGCGACCATCCTTCGATGGATCTCGCCGGCGAAGCATTCAACGAAACTCCCGGCCTGCAAGTCGGCGTAATCTTCAATCCTGCGTCCGCGGAAGGCCTGTTCGCCGGTTCCGGCCACACCTTCGCCGAAATCGCGGCCCTCGGAAAGGATCGCAAACCGCTTCCGCGTTTCCCGCTTGCCGCTTCCTTGAAAGCGGAAGCCACGGTGCACACCACTCAGGTCGAATCCGCCAACCTTGTCGGCAAACTTCCCGGCTCCGATCCAGTGCTAAAGGACGAGTTTGTCGTCCTCTCCGCTCACATCGATCACGTCGGCATCGGCGCTCCCATCAACGGCGACAAAATCTACAATGGCGCAATGGACGACGGTTCCGGCACCGCCGCTGTGATGGACATCGCCGCCAGCCTGAAAGCGCATCCCGAAAAGCTGAAGCGCTCCGTTCTTTTTCTTCTGGTCACCGCGGAAGAAAAGGGCCTGCTCGGCTCGAAATTTTTCGCCGCGCATCCCACCGTGCCGCGCAAATCCATCGTTGCCGACATCAATATGGATATGTTTCTGCCCATCGTGCCGCTGAAGGAGCTTAAGATTTTAGGTTTGGATGAATCGGACCTTGGCGCCGAAGCCGCCAAAATCGCCGAAAGCATGGGCATCAAGCCGATTCCCGATCCCGAACCACTCCGCAACGCTTTCATTCGCAGCGATCAATACAGTTTCATCAAGCAGGGCATCCCCGCCGTGAAAATCGATGTGGGCTTCGATCTCGGCTCCCCGGAGCAAAAGGTCTTCAAAGACTGGCTCACCTACCGTTATCACGCCCCTTCGGACGACGTGAACCAACCCGTAGATCTCCAATCCGCGGCCACCTACGAGGAGTTCACCCGTCGCTTGCTTATCGCCACGGCCAATCTCGCCTCCCGTCCGCAGTGGAAGCCCGACTCTTTCTTCCGCCGCTACGCCGCCGACTAGCCGTCCCACGGGATATGGTGCGGCTTTCTGCCACTCTCTGCTGTCCCTTTGACAGCATAACCATCCCCAGCTGTACTCTTCGATTCAAGGAATCAAAAACTCATCGCTGCCCGCCGACAGGCGCCACCACCCATACGTACTCCATCACCCCGTTTCCCCTATTCGTCACATTGTGCCGCGTGCCCGGCGGAATATACGCCATCATCTTTTCGTGAAGCGCTATATCTGCGCCTCCTTCGATGTTCGCCACTCCGCTGCCATGCAAAATTACCAGGGCTTCTTCGTTCTGATTCGTTGAGTGCCACCCCACGCTCTCTCCCGGTTTCAGCTTCACCGAACCCGCGCGCATCCCGCTCGTCTGCGGCGCGCCTTTCAGAAGTGGACAGTCCCCGCCCGGGCATTCCAGGACAAATGTCATTGGTCCTCTTGTCTCGACGCCTTGTCGCGCACTTACCCCGAGTACGGAGCACAACCCCGCACCGCCCAACACCATCGCGATTGCCCTTCGCATGTGCCCTCCTTTCGTCCACGCAATAACCATGCCACCACCCGCGCCGTTTTGCTGCCCCCATTCCCCGTGTACACTTGCCTCTCTGCTCCACCGTGTCGGACATCCCTGGCGCGGTGGGAAATCACCGGAGGCATCGTCCCCATGCACATCGATCAACTCCGCAAGTTTTGCCTTTCATTTCCCGGCGCGACCGAACAGATCCAGTGGGGCGACCACCTGCTTTTTAAAATCGGCGGAAAGATGTTCGCAATCACTTCACTCGAGCCTTCTCCCGTTTGGCTGACTCTCAAAGCCAACCCGGAGACTTTCGCCGAACTCACGGAGCGTCCCGGCATCATCCCCGCCCCCTACCTCGCCCGCGCCAAATGGATCGGCCTGGAATCCCGCGAAGCCCTATCCATCCCCGAGCTGGAACATCTCCTACGGAAATCCTACGACATGGTCTTGGACAAGCTTCCGGAAAAGACGCGCCGCGCCCTCGCGGCTGGCAAGAGCGGTAGCCGCGTAAAATCGCAAAAAAGAAAAAAGCGCCCGCGCAGTTCAAAGAGGGTCACTCGCCGGAAAGACCGCTGAACGGAAGCAATGCCCGGAAGCAACAAAAAAGCCACCCTACCTTGCATGTAGGGTGGCCCAATAGTTCAGGTTTGCAGATTTTTGGGCCGCAGCGCTGCCTATGCCATCGCCTTCGAGCCCAACGGCCGCCGCAGCGGTCGCGCTCCCGGCACCGGAAACGTCATCTTCCAAAAATTCGAATCTGTGTTCGTGAACTCCACTCCCACGTAAAAGTGCCCGTCGCGTTCCTTCTTCGCGTAGACCACCCGCGCCTCGATCGACCGATTGGTGTTTTCATTCACCAGCAGCAGGTCCTGTCCCGGAATCAAGGGTTCGTCCATCACCAGTTGCCCGCCCTGCTGGTTGATCGAGCGCGTCGTGCACCGAAGGCAAAACTTCTCACCCTGCTCGTTGGCCCCATGCACAATCACCGGCAGGGTCATCGTCACGCGCAATGTGCGCCTGCGCTCGCGATATCGGAAATGTAGGACGCTCATGGGGACCTTCCCGCTGCGGAAATCATCGGTCCGCCCGGCCACGCCTCTGGATCATTTCGAGTGAAACTTCCACGCAGCCCTGCAACCAAGGCTGTGTTCTGCTTCCAGGAAACAACTCAGGCGCGGCTGTTTCTGCGGATAATTCTGCCCGGCAGCACGCTTCCAGGACAATAGCTGAGCGGTACTAAAATACATCCATGCTCTACAGTACGCCAGAGCTATTTACCCGGATTGCCGAAATTCTCATTTTCCGCCACTCTGCGAATTCGGCCGCCCAAAAAGTCACCGGGGGCTGGAGAAGGACTCCCCAGCCCCCGGGGTCGCTGACTGGCTTCAGGGAAGCTCGTTCGCGTCACTTGGCCGATGCCGCCACCGGGATCAGGTGCCAGAACCAGACCACCAGGATTGCGTAATAAACCGCCACGACTCCAAAGCTAACGGCAAATGTACTTAACGACTTGCCAAGACCCAGATATTCTCTCTTCCAATGTCGTGCGCAGGCCACTATCATGAGCGCGCTCAGTGCGGCAGTCACCCCGGCTACCACACTCACCAAGTTAGAAATCGCAGCCCCATTTTCGATGTGCGCCACCTGACGGATCGCGCCTCCCAGCAGCCCGGTCGCAAACGCCATTACCAGCCATGCCGCTGGTGCCAGGATGCCGATCATGTAGGCCCAACGGTCTTCCATGTAAAAGAGCAGGATCAGCAGGGCCATGTAGATAATCGTTTGATAGAAATGGAGCAGGAAAAAATCCGGCTCCAGATGACTTAAGAGCAGGAAACAAACCACTTGCGCACCCGCCAGGGTGGCAATGTCTCGATAGGGTCTCATAAGTTCCCCCTGTTTGCCGAAGCCAGCGGCACGCCTCGTGCCGCGCTGAAGCGCTGCGAGCACCGTGCTCGTCCGGCCAACTCCGTAACTCTGCAAGTCGAGCGCCACCCCAAAGAGCGCCTATCTCTTGTTTTTTCTTTAGATTACAACGAGCAAGGGGAGCCATTCAGCCTCGACTGCGCCAAATCCCGCTATTCGGTCGCTCCATCACACATTCGGATTATCGGCAATCGCTGGGCGAATCTAGGCAGGAAGAAGCATCACAATTTCCGCGCGCAGCGGCTTCCGAGTTAGATCCAGCGTCGCCAGCGTCACCGGCAGGTGAAATCTCCGCGGGCCGGCGCTTCCCGGATTCAAGTACAATACGCCATTCTTCTCAAATTGCTTCGGCTCGTGCGTATGCCCGCTGATCACTGCGTGGAAGCCCGAACTCTCCGGTTTCACATCGAGATGCTGCAGATTGTGCAAAATGTATAGGCTAGCCCCATTCGCCTCAATCACCATGCTTGCAGGCAACTCCCGCGCCCACTGTTCCGTGTCCACATTTCCGCGCACCGCTATCACCGGCGCGATCACCTTCAGTTGCGCCAGAATCTGTGGGTCGCCTACATCTCCCGCATGCGCAATCAATTGCACGCCTCGCAGCGCCCGCAGCGCTTCCGGGCGCAAAAGCCCATGCGTGTCGGAAATCACCCCCAGCCGCATTCTCTCCGCTCGCGAAATTACTCCCGCTCGCGGTATTCCTCCGGCACGTCGTCTTCCGGAATTTCGTGCGTCACCACTTCCGATTCGTCCGGGTCGGGCGCGTTTTCCACTCCTGCAATCGCCTCGGCTTCAAACGTCTGTCCCTCTTCCAGCAGTTCTTCCACGCTTTCGGAATTCGCGCGAAGTGCCGCCGAAATTCCTTGGGTATCGCCGGCTTGCCCGGCCGTCAGCGCTCCCAACCCCCGCGGCTGATATCCCACAAGTTCCGCCGCGTTCGCCCGCCCGCGCGTCCGTGTCCGTGCGCCGCGCGGCTTGGCCGCCTTTTTGGCGGCAGTCGTCAGACGCGGGCTCGCTTTCTTCCCTTTTTTCGCTTTCTTCTCTTTCTGCTTTGCCTTGAGCGCAGGCTTTGCTCTCTGCTTCGCTTTCTTGACCTGTTTTTTAGTAGCCATGTGTTGCGCTCCTCTTCCGAGTCTACCACCGTGCCCCGCGAAGAGCGATTCTGCAGGCCACGATGGAAAATCCTCTCCCTCCGCATATAATGCGAGTGGAAACTTTCGCTCTCCTCACGATTCGGGGGGAGTTTCCTGCGCGGAGAACTGGTCGGCCATGAAGAAAGAAGACTTGCGCGCCCGGGTGGAAGAAGTCGGAATCGTTCCGGTAATTCGCACTTCCTCCGCTGAAGACGCACGTTTTGCCGTTGCAGAAGTCGCCCACGCCGGTGTCCCGATCGTCGAAGTCACCATGACCGTTCCCGGCGCCATCGAAGTTATCCGCGAACTCGCCAAGAACGTTCCCGAGGTCATCCTCGGAGCCGGCACCGTCGTCGACCCGGACACCGCCAGGGACTGCATCCGCGCCGGCGCCCAATTCATCAGCAATCCCGCGCTCGACCTGGACACCATCGAAGTGGTCAAGAAAAATCCAAATGTCATCATGCTGTCCGGTGCCCTTACGCCGGGCGAAGTCCTCTCCGCCTGGAAAGCCGGCTCCGATTTCGTGAAGGTATTTCCCTGTTCGCTCGTGGGTGCTGACAATTATATTCGAACGCTCAAGCGCCCCTTCCCGCAAATCCCTCTAATTGCCGGAGGCGGCGTAAATCAGCAAAACGCCGCCCATTACATTCTTGCCGGCGTCACGGCTCTGAGTGTTGGCAAAGAACTCATTCCCGCCGAATCCATGCTCCTTCACAAACCCGACCGCATCCGTGAACTCACCAAGCGCTTCGCCACCATCGTCCGCACCACCCGCGCTCGCCTGGCCGAAGCACAAGCCCAATCCGCAAACTTTCGATGATGCCCGTTTAACACGGGCTCCACGTGAACCTAAAACTCCAGGTGCAGCCGCAGGCCGGCGACAAACACCGGTCCGCGAGCCATGTTGTATCCCGGATTCGTTACATATTGCAGATCCAGCGAAGGAAACACGCCCCGCCAGGCGTGCAACGTGTAGTAGCTCTCCAGAATGTTCTCGCGGCCGTAATTCAATCGCCCATCCCCCAGCAAAAAGCCGTTGCCCCCATCCGCCAGGTAGAGCGCGTGGTCGTGACTGATTCCATTCGTCACCAACACCAGCCCCGCACGGTCATTCTTTCGTCCCCAGCGGCTGCCGTTCGCTGCCAATCCCCACTGCCAAGTCTGGTCCACTTCCGTGTACGCATACGACTCATGTTGCCCCTCATTCCATCCCCATCGTCCGAACAGCCCCATCCAGTCCGTCAACGGCTGCTCAATGTTCACGCCAAATCCATACTTCACCGTCGTCTGCAACGGGTGATTCGTAATTTCCGGAACGCACGTGGATGGATCGGGGCCCGTCAAACATGCATTCACCGCGTCCCGGTAATCCCCCATATTTGCGTGGTTGACGAACGTCAACAATCGCACGATGCCCTCGCCTTGCTTCCGAAATACCTTGCGGTGCAACTCAAATTCCACGTTCTCCGAGCGCGCCCGGCTCATGTCCGCGTCCAGGTGGATGCCGTTCGCCACCTTCGGCATCAGCGCTTCTGCGAAGCGCACCACGTAATTCTTGTCGTGGTATTCCAGCATCGCTGCGAACGTGAACCCGCGCGTGTCCGCCGCGTAATCGTATGCACCATTGTTGTCCACCGACCAGTTCATGAACTGGAAGTTTGTATCCGTGCCGTAGGTATTCAAATCGAAAAAATCCGCCAGGCTCAGCTTCCCGAACCGCAGTTCCAGCCGGTGCTCCGGAAGTTCCCGGAACAACGAGTAGGGATTCCGCTCCACGGCTGCCTTTTTTCGGCCCAGAGGGATGATTTGGTGCCACATCAGCCGCGCCACGTAGGGCGCCTTGCTTAATGTCGGATTCCGCACCACGTCCAGGTTGAAAAAACCCGCCACGCCCAGCGCTTCGCCCACCCCATGCCCGCCGGTTTCTTGCACGTCACACAAGAACTCCGTCGTGTCCGTCAGCCGCAATCCCGTGTAAAGCGTCAAAACTCGCGACGTTGCATCCTGCGCTTCTGGCGTCAGGCTGTTCTTCCCCTGGTATGGCGAATGGAACGCGGGATGCCACTGAGAAATGAAGTTGGCCTGCCCCGAAAGCCACAGCCGATCCCATTCCGTGTGCGGAAACATCGTCACCGATGTATCCTCGTCATCCGTGCTCACCGGATCGGTTGTTTCCGTTTTGTCCTGGGCCGCTGGCTTCTCCGCGTCTTGCGCAATGGATGCGTTTTGAAAAAGGAACAGGTGCAAACCCGCCATCAGGATTGGTATTGCAACCCTCTTTCCGCGCAATTTGCCCCGGCTCGTCATGAATCTCAATCTTTCGCTCTCTGTTTAGAAAAACTCTCAGCTCGGACACTGTCGTTCGCATCACCGCCGGAATCCTCTGTGCTCGATTCCACGGCGTCTTCGCTCGGGCCGCCGGCGAACTCGCTTTCAAATCCGCTCATCGAGGTATCGATCCGCACCTGCACCGGCGGAGATCCCGCATTTCCATCTCTGGGGATCCATACGGAATAGAACGAGAATGCCAGATCCGCTTCCTTCCTTTTATTAACGGGAAGTAACATCGCTTCGCTTCCCGGATGTTTCGGCGCATATCTCCGGGAGCGCAGCACAACGCTACATCGGGCGGTAAGCGGCACTCAACGGCAGGCCCTCCGACGACGCACCGCGCTTCGCATCCTGTTCTCTGGAATCGCCGGCCCGAACCGGAATGTTGGGCGTCAACAAATTTCGGAACTTTGCCTTGATACCATACCCCTCTAGGGTAGTCAATCCGAAACCGCTATTTCCCACTCGCAAATTAGTCTCTCTTTTCCGCGTCGATTGTTCTTGGGCTCTCTTCTACGGCCGCCGCTGCACGATCTGCAGCGCGTTCACCCGCGCGTGGTCGATCGTCAGGCCCCAGTGGAGATGCGGCCCCGTTACCCGTCCCGTCGCTCCCACCTTGCCGATGACCGCCGCCCCTTCAACGGCATCCCCAGCGTGCACGTCAATCTCCGACAAGTGCGCGTATAGCGTATAAATCCCGTATCCATGATCGATCACCACCGTATTCCCCGAATAATATAAATTCTCCGCCAGCGCCACTTTTCCCGCCTGCGCTGCGTAAACCGGTGTCCCCGCCGCCGCTGGAAAATCCACACCGGTGTGTGGCGAACGCGCCTCGCCGTTCAGTACGCGCCGCCGCCCGAAATTGCTTCCCTTCGTGACTCCCTTCAGCGGCAGCTCGAATTTCCCCTTCCAGAAAACCTCCGGCGTCACCGTGTCGTAGATCGCCCTCATCTTTTTCTGGTCCGCTTCGGCGCGTTTCTGCTGTTCGGGATCCGGTTGCACATATTGGTTTTCCACGCTCAGCCGCTCCGTGGAAAATTTCCCCGCTCGCACCGTGATCGCCTGGCTGCAAACGACGGGATTCCCGTCCGGCCCGGCCCAGGAAAGCTTCCATTCGTACTTTCCGGGCGGCTTTTCCAGGTCCACTGCCAGCAACGAATGCAGGGTGGCGGAGGCGGGCGTTTCGCGCCACAGCGGGATGCTCCGTCCGTCCCATTCCGCCGCTATTTCCTGGTTCCCCTTTGCTCCGGAAACCTCCACTGTCAAAAGATTCCCTTGCGCCGCCGTGGAGGAGCTGATCCGCAATGTCAAACCATCCCCGCAAACCTTCTTCACCGGTGTGCCCATAGATGGTGCCCCAACCACCGCCGATGCCCCCAATCCCGCAATAACCGCAAGTAAGCCGATGCGCTTCAAGGTTTCTCGCTCCCGCTGCCCGCAACGGCAGCCAAACCAGTGGACTCACAAATATTTTCTGCCTATGTGATGGCAGTCACAGCAGGAAAAATCGGTCCGACGCAGACTCGTTACTGCGATGGCCAGCAGACGATTATTGGGAGTGGTCTTGATCGTCGCGCTGCTTGCTTGGTCCGTCAACCAGCGAGTGATTGCGTGTTCTGGCCCTCAGTCTCGAGCAGCAGTTGTGGTGCCGGCAGGAGCTTCACCTGCCTCCAAACCTGAACCTTCCCCTTCGCGCCACAACTGCTGCCCCATCGAGACGCAACATTCCCGCCACTTCCAGTCCTCAATTCCTTTATCCTGCAATTCCCAAAAGCTCGCGGAAAACTGCTGCTCCATCGTCGGCAACGCGGCTCTGCGCATGCCCTTTCAAAAAGTCTCCCGCTTCGAATGGAATCATGCGCCGCTTTGGGCGGCGCAACTCTCCTTCCAAATGCCACCGCCCGCAGCCGCTTCTTTTCCTTCTGTCGTCCCATCCCCCTCTGAAAGCCCTGGCGTCAAGCCCTCCATTCTCCGGCTCTGAGACAGCTCTCCTGCAGTCTCGACTCCTTTTGCTTTCCGCACGGGACGTGCCTCCCGGTTCTCCGACAAATTTCCAAATATTCGAGGTGATCTCATGAAAGTCCGTAGTTCCGTAATTCTCTCGGCTCTGCTCTTGGCCGCTTGGCTGCCCCTCCAGGCGCAGCAAGCCGCCACACCATCCGCGCCCGCTCCGGCGCAGCAATCTCCCGCGCCCGCTGCGGATAAACCCTCCAACGCGGCTCCCAAGCAGGCGTGCTGTTGCGCCGCCAAAGGCGCGCCGTCGGCCGATGCCCCCATGGCTCACGACGGCTGCTGCCACGGCAAAATGGCCGCGGATGCGAAGTCCTCGTGCTGCACTGGCAAGGACGCCAAGGACATGCCCTGCTGCGCTCCGCAGGACAAAACCAATGCGGCGGCAATGCCGTGCTGCCAGGGGATGAAAGACGGTCAATGCTCCGCGAAGGATGGCAAGTCCTGCTGTGAAAAAATGAGCGCCAAGGGCGGCAAAGGCTGCTGCCCGGGCATGGGCGCCCAGTGCCCGGCACATGCCTCCGGGAAATAAGCCTCCCTCTCAAAAACGAACGGCTCCGCGCATCCGCGGAGCCGTTCCCTTTATGGGCATCCCACCAAGCCCGGCTTTTCTAAATCTTCAGTCCCAGCACGCGAACCAATTTTTCTTCCAACTTTTTGATCTCCAGCTCCCGCCCATGCTCCTCGCGGGTTCTGTCATTCAGCGCCTGTTTCAGCAGGCTCAGATTCTGCCGCAGCTCCATTTGCCCCAGTGCCAGCCGGCTCAGCGCCCACAGCGCTTCTTTCTGTTCGGAATCCAATTCCCGCGGATGCCTGTCAATCACGCAAAGGGTTCCCAGGGCGAATCCGTCTTCGTTGATAATCGGCGCACCGGTGTAGAAGCGAATGTGCGGCTCTCCCACGACCATCGGGTTGTCCTTGAACCGCGGATCCTTTAACGTGTCGGGGACGACGAACAAGTCTTCCTGTTGGATCGCATGCGCACAAAAGGATGTATCTTTCGGCGTCTCTCGAATCTGCACGCCTACCCGCGATTTGAACCACTGCCTGCGGTCGTCCACCAGCGACAGCATGGCAATCGGCGCCTTGCAGATGTACGCCGCAAGCGTAACCAGGTCGTCAAAAGTCTGTTCGGGTTCCGAATCAAGGATCGCATACCGGTCCAGCGCCGCCACGCGCGCTGCCTCTTGGCGAGCACCTTCCTGTGAGGGAGCAGGCGTATCCATGGCTGCCTCCGAAAACCTGCCGGGGGGGGTACAGGTTTTGAAGAGGCATCATACTCCACCCCCGCGTGCCTCGGAAAGCGCGCCACGCACGCTTCGCCTGCTCCCTTCGCCTAACCCTCTCTTCAACCCTCACTGATCCTTTCGCGTGGTTTCCCCCGCACGAATCGCTGCTGGCTCGTCTACACTAGCCGGTGCCGTCCAAATTGAAGAATCTGGGAGAACGTTCCATGTGCACGCGCTTTCGCTTTCTAGGTTTGCTCGCGATCGCAATGCTTTTCGGCCCGCAACCTCCAGGCTGGTGCCAGAAAAAAACCATTTCCACCGCGCAGCCCGAGCAGGAACGCCGCAGCTTCGCCCAAAACCTCGCCCGCGCCATCAACGCTGCCGAAGCGAACTATTTCCAACAACATCAGGTCTACGCCAGTTGGGACAATCTGATGGGCTTGGGCTATTTTTCCCCTTCCGGCACGAAATGGGCCTCGCCTGGATTCCCTACCGTGGCTCATGCTCTCTACGGCAGCGGCCCCGAAATCGTACCGGGCTGGCGCCTCCGGCTGCATCTTTCCAACAAAGAGAAAACCTACGACGTCTCCATTGAGGATGTGAACGATCTAAAATGCGGCTACGCCGTCACCACGGATGAACGCGGTCTGATCCGCCAGGGAAAATCCATCGCCTGCCCTTGAGCTGCGCCTGAATTTTTAGCGCCTATTGCGGACCGCTTGGGGAGCTAATCGCCGGAAGCCACTTCCACTTCGCGATCCCGGGGCTCATACAGCGGCAGGATGGAGAAATACTTGTGGCGGCAGGGTACGCACCGGAATGCCGGGATGCGCAGAAATCTCCACACCCACGCGGACAGCGATTCCACGCATTCCGGAGAGATTCGCTGCAGAGCCAGATTTCCGCAGATCGGACAGTGCGCGTGCAGGGAGTGGCTCAGCGGCATGAGCCTGGCGTGAAAGCGCGCTCGGCAATGGTGGCATCGCCACGGGTAGACACCCATCGCGCTCAGAATGTAATCCGCAAAATTCTGGCGGCGCGATCGCCACGCTCCATCATGCTTGCAGACTGGGCAAGTCATTCGAGTGGCTGGTTACTCTCCCTGAATGCGCACAGCTTAGGACATTCCCCGCCACGAGGCAAGTGCCGTTGGTACTGAAATCTATGGGTACAATGGTTCCAGAGGGTACTATGCCAAATTACACCGACGAGCACGCCAGCGCCGGCATTTCCGCGAAACTCCCGAATCTGGAAACCTGGCCCAACCAGTATTCCGGTTACGTCATCACCACGCGCTTCCCGGAGTACTCTTCCGTCTGCCCGAAGACGGGCTTGCCTGACTATGGCACCATCACCATTCAGTACAAGCCCCGTAAGTCCTGTATCGAGCTCAAATCGCTCAAGATGTACATGCTTGCCTACCGCAACCTCGGCATATTTTACGAAAATGCCGTCAACAAGATGCTCCACGACATCGTCGAAGCCACCCAGCCCGAATGGTGCGTGGTTCGCGGCGAGTTCACTCCGCGCGGCGGACTGAACACATCCATCTTCGCCCGCTGGCCCGATCGCAATTCTCGCGCCCGCGGAAGGCGCCGGCGCCCAGCCCGCTGACGGAGAATAGACTTCGTTCGCGACTCGTTGGATAATTCCCGGGTCGGCATCGCACGCAGATTGTCGTTATTCGAGGAGGGAGAATGAGCATTTCTCCAAATATTCCCAACCCGCAAGAGTCCTACCACTATGACAGTGGGGGAGGCACTCCGCGCTGGATCACCATTCTTTTCGCCATTGTTGTCGCGGCGATCGGAGCGCTGGCCTATGCAGGCCACTCCGTGCAAACCCGCCTCGAGCAGGAACTCTCCAAGGCGGAGGATCAAAACAAGATCCTGACCGCGCAGCTCGAGCAAGCCAACACCCGCCTCGCCGATCTGAAAGGACAGATGGACGTCACTTCCCAGAAGATCGGCATGACCCAGGCCGAACTCGCCGACGCCCGCAGCCGCGCCGAAGCCATCCGCAAGCAGCAGACCGCCAGCGATGCGAAACTCACGGCGCAAATCGCCCAAACGCAGAAGGAGAGCGAGGAAAAAATCGGGGCCGTCGCCACCGATGTCAGCGGCGCGAAGAAAGACATCGAAGCCACCCGCTCCGACCTCGAGGCCACCAAGTCCAAGCTCGAACGCGCCACCGGCGACATGGGCGTTATGAGCGGCCTCATTGCCCGCAACCACGACGACCTCGAGGAACTCAAGCGCCGCGGCGACCGCAACTACTACGAATTCACGCTGCAAAAATCCAAAACGCCTCAGCGCGTCGGCCCCGTCCAGCTTAAGCTCGACAAAACGGACCAGAAAAAATCCAAGTACACCGTGACCGTTCTGGCCGACGACAAATCCATCGAAAAGAAGGACAAGACCGCCGGCGAGCCCGTGCAGTTCTACGTGAAAGGCAGCTCCCGCCTGGCCCCCTACGAGATCGTCGTTTTCGACGTCAACAAGAATCAAATCACCGGCTACCTGGCCACGCCGAAGGAAGGCGGCAGCCCGGCCGCCAGCCCCGCGCCCGCAAAGCAGTAGTTGGCGCATCGTTCCGGCGCGGCAAACGCCGCGCAATTCAATCGAATCGAAGCCACGCTCCGCCCGGCAACCCCGGTTTTGGAAACTCCGGCCGCCGCGGGGCTTTGGTGTTTCTTCCCTGGAAGCTACGATCTTCTGTAGTTCATTGCCAGGCTTCCGGAGGATCTCTTCCCCATGCACCCCCGATTCCCCCTCTCTCGATTTTTGCTGCTCGGCACGCTCTTCGGCCTGCTGGCTGGAACCGCCTCCGCTCAGCTTCCCGCTCGCACGATTTTCTATTTCCTCTGGCGCGGCACGCCCGCCGGTGATGCACGCAAAAGCAATTCCCTACTGAGCCTTTGGGACGACCCCGATTTCGCCCCCGTTCGCGCGTCATTGGCCAACGCCTGGATGAGCGACGCAAAGAACGAAAAAGAAAAAGCCGGCCTCTCCCCCGAGGAGATGGCCAGCTACGCGACCTTGCTCGACAATCCTTTCACCATCGGCTATCTCCCGCGCGAAGGTGCGCCTCCGAAGGTTGCCGCCACGAAAGCTAACGCTTCAAATGCCACCACGCCGCCATGGAACGGCATGTTTCTGGTTTACGATCGTTCCGGCAAAGAAGATCTCCTCTCCAAAGCCGTCGTCCGCATGCGGGCCAACAGCAACGAAATTCCCACCCTCACGGAAATCACCTTCGCCGGCGTCAAAGCCCTCAAGGTCGAACGCAAGTCCGGCACCAACTACTGGGCCGAAACCGGCAAATACGCCGTTTCCGCCAGCGAGCCCGCGGTCTTTGAGGAAATCCTCAAGCGCCTCACCGGCAAAGCGACAGGGGCGGCGCTTGCCGATTCCGATGCCTACCGCGAAGCGAAACCCGTTCTCTCCGGAGGCCTCGTTGAGTTCTTTCTTCGCGTGCCCCAGATCAAAAACATCGCCGGCGACGCCGAATCCGCCTCCCCGCAAATGAAAATGCTCTGGAACAACTTCCACCTCGACGCGGTCCACGTCTTCGCCGGACTCATCGCGCTCGATGGCGCGCGCACCCGCCTCCAAGGTGCGGTTCTCGGCGACATTTCCGAAGGCAATCTCTTCGACATTTGGTCCACCGGCCAGACGCAACCTTCCTCGCTCTCCCTGCTAACGCCGGACGTCATCTACTACCACGAATCGCAGATCAGCCTGCTAGGCATCTATAACACGCTGAAGCGCCTGCTCGCTCAGCCCGGCTCCAGCACAGCTGGCTTGGCCAGCACTGTCGAAAGCTCCGTGCAGACCCGCATCGGCATGTCCTTGCCGGACGCCTTCGCCCTCACCAGCGGCGAATTCGGCTCCCTCCAAACCAGCCCTTCCCTGGACGCCGACAAAAGAGTTTTCTTCCTAGGAATCAGCAACAAACCCGATGCTCTCAAGCTCCTGCGAACCATCTTCAGCGACCAGATCACTTCCGAGCGCAACGAGGGCAACGTCACTTACCTGAAAATTTCTCTCAAAGGCAGTCAGGGCGCAAAGGGCGTGGCGCAATGGAATTTCTATCACCTCGCCATGACCCCGAATCTCCTTCTCGGCGCCAGCAAAAACGAGACGCTGCACGCCTCCGTTGCGCAGGCCGGCGCTCCAGGCGCCTCGACGCTTCCCAAAAACTTGCAAACCGCGCGCAGCCAGTTTCCCGAAAAATTGAACGGCTTTTCCTATTTCGACCTTCAAAAGCTCGATTGGCCCGCCGTCCAGCAGCAATGGGCCTCCCAAGCCGCCAATACCGCAGCCGCAGCCAAAACTCCCGAGGCCACCCAAAAAGCCAGGCAATGGAATGACTGGCTCCTCAGCGTGAATCCCGCCGTCTTCCCACGTCACCTCCATTCCATGACCGGCGCGTCCTGGAAAGATTCCTCTGGAGTCCATTTTGACGAGTGGGTGGATTAGCAATCCGAACCGCCCGGCGTTTCGCAGGCTCCGTGCGGCACTTTGCGTCGCGCCTTTCCTGCTTCTGGTGACCATCGGCAACGCGCAAGAGCCTCCGGCCTCCACTGGCCACGCCATTCAGGTCAAAGTCGCCCGCGTGAATGTCGGCGTGGTCGTCACCGACGCAAAAGGAAAGTTTGTCGAAGGTCTCGGGCGCGGCGCTTTTCATGTCTTCGACGATGGGGTAGAGCAGCCCATCACCGAATTCGCTTCCATCGAGGAGCCCGGCCAGGTCTTGCTCCTCGTCGAAGCAGGTCCCGCCGCCTATTTTCTGCAGGACGCCAATCTCCTCGCCGCCAATACGATGCTCAATGGCTTGTCACCTGGTGATCGTGTCGCCATTGTCCGCTACACGGACACCCCACTCGCCGTCCTCGGCTTCACGCCGGACAAGCGCGCCGCGCAAATGGCCCTGGACGCCATCCAATTCAATCTCGGCTTCGGGGAGTTGAATCTCTTCAGCAGCCTCTCGACGGTCTTCGACTGGCTTGCGCAAATTCCCGGAAAGAAAACGGTCGTCCTGATCGCCTCCGGCGTGGACACTTCACCCGCATCCGCTGCCGCTGCGCTGCAATCCCGCCTGCAAATTGGAGATGTGCGCGTCCTATGCGTCTCTACCAGTGGTCCGCTCCGCAACGGGAAACATGGCTCAAAGGCAAAAGTCGTCGAAACACAGGCGGAATTCGCCGCCGCCGATCGGCGACTGCAATCGATTGCCGACGCCACGGGAGGCCGCGCATATTTCCCCATGAACGCAAAGGCATTCGAGGAAACTTATCGTGAAGTGGCGCAAATCATTCGCCATGAATACAGCCTGGCGTTCGCTCCGCCCCTCGCCGATGGCGCCGTGCACCAGATTGATGTGAAATTGAACTTGCCGGGCCGGTCAGGAAATGGAAAGGTTGCCGCCTATCGCATCGATCACCGCAAAGCCTATCAAGCCCCCAAGGATTAGCCCGCACTGCCCGGGCTACTCAAACTCTTTCATCATCTTCGCCATCGCGCTCAGCCGGCGATCCACCTTTCCAAACACGCTGTTTTCGCTGAAGCTTCCATCGCCATTGCGATGCCCGGCAACCATGCCTGTCAACAGTTCAATCCCCTGCTCGATCCTACCGACCGGCCAGATGTGGAACTTCCCGGCGCTCACCGCTTCCAGCAAATCTTCTCTCAACATCAAATCCTCGACGTTCGCCTCGGGAATCAGCACGCCCTGGCTGCCCGTCAATCCCAGCACCCGGCAAGTATCGAAAAATCCTTCAATTTTTTCATTCACGCCGCCGATCGCCTGAATGTCACCCTTCTGATTCATCGAACCGGTTACGGCGATATCCTGTCGCAGCGGAAGTTCGGACAGCGCCGAAAGCAGCGCATACACTTCCGTCGAACTCGCGCTGTCTCCATCCACTCCCGAATACGACTGCTCGAAACAAATACTCGCTGCCAGCGACATCGGCTTGTCCTTCGCGAAACTGCTTCTCAGGTACCCCGCAATGATCTGCACGCCTTTGTCGTGGAACTTGCCGCTCAAATTCGCTTCCCGCTCGATATTGATCAAGCCCGCCTTGCCCAGCGCCGCGCTCGCCGTGATCCTCACCGGCTTCCCGAACGAGTACCCGCCGATTTCCAGCACGCTCAGCCCGTTCACCTGTCCCACGCATGTTCCGCTCACGTCCACCAGCAAGGTCTTTTCCTCAATCATCTCCCGGATGCGCGTTTCCACCAGATTGTGGCGCTCCATCTTGGCGGAGATCGCGGCGCGCACGTGCGCCGCACGCACCACGTTTTCGGCCGCGCCCACCGCCGCATAGTGCGACTCGCGCGCCAGATCCGCGATGTCCACGAATCGCGCCGTCACTTTGTTCCGCCGCCCCGCCCTGCGAACCCCGTATTCCAGAATCGCCGCGAACGCTCCTCGATCGAATGGAAACAGGTTCTCCTTCTCGCTCAAACCCCGCAGACGCCCGGCATACTCCTCGATCACTCCGTCGGTCATCGGCATCTCTTCATCGAATTCCACGCGCACCTTGAAAATTTTCCGGAAATCCTCTTCGTAGTTGTACAGGAGCTCGTATAGGTCGCGGTCACCGATCAAAATCACTTTTACGTTGATGTCCACCGCTTCCGGCTTCAGCGCCGTCGCCGGAAACGGATAAAACACCTCCAGCGGTTGTATCTCCAGCCGGTTGTGATTCAGCGTGCGCTTCAGGGCCCGCCACACGCCCGGCTCCGAAAGCGCTTCCACCGCATACATGATCAGAAAGCCGCCGTCGGCCCGCAGCAGCGACCCTCCGCGCAGGTCCATGAAATCGCTGGTCCATCCGCCCCGCGTGTCATACGTGCGCTGAATCGTCCCAAAAAGATTCGCGTAGCTCGGCGTGGTCTCGAAAATCACCGGTGAAGCGTCTTCGTGATTGTGCGCCAATAGCACATTCACCCCGTACACCCGGAATGGATCGCGCTCCGGCGCGCCTTGCGCTTTCTGCTGCACCTCCGGCGTCTCCGACGGTTGTTCTTCCTCGCCTTCGCGCTCTTTGAAAGGACCCAGGTTGTCCAGAATGTGGTGCCGAACCTCTTCGAGATACTCCCCGATCCCCGCGCCAGGATATTTCTCCTTCAACTCCTCGATCACGCCATCCACCAGCACCGAAGCCGCCTCTTGCTCCAGGTAGCTCAACTCGCTGGCGAGTTCTCGCGACAACGTCAGCGTTTTCCGGTAAACCACCGTAAATTCCTGCCGGAACTGTTCGTACTTTCGCTCGATCTCCTCGGCAACCCCGCTCTCCAGCTTCCCTTCGTGCACCATCTTTGAAATATCTTCGATGGGCACCATTTGCCCTTCCAGCACCGGAAAAATCTCCGGAAGCGCCACTGCGCCCACCTGCATGTGCCCCAGCGCGAACTGGTCGCGCGCGATGCGCCGCGTGAAATCGTCCATCAATTCTTTTTCGCGCACGGAAAAGCGTTCCACGATGCGCCCCTTCTGCCGCTGGAAGGGCTCGCCTTCGAATACTTGCGGAATCCGCCGCCTCAGAAAATCGATGCCCGCCTGCATATCCTTCTTGAACGTCTCCGCGGAGCCGCGCGGCAGCGCCAGCAGACGCGGCCGGTCCGGAATCTTGAAATTGTTCACGTAGCACCGGTCCATCGAAGGCTTCGTGGTCGGATGGAGCTCCCCGATCATCTGCGCAATGGTGCCTCCACGGCTTGTGCCCGCCAGCCCGCACACGAACACGTTGTAGCCCGGCGCCGTCAGCTCTACACCCATCTTCAGCGCGCGCAGCGCACGTTCCTGGCCGATGAAGCCCTCTTTTTTCTGCGCTTGCGCCGTCGTCTCAAACGGAATCCGCGAAAGCTCGCAGCGCCAGCGCAACTTTTCCAGTCCGAGTTCGTTCATGGTACTCATATTTGCTTTTGCAATCCTCGCCATTTGAGCGCGTACTCTAGCACACCGCCGCGGCCCACGCGTTGAATTTACCCGCCGGGGTTTCGCAAGGAATTACGATTCGACGCCTTCGATTTCTTCCCGATGTTCCGTATACACGCGGAATACCCCCAATGCGGCAGCGACCACCGTCGGGCCCACCACCAGGCCCAGCAGCCCGAAAACCTGCAAGCCCCCCAATATACTGATGAACAGCAACAGATCATTCAGCCGTGTCCGGTTCCGCAACAGTAGCGGGCGAACAAAGTTATCCGCCAGACCCGCCACGCCCCCGCAAATCACCACAATCGCGATGGCCTTCCCCCAACTCCCGTTGAAGCCGCACCACAGCGCCGCCGGAGCCCAGATCAGCGCCGAGCCCACCACCGGCACGATCGAGAAGAAAGCAACGAGTACGCCCATGAAGACCGGCGCAGGCAGCCCGGTCACGGCGAACGCGATGCCGCCCAGAAACCCCTGAATCCCCGCGATCAGCAGCGCTACCGCCACGCTCGCAAATATCAGATCCCGCGATTCCGCGATCATTTCATCTTGCAGATTCCTCTCAAACGGGAGCAAGTGCCGCACCGCCCGCAGGATTTTTTCGCCATCGCGAAATACAAAAAAGAGCGCGAACAGCAATATGAACAGGTTCACGATAAACGAGAAGAGATTCTTCAGCATGCTGGCGAGGCTGCCCGCTATATACGAAGCCACCTTCTCCGCTCCCTGTTGCAGCGGTCCGACAAAGTCGATGTCCTGCATCGAATGCGGCAGGTACCGCCGGACCAGATCCGCCAAGGTGGATACCGCCGGAACTCCTCCGTTCCCGGCAACCATGGCGCGAATCCGCGCGGATGTCTCCACCGCCTCCCGCCCCGCATACAGCAGCACCATCAGCACCGGCACAATCAGCACCAGGGTCACTCCCAGCGTACAAACCACCGCCGCCATGGTGACCGACATGCGATTCCTCGCCCTCACAAACGCCGGAAAAAAGAAGATCGCCAGCACCCCCGACCACGCCAGTGGCACCAGGAACGGCGCCACGATCTGAAATACCAGGTATCCCAAAAGCAGCAGCGCGCCGTAGGAAAGTACCGTGGTCAGCCGGTCACTCGTGGTTGTGTGTCGGTTGGCTTCGCTCATCGGCGGTATATAATCCATCCAGTCCTGGCGACACGGGGTTTGGTGCACCCCGTGGCCCGTCATGCCTGCTGCCCAGGGGAAGCCAAGAGCCAATGCCCTCGTCAAAACTCCCGTTCAATTTTGAGCAGGCGCGCCTTCTTGCTGTACTTGCTTTGATTAATTTTGTCAACTTTGCCGATCGCCAGGTCTTGAACCCCCTCGTTCCTCTGCTTCGCCAGCATTTTGGCGTCACCGATACGCAACTTGGTTCCCTGCCTTGGGTCCTCCTCGTCGTCCTCGCCGTCGCCAGCATTCCCTCTGGCTACCTCGCGGACCGCTTCGACGAACCGAAGATCATCGCCATCGGTGTGCTCTTCTGGAGCCTCGCCGCCATCGCCAGCGGCTTCTCGCCCACCTTCTCTTTTCTTTTTGTGGTCCGCGGCCTCGTCGGTATCGGTGAGGCTGCCTATGCTCCCGCGGCTCAATCCTTAATCTCCGACTCCTTTTCCCGTGAAAACCGCGCCCTGGCGCAATCCATCTTCGCCTCAGGCATGATTCTAGGAGGTATCTCCGGCTTGGCCTTTGGCGGAATTATGGGCGAACGTCACGGCTGGCAGCATGCCTTTGTAGTCGTTGGCCTGCTGGGCGTCCTTCCCGGTTTGTTGGCTTTCACCTTGAAACAGCCTCCTCGGCGTCCGCGTTCCGAAGTTGTTCCCGTCCTGCAGTTGCTCCGTGTCCCCGCGTTTGTCACCATGATCGCCTCCGGCATCTGCATTTCATTTTCCAGCATTTCTTTCGTCACCTGGGGCATCGACTACGCGAAAAGCTACAAGGATTTCAGCGCCAAGGAAGCCGCCCTTTCCCTTGCGGTCATTGCTTTGTTCTCCTCCGTCGGCGGTGCGATTTCTTCGGGATTTGTCGCGGACCGGGTTCAGAGAAAATTGCCCTACGGCCGCGTGCTCACCATGGCCGTCGCCTTTCTGTTTGCCGCGCCCTTCCTGTTGTTGGCCATTCAGGCCGATGAAAAGTGGATGATTCTGGCGGGATTTTTCGGCTCGATGTACTTCATGTCGTGGTATCATGGCCCCACCACCGCCGTTCTGCACGATCTGACGCCGCAGCGCGCGCACGCCACGGCCATTGGCGTTTATATGTTCTTCACGCAACTCCTTGGCGCGCTTGGCCCTCTCCTGATTGGCAGAATTTCCGATATCAGCGATCTTCAGATTGGATTGCAGGTGGCAACCGCCGTGATGGTCTTCGGCGCGCTCTTGCTTTTCCTGGCGATTTACTTCATCCGCCGGGACGGCCTGCACCATCCCCGCCTCGCCGCCCTTCGCGCCGAAGACGAAGCCTACGCCGCCGCTCATCCTGCCGGCCACCCCCGTTAATCGTCCATGCAGGTGCCGCTCTTTCGCCCGGCCAGGCCTTCTTCGAAAAATCAATCAATCGGCGCTAGCCGCGGCTTCCGTCGGGTTCCCGCAATTGCCGGCTTACTTGATCCCAACCGCCGCAATCAACCGCAGCACTTCGTCGTGCGGCACGTCGTAAAGCGGCCGCTCGTCTTCTTCTTCCAGCCGTTCCTTCAAAAATTCCGCCGCGATGAAGCTGCCCTCGCGGTCCGTCAAATCGCGCCCGGTTTTCTCGCGAAACGCCACGAACGCCGTATGCGCCAGCCCGACGATGCGACCCACGCCGTCCACCACGAACTTCGCATCGATGGTGTCGCTGTGCCGCGTGGCGATCGCATTCCAGATGTGCGAAAAACTGCACCGATACACATGGCCGGACAGCTTCGAAGTCACGTCAAACGCGCCGATGAACTGGTTCATCGCGCCGCTGTTCGCTAATACTGGCAATGAAGGCACTGGAGTCCTCGTTTCCCTGTGGCATCCGCATTCGATGGGATTGATCCGCGGCGGACACTCTCGCTAAGTTTTGAAATTTCCCGCTAATTAGTGTCCAATTCCCGTGTCGGCCTGTCAATCCTGCGCGCTCGTCTCTAAAGGCCGCGAAACCGTTTCCATTTCAACATCTCACCGCGTTACCATAACGCCGCTTTCCGCAGCTCAAAGTCCAACGAGGCGCGATCCTTGCAAACCAACTCGTCCAAAGCCGGAAATCTGCTCCTCGTTGCAGCTTTGCTCCTGTTTGCGGTTGGCGCTCTGCTCCCGCTGGCCCTTGCGCCGCTGCCGGCCTTCACGATTGTTCGCTGGATCGCTCTGCTGGCTCTCACTGCAATCGGCGTGCGAGGCCGCTCGCTCACCTATTGGATCTTCCTCGCTATGATGGCCGGCTTTGAAATCGGCGTGGATCGCCCGCAATTCGCATTGCATTTGCGCGTCTTCGGCGACATCTTCCTGCGCCTCATCAAGCTGATTGTCGCGCCGTTGATTCTGGCAACGCTGGTCACGGGTATCGCCGCTCACGGCGACTTGAAAAAGGCCGGCCGCATCGGCCTGAAAAGCCTGATCTATTTTGAAGTCATCACCACCATCGCCCTGTTTCTTGGCGTCGGTGCCATCAATCTCACGCAGGCTGGCACCGGCATCACCCTGCCCGCGGCACCCGGTGAGCAAGCCCCCGCCCCGGCCTCCGCCATCAGATGGGACGATTTTCTGTTGCACGTCTTCCCCGAAAACATCGCCAAGGCCGTCGCCGACAACCAGATTCTGCAAGTCGTCGTCTTCGCCATCCTCTTCGCGATAGCTCTCACTCTGGTTCCGGAAAAGTCGCGCCAGCCAATGCTGAGCCTCGCGGAATCACTGACCCAGATCATGTTTAAGTTCACCAACGTCGTGATGTACTACGCGCCCATCGGCGTCGGCGCAGCGATGGCCTACACCGTCGGCCACATGGGCGTCAGCGTGTTGCTGCCGCTGGGGAAACTTGTGCTGACCGCCTACGGCGCGCTGTTCGCATTTCTCCTGCTGGTGCTGTTTCCTGTCGCGTTCCTCGCGCGAATTCCCATCCAGCGATTTCTGAAATTTGTGGCGGAGCCGGCTACCATCGCTTTTGCCACCAGCACTTCCGAAGCGGCTTTGCCGCGGGCGATGGAGTGCATGGAACAGTTCGGCGTTCCGCGGGAAATCGTGGCCTTCGTGATTCCGGCGGGCTACAGCTTCAATCTTGACGGTTCGACCCTCTATCTCTCGCTTGCCTCTATCTTCGTCGCGCAAACCGCTGGCATGCACCTGTCCATCGCGGAACAACTGATAATGGTGTTTACCCTGATGCTCACCAGCAAGGGCATCGCTGGTGTTCCGCGCGCCGTCACGGTTGTCTTGTTGGCGACAGCCGCTACTTTTCATCTGCCGACCGAGCCGATTTTCCTGATTCTCGGCGTCGACGCGCTAATCGACATGGCGCGCACCGCCGTCAACGTCACCGGCAACTGCCTCGCCAGCGCCGTCATCGCCCGCTGGGAGGGCGAGTTCCCTCCCGCAGGTTTACAGAGTAGAGATCCCTGACCTCTTCGCCGCCGCTTCGAGAAGCGTATCCAGCGTAGGCAGCGGCAAACGATGCTGCCGTGCCAGATATAGGTAGGATGCAGCGTAGGCGGTCAGCCGATGCGTGCGCGCGATTTCCTGAATCTCCCGGAATCCGCCCCTCAATTGATCCATCTCCACTTCTATGCAGGTAGACATCATCTTCTCGTACAGGTCGCGCGCGCTCCACTTCCGCAATTTCCAGTACGCCCCGGCGCTCCGCAAAAACCAGACCGTTGGCCACTTCGAGAATCCACAAGGACGGCACGATTGCCTTACGCCCTGCTTGGAACGATTCGCGGATCGCTCTTGCCTTCTCCGGTTCTGGATTGTCTATCGCCCACGCTAAAGCGACCGAAGCGTCCAGAACAAACTCGCTCACCTGCGGCCTTCCTCAATCAGACTTTTGAGCGTCACTCCAGGAACCCCCCGCGTCTTCTTTCGGATTCTCTCGAATTCCGCAAAAATTTCAGCCAAGTCCACCTTCTCACAGGAAACTGGGCCCAAAGAGGCCACCAATTTCCCCCCCCCCCGCGTAATCCCGATTCGCTCCCCGGAGGCTGCGCGCTCTACCAATTCGGACAACTTTTGCTTGGCCTCGAATAGCCCAACCTTGCGCAAAAGCCACCTCTTATCATCTAGAATAACTTTCTAGATTCAACCCACTCCCTACACAAGGTCCCCGCAGGTTTCCTTGGAAATTAGCGCGCGGCCATTGCCGGCGTTTCGGCCTTGAGGTACACACCATTCGCCGCGCCGACGCCCGCTCCGGGCGACACACGGTGGCCCTGATCGATCAACACTTTCTCCATCGCCGCCAGCAGTTGCAGCACAAACGGCTTCTGGCTGCAGTAGCCCATCAGGCCGAGCCGCCAGATTTTCCCCTTCAACGCGCCGATGCCGCCGGCGATTTCGATGTTGAATTCCTCCAGCAACTGGCCGCGGAATTTCGCGTCGTCCACGCCCGCGGGGATCATCACCGCGGTCACCGTCACCAGGCGATCCTTTGGATTTTCCACCAGCAGTTTCAATCCCAGCGCTTCCACGCCGGCGATCAGCGCCAACTGGTTGCGCTTGTGCTTCGCCCAGCGTGCTTCCAGCCCCTCTTCCAGCACGATGCGCATCGCTTCGCGCAGCGCGTAGATCAAAGAAATCGGCGGCGTGTGGTGATAGAGGCGGTCTTTGCCCCAATAGTTCATCGCTGTAGTCAGGTCGAAATACCAGCTCTGCACTTTCGACTTGCGGTTGCGAAACACTTCCTCGGCGCCAGGGCTCACGGTGATCGGCGACATCCCTGGTGGCGCGCTGATGGCCTTCTGCGAGCCGCTGAAGCAGATGTCGATTCGCTGCTTGTCCACATGCAACGGCTCCGCCGCCAGCGACGCAACGGTATCCACCACCAGCAGAGCGCCGCATTCATCCGCCACCTTCCGGAACGCATCCAGATCCGTCACCACGCCGGTGGAAGTCTCGCCGTGCGCGAGACCAATCATCTTGATCTTCCGTCCCTTCGCCAGCTTGCGCACGTCTTCCGCGTCCACCGGTTTTCCGTTGGGCGCTTCCACCTTATGGATCTTTGCGGGAGTGTGCTGCCCGATCACGTACATGCGCTCGGAGAAAGTCCCGTTGACGCAGCAAATCGCTTCGTCGCCCTCTTCCAGCGAGTTCACCACCGAAGCTTCGATGCCGCCCGAACCCGACGCCGACAGCGGAAAGGTAATCCGGTTCTCCGTCTGGAAGATGCGGCGCATGAGGATTTGCGTTTCGTCCATACAGTCGCGAAACCACGGGTCCAGATGGCCCACAATCGGGCTGGCCAGCGCGCGGTACACGCGCGGGTCCACCGAGGACGGTCCCGGTGTCATCAGCAGCCGGACGGGGGGATTCATTTCACCCATTGGATTGGTCATGGCAAACCTCTTCAAATCATCGTTTGGTACTACCGAGGCAACCGCGGGTAGCAGCAGGGGACAAACATGCGCCCGGATTCCGCGGAAGCACCAGTGTCCCGCAGGGGGTGGCGAGGGCGCAACCGACAATTTGGCTGCCGGGAAAGCGGCGCCATTGGCAGCGCCCAGCCCAGTGGCCCGGCCACAGCGAGGAAATCTCCTAGGCCCGGTTTAACGGAACGTGCGATAACCTCACGGCACGGCTGTCCAGGAAAAATTTGCGCGTGCTCCGTTGCCTCGGCTAGTCGATAGTTACTTCCGGCTTGACACCTTCCGGCCTTCGGCGTACAAAACAACAACCCTGCACTCTCGTGTTACCCGAATCAAGGAGGCAGCGGATGCGCCGGACGATCGCTCTTGTCGGAGCATTCTTAGTTCTTGTATGGTCTGGCGCCGCGCGTCCATGCGCTGCCCAGCAACTCCTGCCCAAATCCAGATCGGTCATCAAGGCGGAGAGCAAGCTCGTGCAGCTCGCCGTCATCGCGCTCGATGAGAAAGGCGCGGCTGCGCCCGAACTCAAAAAGAACAATTTTCGTATTTTCGACGATGGCGTCGAACAGGAAGTCCGCTATTTTTCCCATGAGCGGGTTCCCGTTTCACTGGCGCTCGTCGTCGACGACAGCGAAAGCGTCACCCACAAGCTCCCATTCATACGAAACGCCTCGGAAACCATCCTGGCGCCTTATCCCGACCGCTTGGCCCAGGCCCGCTCCGGGGATGAGTTTGCCATCATCCGTTTTGCCAGCAAGCCCCAGATCGTCCTCGATTTCACCATCGAACCCTGGCGCAAGGTCAAAATCGGGGGAGAGGACGGCGTCTTCCCGGCCACGCGAGGCAGGGAAAGCGGCACTGCGCTTTTCGACACCGTCTATCTGGCGGTCACTTATTCCAAAATGCATGCATTCAACAAGCAGCATTCCGCGGTCATTCTGATCACCGATGGCGGTGATAACCACAGCCGCTACCGCTTCAAGGATGTCAAAAGCCTTCTTGAGGAATCGGACGTCCCCGTCTTCAGCATCATTCCTCCCCCCGTCAAGATTCGCGAAAGCCTCTTCGACCCTTTTGAACACAAGCAGCCGAGGATCGAGGACGACCCCGCCGAGAGCCGCGATCCCTTTTCCATTGAAACCGACGCTGACGTCATCGGCCCCGCCGAGCGCCATGGTCCGGGAAATCTCAAAGAGCTGGCCGATGCCTCGGGCGGCGGCGTCTTCACCGCCACCAAGGATGAGGACATTCCGCATATCGCTTATGCGTTATGCAAAGCCATTCGTTTCGTCTATCTGTTGGGATACGTTCCGTCTGGCTTGGGCGCCGTGAAACATCCTCCCGATTGGGACGGCAAGCATAAGCTAAAACTCGAACTTACCCCCGACCAGGAGTTCCGCGGCTACTCAACCTACTTCAAGCGGAGTTATCACGAACGCTCCGGAGCGATCTTTCATGACGAGGCCCCTCCTCCGCTAGTCCATCCCTGACTGACATTTGCACCAGGCGGCTTGCCGCGCCAGGCATCTACGGTTGCGTGAAGCTACGCACAAAAAAAGCGGCAAGCCGGCTGTATCCGGTAATCTTCCCTCCTGTAATCGCCGCTACTTCGCAGTGAGCCACAGAAAATAAATTGGTTGTCAGCAAGCCGGAATACATTTGCGATTGGTGTTTGGCCGGTAAAATGCCCGCATTACTTCGAGCGGGATTGGTGTGACTGCCGGTTGTTCATAAAACGGCACCTACGGAGTTGTGCCATGAACATTCATCCCAAAGAAGCATTGGATTATCACTTTGGCGCTCGCCCAGGAAAAATTGAAGTCGTGCCCTCCAAGCCCTGCCGCACGCAGCGCGATTTGAGTTTGGCCTACACCCCGGGGGGGCGCATCCCTGCCTGGAAATCCAAGCCAACGCACACGATGCTTACAAGTACACCACCAAGGGGAACCTGGTGGCCGTGGTTTCCAACGGCACTGCTGTGCTTGGTCTGGGGCACATCGGCGCGCTGGCAGGCAAGCCGGTGATGGAGGGCAAGGGAGTGCTGTTCAAGAGATTTGCCGACGTGGATGTCTTCGATCTGGAAGTGGATTCCGCAGATCCGGAAGATGTGATTCGCGTGTGTACCCTGCTGGACCCCACATTTGGCGGAATCAACCTGGAAGACATTAAAGCCCCGGAGTGCTACTACATCGAAGAGACCTTGAAAAAGAAGCTGAAAATTCCGGTGTTCCACGACGATCAGCATGGAACGGCAATTATTTCCGGAGCCGCGCTGCTGAACGCCTTGGAGTTGGTCGGCAAACAAATTGACAAAGTGCGATTGGTGGTCAATGGCGCAGGGGCTGTGCGCCGAACACTATACGTCCCTGGGCGTGCGCCGGGAAAACATCATCATGGTGGACACCAAAGGCGTGATTCATGAAGGCCGGGCCGAAGGGATAAACCCCTACAAGGCCCGATTTGCGCAAAAGACAGGTCTGCGAACGCTGGAGGAGGGGCTGGGAGGCGCGGACGTTTTCGTCGGATTGTCAGTAAAAGGCTCGCTGACTCCGGAGATGCTCCGCGGAATGGCGGCGCGCCGTGGAATTGATCCGCCATAAGGATCCGAATCTGATCGTCGACGGTGAAGTCATGGCGGACACTGCCGTAGTGCCGGAGATCATTGAGCAAAATTATCCATTCTCGAAACTCCGCGGAGGCGCCAACGTGCTGGTGTTCCCGGACCTTTGCTCGTTCAGAATGATTGGTGACACTCGGTAGAGTGTCAGGATGAGCGGAATACGGTGGTATGAGCTTCCCGAGGCTCGCCAGCTGGCGAGCCTCGGGAAGAGGTTGAGCAAGACACGCCAGCAGCGGCTGCAGTGGATGTTGTTCTACCACTTCAATGGCCAGAACGTGGCGCGGACCTGCCGGCACTTCGGCATCAGCCGGCAGACCTTCTATCGCTGGAAACGACGCTTCGATCGCCACGATTTGTCGACACTGGAAGGGCGTTCGCACCGCCCGAGAAAGGTGCGGCAACCAACTTGGTCGGCGCAGCTTGCCGAGCGCGTCTTGGCTCTGCGCAAACAGTATCCGCGTTGGGGCAAGGACAAGCTGGTGGTGCTGCTGCGACGTGAGCATCGCCAGGTCTCCACTTCGATGGTCGGGCGCATCCTGGCGGATCTGAAGCGGCGCGGGGTGTTGCACGAACCGGTGAAAGCGGCGGTCCTGCGGCAACAACGCCGCAAGTTGCGCAACCGCCCATGGGCCGTTCGCAAGCCAAAATACTGGCGAATTCAGCAGCCGGGAGATCTGGTGGAGATCGACACCAAGGAGCTTCGTCTGCGCCGCGGGGTGATCCTGAAACACTTCAGCGCGCGCGACGTGGTCTCGCGCTGGGACGTAGTCGAGGTGCACCGCCGGGCCACTTCGCTGGCCGCCGCACGTTTCCTCGATACCCTGCTCGATCGCCTGCCGTTCCGCGTGGGGGCCCTGCAGGTCGATGGCGGCAGTGAGTTCGCCGCCGAATTCGAGCTGGCCTGCCAGCAAAAAGAAATTCCTCTGTTCGTCCTGCCACCCAAGTCGCCGAAGCTCAACGCCCACGTCGAGCGCTCCCATCGTACCCACAACGAGGAGTTCTATCAGGTGCAGGCCGACTCCACCGAACTGACTCGCCTCAACCAGCAACTGCGCCGCTGGGAACACACCTACAACCACATCCGTCCCCACCAGTCGCTCGCCTACCTCACCCCGCTCGAATTTCTTCGTCGCTGGAAACAAAACCACGGAAAGGCAAAGTGTCACTAATCTACTGGACGAGTGCAACATTGGCTCAAACCGGCCGAGGCGATTAATCTGGAGTATGGCCAATCACCCAGAGGTACAACCCAAAAGCCCGGCCCCAAGGCGCCCGCTCCGATTCTTTTTGCGATGGTTTCTCCTGGGACTCGCCGCTCTTTGGTCGTTCGCCGCGCTTACCCTTGTGGCTGCGCGCTGGGTCGACCCGCCGACCACTGCGGTGCACATGCAGCGCCGCTTGCAGGCCGGGATTCGCCACGCGCCGTATCACAAACGCTACGAATTCGTTCCGCTCAGCCAGATCTCCCCCAACTTCCAGCATGCGGTCATCGCCGCCGAAGACGCCCGCTTCTACCAGCATCATGGCTTCGATTGGCACGCGATGGAAATCGCCGCGGAAGACGATGTGGAAGGCGGCCGCATCCGCGGCGGATCCACACTGACCCAGCAGTTGGTGAAAAATCTCTTCTTCGGAACCGGCCGCTCCATCCTCCGCAAGGGCGCCGAGTTCACACTCGTCCCGGTGGCCGAACTGGTTCTCGGCAAACGGCGCATCCTGGAACTTTATCTCAACGTCGTCGAATGGGGTCCCGGCGTGTATGGCGCGGAATCTGCGTGTCATTACTGGTACCGGACTTCCGCCAGGAGCATCGGCCGGGAAGAATCGGCGCGCCTCGCCGCAATTTTGCCGTCTCCTCTGAAACGACACCCGGACCGCATGAATCGCTACACCGGCCTCATCCTGGAACGTATGCGCCAAATGGGCTGGTAATCACGCGCCACTCTTTCCCAAAAGCCCCAGCCGAGCCTTCCGGTCAAAAGGAGTCCCGGACAATTGGATTTTCGTCCGAACTTGCGGCAGCCGCCCGCAAGGCCTCCGTTGGTGATTGTGCCTGGGGAGCTTAGTGGTACGATAGCGCCGCATTCGCGCAGGCCGGCACATCGCCCGAGCGAAACCTACTTCGATCACTGCTGTGCGCCTGCTTTTGGCTGGTTGAGCACGTCGCAGAGAGGCAATATCTTTGGCCACTTCGCAGCGGCGCGGAAATGGATTTTCATGAGTGGCAACATCGTGAAGTCGTCCGCGGTCATGGTTCTCCTCGCAATTCCCCGCGAGGTGCTCTGGTCTTATTCGGTCGGTGGAGTGGTCTTTGCCATTGGCCTGGCCGTGATTTTCCTTCGCGGCGACTGGCCAAAAGCGCGCGAGCTCGACAAGCTGGTTCTTTTCGGGCCGGTGTTTTATGCGGCGCCGCTCGCCGCCTTCGGCACCGAACATTTCACGCTGACGCCGCTCATCGCTTCGCTCATTCCGGATTGGATCCCCTGGCATCCATTCTGGGCGTATTTTGTGGGTGCTTGCTTTATCACCGCTGCGTTCAGCATAGTCACGTGCATTCAGGCGCGGCTTGCGGCAACTATGCTGGCCTTGAACTTCTTTCTTTTCGTGGTGCTTATGGACGTCCCAGGTTGGTTGCAGACACCGAAAGACCGCATTGCGCTGACGCTTGCGCTGCGCGAATTGGCCTTCAGCGGCGGCCCATTGGCGCTCGCGGCCGCCCTCACCGATGCAGGGCAGCAGCGCCTGAAGCACACCCTCGCGACCGTTGCGCGCTACTTCGTCGCACTCCCCATCGTGTTTTACGGCGTCGAGCAATTCCTCCACGGCAAAAACGTTCCCGGCGTTCCGCTGGAACGCTTGACGCCGGACTACATTCACGGACACTCGCTCTGGACGTACCTCGCGGCGGTGGTTTACGCAATCGGGGGCGCGATGCTGCTGGCCGGCAAGAAAACCCGCGTAGCCGCAACTTGGGTGGGATTAACGGTGCTGTTGGTGGAGTTGGCGGTCTATGTCCCAATCGGAGTCGTGGAACGCGCCAGCCTCGGCAACGGACTGAATTATGTCGGAGACACGCTGATGTTCTGCGGCGCCGTCCTCCTGCTGGCAGGCGCCATGCCCCGCGAAACGTAGCTGCGCGCCCCTCGCAACGACCGGCTTTCACTCCGCCGAGACGCGCCACATGTCTTCGCCCGACGCTTTCACGCGCATCGCCTTCTCATTCACGATGTCGTGAAAGCGCACCCATTCCGGGCTGTGCGCCTCGTCTCGAAAATAAAAATATCCGTCCGCGCCGGCCTCCAGCGGCACCACGCCGTCCGCGCTGAGTTTGCCTTTGCGAATCACCACGCGCATGCTGCCCACCCAGGGATTTTCATTGCGATAGTGGCCGACGTAGCGGTCCCACTCCTTGGGATAATCGAATGTTTTCGGCCCCGAATAGGCGTCATTCATGAACCACAATGGACCCCATCCGGCTTCCACCACGCGGCTCTTCGGGTCGTCCGCTTTTTCGCGCCCAAATGTCAGCGCATACCGGTCCAGCGTCGAATCGCGGATCACCAGCAATTCCTGCGAACCGGCGACGGTCTCCACCGGAATTCGCTTTTCGCCCAGAATCAAAAACAGGTTCGTTCCTTCGGCCCGGAATTCCCATTTCTTGCCGTCCGTGGTCGAGTACATACCCGCATATTGCTTTGGGTTTTCGATAAACGTGGCCGGCACGAGCCTCGGCGACTCCGGGAGCGGCTTCCCCGCGCGGTGCGCCCGCATCATCTGCAGCGCATACTGCGCCACGGGATTCGGCCGATAGCCCTGCATGGCGTTGATGGACGCGAAGGCCCCCACGCCTTCGTCAATATCCACCTGCAGCGCGGAGGCAAACGACAGCATACCTCCCGTATGCCGCAGCACCGTGTGATCGTCCAGCGTATCCACGGCAATCCCATAACCGTACGACGCCTTTGGCCCAAACTCTTCCGCAGAGATGTGGCGCTTCGAAAACAGCGCGAAGCCGCTTTCGGAAATGACGCGACTTTTAGGCCCCGCGCCGTGGCTCGCGATCATTTGCGTGTAAAGGCCCATGTCGCGCGGCGTCGCCGCGATGCAGCCGGACGCGTCGGTCATGATGATCGCCGGAGCTTCGGCGAGCGGGTCGAAGCGCGCGTAAGGACGCTCCGTGCGAAAGGCCTGATAGTTCTTTGCAAGCCGGTCCCGGAAATCGAGCGTGATCACCGGCTCGGACGCCGTCATCCCCAACGGCTCAAATACCCGCGCGCGCAAACATTCGCCCAGCGGCTTGCCGTCGATCGATGTCAGCAAGTGCCCGAGCAGCGCGTAACCCGTGTTGCAGTAATGAAAATACTCTCCGGGAGGATTCGCGGCACGGTGTTTTGCATTCGTATCGCTTAGAAATACCGGCGCATTGCCCTCGATGCCCGCTGTGTGCGTCAGCAGGTGATGGACCGTGATTGGCGCAAACGCGGACTCCACGCGGAACCACGGCAGATACTCCGCGATCGGCCGCTGCAAATCCAGTTTGCCCTCATCGCGAAGCTGCAGCAGGCACACCGCCAGAAACGATTTCGAAATCGAGCCGATTTCAAAAAGCTGATTGGTGTTTGTGGAGATTTTCGACTCCGTGTCGCTGAATCCGTAGGCCGCAACGCGCTGCACCCCGGAGCGATCCGCCATCACAAACGTCAGGCCCGGCGCATTCATCTCTCGCAGGTATTGCTCAATAAAATGGTCCAACGCCGCGAAAATGGGTTGATACGCACTCGCTGCTTCCCCACCCAGCGCCAATTCCGACACAAAAAGCGCACCCGCCGCAGCCACTGCCGCGCCCTGCGCCGACGCCCGCACAAACTCTCTCCGCGATAGCAATCCAGCCATGAATCCTCCCCGAATTCCGCCGGAAGCGTACCACGAACTCTCCCCCGCCGGATGCCGATGTATAATCCTCCCGCTTCTCACTCCTTGAGGTGCCCGTTGAAATCGAAAATCGTTGTTTCCGCACTCTTAGCTTTCCCCGTCTTCTTGCTCGTCGCCGGTTTCACTCACCCCCAGCATCCCAATTACGATTTCATCCTCTCCGGCGCGCATCTGGTCGACGGCACCGGCGCTCCCTGGGTGGCCGCGGATCTCGGGATCGCCGGCGATCGCATTGCCGCCATCGGCGACCTCAGCCACGCCTCCGCCGCCAAGCGCATCGACGCCACCAGCCTCGTCGTCGCTCCGGGTTTCATCGACGTCCAGGGCCAGTCCGAATTCAACCTGCTCGTCGACAATCGCGCCGCCAGCAAAATCACCCAAGGCGTCACCACCGAAATCACGGGCGAAGGCACCTCCATCGCTCCTCTCAACGACCGCCTGAAAAAACAGCCCGATTTCGACGCCAGCGAGGAATCCGCGAAAAAATATGGCGTTACGCTGGACTGGTCGAGTCTCGGCGAATATTTCCGGCATCTGGAACGCACCAAGTCCGCCATCAACCTGGGCACGTTCGTCGGCGCCGGCGGCGTCCGCAATTACGTGATGGGTTCGGTCAATCGCCCGGCATCCGCCGAAGAACTCGATCAGATGCGCCAGCTCGTCGATCAAGCCATGAAAGACGGCGCCTTCGGCCTCAGTACCGCGCTCGAATACGTCCCGGACACCTTCGCCTCCACCGACGAGATCGTTGAACTCGCGAAAGTCGCCCGCCGCTACGGCGGCGTCTATTTCACCCACCAGCGCTCGGAAACCGACGCCATCTTCGAATCTCTAGACGAAGTCTTCGCCATCTCCCAGCGCGCGAAAATCTCCACCACCATCTGGCACCTGAAAACCGCCTACAGCGAAAACTTCGGCAAAATGCCCGAAGTCCTTCGCCGCATCGAAGCTGCCCGCGCGCGCGGCATCGACGTCGCCGCCAGCGCCTATCCCTACACGCGTGCCAGCAACGCCTTGATCTCTTCGTTTCCTCCGTGGGTTTCCGAAGGCGGCGCCGAAGCGATGATCACCCGCCTCCAGGATGCCGCCCAACGCGAGCGCATCAAAAAAGAAATGGACGAACCCAGCCTGACCTGGGAAAACGAGTGGCGCGGCTCCGGCGGCGCCTCCGGCATCATGCTCGTCGGCATCCGCAATCCCGAACTCGCCAAATATGAAGGCATGACGCTCGAGGAAATCGGCCGCGCCATGAACAAAGACCCCAAAGATGCCGCCATGGACATCGCCATCGCCGACCGCGGACAAACCGCTCAGGTGATCTCCATGATGAATGAGCCGGACGTCCGCCTCGCGGTATCCAGTCCGATCGTCTGCTTTGGCTCCGACTCCGAGGAGCATGCCGAAGACGGCCCTCTCAGCACATCCAAGGTGCATCCTCGCTCGTTCGGGACCTTTCCCCGCGTCCTGGGTTACTACGTCCGCGAACAAAAGACCATGCGCCTCGAAGAAGCCATCCGCAAGATGACTTCGCTCGCCGCCAGCCGCGTCGCCCTGATGGATCGCGGCATTCTTCGCCCTGGCATGTTCGCCGATATCGCCGTCTTCGATCCCAACACAATTAAAGACGTCGCTACCTTCCAGGATCCCATGCACTACTCCATCGGCGTGAAGTACGTCTTCGTGAATGGCCGCCCGGTTCTCTGGAACGGCTCCATCACCAATGAACGCCCAGGCCGTCCCCTCCGCGGCCCCGGCTACCACGCGAGGTGATCATGCAAAAACAAACCGTTCCTTTGTTCCGTGTGCTGCTCATCGCCTTGGCGAGTCTCTTTTCTTTTCTACCCTGTGTATCAAATGGAGCTCCCCTTCCTTCGGAAGCACAGATCCTTTGGAACTTCGAACATACTTATTGGCAATACGTCGAAGAAAACGACCTGACCGCTTACCGGAAACTCTGGCACAAGGACTTTCTCGGCTGGCCATACGTCAGCGAAGCTCCGGTCCACAAGGATCACATCACAGACTGGATTACGTCTCGCACGGGCAATGGCCAATCGTTCCATCTGCTGGAATTCAAGCCCGCCGCAATCCAGATAACCGGCGATGTGGCGGTGGTGTATTACTGGGTCACGGCAAAGTGGGTAAACAAGGCTGGCGCGGGCACGCCAATCACGACCCGCGTTACGCATACATGGGTCAAGACCAGCGAAGGCTGGCTGATCGTGGGAGGCATGTCCACGCTGGAATCCGCGAATCCCCACGACTAAGCGGGGCGGAGTCGTGCGCTTGTTCTATGGAAATGTTTGGAACGTGATTACGCCGCGGAGGAGTCCAGGGCCTGACCTTCGGCAAGGATGCGTTCGGGAACGCGGCGAAGTTCGCGCACGATCCGGAACCAGGATAGTACCTTCAGCGTGTAGTAGGTAAGATCGACTTCCCACCAATAAAAGCCCTGGCGCGCGGAAGCCATGTAGTAATGATGGTTGTTGTGCCAGCCCTCGCCCAGGGTGACCAGCGCCAGCAGCCAGTTGTTCTTGCTGGTGTCCGTGGTGGGAAAACGCCGCTTCCCGAATATGTGCGAAAGCGAATTGATCGTGAACGTGCCGTGCCACAGAAAAACGGTGCTCACGCAGAAGCCCCACACCAGCAATCCCCAGCCCCCGATGAGCCACAGCGCTACCGCCAAAACTGTCGGCGGCACCATGTGGTACTTGTTCAGCCAACGCAGCTCCGGATACTTCGCAAAGTCGCCGATGTAATCGAAGCGCGTCTCGTTATACTTGTCCGAAATAATCCAGCCGATGTGCGACCACCAGAATCCAAACAGCGTCGGGGAGTGCAGATCCTCTTCCTGGTCCGAATACCGGTGATGATGCCGGTGATGCGCCGCCCACCAAAGCACGCCTTTTTGCGAAGAGGACATCGCCATCCACGCGATCACGAACTGAAACCACCGGCTGGTCTTGAAGGAGCGGTGCGAAAAATAGCGGTGATACCCGGCGGTGACGAAAAACATGCGCACTTCATAAAGCACAAACGCGGCGATCAGATAAGTCCACTTGAAAGGGAGAAAGAAGATCGCCAGCGCCGCCAGATGCACCAGGAAAAACGGGATCGAGGAAATCAGTTGAATCCGCGCGCCATTTGGCAGGGGGATAGACAGGGGTCTTGCGATTGCGGCCATTCGGCTCTTCTCCTGCGCGGAACCCCGCGCGTAATTTGTGGTGCGCGCAAGAGTCGAGCTGCTCAGCGCAAGACACAACACTTTCAGTTTACGGGCGACCCGAAAACCGGTCAAGGCCAGTTGAAGTACAGGTGTGAAGGAGTTGTGACGGGCCGTCACAATCCTTCGCCCTGCCCGCAAGAATCGCCGCGAGTAGGAACAACCGCAACGGTTGTGCTATCGTGCAGAAGCATTCTTCGCAAAGGAGCGCGCAAACGCATGGCCGAACGTCCCGTACTGGTTGGTCTGATTCCGCAAGCCGTGGTTCTCGATCCCGGAGACTCGGTGAGCTGGCTCTCCGACGCGGGCAACCTGCGCGTGGAATTCGACTCCAACCGCTGCCCGTTTTCTTCCAACGTGTTCCAGGCCCCCGCGGGCATGCGCTTGCTCAGCGGACCCGTGGTGACCGGAACGAAGCCCGGGAGTTTCAAATACCGGCTGTGGCTGAACGATCAGATGGTGGGACGCGGCGAGGTGATTGTCCGGGCGTAAGGCATGGAGTTATTCCTGGTGACTTTGCGGGGCACAGCCAAGAATGGCTGTGCGGCGTGGGGCGGGTTGAAACCGCCCCTATATTTTTGCCTCGGCGCTAACCGGCTTGACCGGCGGCCAGGCCTTTCAACATGAACTGCAAGGCGCTCGCGTCCGGCAATTGCCCGTTCGGCGAGAGCTTATCCACCAGATGCGGCAGGATGCTGCTCATCATGCCGGTCAACTGATCGGGATTGAGGCCCGCCCGCTGCGCGACTTCCTGCAGCGCGCCGCTGTGCAAGACGCTCTGCAACTGGTCCGCGGATATCGGCATATTCTGTCCGCCGCCAACCCACGAATTAAACACTCCGCCCAATCCGCCTTCGTGAAACATCTTCTGAAGCCCCGCGATTCCGCCCACCTGCGGGCTGTTCACATAATTAATCACCGCTGAGAGCGCCGTGGCGTGCTGCGACTCCTGCCCGCCGGCGGCTGAGGCTGCCATCGAAACCACTTCATCGAATAGACCCATGGAATTCTCCTTACCGATGGAAATAAAAAAGGGAGCGTTCGGCTGCGCCGCTCCCCTCACCTGAAATCGCTAACCCCAGGCGGAAGGGGTTACTTCTGCTTGGCGATGATCAGGTCCTTGATCTTGTCGTAGGTGGCTTGCGGAATGATCTTTTTCTTCACCAGGTCGGTCTTCTTCGCGTATGGCCGCCCGTCGATAATTTTCTGCGCGTACTTTTCGCCGATTCCCGGCAGGGCGTCGAGCTGATCCTTCGTGGCGCTGTTGATGTCGACCAGATTCGTGGCCGCGGCCTTCGCGGTCTGCGTGGACGATTTCGTCGCCTGCGGATGGGAAACCGCGACTCCCACGCCGAGCGCGAGCAACAGAGCGAGCAGGACGATGCGACTCAGGTATCTTTTCATTTCAGTCTCCTTTTGAATTTAGGCCCTTCGGACCGGGGAATTTAGTTCTTCTCTGAAGCGCGATAACCGGCCTTGATGGCGTCGGCTTCGCTCATATATTTGCCCTGCTTGGTCTTCCCATAGTAGCGGCTGCCGGGCTTGTGATAGACGCCGGAGTCCGTGTTGACCCAGACCATGCCGTTGCTGTTGGCCGGGGGCATTTGCTGAGCGGAAGGGGTGCTGGCGGATTTCGACGAAGTAGCGGTCGAAGTCGTAGCCGGCGTTGTAGGTGTCGTGGGCTTGGCCGCCGGCGCGGGCGCCGCAGCAGGAGCGGCCGCGGGCGCTGACGCGGAAGTGGACGTATCGGCAGCGGTCGATTTTTTGGATTTGGAGGATTTTTTTGAAGTCGTCGCCGCGGACTCGCTTCCGGAGGAAGCGGCCGGCGTGGTGTCCGGCGTTTCGGCCTGCTTGCTCTTTTTGGATTTGCTGGAAGTGGAACTATCGCTCGAAGCCGCAGCGCTCGTATCTGAAGTGGAGGCCGACTTCTTGGACTTCGACTTGGAAGACTTCGTTGTGGAGGTGTCAGCGGTGGCAGCGTCCGCAGTGTCGGACTTCTTGGACTTCGAGGACTTTTTCGTCGTCGAGTTATCGGGCGTGGCGGATGTATCCGCGGCCTCCGACTTCTTGCTCTTCGCCGACTTCTTCTTGCTCGTGCTCGCGTCCGTGGCAGAGGACTCCTCGCTTTTGCTGCTCTTCTTCTTCGATTTGGTGGTGCTGGAGTCGCTCTGATCGCTGGACTGGCCCGACTGCGTGGACTGCGCCGCAGCCGCCCGGACGGTGACGTTTCCGGCCACGAGCAAAAGCCCCGCCAGCAGCCCTAGATATATATGCCTGATCGTGCGGTTCATGGAATGAGAATTCCTTTCAATCGCTGCGGTCTTTTCTTCCATCCGGCACACAAATGAGGCATGCCCGGGCGGGTGATGGAAGACTACACGTTACCGCTTTGCGGCTCTTCCGGAGTGGAATTGGCAGCATGATGGTCGAGAAGCAGCGCGATGTCAAGCGGTGAATCTGGCGCGCAGAGATCCGCGCGCCACCGAATCTTGAAGATTACTTGACGACGCGCAAAAGCAGAGTGCTCGATTTCATAATATTGATGTCGCCATCTTTTTTAACGAGCTTGATCTCGCCGAGCGGCGCTTTGTTGCCCGCCTGCGCGATGCGCATGTCCTTCAAATCGTAAAGGCCGCAAGCGTCGGCGGAAAACACCCAGATGGCCTGGGGACCCGGGGCCGCATTCGGCCAGCCGTCACACGGAGACCCCGGATCGTCTTCCAGGATGGCCAAAACCCCGGCGTCTTTGGTGGCCTGACCCACAACGCGATGATGGCCGTTGGTCACTTTTCCACCGTCACCAAAACGAATGTCGCCCCCAATCTGCAGGGTCGAGGCCCAGCCAGCCGGCGAGCCGGAAGAGTCCTGATAGGGTGTCCTCGCGTGCTGGACATCCGAGTAAGGAGCCATGGCACGCAAGCCGACTGTCAGCGGGATCGAATCGCGCCCCACTTCCAACGAAGTGAAGCGGAACGTGATGCTGGCCGTTCCAGCTTTCCTGGCGGGGGAGGAGTCCACGATTGCCCCGCGAATTTTCGCTCCGGCGGGCAGCACATCACCGTTGGGAAGCGGAACGTCCTGCATTAGGCGTCCTTCGATCGCTTGGTCTTTGGCCGAGCCTTTGGTGGAGAGGGTGTGTTCCAGGCTGATGGGTAGGGCCGTGCCGACAGGAATTTTGTACGAATCCCCGACGGCGGGCACATGGGCTTTCGCGGAAAGAGTCCTGCCGGCGAGGAAAGCGGCCATGGCCGCAAGGAGAGCCGAAACCAGGATGGAACACTTGCCAATCGAGTGGCAGCGGAGACTAAGCATACCGAGATACCTCCAGTTACTCCACACTTTCCGGGCGTAGGACGTTCCCAGCCCCCGCACGAGTTTCCAACGGCCTGCATTTTTCGGCATGCCGCACCCGCAACGTAACAATTATCCGGAAGATGGATGAATAGAATGCGAATGCGTTCGCTTAGTCGCCGGCCAGCTGGACACGCCCGGATTCCACGGACTCCGCCAGCCCGCGGCGAACGAAACCCAGCGCCGAAGCCGGGGCGTCCCGTTCGGGTTCCAGGGAAAGCGCGGCCGCCTTGCGTGGGAATTCGTTGCGGCGATCCAAGTGAAGGCCCGCCTCCCGCAGGAATTCCGCGGAGAAGCCCATGTCTTCGGCGCGGTCCACGCCCCAGAACCACAGCTTTTCTTCATTGCGCTGAAGAAAGTGCAGGGATTCCTCGAGCTTTTTCATGGCCCGGTCGAAGGAGGAGGCCAGGAAGAAGACACCGAGGGACCAGGCATGGCGGGGATATTGCACCCGCAAGCGGACACAGTACTTGCCGTTCTGATTCCGTTCGATGGTGCAGCGGTAGTCGTTTCGAGCGAGCGAGGCACGTCCTGCCATAAAGTCCACCGTTCTGATGGGCTCAAATTGTCCCACGGGAGTTCCGAAACGCCGGGAAGGATGGAGGAGCCGGGGAATGGTCAAAAACCCCGGAGTCTCGGACATAGATAGGCTACCTGGCGGCGCCGAACAGGGCAAGGGGTGTGCCCGTTAAATTTTAAGCCTTTTATTTACTGTGAGATAGGTGAGTTTTTGGTGTTTCCAAATTCACCAAACGAGGCCAACCTATCCTGATAAATCCTCAGCGTCCCGTCCTTCTTCAGTCGCGCTTCTAGCGCCGTGCGGAAGGCCTCAAAGGCCAGATCGCGCTTTTGCTTGAGCAAATTGTCAGTGATGTCGCGCTTCTGCTTCTCGAAATCGGCTGGATTCGCCTCCTGGCGGTCAGCCACCTGGTAAACGGCCCAATTTACCCCGAGATTGAGCACCGGGCCAACCTCCCCAACCTTCAGAGCGAAGGCCGGAGCAAGCTCCTTGCCGCTGCCGAGGTCGGTAACCGAGCCGTTGCGGGCGAAAAGATCGCTGGTTTTCGGATCGAGGCCAAGGGATTTGGCCGCAGCGTCAAACTTCTGCCCGGCCTTGACGCGCTTGTCGAGGTCATCGGCCTTGGATTTGGCCAATTGGTCGGCCTTGGACTTCTTGAGCTCGGCGATGACCTTGTCCCGCACCTCATCGAGAGTGCCCTGGTGTGCCGCAATCACCTGCTTAAGCGACATCACGATATACCCGCGGTCGGTGTGCAGGGGCAGGCTAAGCTCCCCCTGGCGCAAGTGGAAGATTTCGTCTTTCACGTCCTGACCATTGCCCAGTTCCAGAACCGGCTCGCCCGGACCAACCGGGTGCGTGTCGGCTACGGTCAGGTGGTATTTCTGGGCCAGCTCGTCGAGTGTCACTTTATTGGACTGGCGAATGTCGGAAGAGATTTTCTCAGCCGTGTCCGCGGCTTCCTTGTCGACCTTATTGAGCAGGTAGGTCGGACGGATGGAGTCCTTCACCTCGTCGAAGCTCTTGGTGTGCGCGGTCTCCTTGTCGAGGATCTTGATGATGTGGAAACCGTACTGAGTTTTGATCAGATCGGAAATTTCGCCCTTGTTCAGGCTGAACGCCGCTTTTTCAAACTCCGGCACCGTCTGCCCCTGCACGATCCAGCCAAGGTCTCCGCCTTTGGTCTTGGAGCCGGGGTCTTCCGAATACTTCTTTGCAAGATCCTCGAAGTTGGCGCCCTTCTTTTTGGCTTGCGCGAGGATGTCCTCGGCCTTTTTTTTGATTTCGGTGACTTCCGCGTCGGTCTTGCCCACGGTCATCAGCAGGATATGCTCGGCGTGAACCCGATTCGGCACCTGGTATTGCTGAATGTTCTGCTTGTAAACGGCGTTCAATTCGTCGTCGGTGACCGCGGTGTTCTGCCGGAGCTGCGCCAGGTCGAGCAGCGCGTAGCGCACCACGCGCTTTTCGGGAATCTGGAACTTCGATTTGTTCTGATCGTAGTAGCTCTTAATCTCCGCGTCGCTGGGCGTGATTTTGGCTTCCAGGTCGTCGGGCTTGATGACCACGTAGTTGAGCTTGATCTTTTCGTTCTGCGTTTTGAACTCTTCCTGAATTTCAGCCGGGCTGACGCTGACGCCATCGGTGATCAGTTTGCGGAATTTTTCCTCGATCAGGCCCTGCCGGACCAGATCCTCGAACACCGGCACGCTCAACTGGAAGCGGTTCTGCACCTCGCGCGCGTACGCATCCATGCCGACGAACGTATCCCCGTTAAACGCCGTGGGCACGTACTGGCGAATGCGGTCGGCGCGCTCCTGATCGCTCACAGTCACGCCCAGGCGCTTGGCTTCGTATTCGATTTCCTTTTGGAAGATGAGTTGGTTCAGGATGTTCCGCGCGTAAAAGCCTTCCATCACCGGCGGAATCTGCGTGCGCCGCCGAATCTCGTCCATCTGCTGGCGGACTTCGCCCATGGTGACCTGCTGGTCGCCCACTTTGGCGATCACGTCGGTGGAACCCTCGGTGGTATCGGGGCCCTGGGGCACAAGGTAAAGCAGCATGCTCGCGGCGATCAGCGCGATCACGGCGCCGAATAGGATACGCATGCCCGTTTTCTGGTTTTCAAATACGCCAGCCATTCCAGATGTCTCCTCGGGTGGTGAACAAACTTGACATTATAGAGGATTGCTGCCAAAACCCCCAAACGAAGTTAGACGCTCGCGGGCTGCCGAATCCCTCTGCCGGGAGGGCGGCGAGTCACCCGGGTCACCGCAACGCGTGACCTCCACCACTGACGGGCCGCGCCACAGGATTATGGTGAATGTGTCTTGCCGTGGGGAAGCGTATCCGCTCGGGAAGTTGCAGCAAATCGATTCCTACGCGGAGGCTTGCCATGAAGGACGTGAAGTTCCTCTGAATGGCCCAGGTTGGGCTCGCCTTGGCGCTGCCGGTGTTGGCATGGACCTACAAGAGCACCTATCTCATTCCCTGCAGTGATATCTGGCGGGCGGTGAAAGAAGCGCTGAGCAATCCGGACCACTACGCCGTCCTGGAAAACGAGGAGCCAAAATGTCCGCTTCCTACAACGTGAAACACGCCGCCCACGCCAACATTTCCGGAGCGGTCCTGCAACGGACCAACAAGGTGAAGCTGGTGGCGAAGAGGACCGGCTGCGAGATGCAGATCGTCTCCAATTACAGCGGCAGGGAGCACGACGACAAGGGCGACTTCAAAAAGCGCGTCGACGAAATCCTCGCCCGGCCCAAAGCCGCCAAACCCAAAGCACCGGCGAAGCCTGCGGAACCCGCTAAGCCGGCCGACCCCGCCAAGCCAGCGGGACCTCGCAACTGACGGAAACGGCATCGGCCATAGGACGAGAACCTCGTGGAATGGAGTGGGCCAGCATGGTGAGTGCACAGAAAAGTGCGATTTCCTGTATGTGTGGCAAACACAGGGGTTGCGGCATCTCGCGTTTGCAAGTGTGGCAAATAAAGGGCTTAGAAATGCGCTGCCAAAATGGAACGGGGCGCTGGAAATAGGAGAGTGGGCGAACAAGTCAAGCAACGCAGGCTATCCCGGGTTCTGGGCCGGGCATCCGCCTTTGAAATGCCGGTTCGCCAGCGCGAAGAGAAAGCCAATCCTACAAGTGAGATGCAAACCGGAACAAGCGCTTGCGAGAGAGCGCGGCTATGAGTGCCAATTCGGGAAAGATCCTTCGACAAACCTTCAAGTAATTTCTTAAATGTCGGCGCGCCGACATTCTGGCCCGCGATCATTCCTTGACCTGTAGCCGGCCGCTTTCACAGGCGAGGAATTTCATGACCAGTGCTGCCATCCAGCCGGGGGGAGGGAGCTCGCCTGCCCACGGAATAACCTCAGGCCTGAAGACCTGAGCTACAAAAAGGCGGCGCGCCGGCATTCCCGGTTTGTGTAGTGGCCGAACTTTAGATCGGCCGCACTCTGGGCAGGACACCATATCCTATTTTTCCATTTTCGATTTCCCATTTTTTCGCATCGCTTCGGGTCACGGCTCACGCCCTGCAACCGCTACAATGGACGGCGGAGGCAGGCAGCGTGAAAGGATTTCGCCGGACGGCATTTATCGGAGCGTTGCTGGCTTGCTGGCCGATGACGGCGCAGCACGCTTCGCTGCGCTCGGAAGCCGGCCCTTTCTCCGTCAGGGCAAGCCTGAAGATCGGCCACTACACAAACCAGAGCGAAGAAACAGCGCCCGCCTCCCTTCGAGGCTCAGGGCAAGCAGCAGGCGGCCGCTACATGGCCGATCTAAAGGTCGGTCACTACACAAGTCAAAGAGACCGAGCCGGCCTAAAGGCCGGCCACTACACGGAGCAGGCGCCGCGGCGTGCCACGGGGCAAGGCGGCACGGGGTCAAACCCTTCGACTTCGCTCCCCTCGAAGCCCGGGGCAAGCAGGGCAAGCGCGCCTACGTTTTATAAGGATGTGCTGCCGGTAGTGCAGGAGCACTGCCAGGTATGTCACCGGGCGGAGGGGATTGCGCCGATGGCGTTTCAGACTTATGCGGAGACGCGGACGTATGCGGGACCGATTGCCGAGGCGGTGAAGAGCCGGCGGATGCCGCCGTGGTTTGCGGAACGCGGGATTGGGCATTTCTCCAACGATCCTTCACTCGACGACACGCAGATTGCGATGCTCGTCGCGTGGGCAAAGGCAGGAGCGCCGGCGGGCAATCCGGCGGATGCGCCTCCGCCAAAGCATTGGGCCGAGCGGTGGACGATTCCCTCCCCCGATCTCGTGGTAAGCATGGCCGAGCCGGTGAGCCTGCCGGCGGCGGGCGACGTGGATTACACCTACGAGATCGTGCCCACGCATTCCACGGAAGGACGGTGGGTGCAGGCTTCGGAGATCCTGCCCGGGCTGCCGGAGCACGTGCATCACGCCGTGGTCTACGTGCGGCCGCCGGATTCGACGTGGCTGCGCCACGCGCCGATCGGCAAGCCGTTCACGGCGGCTTCTCTTGCCGATCCGAAAGATCAGCAGGACGCCATGTGGACCACCAGCGACATTCTGCTGGTCTACGCACCCGGAAGCACGCCGGACAACTGGCCCGCAGGCATGGCGAAGTTCATTCCGGCGGGCTCCGACCTGGTTTTCCAGATGCACTACACCACGAACGGCAAGCCGGGAAACGACGCGACGCGCATCGGCCTGATCTTCGCGAAGCAGCCGCCGCAGAAGCGCGTGCTGACGCTGCAACTGACCAACGACCATTTCGTGATACCGCCGGGCGTGCCCGACTATCGCGTGGAGGCGCGCGGCACGCTGCCGAACGACGCGCTGCTGCTGAATTTCTTTCCGCACATGCACGTGCGCGGCAAGCGCTTCGAGTACAACATTGTGCGCGCGGACGGAACGGTCGAACCGCTGCTCCGCGTGAACTATCACTTTCACTGGCAGATGAGCTACCGGCTGGCGCAGCCGCTGGCGCTGCAGGCCGGGACGGAAATGCAAGCGGTGGCCTGGTTCGACAACTCGAAAGACAATCCGCACAATCCGGATCCCACCGCGGCGGTGCGCTGGGGCGAACAAACTTACGACGAGATGATGGTGGGATTTTTCGACGTGGCCGTGGATCCCCGCCTGGACAAGCCGAAATTTTTCCAGCGCGCCCAGGCGGCGCCGGGAGGCGAAAAGTAACCCCCAGGACACTAGCGGAGGAAAAGCCGCGCAACCGCTATTTGTAGATTGAGTACGGGGCGGTACGCCGGGGCCGCGGCGTGCAAAACGCTGTGCTACATTGCGAAATTGGAGCAATTGCAGCACTTACTCCTGTGAGCACACAGACACCGATCGAGCCTCGCCGTCCCGTCTCGGCCCCGCCGGCGCCACCCGCGCCGCCGAAAATCCATCGCGTGGAAGTGACGTGGCACGCGGTCACCTACAAGACGGTGGCGATTTACGTCACGCTGATCTTCGTCATCATCATCGCGGGCTTGTTTCTGGCCAAACCCGACTGGACCAACATCGCCACGAAGAAACTTTCCGACGCGCTGGGCAATCCGGAAACGGATAACGCGCCGCCGTTGCAGACGCAGGCGAAATTCGTAAACCTGGACGGGCGCGTGCAGGTAAAGAAAGTGAATTCGGTCACCTGGGTGGACGCGGATTACCACACGGAACTGGATAAGGGCGACCTGATCCAGACGGGAAACGACGGAGCGGCGCGCATCACGTTTGCCGATGGAACCGAGTACACCATCAAGTCGGAAACGATGGTCACAGTGGAAGAGAACAACGTGACGCGGGACCACTCCAACACCGCCGTGCGCATCAACACCGGCACGGTGGACCTGGCGACGCCGACGTGGACTTCGCGGGATTCCAAGGCCGCGGTGAGCGTGGAAGACGCTACGGCCTACATGAAACAAAACAGCCGGGCGACGGTGAAGAACGATCCAAAGGAAAACGACCACGAGATTACGGTGGACACGGGCGCGGCGGAAGTGCAACGCGGCAACGAAAAGATCGAGTTGACGCAGTGGGAAAAGGCCAGCTTCCCGACGGGCGGAGCGACGACGAAAACGAACGTGCTGGCGCCGCCGGGGCTGATTGCGCCGCTGAACCTGGCGCCGATCATTTCCGAAACGCCGAAGACGGCGCAGATCCGGTTTGAATGGCAGGGCGTGGAAGGAGCGGTGGGCTACACGCTGCGAATCAGCACGACGACGATGTTCACCAAGCTGGTAAAGGAAGTGAAAGTGGCGGGGACGAGCGCGGAAGTGACCGGGCTGGACGCGGGCGATTACTTCTGGACAGTGACGGCTTCGGACGCGAAGAAAGAGACCAGCGAGTTCAGCGAGATTTTCAAGTTCAGCCTGGTGGCGCAGGGCAAATCGCAGGACATGATGCTGCAAATCGACGCGCCGCAGATTCACGGGCGCGTGGCGGAGATCATCGGGAAGACGGAGCCCGGCGCGGCGCTGATTATCAACGGGCAGCCGGTGGCGAACATCACTCCGGACGGAACTTTCCGCCACTTCACGGAACCGCTGGAGCCGGGGCAACACACGATCGTGGTGATCGGGTCGAACCGTCGCGGCGGCACGGCGAAACAAGAGATTTCCATCGTCGTACCGAAATAGTTTTTGCGGAGGCCCGGCGGCGGTTTTGCGTGGACCGCCGAATCCGGCGACAATGGAGGGTAGCCCCGTGGGGTGTCTGAAGACGGAGATCCTACCGAGCACGATCCTCTCCGCAGGGGGAAAGCAGTAATGAACAAGAATGGGTACAACCTGAGGTCGGTATTCAGTTTGTTTTCGTCCGACCTGGCCATCGATCTGGGGACCGCCAACACGCTGGTGTTTTCGCACGGGAAAGGGATTGTGGTGAACGAACCCTCGATCGTGGCGATCAACAAGGCGAGCGGCGAAGTGGTGGCGGTGGGCCGCGAGGCGAAAGACATGCTGGGGCGCACGCCGGGCAACGTGGTGGCCATCAAACCGATGAAGGACGGCGTGATCGCCGACTTCAAAGTCACAGAAAAAATGCTGACGTATTTCATTCAGAAAGCGCACAACCGGCGCGTGCTGGTGCACCCGCGCATCGTGATCGGAGTGCCGAGCGAGATTACGCCGGTGGAAAAGCGCGCCGTGCAGGACTCCGCGTATCGCGCGCGGGCAAGCGAAGTGTATTTGGTGGAACAAGCGATGGCGGCGGCCATCGGATCGGGCCTGCCGATTGAAGAGCCTTCGGGAAACATGGTGGTAGACATCGGCGGCGGCACGACGGATATCGCCGTGATTTCGATGAGCGGCATCGTGTATTCGCGGTCGGTGCGCGTGGCCGGCAACGAGATGGACGAAGCGGTGATGCAGTATTTGAAGCGGAAGTACAACCTGCTGGTGGGCGAGCGCACCGCGGAGCAGATCAAAATGGAGATCGGCTCGGCATATCCCCTGGAAAAGCCGCTGACAATGGAAGTGAAGGGACGCAACCTAATCGAAGGCGTGCCGCGCACAGTGACGATCGACGACAGCGAAATCCGCGAGGCGCTGAGCGAATGCGTGGCGACGATTTTGAATGCAGTGCGCGTGGCGCTGGAGCGCACGCCGCCGGAACTTTCCGCGGACATCAGCGACCGCGGCATCGTGCTAACCGGCGGCGGGGCGCTGCTGAAGAATCTGGACAAGCGCATTCGCGAGGAGACCGGGCTGCCGGTGTCGATTGCGGACGATCCGCTGGCTTCGGTGGTGCTGGGCACGGGAAAAATGCTGAGCGATTTCAAGTTGCTGCGGCAAGTGTGCATCGATTGAGCTGGCTATTGGCTGTTAGGCATTAGAGGTTAGCAAGAGAGATTTTAGATTTTAGATTTTAGATTTTAGTTTTTAGATTTTAGTTTTTAGTTAAGAAGCGAGGGTTGCCGATTCCGCGGTTTTCCCCACCCAGCGGATTCCACAACGCCGCCAGGGCATGGCTTGGGGCTTCCGGCTAAAGGCTAATGGTTAACGGCTTTCTTGAGACTTAGAACTGATCACTGAGAACTTTCTTCATGGTTGCGATTCCTTCCAGGCATAAATCGCTGGCGCTGCTGGCCGGAGTGCTGTTGCTGCAGGTGCTAATGCTGGCGGTGCAGGTGAAGCGCGACTCGCGCGGACGGCTGATCCGCGTGTGGACCATCACGGCTGTAACGCCGTTTGAAAAGGGCGGCGCGTGGGGATTCGGGAAAATTCGCGGCGTGTGGGATCACTACTTTGCGCTGCAGGGGACGACGCGGCAGAACGAAGCCCTGAGGGCGGAAAACGACGCGCTGAAGCTGCGAATTTCGCAGCTGGAAAGCAAGGCTTCCGAGGCCGACCGGCTGGCGGCGCTGCTGAGCTTCAAGCAGGCGCACGACAAAGTGCCGATGCTGATGGCGCGGGTGATCGGAGCGAGCGCGGGCACGGCGAGCCGGACGGTGGAAATCGACCGCGGCGAGCGCGACGGCGTCCGGCGGAACATGGGCGTGATCACGCCCGACGGCGCGGTGGGGAAGATTATCGAGGTGTACCGGGATAACGCGCAGGTGCTGCTGCTGACAGACAAGGACAGCGGCGCGGGAGCGATGCTGCTGCCGACGCGCATCCAGTCGCCGGTGAAGGGCAACGGAGATCCGACGCTTTCGATGAGTTATGTGGCGAATGACGATACGGTGAACGTCGGAGACAAAGTGGTGACGAGCGGAATGGACAAGATATTTCCGCGCGACATTCCCATCGGCAAGGTGCTCGAGGTGAAGCCGGGAACGACGTTCAAGCAGATTCGCGTGCAACCGGCGGCGAACCTGGAACGACTGGAAGAGGTGATCGTGCTGCTGACGCAAGAGCCGATCGAGTTTGCGGCGGAAACGGACGCGCAGGGCAATCCGGCAGCAAGCGGAAATGAGGCGCCCGCGGCGGGGACAACCACGCCAACGGCGGCACCCGCGGCGGAGAAGCCATGAACGACACATACGAGCTCCGCGGCGGCGAGACACACATCGAAGTGCATAAGTTTTACCCCGGGGCCATTGCCATCGTGGCTATTCTGTCTCTGGTGCTGCAACGCATCCTGCCGGTGTACCTGCCGAAGCTGGAAATTCTGGATTTACCGCTGCTGGTGACGATTTATTTCGGGTTGAGCCGGCGGAATCCCTCGACGGGATTGCTGCTGGGGATGATCATGGGGTTGATGCAGGACAGCTTGAGCGGGCCGACGGTGCCGCTGGGCGAATACGGTATTGCGAAGACGATCATCGGGTATCTGGCGTCGTCGATCGGTTCGCGGCTGGATACGGAGCATCCGCTGGCGCGGTTTGCGCTGGTGATGAGTTTTTTTGTGGTGCACCAGTCGGTGCTGGTGGTGGTGCGGCGATTGCTCCTGGCGGAGCCTGAGCCATGGTTCAACCTGCATCTGGCGGTTGCGGCGCTGGTGAACGCAGTGCTGGGCGTGGCGCTGTTTGTGGCGATGGACCGGCTGCGGCGGAATTCGTAGTTCCCTTTCCTGATTCCAAAACCTCAAATCACGGCAGAAATTTGAGTGGCTTGGTGTCTCACTATTCAGGTGAAATCCTCGTTGCTCGCGCTGGGGGTAGCCTATCTCCGCTAATCGTGGTGCAAGGTTTTTTGTTCTCGCGGCTTTCCTATTGCTAGCGGGAACTGCGGTAGCGTTTCATATTCAGGCCTGTCTCTTCGCCCATCAGGTGCGCTTAGTCCTCGCGCAAATGGAACAATTTCAGTTAGAGCAGACTTCGGAAGAGACCGTACTCAATGCTTTGCCCAGTATGAAGCGCGGCACTCCCAGCCATCCGATGTACGCGCTAAACCAAATCCGTGATGGGTGTCTCGCTGATGCGTGTAATCTAATCCACGCCGGGAACATGCCTGAAGGATGGCTACTGAATATCATGTACAGGTTGGGACCACAACACTTCAATTGGCTCTATAAATTTATCTACTGGATGGGACATCGATTCTGCGGATTCGATGCATTTGCGCAGATCCGTGGAGGAAGTGTGGCGAAGATCGGCTACACGATCATCATCGAAAACGCGGATTATCCAGGCAGTGAGTTGGTAGGTGCCGATGTGTCAGGAACGAACCAATCGAGTTTTTCGCGCGGGCAGGGTTTCAATCCCAGCTACGAAGAAATCAATAGTTTCCGTGTGCGGGTGCCCTCCAATCGGCCTACTACGCGCCTATTTGTTACGTTCACGCCGGAGGGAGGTCCGGAAGACATTCGAAAGGCGTTTGCGGTCAACTTGAGGTGCATGTGGGATTTCAAAGGATGTTCGACAACGAGCCAAATCCTACCAGAGATCAGCGAGTGACGCTTGCCTGCTAGAAGCAGGCGCTGCCACCGAAGGCGACGTAAAGCCGCCCCTATGCGGCCATGAATCCTAATTGGAGAGAAGGAACTGCTTGAGGTCGTCGTAGTTGGCGGACATGGGCAGGGAAAGTTTGGGGCGGTGGAGGTATTCGGCGAGGCGGGAGGGCAGAGGCGGGGCTACGCCGATGGCTTTCTGGACGACCTCAGCGAATTTGGCGGGATGAGCTGTGGCGAGAACGAGCCCTTGCGAGGGCTCAGGATGTTTCTTCCGGTAGGCTTCCCAGGCAAGCAGGCCAACAGCGGTGTGGGGATCGGAGATGTAGCGATAGCGATCCCAGACGGCGTGCATTTCGGCGAGGGTTTCTTCGTCGCTAGCACGGTGTCCCCAGATTTCCTTGCGGACGTTTTCCAGGCGATTGCGGCAGAGATCGAGGAGGCGCGGGAAGTTGTTGGGATTGCCGACGTCCATGGCATTGGAATAGGTGGCGATAGCCGGACGCGGATTGTATTTGCCGGTGAGCAGGTATTCAGGAACAGTGTCGTTGGCGTTGGTGGCGGCGATGAATTTGGCGACCGGCAAGCCGATGCGCTTGGCAAAAATACCGGCGGTGAGATTGCCGAAATTGCCGCTGGGAACGGAGACAATCAAGGGAACGGAAGCGACGGGCAACTGGCGGTACGCGGCGACGTGGTAGAACATTTGCGGCAGAAGGCGGCCGACGTTGATGGAGTTGGCGGAAGTGAGAAAGGCGCGCTGGTTGAGAGATTCGTCGGCGAAGGCGTGTTTGACGAGGCGCTGGCAATCGTCAAAGGTGCCGGAGACTTCCAGAGCGGTGATATTTTCGCCGAGCGTGGTGAACTGTTTTTCCTGAGCTTCGCTGATGCGCGCGGAGGGATAGAGGATGACGACGCGAATGCCGGGAACGCCCAGGAAGCCGTGTGCGACGGCGCTGCCGGTGTCGCCGGATGTGGCGACGAGGACGGTGAGCAAGCGGGACTCGCCGCGAACGAAGTAGCCCATGAGGCGGGCCATGAAGCGGGCGCCAAAATCCTTGAAAGCCAGCGTGGGGCCGTGGAAGAGCTCGAGAATATGGAGCGCGGGGGAAAGAGAGACAAGCTTCACAGGAAAATTGATGGCTTCGGCGACAATCTGCCAGAGAACTTCCTCGGGAACATCGGGCGTGGCGAAGGGGCGCACGACGCGGAAGCAGACTTCGGTAAACGGCAAACGGCGAAATTCTTCGAGTTCATCGGGGGTGTGGCGGGCGATTTCGACGGGCATGTAGAGGCCGCCGTCGGGCGCGAGTCCGCGGAGCACGGCGCCGCGCAAGGAGGTGAGGGGAGCTTTGCCGGCGGTGCTGCGGTATCTCATCGGCGGGGTTCCGCCTTTGCGGACTTGCCTGGACTTTCCAAGCGGTGTTTCACTTTTTCCAGAAACGCTTTGCCGGCGGTCGGGCTGGTCTCCGCGTCGTTGGAAGGAAGCTCGCGAAGTTCGGCGACGGGAATGGAGCAATGCGCGAGCGCTTCGTAGCTCTGGCGGCGCGCGGCAATCAGAGCCGGATAGCAGCGGGCGACGGTTTCGCGGGGCGATTCGCCGGGACGCGGGGAAAAAGCGCCGCGCCAAAGGACGGGCTTGGGATCTTCAAGATAGCGCTGGATGAGAAGTTGCTGTTCATCCAGCGAAGCGGCGAGATAGACGACGAGCATTTGCTTGCGCAGGCGGTGGAGGAGATGATTGCCGACGTAGATGACGCTGCCGGTGGTATCGAGAACGAGGTCCTGTTGAGGATTTTTTTCGAGCGAAGTGAGCACTTCGTCGAGGGCGGAGATTTCCTCGGCTAAGTAGGCGGCTTCGCGCTCGGCATAGTTGGAGCGGTCAGGCCAGCCCATCCAAGCAGCGACACCGTTGATGCCGGCAAAGCCACCCGATTGGAGCTGGGAGTTCAGGCGCTCTTCGATTTGCGCATCGCAGGAAATCGAAGGGTAACCAGCCGAAGCGATGCGCCGAGTCCAAAAGGATTTTCCGGAACCGGACATTCCCACCAGGGCAAGGCGCAGCGGCTTATCGGAATAAGGCCACATAAGGAACCAGAAAGTGTAATGAAACCTGGCGCTCAAAGAAAATGAAAACTACAGCGCTCTTTCCATCATATTAGCTTATAAGAGCTCCGCGGATCGCAGAGAAGACCAATCCGTGCGAAGAATCCATACGCTGGTACGCGAAAAGCGCCGGACAGCAGACCGGCCACTAGACAGGCCTGGAGAAGCGTGCGGCAGAAAGTCGCCCCTACATCGACGCTACTTGAGTTGCAAGCGGTCGAAGCGCTTCCAGGCGGAAGTGTCGGAGACGATAATCTGATCGCCAGGCGCGAGGCCGGCGGCAATCTGCACGCTGTCATCGGAGGACTTGCCGAGGACGACGTGGACACGCTCGACTTCCTTGCCGTCCGCAGAAATGCGGAAGATCTGGAGCGGCTCACCGGGGCGCGCTTTCAAGGGCCATTTGAGGTAGGTTGCCAGGGGAATTTTCTGTGTTTCGATGGAGCCTGCCACGGAAAGATCGCTGCGCGCTTCGCGGGGTTGAGGTCCGTTGAATTTCAGGTCGATGTTGACGGTGCCGTCCTGGACGTTGGGATCGATGTGAACAACGCGAGCGGGAAACGAGTGGTCCTGCATGGAGATGGAGGCAGCCTGGCTGAGGTCAATCTGGCTGGCCTGCGCTTCCGGGACGTGGATGCGCGCCATGAGGCGGGAGGAGTTGGTGACCTTGGCGAGAATGGTATCGGGTCCGACCTGCTGACCGATACCAACCGCAACCTGTTCGAGAACGCCGTCCATACCCGCGCGAACCTGAAGGCCCTGCTTCTGCTGGTTGCGAAGTTCGAAGAGCGCCTGCATCTGGGCGACTTCGGCCTGTTTGGCGGTTAACTGCGCCTGGCGCGCTTCTTCGGCAATGCCGAGTTTTTCGTGCTCGATTTTGAGGCGGGTGGCGAGGGAGTCAGCGCGGGCGCGGGAGATTTTGGCGTTCATGGCCGTGCCGATCTGCATTTTGTAGAGGGACTCGTCTTTATCGGCCTGGAGCTTTGCTTCCGTGGCATCGGCTTCGAGCTGAGCCTCCAGCGCTTTTTCGTTGAGAAGCTGCGCCTGCAACTGGACGCGAAGATTGGCGAGTTCCGCTTCAGATTTTTTCATGGCAAGTTCGGCGTCAATGGCCTGGCGCTCGAGAATGGGATTACTCAACTGCATGATGAGGGTATCGGGTTTTACATGGGCGCCGGGGCGAAGATAGATCTGATCCACGTGACCGTCGGTGCCAGCGGTCATCCAGCGAACGTCTTCGGGGACGAGGGTGCCGAGGCCGCCAACCCGGCAGACCATGGGGCCGGACTGAACTTTCACAAGCTGGAGGTCACTGCGATCAACGACTGGCGCGGCGGAGCGGAGGCGAAGGACACCAAAGGTGGCAGCGACGCCAAGGCCTAAAGCGAGTACCGGCAACGAAACGTGCAGAAAAACCGAACGAGTCCCAACGGCTCTCACAGGTCCTCCAACCGAGAAAATCTCACATTTCATTATAGGGCCGTGTGGGAACAGGCGCGAGAGAAGGTTTGTCGAATGAACGAAGGCTGCGGACGGAAAGAGTCACTGGCACAAACAACGGAATCACGGAGCAACCCAGGTTATCAGACGGCAACCTGTACCATCGGACGAGTTGCACGGGCAGCAAGCGGGTGCTACTTTGAGAAAGACTTCACGAATGAGACGGATTCGGGAGTCGGGCGGCGATTTCGCTAGCTTCCACGCGTGAATTGAGGCAAGTTTTCGAGCCTCGCCGACGGAGAGTTCGCACTTCAACGCTTGAGTGTGAGAGAAAATGCGCGAGCGGGCGCCGCTCAGCCCTGAGAAGGAAAACGGCTCGCGCGCAGAGCTCGCGTGTCGTACTGGTTTCGTAACGATAGCCGATTGCCGCAAGAGCGGCTGGCCGCCGCCTCCTACGTGATCGTGGGGATGATCACGCTTCTGCTGCTGGGCTTCTGGAAACTTCAAGTCATCGATTCCGACAAATATGTGGTGATGGCGGAACGCAACCGCGTGCGTTCGATTCCGATTATCGCGCCGCGCGGGCGAATGCTGGATCGCGACGGGCGCGTGCTGGTGGACAACTACCCGTCGTTCAGCGTGCTGCTGCTGCGAGACGACATGGCAGCGGTGGAGAAGAATCTTCCGGCGATTGCCGACGGCCTGGGCCTGCAACTGGACGATTTGAAGGAGCAGCTGGCCAACACCGGGGCGCTGCCGAAATTCCAGCCGATCGTGATCAAGCCGGAAGCGACGCCGGCGGACGTGGCGTTCATCGAATCGCATCGCGCAGACATTCCCCTGCTGGAAATGTTGATGGTGCACCGGCGGCGTTATTTGCCGGGCGGATTCATGGCGCACGCCAGCGGATACGTGGGGGAAGTCAGCGAGAAGCAGATCGAAGACAGCAACGGAAAACTACGGCCGGGAGACTTCGCCGGAAAGAGCGGGCTGGAGCGGGAATATAACGATTTGCTGGTGGGCACGGACGGAATGCGGCGCGTGATTGTGAACAGCGTCGGAAAAGAGATGGGGCGGTTGTCGCAGCAGGAGGCGATTCCCGGCAAGCAGATTCAGTTGACGATCGATTACGACCTGCAACAAATCGCGGAACAAGGGCTGGGGGACAAAAAAGGCGCGGTGGTGGCGCTGGACCCGCGGACGGGCGAAGTGCTGGCGTTTGCCAGCCATCCGGCGCCGGATCCGAACGATTTTGCGGTGCGCATCTCGAAGGAAGAATGGCAGCGGCTGAACGACGATCCGGGCAAGCCACTGCTGAACCGCGTGACACAAGCGCAGATTGCGCCGGGATCGGTGTTCAAGATCGTGATGGCGACGGCGATGCTGGAATCGAAAACGCCGCCGGAAAATTTCACGGCATTTTGCCCGGGCTATGGAGTTTTCTACGGGCAGATGCACAAGTGCTGGGTCTACGGAAAGAAATCGCATGGCGTGGTGAATCTGCATGAAGCGATCGTGCAGTCCTGCGACGTGTTCTTCTACAACGTGGGAATGCGGATGGGAATCGACACCATCGCCAAGTACGCCAAGATGCTGGGGTTGGGCGAGCGAACGGGAATCGACCTGCCGTCGGAAGAGCCGGGCCTGGTGCCTTCGGAAGAGTGGGTGCAGCGGGTTTATCACCACAAGTGGTATCCGGGTTCGACGATCTCGGTGGCGATCGGGCAAGGCTCGGTGATGGTGACGCCGATCCAGGTGGCATACATGATCGGAGGAATCGCTTCCGGAGGAGAATTCAAGCAGCCGCACCTGCTGATCAAGGATTCGAAGGAAGTGCCGGAGAAACAGGTGGATCTTGCCGAAAACACGGTGGAGCAGGTGACACAAGGGATGTACGGTGTGGTGAACGAACCGGGAGGAACGGGCAACTCGATACGGTTGCAGGGGATTGAGTTTTGCGGAAAATCGGGAACGGCACAGACCATGAGCTATAACGCGGCGAGCCGGCTGGGTTTGGGCAAAGGAAAGAACGACGGATGGTTCGTGGGCTATGCGCCGCGCAGAAATCCGGAAATTGTGGTGGCAGCGGTGGTGGAAGACACGGCGGAGCACGGCGGAACAGCATCGGGCCCGGTGGTGCGAGACATTGTGAAAGCCTATTACGACAAAAAGGAAAAGAAGGGCCAGGGGCAGACGACGGTGCAGTACAAGCACTACGACGTGGATTCCGTGAGGAGCGCAGCAATGCAAGCCGCGGAAGAACAGAAACCAGGGAATGGCGAGGATCGAGAGACAGCGAAGGTGGAAAAGGTTTCGAACCAGAAGGCGCGACCGTAAGCGAAGGGAAAGGTCGCAAGGTATTGTGTCAGGCTGAAACTAGATGAACGACGGAACAACAACACGCGATTACGACTGGTGGATGCTGGCGATTGTGGCGGCGATCTGCGCGCTGGGAGTCGTGGAGATCTATTCGGCAACGCATGGAAGCGCGCTGGCGGGCATGCACATGAAACAAATCCGGTGGCTGATGATCGGAATCGTGCTGATGTTTGTGCTGTCGCGGCTGGACTACCACGTGATCATGGACCAGGCGCCGATTCTGTATATTATAGGACTTATTGCACTTACAGCGGTTTTGTTGGTGGGGCACACGCGCTTTGGTGCCAAGCGATGGATTCCCGTGCTGGGGGAATTTCTGCAGGTGTCAGAACTTGTCAAATTGATTATAATCATTGTGTTGGCGCGCTTCTTTGCGGAAGTGCGCACCGACGAGCTTTCCCTGCAGGATTTGATTAAGGCAGGGTTACTGGTAGGCATCCCGCTGGTATTGATTCTAAAGCAGCCGGATCTCGGCACAGCGCTGGTGCTGATGCCGATGTTGATTGTGGGGGCGTTTTTAGCCGGGCTGCAGTGGAAACATGCGGCGGTGATTGTATTAATCGGCGTCATGATGTTGCCGGTAGGATGGCACTTCCTGAAGCCGTATCAGAAGGAAAGGGTTACATCGTTTTTGCATCCTGAGGAAGACGCGAAGGGCTCCGGCTACCAGGTTTTGCAGTCGAAGATAGCGGTGGGCTCGGGCGGCTTCTGGGGGAAGGGCTTCGGCAAGGGCAGCCAGAATCAGCTGGGGTATATTCCGGTGCGGTATTCCGACTTTATCATGTCGGCGTGGGCGGAAGAACAGGGATTCAAAGGCGTGCTGCTTGCCCTTGGGCTGTACATGGCGTTATTGTTACGACTGGTCCAGAACGCCCAACGCGCCAAGGACCGCGCGGGAATGTTTCTGGTCATGGGCGTGACAGCAGCGCTGGGGTTTCACGTGTTGGTAAATGTGGCCATGGTCATCGGGGCCATGCCGGTAACCGGCATTCCGTTGCCGCTGATGTCCTACGGAGGTTCGGCCACGTTATTTGTATTCCTGGCGATAGGCCTGGTAATGAATGTCCGGCTGCGCCGATTCGTTAACTAGCCACTCGCCAGCGTCCGAGCGCGGCTTACTTCAGGGAGTTTGCGCCGGACCCGCGGACCGATCAAAGTTCGGGACGCTTGCAGCAAAAAAGGAATTAACGAGTGAGGATCGCATCGACCGCCGTTCCCCCGGGAGAATCCCGGCAACGGCCCAGCCTCGATAGCATGAGGTTCAAGAAATACGAAAGCCGCAACGCGGCTTCCCCCTCCGGCTACGAACGCAATGCCGCAACAATATTGTTGTCGCCAGCGTGTCCCGGGAAAGACCGGGACGGCGCCTTGCCCAGGACCTATGTCCATGAGGGTCGGGCGGCGGTGCATCCCAAGGAGTTTTCATGTCGAAAGAATTGGTTATCAGCGCGACCTCCCACGAACGGCGGGTCGCGATTCTGGAAGAAGGACAGCTAGTCGAAATCTACATCGAGCGCGAGAAAGAGTTCGCGCTGGTCGGCAGCATCTACAAAGGAAAAGTGACCCGAGTCCTGCCGGGCATGCAGTCCGCATTCGTGGACATCGGCCTGGACGGGGACGCGTTTCTATACGTGAGCGACGTTTTCGAAAACCTCGAAGACTATGATCACGGTCATTCCCATGGAGAGGGTCACGCGGCGCCGACGATTGCGGGCGACAATGGCGGGCACCTGATCGAGGCGTTGCCGGGAGAAGTGCTCTCGACGCGCGGGGTGCACGAAGAAACGATTTCCCTGGTGGAGCCGCGCGAAGAGCACGAGCACGGCGAAGAACACGCAGAAGCGGGAGAGGCTCTCGGCGGGGATGAAGAAGAACCCGGCAACGTTGCGCCGGCAGCGGAGGGCGCGGCGGAGTTCAACGAGATGGACGAGCGGCAGCCGGAATCGAACGACTCCGCCCCGCAGAATTTTGCACCGAGCTACAACCCGACGCGAAATTATCCCCCGCGGATAGGGCATGACCGCGGGCAAGGGCAGGATCGAGGCGGGGAGCGCGGTGGCGACCGGGACCGCGGGCGCGGCGGGCGGCGCGGACGCTGGGGACGGCGCGGACGCGGCGGAGACCGGGATCGCCGACATCACGGACAAGGCGGCGGAAGGAATCTGCCCCCTTCGAAGTATGCATCGCCGCAGGGTGAGCGCGAGAATCGCGGTGGCTACGACAACCGCCGCGGCGAACGCGACCGGGGTCCAAGCACCCCGACGGAATCGCGTGAAGAAGAGATCATCCTGCCGGGCGAGTCGCTGGCGAAGTACCGGGCGCGGCCAACACCCGCGGCTCCGGTGGAACCCCTTGGCAACCACGAGAGGGAAGAGCGGCAACCGGACTTCGATCAGGTTCCCTCGCGCCCGGGCGTCGGAGCGCAACCAACAGCGGGCTCTCCGCGGCGCTTTACCGGCAGCCTGCCGCACTGGGTGCTGGCGGAATCGGAAGCAGTGGCAGGAGAGGTGGCCGAAGAGCATGAAGCGGGGGCGGCGGGAAGTGCAGCCGCTGCGCAGCATGCGGAGGCAACACCCGCGAGCCCTGAGCGGAACGGAACGGCGGGCTTGAGCGAGGACGAGGCGGTTTCGCTATCTTCTCGATTGGTGGAAGCGAAGCACGAAGAGACGCAAGCACGAGCCGAAGCGGACGCGCTGGTGGGCGGAGCCGAGTTCGACGAGGACGAAGCGGAAGCGCTGCACGAGGCGCACAAGCTTGCCGAGCGCGAAGAGCACGGGCACGAACGCAAAGAGCTCGAGGAAGAACACGACGAAGACGAGGCGGCAGAGGCGGAAGCGCACGAAGAAGAGTTCGCCGCGGAATCCGAAATTGCCGAACCCCATGAGGAAGAGGGGCACGAGGAAGAACGCGCGGAGCTGACCGCGGCCGAGCGGGCCGATCTGGCTCATGAGGAGGCATTGCAGCACGTGGGGTCCGAAGCGATTGCTGCGACGGCCGGAGAAGGCGCAACCGGTGGAATGGTGCCGGAAGAAGAAACCACGCTCTTGCCGGGCGAAACCCGCGGACCGCGAGATTCCGGAGCGCCTCGCGAAGATTTTGCGCGCATCGGAACGAATCCTCGCTCTCGATTCCAGAGGCCACAACGGGGCGGCCGCGATCGCGGAGGATTCCGCGGGCGCGGCGGCCGGCCGGATCGCCGGGATCGCGGGGGCGACCGGGGAGGGGACCGTGGACGCGGGCGATTTGAGCGTCGCGGAGGCCACGGCCAGGGGCACGGGCCACATCGCGGGCATCACGGCGGACATGGACAGCAGCGACGTCCGCAGCTTATCTCCGAGATGTTGAAGGCCGGACAGGACGTGGTGGTGCAGATCGCGAAGGAACCGCTGGGTAAAAAGGGCGCGCGGATCACGAGTCACGTGGCGTTGCCGGGGCGATTCCTGGTGTACATGCCGACGATCGATCACATCGGCGTATCGCGAAAGATTGCGAGCGCGGAGAACCGTTTGCGGCTTCGGCGGCTGGTGGGCGAAGCGCGCGGCAGCTATCCGGGCGGATTCATCGTGCGGACGGCGGCGGGCGGAGCGACGGATGAGGAAATCCGGACGGACATCGAGTTCCTGGGGAAGACCTGGAACGAGATCAAGCAGAAAAATGACGAACGCAAGGCTCCGGCGCTGCTGCACCGCGACTTGAACCTGGTGGAGCGGATTCTTCGCGATTATGTGAGCGACGACTTCACCGGCATCTGGATCGACAGCGAAGAGGAATACGGCAAGGTAGTGGAGTTTGTGAGCCGGTTCCAGCCGAAGCTGGTCAGCAAGGTGAAGCTCTACACCAAGGAGCAGCCGATCTTCGAAGAGTTCGGGATTCAGCACGAACTGGACAAGGCGCTGCGGGCGAAGGTGTGGCTGAAGTCGGGCGGGTACATCGTCATCAACCACACGGAAGCGCTGGTGGCGATCGACGTGAACACCGGGAAGTTCGTGGGCAAGGGTTCGACGCGCCTGGAAGACACGATTGTGAAGACGAACCTGGAGGCAGTGAAGGAGATCGTGCGGCAAATCCGGCTGCGCGACCTGGGCGGCATCATCGTGGTGGACTTCATCGACATGGAAGAGCGGCGCAACCGGGAGAAGGTGCTTTCGGCGCTGCAGCAGGCGCTGGAGCAGGACAAAGCTCCGTCGAAGGCGCTCTCGTTCAACGAATTCGGACTGGTGTGCATCACGCGGAAGCGCACGAAGCAGGCGCTGGAACGCGTGCTGTGCCAGCCGTGCCCGTATTGCACGGGGTCGGGGATGGTGAAGTCCATTCCGACGCTGTGCTACGAGATCCAAGCGGAGGCGCGGAAGATGGCCGTGGCCGATCACGAAGGGCCGAACCTGACGCTGCGCGTGCACCCGGAAATCGCCAAGGCGCTGAAGACGCGCGAATCGATCCTGGTGGATGAGCTGGAGCAGAACGCGCACAAGCACATCATTATTCAGTCGGACGCGACGCTGCACTGGGAGCAGTATGATATTTACTAGTCGTTAGCTATTAGCTGTTATTTCTTAGCAAGAAACGCCCGGGAGAAATCCCGGGCGTTTTGTTTTTTTGGCGCACCGATTTGTGACGTGGTTTTGTTCACCGCTTCAGACTATCCTCTCAGAGACGCGCTGCATACCTCACTTTTTAAGGAGCCTCCCGATGAGTGACGCGCCTCCGGTCCCCACGGAAGCCCGAGAATCGGAGCGAGTTTTAGTAGCAGAGACCGGATGCTGTGTTGTGGGTGGAGGGCCGGGCGGGGTGATGCTGGCGTTGCTGCTGGCGCGCGCGGGCGTGCGGGTTACGCTGCTGGAGATGCACAAGGATTTCGACCGGGAATTTCGCGGGGACACGATTCACCCCTCGACGATGGAGATTCTGGACCAGATCGGGCTGGCGGAAAAATTGCACGAGATTCCGCACACGAAGGTTTCCGGGCCGACGCTGCAATTTGCGAACGGGGTGATTACTCCGTTTGACCTGCGGCGGCTGAAAACGAAGTTTCCCTACATTTTTATGGTAGCCCAGTCGAGGTTTCTGGAGTTTCTGACCAGCGAGGCCGCGAAATATCCGGGGTTCCGGCTGGCGATGCATGCGAACGTGAATCAACTCATGGAGGAAGACGGGGCGGTGCGGGGAGTACGATACGCGGCACCCGATGGGACACAGGAGATCCGAGCGGTGTTGACCGTGGGAGCGGACGGGAGGTTTTCGCAGGTCCGGCGGCTGGCGGGACTCGAGCCAGTGAAAACGTCGCCGCCGATGGATGTGCTGTGGTTCCGGCTGCCGAAGCTGCCCGGAGAGCCGCAAATCAGCAGCGGAGCATTCGGAGGGATAGGCAGGGGACGAATTTTCATTTTGCTGGAGCGGAACGACTACTGGCAGGGCGGTTTTGTATTTCCGAAGGGCTTGTACCAGGAACTGCGCGCGAAAGGCGTGGAGGCAGTGCGGCAACAGATCAGCGAGATTGCGCCGCGATTTACGAAACACGCGGAGGCGCTGAAGGACTGGCAGCAATTTACGTTATTGTCGGTGGAGTCGAGCCGTTGCCCGGTATGGCACAAACCGGGGTTGCTGCTGATTGGGGATGCGGCGCACGTGATGTCGCCGGTGGGGGGAGTGGGAATCAACTACGCGATTCAGGATGCGGTGGTTGCGGCGAACGTGCTGGGCGGGCCGCTGAAGTCGGGAGAGGTGACGGATGCGGAGCTGGCGGAGGTGCAGCGGCGACGGGAGTGGCCGACGCGTGTGATTCAGGCGTTTCAGTCGTTTATGCAGAGGAGAGTGATCGCCAGCGTGCTGATGTCAAAGCAGGCGGGGAACATCCCTTGGCAATTGAAATTGCTGGCGAAGATTCCAGTGATTCGGGATCTGCCGCCGCGGATGATTGCGTTTGGGCCGAAACGGGTGAGGATGGAAGAGGAGAAAAGCGGCGCGTAATCAGCACATGGCAGCCAAAAGGCAGGATAGATCAGGGTAAAAGCCAGGGGCGAGCAGAACGTACGATGTAAGAAAAACGGACGCCCGGGAGATTCCAGACGCTTTCGAATTTGCGGCGGATAACTGGGAAAGCGAGCGATCAATCGGGGTCTTTCCGTACGGCCTGCCCAGATAGCGACAGTGGAAAAACATTGTGCCGGGGCGAGGGCATGGGGGCGGAGCCCATGCGGTCTTGCCAAAGGAAGCGGTTGAGGACGGTGTTGTCGGCGGCATCAGCGTGGGAGAAGTCGAGGTTGGCGCCTTCTTTCCATTCCTTGGAGTTCATTTCGTAGAGGAGGCCGTTGTCGCGGTTGCGATAGTCGGCGGCGAAGGCGGGTTGCGTGCCGGGGCCGGAGAAAAGCGGGGCCATGACGGCGGCGCGGGAATCGTTGGCGTTCATGGGAGGAGCGCCAAGAAGGGATTCCATGGTGCGAATCAGGTTGATAGTTGTATAGAAGTGATGTTCGACGAAAGGAGCGGACTTCCCTTCCCCGGATTGCGGCAGGGGAGCAAATTTGCTGATGACCAGGGCGATGCTGCGGTGGGAATCGACGTGGTCGGGGCCGTCCTGGGCGTCGTCTTCGAGGATGAGGATAGCGGTGTCGTCCCAATAAGGGCTGTGAGAGACTGCGTCGACAACGCGACCGACGGCAAGATCGTTGTCGGCGACAGAAGACGAAGGCGTGGGCTGATCCTTGGTGCCGCCGGCGGTGTGGTCGTTGGGGAGACGCAGCAGGATAAATTGCGGCATAGCGTCGCGGCCAGATTTGCGAGAGGCAACGAAGGAGTTGAATTCGTTGAGGAATTCGTCGGCGCGGAGCTGATCGGGATAGGCGACTTCGAAATCGGGGTAGAGCGGATCGAAGTGGCCGCGGAGTTCCCGTTGGGAAGCGATGTTTTTTGAGAGGAGGGGGATGTCCCATGGGTAAGGACTGCGGCCGCCGCGCGGTTCGCCGACGTTGGGTTCGAGAGGCTCTCCTTTTTTGATCACCGCGCGCTTGCAGGCGGCGCCCGCGACTTTGGGCGGCCCGCTGTCCGGTTTTTGCGGATCGGATTTGGCGGAGCACCAGCGCGACACGATGTATTCGCCGTAGTGGCGATAGGTGATGCCGTGGGCGGCGAAATTTTTCCAGAGGTAGCCGCCGGTGGGCTCCCCGGCGTCGGGTAATCCATCTTCGAGAGAGATGCCGCCGAGGAGTTCGCCTTCGGAGTCGTAGGTATGCTCGTGGCCACGATAGCCGATGGGCCAGGTTTTTTCGATGTAGTCGGAGATGGAAGCGGAGGTGGACCAGACGTGGCCGTCGCCGGAGACGTCGCCACTGTCGTAAAAATTGTCGAGGACGCCGAATTGGCGGGCAAGCTTGTGCTGATTGGGCGTGATGTCCTCGCCATACATGGTGAGGGAGGGATCGCCATCGCCGGCGCCGAGATCGCCGAAGAGCTGATCGTAGGTGCGGTTTTCCTTGAGGATATAAATGACGTGCTTAATGGGATTCGCGCCGGAGGCGAAGGGGATTTTGTCGGTATTGCCATGGGCAGCGTTGGCGGCAGCGGCCTGAACAGACCAGGCAACAAGATTTGCGGAAATAGCGGCGAGCGGGATGCGGGCAAGTGAGCCATGGGTCATGGCCGGGTTATAGGGATATTCCGGCACGCCAGCGGAATTTTTCTTGAGCGGAGCGGGATTCGGGCCGGAGCCACGGCCTTTCGCAGTGCCGATGAGGAGATCCGTGGAGGTTACAGCGACCACGGTGGGATAGAACTCGGTGGGAATGAAGCCCGTTGCCTGAAGTTGAGTGCCGGGAGCGAGGCGCGTGAGATCGAAGACGGCGACGGAATCGGAGATAGCGTCGGCGGAGAAGAGTGTTTTTTCGCCGGGTGAGAGGGCTAGAGTTTCGGGGTCGCTGCCGCCGTATTTCTGACCGGGGAGCTTGGTGGAGAGCTCGTTAAGGAGTGTGCCCGTGGCAGCGTCGAGGACATCGACTTTGTCGCGATTCGTAAGGGCAACGAAGAGTCTGGAGTCGTCATGCGTCAAGAGCAGTGCGGTGGGGTGTGAGCCGCCCTCCAACGCGGATTTGGGCTTTTCGAGGGGGATGATGCGGCGGATTTTGCCGGCAACGAGATCGAGTTCGGCGACGGAGGAGGCGTTCCAGAGGGAGACGAAAGCGCGGCGGCCGTCGTGGGCGATCACGGTAGTGTACGGAAGCGAACCCGGAATGCGTTTAAAGGTGGAAAGATCGAAGCGATGGAGGATTTTTCCGTCGGATGCGTTGAGGAGAATGGCCTCGTCCGAACCGTTACAGGCGACGAGGATGTGGTCGTTGCCATTGAAGCTTGTGACGCTGAGGCCGGCGGGATAAGTAACGTCCTGGAAAATTGCGCGGCGCTGTTTGCCGGAGGGAAGCGTTCTCCGCGGAGCAAGAGGGATGAAGCGTTCCGGAGAGACGACGCCATTTTCGAAGGTGTAGACGGCGATGCCGTTGCCCGTACTGCCCTGCTCTTTGCCAAGGGGGTCGGTGAGCGAGGCGAAGGATGCGTAGAGGCGGCGGCCGTCGGTGCTGAAGGCGAGGCCGAGAAAATAAGATTGCTTGGCGTCGCTGCCGAGGCGATCGTCGGGGAAATCGCGGAGTTCGTCGGTTTGGAGATTCAAGACGGTGAGGGACTGTTCTTCCCGAGAGGTGTAGGCGCCATAGCCGCTGTGAAGCAAGACGGCAAAGCGGCCATCAGGAGAAATGGCAGCGGCGGTGGGGAAATTGTTGGTGGTGCGAGGCTGGCCGGGCACTTCGCCGAGAAGTTTTGCGTTGGAGAGTTGGACCGGCGCCTGGGCACGAATTGAGGAAGGACCGACAGCGAGCATTCCGATTCCAAAGGCGAGAGCGAACATGGGTTTGAGTGTCATGGAGGGATTATAGACAGGTTTGGAGCCGGGGCAGGTTAAGGGATTTTGAGATTGGGAATCAGGGCGAAGGGCCGATCTAAAGGTCGGCCAGTACACAAAGAGGAGAGGAGAATGGCCGATCTGAAGTTCGGCCACTACAGCGGACGCGATCTATATAGTTGGCCACCTGAAGGCGGCCATTACGTAAACAGGAAGGTAACTTGTCAAGCGGAGGAAAAGGTTTTAGAGTCCTGCCAGATGCAGAGGGTGATGGCGGCCCAGGTGGAGCGCCGCATCGTAAAGGGGATTCCATGCACCGAAAATTGATGGTGGCATTTTTGCTGTGCGCTGCGCCGGCAATGGCGCAGACCGTTGCGATTCGCGCGGGAAGCCTGATCGACCCGGCAAAGGGAACGGTGAGCAAGGATCAGGTGATTGTGGTGAAGGACGGCAAGATCGCGGCCGTGGGCGCGAGCGTGGCGATACCAAAGGACGCACAGGTGGTGGACTTGTCGAAAGAATGGGTGATGCCGGGATTGATGGATGCGCATACGCACGTGACGTTTGAGGAGATCCCTGGTAAAGCGCCGTTTGAGGCGATGTATCTGAAGGAGAGCACGGCGTACCGGGCGCTGCAGGGGGTACATATCGGGCAGGTGCTACTGAACGCCGGATTCACGACGATGCGGGACGTGGGCAATGAGGCCGACTACGCGTGCGAGGATTTAAGAAAGGCGATTCACCAAGGATGGGTGGACGGGCCGACGCTGCAGTGCTCGGGGAAAATCATCGGGCCGTTCGGCGGGCAGTCGAAGGGCATGCCGGAAGAGGTCGGAGGATTCTGGCTGCATGAATATATTGACGCGGACACGGCGGACGAGATTCGCAAGGCGATTCACCAGAATATCTACTACGGAGCGGACCTGATCAAACTGGCGACCGATAACAGCGATTATTTTTACACCGAGGATGAGATTCGGGCGGCGGCGGACGAGGCGCATAACGCGGGACGCGCACTGGCGGTGCACGTCTACGGAGGGAAGGCGGCCGACAACGTGATCCGCGGAGGAGCGGATTCCGTGGAGCACGGGTTCACGTTGACGGAAGAGCAGTTGAAGCTGATGAAGGAGAAAGGGACGTATTTGGTGGGCACGGATTTCCCGGAGGCGCACCTGGCCGGGCTGAATCCCTCGAATGACACGCTGGCGGATGCGAAAAAGCTGGGCGACCAGATCATCGCGCGGCTGAACGTTGCGAATAAGGTGGGAGTGAAGATGGCGTTCGGTTCGGACACGGTGACCTCGATGCCTGGAAGGACGCGCGCGGACATGGTGTTCGATTACCTGGCGGTGTGGAAGGCGGCGGGAGTTTCGAACGCGAACATTCTGAAGGCGATGACGACGAATTGCGCGGACCTGCTGCGGATCAGCAAAGAGCGCGGGGCGATTGCCGAGGGGCAGTACGGAGACATCATCGCGATGCCCGGAAACCCACTGGAAGAGATTGAATCGCTGCGGAAGGTGAATTTCGTGATGAAGAACGGGAAGATCGTACGGGAAGCGAAGTGACCATTAACGACGGACCGGGAATTTGCAGCAGATCACGTTGAGGGGCTGGGTGAGCACACCCAGCGCTGACGTGCCGTGTTATGTTGTTGCGCGCCGCTGGCGCCAGGAAGGGAACCACGCGAATTGAAGTGATGAATTAGGCTTTTCGTTGGTCAAAGCGCGGCAGGCGGTCAGGAGCCGGAATAGCGCTGCTCTTTCCAGGGATCGCCGTAGGCGTGATATCCGTTGCGTTCCCAGAAGCCAAGGCGGTCGTGGTCAAGAAGCATGAAGCCGCGGACCCACTTGACGCTTTTCCAGGCGTAGAGGTGAGGGACGACGAGTCGAAGCGGGCCACCATGGTCGGCGGAGAGGGGCTCGCCCTCGTGTTCGAAAGCAAAAAGGACCTCGGGGCGAAGCAGATCAGGAAGCGGGATATTGGAGGTGTAACCCTCTTCGGCGAGCACGAGGACGTGAGAGGCTTCGGGCCGGGCTTTGGCGCATTCGAGGACGTCGGTAAAGCGAACACCTTTCCAGAGATTGTCGAGGCGACTCCAGCGCGTGACGCAGTGGAAATCGCTAGTGGATTCGACCTGAGGCAGGGATCGGAATTCCTGCCATGTAAAGCGCAGAGGAGATGCGACGAGCCCAGTGATTTTGAAATCCCATTTGTCAGAATCGAATTCGGGCACGCGTCCGTAGTGGAGCACCGGCCACTTAATAGTCAGTGACTGGCCCGGGGGCAGTCTTCCTTCGGCCCGGGCTTTTTTCTCTTTTTCGCGGCGCCCGCCGTCATCGCCAAAGATAGGCATGGTGCTCCTTCCAGGGATTAGAGTCCGTCTGGTGGCAAAGGTTTCAGGAGCGCTGAGTCTATTCCATTGGAGGATGCTTGTGGTACTTTGGGTTTCGACTTCCGCCCAGGAAGCACCCGCTAAGGAGCTGCCCGATGGCTTCTGCCTCGCGTATTTCCGCGCTGAACCAGCGATTTGAGATTCCGGGAATTGCGGCCATTGTGGAAGAGCGAAAAGGATTCCCATCCGTGCGAGTGCAAACGCCGGATGTGACCGGCGAGGTGCAGTTGTACGGAGGGCAGGTGAGCTCGTGGAAGCCGGCCGGAGCGGAAGAGGTGTTCTTCGTAAGCTCGAAGACGCGCTGGCAGGAAGGGACGGCGATTCGAGGCGGCGTGCCGATCTGTTTTCCCTGGTTCGCCGACCGGACGGAAGGGCCGAAATCGCCGGCTCACGGATTGGTGAGGACCAAGCCGTGGAGGCTGGAAGCGATAACACATGCCGACAGCAATGTGACCGTGGCGCTTTCGACATCCGCCGACGAAACGACGAAAAAGGTGTGGCAGGGCGATTATCACCTGCTGTTTTGCGCGACATTCGGGGATCAACTGCGGCTGGAACTGATCGTGACCAATCGCGGCTCGCTGACGTTCAAATTCGAGGAAGCGCTGCATTCCTACTATCGCGTGGGAAACGTGGAAAAGACGAAGGTGCGCGGGCTGGGTGGCTGCACTTACGTGGATAAGACCGACGCGCGGAAAGAAAAGCACCAGCGCGGCGACGTGACGCTGACGGGGGAGACGGACAGGGTGTACCGGGGAACGAGTTCGTCGGTGGAGATCGAGGACCCCGTGCTGCGGCGACGGATCCTGGTGGCCAAGGAAGATTCTCGAGACACGGTGGTGTGGAATCCGTGGACGCAAAAAGCGGCGGCGATGGCGGACCTGGGCGCGGACGAATGGCGGCAATTTGTGTGTGTGGAGACGGCGAATGTGGGCGACCACGGAGTAACGCTGGGAGAGGTGCAGGCGCACACGATGACCGCGCTGATTTCCGTGAATTCGATGTAAGGGAGTTCGCTTATCTCCGCGAGTTCCCAGATCGCCGGCGCGCGGACCGATTCCCCTCTTTCCTCATGCTATGATTTCTGCATCTCATCCATTGAAAGTGAACCCTCGATGCCCGCACGCATTCTGGACGGCCTGAAAATCCGCGACGAAATTTTCGCAGAGCTGAAAACTGAAATCGGGAGGTTGCACAACATCGGCATCCGGCCGGGGCTGGCAGCGGTGCTGGTGGGGGAAAATCCGGCTTCGCAGCTTTACGTGAAGAGCAAAATTGCGGCCTGCGAACAGCTTGGAATGGCGAGTTGGCTGCATACGCCTCCGGCGAACATCACGACGGAGTACATGTTGCAACTGGTCCGCGACCTGAACGCGGATGACAACGTGGACGGGATCCTGATTCAGTTGCCGCTGCCAGGGCAGGTGGATGCGAAGCGCGTGCTGGAAGCGGTGGATCCGGCAAAAGACGTGGACGGATTCCACCCGGTGAGCATGGGGATGCTGGTGAGCAACCGGCCGGGGCTGGTGGCGTGCACGCCGGCGGGCTGCATGGAGATTCTGCGGCGCAACCAGATTGCCGTGGAGGGCGCGAATGCTGTGGTGCTGGGGCGGAGCGACATTGTGGGGAAGCCGATGGCGCTGCTGCTGCTTCACGCAAATGCGACCGTGACGATTTGCCATTCGAAGACGAAAGATCTTCCGGAAGTGATCCGCCGCGCGGACATCGTTGTGGCGGCGATCGGCAAGGAGGGCTACGTACAGGCCGATTGGATCAAGCCGGGCGCGGCGGTGATTGACGTGGGAACAAACAAGGTGACGGATGCAGCGGAGGCGGCGGCCTTGCTGCGGAATTTTCCAGAGCGGCTGGAGAAATTCCGGGCGAAAGGGAACGTGTTGATCGGCGACGTGCACCCGGATGCCGCGCAAGTGGCGGGCGCGCTAACGCCCGTGCCGGGCGGCGTGGGACCGATGACGATCACGATGCTGATGAGCAATACGGTGAAAGCGGCAAGGTTGCGGCGCGGAGCAAGCGCCACGGCGGCGCGATCCTGAGTCCGGCTGATCGTTGAACGCGGCCTGCCTCCCTTCCCGTGTCAGGGCGGGCCGAAGGCGGGCCTGATTTTTCGGGAGGAACGGCACGAGTCATGATGCGGTTGGGACTGACGGGAGGGATTGCGAGCGGGAAGAGCGCCGTGGCGGGGCTGCTGCGCGAGATGGGCTTTCCGGTGCTGGATGCAGACTCGGTGGCGCACAAGCTGATGGAACCGGGCCAGCCGGCCCACGATGAAATCTTGAAAGCCTTTGGGGCGGAGCTTGCGGATGCATCCGGTAAGATCGACCGGGCAAGGCTGGGAGCGATTGTATTTGCCGATCGCGGGAAGCTGGAGCAATTGAATGAGATTCTGCACCCGCGCGTGGAACAGGCAATTCTGAAACAATTCGCAGAGTGGGAAAAAAATGGGGTTCGTGACGCGGCGTTTGTGGAGGCCGCGCTGCTGATCGAGGCAGGAGTGGCGGATAAACTGGACGGGCTGGTGGTGGCCTGGTGCGAGCCGGAACAGCAAATCGAACGCCTGCGAACGCGAGGGATGAGCGAAGGGGAAGCGCGGAAGCGAATCGCAGCGCAGCTTCCGCTGGAAGAAAAGTTGCGGCGAGCGACGGAAACAATCAATTGTTCCGGAAGCCTGGAAGAGACGCGCGAGCAGGTGCAGGCGCTGGCGGCAAAGTTGCGGAAAGAGAAATAGCCCCTCCCATGAGGATCGAAGAAAACAGGGCAAGATGCCAGGTTTTAGGGCAATTCTGTTGCTTCTTACGCAAAAGATCTGGAGTTTTAACGGGGTTTCTCATTGCCCCAGCCAGGAAGTTCCTGCCACGCTGAAGGGCGCCCAAAAATCCAATTGAAGGGACCAACATGGCTATCACTGCCGATGTGCGCGAATCTCTGTTTATAAAAGTTGACAAACTGACGGAGCAGGAGCTGGATGCCCTGCCCCATGGCGCAATTCAGCTGGACCGGGACGGGACGATTCTAAAATTCAACTTGATGGAGCAACAGCTTGCGAACCTGGATAAGAAAAAGGTGATCGGGAAGAATTTCTTCAAGGAAGTGGCGCCATGCACGGACGTAAAGGAGTTTCACGGGAGATTCGAAGCAGGCGTTGCCGGGAAAAAGCTTCACGAGCGCTTCCGGTATCATTTCGCGTTCAAGCAGAATCCACGGGACGTGGTGGTGACGCTGTTCTACAGCGATTTTACGGACACGGTGTGGGTGTTCGTTCATCCACAGTAAATATTCTTAAATTCGATGCGAGCCTTGGCGGACGGGAACAGGGATCACGGCAAAACGGTGGTGAAGAACGAGTTTCTGCCGGTGCGGAGATCCTTGCCATAACCGAGAACAATCTGGAAGCGGTTGAGAACGCTGATTTTGGTTTGCAGGCCGGTGTCCCAAAGCCAATGGGTTGAGCCGAAATAGCCGCTGGGATCGTAGACATCGCCGGTGTCGAGAAACGGCCCCGCCTTCACCGTGAAAAATCCATTGCGATAGAGGACTTTGCTGGTTTCGGCGTTGACCAGAACATAGTCGCGGCCGAGCGGCGCGTTGCCTTTTTGTCCGTCTTGCAGGCCGGGATGGCCGCGGAGCCAAAGCGGAGTGTCGCGATCGAAGCCGAGAGTGAAGAGCTCATCGAAGGGGACATATCCCGAAGTGCCACCGCTATGGAGCGAGATTTGGGTGTCGTAGTCGTCGCCACGCGCCTTGGGCAGCCAACGGGCGGCGAGCGTTCCTTCCGCGCGGGCGTACCGGCCCAGAGGATCCCTGTAGAAAGTCCCGAGCTCCCCGTTCGCGCTGGCTTGCAAGGTAAACCGGCGCTCGGGAAAGCGAATCAGCCAGCGCTGAAGGCTGGACCGCAGAGCGATGGAGGAGCCGCTGGAGAAAAACGGAGCAGCTTGTGGAGCGAGGCCGTAGAGATTGCGGAAATCGCGATAAGAGTACTCGACGCCGGCAGTCCATTGCCAGAAGCCGCCTTGCAGGAAGCGAAGTTCGGCGCCCGCGGCGGCTTTCTGGAGATTGAGCCGGGAAAAAGCGGGCGAAGAGGGGAGAAAGGAGTTGGTGAGATTCCAGTTTTCGTTGCGGCCATCGAAGTAGAGGCGATAGCGGATGGCGGGGTTTGCAAAGAGAGGTGCAGTGAGTTCGGAAGAGACGAGACGTTTTTGATCGTCCCAGCGATACGTGGAAGTCCAGTTCAGGCCGGCGTGGTCCAGATCGTAAAACTCGGGATGAATGGCCTGATAGGGCAGCTCACGGAAGAAGGAGAGAAGGACTTCCCAGCGATTCGTCGGAAGAGTTTGGCGCTCGGAAGCGTGGACGGCCAGGTCGAACGAGTTGTCGTCGTGGGGCTGGAGAGCGAAATACATGCCGGGATAGAGATCGAGGGCCTGGAGCCGAGCCTGCGTGGCGAGAAAGGATTCGCGGGTCCAAATTTCGCCGGGGGAAAAGGTGAACGCGCGATCCAGGATGAGCGGATGGATCGCGGGGGTGGGATCCATCGTCAGGCGACTGAGTATGGGCTTGCCCGCGCGATTCCAGTATTTGAGGGCCGCTTCGAGATTGCCTTCCTGAAAGTAAATGGAAGCGAGGAAATCGTTCGCGTAGGCGTCGGCGGGATGGAGGGCCAGCGCGCGGCGCAATTCTCCCTTGGCATTGGAAAAATCCTTTTGGCGGTAGGCGATGCCGGCAAGCTCCTCGGGGAAACGCGGATCGTTGGGCGCAAGAGCCCGACCTTCGCTGAAAGCCGCGCGGGCTTCCCGCCAACGTTCCAGGCGTGCAAGCGCAAGGCCGCGATAGAGCAGGAGTTCGGCGGGCCCCTGGGACTGTGCGGGGACCGCGCGGAGGACGGCGTCCCAGTTTTGTTGTTCGTAGAGCTTTTTGACTTCGGTGATAGAAACGGAGGATGCGGAGGCATCGTGCGATTGCGCCGCGGCGAACGACGGGAGAACGAGAAGCAGCAGGAGCAGGATCAAGGAGCGGTTCGCGGAACGGCGAGCAGGGTCCAGAAATGCGTGGGACTCCATTGGGATTCGAATCCTTGGCGAGAGATTCGCAACATTTTTTGCTGCGCGGGATCGTTCAGATAGACGTAGCCCTGGGACGAATCGATGCCGACTACAACCGCGTAATGAAGAGGTTCGAGCGGGCCGCTGGCTTGCAAGGCAACGATCAGCGGGCGGCCACGGGCGATATGGCGTTCGAGTTGGCTCCAATCGCCGGCGAAGGCAAATGCCCAATAGCCGGCCTGCTCGAAATGCCGCTGCATGGCGCCGGCCGAGATTCCCTGGAGCTTCGGCGAGTAGAGAGCCTGCTGAATCTTACCGGCGTCGGCGTCCGCGGGCGCCGCTTTGCCGAGTTTGGCATTCCAATACTGCATGACCATGGCGATGACGGCCGAGCCGCAGCCATTTTTGGTTTGGGCGATGAAGGGGAGGTCGATCCAAAGGCTGGGCGGCTCCGCGGCAACGGCAACGCCGACGGACGCAGCAAGCAGCACCAGCCCTAGGATGCGACGCGGAATCACGTCAGCGAACCGCCACGATGATCAGAATGAGAGCGGCGATCGCGACAAGAATGATGAGCAAATCGCGATCCGAGAGAGTGCCGGCGGCGAAATCGCGCTGGGCCTTTTCGGCGCGCGCGGAGAGCTGAGCGAGATCTTCATCGTCGAGCTGCTGAACCGCGGATTTCACTTGCTGCGGATCCATGTGCGCAGATTTCATGGCTTGCTGGGCGTCTTTGGTGGACAGAAAGCCGTCAATCTGCTGCACGTGCTGTTGCCGGGCGGCGGAAGCCCCGGCGGCATCGCTTTGAAATTGCGCCGGGGAAACCACGTGATCCTGAGCTTTGGCGGGGGAAGCCCACGTTCCGACGAAAGCACACAGACATGCGACCGCAATGGCGCTAAAGAGCGACCTCTGCATTTCTCCTCCATACGAAAAGTTGTTTAGGCTGGAGTTAACAGTTTAACGCGCGAGACGGGAGATGTCACTCAGGGAAGGGGCGAAACGCGAATTGGGAGGCGCATCTTCCCGCCCCGGAGCAACGGAGTTAGACTACAGGCTCCAATAACCTCAGGCGCAGCCCGACGCGCAAAAGGAAGGCAAGGAATGATTGCAACCCGCCTGGACCGACGCAACTTCCTGAAAGTGAGCACCGCCGCAGGAGGCGGATTGCTGATAAGCGTCTATGCCAAGCCGCTGGGGCGCGTATTTGCGCAAACACCGCCGGCGCCGAAGTGGGTTCCGACCGCATTTGTACACGTCAGCCGGGAAAATATTTTCACGATTACGGCGAAGAATCCGGAAATCGGGCAGGGCGTGAAGACTTCCCTTCCGATGATTATCGCCGATGAGCTGGACGTGGACTGGAGAGACGTGCGGATTGAGCAGGCGGACCTGGACGAAACGCTCTATGGGGTGCAGCGGGCGGGCGGAAGCACGGCGACGCCGATCAACTGGGATCCGTTGCGGCAAGTGGGCGCGGCGTGCCGGCAGATGTTTGTGACGGCGGCGGCGCAGAGCTGGGGCGTTGGCGAAGCGGAGTGCAAGACGGCATCGGGAAGAGTGTATCACCAGGCAACGAAGCGGAGCGTAACGTACGGTTCGCTGGCGACGAAGGTGGCGACGATGACGCCACCGGATCTGACATCCGTAAAGCTAAAGGATCCGAGGGACTATAAAATCATCGGGCACACGACGCTGGGGGTGGACAGTGCGGCGATCGTGAGCGGGAAATCGCTCTACAGCATCGATTTCCGAGTGCCCGGGATGCTTTGGGCGGTGTATGAGAAATGTCCGGTGTTCGGCGGAAAATTCGTAAGCGGGAATCTGGATGAGGTGAAGAAAGAACCGGGCGTGAGACATGTATTCGCGCTGGAAGGGACTTCGGACATTCTGGGGCTGATGCCCGGAGTGGCGGTGGTGGCGGATAGCTGGTGGCAGGCAAAGTCCGCGCGGGAAAAGCTGAGGTTCAAATGGGAGGAAGGCGCGACGGCGCAACAGAGCAGCGAAGGGTATTTGAAACAGGCCAAGGATTTGTCGAAGCAGAATCCTGCGATGATTTTGCGGAAAGACGGGGACGCGGAAGCAGCGTTGAAAACGGCGGCGAAGGTGGTGGAAGCAGTGTACGACTATCCGTTCATCGCGCATGCGCCGATGGAACCACAGAACTGCCTGGCGCACTATCACGACGGGAAACTGGAGTTCTGGTCGCCGTCGCAAACGCCAGAGAGCGGGCGAATGCTGGTGGCGAAAACGCTGCATGTAGCGCACGACGACATCATCGTGCACATGAAGCGCGCCGGCGGAGGATTCGGGCGGCGGCTGACGAACGATTACATGGTGGAAGCAGGAGCCATTGCGAAGCAGTTGGGGGTGCCGGTGAAGCTGCTCTGGACGCGCGAAGACGATTTTCATCACGACCACTATCGGCCGGCGGGCTATCACTTTTTGAAGGGCGGCGTGGACGGATCGGGGAAGCTGATCGCGTGGCGGAATCATTTTGTGAGTTTCGGCGAAGGAGACAAGTTTGCACCTGCGGCAAGCATCCGCGGAAGCGAATTTCCGGGAACGTTGCTGGCGGATTATTACTTCGGAGCATCGCTGATGCCGACGGGAATTCCGACGTACGCCTTGCGGGCGCCGGGAAGCAATGCGTTTTGCTGGGTGTTTCAGTCGTTCATCGACGAACTGGCGCATGCGGGGGGAAAGGATCCGGTGCAATTCCGGCTGGACATTTTGACCCGGCCGACGGTGATGAATCCGGAATCGAAGAACGACGGGCCGGAATTTGTGGCGTCGCGAGCGGCAGGCGTTGTGAAAGCGGTGGCGGAAAAGTCCGGCTGGGGAAAATCTAAGTTGCCCAAGGGAACAGGGATGGGGATTGCGTTTCAATTTGCGCACCGCGGTTATTTTGCGGAGGTAGTGGACCTGCGTGTGGATGAAAAGAACCGGGTGAAGGTGAACAAGGTGTGGGTGGTGGGGGACATCGGGAGCCAGATCGTCAATCCGGGCGCGGCGATCAACGAGTGCCAGGGAGCGGTGATCGAAGGGCTGAGTTCCGTGATGAGCTATGAAATCGCGATGAAGAACGGCCGCGCGGAGCAGAGCAATTTCGACGAGTACACGCCGGTGAGGATCAATCAGGCGCCGCCGGAGATTGAAGTGCACTTTTTGAAGACGGACAACCCGCCGACGGGATTGGGAGAGCCGGCGGTGCCGCCGTTGCTGCCGGCGGTTTGCAATGCGTTGTTTGCGGCGACGGGAAAGCGAATCCGGTCGCTGCCGCTGGCGAAGCACGGCTATTCGTGGGCGTAAGAGCCGGTGAGCAATTGGACTGGCATCCGCGCCGGAGACGACGAAGTCCGGCGATAGATCCTGCATAAAGAGGGCATTGAGATCCTGAGGCTGGCAGAGAGCGCGAGTCCCAGGAGGACGCGTGCCTATTTTGCGTAAAGTGCAAGGCGGCGGGGGTTTGGCAAGGAGAGTCGCGTGAAGAGTGCGGACATTGTGGTGGTAGGGTCGGGTTCGCTGGCGGCAGGCGTGGCGGGAGGGCTTTCACAAGCACCGAAGCTGTCTTTGCGCGTTGTCGTCATTGGCCGGTCGCTAGAGAAGGCGGCGCAACTGGCGAGGATGGCAAATGCGAGATCGGCGATTTTTCAAACTCCCGTGCAATTTGCGGCAATGGAAATTGCGGAATTCCGGGCCGCGGCTTTCGGGCGGGCGCTGAGGTCGCTGAAGCCGAAGGTGATATTTCAGACGGCCTCGCTGCAGTCACCCTGGGAAGCCGCCGGGGGCGGGAATGGCTGGACGAAGCTAGTAGCCGAGGCGGGATTCGGGATCACGCTGCCACTGCAGATGGCGCTGACGGCGGAGGTGAGCGAAGCGGCCGGAGATTCGGAAGCGGCGATCGTAAATGCGTGCTATCCGGATTGCGTGAACGTGGCACTGGAGCGGACGGGGTTGCGGGTGACATGCGGGATCGGAAATGCGGGAATCGTGGAGGCGTTCTGCAGTTCGCATGCGGCGGTGAAGAGGGCTGAAGTAAGCGTGGTGGGACACCATGGACATCTTAGAGGATGGTTGCTCGGGAAGGCCGGCGTCACAGAGCCGCGCGTGTGGGTGAAACGGAGGGAAGTAAAATCGGCGAAGCTTAGCCCACATTTGAAGGCGATTTCGGAAGACTTGAACCAAGTGACCGCGGGGACCGCGACGGCCGTGATTCTGGCGCTGTTCACGGGGAATACGCTGCGAATGAGCGTTCCGGGAGTTCCTGGGCTACCGGGAGGATATCCGTTTTTGGTGAATCGCGGAAAGTTTCAGCTGCATTTGCCCGAAGGTATCCGCCGAGAGGAAGCGATTGCACACAACCAAAGCGGAGAGCGAATGGATGGACTGCAACTCGGCATGGAGGTGAGATTTGCGGAGAGGGCGCGGCAGGCGCTTGCGGGGGCCGGCTTTCCTTATGCGGACGGGTACGCATGGAAGGAATGGAAAAAAGCAAGGGGCGCGATGGTTGAACTGAGGGATGGATTGCGCAGGAAGACTTAGTGAGTTTGCAAGACTTTCCAGAGAGCACGCCACACCACGTTACGCGTGACAAAGCAGGAACGTGATTGGTTGACGCGCACGCGCCGCAGCAACTAAGATGGCGGCGAATTGGTTGTCACCGGAGGGCTCCTTGCGCAAAAGCGCGATTTTATTGGTTTTTTCCTTCGTTTTTTCGATGTGCGTGGCCGCGCAACAGCCGGCCGCAACTCCCCTTTTCCATTTTGAAGAAGTGATGATACCGGTGCGGGATGGCGTGCATTTGCAGACCGTCATCCTGACGCCGGTGAACGCAACCGAGCCGCTGCCGATATTGCTGGAGCGGACGCCGTATGGCGTACCGGAGAAGGCGCCGGCGGAGATGCCGGCGCGATGGAAAGAATTGATGCAAGACGGATACATCTTTGTGATTCAGAATCTTCGCGGACGATTCAAGTCGGAAGGCGTGTTCAACATTTCGTCACAAGTGGACCTAACCGATCCAAAAGCGACAAGCGAGACAACGGACGCTTACGACACGATCGACTGGCTGGTGAAAAACGTCAAGGGAAACAACAGCAAGGTGGGAATTTTCGGCGTGTCGTACGACGGGTTGACGGCGGCGTTGACTCTGCTGCACCCGCATCCGGCGCTAAAGGCGATCAGCGAGCAGGCATCGCCGGTGGACCAGTGGATGAACGACGACGATCACCGGTATGGAGCGCTGCGGGAGAGCTACGATTTCGAATACGCGGTGATGGAACAGGCAGACAAGAACAAGAACACGAACTTTGCGTTTGAAATTTACGACACCTATGAGTGGTATCTGAAGCTGGGGCCGCTTTCCAATATCAACGACAAATACCTGCATGGCTCGATCCCCTACTGGAATCTGACGGTGGAGCATCCGGATTACGACGATTTCTGGAAGAAGGAAGCGTGGGTGAGGCAGTTGCACGCATCGACGGTGCCGAACTTGAACGTGGCGGGGTTTTGGGACCAGGAAGATCCATGGGGGCCGTGGCAGATATTCCGCCACGCGGAAGAGCACGATCCGGAGCACACGAATTTCATGGTAGCGGGGCCGTGGTTCCACGGGCAGTGGCAGAGACCGGAAGCGAAGAGCATCGGATTGATTCCCTACGGCGGGCACGACACGGCGAAGGAGTTTCGCGGAGATCTGGAGGCGCCTTTTTTCCGCTATTACCTGCACGGGAAGGGGAAAAAGCCCACGTGGCAGGCAACAACGTTTCAGAGCGGATCGAATAGGTGGCGCACCTACGCGGAGTGGCCGCCTAAAGAAGCAGTGGCAACAAAACTTTACCTGCATGCGGACGGGACGCTTTCGTTCACGGCACCGAAGGATGGAGGAAAAGGCGGGGACTACCGGGAGTATGTATCCGATCCAGCGAATCCAGTTCCGTACCGCATGCGGCCGATCTCGCCGACGTATCCGGCAGGCGACTGGAGAACGTGGGAAGTGGCAGACCAGCGATTTGTGGATAACCGGCCGGATGTGCTGACGTTTGTGAGTGAACCGCTGGACCACGACTTGACGGTCACGGGGCAATTGGCGGCGAAGCTGTTTGCTTCGACTACGGGAACGGACAGCGATTTTGTGGTGAAACTGATCGACGTGTACCCACAGGACGCGCAGAAGAACGCTTGGGAACCGGAAGAAGGTCCGAAGCCAGGGCAGTACGCGGAGTCGCTGAACGGATACGAGTTGCCGATTGCGATGGAAGTGCGGCGCGGGAGGTATTTGCAGAGCTTTGAGCACGCCTCGGCATTGCCGGCGAACAAGGCTGTGGAATGGAATGTGCCGCTGCGGGATCACGATCACGTGTTTTTGAAAGGGCACCGAATTATGGTGCAGATCCAATCAACGTGGTTTCCCATCATCGACCGGAATCCGCAGAAGTTCGTGCCGAGCATCTATCAGGCGGTGGCCTCGGACTACGTGAAGGCGACGCAGCGGGTGTATTGCTCGGCGGAGATGGCCTCGTATATCGAACTGCCCGTAATGAAGTAATTGGCGGCGGAACTCCAGCAACCTTAACCCAAGCACTGAGCGAACCTGCGACAAGTTCGCCAGGCACAGCCCGCAAGGGGGCTAGCATGATAGATTGCCGGCGAGGGCGCTCCGCCAAGTGCGGTCCGGCCCAAACCGGATTTTCAATTCACCTCGCATGCGAATCCTGCTGCAAATTGCGTCGTTTTTCTTGATGGTGTCCGTGGGCATGGGCCTTCGCGTCAACGAATTGATTGGGCAATGGCGGCGGCTGAACTGGAAATCCTGGGCGTGTCTGCTAACGGCGGCGTTTTTGACGCCGCCGGCGCTGGCAGAGGGGATGGCAATTGCGTGGATGCTGCCAAGGACGGCGGAGCGACTTTGCCCAAGACTAAGCGACTGGGGAAATGCGGGGGTAGGGCAGCTGGTTATGTTTGCTTACGCAAAGATTTCTCCAGCAAAAGAACCAGAGCACGCGCGGGCGTAAAGGACAGCGACGGGACTACTTGACCTGCAAGGATTCCAGATACTGAGACAGTGCAAGAATCCGTTGCTGGATTTTCACGCCGTCCGTGCCATGAATGGGAGATGTCCCGAGGACGTTTCCCCAAACCGGCATTTCACTGGAGCCATGGGCGGGCGCTGGCGAGCCAAAACGCAGAATTGCGGCCACATGATCCGCTGGATATTTGCCGCCATTATCTTTGGCCAAGAGAGTCAAATCGGCAGGCGGCGTTTTGAAAGTGGGCGCAGCGGGGCCATCGCCTTTCGCGGCCTTGCCGTGGCAGGCGGCACAAAGATGCCGATAGAGCTCTTTGCCGTCGGTTGGCATGGCGCTCTTGACCGCCTCATTTCTTACAACATTCTTCTGCGGCGTGGAGCCGGCCGGTTGCTCTTGGGACCATGCGGCGCATCCGAAGGAGAGCGCCAGGAGCGAGGCAAAAAGAGTGATGCGTTTCATGAATCACCTCCACTGGGGATTGGGCAATTGTGGAGAACGGAGTGAGCCTAGAGGGCCAAGGATATGCCCTCCCTGATTAAGGACCTGCTGCCGAGGAGAATCAGTGAGCCAAATCACAAGTGGGGCAATTTGGTATGTACCGGCGAAGGCCGAGTCATCCGGAAAGTTTGAATGGCCCGCACATAAAAAGGCTGGCGGCGATGCGTTTCTCAAGGCTGTGAAAATTCGATACAATCTGCGCCTTGCCCTATTGCCCAGGGGCTCTGAGGTGAGCAGATGAGTGGTCGACTGAGTGGAAGTGTGCGAGCACGGCGTGGACGGCGCGGTTGCGACTGGGTGGCGTTCTGCCTGGCGGGTGTCGCGGTGTTGGGGCTGGTGTCCAGGGCGGAGGCACAGCAACGCCGGGAACGCGAGCCCAATTCGGTATATGCACAAAGGCGGGCGAAGCTGGCGGGCTCGGTGGACGGGCCGATTGTGCTGATGGGGTTCCAAGGACGGGAAGAAGAGTCGCAGAGCTACATATTCGGGCAGGAAGAAAATTTTTATTACCTGACGGGACATAACGAGGAAGGGGCGGGGCTGATCCTGCTGCCGGCGGCGGAGAGCCAGGCGAAGCGGGACGATTTTGAAGGAGCGCGGGAGATTTTCTTTTTGCCGGAGAAAAATCCCGCAAAGGAAAAATGGGATGGTGTGCGAATGTCGCCGAGCGATCCGGGAATCCAGGCACGGACCGGATTTGCGGACGTGCGAGGGTTTGGGGAGATGCGCGCGGCGTTGGAGAGACTGGCGAAGCTTTATCCGACCATCTACACGATTTTGCCGTATGAGAAGGAGTTGGGAGGATTCCCGCACGAAAAGGAGACGGTGGACTGGATCAAACTGGCAGTGCCGCAAGCGAATCTGAAAGATATCCGGCAGAACATCGCGGAATTGCGTTTGATCAAATCGCCAACGGAGATTGCCTTTTTGAGGGAGGCGGTGGACCTCTCGGTGGACGCGCACCTGGCGGCGATGAAGATGATGCGGCCGGGATTGTGGGAGTACCAGGTGGCGGCGAAGATGGTGGAAGTTCACGCGATGGGCGGGTCGGAAGCGGAGGCGTACGCGCCGATTGTGGGAGCGGGGCCGAATTCGACGGCGCTGCATTACGACAAGTTGAGCCGGAAGATTGAGGATGGGGATATCGTGGTGCTGGACGTTGGCGCGCAGTATTCCGGGTATGCAGCAGATGTGACGCGGACGCTGCCGGCAAATGGGAAGTTCACGGCGAGGCAGAGGGAGATTTACGACATTGTACTGGGAGCGCAAAACGCGGCGCTAGCGGCGGTGCGGCCGGGCGCGGATATGTGCCGCAAGGGGAAGAACAGCGTTTATAAGATTGCCTACGACTACATCAATTCGCATGGAAAGGATCGGTACGGGAAGCCGCTAGGGCAGTATTTCATTCACGGACTGGGGCACAACATCGGGCTGAACGTGCACGATCCAGGGGATTCGTGCAAGCGGCTGCTGGTGGGGCAGGTGGTGACAGTGGAGCCGGGGATTTATATTCCGGAGGAGAATCTGGGCGTGCGGATTGAGGATGACGTGCTGATAACGGAGAGCGGATATGAGATGTTGAGCGCGAAGCTGCCGCGGACGGCGGAAGAGGTGGAGAAGACGATGGCGGGGAAATGAGGCGCGGCTCGTGGATCGTGTCCTGTGGCCTGAAGAGGGGGCTGACAGTTGACAGCTAACAGCCGACAGTCTGACGACACGGATATTGAAATTAATCAGTACCCATTCTAATGGTTATCGCTCGAACGGTGGAGTTAAGAGAAAACCCGCACCCTGGAAAACCGCGGGGTGCGGCACCCGGCACGCCCCGCGATCCGTGCCAAGGGCAGGGTTGGTCGCTTTTTGGCGTCCGTATGAGCATACCCAGCATTGGATTGACCGTACGGCGAGGCGGCGTTTATACTGAGAATTCACGCCGGGAGCCGGGTTTTGCCGGCGTGCCCCGGTTATTCCACGCGTCGCTCCTTCGGGTTGCGGTCTGGAATTTGCGATATAGCAAGGGATATTTTCACTGTGGAAGCAGAGGAAGAAAGACAATTCCTCGGGGGGCGAGTTGCGGCTCGGATTGAGAGTCAGGACTCCTAAGACTTTTGGCCGATCTAAAGATCGGCCGCTACGTGAGGGCTTGCAGGTTAGAAGCCGGCGCGACGAAAGAAAGGCGGCGTAACCCTTCTCGGAGATCAGGGCAAGAAGCCGCCCCTACACCAGAATAGAGGCCGCGATGTGCGGCAGAGGGAACTTATGAGCAGCATTAAAGCGACATTACTGCGCCCCGGGATGGTGATCCAACACGAGGGGGATTTGTATTCGGTCTTTAGCACGGAGCACCGGACGCCTGGGAACAAGCGCGGGTCGATGCAGACGCGGATGAAGAACCTGCGGACGGGGTCGATCATCGATTACCGGTTCCGGGCGGAAGAGTTCGTGGACCGGGCGATATTGGATGAGATCGAGTTCGAATATTTGTACAACGAGGGCGACGAATACTACTTCATGAACACGGAAACCTACGAGCAGATGCACATGAACAAGGAAGAGCTCGGGGAGACGGTGTACTACCTGGTGCCGAACACGGTGGTGAAGATCGAGTTTCACAACGAGAAGGCCATCGGGGTGGATTTGCCGGACACGATGGATCTGAAGGTAGTGCAGACGGAGCCGACGCTGCAGAAAGCGACGGCGAGCGCGGTGATGAAGCCGGCGACGCTGGAGACGGGGCTGGTGGTGAACGTGCCGCCGTTCGTGAACGAGGGAGACCGGATCCGCGTGGACACTTCGGAAGCGCGATACGTACAGCGCGTGGAATAGATTCCGCCTCCGCAGACGGGCCGAGAGGTTTTCGGTTCGGAAAGAGGTGAAGAAGAGGCCTCCGGGTGACCGGAGGCCTTTTTGTTTTTGGGCGAGAGGGGAAAACGTTGGGTTGGATACCCGAGTCACTCCGCTTCGGGGCCCGACGGGCGCTAAAACGGCAGGAAGAGAAAATCGGGCCGCTCCGGCCGGGGAACGGGATGAGAGAAAAAACAAGGAAGGCCGAGCAAGCCCGGCCACGACGGGCGAAGAACCCAGGCTGAAGCCCGTGCTACTGGTGGCCGATCTGAAGTTCGGCCACTACAGCGGAGCACTTGCGGGCAGGAGCCAGCAAGGGTCAGGCGCGGGTGGCGGCACCGAGTTCGCCGGCGGGGTGGGCGCCGAAGACGCGGTCGAAGATGTTGTCGACGTAGCGGAGCTGGCGCTGAAGATCGAAGGTGTGGTCGAGATCCTGCGGGGAAAGGAATTTGGCGATGCGAGCATCTTTGGCGACGCGATCGCGGAAGCTGGTGTCCGATTCCCAAGCGGCCATGGCGTTCTCCTGGACGGCTTTGTAAGCGTCGTCGCGGGGCATGCCTTTTTCGACGAGGTCCTGAAGGAGCTGGCCGGAGAAAACGAGACCGTGAGTGGATTCGAGATTGCGGAGCATGCGTTCGGGAAAAACGCGGAGTTCGCCGACGATCTGGGTCATTTTGGCGAGCATGTAGTCGACGAGGATGGTGGAGTCTGGGAGGATGACGCGCTCGACACTGGAGTGAGAGATGTCGCGCTCGTGCCAGAGGGCGACGTTTTCATAGGCGGCGAGCATATTGCCGCGGACGAGACGAGCGAGGCCGCAGACCTGCTCAGAAGTGACAGGATTGCGCTTGTGGGGCATGGCGGAGCTGCCGCGCTGCTCGGAGGCGAAGTGCTCCTCGGCTTCGCGGACTTCAGTGCGCTGGAGATGGCGGATTTCGAGAGCGATTTTTTCGAGCGAAGCGGCAATGAGTGCGAGAACACTGACGTACTGCGCGTGGCGATCGCGCTGAATGACCTGGGAAGCGACGGAAGTGACCTGAAGGCCGAGGCGGCGGCAGATTTTTTCTTCGATATCGGGGCCGAGGTGGGAGGCGTTGCCGACGGCGCCGGAGATTTTGCCAAATTCCATGTTGCGGGCGGCTTCGCGGAAGCGAGCGATATTGCGCTGATTTTCGGCGAACCAATTGGCGATTTTCAGTCCGAAGGTGATGGGTTCGGCGTGGATGCCGTGGGTGCGGCCAATCTGGGGAGTGTGGCGAAACTCGTGGGCGCGGAGGTCGAGGATTTCGCCGAACAGGACGAGACCACGTTCGATGAGATGCGAGGCGTCGCGGACGAGGAGGGCCTGGGCGGTGTCGACGACGTCGTTGGAGGTCATGCCGTAATGGAGCCAGCGGGCTGCCGCGGGATCGCCGATGGATTCGCCGACGGCCATGGTGAAGGCGATGACGTCGTGCTTGACGCGGGATTCGAGTTCGTTGATGCGATGGGCATCGACCTTGGCTTTGGCGCGGAGGGTGGCGGCGGCTTCCTTGGGGACAAGGCCGGCTTCGGCGAGAGTTTCGGCGGCGGCGAGTTCGACGTCGAGCCAGCGCTGGTATTTGTTGGCGTCGCTCCAGACGTGGCCCATATCCTTGCGAGTGTAGCGTGGAATCACGAGGGTATCTCCTGGAAGAACAAAGCAATGATACGGCATTTGATTGGAGGGGAGAATGGCGGGGGACACGGGGAGGAGTGATCCTGCGGGTTGCCTAAAGTGGATTAGCGCACAACCGTCAGGCGTCGCGGACACAGGCTAAACCCTGTGCCACCCAAAATCGACAGAGGGCGGCATAAAGCCGCCCATACAGGAAGCGCGCACAGGCTGGAGCCCGTGCCACCAGTGCGTCAGAATTCGTAGCGCAGGGCGAATTGCATGATGCGCGGGTTGGTGAGCAAGCCGCCATAGTTGCCGAAGCTGCCGCCGCTGCCAAGACCGAGGCTGCCATTGAGCAGGCCGGCCTGGACGTCATAGCGAACACTGTTAGTAAGGTTGAAGACCTCCCAACGGAACTGGAGGGTCTGCCTCTCGCTCCAGGGCATAGTCCAGCGCTTGGCAAGACCCATATCAATGGTGAAGAAGCCGTCGCCGCGGATGATGTCACGTTGGCCGGCCTGGCCCGCGTAGGCATAGTCAAAAGCAGCGATGGCCGCGGGACCGTTGGAGAAGAGATTGGGCCGACCGGTGTTGAAATAAACGCCGGTCTGCACCGGAGAAACCTGGTTGGCGTTGCCCTCGAGTTCGAAGTTCGTCGGGTAGTTGCTGGTGCCGTTATCGACGCTGATGGGGAAGCCGCTGGTCAGACGGAAGAGGCCGGTGAGCTGCCAGCCACCGATGAAGGCGTCAGCCAAGCGATTGACGTCTTTGCCGAGCCACTTTCCGCGGCCGAAGGGCAGTTCGTAGATCCAGTTGGCGTTGAACTGGTGGGTCAGGTCGAAGGAGGAAACGCCGCGCTGGTTTTGCGGGGTCCAGGAATTGATGATGTTGCTGTTGGGCTCGAGCAGGCTGGAGTTGCTGGCCGCGCCGACGCGTTCGGCGTTGGAGGAAAGGTCGATGGACTTGGAGAAGGTGTAGTTGAAGTCGAGCTGCAAGCCGTGACTCATGCGATGGTGGAGGCTGACCTCCATGGCGTTGTAATTGGACGGAGCGATGGAACGCCAGGCATAGAGAGAGCTGAATTGGGAGGAGTAGTAGGAATATTGGCCGCCGGAGGTGAAGTAGGTCTGATTTGGGTTGTTAAAGTCGGGAAAACCGTTGAAGTCGAGTTTGTAGAGGCCCAACGAGTCGTTGAAGTGAGTGCCGCAGAAAACGTCGAAGGCAAAAATGACAGGATTCGTGGTTCCCTGGGCGACAGGTGCGCCGGTGGGATTGTTTGCTGGAGCGGTGCAACTGCTGATCGTGTAGGCCCCGCCGGGAGCGAGAGCCTGGATTTGATCGATCCAGAACTGCTGGACATTTTGGGGCAATTGGCTGGGATTGAAGACGGTGGTGGCGTCGTTCTGGCCCGCCTTTAGATACGGACGGAAGACCTTGGCCAAGGCTTGTTCAGCGGTGAAGTAATCGATGCCCGCCTTTTTGTCGAAGATGTCGAGAGGCATGGCCAAGTCGCTTTGCGCGAGGAGGCGGTGGGAGAGACGGCCGACGTAGGCGACGTCCAGGGAGAAGCCGGAAGGAAGCTCGCGGGAAACGGCCAGATCGATGGTGTAGGAGTAGGGGGTTTTCAGCTTGTCGTCGATGCCCCAAGTGATGGCACCAACGCCGAGCGGGTAGGTCTTCGGAAAGCTGGAGCCGGTGTCTGGCAAGAGAATGGGATTGCCCGCGTAGTCTGTGGAAGGAATCACGTTCATGTTGGTAAGACGGGGGGCAAAGGTGGATTGCTCGACGTTGGAAGGGTTGGTGAGGATGCTGGAAAGACCGAAGGCGCCGTTCTGGTCAAAGGTGTCGACGAGGCTTTCGCCGACGCGGTCGTAGACGATGCCAAAACCAGCGCGGATGCTGGTCTTGCCCGGGCCGCCAAAGAGGGAGCCGAGAAGGCCAGAGGTGGAGGCGGGAGACCAGGCGAAGGCCACGCGAGGACCGAAGTTGTGATAATCCCAATTGTAAAAGCCGGGCTTGCCGTTGGCGGGGCCGGACCAGTTGTAGGTTATCGGAGCAAGACGATTGGTGGGGAGACCCTGGAGCATGCCCGCGCCCCGCTGGTTAAACCAGTCGCCCAGGCTGGTGGTGGGAGTGACTTGAAGGCCGTTGGTTTCCCACGGGGGGGAAAAGAGGGAGTAGCGAAGGCCAAGAGTGAGGGTGAAAGTAGGCTTCACCTTCCAGACATCCTGCGCATACATCTCGTAGGAATCTTCGGCAAAGTGGCGAACCACAGGAGCATTGGGGGGAAGTGCGGAGCCATTGCGCTGGTAATTGTAGACGGCGTTACCGAGAGTGATCATTCCGAGGAGCGAGGTGACGACGGCATCGTAATTTCCCTGGAAAGAAGAGTCCACGGCCGGGTAGCTGTTCAGTCCGGGGTTGAGCGGCGAATTGGTGGTGGAAAGGCCGGAATTCAGGAACCAGTTCTGATTGGCATAGCCGCTGTCGAAAGAGTTGTTGTAGTTGGATTCCGGATTGCGCATGAAAGAAAACTGGATACCAAACTGCCAGGTGTGCCGGCCATGAATCCAGGAAACATCATCGGTGATGTTGTGGGTAGGCCGCTGGAAAGCGGAGGAATAGGTGATGCCCTGAGAAAAGGCAGATAGGAAGTTCCAGGGCTGATTGGAATCGCCGATGGTGCCGAGACTCTGGCGGATAAAGCCATAACGGAGGTTGTTGATCAACGTCGAGGTAAGGACGGCGGAATAACCGGCGATGATGCCCTTGTTGAAGTCCACGAGAGTCTTTTCGGCGGGAGCACCTGGCAAGAAGGGGGCTTCCAATGTGGAAGCGTCGGAATTTTCGTTGGCGAGAGCGCCGCTGACGGAAAGGCGGTGCTTGGCGTCGGGGGTGATGTTGTAATCGAGCTTGGCTATATACCAGTTTTTCTTTGTGGTGGTGGGAGCGGCAAAACGGTAACCGGCGGTATTGACGAGATCGCCGGTGGTGGAGTCGTTGGGGAGGTAGACGCCGTATTTTTTCTGCATGTAGGAAATGACAACCGGATTGGGGCCGAGGGGTGTGCCCGGGGGACCGATGGTCTGGTCCATCTTCGTGAGTTGTTGGGGCGAGAGTGCGAAATAGCCCGCGGGAGCAGTATAGGAAGAGCCGGGGGTGAGGCCGGAAACCGTGTTGCCTGGGCAAGTGTTGGTATCCAACTGGCCACTGGGGAGCAGCGGACACAGATACTGCACGACACCGTCGCGGAGAGCAGCGGTGGGGACAGTACGAACGACGCTGATAGCTTCGGCGTCGCGATAACCCTCGAAATTCATAAAGAGGAAGAGGCGATCTTTCTTGATGGGGCCGCCGAGAGAGGCGCCAAAGATATTGCGATTGAGCTGCTGGGGCTTGTTGGGCGCGTCGCTGCCGAGTTGCGCCGCCTTGATGAAGTAGTCGTTGGCGCTGAAATAGGAGTTGCGATTGTATTCGTAGACGGAGCCGTGGATGTCGTTGGTGCCGCTCTTGGTGACGAGAGCAACTTGCGCGCCGGAGGAGACGCCTTCGTCGGCGCCGTAGTTGCTGGTGGTGACGCGAAATTCCTGAACCGAGTCGAGAGTAACGGGCAGAACGGAAGTGAAGGCGTAGCCGCCTTTTGCGTTGGCAGGGACGCCATCGACGGTGACGTTGCTTTGATCGCTGTGGGAACCATTAACGGCGCCGCTGCGGGTGTCCTCATTCTGATTAATGTCGGGGCGATCTCCGGTGTAGACCACGCCGGTCTGGAGGCTGAGGAGATCGGGGACATTGCGGCTTTCGAGCGGAAGTTGCTTGACCTGATTTTCACCGAAGGCGATGCCGAGCGAGGCGTCGGTGGTGTTGATGGTCTGGGTTTCGGCGGAGACTTCGACTTGCGTGGCCATGGAGCCGATCTGAAGGGTGACGTTGAGGGTAGCGGGCACGTTGACGAGGAGCTGCAAATTGGGATTCTCGAACTTGTTGAAACCATCTTTTTCGACGGTGAGAACGTAGGTGCCCGGAGGAAGGGCAAGAAACTCGAATTCGCCGGTGGTGGAAGTGAGCATATCGCGGGAGAAGTTCTGGGCGGCGTTCAGGAGAGTGACCTTGGCACCGACAACGACCGCGCGCGATTTGTCGGTGACGGTACCACGGAGCGAAGTGGTACCAGTCTGTGCAGAGGCAAAGAAAACAAAAGCCAGAGTGAGAAGAAAGAAGATAGAAACTTTCACCAGAAAGTACAGGGACCTCATCAAGAGCTCCTTATGAAAGGGGAAAGCTGCGCGGATGCAGAAGAAAGAATGAAGGCAGCGAAAGCCGGCAAAGCAAATAAAAAACAGCCACTTCCGATACGAACGGCCAAGTTACAGCCGAGCTCTCTTCGAACCGAACAGCACCCGTTGGGACGATTTTGGCGCGAATTGGGACAAAGTCAAGAGAAAGAGACGTTGAAAAAATTTATGCGCGGAAGAAAGAGATTGGGGAGTCGGATATTCGATATTGGCGAGGGTTACAAATCCGGCGGGGAGCGGCGAGAGGGCAGGGCGAAAAAAGCCATAGTTCACGGGGAAGAAGCCGGCCAGGAACCGACCAGCGCCGGGACTTTTCCCTTGTCAGGGCAAAAAGTGAGCAACCGAAGAAAAGATCGCCGCTAGCGGAGGAAGTCTTCGAGCTGAATGCGGGTGGAGGTTTTGGAGTCGCGGTACTTGACGATGAGGGCGCAGGAGAGGGAGAGTCCCCACTTCTTGCCAGCGGGATGAGACACGGCGCGGGAGCCGGGGATGACGACGGCGTCTTCGGGGATGACGAGCGGAAGGTCATCGGAAGCCGAATAAACCCGATCGCGAACTAAATCGTAAACGGGAATGGAACGGTTGAGGATGGCGCCGGTGCCGAGGACGGCGCCGCGCTTGACGATGGTGCCTTCATAAATGCCAGAGTTGCCGCCGACGAGGACGTCGTCTTCGACGATGACGGGAAGCGCGCCGACGGGTTCCAAGACACCACCAATTTGAGAAGCAGCCGAGAGATGGACGTTGCGGCCGACTTGCGCGCAAGAACCGACGAGGGCATGCGAATCGATCATGGAGTTTTCGCCGACATAAGCGCCGACGTTGACGAACATCGGAGGCATGCAGATGACACCGCGAGCGATGTGCGAGGCGTCTCGGATGCTGGAGCCACCAGGGACGATGCGAACGCCGTCGGCCGAAGAGAAAGTGTGGACGGGATAAGTGGATTTGTCGAAGAAGGGGAGCTTCGCGGCGTCGAGGGACATATCCACGATGGAGCCCATGCGGAAGCCGAGGAGAATTCCCTTCTTGACCCAGGCGTTGACACGCCAGCCAGTGGGAGAAGAAGGATCGGGCTCTGCGGCGCGGATGGTGCCGTCGTTCAAGCCTTGCTTGAAAGAAGCGAAGAGGGTGTGATGCTCCGCCGAGTAGGCGGACGGCGGAGCGTCGAAGAGGCTCTCAATTTTTGCTTGCAGCATGAGCACGCTCGATGAGGTTGAGAGATTCAAGAATGGTGCGAATCTTTTGCAGATTTTCCGGCTTGGGAGGTACAAGCGGCAAACGCCAAGAGGGTTGAAGCAAGCCCATTTCGGCCATGGCCGCTTTGACGGGGATGGGATTGGATTCGACGAAGTTGATGTCCATGAGCGGGAGGAAGAGGTAATGGAGGCGGCGGGCTTCGACGAAATCGCCGGAGCGCGCGGCCTGGACGAGGCGGGTCATCTCCGCGGGAATTTCGTTGGAGACGACGGAGATGAGGCCGTGGCCGCCGAGAGCGAGGAGCGGAAGAGTAAGCGAGTCGTCACCGGAGAGGACGAGGAAATTGCCTGGGGCCTGGCGAAGGATTGCGCCCATCTGGTTGATATTGCCGGAGGCTTCCTTGATGCCAACGATATTTTCGATTTGCGAGAGGCGAAGGACCGTGGCGGGCTCGATGTTCACGCCGGTGCGGCCCTGGACACTGTAGAGAATGATGGGCAAATCGACGGCCGAGGCAATGGCTTTGTAGTGCTGGTAGAGACCCTCCTGAGTGGGCTTGTTGTAATAAGGAGTGACGGAAAGTATGCCATCGGCACCGAGGGATTTCAGTTCACGAGCGAGCAAGATGACTTCGGAAGTGTTGTAGCCGCCGGCGCCAGCGAGGACGGGGATCTTGCCCTTGGCGATTTCAAGGGTGATTTCGACGATGCGGAGATGCTCGGAGTGAGAGAGTGTGGGGCTTTCGCCGGTGGTGCCGCAGGGGACGAGGAAATTGATGCCTGCGTCGAGCTGGCGCTGGACGAGAGAGCGGAGAGCCGGTTCGTCGAGCGAGCCGTCGGTACGGAACGGAGTTATGAGGGCAGTGCCGGTGCCGTGAAACATTTTTGGTGCTCCTTGCGATGTTTGGAAGTTTTTAGTTTTTAGTTTTTAGTTTTGGGGGAAGAGTGGCCCGCCAGCGTTCCTGCGTCAGGGCAAGCAAACGGCGGGCCGGACAAAGATTCGCTGGTGACGGAGCGGGCCGGGCACGCCCGGCCTCGAAAAAGCTGGCTTCAGGATGTGTTAGTTCCTCCGAGTTGGGGAAGGATTTGGCGGAATTCGAAGACACCCGTTTTGGATTGGAGCCAGCGAGCGGCCAGGAGAGCGCCGTGAGCATAGGCGTCACGAGTGCGAGCGGTATGGCGCAAGGTGATGGTGTCGGCGGAAGAGTCGAAGCCGATTTCGTGCGTGCCGGTGTGAGAGCCGGCGCGATTGGCGGCGAGGCTGACCGGGGAAGAAAAACCAGCGGCGCGGATTTCTTCGGCGAGATTCTTGAGCGTGCCGGAAGGCGCGTCTTTTTTTGCGGAGTGGTGAATTTCCCAGCCCCAGGCTTCGTATTCGAGATGACGGGAGAAGAGAGAGGCGGCGTGCGCAACGATTTGGGAAAAGAGATTGGCGCCGACCGAGAAATTCGGACCAAAGACGAGAGCGGAACCCGAGGATTCGACGGCGTCGCGAACTTGAGGGAGATGCTCATACCAGCCGGTGGTGCCACAGACCGTGCGGACGCCCAGCGCGGCGAGGCGGCGAAGATTTTCAGGAGCGGCGGAAGGCGCGGTGAATTCGACGGCCGTGGAAGCTCCAGCGAGGGTTTCGATCGAGAGTAAGGCAATGCTGGCACGGGTGAAGCGAGCGACGACATGGAAGCCGTGTTCGGGAGCGAGATATTCGATGAGGCGACCCATTTTGCCGTGACCGATGATCGCGAGGGGAAGGCTCATGCGGGGGCAACTCCGGTGGTGAGGAGATGGCGGACCATGTGTGCGTAAATGTCCACGGAAGCCGTCAATTCGGATTTGGGAATGCACTCTTCCTTGGTGTGGGCAACGTGGATGCTGCCGGGCCCGATGAGGAACGGTTTGCCCCAAGTGCCGTCAAACATGGGAATGTCCGTGGCGAAGGCAACGACCGTGGTGGGAAGACCGGGAAACGGAGAAAGACGAATGGCGGGGTGGAACAGCACTTCGCGGGCTTCGATATTGTGCGCGGAGGCGGCGCGGGAAACTTCCGCGCGCAGGCTGGAAGGATCGGTGACGAGGCGGTACATGATTTCGGCGCGGGCTTCGTCGGCAACAACGTTGGGAGCGCGGCCACCGGAGATGGTGCCGACATTGAGGGTGGAGAGGCCAAGGAGCGGGTCAGCGGGGAGAGGAAAGGCGCGGATTTTCTGAAGCGCGTCGAGCAATTCGTGGATGGCGGAGCGGCCAAGTTGGGGATAGGCGGAGTGAGCGAGTTTTCCATGGGCGATAAGCTCGTAGCGAAGAACCCCTTTGGAACCGAGGGCGAGATGGTTTTCGGTGGGTTCGCCGTTGATGAGGAAGCGCGAGCCGCGTGGAGAAGCGGCGGCGGTTTTGGCGCCGATGCTACTGCGTTCTTCGCCAACGACAAAGAGCAGAGCGAAATTCCGGGTGGCGGAGGACAAGAGCGATTCGGCGGCGGCGATCATGGCGGCGATAATGCCCTTGGCGTCGCAGGAGCCGCGGCCATGGATATGAGTATCGTCTTCACGCGAAGGAAAAAACGGGGGAACAGTATCCATATGAGTGGAGAGGGTGACGGCCGGATCACCAAAGGAGAGGAAAAGGTTGTCGCGATCGGGGGCAGCGGTTTGGCGTTCGAGGCGGCCATTGTGTTGCGCCGCGAGGGGTGAGAGGAAGGAGAAGAGGTAGTCCACAACGGGCTTTTCGTTTCCGGTGGTGGAGTCGATATCGACGAGAGCGCGTGTGAGGGCGAAGAGATCCATGATTCCCAGAGTTAAGGAATGAAGGGAGATCGAAAGGGAGGGAGCGGGACGGAAATGCCCGGAGCTACCGCCTCTCGATAGCGCTTCATCCTGGCAAGCTGATGCGGCCCGGGGCCGCGCGTTACACCGGATGACAGTGGACAGTCTTTCGAACTGCCCCCCAACCGCGAAGGATTCGCTTCCGCCGCGATTTCGGCGGACCAAGCTGAACCATGCCTAGCGGCGTTTGAGCCAGGCCCCTTTCCCCGAGGAAAATCGCAAGCGAAGCGATTGGCGACCGCGGGTACTCATGGCCTCCGCACCTCTACCAAGAACAAAGGTAGTTTACGGGAAAAGGAATGGATGTGTCACGCGAAAGTTGGGGCGGGAGAAGTGGAGGAATCATAAACATGGAGAGAAAAGCCGCAGGGCGAGCAAAAAGCGCTCGACCTGCGCTACAGATGGAGGGGCTTGAGGGGCTGGTGCTGAGAGGCCAAGAGGAGTTCGCCCCTGAAGGCGTGTTCCGAGGGACGACGATCCAAGGCTTCCTGGGCCGTAATGGTTGCAGTATAAGGATTGTTGTTCTCCTGCGAAATATGCGCCAGGACGAGGTAGCGTGCGTGGGAGTCGAAACCTTCCGGGTCCGCGAGGAACTCACTGACGGCATGATTGGAGAGATGGCCCGTGCGTGAGAGGACGCGTTGTTTTACGACCCACGGGTAGGGACCGACCTTGAGCATGTCGAGATCGTGATTGGATTCGAGAATAAGGCAGTCACATTGACGCAGGTGCACCTTCACGTGATTTGGCAAATACCCAAGGTCCGTACAAATCGCGACCTTTGTCCCATTCGTGCGAAAAGTGAAAGCCACCGGGTCCGCCGCATCATGCGGAATTCCGAACGCGTGCACATCAATGTCTCCAATGGCAAAGCTTTGGCCGGCCTGGATGGATTCGACGCCGCGGAGGCGCTTGCCGAAGGTTTCTGGGAGGATGCGGTGGAGCGCGTCCATGGTGGGTTCGGTGACGTAGAGCGGAGATTTCCAGAGGCCGAGGACTTGGGGGAGGCCGTTGCAATGGTCGGTGTGTTCGTGGGTGATGAGGACGGCGTCGAGATGGTCTATTTCGCGCTCGACGGCGGCGAGGCGGGCGAGGGTTTCGCGTTTGCCGAGACCAGCGTCGACGAGGATGCGGGTGGTGTCGCTTTCGAGCAGGGTGATATTGCCCGAACTGCCGGAGGCAAGGATGGAAACGCGCAAGCCGATGTGAAATCTCCCGAAAAATGCCGCAGGGCTCGCAAACTCACCCTGCACTAGAGGACACAAAATAACAATGGGAATGATGGCAGAGAGGGCGAAGAGCGTCAACGAGGGAGGAAGGTTCATGGTGGAAAAAGGAAGCAAGAAGGGCAAGCTCGTCCCTTAAACCGTTGGGGCAAGGACGCGAGCCAAGAAAAGCGCCCGCCTCAGAAGGCGGCCGCTACAAAGGCGAGGATCAGCAAGATAGGCGGGAGCGGTCGAGTTTGAAGCCGTTGGTGGGGCCGAGGACGGTGATGGCGATGCGGTCGGGCTGGAAGAACTGGCGGGCGAGGGACTGGAGTTCCTCGCGGGTGACGGCATCGATCGCAGCGAGGATTTCGTCGAGAGAAGAGAAGCGGCCGAAGTAGAGTTCCTGGCGAGCGAGATTGGACATGCGGGAGCTGGTGGACTCAAGGGAGAGCATGAGGGAGCCCTTGAGATGATTCTTGGCGCGAAGAAGTTCTTCTTCGGTGACGGGAGATTCTTTCATGGAGCGAAATTCGGCGATGGTGAGATCGATGACGCGGCCAACGGTTTCCTTGGCAGTGCCAGCGTAAACGCTGAGAATGCCAGCGTCGGAGTAAGGAGTGAGCTCACTGAAGACGGCGTAGGCGAGACCCTGCTTTTCGCGGATGTTCTGGAACAAGCGCGAGGACATACCACCGCCGAGAAGATTGTTGAGGACGGCAGCGGCGAAGCGGCGATCATCGGCGAGGGGGATGGAGGGAACGCCGATGCAGACGTGAACCTGCTCGAGGTCGCGCTTGGTTTCGAGATGGATGGGGGCGGCCGCGGTGGGAGCGGGATCGTCAGCGTTAAAGTGCGAAGCGGGCAGATCGCCGAATTGCTCTTCGACAAGATCGAGAACTTCCTGATGGGTGATGTTGCCGGCGGCAGTAACGAGAAGATGGTCAGGAGCAAACCAATTCTGGAAACGGGTGCAGAGAGAGCTGCGTTCGAATTTGCGGACGGTGTCCGGGGTGCCAAGGATGGGGCGGCCGAGGGAATGATCGGGCCAGAAACCGCGGGTGAAAATGTCGTGGAGGAGATATTCGGGATTGTCCATGTCCATCTTGATTTCTTCGAGGACCACCTGGCGTTCTTTTTTAACGTCGCCCGAATCGAATCTGGGGCGAAGGACGAGGTCGGAGATAACGTCGAAGGCAATGGGAAGATGGGCGTCGAGCACCTTGGCGTTGAAGCAGATTTGTTCCTTGGAAGTGAACGCGTCGAGCATGCCGCCGACGGAGTCCATTTCGCGGGCGATGGCTTCGGCGGAGCGGCGTTCGGTGCCCTTGAAGACCATGTGCTCGAGAAAGTGCGCGAGACCGTTTTCATGAAGGGTTTCGCGGCGAGAGCCATGGCGAACCCAGATGCCGACGGATACGGAGCGGACGTGCTGCATGGTCTCTGTAATGACGACGAGGCCGTTCGGGAGGACGTGACGGTGGATATCGCGTGCGTTGGAGACCATGGTGGTCATAACAATATTGTGGCATAGGGGAAGAGTAGTGGCGAGTGGCGAGTGGCAGGCGGCGAGTGAAAGGGATAAGTGCTTACTATTGTATAGCTTAGATTGGACTTATCGAGTTACCCCTTGGCTTGCACGGGGCAATGGATGAGACAATCGAAGTGGAAGGAGCCCGGAGGGTGGAATTGCTGGGGAAAAGTCGGGGGGAGCTGCGCGCGTATTGCAAGAAGCTGGGCGAGCCGGCTTACCGGGGTGACCAGATCTATCACTGGCTGTACGGCGAGCGGGAGTTTGCCATTGAGCGGATGAGCAACTTGCCCGGCGCGTTGCGGGAAAATCTGCAGCGGGAGGCGACGGTTACCTTGCCGACAGTGAGGCAGAGGTATGTGTCGGCGGATGGATCAATACGGTATTTGCTGGGGTTGGAAACGGAGGAGAGAGTAAGCGCGGAGGGACGCAGAGACGCAGAGAAGAGACAGACAAAGGGGCCGGCGGCGGTGGAAGCGGTGTTCATGCCGAGCGAAGGACGGCAGACCATTTGTATTTCGACGCAGGCGGGTTGCGCGGTGGATTGCCAGTTTTGCCTGACGGCGCAACTGGGATTGATCCGGAATTTGAGTGCGGGCGAGATTGTGGCGCAAGTATTGTTGCCGTTGAAGGAGATGGCAGGCGGGCGGACGGTTCCGGGAGCGGAACAAGAGCGGGAGCGGCGCGTCTCCTTTCGTAAGTCCGGGCGAAAAGAAGGCGGGCCCAACGAGGAAGAGGAACACGGGCTCGCGGCACGGACGAATGTAGTGTTGATGGGGCAAGGGGAGCCGCTGCTGAATTTCGAGAATGTGATGGCGGCGGTGCGAATTTTGCTGGATCCGGAGGGTGTAGGGCTGTCGCCGAAGCATGTGACGCTTTCGACCAGCGGAATTGTGCCAGGAATCGAGCGACTGGGCAAAGAGGAAGTGCGGCCGAAGTTGGCGATTTCGTTGAATGCATCGTGCGACGAGCAGCGGGACGTGCTGATGCCGATCAACAAGAAGTATCCCTTGAAAGCGTTGATGGAAGCTTGCCGGAATTATCCGCTGCGGAACTGGGAGCATCTGACGTTCGAATACGTGATGCTGGGGGGAGTGAATGATGCAGCGGAAGACGCGCGGCGGGTGGCGCGCCTGGTGGCGCCGCTCAAGAACGCGAAGGTGAATTTGATTCCGTGGAATCCGGGGAAGCTGCCGTACAAAGAATCGAGCGCGGAAGCGATTGAAGAGTTTAGGAAGATATTGACGAAGAAGGGCGTGCCTGCGTTTGTGCGGTATTCGCGGGGCCGGGACGTGATGGCGGCGTGCGGGCAGCTGGCGTTGAAAGAAGTGAAGGAGTCGCCGTTGCGGGTGGCGTGGTGAATTCCGGGCTGACAAAGCGGGCCAACTGATGGCGGCCGCTACGGGCGGATGCCGATGACGGACATGAGGCGGCCGGAGAGTGGGCCTTCGCGGCGGTGGCTAAAAAGGAGATCGGTGCGGCAGGCGGTGCAGAGATCGCTGACAAAGATGCTTTGCGCGTGCAGGCCAGCGGCGAGGAGTTGCGCGCGATTGGCCTTGCGGAGATCGAGGCGGACATTTTTCGGCGGGGGCTGGTGGCCGGGAGGCTTCATGTTGAGCCACTGGAGCGGATTGGGTTCGTCGCCGGTGCGAGGTTCGTCGAAATATTCATGGGCATCGGCAAACTGCGCGGTGAATTTGGTGACAAAGTCGGCGGCAACTTCGTAGCAACACGGGCCGATGGAAGGACCGATGGCGGCGATGAGATCCGAAGGCTTAGAGTCAAATTGGAATTGCATGCGGCCGACGGCCTTTTGTGTGATGCGAGCCTGGGTGCCGCGCCAACCAGCATGGATGGCGGCGATCGCGCGCTTTTTTGGATCCACGAGAAGAATGGGAACACAGTCGGCTGTCTGGATGGCAAGAAGCAGACCGGCGCGATTGGTGGCGGACGCGTCACCTATGCAGGGATTCGCGGGAGGGGCAGAGATCGGGTGAAGGATGGACGAGTGGATTTGTTTGAGCGGAATAAGGTGGAAATCGGAAGCGCCGACGGCGGATTGAAATTTGCGGCGATTCGCGAGGACATTTTCGCGGGAGTCCCATTCCATGAAACCGAGGTTGAGAACGTTTTCGGATTCAAGAGCACTCGAACCGCCCGGGCGGGTGCTGAATCCATGAATGAGCCAGGGGAGCTTGGCAAGAGGAGCGAGTTCGAGGATTTGAAGGCCCCGGGATTGGCGGAGGCGCCAGGGAGAGGAGATAGCCGGGTTGCGGCGCGTGGAGGCCTTGCTGGCGCGCCGGACGCGGCGAGCCTTGGGGCGAGACGGTGAGGATCTCCGTTTGGGCATGATTCCAACAGTATAATCGGGGCGAAGGGCAGAGTTGAAATTGGAGAGCGACCCTCAAGAACTGAAGGTGGGGCACCCTTCCAGATTCGGGGTAAACTCCAAGTTCATTTGATAAGCGGGGTAACGAAGAGCACAGCCAGGAATGGCTTTGCCACAAAGAAAACAAAGAAAAAGAAGAGGACCGCGAATGATCGTGGGGATGGGGATCGATGTGGCGGAGGTGCAGCGGATTCGGGCGGCAATCGAGGCGCAAGGGGAGAGGTTTCTGCGGAGAGTGTTTACGCTGGACGAGGTGGCGTATTGCGAGCAGTTCAAGAACAAATATGAGCGGTACGCGGGACGCTTTGCGGTGAAAGAGGCGGCGATGAAAGCGCTTGGGACGGGCTGGAGCCGTGGTGTGAGATGGGTGGATGTGGAAGTGGCGAGGCGGCGGGGCGAACGGCCGACTGTGGTCTTAAAGGGAGAGGCCAAGAAAATCGCGGAGGGGATGGGAGTAAAGAATATTGCCGTGAGCATAACGCATACGGCAGAGCAGGCGATGGCGCAGGTGATTTTCGAAGGGTAAGAGGCAGAGCCAGCGCAGAGGACCGCAGAGACAAAGAGTTCGGGGAGAAGAGGGACGCCGCTTCCCGCGAGAATTCAATCAACAGATGCGGTTGAGATCCTTCGCTCGCTAACATCGCGGGCTTAGGAGGATGTGTGTCCGTAATGACTACGGTTGTGGCGGGGTGTCAGACACACAGGCAAGAGTGCGTGTGCTAAACGGTTGCGAAACGCGAGCTATTTGACGAGGAGGAAGGGGCCAAGGGCGAGGGCGTCGATGCCAGAGCAGTAAAAGCTGCGAACAGCGCCGCGAGGATCGGTGACGAGGGGTTCACCGAAGAGGTTGAAGGAGGTATTGACGAGAATGGGAGCGGGAGCGGATTCGCCGAATTTCTGGAGGAGCTTCCAGAACAGCGGGGCGGCCTGGCGCGCGACGGTGTGAACGCGAACGGCGGTGCCGTGGAACGCGAAACGCTGGAGGCTGGCGACGGAGCGCGTAAGCGTGGCGAGGGACGACATTGTGGAGCAGTTGGGCGAGGCGTCGAAGAATTCCGAGGCGCGTTCGGCGGGGATTGAGAGAGCGAAGGGGTGAAATTCCTCGCGGTGCTTGATGAACTGATTCACGTTTTCGACGACGTATTCGGAAAACGGCGAAGCGAGAAGGCTGCGGTTGCCGAGAGCACGATGTCCGAACTCGGAACGGCCCTGGCACCAGGCGACGATTTTGTCGCGATGAAGAAGCGCCGAGGCTTCTTCGACGAGTTGCTCTTCACCGGAAAGATAACGATAAGGGATTTTGCAGTTGTCGAGGACGGCCTTGATCTCGTGGGAATTGGATGGCACACCGAGGGCGAGGCTGGGAAGCGGGCCACGACCCGAGCGGCCGGTAATTTTCTTACGGGAGAGATAGGCGGCGCCGAGGGCGGTGCCTGCATTCCCGGCAACGGCCTGAACGTAAACGTGGTGGAAGGAGGCGCTATTTTCCAGGGCGCGAACGAGAAGCACATTCTGGAAGACTCCGCCGGCGAGGCAGAGGGAGCGAGCGCCGGTGGTTTCCTGAAAATTGACGGCGAGTTTCAGGACGACTTCCTCCAGATAGTCCTGGGCGCTGCGAGCAAGATTGGCACGAAGAGATTTGGTGAGCACGAGATTGCGTGAAGAGAGACCAAGTTCGCGGTAGAAAGCCGGCGAGAAAATACCGAGACGTTCGGGACCTGAAGCAAAGTAACGGCGATTGAGGACCGGGAGCCCGTTGGGGCGCCAGTTGAACAGCTTACGGAAGACGGGAAGGAATTCGGGATCGCCATCTTTGCTGAACCATTGGAGCTTGTGTTCGTCGCGGCGGGGACGAAGCCCGGCAAGTTCGGTGACCCGCGAATAAAACCAGCCCAGAGAATCCGGAAATCTGAGGGAGTGCAGGGGGCGAATTTCGTCCCCTTCGCCAAGCGCGATGAGCCCCGAATGGGAGAAAGCGCCCTGATCGAGAGTGAGAATCAAGGCTTGATCGAGGCCGGAAGTGTAATAGGCGCTGGCGGCGTGGCAGAGGTGATGGTCGAAAAGCGCGGGGCGGGGGCCACCGCGAAGAAGCTGACGGAGTTGATCATCGATGGCGGTGGGTTTCGGGCGCTTGCCACGGGTGGACGAATTTGCATTTGCAGAGTGACGCTGAGCGACCGCGACAGAGCGGCAAGCGGAGAGTTGGAGATGGTTCTCGACGAGACAACGCTCGAGCGCGAGTCGAGGAACATCGAGGGAATCCTGGAGGCGATTGAGTTTTTCTTCCTCGATGGCGAAAAGGACCGAGGAGTTATCGAGCAGGGCGACTGCGGAACCACGGCCGAGGGTAGAAATGCCAAGAAAGTTCATGGGAGGCCGATCAGGCGACTCCCGAGAGCAAAAGAGTCCGAGCTTCGGCGGGTATGGCGAAGAGCTGCTGTTCTTCGACGTGGGAGACTTTGGCTTCGAAAAATTGATTGGGTGGAAGCGCCAGGGGCAGGCAAACAGTCAGATAGTTCCCGGAAAGGGCCGGCGTGAGGCTTGGGTCGCCGGCAGGGTCGCGGCGAAGGGTAAGGACGCGCAGAGATCGGCCAATCTGGGAACGACGGAATTCCGCGGATTTGCGAGCGGCCAGAGCACGGAGTTCGCGGGCACGGCGTTTGATGACACCGCCCGGCAGCCGATCCGGCATGGCGGCGGCACGAGTGCCGGGACGCTGCGAATAGGAAAAGACGTGAAGGTAGGTGAAGGGGCGGGACTCGATGAAGGCTAGCGTGGCGGCATGGTCGGCATCGGTTTCACCGGGGAAGCCAGCGATGACGTCGGCGCCGATGGCGGCGTGCGGGAGATGTTCCTGAATGAGCTCGACACGGCGGGCGTAGTGTTCGGCACGGTACCAACGATGCATGGCGGCAAGGATGCGGTCGGAAGCAGATTGCAGCGGCACGTGGAAATGCGGGGCAATGCGATCGGAAGCCGCGAAGAGCCGGATGAGGTCCTGGGTAACGTCCAGAGGTTCGATGGAGCTGATGCGAAGGCGCTCGACGGAGGTTTCGTCGAGAATGCAGCGAAGAAGCTCGAGGAATTCGACGCGAGGGGAGAGATCACGGCCATAGGTGCCGAGATTGATGCCGCTGAGGACAATTTCGCGGAAGCCGGAATCGGCGAGACGCTGGATTTCGGAGAGAACGGTCAGCGGCGGAAGGCTGCGGGATTTGCCTCGGACGAAAGGAATCACGCAGAACGAGCAGCGGGAGTTGCAGCCATCCTGTATTTTGAGAGTCGGGCGCGTGTGATTCCCTTCCCCGCCGAGGACGGGGGCGACGAGGACGTCCGACACGCCGAAGATGTCACCGGTAAGGATGGGAGCGGGGAAAACGGAGGCGGCAGTTTGGGCGGAACGAGCGGGCGGAGGAGGCTCCGCGCCTCCAAACGGGGCTCGGCGGAGGAATTGCGGCGAGGCGGAAGCGATGGAGTGGAGCAGCGCCGGAATTTGTGGTTTGTGCGAATTGCCGACGACGAAGCAGACGCCAGGGAGAGCGGCGAGCTCTTCGGGGGCGCGCTGGGCGTAGCAACCGGTGACAATGATGCGCGCGGCGGGATTAGCGGCATGGATTTTGCGGATGGCATCGCGAGCTTGCGTATCCGCGGCAGCGGTGACCGTGCAAGTGTTCAGCACGACCACATCGGCCACTGCCGATTCGCCGGCGAGGGAAAGGCCACGCTCACGCAACTGACGCTCGATGGCGGCACCGTCCGCCTGGGTGGCGCGGCAGCCGAATTGTTCGATAAAAAAAGTGCTCATTGCGATGGTCCGAGAGAATGCGAAAAAAACCAAGAAGCAGCGCAGGACACGAGCACTGGCGCCGGCCCTAATCCATGCGCATGGCCGGCTGCACAGGCAAGAGTGCTTGTGCCACAGGCTTTAGCCTCATCCTGCCGGGACACTTCTATTTAATCACACGAAGTGGCAACCAGCGGAGCAGACTTGGATCTTGAAGGCTTTGCGCGCGAGCGAGGTACCAAATACAATCGAAAATCTCATGACGCATCGGCGAAAAAGCCCAACCGCGCTGGCAGACCCCAAAGTATCCGTGGTTATACCCGTTTACAACGAAAAGAGCACGATCTGCGAGATTCTACGGCGCGTGGAAGAGACGCAACTCCGCAAGGAGATAATCGTCGTTGACGATTGTTCGAATGACGGCACGCGGGAAATTCTGGAGGAACTGGCGGAGAGACAGAGGCGAGGCGAAAGTCAGGCGCCGGCAATGGATGGCGACGAACCGGTGGAGTTGCAGGACCTGAAGATTTTTTTCCAGAAGCGAAACCAGGGCAAGGGAGCGGCGCTGCGACGCGGCTTCGCGGAGGCCACCGGCGACATCGTTCTGGTGCAGGATGCGGACCTCGAATATGATCCGAGGGATTATGGGAAATTACTGGAGCCGATCGTGGAAGGGCTGGCCGACGTGGTCTACGGTTCGCGGTTTCTGGGCGGACCGCAGCGGGTACACTATTTCTGGCACTACGTGGCGAACAAGATTCTGACGCTGCTTTCGAACGTGTTCACAAATCTGAAACTAACGGACATGGAGACGTGCTACAAACTGTTCCGGCGCGAAGTGTTGGCGAAGGTTCAACTGAAATCGAATCGCTTTGGATTTGAGCCGGAAATCACGGCAAAGATCGCGAAGGGCAATTGGCGTATCTATGAAGTGCCGATCAGCTACGCCGGGCGGACGTATGAAGAAGGAAAGAAGATTACATGGAAGGATGGCGTGCAGGCTTTGTGGTGCATTGTGAGGTACCGGTTGGGGGATTGAATGAGGCCGGCAGCGCAGAGTTGGCAGTTAATAGCCGTTTGCCATTCGCAAGAGCAAAGCGACTTTTCCCCGCGGTCGCAACAAAGGCGGAGGAGTGGCTCTGGCGAAGGACAGGAGACATAAGCGCCGCGCGTTGAAAGGTTGTCAAACCAAGAAGGCGGCATAAAGCCGCTCCTACAAAGCTGAGATTTCCGTCAACGTCACAAGCCCGTCAGGATTGGGAGAGGCGGCGCTGGAAGGTTAGCAGGATGAGGTCGGCGCGTCGGCGGACGCCAAATTTGTTGAGCAAGTTTGAGACATGGAATTTGACGGTGCGCTCGGCGATGTTGAGCTTGCTGGCAATTTCCTTGTTGGAGAGATTTTCGAGCAACGAATCGAGGACTTCCTGCTCACGGCGGCTGAGATTCGTGACCGAGTCGGTTTTCAGGCGGCGGCCCTGGCTGGTGAGAATGGAATCGACGAAGCCAGACAGAACCGAGCGGGGAACCCAGAAACCTCCCTGGGAAACCAGCGGCAAAGCGCGAGACAACTGATCGCGCGCTTCGGCATAGGTGAGGATACCCTTCACGCCGAGGCGAAGCAAAGAGAAGCTATTGGACTCGTTCAGAGAGTCTCCAACGACAATCAGGCGGGCTTCGGGGAAGCGCTCGAGAATGTTGGTGAGCAGGGCGCCGGTAGCCTGGCGAGCGGCGTGCGCATCAATGACATAGACCTGCGCGCGAGGAGGTTCAAGGTTGCGCAGATCGGGAGCGAGCGTGGATTCGAGCTGCTTGGAAATAACTTTGAACTGGGAGGCCTTGCCCAGAAGGCGCTCAAATTCGGCGAGCACGAGCGGGTGAGGTGAGAGCAGGCAGACTATCAGTTTGGAAGCCATAGTTTTCGTAGCCACTGTACTTGAGGGTAGAGAAACCCAGGCGATGGGGCAAGGACCTTGGGGGCACATGTTCACGAGTTGTTACCTCTTGGGTGTGACTGACGGGTAAGAGGGGATTTCAGGGGGTTGGAGGGGGATTGGGTGCCGTTCGATGGGAAGGGGTTCAGTTGCGGGCGGAAGGCCGTAAAATGGAAAAATACACCCAAGGCAACGGGAATGGCCTTGGCGGAAGCAAGCGAGGCGGGAAGTGCGGGACCTGAAACAATCCGAGACGGCGCTACGGGAGCTGCTGGCGGAGCGCATCCTGGTGCTGGATGGCGCCATGGGTACCATGCTGCAACAGCGAGACTTAACAGCGAAGGATTTCGGGGGACCTGCATTGGAAGGGTGCAATGAAAACCTGGTGCGAACACGGCCAGACGTGGTGCTGGACATCCACAGGAAGTACTTTGAAGCCGGGGCGGATATTGTTGAGACGGACAGCTTTGGGGGAACGCCGCTGGTGCTTGGGGAGTATGGGTTGCAGGCGGACGCCCTGGAATTAAACAAGCGGGCGGCGGCGCTGGCGCGGCAAGCGGCAGAAGAGTATTCGACTCCGGGAAAGCCACGGTTTGTGGCGGGTTCGATGGGGCCGACGACGAAGGCCATCACGGTGACCGGCGGCGTCACGTTTGAGGGCTTGCTGGATTCGTATTATGTGCAGGCGAAGGGGCTGATCGAAGGCGGATGCGACCTGCTGCTGGTGGAAACGTGCCAGGACACGCGAAACATCAAAGCAGGGGTTCTGGCAATTCAAAAACTCTCCCGAGAAATTGGAATGCGAGTTCCCTACTTGATCTCGGTGACGATTGAGCCGATGGGGACGATGCTGGCCGGGCAGACCGTGGAGGCGATGTGGGCTTCGCTGCGGCATACGCGCCCGCTGGCATTTGGGATGAATTGCGCGACGGGGCCGGAATTTATGACGGATCACATCCGCACGCTGAGCTCCGTGACCGGAGAATTTGTGTCGTGCTACCCCAATGCAGGGTTGCCGGACGAGGAGGGCAAATACCTGGAGACGCCGACTTCGCTGGCGGCACAACTGGAGAAGTTCGTAAACCACGGATGGCTGAATCTGGTGGGCGGATGTTGCGGAACGACGGAGAAGCACATCCGCGCGATTGCGCAGATGGTGGACGGGAAGAAGCCGCGTGTGAGGCCGCAAGAGGCGCACCGGGCGATTTACTCCGGGATTGAGACCATTGAGGCAGACGATTCGACGCGGCCGCTGCTGGTGGGCGAGCGGACGAACGTGATCGGGTCGCGGCTGTTCAAGAATCTAGTGGCGGAAGAAAAGTGGGAAGAGGCGACGGAAATTGCGCGGAGACAGGTGAAAGGCGGGGCGCAAGTCTTGGACGTGTGCCTGCAAAGCACGGAGCGCGACGAAAAGAAGGATATTCCGGAGTTTTACGAAAAGCTGATCCGGAAGATCAAAGCGCCGGTGATGATCGATACGACCGATCCGGCGGCGGTGCGGCTGGCGCTGACCTACTGCCAGGGCAAGGCGATCATCAATTCGATCAACCTGGAAGACGGCGAGGAGAAGTTCGAGAAGATCGTGCCGATCGCGCATGACTTTGGCGCCGCGGTAGTGGTGGGCTGCATCGACGAGGATGCGGTGCAGGCGCAGGCGTTCACGCGGGAACGGAAGCTGGAGATTGCGAAGCGCTCCTACGACCTGCTGACAAAGAAATATGGGATAGCGGCCGAGGACATTATTTTCGATCCGCTGGTATTTCCTTGCGCGACGGGAGATGAGAACTACATCGGCGGCGCGGTGGAAACGATGGAGGGGATCCGGCTGATCAAAGCGGCGCTGCCGGATACGCGAACGATTCTGGGGATTTCGAATGTGTCTTTTGGATTGCCAGCGGGCGCGCGGGAAGCGGTGAATTCGGTTTTCCTTTTTTACTGCACGAAGGCGGGACTGGACCTGGCGATCGTGAATACGGAAAAACTGGACAGGTTCGCTTCGATTCCAGAACATGAGCGGCGGCTTGCGGAAAATCTGTTGTTCCAGCATGTGCCCAAGGATGTGAAGGCGGATCACCCGCAGGCGGAACTGCTCCGCGGGGCGCCCGATGACTGGCGCCAGCAGAGCAAAGAACAAAAGGCAGCGATCAATCAATTTCATATCGCGGCGATCGCGGAGCATTTCCGAAGTTCGAACAAAAAGGAAAAGGGGAAGGGTGAAGAACTGCCGCTGGACGAGCGGCTGGGGAATTACATCATTCAGGGAACGCGGGACGGATTGGTTGAGGACCTGGAGAAGAAGCGGGCGGAGGGCGTAGCGCCGCTCGATATTATCAATGGGCCGCTGATGGACGGAATGGCCGAAGTCGGAAGGCTCTTCAACGCGAACGAACTGATCGTGGCGGAAGTGCTGCAATCGGCGGAGGCGATGAAGGCGGCAGTGAGCCACCTGGAACAGTACATGGAGAAAGCGGAGACGGCGAAGCGCGGAAAAGTGGTGCTGGCGACGGTGAAGGGCGACGTCCACGACATCGGGAAAAATCTGGTGGAGATCATTTTGAAGAACAACGGGTTTGACGTGGTGAACCTGGGAATCAAAGTGCCACCCGAAGAGCTGATCAAGGCGTATCAGGCGCACAGGCCGGATGCGATTGGATTGTCCGGCCTGCTGGTGAAAAGCGCGCAGCAGATGGTGACGACGGCAAGCGACTTGAAGGATGCAGGGATCGACGTGCCGCTGCTGGTGGGGGGGGCAGCATTGAGCGCGAAATTCACGCAGCAAAAAATCGCGCCGAACTACAGCGGGGCGGTGTGCTACGCGAAGGATGCGATGACAGGCCTGCGGCTGATGAACGAGTTGATGGACCCCGCGACACGCGGACGAGTAGTGAGCGAGCACACGATCTCAGGAAACGGCGTGAGTGTTACGACCACGGTGAAAGTTGCCGCAAAACCGAGCGTATTGCACTCGCCGAAAGTCCGGCGCGAGTTGCCGATACCAGAAGTGGCGACACTGGAGCGGAAGGTGCGGCTGGTGCCGGACCTGCGCGAGGTGTGGAGCTACATCAACCCCTACATGCTCTATGGGCGGCACATGGGATATCGCGGGGACTTCGAAAAGCACCTGGCGGCGCGTGAGCCGAAAGCCGTCGAACTGTTCAGCGAGATGGAAGAGTTGAAGAACGAAGCAGCGAGCTTCATGAAAGTGCGCGCGGTCTGGCAATTTTTTGAGGCCGAATCGGAAGGAGACGCCCTGCATGTTTTTGCGGCGGGGGCGGAAGAGCCGCTGCATACGTGGAAGTTCAAGCGGCAGCGGAGCGGGGACCAGCTTTGCTTGAGTGATTTCGTGTTGGATGCGCAAAACGGCAAGCGGGACCATGTGGCGGTTTTTGTGGTGACCGCGGGTGAAGGCATCCGCGCGCGATCCGAGCAGGCAAAGCATGAGGGCTTCTATTTCAAATCACACGGATTGCAAGCGCTGGCGATTGAAACGGCGGAAGCCTGCGCGGAGTGGCTGCACCGGCGAATCCGCGAAGACTGGGGCTTCCCCGACCCGCCGGAGATGACCATGGCGCAGCGGTTTACGTCGCGCTATCGCGGAAAAAGATACAGCTTTGGATATCCGGCGTGCCCGGAGCTGGAAGACCAGGCGGGCATCTGGAAGCTGCTGCGGCCGGAAGAGATCGGCGTGCAACTGACGGAAGGGTTCATGATGGACCCGGAAGCGAGTGTGAGCGCGCTGGCGTTCCACCATCCGGACTGCACGTATTTCAGCGTTGGCGAAGGCCAGGAGTAAACAAACCGCAGCAACCGGCCGACCGTAGAACTCAGGATTGAATCCCAATTCAAGTAGGAGTTGCATTGAAGGCCTGACGCAATTAGTGTTGCTGGACGGTCCGAAAGAGGAATGCGGAGAAAAGGGACAAACTCGCGATGAAACCAGGTCCGGTGGAATTGTCGATTGTCATCCCTTCCTACAACGAAGAAAAACGCTTGCCAGCAACGCTGGAGCGAATCGCAAAGTACATAAAGACATCGGGAAGAACGACGGAAGTGGTGGTTGTGGATGACGGCTCGAGTGACCGGACCGCCGAGGTCGCAAGGAGCTACAGCGGGGAAATAGAAAATCTGAGAGTTGTAGCCAACGGACGAAACCGGGGAAAAGGCTACAGCGTGAAGCACGGGTCGATGGAGGCGCAGGGAGAAATCGTGCTGTTCACGGACGCCGATCTTTCCGCGCCGATCGAGGAAGCAGACAAGCTTTTGGAGAAGATGAACGATTATGACGTGGCGATCGGTTCACGAGCGGTGAACCGGGCATTGATTGAAGTGCACGAATCCAGATTTCGCGAATTTGCGGGGATCGTGTTCAACAGGATTGTGCGGATCCTCCTGCGCCTGCCGTTCGTGGATACCCAGTGCGGATTCAAGGCCTTCCGGCGCGAGAAATGCAAGATCTTATTTGAGCAGCAGACCATCGAGCGGTTTGGATTCGATCCGGAATTGCTCTATTTGGCGCGGCATCACGGGCTGAAAACGATTGAAGTAGCTGTCCGGTGGGCGCATTCACCTGCCACGAAGATCAACATGTGGCGGGATAGCCTGCAGATGTTTCTGGACGTAGTGGTGATCCGGTGGAACGCGGTGCGGGGCCGGTACAAAGTTAGCCGAAGTTCAGGACTTGGGTAAAGGAACGCAGGCAAGTGTGAGGGCTGGGGCAAAACAACGTGACGGCGGACACAGCCGGTTGTTCGGCTTCTGGTAACATCTTTCTGTTCAATTAAATACAATCCATCGAGTGAGAGGCACATGGTAAGCGGCTTGCTCTCCTAAGGCAGGAGGCGAGGTCTGTGGAGACGCTGACAAAGGTCGCCAGAGGCACTACAGCAGCGGCCGATTTCCCAGAGCCTGCACTTTTTCCCGCTGAAAATCCGAGGGTCTGTCGGATGGCTCGAAGCAAGGGTGTCCCGCGACGAGCTGCAGGCGTATTGCGGTTAGGGCCGGCGTTCGCTGAGGGGTCGCGTTAAAGCGGAAAGGGTGCAGCATGTCTAAACAAGCACGAGGAAAGGTCACGATTGACCAGGATGAATGCAAAGGGTGCGGTGTTTGTGTTGAAGCGTGTCCTCCGAAATGCCTGGAATTGGAGCCGGAGCTGAATGCATACGGCGTGCACCCAGCGCGTTACACCGGCGAGGACTGCTCGGGTTGTGGCGTGTGCTTTTACGTTTGTCCGGAGCCCGGGGCGATCACGGTGTATCGCCTGACTGCGCCGAGGCCAGCGAAAGTGCCAATGGAGGGAAGCCATGCGGCAGCTCTGTAAAGGAAATGTGGCGGTAGTAAAAGGGGCGCTGCTGGCGGGCTGCAAGACGTATTACGGATACCCGATTACGCCAGCGAGCGAGATTGCAGAGACCGCGGCGGAATACATGCCGCAAGTCGGCGGCATTTTTCTACAAGCAGAGAGTGAAGTGGCGGCGATTAACATGGTGTACGGGGCGGCTTCGGCTGGGCAGAGAGTGATGACGGCGTCGTCCGGCCCCGGGCTGAGCCTGATGCAGGAAGGGATCTCCTATCTGGCGGGATCGGAGCTGCCATGCGTGATTGTGGACGTGGTGCGGGGCGGGCCGGGGCTGGGAAATATCGCACCGGAGCAGAGCGATTATTTTGCGGTGGTGAAGGGGGGAGGCCACGGAAATTACAAGAACCTGGTGGTTGCTCCCGCGTCGGTGCAAGAGATGGCGGATTTAACAATGCTAGCGTTTGAACTGGCGGATCGTTACCGGAATCCCGCCGTGGTCCTTGCTGACGGGTTTATCGGCCAGATGATGGAGCCGTTGCAATTGATGGAAAGGCAGATTGTGGAACCCGCGAAGCCCTGGGCTGTGCGAGGGACCGCGGAAACACGGAAGAACCTGATTTCCTCGATTTACCTGGAAACGGCCGAGCTGGAAGCGCACGTCATGAAGCTGGATGCCAAGTACAAGAAGGCCGCGGAGGAAGAAGCGCGGCACGAACTATATTTCGCAGACGACCCAGAGGTGCTGCTAGTCGGGTATGGAATCACGTCACGAGTGTTGCGAACGGTGGTGGATCGAGCGAGGAGAGAGGGAGTCCGCGCGGGACTTTTCCGGCCGATCACGCTTTGGCCATTTCCAGCGGAAGCACTGAGGAAAGCAGCGAGGCGAGCACACATGGTGCTGGCGGTGGAAATGAGCACGGGGCAGATGGTAGAAGACGTGCGGTTGTCGCTGGACGGGAGAGTGAACGTGGAGTTCTATGGGCGGACTGGAGGAAATGTGCCGCTTGCGGATGAAGTCAGCAAAGAGGTGTTTATGCGGATGGGGATGGTTGCGGAGTGGGGCGTATAAACAGGATTCGGAGCGAGGAGAGGTGTGACCGTGGACGAATACACCGTGATTGAGTCGAAGTCGCCGGTGTTTTACGCGACCTATGAACGGAAATCGGAAATGCAGCACCAGACACACTATTGTCCGGGCTGCGGACACGGCGTGGTTCACAAGTTAATCGCCGAAGCGATTGCGGATATGGGGACGCAAGACCGGGCTATTTTTGTGAGCCCGGTGGGATGCTCCGTGTTTGCTTACTATTATTTCGACACAGGAAACGTTCAGGCGGCACATGGCCGAGCGCCAGCGGTGGCAACCGCGCTGAAGCGCGCGAATCCAGAAAGCATCGTAATCGATTACCAGGGTGACGGAGACATGGCGGCCATCGGGACAGCGGAAATTATTCACGCCGCCAACCGCGGAGAGAAAATCACGGTGTTTTTTGTGAATAACGCGATCTATGGAATGACCGGCGGGCAGATGGCGCCGACGACGCTGGTTGGGCAAACCAGCACGACCTCACCCTGGGGACGCCGGCCGTTGAATGAGGGCTATCCGCTGCATATGGCGGAATTGCTGGCGACGCTGGAAGCCCCGGTATATGTAGAGCGGGTGTCGCTGCATGACAACAAAAACGTGATGAAGGCGCGAAAGGCGGTGCGGAAAGCGCTGGAGCTGCAGCGGGAAGGAGCAGGATTCACGTTTGTGGAGGTCCTGTCACCATGCCCGACGATCTGGAAGATGACGCCGCAGGAGTCACGAAAGTGGATGGAAGAAAAAATGGCCGCGGCATTCCCGCTTGGAATCTACCGGGACCGGAAACTGGAAATCCCCCTGGATGGCGTGCCGCAAACAACGGTGGGCAGGCTGCTGAGACTTGACGAGCACGAAGCCCCAAGCACGCCGAGAACGACGGGCGAACGCTGGACAGATTTACGGGTGAATGTCGCGGGATTCGGCGGGCAGGGGGTCTTGCTGCTGGGGCAAATTCTGGCCGAGATGGGAATGCGCGAAGGCCGGGAAGTGAGCTGGTTGCCCTCGTACGGACCGGAGATGCGCAGCGGCAGCGCGCATTGTTACGTATGCCTATCGAACGAAAGGGTAGGCTCGCCGCTGGTGGAAAATCCCGACGTGCTGGTGGCAATGAACGAGATCTCGCTGACGAAGTTCGCAAAACAGGTGGAAGCGGACGGCACCATCTTTTACAACGGGACGAAGCTGCCGGAGCGCTTCCCTGCCCTGCAAGCGCACGTGCTTTGCATTCCAGCGGCGGAAATCGCCGATAAGCTGGGGAGCACGAAGGTGGCCAACATGATCCTGCTGGGCGGTTTGCTGGAACTGACGCATGCGCTGCCACGAGAGACGGCATTTGGGGTGCTGAAGTCCAAGGTGCGCAACACCACGCTACTAGAGCTGGATTGCAAGGCAATTGACGCGGGAATCGAGTGGGTGCAACAACAGATGGCAACGGCGCCGCCAGGGACCGCAACGAAGCATTGCGAGTACGCACAACGGTGAATCCAGCCAGTGGGCGCGGCAAAACCGATCCAGAGACAAGCCAAGGGTCCGGCCGGAATGGTGCGACACAGCCAGATGTCCGTTCGGACAACCGCATTCGCTAACGGCCAATCGATGACGATTGGGAACGGCAAAAGCGGCTGAGAAGCGTGGACATGGTTTGTTTTCGCTCCTATGATGAGACATCGCTCCCGGGAATTGCCCTTCCACAGAAGCATTGCGGCGTTTCAAACGAATGAGCAATGCGACAGCAGCCGAAACGGCGCGGCCCGACTTCCTTGAAGACAAAATGACGGCGTCGCCCGATGGCGAAGAAATGCGCCCGAGCCATGGGGAATTGAGGCGATGTCGCAAGAACTTATCGAACGGATGAAACAATCGATCGTTGCGGGCGATCCGGAACAGGCGCGGGGATTGAGCGAGCGGTCTCTGCGGGAGGGCGTGAATCCCCTGGAGTAGATCAACCGGGGATTTGTTCCGGGCTAGAAGGCTGTGGGCGAGCAATTTGAGCAGGGAGAGATGTTCCTCCCGGACCTTGTGCTTGCCGGCGAAGCGATGAAAGCGGCCACGACATTTTTAGAGCCGGAGATCGAGAAGACAGGAGCTACGCGGGAATCACCTGGCCGAGTTGTGCTGGGTACGGTAAAGGGAGACATTCACGAAATCGGAAAAACGCCGGTGGGTACAATGCTTTCGGCGAGCGGATTTGAAGTGCTTGATCTGGGAGTGGATGTCCCCTTCGAAAGGTTGGCGGAGAAAGCAAAGGAATGGAATGCGGATATTGTGGGGGTATCCGCGCTGCTGACAACGACCATGACGGGACAAAGAGGCGTTGTCGAGGAGCTGGAACGTTGCGGATTGCGGCCGAGAGTGAAGGTGACTGTGGGCGGCGCGGCCAATCCTTACCGGCAAACCGGCATTGGGCTTAATCCAGATAGGCAAAGAGGTGGCGGCGGCAAGGCGCTGACAGACAGGAAGGAAGTCGCGAATGGCAAGGCCGCAGTTTGCGCCAATGGCGCTGAGGCCTTCCATCGCAAGCGAAGCGACGGCTTGTTCCGGCGAAACCCCCATGACGGTACGGTCGCGATTTTTGCCGGAATCGAAAACGAAAGAGACAATGACGGGCAAACGCGTTTCCAGGGCGGCTACGGCAGCGATTCGGGCCTCGGCGAGATCCGTCATGGTTTCAATCAAAATGGCATCCGGCGCCTCCGCAGCCAGGGCATGGGCTTGTGCGGAAAATGCATCGCGCAATTGAGCGGGTGTGACCTCTTTCACAAGAAGCATTTTGCCGCTCGGGCCGATCGAGGCGAAGACCATGGCCGAGTTACCAGCCGCTTGCCTGGAAATCCGGACTCCGGCGAGGTTAATTTGCGCGACACGATCGGAGAGACCGTATTGGGCGAGGGCAAAGGAATTTGCACGAAAAGTGTTGGTCAAGATCACGCGACTTCCGGCTTGGATGTAGCTTTCCGCCACCTGGCGAACAATTTGCGGCCTGGAGAGATTCCATTCATCCGTGCAAGCGCCGGGTGCGGCGGCGTGTTTGTGGAGTTCGGTGCCCCAGGCCCCATCCGTCAGCGTAACCGAGCCGCGCCTGCAGTCTGTGAAGTGAATCGAGTTGCTCCCTTAGCGAGCGATCCCGAAATTGCGGGGGTAGACGCTCAGCTTCCAATGGAGCGAAAGATACCCGGCGCTTGGCTTGCGCCGCCACGGACTAATCGAGTTTAAATTCTTTCCGCCAATCCCCGGTGTCTGGAAGAGCAGGTTGTTCTTTTTTGTCGAGCAGATAGTTGCCGACGACCAGATAATCCATTTCGGTGCGCATGAAACAGCGATAGGCATCCTCAGGGGTACAGACGATGGGTTCGCCGCGGACGTTGAAGCTGGTATTGACGATCACGCCGTAGCCGGTTTGCGCTTTGAATTGGTGGATGAGCTCCCAATAGCGCGGATTCGTGTCTTTACTGACGCTCTGGATGCGGGCGGAATAGTCGATGTGAGTAATCGCAGGGAGATCCGAACGAAGGAAATAGAGACGTTCGTAGAGCGGCTTTTCGTGGTAGCCGGCAGGAAGAGGAATCTGGCGATCTTTGCGGACGGGGGCGACAATTAACATGTAAGGTGATTGGCGATCGAGTTCGAAGTATTGGGCGATCTCTTCTTCGAGGACAGAGGGGGCGAACGGACGGAAGCCTTCGCGGTATTTGATCTTCAGATTGAGCTTTTTCTGCATTTCGGGATTGCGGGGATCACCGAGAATGCTGCGATTGCCAAGGGCGCGAGGGCCGAATTCCATGCGCCCTTGGAACCAGCCGACAACGTTGCCTTCGGAAAGCTTCCGGGCGACATCCGAGGCGAGGCCGCAAAAGTCGCCATAGTGGCGGGCCTGAGCGCCGAATTTCTGCAGTGTGCGATAGATCTCTTTGTCGGAAAACTCTGGGCCTAAATAGGAGCCGCTGGTGGCGTCGCGGCAACCGCAGAGCTTGCGCTCGCTGGAATAGTGGATGTGCCAGACCGCGTATGCGGCGCCGAGGGCGCCGCCAGCATCGCCGGCGGCGGGCTGAATCCAGAGGCCGTCGAAAATTTCCGCGCGAAGGATTTTGCCGTTGGCAACGCAATTCAGAGCGACGCCGCCGGCCATCACCAGATTTTTGCAGCCGGTGAGTTCTCGAGCGGCCTTGGCCAGGCGAAGGACGGATTCTTCGGTGACTTGCTGGATGGCCAACGCCATGTCCATATAGGGCTGCGTGATCTGTGATTCGGGCGTGCGGCGAGGCACTCCAAAGAGCTTTTGCCATTTCGCTTCGTTGGCCATCTTCAGGCCGGTGGCGAAATCAAAGTACTCCATGTTGAGGACGACGGAACCGTCTTCGCGAAGGTCCACGAGTTCTGTTTCGATTTTTTTCTTATATTCGGAAGTGCGCGGCGAATCCGGATTGCCGTACGGGGCCAGGCCCATGAGCTTGTACTCGCCGCTGTTCACCGCGAAGCCGGTGTAGAAGGTGAAGGCCGAATAGAGCAATCCAATGGAATGCGGAAAATGGAGCTCCTTGAGAATTTCGATGTTATTTCCGCGGCCGCGGCCGATGGTGGTAGTGGACCATTCACCCACACCATCCACGGTGAGGATGGCTGCTTCCTCAAACGGGGATGGGTAGAACGCGCTGGCAGCATGGGAAAGGTGGTGCTCGGGGAAGTAGATGGGGACTTCGCCTTCGCCGAGCTTTGCGAATTCATCGCGGAGCATGCGGCGCATGAAGATTTTTTCCTTGATCCAGGCGAGCATGGCCGAGACGAAGCTGACGAAACCGCTGGGCGCGAAGGCGTGATAGGTCTCAAGCAGGCGCTCAAACTTGAGAAACGGCTTTTCGTAGAAAGCGACGGCGGAAAGATCCTTGAAATTCAGGCCCGCTTCCTGGAGGACATAGCGGCAAGCGTTCGTGGGGAAAGACGAATCGTGCTTTTTCCGCGTGAAGCGTTCTTCCTGGGCAGCGGCGACAATGTTACCGTCGACAAGGAGCGCCGCGGCGCTGTCGTGGTAAAACGCGGAAATACCCAGGATCGCTTTCGTCATCCCAACTCTTTCGACAGGATTAGCACTTGGCGGAACGGGCCTAGAACAGAGAATAAATGAACGGAGCAATAGCCGAACCGGCGGCAAAGAACATAATGGCGCCGAAGCCCAGCAAAATGATAATCATGGGCAGAAGCCAGAACTTCTTGCGCTGCTTCAGAAAACCCCAAAGATCTTTCAAAAAATCCACCGCTTACTCCTCCCATCAATACGGCTTTTCAATATCCTGAGCGACAAAGAGATGATTGCGGACCAACATGGCCGATTCGGGGCTGGCTTTGAACTGGCGGAGCTTCAAAGAGTCCTGACCCAACAGGCGCCGCAAGACGCCGATCGGCGTTACGAGGCCGAAAAACAAAACTGAAAGCAGGACCTTGGACAAGACTGTGCCAAGGACATGCGAGAGTCCGAACCAGAGAACGGCGAGGGAAGCGAAGATACGAGGAACGATCATGTTCACAACGAGCACGAGCATGGCCGCGTACAGAAGGCCATGGAGGCGAGTTTTCAAGTAGATAAGGAGCAAAAGGAGAACCATGGCCATGCCGGTGTCGCGGCTCTGGTCTTTGGTGATCGCTTTGATCGAAAAATTCATCGATAGTTACCACTCGCTTTACAACTTCTTCTGACCCGTCAGCGAATTCTTCCGCCTGAGTAGCCTGCCGGGGCCGCATTTCCGAGACTTGCCAAATATCGGCCCGGCACAGACCTTGGCAGCCCTCGATAGCCAGGAATTTGCCTGAAGTTTTAGTTTATCCCAGGAGCGGCGGTTCATCCACCCAGTTGGTCATGGATTGCGTCAGGGGAGCACTATATGGAGTTTACAATATAGCGCCGATATAAGCGGGAATCGGATGCGGCGGTTCGGGTATGCTGTGTATGCTTCGCCCCATATCATGGATTCCTAAAGAATTTCCGTCCGGCACCGGGGCGGATTGAACAGGGATAAAAGCAAGCATGCGTGGCTGGAAAAATCGAGCGGCTCTGATGTTTGCGGGCCTTCCAGGACGGGCGACGCTCCTGCTCCTGCTGATGAGCTTTTGCCTCCCAAGCGAGTGCGTTGCCCAGGGACAAAAACAAATTGTCCTGAGCGGAAGCGTCACGGATTCGACTGGAGCAGCTATCCAAGGGGCACAAATAGAGTTTCGAGGCGCCGCAGGAGTGGTGATCGGGACGACAGACGAAATGGGCCACTTTCGGATGGAAGCGGGAGCAGGAGGAGGGACCTTATTGGTGAACTTTCCCGGATTCGCGGCATTTTCCCGCGAGATGAAGCCGGGAACCTCCGCGGAGGGAATGCAGATCCGATTGACTCCGGCCGCGGACCTGCAACGAATTCAAGTGACGGCAAACACGAGGGACCGGATTCCCGCGGTCCCGAGCAGCCAGTATGAGATCTCATCGGAAACGATCGAGATATCCGGCAGCCTGCCGCTGGACGACGTACTGCGGCAGGTTCCGGGGTTCAGCACATTTCGCAGATCGAGCAGTCTGTTTGCGAACCCCACTTCGCAAGGCGTGTCGCTTCGAGGAGTGGGGGCCAGCGCCACGAGCAGGTCAAACGTGCTACTGGACGGGATACCGCAGAACGATCCGTTTGGCGGATGGGTGTACTGGGCAAGGTTGCCGCGGATGGCGATCGAAAGCGTGCAAATCGTGAATGGAAGCGCCTCCGATGTTTATGGTGGCGGAGCGATGGGCGGAGTGGTGAATCTGCAGACGCGGCGCGCGGAATCGGTATATGCCACAGGAGAAATTTCCTACGGCAGCATGAACACGCCGGACTTTTCGTTTGCGGCCGGGGCGCCGATCGGGAAATGGTCGATTGATGCGGCCGGGCAGGCGTATCAGACAGACGGATATATTGCGGTGGCACCGAATCAACGCGGAGCAGTGGATACGGACGTTGCTTCGAGCGCACTGACAGGAATTGTGGAGCTTTCGAGGAGGCTTGGAGAACGCGGGAGATTCTTTGTGCGCGGGAATGGCTTTGGAGAGAGCGCAAAGAACGGGACGCCACTGCAGAACGACAACACGACCATTCCGGAACTGGATATAGGCGCGGACTGGAATTCGGCGAAAGCGGGAAGTTTCTCAGGCCGGTTATACGGGCTTCGAGAAATTTATCACCAGACGTTTTCTTCGGTCGCGCTGGACCGGAGCACGGAATCCCTGACGAATGTGCAGAAGAGCCCTTCGCAGGAGGTTGGATTCGTGGGAACGTGGTCGAGACTCTTCCTCGAGAAACACAAGGTATCCGCCGGATTTGAGGCGGTGGACACGCGGGGGCACAGCGCGGAAACAAATTATCACCTTGGAGCAGAGAGCGCCCTGGTGGATGCAGGAGGGAGACAGCACAGTTTCGGCTTCTTCGCACAGGACGCGTACTTTTTTTCGCCGAGCTGGTTGCTGACGATTGGGGGACGCGTCGACACCTGGAGCAACAACAGCGGTTACCAGAACCGGACACCGGTTCCAACCGGCAATCCAACCGCGAGTGCTTTTCCCGAACGGACGGAGACTGCGTTCAGTCCGAAGATTTCGCTGCTGAAAAGCTTTTCCAACGGGGTGGCGGTGAGCGCCTCGGTTTACCGCGGCTATCGCGCGCCAAACTTGAACGAGCTCTATCGGAATTTCCGTGTGGGCAACGTGCTGACGCTGGCAAATCCGGCTTTGACGGGGGAGCATTTAACAGGCGGCGAGGCAGGAGTGAGCAAGCAGTGGTGGGAGAAGAAACTGACCGTACGGGGGAATTTTTTCTGGAGTGAAATTGCGGACCCGGTGGCGAACGTGACACTAACAACCACCCCGGCACTGATTACGCGACAGAAGGAGAACCTGGGAGAAACACAGGCGAGGGGATTTGAGCTGGCGGGCGAGCTGCGGGTGAATCCGCGCATACAGGTAAGCGCAAGCTATCTTTTCGTCAACAGCACGGTACTGAGTGACACGGCGAATCCGGCGCTGGTGGGAAATTATCTGCCGCAGGTGCCGCAGAATCAATTCACGTTTCAGGGGAGTTATCTTGGGAAGGACTGGAATGCGGGCCTGCAAGGGCGATTTGGAGGGCAGCAGTACGACGACGACCAGAATCTGTTGCCGCTGGGGCGCGCGTTTTCGCTAGATGCGGAAGTATCGCGGAGAATCGACAGGCACTTGTCGATTTTTTTTGCAGCGCAGAACTTGACGAACGACCGGTTCTATACCGCGGCGACACCTGTGTTTACGGAGGGTCCGCCAATCCTAGTGCGGGGAGGCTTGCGATTTGGGTGGCGGTGAGAGAGCAAAGGAGCGAAAGCGGCTACTTTCGCTCGCGAGTGCTGGAAGGGCTGAGGCGAAAGCGGGAGAGAGCTTCGCCGAGATTTTGCAAGAAAACTTCGGAATTGTAGACATCGGTATCGACTTTTGAGCCACCTGGAGGGGCGATGGGTTCAACTTCGTCCAATTGGAATTCGTGCGCGACTTCTTCGACAATTTTTGGCTGAATGGGGCGCTGCTGCTCGACAAAGGCATTGACGAGCGAATGTTCGCAAAGCAGGTTGATGACGCGGGGGATACCCAAAGAATAGACGTGGATCGTCTCGACGGCCTTGGGGCTGAAAATGGGCGCGCCGGCAGCACCGGCAATCCGCAAGCGTTCCGTGATGTATTCCTGAGTCTGTTCCTGAGAAAGCGGAGTGGTGCGGCAGCGGAGCATGATGCGCTGGCGAAGCTGGCGGAGCTGCGGAAGCTTCAGCTTTTCTTCCAATTCGGGCTGACCGGAAAGGACGATCTGCAAAAGCTTCTCGGTGGAAGTTTCCAGATTGGTGAGCAAGCGAATCTCTTCCAAGACTGGGTAGGTAAGGTTTTGTGCTTCGTCGATGATGAGGACGACGGTTTCACCGGCGCGGTAGCGATCGAGAAGCCAGTGATTCAGCTTCATGAGCTGCTGGCTCTTCGATTTGGAATCACAGGCGATATCGAACTCGGCAAGGATGAAATCGAAAAGCTGATTGGAGTTCATCCTGGAATTGAAGAGAAACGCGGTGCGGGCGTTGCGGTGATGCAGCCAATCCAGGAGGCGATTGACGAGAGTGGTCTTGCCCGTGCCAACTTCCCCGGTGAGGGTGATGAAGCCCTTGCGGGTTTGAATCCCGTACATCAATCCCGTCAACGCTTCCTCAATCTGCTTGGTGAGATAGAGGAAACGCGGATCCGGATTGACGTTGAAGGGATTTTCTTTCAGGCCGAAGAAGTTCTTGTACATAGTGCAGGGTCTCTTACCTAAGCTCCGTCGAACTTTGCCTACTTCAATTCTAGCGTAACGTCGGTGAACCTGGATTGCGGATATGTACTTCCGTCAACCAATAACTAGGGCAAAACAAAGGGACGAGGGTGCCATTGCAAACTGACGGTAACTATGTGGTAGGTGAAGTTGCCGGTGCAAGTGGCCCCGGTGCAGCCGCTGGTGGAGTAGTTGCTGATATTCGCCGTATAGGCCAAACCGAAGTTGAAAAACGGGCCGATAGGGCGCCCCAGGTTGCCGCCCATAAACCAACTGCTGGTATTGGGATAACCCGTAAAAGTGGTGCCACCGACGGGAGCATTGCGGGCGTAACCAAAATTGAGTCCCCCCGACCATACGCGGCCGAGGTTGCGGGAATAGGTCGCATTGATCTGATCCAGGGTTGAGCCGATAAACACGCCGCTGCCAGCGGATAGCCCGTGGGTATATCCGGCGGACAACTGCCCTTTCGGAAGGGCATAGATCAAGTTCGAGTAGATGGACAAACCCGTTGAACTCGAGGAACCAGCAAAGGCTACTCGATAGTTTGTGAATTCAGGCCCGACAAAGAAGCTCAGGGCCAGGTGGCCGGTAACCTTGCGACCGTAGGCAACATTGAAAGCACTGGTGCCATAAGCCTGGGGATTACCGGGAAACTGATAGGAACTGAAGCGGTAGACCAGGCCGAGGGTATCCTTACGGGTAAGGGTGTAGTTGTAGCCAAGGCTGGAGACAAACGTATTGGAATTGAAGTTTCCGGACTGGACAAAATCCAGGATGCCATAAGACGCGGAGGCGGTAAGCGAAGCGCGGGGAGTGAGCGCATAGGTGGCCTGCAATCCGAAAGTGTTATTGTAGTACGCGCCGACGCCATAAACGCTCTGGCCGTTTGTGTAGTTGCCACCCAATCCCGGAATCGTGGTGCTGCCTGGGCCGGAAGTGCCGGGAATTCCCAAACTGGTTCCGCCGCCAAAACCGAATTCGCTCTGGGGGATGTAGGCGAACTGATCGAATGCCTGGAGGAGCCAGCGCCTGGTCTGGTAGCTTTGAGCCAGAGCGAGTTGCTGGTACCAGCCATTTCCCTGCTGGGGGTCCGAGGAAACAAATCCCCCTCCAGAATAGTTCACCGCGAGTGTGCCGCGTTCCCAGGCTTCGAGCAAACTCATGGTTCCGATGAAATAGTTGGTCGCATTCCAGGAACTGGTGCTTTGCCCATAACCGTTGGAAGAGATGTTCGAACTGAATTGAAGGCCCGGGGCCCAATAGCTGTGGCGGATCTCTGGGATACCTATAGTGGCGTTCTGCATGCCGGTGAGCGGCGAAGAGTCCGGCAGCAACTGGCCCTGGGACGAATCCGATCCCAGGCTGGGGAAGGAATAGCCCGCGGGTTTCGGGGGAGCATTGGTCTCCGGCGGCGGCTCATCCTGCGCGCAGGAAGAAAACGGAACGAAGAGGAGAGCGGCAGCCGCAAGGGAGAAGCAGAGGATAGCTCGAAAGCGATACACGATATCCGCCTTAAGGGACTACAATCACATCGCCCGGTTGCAAAGCCACGTCTTCCTTTTTCCCCTTCAGGACATCCTTGTAAGCGTAGGGAATCTTGTCTTGCTTGCCATTCTGATTGCGGAGGATGTAAATGCTTTTTGTTCTGGCAAATTGCGTGAAACCGCCGGCGCTGGAGAGAGCTTGCAAGGCAGTCATGCCGGGAAGCAGGGGCATGGCGCCGGATCTTGCCACTTCGCCAGTGACGAAGACGCGCTGACTGTTGATTTGAGTAACGATGACGGTTACCTGCGGATTGTTGAGGTACTTTTCCAATCCCTCGCGAATGTTGGTGGCGAGCTCCATGGCGGTAAGGCCTGCGGCTTGAATGTCGTTGAGAAGCGGCAAAGAGATTTTTCCATCCGGACGTACGGGGATGCTGCGGGTGATCTCGGGCTCTTTCCAAACGTCAATCTGCAAAACATCCTGCGGTCCGATTTTGTATCCAGAATCGGCAGGTGCCTTCGGAGATGTCTCGGCCGCTTTCGGAGCCGTGGAAGCTTGCTGATCGGAATTGCCCTGCGGTTGCTGGGCTTGAGCGGGGATTGCAACCAGCAAGCCGGCAAGGAAAAACCCGCATATCTTGTTCATTCTGCCCTCTCAGTTCCGAGCTGGCATCCCAGATGGAGCAGCGCGCTTTCCGATATAGAGTAAAACTTCGCAAGCGATCCGCAACCCCTGCGTGCGCCCGCTGCGGTGAATTGTCATCACGACAGCCTAAGTGTGCCAACCGCGTTGCATGTTTCGAAGCGTGGCTTCGACCGTCCACCCACTCGCAACTGAATCCTGTGGCTAGAACCGCACGCTCCGTGAGTCGAACTGGTCAGGGGTAAGTCCCCCCAAAGAAACGCTCATTTCGGCACGATCTGAATACCATTTACGGGCGCTCGCGGGTACCCGTCTGGAGCAGCCCCCGGAGTCGCCGTGATCGTGAACCCGGTCGCCGCAATCGTGAACTTCACATAGTTCCCCGCCGAGTTGTTCGCCTGCGTGTAGGTCCCGCTGAAATTCACGCCCCACTTGTCGGTCAAGTTGATGCTCGTTGTGGTGATGCCGATGCCACTGATTTGATAGGCTCCGGTGCGGTCGCTCAAAGGATTGTCGCCATCGGCGTAGACGTACACGTCGTACCCGGCGGGGTTAGCCATCAAGCCGGTTACAGTGACCGTTGTGATGGATCCCACCGTGTCCAGATAGCCCCGCATCATCCGGTAATCTCCAGCCGTGTCCGTGATCGGCAGATTCCAGATCCCGTTCGTGTTCCATGTCACTGTCGCACCGCTCGCCGCTCCCGTCTCATCCACCAACGATTGCCCCGTCGTGTTCGTCAGGCCGCTCGCGTTGTTCCAGTTCGCCTTCTGCACCACACCCGCCACTTCCGCGCTCCCCATCACGGTCCCTTGCCCAACGAAATCTATGCTGATCACCTTCGGCGTCCCCGGCGCCACCACCGTGAGCGACACCGTCCCCGTATGCGTCGTGCTGCCGCTGGTCCCTATGAGCGTAACCGTTGATGTTCCCGCCGGCGTCGTGCTGGTGGTCGTCACCGTCAGCGTCGAGGTCCCTGACCCCGTTACCGTTGCCGGCGAAAAGCTCGCCGTCGCTCCACTCGGCAACCCGCTCGCGCTCAGCGTCACTACCCCCGCGAACCCGTTCAACGACCCGATCGTCGCCGTGTACGTCGTCGTGTTCCCCGCCACTACCGTCTGCGTGCTCGGGCTTCCCGCAATCGTGAAGTCCGGCGGCGGCGGCGCCGCATTCACCACCAGGCTCACCGTCGCGGCATGCGTCAGCGTCCCGCTGGTCCCCGTGATCGTCAACGCCGACGTCCCCACCGGTGTGCTACCCGTCGTCGTCACCGTCAACGTCGAACTCCCTGAACCCGTGATGGTTGTTGGTGAAAAGCTGGCCGTCGTCCCTGCCGGCAACCCGCTCGCACTCAGCGTCACCACACCCGTAAAGCTGTTCAACGCCGTGATCGTCGTCGTATACGTCGTCGTATTTCCTACCACCACCGTCTGCGAACTCGGGCTTGCCGTGATCCCAAAGTCCGGCGAACTCACTACATGTGGCACGATCTGGATCCCGTTCACCGGCGCCCGCGGAAATCCATCCCCCGCCGCTCCCGGCGTCGCCGTGATCGTGAATCCCGTCGCATTGATCGTGAACTTCACATAGTTCCCCGCCGAGTTGTTCGCCTGCGTATAGGTCCCGCTGAAATTCACCCCCGCAAGGTCCGTCAGGTTCACACTCGTCGTCGTAATCCCGGTTCCACTGATCTGATACCCCGCCGTCCGGTTCGCGTTCGGATTATCTCCGTCCGCGTACACATACACGTCGTACCCGGCGGGGTTAGCCGTCAAGCCGGTTACGGTGACCGTTGTGATGGATCCTACCGTGTCCAGATAGCCCCGCATCATCCGGTAATCTCCAGCCGTGTCCGTGATCGGCAGATTCCAGATCCCGTTCGTGTTCCATGTCACTGTCGCACCGCTCGCCGCTCCCGTCTCATCCACCAACGATTGCCCCGTCGTGTTCGTCAGGCCGCTCGCGTTGTTCCAGTTCGCCTTCTGCACCACACCCGCCACTTCCGCGCTCCCCATTGCCGTACCTTGGCCAACAAAGTCGATGCTGATTACCTTGGGAGGTGCAGCGACAATCAGGGTGACCGAGGCCGTATGGGAGGTGCTGCCGCTTGTTCCTGTGAGCGTAACCGTCGAAGTGCCAAGGGTGGTGGTGCCGAGGGTTGTCACGGTCAGCGTGGAGGTCCCCGACCCGGTTACCGTTGCCGGCGAAAAGCTCGCCGTTGCTCCACTTGGCAACCCGCTCGCGCTCAGCGTCACCACGCCCGCGAAGCCGTTCAACGACCCGATCGTCGCCGTGTACGTCGTCGTGTTCCCCGCCACTACCGTCTGCGTGCTCGGGCTTCCCGCAATCGTGAAGTCCGGCGGCGGCGGCTGGCTAACCACGGACAAAGTGACCGTAGTTGATTGCACCTGGACGCCGCTGGTACCCGTGATGGTCAGCGTCGACGAACCCAGTGGCGTCGTGCTCGCCGTCGTCACGGTCAGCGTCGAGGTCCCCGACCCGGTTACCGTTGCCGGCGAAAAGCTCGCCGTTGCTCCACTTGGCAACCCGCTCGCGCTCAGCGTCACCACGCCCGCGAAGCCTCCAACAACGGCAACGGTGGTGGTGTATGTGGTAGAGCCGCCAACCACGGCAGATTGCGAAGCGGGACTAGCCGAGATGGAAAAGTTGGGCAGGAGCCCGTAAACAGAAATCGCAGTTGCACTCACCCCGTCGCTGGGAAAAGAGGCCATGTAGACTTTCCCGTTGTTTACCGTTGGGGGACTGTATTTCGGCCAAAGGCCCAGGGCATCCCGGGTGGCATTCATCTGCGAATCCCAGAGTTCCGTGGTCAGATTGTTGGCATCGAAGGCGCGCAGAACGCCGGCGTGAACCCCGTGGTCTCCGTCATCCGTGATCGGCATCGAGGCCCATACGATTCCCGTGCCGGGGTTGCTACCGTTCGCGGAAACCGTGAGAACACCACCGGAACTTCCAGAAGGAGCGACAATTGTGCTTTGGGAGATCGGGGTGGCGTTAAAGCCCGAGCCCGTGAATTGATAGGCGTCCAGAGTCCCATTATTGGGCCAGATATAAAGAGTGGGCCCCGCGCCGGTGGTACGGTTCCAAAAAACAGGGCCGCTGTGAACCTCGGAAGGGCCAATCAGAAAGTGCTGAACCACCTGGTTGTTGCCGGACTGCTCGTGGCCAAGACTCAAGGTATTCATCAGATAAAGAGTAGAGTCCTTGCCGGCGTGCGCAATCAAATTCGTGCCAGGGATGAGGAGGGGGCCGGAAGAGCCGAGATCCTGGTCGGTGGATTGAAGGGTTGCATAGTTGTCTGGAGTGAAATAATCGAGAAAGGAGAGAGTTCCGGAGGTTGTGCCGAGTTTTATGACGCTGTCGCCGAAACTTGTGGAACCATCCCAATCGCCGTTGCCCGTGGCGTAATAAAGATTGCCGCTCGAATCGACAACCGGAGCGCGGCCGGACATCCACATGCCGCCATTTTGGCCATTGGGGGTGGAGCAGAAAACGCTGGCTTGCTGCAACGTTTGCGCGTTGTAGGCAAATAGCCAGCCGTGCCAGGACCAGTCGTCTTCATGCGAGGCCCAGGAAAAAACAACCAAGCCATTGGCCAGAGCAAGACTAGAGCGCTGATTGTGAATCTTGGGATCGAACGTGAGCGTTCCCCCGGAACTGCCTTGCCCCGTGCCGGGCACCGAACCCTGGATGACGACGGGACCCCCAAATTTCTCCGCTCCCGTGGTGATGTCGAGAGCATGCAGACGGGCGACGTAGTTGATATTGGTGCCAGAAACTTCCTTGGTCCGGGCCACCAGGTACATGGTGTTGGTGGTGAGGTCAATCACCGGCGTACTTTCAATGCCGACGTTTCCCACGATGTTGAGATTATTCGCGTTGACGATATCGGCGATGGGAATCGGAGTAACACCCGCAGTAGAGTTGGTGAGATTAACGCTCCACAGAATTCCGCCGTTGGTGGCATTGGAATCGGCGTCCAGTGCGTACACGACGTCGTTCATGGTGACGACAAATAAAACGTTGTGAGCGCCAAGTCCCGGAAGGGTGAGATTGGGCACGTAGAGAGGCTGGGCCTGAACGGAACCGGAGACGGAGTAGGAGTACAACTTGCCAAACTGACTGACGTTGACGTTCGACGTAGTCAGCGTGATTTCATTCAAATTTGCGCCGGTGCGGCCGTTGTCGTAACGCTCGGTAGTGATATTGATTTGTGCGTTCAGGGTAAAGCCAGCCAGTAAGGTTGCGAAGCAGAACGCTAAACAACGAATCGATAATCTCATGTGTCAACTCATTGAGGAAACAGCATTATCCGTATCGGGCCCTGTACAAACACGTGCGCTAAGACTAATGCCATAGAGGCATTCAGTGCAAGCACTGGCCCAGATCCAAGGCAGGCAGGACGCGGCCAACCTACTGAAAATAATAGTATTAAACGAGGCTAAGAGCTCCCAGGAGCAATCTGGAACGCAGTCCATTGTCGAAAAATGGTAATGGATTTCCCTGTGAACGTGGTCACTGGCTGGACCTCCACGCGCCGTCTAATTGCTTGAGGAACCAGAGTTTAGCGGGTAACGCTTGCCGAAAAGGATCGAGCCGATGTCATGAGAGATCTGGTTCGCGCTCTGCATATGGGCTGACCAAACGACGACATAAGTCTCATCGTCGACATAATTTCGAATCGAGAGAGAACCAGGTCCACAAGTGCTATTTTGAATTCCAACTTTCCGGTCGAATTCTTTAATGATTTTAAAGCCCAAGCCTTGTCCCTCGACATAGGCTACGAAGATCTTGCCTGTCAACTCTTTCGGCAATAGTGCATGCGAACTGAATGCGTATTGCAATTTGTAGAGATCTTGCGTCGTTGAATAAATTTCGGGGAGAAGAGTCAGGCAGGGACTTGAGTCTTGTCCACTGCCCGAACTGAAAGCTCCGTTGCAAGCGCCGCTGCCGGGATTAGAGTGCTTGAGCTTGGTTTGCTTCAGACCCAGGGGACGAAATACATGAGTCTGCAGATACTCGGACGCCGGCTTTCCAGAGGCTTTCTGGATGATCCACCACAAGAAGGCATCGTTGGCAGGGTTATACCGGGACTCGCTGCCGGGCTGAAAAAGCAGGGGATTCCCGGATAGTTTCTTTTTCAAATCCAAGATAGAGGACGCTGATTGTGTATCCAAACAAGAGGATGCACTGGGCACCGCAGGCAAGCCCGAGGAGTGGGTCAACAGGTGGCGGATTGTGATCTTGCCCCACGCGGCCGGACAATCTGAAATGTACTCGCAAAGCGCATTATCCAATGAAAGCTTGCTCTCCTTTTCGAGTTGCAAGGCGGCCACGGCAACAAATTCTTCCGCAATGGATCCAATGGGGAAAGCTGGTGAATTACCCTGGACGGACGCAGCCCCGAGGCTTTTATCAACGAGCACTGTGTCCGCGTGAGCGACGATGACCCGGCCGTTGAAACCATGCACCTGCGTCTCGGTGGCTAAGTAGCTGTCTATGCTCGCGGACGGATTCTGCGCCGGGAGAAGGGGTGCGAAACCCAGACAGAGCAAAAGCAAGAATGAAGAATTACGTGAAAGAGTGGAGGCCATTTTCAGCTCGATCGGGGAATGTTTTCGGAATTGGACTGAGCATCAAGAAGGAACTGACGTGCGAAGCGGCGTGGCATTTGATTCAGGATTCAGCGACGATCACTGCTTGAAAGTAAATCTGCCAAGACCTCAATGACGTGCGCCTGGGCGTGCTGGCTAAGTCCGACGGAACAAGGCAGGCTGACACCGCGACGGCAAAGAAAATCCGCATTCGCACATTCCCGGCTGCCAAAATTGCTGTGCGCCGGCGACCGGTGAAGGGGCTGCCAAAGAGGCCGCGCCTGGATTTTTCGCTTGCCGAGTTCGCGAATGAGAGCGCGGGAGTCCAAAGGGGATTTCTCTTCGTCAACCAAGACCGTATAGAGCCAATAAGTGCTGAAGGCCCAGTCTGCTTCTATGGGAAGAGTGAGAGCGGCAATGGAAGAGAGTCCTTCCTGGTAACGCCGCGCAATCTGGCGTTTTCTTTCGACGAAATCGTCGAGTTGTTCGAGCTGAGCGCAACCCATGGCGGCAAGCACATTGGTAAGGCGGTAGTTGTAACCGACAGCGTAGTGAACGTACTCGATCGGATCGTCTTTCGCCTGGGTCGTAAGATATCTGGCGCGCGCCGCCAACTGTGGATTGTCCGTAACGATCATCCCGCCGCCGCCCGTGGTGATGATCTTGTTGCCATTGAAACTAAAGCAACCCGTTTGGCCCATGCTACCCAAACATCGGCCACGATAGGATGCTCCTAGTCCCTCGGTCGCGTCTTCAATAACCGGCAAGGAATATTTTTCGGCAATGGCGAGGACCGGATCCATGTCTACGGGATGACCGAGGATGTGTACCGGAAGAATAGCCTTGACGCGGCGTCCTGTCTTGCGATTACGAAGCGATTCGCCATCCCAACGGCAGTCCTTCTCAAGAAAATCGACCAAGATTGTGGGCTCGATCTGCCAATGAGCCAAATCGGCATCGATGAAGATCGGCCAGGCACCGGCGTAGCGGATTGCATTGGCGGGGGCGATAAAGGTCAGGGAGGAGACGAGGACTTCGTCATCGGGCTGCACGCCGGCGAGCAAGAGCGCGACGTGCAAAGCGGCCGTGCCGTTCACGGTGGCGATAGCGAATTTCGTTCCGGCTCGTTCGGCCATCATATTTTCGAACCGGTCAACATGGGGCCCGACGGAGGAGACCCAGTTGGTGTCGAGGCACTCTTTTACGTATTCCCATTCTTTCCCGCGTATTTCCGGAACGCTGAGGGGAATGACATCCTCAGCGGGAGGCGCACCCGGAGCACTTTTCTCAATCAGGCTCAATTGCGGAACCTCGCTTCGCCGAAATTTGTGATGGCCTTGCTGCGGACCAGATGCGCGACTTCTTCGATGCCTTGCGCGACCGTTCGGGTGATCTGGAACCCAAGCTCTTCGGAGATCCTCGAAAAAGAAACGCGATAATCACGGGGGTCCTCGGATTTGTGGACGAATTCGATCTTGGCGTCCGGTTGATAAGGTTGAATCATGTCCACAAGCTGCCGCTTTTGAAAATTCTGGCTTGTGGAGCCCACATTAAATACGCGACCTGCAACTTTTTCGCGCGGCGCATTCAGAACCGTATTGATGCCTCGAGCCGCATCGCTCACGTGGATGTACGGGCGCCAGAACTGCTCGCCAAATACCTTGAGATGCTTCTTCGTGAGCAACTCCATGGTGAATTCGTTGACCGTCAAATCGAATCGCATGCGGGGCGAAACGCCGAAAATCGTGGCGAAACGCAACGGAGTCGCGCACCAGCTTGAATCCCCGCCGCCTTGCAGGAGGGTTTTTTCCACCGCAACTTTCGTCTCCGCGTAAAGGGAGACAGGGCGCAACTCGGATTCTTCGTTCACGCAGGCATTGGGGTCCTTCATCTTGCCGTAGTTGCTGCAGGTTGAGGCGAAGACGAATCGGGAGACACCCGCGCGCCGGCTCTCTTCGATCAAGGCAAGCGAAGATTCCAGGTTAACGGCACGGGAAAGATCCGGCTGCCGGGCACAAGCGGGATCACCGACGATGGCAGCAAGGTGCACAACGGCATCCATTCCCGCAACCGAAGATTTAAGTTTGCCCGGGTCACAAATGTCGCCGTGGATGAATTCAAAGCCCGGGTGGCACCAGACGCCCAACAGAGGCTCGCCACCGTGCAGCAAGGAATCCAAGACGCGGAGCCGGTGTCCTTCGGACAAAAGCAAGGGCACCAACATAGATCCGATATAACCCGCACCACCGGTAACCAGAATGTTCATGGCGACAGTTCTTTCCCCTATTCCCTTTGTAACACGTTGCTTCGGCGGCCCGCATCCGTTCTGGCGGCCAAGTCTTCGTATTGATCAAACTTGCGTGGTGGGCCCCCGCCGCAGCCGGCGCTTCGCCGCCCCAGCAGCCCGCCAAAAGGGAGAGCGGCGCACACTTTCTCCGGCAAATCCGAAGAAGTTTCTAAGTGGCGTCCAGTGGAAGGCATCGCGAAGCTCCTCAGGACCGAGCTTGTTAGTTTCACCCATCATGGACTTTCCGAGCTCGACGTTCCGGATGCCGCGCCAAGGATCCACGCGCAGCGGGCTGAGATAGAGTTCGCCCTGGCGCCTGGTCTCTTCGGAGAGCAGCTTATCGATTGCCTCCGGGTGAGCCGCGCAGCCTTCGTCGCGAAGGTAGTTTTCGCGGAAGACCGGCGTCGGCGTTCCCCAGATCGAAACTTTCACACCGAAGTAGAGCGCATAAAAGACGTGACTGCCGTAACTGTCGGTGGTCATGTACTCAAATCTGTCGAAAAGCGCCCTCATACGATGCAACGCATTCATGTCCGCAATTCCGGCTCCCCGGACTATGTTGATGCCGTTCGCTTTGAACTGAGGAACCCATAAATTATTGGCAATGCAATAGGCAGAAACGCAGGCCACGATAAGGTCAAATTTGTTCTTGAGGGAAGCAATTTCGGCGACATATTGGTCGGTCGAAGGCAGCTTGACATCCGAGGAAAGCGAATGCGTCGGCATGACCAACAGGCTGTTTGGAATTCGGCTGAGGCCGGAAGGTGGCGTGTAAATGATAGGAAGTCCAATCGCTTTCACGGAGCGGTAGCCGGCGGGCTGCAGGAAGGCGACCTCGTCTTCCCGAGCGACAAAACACCTCATCGACTTGGGGGCGTCGTAGACGATGATTTCGGGTTGCACCTTCTGCCAGGGCGGCCAGACACCGTGTTGCCAACTGCCGAAAAGCTGAGGAGGAACCCGCGGGAGTCCACAATACTCGGCGGCAACCTGGAGGGCGCCATAGAAGTGGGCGCCGTAAGAGCGCCGCCAAGGACCGAGCTGTATTTCTTTCACGAGGGGGAGATCCGCATTTATATCGAAGGTGGTGCGCATGAAAGATTTGTCCGCAAGCGATTGCATTCGTTAGCCGGACCCGGGCGTAACGCAGTTGCCTTCCTCACAACAAATCGATGAGCCCCTTGGCTTGCCACCGCTTCAGGTAATCCAAAGTCTCTACCTCAGGCAATCCAACGTGGTCCGCAAGCACTTTGACACTTACCGGCCGACGGAGAGCGGGCACAAAATCCATGAGGCCGCGCATTTTCTTCCGGGTTTCGGATGATTTGTCTCCGAAGGCAACCTGGCCGTAATCGACGTAGAGGTCATACTTCGGATTGGACAAACAAATGTTGCCTTCAAACTTTTTCACAACCATGGGCGAGGCTTCCAGCCAGTCGATTGCGCCGAGGACAGCATCAACAGCCTCGTTCAGCGAGTCTTCCTTGATTATCGCTGCAGAGTCACGGCTGGAGTGATATTCCGGATACGGAAACCGCGAAAAAGACACCATCGGGATGCCATAGTTCTCCCAAATGTATTCATCATTCACGATGATGCTCTCGAATGGGCCGGTCCGATAGGGCAAGGCAAGACGGTCAAGACTTGCCTTGATCGCGTGTTCGATGCTGACGAGGTCCTGCCGCGAGTCTTGAACCGCGAGTTGGGTACCGCTTCCGAGCATTTCCAGGAAGACGCCTTCGAGCAACCGGCCGCGCTCCGGTTGGGTCAGTCCGGCGAGATAGAATTCCGAGCCCGAGATGCCCGGCGAAAGCACCAAGGTGTAAGTGAGTTTTGTTTTTTTGTTCCGAAGGCGCCGCAGAACCTCGATGCCAACGACGCATCCTGCCAAACCGTCATTGGCGACACCCGCGTGATCCAAGTTACCGCCGAGCACAACCGCATAGTCAGTGGCGCCCTTGTGTGTGTATTCGAGGATCTTCAACTGGCCGGGAGATTCCTGGGTTCGGATGACAACTTCATATTTGCCCGGGAGCAGAGAATCGACTTCGCACCTTGGCATGCAGAAGCCCCAGTCGCGGTCCCAAGAGCGGTAAAACTGGCGGTAATGGAAAGGAAGCGAATCGTCGAAACGATGATCGAAGTGAAGATGTTTCCGAAGTTCTTCCAAATCCACCGTTCCGGAGAAACTTTTCGAAAGACCGATGACACCGAGGGGATGAGCCGTGCCGTCATAAATGGTTTTTCCATTTTTGACGATTCTGGCCTCCTCGACATCCCAAGAGGGGGGAATCACCCAGCCATTGTGCTGATTCGTGGCAGGAACGGAGATCACGCGAAACGGGAGGACCTGGGTGAGATAGTCCACCGCCAGATCGTAGCCGCGCGAGCAGACCGCCCGCGGGAGCGGCGTAAGGTCGCGCAACATCTGGAGCATAGATTTCATCTGCGTGTTAGCTTGGCAAATCATTGGTGTCGAGGCGCGGAAGCGTCAACGGATCGTCGGCATCCAGATCCGCAATGCGCGGTTCAACCGTGAAACCGAGGCAACACTGGCGGTTACGCAGAATCTGCAAGAGTGATTCGTTGTAGCCGCCATAGGGGTAGCACATCGTCCAGTTTCGACGGGCAGAGCCAAACAGCCGCAAGAAGTCGAGGGATTTGTCGATTTCAAAAGCCTGGGTAGCAGGAGGAATGTGGTTCAACCACGCGTGCGTGTACCCATGACTGCCAATGTGCATACCCTGTTCGTGCATGGACTTGATTTGATCGGTGGACATGTACAATTCGCGGGCAAAGGAGGCTTCGTCGGAAGTCACGTACTCCCGAAAAAGCCGGGCGACAATTCGCTCGCGAACTGGTTCCGGGAGATCACGCTGGAGAAGCCGCTTGAAGGCGATGATTTCGAAGCTGTCGTAGCGATGCTCGCGAGGAACCGCCTGAAGATACTCATCCGCCGACTTGAGTTGGTATTCGGATCGAAACGCATCGAGGCATGTAAAGAGACGCTCGAGAAGCGTATGAATATTGGACACGCTCGCGAGAATGAAATGAATCTTGTTGACGTCCAGAACCTTGTGCTCGAGGACCGCCTGCGCAGGAGGAAAGAAGCAGCCTCGCATCCCCCGATTCTTCAAAATTGGCAAGACATTAATGAAGTGGTCCGTATAGCCGTCATCGAAGGTCAGCAGGACCGAGTTGAGCGGCAGTTTCCGCTGTGAGGAGGAAAGGGCATCGAAAAGATCTTGGACGGAAATCGGGGTATAGTTGGCCTGCAAGTGGTCCAGCTGCCGATTAAATCTCTCAAGCGTCAAGCCCTTAATGGCGGGATACCTGGAGCGGGCGAGATCGCGCACGTAGTGATACATCACAATGGTTACCTGACGGTGCATGAGAAAGGGCTCGGAGGAGGCAAGTTTCGTTTTCGAGGATTCGTACAGTGGCGGAGATCGCGAGTTGCAACCCAGACCACGGTATACGAGATTTCATTCGATTCGGTAAATCTTCAAGGAACCGGAATCCGGCTGCTCGACCAGCCACGGAGGGAGAGGCCTGGGCAAAGAGACGTCGGTGCCGGGGCGGGCGACCAGCCAGTGGACGTTCCAGGCGTTGGCGATCTTACGCAACTCATCGGGGCTGGTGGTGGTAAAGAGCAGATCATTGTCGCGGAGCATTGCTTGGAACCACGGCAAATCTTCCACCGCATGGTCCAAATATCCTTCCAGCAAGACTGGGCGTTCCGACAATGCGCTGTAGCCATAGGAGCGTTCTCGACGGCTGGCCAGGCTGTCCACTACATGCCGGTTGGTAGCGAATGTCGCCCGCTGGGGGGCCACCTGCTTGAGATGCAGCAAGCCCTGCGTTTCGCCCGGCGTCAAACTGACGTCCATATGCATCCGGCCCATTCCGAAATTGAGCCAAGCCGGAATCCAACCCGCAAAGCCGAAAAGCAGAATCCCCATCAAGGCTCCGGTCAAAAGTGGAGAAGGTCGGTGCCCTCGCATCATCGCGTACGAAATTAGACCCATCGCGAGGAGCACGAAAAAAGAGATACCGACTTTAAGGGGAAAAGCAGTAATCCACGGATGGTAGTGAGTGAGAAAGTCCACGACCCCGAGCAGAAATCCCGCGGCGAACAGAACAGCCATTCCAATCGCACCGACTGCCGCCCAGTGGTAGATCCACTCCGAACGTTCCTTCGCGCGCCAGAAGCCGGGTTCGAGGCGAGAGAAAGCGAACAAACTGAACATGCACTGCAAATAGTACAGTCCATAACGTTCGTTGCTGTCATCGAGCCGGAAGAGCAGAGCAAACGCCAGCAGCCCAGCAACGCTGGCGAGAACCAGGACAGAAATCTCATCACGAAGAGAGAATTTGATCCATCGGAAGCCGATCGTCCGCAATCCCAATCCAAAGAAGAAAGCCACCGTGACGGACCACCACTGCGACACTGAATGGTCCTTCCAGATCACGTGCGCGGCTTCCTGAGCTTGACCGTAGCCCATCAACCTCCAAGCTATTGCAAAAAGCCCGAACATCAAGAAGATCAGAAGCCACGAACGCCACTTACTAAGATTTCCCCAAAATAAAAGGATCCCGACGATGCCGATGCAGTAGAGCGCGGCGACCGAGTTCACAGCCACGGAAAATCCCAAAAGTAGAATCAGGACAATCGCACGCCAAATGAAGACGCGTTCCATGTGCTGCCGATAAAAGAGACAGAGACCCAGGATCCCGGTGATTGCAACCAGGGCATGGAGCATGGAGTGGCCAAGAATCAAGTGACTGAACGGACCGCCATCGGCAAGGACGGCAACATCGGGTAATTTAAAGAGGATCGCGCCGGAAACATGGCTTGCGGTGTTTGTTTCATTCGTAAAGAGCGCGAACAACGAACCATAGAAGAAGAGACCCGCCACGGCCGCTATTCCGCCGAAGGTTTTCCCTGTAGCCCTGCGAGCCAATTGCAAGCCGACTCCAAAGCTGGAAAGGACCAGAGCCCAGATGGATGCCCCTCTGGTGATGCGAGCCAACGCATCCCCTGCGTCGAGACCGAGGAGCCGCGACAAGAGAGCGGCTGGCGTATAGGGGGCAAAGTGATACAAGAGATCGGCCGTAAAGGTACCGGGAGTTTTTGGCGGGCTGAAGCCACTCTTAATGCTCGCAACGGTGGCCTGGAAAAACTGCGTGTCTACATAAATCCAGTTGTAGCTTCCATTCCGCCGCATCACCGCATCGTTCCAAGCACCGGGAAGAAAATAGATCGCACAGATGAGAGCGGAAAGAGCGACGAGCCACCCGGCGTGGGGGACCGAAAGGTCGCGCCAGATTGAGCGGTCCATCCAAAGGGCGATAACGCCAGCGAGAAAAAGTCCAAGCCAGAGCAGAATCGACCAGGCAAGCGGAAGGCCTGATCTTACCCAGAACGCAGACATCGCGGAAATCGAGACGATTCCCACAGTCGGGGCAAGAACGATAGCCTCTATCTGAGCCAACACTGACACAGGAAACGCGGCGCGAATGACGGCATAACCGGCAGCGAAGAGTAAGAGCAAGTAGGCTAAACCAGCCGCCACGCTCAAAATCCTTGCCGTAATGATCCATGCTGCCAAAAAAGGCAGGAAGGTAAGGACAATAGCAGATAAGAGCCGACGCTCTGCTGTCATAAAATCGCCAAGTCTTATCACGACGGCGGATTTAGGATTGCGCCTCAGGCGCTGCGGGCCGGTCAGGTCTGAATTCAATGCAAGAATCGAACGGGCCGAATTTCTGTTCTTACTTACCGAAGAAAAGTGCGAGTGGAAAGGCTTGCGCCAGCGATATTACCAGGCGCTAAGGCCACCATCGACGACCAAGCAGTGGCCGGTGACGTAGCTGGAAGCATCGGAAGCCAGGTACACCAGGGCTCCCACCATTTCATCGGGTTGCGCCATGCGGCCCATGGGGACGCGAGCCGAATAGCGCGCTTTGAAAGTGTCGTTTTGCCCGCTTTCGACGCCGGCGGGGACAAGGGCATTGACGCGGATTCGCGCGTCAGCCCAATTCGCAGCCAGGTAGCGGGTTAAACCGACAACCGCCGCTTTGGAAGTGGAATACACGGCGGGATTGCTGATCTGGCGGCCAAGATAGAAGGAGCCTTCGTAGATTCGTTTGTCAGAGGAGACGAGGCCATAGATCGAGGACGTCTGAATGATACTTCCGCCGGTTCCCTGCTTTTGCATCTGGCCGCCAACGGCCTGGACCACCAAGAACAACCCGTCCACGTTGACGGACATGATTTTGCGCCATTCAGAGAGCGAGTACGCTTCGGTGCTGGCGAAAAAGGCATCCAAGTCCGAGGATTTCGAAGCAGCGTTGTTGTGAAGCACGTGAATAGCACCGAACTGGTGCACGACCTGAGCGACCATGCTGCTGACAGAAGCCGGGTCGGCGACGTCGCAGGCGACGCCAAGCGCAGGCGTGCCGTAGTCTCGCTTCAACTCTTCGGCGAAGGCAGCGCAACGCGCCTGGTCCAGATCCACAACGGCGACCTGCGCGCCGAATTCGGCGAGGCCGCGGCAGAAACGCTGGCCCAGAATCCCAACCGCTCCGGTGACAATAGCGGTCTTACCCGTGAGTTCAAACAGATTTCTATATGTTGATTTCATTGAGATGCACTTCCCGGTTTTCCTGGCGCGCGACCCGGCCAGCAATCAATACGCGCATGATTTCCAAAGTTCGATCGGGGGGAATGGCGGGGCGTCTCTCCCCAATCGACTGAGTAAATTCCCAAAGCATGCGGCGAAACATGGAGAAATTGTCGGTGATCTCAAAGGCCGCCATCCGCTCGGTGCCAAAAAATTCGACATGGAACGTGCGCGCACACTCGCCGAGGGCGTCGATCTGAACGAGCAGCCCATCTTCCAGACGCACGACCGCCGAGGCATGCTCAGCTTGTGTCATCCGGACAGTTACGGGGCGCGAAGGAACGACAGCAAGAATGGCTTCGAGCAAATGGACGCCATATTTTTCCCAGGATAGGACAATGGCTCCGCGCACCAGCTTGAGTTTTCCGTAGGCGGCAAGGTTGGCCCGCGGCTCGTCGAGTTCACGCGCATAACGCATTCCCGAACAGGACATGAGTTGCCCTTTTTCCAGGTATGGCCGATAGGCGCGAAGTTCGGCAACGTCGAGACCTAGAGGTTTGTCAATAAACAGGGGCAGTCCTGCCTCGAGAAAGGGCATGGCCATCTGGAAATGCGACTCGTAATCATCCCGAGCCAGGATGACGGCATCCACCTTGCCCAGAAAATCGCGGTAGTGTCCGGCAGCGTTAGGAATGCGGCAGGCGGCGCAGAGTTTTTTTGTGGATTCTGGATCCTGGGTCCAGGCATGAGTTACTTTCCAGCCTTCGAATCCAAATTCCGAGGCGTGGCGCCGGCGCACATAGTCGTAAATTCCCGGCCAGCCAGATGCAGCGAGACCCTCCGGGGAATATCCGTTGAGGATGGAGCTGTATGAAAACGGGTGCCCGTTTCCTTCGCTGAGTCCAATGATCCCGAGTGATTTCACCACACGCCCCATCCACCGTCGACGTGGAGATCTTGTCCGGTGATGTAGCGCCCGGCATCGGAACAAAGCAGCGCAACGGCGCCCTTCAGGTCATCCGGATAACCAATCCGGTTCAAGGGATTCTTTGCCGACAAGCGCTCCATGAATTCCTTGTGCTTTTGAGTCGGAGGATGGGGAAAAGCACCCGGGCTCAGCGCGTTGACGCGAATCCCATAGGGAGACAAAAAGCTCGAGAGGTATTTCGTGAACTGGATCACCCCAGCTTTCGCCGCACCGTAGCTGGGCGGATTCGCAAATTCTTTTCCGTCGTACATGCGATAGTCGGGGGCGAGATGGCTGTAGAGCGAGCCGATGTTGAGGACCACCCCGCGGGTGGACTTGAGATCGGGAAAGGCGGCCTTGGTCATTCGAAATACAGAGTTGAGGCTCATGTTGACGTCGTATTCCCAGTCTTTATCGGTGATGGATTCCCAGGAGTTCTTGTTGCCGGACCACGCGTTATTGACGAGGATATCGATCGCGGGAAAGTGCTCGTGGACTTGGGAGAAGAATTTCGTCGCCGAGTCTTTTTCCAGAAGATCGAGTTGCAGAGGAACCGCCTGGATTGCAGCCCCATACAACTGGACGATTTCCTGGCATTTCTTTACGCATTTCGCCTGGTCGCGGCTCGCAATGACCAGGTTGGCGCCGAGTTCGGCAAGCGTTTCACTGATGGCAGTGCCGAGATAGCCGGCTCCGCCGGTGACGACGGCAGTTTTACCGCGTAACGACATGAGTTCTTGGAGAGATTTGTTCATTTTATTTTTCTTTCAGCAGGGCCTCGATAATCGTGAAGTCAATGCTTTCATCGATGTCGTGGGAGCGCTCGCGCGGCATTAGGACCGAGCCGAGCTTTCCCACCAACAACGACTTGGACTCGTGCGCAAGCAAATCCGCCCGAAGGATGTAGACCGCACCATTCAGTTGGTAAGCCTTCGGCAACTTCTGACGGGGCAGCCACGGCACAGCACCCGATACAAATACTTCCGGGGCTCCGTCGACGATGCGCCACGCACGGTGAGGATGCAATTCCGCATCTTTAAAAGTAGCGACCGAATCATATCCGCCTTCGCCAAGCAGCATCAGGCATTGGCGGACATCGTCCGGGGTGCGCAAAGGGCAAGTTGGTTCCAGAAGGATGACCCATTCGGGGGCATCGCCTTCTGACCGGAGCGTCTGCAGAAGGTCCTTCAGGGCGTCGATGACCAATGCCTCATCCGTAGCAAGGCGAGGCGGGCGCGCGTACACTTCGGCACCACAGGATCGAGCGACTGCGGCGATCTGGCTATCATCGGTGGAAACGATGATGCGGTCGATTTCGGACACTTGCTTTGCGACATCGACGGACCAGGCAAGCAACGGCCTCCCGGCCAGCGGCCGAATGTTTTTGCCAGGAACGGCCTTGCTGCCGCCGCGCGCGGGGATCACTGCAAAAACTCGCTTTCCATTCAGCATAGAGTCTAGTGCGGAGTTCTCTTATTCGACGTTCGTCGTCAGGCCCAGCCGACCGAGACTTTCGATGGCCTTGCGGTATTCCGCCCATTCGCCGGTATCAATCCAGGCATTTTCGCCAACCGGGAAGACACCGATGCGGCCACCGGCTTTCTTGATCGCCTCAATGAATTCTGTCATGTCGCAGCGCTTATCCTCCGGAATCAGGTTCAGCCGGTCGCGGCGAACGACGTACATTCCCGTATTCACCAGGAAGCTGTATTGGGGCTTTTCGGTGATCTGGGCGAGCCCGCCGCCTTTTTCAAGTTCGCAGACACCGTAGGGAATGCGATAGTCCTTGAGAGACGCGACCAGCGTCAGATCGTAGTTATTTTCGGCGTGAAACGATACGAGTTCCGCGTAATCCGCCTGCACAATGATATCGCAGTTGGTCACAAGCAAGTCGCGAGCGTCCGAGGAATGCAGCTGGCGCAAACCACCGGCGGTCCCGCGAGGCTCTTTTTCCTCGATATAGGTGACCGAGTAACTTGGGGAAAGCTCCTCGAAGAAGGATTTGAGGATTTTCGATTTGTAATTGATCGAAAGATGGAAACGGCTCAGCCCGTAAGGGAGGAATTGGTCGATGATAATTTCGATCACCGTGCGATTTCCCACCGGAATCAGGGGCTTGGGCAGAACGCTGGTGAAGGGCGCAAGCCGGGAACCGAGTCCGCCAGCCATAATGACAACGGGCAGATTGAGCTGACGCTTGGCCTTGACCGGACTTGCGGTCTGGAACATTTCCTTCCAGAAGAGAAGCCGGACGATTTCGCGGGAGTTGCTGACAACGGGAACGCAGCCGAGATTGCGGCTTAACATGCTGGCGCGAACTTCTTCGGTCTTGAAACCATCCTGAACGACGAACGCCTTTCGATTGCAAATCTGCAGGACATGAGCTTTCAGGTCGCCGTCCGACAAGATCCAGCGGCGGATGTCACCGTCGGTGAGGGAGCCAATGAGGTGCGATCGCTCGTCCACGACGAAAATGATCTTCTCTTCGGTACGCTCGAGTTGCTCCATCGCCTGGCGGATGGTGTGGGAATGAGGAATGAGAAACGGCGCAACATTATCGCTCACGATGATTGCCTCGCACGTTGTATCCATTTTCATCTTTCACGGACAAGAGCATTCAACCGAGTGTCAGCGCAGATCATGAAAGCTCTTTTTTAGTGAGTCAGGGGACAGTGGAGTTTGTTTCAGTATATTTTTGATGCGTTCGCTGGTTCGCCCGTCGTGAAACCGATCGTAGGGATTCCGCAATCCCTTCAAGGAGGCCCGAAAACGGAGCGAAAGAGCCTTGCGAATTCCTTTGCGGATCGCACCTGGAGTGCACGGAACATCGATGATGTTGGCGGCGCGGACCCGGCCTTGCTGCCGGTCGCCGATGTTGACGACGGGCAGCCTGAAGGAGGGGGCTTCCGTTATGCCGCTGGAGGAATTCCCCACCATTAGGGAAACGTACTTCAAGCAACTGAGATACCGGCGATGGCCGAGATGCGGAGCCCAATGAAACCGGCTGGGATTCTTCGCGCATTCGGTCCTCAAGCGGGCGTTGATCAAAGCGCCATGAGCGTCCGCATTGGCCATCGTGAAAATGCACTTGATACCGGTGGCTTTGATGGCGCTCAGAACCGAGTCGAGCTGAGCGCGGACACCGCTAGCATCGCCGGCCGCCGGGTGAAATGTAACGAGCGCGATTGGAGAATCGAGCGGGAATCCCAAGTCATTCTCCAACTCTTGCCGAGAGAGAAGCTTGGCTCCGTGGAGCTGATCGAGGCCCGGAGCGCCAAAATTGAACACGCGGTTCGGTGATTCTCCCATTTGGATGATCCGTTTGCGGTAGACCGCGGTGGCTGGAAAGTGCAGAAAAGCCATTTTGGTAATGGCGTGCCGAACGGTGTCGTCGAGAACTCCTTCGCTGAGTTCCCCACCATGTATGTGTGCGATGGGGATCCGAAGCATCAATGCTGCAATGGCGGAAGGAAACAATTCGAAGCGGTCTCCGAGAAGGACCAGGATCTGGGGTCGCAACTGCTTTAAGGCCTTGGAAAACCCTTGCAGTCCGATGCGCAGCGAATTGAGATTGTCCTCAGAGGATTTACCGGTAAGGTGCAGATTAATCTTGCGATCGATTCGAAAGCCTTCCGATTCAATTTCTCTCCAGGTGAGGCCAAATTCAGGAGAAAGGTGCATCCCGGAGACAATTAATTGCAGCTGGATGCGACGATCCGATTGAATTGCCTGCAAAAGTCCGCGCAGGAGACCAAAGTCGGCGCGGCTGGTGGTGACGACGCAAATCTTGCGGCGGTTCACGCCAGATGATCCCAAGTGATGATGTCGTCCTTGGCCAAGGCTTGACGCACGGTGCGGCCAATCAGCGCCGGCAGCAGCCGGGGAGCAATCCCATTGCCCGGCCGCTTGATGTCCAGATCTTCGCGCACTATCCGGTGCCCTGCTGGGATTTCGCGGGCAGCGACGACGCTCTTTCGGGCGACGGGAATATTTGGAACTTCACACGGAGCCGGAGCCTTGATTCCGTTTCCCAGTGCAGCCTCCACATGACGAATCGAAGTAACCAGGTCCTGAAGCTCTGACGGTTCCAGAGAAGCTGCGTGATCCGGCCCCGCGAGGGAGCGGCTGAGAGTGAAGTGCTTCTCGATGACTTCCGCGCCCATGGCGCATGCGGCGATTGCAATGTCGATGCCGGGGGTGTGATCGGAGTAGCCGACGGGCAGGCCGAAGGCTGATTTGAGCGTCAGCATGGCGCGGAGGTTCACCTCGGCGTAGGGAGCGGGGTACTCGGTCACACAATGCAGCAGAGTCAACTGACCGGCTCCGGTATTTTGCAGCACGTGAATTGCTTCCTCGACCTCACCCAGCGTGGACATCCCGGTGGAGAGAATCAGGGGCTTTCCCTTGCGTGCCAGGTGTTCGAGAAACGGCAGATTCGTGATTTCGCCGGAGGGAATCTTCAGCAGAGGGACGCCCATCAAGGCGAGCAGATCCGCGCTTTGTGAATCGAATGGACTCGACAAAAATTGAATCCCGACACTGCGGCAGTGTTCTATCAGTTTTTCATGAGCCTTGGCATCGAGTTCTAGTTTTCGCAGCATCTCGTGCTGCGACTCACCGGAATTCGCTTCAGCGCGTTTCTGGTATTCCGCCTTTTTCGCAGAGGGAGCGGCAAGCAAATCCGCGCGGAAGGACTGGAATTTGACCGCATCCGCTCCACTGGCTCTTGCGGCATCGATGAGCTGGAACGCAAGGTCAAGGGACCCGTTATGGTTGACTCCTGCCTCGGCGATGATGAGGGTATGCGGCATGGAATTTATTTGATCCGGCGAGCAGGACATCCAACATAAACGCCGGGCTCCTTCAAGTCTGTGGTGACAACCGCTCCGGCGCCAACCAGGCAGTTGGCTGCGATCTCCCGGCCTTCGAGAACCGTCGCGCCGGCTCCAATCATGGAGAATTGCCCAACCGCTACCCCGCCCGAGAGCGTGGCGCCCGGCGCGACGTGCACCCAGTCTGCCAGAATGACGTCATGTTCCACCGTGCAGTTGGTGTTGACGATGGCGCCGACTCCGAGACGCGAACCTGAGTTGATGACGGCACCGTCCATGATCACGGCGCCCTGCTGAATCGACGTATCCTCATTGATGATCGCATCCGGCGAAACGACGGAGGGAAACAAAACAAAGTGTCTCTGCACTTTCGTCCACAACTCGCAGCGCGCTTTGCCCAGGCCAACCTGACCAAGGCCTAGAGCCGCGGCGAGCCCCGGATGCCTGGCCGCGATGCCTCCCAATTCCTGATCTGTTCCCAGGAAAGGGACACCTAAAACTTGGCCGCGATCCTCCCGATCGGTGTAGCCGAGAATGCTGCTATGGTTCAACTTCCTGAGAATGCTGATGAGCACTTTCGCATGGCCACCTCCGCCGATGACGACAATGCTTTTCGGCGGCTGGTCCTTCGGATTGCGCCCGTGATTGAACTGGCTAGCCATTCAAGTGTCTCATCAAAAGGGAGGGTAATTGGGATGCCTCTTCGCAGCGCGATTTGGCCACCTTGCGAATTCGCACCCGCAAGCTTTCTCCGCCGGCCAAATAGGTTTTCGCCAGACCCACGATCTCGGAGATTTCGGATTCACCTGGAAAACCGTTGAACTGTCGAGGCGATTCATACTGTAAAACCTCGGCAAGGCTCCCCATCTTGTGAGCATGGGTTGCAAGGAAGATGCACGGTGTCCCACCTAAAGAGGCAAAGATGGAGGGATGATAGCGCCCGGAAATGAACAGTCGTGCATTCGCGAGGACTGCGCCACAAAACTGGATCGGGGCGTCCACCGGAACAAACCCGACATTGAGATCCCTGGCAATCGTTTGCAGAAACGAGTCCGGGCGATCGTTTTCCGTGAGACAAATGCCGTAGCCGAGTTGCGCGACTTTTTTCACGAGGTTTGAATAACTCTGCAAGGCGTTTCCCGGTTGAGAGCCCGCCAGTGCGCCGCCTCCGATACAGATGTAGGGCCGGGAGAAGTCAAAAGTGGACTTGTAGGCCCAGGTCTCCGGATCCGGCACCTGGGAGTCAGGAGAGTTTCGAGTATCTTCCGCATGGCCTGAGTAGAGGGGGTACCAAGTGAACAAGGAATCTGGAACTAGAAACGAATTCGCGTCAGGCATTTCCCTTCGAACGTATTCGTAGGACTGCGCGTCGCGGAGTGCAACCGCTCTGCACTGGGTCATCAGCCGGGTTGCATACATGAGCGTCTGCTGGTTTCTTCCCGTTTGCGGGCAATCAGAAATCATGGAATTGACCAGGAAGACAGGCTTTTTCAGGCGGATTCCAAGTTCCATCAACGCAAGCAGGCAGAGCGTATTCCTGCGCGGCGGCGTGGAGAAAATGATGTCGCCATCGCCATCCGCCAATAGGAAATCGGCTTGTTCTGCCTGTTGATACATGCGGGCTAGCGCTGGATAACGCCGCTTGTGGGTCAGCAGATTGTCGACGCTTACGGCCGGGTTTTCGTCAATCAAATCCTTGGCGCCGAACCAATGTTCGAGTTGGAAATACCAGGAATAAGGACGACGCCAGCGCCGTCGCATCAATTGTTTGAACAGGCCGTAATAGCGGCCTGGCATCAAGGTGCCGATGTAACCAGCATCCGCGGTGGACAAATCGAAGAAAGCGCCGGCCACATTGCCCGTGATGTCGAAGGATTCTGACAGCAGTTGGCGCAGGGCCAAACTCGCAGCCCGGCCCCAATTGGCATTGGAAGAATTATCTCCCACGAAGAACAGCCTCGATCGCGAATTGGCGCGAACCTCACCGTCGGCATTCAAGATCGTGGAGTCTTTCATTTCCGCTAATTTCGGCCCGCAACTCGCGCCAAGCTGAATGGAATGATCCGGGTATTTCATGATCAGGAACCGGCATACTCCACTCCGTTCAATCCCGCGAAGAGCCTGCGAACGTCGGGCGATTGAGTCCGACAGTTGCGGAGGTTCCGTCGGGGAGTCGCCATTCGTAAGGAACGACAACTGGAGTCGAACTGCGCGCGTAGGTGAGGAAATCTCCGCGGTATCCGTATTCCGCAAGGTCGCCCAAAACACTGAAGCCGGCCACTTCTTGATAATTCAAGATCAAATCGTTGACGTTTGAGGAGCGGATGATCATCTTGACAGTGTAGTTCTGCGGAAGCAGCGGGATTGCCTTGAAGATGCAAGTGATTTTGCCGCTGCCTTCCAGGTAATTTGGGCGATGGCCGTCCAACAACATGTTGGAACTGAAGCACGACCCGTTCAGACCCAGAATGCCAAGCGCGAGGATCGGCCTTTCAATTCGCCGCTTGGCGTCGAACGAAATTTCGACGATCAAATCATCACCGGGAGAAAACTGCGCAGTTTCCTGCCCGCGCGCATTCTTTAGGGCGACTTTGTGAATCGTGAGGCCATAGTCTTCGTTGGAAAAGGTGAAGGATTGCTCAGCAGAGACGGTGTTGAAGTAAGCTTCGACTACATTTTCGACTTTGCCATCCTGGTGGAGGCGACCATTTTTTAGCCAGAGGCCTCTTTGGCAGAGGCTGCGAATGGCTTCCATATTATGACTGACAAACAAGACCGTGCGCCCGCTCTGCGCAAAGCTGCCCATTTTGCCGAGGCACTTCTTTTGAAACGCAGCGTCGCCGACAGCCAGCACTTCATCGACGATGAGAATTTCGGGCTCGAGATGCGCCGCAACAGCGAAGGCAAGGCGGACATACATTCCAGAGGAGTAGCGCTTCACGGGAGTGTCCAGGAATTCTTCCACGCCGGCGAAATCCACGATCTCATCGAACTTTCTCACGATTTCCGCGTGGTTCATTCCAAGAATGGCGCCATTCAGAAAGATGTTTTCGCGGCCGGTGAGTTCCTGGTGAAACCCGGAGCCAACTTCGAGCAGGCTGGAAATGCGGCCGTCGATGCGAACGCGGCCGGTTGTGGGTGAGGTGATGCGGCTCAGGATTTTCAGCAAAGTGCTTTTGCCGGCGCCGTTATTTCCGATGATGCCGACCACTTCCCCTTGCGCAATTTGCAAGGAAAGTTCCTGCAACGCCCAGAAATCCGCGCGACGCAGCCTGCGCTCGTTTCGGCGCCGGATCCACTGCAAAGGCGTCCGAACCATGTCCTCCAGGACGTGCCGCAAACCATCGCCTTTCCCGACCTGATGGTCGATGGAATAGCGCTTGCCCAGATTTTCGAGGATGATGGCGGATTTCGGCATAGCGAGTTGCCGCGCGTGTGATACCTCTATATTACGTCTGCGAAGCTTTGTTCAGTCCTTCGGAAATACCAAAGGCCAGAAACCAGCAGAAATATGGTCGCAACAGTGCCAAACAAGATGCCTGTCCAATAGACTCCGCGGGTTGCGCCGAGCAAACACCAGCGGAAACCGTCAATGATGCCAACCATGGGATTCATCGCGTAAAACAGGCGATAGCGTTCCGGCACGACGCTGCTTTGGAATCCAACGGGAGAGATATAAAGACCAAATTGCACGATGAACGGCACGATGAAGCGAAAATCGCGGTACTTGACCATTAGAGCAGAGATCCAAAGTCCTACTCCCAGGGAGACGCTGAAGACCAGAAAGAGAAAAAGCGGCAGAAACAACACGGCCAGTGGAGGCGTGGAGCGATACCAAACCATCAAGACAACCATAAACGCGGCGGAAATCAGGAAATCCACGAAACTGGTGATCACGCTGCTCACAACAATCACCATGCGCGGGAAATAGACCTTCGAGATCAAATTTGAGTTTTGAACGAGGCTATTTCCGCTCTCTGTGAGGGCCGTGGAGAAAAACTGCCACGGCAACATCCCACAAAGAACGAGCAGTGGATAGGGAATGCCGTCGGAGGGCATTTTGCCGAGCTTCCCGAACACGACAGTGAGTACGATCATCGTGAGCAAAGGCCGAATGATCGACCAGCTCACACCCACAAACGTTTGTTTGTAGCGGACCAACAGGTCGCGCCAAGCCAAAAAGTAAAATAACTCCCGGTAGCGCCAGAGATCACGCCAGTATTGCTGCTCCAACTTCCCCGCTTCGATGATCAACTCGGCAGAGCAAGAAGCGGGCTGTGCCAGTGTTTTTGCGGTAGCGCTTTCCATGTTCATCGAATCAAGCCGCCTGCAGAGAAAGGCGGGCCAGTTACAGGCCTGGGATTACGAACAAAAATGAAGGTTTTGAGGAGGCTTGAAGGAGAAAAAGGCAGAAAGGAGAGGGCACACTACCGTCCAAAGAGCCACATGGGATAGGTAGCCCTAAGGGGTGGAATAAGCAATCGGACTTCCAAAAGGGACAGGACGAGGGCGGAAAATTTCTCCCCGTCCTCAAATAACTGACTATTTTTCAATGGGTTAGGACGAGGCGGAGGGTTTACTGGAGGGCGAGACGGGGTTTGGGGACCCGTGGATTGAGCAGATGGAAGCGGGTGGAACTATCAAGGTACTGGATTTCCCTTGTATCGGACGCTGGGCACCCCTATCCAACGTGACGGTAAGCCAGCTTTCCGATCGCGACGAGGACCTTATCGGGCAGATAGCAGAAAATTCGCTTAGCGAGTCTTATCTTCAAACTAGCGGAAGGATTCCGAGCAGCGGTGAGTGGATATTGCCAGTAGACCAACGGCTCTGGCTGAGCCCAATGGTTTTTGAAAGTGAGAAGGCCGCTGCCGTCTTCTTCGGTTCGTCCCAGATCAAATTGCGTAGCCTGTGTGTTCTTGGCAGATTCGATGGCACGCCAAAAAAGCCAAGGCATGGCGCCGTACCTGTTATAACGCGCATTGGAACATCCATACTTATAGTAAAGAACATCCTTGAAGCGCAGCGTCAAAATTGAGGCAATTGGGATTCCGCCTTTGTAGGCGACGCGGAGTTCCATCGCTTCACCCGCGCAGGCCCTCAGGTTTTCGAACCAGGTGATTGGATTCGGCGGAAGGCAATGCCGGCCTCGGGTCATGACAAACATTGAGTAGAAGTCACGGAGCAAAGAGTCACTCGTGCCACATTTCTCGATGAGGCCGGCGCGAACGGCTCTCTGGATACGCCGCTGGACCGAGTCTTTATGAAAGCTTTTGAACAACTCATCGAGCGATTGATTTAGGTACAGTTTATGCAACTGATAATGGGAAGAGGGTCGAAACTTCATTCCTCCGTTTAGGTGGCTCAGATCATCGGCAGCAGGCCGCAGTTCGACGTACTTCCATTTCTCATCGCCCAGCTTTTTTTGCAGAAAGTTCAATATTTCGATGAGATCTTCCTGTGAATCGCAAAGGGGCTGGCAATGATCGGAAAAAGGAAGGGAGACAAGCCGGCTCCCCGTGAACCAGCTACTGACATGGCAAAACAAGATTCCGTTTTTGAGTTCTTCGTTTGGCGGAGAGGTTGTAAAGACTACCGGGTCATACCCATAGCTCTGGCGCAGGGCTTGCAGCCAAGCACGGCTATGAAAAACGGATGCAAGTGGATGTCTTTTGACAAGACAATCCCAACGAGCGTCGATTAGAGGATCAACCTGGTAGCAAGACATACTTCAAACCGAGCAAAATTTCATGCCGTGCGAAATTCTACGCTGCAGCATCGAACTCCGCCTCCTTGGACGTATCCTCCGCCGATATTTCCAAAGAAATATTGCCGATGCGTAGAATAGAGAACTATATGTCAATAATTTTGTAACAATTCAATCCGATTGAAAAGAGCATTTTCAATACGCGAATCGGAAGATTACGGCATTTCTTTAATGGCAGATAAGTGCGGACAGGGCGTCAGCGAGTGTTGGGCAGAATTACGCTCTTAATCCTTTCTATGCACTTTTCGATGCCGAATTCCTCCTGCACTCGTTCCCTGGCAGACTTTCCCATAGCCTCTCTTTCGGCCGGATGGGTTAAAAGGTACTCGATCGCGGCGGCGATCCGATCCACAGAGCCAGGGGGAACAACCAATCCCTGCACCTGGTCTGTTATTGCTTCGCTGTTTCCGCCAACCTTGGTAACGATGCATGGAAGCCCACAAGCCATGGCTTCCAGTAGAGCCAGCGGCAAGCCTTCCGTTCCCGAAGTGAGCACAAAGGCCGTGGCGGCCATCAAATACTGGGCGGGATCCTTTTGAAAGCCTTCAAAAAAGACGCGACCGCTTAAACCCAACTCCACTGCCTGGGAAGCGAGCTGATTTCTGAGCGGCCCGTCCCCGAGAATGATGCACTTGCAGGAAACTCCTTTGTTAAGCAGTTTCGCGAGCGCAAGCAGGAGGATATCGATGCGCTTTTGTTCATTGAGACGCGCGACACAAACCAGAAGAAATTCGTCCTTCGCCAAGCCAAGTTGCGCTCGTAGCCGCTCGCGGCTCAGGGGATCCTGGTGGAACTCGGGAAGGATTACGCCATTGCGGATGGTGATCGTTTGTTTGGCCGGAAAGTGGTAGTCCTTGATCAAGCCGTTCCGGATATCGTCGCTCACGCAAATGGTATTTTTCTCAAAGCGGGAAGAAACTCTCAGCGACCAAAGGTGTAGCAGCCGGCGAAAACTGCGCCGCATCCGTTGGAGAAAAGTGCCGCTATTCGCAGGGTGTGGCGGGGGAGTCAAATGGGCGATCGAAAATCGCAAGGGTACGCCAGCCAACCACGCGGCAAGGGGAACGTACCACCGATAGCACCAGAGCCAAGCTCTCACAAATACAACTGCGTCCGGGCGAACTTCCCGAAACACCTTGTACCAATCCGAAAATGATTTCAGTCCAGATGGATAACAGCGTATGCGAACGAGGTCAATTTCTTCAGGAGTTAAATGATCCGAATACAGGTCGAGTGCGGAACACAGAATGGTGAGGCGGACACCGGAATCGAGCAAGGCACGGACGAGACTTAAAAGGTGCCTTTCTGCACCGCCAAACTCACCTGTATTGGTCACGAATGCAATATGAGTGAGTTGGTCCCGAGCAGTAACTCGCGCCCGCTCAGATTTTGCATCCGGAGCAATCTGTGGAGATTGAATTTCGAGATCGACTTGTGAGAGCGATTTGGGGTGAGATCGAGAAACTCCATAGGAAGATGATTTTTGTTTCTCCGTTTTCCAATGCTGATGAAATTCTAAAATCTCGCCGGCGGTCTGCCACAAACCGATCTTGTGGGACAATCGGCTGGACTCGGAGATTGCAAGGGCCCACCGCAAAGACCCACCAATAAGGGTGCGAATCTGCCGAAGGGGAATCCCGAAAACGCCGAGTGCTCGGGAAGCTCCTCGAAGTTCCCTGACATCGGATCTGCCTTTATTGAACCACCAGTTTAGAAAATATTCCTTGCGAAGCCGGTCCTCCTGGATGGGATGGTAAACGACAGCACCAGGTTCGTAACGCAAACGTAAACCTGCGGCGAATAGCCGCCGGCCAAATTCAGTATCTTCGTTGCTGATCAGATTATTTCCCGAACGCCCCAGATCAGTTCGGAATCCACCGTATTTCTCGAATATCTCCTTCCGGAACGCCATGTTGGCGCCAAACGGCGGTTCATCCATCTCACCCGCCGGAATTGGCAAATCAAACGAGGCCAGAGGCCCCTTGGTGAACCAACTCCCCGTGGACAGCCAATTCGGCAAGACTGTACCGGGTGGCGGAAGAACTCGCCCTCCAGCTCCAGCCCATTCTCGCGTGTGCAAATTGGCGGTTAGCTTTTCCAGCCAGCCATCACCAGCGGTCTCATCATCATCTATAAATGCGATGATTTCCCCTCGAGCATTTCGAATGCCCGTATTTCGGGCATTGGAGAGCCCCTGCATAGGCTCGGAAACGTATCGGAATCGCCCCGGGGATTCGAGGCAAAAGGATTCAACAACCTGACGGGTATCATCCGAAGAATTGTTGTCAACAACGATGATTTCCCACCCGTGCGGAGTCGAAAGAGACTGGGCCGCAACACTCTCGAGGGTCCGCTTCAAAGAGAGGCAACGATTGTAAGTACAAATCAGCACCGAGACTTTGACGGGATCAGTCATGTCAATGGTTCGCAATCATTCGAAGTCAAAAGGCCAATCGAACACAAGCTGGGAACTTTTGGCGGACAAGCAGGGTAGCTTTCCGATGCAGCCATGTATCTCAACGATCCTGCGAAGTCTCCACAAAACTGCCGGCGGATTCTGCAACATAGCCTGGAGTAGCCATGGCGACTTGTTCGCTGGCACCGGAATCGGATGAGAATACATGATCTGAAATTAGGCGCCAAACAAGTTTGATCAGTTCGGGATTTACAAGAAATGCAGTCGCAACGTAGATGACCGCTCCAGTTGCGATGCAAACAGCCAGAGTAAGCACTCTTGAGAATGACCGCGACAGATAGTTCCTTTCGAGAACGACCAGCACGAGCATCAACGACGAGCTGGCAGCGGGGAAGAGGAGGCTTTTTAGTATTGGTCCGACGACAAGTCGGAGCTTCTGCTTGGCCACTTCCAGGAAGATTGCACCGAACAAGACCATACTTACCACAACCGAGATGGCAATAGCCAAAGGACTCAGGCGAGCCGTGGCCAAGCATCCAAGAAATGTCATGGCCGCTAAGAGAATGTTCAGTATGAGATAGAGGCCGGCTTCTCCGCGCGCTAGCATAAGGGGATGCATGAAACCTAGCGCACAGCGGGCAGCTCCATAAATAGCGAGAACTTGCAGCAGCGGAATGGCCGCCATCCATTTTGCACCGAACAGGACCGGGACGAGAGACGGTGCGATTGCCGCAAGCCCAGTGAAGATGGGGAAAGAAACGAAATAGGAAATCTCACAGAACTTATAAAGGGCATTCTCGAATTTTTCCCGGTCAGACTGCAGCTTTGAAAAGGCAGGGAAGGCTACGGACCCAAGAGGCCCAATAATGCCGTCATAAAGCAAGGTGGGCAACCGGCTGGCAAGCGAATAAGGGCCAAGGCCAAGGGGCCCGAAACCATAGCCAACCATTGTTTGATCGGACTTTTGCGCGAAGAACCACAAAAGATCGTTGCCTGCGATTTTTATGGAAAAGTGATAAAGATCATTCAAATGACGAAGTGAAATTTGAAAACTGGGACGCCAAGAAACAGACCACCACATGAAGACTGAACTCAAGACCGCATTTGCCATCTGTTGCCCAACGAGGCTCCAAACTCCCCATCCCTTAAAAGCCATGGTGAGCCCGATGGCCCCCGAGATTGCAGTGGCCAGAAGGTAGCGAATCGCTAGCGCGCGAAAATGCAAATCCCGCGTGAGAATGGCAGTCTGGACGGAGCTCATGGCATGAAAGAAAAGACAATAAGAAAGCCATCCGATGACGGGAGCAACCCTGGGCTCGCCAAAAAACCGCGCAATCTGATTCTCACAGAGGTGGCTGAAGAGGCAGAGAACACCTGCAGTGGCAATCGCAATCCAGAACGCAGAATTCAAATGCTGTTCTTCCACTTCCAGCCTTTGAACGATTGCCATTCCAAACCCCTGGGCCACCAGAAGTTGTATAAACGCGATGTACACGCCAGCGATGGCGACGACGCCAAAGGTGTCGGGATTCAGTAGCCGCGCTAGACCAGCATAAATGGCGAAGCTGAGGAGTTGGCCTCCCCAACTCGAAGCGCTGGCCCACGCGACCCCTTGTACTGCCTTTTTCTTGCTTGTGTTATCCATGTGCCGTAATCAGCATAGAAGAGTGAGGCTGCATCGAGATTCAGGAGGGGGGCTTTGTCTCGAGATTCGATTGCGAGGTCTCATGGGCCTCAGCGAGACGCGGAAAATGGCTTCGGGACAATTCAGTGTAAACGCCAAGGGTCAGACGGCCTACTTTGTCCCAAGAGTGAGCTTCAGCCGCCGCGTCCCGGATCCTTTCTCTGTGCGTGTCAAGGTCCAGATAAAGCCCACTTGAGAAGTATTTTTCCAAAGCTGCGGCAAGGTCGTCAGGGTCTTCAGGCTTGCAAACGAAGCCAGTCTGGCCCTGGACGATTTCTTCCCTGAAATCTCCAATATCCGAAGCAAGAATCGGCAGACCAAAGCTGTACCCTAGAAAAAGCACGCCGCTTTGATAGATCTGCTTGTAGGGGAGAACGAACGCATCGGCTGCCTTAAAGTACAGCTCCGTCTCTTCGTCCGGCACGTGTTCTCCTCTAACCAAGACGCAATCCGGCCGCACATTTGCCCGAATGTCATTTTCGATCCGGTTCCAATATTGACGCGAGGCGTTCTCGGGTCTTCCCACAATCATTAGGTAGTAATCGGGCGATTTGACGCTGAGCCGCTTGAACGCTTCCACCAAGTACTCTAATCCCTTGTATTCTGTGATCCGGCCGAAGAAAAGGACTGCTTTCTTCTCCGCCGGGATGCCCAGTCTTTGCCTGGCTTCTGCCGGTGTCAAAGACGTCTTCGGGACTGCGTTGTTGATTCCAAAAGGAATCACCGTGACGCGCTCGGCTTCCACACCGAAATCATCCATGAGCTCCCGCTTGAACTTATCGGAGTGAACAAAAATATGCTGAGCGAGGCGATATTGAATTCGCAAGGTCAACCGGTTGCCAAAAGAATCGTTATTATCCCGCTTCCCGGCATTTACATTGTGCACAGTCAGAACCACTTTCTTCCCAAGTGCACGATATAGGAGCGTCAGGAAGGTGCGGTCAAAGTGCTGCAATCTGTTATTCCAAAGAATATGAAAGATTCTGGGATTCGATCTGAGTGCGTAATTGAGCAGGCGAGCATAAAAGTGAAGCAGCCTGAGAACTTTCCTCAAGGCGCTGACATCGGCGCGCTGGCTTCCTAGCAAATTGAGAAAGCGAATTCCCGGGGTCGTGTGGAACTCGGGGAAATCGACGCCATCTCCTCCCACGATCTCCAGCGCGACGCCTTTCGACACAAGTTCCATGGCCAGGCCGAAGGTGTATGGCCTGTCGATGCCGCCCGTAAGGAGAGATACGGAAATGCAGGGAGCCGCACCCCTGACCGTAGCTTGGGGCGAGGCTGTGTTGCTATTCAGGATATTTCCGTGAGCGCGCGTGTCGCTGACCATCGTCCCGGCCGAAGATTGAGATTTTGGCGTTGCCACGAATTCTGCCTTAACCAATTAACTCGCCAACCTCTCTTCCAACAGTTCACAGATTGCGTGATAGATGGCGACGTGCATTTCCTGGATGCGAGGCGTTGACTTGGAAGGAACACAGAGGCACAAGTCGCAGAGCGGCTTCATTTTCCCGCCGGTTTCACCCGTAAGCCCGATCACGGCTACTTTGTGTTCGCGCGCCGATTCGATCGCGCGGAGAATGTTCGGGCTGTTGCCGCTCGTGGTGATTGCCAGCAGCACGTCGCCGGGCCGGGCGTGGGCAGAAAGCTCGCGGGCGAAGACGTGTTCGTAGCCGTAATCATTGCCAATGGCGGTGAGCGCGGAGGTATTCACGTGCAGCGCCATGGCGCGGAACGGCTTTCGCTCGCGGAAAAAGCGTCCGGTCAGCTCCGCGGCGATGTGCTGCGCATCGGCGGCCGATCCGCCATTTCCAGCGATGAGCAACTGCCCGCCGGACGCAAGCGCCGAATAAATGAGGTCTACAACTTCGGAAACGAGAGGAGCAAGATTGGGCAGCGTCTTGAACGCTTCCATGTGCTCGTTCCAGATCGTCTTGATCCTGGCGATTTGCTGTGGCGAAGTTGTCACGCCTTGACCTACCTTCCCTGTCCGGCGGCATCGCCGGGAACGGGCTTATGATTGCGCGATTCGAGTCTGTACATCATTTTGTCCCACGACTGCAGCAGCGAAGCCTTCCACAGCGGCAGCATCATCTGCGCACGCTTGGCGGCGTTCCGGCCGAAGACCGGCTCGATCCAGGCATACTTCCAGCGCAGGCGAGGGACTTCGAGATGGCCATGCAGTTCGGCGGCAATCGCATGCAGTTCCTGCACGATGTCCGGGCGTTCGGGATAAAAGCTGTCGAGCCAGTTCTGCATATAGGTCAGGCACGCCTTGCGCACGCGGTCGCTTTCTTCCAGGGAACGCAGGTATTGAATGTGCAGTTTCATGGATAGCAGCATCGCGTCTTTCTTTTTGTCCGAGGTGCCAATGTGACTCCAGCGGGCTGAGGATGTGACGCGATAGAAAACTTTTGCGTCCGAGACAAATTTCGTGCCGGCGGAGGCGAGCAACACGCGGCAATAATATTCGCCATCGTCATCGCTCATCAGCCGCGTATCCCAAGGCCCGGCGGCATCCGACAATTCACGGCTCGTCAGCCACGTCCCGGTTTGCATGTGAAGATTCTCGGTCAGTTTCCGGACCAGCCACTCGACGGGAGAAAGATCCTGATAGAGCGAAGTCGGCGCAAAACGCGCCTTGCTGGTCCGGTAGTTGAAGTAGGCCCATGGCCCGGACAACAGCAGCTTGCGGTTTTCCAACGCTCCGGGCGCCGCGAGTTGCTTCTCGATCTTGTCCGGCGCCAGCAGGTCGTCGGCGTCCAGCCACTGGATGTAGTCGCCCTGACTCAGCTTGAGCGCATGATTGCGGGCGTTAGCGGCTCCTCCGTTGGGAATCGAGATGACTTGAACGTCCTTGGACGCGAATTTCCGGGCGGCCTGGGCGGTCGCGTCGCGGGAGCCGTCATCGACAACGATGATTTCCTTGCGCGGCCAGGTTTGGGCGATCGCCGACTGCAAAGTGTCGGCAATCCAGGCCTCGGCGTTGTACGCCGGTATCAGGATGGAAACGAGCGGCTTCATCGTGAGAGTTTGTGTGATGTCAGATCAATTGAGAACCGCGCCCGCGGCTGCCAACCCGGCCATCCGTGCGCCCTGCCATCGGCTAATGGATGCGGCGATTCGCGCACGGGGATTCGGCTCCTCGCTGGCTAATGTAGCATGAGCAGCTTGCGCCACATTTCGGGGCATCCAAAGGGCCAGTGCTAGAATAGACACGACCTGTTCGAGCAGAGCGAAGGGGCATCCTGTGCCAAGACTGAACGGAAGTACAGTAGCTTTCAAAGCCGCCTCTGACGAACCATAGAGCTGTGGGGAGGCCCCTTGGGGCCTTTTATGCGCACTGAGGAACGCCGCAAATGAATCGATTCGCAAAGTCAATTTCATGCGTGCTATTTCTAAGCACTTTGTTTGCTGTAGGGTCCAAGGCTCAGACCATCAACGCTGCCAGTTGCTCGGCGGCGGATGTGCAAGCAGCGCTAAACAGCGTCACGACAAGCGGAACCACCGTAAAAGTTCCCGCCGGAAACTGCACTTGGGCGAGTGGTGTCAAGCTGACTACGTCTCTCAGTGTAACGGTAATGGGAGCGAGCACGGTCGCTACGAGCGATTCACACGGAAACCCTGCAAGTTTTAATGACAATACTGTAATTACGGACGGATTTGGCGGACCACTCCTTAACCTTGGGACTGCAGGAAATAACACCTCGCAACTGGTGCGAGTGAGCGGGATCACCATCAAGGCAACTTCTCAGAGCACCTATGAGTTGAGCCTGGGTTCCGGCGGGCAAGTACGTATAGACCACTGCCACTTCATCGGATTGAATCCGGATGCACGCGTCTGGAGCTACGGAGTGGCTGACCATAACCTACACGACGCGAACGGAAACATGGTTGCCAACGCGTTTCAGGTGTTCACAGATTCTCAAAACAATGGCAACGTTGCCTGGAATTCGCCGACCCAGTTTGGGACAGCAAATTTCTTTTTCATCGAAAACAATACGTTCAATGATGGCTTTGGAAACGACTGCAACGAAGGAGGAAGGTACGTGGCACGCTACAATACCTTCCATGGAACGCTCCAGAACGGAGCAACTCTTCAGTCCCACGCAACCGGTGCAGTACAAACGCCGCCGTGGCGAGGATGCCGGGCTTGGGAAATTTATAATAATTGGGTGACTAGCACCTACAGTGGCGGAGCTTTCGCCTTTTCACAGAATTTTTCGGGGACTGGGGTCCAGTACAATAACACTGTCACCGGGCAGAACCACGATCTCTTCATCCTGAATGATCGCGACCAGAAGCAGACCAACTACACTCAAGTGGCTCCTCCGCTTGGTTGGGGCTACTGCGGCACATACCAGACCGGCGTCGGCAGTCCATGGGATGGCAACGCAAACCTGAACGGTTCAAATGGCTCTCCTTGCATCGACCAGCCCGGACGTGGTCAGGGCGACATGCTTCAAGGCTTTTTCCCGAGTGTCTGTGACCTTACCGCAGGCCTTTGCGCTCTTTCCAACTTTCTAGGGAGTTGGCCACACCAGTATCTCGAACCAATCTATCTCTGGAATGATACGTGGACCTGTCCGGGTTGCTCCTCGTCTCCCTCTCAGATTTCGATTTCCAGCCCGGAGAATAACATCGTCATGAATCGCGATGTCTACGCCGATACTGGAGCATCTTGCGCCCAAAACGCTACAACCTGCTCAAGTGGCGTTGGTGTGGGTACTCTTGCTCAACGTCCCTCGAATTGTACTGCTGGGCCGGGGGGAACGTACTACACAAGCCCTACAGGCTCGTATGGCGTGGGTTGGTGGGCAACTGACCAAAATACGCTTTATGCTTGTTCTTCAACAAATAATTGGACGGCGATTTATACACCCTATACGTACCCGCATCCATTAGCCCAGGGCACAGGCACCAGCAGCAACGTAGCGCCACCATCGAACTTGACAGCCGTCGTTCAGTAGCTCCATTCGAGGTGCGCCGCGGGCCGCTAGGACCGGCGACCGGTTTTCCAGAAGATTTCGATGCTCGGCTCCCGGCAGGACGCAAGAGCCGATGCCATCCCGGCAAGACTCAGCCACTGTTTGCTCGCAAGACCATTGCGGCAATCCGAGCTGTAGTTAAAGGCCCCCGTGGGATCCACCTCACCCAGGCGTCTGATGCAGGCAAGCCCTTCCTCGCGAAATTCCGGGAGATTTACCTCGAAGGAAAGATAAGGCACGGGCCGCTTCAACCCCTTGAGGACGTTGATTTCGTAGCCCTCCACGTCAATCTTGATGAAGAACGGGGCCTCTTGCTGGGCGATGAGGTCTTCCATCGAGATGGTCTGCACGACTTTCTCTTTTCCAAAATGCAATTTTTCCCCAAAACGCTTGTCGTCCTCTTTCAAGGACTCCGCCCATTTCTGACTAAGGGTGTTTTTCGCTCCCCCAGGCGCATCGATCCACATGGTTTCGGTGGGCCGTCCGGTCGCTGACCGCTTTCGGCACGATAACCAGCGGTTTCGGGATGACGCGATATTTCAGATATTTTTGCCGCAGTGTTTCCTGACAGCTTTCTTCGGGCTCGACGGCGACCACTTTGGCTCCAAGTTTCAGGAAAATTCCCGCCTTGTAGCCCTGGTTGGCGCCGATGTCAAAGATAACGTCCCCCGGCCGGAACCCCTCGAGCAGCGCGCGGTAAAAGTCGATTTCCCTTTGGCGGTCTTCGATAATCCGCCGATCCGCCACATGCCAATAGGCGTCATAAATCCAGGAAGCCTTGGCGCGCTCGTAAATTCCCGCCTTTTTCAGCAGACCGGTGAGGGATTCCTTCATGCCCTTCGATTGGGTTGCGGTTTTCAACTGCTTGTCTCTTGACGATTCCTAACGGACGGAAACCCGGATGGAATCGCCGGCTTCAATAGGGGCCGGAGCCTTCCCAGCGCCGGAATCAATGAACAATCGGTGGAGCAGTTCCAGGCTCAGAATCTTGTGCAATTCGTTCGTATAGTTCCGTTTGCCTTTCAGATGCCCGGCCACAATTCGTTCGACAGTTTTTCGCTGGATATACGGTCTGGTGAGACTCCGCGAATCGAGCAACATATCCCGGACATAGCCGGCGAGCGCATCGCGATACCAGACGCGGAAATGGAAAACCTTGTGCCGGCCCAGAAACAGGCGCTCCAGATGCAGGGAAGCAAGCGCGTGGTCGGCACGGGCTACCCACTGCGGCATTCCCATGTCGTAGGCGTACTCGGCCTTGAACTGAAATTCGAGAAACGCCCGGTGAGCGGTCTCCCAGAGGGCCGATTGATTCCCACCGAGGCCGCGGTCGGTCGGGATACTCGCCAATTTCTTGCTGCCATCGGAAATCAGGCGCGAAGAAATTTCGTTACTATCGAGGGCCTGCGCCGGAGCGCGAAACACGGCGCGTACGACTTCGTTATCAAAATATGGAGTGCGGATCGTGATTTGGGTCTGCTCCAGGCCGACAACCCCCCGGTAATCCCAGGGCGCCTGATGGAATACCGTGAAGGACAGCGGATGAAGCTGCTTGATAGACCCCAGGATTTCGGATGCGCGACGGATCTGCGGAAGAATATCGGATGAGTACAGGCCGGGTAAGGGCTCGGAAGGCTTGAAAGTGCTGACCCGGCGAAGAACCTCGCCGCCATAGTCTCCCGTCAATCGCACGGGCGCGATCTGGCGAAGTTTCTCGCTTAAATAGAGATCCGGGGAACGGCCCAGATCGACGCCACCTTCGCCGAGATAAATGGTGCGTTCCGCGTAGCGCGAGAAGCGCGAGAGAAACTCCTGTCCAGCGGGGATGACTTCAAATGGCTGATGGCACGCTTCGGCCACTTGGCGAGCCACGCGGACGTCGTGGTTCTCCCTAAACATGCTGCCGAAGGTGTGACATGGCAACGCGCCGGGCTGCGCCCCCTGCCAGGCCATAATCATGCGCGTGTCCAGGCCGCCGGTCAGGGACATGGCCACCGGTTCCCGGGCAGTCAGGTAGCGAGGAAGGTTCCTTGTGAAGGCTTCGCGGAATTCCCGGTAGAAGCCCTCTACATCAAGAAGTTCCTGTTCTTCCCATTCCCTCGGTTGGAAATAGGAGGCCTTTTTCTGCAGAGCGCCATTCTGGAAACTCCACGCAGAGGCCGGCGGCAAAACTTCAATGCCCGTGAACAGCGAGCGATTCTCCAGGACCGCGCCACAGGATATAAATTCACCCAGGCCCAGAGAATCGAGGTTGCGAAGCTCCGGGCGCACAGCCAGAATGGCCTTGGCTTCGGCGGCGAAATAAAAGGCGTCCTTGGCCTGGTGATAATAGAGGCGTTCCATGCCATAGCGGTCGTTGAACAACAGGGCCGTGCCAAGCCGGCGGTCGATCACCAGCCCATGGAATTTGCCATTCAGGTTTTTCGGGAAAGAGGAATCTTCTTCATAGAGATGCACCAGATAGGAGGGGCCAGATTCCTCGACGTCGTGCCCACGGAGTTTCAACCGGGTCTGGATGCCGGGTTCCGGGAATTCCTCTCCCGCGAAGACCAGCGTGACCTCACCGCTTTCATTCCGTAGCGGCATGCCATCGGCAAAGGAACCCTTTCGCGCCACCCATCCGACGTAGATGCCAAGCGACTCTTCCATCCAGGTGCCGGTCACGTAGAACTCCTCGTGACACATTGCAGCTAGCATCTGGCGCAGCTCGCGCTCCGCGTCCTCTCGCGGAATTCTCGTAATGAGACCTAGAATACCCGGCATTGAATGGACTCCGATTCGCGTTGGGTAAGGGAATTCGGCTTCAGGACTGGGCCGCCGAACCGGAAAGGGAGTTCCTCTGGCCGCCTCCGGGTCTGGATGGCCTTGCCGAGTACCATTGCTTCCGGAATTTCCGGTAAATAGAAGCGACGGATTCTGGCACCACATCGTTCAAGTCATGGTGAAGGCCGAGGCGCAGACCAAGGCGCCCCCGGAGGGTGAGCGGGACAAAAAACCGGGGGACATCGATTTTCTGGAAACCGTTATGCCGCTTGAAATCGGCAAGTCCGTCAGTCTGTTTCTTGCCATAGGTCATATTTGCGTACCAGAGATAGGAGATCTTGCGGTCGGCACAGGACCGAACCGCCTGCGCGATGAGTGCATTGGTCGGGGCCTTATCCTGGTGGCCAATCATGGAGACGATTTGCATCAGGCCCGCTTGGGTATGATCTTCATTGCATACCAGCTTGACGAAGCCAATTAGGGTATTTTCGAGATAGGCACCAATGAAGATACTGCGATCCATGAAGGTCGCATTCATTTTACGCACGGTCTCGAGATCCTTTCCGTAATGCCAAAAGGGCTTTCCCTGGCGGACGGGTGATTCGTTGTAGATCGCGTGGATTCCTCTCACGTAGGCGTCGTCGTAAGGGACTTCTTGAATAACCACGCCGCTTTTAGCGGCCTTCCTGATTTTGTTGCGTACCTTGAAATCGATCTGCTTCGACATCCACTCATCAAAAGTGGAGATCGGGAGTGCAGCCATATTGTCCCACTCCATCTTGTAGTTGTACCTAGGCAGGGTGTCCGACAACTTCTGGATGAACGTGAAGATGTCGACGGGGTACCCGGATCTGCGCAACTCTGCCAGAGCCGCTTCCGGGTTATCCAGGTATTGATATCCTTCGCCGTCGACAAATCCAACTCGGATTAGTTTCCCTCTGGTTCGTATCTCTTTACCGCAAATCTCTAATGGAGGCATTCACTTCCCCTTTTCACTATGCGCTAAACTCACAACCCCGCTATTTCTTGTTTGCAATTGACGTATTCATCTCTCGTGAACGGCGACTTTGGTAGCGGTCTGACGGATTCTAATTCTTCGCTTTGGAGACCAGTCATCGACTAGGGTCGCCGCTGGTGAATTCACTGGAATTTTGGAGGTTATGGGCGCGGATAATGCCACTATAAGAAACACGAGCCACATCAAGCCGCTGCGGAAGCCGGCCTCGGTGACGCAATAGAAGAGCATGATGAGCCACAGCGCCAAATAAAACGAAGCTACCGGCGCCCCTTGCGAAAACTCCCGGCCGATCTTGAGGTAGCTTGCCAGCAGGAAACCGCAGATCAGGAAAATTCCAACCACGCCCAGATTCAGGTACATCTCCAGGAAACCGTTGTGGGCCTCATTGATGGGGCCGAGACCCGCGTTATGCCAAAAGTATTCCAGGCGGGAGCCCATCCAGAAACTCTCGTAGCCCGTGCCGATAACGGGATTGGTGTGCATGCCGAGGACAAAGGACCAAATTTTGGTGCGATCCGTGAGCGTGGGGTCCTTGCCGATGGCCGCGGCCAGGTTTCCCGCCGCGCCCAGGCCGAAGGAAACCAGCAGATACAGGAAGAAAACGCTGGGGATCAGGATTTTCAGCATGGTCGGGTGGCGGCGGAACATCTGGCTCCGGGCGGCGATGATGGTGGCGCACCCGAGCGCCATGCATACCTTGCAGGTGGCGCTGTTGGCGGTGATCAGCAGGGATAGGCACATCAGCAAGAAAGCGAAATCCACCTGGATGATTCGTTTGGCGCGGCGATCCTTGCGCTCCGCCCACCTTGCAGCGAGATCCCAGAAAAAAAACAGGCCGCAGAGCAGAGCAAGCAGGCCCAGGAGATTCTTTCCCGTGGTGGCGCCTACAAACATGCCCATCCCCGTCCAGGCGTCATACTTGCGGCTAAGGACCGGGAAATACTTATCCAAAATGATGGAGAGCGGGATCAGCAGGTAACCGAGCCGCCGAAACAGGGCGCGGACCGCTTCGACGGGATGAGGGTCGGTCAGAACAACCAGGATGACGAAATAGTTGCCGAGGTCACGGAACCAGCGCTTGAGCGCGATTAGCGGGAAGTCCGACCACACGAAGCTGATCAAGGCAAACAAGATAAAAGCCGTCAGCCAGAGATTGCGGGAAACGAAGCCGCCCCAGTTGAAGCCTCGCTTCACCAGAACGGCCAGCGCGAGCACCATCAGGAGAAAAAATATGGACCGGTCGAGAGGGTTTCCTTCCTCCAGCGCCTGGGCCCCCGAGGCTGAGTCAAAGCCAGTCCACTGAGACGGAAGGCGGGAGGCCTGAATGAACAACCACGCTATGGGAATCCAGAGCGCGGGGGACGTGCCCGGCGCCTTGGCGGGGTCGAACCACAACAGCGCCACGAGCAGCACAAACCAGACAAGAAGTGCGAGTGTGGGAGGCACGTTAACTATTGTAGAGCAGCGTGGCGCGCCACTTGCTGGCGATCGGCGCCCGAGGCGAAGTTTCAGTTAGCCCCGGAAAGCGAGCAGGCGGGAAAGCTGCTTGCGACCTGCTCATCGGAAAACGCAGCGCTGGGATGGCCCTGCGCGGGAAGCTTTGGAGCGGGGCGATGGGTCCGCAGTCGAAGGCCTGGAAGGCTTGCGGATTCGCCGGCAGGAAGCGCCACACGCGACGCACCCGGGATTGCGGGATCGGTCTCAAACGCGGCGGATCGGCGCTTGCGAAACCACGCGACGGCTTCGCCGGCGGTGGCGAACCAGGCGCCGCGGCGTTTCATGCTGGCCAGCAGGCTGCGATATGGCTCGTCCCAGAGGCGCTCCGGGGCGAGGCTGCGGTCGTGCCAGTTCACCGTGACGACGCCGCCAAAGCGGGCAGCGTTGTTTTGAATTTTCTCAAGGATTGGTTCGGCCTCGCGGGGAGACAGCTCCATCCGCGAAGGATAAAAGAGCGCGGTGTCCATCACGTGCAGCGGCAATTCGAGAAGCTGGTGAGCCGCCAGGGGCTTGTAAACCTGCGTGGTGCCGGCGCGATAGCCGATGGCGTCGTTGTAGCCAAATGTGGAATCATACGCGGCTCCTGCTTTTTCCAGTTTCGCGGGAGTGTCTTGGTTGTAGTAAAGCCAATGCATCCGAACACCGGAAGGTGCAGCCCCCGCGGATGTTGCAATTTCCCGCAATTCCTCGCGGCCTTTCGAAATGTCCGCCCATGCGTCGATGCCGTGGAGCCCAACTTCGTTCCCGCTGGCAATGAGTCGCGCGAGGACATCGGCAATGTCCCGAGCCGCGTAGCCGGACGCGCGATAGGCAGGCGCCGGACCGTTTGCGCTGACTCCCGGCCGGTTCTTGAAAGGAAGGACAAAAAACGTGGAGCGAAATTCCTGCTCAATGTTTTGATACCGTTCGGCAAATTCTCTCCAGAAGTCTTTCGCAAAGCCCAAATGAACCAACGGCAATTTTAGAGCCGCAACCCAGTTCCTGAGAAATTGCCGGATCGTAATTTGCCCGGCAATCAGATTCCTAAGGGAACCCAGCGTCGCCCGATAGATGAATCCAAGCATGGTGTGATCCAGCTTATGTTGGCGGATGGAGGGATGATCGACGTCGTGGGTCAGGCAGGCAATGAAATTGTAGCCTTCAGGAACCGGGGGAATTTCAACCAGTGAGATTCCCCGGCTGATGATCAAATCTCTCAAGACAGCGATGTGCAAGTCGAGGGTTGGCACGATCGCATTTGCCGAAGGCTGCCCGACCGTAAGCAAGGTTCGGATCTCATGGAACAAGTCGTAGCCAATTCGAACGTACGCGGTATTTCCGGTTTCTTGAAAATATCCCACGCACTGCCCAGAGTCGTTGTCCTTCAACAGGCAACCTTGGCCGCCGGCGAAGGAAATCACACTGCCATATATAGGGAAATTATCCACGCCGTAAACGAGGCGGCGGGACGCGAGCCTCCGGTCAGGAATTGCAGTTTGCGCTTGGACGTCATGTTTGGTTTTCCGTCCGGCATAGACAATGATCAGCTTGGCAGTTTTGCTCGGCTGGAAATCGCCCGCGCAGAGTACCACGTCGTAGATGCCATCCTCGCGAAGAAATTCCCAAGGAGTTTTAAAGAGTTCAAAGAACTCACGGACAACTCCGTGGTCCTCAGCATTCGCGATGACGCCAATCACGACGAAGGCTCCTAACTCGCCACTGCGACGGGTTCCTCGTGCACCCGCAGCCATTCTTCGAAGAGGACGAGACTAAACAGGATTTTGTGGTTGTCGTTGCGTCCAGAAGCATGTTGATCAAAGAGATTTTTGACGGCCTGATGACGCAGATATTGGAAGATCTTCGATTTCGGATCGCGAAGCGTGTCCGCCATTTGATTGTCGAACGCTCCTTTAAACCACTCATCCACCACGTTGACGGCGAAACCACGCTTGGGACGCTGCAAAATCGACTTGGGCAGGAAATTTCCGCAAACTTGCCGGTGCAGCCACTTCCGAGTTCCATTGCGGACTTTGAAATTCGCGGGCAATCTTTCAACGTATTCGACGATTTCTTTATCAACAAAAGGCACGCGCAATTCCAGGCTGTGTGCCATGGACAGCTTGTCCGCGTACATGAGGAGCTCGTCGGGTAGCGTGGACCGTACTTCCAGGAACTGGAAGCCCCCCAGCTCATCGGTTCCATCCATCAGCTCGACCATGTCTTGCCAACAATCAAGAATCGTGTCGCCGGCATGCGACGGCAGGACCCCTTCCTGAAACAATCCTTCGACTTGATCACCAGGCAACAAGGAAAGGACATGCTGGTATCGCTGCATGCGGTTGGGAATGTCCAGGGAATGAACGCCGCGCTTCAACATTTCATTTCTCGGAAGAGCGGAAACGGTTGAGGAAATCGGAGAACGGACCCAGCCTGGCAGGCTTGCCCACCAAGCTCCATAGCGAACGCCGAGGTGCCGCTTGTAGCCGCCGAAAAGTTCATCCGGACCCTGGCCAACGAGCGCGACTTTCACGTCGTGCCGAGCCCACTGGCAAACAAAATACATCGGCACGATTGAGGAGGCGGCAATCGGTTCCTCCAAAGTGGCGACGATTTTCGGCAAAGCTTCCTGAAACGTCTCTTTGGAGATATTGATGCTTGTGTGCTTCGAGCCCAGAATGCGCGCGGTCTCTGCGGCGTCTTCCAGTTCATCCTGTGCAAACGACGACCCATAGCCCACGGTGTAAGTCGGCCATGCACTCCCGCTCAGATTCATCAAAGCGAGCAGCATTCCGGAGTCCATGCCGCCGCTAAGAAGCAGTCCGACCGGAACGTCGCTGATGAGCTGGCGCTTGATGGCGGCTCTATAGATGGAGAGGAGCTCTTCCTTGGCCTCCGCAACTGATTTCGCCGGGCTGAAAGGTTCTGGCTTGAATCGGTACCAGCGGCTGACGCTCCACTTGCCATCCTGAACGGTCAACTTGGTACCCGGAGCCAGTTTTCGCAGGCCTTTGAGGATCGTATACGGCGATGGCGTAAAGCGGTACCTCAGGAAAAGATCGAGCGAGGTGGTGTCAATTTCTGTTTTGCCCGGCAGGACCGCCCGGATTGGGCGCATCTCCGAGCCAAAATAAATACTATCGCCATCGACCCGGTAGTAGATCAGCTTGATGCCAAACGGATCTCGCGCAACAACTAACCGCTTCTTGCGCACATCCCAAATGGCAAGGCCGAACATGCCATTCAGGCGATTCAGAACATCGTCACCCCATTGTTTGTAGCCGTGGATGATGACTTCCGTGTCCGAATTCGTCCGAAATACGTGGCCGAAGCTCTGCAACTCCCGCTTGAGCTCGGGGAAATTGTAGATTTCACCGTTGAACACTACCCAAACGGTTTCTTCGACATCAGACATGGGTTGATGTCCGCCGGAGAGGTCGATGATCGAGAGGCGGCGAAATCCAAAGCCAAGGGAGCCATCGATAAAATAGCCTTCATCGTCAGGGCCGCGATGGATGATGGACTTCGTCATCGCTTCGAGGTTTTCGCGCCGGACCGGCGCCTGACTCTTGAAATTGAATTGTCCGCAAATCCCGCACATACGCTTTAGCTACTCGTTTCTCCTTGACGAAACCAATACGAGCATTTCTTTCGGATCATTTTGCTGTGCAGCGGGGCGGTTCTTCGCTACCAGAAAGCTAAGGCTGCGAAACATCTGGGACTGCGCCCAGCGGTGCATGGGAACATTGTCCCAGCCAAAGAGCAGTTCGCGCGCGCGAAAAGCGCCGTCGGATTTCTGCCATCGCTTCAACACGTCGTTGAGCACCAAGACGAGGATTCGATCCAATTCCGGAAACCGGCCCTGCAGCAGCACGCAGACGTTGATGCATTCCGCATAGTCATATAGCTCGCGGCGATAGACCGTGAGCCGCGGAGCTTTGGAGAATGGCTTCGGAAGTCCGCCGGCATCGAACAGGTTCTTCACGTAATACTCGACGCCTCGCTGGATGGCACTCGAACATTGCGCTGAACCGGTGAGCTGCTCGATCTTTGCAAGCGCCTTCAGAACAAAGCAGGTGTGGAAGTGATCCACAAAATCTCTGACGTTGTCCATCGAGTAATACCAGGAGCCGTTCGGGTTCTGTGACTCGAGGACAAAATTCAGATTCCTGGCCGCCACTTTTGCGTACCTATCGTCCGAAAAATCCCGCGCAGCCTGAGTGAGGAGGAACGCCCGGTAGGCATTCGCGTTCACCACTCCCTTGGTGTATTCCTTCCCGGGAGAATAAGTGCAGGTGGAGGCGTTGGCGGAGACTTCGAAGTCGTCATAGTCCTCATAAGCGTGCTCTGCGATGGAGCGCATGACCTCCCGCCACTGGGGATCGCCATCCAACTGATAGACCTGCCGGAAGGCTTCGTACATATAGGGCACGGACGTGATCATCGGGGTGCCGGCTTTGTATGTTCCGGTGCGAGTTTCCCAATTGAATGGATAGCCCCAGCAATAGTGCCGGCATCCCGGGGTGCGGGTGGCCTTCAATACGTCCAGAAAGTGGACCGCGCGTTTGAGACAGGCCTCATGATTGTATGTCTGGGCCAGAAACGCAAATCCCATGGCATAGTGAGCATCGGCAATCGGGAAGCGTTGCGGCTTCCAGAACAGCCGCCGAGCCGAGGGAATAAAGGCCTCTGAAAAAATCATGGGCGCAACCGCAATTGTGCCTAGTTTCGGGCTTTTGTAATAGAGGGCCTTGGCGCTTCGCCCGAGATCGCTTGCGAAATAGCTCTGGTGATCGTAAGAGGTCTCACCGAACTTCTCGAGCCAGCCTGTAAAGCGGCTTAGCGACTGTTCAACTTCGCTGGTTTGTATTTTGTTCATTTCAGCCACGGCCCTTCGTCAGGAACTTGCCTACTCGGACAAAAGAGTGAATTTATCCACGGGCTTGAACGTCAGAACGCTCTTGGCAATCACTTTCAACTTGCGCATCTGCTCGCGACGATGAAAGGTCATAAGCTCTTTCGAGATCGGCCGATTCAACCGGCGCACAGCAGCCCATCCATAACCCAAGCCAAGTGCGAGCCCCTCTACGATATAGGGCGGTTTGAACATGCGATAGCTCACACGGAATAGTTCCCAGAGCGGGTGCCCGCCCAGATAGTAGTCCTTCTCGCCATAGGAAAAGGCAGCCGCAAACACGCTCCGTTCGGCCGTCCCCAGGTGGCGATAGTGAAAAAACGATTTTTCGCGGTACGACCGTGTTTTCCAACCCTTCATTCGAGCCGTGGTGACCGCGATCCAATCGATGCCCCCTGCTTTGTTGGCGAAATAGCCCCCGATATCCGCGAAACACTGTCGACGAAACAACTGGCACTGCCCCGATACATGAAGTTGCCCTTCCAGACTGTCCGTCTCCGAATTGTACCCGCCCTCTTCGCGAAAGACCGTCCCTGCCACGCCGAGCCGGGGATCTTCACCAAATTTGGCCAGAAGAAATTCGAAATGATCCGGATCCAAGAACACATCGGAATCCAGGTTTCCAATGATCTCGTAATTCAAATCCTTCACTTTTTCCTGACCGGCATTAAAGGCATGGACTTTAGCCGCGAAGTTCCGCTCCTTGCGAACGGGAAGATTCACTAGTTCGATCCAATTGTATTTAGCGAGAAAAGGCTCAATCTTGCTCACCATGGAGTCGGTTGATCCGTCGTTCACAATCACCCATTTCAGCGGAAGGTAGGTTTGATGGGCCACCGATTCGATGGTCTTTTCGATGAACGCCTCTTCGTTGCGGGCTGGCGTAACCAGCACGTAAGGCGGCAGGGACTGCTTGCTTTGCGCGGTCACTTTTTTACCTTCCATCAGCGTTGTCATCTTAGCTCCGTGGAGCGGGCTGCTGCGCATAGACTTCCGAGCGTTCCGCAGTCAGCGACTTGTCATATTCCTCTTCCGGCTCATGCACAACCACATGGCTTCCACGTGTGGAGAACGAAAATGGCACGCATAGCAGGTTTTTCAGCCGCATGCGCAGTGCTTTGCGCCGTTCGGGACTTACGAAGAAAAGCATAAACCCGCCGCCGCCAGCGCCAAGCAACTTTCCTCCAAGCGCCCCGGCGCTGCGGCCCGCTTCATAGATTTCATCCAGACTGTTGTTAGTGATGTTTTGCGTCAGGGTGCGCTTGATCTGCCAGGATTCGTTCAACAGGTTGCCGAACTCATCTAGGGAGCGATTCGGGTTGCTGATGATGGCTTCCGCCTCGTCAACCATTTGCCGCATATTTTCCAGTTCGCGCTGCTTTTGGGGAGTCACGCGGATTTGCTCTTTGGCCACTTCGGAAGCGATACGGGAAAATCCAGTGAAGAACAGGGCGCAGTGCTGCTGCAGCGCAGCCAGCCTTGCGGCCGGCGCAATCACCTGCTTCACTTCAAATCCCCCATCGGTATGGAAATTGATGCGGTTGAAGCCGCCGTACGCGGCGCTGATCTGGTCCTGCGATCCCACCGCTTCTTTCAACACTTCCTGTTCGACGTGAATCGCATCAAGAGCAAGAGCGTGCTTGTTGCGCATCTGCTCTCTCAAGGCGTAAAGACCCAGAAGAAACCCAACCGTAAATGCAGAACTCGTGCCCAAGCCGGTTCGCGCGGGCAAGTCCGCAACGTGGTGGACCTCCACGCCGTCTTCCATTCCCATAAACTGCAAGCAGCCCCGGACGGACGGATGTTCGATGGCCTGGTTGCGGTCGACATTTTCGACTTTCGAATAGGAAATGCGGCTGTGATATTCGAAAAAGGGCGGAAGGTGCCGGCAGGTGATATAGCAGCATTTGTCGATCGTCGTGGACAGCACGGCACCGCCGTGTTCCCGATACCAAATCGGATAATCGGTGCCGCCGCCAAAGAAGGAAATGCGAAGCGGAGTGCGTGTAATGATCATGCCTAGGCTTCCTTTTCAGGAATTCTCAAACTCGCTCAGTTTCAAAACAAACACAAGAACTTGTGGCCCTCAATCATCCCTGCGGCTGTCGCGACCGGTCTGTTCGGGGTTCGAGGCCCGCAGCCCTAGAAAGGCTGTGGTACAAGGATTGGGCGCGCGCGTAATCTTCCGGAGTCCCGATATCGATGAACATGCCCGTTTGTTCCACGGCGAAAACACGATGTTTCAGCATCCCGGGAAGCACATCTTGCTCCAGGCTGGATGGCGCATTCGGAATTTCTTGAAGAATGTCGCGGTTGAAAACGTAAACGCCACCGTTGATGATGCCGGACGATTGGATCCCGGTTTTTTCGCTGAATTGGGTAATCCGATTACAGTCGTCGAGCTGAACGGTTCCGTACCTTGACGCATCGGGAACGCGTCGAACAGCGATGGTTGCCAAAGCGCCTTGTTCTCTGTGAATACGAATCAGCTGCCCAAGATCTATTTCCAGGAAAGAGTCGCCATTCATCACGACGAATTCAGGCGATCGCTCGAGAAACGGCTCGGCGAGTTTGATCGCTCCCGCCGTGCCTAGCGGTTGGGTCTCTTCGGAATACTCCACACGCATGCTCCACTTGCTGCCGTCTCCAAATTCCCGCCGAATCTGCTCCGCCCGGAAACCAGAACACATCACGAGTTGACGAAAACCTTGTGATCGAAGTTGCAGAACGAGCAGTTCCAAGAATGAAATCTCACCGATGGGAGCCAATGGCTTTGGCTTGTCGGATAGCACAGACCGAAGCCGGGTCCCGAACCCTCCGACCAGGAGGAGAACCGGGACCTTCACAATGCCCAGGTCCATCTCAGTCCTCGATTTGCTTTGTTCGTTCAATTGGTTTCCGTGAGCAATCGGGATCGTTCCCAGAGCGAACTAAAGAACCTCCAACCAGTAGTCCAACATCGATTGCAAAGTGTTCTCGATGGAACTCAGCGGCTTCCACCCGGTATCCCTTCGGATCTTCTCAGTACTGCCGAAAATAATTTTCTCATCGGAGGGGCGCATCAGGCGGGCAGCCGGCCGAATTTCCGCTTTGATTCCAGCCAGCCGGACGGCCAAGTCTAGGACCTCATGGATGCGATACGTCCGGGTCGCGCAAAGATTATAGGATTCTCCGTGCTTCCCTTTCATTGCCGCCAGGTAGAATCCACGCACCGCATCTTGGACATCCAAAAACGCGCGGCGAGGATTCAAATTGCCAACTTCAATCACTGGCGCCTGCAAACCCTTCTTGATTCGCGCCACCTGCCGCACGAAATCGGACGGCGCATCGTTGATCTTTCCCGGACCGGTCGTGTTGAACAGCCGGATATTCACCGCAGGAATCTTGTAGTCCAGAAAATATTCACGTGCCAGAAGATCCAGGCACACTTTGCTGATGCCATAGGGATGTAGAGGATGCAGCGGCTGCTCTTCCCGGACGGGGACTGCCGATGGCGGAACGTTGCCGTATTCCGCACTGGAGCATGCCGAGACGATCACGGCCCGCCGCTTCATGTGCCGCACGCCTTCCAGCAAATACAAGGACCCCATGATATTGGACTCGAACGTGGTCACCGGGTCCGCCCAAGAGGCTGTCGGCAGGCTCTGCGCTCCCATATGAAAAATGTGCGTCGGCTGGTGCTCTGCCAGGACTTGCGAGACTCGTTGCCCATTGCGCAAATCGCAGGCAACGAATTGGACGTTCCGCAATTTTGGGAAGACGTGCACAACGTTGTTGAGATAGGACCCGATTACAGGCCAGCCCTTGGCATGGAGAAACTTAACCAGGTGCGACCCGATGAATCCTTCAGCTCCGGTTACCAGTGCGATTTTTTTCATGTAGTCCGAGTTTGGCTTGGATGGCGTTTTGTCAAATTGGTGGATCAGACTTGCGGGAGAAGATTCATCGAGCAACGGCTATAGGCTGTGCCTTCTCGACACGGAACTGAACACCGTTTGCGCCGAGACTCGCGTAGGCGATCCGAGCGCGTTCCGCCTGGGGCCCCTCTATCTTCCAAGCGCCGCCCTGCTGCACCAACTTCATTTGGCGTCGCGCCTTCCACCAGTCCGCGACGTCTCTAGGCAAAGCGATCCACATGCCCTGGCTCGAGCGGAGTTCTGACAAGTACGCGAGCAAATCGTTGTAAAGCTCGCTGGCCCACTTTTCGGTGACGTAGTCCGGATGAACGATGAAACTGACCAGGCCATAACGCTGCTGGATCATAGCGATCTGCTTTTTCCAAAGATCCAGGGAACGCTGCTGCAAAATGTGAAACAACGAATAATCTTGCGTCGTCGTCAGAGGCAACTCCAGAAGATCCCCGATGAAGTACGGCATCACCGTGCAGCATCCGCCGTGCTGCGGGTCCAGATGGGCCATGTTTGGCACAGACATATCGTAGGAAAAGCGAAGTTCGGGAAGCCAGGACAAATTCCGGTACATGACCGGAGAACGAAAACCGACCGCTCTCCACTTTTCCGCATAGGCATTTATCTTCTTTGCGCGCTCGGAAAAGACGGCTTTCGACGTAAAGAGGTGACCATCATGATTCAAACCATGCAGGCACACTTCGCAACCGTTGTCGCGTATGCCCTGAAGAAATTCTTCCGGTACCTCGTATCTCTGCTCCGGCACAACTTCGAAGGCCGAATAAATCCCGTGCCGCTTTTCGATCTGCATCATCGTCCCGCAGAAATCGCGCCCCAGCGCGGTTTCCACGTCGTGCGTCATAATGCAACAGCTCGACTGACCCTCCGGCCAGAACCAGATGAACGGTAGTTCCTTTGGCGTCTGAGCGTTCAGCAACTGGCGCCAGATCGCATCCATGAGCTTTTCCGTGGTGAAGTCGACAGGCCAAGCAGGAAACGCCTTGGAATCCCATCCGCGCAGCGCCATCCTTTGCAAATATTTGCGAAACGAAACCGGAAACAGCGGCCTTAGCCAGTAGTAGCAGTCTCGGACAAGTGATTTGATGCCCGTCTGTTCCTCGCTCGAAATGGAATTGTCGATGTACTTTTCGAGCCGGAGGATGCCGATCGCGTTATCGAGCTCCTGCAATTTCTCAATCGGCATGTTCCCATTACCATGGAAGCTCTGAAGCGCATTTAGCCAGTGTATAGGATCTGAATTCGATAGACCGACGCCCGTCGACACATCAACTTTCGCGCCAGCGCCGGCAAATATTCTGCTTTGCGGACCGGTTGCAGGGGAGTCGATCAGCGATTCGGGGTACCGTGTATGATCGAGAAAATTGGTGAGCATGTTCACTTACAGGAGGTGATTTGGTTCTGATAACCCGCGTCTGCCGGCCAATTTGAATTGCCAAGACTCATGCGGGCGCTAGAAGCGAAGTCCTTTGTTCAGAAACGCCTTGATCTGCGAGCGATTGGGGTATGTATAGTTTGGCCACTCTCCGGCCGGCTGCGGAGTCCCTGCGGGAAGCTGCGCTATCGCCTCCTCGAGGACTTGCGCCATCATCCGACCACCGGCATCCGATGTTTTCTGGTTCAAGGAGTACACGGTATCGCCGGGCTCAACGGGCAGTTCTACCTGGCGGATGATGTCGCCGGTATCGAATCCCTTGGCGAGTTTATGCAGCGTCACCCCCACCCGTTTTTCGCCGTTGAGCAGCGCATAAAAACTTGGGGCGATACCGCGATAATGCGGAAGATAAGACTTGTGCAAATTCCAAGCGCCGACACGCGCCAGGTTCCGGACACGATCTCCTATGTAATGGCTAAAATTGGTCGAGATAATGAAGTCTGGCGACCAGGCCTTTAGTTGCGCCAGGCTTGGTTCATCGTTGATATTCTTGCTGTAAAACATCGGCACGTTGTGCTGCGTCGCCAAAGCGGAAGGCAGTATTTGTTTCGCGGATTGGGTCACTTTACGAATGACCTTCATCTTGAACATCTCCGCCCCATAACGGAAACCGGACTTTCTGAAAACAAACCACGCCGCGCCGATTTTCGATTTCTTATAAATGGGGCAGGTCGAAATCACCGAGCCGGCAACCCATTCCGGATGCCGCTGGTATAGATACTTCTGCATGCTTCCCGCGAATTCATCGTCCACGGACAGGAACACAATCTTCATGGCGTGGCCTCAACCATCGCCCCGATCTTCTTGTCGTATGCTTTGTTGTAGGCCGCCAGCAGCGCCTCTTTCGAATGTTCCCAGGTCAACCGCGCAATCACGCGCTCCCTGCCGATATCCCCCATTGATTTGCGAATGGCTTCGTCGCCGAGCAATTCATTCACCTTTGCCGCGAAATCCCCTTCGTCGTTCGGCTGTGCAAACGAGGCCGCGCCTTCGGCGAAAAAGTGAACTTCCTCCAGATCGAAGGCCACGAAGGCTCTTCCAAGGCTCATATATTCTACTGCCTTGACCAGCGAGCATTTGTCACTGAGCGGTGTCTTGGGGTCCGGGCACAGGCAAAGATCCGCCGAAGCGATGCCTTCCATTACAGTCGGGTAGTCGACGCTCCCCGTAAAGGTGACCCGGTCCGCGATTCCGAGTTCGACGGCATATTGCTTCATCGGCTCAAGAACTGTACCCCCACCCATGATTCGAGTATGGAAATCGTTCCGTCCATGAACCACGGTGAGGATCCGAATAGCGCGCAACAACAGGTCAATGCCTTCTTGCGGGCCCATCATGCCTACATACGAAAGTAAATACTTCCTGCCATTTTTGAGCGCCGGATTTGGCTGGACATTACGCAGGTTTTGCATCGAGGGTCCATTCCGCACGACAAACACATTCTGGTCACTCTTGGCTCCCCGGCCAACGGCAATCCTTTTGCACGACTCGTTCACCACCATCACAACATCGGAAAAGACATAGGTAAGCTTTTCAAAGGCGAGCAAGGCGCGAACCACGAGATCATTCTTCCAGTTTTGGCCTTTTTGCACCTGATAGATCTCAGGCGAGAGATCGTGCTGGTCAAAAATGACCCTCTTGCCCAACAGCTTGAATGGCAGAGTCACCAAAATCAGGATATCCGGCGGGTTGCAAATCTGCACGACGTCGAAACCAACCCGGAAGAAGACAACCCACATCAACCAGAATGACATCAAGATCGCTACGCCATACTCCAAAAGGTAGGACACAAAACTGCCATCGGCTTGCCAAATCGGGTATCGAAAGATGGACACTCCATCGATAATCTCATAACTCTTTGTGTCCACGTCGATCCCCCTTGGCGATATGGTGGACACCTGATAACCCGCTTCCCGCAGCGCCTGACATTCCCGCCAAACACGCCGGTCAAACGGAACGGAAAGATTCTCGACAACAATCAGAATCTTTCGCGCATCCTTCAAGGGTTTGTTTTCCGTGGAGGTCATCTTTTTGTGATGCTGAATTCTTCAAATCCTACTATGCTCGCCAAGTGAAGCAGTACCGATCGCCCTCGACCAGAAATGCAGGCTAATTGAAGATTTGATTCACGCTTGTGAGAAGAGTTTGCCTCTCCTGTTGCCAGGTATGCGCCAGGTAGATTTCCTGGCCTCGGCAAGCCGCGGGTCCAAGCTCGTCCCGGTGGGAGTAAGCGTATTCCATCTTCCTCGCGAGGTCCGCCGCGTCCCCCGCTTCAAAATACATTAGAGAATCGCTTGGAAAATAGTCCTTGATTCCCTGCGTGTTCGGCACGATTGCAGTCTTGCCAAGCGATAGATAATCAAAGATCCGCGTGGGCGTATTGATGTCCGTGAAGGAATTGCGGGGATTTGGAATGACCCCGATATCCGCCGCTTCAATGGCAGGAACGAGGTCCTCAAGCCGCTTTGGACCCAGATATTGAACGCTCTCTTGCAGACCCTTGGCCCGCACCATGGCCATCACGTGTTCCAGGAAGGGAGTGCTCGGTCCGAAGATTCGGAGTTGGGCGTCCGGCATCTTGGTGTGGGCCAATTCAAGGGCTGCGATAGCGACATCCAAACCATTCCGCTCGACAACGGTGCCGTGGTACATGAAAATGAAGGGTTTCCTGCCGGCAAATTCGACTCCTGCGTGTCGCACCGCCTTGCGAAAAGGAAAGATTTTTGTGTCTGGCGTATTCATCACTACCGTAATCTTCTCCGCCTGGCAACTGCGGCCCGAGAAGAGATCTTTACACGCTTGATTCACCGTAATGACCTGATTGGCGCGCGCAATGCTCCACTTTTCCATGCCACGAATCAGCCGGACATTAAAGCTATCTTTTTCTAGTTTGAAAATAGTCGTCATCAGCTCCGGCATCGGGTCGTGAAGATCCAGAATCACCTTCGCGCCTAACGCTTTCGGCATCAGCGCGCTGATCACGAGGATGTCCGGCATGTTGTGAACGTAGACAAGATGGTAGCGGCGGTGAATAGCGCGAAGTGCAAAAAGCAGGGTAGCGACAAGAATAAAGCTTCCATACTGAAAAGCGTAGGTGAACTTGCCCCCGCGGCGATGCTTCATCGGAATGCGGGTAATCTTCAGATTGTCTGCCGTCTCTGCTTTGTCGTAGTTGCTATTTCCCAAACAAATGAGATCGACAAACATGCCCTCGTCGCGGAATGCGTCTATGACGCGACGCGGGCGCTCATCATCCGGGTAGGAGGAGAAGGTGACCATAGCCACCCTCTTTCCACGAAGTTGCGGGTAATGACCGGCGGGCGGAGGTACAGCTTGAACGGGAACGGTGAGTCGTGCCATCTGGGGATCTAGCAAAAACGGTTGGAACGTGAGCAGTTATTATTAACCGGCAAAGCCCTCGCGCGGTTATCGAAGCGCGCCTGCGACGATGCCCGCGGTGGTCTCTGGCTTCGCTTGCTGCTTGGCTTCGCGCTCCACCTTTTTCTGGTTGGAGGTTTTAATGGCCCGCAGCATCGCAGAATCCTCGAACTTGGAGAGGATTTCGATGTTGGGCATCACGCAATGCCCGCCGATGACGCCCGGGAAATACTTCACGGGAGGGAAGAATTTGATCTCGTCGTAGAACGATGTGATATCCGCATAATCCTGGCCGATCTTGTCACAATAGCGCTCCACCTCCTGAGCCCATGCGATCATCACGCCAAAAAACGTGGTCTCAGTCAACTTGGCAAGTTCCGTCGCTTCCGGCGCGGCAAGAATTTTCGTCTTCATTCCCAGGGATTCGAAATGCGAAGCAGCAAGCTGGGCCGCCGCGGGATCAGTGGCCCCAACAAACTTTGTGTAATGCTGCAGCTCCTGCAACATGCGAACGTGCTTCCCGCGAACCGGGCTGTTCACGACGGGAGAGCCGGAGCGCTCCGCGATGGCGCGGGTAGTGCCAATTCCCACCGTGCTATTGACAATGGTCACGGCCGGCTTAAACAGGCCGATGTAACGCGCGGCTTCGCCGATGAAGTCCTTGATTTCATAAGGAAAGCAAATGTGGAGAACGTCGACGTTTTCTACGATCTCCTTCGGAGGCTGGACGTCCACTCCAATCACGTCGTGGTAACGCGAAGCCAGTTGGAAAAGGGGTTTACCGACCTCGCCGAGTCCAACCACAACAACTTTCTGCTTTTTGCTCATGTGACACCGCCTCCTAAAGAAACTTTTTGATTCTAGATTCGGATTGGCTCACAAAAGGGCTCTGCAGTTGATTCGAACTGCTATTCTTGGCGATCTGCTACGAGGAGCGGAGTGTGCCCGATAGGCTATCGCCAATGAACTCACGTGGGGTGAGTCCGGCTTACCCTTCCGATTATAGTAACCCTTCTGAATTGAATGAGTTACAAAATCTTAACAACAGCTTTCAGCCTACACTTGAAGGGCAATCAAACAGCCAAATGGCCCGCCCCCGCCGATATCCGACCGCAACTCGATTAGAGGTCAACTTCTTTATTATCAATTGCTTGTGAAGCAACCAACCTTCTCCGAGCCCCCTGGATCGTCTGGATTTCGCGTTTGGCGTGGCTACGTGGAAAACATTTGCCACGATTTGACCACGGCTTTCCAAATTGCCGGGGCAGCCCTGCCCAACGCAAGATCGGGTCGAAATTCAGCCTCAGGAGCGAATTTCCCGGCTTCCAATCTGGTCCAGCGACCTGCCTGCCATCAGGGCGACACTGTGGTGCGCAAACTTGTAAAACCACTGCGGCCAGTGCAGCCAGTCGTATCCACCCTCGATTTTGGCTCGCAGTAACTCCACGTCGTCCCAGGAATTGACCGACAACCGCGGGAGAAAATATCGTTCGTCTTTTGGCATCGCCCTGCCAATCGTGGAGGACACTCCATGCAGGTACCCCATGTTCTGCAGTGCATCGGCAAGATAGCGAATGAAATCCCCGTCTTCTTCAGGAAGCGCGAATGGATAGGAGAATGATTCGACCGATGCGCCGAGCTTCTGCTCAATCGTCTCCTTGGAATACCCGATTTCGTAATCGATTTGATCCGGACCAAGCGAACGCAGATCCGCATGAGTGACGGAATGCGAACCAAATGTGATCCCCTGCGCGTGCAACTCGCGCACTTCCCGCCAGGTCAAGTAGTCGGCGCCTTCGACACGCACGGCGGAGTCCCGGATCCTGTCCGTTGCCAGGAACACGGTTGCCGAAAATCCACACTGGAGAAGCAACGGGAAAGCGTCCGTGTAAAAATCCTCGTAGCCATCGTCAAAAGTAAGCACGAATCGCTTGGCAAGGCTGCGGCCCGTTTCGAACCCGTCCAGAGCCTCGCCCAGATCGATTGTGCGGTAACCCTCGTTCCTTAGCCACTTCATCTGGGTGGCAAAAACGGAAGCTGGCGTATTGATTTGATGGTAGGGATGAACTTTACCAAAGAGATTTTCTGAAATGCTGTGGTAGGTCAAAATCGGGACACTGTACCTCGAGCTCCAGCCAATGAGCTTCGCAATCGGGTAGAAAGCGTAAAGCGTAGCTAGCCGATCGATGCGGGGCAGTTGGAACGCACGAAGAGGCATGGAATTTGCGAATGTGAAAATGAGGCCGATTTATCTGGCAGGAATGGAAAGTTGATTGGGACGCACGAAGGAACAGTACGTCGGTTCCAAGAGTAAATTAAAGGAGATTAAAATCGCCGGCATTGGGAGCAGGACACCGTGAGCCCAATGCCGACGTTGGAAGTTCGCTCGGATGGATTCAACAAGCAATTATCGCATTGCGGCTACCTTCGCTCCCACAAATTCCTTCACCGCTGACACGACTTCGTCCTGCTGAGCCCGAGTCATCTGAGGAAACATCGGGAGTGAAACGATTTCCCGGGCGACGCGTTCGGTAACTGGAAAATCGCCGGTCTTGTAGCCAAGGCTCTGATAGGCCTTCTGTTCATGAAGCGGAATCGGGTAGTGAATGCCCGTGCCGATTCCGGCTTCGGCGAGTCGCGCTTGGAAGGCTTCCCGATCGTGCAAGCGGACAACGTATAGGTGATAAACGCCCTTCGTCCAAGGGGCCTCCACGGGGAGAACCACGGAGTCCTTCACCTCGGCGAACAGCTCATGATAGCGATGCGCCAGATTGCGGCGCGATTCATTCCACTTGGCAAGATGCGGTAACTTGACGGAAAGCCACCCGGCTTGGATTGAATCCAGGCGCCCGTTGTATCCCTCGATGTCGTGATAGTACTTTTTTGCCTGGCCGTGGTCGCGGATCATCTTCATCCGCGCCGCCATGGCCTCATCGTTCGTCGTGACGGCGCCGCCCTCGCCGCAGGCTCCGAGGTTTTTACCAGGATAAAAGCTGAAGGCAGCCGCGTTGCCGATCGACCCGGCGCGCTTCCACTTGTTGTCTTTCTTCGAAAAATATTCCGCGCCGTGGGCCTGGCAGGCGTCTTCCACCACAAACAAGTTGTACTTCTCCGCGAGCTCCATGATCGGATCCATGTCCGCCATTTGCCCATAGAGGTGCACGGGCACGATGCCGGCGACGCGATGCTGGGACGCCTTCTCAATCAGCTTGCCGGTCTTTGCGTCGAATTCGCACTGCTTCTCGAGGTAATCGCGGAGTTTTTCCGGATCCATCGTGTAGGTGCGCTCGTGAATATCCACGAACGCAATTCGCGCGCCGGCCTGAGAAATGGCTTCCGTGGTTGCGATAAAGGTGTGGGGAACCGTGATGATAATGTCGCCTGGGCGCACATCCGCGGCCATGAAGGCGAAGCGCAGCGCATCGGTGCCGCTGTTGACGCCAACGCAGAATTTCGCGTGACTGAAGGCACCGAAATCGCGTTCAAATCCCTCCACCATTGGCCCGCCAATGAACCCGGCGTTGCTGAATGCTTTCTTCACAACGTCCAGGAGTTCTGTTTCCAGCTCTTTGTGCGGGGTGACCAGATCGAGAAATGGAACTTTCGTTGGATTTGCCATGATCTACTTTTTCTCCTCGGTAACAAAACGCAAAAACTTTGCGGGATTTCCTGCCACGATCGCGTTTGCAGGCACGTCTTTGGTCACGACGCTTCCTGCACCCACGATCGCGTTTTCGCCCACGGTGACGTTGCAAAGGATTGTGGAGCCCGAGCCGATCGATGCACCCTTGCAGATGCGCGTCTTCTCAACCTTCCAGTCGGCTTCCGTTTGCAAACCGCCGCCGGCAACCGTTGCGCGCGGATAAACGTCGTTGATGAACGTCACGGAGTGGCCGATGAACACGTTGTCCTCGATTTCCACGCCTTCGCAGATGAACGTGTGACTCGAAATCTTGCAGCACTTGCCAACCGTGGCATTTTTTTGAATTTCGACGAACGCTCCGATCTTCGTTTCGTCTCCGATTTCGCAGCCATAAAGATTGATGAACTTCGAGAGCTTTATATTTTTGCCCAACTTCACCGACGGAGCTATGCAAACGAATTCGTTCACAGGGATACCGCCTCTCCTCGGGTTCGAATCGAGCGGTTCGCGGCTTCCAGAATCCGCACGACGCGCAGTCCCGCCATGCCATCGTTGAAAGGAGTCTTGTTTTCCTCAATGCATTTCACGAAGTAAGAGGTTTCCGCGCGCAGCGCCTCCACTTGCTCGACTTGCGGCGCCCACATGTCGCCCGAACGATAGCTGACGAGCAACTGGTGGAGATTTGCCGGATTGGTCGACATGCTGACACCCTTGTCGTAAATCCGGATTTTTTCGTCGGCTTCCAGGTCGTTCCACACGAGCATCTTCTTCTCGCCGCCAATGAGGGTTGTGCGCACTTTCACGGGCGAGAGCCAGTTCACGTTGACGTGTGCGATTACTCGCTTCGGGAAGTACACCGTGATGAATGCGACGTCTTCGACCCCGTTGAGGTGCTTCTCTCCGGTTGCAACCACCGCTTCCGGTTTATCGGCGATCAAATAATCCATGATGCTCAAATCATGGGGAGCCAGATCCCAGATCACGTTGACGTCATGCTGGAACAATCCTAGATTCACACGGAGAGAATCGTAGTAGTAGAGGTCCCCGAGTTCCTTATTGTCGACAAGCTCCTTGATCTTCCGCACCGCGCCGGTGAACAAGAACGTGTGGTCCACCATGATCTTCAAATTCTTGCGGTCGGCAAGTTCGATGAGTTCCTCTGCCTGGGCCACGCTGCAGGTAAACGGCTTTTCCACAAAGACGTGCTTGCCGTTCTCGAGCGCCTTTTTCGCAAGGTCATAGTGGGTCCAAACCGGGGTAACCACCGCGACCACGTCGATGTTCGGCGATGTCAGGACATCGCTCTCGTTGGCCGTGAATCCGATGGAAGAAAAGTTCTTCTTGAGTCTTGCTTCACACTTGGGATTACGGTCGGCAACCAGGGCAACTTCCGTATTGTCCAGGCTATGGAAATTCCGAACGATATTCGGGCCCCAATAACCGTAACCAACCACACCGATACGCATAATGAAACTCCTTGACTGTTATTCGTTGGACTGCTCTGCGCTGCGGAGCGACAGTGAAGAACTTCGTGACTTCACTGGAGCCTCAGAAACCTCGCGTTGTTCGGCGGATGAGGATCAAACGCGAGTGACTGCTGAAAGGGAAAGCGCGGACGTTGCTGAAGAAAAGTTTAGTGAGCTCCCTCCCCCTGAATCACGGCCGCAGGGGTCTGGGCAAGAATTTTCAGGTCAAGCCATACGGACCACACGCGGGCGTACTTGAGGTCCAACCGGACCATGTCGTCAAATCGTGTCCTGCTCCGGCCTTCCACTTGCCACAATCCCGTAATGCCCGGCTTGATCTCAAGCACGCGCCGGCGGTGCCATACTTCGTAAGCCTTGTATTCGTAAGCAATCGGCGGGCGCGGACCTACCAGCGACATCTCGCCGCGAAGCACGTTCCAGAATTGGGGCAATTCATCCAGACTTGTTTTGCGAAGGAACTTGCCTACAGTCGTGACTCTGGGATCTTCCTGAATTTTGAACACGGTCTTCTTGGTGGAATCTGAACCGTCTTCCACCTTTCCGGCAATGAACTGGTGGACATACTGCTGGTGAATTTGTGGGTCGCAGTTTGTGCGCATCGAGCGGAATTTGAGCACTTTGAAAGGCTTACCGTACTGACCTAAACGCTCCTGCTTGAACAGCACGGGCCCTTTCGAAGTGAGTTTGATGGCCAAAGCGATCGCGCCAAAAACCGGCGCACCGCAAATCAGTGCCAGGCCGCTGCCCACGATGTCGATGCAGCGTTTCATTGCAAGAGATACCTTCTTGCTCTGCTCCCGCTTCTGCAGCTCGGGATAAAGTGCGATATTCGCCGAATGATCGTCTTTGTCTTTGCGTTCCTCTTCGGGAAAGAAATGGAAGGAAACGGAAATGGCAGCGCTTTTCTTCGCACCGAGATTCGCTTCAAAAACTTTGCGCAGTTTGGAGAGGAAGCATTCCTGAATGACCTGATTGGAAGCCTTCCCCAGTTCCGTGCCGATAATTCCCATCAGGTTGTTTTCCAGGTACCAACCCATGATGTCGGTTTCCCGCGTGCTTTCCGTAAGAGCCTTTGAAAGGGCCCCTACCGTCCGCTCGTTCCGGCCACCGATGAGCGTCTTCTGCACGTCAATTAGAACCAGAACAAACCGCTTGTGTGACCGCTCGGCGCGCCGACGCTCGAGATACAGCATCGACACAAAGGCATCCTCGTTGAGCAGAACTCGTGACGGAGTGTTATCCATGTCCGGCACCGACACGTACGCCTGCACCTCGAGCCGGCTCTTCGGCATCACCTGCGGTAGTTCCAGATCCATCGGACTCATGCGTCTTGCTCCCCTTGCCATCGACTGGGTCTTCTAGCTACCTATCGCTACTCGAACAGGGCGGAGAACTGTCGAATTCACCGCTCGGCGCGTGGTCTCGGGGACGGGCGACAACCATGCGGTATCCACTTCCATTGCAACCGATCGCTGCAGCAAGGTCACCGAAAGGACCACCCGGTGGTTGCCCTTCACGTTGACCAGAATTCCTTCCAAGCCGGACAAAGTGCCGTAGTTGACGCGCACGCGCTGCCCAACTTCCAGATACGGCCATGGCTGTTTGGGCATTCCCGAACTGACCGCCAGGCGAAGTGCGTTGATCTCATCGTCGGAAACGGGAATGCCCACGCGTCCGTTCCCAAGAATTTGCAGCACCCCCGGGATCGTGATCAGCGGACGCCGCTCTTGAAAATCAAACCGGCAGAAGAGGTAGCCCGGAAATAGTGGCTGCTCCAGCTCCTTTTTACGATCCGACCATTGACGAAGGCTCTTGTAGGTCGGCAGAAGGCATTCGAATCCCTTCCCGAGAATTTGGGACGCAACGTAGTTTTCCTTGCGCGAGCGCACCTGCAGGGCATACCAAGCGGAGTTGCCTCTGGAAATTGCCTCATTGCTTGAAAACTCGTTCAATTTGCCGTCCGTTCTCGGACATCTTCAGGGTCTGCGGTAGGCTATCGCCATCACAGTCCCTTGGGTCCGTCGCACTTCTAAGGGCAATTGGTCTGCCAGTCAGTCCCAGATTTATGCCCATTCTTCGAGCCTGCAAAATTTAGCAATCTACTGATTCAAATAGGCTTATCATTTTGAACATTCGAAGAAATGGCATAAAAGTTCTCCGGTGCCCGGCAAATGAGAAAACCTATGCCCGATTGTTGCAAAGTCCTTCCGGGAAATGCTTGAGGATCGTGTCGATGTTCGATTAACAGATTGAAAATACAGATGTTACTCGAATGGAAAAACTTAGCCATTCAGCCTTTGGATTGTGCAGTGTCCATGGGGGCGGATGCACCTTGTGGGGCTGGTTTTTCTGGTAACTATATGTATTTACAGTCTTTATTTATAGGTATTTACGATATCCCCGCTACCTAGCCGCGGAAGCCTGGTGGACTGCCTTCCCCGCATCCACGGGTCACCTGTTCATCCAGGTGCTATCTGCGTTGCTTCAACCGCAAGGCCAGTTTCTTTGCAGGGCTGCAGCTCGGACCTCGCCAACAAAAACAATGGAATCGCCCGCCCGGCAGCCAAAGTGCTCTGATTGAATGGACTGGCTTCTCTTAACAGGAGGCTGAGCAGCACGATGGCCGCACCGACATGGTCAGATGCCTTGCAGATCCCCCTGCCATGCCAGGAATCAAAAGCCCACAAGGAAGTCTGGAGAAGGAACTCCCTTTGAATTCCATGAGCGCACAAGCGCAGAAGCGTTGGTTGATGTTTGGATGCTGGGTGCTGTTGACCCTCACAATTTTTGCAACACCATTTGCGAGTCTGATGCAACTCGCCTGGCAGGATGAAACTGCGTCCCACATCCTGCTCATACCCTTCATAACGGCGTGGTTGCTCTACACGGAGCCGAAAGGAACCACGCGCGAAAGTGGCTATTCGATTCGGTATGCGCTTCTTTTCGTTGTTCCTGGGGTAATTCTTGGAATCGGGTCGCTCCTGTGCGCTGACTGTGCTCCGAAAAGCCACCTGTCGCTTTATATCCTTTCGCTGATTCTGTTTTTGATCAGCGGTTTCGTTCTGTTTTTGGGGGATGCCAAAGCAAAAGCATCCTTCTTCCCCCTCGCGCTTCTGCTGTTCATGGTTCCTATCCCGGACGTGATCTTGAACAAAACCATTTACTGGCTGCAGTCCGGCTCAGCCGATATCGCCGAGATTTTGTTTAATCTGAGCGGCGCACCTGTCCTGCGCGACGGTTTCGCGTTTCATCTTCCTAAAATGTCGATTGAGGTTGCGGCGGAATGCAGCGGAATTCGTTCCAGTCTTGCCCTGCTCATTCTTGCCCTTCTGGTAGCTCACTTCGCGTTTCGACCGCTCTGGAAGAAGGCCGTTTTCATCGTTGCCGGATTGGCCATGATGCTCATCAAAAACGGGATTCGCATCGCCACGCTCACACTGCTTGCCAATTATGTGGATCCGGATTTTCTGTACGGGAAATTACATCACCGCGGCGGGGTGGTTTTCTTCCTGATTGGATTGGCCTTGCTTCTGCCGGTTTATTGGTGGCTTCGAAAGGGCGAAGAGCGTTCAAGGATTTCAAGGATCGACGCCCTTCCTTCTGCAGCCGGAGCCAGAAAATAGTCTGCAGATTTTTCGCGTCCAGCTTTCAGGATTGGGATTCTGGCTCGGCTACGCTATTGCGCTGAGATCCATACCCGGAATAATAATAATCTCCGTAAGCGTCGCTCTTTTCGATGCGGTTCAAGACCACGCCGAGCAGATTCTTCTCTCGAAATTCGAGGGACGCTTTTTCAGCCAATTCATAGTCCGTTGCTCCCGCGCGTACGACAAACAGCACACCATCGCACATATCAGCCAGAATGCTCGCATCATGCACCGCAAGCGCCGGCGGCGAATCCAAAATGATCCAATCGAAGAGCGTTGCCATACGATCGAGCAATTTACGCATTCGCTCGCTGTGCAGTAACTCGCTTGGATTGGAAACTTCGCTGCCTCCCGGAATGAGGCAAAGATTCTTATCCGGGCCCACCTGGGTAATTTGGAATTCGTCGCAATCCCCCCTCAGATAATCCGACAGCCCGGGCTTTTCCTGCGCTCCTAAATGCAGATGCAGGCGTGAAGCACGCAGGTCCGAATCGATCAGCAGGACTTTGCGGCCAGCCTGACGAATAAACGATTGTGCCAGATTCGCGGCGACGAAGGTCTTTCCTTCCGCTGGCGTGCTGCTGGTAATCAGAATTTTTTTCAAAGGTTGCGCAGAAGCGATCTGGTAGAGGCGCGACCTTAGAGTGCGGAATTTTTCCGCTCCAACCTGATGCTCCATGTGTGCCGAAAAGACACTGGCAGAAGGCTCAAATTTCCAGCTGGCCTGGCCGCACTTCTTCGTAAACTCCTCAAAAGAAGATGGTTGTTTTTCGCGCCGAGGTGAAACGACCGCCGGGGCAGCGGACATGGCCAGGGAAACGGGATCGGATTTCACTTCCTGTCCAGAGAGCTCAACCAGCTCCGACACAGACTCGTTTGAAGTATTGGAGTTTCTCTCTTCGGCTGCTTTCTTCAGTGCTTCGTGGATCCGGCTCATCGTTCTCTCTTTAGTCCGCGCCCAGTTCGTGAATTACGCTTTGGAGGTGACAATGCCCTCATACTTCAAATTGCTTTTCAACTTGGAATGACTTCCGTGGCCTCGAACATCGAAACTCGGCACGGCGGCGAGTACAGGCAGCTTCAGACAGACTTCCACGTCACGCTCCGTGTAGAGAGCTTTGTCGCTCAGTGCCAGAAGATAAAGAATGCCGAGGGAGAGCGCGAATCCCCCTCCCAGTCCGCCACCAAAGAACACGCTCTTTTTGGGAAACGAAGGCGCAGAGGGAAGACTCGGGCTGTCCACCACGCGAAAGTTTTCGCCCTCCTGCTGATGTTCAAGATCGGTGGCCATCACCGAAGTTTCGCGCTTCTTCAATAAATCGTTATAGATGTCCGACGCGGTCTGATAATTTCTCGTCAATTCCTTCAGCTGCTGCTCAACCGCCGGTGTCGACTGCAAGCGGCCTTGTATCGCGCGAATCTGCTCTTGAACCTGCCCCTGGTGCTTGGTTAGGTCCGCAATATTAAAGTTGTCCTGCTTGATCTTAGTGCGCAATTGCAAAAGCGCGGGAGGCTCGCGAAGAGCGGCTTGCGCAGTGTCAACCGGCGCCTTCGACACCGGCCCCTGAGCCATCTTCTTTTTTAGATCCTCGATTTGGGCTTTCAACTTGATCACGTCAGGATATTCGGGCGTGTATTTAGCAAGCAGCACAGCAAGCTGATCCTGCAAGGCTGTCAACTGCTGTTCTTGCGTTTCCGGATTCTGCAGGCCCACCTGCGTAGCCTTCCAATTCGCCTCCTGCTGCGCGAGCATGCTTTCGTTCAAGGATTTGTCTTCTTGCGCGCGCGCCAAGGCCTGCGTGGTGGCTTCCAACTGGGAATTCAGGGTGTTTAGCAGGGCTAGGTTCATCTGCTCTTGTTCGGGCATGGTGACAGAGTGTTCTGCCTTGAATTGCGCCAGCTTTTTGTCCTGTTCATCCAGCTTGGCCTTGGCGTCGTCCACCTGCTGACTCAAAAATTGCGAAACCTTGTTCGAATTTGTGATGCGAATCGTCGCATTCTGCTCCATAAACGCAGAAGTAATTTCCTGGCAGATCTGCTGCGCCAATTGCGGATTGTCGAAAGTCACGCTGACGTTAAATCCTGGCGGTTCGTGATCCGAGGAACCTGCCATTGGCTGAATGAGTTCGACGTTGATGGCGCTCTTCAGTTTTTCCACGAGGTCTTCCATGTGCGTCGTGGACCTTTTATCGGCGTACAGATTAAATTTGTTAATGATCATTTCCAGGCGGGAGCGGCTCAATATCTGGGCTTTCATCGACGCCATGCGCTGATTCAGATCGTCGGTAATGACCGGGCGGATCAGATCCTTGGGAACGGTGGGTTGTTCAACGAGCACAACCGTCGAGGAGGTGTATTTCTTCGGAAGGACCAGAGATGCTGTGAGGCCAAGCGCGCCGAGCGTAATGGTCATAAACGTTGGAATCCACCAATAGCGACGCAAAATCCGTTTCACATCGGCAATGGCGATTTCCCCGTTCCTTACCATGTGGTTTCTACCTCGACCTGCGGCAGCGATTCATAACGTTCCGAGCATACCGCTACTTAAGGTAATTCAGTTGAATGAAGATGCACGAGCGCTTCCAAGTGGACTCCTGGAGTCCGCGAGGCGAATTCTCCCACATTGGAACAAGAAGCTCAATATCAATAACTTACCCAAAGTCGGTCAACAAATGTCTTTTGAAGAACTTGATACGCCGCTCAGTGCACCTGGAAAAGGGGAAAAAATGTATCCTTAATGTCCCTTCCCTTCTCGCAGCAGGTGACCTATGCTCCCATGGAGGAGGGCGGGGATTGACTTGAGACCTCGGCGAGGGCGGCTGTAAGGACTCTATAGCGTTGAAAATATTGATCTTAGTCCAAGACTTGATTCCCTCTTGTTCTCTGCAACTGGAGGATGCAAAATTGCAGTTTCCGCTCCATTATGAGTCCTTTAGCCCAATTCCGGGCCTATGTTTTGAATCCGAGGATGCGAACGCTCATCGCGCTCAGCGTATTGTGTCTCTCGATTGTAATTTCCGCCGGCTGCAATCGTAACCCCCAAAAGTTTCTGGCAAAGGGCGACCAGAGTTTTGGTCAAGGAAAATATTCTGAGGCTCTGATCTACTACGGCCGAGCTTTGCAGCTCGATCCGCGTCTTGCCGAGGGACATTACAAACTCGCCATGACACAAATCAAGTTAAAGAGCTTGGCGGCGGCTTACAACGAACTGCAACGAACTGTAGAGCTCCAACCGGAAAATTGGAAAGCGCAACTCACGCTCGGACAACTGCAGCTCGCGGCCGGGCAGCGTACCGAATCCAAGAACCGGGCGCAGCTTATCCTTAAGTCGAATCCGAACGACGTCGAGGCTCAGGTTTTGTTGGCGGACGCCGATGCAGCGCTTGGAAATGACAAGGAAGCGGTTGACGAAGCCATGCAGGCCGTCAAGCTGGCCCCCGATCGCGCAACGAGCTACCTAAATCTTGCCCAACTTCTGACCCGCACGGGTGATCTGAAGGAAGCCGAGGCCAATCTGCTCAAAGCGCAGAGCCTTGATCCCAAGGGGAGCACTTCCTACCTCATGCTCGGCGCACTCTATTTTCAGGAGAAGCGCAACGCAGAGGCCGAACAGCAACTCAAGAACGCGATTTCCGCCGCGCCAAATGACCCTGCGCCACGAGCCGCTTTATCGCATCTCTACGCAGCGGAGGGCAAAGCAGCCGATTCGGAACAGGTCCTGGCCGAGGCTAAAAGCGATTTGAACAACAATCCAGCGGCTTATCGCATGCTCGGCGATTCTTATCTGGCCCACGGCCAAATGGAGAAGGCGCTAAATGAGTTTTCCTCGCTGGCCGCAAAATATCCCGACGATCTTTCCGTAGAGAAAACTTACACCGAGCTGCTCGTCCTGAATAACCAGCTGGATGAGGCGATGAGCCTCACGGACGCTGCCCTGAAGAAAAATCCGCAGGATACAGAGGCCCTTGTATTAAAGGGCCAGATTCTTCTCCGGCAGCACAAGGTCGAGGAGGCCTTCAACGCTCTCCAAACGGCGGTGAAAAACTCTCCCGACAACGCCCAAGCACATTACCAGCTGGGTCTCGCTTTCGCGGAGAAAGGGAATCCGCAGCAGGCGGAGAGCGAGTGGCACGAAGCCGTGCGACTTCGCCCCGCTTTTTCCGAAGCCTGGCTGGCACTATCCAAGAGTCAAGCCATCAAGGGCGATTGGCAGAATCTCGAGCAGTCCAGCAATCAATTGAAAAAATATGCCCCAAGCGCCGCCGATGGGTACCTGTTTCACGCAACGGCTCGCATGAACCAGGGCGATCCGATCGGCGCCGAAGCGGATTTGATGAACCTCCAGCGCATTGCGCCACAAAGTCCCCTCTATTATCTAAAGATGGGTGAACTGCGGCTCGTGCAAAAACGGGTTCCGGATGCAGAGAGAATGTTCCACGAAGCGCTCTCTCGCGATCCGAATTCGCTCGAGGCCATTCAGGGTTTAGTGCGTTCCGACGAACTCAAGGGAAAGCCCGCCGACGCAATGAATCTGGTGCAGGACCAGCTCAAGCGCAACTCCACAAATCCCGGATTGTTTCTGCTGCTCGCTCAGCTCCAGCTCCAGGCAAAGCAAGTCCAGGCCGCGCAAGACTCTTTAAGCAAGGTCCTTGAATTAGATAAGAACAATCTGGCTGCAACGGCGCTGCTCGGGCAAATTGAAGACGCCAATCGCCATTTCGACAAAGCCTCGTCGTATTATCAGCGTGCCATTCAACTCGCTCCTCGGGACACCCGGCTTCAGGTGGCGCTTGGTGAGGTTTACGAGAAGACTGGTAATTGGCAAGATGCGCAGTCCACCTACCAAAAAGTGTTGGCGACCGAGCCAGACAATCCATTGGCAGCGAATAATCTTGCCTATCTATTGCTGGAGCATGGCGGGAGCCCCACCGTCGCTCTGACTCTTGCGCAAACTGCAAAGAAGGGCTTGCCCAATCTCCCCAACGTCGCCGACACCTTGGGCTGGGCTTACTATCACAATGCCGGGTATACGCTCGCTGCGCCCCTTTTTGAAGATGCCGTCAAAGCGACACCGAGCAATCCCACCTATCGATATCACCTCGGCCTGACGTACCAGAAACTGAACGATCCGACTCGCGCCAAGACTGAATTCGAGAAAGTCATCTCTCTGAATCCGTCTTCCCCACTGGCGGACCAGGCACGCCATTGCTTGTCGGAGCTTTCTGGCAGCTGATTGCGTTCGCCATTGACGCAGTCTTACTTCCGTCTGGACGCGACTAAACACAGAAGACTCTGACGGGAATTTTCTCCGCCTTCGGCGCCTAGATTCATTCCTAACCGTTGCCTTTCAGTGAGAGAATGTTCCCCGGAGAGGAGCGAACTTCCGTGAAGGGTGTTGTGCTTGCCGGTGGAAAGGGCTCACGCCTGTATCCCCTCACACGCGTCACCAATAAGCACCTCCTGCCGGTCTATGACCGGCCCATGATCTTTTATCCGATCCAAACCCTGGTTGACGCCGGCATCAAGGACATCATCATCGTTACCGGCGGACAAAACGCCGGTGATTTTCTCCGCCTGCTTTCGAATGGCAAGGACTTCGACTTGCATAGAATTCATTACACCTACCAGGAAGGCGAGGGAGGCATTGCCGCTGCGCTGCGCCTGGCCGAGCCATTCGTCGAGGGAGAGAAAATCTGCGTCGTGCTGGGAGACAACATCATTGAAAAAAACATACTCGAGGCGAAGGATCTATTTGAAAAACAAACTGGTGGTGCTCACCTGATCCTGAAAGAAGTGGGCGACCCCGAGCGCTTCGGCTGCCCCGAACTGGACGGCGGAAGGATTGTTCGGATTGAGGAAAAACCCAAGCAGCCCAAGTCCAGGTTTGCCGTCACTGGCATCTATTTTTACGATTCCACTGTCTTCGAGAAAATCGGAAGAACCAAGCCGAGTTGGCGCAACGAACTGGAGATTACCGACGTCAACAACTTCTATCTCGAGGAAAAAGGATTGACTCACAGCGTCCTGGATGGCTGGTGGACCGATGCGGGCACTTTCGAGTCGTTGCTGCGAGCCGCGAATCTTGCTTCGCAAACCGGTGCAAATAAAATGCCCGGGCGTGGCAGCCCTCCTCGCCCGGTTTTAGATACGGAATAAGGATCGAGAATCGCGTGTATTTTTTGGAAAGAGCGAAATTTGTGAGGCTAACCGCAAAGTGAAGATTCTGATTACCGGCGGGGCGGGATTCATTGGTTCCAATTTCATTCGCTACCTGCTCGCCTCTCGCAAAGACATTCAGCTGGTAAATTTTGACAAATTTACGTATGCAGGCAATGCGGAAAATCTCGCCGATCTGAGCAAAGATCCCCGCTACGCTCTCGTCCGGGGAGACATTTGTGACGCCCCTGCACTGAAAAGTCTTTTTGCAGCGGGGTTCGACGTGCTCGTCCACTTTGCCGCCGAGACTCATGTGGATCGCAGCATCGAAAACGTTTCACCTTTCCTGCAGACGAACATTCTAGGAACGCAATGTCTTCTGGAATCTGCACGCCGCGCTCCGAAACTCCGCTTCATCCACATCAGCACGGATGAAGTTTACGGCAGCGCTCCAGCCGGAGGAACCTTCACAGAAGTCTCGGCACTCGATCCACAGAGCCCCTACGCCGCCAGCAAAGCCGCGGCGGAACACTTCGTCCGGGCATACGGCAACACCTACGGGCTCGACTTCGTTATCCTACGCTGCACGAACAATTACGGCCCATATCAATTTCCCGAGAAGTTCATCCCTCTGATTCTGGCAAATGCCGGCGACAACAAATCAATTCCCGTTTACGGTGACGGGATGCAGGAGCGGGATTGGCTCTTCGTCGAAGATTTTTGCTCCGCCATAAGCTTGGCGATGGACAAAGCCCGGCCCGGCTCCCTTTACAATGTGTCCGCGGGCTCACCGCAGCCAAATCTGCACATCGTTCGCGCGATCTTGCAAATCCTCGGCAAGCCGGATTTTCTGATCCAGCATGTGCAGGATCGCCCCGGCCACGATCGCCGCTATGCGATTGATAGTTCGAAAATTCGAACGGAACTTGGCTGGGGGCCTTCCTTCACCTTCGAGGAGGGCCTTCGCAAAACCATTGCCTGGTATCAGGAAAATCGCGAATGGCTGGATCATGCGCGCTCCGGTGAATATAGCAGCTACTATGACCGCCACTATACCTACCGTTCGGAAACATTCCGTACATGAAGCGTCGCCGAGAGTTGGCACCGGAATCTTTGGCGTTTCTGGCGCCTACGATTTTCATGCCTCATGCATCGCCAGACTTTTGTACCTATCTACCCAGAATGAACCGTTGCGGCGCTCTGCTCTGGAGCCTATGAGCCCATGCGCTTCCTGATACTAGGTTCCAGCGGTCTTTTGGGAAACGACCTCGTCGATGAATGGCAAGCGGAGGATGTGGTCGCCGCCACCTCACGCGATGCAGACATTCGCGACATCTCCCAAGTTCGCCGGCTGGTCACCGAGACGCGTCCGGATTGGATTCTCGATTGCGCGGCATTTGCCGACGTGGACGGCAGCGAAAAGGACCCCCAGCGCGCATTCTCCATCAACCGGGACGGCACGAAAAATGTCGCTACAGTGGCCAACGAATCTGGAGCGAAGCTTTTCTATGTCAGCACGGATTATGTGTTTGACGGCCGTTCGAATCGGCCGTACGAACCGGCCGATCCCGCACATCCCCTGAACGCCTATGGCGCCTCCAAACTCGCCGGAGAAGATGCTGTTCGGCAGATTGCAAGTCACTGGGTCATCGCGCGGACATCCTGGCTTTTCGGTGCTTCGGGCTCCTGCTTTCCGGAAAAGATACTTCTCGCCGCCGAAGCACAATCCGAACTGAAAGTAGTGAACGATCAGATCGGATCGCCGACTTATACAAAAGACCTGGCGAGGGGCATCCACGAGTTAGTCCTCAAGAATGCAAACGGAATTGTTCACATCACGAACGCTGGCTCGTGCTCCCGGTTCGAATTCGCGAAGGCAGTCTTGCAGAAAGCTGGCCGCACCACCCCGGCCATCCCGACGACCACCGCGGAAACTCATCGCCTCGCCCCGCGTCCGTCGTATTCTGTGCTTTCGCCAGCCTCGCTGGCCATCTATGGCATTACGCTGAGACACTGGCAAGAGGCGCTGGGCACTTATCTCGGTGAGCTTCGCCGGAAAGGTAAATTGCGCTGAGCATGCCCCGACACAGCGGCAACTGATTCTCGATGACGACACGCCTCAAGGACTGGATTCCAGCGATCTGCGTGGCCATCCTCATTTCCACCTTCTCCACCCACTATTTCAGTGGAGAGGAAACCGCGCGGATCATCATCCCCCTCCTCCACCGGCTCTTCCCCTTTGCCACGGATCGTGAACTTCGCTGGATGCACATCGGAATTCGCAAACTGGCTCATATCACCGAGTTTGGCGCCTTCAGTATTGCTGTGTTCCACGGCGTGCGTGGCCCCCGGCGGGGCTGGAATCTGCGGTGGGCGCTGATCACACTGGTGATTGCAGTGAGCTATGCCGGACTCGATGAGTGGCATCAATCCTTTGTTCCCTTGCGGGAGGCGCGTGTCCGCGATGTCTTCATCGATGCAACTGGCGCGCTAATGGCGCAGATTCTGGTTTTGATCTACGCGAAGCTACACAAGAATTCACCCCAGCATTCCGGACCAGCGGGAAACTTGCTGTCTGTTTCCAGTGGAAAGTGAACTGAATCAGGGGATCGGAGCCGAGGCCTCGTTCGAGTACGAACTCTCATTGCCGTTGGCGTCGACAGCCGTCGTTACGTAGTAATATGTAACACCGTTCTGCACCGTTGAATCCGTATACGTCACGCCAGGCACGAGCGAACCGTTCACCTTGGTGTAGCCGGTGCCCGTCGTCGTGCTTCGATACACGTTATATCCCGAGACTGTCGAAGTGCTGGCGGTCCAGGACAACGCCACGGTGTGAGGAGTCGACTGCACGCCTGTGCCGGAAAGTGTGATCGTCGCGGGCGAACCCGTTGCGTTGCTGGTCACCGTCACGGTGCCGCTTGCGCTGCCGGCAGACGTCGGACTGAAAACGACGCTGAAGGTCAACGCTTGTGAAGGGGTCAGCGTTACCGGGGTGCTGGCTCCACTCAGCGAAAATCCGGTTCCGCTCGCAGTAATCTGCGATATCTGAACATTGGAATTGCCGGTATTGGTGATTGTCTCCGTCTGGGTGCCAGACGAGCCCGTGTTCACGTTGCCGAAACTCACTGTTAGCGTGCTGAACGAAAGCGTTTGCGTCGCGGCGATGCCCGTGCCAGTCAGCGAAACCACGCTGGGAGAACCAGGGGCGTTGCTTACGATCGAAATACTTCCGCTCACCGAGCCTGTGCTCGCAGGCTGAAACTGTGCGTTAAAGGTGCTCGATTGCCCCGGATTGACGGACAGCGGCAAGCCTAGACCGCTGGTGCTGAATCCCGCTCCCGTGACGCCCGCTTGCGTAATCGTCAGGGTTGCGTTTCCAGTGTTGCTGATCTGAATGGTCTGGGAGTTGGCTGCACCCACAGCCACATTGCCAAAGCTGGCGCTGGACGGTGTCAGGCTAATCCCTGCCTGCAATCCCGTTCCGTTCACCGGAATCACCGTGCTGGAGCCTTGCGAGTTCGTTATCGTGATATTTCCAGCAACGTTTTCCGCAGCCGTGGGGTTGAACTGCACATTCATCGTTTGGGTCTGTCCCGCTGACAGCGTGATCGGAAGCGTGAAACCGCTCTCGGTCACGTCCTTTGCGCTCACGGTCACCTGCGAAATCGTTATGCTCGAGTTCCCGGAATTGGTGAGTACCACAGTCTTGCTGCTGGAACTCCCCGCGTTCACGTTTCCGAAGCTCAAGCTCGTGGGGTTAGCCGAAATGTTCACCGTCGACGCCACACCCGTGCCACTTAGGGAAACCGTCGCGGGTGAATTCGGAGCCGTGCTGGTGACTGTGACCGATCCAGTCAGGCTCCCAGCCGTTGTCGGCGCGAACACGGCACTGAAGGTTGTGCTGGCTCCCGCGGCAAGATTGGAAGGCGGATTGAGCCCCGTTACGCTATAGCCTACTCCACTCACCGCCAACTGAGAAATCGTCAGGGACGTATTCCCAGTATTGGTGAGCGTAAACGTCTGCGACTTAGTTTGCCCGTCAACCACGCTGCCGAAATTGAAGCTCGCAGGCGATACACTAAGCCCGCTTTGCACTCCCGTCCCAGTGACGGCTATTGTCATTGGCGAACCGTTCGCGTTGCTGGTCACTTTGACGCTTCCTGTTACGCTTCCCGCCGACGTCGGAGCAAATACAACGTTAAAGTTCACCGTCGCTGAAGGATTCAGCGTCCACGGAAACGAAATTCCATTCACGCTCAGGCCGGCGCCAGTCGCGGTAATGCTGCTAATTTGGACCGCGACCGAACTCGGATTGCTCAGTGTAATCTGCTTCGTCGAGCTCGACCCCGTTGCAACATTCCCGAAACTCAACGCGGTTGGATTCGATTGCAGCTGGCCGCCCGCCGTGGTCGAGCCCGTTCCATCGAGAGAAACAGTCACGGTTGGATTATTCGGGTCGTTGCTGGTGATCGTTACGCTGCCACTCGCCGCCCCAGCGGCCGTGGGTTTGAAGCTCAATCCCATCGTTGCCGACTGGCCCGCGCTGATCGTCTTTGGAGTGCTGAGTCCGCTCTCGCCAAAATCCGCGCCCGTGACGGAAATCAAGGAGATCGTCAGGTCTGCGCTGCCATTGTTTGCAACGGTCACATTGGAGTTGACGGTGGAATTGACAGCCACAGTTCCAAATTGTACGGAAGAGCTGCTCAGAGAAATCTGTGGACCTGAGGGCGCTGCGTTCGCGGTCAAATTCACGCTGGCTGGCGAACTGCCGTCGCTCCCCTGAACGGTCATGGTCCCGGTAATCGAGCCGGTTGCGGTCGGAGTTACCGCTACGGTCAGGCTGCCGGTCTGGCCGGTTGCCATAGACATCGGGAGTGTGACGCCAGACAGGCTGAACTGAGGATTGGAGAAGGTCGCTTGAGTGATCGAAATCGAGGTGTTGCCCGTGTTTGAGATTGAAACCGTTTGGGTGCTCTGTTTGCCGATCGTGACTTTCCCAAAATTCACGCTCGTTGGATTCAACTGAAAGGCCGCCTGGATCACGGATTTAGTGCCATTTACCAGGCCCGAACATCCCCCCAGCAAACCGGTGGAAAGAAGCGCTGCCACCACGAGCGAAGCCCGGAAAGCTCGACGGTTGGCTGACGGGTGCCACTGACTGCCCCCCACCCCGGCCCCAGCAAATCCCCCGATGTGCATGGCCTTACCCTCCGCAGGCGTCATCACAGGTGGAGAGTAATAGTACTAGGTGACTTTCGACTACTGGCGTGAGGAACAATTTCGGGACAGCCGTACGCCCTGTCCACGAGGCAGCGCCCTACCTGCCCTTCAGTTCACGGGCGTTCCTCACCAGACTGTTCCTGTTCCAAATTTGCTACACAAACTCTAACTTCATTTTATCTTGTCATTTTTCTTATAGTTACAGATTCCAAGGACCACGAAATCCTTCAGTCCCGGCTAGCATATGAATGGCGTGTCTCAGGGTGTTGACTTACAGCACGGTAAAGGACGGTTCCTAGAAGGAAAACACCGGGGATCTGGATCTCGGGGTCTACTTGCCACCCCATCTGACCGAAATCCGCATTATCGGACCCGCCGTGGGGGACGGGCAATCATGGCTGCGCTTGGGTGCCTGGTCAGGCCACTTAGAAATTATCGAAACTCAAAAGATCGAGCTGCTACTTCCCTTCCTGCCTAACCGCCGGCCTCTTGCGATTCGTAGAAATAGCTTTACCATGTTTGTCGCAAACGAGATCTCTGGCCGGGAAATCATCACAGCAATGCAGCCGGCCCTGGCACGTCGGACTGCTTGACACAAGAATCCCGATTGCAGAATATATCGTAATACGATATCAAATATGAGGATCGGAATCGAAGAAGCGTAGAACTCTCATGATAGCCGTCCGGAATTTAACGAAGAAGTACGCGCATAATGTTGCTGTTGATCGCATCTCCTTCGAAGTCGCCAAAGGCCAAATCGTCGGCTTTCTCGGGCCCAATGGCGCCGGCAAGACAACCACGATGCGGGTGCTCACCTGTTTCCTCCCGCCTACCTCAGGGAGCGCCAGCGTAGCGGGTTTCGACGTGCTCGAACAACCCATCGAGGTCAAAAGGCGCATCGGCTACCTGCCGGAAACTCCTCCCCTGTATTTGGAGATGCGCACATCCGAATATCTGACCTTTGTCGGCAAGATCAAGGGATTGCGCGGTGCCGAACTGGCAAAGCGCGTGAATTACGTTCTGGAGAGGTGCGCGGTTGCAGACGTGAAAGACAGGGTCCTGGGAAAGCTCTCGAAGGGTTATCGGCAACGCGTGGGCCTTGCGCAAGCCATCATCCACAACCCGGACGTCTTGATCCTCGATGAGCCTACTGCCGGCTTGGACCCTAAACAGATCAATGAGACCCGGGATCTGATCAAAAGTCTGGCCGGAGACCACACCATCATCCTGAGCACTCACATTCTTCCCGAAGTCGAACAGACTTGCCAGCAGGTCATCATCATCAACAAGGGAAAACTGGTAGCAACGGACTCCGTCAATAACCTGCAGAACCGGGCACGCGGCGCCGGCTCCGTTCTTGTGGAAATCGCCAGCCGGAACGGGCCGCTTGATCCCGCGGCGGCAAAGAACCGGCTCGAACTGGTGCTTGGGGTCACGCGAGTGCTCCCCAGAACTAGTCGAGCGAATTTCCTGACCTTCGAGATCGAAGGCAAAAACGATCTCGCGATCCGCGGCGATCTGGTCCGCGCGATTGTCGCCGCAGGTTGGGATCTCAATGAACTCCGTACCGCCTCCGTCAGTCTCGAGGAGATCTTTCTTCAGCTTACCAACCCGCCAACAGACAATTCGGAATCGAAGCAAAATTCCGCGACGGATCGCGCCGCTGCCGGAGTATAAATCTGGGGAAACGGGATATGAGAAACATTGGCACCATCTGTCAAAAAGAACTTCGCAGTTATTTCGTTTCGCCGATCGCCTATCTGTTATTGGCGATGTTCGCGGTCATCTTTGCGTTCTTCTTCTGGAATGTTCTGGGCTACTTCGTTTATCTGGGTATGGAATCCCAGATGCGCGGCGAAATGTTCCCGATGAATCTCAACGAAGAGGTTATTCGTCCTCTCGTTTCGAATGTCAGTGTGATTAGTCTTTTCTTCATCCCGATCATCACCATGCGGCTATTCGCTGAAGAAAAACGCAATGGAACCATCGAACTGCTCGTGACTTCGCCGGTTCACGACTTCGAAGTGATTTTCGGCAAGTGGCTTGCTTCGCTCATTCTTTACGCCAGCTTTCTTTTTTTAACCGCGCTGAACTTCATCTGGCTCTTTAAGTACGGCAATCCGGACTGGAAGCCGATGGCCGTGGCGTATCTGGGTCTTCTCTTTCAGGCAGGCGCGTTGCTTGCCATCGGCACCTTCATCTCCACCCTGACCAGGAATCAGATTATCGCCGGCGCTGCCACGTTTGGGATCTGCCTGCTTCTCTGGGTGCTCGAGTGGGTTGCAGGCTACGAATCCGCCACCTGGGCGCAGGTGCTCGCTTACCTCTCGGTGTTGACCCACTTCGATTCCTTCTCGAAAGGGCTGCTTTCCTCAAAGGATGTGGTCTATTACGTTTCGGCAATTGTGCTCGGGTTGTTCTTGACCGCGCGCTCCATGGAATCCTTGAGGTGGAGATCGTAAATGAATACCAGCTTGCTTCATGCGCGCCAGACGAAATACGCGGTGTATCTGATTCTCTATGTCTTGATCGCGCTTGCCATTCTTGCGGTCATCAATGTACTCGCCAATCGCTACAACAAGTCGTACGACTCCACCTCCAACAAACGCTACAGCCTCTCGCCGCAAACCGCGAAAATCGTGAAGGAGCTCAAGCAACCCGCCACGATTACTTACTTCAATCAGAGCACCAAATTTCAGCAGGCAAAGGATCTTCTGGACGAGTACGCGAATCTTTCTCCCAAAATTCATGTCGATTATGCTGACCCGGACAAAAAACCCGAGCTCGCCCGCGCGGCAGGCATCAAATCTTATGGCACTGCGGTCGTGAAAATAGGCGATCGAACCGAACAGGCGCAAAATGTCACCGAGGAAGGCATCACCGGGGCTATCATTCGTGACATCAAGAGTGCAAAACGTACAGTCTGTTTTGCCGAAGGCAGCGGCGAGCATCGCATCGAAGACTCCGAACGAAGCGGCTATTCGCGCTTGAAAGACCTGCTTTCCAAGGACGAGTACGACTCCCGCTCCATCAACCTGATCGTTAAGGCGGAGATCCCCGCCGATTGCACCGTACTGGTCGTCGGCGGCCCGATCACCGACTACCAGCAACCGGAGGTAGACGCGATCCAAAAGTACGTGGAGAACGGAGGGCGCGCCCTGTTTCTGCTCGATCCACCTCTGAAAATGGGTCGTGCTGAAGTGGCGGAAAATGCCGCCCTCAACAAAGCCCTCGAAACTTGGGGTGTTACACCCCAGGACAATCTGATTATCGACTTCAACCCCATCGGTCAAATTGCGGGTCTCGGCCCTCAAGTGGCTCTTGTCACCAGCTATGATCCTCAGCCGATTGTCAGTGAGTTGAAAGGCAGCGTCACCGGATTTCCTCTGGCGCGCTCGTTGGAAATTAAGAATGGCGACAAGACTTCGGTTGACAAACTTTTCAGCTCAACCGAAACAAGCCTCGCTACCATGAACCTGAGCAATCCCGCGGTCGATCCAAAGGACCCCAAGAATATTCGCGGCCCGCTCTTGCTCGCTGCGGCCGGAACCTACAAAACGGGTAAAGATAATTCACAGGGCCGCTTTGTCGTCGTGGGCAGCTCTTCCTGGGCCGCGAATTCCTTCATCGGGTTCAATGGCAACCGCGACCTGGCGCTCAACACCATCAACTGGCTCGCTTCCGATGAAGATCTGATCTCCATTCGCCCGAAAGATCGCGACGATCGCCGCGTCACTCTGACGCGGGCCCAAATGAACTGGATTCGGGTCACAAGCCAGTTCCTGTTGCCATTGATGGTCGTACTTGGAGGAGTCTCCGTATGGTGGCGCCGCCGCTGATCCCTCGCCCCTGCAGGAAGGCTCTGGTCCTCATCACTTCTTCGAGGTCACTGGCATGAAACTTAGCGGCCCGATCATTGCCGCTGTCCTGCTCGCTGCTTTATCCGGCATTCTGTATTGGTCCAATCATCACAAGCCGGAAGAAGGTTCCGCTGTCAACGCATCTCTCAATTCTTCTCCCAAGATACTTTCGTTTAACCAAGCGGACATCGTGAAAGTCAAAATCCAACGCAAAGGCCAAAATCAGGTTGATTTGACGAAGGATGATTCCGGATCATGGCAAATTTCCGGACCGGCACCCCTGGCCGCCGACCAGGCAGCGGTTTCCAGCTTGCTTGCTTCTCTTTCCGCCCTCGATTCCGATCGGCTGGTGGAAGACAACGTGAAGGACTTCTCTCCTTATGGTCTTGCGAATCCCTCGTTGGAACTCGACGTGACGCTCAAGAACGGAAAATCAGAGAAGCTCCTTATCGGCGATCGAACTCCCGCTGGCAACGATTATTACGCCATGCTTACCGGCGACCCTCGGCTTTTCATCCTGGCAAGCTTCAACGAATCGAGCCTCGACAAAAACGAAAATGACCTGCGGGATAAACGATTAATTACCCTGGATTTTGACAAGGTCAGCCGGATTGAACTGCTTGATCAGCAATCCGGGAAGAAAAGTGCGATCGCCTTTGAACGAGTCAAGGACACGTGGCAAATCATGCGGCCCATGCCTTACCGCACGGATGGCTTCCGAGTCGATGAGCTGGTTAGCACCTTGAAAAATGCCAGATTCATTCCCTCCGCGAATGCGGATGAGAAGAAAGATTCGGCGGCTTTTCAGTCTGCTCAGCCTTTCGCTGCCGCAACGGTCATCGGCGCAACCGGCACCCAGCGTGTCGAAATCCGCAAATTGAAAGGCGATTTCTTCGCAAAGTCCTCTGTTGTTTCCGGAGTCCACAAGGTTTCCGAGGATATTGGCACCGGGCTCAACAAATCCCTCGATGATTTCCGCAACAAAAAACTTTTCGATTTCGGTTACACCGACCCCGATAATATCGAACTGCACGACGGCGATAAATCGTATTACCTGACTCGCTCGGGTTCTGATTGGTGGGGTCCTGATGGCCAGAAACTCGATAAAACCACAACCGATACCCTCCTCGATCGTCTCCGTGATCTCTCCGCCAGCAAATTTACCGACTCCGGATTCACTGAGGCGACCTTGCGCATCTCCGTCCTTTCCAACGACAAAAAGCACAGCGAGGCATTGTTGTTGGCGAAGACGAAGGACAATTACATTGCCAAACGGGTAGGAGAGCCTGCTTTGTATGAGGTTCCGAATTCCGCGGTGGAAGACCTGCGAGCGGCCGCTGCGAACCTGAAACCCGCACCAGCACCAGCCTCAAAAAAGTAAATCGACCAGCTTAAGAGCGATCACCGTATATGGAAGCCAATGGTCTCACACGTGGATAAGTGTCTGAGTTCTTAGATCGAGTGCGGTGATCAAGCGTCCGCCGAATATCAGCGTGGCTGGAAATCCTTCAGCAGATGTCCGGCCCTGTCTTTTTCGGAAAGGATGGGCGCTCCAAGTAATGGCCATCGGATCGCCAGGTCCGGATCGCTCCACAACAAAGTTCTGTCCTTCTGGGCCGCGTAGAATGCAGTCACCTTGTATGCGACATCGGCGAATTCCGATAAAACGTAAAATCCATGCGCGAATTCCTTCGGAATCCACAGAGCTTTGTGCTCCCCATCATTTAGGGTAAGGCTAATCCACTTCCCGAACGTTCTCGACTTCGGCCGTAGATCCACCACCACGTCAAAGATCTCGCCCTTCAGCACGCGAATGAGCTTGGCCTGTGGGTCTTCCAGTTGATAATGTAACCCGCGCAAAACGCCTTTTATTGAATGGGATTGGTTGTCCTGGACAAATCGCTCGGTAATGCCCGCCTCCGCAAAGGTTCTCTCGCTGTAGGTTTCCAGAAAGAACCCTCTCGTGTCCTTGTGAACCTCAGGCTCAAGCAGGAGCACTCCCTCGAGTTCCGTGCGATGCACCAGCATAGGTTACCTTTTTGTCAGCGGCGGGGAGTGTGCGGCGTGCTGCCCGAATCGCTCGCCCGTCCCTTTTGAAAAAGTGGCAGGCTTACGATTACAGCATACCTCCACCCATTAGCGGTCTTCACGCTTTCCGTAAACACTCGGGGTGAGTTTTGGTGAAGGGGTAAATCCAGTTCGATTCGCAAAGGGGTCAGTTCCCGCCAACGCTGATGGTGCCGCTTGCGTCCGCCTTCTGCAGTGCCGCGCGTCGAGAAATCAGCCCTGCGTCCCGGATTTTATAAATCAGCGCTCGGTAACTGATCTTCAGCGCCTGCGCCGTTTTTCTGCGGTTCCATTGGTTGGCTCGTAAAGTCTCCAGGATGACGTTCCGCTCCATTTCCTTGATGGCATCCTTGGACATGCGCTTCAGCATGCCGTGAGAATCGCCGCCGCCAATTTGCAATCCGGTGTTCCTGGCACGGCGCGTGGCCATATCCTGGTAAATTTGCGCCTCCGGCCCAAGCAGCACGTATCGCGCGATCCCATTCGACAGTTCGCGGATATTGCCAGCCCACGCAAGATTTTTCAGGTATTCCAGCATCTCTGGCGGAAACGCTTCCGATTTCATTTCAAACTGCTTTTCAAATTGCTTCCGGAAGAATTCAACCAAAACGGGAATGTCTTCCCGGCGTTCCCGCAGCGGCGGCATCTTCAACCGGAAAACGTGGACGCGGTAATACAGATCATCCCGGAAACGTCCGGTTTGCCGCTCCTGATCCAGATCCTTGTTCGTCGCACAAATCAGGCGCGCATCCACTTTGCGTTCCGAATGATCGCCGATTCGAGAGAAGGTTCCGTCCTGAAGAAAGTGCAACAGCTTGCTTTGCAAATTCAAATCGAGGTCGGCGATTTCGTCGAGGAACAATGTCCCGCGGTGCGCCAGCTCCACTCTCCCGGGTTTTACATGGTTCGCGCCGGTAAATGCTCCCTTCTCGTACCCGAACAGTTCGCTCTCCAGCAGTGTTCCCGGGATGGCCGCGCAATTCACTTTCACAAATTCCCCAGAGGCGTATTCGGAATTGCAATGAATCCAGTGCGCGAGGACTTCCTTGCCAGTCCCGCCCTCTCCACAGATCAAGATGGGGACATTCGTCCGGCAAATCCGGGCAGCGCGCGATTGTATTTCCGCCATCGCCGAGGAGTGCCCGAAAATCACGTCATCCGGCAGGGCCGTACGCAGCCTGGCTGGCACTCCTGCCTTATTGGGGGAGTCGTTCTGCATAGCAGTCGGGGCAATGGTTGCACTTGACCCGCCAAAGGAACAATTTCGAATTGTCGGCTCCTCCCTGCCAGTCTCAAGCTAACCGTTGCAATACCAATGACTTACAGAACATATGGTAAGGTGAGTTTTAGTACTTGCTTCAAGGCTTTTCCACATCTCACTCAGCACCACGGGAAATTCAGGGCATACATGTAGGAAGGTATGTTCTCTTCCGCTGGCTCAGATTGATTGTCAAGCTGGGTGACAGGTACTATCGGTTGGGAAAAGCGTAAGATTCCAGCAGATCTGCCCGGGCCTTTTCGTCGGAGACCATCACTCGAAGTAAATCGCTCACCGACATCATACCTAGGTACTTCTTCTCCTCCCCAACGATGAGCAGGTGATAAACACCGTTTTGCTCCATCAGCCGCAGGCACTCCTCAAACGTCGCCCCAGGGGTTACCGTCAGCAGATCCGTGCTCATGATTTCAGACACCTTCATCCACGCAGGACACTTGTTCTCCGCAGCCACCTTGTCTGAAACATCGCTCTGCGATACCACACCCACAAGTTTACCGGTGGAATCCAGAATCCCCACCGAGCGCACTTGTTTCTCACGCAGATATTTTGCGGCTTCCAACACACTGAGCGATTCTGGAATAGAAAACACTTCTTTGCGAGGCCCGATTAGATCCGCAACCTTCATAGGACCCTCCGGGGAGACAGGATTGGGCCCATCCTAGGCCCGCCCGAAATGGATTGCAATCGGAAATTTCACCTGCAGGTGCCTGGTGAGGTGATTAAGTTGTAGAAGCCCCTCTGCGCTCTAAGCCCGGATTCCATCGCCGCGGACGATGTCGTACCTTTCGATCACGGCTGCGACCCCCAGCCGAGATTCGCCTTCTTCCAGCCGGCGCTCCACTCGGACCACTTTTCCCTGGGCCCGCACAAAAACGTCCGTTCCATGCGTAATTTCGCCTGGCAGAGTCAGCGTCAGATCCAGCTCGCTTCCAGCTTCCAAACCCCGTTCCACAATGAAGTAAAGGCCCTTCGTGGATATATCCCGAGTCTTGCCCTCTTGTCGCATCACTAACTTTTCGGCGGCCGACCGGATGCTGACAGGGAGAGTCAAATCATACCGGCGGGCCAGGCGGCGTTCCGTCATCAACGACATTCTCTACTCCGTCTATGGCTTTGGGGGCGAAGCCATTTCAGCATGAAATTTTACAAACGTGCATCTAATCATAGAGGCAAAGCTCACGGATGCAGGAATCGAGCATTTGCTCGTCAAAATCCTCAACTACTTCGTAGAGGTTTTGCTAGATGGGGTCGGAAACTCACGCTAATCCCACTTGAACTGCGGGTTTCCGTTCTCACCCTATCCTTGTGAAATTGCCCACACGTCCGCGCGGGTACAGAAAAATGGCGAATGATCCGAATAACCCACCCCTACCTAGGACAGCTATAACGTTTGGGACGAACAGATTAACTCGCTGCGCAAGATACCTTGGCTTCAAACAACTCGCAAGTTCTGTTTTCCAATGAGGTACCACGGATGCATAGGCTCGTACTGGAACTAGCCTACGCTTCCTGTTTTGCGCCAACCGGAGCTGGGGTGGCCCCGTTCCCGCCAGTTCCGCTGCGACGATTCCGCGGAGTATCTAGATTGAACTGCCGCATTTTGTAGAGCAGGGCTTTGTAGCTGATCCCAAGCATCTTGGCAGCGTCTTTCCGACACCAACGCGTCTTTTCCAGGGCGTCCGCAATCGCCTCCATCTCCGCTTCATCCTTCAGCCCGCGCACCAGCGCCTTGAGCCCCTGTTCTCGCGCCACGGGAGCTTCCTCCCTCGGCGAAGTCCGCTGCCGCGTGGCGGACATCTCCACCAGTTCGCGCAAACTGCCTTCGTCGTCTTCCAGGATGACGTAGCGCTTCACGAAGTTTTCTAATTCCCGTAAATTTCCCGGCCACGGGTAGTTCAACGCGGCGTCCAGAAGGTGCTTGGAAGGCGCCTGAGGAGCCTTCCCGAATTTCTCGCTGTATTTTTCCAGGAAGTGCTTGAACAGCAGCGGAATTTCCGAAGTTCTCTCCCGCAACGGCGGCACATTGATGGAAAGCACATTCAACCGGTAGTAGAGATCTTCGCGGAACTTCCCGGTTTTCATCGCTTCGTGCACGTCAACGTTGGTGGCCGCCAGTACCCGAACATCGGTTTCCACCAGATGCCTTCCGCCCAATCTTGAATATTGGTGATCCTGCAAAACGTGCAGCAACTTGGCCTGCAGGTGCACGGACATCTCGGCAATCTCGTCCAGAAAAATCGTGCCCTTGTTCGCCAATTCGAATTTACCGGGCTTCGAACGCACCGCTCCCGTGAAGGCGCCTTGTTCAAATCCGAACAATTCCGACTCCAGCAATTCGCCGGGGAGCGCCGCGCAGTTCACCTTGATAAACGGCTGGTTTCTCCGCTTTGACCTCAAGTGGATCATGCGGGCAACCACTTCTTTGCCCACCCCGCTTTCGCCGCAAATAAACACCGGCACATCCACGGGGGCAATCTGCAAAATTTGCTGCCGGATGCGCACCATTTGCGGACTGGCGGCCAGAAAACTCAAATCTTCCGTCACCTGGTCGCAAAAATCTCGGAGCGCCTGGTTTTCCTGGGTAAGTTGCTTTTTTTGGCGCGACTTCAACATCGCCGCTTCCAGCTCCGTTTTTTCAAACGGCTTTGTCAGGTAATCGTGCGCCCCCAGCCGAATCGCCTCCACCACAGTGCCCACCTCGTTCGAACACGACAGCATGATCACGTTCAGGCTGCGGTCCAGATGCATCAACTCCTGTAACGTTTCCAGGCCGCCCATTTCCGGCATCAGGACGTCCAGAATGATGAAGTCGGGCCGCTCCCCTTCACCCACCCGCCGGATGGCATCCTTGCCGTTGCTCACCGTCTCGACGAGGTATCCTTCCACTTCCAGCAGCGTCTGCAAGTATTTGCGGATGCTTGGCTCGTCGTCGACAACCAGAATTTTCTCTTTTGCGGACATATTCCTTCCCCTCTAGCCCAAACTCACCAAGCTTCAGCTTTGATCCATCGGCAGCAGAAACGCGAACGTGCTCCCTCGTTGATACTCGCTTTCCACCCAAATTTTCCCCCGGTGCGCTTGAATCAGTCGTTTTGCAATCGCCAATCCCAGGCCCATGCCAGACGTATTGCGATCGACTCGAACAAAATCCTCGAAAATTTCCTGGTGGTGCTCCGGCGCGATCCCCGAACCTGAATCCGTCACGCTGACTTCCACGCTGTTTGGCCTGGGCAGCCGGAATCTCCTGCGCTCTTCCACCGGTGCAATTTCCGCCACGCGCCTTTCCCAGAAATGCGGCTTCGCGCGCAACGTCACTGTGCCGCCCGTAGGCGTGTGCTTCAGCGCATTGTCCAACAGATTCGCCGCCGCCTGTTGCACCTTCTGGTAATCGAATTTGAAAGTGGGAATCGAGGGATCCAGCTGTGCGTCCAGCTTCACGCCTTTTCTCTTGAAAGCTTCCGACCAGCGCCCAGCCATTTCCTCCAGGCAATCCCGCAGATCGTTCTCGCGCAACTGCAACACCAGTTTCCCGCTCTCCAGCGCCGAATAGTTCAGGAACATCGAAACCAAGCGAACCAGCCGCTCGCAGCTTTCCTTGGATTCTTCCAGAATGTCCTTTTGCTTGTCTGTGAGTTTTCCCAGGGAATTCGAGAGCAGCAGGTCGTAATACCCTTTGATTACCGCGAGTGGTGTCTTTAGTTCGTGCGCGGCCGAAGCCAGAAACACAGTCTTTTGCCGGTTCACTTCCTGCAGTTTCAAGTACGCGGCCAGCAAATTCCTGTATGTAATCTCGCGTTCCTGGAGCAACTCTTGTACCGTCGGTTGCACCGAACCGTTTTCTTCTTTCTGGATCACTTCATTGGCGAATTGGATGGCGATCCAATCGGACTCTGGTATCCAGCGGAGCCTCGCTTGGAAACTTTTTGAGCCGTTCCGTCCGGCTATTTCGATGTCGTTTTCGCCACTCTCGATGCGCTTCGAAATCTCCTGCGGCCTCACGTTTAATACTTCTTCGAAGATATTCAACGTGGTCAAATTGTGCTTGCCTTGTTCTTCCAGGCATCGCTTCGCGCGGCCATTCACCATAAGAACTTGGCCGTCCCTGCTCGCGACCACCACTGCTCGATCCATCGTATCGAGCAGTGCCCGCACGTTGTCTGCGGGAAAATTTATTCCACTCAATACCGACTTCCCTGCCGTGGTTGTGAGTCCACTTCCCATAGATGTCCCTCGGCTCCGCGCGTGAGTGGTAAATATTTTCCCGTCTCGTTTTCATCCTTCCAGAGCCCCCCCCTCCTGTCAATGGTAAAAGCGTTCCATTTGCACAATTTGGGAAAAGGGCTGCTCAATCCATCCATTCTCTTCTCCCCCCTTCGCGTCTCACTGAATTGGTCCAGTCTAACTACTTTCACTGCTGCAAGTTATGTGGTAATTGCCCAGAACACACTGGCAAATAACCTGCATGGTCTTGTACTAGTTCCCGAGTACTATCACTTGGACTTTATGGACCTTAGCGTCGATCAATTGAAGGAGGGTGCTCGCGTGGATTCGAAGCGGCCACGACGATCCCCTCGAATTCGCCTTCAGGTCCCCGTTTTCCTCCGGGCTTCCGATGCATCTGGGACAGAATTTATCGAACTCACCCGAACCCTCAATATCAGCGCCACTGGTGCATGCATTGCCTCCACGCATATATTGCGCCCCGATCAGCCGGTTTTATTGACGATTCCAGCTCCCTCCCCGGCCTCTTCTAGCCTGATTCCCAGCGAAACCCCACCGATACAAGCCAAAGTCCGGCGCCAGGAAAGCTTGGGCGATTTGCGGCTCTTCGGGTTGGAATTTCTGCGACCTCTTGAGTAAATTTCTGGATTCCCTTCCGCGTCCTGCTATTTGGCCAGGCTCTGCTTTTCTGCTTACCCACGTCCACCCCTTTCGGGCTCGCTTATCTGCCCTTCTTGTAATAGGATAGGCTCCCATAGAGAGTCCCTTGGGTAGCTTCAAGTCCTGCTTGGCTGTGGCGAGATTGGCAGCCAGCTTGCTCCCTAAACTACGAACTCTCAGATCCGTGCTTGCCCCATACCCCGCGGGGATAGGCAGAATTGTGGGAAAACCCTGCTATGCCCAGCCCCGGCGCCCCCAAGGCTCCGAGTCCGCCTCTGGAAGATGCCTATCTCGAGCTCTTATCCGATACGCTCGAAGGGCTTGAGTCTTCCGCGCGTGCGCAATTCCTCACGCATTATTTTCGCGTAACGACGCAGCTCGAGCTTCCCGAAAGCAAATCTGTCGAACTCTGGGAAGAAATCCTCACTCGCCGCCGCGCGTTCAACGAAGCGCTCGGACGTACTGTCTCTCTTCGCACCGTGCTCACGGATGTGCTCTCCACTTCCGGGCTCCTCCGGGTTCCGGCCCTCATTGAATACGACGAATTGAAAAGGATCCGTTTGAGCGCGGTCACCGATCCGCTGACTGGCCTGTACAATCGCAGGTTGTTTGCCGAGTCGTTCGAGAAAGAACTGAACCGTGCTCGCCGTTATGGCTTGCCTTTGGGCATCGTCATTCTCGACCTTCATCGCTTTAAGGAAGTGAACGACAAATATGGCCACCCTCGCGGCGATGATGTTCTTCGGGCCGCGGCCGCTACACTGCAACGGGCTCTTCGCACCTCAGACTCCGCTTTCCGCATCGGCGGCGACGAGTTTGCCGTACTTCTCCCGCAAACCGACGCAGCGCATGCCATCGCTCTGAGTCGGCGCATTGAAGCCGTATTCGCAGAAATCCTGCGCCCGCTCCGGTTGAGTTTCGCGGTGACCATGGATCATGGCGTCGCGACTTTCCCACAAGATGGGGATCAGGTAGAGCAACTCATTCACGTTGCCGACGAACGGCTTTATCGGTTCAAACATGCAAGCCATGTCCGCGGCGCCGCGGAATCCGCGCGGGCCGAGGGTCCCTCCTCCGAAACTCCACTTGCTCCCCCAGCCCCTATCCCGATTTCAACTGGACGCGCACCCGAGGCGCTATCGACGGACTTTGCCGCCGCTTCCTCCGCCGCCGCTGGAGCTTTGTCCGGACAAAGTGCCCCGCCCGAGTCCAATATCACTTATGCCATGCAACGCAAGGCCGAGCGGATATCGATGAGCGGCACCAATGCTTACGCTGTCATCGGAGAGCAGGGCACGCGCCGCGCCCGCGTCCTCGATTTGGGATTTGGCGGCGTGGCCCTCGAATTCGAGCACCCCGAAGACCTTCCTGAAAGCATTGTGGCCATCCTACACGTGCCCATCCTTCCTCCCGTGCGCGTTTATCTACGCCCAGTCTGGTCTTGCCGCACCGCCGAAGGCGCTTTCCGCTTCGGGTGCCAGTTCGTCTCTTGACCTCAACTTCCAATGTTCTCCTGTAAACCTGGAAAATCCGCTCTTCTCCTCCGCCAGTTGGGCGGGTAGCTCAATTTTCCACAACTCTACCCGCTTTCGCCTTGCCTGTACTTCTGGACAGGTTCTACTCTGGCGAATCCTGTCCCAGAACTGTACCCGGGACAGGTTGCTGCCGCTGTTCTCTAGACGGTACTTTGAGATTTCCTAATCTGAGGGAGGGGAAATCCGGGTTGTTTCCGCAGAACTCAAGAAGACTGTCTATTCGTGGCCCCCGCAATGCCGCCTGCGCGTTCGGTATTTCGGTGCTATTGATTGGCTGCGCAAACGTTGCCCCGCGTTCCTCTACGCAGCAAGGCACTCTGGCACTTTCTGCTTCCAGCTTCAATTTCAGCTCGGTGGTTGTCGGCAAATCATCCACCCAGACTCTTCTGATCACAAATTCCGGCACAGCACCTTTGACCATCGAGTCGCTAACCCTGAAGAGCCAGCAGTTCCAGATCACCGGACCTTCCGTTCCGCGCACCGTGCTTCCGTCTCAAAGTGTCAGCTACACGATTTCCTTTGTCCCCACTAGTTCTGGCAGCCAATCCGCCTGGTTGCAAATCAGCACGAACATTGCGACCAACCCCGTTCCTGTTTCGCTGACGGGAATCGCACAATCCGCCTATGCTTCTCTGCAGGTTTCTCCCGCGTCGATCAATTTCGGAAATTTGAAACTTCAATCCACTGGAACGCAAAACGTCACCTTGAAAAATACGGGCGACATCAACATGACTGTCAGTGGCGTTACCATTGCCGGTGCCGGCTTCGGCTATTCCGACCTTTCACCCGGTTTTTCGCTCTCTCCCAGCCAATCTGTGACTTTTCAGGTTTGGTTTAAGCCGATGACCGCTGGGCCAGCTTCGGGTACAGTTACAATTCTCAGCGCCAATATTGCTTCACCTCAGGAAATTCCAGTGTCCGGAGATGGCCTGACCTCTAATCCTCCACCAACCACGCCGACTCCAACCCAGCACACCGTGGACTTGTCTTGGCAGCCCAGCAGCACCGCCAATATCGTTGGCTATCGCGTCTACCGCAGCGCGGTTTCCGGAACCGGTTATGCCCCCCTTACCTCCGCGGCAAATATCCTTTCCTATTCGGACAACACGGTCGCCAACGGAGCCACCTACTATTACGTCGTCACTGCCGTGGATTCCTCCGGCAACGAAAGCCCTCATTCCAACGAGGTCTCAGCCGTAATTCCCGCCACTTGATTTCGTGCCTTTTTCGCCGGTCATCCACCGATTTTGATATTCCCACCGGTTTTCGTATAATTGGGGTTTGTCTTGTGGCCTAGCGACGCGGCTGCGGCTTCCTCCCAGAGCTTCGCCGTGCAGACCGGCCGCAATAGATTGGAGACCCATGAAACCCGGTATTCACCCCGATTATCATCCTGTGACCGTTCACTGTGCCTGCGGGAACACTTTCCAGACCCGCTCGACCGTCAAGGGCGATATGCTCCGCATTGAAATCTGCTCGAGCTGCCACCCGTTTTTTACGGGCAAGCAGAAACTGGTTGACACGGCCGGCCGCGTCGAGCGTTTCCAGAAAAAGTACGCCAACGTTCCCGCTGCCGCTGGCAGGAAGTAAGTTCCCCTTCCACTCCCACACTTCAACTCTGTGCGGACCGGCTTTTCCCCGGTCCGCTTTTTAGCCCTATCCTTTTGTCCCCTTCGCGCTCTCCGTGTAAAATCATCTTCCAACGTGGCTACGCAATCTCGCATGTTTGATGGCCCGCCGGACGCCGGCCTGGTGGAAACAGGTGGCCCACGGGTCACGTTGCGCAACGCATTCCTTCACCCCTTCGACTCTGCCATCGCCGCTGCCCGCACGTGTTACTCCTCGCATCTGATAACTCCTCAAGAGATTACCGACAAGCAGCGCCTGAATATTGGAGCCGCAACCTTCTATAGCGGCCATCACACGGTCTATCAGCATGCACATTTCGAATTCGGGCTCGAAAACGTCAGCCGCCAGTTTGTCTGGTCCTTCCTGCACGCACACCCTTTTTACAACTCCGAGCAACAAAGCCAGCGCTACGTCCGGCTCGATCGTGCCCAAGCCTATGTCCCTCCGGTTTCGCTCTTCTTTGACGAAAGCTCCCGCCAAATCTACGAAAGCGCGATTGCACGCGGCTGGGCTTACTACCGCGAACTTTCCGCGCTACTTGTTCCCGAAGCCCGCACCATTTTGAATGACATCTGGCACATTGGCCCGATGTCCCACCCCAAACGCCTACAGAAAATCGAACGCTCCGCCGAAAAACGCTCGATCGAAATCGCGCGTTACGTGCTTCCCGTCGCGGCATTCACGGCAATGGTGCACACCGTCTCGGGCATCGTCCTTCACCGCCTTTGGCGCATGTGTTCGGCTTCGGACACGCCCAGCGAAGCTCGCGCCATCATCGGCGAAATGGTTGCGCTCGTCCGCCAAATCGATCCCCAATTTTTCGATCGTTTCGGCACCGCGCCTCTCGAAGAACTGCCCGAATGGAAGGAAGTAGTGCCTGCGAAGCCCACAGCCGATGCCTTCGCGCGCGAATTCGACGCCAGCTTATCCGGAAAAACTTCACGCCTCGTGGACTACTCCCCCAACGCTCCTCGCGTCATAGCCGAATCCTATCGCGCTGTCCTGGGCCTTTCGGAATCCACATGTTCCGACGCCGAAGCGATCGACCGCATCCTGAATCCGGCCCGCAATCTCTATCGCCTTGAAACCCTCAACATTGGCGTTCACGCTCCGATGATGCGAGCCCTGCAACACGCCAACTACACCTTCGCAAAAAAAATCAGCCACACCGCGGACAGCCAGGATCAGCGCCATCGCATGGTCCCCGGCTCTCGCCCGCTCCTAACTCTTGCGGATACCCGCGACCCCGATTACATCACCCCCGTGCTTTTGAACGAAAATCCACGCGCCCGCGCGGTTTACGACCGCGCCATGCTGGATGCCTGGGCCGCCAAGAATCAACTTCTCGACCGTGGCGTCCCTCCCGAGATCGCTCTATATCTGCTTCCCAACGCCAAATCGATCCGCTTGGTCGAAACCGGCTCGCTGCTCCATCTTCTTCACAAATGGACCATGCGCACCTGCTTCAATGCGCAGGAAGAGATCTACAACGCCTCCATGGACGAGATTGCCCAGTTGCGCGAGGTCCATCCGCAGCTTTCCCGCTACATCGGCCCGCCCTGCCACCTGCGCGCCGGCATCACCACGCCGATCTGCACCGAGGGCTCCCACTTCTGCGGCGTCAAAGTCTGGCTTGATTTTCCCAACACCCCGCGCCGCATCTGAAACCCCGCTCCGGTGCCGAACGTCCAATCAAGAAAGAGGAGGCCCGTGCTCACACTCACAAAGCGCCTTTTCGCCCTTCTCCTCGCGTCATTTCTGGGATTTCCCGCCGCTACTTTTCCCTTCGAAACTCCCCTCTCCGACACCGCCGTCCGCGACGCCTATTTCCTTGGCCAGCGGCGTGACGAGACCTTCGCCCAATTTGTCTCTAATTACAGCCGCGCCTTGCCCGCTCCTGCGAAGGGACCTTATATCCAATCAGTCAGTTTCTTCACTCCTTATGTTCTTACGGCCATCAACTCCAGTCAGCACCTCGGTATTTACAGCGCGCAGCAGGCGCAACTCGACCACGACAGTGCTCCCGAGATTGTGCGCGTGATCGTCCAGATTTTTTTGACGGATTCTTACGGCGAATTCCTGATACGTCCCGCGCGGCAAGATTCACAAGCAAATCACGGGGTGATGCTGCGTCCCGCGGATTTTTGGCGCGGTTTTCGTCTGCATGTATCTCAAAAGGATCAAATGATGATTCCGAGCGCCGCAACGGGCGAACCCACGTTTCGCTGCACCGATGACGGTTGTGATTTGACTGGAGCAACGCTCACATTTGACTTCCCCGCTTCGGCGTTTACGGACGATACCGCCACTGTTCTGGTTACGCCTCCCGAGGGCGATCCCGTTTCCGTTGATTTCGATCCAACTTCCCTCCGCTAGTTTTTGTCCCCAAATCCATGCTTCTGCCGGCAAATCGGACAATACGTCGCTTCTTCCGAATTGTCCACGTGGTGCCTTACCGGTGGCACCGTTTTCAGATACGCAAAGATCGCTTTCAGATCCTCATCCGTCATGTTCCGGAAATAGCTCCAGGGCATCAGTGGATTCAGGTCGCGCACTCCACCCGAAGCGCGGCCCGTCCGCATCGTCTTGATAAACATAGCTTCGTCGTAATGCCCGATTCCGGAAGGGTCCACCGTGATGTTCGCCGTGACAATGTCTCCCCAAGGGCCGGTCATGCGCGCGCCTCCGCCGAACATCATCGCTGTATTCGCCGAACCATCCGCGTTCGCCGGCGTGTGACAGTCGTTGCACTGCGCTAGGCGGACCAGATACCAGCCGTGTTTCACCTGCTCGTCGGCATTCTCAGGTAACTTTGGCTCCAACTCCGGGTGAAAATCCACTTTAATTTCAAAAGGCAGGCTTCGCTTCGGTAGCGGATTGCGGACGGCCGGAATCGAACGGATGTATACGATCACCGAAGCCACGTCTTCGTCTGTCATGCTGCGGAAAAACGCATAAGGCATGTAATCGAGTAACTGCCGGCCATCATGACCAATCCCGTGCCGGATCGCCCGCTCGAACTGCGCATTCGTCCAGCTCCCCGCCCCGGTTTCCTTGTCTGGCGTGATATTCGGGCACACCAGCCCATCGGGAAACGGCTGTCCATCATAAACCTCTCCGTTCACGATTCTCCCCGAGCCTTGCTTTCCCGGGATGGGCTGCCCGTGTCCGTTCTCGAAATTCGCTTCATCGTGACACTCGAAACAATGCGCTACCGATGTCACCAAGTAGCGCCCCCTCTCCAGTCGTTTGGCGGATGGCTCTGCGCGAAACTCCTGCTGATTCGAATCTGCGGGAGTGCTTTTTACGGAGTTTTGCGCGAAGCACAAGGGCGCGCATACGAACACCAGCCAGGCAATCGTCCTGCGGCCCGGTAAAGAGCGCAAAACCATACACGTCACCTCGGCGTGTTCCAGGGATTTGTTCTTTCAGGGGCCGACCAAAACAAAGGGGGCAAAACTTGGTTCTTTATCTCTCGAAGGCGGGCCGGATGTCAACTTCTCCAGCGCAGCGTTACCGGACCGTCCATCGGGTGCACCATCGGCAACCCGCTTCGCCGTGATTCCAGCAAACCCTGTTTCAGTGCGAAATACCACTTAGCCGGCCGGTCCGCGTCGTCAATCAGCATCAGCTTCGGATTGTGTTTCAATCCTTCCGCCTGCTGGATCATCGTCTCCTGATCCTGTCTCAAGAAAAGCTTCGCAAAGATCCGGAAAATGGAAACGGGAACGGGCAGATTCCACGCCGCCACAAAATCGATCCGGCACAAGTCCCGCTTCACCGGCGTCACTGTTGCCCGGCTGGAAAACCACAGCTTTCCGCTCCGGTCGGTTTCCGTGCGAATGTTTGGCAGCACAAAGTCGATCGTCGTCGTCACCGTCTCCCCGGTCATCTTTGCCAGCAACTTGTATGGCGCGCTATTCGCGCTTGGCTTGTGCGGGCTCATCCGGAATCCGTACGGAATTGGCTCAAACTGCTTCGCCTTCTCGTGAATGCTGGCTTTGCTTCGCCAAAACCAGGATTGGTGCACAAAAGGCCCGTGCGCGGGGTCCATTAATCCGATGATTCCATGATCGATGTGCGAAGGTAGTTCGCATTCCAGCCGCGTCATCTTGTATTTTTCTCCGAACTTTTCCAGTTCGGGCACCGCCGGCAGTTTCTCCGGTAACCGCGTCCCGGGCGCGTTCATGTACACCCACACGTACCCGTCCCGCTCTTCGCATGGGTAGTGCCCGGCCGAAATTCTCTCGATCTTCAGCCTGTCGTGGCTCGTCAGCGAGGGAATCAGCGTGCACTTTCCGCTGCAAGCGTCGAACTCCCAACCGTGATAACTGCACTGCACGCTGTTTCCGTCAAAATGCCCATAGGAAAGCGGAATCCCCCGGTGCGGACACGCATCCCGCATTGCGAATGCCTTCCCTTCGCTCGTCCGCCCGATCACCAGCGGCACCTCCAGCAGCATCGCCTTGGCCAGGTCCTTCCCGTGGATCTCCTCGCTCCGCATCGCCGGATACCAGAAGTCCCATAGGAATCCTGTATCGGCTTTCGGCGCGCTCTCCGCCAGCCCCTCCACTGAACTCTCTAGCGCCGCTCGTACCGCCTCACTCATCGCATCTGCTCTCGATTCTCGGCCTCTCCGTCAAATTGCATCCTAACACCACCCAAATTCTCGTTCCACGCCGACCTTGGCCAATTCGCCTCCGGGCTCGCCTCTTTGCCGGTCCGTTTCGTCATTCAACCGTTATCGTCAAAATTCTGTTAGAATCAGTAGATAGAATGTATACCTTCTTTCATTAGCTGCCTCATGCCTTGCGCCCGCCCGGGCGCCGTTGCTCTCTTCGCCCGTCACCAATCACTGTTCACCAGTCACCCATCTCCGGTGACTCAAATCTCGTGGAGAAAAAGGATTTCCAATGGCAGTACTCACCTTGACTGAAAAACTCGATCAGCTCGATACCCGCTATCAGGAGATGACCCACGAACTTTCTTCACCCGAAGTCATCTCCGACTCCGCGCGTTTCCAAAAACTCGCCAAGCAGCACGCCGATTTAGAAGCCATCGTCAGCAAGCACCGCGAGTTCAAGCAGATTGAAAAAGATCTCGCCGGCGCCCACCAGATGGTCCTCGAGTCCGACGACGCTGAAATGCGCCACATGGCTCAAGAAGAGGAAAAGCTTCTTGCTGCCCGAAAGGAAAAAGTCGAGCATGAGCTGAAGCTTCTGCTCCTCCCCAAGGACCCCAACGACGAGAAGAACATCATCCTCGAAATCCGCGCCGGCACCGGCGGCGACGAAGCCGGCATCTTCGCCGGCGATCTTTTCCGCATGTATTCGCGTTATGCCGAATCCCAGGGCTGGAAAGTCGAAGTCATGGAGAGTTCGCCCGCATCCATGGGGGGCGTGAAGGAAATCGTTGCCGCCATTCAGGGTAACAAGGTCTATTCAAAGCTCAAATATGAAAGCGGAGTTCATCGGGTGCAGCGCGTCCCCGCCACGGAAACCCAGGGGCGCATCCACACCTCCGCTGCCACTGTCGCCGTTTTGCCGGAAGCCGACGAAATCGACATCAAAATCGAGGCCAAGGACCTCCGCGTCGACACGTTCTGCTCCTCGGGTCCCGGCGGCCAGTCTGTCAACACAACTTACTCCGCCGTCCGCATTACGCACCTGCCCACCGGCCTCGTCGTCTCTCAGCAGGACGAAAAATCTCAAATCAAGAACCGCGCCAAAGCCATGCGCGTTCTGCGTTCTCGACTCTACGAATTGGAACTCGAAAAGCAACAGGCCGCCATCACCGCCGAGCGGCGCGGCCAGATTAAGACCGGCGACCGCTCCGAGAAAATCCGTACCTACAACTACCCGCAAAACCGCGTTACCGATCACCGTATCGGCTTGACCATTCACCAGCTCACGGACGTCATGGACGGCAAACTCGCACCCATCGTCGATGGCCTTGTCGAACACTTCGAGGCGGAACGACTCAAAGCCGAACTCGCCGAAGAGTGACACCTTTCAATTTCACTCTGGCACCGGCACTCTTGCCGGTGTCCTTCGTGAGTTTCGAGTTGCGAATTTCAAAGCCTGCCTGAATCGCATGACCGATTTGACCACACCACCCCCCGACCTGCGCTCCCTGCTGAAACAGGGCATCCATCTTCTCCGCGAAGCGCATATCCCCTCGGACACGCTCGCGGCCGAGTTGCTCCTGCTCCACTCCATCGGGCGCGATCGTACGTGGCTTTATGCTCATCCGGAAGAAATCGTCCCCGAATCGGTCGCTCAGGAATTTCTGCGTTTAATTCAATGCCGTATCGGGGGAAAGCCCACGCAGCACCTCACCGGCCACCAGGAATTCTGGGGCCTCGACTTCGAGGTCACTCCCGACGTCCTCATTCCCCGCCCCGAAACCGAACATCTGATCGAGGTCGCTCTCGACCGTCTCGCCGTTCGTGAAATCCGCGCCGGCCGACCACCCAAGCTCACCGGCGATAATGTCTCTGTCGTGGACATCGGCACGGGCTCGGGCTGCGTCGCGATCGCCCTTGCCAAGGAACTCCCCGCCGCACAAATCTATGCCATCGACATCTCCCCCGACGCCCTCGCTGTCGCCCAACGCAATGCCAACCGCCTCGGCTTCGCTAACCGCATCACTTCTCTCCAATCCAACCTCTTCTCCGCTTTCTCCCCACTCGCCACTCCTCACTCGCCAATTCTCTTTGATCTTGTAATTTCCAACCCTCCCTACATCGGCCGCAAAGAGGCACTCAGCCTTCCAATCGAAGTCCGCGAGTACGAACCATCCATCGCGCTTTTCGGCGGCGAAGAAGGCTACGAACTCTATGGCCGGCTCATCCCCGAAGCTGCTCGCCACGTAAAACCCCGCGGCCTTCTCGTTCTCGAGCTCGGCCATGACTCCCTCCCCGCCGTCCGCCCGCTCCTCGAGTCTCCGGAGTGGACCAATCTCCTCGTCACCAACGACCTCGCCGGCATCCCCCGCGTCCTCTCGGCGGAACGCACCGCCAACTCAAGCAATCCGTCAAACGCCTGAGTGCGGCGCTGGCGTTCCAGCCAGTGTTCTCTTCCATTCTTGATTGCTGTTCCTGGATATGTGCAGTGCCAGACCGATGGTCTTCTATTCTTCAATTCTCTGCTTTCCAGTTTCTATTCTCCGGTCTGCGCCAGCTCCCGAATTCGATTCAAATACCCCACATACACCGCAATCGGAATATCTGGCGAGTCGCCATCGTTTAAAAAATGCTCCAGCCGGATCTCCTTCGGGATTCCCGCAATCACCTCACGGAATCTCGGCATCTGCAGATACTTCACCTTCCAGATTTCCAGCATCAGCGAGCGGAACTCCTCACTGATAAATCCCATCTTCCTGGTGCCCAAGTAAATTCCGTCGAAATGGTGGTCCGTCATCAGCTTTCGCAGCGGATCATCTTCGGCTGAAAACAAGTAGATCAGATGTAGCGTATCTGCCAGATCGCCCCATAACACTTTTTCTTCGTAAGCGCTAAATCGGAACGCCCCACCCGTTCGCTGTTGCGCCTGCCGCGCCAGGTCTCCATCCTTTAATCCGCGACCGCTCAACTCCTCCTCAAACCATCGCCACTTTTCTGGCTTCAAATTCGCTCGCAAGAATTCCACTGCGTACGCGTTTGGCAGATAAATCCTGGGATCATCGTCCAATCGCTGGAGCCACCCGCTCCAATCCATCGCCTCAAGCTTCTTTGTGAGCTCCTTCACTTCCCCGACGGTCACGCCCGGGTGATACTTCACCGCCTGCCAGAAATGCTCCGTCGAATCATAGTTGGCGCCATACAGCGGGATTCCCTCTTCAATTGGATACCAGTTCGAAAGCGCTCTCGCCGCAATCACCGGCGAAGCGCTCCAACAATTGATGGAATGCTTCCACTTTTCCTGCACCGCCAGAAAGGCCTCGGTGTAGCCTGCCGGCACCGGTTCTTTCACCTCCGCAATCGCCTCGCGCAACTCCCCGCTTGTATGCGTAACCAGCGACTCCAGCGGTCGTTCATCCACCATCGAAACGACCCGGCTTTCCACCGCCTCCCGCAATAGCGCTGTCTCCAATCCCTCTTCTTCCTCCTTGCTGATTTTCCCCTTCCATCTCTCGCCTTGCGCCCGTATGTACGGAAACGCCGCCGCCAGCGAACGAAACTCGATAAATCCATGAATCGCAAACGTGACGGGTTTGCCGTCCTTTTCAAACACAGTCGACGGCGTTACCACGCTCCTCAGCGGTATCGTCTCGCAATGCAGCGCCGCCGCGGGCAGAAAAAGGGCGACGAAGCATGTCGTTCGCCGCAGTGTTTCGTAACGATAGCCCCTCATGGATCTCATCCCCGTTTCCTTCAAGGCCCGCCAAATCATTTCATAAAAGCGTTTGCCCACGGAGCAATTTCCTGGTCATTGCTTCCCGCGCCTTCCCAGCCGTACCCTACTTCCATGCCTGACCTGGCTCGCTTCCGTGCCAAGCACGACGCCGCTTCCCCGGACGCCACCGAAACGCCCACTCGCTCTTTCATCCTGCATGTCGACATGGACGCCTTCTTCGTCTCCGTCGAACTCCTCGGGCGCCCCGATCTTCGCGGCAAACCCGTAGTCGTTGGCGGCCGCCCCGACCAGCGCGGCGTCGTCTCCGCTGCCAGCTATGAAGCCCGCAAGTACGGCATCCACTCCGCAATGCCCCTCCGCACGGCCGGGCGTCTCTGCCCTCACGCGATATTCCTCGACGGTCACCACCAAAAATATTCTGAATGGAGCGACCGCGTTGCCTCCATTCTCGCCAAATTTTCTCCCATTGTCGAAATGGTCTCCATCGACGAGGCGTATCTCGACCTCTCTGGCACCGAACGACTCCACGGTCATCCATTCGCCGCTGCCGATAAACTCCTCCGCACCATCACACAGCAGACGGGCCTCCCCTGCTCTGCCGGCCTCGCCACCACGCGGCTCACCGCAAAAGTCGCTTCCGATCAGGCCAAGCCTCGCGGCCTCGTCTGGGTCGCCCCCGGCATGGAGGCGCGTTTCCTGGCTCCGCTTCCCATTCGCAAAATTCCCGGTATTGGCGAAGTCACCGAACGCTCGCTCCGCGCCCTCGGCATCGAAACCGTCGAACAACTCGCCTCTCACACACAGGAGAAATTGGAAAAACTCTTCGGCCAATGGGGCACGGCCCTCTACCGCAAAGCGCGCGGCGGCGACGCCTATGAATTTCTCATCGACGCGGAGCCCAAATCCATCTCGCACAACCACACCTTCGGCGAGGACACCTCCGATGTCCCCGAAATGGAATCCCTCCTCAGCCATCTTTCTCAAAAGGCCTGTAAGCGCCTTCGCGAAGCCGGGCTTTCCGCTCGCACGCTTACGCTCACCATCCGCTACGCCGGCTTCGACACCTATACCCGCGCCAAGACCCTCCCCGAATCTTCCCAACTCGACTCGGAAATCTTCGCCGTCTTCCTCGATCTCTTTCGCCAGCATCGTGACCCCAAACGCAAAGTCCGGCTCCTGGGGGTCGCTCTTTCCCAGTTATCGCACGGCGGCCAGCAACTTGACCTCCTCGAAGCCGGTCGCCGCGAAAAACTCGAGAAACTCACCAAAGCCGCCGATCACCTGCGCGATAAGTTCGGCTTCACATCGATCCGGTTCGGCGGTTCCCTCCGCCGGGAAGATTGAATTTTTCCATTACTGGATTCCTGCCCTCAATCGCCTATACTTTTCGCATGAGTTCTTCCGCCCCACCTCGCCCCGACCTATTCTCACGCATTGGAACCTTCTGGAATCGCGTCAGCGAGGGCCGCGATCTCGACGACCTGTGGTCACAGTTCGTCGACGACGCTCGCTCCAGCTACGGCTTTTACGGCAAGGACGTCGACTGGGACGAGGTGAACCGCCTCCCCGCATGGATGCGTCCTTTCCGCATCGGCCGGCAACTCTTCTGGGCTATGATGAGCAAGCTCTCCCCGGCCCGCCGCGTCATTCTGCTCATCGCGCTCATCCTGCTGGTTTCCTCGGGGTTCAAATTCGAATTCCCTGGCCACTCCACACTCGAAGTGGATTTCCAGCTCTTCTCCGCACTCCTGTTCCTTCTTCTCCTCTCTCTTGAGCTGGCCGACAAAATTACCATAAAACGCGACCTCGAAATCGCGCGCGAAATACAAGCCTGGCTGGTTCCTTCCACTCCTCCTCCGGTTCCCAATGCCGAGGTCGCCTTTTACACCCGCCCGCAAAATTCCGTGGCCGGCGATTATTACGACGCGTTCTATCCCACCCGCGACGCCGCCACCGGAGGCAAACTGCTCCTCGTCATGGCTGACGTTGCCGGCAAAAGCATCCCTGCTGCGCTGCTCATGGCCACGCTGCAGGCCAGCTTGCACACCATTGCCTCGGAAGGCCTCCCTCTCACGCAACTCGCCACGCGTTTAAATCAGTACGCCTGCGCTCACAGCCTGGGTGGTCAGCGTTTCACCACCGCCGTTCTTGCCGAGTATGATCCCGCGACTCAAATCCTCAGCTATGTCAACGCCGGCCACAACTCTCCGGTCGTCCGCCGCGCCAACTCGTCCACCGAACGCCTCGAATCCGGCGGACTCCCCTTGGGAATTACTCCAGAAGCCACCTTCCCCTCGGCGGATCTCCAGTTGCAATCCGGAGACACACTTGTTCTCTTTACTGACGGCGTCGTCGAAGCGTTCAATTCCTCCGGCGAAGAATACTCGGACGCTCGCTGGCTTAGTGTCATTCGCGGCCTTCCCATTCTGAACGCTCAGCAAACCTTGAATTTCCTGATGAACAGCGTCAGCGACTTTGTCGGCGCCACACGCCAATCCGACGACATCACCTGCCTAGTCCTTCGTTGTTCCTGATCGCTTTTTCTCCGTGTCTGCTGTGCTTTCCCGTGAGACTTCTTTCTTTTCTCCAGCCCTCGCTTCTGTGAATCTTTTGTTTCTTTCTTTCATTTTCGCAGCGCATAATGTCCCAGTGAACTCCCGCGAACTGGCCAATTCGGTCTGCGACACCCTCCAGCGCAACGGCTTTCAAGCCTTTTTCGTGGGCGGCTGTGTGCGCGATCTGCTTCTCCAGCGCGATCCAGCGGATTTCGACGTCGCCACCGACGCCACCCCTTCCGAAGTTCTGCGACTCTTTCCAAACGGCCTTGATGTCGGCGCGCACTTCGGCGTGATTCTGCTCCACCAGGATTCGCTCAAGGTCGAAATCGCCACGTTCCGCTCCGATCTTGGCTACTCCGACGGTCGCCATCCCGATCATGTCGTTTACGCAAAAAGTCCACAAGAGGACGTCCAGCGCCGCGATTTCACCATCAACGGACTGCTCATGCGTCACGACACTGGGGCAGTCCTCGACTACGTCAATGGCCGCGCGGATCTCTCCTCCGGTGTCATTCGCGCTATCGGCGAACCCGCGCGCCGTTTCGCCGAAGACAAACTCCGCATGCTCCGAGCGGTCCGTTTTGCCGCACGTTTTGATTACACTATCGATTCGGCTACTGCCGTCGCCATCCGCGCACAAGCGCCTGAAATTCGCGTCGTCTCCGCCGAACGCAGCCGGGAAGAACTCACGAAGCTCCTCACTGAGGGCGCGGCCCGCCGCGGCTTCGCGCTGCTCGATGAACTCGCTCTCCTTCCGGAGCTCCTTCCCGAAGTCGCCGCCATGAAGGGCATCGCTCAGCCCCCTCAATTTCACCCCGAGGGCGACGTTTGGATGCACACCCTGCTGATGCTCGAGGCTCTCCCTGCGAAAGCCTCACCCACGCTTGCCTGGGGAACGCTGCTCCACGATGTCGGCAAGCCGCCCACCTTCCGCTCCGCCGCCGAAACCGGCGATCGCATTCGTTTCGACGGCCATGTCGAAGTCGGCGTCCGTATGGCCGAAGAGATCTGCAGGCGCTTGCGCTTCTCCAAGGACGACACACACCAGATCAAAGCCCTTGTCGCCAATCACATGAAGTTCAAAGACGTCTCGCAGATGCGCGCCTCCACCCTCAAGCGCTTTGTCCGCCTCCACCAATTCAATGAACACCTGGAACTTCACCGCCTCGATTGCCTTTCCAGTCATGGCAAGCTCGACGCCTACAACGCCGTCCGAGCCTTTCTGGCCCAGACGCCTCCCTCCCTGGTCCAGCCACCACGATTACTTTCGGGTGACGACCTCAAAGAAATGGGCTATACACCTGGCCCGGAATTTCAGAAGATGCTCCTCACCCTCGAGGACGCTCAGCTCGATGAAACCGTCCAAACCAGAAAGCAAGCTCGGGAATTTATTAGGACACGCTACCCTCTGCGCCAATTCAGTCGATAAGACGCAAGCTAGGGCCAGTTGGAATTACTTTAAATATATTCTTATCTTATGCTTAATGGATGTTTTGCATTTCAAGGAAATACCTGCTAATATGTGAGCGTAATTGACTAATATTTTCTGCTGCTTGAATTTGCACTTTCGGGCACCTTTTCCGCCCGCTCTGCATCTAATCCACTCATGACGGGCTTTTCCCCGTCTCGCTGAAGGGGACATCATGGCTGATAAAAAACACTTTGTTCCGGATACATTACCAATTTTGCCCGTACGCGATACGGTGCTATTCCCCGGTGCGGTCCTGCCGCTGACGGTCGGCCGCGAAAGCTCGCTCTCCCTTGTGAACTCGCTCTCCGGCGATGAAAAGCTTCTGGGCGTGGTTGCCCAACTGGATCCGCGGATCGAAGATCCTGCCGCGGCGGATCTCCATAAGGTCGGTACCCTCGCCAAAGTCCACAAAACTGTCAAAATGCCGAACGGCAATGTCGTCGTCTTTCTGGAAGGGCTGCAGCGCATTCGTATCAACGAACTCCTCACCTTGCGCCCGTTCCTCCGCGCGTCCATCGCAGCCGAGCCCGATTTTACTGGCGATAAGGACGCCGAACTTGAGGCCCTCCAGCGCAATGCCCAGGATTTATTCCGCGATGTGGTCAGTCATTCACCGCAACTCTCGGACGACCTCCAAAGCGCGGCGATGAACATTGAGGAGCCCGGACGCCTGGCCGATTTCATTGCTGGCACTCTGCCAAGTCTTTCCACCTTGCTCCGCCAGGAATTGATCGAGACTCCCAATGTCCGTAAGCGCCTCGAAATGCTCATTCGCGAGCTTTCCAAGGAACTCGAAGTTCTCGAACTCCGCAGCAAAATTAACGAGCAGGTTCAGGAACAGGTTTCCCAGAACCAGCGCGAATACTTGCTGCGCGAACAGATGAAGGCCATCCAGAAGGAGCTTGGAGAAATCGACGACGCTCAGGCGGAAATCGAGGAACTCCGCAAAAAGGTCGAAGAGGCCGGCATGCCCGCCGAAGCCAAGAAGGAGTGCGATCGCGAGCTTAAGCGCCTTGCGAAAATGACTCCAGCTTCCGCGGAGTATATGGTTTCGCGCACCTATCTGGAATGGATGACCTCGTTGCCATGGTCCAAGTCTTCCGGCAGCTCGGAAATCGACATTCCCAAGGCGCAGGACATCCTCAATGAGGACCACTACGACCTCCATAAGGTCAAGGAGCGCATCCTCGACTACCTGGCGGTCAAAAAGCTGCAACCTGGCATGAAGGGCCCCATCCTCTGCTTCGTTGGTCCTCCAGGCGTGGGTAAGACTTCGCTCGGCAAATCCATCGCGCGCGCGCTTGGACGTAAGTTCGTCCGCATCGCCCTAGGTGGCATGCATGATGAAGCCGAGATCCGCGGCCATCGCCGCACCTACATCGGCGCACTGCCCGGCCAAGTCATTCAGGGCCTTAAGCGCGCCGAAACCAATGACCCCGTCATGATGCTCGACGAGGTCGATAAGCTTGGCCGCGATTTCCGTGGCGATCCGTCTTCCGCGTTGATGGAAGTGCTCGACCCGGAGCAGAACGCCACCTTCCGCGACCATTATCTCGATGTGCCCTTCGATCTTTCGAAGGTCACCTTCATCGCCACCGCCAACTGGATGGACCCCATCCCGGAGCCGCTACGTGACCGCATGGAGATCATCGAACTCCCCGGCTACACCGGTGAGGAGAAGATTCACATCGCCCGCAAATATCTGATCCCCAAGCAGGCCACCGAACACGGCATCAAGGAAGGCGATCAGTTGGAGTTCACCGATGCCGGTTTGCAGGAGATCATCCACAGCTTCACCCGGGAAGCCGGCGTCCGCAACCTGGAACGCGAGATTGCCACGATCGTTCGCAAGCAGGCACGGCGCATCGCCGAAGGCAATGCCGAAAAAATGGTTGTCACTCCGGAAGTCGTTCGCGAATTCCTGGGCGTGCCGAAGTTCCGCACGGAAAAGGAAATCGACGAGCGCGTCAAGCGACCCGGCGTGGCCGTTGGCCTCGTTTGGACCCCGGTTGGCGGCGACATCGTCTTCATCGAAGCCAGCCGTATGCGTGGTGGAAAGCAGTTCACGATGACTGGCCATCTCGGCGAGGTCATGCAGGAATCCATGACCGCCGCGCTGACCTGGACCCGTGCCAATGCTGAACGCTATGGCATTGACCCGGACTTCTTCCGGAAGCAGGACATTCACATTCACGTGCCATCTGGTGGAGTTCCAAAAGACGGTCCTTCTGCCGGCGCCGCGATGGTCACCGCCCTGGTCAGCTTGTTAACCAATCGTCCAGTGAAAAACCGCCTGGCGATGACCGGAGAAATGACCCTCTCCGGCGTGGTTCTGCCCATCGGTGGTGTGAAGGAAAAAGTCCTCGGTGCCAAGCGCGCCGGCGTCACCCACGTGCTGCTCCCGGCCGATAACGAGCCAAACGCCGTGGCGGATCTTCCACCGGATATTCTCGGCGACCTGAAGATCACCTACGTGCGCACGCTCGATGAAGTCCTCGAGCACGCCCTGGAAAAGGAACCCATCGCGCCTGTCGTCCCTGAACCGGAGCCCGCCCAGTCAGGTGTCGGCGACTCCGCCAACGTCCACTAAGGTCGACTCCACACCGCATGTAGTGGCCGAACTTCAGATCGGCCGCACTCCAGGCCAGCCCTCCCGCGGAAGGGCTGCATGCTTTGCGGGGATTGGGCTTGTTTCCCGTGAGTTTTCGAAGGGCCCTTTTCCTTTGCGAACCCAGGTTGCAAATCTCGGGGATCGGAGGACTCTCGCTCAATGAGCCTACACCGCAAGCACCTGACCGAAGAGCCGAAGCACCTGGTCCCTTTCGGCCCTTACGGAGCCGGCCAATGGACCTCGCACCCCATCGGCTTGGTCATCGTCCTAGGGATGCTGGCCATGGGTTTGGTCGCCATGCCCCAAACGCGTTGGCTTCTCCTCGCCTCAGCCGCGTGCGGCGCAATGTTCGGCCTCTTCCTCTGGCTCCGCCACCGCTAGCCCTTTCCTCAGATCGGAGCTCTTTCGGAATCGTTCGAACCACTCCTCGTTCGAATGTGTACCATTACATTATCTATTGACATAGTTATCCATGTTGTGATATAAAGAGTCTGGGAGGTTGTGTGGCTTTCCAGCCGGGGCTGCTTCTTGGCTCGCTTGGAATCCATTGATTCTCCGCCGCTTGCGGCTATCTCCTTCCTTTCCCACACTTGCGCTCCCTCTTCCTAAATCCTTTCCCTACAGCTCTTAGGCGGACCCCCCAGGGGGAGTCCCCCTTCCCAACTGCTGCTACTATGAACACTGCCGATGCCATCCAAGGCCAAAACCAAAACTCCGGCCAACACCGCTGACCCCGCCGCTCTCGCCCAGCAGCTCAGCGACGCCCTGCTCCGCGAGCGCTGCATTCCTCGCTTCGTCGATTCCTACGTCGTCGAACACGGCCGCCACTCTCTCCAAGTCCACGCCGGCCTTTATCGCGACCTTCTCCATTTACTCCAGCGCGAAGCATTGCTCACCATCTCGGCTCGCGCCCTCCACCTCCTCACCCGCGGCGCTGCCAACCACGACTCCGCTGCTTCCAAGCCCATTACCCGCAAGGAAGCCGCCGCTTTCCGCCAAAAATTTCTGGCCGCGCTCGCCCGCCATCAGCGCTGGAACCTAGGTGAATCGCTTGATTTCCAATCCGATCTGCGAATGTACGAAGAACTCATTGCGCGCGCCAGTGGGTCGCACCGCCCCCGAAAATCCTACGAACCCGCCAACCACCCCTTCGTCGACCGCTGCGCCTTCGTCCTCGACTCTTCCTTCCTCGAAAAGGCGCGTGTGGCCGCCAGCCGCGCCCTGACGGACTTGGAATCTCTCACATCGCGCGTCGTGGAATCCGTATGGAATTAGACTTGTTGCAGATGATCGAAGTACAGGTACCCCAGCGCGCTTTCACTGGGCGGCGTATGCGCTTATTCCAACAATTCATCCTTCATGACTTTTTGTCCCGCCAATGCCGTGTAAAACCCGAAGATCGCCAGCGCTGCGAAACTCAAAATCACGCAAAGCATGTTTGGCGCATACCATAAGGAAAAATCGAATGTGAACGGCACATTCAGCAGCACATTTGCCGTGAATGATGCTGCGGCCAGTACTATCAATCCAAATCTCACGATCGCAAATGCCGAAATGCCATAGATCAGAATCCACACTGGCCCATCAATCAGCGGATGTGAACTGGCAAGCACCTTCGGAATCGCGAAAAGCGCCACAAACAGAATTGCAGCCAGCCACCGGTTTCGCACCAGCACCCGCAACAGCACCAGCACGAAAAAGAACATCAACGCTCCGAGCAGCGCTACGACAATATTTCCCAGCCACACAGATGTCGTGGCTCGCATTCCTTCCAGGTATTCCGACTGCCCGAAAAGCGGCTGCTCACCCGCGCGGATATCGAACCCATACCCGACAAAAAAGACCAGCGTCCATGCCAATCCCAGCAGCGTGCCAAACAGCACGTCACGTCCCACCACAGGGTCCTTCCATTTCCCGCTCAGCATCCGCGTCCACGAAACGATCGTTTGCGGCCATTTACTTCTCACGTACGGCTCTAGCGCGATATAAAGCACCCACAAAAGCCCCGCGACAAATAGCCCCGTGCTGACCGCCATCATCAGCAAGTAGAGCGTTTCCACCCTGAACGATAGCTGCCCCCGGGCGAAAAACAATACTAACTCCAGCGCGAATACCGCTCGCGCCAGCTTCCAAGCTCCTTTCCGGTCTCCCTTCCCTCTTGAAAAATTCCGATACGCTAGCCAGATCCCTCCCCCCACCAGCAGTGTCGCGAAACTCATTCCAAATATCTGGCTGGCTTTCTCCGACCCGCTCACGGAAGCCCGTGGCATCCTTTTCGGCAGCGTCCAATCTCCGCTCAATTGAAAGAATACCGGTTTCCCGCGCCACGCCGCCGCCTCCACGTGCAACCCCCGCTTTGTTCTGGGCCAGGTTCCCTCCCAAGCCGCCCGCATATCGGAAGCCGCCAGTGAATTCCAAATGGGCGTAGTTTGCCGAAAGTCGGCGGGATTCAATCCCGCCGCGGCAAAAAGCGGTTGCCAGTCTACGGGCTGTGCGACCGATATCGCATCCTCCCTTTGTGGAGGAATGGCTTGAAAGTAAACCAGGTTCCCTTGCGGATCGAGTTTCAGGTTAACCATCCCGGAAAAGGTCTCCGGTGGATCATCCATCGTCACGACTCCGGGTGTCATGGTAAGACTCGAGAATTCATAGGGCACCATCTCCTTTGAGCTCTGTCGGTACCAGAAATCCACGACCGAAGGACGTTCCGCGAGCACCCTTGGCCATTCCTTCTTTGGCTTTTCTTTTTTGTCGAGATAGCCGAGATAGTCCTGATCGTACTCGAAACCCGACGCCGAATCGTTTGCCCCAGAGGAATAGCCCAGACTGGTGAGGATCTGCCTCGCCTGGTGCCCCAGAATTTCGCCGGAACTTTCCGCTCGAACGAACTTCAATCCGTTCTCCTGGTTAGCCGTCACCGCGCACGCCAGCAACAACACCATCGCCCCAATCAGGCATGCCATTGCAAGACTCGGCCGCGTTCCCTCGGTTTCTCCCGCGGCCGCCACCATTTCTGGCGAGGGAGTCTCCCCCGCTGCCAGTGCCGCCGCCAGCGGATCTCCCCCGGGCAACGCTGCGGCCACTTGCAATGCCGACGCGGGCCGCTTCGCCGCATCATTCTCCAGGCAGCGCAGAATCACCCGCTCCACCAGCGGATCCAGGTCGCGCACCAGCGTCGAAGGGTTGGTTATCTTCCCCTCCGTCCGCGCCTTCATCAACTCAGGCAAGCTCGCGGCATCGAATGCACGCTTCCCCGTAAGCAACTCGTACATCACCAGCCCGAGCGAATAGATGTCGCTCCTTGTTGTCACTTCTTTCCCGGAAAGCTGCTCCGGCGACATGTAGGCGGGCGTCCCCGCGCGAACTTCGGCGCCTTGAATCGTGGATGCGATGCCCGCCAGCCCAAAATCCGTGATCCGTGCCCTTCCTTCCCCATCCAACATGATGTTTGCAGGCTTCAGGTCGCGGTGCACCACGCCGCGCTCGTGCGCCGCCGCAAGCCCCGCGCAAATCTGCCGCGCAATCTCAATCGCTTTGTCCTGCGGCAGTCTGCCAATGCGCCGTAGCAACGAAGAAAGATCCTCGCCGTCCACATATTCCATCGTCAGGAACGGCAATCCTTCCGTATCTCCAATGTCAAACATCCGGCAGACGTTCGGGTGCGACACTTGCCGCGCCACCCGCACTTCGGAATGAAATCTAGCCAGTGCCGAGGCATCTTGCGACAATGCCGCCGGCAAAAACTTCATCGCCAGCACCTGGCTCAATCGCAGGTCTTCCGCCCGGTAAACCTCTCCCATGCCGCCCTTGCCCAGCAGCGCCACGACCCGGTAGCGCTCCGCGATGATCGAACCCGGCGCAAATCTCCCTCCCCCGATCGGATCGGAGCTGCTGCTCAGTGCTGGCTGGCTCGTTGTTCGTAGTCTGGGCGCACCTGGAGTTCCCGCCCCGAAAGGCGCTGGCTTGCGCGGCGTCGTATTGGGCTTCCCGGCCTTCTGATGATCCGGCGCGAGGGTCTCTTCTCCGCTCTCAAAAAGGCCGGTATTCCCTAAAACCGTCTCATCGGCATCGGCGCCAATCGCGCCTCCGCATCGCGAACAAAACTTCGCGGTGGCTGTAACTTTGAATCCGCATGCTGGGCAAAACATGGAGCCGGAATCTTATCATTCCTCCGCCCGGCGCTGAATTCCGATTCTCTCTAACCCACGCGTTCCACCTGCACCGCCGTCCCATACGCCAGCACTTCCGTCACGCCCTGCATCACCTCGTTCGCGTCGTAGCGCATGCACAAAATGGCGTTCGCGCCGTGCTGCGCCGCGTGCTGCAACAGGATTTCGTACGCCTCCTCGCGTGCCTTCTCGCAAAGCTCCGTCAGAACCGAGATATTTCCGCCCACAATCGTCTGTATCCCCGCGGCCAGGTTCCCCAGCACGCTCCGCGACCTCACCGTAATTCCCCGCACGATCCCGAAATTCCTTACCACCCGGTATCCCGGCAGTTCGTTCGCCGTCGTCACCATCGAGCTATCCACACGACCTGTCATCTGTCCCTCCTTCAGCTTAGGGTGTTTACCGGTCCGATTCTAACCCCGTTCAATGTTCTCCCCGGTAAGTTTCCCTTTGTTATGCTCAATTTGCGTGGAGACTCTTTTCTCATTCCTGGCGGTTTTGCAGATCGCCTCGGGTCTCTTCCTGCTTTGGCAGGGGATCCAGTGGCTTCTCTACGTGCGTCGCCGCTTGCAGACCGATCCCGGCTTTTACGCTCCCCGCACCGCGGTCCTTTGTCCCTGCCGCGGCATGGAGCCTGGTCTCGAGCGTAATCTCGTTTCGCTCTGCGAATTCAATCATCAGAATTACGAGGTCTTTTTCATCCTCGCTTCCGATCAGGATCCCGCTTATAGCACCGTCAAGCGCGTTGCCTCCAGTTCCCGGGTGAAAGCGCACATCGTCATCGCCGGGAAGCCCTCCGGTTCGAGTGAAAAAGTCAACAACCTCCGCGTCTGCATTGAACAGCTTCCTGCCGAGTATGAAGTTCTGGTTTTCGTCGATTCCGACGGCCGCCCCGGCAAGGCGTGGCTGCACCATATGGTTGCCCCTCTAGCGGATTCCCGCATCGGCGCCACCACCACCATGCGCTGGTTCATCCCCAACAACAATGGTCTCCCCACCGCCCTCCTAGCTGCATGGAACGCCTCCGTCGTCACCATGCTCGGTGGTCATGCCAAAAATTTCTGTTGGGGCGGCGGCACCGCCATTCGGCGTTCCGTTTTTGAGCAGCTCGGTATGCTCGAAGTTTGGCAAAACGCCTTTAGCGACGATTACTCTCTGACCGCTGCAATCGAGCGCTCCGGCCGCCAGATTGTCTTCCTCCCCGAGTGCCTCACACTTTCTTACGTGCAAACCAGTTTCGCCGATCTGCTCGAGTTCACTAATCGCCAAATCAAAATTACGCGTGTCTACCGCCCGCAGATGTGGGCCATCGCCTTTGCCACTCACTTCCTCTATTGCTTCACGATTCTTTTCGGCTTTGTCGTCACCTTAAATCTTCTCGCCGAATCTCGTCCGGCCTCTCAAATCGTTACTCTCTGGCTCCTCCCGCTTCTTCTCGCTGCAATCCGCGGCGCTTTGCGAGTGATTGGAGCTACGGAGGCTCTGCCGGTGGCCCGCAGCCAGATCATGGGCCAATCGTGGATCTATATCGTGATCACGCTATGTGTTCCATTTTTGTACTTCGTCAATTTTGTCTCCTCGCTCATTGGCCGTACAGTTCGCTGGCGTGGCATTCAATACGAACTCGTCTCCCCGGATCAGACCCGCATCGTTACTCCATAGGCTGTGGAAAACTTCAAGATTGGAAAAAACTTCGAGTGCCGCGCAATTTCTACCCCCCTTTCCTCGGCAATCGCACCCTGGTCACGCTCTAACTCATTGAGAAGTCAACCCCTGTAAAAAGTGACAGTCCGGCAATCTGGCTGCAGTTCCCTGCTTCGGTCAGGTGTAACTTTCGCAAGTCTTGGATGGGGATCCTTTACTTTACCCAAGGAGTGTCTGAGGGGCTTTATTTCCTTTGGCGTAAAGAGTATCGGTGCATCTCTCCTTCCCCTCCGCTTGCTCGGTCATTCCGGCCGACCTCCACCGGAGGTATTCGAAGGTCAAATTCCATCTGAGTGGCTTCGGTCCCACCACGAGGCACCATGGGAGGAGTGCACGTGAAGTTGATCCGCAGATCAGTACCGCCGCATCCGCTCACCCAGCCCAAAGTCTCACCCCAATCCCGCGTTTACCTGTTTTATGAGAAAAGCACTGGTACGGCTCATTTCCACGTGGAGGCCGGCCCTACTGGTGAACTTCCTGTCGATCACGCTGCCGGGCTGCTGGCCATGCATTGCATGGTCCGCGGTCAGAGCCCCAAAGACTATCTGGTGATGGTTCCTGCGTCGCCGGACAGTCTGGGCGAATTGACCGACAAGGCTCAGAGGTTGCTCGAAGCCGGCCACAGCGCCAAAAGCGCGGTGCGCCTCACCCGCCGTGAAGAAGAAGTTCTCGACGGAATCCTTCGCAGCCTGGCCAACAAGGAAATTGCCAACGAACTCAACCTCTCCGAACGCACCGTCAAATTCCACGTCTCTTCTCTCCTTCAAAAATTCAAAGTACGTGGACGTTTGGAACTCATGCGCGAAGCTTCGCGCCAAACTCTTAATTCCATTCCTGCCGCCCTCGGCGAGCCGGTTCCTCAGGTCGCTCCCTTTCAGCAGCGCCGCGAGAGCTATCGCCGCCCGATCCATTCCGGGAAGGTGCTCCCCCTCGCTCGTCATCGATTGATGGCTTAATTACAATGCTTCAAAATCAAAAAGGCCCGCTCCGCTGATCCCGGAGCGGGCCTTTCTCTTTCACTATTCCTCTGCCCTGCTCTGAAGAACCGGACTTGCCCGGCTCTTCATTCCTTCCCTTACTTCTTTACTTGATTCCTTCCTACTTCTTCGCCCCGGCGTACAACTCCGCCGCCTTGTCCCAATTCACCACATTCCACCAAGCGTCGATGTAGTCGCCGCGCACATTCTGGTACTTCAGGTAGTAGGCATGCTCCCAAACATCGATGCCCAGCACCGCTTTGCCGCCGAGAAAATACGGCGTGTCCTGATTCGGGGTCGAGTCGATCGCCAGCTTTCCGTCTTTTACGATCAGCCACGCCCAACCAGAGCCGAACCGTCCCAAACCGGCGGCCTTGAACTTCTCCTTGAATCCCGCGAACGAGCCAAAACTCGCGCTGATTGCCGCCGCCAGGTCACCCTTCGGCTCTCCGCCTCCGCCCTTTTTCATCAATTGCCAAAACAGCGTGTGGTTCCAGTGCCCGCCACCGTTGTTCCGCACGGCCATGCGGATGTTTTCCGGAATCGCGTCCAGATTCTTCAATATGTCGTCGATCGATTTCGCTTGCAGGTCGGCATGCCCTTCCAGGGCCTTGTTCAGGTTGGTGACGTAGGCACCGTGATGCTTGTCGTGATGGATTTCCATCGTTCGGGCGTCGATGTAGGGTTCCAGGGCGTCATTTGGGTACGGCAAAGGGGGCACTGTGAATGCCACGGGTTTTTCCTCCATATTGAGATTTGAATCTAAATCCGACCTGAGTTCCACGCCAAGCAGGTTGGGAGCCGCACTTCCCGCTCCCGGCAAGCCGGCGCCTATGATTCCACCGCCTAACAGAAAATTGCGGCGATCTACAAACTCCTCCGCGAAGGTGGGCGCGAAGGCTTGCGCGCGAATTATATCGCCCCAGCCGACTCCCGCTCAACCGCGCGGGCTCTTTCACCCACCGCGACTTCCAACTCGCGCGGCATCCCTCCGGGCCCGGCACAAAACAAGAGATAACTTATTGGATGCGCGACAATGACCATCGGGCAGATTCCGCTATCACCGTGTCTGGCGAATTTCCCAATCTTCCCAACAATTCCACGATCCTCAGATAATCCCGTGTCCCTTTCTCCACCTTTGCATTCCCCAATGCCACACACGCATTCCTCACCAATCCGCGCCACTTCGCTCGTTTGATCGCGCTACCCCGAAACATCTCCCGAAATTCTCCCTCCGTCATTCCCGCCAGCCATTCCAATTCCGGCTGCAATAAACTCTTTCCATTCCTCCAAGACTGTGGCTCGAATTCCTTTACTTCGGTCAGGGGTGCCGCACGGTTATACGGACAAACCTCCTGACAGATGTCGCACCCATACACATGCCGGCCCATCGCCTCCCGAAATTCCTCAGGAATGCTGCCTTTCAGTTCAATCGTCAGATACGAAATGCATCGTCGGGCATCCAGCACATATGGCTCAACCAGAGCCTCGGTTGGACACGCATCGAGGCACTGCCGGCAATTTCCACACAAATCCGCCGCTGCCATCTCCGCCGGTCCGAGCGAAGGAACCAGTTCCAGCGTCGTTACGATCGCGCCGAGGAAAAACCACGACCCCAGACTCTCATTCAATAGCAGCGTGTTCTTACCCAGCCAGCCTAATCCCGCGTGTTTCGCAAATATCCGCTCCGCGATCGGACCTGTGTCCGCATAGGCTCGCGAAGTGTGGGTCTCCCCGGACATTTCACCGATCCGGCTGGCCAACTCGTTGAGCCGCTTCCACATCACTTCGTGATAATCCTTCCCCCACGCATAACGCGAAATCCACCCCCGCGGCGCGCCTCCTTGTCCATGTAACGATTCACCCGAATATGGATGGGTAGTGGTGTAGTTCAGAGCGCACACAACCACGCTTCGCGCTTCGGGCAGCAACTGCTCCGGCTCGCGCCGTCGCGTGGCGCTCAGATACGCCATCTCTCCGGCGTATGCTCTCGCAAGCCACTCGCGGAAACCTTCATGTTCGGGATATTTTTTAAAAGCCGCCACGCCGCACAGTGCAAATCCAAGTTCTTTCGCGCGCTCCACAATCCACGCCGTGTCCGCTGCGGTGTACGCCTCTCGGCTCACTTCATTCCCCCCACTCAACCCTCGCGCTCGGCGTCATATTCGCGGAACGATTTCCTCTCTTCGGCCAACTTCCTCAGCAGGTTCGCTGGCTTCCACCGCTGCCCGAGATCCTTCTCAAACTGGCGGATCCGCTCATACACGCTCGGCAGCCCAACGGTATCCGCATAAAACATCGGGCCTCCGCGCCACGCCGGGAATCCGTACCCGTTCAGATAAACAACATCTATGTCTGAAGCCCGCAGCGCGCAGCCTTCCTCCAGAATCTTCGCGCCTTCGTTAATCAATCCGTACAGCGCGCGCTCCACAATGTCTTCCTCTCGAAATTCCTTTTGCGCAATGTCCGCTTCCTTCGCCGCCTTGCGGATCAGATCGAGCACCTCCGGGTCCGGTTTCGGCTTGCGATCTTCCCCGTACACGTACCATCCTCTTCCGGTCTTCTGTCCGTACCTCCCCATTTCGCAGAGCTGGTCCGCCACCAGCGGCCTTCTCGCCCCTGGCTCCGTGAAATGTCCCAGCTCTTTTCGGATTCTCCACGCCACGTCCAAGCCCGCCATGTCATCCACTTCAAAGATCCCCATCGCCCATCCAAAACGTGTCAGCGCGCGGTCCACCTGCTCCGGCGTAGCGCCCTCCTCCACCATGAACTGCGCTTCATACATGTATGGAAACATCATCCGGTTCCCGACGAATCCTTCGCAGTTCCCCACCACTACTCCCACTTTCCCGATCTTCTTCGCCACTCCTAGCGCCGTTGCCACCGTCGCCGCCGATGTCCCCTTGCCCTTAACAATCTCCAGCAGACGCATCACATTCGCGGGGCTGAAAAAATGCATCCCGATGACGCTCTCCGGGCGCGGCGTCACGCTCGCAATCTCATCAATGCTCAGAGTCGAGGTGTTCGATGCCAACACCGCTCCGGGCTTTGCCATCTTCACCATTTCCTGAAAAACCTTCTTCTTCAACTCCAGGTTCTCAAAAACCGCCTCGATCACCAGGTCCACCGACTCAAATCCTGCGTAGTCTGTTTGCGGGTGAATCCTTCCGATTCGTTCGGCCACCGCTTCCGGCGTGAACCTCCCTCGCTGTACGGACACCTCATAATTTTTCCGGATCGTCGCCATCCCGGCGTCCACAGCCTTCCGCTCGGTATCCTTCAGCAGCACGGAGATTCCGGCATTTGCGCAAGCCATGGCGATGCCTCCGCCCATTGTCCCCGCGCCAATAATTCCGACTTGCCCCACCGCCAAAACCGGCGTGTCCTTGCTGACGCCCGGAATCCGCCCGGCGGCACGCTCCGCAAAAAACATGTGAATTAGGGCCCGGCATTGCTCCGAAGCCACAGATTCCTGGAAAAGCTGCCGCTCGCGCGTGCAGCCTTCCTCGTAAGGCATCGTCGCCGCGGCTTGAATCGCCTCAATTGCCTTCATCGGCGCCGCTTGGTTCCTCTTGATCTTGGCCGCCAATGCTCGTCCCGCCGCCAGCGCCTCTTCCAGCGTTCCCGATGTTCGCAGCTCAGCCTTTCTCCCTCGCGTCTTGGGGTGCGGACCGCCCCTCTTTGCCACTGCTTCGGCAAAATTTACCGCCGCTTGCTTAAAATCTCCTTCAACCAAGGCATCCAGCAACCCGGCTGCCAGCCCTTCCTTCGCCTTCATCGGCTTCCCGCTCACGCACATCTCAATGGCTTTCTCGATCCCCACCAGCCGCGGCAACCGCTGAGTCCCTTCGGCTCCGGGAATAATCCCAAGGTTCACTTCCGGCTGCCCCATCTGCGCATCCGCCGCGGCGACGCGGTAATGCCCCGCCATCGCCACTTCCAGCCCGCCGCCCAGCGCCGTTCCATGAATTGCCATCACCACCGGCTTTGAACAGTCTTCAATCTCTTGCAACAAACCGTGGAGTTCCGGGGCTGCGCTCCCGCGGCCCCAGGCCATGTCTTCCAGTTGCTTGATGTCCGCTCCGGCGATGAAAGTCTTCCCCGCACCCATCAGCACGATCGCTCGCACCGCTGGATCTGCTTCCGCCCCCGCAATCGCCGCCCCAATCGCTTCCGGCACGCCTGCGCTCAACGCGTTCACTGGCGGATTGTTTACGGCCACCACCGCCACCCCATTTACACGTTCCACTCGTACCAGTTCACTCATAGCTTGCACGCACCCGGAGGAGAATTCCTCACATTCACGGTAGGTTTCTTGTCCACCACAAGCTCCAGCCTAACAGGAATCTTGTCAATCGGTTAACCGAAGCGCCGCCGGCTCAAAACGCAAGCTCGCGCGGGTCAAATGTCACAGACGGGACTCCCGGTTCAGCCCGATCCTGTTCCTACGTTTCCACAGGGCCCTCGCCGTTTCATTTGGGCAATGGGGGCAAAGTTATTTTTCGCATGGAGACCGCCCATGAACTTGCAGTGCTTTCGCAATAACGTCATTTTCGGATCGCTGCTCACGTTTGCCGCCGTTGGCAGTTTCGCGCAGACAAAGGAAGTGAAGAAAGAACCTATTCAAATGACATCGGCAGCTTCCGGCAGTGAAATGTACAAGTCCTATTGCGCCGCTTGCCACGGCAAAACCGGCAAGGGCGATGGCCCCGCCGCCTCGGCCCTGAAAACTCCGCCAAGCGACCTGAGCCTGCTGACGAAAAACAACGGCGGTAAGTTCCCCGCCGATCACATTGCCTACGAATTGCGCGCCGGGGTCGCCGGTGCCCATGGCTCCGCCGATATGCCCGTCTGGGGACCGCTTTTCTCGTCCGTCAGCAACCGCGACGACGCCATGGTCCAAATGCGCGTCATGAACGTCGTCCATTACCTCGAATCCATCCAGGCAAAGTAAACGAGCCGAGCCGGTTTACTTCGCTTTGCACCATCGTAATGTTCTCGCTGTTGCCCGGGCCGCCGGCAATAATGCAACAGCGGGGACATTGGGCCTGCGCTAAGAACTTGCCTTCACGGATCATCGCTCCTGAATGTCTTTCTGGAATTGCTCTCGCCCGCTCTTGAGTCTGGCTGAATCTCCCGGGTCGGCGCGCGTTGGTGACTCGACCCTTTCCCGGGTCCTCCCCAGATCTTGCTCGCCATTGACCTTTCCTTCAGTCCAAGCTAAACAAAGTCATCTGGAGGTCTTATGAAACTCCTGCGTGCGCTGCCGCTTTTCCTTTGTGTTCTTGTCGCAAATGGCAAACAGCCGCCCGCGCCCCGCATTGTCGACCTCACCGCTCCCGACGGTGTCAAACTCAAGGCTACTTACTTCTCTGCCGCAGCTCCCGGCCCAGGGCTGATTCTTCTCCACCAATGCAATCGCCAGCGCAAGGTTTGGGACGACCTCGCCTCCCGCATGGCCGCCGCTGGTCTCAATGTTGTTACCGTCGATCTCCGCGGCTACGGCGACTCCGAAGGCACGCCTTTCGACAAACTCTCCCCCGACCAGGCCAACGTCGTCTTCAACGAAAAATTTCCTCTCGACATCGAAACCGGCTACAACTTCCTCCTCGCGCAGCCTACCGATATCCATCCCTACAAAAATGCCCATGCGAGACCGTGCTTTCGTAGACCCGAAGGTTCAAGGTGGGGGTTTCGTGCAGGTGGACCTAATACTTCAGGCCCCTGGTCCTGGGAGTACAAAATTGCAAGGGAGAGTCCAAACTTGAACATTTGTTCGAGCCCACATAGCGGTCTCAGCTTACTTTCCTCAGTAAGCAACACAAATTCCAAGCTTTAGGAATGGAGCCAGATCACTTCCGCTGGTGAGGAAGAGCGGGCACTGGGCGCCGCCTGAATTGCGCAAATTTCGGCAAACGCTGCAAATTCAGGCAGGGAAAATTCGCCCATTGGGCCGTCGCGGGGAGCTAGCGGCTTGCTGCAACTTTATCTAAAGCTGCGAACCGCTCCCGATTCGTCGTTATGCACCTCAAACACCGTAAACAGCTTCGTGAGCTGCAGCAAGTCGTTCACCTTTTTGGTGAGATTCAGTAGCTTCAATTCGCCGCCACGGTTCCGCACCGCTGTGAACCCGCTCACCAGTTCCCCGATCCCCGAGCTGTCGATGTAATTAACGTCGCCCAGGTTCAGGATAATCTTCGTCCGCCCCTCGTCCAGCAGGTCCCGGACAGTCTTCCGCAGCAGCGCGCTGCCGTCTCCCAGGGAAATCCGGCCGCTCAGATCCACAATCGCAATGCCGCCAAGTTCCCGGGTAGTGGCGAATAGAGAAGCCATCTCGTTCCTACGCTTCCTGGTGCGGCGCCGCGTCCGAACTGCCCGTGTTGCCGTTTCCGTTGTTGGAAGTGCTTCCCAGCAGTGGCAGCCGCTTGGCCATCACCAGCTCCGCCCCGCCCGTACGTCCCGGAAGCACGTCAAACTCATCCATAAACGCTTTCATCAGGAAAATGCCGCGTCCTGAAGTGCTCAGCAGGTTTTCCTCCGCCAGCGGGTCCGGCACGTCGTTCAGCCGGAAGCCTTTCCCTTCGTCCATCACGCGAATCACCATCCGCTCGCCCGTCAGCTCAATCGCCAGGTGGATCTTCTTCTCCGGTTTTTCCTGATTCCCGTAGTGAAATGCGTTGATCACGCCTTCCCGCACCGACATTCCGATGCGGTAACACTCGTCTTCATTGAATCCTGCCGCCTCCGCCACGCGCACGCACATCTCTTCCGCGAGATTCACGCTCTCGACGTGGGTGTCCAGCGTAACTTCCAGGTGCTTTGTCTCTGGCGCCATTCCGGGTCGGTGTTTCCGGGCTTTTCCCTCAAAAAAGGCGTTTCTATCCGTAACACAGCGCCCGAACATAAGTCAATGGAGCCGATTCCCTAGGCAATCACCAGCGGGCCCGCCATTGCTGCCGTCCCGACCAGAGCCGTCCGTTCCTTGTCTTCGCGCCGCCTTTGACGCGTCGGACGGGGAAGCAGAGGGCTCCCGGCATGATTCTCACCTTACCGCTTTCGCCTGCTCTTCCACGGCCCTCGCCATTCGCCATTGCGTTTCTACGCCCAATAATCCCGGTCCAGCGTCCGGTATTGGATCGCTTCGCTTAAATGCTTCCCCTGGATATTTTCCGCTTCATCCAGATCCGCAATCGTCCGCGCCACCTTAAGTATCCGGTCGTGCGCCCGCGCCGATAATCCCAGCCGCGTCACCGCGCCCTCCAGCAACTTCTCCCCCTCTGCGTTGATCGCGCAATGCTTCCGGATCATCTTCGGCGCCATCTGCGCGTTGCAATATGTCGTCTTCTCGCCCCGGAATCGCGCTAACTGCTTCTCCCTCGCCGCGATCACCCGCCCCCTGACCGCCGCCGAATCCTCCGCCGCCGAGGGCGCCCGCAACTCTTTGTATTTCACCGCCGGCACCTCAATATGAATATCGATTCGGTCCAGCAGCGGCCCCGAAATCTTCGACACATACCGCTGAATCATCGGCGGCGTGCAATGGCAATCGTGCGCTGGGTCGCCAAAATACCCGCACGGGCACGGATTCATCGCCGCCGCCAGCATGAACCGCGAAGGAAATGTCACGGATATCGCCGCCCGCGAGATCGTTACGCCGCCATCCTCCAGCGGCTGCCGCATCACTTCCAGCACATTCCGCTGAAACTCCGGCAACTCGTCCAGAAACAGCACTCCGTTGTGCCCCAGCGACACCTCGCCCGGCCGCGGCACTGCTCCTCCTCCAATCAATCCCGCATCGCTGATCGTATGGTGTGGCGAACGGAAAGGCCGCGTCCCCAGCAACCCTTGCGCATTCTCCAGAATCCCCGCCACGCTGTGAATTCGCGTCGTTTCGATGGCTTCTTCCAGCGACATCGCCGGCAGAATCGTCGGGATCCGCTTCGCCAGCATCGTTTTCCCCGCTCCCGGCGGTCCGATGAACAAAATGTTGTGTCCGCCCGCGCAAGCCACTTCCAGCGCCCGCTTTGCGGCCTGCTGCCCATGCACGTCCCGCAGATCCACACCGTACTGCGCCGACTCCCGCAGCATCTGCTGCGCGTCCACCTTCACCCGTTCGAACGACTCCGGCGAGTTCACTAAATCCACCGCTTGCGGCAGCGACTTCAGCCCGTAAACCTCGATCCCCTCCACCACCGCCGCTTCTTTCGCGTTCGTCTCCGGCACCGCCACCGCTTTGATCCCGTTGTCCCGTGCTGCAATCGCCGCCGACAAGGCCCCTCGCACCGGCCGCACGCTCCCGTCCAGCGACAACTCTCCCAAAAACATCATCCGGTCCAGCGCTTTTCCGAAAAACTGCCCCTGGCAGCCCGCCAGCCCCAGCGCCATGGGCAAATCGAACGCCGAGCCCTCTTTCCGCAAATCCGCCGGCGCCAGATTGATCGTCACTCCCTGACCATAGGGAAACTCAAACCCGCAATTCTTCATTGCCGATTGCACGCGCTGCCGGCTCTCTTTCACCGCGTTATCCGGCAGCCCCACCACGTTGAAGTCCTGCATTCGGCCCACACCCACGTCTACTTCCACCTGCACCAGGTGTGCATCGATCCCATAAACTGAAGCGCTCAATGTTTTGAAAAGCATGTGGCCCAGGACCTGCGAACAGCCCGCCTAAGAGTAGAACACTTCAGTCAATAATCCTAGAAGTAACTGACGCCAAACTGACAACGTACACTGTATGCTATCCTCCCAACCGAAACATCCGAACCGATGAGCCGATTACTTCTTTCCACCCTGACTCTCTCTGCGCTTCTGGTGTATGCTCCTGTTTCCTCGGCCCAAATGGGCCCGCCTCCCGCCGTCGCCGATGTCACCTACGAAGCGGCGCGCCTTTCCGGCCAAGGCAATTACCACGAGGCCGTCGCCCTTTGCCGCCAGGCCCTACAGAAATGGCCCGACCAGCCTACCCTTCTCACTTGTATCGGCGACGCCCTCACAAACAAAGGCGCTTACCCCGAAGCGGTCGAAAACTACGAAAAAGCCACTCCCTTTCTCCAGAAAAACCCCGGTTATCGCCAGTTGCTCGCGGTTACCTTGGCGAATCTTTCCTCCGTTTACATGGTTCTGAACAAGCTCGATGATGCCGAGCGCTGCGCCGACGGCGCCATCCGCACCCTCCCGGATTTCACCCCCGCCTATATCACCAAAGGCGTCGTCCTTGAGACGCGCGGACAATTGGATCCCGCCATCGAAAATTACCGGAAGGCCCTGGCACTTTCTCCCAAATCCGCGGCCGCTGCCCAGAATCTCGGCGCGGCCCTCCAGAAAAAAGGGCAACTCGAAGAGGCTCTCACCATCCTCCAAAACGGCGTCACGGAGCATCCCCGTGATCCGGACTTGCTGGCTGGTCTTGGAAATGCCCTTTTGGCCGCGGACAAGCCCGCCGATGCCGAACGTCAATTTCAAGCCAGTCTTGCCGCCCGGCCGGATAACAGCAGCGTCCTCTACAACCTCGCTGAGGCTCAACGCAAACAAAACAAGCTCTCCGACGCCCTCGCCAATCTCAAGAAAGCCTATGCCCTTTCTCCAGGCGACGCCGACATTAATCTCGCCCTTGGCTCGCTTCTGATTCAGTCCGGAAACACCACGGAGGCCTACCCTTATCTTCAGTCCGCCCGCCGCTCCGGTAAGTTCGACGCCGAATCCTTCTACGCCATCGCGGTCGCTCTCTCCCTCGAAGGGCACCGCGAGGAAGCTCTCGCCTTCCTCCAAAACGCTCTCACCGCAACGCCCGACTATCCTCTGGCCCTCGCGCTCCACAGCAATCTCCTTCTCGAAGAAGGAAAACTCAGCGAAGCCGAACCAGCCTTGAACTCCGCCCTCGCCGCGCATCCGGATAGTCCCGAACTCCTCAACTCTGCCGGCCTCTTCGCCCTTGCCCGCAAGGATCCAAAGTCCGCCGACTTATACTTTTCCCGCAGCCTCGCCTTGAAACCCGATTATCTGGACGCCACCGCCAACCATGCCATCGCGTTGATGGCTCTCAGCCATTCCGCTGACGCGGTCCCCATCTTTCAGCGAGTGCTGCAATCCGATCCCAAAAATCTCAAGGCGCAGGCAAACCTCGCCGCCGCGTTCTTCACCCTGCACCGCTATTTCGAAGCCGCTGCCGCATTCTCCCGGGCTTCCCAATTGTCACCCCAGGATCCCGACTTGCTTACCAACCTTGGCATCTCTCTCCAAAAGGCCGGCAAGGAGGACGAAGCCAAACAAGCCTTTGCCAAAGCCGCCGCCCTCCGTGCCCCCGCCAGGAAACACCCTCCAACTTCCGAGGCAAACTAGGTATTCGATGGCCCATGCAGGTATCCCCGTCCCTCGCCTCCCGCCTACTGGCACTTGCCTCACGATGCTGGATACTTCTCTTGTCTTACCACTTTGACATCGATAATCCTGTTGCCGAGTACATTGGAGAAGAACTACCTATCTACGCAGTTCTTTACTCCGCGCCCTCCTCTCCGTATAGTGAATCCACTGCGTGTTTCAAATCCAAGCCCTCGTGAGGTTGGCCGATGGTTGGCATAATCGTTCTGGTCGTCCTCGTCCTGCTGGTGATCTTCGTCATCGGCATGTACAACTCCCTCGTTCGCCTGAAAGTCCAGTGCGATAACGCCTGGGCCGATATCGATGTTCAGCTTAAGCGTCGCTACGACCTCATCCCCAACCTCGTCGAAACCGTCAAAGGCTACGCCAGCCACGAAAAGGACACGCTCGAAGCCGTCATTAACGCCCGCAATCGCGCCATGACGGCCACCGGCCCCGCCGACAAGGCCGCTGCCGAGAACATGCTCTCCGGCGCACTGAAAAGCCTCTTTGCCCTTTCCGAAGCCTATCCCCAACTCCGCGCCATCGAAAGCTTCACCTCGCTGCAGAACTCGCTCACCCAGATCGAAGACACCGTGCAAAACGCCCGCCGTTACTACAACGCCGTTGTCCGCGACCTGAACACCAAAATCCTGCAATTCCCCACCAACATCTTCGCCAACATGCTGGGCTTCAAGCAGCGCGAATTTTTCGAAGTCTCCTCCCCCGCAGAGCGCGAAGCTCCTAAGGTCAGCTTCGGGGCTCCCGGCGCGCCCACGGCGTAGGCCGCTTCTCGCATTTATGGAGCCGCGCTCGATCCGCTGTAGCGATCGCCTTCTGAGGCAGGCGTTTTTTCACCTGCTGCGGAAAAATACGAAGCATGCCGTCCGGAGCGACACGAAGGATCTCAACTTGAGTCGCTCCACTCGCTTTCCACTGCGTTTGCCAAGTCTGCCTCTCCTCGCTTTTCTCTTCGTCTTCTTCTCCTGCCTTTCCCCAGCCTCCGCCCGAGACCGCCATCTCAAAAAATTCCACGCCGAAATCGTCGTCCTTCCCAACGGCACCGTCGATGTCACCGAAAACATCACCATGGAATTCGTGGGCGGCCCCTGGCACGGCATCAACCGCTTCATCCCCGTCGAATACTCCGGCCCCCGCGGCCTCAACTATTCCTTATTCCTCGACGTTCGCGAAGTCACCGACGAGTCCGGCGCCAGGCTCCGCTACGAAACCTCGCGCGAACGCCACTACCTCAATCTCAAGATCTACATCCCCAACGCCGACAATTCCACGCGCACCATCTCCATTCACTACACCGTCAGCGACGCGCTGAAATTCTTCGACGATCACGACGAATTCTATTGGAACGTCACCGGCGACGAATGGGCCATCCCTATCGAGTCGGCCAGCGCCCATGTCGTCTTCCCCGAAGCCGCTTCCAATCTTCGCGCCAAGGCCTTCACGGGCGCCTACCGCTCCACCGGCAACGAAGCTGCCGTCGAAATCGCCGGCACCGGTGTCGACGTCCATACCAATCAGCCGCTGCCCATGCATGAGGGGCTCACCCTTGCCGTTGCCTTCGACAAGGGCGCCGTCCGCGAACCCACGGCGCTCTCCCGCTTCTTCCTCTATCTCCGCAGCAACTGGCCCTTCTTCATCCCCATCGCCACGTTCCTCCTCATGTTCTGGTGGTGGTGGACCCGCGGCCGCGATCCTCGCCTTCGCCCCATCGCCCCCCAATACGAGCCGCCCGATAAGCTCACTCCCGGAGAAGTCGGCACTCTGGTCGACAATTCCGTCGACATGCGCGACATCACCGCCTCCATCGTCGACCTCGCTGTCCGCGGCTACCTCGTCATCGAGGAAAAACAGAAAGACCATCTTCTCGGCCTAACTCACTCCAAAACCTACGCGTTTCATTTGAAAAAGCCTGCCAGCGAATGGAACTCCCTCAAGCCCCACGAAAAGTCTTTGATGGGCGGCCTCTTTGCCATGGGCAATGTGGGCGATACCGTCACCCTCGACGATCTCCACAACACCTTCTACACAAATATTCCCGACATCAAGAATCAGATCTTCGGCTCGCTCCTTGGCAACGGTTACTATACCCATCGCCCGGACACTGTCCGCGCCGCCTATATCGGCTTCGGCTTCGTCATCGGCGTCATCGGTATCGCCGGCGGCGTCTGGCTCTCGCAGCACTTCGGCATGGCGCCCCTGCCTTTTATCGCTTCGGGCATACTCTCCGGCGCCATCATCTGCGGCTTCGGCTGGTTCATGCCTGCGCGCACGCAAACCGGCGCACGCGCCCTCGAAGGCGTCCTTGGCTTCGAGGATTTCCTCGCGCACGTCGAGTCAGACCGCTTCAATCGCATGATCAAGACGCCCGAAATGTTCGAAAAATTCCTTCCCTTCGCCATGGCCTTGGGCGTTGAGAAAAACTGGAGCAAAGCCTTCCAGGGCATCTTCACGCAGCCACCCCAGTGGTATCAAGGAGGCAGCTACGGTCCTAATTTCTATCCTTACATGTTCACCAACGATCTCAACTCCATGTCCTCCCTCGCCAGCACGGCCATGACCTCCGCGCCCCGCAGCGCCCAAGGCTCGGCCTTCGGCAGCGACGGTGGTGGGGGAGGCGGCTTCGAGGGAGGCGGCTTCGGCGGCGGCGGTGGCGACGCCTTCTAGCCCGGTAACTCATCTATCAGCGCTGTTTTAGCCTCTTGTTCTCTTCCCACTCCTATGTAACGCGGTCCGTTTGAACCAGCTCGTGCTAAGGTGCGACGCTGACGCTTCCCATCGTCAGACCGCGGACGGATGCGAGAATTATTGGATGAATCCTGACTTTGCTCGATATGGGTTTGCCTATCAGAACCAGCTGATGATGGCCTACATCGGTGGTTCTCAAGCCCGCGGCGCAAAACTCGGGGCCACCGACGACACGGACTGGTACGGCCTGTACATCCCTCCTTCCAACAAAAACCTGGAGCGTGTCCGCGAAGAGCACTCCGTTTTCACCACTGGTGGCGAGGTCGGCGGCAATGGTCCATCGGACGTTGACATCTGACTTTACACGCGGCTCAAATGGGCCGGACTTCCTGCCAAGGGAAGCCCCGCAGCGCTCCGTTTCCTCTTCGCTCCTTTGGAGTTCACGACAGAAACGTGAAAACGCGTGGCAACCCGACCTGAAATCTCTCTTGCGAGAGGCCACGTAAAGCCCTTTCTCGGCTTTGCAGATGATCAAATGAAGCGCCTGCTCGGCCAGAAAGGTCAGAAGAACTTCCATCGCGCCGAACTCGAAAAAGCCCACGGTTACGATACAAAATACGCGATGCATGTCATTCGCCTCTACGGTGAAGCAAAGGAACTGATGGTTGAAGGCCGGATTACACTCCCGAGGCCCAACAAGAATGAATTGATTGACATCCGAAGGGGAAAATACTCTGCTCGGGAAATCCGGGAACTCGGTGCGCAATTGGAGCCGGAAGCTTTGGCGGCGCAAGCAATCTCGCCGCTTCCCGATAAAGTTGACCGAGGCGCAATCAGTAAGCTCATCGCCGGCGTGCGTCTCCAACAGTGGAAGGAACGCTAACTCTGCCCGATGCGCGGCCTTCGCAAAATGTCGTAATACGATATAATCGGCCTATGGCGGAATCCCAATGAACGTCCTCAGGCGTGATTTTGTCGTCCGCGAACCGCTTCTCGTCGTAATTCTTGTCCTCATCGCCGTCGTCTTTTCCACCGTCACTCACGCCTATAGCCGGGCTTACGACCGGCGCCGCAACCAGCTAGGCCAGCAGTGGTACGCCGACGGCGTCGCCGAACTCCAGAAAGACCGCCCGGACACTGCAGTCGAGCGCTTTCGCACCGCCCTCCTCTACGATCCCCGAAACTGGACCTATCGCCTCAGCCTGGCCGAAGCTCTTACCCAGGCCGGCCGCACCAAGCAAGCCATGAACTATTACGAGTCCCTCTGGCAGGTCAACCCCAAAAGCGGCATCGTCAATCTCAATCTGGCGCGGCTTGCTGCCCGCTCCGGCGAATTTTCCGAAACCGAGCGCTATTACAATGGCGCCATTTTCGGCGATTGGGCGGAAAATGCCTCCGATCACCGCCGTGAGGCCCTTTTCGAACTCATCCATTTCTATCTTCAGCGCAAGGATACCTCCAACGCCGAGTCCCAGCTCATCATCCTCTCCGGAAATCTCCCCGAAGATCCTGCTCTTCACACCCGCGTCGCCGATCTCTTTTCGCAGGTCGGCGATTACCCGCGCGCCCTCGAGCAGTACCGCCGCGCCATCCAGCTCGACCCTAAGTATTTCCCCGCTCTTTTCGGCTTCGGCAAAGCCTCTTTCCGCGCGGGAGATTATCGCTCCGCCGAAGCATACCTGAGCCGCGCCGCCCGCGAGGATTCTGCTGGGCCGGAAGTGCGGTATCTCCTGGATGTCACCCAGGCCGCTGCCGCTTTGAATCCTTTCGATCGCAGCCTCCGCGAGGCCGACAAGATTCAGCGCACCTTGCACGCCTTCCGCATCGCCTCTGCCCGCCTGGAGGCTTGCACAAAGGCCTCCGGCAACCCTGCCACCCTTCCCGCAGCGCTGGCTTCTTTGCAGGAGCCCTGGAAGCGCTGGAAAATTGACGCGAATCCGTCCTACCTGAGTCGGCAGCCCGATCGGATCGAGTCGCTCTTTGATTTTTCCGCTGCTGTTGAGAAACACTCGCAATCTCTATGCGGGCCGCCAACGCCGGAGGATACCGCTCTTCTAGTTCTGGCGAATGCCCGCCCCTCGGACGAAAAGTGAGCGCAACCAACAAAACTTTGCCTTTACCCTCGCCCGATCCCATCGCATCCGCCGCAACCTCCCTGCGCCGCCGCATCACCGCGCAACTCTCGTTCGACGAGGACCGCTTCTTCCTCATCCTTGCCGTTTTCATCGGCATCTTCGCGGGCCTCGCCGTCGTCTGCTTCCGCATCACCATGGAGTGGGCCCGCCTCTACCTTCTTGGCAGCTCGCTGACGCCTTCTCCGCTGCGCGCCTTTCTCGCTCCCTGTCTCACCGGGCTTTTCATCTCTATTTTGATCTTCACCCTCTTCAGTGGCGCTGCCGGCAGCGGCCTCAATCAGACCAAAGCCGCTCTCTATATCTCCGATGGCTATATTCCGCTGCGCACCGTCATCGGAAAGTTCATCACTGCTTCCCTTGCCATCGGTTCCGGCCACTCTCTCGGCCCCGAAGACCCTTCGTTGCAGATCGGGGCGGGCCTCGCCTCTGCCGTCGGCGCGCGGCTCAAGCTCTCCCGGAAAAAGATGCGCCTCCTCGCTCCCGTGGGCGCCGCTGCCGGCCTTGCCGCCGCCTTCAACGCCCCCATCTCCGCCGTGCTCTTCGTCATCGAAGAAGTCATCGGCCACTGGAGCGCTGGCATCTTCGGCGCCATCGTTCTTTCCGCCGTCTCAGGGGTCGTCACCATGCGCCTGTTCCTCGGCGCCGAGCCCTTGTTCCGCATTCCCTCAGTCGGTGTCATCCGTTGGCAGGAACTCGTTGCCTATAGCGTTCTGGGAATTCTCGGCGGCATCGCCTCCGTCGTCTTCTCCAAAGCGATCGGCTGGCTTCGCCCGAAACTGAAAGCCACTCCGCAGACGCTGCAATTTCTCTATCCTGGTTTTGCCGGACTCTTGATCGGTTTGATCGCCTTCGCCGGATTCCCGCAGGTTATGGGCGCCGGATACGACTTCATGGATCAAGCCATGCACGATCAATACACCTGGGAAGTCCTCGGCATGCTCGCCGGATTGAAAATTCTCGCTACCACGCTTTCCTTGTGCAGCGGAACGCCCGGCGGCATGTTCGCGCCCACGCTCTTCATCGGCGCCATGCTCGGTGGCGCCGTTGGTTCCGTCGAGCGCCTTTTCTTCCCGCATCTCACCGGCTCCGTCGGCACTTATGCCCTAGTCGGAATGGGTGTTCTCTTCGCGGGCTTCCTCCGCGCGCCGATTACCTCCATCTTCATGGCTCTCGAAGTCAGCGGTGACTACTCCATCATCCTTCCTGTCCTCGTCGCCAACACCTTTTCCTATCTCATTGCCCGCCGCTTGCAGGCGGTTCCCATCCTCGAGCTCATCACCCGCCACGATGGCCTCTCCTTGCCGGCCATGGAAGAAAAACGCGAGGCGGAGACCCTGAACGTCGAGGATTCCATGCGCCCTCGCCCCTCCATCATTCTCGATGGCGCAAAGTCCGCCGCCGAAGCCTGGCCCTTCGTCAGCCATACCGCCGAGCCCTGCTTCCTTGTCGCGATTCCCAATCAACCCCCTGCGCAGATTTCTTTCGGGGAACTCCGCCACCTCGTCGAAGCCGGCGATGCGCGCCTCCTCCGTGACACCCAGGCCATCACCGCGGTGCCTTATCTCCACCCCGATGAAGACCTCGAGGACGCGCTTCCGCTCGTCACCCGTTATCCGCTGATCCCGGTGGTCAACCGCGCCGATCTTTCTCAAGTCTTAGGTGTGTTGGATCTCGCCGACGTCATGGAAGCCTACCGCAAATCCCGCAGTGAATTCCCCGCCCCGTATTAATCGAAGCAGTCTCCGCACCCAACGGTCTTGCCGGCCCGGGTGCTCTCTTCCTCCCCCAATGTAGCGCTGACCTTTCAAGTCAGCCCCTCTTCGTAAACCTCCGCCGCTCCTTCAGCCTAGTTCAACGACAAATTCCCCAATCCCAGCACGCGCTCCTTGCGCCGTTCTTCCTCCAGGTGTCTGGTCCTCGCCTTTAACACGTCGTCCAGCGAAACGATCCCCATCACCTTCTTCGTTTCGGCGTCGATTACCGGCATTCGCGTGATTCCGTTCTCCGCCATCCGGTGAACCGCCGCTCGCAGCGGCTCATCCGGCGCCGCTCCCACGTAGTTGGTTCGGATCGCATCCCGCAGCGGCTTCTCTCCACTGTTGTTTCCATCGTGCTTCTGCCATTCGTACAAATCACCCGACGTCACAAGCCCCACCACCACGCCCTGTTGATTCACCACGGGCAGCAATCGCTGCGCATGCCAGTCGATGAGTTGCGGCGAATGCAGCACTTCGCGGATGGATTTCGTCTCCGGCAGCGTGTGGACCTCCGGCTGCATCACCTCGCGCACATAGAGCAACTCCAGCGGGTCTACCGCGTACTCCCGGCTCAAGTGCAGGCCGCGCCGCGCGATCTTCTCCGTCAGGATGGACCGCTTCAGCGTCATCACCGTCACCGTGTATGCCGCAATCGTCCCCACCAGCAGCGGCAGCATCACGTTCGCGTCGTGCGTCAGCTCGAATGCGAATATCACCGCCATCAGCGGCGATCCCATTGTGCTGCCCAGCACCGCGGCCATGCTGATCAGTGGCCAGAATCCCGCACCTTCGTTGGGCAGGAACATCGCTTCAATTCCGCCCAGCGCTCCGCCCATCATCAGCAGCGGCGCCAGCACGCCTCCCGATGTCCCCGATCCCAGCGAAACGGCCCAGATGAACCATTTCACCAGCAGGATGCCCAAGATCACTTTTGTCGTGACGATCCCCTGCAGCAGTTGCCCGATTGTGTCATAACCCACGCCCAACGCCTGCGGAAAAATCAATCCGCCCAGGCCCACGGCCACGCCGCCAATCGCCGGCCACCACATCCAGTGCAATTTCAAATGGGAAAATGCATCCTCGACCGCATAAATCGAATGGGAAAGCAACGCCGAGAGCACCCCGGCCAGCACACCCACCAGCACGCACCCCAAAAGCGCCGTCGGCTCGATCACCAGCGGGTGATACGGAACCGGAAACAATGGGCCCGAGCCCAAAATATATCGCCGCAACATCGCGGCCACGCCGCTCGCCAGCGCCACAGGTATCAGGCTCCGCGGCTTCCATTCGAACAACAGCAGCTCTACCGCCAGCAGTACCGCCGCAACCGGCGAGGCGAACGTTGCCGACATGCCTCCTGCCGCACCCGCCACCAACAGTGTTTTCCGTTCTGCGCTCGTCAGATGGAACAGTTGCGCGATCATCGATCCAACCGCGCCGCCGGTCATAATGATTGGACCTTCCGCACCAAACGGTCCGCCCGACCCGATCGCAATCGCCGACGACACGGGCTTCAGGAAGGCCACCTTCGGTTCCACGCGGCTCCCGTTCATCAGAATTGCTTCGATCGCCTCCGGAATTCCGTGCCCGCGAATCCGCTCCGACCCGAACCGTGCCATCACACCGACGATCAATCCGCCCGCCACCGGCACCAGAACGCTCCAATACCCGAGGTGGTTTCCCGCCGGGGAAATCAGGCTCCCGCCCCAGTTGCCGTAATAAAAAAGGTGTGTAAACAACCCGATCAAACGCAAAAGCGCCAGCGCCACGAAAGCACAAATTCCCCCAATGAGGATCGCCAGCCCGGATATCGGGAACACCCTCCACGTTGTCGTGAAGTCGCCGAGTTCTTCGTTGCGGCGCACTCCTGTTTTTCGGGGGAGCGCTCCCCGGATTTTTTCTTGTTGATGCAAGGAATGTTCTCCGGATGCGGCCTTACTTCATTTGGGCCGCTGTTTTCTTCGATTGGATCGATGCGGTCGCCTCGGGCTTGCTTCGAGCAGCCTCCCGATTGCGGCCACCAGTGAGTGCCCGTGCGACCTTAATTCCACGATTCGCTGCGTAACTACCTTTTCCAGCAACTTCTCTCCGCGCGGCTGCAGCGACACCAGCACCTGCCGCCGGTCATGCGTTCCCCGCGTGCGTTTCACCAATCCGTGGGCTTCCAGCCGGTCCACCAGCTCCACGGTGCTGTGATGCCTGAGTGACAACCGCTCGGCGAGCGTTCGGATGCTCGCCTCGTGCCTCGGGTCCAGACCCCGAATCGCCAGCAGCAATAGATATTGCTGCGGTTCCAGCCCCGCGTCTCTTGCCGTCAGGTCCCCTTCCTGCAGAAACTTTCGGATTAGATAGCGAAGCTGCGAAAGCGCCTGGTACTCCCCGTCCGTTATCCTGGTTGCCATGTTTCAAGTCTATCGTATTACGATACATGTGACCAGTCTCCGCTTATAACACGCTCCCAATTTGCCACCCCGCTGCCATCACGCTCAGGCGCCCCTGGCAATACCGATCGTCTGGTCGGCCTGCCACGGCATTCCGAAGATCATCCTAAAGACTTCAACACGTGCGCAACCTTTTCCGGAAGGCCTTCTGCGTCTTGTAATGCTCGTAACCGTTTCGCAGGTAAAACCCATGCGCCCGTTCCCGCACCACGTTCGATCGTACGGACATGCTGTTGCACCGCTTTCCCCGCGCCCACTTTTCCCCCGCCCCCAACAGCATCGCCCCAGCCCCTTGGCTGCGTACCCGCTCATCCACTACCAATCCGTTCACTTCCGCTCGCCTTTCCACCTCCAGCAGCGGCGTCACGCTCACATGAATCCACCCCACCACGCCTTCCGGTGCCAATTCCGCCACGAAACACGCGGCGTCTTTATCCGCCATCGCTTGCTTCAGCCGCAGTTTCATCTCCCGCGTGGTTGCGGGATAGCCCAGTTGCGTTGCAAGCTCCGCGACCCGCCCCGCGTCGCCGCCGCGCACGCGTCGAATCCGTATCTCCCTCCCTCCCGGCGCCATCTACTCGCGTTCCTTCCGGCGAAGCCGTTCCTGCACCGCCTCGCTCCGCAACTCCCGCAGCGCGTCCGCAGCCACCCATCGCGCTGCCCGCGATTCCCTTTTGCGCAACCTCTCCCCGGCGTTGATCGCCGCGGTGTTCAGCCGCAAGTTTCGCTTCCCGATGTTTCGCAGCGCCCAATTCACCGCTTTGCACACGAAATTCCGCTCGTCGTCCGCTTCCCGCTCAATAATTTTCAGGAAATTCAGAAATTTGGCGTCCCCGGGCGATTTATCCCGATAAGCCAGATACGCCGCCATTGCAAATCCGGCCCGCTTCTGGAACTCGCTTGTCCGGCGCGTACATGCAAACGCCTTCGTCCACGCCGGTTTCGCAAACACAAACAGGTGACAGCACGTTCCATCGCATGTGTCCCAGTTGTCGAAGCCCCGAACCCACTGCTCCATCCGTGCCGCCCTAACCTTCTCCGGCCTGCTGATCATTCCCGCCAGAATCCTGGCGCCGTGAACACCGCTCTCCCTCGGCCTCAACCCCAACCCATGATTTCTCCCGACCCTCTTGGCCAGCACATCCAGCCTTGACTTCGACACCCGATATGCGTTTGCCGCCCGTATCCCGAACTTCGCCATTCCCTCGACGTTCTTCTTCGTCCCCATCAGCCGCAGCTCCGCAAAGACTTCCTCAACCCTCCACTTCTTCCAGGGTATCGCCTCTCGCGAGTCCCCTGGCGTGCGCTTTTTCGTGCGCGCGGCCGGCTCAGTAACTTGGCGACTCTTTTGCAAATCGCCTCCGTTTTTGCGTCCGTGTCCTGCGCATTGATGCTAGAGCCGCCAATTACCAGTCATCTTATACTCGTCGCCGGCCACTGGTCACCGTCAAAACGTCTTTTCCGAATCCACCAGAATCGTTACCGGCCCCTCATTCACCAACTCCACGGACATCATCGCCTGGAAAATCCCTGTGGCCACCGTCAGGCCGAGCTTCCGCGTCGCCTCACAGAACTCCTCGTAAAGTTTCTTCGCCAGCTCCGGTGGCGCCGCCGAAATAAAGCTCGGCCGCCTCTGTCCCCGCGCGTCCCCATATAGCGTGAATTGCGAGACCACCAGCGCACTTCCCTTCACATCCAGCAGCGAGAGGTTCATCTTTCCCTGTGCATCTTCGAAAATCCGCAGGTTTGCCAGCTTTTCTGCCATCCCTGCCGCCACTTGCGATGTGTCTTCCTTCCCCACCCCAAGCAGGATCATCAGCCCGGGCCCAATCTCTCCCGTGACTCGACCCTCCATCGTCACTTTCGCGCGGCTCACCCGCTGCACCACGGCTCGCATCTTCCGCCTTCGCCTTTTCCTTACTTCATTACCTCTTTACTTCGTTACTTCGCGGCTTCTTTCTTTTCTGGCTTTCTGGGCAGCATCTCATTCAGCTCCGCCACGTTGTACGCAAACACCGCCAGCACCTGCGCGCCCTCGGCTAAATCATCCCACCGCACGTGGTCCAGCGTGTCCGCCTGCGAATGGTGCATCTTGTCGTAGTCCGCCACTTCCTGCACGCACCAGAATCCCGGCACGCCCGCCTGGTCGAACGGCACGTGGTCCGAGCCGCCTTCGCTCCGCAAGGTCGGTTCCATGAAGCCCACCGGCTGCGAAAGCGGATACATGACTCGGTCGATCGTCTCCCGTACGTTGTAGTTTCCCATCAGCCCGATCGTCAGCACTTTTCCCGTGCCGGTATCGTGCACCAGGACGCCGGAAATCTTCGGCAGTTCATCCTTGTGCGCCTGCACGTAGGCCTTCGATCCATTCAGTCCTTGCTCTTCTCCCGTGAATAAGACAAACCGGATCGTGCGCTTCGGCTTCACGTCCAGCTTCCGCAGCGCCCGCGCTGCCTCCAGCACAGCCATCGAGCCGGTCCCATTATCCGTCGCCCCCGTACCCAGATCCCACGAGTCCAAGTGCGCCCCTAAAATCACCACCTCGTCCGGTTTCTCCGTCCCGCGAATCTCCGCCACCGTGTTGTACACTTCCACCGGTTTTTCGCTGAACGTGCCTCCCAAGTTCACCTCCACCTCGACTGGCTCGCCCGCCTCCAGCATCCTCCAGAGCAGCAAGTCATCCTCGCGCTCCAGGTACGCCACCGGCACCTCCGACGCCTTGTACTCCCGCGATGCCGTCGACATGTTCATCAACCCAAAACTCTTTTCCGATCCATTCAGCACCGCCAGCGCCTTTTCCTCCGACAACATCTTCATCAGCTCTCGTCGCGTCTGCCCGTACGACCGGTAATCCATCGTCCCCGTTTCTTTCGCATGATTCAGCGGCAATGCGCTCCGGCCCCAGGGAGTCAGCATCGGGTCCAGCGGCGCTTCCATCTCCCGCGGGCGCCCCACGATAACGATCTTTCCACCCAGCTTTCCTTTGTATTTCTCCAGGTCCTCCGGCTTTTCCGCATCCACTCCGATCAGTTCACCCTTTACCGTCCCATTGGTCCCCACCGCCCAGCCCGCCTCCGCCAGCGTCAGCTCGTGCACCGCCGGAGTAATTACGCGCCCCGTCGCCGTTCCCCTTGTCCAACTGTGCGCGATCGTCCACGGTTCCAGGTGTACGTTCTCCAGTCCCAGCGCCTTGAACTGCCGCTCTGTCCAGTGGCTCGCCGCATCCAGCTGCGGCGAACCCGTCAGCCTCGGCCCGATCTGTGTCGTCAGGTACGTCAGATCTGATTTCAACTGGTCCTTGTCTGACTTCACCTGCTCGATGATCTTCTTGTCTATTTCCGCCACCGGATCCGCCTTCGCCTCTTCCGCCTTCTCCGGCTTCGCTGCCGCCAGCGGCACTGCCCGCCTCGGCATCATCTCCGGCAACTGCGCCGTGTTGTACGCCCACGTCGCCAGCACCTGCGCTCCCTGCATCAGATCGTCCTTCCACGCCTTGTCAAACGTGTCCGACTGGCTGTGATGCGTCTGGAAATATTCGGCGATCGCCTGCGCGCACCAGAATCCCGGCACGCCCACCTCATCGAATGAGAGGCTATCCGTTCCATACTCCCGGTCCATTGTCGGTTCCAGCATCTTCAGCTCGCCCAGCGGCGCAATCACCTGGTCCACGATCTGCCGGTCTTGATAGTTGTCATGTAGCCCGATCGCCAGCACGCGCCCGGTTCCGCTGTCGTGGATCAGCGCCGCAGAAATCTTGTCCAACTCGCTCTTGTGGGCCTTCACGTACTCCTTCGACCCGATCAGCCCTTGCTCTTCTCCGGTAAACAAAATGAATCGGATCGTACGCTTCGGTTTCAGATTCAGCTTCGCCAGCGTCCGCGCCGCTTCCAGCACCACCATCGAACCCGTCCCGTTGTCCGTCGTTCCCGTCCCCAGGTCCCATGAATCCAGGTGAGCTCCCAGAATCACCACCTCGTCCGGCTTTTCCGAACCGCGAAGCTCCGCCACGGTATTGTTCACTTCCACCGGCTTCTTCGAGAGCGTGTTCGCGATGTTCAGTTCCACTTCCACTGGGCCCTTCTTCAGCATTCGGAAAATCATCCGGTAGCCTTCGCCGGTGACAAATGCCGCGGTCAACGGCCCCATCTGAAAGGGTTCCGTCGTCCCATCGGTCATATTCAGCAGTGCGTGCGGCTTCCCCGCATCCCGCAGCACCGCCAGCACACCCTCATCCTTCAGGAACTTGTTCCGCTCCTTCGCCTGCTGCAGATATTTTTCGTAGGGGTCCGGCCGCGCGGGCTGTCCCGCCGGCGCGGGTGGCTCTTCCATCGGGTGATACACTTCGCGGTTCTGATCGATCATCCTCGGCGGAGAAAGCGGCTGCGGATCCGTCAAAATCACGATCGCGCCCTTCAGCTTGCCCTTGAACTTCGCGAAATCCTTCGGCTCTTTCGCGTCGAAATACACCACCGGTCCGTGCACTTTCCCCTTCGTCCCCGGCGTCCATGCCGCCGCCGCGATCGTCAGCGGATGCTCCGTCGGCGCAATGATCCGCGCCTCGGCCTTGCCGCGCATCCACGCGTGCGGAATCGTGTATGGCTCGAGGTGCACGTTCGTCAGCCCGTACTTCTTGAACATATCCGCGGTCCAGTCGTTCGCCTGTTTCAGTTGCGGCGTACCCGTCAGTCGCGCCCCAATCTGATCCGACAGATACTCGAGATTCGCCATCAACTCGCTGTGGTCGTGAATCTCTCCGATAATCTGCGCATCCGCAGCCGCATTCGCATTCTTCTCCTCATCCGCCCGCGCCGACCATGCTCGCGCCGCCAGCACGCCCACCAGCAATCCGACCACAAACTTCATCTTGCGGTTCCTCTTCATCCCGCCCCCTCGTGGCACCGGCATTTTTGCCGGTACGCCGTCAATATCAAGCACAACTTGCCAGCCGTGAGCTCGCACATCCGGCTCCGCCGCCTGGATTCTTTCTTGGACTGCGTACGGATCGCTGACTACGGATTACTTTCCCGCTGCGGCAACTTTCGCTGCTCCCTTAGACGCGCCACCCTGCAAAACCGGTTTCGCCCTTCGCCCCCGCTTCCATCCCCCCGGCCTCCTCTGGCAGTTCGGGCAAAAGTAGCTGCTCCGCCCCGCCACCACGATCCGCCGGATCGCCGTCTTGCACCGCGGGCACGCTTTCCCTTCCCGTCCATAAACCCGGTGATGCAACTGATATTCCCCCGGCGCGCCTTCCGCGTCCTGAAAATCCGAAATCGTCGACCCGCGCAGCGCAATCGCCCTTTGCAAAATGCCCTGCAAGGAGCGGTACAGCGTTTCCGCCTGTTTTGGCTGAATTCTCGCGCCTAACTGCGCGGGATGTATCCGTGCCTTCCACAAACTCTCATCGGCGTAGATATTGCCCACGCCTCGCAGCACGCTCTGGTCCAGCAGCAGCGCCTTGATCCGCGCTCGCCGCTCGCGAATCCGCCGCCTGAATTCCTCAAGCGTCACCTCCAGCGGATCGGCTCCGAACCGCACCAACTCCTTCCGCAAACCTTCCCCTCGCAGCAGCGCCATCCGCCCGAATCGCCGCGGATCCACGTAGCGCAACTCCCGCCCGTCATCCAGGAGCGCCACCAGATGCGTGTGTTTTGCCTGTGGTTCCCCTACCGCCTTCGGCATCATCGCCCCGGTCATTCCCAGGTGCACCAGCAGCGCCGCCTCCTCGCCTGCCTCCGCCGCCTGCAATCGCAGCAGCATGAACTTCCCGTAGCGTTCCACCCCCCGGATCATCGCGCCCGGCAGAAGCCGCTCGATCTCTCCCGGATTGTCCATGAAATCCGTTTTGCCCAGCGTCACGCTTACCACGCGCCGCCCCGCAATTTCGCGTTGCAGCCCTCGCGCCACCGTCTCCACTTCCGGCAATTCCGGCATCCCCGCCCCAACGCGACCAGGGCACGGTGTTTCCGTGCCCTCTCGTTGCTTTCTCTACGGACTCTGGGTTAAGTCTGCTTGCCACCCATCTTGAGCTGTCGGCCGTTAGCTTTTCACCGCTGATGATAATTCGGATACGCCGGATGCTCCGGCGGCGTCACCGTCCCGTTCTTCAATGCCTCCATCGTCACCTGCACCGCGCGCTCCAGTTGCGGATCGTGTCCCGCCGCCACCGACGCCGGATCGTTTTCCACTTCCACATCCGGCGCCACACCGTGGTTTTCCACTTCCCATTCCCCGTGCAGCCCGTAAATCGCCACGCGCGGCGAAGTCACTCTTCCCCCATCCATCAGCGGCGGGTAGTTGTAAATCCCCACCAGTCCGCCCCAGGTCCGCTCGCCCACCAATGGCCCCACCTTGTCCTGCTTAAACATCCACGGCAGAGCGTCGCCGCCCGATCCGGACATTTCATTCGTCACCATCGTCTTCGGCCCGTAAATCTGCATCAACGGCGAACAGAACTTCTCGCCTTCCCGCGAGATCGCGCAATTCCGCAGCGGCCGCTTCAGCATATCGATAATGTAGTCCGCGATGTCTCCGCCATGGTTGTACCGCTCGTCGATGATCGCTCCCAGCTTTCCCGTCTGCGCGTAGTAATACCGGTTGAAGTTCGTATATCCGCCCACCGCCGTGTCCGGCACGTGCACGTAGGCCAGCTTCCCCCCGCTCAACTCCTCCACTTTCCGGCGATTGTCCTCTTCCCACGCTCGGTTCCGCAGCGGGAACTCGTCGTCCACCGGAACCACGGTGACCTCCCGCGCGTCCTTCCCGTCCGCGTTCGCTCCCACCTTGATCTTCAATTGCATTCCCGCCGTGTTTTCAAAAAAGCTGTAGACGCTCGCCGGCGGCCGCACATCCTTCCCATTCACTTCGATCAGGTATTCGCCCACCTTCACGTCCACACCCGGTTGTGTCAGCGGTGCCTTCAGGTCTGGATTCCAGTTTTCCCCGTTGTAAATCCGCGCAAACCGGTATCTCCCGTTCTCCACTTTGTAATCCGCGCCCAGCAGCCCGCCCTTGACCATCGGCGGCTTTGGCCCGTCGCCGCCTGAGATGAACATGTGCCCCACCGTCAGTTCGCCCAGCATTTCTACAAACAAGTAGTTCAGATCCTGCCGTCCGCCAACTCCCGCCAGATACGCGCTGTACTTCTTTTCTGCTGCCGTCAGATTCAATCCGTGATGATTCGGGTCATAGAAAAAGTCCCGCTGGATCCGCCACACTTCGTGGTACATCTGGTTCCACTCCGCGCGAGGGTCCGTATAAACTTCCATGTTGCTCAGCTCCAACGCCCCTTCGCCCGGCTTCGGTGCCGCCGCCGTCCCGGCAATCACCCATTTCCCCGCCGGCGCAGGCCCTTGCCGGAACAGCGCCTTCTCCCCGTTCGACGACACTGTGAAGCTGCTCACTCCCGCGACGAACGGCTCCGTCTTCCGCGTGCTCAGATCAAATTTACTGACTGTCGTAAGTTTTGGCTCCCCAAACCGCGGCACATCCACAACTTCCGAGAGAAACAGTACGCCGGTCTTCCCCGCGTCCATTTGCTGGTAATTCGCCGCGCGAATTGGCAGCGCCACGATCCTCTGCCCGATTCCATCGAAATCAATCGTGACCTTCGGCGTTTCCTCCTTCTTCTCCCCTCCTTTCCCCTTGTCCTTATCCTCTTCCTTCCCCTTCGCCTGGTCTGCGGTCTGATCCTTCGACTTTTCGCCTTCCTTGCCCTTTTCCTCCGCCACTTTTTCTTCATCGCTCTGCGGCGCCACGGGATCCGGATCGCCCTTCTTCAGCACCACTGCGTACACGCTGCGTAGCACCGGATGCTGGAGGCTCGAAAGGTCCAGCCATCCCGCCGTCAATCCGATATCCGTGCTCGCCGCGAAGTACAGCGTCTTCCCGTTCTTGTCGAACACCGGAAAGAGCGAATCCGCCGTTCCATCCGTGATCTGCGTTTCCTTCCCCGAATCCATCGAGTACACGAAAATCGCGTGCAGATGGTTGTCGAGAAACTTTGCATACGTCAGCCATTTGCTGTCCGGTGACCAGTTCCCCGTCGCCAATCCGAACGGCGTCTCATACCGGTCCGTCATTACCTTCACCGGCGTGCCTTTCTCCACGTCCACGTACCACAGGTTGAGTCGCTTGTCCGTATACGCAATCTTCTTGCTATCGGGCGACCACACCGGCCCATAAAAATACGAGGGGGGATTCCCTAGGCTGATCTTTTTCACCTCTCCCAATCCGCTCTGATCCCTCAGGTGCAGCGCATATTCGCCTGACTCGTCCGAAAAATATGCAATCCACTTCCCATCTGGTGACCACGCCGGATCGCGCTCCGCCACGGTGGTTGTCCGCGTCAGATTGCGGATGTCGCCCTTTTCCGCCGGCGCCGTCAAAATCTCTCCTCGTGCCTCAAACACTGCCCGCTGCCCCGTCGGCGAAATTTGCGCATTCTCGATCTTGTCCGCCACCTTCTCCCAATGCGCCCTCGTCGCCGGCAGGTCGCCGCTCACACGCACGTCCACTTTCTTCGAACTCCCGGACTTCGGGTCGAACACGTACAACCCTCCAAACTGCTCGTACACCAGCGCGTCCGGCCCCGCTGAAACCGATTTGAAATCCAGCCCTTTGTTCTCCACCACCTGCTTCACGCTTTTGCTCTTCGTGTCGTAAGCAAACAGCGCGTTCGGTCCGTTTCGGTCGGAGAGAAAATAAACCGTGTTCCCAAACCACACCGGGCTGAAATCGTTCGAATTCTCCCGTGGCACCTTTGTCAGTTGCAGATCCTTCAGCCGCACGATGTAGATGGGGGTCGTCTGGCCTCCGCGATACCTCTTCCACGCCGTCTGCCACTTCAGGTTCGGCACGTACGCGAACATCTCTCCGTCCGGCGAGTAGCTTCCGTCTTCCCCGCGCCACATCGGCAGGGCTTCCGGCACTCCGCCCTCGGCGGGAACCGTGTACACCCGGTCGAAATCCGCATACGCCTCGCGCGGCGACCGGAACACGATCTTCTTCCCGTCTGGCGTCCATCCATCCACGATGTCCGGCGCCGGATGCCACGTCAGCCGTTTCGGCGTTCCGCCATCCGCGGACATCACGTAAACGTCCGCGTTTCCGTCGTATTGCCCGGTAAACGCCAGCCACTTTCCATCCGGCGAAAACGCGGGATGCGATTCGTGTCCGCCCGTCGTCAACTGCCGCGCCTCCCCGCCTTCCCGCGGCACGCTCCACAAATATCCGCCATACACAAACACAATCGTGCTCTTCGAAATCGCCGGCTGCTGCAAGAGCAACGGAGCCTCCGCCGCCCCGGCCAAGCTAGCGCACAACGCCGCCGCGAACAGCACTGCACCCCCCCACCCCAGCATTCTCTTCATCGCATCCTCCCTAGGCTTCGTCTCAATCCCGTTTGCTGGCGCACGCGTTCTCTGTGCCCCTGCGTTTCTTCTCTATGGCTCCGGCGCTGACTCTTCTTTTCCCCATTTTCTGTTTTCCAGTTTTTCTTTTCGGCTTTACTGCCCGCTGCCCCAGAATCCCGGCGCCGCAATTTCCTTCGCGTCCTGCTTCTCCGCGAACTTTTTCACCGACGGCGCGATATCCGCGGCCTTCCCGATCAGCACAAAAACCAGATTGTCCAATGGAAAATCCTTCGCAATCACCCGCTTCGCTGTTTCCCGTGTCACCGCGTCGATCCGTTTGTCGCGCTCGTTCACCTCGTCGTCGCCCAGCCCGTAAAATTCGTGTCGCGCAATCACCCGTGCAAGTTGCCCCGAAGTCTCGATCGACGGCGGAAACTGCCCCTTCATGTAGCTCTTCGCTGAAGAAAGTTGCTCCGCGCTCACGCCATCCGTGTGCAGCTTCTTCAGCACCTCCAGCGCCATGTCGATCGCCTTCTCCGTCGTCTCGTTCCGCGTGAAGCTGAACATCGCAAACGGCCCCGGTTCCTTCTCCATCGAGAAAAACGACGTCGCCCCGTACGTCAGCCCAGACTCCACGCGCAGCGCCTCGTTCAGCATCGACGTGAATCTCGAGCCAAATACCGAGTTCACCACCTGCACCGCCGTCCGGTCCGGGTCCGTCGCCGAAATTCCCACATTTCCAATCGCAAAGTACGTTTGTGTAGCGTCGCTCTTGTCCACCAGCAGCAGTCGCTTCCCCTTCACCGCTCCCGCTGCCTCTGTCTTCACAGCGGGCGCCGCTTTTCCGCTCCACCCGCCGAAAACCGCCTCGAGCTTCTTCTTCATCTCCTCGGTTTTGAAATCGCCCGCCACCGCCAGGATCGTGTTTCCCGGCGTGTAGTACGTCTCGTAAAACTTCACGATCTCCGGCCGCTGGATTTTCTTCAGCGAAACCTCGTCGCCGCCCGTCGGCCTCCCGTAACCTTTTCCGCCGTACAGATACGCTTGGTAATAATCGAAAATCACGTCCCGCGCGCTGTCTTTCTCTGCCTTCACTCCGTCCACCGACTGGGCCAGCAGTTTGTCCACTTCCGCTTGCGGAAACGTCGGGTGCAGCAACGCGTCCGCCACTAGGTCCAATCCCTTGTCCGTATCCTTGGACAGAAACTCCGCGCTGAAGCTCGAGTAGTCCGCGCCCGCATCCGCGCCAAAGCTCCCGCCGATAAAATCGATCACCTCGGAAAACTGCTGCGCCGTCCGCCCCTTTGTTCCCTTGCGCAGCAGCCCTGCCGTCGTCGACGCCAGCCCTTCCATCCCTACCGGATCCGCCATGCTGCCTGTTTTCACGATGCCCGTGATGTTCACCATCGGCACGCTGTGCTTTTCCAGTAGCAGCACCGTCAGCCCGTTCGGCAACACCACTTTTTCGTGCGGCGGCAGCTTTACGTTTTGCCCCCGCGCCGCGGCCCCGGCCATAAGCATTGCCGCCGCAACCAAAACCACCATTACCTGGTAGCGCCTGCTTCTTGCTCGCCCTGAACTTCGAACGGTTGGCGAATGCCAGGAACTGTCATCTCGAAGCCCCGCACTCTTTGCGGGGTGAGGGATCTGCTTCTCGCTTCGCCGCGCTTTTTGATCCATCCCCTTCATGGCTTGCCCTTCCCCTCGTTCTCCGGCAGCAACGTCGCTACCGTCCGGTTGTTCGCGCCAAAATATTTTTTCGCCGCGCGCTGCACGTCTTCCTTGGTCACCCCGCTGTAATTCTTCGCTGCGTCAAAAAGTTTGCGGTAATCCCCGAAAAACACCTCGTAGGACCCGATCGTGTTCGCTCTCCCGCTGATCGTCTGCACCTGCCGGTAGAATTCCGCCAGCCGGAAATTCTTCGCTTTCTCCAGCTCTTGATCGGAGACCGGCGCGTTCGCTACCCGCTCGAGCTCCTCGTAAATTTCCTTCTCGCACTTCGCCGGGTCCACGCCCTCCTTCGGCTGCGCATAGAGCACCAATAGCGTCGGATCGAACGCCAACTCCTCTTCTGATTCCACGTCCAGCGCAATCTGGTCCTTGTCCACCAGCCGCTGGTACATCCGTGAACTCTCTCCCTGGAACAATATCGACCGCAGCACGTTCAGCGCGTAAAAATCCGCGTTGTCCGTCCGCGGCACGTGGTACGCGATCATTAGCAACGGCAGTTCCGCCGCCTTGTGCACCACCAACCGCCGCTCTCCCTCCTGCTCGGGCTCCACGGTCGTCACCGGCGGTGGCGGCGCGTGCGACGGAATCGGCTCCAGGTATTTCTCCGCCAGCCCGAACACTTCCTCCGGGGTTACGTCCCCCACCACCACCATCGTGGCGTTGCTTGGCGAATATCCCATCTCAAAGTGGTGCTTCAGGTCCGCCATCGTCCAATGTTCGATGTCGCTCATCCAACCCACCACCGGCCACTGGTAGGGATGCGCGATGAACGCCGTCGCCCACAGCTGTTCGCTTAGCACGCCTTCATTTTCTCCGTCCACGCTGCTGCGTCGCTCGCTCGCCACCACGCCTCGTTCGCTTTCAATTTTCTTCGGATCGAAGCTCAGGTTCTGGATGCGGTCCGCCTCGATGTCAAAAATCAGTTCCAGCGCCGACCGGGGAAACCAGTCCTGATATACGGTCACATTCCTCGTCGTGTACGCGTTGTTCGACCCTCCATTGGCCTCCATCACTTTGTCGAGATCTCCCGGCCCATACTTCTTTGCGCCATTGAACATCATGTGCTCGAAAAAGTGCGATAACCCCGTCGTCCCCGGCCGTTCGTTTCGCGAACCGATCCGGTAAAACGTGTACAGCGCCACGTTCGGGATGCTTGGGTCCGGCTGCACCAGGATCTTCATCCCGTTCTTCAGCGTTTTCGTCGCCACCGGATACTCTTGTGCCTGGGCCATTCCCGCGCACACCACCAACGCCACCAGCACGACCCACTGTGCACTTCGCTTCCAGTTCATTTTCATTGGTTGTTCCTTGCGCACAGCCCTATGCATTGGACGCATCTGCTTGCGCTTTTGTTCAGCCAATTTGCCTAAGCCGGGTAAGTCCGGCGGGACCTTCAGGGCAGCGGCACTCCCGGCGTTGCTACGATTCCGGCCATCCGCAGGAGTTCCTGATACTCCACTTCACTGATAGGCGAGATAATTAGGCGCACGTTCTTCAACAGCTTGACCTTTTTCACTGCGGGGTTCGCTCGCATCTCCGCCAGCGTCACCGGGCGTGGCAACTTCTCGAAAGCGCGCAGGTCCGCCACCAGGTTTTTCCCTTTGTGGTCGTGCGGATCCGGATACGGGTCCCGCGTCACTTCGGCGATCGAATAGAGCGAACGTTCGGGGGCGGAGTGGTAACACAACACGCGATCACCGCGCTTCACCTGTTTGAGCGCACGAATCGCTTCGGGCTTCGCACCAGCCCCGTGCCACATCTCTTTGCCTTTCACGAAAAGTGTGTCCCAGTGATAGTGGTGTGGGTCCGTGCTGAAGATCCAGTAATGTCGTGTCTGAGGAGTCGCAGTCGCCATCTTCACCCGAAGTCGCGTGCAATATACACGGTCGAGCCAACAAAACCAAACAAAATGTGAGGGATAGCTCCTAATCTGTGCAAAACTACTCCCCAGCCTTCGGAATTACCCGTCATTTATCGTAAGTGTTCTATTTTCTTAATTCTATAAGGCTTTCTGGTTTGCAATCAGGCGGCAACGAATGACCCTGGGCCAGCCGCAATCCCCCACCTTTGGCGGCGCGCGGGATCTGCTTTTCCTTTCCCGCTGGCAACCCCGTGGGCTGCCTTCTTACTTCACCCAATATCTATAAAAATATCCTCGCCTCTCACTTCGGTCGGATAGCAGTCCACTCCCGCGGCCGGATTTTGCACGACCTTTCCATTCGTCACGTCAAACTGCCATCCGTGCCACGGGCATGTCACCACTTTTCCTTCCAGTATTCCCTGCCCCAGCGGCCCTCCCCGGTGCAAACACGTGTTATTTATGGCGTAGATCTTTCCGCCCACATTCGCCACCGCAATGGCCTTCCCCTCCACCTGCAGCTCCCGGATGCTCCCCGCCGGCACTTCCGCTGCCTTCACCACTCTCACAAAACCCATCGCCACCCCTCTTCGTCTTCTCTTCCTTCCTTAATCTAGCGCTGGCTTTTAAGCCAGCTCGCCCTGACTGAAGCGAAGGGCCTCCTGCTTTTCTCTCTCATCCCGACCGGAGGCCAGCGCCCTTTGCTGGCCGCAGTGGAGGGATCGTGGCTATCAAAGAGTGCTTCGCCCTGCCACTCGCTGCTCGCCTATTTTCCACTTTCTCTTGTCGCCCTACCTCGGCTCCGCCACCTGCGCAATCATCACGCTCTTTTTGAACTCTTCCGCCATCTCCGGCCGCAATCTCACCTCCGTCGGCCGCTTCGCCAGGCTCATGTTGTCGATCTTGTCTTGCAGCTTCAACAGCGCGTAGAACAATGCCTCCGGCCGCGGCGGGCATCCCACCACGTAGACGTCCACCGGCACGATCCGGTCCACCCCCTGCAACACCGAATAGGTATTGAACGGCCCGCCCACTCCAGAGCACGCCCCCATCGAAATGCACCACTTCGGGTCCGGCATCTGCTGCCAGATGCGCTCGATCACTTGCCCCATTTTCAGCGTCACCGTCCCGGACACGATCATCAAATCCGCTTGCCGCGGCGACGGCCTGAAAACCTCCGCTCCGAATCGCGCCATGTCAAACCGCGCCGTCGTCGACGCAATCATCTCGATCGCGCAGCACGCCAGCCCGAATGTCAGCGGCCACAGCGAACTCTTCCTCGCCCAGTTGAACACGTAGTCCACGGAGCTGATCAGCACATTCTTCTCAAACCTTTGGTCAATCACTCCCACGTCTTTCCTCCGCCTCCGACTCTCTTCGCTATTCCATGTAGCGCTGGCACTCATGCCAGCTATCCCCGAGCGAAGCGAAGGGCCTCTCCTGTCTGTCAACCCGGCAGTAGTGGCCTGCTTTTTTTCCCGCGCCGTCTTCGGCGCGCGGGCCACCGAGCGGAGGGATCGTGGCTGCCAACGCTCCCCCAAACGAAGCCGAATGCACCAGTCAATCTTCGCTTCCGCCAACTCGTTCTCCGCGCAGTATATTCCCCGCCCCCATCCCCGTCAAAACAAATGCTTTTCCCTCTCACGCGCGGTTTTGTCACCAATCCCGAAATCGTAATCCTTTCGTCACGCCTGTCCTTTCGGCCCAGCAGGAATCTTCACTCCCCGCCGATATACCCGGAGAGAATAGTCGTCGGGAGATTTCATGCTGCAAACCGTGAATTGGTTCCTCAAGCGCGTCGCCGTCGTCTGGCTCATTCTCACCTCCGCCATTATCGCAGCCGCTCTCCATTCCCTTTATCAATCCGGCGCGTTCCACTAATCCTGGCCCCTGCCCCCCGACAATCCTTGCCTCCCTCCTGCGCGCCAGGGCCTTTGCCTTGCTCGACCGGCCTGTCCCCCCTCGCGAAACCCCGCCTGCAAATTCTCTGGCCCGCCGCCGAATCCCACGGCATAATCGGTGCAGTCCTTCGTGTGCCTGGCCAAATTTGTTCCGGCGCCCCTTTCCGGGCGCCGCTGGTTTTTGATTTCCGCACGAACAAAGGAGCCATGCATGCAATCCGTCAAGATGAAGCGCGTCGTGATCATCGGTGATAGCACTGTCGAGCATCGCCTGCGCGCTGAAATTGAAGCCCTCGGCGCTACCGGCTATACCTGGTACCCCGTCAGCGGTAAAGGAGCGCGCGGCATTCGCCCCCGCCACGCCGAGCCGGGTAACACCAAAATTGAAGTCATCGCCACCCTCGAAGTCGCCGAGAAAATTATCCAGCACGTCGCCAGCAACTATTTCGAAAATTACGCCATGATCGCCTTCCTCGACGACGTCGAAGTCCTCCAAGGTCAGAAGTTCGGCGCCAAATGATCTGACGTCCTGCTCCATCGGGGGCGCTCGACTCGGTCACGAAAGCCAGTTGACATCTTTTTTTCTCTCCCAGCATACTTATTGCGGCTTACCCAGGCCCGCTCTGGTGTACGCACCCCTATCTCGTATCCTCGTGCTCGGCGATCCTCCAGAGACCCTTCCGACGCTCCCGGAGAGCAACCGTGCACGTTACGAAATTTGACTTGCCCTCCTACGGTCTCCATTCTCTCGAACGCAATGTGCGCCTGGGATTCGTCTTGGCCGCGCTCCTCCTTGCGTTGATTGGCTGGTTGTCCTACTCCAGCGTAGTTCGCTTCCGTGCCGATGCCCGCCAAGTGGATCACACTCACCAGGTTCTCAATTCCCTCGACCAGTTGCTCTCCGGTCTGATTGCCGCCGAATCCGACCAACGCGGCTTCCTCCTCACCGGCCAGGACTCCCAGCAGCAGTTGTTCGAGGAGGCTGCCCGGCAGGTGCAGCAGCAACTTCCCCGCATCCGTCAACTCACCCGGGACGATTCCTACCAGCAGAGCAATCTGGACGCGCTCGAACCACTGGTCGCCAACCGCCTCAGCCAGTTTCGCGCCCGCATCGAAAAGGCCCGCAGCCAAGGCCTTCCTTCCGTGCAAGCCACCATCCTCTCTCCCGAAGGCAATGCCCTTCGCGATTCCATTCAGAAAATCGTCGCCAATATGGAAGATCGCGAAAGACTTTTGCTCCAGCAGCGGGAAGCTCAGGAAGAACGCAGCAGCTTGCTCACCCGATCTGCCGTCGCCTCCGGCGCCGCCCTTGCTCTCCTCCTCATGGCTGCCGCCTTTTTCCTCGTGGGTCATGGTTTCGAACGCAGCCGCCGCGCCGAGGCCGAGCTCCGCGCTGCCAACGACACCCTCGAACAGCGTGTCGAAGAACGCACCTCCGAGGTCGTCAAAAGCAGCGCCGCCGTCCGCGTCAGTGAAGAAAAACTCTCCCGTATCATCGATTCCGCAATGGATGCCATCATCACCATCGACGCCCAGCAGCGCATCACCATGTTCAATCCCGCTGCCGAAGCGATGTTTCGCTGTCCTGTCGCCGACGCCATCGGCACTCCCCTCGAGCGTTTCCTCCCCTCTCGCTTCCGTTCCGCCCACGCCGGCTACATTCAGAACTTTGGTCTCAATGCCGTCACCCGCCGCGTCATGGGCGGCCACACTCCCCTGGTCGGCCTCCGCGCCAACGGCGAGGAATTCCCCATCGAAGCTTCCATCTCTCAGGTCGAGGTCGACGGCAGCAAGTTTTTCACTGCCATCGTTCGCGACATCACCTCAACGGCAAAGGCCCGTGAAATCAGCGCTCGCCTCGCCTCCATCATCGAATCCACCGACGACGCCATCATCAGCAAAACTCTCGAAGGCGTCATCACCAGTTGGAATCCCGCCGCTGAGAAGCTTTTCGGCTATTCCGCTTCAGAAGCCCTCGGCAACCCTATGACTATGATCTTTCCTCCCGAACTCGAGAATGAAGAGCCCGCCATTCTCGCCAGCATTGCCAGGGGGCAAAGCATCGACCACTTCGAAACTCTCCGCGTCCGCAAGGACGGCAAGCGCATCGATGTCGCCGTCACTATCTCCCCTGTTCGCGACAACTCCGGCAAAATCATCGGCGCCTCCACCATTGTCCGCGACATCACCGGCCGCAAGCGCGCCGAGGAGGAAATCCGCCAGCAGGCAGGCCTCCTCGATCTCGCGCCCGCGCTCGTCCGCGACATGGACGACCGCATCGTTGTCTGGACCCGCGGCGCCTCACGCCTCTACGGCTACTCCAGAGAAGAAGCTCTCGGCCGCGTTTCCCATCAGCTCCTCAAAACCGAATTCCCGGTTCCGCTCGCCAACATCGAGAAACTCCTCCACACCAATGGCGTCTGGGAAGGTGAACTCATCCACCACACCCGCGACGGCCAGCGCGTTGTTACCGCAAGCCAGTGGGTGCTCCACCGCGACTCGAGGAACGCTCCCTTCCGCATTCTCGAAGTCAGCTCCGACATCACCGCTCTCAAGCGCGCCGAACTCCTTCAGCTCCGCTCCCAGAAACTCGAGGCGCTTGGCACTCTCGCCGGCGGCATCGCTCACGATTTCAACAATATCCTTGCCGCCATCACCGGCAGCGCCTCTCTCGCCGTCAATCAAATCCCCAAAGACAATCCTGTCCAGGCCTGTCTGCTCGAAATCGAAAAAGCCGGGGCGCGCGGCGCGGATCTGGTGCGCCGCATCCTTCGCTTCAGCCGCCCCGCGGATCAGCACATGGACGTTCAAGCCTTCGAGCCGGTGGTCGAGGAAGCCATCAAGCTCGTCCGCGCCACCATTCCCGCCATGATCGAAATCCGCTCTCACTTTGCCCCGGATCTTCCTAAAGTTCGCCTCGATGCCACGCAGATGTATCAGGTCATCGTCAATCTCGTCACCAACGCCGCCCACGCCATCGGCGACAAGCCCGGCCTCATCGAACTCAAGCTCGACGCTCGCACCATCTCCGACCAGGAAATTCCCCTCTACTCCGAAATCGACTCCGGCCATTACGTCCGCCTCATCGTCAGCGACAACGGCTGCGGCATGGACTCCGCTACACTCCAGCGCATCTTCGATCCCTTCTTCTCCACCAAAGCCACCGGCAAGGGCACCGGCCTCGGTCTCTCCGTGGTCCACGGCATCGTCACCTCTCATAAGGGAGTCATTCGCGTCTACAGCGAGCCCGGCAAAGGCACAACCTTTCAGGTCTATTTCCCCGCAATCCATGCCGTTCCCGCCCGGGACGCCGTTGCGCCGGCCGATCCTCCTGATGGCCGTGGCGAACGCATCCTTTTTGTCGACGACGAAGGCGCCCTCCGCTTCGTCGGCTCCATGTTTCTCGAGCAGCACGGCTACAAGGTCACCTGCGTCGCCAACGGCGAATTCGCCCTTCAGGAAATCCTGACAGATCCCTCCGCCTATGACGCCATCATCACCGATCTTTCCATGCCCGGCATGTCCGGCCTGCAACTCGCACTCGAGGTTCAGCAGATCCGTCCCGATCTGCCCGTGATTTTCACCTCCGGGTACATCAATCCAGAAGATCAGGCAAAAGCCGAAAAGCTCCGCATCCGCGCCATCCTCACCAAGCCCGTCCATCTCAAGGAACTCCTCTCCACACTCGCCGGTCTTTTCTCCAATCGCCAGTCCCGCTCAACCCCTTCTTGAGCGCAACGCTTTGCGCTCTTTCCTGCCTCTGCTATAGTGACAATCGTTCTCCACGGCGAATTCCTCTGCTCACTCGCGGCATTTTTCTCTCCCGGCTTCGTTCGTGGCCAGAGCAGGTCATGACTCACGGCGCCGATCCTGAACCCGTCATTCCCAAACTCCGCTGGTGGCAGATCTTGCTTGCGGTCCTGATCTGCGTCGTTTATGCCGCCTCCACTCGCTTCTACGAGCTCGATTCCCCCCTCTTGCGTCTGCTCGGCGGTAATCGCCGTGTGGATCCGGTCACCCTCCACATGCGCGGCGAGTTTGTCGAAAACAACCTGGGCTTGGCGCGCGAGGCCGATGGCACTTTCACGCTTCGCATGATCGCGCAGCAATACATGTTCGTCCCGCATTGTGTGCGTATTCCGGCTGGAATTCCCGTCCGCCTGCGCATCACCAGCGCGGATAATCCGCACACCCTTACCGCCACGGGCCTGGATCTCAATGTCAAAGTCGTGCCGGGCCACGTTACGCAAACGCTTCTGCGAATTCCCCAGCCCGGTGGCTTCCCCATGCCTTGCAACGAATTCTGCGGCACCGGACATTTCACGATGATCTCCCGCCTTGAAGTTGTCCCCGCGGATCAGTTTCAAAATTTGCAGCCTGCCGACCGGGTGGCTTGTGGCGCGCCATAACCAAAATCGCTGCAGTTCCCCCGCTCACCCCGCGCTCGCGTTGCCCGTGTTGTGCTTCGCTTTCTTTCTCGCCTCTTCATCCTCCACTTCCCAGCCGCCGCGTGTCCCCTCCAACGTTGCTTGGACCTCCCCCACAATCAACGAGGCCTCTCACGGCAATGCTCTCCGCGGCCTCCTCATCGCCAAGCGCTGCGAACATTGCCACGGCTCCGAAGGTTTCAGCGCCAACTCTGACATTCCCAATCTCGCCGCCATCGACCCCCTTTCTTTTTGGAAGCAGATGCAGGACTTTGCCTCCCGCAAACGCAATTCCGCGATCATGAGCCCCGTCGCCGCCCCGCTTTCTCACGCCGACGTCGCGGATCTCGCCGCCTATTATTCCTTGATGCCCGCCTCCGCCGATCCCTTCGATAAACGCGTCTTCCCAAGTCCCGCCATCCCCCCCGCGCAATCCGCCCGCGCCGCCCAGCTCATCGTCCTCGGTGATGCGCAACGCGGCATTCCTCCCTGCCAGTCTTGTCACGGTCCGGTCGGCTTCAAAGCCGGTGCTCCGCCTCTTTCCTCCCAGAACGAGGACTACCTCTTCAACCAGCTCCGCGATTTCTCCACCGGCGCCAGGTCCAACGACATCAATATGCCCATGCGTACGGTTGCTTCCTTGCTGACCGAAGACGAACGCCATGCGCTCGCCGCCTACTACGGCTCCGGCCTCGGCCAGCTGCCTGCCGGCACCGTCCTCCCCAAATAATCGTCACCTTGCCATCGCCGCCGTTTCCAGTATGTAGGCTCCATTCACACCCACCGGGCAGCGGCGCTTTTTCGGCTGCGCAGCCAAAGGATCGTGGCTATCATCGACCCGATTCATTCTCGCGCTGGCCTGCTCGTTGGCCTTTTCATCAGCCTTAATTCAAATCCCCGGCCAGGCAATTTGTCCTCGCAACTGGAACGTACCCTTCCAATCCCCGCGCCACTCCCACCCCCGCTCCCTCTGCTCCTCCCTCTTCCCTCTGGAGTGACTTCCTTTCCTCCCTGCCTCCTCACTCCGATTTCCACTTGAACCGCTTAACCTGCCCGAATATATTCATTCCGAGGTGATCCACGTGCTCCGTTTCCGCTTTCTCATGTCTTTGTTTTTCGCCGCCCTTTTTTCCTCTTCCCTTCTCTCCGCCGCCGAATCTCCCAGGTTCGTCCAGAAAGACGGTCGCTGGGCCTTCCTCGTCGACGGCCAGCCCTTTCTCATCCTCGGAGGGCAAATCCACAATTCGTCCGCCTGGCCTTCCGAACTGCCTCAGGTTTGGCACAGCCTGGCCGCCCTCCACGCCAACACCATCGAAGCTCCCGTCTATTGGGAACAGTTCGAGCCTCAACAGGGCAAATTCGATTTCACCAATGTCGACGCGCTCGTCCAGGGCGCACGGGAACACCATCTCCATCTCGTACTTCTTTGGTTCGGCACCTGGAAAAACGGTGCCATGCACTATGTCCCTGAGTGGATCAAAACCAATCCGCAGAAATATCCGCGCATGATCAACGCGTATGGCGATCCCATCGACGTCCTCTCCGCCAATTCCCGCGCCAATCTCGAAGCCGACAAAGCCGCCTTCGTCACCCTCCTGCGTCATCTCAAGTCCCTCGACAACGAAGACCACACCGTCCTCATGGTCCAGGTTGAAAACGAATCCGGCGCCCTTGGTACCGTCCGTGACTTCTCTCCGGAAGCCAACGCTGCTTTCGCCGGGCAAGTTCCCGCCGATCTCCTCAAAATCGCCGGCAAGAAACCCGGTACCTGGTCCCAAGTCTTCGGCGCGGACGCCGATGAAACTTTCCAGCTCTACCATCAGGCCCGTTACCTCAATGAAATCGCCGCCGCCGGCAAAGCCGAATTCGTCATCCCTCTCTACATGAACGTCTGGATCAGCTATCCTCCCGCCGAACTTCCCGAGCGCCGCATTCCCATCCCCGGCATCCAATATCCCAGCGGCGGCGCCGTGCAAAAATTCGTCGGCCTTTGGCGCGCCCTCGCTCCCTCCATCGACGCCATCGGCCCGGATATCTACGCCAGCGACACCGGCTTCGTTCTCGACGTCCTCAGCGCCTACAACCGCCCGGACAACACACTCTGGATCCCTGAAATGGGCCGCAGCGATTCCTTCGCCAAGCTCATGTTCTACATGTTGGGGGATGGCGCGATCGGCTTCTCGCCCTTCGGCGTTGACGAAAAAGGCTGGAATATCCTCGGCGACGAGCCCCCCAAGGCCGAAGCCCACGTCTTCGAACTCCTCGGCCCTCTGGATCGCCAACTCGCCAAATTAAATTTCGAGGGGAAACTCAAAACTTCGGTCGAAGAACCCGGCAAAGCTGAACAGGAACTCGACTTCGGCTCCTGGCAAGCCAGCATCTCTTACGGCTATCCGCAATTTGACGGCCGCCGCCCGCCCGGCACCAAGGACGCCCATGGCGCCGCCGTCGTCGCGCAACTCGCCCCGGACGAATTTCTTGTCACCGGCATCGATGCCTCCGTCTCTTTCCACCTGCCTGGCCGCCTCCCCGGCATTCGCATGCTCATCCTCTCCGCCGAGGAAGGCTCCTACGAAAACGGTGCCTGGAAACCCATCCGCCTCTGGAACGGCGACGAAACCGACCGCGGCCTCCAGTTCCACCAATCCAACGAAGTCGTCCGCATCCACCTCAGCCGCTTTTAATGTACGGTCGCCTGCCCGTCAAAACGAAAATGGATAGCAGGTAGGCGCCTCTCCATTTTAGATGTGGCAGTTGAGAACGATGGAAAATCAACCGTGCCCCCGGTGCGGAATCTTCATTACTCCGGGCACGCCGTCCGGCGACTTCTGCCCGGAATGTGCGGCCCAAATCCGCGCCGAGCTTTCTTTATCGCGCAACTGAACCGTCTCTTGGTTCCAGCTCGCCCATGACTGGCGCGTCTCCCTTTCGTGACCTTCCTACGCGTTCTCGTCAATGTCGCCGTCTGGTTCTACGCTCAGTGAAATAACGAAACCGCACGAGGCCCGGACCTGGTGGAAGATTTCGTCATCTACGGTGCCAGCGTGATTCACGGCCAGTGGTGGAGACTTCTGACATATGCTTCCTTGCATCTTAATCTTCCTCACTTGATTGACAACACGCCTTTCCTCTGCATCCTCGGCTTTATGGTCGAACCCGCAATTGGTCCGGGATCCCTTTTCCTGCTCTGGATCGTCTCCGCAATCGGCGGCTCCATTGCCCAACTGTCTCTTCAGAGGCCCCACCACACGGCACTCGGAGCGAGCGGTGTCGTCTATGGATTGATCGGCGTGCTTCTTTTTATCTACCTTTTCAAGTGGCAAAGCCTTTCTCTCAAATATCCGGTTACCCGCATTGTCCCGCTCGTCGTGTTCGTAATTCTAAATTTTCTCGGCGAGTCCTGCGTTTTTGCTAGGCCCATCCCAGGTCATATCGGAGGACTGCTCGCCGGCATTTTATTCGCCTGTCTGATGCCCCTCGTCGGCCCGAAATCCCAACCGAGAATTCTGGCGGCTCTCTCCCTCATTATTCTCTGCTTTGGCGTTGCCACATCCTTCGCCATTCACAAGCAAAAAATCTGGGTCGAACTCGACGATATCGATCCTTTCCGCCAGAATTATGCCGACTGGGGTTCGATCCCTCGGCTTGAACAAATCGTGCGGGAGCACCCAGAAATTCTGCGCGCCCATACGCTGCTCGCCGAAGCTTATAGGAGCGGGAAACGCTATCCAGCCGCCGTTTCCGAATTCCAATACATCCTCACAAAGCAACCCTCCTCTCGAGATGCCTGGTCCCGCATGGGCACCGCCTACATGGAATCCCCGCAGTACTCCGGTGCCGTTGAGGCATTCGCGCGCGTGCTGGAACTTGACTCTCAATTCGCCGCTAGACAACCTTCCGAACAGAACATCTTCACGGTCGGGATGGTCCATTACGCTCTTGCCAAGGCGTATGAGAACGCCGGCAAGTTTGATCAGGCCATCGCACAATACAGGCTGGCCCTGCAAGCTGACCCGGACGATCTGATGGCTGAGCAAGAAATCGAACGCCTGGAAAACTTACCGGCTCGAACCTTGAAGTGAGTTGTTTCGCGACTCCATGGGCGGGCGGAATAGTTTCGGATACGAAGCGCGCCGCGCATCCCCTCGCAGCTTTATTGTCGCGGGCTTTTCTTGACCATCGCCCATCGGCCAAGTTCCACCCTCAAAGTCTCCGTGCCCCTGCTCTCCCTCTATGGCCGTCGCTTTAAGTCCATCCCGGACCTGCGGGATTCACCGGAATACTCGGATGCCCTACTCTGCCCCCACTCCCGCCGGACCCGGCTCCTTATGCCAGAAACCCACTGTCTTCGGCCCCGTCATGCCGTAAGCAGCCTCCGCCCTCGCGTTCTCCTCCCGCGTCGGCTCTCCCCGGTGAAAAAGGCTCCGCTTCGTCTTCGTTTTTTCGGCCTTCTCCGGTTTCGTCGCATTCGCCTTGTGGCGGTGAAAAAAGGGAATCTTGGCCTCGGCGCGGGCTAGCGGACTCGCCACAGTCACTGTAAGCAGACACGCGAGCATCAGAACTGGTTTCATCGAGACCTCCTCAGGAGGCCCTTTTCTAGCACGCGAATGCGCGTGCCTTCTACTGTACGAAAGGACACATTCGGTGACACGTCCCCGCGGGTTGGTACTCATCCACACTTCCGGCAAGCGCCGCCGGAAGTCTCTCCGGACGCTTCCTTTCTGGATGGCCCCTCGCTACTTTTTCGCTCCTGGATCCTCAATTCTCTTCGCCAGGTACTTCCAATACCCCGCCGGCTTCAGCCGCTGAATGATATCCACCTGCTTGCAATCCGATCCGATCAACACTCGTGGCTCATACTTCTCCACGGCCCGCAAAATCCGCGCTGCAGCGGCTTCCGCCGTCGTAATCGCCACGCGGTCAAACCTCGAAACGCTGTCCTTGTACAAACTCGCCCCGGCCTTCGCTCCCGGCCGGGCGTGCCGCGCAATGTCCGTCTTGATCCCGCCAGGATGCACGCTGGTCACGAAGATATTCGTCCCTCCCATCTCATGCCCCAGCGACTCCGTAAATCCGCGCACCGCAAACTTGCTCGCGCAATACGCCGTCTGCCCCACCGCGCCCACCAATCCGAAAATGCTCGATGTGTTCACGATGTGCGCCCGTTTCTCTTTCTTCAAAATCGGCAAAAAGTAGTACATCCCGTAAATCACGCCCCAAAAATTGATGTCCATCAGCCAGCGAATGTCATCCAGCGCCAGCTCCTCGAAATTCCCCAGCAGCGCCACCCCCGCGTTGTTGAAGAGCGCCGTCGCCCGGCCGTGCTTCCCCGCCACTTCCTCCGCGAACCCCTTCATCTGCCCTTCGTTCGCCACGTTCACCACGTGTTGCGTCACTTTTCCCTTCGTCGCGCCCAACGCTCCCGCCGTCTCCGCCAGCGCCTTTTCATTCACATCCGAAATCGCCAGCGACGAACCCATCGCCGCCAACTGCTTGGCCAGGCATCGCCCCATCCCCGACCCCGCTCCCGTAATCACCGCCACGCCTTCGCTCAGAAATGACATCGTCTCATCCCCTTTGCTCGCCTAAATCTCCTGCATCCCTGGCCGCTATTTTCGAGCGCTCGCGCACCTCTACATCTTCCGGTCTCTGACATCTGCCATCCGATTTTCACTCTCCCTTTTCGATTCCTTACCACACCTCATAGCAGGCGGCCAGCTCCGCTATCACGCCACGGTGTGTTTTGAAGGATCGGAAAATCCCGCCGCTTTGCCTCCCGCGCAATCTCCCGGCGTCCTCTCCGCCCGGCATTGCGTCTTCCTGCTTCACCTGTCAGCTGTTAGCTGTTAGCAGTCAGCTTCTTCGCCTCATCATTTTTTCCTTCCCGCCACCACCAATGCCCCCTCCCTCTTGAATGCCTTCAACTGCTCCGCATCCCGAAACCACCTTCCCGTATACTTCTCTGGCGTCGCCGACGCATCCGCCACCCGCTCCTCCCGCACCTCCCCAAATCCCGCCTCTCGAAACATCTGCATCCACTCTTCCGCCAGCAGCAAATGCGTCTTCACCGCCAGCAGCGCTCCCCACTGGTGGCAATGCGGATTATCCCGGTAATAATTGATCACCACCCACGCCGCCCCGCCCGGCCGCAGCACGCGAAACATCTCGTGGATCCCCGCTGCCGGCTCCGGCCAGTAATATGCGGACTCCACCGAAATCGCCTGATGAAAAAAATTTGGCTCCCACGGAATCTCACTCGCCTCGCCCGTCACAAACAGCAAATTCTCTTGCTCCGTGCTCGCTCTCCGCGCCGCGCGGATCATCTCGTCCGAAATGTCCATTCCCACCACGCGGCCGCCCGGCGCCATCTTCGCCAGCCGCCGCGATAGCCAACCGGACCCGCACCCCACGTCCAGTAAATTTTCCTCGCTGCCAACCTTCATCTTCTCCAGCACCGGCAGCGTGATCGGCAAATGGTCCTGCTCCATACCTTCCCCGCGCCCTGCCTCCGCCCATTTGTTGAACTCTTCTCGCAACTCCCTCCCCGCGTCTTCCCTCGCCATGTTCCTCTTCGACCTCCGTCCCTTCCCACTCAAAGTTAGCGCTCTCCTGCATGCCTGTCTTTTACACTTCCAATGATCTTACGGTGCCGGCCTTTTCTTCTCTGGGTTTGCTCTGCGTACTCTTTGTCCCTGCGTTAGGTTTTTTCTTTCCTCTGGCCGCCGGCTGTCGACTGTTAACTTCTTCCATTTGCGGTACTCTAATGTGACTGTGATTCTCAATCTCGCTCGCCGCGCCCACGATCATAACTGGGACCTCGATCCCATCACCCGTTCTCTGCTCGATACCGACTTCTACAAGCTTTTAATGCTCCAGTTCATCTGGAAACACTTCCCCAAAACCCGCGCCTCCTTCTCCCTCATCAACCGCTCCTTCCACGTTCGCCTCGCCGACCTGATCCCCGTCGAAGAACTTCGCGCCCAACTCGAGCAAACCCGCCAGCGCCGCTTCCACAAATCCGAACTCATCTGGCTCGCTGGAAACACCTTCTACGGCCGCCAGGACATCTTCGAACCTGAATTCCTCACTTGGCTCGAAAAGGACTTTCGCCTCTCCGACTACGAGCTCTCCGCTCACGGCGGCCAATTCTCCCTTACCTTTCACGGTCTTTGGACCGAAACCACCATGTGGGAGATCTACGCTCTCTCCACCATCAGCGAACTCAAAACCCGCGCCTCCCTCAAACGCCTCAGCGAATTCGAACTCGACATCCTCTATGCGCGCGCCAAGACTCGCCTCTGGGAAAAAATGGCCCGCCTCCGCGGCACTCCCGACCTCAGCATCAGCGATTTTGGCACCCGCCGCCGCCACAGCTTCCTCTGGCAGGAATACGTCATCAAAGCCATGACCGACGTCGTCGGTCCCGTCTTCAAAGGCACTTCCAACACCTATCTCGCCTACAAGCACGACCTCGAAGCCATCGGCACCAACGCCCACGAACTCCCCATGGCCCTCGCCGCCCTTGCCAACAACGACGAAGAGCTGAAAGCCGCCCAGTACCGCCTCCTCGAACTCTGGCAGCAGACCTATCACGGTGAGCTCCTCATCGTCCTTCCGGACACCTTCGGCTCTACCCAATTCTTCCAGAATGCTCCCGACTGGGTCGCCGACTGGACCGGCCAGCGCGCCGACAGCAAGGATCCCTTCCTCGCCGGTGACGAGTACATCGCCTGGCTCGAATCCCGCGGCCGCGATCCCCGCCAGAAACTCTTCATCGCCTCCGACGCGCTCGATGCTGACACCATCCTCCAGCTCCACGCCCACTTTTCCGGCACGCTCCAGAACGGCGCGAAGCCTTCCGATTTCCGCCAGGCCGCCGATTTCCTCGACAAAGAAAAATGGCTCCCCGGCCGCCGCATCCGCTTCAGCGCTGGCTGGGGCACTCTGCTCACCAATGATTTTCGCGATTGTAACCCGTTGGGAGATTCCGGCTTCGATCCGCTCAGCCTGGTCTGCAAACTCAACGATGTCGACGGCCGCCCCGCCGTCAAACTCTCCGACAACTTCCAAAAAGCCCTCGGCAACTCCGCCGTCGTCGAACGCTACCGCCGCGTCTTCGGCCTCGCCGGCGTCGCCGACGTCCCCGTCCTCAGCTAGCTATTTGAGGTGCCGCTCGACCTGGTTGTGTTAGCTGCGTTTCGAGCTTCTGGATTGTCATCCCGGCCGGAGGCAAGCCTTTTGCTTGCCGGAGTGGAGGGACCCCGCTTGTCACCGTTCCGAAAACCCAAATCGATGGAAACGCCGGAGCTGCGCATCGGTCCATTTCCACTTCCCTATGGACTCTGCGTTTATTCTTGGTTCTTTATTCCTCAGCTGTTGACAGTCGGCGGTCAACTACTTCTCTTTGCTACTTTGCTTCTTTACTTCTTCTTTTATTTCCCCGCCCCTTGCACCTTCACCAGCAACTCCGCGAACTTCTGTTTCCGCTCCGCCTGGTCTTTCCCGCCTTCCGCTTCCGCCAGCTGCGTAATATTCATCGAGCAGAATTTCGGCCCGCACATCGAACAAAACTTCGCCTCTTTGTAAAAATCATCGGGGAGATTTTCGTCGTGCATTGCCTTCGCCGTCTCCGGATCCAGCGACAGCTCAAACTGCTTGTTCCAATCGAATAAAAACCGCGCGTAACTCAGCGCATCGTCCCGGTCCCGCGCTCCCGGCCGGTGCCGCGCCACATCCGCCGCGTGCGCCGCAATCTTGTACGCGATCACTCCCTGCTTCACGTCCTCCGGGTTCGGCAATCCCAGGTGCTCCTTCGGCGTCACGTAGCACAGCATCGACGCCCCGTACCACCCGATCATCGCCGCCCCGATCGCGCTCGTGATGTGGTCGTATCCCGGCGCAATATCCGTCACCAGCGGGCCCAGCGTGTAAAACGGCGCCTCGTGGCACCACTCCACTTCCTTGTCCACCTGCTCCTTGATCTTGTCCATCGGAATGTGCCCGGGCCCTTCGATCATCACCTGCACATCGTGCTCCCAGGCCTTCTTCGTCAGCTCCCCCAGCACCTTCAATTCCGCGAACTGCGCCTCGTCGCTCGCATCCGCCAGGCAGCCCGGCCGCATCCCATCGCCCAGCGAAAAGCTCACGTCGTGCTTCTTGAAAATCTTGCAGATTTCCTCGAAATTCTCATACAAAAAGTTCTGCTTCTTGTGGTGCTCCATCCAGTGCGCCATCAGCGAACCGCCGCGCGACACAATTCCCGTGATCCGCTTCCGCACCAGCGGCACCTGCTCCCGCAGCACCCCCGCGTGGATCGTCATGTAATCCACGCCTTGCTCCGCCTGCTCCTCGATCACTTCCAGCATCAGCCCGATCGTCAAATCTTCCGGCCGTCTCACCCGCGCAATCGCCTCATACACTGGCACCGTCCCCACCGGCACCGGCGAAGCGTTGATAATCGCCTTGCGAATCTCCGGGATGTTTCCCCCCGTCGAGAGGTCCATCACCGTGTCCGCGCCGTAGTGCACCGCGTGATGCAGCTTCTTCAACTCTTCCTGAATCTCCGAAGTCGTCGCCGAATTTCCAATATTCGCATTGATCTTGCAGTTGAACGCCACGCCGATTCCCATCGGCTCCAAATTCCGGTGATGAATGTTGGCGGGAATGATCGCACGCCCCCTCGCCACTTCAGAACGCACCGTCTCCGCGTCCAGTTTCTCCCGCGTGGCCACGTACTCCATCTCCTCGGTAATCACGCCCAGCCGCGCCAGGTGCATCTGCGACATGTTCCGCGACCCATTCGCCTGCGCCTGCGCCGCTTCCCGCTTCTCAATCCATCCATCTCTCATCGCCATAACAACCCCCTAAACCCGGTGACTAGCTGTTCTCGCCGAAGCCTCTTCAGGAGGCGCGGGCTTCAGCCCACGCACGAAATGCAGCACAACTTCGGGCTTTAGCCCCTGAAGAAAGCTTGTTGCCGCCGCTTCACAAATCGCCCCATTGGGAATCTCAAATTATGTCACCCCGCCGCATGTAACGCCAACACTGCGGTTTTTCTGTCATCCCCGGCCAAAGGCCAGCGCCGTTTGCTGGCCGCAGTGGAGGGACCGCGGCTAACGCCGATTCGCAAGCCCATTGTTCTCCGTTACCTCTGCTCACTCTGCGGTGAATTCTTCCTCTTACCTCTCTTCTTTGCGCCCTCCCCAGCTCTGCGTTACGCTCCCTTCCCTTCGGCTATCGGCTGGAACTGTGGACCGTTGATCTCTTCTCACGTCACTCTTCACTCGCCACTTTCTTACTTCTCTCTTCCAACTCCCCCCACCTCTCATACATCCCATCAATCTCTTTCTGCGCCGCCTCCAACTCCAACGACAACTCCCGCAATTTCACCGCATCGCTCATCACCTTCGGATCCAGCAGCATCTCATGCTTCGCCTGCAACTCCCGCTCCGCCTCCGCAATTCGCCCCTCCATCCCCTCCAGCTCTTTCGTCTCTTTGTAACTCAACTTCTTCTTTCTCGCAGCCGCAGGCTTCGCGGCAGCGCCCGCACTCGCCGCGCGGCCCTCGCTCGTTTTCCCCGCGGCTTGCTCCCGCTGCCAAATCTCCCATTGCCCATAATCTGCAAACCGTTCCGTCCCGCCCAACCCATCCAGCCCCAGCACCACCGTCGACACCCGGTCCAGCATGTACCGGTCATGCGTCACCAGCACCAGCGCCCCGCGGTATTCCAGCAGGCTCTCTTCCAAAATCTCCAGCGTTGGAATATCCAGGTCGTTCGTCGGCTCGTCCAGCAGCAACACGTCCGCCGGTTGCAGCATCAACTGCGCAATCAGCACCCGCGCCCGCTCCCCTCCTGATAGCCGTCCCACCTTCTGATTCAGCGCCTCGCCGGCAAACAAAAACCTCGCCGCCCACGACGCCACGTGAATCACCCGGTCCTGGTAAATCACCGCGTCGCTGTCCGGAGCCAGCGCCCGCCGTAGCGTCACCTCCGGGTCCAATTCGCGGTTCTGATCGAAGTACACCACCTTCAAATGCTCCGCCCGCTTGATGCTTCCCGCCTCCGGTTTCATCTCTCCCGCCAGCAGCCGCAGCAGCGTCGTCTTTCCGCTTCCGTTCGGCCCCACCAGCCCCACGCGCATCGTGGAGGTAATCACGAAATGGATGTCGCGGAACAACGTCCGCCCGCCCATTCCGTGCGCCACTCCGTCCAGCGTCATCAGTTGCTTCGTCTTCCGGTCGCTCGATGTGAACTCAATCCCTGCGCTTGTCGTCCGCGTGCGCGCGGTCATCTCTTTCAATTCGCCAATCAACTCGTGCGCCTTGTCGATCCGCGCCTTCGATTTCGTCGTCCTCGCCTTCGGCCCTCGCCTCAGCCACTCAATCTCCGTGTGGACTCGATTCTCCAGCGCCTCCTGCCGGTTTTTCTGCGCGTGCAGGTACTCCTCTTTCTTTTCCAGAAACGCGCTGTAGTTCCCTTCCACGCGAAACGCCCCGTCTTCGTACGCCGGATTCACTTCCACCACCGCCGTCGCCACGTTCTCCAGAAAGTACCGGTCGTGGCTCACCACCACGCATGCGAATGCCGCGTTCTGCAGCACTCCCACCAGCCACTCGATTCCCGCCAGATCCAGATGATTCGTCGGCTCGTCCAGCAGCAGCACGTCCGGCTGCTGCACCAGCGCCTCCACAATCGCCAGCCGTTTACGCCATCCTCCGGAAAGCGAACCCGCCCGCACATCCATCTCTGCAAATCCCGCGCGCCCCAGAATCTCCGCCGTCCTGCTCGCCCGGTCCCCCTCCGCCACCTTCACGCGATCCAGCGCCGCATCCACCACCGACCGCACCGTGTCCCGCTCCGCAAACTCCGAAATCTGTGCTACCCCGCAGATACGCACGCCCTTTCGCACCGCCACTTCCCCGCTATCCGGCAACACCCGTCCCGCCAGGATCGCCAGCAGTGTCGACTTCCCCGACCCGTTCGGCCCCACAATCCCGATCCGGTCGCCTTCCGACACCGTGAACGAAATCTCCCGGAACACCGGCGTCGCCCCAAACCTCTTCCCTAATTTTTGCGCGCTAAGTATCGCTGCCACTCGTCTTCTCTTTCTCTTTCTCTTTCTCTTTCTTTCCTTCTTTCCCTCTTCTCTTCGTTCCGTCTATCCGTCCCTTCTCTTTGTGTCCTCTGCTTCTCTGCGGTAAGCTCTCTTCTCTCTTCAATGTAGCGCTGCCTTTTATCCCAACCTGCCCTAAGCAAAGGGCTCTTGTCCTTAATTCTGTCATCCCGAACGGAGCGGCCGGCTTTTTATTGCCCGCCGCATCTTGGCGTGCCGGCCGCGGCGTGGAGAGACCCCGGCTAACAACGATCCGTAATAAAGTTCGTCGGAGAAATCCGGCCGGACTGTTTTCACTGTTCATTCCAGAATAACAGCACCCGCCTTCAATCTTCATTGACACCTCCCCCTGCCTCAAACTACCGTGCTTCCCCAGTGCGCGGAGGCGCCCATGAAAAATTTCTGTCTCGCTTCTCTGTCCCTTTGTCTCTTCACATTCCTTGTCTCGGCCCAGGAATCGTCCGATAAGCCCGTCATCAGCAAGGCCTCCACGCAAAAATACGTCCCCGCCCATGGCGCTCCCGATTGCCTAACGCTCGCTGCCTTGCGCGGCGACCCCGACAAGGGCCCCTCCGTCGTCGAAATCAAGCTCACACCTGGCTGCATCATTCCCTGGCACTGGCACAGCATCAACGAAAGCGTCGTCCCGCTCAGCGGCCTCCTGGAAATCTCCATGCAAGGCGAAAAGCCCTCGATCATCGTCAACGGCGACTACAACTATCTTCCCGCCAAACACGTTCACCAGGACAAATGCACCGGCTCCAGGCCTTGTTCCGCCATCGTCTCCATGGACGGCGTCTTTGACATCCATTACGTCGACAAATCCGGCGCCGAACTCCCCGCCGGCGCCGCCATCGCCGCCGCCGAAAAACTCATGGCCAAATCCGCCCCCAAATCCGCCCACTGACCGCGCTTTGCATCAGACGCGGACCTTCCTATCAGCAGGCAAGCTTCCTTGTTCCGCGCCTGACGAACAGGATGACCGCGGAAAATAATTCGCCGAGCACACTCCAGGATTCACGGCGCCGCTCGCGCGGCCACTGACTATTAGTGAACATCGCGCGTATCGGCCGCTACGCACGCGGCACTCCCTGATAACATGGCGACAATTTCCACAAGAGGTGCTATCCAATGAATCGGTTCATCCTCCTGACGCTCGGACTCTTTCTCTGTACCTCGGCGCCGTTCGCACAAGAAAATGCCGCCGCTTCCGACGAAATCCAAATCCGCCAGCTCGAACGCGCCTGGAATCAAGCCGAAGCCAAACAAGAAGTGAAAGAAGTCGCCAATCTCGTCGACGACACCCTCGTCTACACTGATTACGACGGCTCCCTCATGAACAAAGCCGAATATCTGAAGTGGGTCGCCGCACCCGAACAAAAAGCCGACCACCTCTACGACGAAGGGCTCACCGTTCATGTATATGGCAACGCCGCCGTTGTCGTCGGCATCTATCGCGAGTCCGGCACCAACAAAGGCAAGCATTACCTCATTCGTTCCCGTTACACCGATACCTGGATCAAGCGCGACGCCGTCTGGCGCTGCGTCGCCAGCCACAGCACCTTAATCCCCGCCAAATAGCTGGCTACTAGTGTCTCGTCCCGGAACTTCGCGGCATTTCTCTTTAGCGGTGGCGGCTTCAGCCGCCACGTAAGTCGTCGGCAATGAGTCGGCCTTTAGTTGGGGTGGTCTCAATGGGTCGACGCAACACTCAGCTCGAACTTAACTTGCATTGAAAACAAAGGTCAAAGCCCCTGGCTAAGGTTAGGCCACCAGAAACGCTGCCTTGGCTAGGTCTTGATCGAGTACGACTAAACAGATGGTTCTTCCGGGGAAACTTTCTGGAATCAACGCATTGAATGGTGTTGCATCGACCGTCTGAGCGGGCAGGGGTTACCGGACTTTTCCGTACCAGCCGCTGACCCTTCCCTGCTCTCCTTTCCCCTTTGACCCCGTCTAAACCCCCAACGTCGCCGTCCGTGTCCCGGCGCCATTCAATCCATGCATCCGCTGACATCGAGCCCCCGCGCCAAGCATTTGACACTCATCCTCCGGGCAGACTAACGTACCGCTCCGGCATTTTGGAGGCACTCGTGAAATCCTCGCTCTTCGCTCTGTTCCTCGCGGCGCTGCTCGCTGTCCCCGTCTTCGCAACCGATAACGCCAAAGACTCCAGGGACGCCAAAAAAGAATCCCCTCTCCCTCTCAAGCCAGCCCGCACCCTCGAATTCACCACCAATCAGGGCACCTGGCTCTCCCTCGATGTCTCTCCCGACGGCAAAGCTCTCGCCCTCGAACTGGTCGGCGATCTCTATACGCTCCCCTTTTCCGGCGGCGAGGCCAAAAAAATCACTTCCGGCATGGGCTTCAACTCCCAGCCGCGCTTCTCCCCTGACGGAAAAAAGCTCGCCTTCATCAGCGATCGTGGCGGCTCCGAAAACGTCTGGATCTCCGACGCCGACGGCTCCAATCCCACACAGCTCAGCCAGGACGAGGAATCCGAATTCTGCTCCCCCGTCTGGACTCCCGACGGCAACTACGTCATCGCCTCCCGCTTCACCCAATTTCCCGTTGGCGCCGCCGAACTCTGGATGTACCACATCAAGGGCGGCGCTGGCATTCAGGTCTCCAAGTCCAAGGGCAAGCCCGACACGCCCGTCCGCCGCTGGGTCAACGCTCTCGGCGCCTCTCCTTCCAAAGACGGCCGCTTCCTTTATTACGCCGCCCGCCAGAATCCCGACGGCTTCTACAACGTCACCTTCCCTCTTTCCCAAATCGTTCGCCGCAATCTCGTCACCGCCGAAGAAGACACCGTCACCGACGCCCCCGGCAGCGCCATGCGCCCCGAAATCTCTCCCGACGGCAAGCTCCTCGTCTACGCCACCCGCTTCGAAACTGAAACCGGCCTCCGCATCCGCGATCTCAACAGCGGCGCGGAGCACTGGCTCAAATATCCCGTCCAGCGCGACGACCAGGAATCCCTCTTCACCCGTGACTTCCTTCCCAACTACGCCTTCACTCCCGACGGCAAGGAAGTCGTCGCCGCTTACGGAGGAAAAATTCACCGCATCAACGTCGCCGACGGCTCCGACACCGAAATTCCCTTCACCGCAAAAATCTCCCGCGAACTCGGCCCCGATCTCAATCTCGCCCTCCGCGTCGACGAAGGCCCCGTCAAGCTCCGCCTCATCCAGCAGCCCGTGCAATCTCCGGACGGCAAGCGCCTCGCCTTCTCCGGCCTCACGCATCTCTACGTGATGGACATTCCCCGCGGCACGCCAAAGCGCCTCACGGCCTCCAACGAACCCGAATTCATGCCCGCCTGGTCTCCTGACGGCCAGTGGATCGCCTATGTCACCTGGACCTCCGCCCATGGCGGCCACATCTGGAAAATCCGCGCCGACGGCACCGGCTCCCCGCAACAACTCACCCGTGTTCCCGCCTACTATCGCGACCTCAATTTCTCCCCCGACGGCTCGCGCATCGTCGCCATTCGCGGCCCGCGTCAGGGCCATGTCGAACAGTTCGACGAATGGGACTCCAAGCCCGTCAACTGGGACCTCATCTGGCTCCCCGCCGATGGCGGCGACTCCAATCTGATCATGCCTGCCCGCGGCGCCGCCGATCCGCACTTTGGCCCAGAGCCTGATCGCGTCTACATCTACTCTCAGGCCGGCCTCGTCTCCGTCCGCTACGACGGCACCGACCGCCGCACCGTTCTCCGCGTTTTCGGCAAAGCCTGGTTTCCCGATCCCGATTCGCCCGAAGGCAATCCCGCCGACGACATCCGCATCAGTCCCGACGGCAAATGGGCTCTCGCGCAATCCACCAATCAGGTCTACCTCCTCGCCGTGCCGCGCACCGGCGATGGTCCCGTCAACGTGGATCTCTCTCACTCTTCCGTGCCGCTCCGCAAAATCACCACCGTCGGCGGCGACTATTTCAACTTTGCCGGCGGCGGAAAAACCGTCACCTGGGCCGAAGGCGCTTCTTTCTTCCGCATCCCTCTCGAGCAGATTGAATTCTCCGCGCCCAAATCCGATGAAGAAGCCAAGCCCGCCGAAAAACCGAAAGCCTCCGCCAAAGGAAAAGAAAATGGCAAAGCCTCAACCGAAGAGGCCAATGACGTCGACAAGTCCGCCGGCAAGCCCAAACTCCCCAAGCTCAATCCCGAAGTCATCTCCGTCAATCTCACTTTCCCCCGCCACACCCCTTCCGGCACCGTCGCGCTTCGCGGCGCGCGCGTCATCACCATGAAGGGCGATGAGGTCCTCGACAACGCCGACATCCTCGTCAAGGACAATCGCATCGTCGCCGTCGGCAAATCCGGCAGCGTCGCCATTCCTCCCGAAGCCAAAGTCATCGACGCTTCTGGCAAAACCATTCTCCCCGGCTTCATCGACATTCATCCCCACTGGACCGAAATCCGCCGCGGCGTCCTCGACCTCCAGAATTGGAGCTTCCTTGCCAACCTCGCCTACGGCGTCACCTCCGGCCGCGATCCGCAAACCGCCACCAACGACATGTTCGCCTACCAGGACCTCGTCGACACCGGCGACATCATCGGCCCGCGTCCCTATTCCACCGGCCCCGGCGTTTTCCCCGACAACGACTTCCAGTCCGCCGAAGACGCCGATGACGTTATTCGCCGCTACAAGGACTTCTACCGCACCGACTATCTCAAGTCCTATATGGTCGGCAATCGCAAGCAGCGCCAGTGGACCGTCATGGCCTGCAAAAAAGAAGGCATCATGCCCACCACCGAAGGCGCGCTGGACATGAAGCTCGACCTCACACACGCCATCGACGGCTACTCCGGAAACGAGCACTCCCTTCCCATCACCCCGCTCTTCGACGACACCGTGCAGTTCTGGTCCCGCTCCGGCATCTTCTACACTCCCACCCTCATCGTCGCCTACGGCGGTCCCTGGGCCGAAAACTTCTTCTACGAAACCACTGAGGTCCACGACGATCCCAAGGTCCGCCGCTTCCTTCCTCATAACATCGTCGACGACCACACCCGCCGCCGCCGCATCTGGACCCGCAAGGATGAACTCGCCTTCCCGCGCCTCGCCGCTCAGGACGCCAAGCTCATCAAGGCCGGCGGCCACGTCTGCATCGGCAGCCACGGCCAGTTTCAGGGGCTCGGCTACCACTGGGAAATGTGGGCGCTCGCTTCCGGCGGCGCTTCCAACATGGACGTGCTCCGCTCCGCCACCCTCGAGGGCGCCAAAGCCATGGGCCTTGCCCAGGACCTCGGCTCGCTCGAGCCCGGCAAGCTCGCCGATCTCGTCGTTCTCGATAAAAACCCGCTCGACGACATTCACAACACCAACACCATTCGCTACGTCATGAAAAACGGCGAACTCTTCGACGGCAACACCCTCGACGAAATCTATCCCGTCCAGAAGCCGCTTCCCCCGCTCTGGTGGTGGAACGAAAATCCCTGACTCTCCCTCTAACGCTGGCGTCTCGCCGGCCTCTGCTCTTTGTGGATTGCCCGGTCTTCACACCGGCGCCTTTCTCTTCTCTGGCATCAACGCCTCCCACGGCCGGAACCGAGCGGCCATTCCGGCCCTCTTGGCTTTTTCTGTCATCCCGACCGAAGCGGCCCGGCCCTTTCTTCCGCGCCGTCCGCGGCGCGTCGGGCCGCGCAGTCGAGGGGCCCGGGCACCCAGCACCGCATGCACCACAACCCTCTTTTTTCTTTTCTCTTTTCTCTTTTCTATTTTCTATTTCCTCCTTTCCCCCTCCAATCCCATATACAATGGCCGCAACTCTTCACGGAGGCTCAATGGCTACGGTTACCGCTCCAGCCGCTACTTCTGCGCGTCCAGCTCACAATCTCCCCGGCCGCCGCTACGATCATTACTTCTTCTCCGCCGCCACCGCGCTCATGCTGCTCACCGTCTTCGTCGGCTTTGCGCCCACTTACTATCTCGCTGGCGGCCTTCGCGCGCCCTTGCCCAGCCTCATCGTTCACTTTCATGGCGCCGCCTTCACTCTCTGGATGCTGCTGCTCATCACGCAAACTTCGCTCGTCGCCGCGCACCGCACCGGCCTCCACAAGCGCCTCGGCATGGCCGGCTTCGCTCTCGGCTGCTTGATGATTGTGCTCGGCGTCATGGTCGCCACCGATCAACTCCTCCGTCAGACCACCCCCGGGCTTCCTCACGCACCGGGCCGGGATCCGCAGGCTTTCTATATCGTCCCGCTCACCGATATCCTGCTCTTCGCCTCCTTCCTCTATTTCGGCTTCCGCTCCCGCTTCGATTCCATCGCCCACAAGCGCTGCCTGTTCCTCGCCACCACCGCGCTCCTCGATGCCGCCGTCGCCCGCATGAGTTTCTTGCATCACCATCACAACCTTGCCGTCGTGGACCTGATCACCTGCGGCTTTCTCGTCCTCCTCCTCGCCTACGACTACTGGTCCACCCGCAAAATTCACCGCGTCACCCTCTGGGGCGGCGTCTTCCTCGTTCTCCTCCAACAACTCCGCTTGCCCTTCGCCACCACCGCCTTCTGGCACTCCTTCCCCAACTGGCTCCTCTCCTTCTTTCGCTAAGTCCCGTCCTCCAGCCTGTGTACGGGCGGCCTCATCTCGCCGTGTGGATTGGCCGGTCTTTCGCGGTTCTGCTTCTTGCGTGCTTCACCGGCGCGGAGTGACCCTGGCGCCCAACATTCCCTTACCCCCTCTCGATGCAATCGCCATCGAAACGATCTCCGTTTCCCTCTCCGTTAACTCTGTTCTTCTCTGCTGACTCTGTGGTGAGATCTTTCTCTTCTCTGCCCGCCTGCGGCACCCAACGCTTATCTCTTCCTTTCCCCATTCTTGAATCTCGATGTGCCATCTGCGAATCTCCAGTTTCGCCCCTCACAGCCCCCGCTCATTCGAAAGCCCCTCCACCAACCCAATCCACTCCGCCACCCCGCACTCTTTCGAAACTTCCCGCTCATTCGAAACTTTTACTACTTAATTATCTATTGACAGCATTACTATCCCTGTGCTATCATCAGTCGTGAACTCTCGCCCCCACCCCATCTTCTCCCTCCGTCTCCCTTCCTCCCCTCTTCCCCGCCCTCTGCCTGCCCTCCCAAGCCCCGCCGTGTGCGCCCGCCTCTGCCCTCGCTCTTCTCTTCTTTGTCGCCCCGGCCAGAGCGGCCCATTTTCTCTCCCGTTCGCGCGGCTTGTACGTCGGCCGCGGTGCGGAGGAACACCCGCTACCACCGCTCCCCAGGCCCACCTCGTTGGAATCAGCGCCATCGCCGGCACTCCCCTCCTCTTGCTTGCGGCTTACGGCTCACAGCTAACTCCTTTCACTGCCACTCTTACGCCAACCCCAGGGGTACCCCAAAACGATTTCCCAAACCAAAATTCCAAGGAGCGAAACAATGAAAGCCATCAGTGAACTCTTTTTCAAATCGGAACCAAAGCAGGAATCCAACCTCCCCTTTCCCCGCTGCGAGCATCTCTCCCCCGCCGGACGCCGCTGCTCCCAGCCCATCTGTTCCACCAGTCCCCAGTTCTGCCTCACCCACAAGCCCAAGCCCGAACAGCTCCTCATCGCCGAACTCACCGAAGCCGCCGGCTCGCTCTCCACTCCCGAGCAAATCAACAATTTCCTCACCAAGGTCACCCTCCTCCGCGTCCAGGGGCGCCTCACTCCCAAGGAATCCTGCTCCTACGCCTATCTTTGCCAGATCCTCCAGCGCGGCCAGCGCGAAATCGCCTTCCACCAGAAAATTCGCGAGGAACGCGCGGAACGCGAAGCCCAGGAAGTCCGCCGCAAAACCCACTCCAACTGGAACATCCCCCGTCCCGACCGCTCCGGCCCCGACGATCCGCCGTCGCCCACGGCGATAACTCCCTCCGCCCCCAATCTTTTCCCTGCCTCTGGCACTTCCGAACAACTATCCCCCGCCATCGTCCCCGCTTCTGCCGGAGCCGCTTCACTCCCAACACCCGCGAACTCTTCTACGCCCTCTTCTGCCGCGTCTCTCCCCGCTGGCGGCTCTTTGCTCTCTCATCCTGACCGCAAGCCCGCGAATTCTGCTGCCTGCAGCGGAGGGACCCCGGCTACCAGCGCCGCGTCGGCTCCTCTCGCCGCAACCGATGTTCCTTCCTCCGTCAAATCCCCCGCCAAAAAATCCAGCCACTCGGCAATATCCTCGTCCCCCGATAAATCTTCCGGCTGCTCTGCCTCCTCGCCTTCCCAGCTTCCCCCCGATTTCTACAACCACTTCCATCCCATCGACCTCACTCTCCCTCCCGGCTCCCAGGACCTCTCCAAAAACATCCCCCACCCCGACGCCGCTGAATGCGCACGCCGCAACGCCCGCCGCGGCCTCGATTTCTCTCGCCATCGCAGATCCGCTTCTCGTTTCTTCCGGTTTTGGAGGTAATCCTAATGCGTCAGCGGAGAGGAGAATTCCGAGCGGGCCGACCTTTTCATCAGGAACATGAGCGGCATCATCGCCACGCAGAGAAATGCCATGAAGCGGAAGACATCGACGAAGGAGAGCATGGCGGCCTGCCGCTGGAGTTCGTAATAGAGCATGGCCTTGGCGCGAACGAGCGCGTCGGCCGCGGTCATGCCTCGCGTCTGAAGTTCCGCGGCGAGTCCCTGAAGCGCCTGCTGATAGCGCCAGTTGAACGGCGAATAGTCCTTAACGAGATACGCCTGGTGGCGCTGCGCCAGCCGCGCCTGCATGGTGGTGACCAGCGAAATCCCCACGCTGCCCCCGATGTTGCGCGCCAGGTTGATCAGGCCGGTGGCGTTGTTCATGCGTTCCTTGGGAACGTAGGAAAACGCCGCCACATTGATGGGTACAAACAGAAAGCCGAGACCCCCGCGGGAGATGATCCACACCCAGACGAAGGTCCAGAAACTTGTCGTGAGATTGAGCTTCGAGAGCGACCACATGCCGGAGGAAAGAATCGCCAGGCCGAACAGGACGAGCCACCGCGCTTCGTGCTTCGCAAGCAAGCGCCCCACGAACGGCAGCGTGATGAGCGTGACCACAGCGCCGGGAGAAAGCACCAGCCCGCTGAGCTCCGCGGTGTAACCGGAAAGCGTCTGCAGCATCACCGGGAGCAGCACGGTGCTGCCATAGAGGACGACACCGAGGGCAAACATCGTGAAAGTCGCCATGGCGTAATTGCGGTCCTTGAACAGATGCAGCTCGATCACCGGATCTTTCTGTCGAAGTTCCCAGAGGACCGTCCCGGCGAGGCCAACAATGGTGACGACGCTGCACCAGACGATGAAGCGCGACCCGAACCAGTCGTCGCGCTGCCCCTTATCGAGCACGACCTGGAGGAAGCCGAGGCCGACGCTGAGCAGGCCGAGGCCGAAGTAATCGATTTTGACCCGCGGCCCCTTGCGCAGCGCAACCAGATGCGCCGGATCCTGAATGAGCGAGGAGGTGAGGAAAAGCGAGAGGATGCCAACGGGAATGTTGATGAAGAAAATCCAGCGCCAAGAGTAGTTGTCCGTGATCCATCCCCCCAGCGTGGGGCCGATGATCGGCGCGACGACGACGCCCATCCCGTAAATGGCCATGGCCATGCCCTGTTTCTCTCGTGCAAAACTTTCCACGAGGATGGCTTGCGACACCGGCTGCAAGCCTCCCCCGCCCGCCCCTTGCAGAACGCGGAACAGGACGAGGAGCGGGAGGCTGGGGGCGAGTCCGCAGAGCAGCGAGCTGATCATGAAAATAGTGACACACGACATGTAGAAGCGCTTGCGCCCGACCAGCCGCGAGAACCAGCCGGTCAGCGGAAGCACGATAGCATTGGAAACCAGATAGGAAGTCAGCACCCAGGTGGATTCGTCGATGCCGGCCGAAAGGCTGCCGGCGATGTGCGGCAGTGCGACGTTGGCGATGCTCGTGTCGAGCACCTCCATGAAGGTGGCGAGCATAACCGTACCCGCAATGAACCAGGGATTGACGGCAGGGGCAGAGAGTTCGGGATGGGCGGGTAGTGCGGCTTCGGATTGTGCGACGACGCTCATGGGCATTGGAGCGCTAGCAGTTTAGTTTACGCCCCCGAGCGGGGAACCAGTGTGGCGAATGTCACACGCGATGGACAAGCGCAGAAAGGAGGAAACAGCGTAACGCAGAAGCGCGGAGCGCACGGAAAAAGCGGACTAGCATGAAAGATAGCGCTACATCTGGAATATGGGTTGGTCGCTGGGTGGACGGAGAAGAGGCAGACAAAGCGATGAGCAACTGCGCGACGTAGTAAGGGACGAGAACCAGAGCGGGCCCAAGGAGGAGGCCGCCGTGGAAGCGATCCCAGGCGAGGAAGGTGTCGGAGATAAGGAAGAACAAAGCTCCAATGGCGGAGAGCTTTGCGGCGCGCGTGCCAAGAGGAAGCGAACCGCCGATAGCCTGCGCGGTCATAGCGAAGCACGCAGGGATTCGCGGAGAAGAAAACGCCAGGACTCTGCGAGTGGAGCGCGCTAGCGGAGCGGGGCCTTGCCGTCAAAGCGGGCGGCGGTGCCGAGTTCCTCTTCGATGCGGAGGAGTTGATTGTATTTGGCGATGCGGTCGGTGCGTGAGGCGGAGCCGGTCTTGATCTGGCCGGCAGCGGTGGCGACGGCGAGGTCCGCAATGAAAGTATCTTCGGTTTCGCCGGAGCGGTGGGAAATAATCGAGTTGTAGCCAGCCTTGCGGGCGAGCTCGATGGCGTCGATGGTTTCGGTGACGCTGCCGATCTGATTCAACTTGATAAGGATGGCGTTGGCGATGCCTTCGTTGATGCCGCGCGAGAGGCGCTCCGTGTTCGTGACGAAAAGATCGTCGCCGACGAGCTGGATTTTCTTTTTGGACAACTTGCTGCCGACGCTTTGGGTGAGGGCTTTCCAGCCGGACCAGTCGTCTTCCGCCATGCCATCTTCAAGCGAGACGATGGGATATTTTTCCACCCAACTCGTCCAGTACCCGGCCATTTGGGAAGAGGAATGCGTGGACTTGTCGGACTTCTTGAAGACGTAATTGCCGCTGGCTTTGTCGTAGAACTCACTGGCGGCCGGATCGAGCGCGATGGCAACCTGCTCACCAGGTTTATAGCCGGCGGCGGAAATAGCTTCGAGAACGATCTGGATGGCTTCTTCGTTGGATTTGCAGCTTGGGGCGAAACCTCCCTCGTCGCCGACGGCAGTGGAGTAACCGTGCTTTTTCAGAGCGGCTTTCAGTGCATGGAAGACTTCGACGCCCCAGCGGAGGGCTTCACTGAAAGAAGAAGCGCCGACGGGCATAGCCATGAACTCCTGAAAATCCACGGAGCTATCGGCGTGCGCGCCACCATTGAGGATGTTCATCATCGGCACGGGGAGGAGGTTTGCCGACGTGTCGGTGGAATAGCGGGAGAGATATTTGTAGAGAGGCTGCTTGAGCGCGACTGCGGCCGCGCGCGCGGCAGCCATAGAGACGGCAAGAATAGCGTTGGCGCCGAGGCGGGATTTCGTGGGAGTGCCATCGAGCGAAATCATTTTATGGTCGAGGGAGCGCTGGTCGGCGGCGTCAAGCCCGGTGACGGCCTTGGCGATTTCGGTGTTGGCGTTTTGCACCGCCTTGAGGACGCCCTTGCCGAGAAATTTGGATTTGTCGCCATCCCGGAGTTCCAGGGCCTCGTGTTCGCCGGTGGAAGCGCCGGAGGGAACAGCCGCGCGGCCGAAGGCGCCGGATTCGAGGGTGACGTCGGCTTCGACGGTGGGATTGCCGCGCGAATCGATGACCTGGCGCGCGCGGACGCGAGTGATTTTGGTGGACATGGTGTGTGGTGACTCCTGACTGAGATGAGGCAACTGGACATTGTAACAAAGGAATTGGAGCGGCGAACTAAGAGTGACTGGTGGAAGAGATTGACAGTTGACAGCTTCGGAGCAAGGCAAGAATAAACACAGAGAGCGCCGAGGCACGGAGAGCACAGGGGAGAGCGGCCCGCCTCGGAAGGCGGGTCCTACATTTAAGAGTGAAGAAAGCGAGGTCGCTAGTCGCCAGCAACCAGTCACCAACTAGCCGGCTTCGGGTTCTTCGATGAGGGATTCCTGGCGGACGACGACGACGATGCCGGAGGGAGTGACGTGGAAGCGGCGCTTGTCGGCTTCGAGGTCGTAGCCGATTTCGGTGCGTTCGGGAAGGCTGACGTGGCGATCGATGATGGCGCGGCAGATGCGCGAGTGGCGGCCGATGTTCACGTGATTGTAGATGATGGAGGCGGTGACTTCGCAATAGCTGTTGACGCGGACATCGTAACCGAGGAGCGAATTTTGCACGCGGCCGCCGGAAAGAATGGAGCCGTGGGCGACGATGGAGTCGAGCGCGATGCCCATGCGGTCGGCATCGGCAAAGACGAATTTCGCGGGGGGATACTGCTGCTGCCAGGTGCGCAGCGGCCAGGCTTTGTCGTAGAGATTGAAAACCGGGGAGACGCTGACGAGATCCATGTTGGCTTCGTAGTAGGCGTCAATGGTGCCGACGTCGCGCCAGTAAAGAGATTCCTTGGAGTTTTCGTCGACGAAGTTGTAGGCGAAAACGCGGTGCTTGGAGATGATGCGGGGAATCAGGTCCTTGCCGAAATCGTGGGAGGACTTGGGATCCTCGGAATCGGCGAGCAGCGTGGGAATGAGGAGTTGGGTATTGAAGATATAGACGCCCATGGAGGCGTTGCAGTGCGTGGCCTTGTGGGGAGAAGGCTTAGGCTGGTGAGGTTTTTCCTCGAAGCCGACGATGCGCCAGTTTTTATCGGTTTCGATGACGCCGAACTGGCGGGCGGCTTCAGCAACGGGAGTTTCGATGGTGGCGACGGAAACTTCGGCGCCGGACTCGATGTGGCGCTGGAGCATCTTGGCGTAGTCCATTTTGTAAATGTGGTCGCCGGAGAGGATGAAGACGTATTTGGAGCGCTCGCTGCCGATGGAATAGATGTTCTGATAGACGGCGTCAGCAGTGCCCTGATACCACTGCTGAGAGACGCGCATCTGCGGAGGCAGGACTTCGATAAATTCGCCGAGTCCCATGAGCGGGGACCAGCCGGCGCGGATATGGCGGGAAAGACTCAGCGCCTTGTATTGCGTGAGAACGAAGACGCGATGCAGGCCGGAATTGATGCAATTCGAGAGAGTGATGTCGATGATGCGGTAAAGAGCGCCGAACGGAACCGCAGGTTTGGCACGATCCCGAGTCAGGGGCCAGAGCCGCTCCCCTTGTCCTCCAGCCAAAAGAACGCCAATGGCATCACGCATATCGGGCATGAGGCAGGCTCCCGAGAAATGTTTTTTTGCGGCCCCCCAGTGTATCAGCAGTCGAGAACGGAAAGCAGCAGGAAAGGGGAATTACAAGGAAGGTACGAGTAACCGTGGAAGCATGAGCAAGGGGTTGCAACGGCTTCGCAGCAAAGATTGCTTGACTTGGGAGGGCGAAATTGACTACAAGAAGCCAACAACCTCGTGAGATAATCTAAACAGAAGCAGTGCGGGAAGGCAACCGTGGCACTGCCATCAGGTAATCCGAACCGGAATTGGGGTGAAGTACATTGGCAGAAGTCGTAATTCAAGAAAATGAATCCTTGGAGAATGCCCTGCGGCGATTCAAGCGGAAGGTGCAGCAGGAAGACATCATCAAGGAAATCAAGAAGCATAGCTTTTACATGAAGCCCGGCGAGAAGCGCCGGGCCAAAGAAGCGCTTTCGCGGAAGCGACTGCGCAAGAAGCAGCGTCGCGAGCAGGATTAAAACCTGAACGAGACGCGTTTCGGCGCCGCACTTCCGGGATCAGGCCCCTATCAGGCAGAGCAAGTTGGGTGTTAGTTCCTATTCTTCGCCCGCAGGCCCCAGGGATCCGTGCCCGGCGTTTCCCGGTCACAGGTCCGAGCCCCCATTCGGCCCGTGGCGCAGGAGCCCGGCCCCCCGCCCGATAAGGGTCCAGGGGGAGCGGGGTCATGGAATTCCACGATAAGGTGCTGAAGTGTTCGGAGTGTGGCGCCGAGTTCGTATTTACAGCCGGCGAACAGATGTTTTTCGCCGACAAGGGATTTAAAAACGAACCGAAGCGATGCAAGGGCTGCAAGGCAAAGCGAGCGGAGGGGGGAGGCGGAGGAGGTTCAGCGCCGAGGGCGGAAACCAAAACCACTTGTTCGCAATGCGGAAAAGAAACGACGGTTCCCTTCCGGCCGACGCAGGGGCGCCCGGTGTTTTGCCGGGAATGCTTCCAGGCGAGGAGGTCAATGGGAGCGGCGTAAAGAAGATAGAAATCAGAGATCAGTAATCAGCAGCCAGAAAGCGGATTCAACCGCCGGGAGAAGCCGGAGGTTGTTGGGATTCGATTCCGAAGAAGGTTCGGAAGCGGAGAACGACAACCAAAGGCGCCGGTTCTCCCGGCGGTTTTGTGTTTGGGGACCATGTGTGGGAGACGAGGAACGCGTATGCGCCGGACGAGATTGCGCCGTGGTGCGGAGAGGATTGGGGCAAACAGGTTAAGGGCAGAGTTGACGGTGGCCGATCTAAAGTTCGGCCACTACAGGGTGGCGGAGCGGTAGCGGGTGGAGTTGGCAAGCCAGGACTCGAGATGGGCGAGGGAATCGGGCATGTTTTTGCGGCCATAACCGAAGCGAATGTGTTGAGGCTCGTCGTAGACGGTGCCGGGGAGAAGAAGGACGCCAGCTTCGCGGACGAGAGTTTCACAGAATTTCAGGACGTCCAGTTGGGGTTTGAAGCGGACGAAGCCGATGGTGGAAGCGGTGGGAGGAGTCCAATCAAAGAGATCGGAGTGGCGAGAGAAGAAGGCGGAGAGCAACGGGAGATTGTGGCGGACGATGGCGAGATTGCGCTCGATGAATTTCTGACGATGACGGAAGGCGAGGGCGGTGAGGAATTCGCTGGGAGCGCTGGAGCAGATGGTGGTGTAGTGCTTCAGAGAGAGGATTTTCTGGAGGAATGAGGCGTCGTGTGAGGCGAGCCAGGCGAGGCGGAGGCCGGGGAGTCCATAGGTTTTGCTGACGGAGCCGAGGCTGAGGGCGCGGTCATAGAGATCGCAGGCGGCGGGAAGACGGTCGGCGGGATGGTGTTCGAGTTCGCGGTAGACCTCATCACTGAACACATAAATGCCGTGACGCGCGGCGAGTTCCAGAACATTGCGATAGATGTCAGGCTGCATGAGCAAGCCGGTGGGATTGTGGGGTGTGTTGATGTATAGCGCGCGGGTGTTGGGGCGAATAAGGGATTCGAGGGCGGCGAGATCGTGGGCCCAGCCGTTTTCGGGCTTGCGGCGCCATTCGCTGACGGCGGCGCCGGTGCTTTTGGGAACGGTGAGCGCGCTTTCGTAGCAGGGGGTTTCGACGATCGCGTGGTCGTTGGGCGAGAGGAGCGCGTGATAGAAGAGGAAGATGGCTTCTTCGGCGGCGGAGACGACGAGGAGTTGATCGCCGGCGATTGAGGTATAGATGGTGGAGAGGGCTTCGCGGAGCCAGGGAGCGCCGGAAGATTCGGTGTAGCCACACCAGTGATTGAGGAAGGCGTCGTGGGCGCCGGGTTCGAGGGCGAGAAGTTCAGCGATGGTGACGGATTCGGCGTCGGAAGAAGAGAGAAGGTATTTGGCCGCGAATTCGTATTGGGCCATGTACTCTTCGATGCGGAAGGGAGTGATGTGCATGAGGAGAGTGTGGCAGGGGCGAGGGCCGGGCGTCGAGGGGCAAATTGGATGGGGAAAGGACTGAAGAATTCAAGGTTCAAAGGTCGAAGAGTTGAAGGAATTAAGAGAAAGAATTCACCACAGAGGTAATAGAGGGTAGCAGAGAGAACGGAGCAGAAGAGGCCCTTCGCCTCGCTCCGGGCGAGCCGGCTTAAAAGAGCAGCGCTACATGGAAGAGAAAAGAAAGGAGGAGGAGGAGGAGGCAGGGTGGCCGGCAAGATGCCGGCAATACCAGGTCAATGGGGTACGCGGGAGCGGAGAAAGAGGAAGACAGAGGCGAGGAAAACGAAGAGCATGGCGGCGAGGACGCCGAGGGTGTGAAGGAAGTCAAGGCGGCGAGAGTGGGCGGGATCGGGTTTGGCGCGTACGGCGTTTTGAAGGGTAACGGGGACCTGGAAGTCGGCGGCGTCGACGGAATAAAGCCGGGATTGGTCGGCATGTTGCTGCGCAGCGGTAGAAGGACTACTTGGTGCGCGTGAGGAGCCCGGCGGCAGGATTGTGCCGCCAGGTTCGCGGGAAGGCGCGGAGTTGGCATGCTCAGCGCGGCCGGGATGCGCGGGGGTGTGAGCCGCGGCCTCCGGCTGACAGGGGCCAGGGAGTTCGATGCAGGAGTTGCGGTGGGAGGCTTCGTTGACGAGGTTGTATTCGAAGGCCCAACGGGAGGGGATGACAGTCGAAACCCACTGCATGGGGACGGGCATGAGGTAGATTTGTTTTAAACCACCACCAAGAACAATCACGGGCAACAAGACGATGGGGAGGAGAGCGATGGCGCTTTCGGTGCTGGAGGAGCCCGCAGAGATGGCGAGGCCGAGGGAGGTGCCGACGGCGGAGGCGAGAACGAGCACGGCGCCGATTTGGAGGAAATCGGCCTTGAGGCCGGAGAAGAGATAGACAATGCCGAGCATGACGGCGCATTGAAGGATGGAGAGAGCGAGCAGCAGGAGGAACTTGGAGAAAACGTAGGAAGGCAGCTTCAGATTGACCATGCGTTCGCGATAGAAGATGGTCCATTCGCCGACGATGTCGCGAGTGGCGTTGTTGCAGCCGAACCAGATGGCGGCGACGACCATGAGGATGTGGATGCCGATGATGTTGGCGGCCATTTCCTGAAATTGCCGGAAGGTGGCAGCGGAGGCGGCGACTTGGCCATAGACAAGGACGATCAGCGCGGCGATGAGCGGGGATTGCAGGCCGAGGATGGCCAATTGCGCGCGGTTGCGGACCTTGACGATGGCATTGCGGCGGAGAAGCGTGAGCCATTGGGTGAAGCTGAAGCGGCGCGAGGCTTCCTGGACCGGGGCCTGAATGGCGGAAGCGGATTGACGGGAGCGAGCTTCGACAAATTCCTTGCGGTAGCGCGATTCGCGGAAACGGCGGGACCATTCCGCGGCGGGGCATTTGGCAAGGCCGGCAAGGAGGAGTTCGGGACCAGGTTCGTCGGCGGGATTGGGTTGCGTTTCTTCGGACGATTTCGGGTGAAGAAATTCGATGGAATCGGGATAAGCGGGGCCAAAGAAGGCAAGCGTGCCGCAGCCGCCGGAATCGCGGGCGAGCATGATGAGATTGTCGAATTCGCGAAAGACGTGAAGGCTTGGCTGGTGGATGGTGGCGATAATGGTTTTGCCCTGTTGGGAAAGCTGCTTGAGGAGATGGATGACGCCTTCGGCGTCGTAAGAAGAGAGACCGGAGGTGGGCTCGTCGAGGAAGAGGACGGGCGTGTCGGTGATGAGTTCCATGGCGATGTTGACGCGCTTGCGCTGGCCGCCGCTGAGGACCTTGTTTTCGGGGGAGCCGATGATGGTGTTTTTTTTGTCGAGGAGATTGAGATCGCGAAGAAGCGTGTCGATGCGGGTTTCAATTTCGTCATCGGTGAGGTCGGTGCGGAGGCGGGCTGAAAAATAGAGGGCTTCGCGGACCGTGAGCTGGGGATGGACGATGTCGTCCTGGGGAACATAGGCGAGTTGCTGGCAGAAACGGTCGTAGTGGCGATAGAGATTGATACCGTTGAAGAGGACCTGGCCGGAAGCGGGGCGCGAATAGCCGTTGAGGGCCTTGAGGAGGGTGGTTTTACCGGCGCCAGCGGGGCCCATCATGGCGATGAGCTCGGAGGGGTAGGCGACGAGGGAGACAGGTTCTAGGAGGGGACGGCCATCGGGAGCGAGGACGGTGACGTCCTGCGCTTCGATGCTGACGTTGCCAGCGTAGTCGCGGCGTGCAAGGTTGCCATCGGGGAGAACCTGGAAACGTATGCTGCCGATACCGATTTCCTGGCCGGGGCTGACTTGCGTTTTCGAGGAAATGCGAACGCCGTTGAGGAAGGTGCCGTTGAGAGAGCCGAGATCCTCGATGAAGGTGCCGGCGGGAGTCCGCGTGAGGCGCGAGTGATGCCAGGAGATGGCGGGATGCGAGACGGGTTGTTCGCAGGCGGGATCGCGGCCGATGGTCATGGAATGAGCCTGGAAGAGGACGGTGGCGAAAGCGGCTTCGCCGAGGACGGCTTTGCGTTTTTGGAGGATCCAGGAGGCAGAGACTTTATAGGAGCCGAGGAAAATGTCGTCGGAGGGATGGAGCGGAGAGCGCTGGACGCGATTATGGATGCGATTAAGGGAGGTGCCGTTGCGGGAGTTGAGATCTTCGATGAAGTAGGCGCCGTTATGTTCGGTGATGCGAGCGTGATGGGCGGAGACCATGGGGTAGTCGAGGCAGACGTCGCAATCGGGAGCGCGGCCGATGTTGATGGTGCGAGGAGCAGGAGCGGCGGAAGCGGAAGATTTGATATCGGCAGGCCAAGGCATGGGAACGTTGTCGGCGAGAAGCACGTGCTGGAGCGGGGAGATTTTAAGCGGGGTGTGCGGGGCCAGGAGGCGATTTTCGACGTAGGTGCCATTGCGGGAGCCGAGGTCCTCGAGCAGGAAGCCAGCGTCGGTTTCGGTGAGGCGGCAGTGCTGGCCGGAGACGGTGGGCTGGGAGAGGCGGAGATCGCAGGCGGGCGAGGTGCCGATGAGCCAGGATCGAACAGGCTTCGCGGGTTGACTGGACAAGACGCCCTCCGCGGGGGAGAGGAGTGTAGCACAAGGGAGGAAGCAAGGAAGTAAAGAAGTAATGAGGTTAAGAGGAGGGAAAAGCGAAGGCAGAAAATTGAAAATGGAAAATCGTAATTGGGAAGGTGGCCGCAACGCGACGGTGGTCGTAGAATGTGCGGCAGGAGAGGCTTATGACGAGCAGAGTGGCGAGGATGGCGGCGGTGCTGGCAGCGGGTGCGGGATTGGCGGCGACGGCGAACTACGGCGGGCAGCAGCCGGCGAGGACGTACTGGGTGAAGCTGGTGTGCGAATCGGCGGACAAGATCGCGACGGTGCGATTTGGGCCAAGCGGGGCGGCGCTGGAAAGGACGACGGACACGCGAATTCTGAAGAGCGACATCAGCGGGCCGCACGGGATCGCGTTTTCGCCGGACAAGCGGAATTTCTACGTGACGATCGGGCACGGGCGGCCATACGGAACGGCGCTGAAATACGACACGGACTCGGAGCAGATTTTGAAGCAGGTGGGACTGGGTTATTTTCCGGCGACGGCGGACGTGACGCCGGACGGGAATTTTTTGTTCGCGGTGAACTTCAATTTGCACGGGGACCCGGTGCCAAGCAACGTATCGGTGGTGGACACGAACCAGATGCTGGAGGTGGCACGAATTCCGACGTGCGTGATGCCGCATGGGTCGCGGATCACGCATGACGGGAAGCGGCAATATTCGGCTTGCATGATGAGCGACCTGGTGGTGGAGATCGACGCGGAGAAGATGAAGGTCTCACGGAGCTTCCGTGTGAGCGCGGGAAAAGAGGAAGGCTTCGCGGGAATTCCGGAGGCGAAAGCGGAGCACCACGAAGGGATGACGATGCCAATGAACATGGCGGCGATCACGTGCATGCCGACGTGGGCGCAACCGTCGGCAGACGGGAGCCGGGTGTATGTGGCGTGCAACAAATCGAATGAGATAGTGGAAGTGGACGCGAAGGAGTGGAAGGTGGTGCGGCGGATCCCGGCGGGAAACGGCGTGTACAACCTGGGAGTGAGCCCGGATGGGAAATATCTGATCGCGACGAACAAGAAAGATGCGTCGCTATCCATTTTTGACACGAGCGACGCGAAGGAACTGGCGCGGCTGAAGACGAAGCGGAAGGTGGTGCACGGAGTGGCGGTGTCGCCGGACAGTTTGTATGCGTTCGTGACGGTGGAAGGCGTGGGGGAAGAGCCGGGGACGGTGGAGGTGGTGGATTTGCAGGCGAAGAAGGTGGTGGCGGAAGTGGATACGCCAACGCAGGCGGCGGGAATCGATTTTTGGAAGGTAGAGTAGAGCAGAAAATAGAAAATGGAAATTAGAAAATGGGCCAGGTGGAGTGCGCGTTCAAGGCGTAAGGAAGAGGCGAAGCTAACGAAGAGGAGCGGAGGACGAGGAGGAGCGCAGAGAAAAAGAGATTGGAAAGCGCCGCGTCGCAGCTTATTTCCATCGAATGGAGTGGCGCAGCGTTGGTAGCCGGGGTCCCTCCACTGCGGCCGGCAAAACAGCGAGCTTCCGGCCGGGACGACAGAAAAAACCGGCCAGGGTGCCGCGGACGGTGCGAAAAGAGACCGGCCCCCCCGGCCAAGATGACAGAGTTCCTTGGCCTGGGTCGCTTGCGGTAGCCGAACCCATCAGAGGGCAGGGGTGGTGGTGGAGCTGTAGGGGCGGTGCTTGCCGAGTTGGTAGACGCGCAGGCCGGAATGGACGTCGTTGACGTAGATCTGGCCATTGTGGGGATAGGCGCCCCAGGCGAAGGGAAGATTGGGACGATAGCCTTTGGAATCGCCGGTCCAGATGTGGGCGATTTCGCGGCCCTGGTTGTAGAGTTCGCCGCGGAGTTCGCCGGAGACATCGAGGACGCGCGCACCGCCGTTGTAATAACCCATATAAAGAACATCGTCGAAGACCCAGATGTTGTGCGAGCCGGCTTCGGGGACGCTGTAGGTGGCGACTTCCCTGGGATTTTGGAGGTCGGAGACATCGACGACGTGGACGATGCCGCGGACAGGAATGCGTTCGCGCGAGGCGAGGCTGAAGATGCCGGGGAAGACTTCGTCGCCAACGAAAACGTAATTTTTGTAGCGATAGATGGCGTGGGCACCGGCAAGCCAGCCGGCGCCATAGAGTTCGTCGTAATTGAAGCGGCAGGTGGAGACGAATTGCGGATGCTCCGGGCTGCCGCCTTTGACGCCGTTGCCAACATCCAGAATGACGAGGCCATCGCGCCAGTAGGCGAGATAGGCGAGGCCGTCGACAACCTGCACGTCGTGGAGATAACGGCCGGCGGTAGCGACGCCCTCGCCTTCGGGAAGGGCGATGGTCATCTGGCCAGAGCTTTCGACTTCCCAGCGAGCGACTTCCCTGGGATTTTTCACATCGGCGAAATCGATGACGCGGAGCGAGCCGGTGGCGTCATCGGTGATGTAGACATAGTGGGAATTGATGTAGGCACTGTGGACGCCGCCGGTGACGGTGGCGGAGTATTCGGAAAGAACTTTCGGGTGCATGGGATCGGAAGTGTCCAGGAAGACGATGCCGTTTTTGCGGCTGGAGGCGCCTTCGCGGGTGATGACGCCGATTTTGCCGTCGGGGGTGACGCTGACGTCGTTGATGAGGCGGGCGTCGACCTTCAGGGTTTCGCCGGGGCGCGGGTGAGCGGGATCGGAGATGTCGTAGACGTAGAGTTTGTCGCTGATGGCGGAGAGGTAGGCGTAGTGGTCCCAGATCCATTCCTCGGCGAACTGTTCGTCGGGAGGCATGGCGAAGCCGACGGGTTCGGCTTCGCGAGCAATGTCGCGGGGAGCGACAACGACGCTGGCGGTGGCGTGCATTTCACCGAGGGTAGCGAGGACGGTGTAAGTGCCGGGACGCTCGGCGACGAAAGCGCCATCGGAAAAGATTTGCGCGCCGGTTCCCTGCACCGACCAGGTGATCTGGAAGGGGATGGCGGCGCCGCTTTTGTCCTTGGCGGTGAAATGGACGACGGTGCCGGTTTTAGTGGAAGAGGATTCGGGTGCGAGCGAAATAGCGGAGACAGTGTTTTTGACGATATCGAGAGAGGTTTCGCCGGTGACGTTGTCGGCGGCGGCGGTGATGCGGACTTTACCGGGCTTAAGGGCATGGACGAGGCCAGCGGGATCGACGGTGGCGATTTTCGAATCGAGAGAGGCCCAGGTGATAGAAATGTCCGTGCGAGGATCGCCGTTGGCATTGCGCGGGGTGGCGGAGAGGCGCTGGGTGGCACCGACGGGAAGCGGCGAGCCAAGAGGGGCGACGTCAATGCGGGCGATGTGAGGTTTGCCGATGGTGACGTGGGCGTAGCCGATTTTGTTGCCAATGAGCGCGCCAATGGTGACTTCGCCGGGCTGGAAGAAAGAGACGACGCCAGATTGGTCGGCGCCGGCGACGTCGGTGGGGGCGGCGAACCAGAATTTGACGGAGTCGGGGAGCGGGTTGCCGGAGGCGTCCTTGGCGACGGCCTGGAAAGTCAACTTGCCACCGACCGCAGCGGTGGCCTGAGAGGGAGTGACCAGGACGACGGCGACATTGGAGGTTTCGCCGGGTTTTTGTTCGGGTTCCATGGGCTTTTGGGCGGGGGTGGAGAAGGCGAAAGCCAGCGTCAGAAGAAGGATGAAGAGAGAATTTCGGGTGGAGCTGAAGTTGGCTAGGGAACGGTGCATGACACTACCTCGATTCGAAGTGGAAATAATTGGAAATTATGGCGACCAATGAGGCGTGAGTGTAGGGCAGGCGATGAAGGGTGTCAATGGAGTGGCGAATGCATGGCGTGAATGTAGACTAAGCATCTTTGGATCCGGGGCAGGGAGGCTTGGATGAAGTTCTTCGTGTTCGTGGGAACGAGTGTGGATGGGTTCATTGCGCGGCGGGATGGAGCTTACGATTTTTTGGGAGGCGACGAAGCAGAGACACATGGATACGAGGAGTTCATGGCAGGGATCGATACGCTGCTGATTGGGAGGAACACGTTTGAAGTGGTGGCGAAGATGGAGAGTTGGCCGTATGAGGGGAAGCGGGTGGTGGTCTTGAGCCGGCGATCGCTGGATTTTTCGAGGATCCAAGCGCCCGTGGAACAGATGAGCGGGGATCCGGCAGAGATTGCGAAGAGGCTGGAGGCCAGCGGGGCGAAGCATGTGTATGTGGATGGCGGCGAGACGGTGCAGGAATTTCTGAGGGCGGGGCTGGTTCATAAGCTGACGATTACGCGGGTACCGGTATTGATTGGGGAAGGGATTCCGTTGTTTGGGAAGGTGGAGAAAGATGTCCGGCTACGGCACATCAATACGCGGCAGTACCGGAGCGGGCTGGTGACGAGCGAATATGAAGTGATTGCCGAGGGTTAAAGGGAAAGGCGGGGTAACGCCGCGGGCCACACGGGTGTGCGGCGATTGGCCGGGCCGGGGTGGCTGTGATTTTAACGGGGGAGGAGTATGATATGGGCTCCCGAAGTCCCCAGTAGAGACCACCAGCCGGGAGGGCCGCCATGGCTCACCGCTTTACGATCGGTGTCGAAGAGGAATTCCAAATTATAGATCCGGAGACGCTGGAGCTGCGGTCGCACGTGGTGCAACTGCTGAGTTCAGCGGCGGCGCGCGGAGTGGGCGACCTGGTGAAACAGGAGATGCACCAGTCGATCGTGGAGACGGGAACGAAGATCTGCGAAAACGTGAGCGAACTGCGGCTGGAGATGCACCGGACGCGGAGCGAACTGGTGATGGCGGCGGAAAGCACGGGACTGCACGTGGCGGCGGCGGGGACGCACCCGTTTTCGAGCTGGATTGACCAGGTGATTTCGCCGGGGGAACGCTACCAGCACATCGTGGAAGAGATGGGGCAACTGGCGAGGTCGCTGCTGATTTTCGGGATGCACATCCACATCGCCATGCCGGACAAACAGACCACGGTGGACATGATGAACATGGTGAGGTATTTCCTGCCGCACCTGCTGGCGCTTTCGACGAGTTCGCCGTTCTGGATGGGAAGGAACACGGGCCTGAAATCGTTCCGGACGACGGTGTTCCGGAGATTTCCGCGGACGGGGATACCGGAGATATTCGAGTCGTGGAGCGCGTACGAAAATTTCGTGAGCCTGCTGATCAAGCTGAACTGCATCGACAACGGGAAGAAGATCTGGTGGGACGTGCGGCCGCATCCGACGTATGGAACGCTGGAATTCCGGATGTTCGACACAGCGACGAAGGTGGAAGAGGCGGTGGCGATCGCGGCGCTGACGCAGGCGATCATCGTGAAGCTGCATCGTCTCTATACGCACAACCAGAGCTGGCGGATTTACCGGCGTGCGCTGCTCGAGGAGAACAAGTGGCGGGCGGCACGGTATGGAATCGAGGGAAAGCTGATCGACTTCGGGCGCGAAGCGGAAGTTCCGGTGCGGGAGCTGATGATGGAGCTGCTGGGACTGGTGGACGACGTGGTGGACGAGCTGGGTAGCCGGAGCGCGGTGGAATACGTTCACACAATATTGAATGAAGGGACAAGCGCGGAGCGGCAGTTGCGCGTATATCAGCAGACGGGGAATCTGAAGGACGTGGTGAGGCACCTGGTGACGGAGACGCGGGCGAGCGTAGTGGATGCGAGGTCGAGTTCGGCGGGTTCGATCAATTAGGAAGCAAAGAAGCAACGGAGGAATGAAGTAAAGAACGGAAGTAAAGATAGAACAACGCAGAGACGCCGAGCGCGCCGAGAAAGAAGCGAAGAGCCGGTCTTAAAAGTCGAGGGTGGAGCACCCAAAACGTTAACTTCAGGGGCTGAAGTCCCAGTTTCTGCGAAGGTATTTCGGGGCGGCAGAAGCCGTGCCCTGCTGAAGAATGAAAAAGGAGGAAAGATGGCCAAGGTGGGATTGATGTGCGGGCGAGAGTTCAGTTTTCCTCCGGCGTTTCTCGAGCGTGTGAACGAGATGGGGAAGAAGGAAGGCGTGAGCGCGGAGTTCGTGAAGCTGGGCGGGACGAAGATGGGGGAGCCGGCGGAATACAACGTAATCGTGGACCGGATTTCGCATGAAGTGGAGTACTACCGCGGCTATCTGAAGCATGCGGCGCTGCAGGGCACATATGTAATCAACAACCCGTTCTGGTGGACAGCGGACGACAAATATTTCAATTATTCGGCGATGGCGAAGCTGGGGCTGGCGATTCCGAAGACGGTGCTGCTGCCGCAAAAGGGCTACCCGGCGGACGTTGACATTAATTCGGAGTCGCTGCGGAATTTGAAGTACCCGATCGAATGGGACGAATTGCTGGATTACGTGGGACGGCCGGCGATATTGAAGCCGTTTTCGGGCGGCGGGTGGAAGCACGTCTATAAAGTGAATAATAAGGAAGAATTGCTGGAGGCGTACGACAGGACGTCGCCGTATTGCATGACGCTGCAGGAGTACATCGATTTCGAGCAGTACGTGCGGTGCTTTACGTTCGGGAAGATGGATATTTTGCCGGTGGCCTACGACCCGAAGGAGCGGAAATACCTGGTGGAGCACAGCTATTTGTCGAAGGAAGTGGGGGCGCGGGTGGTGCAGGACGCGCAGACAATCAACCTGGCGCTGGGCTACGAGATGAACACGATCGAATTCGCGATCAAGGACAATGTGCCATATGCGATCGACTTCCTGAACCCCGCGCCGGATTTCGAACGAGACCGGATCACGGAATTTTATTTCGAGCACGTGGTGGAAAAGATGGCGCGGCTGGCGATCGACCGGGCACTGCACGGGAACATCGCGAATACGTGGCCGAAATGGGAAGAGATGCTGGGAATCGGCGCAGCAGCCGGCTTTACGGGAGCGCCGCGCGTAGCACAGGCGGCGCAGAAGGCCACGTGAGGAAAGCCGGCGCGATGAGCAAAGCGGCAACTTCGATGGCGGAACGGGATCCGGCGGCACAGTGGAAAGAACTGCTGGGACCGGTGCTGGAGAAAACGCCCGAGTTGCCGAAAGCGTTCCTGAAAGAGCTGAGAGGAGCGAAGCTGACGTTCGGGAAACGGGTGCACTGCCCGTTTCTGATGCCGTTTTTTCTTTCGCCGGCGGACGAGGAGCGAGTGCGGAAGGCGACCGAGACGCTGGGGCGGATCGGCGAACGCGTGGCGAGCGCCGCAATGGAGGATGCTTCCCTGCTGGAGCAATTTCATTTGCGGCCGGAGGAGGAGCAACTGGCGCGGATGCCGGCGGGAAAGGGGCCGGCGAGCACGGCTTCGCGGGTGGACGCGTTTCTGCTGCCGGATTCGCTGAAATTCACGGAGTATAACGGCGAATCACCGGCGGGAGCGGGGTACACGGAGGTGCTCGCAACTGTGTTCCGCGGCCTGCCGGTGATGAAGGAATTCGCGAAGGAGTTTGAGGTTCACAGCTACCCGCTGAGCGCGAAACTGCTGGATGCGCTGATTCAGACGTACGTCGAGTGGGGCGGGGCGACGCGGCGCCCGCAGATGCTGATTACGGACTGGAAGGAAGTGCCGACGTGGAGCGAATTTGAGATTTTGAAGCAGAGGTTTGAGGCGCTGCGCGTGCCGGTGGTGCTGGCGGACCCGCGGGAACTGGACTGGGACGGGAAACGGCTGGCGGCGAAGGGGAAGAAGATCGATCTGGTGTACCGGCGAGTGCTGATCAACGACATCCTTGAGCGGCCGAAGGAGTGCGCGGCGCTGCTGAAGGCGTACGAGGCGCAGGCGGTGTGCGTGGCGAACAATTTCCGGTGCAAGATTCCGCACGTGAAGGCGTTTTTCGCGGTGCTGACGGCGGAGAAAAACGCGAAGCTGTTTTCGAGCGAAGAGCGCGAGACGATCCGGCGGCACGTGCCGTGGACGCGCGTGGTGGAGGACGTGAAGACGGAACGATATGGAGAACCAATCGGGCTGCTTGAGTACACGAGAAACCATCAGACCGATCTGGTACTGAAACCGAGCGACGAATATGGCGGGACGGGCGTGACGCTGGGTTGGGAAGTGGGCGCGAAGGAATGGGAAAAGGCGATTGAGTCCGCGCTGCCGGGCAAGACGAAAAGTTGCTGGATCGTGCAGGAAAAGATTGCGGTGCGGCGCGGCGAGTTTCCGCTTATTGGGGCGAATGGGAAAGTGGAGCACAGGAACATGCTGGTGGATTTTGCCCCGTATTTATTCCGGGGGAAGCTGGCGGGATTTTTGACGCGATTGAGCGGGAGCGGGCTGGCGAACGTGACGAGCGGCGGAGGGCAGGTGCCGGCGTTTCGGGTGGAGCGGAAGAGGGCGAAGACGGCAACGGGATGAATCCTGGTGTTGTTGTGTGTGGCGCCCACGCTGCTTGCGAATTTTGCTGCTTGTGACCCAGGGCTGAGGCTCTGGGCAGAGTCGGTTCGCGCCTACGGCGCTTTCGGATGAGGCGGCTGAAGCCGGCCCCTACAGGTTTTTCAGCCAAAAATTAAGACGGGTTTTTTCGCGATGGATGAGGGCAGGGGTGTCGACGAAGCCGTGCTTGCGCATGGGGTAAAGGGCAACGTCGAAGAGGATGCCGTTTTTGATGAGTTCGTTCATGAAAGCTTCCTCGTTTTGCGGGTGGACGTTGTCGTCGTAAGTGCCGTACATGAGCAGGAGATGGCCGCTGAGCCCGGCAGCGTGTTTGACGAGCGAGGTGCGGTCGAAAGCTTCAGGATTGTTAGCGGGAAGTTTGACGAGGGCCTCGGCCCACTTGGAATCGTAGAAGTGCCAATCTGTGACGGGCGCGCCGGCGATGCCGGCTTTGAATTCTTTGGACTGGGTCATGAGATTGAGGGTCATGGTGCCGCCACCGCTCCAGCCCCAGACGCCGAAGCGGTTGGGATCGGCCCAAGGCTGGGATTTGAGCCAGCGGACGCCGTCGAGGAGATCTTTCGTTTCGCCGAGGCCGGGATTCTGGCCGATGGTGTCTTCGAGTTTTTTGGAGATGGCGGTGGCGGCGCGGTTGTCCATGCCGACGGCGATATAGCCGCTGTCGATCAGCATTTGATTGGCGAGGGTGGAGAATTCCCAGGCGTTGGCAATGGTGGGAATCGAAGGGCCGCCATAGATATAAAGAACCACTGGATATTTGCGGGTGGGATCGAAATTTTTCGGTTTTAGGATCTGCGCGGGCATGGGGAAGCCGTCGGAAGCGGGAATGGTGAGAAGCTCGGGATATTGGATGTCTGCGGGAAGAAGCTCAGGACGGGGGGCGGCGAGGGCGGCCTTGCGTTTGCCGTCGGAAGTGTGGAGATTGAGCGCTGGAAGAGTGCGGAGGTTGGAGTATTGGTCGAAATAATATTTCGCATCGGGGGACATGGAGATGCGGTGCGTGCCGGGGTCGGCGGAGATTTTTTCGAGGTTCGAGCCGTCCGGGCGGACGCGGTAGAGGTGGCGCTCGATGGAAGAGTCTTTCAGCGCGGTGAAATAGATCCAATCGTTGATGCCGACGACGGCCTGGCGGACCCAGGGCGCGATGCCACCGGCGGAGGCAATGGCCCAATCGCCGCTGGTGACCTGGTTCATGAGGGTGCCGTCGAGTTGATAGCGATAGAGATGCATGTAGCCGGTGCGTTCGGAAGCCCAGAGGAAGTGCTTGCCATCCTTTAAGAAGTAGAGATCGTCGCTGACGTTAACCCAGTAAGGATCGATTTCGGTGAGGATGAGAGTGGAAGAGCCGGATTTGGCGTCGGCGAAGTAGAGGCCGAGATTCGTTTGCGTGCGGTCGAGGGTCTGGAAGCTGATGCGGGATGAATCAGGGAGCCACTTAACGCCGAAGAGCCATTCGTAGGGCCGGCCAGAGACGGTGATCCAGCGCGTGGAGGCGGGAACGGAGCTGACGCTGACGATGCCGACACGGACGCGGGGATTAATGTCGCCGGGCTTGGGATAGACCTGATGAATGACGCGCTGGTCGACGGGAGCGAAGTCGACGAAGGTGCTGATGGGGACACCGGATTCGTCGGTTTGGAGATAGGCGATGGATTGGGAATCGGGGGACCACCAGTAGGCAGTGTCGCGGCGGCCCATCACTTCTTCCCAGTAAACCCAAGATAGGGTGGCATTGAGCGTGGTGGCGGAGGCGCCAGAGGTGAGGCGGGATTCGGATTTGGTGGCGATGGCGTAGACGTAAAGGTCGTTGTCACGGACGAAGGAGATGAGGCGGCCGTCTGGAGAAAAGGCGGAGTCCTTTTCCTCGGCGGGGGTTTGCGTGACGCGGGTGAAGGTGGAGGAGGGCAGATTGAGGAGAAAGAGGTCGCCGTTGAATTCGTAGAGGGCTTGTTGGCCCGCGGAGTCGAAGGAAGCGGGCCAAGGGAGCGCGGATTTGATTTGCAAGTCAGGTGCAAGGGAATGGAGCGAGGCGAGTGCGGCGGACATGTTGAGGACGGGGGTGCGCTGGCCGGTGGAAGGATCGAGGCGTTCGAAGGTGCGCTGGGATTCGGGCTGGCGGGTGTCAAAGAGGATGGCGGTGTTGTCGGCGAGCCAGAGGGTCTGCGGGAGATCGGCAACGTGAATGCCTTCGGTGTAGAGCCATTCTGGGGTGACGCGGGGCGCGGTGGATTGGGCATGGGAGAGAGTTACAGGGAAGAGCGCGAGGAAAAGGATAAATGCGTGGCGTGGGCGAAACATGTGGCCTCCAGGGCGTGGGAATTGTACATGAGTTGGAGTTGGCAAGTTGGAAGGCGAGGGAGGAAGTGTGCCACGCCTGCCGCGCTTGTGCGCTTGCCTGCTGGAAGCAGGCGCTAGCGGAGCGATGCCAGGGGGTGCAAACCGCCGGTCTGAAGACCGGCCACTACACAAGGCGAAGAGCGCTCGCCTCAGAAGGCGGGCGCTACGTTCGGGACACCGCAGGTTGGCGGGAGGAGAAAATTCGGTAAAATGGAAGGATGCCTTTCGGAATCGCTCCTGTTGAGTTGATGCCTGGCGCGAAGAACGCGGTGGGTGTGTGCCTGAACGTGCAAGCGGGCGAGCGTGTGGCCTTAATCGCGGATGAGGCGAGCCGCAGCGTGGCCGCAAGCCTGGAGGAGGCTTTGAATGAGTGCGGCGCGATCTCGACGGGATTGCTGCTGGAGGATTTTGGTCCGCGGCCGATGAAGGGCGCGCCAGAGGTGGTGCTGGAAGCGCTGGAGACGGCGGACGTGGGCGTGCTGTGCATGACGCCGCAGCCGGGTGAACTGGGCGCGCGAATGTCCATCGTGAAAGTGGTGGAGCGGCGGCAGATCCGCTACGCGCACATGGTGGGAGTGACGCCGGAGATCATGCAGCAAGGGATGCGCGCAGATTACCGCATGGTGGACAGGTTAAGCGACCGCTTGCGCGAGCGGATGCTGAAAGCGGAGACGCTAACGGTGAAGACCGAGGCGGGAACTTCATTTAACGCGCATTTCGACCGCGGGCTGGATTGGGTGAAGACGAGCGGGTTGATCAGCCCGAGGTATTGGTCGAATCTGCCAGCGGGAGAAGTGTTCACGACGCCGGGGACCGTAGATGGACGGTTTGTTTGCGATGCTACGGCAGGCGATTATTTCAACGGGAAATATGGGGATTTGCAGTCGACGCCGCTGGTGCTTGAGATTGCGAGCGGGCGGCTGGTGCGTGCGGAGTGCAAGCGGAAGGATTTGGAGGAAGAGTTCTGGAAGTATTGCCACACGGATGAGAACAGCGACCGCGTGGGGGAACTGGCGTTCGGAACGAATCTGGGATTGACGGGAATGATCGGGAATTTATTGCAGGATGAGAAATTTCCCGGGGTGCATATTGCGTTTGGGGATCCGTATGGGAGCCAAACGCACGCGGATTGGAAATCGCGGACGCATGTGGATGTGTTAACGCGAGAGTGCGATGTTTGGATCGATGAGGACCAGGTGATTGAGAAGGGGCGGTATCAGATGGAGCACTTGGGGCTGGCTCCCTCAACCTGATTTTTGCTATTGTTCCCACGGATTTATAAGATTCAGCCCGAGCCCGCCGAAATGAGAAACGTTTCGCGTAGCCAACGCAGCGTTTGTGGATAACAGAGTGCCGTCAATCATCGCGTCACGAAATTCGATTGGGCGCTCGTTTGTTTCCAGCAAGGCCATCAAGAACGCCGCTTGCCCTGCCACAGCTTTGTCAAAGGGAGCATAGCGCTCATCGAATTCTTCGTGCAGGATGTTCTCTAGTTCTCGAATCATGAGGTCACGCCTTTTTCCCTCGGGCATTCGGAAATGTCCGAAGTGAATCTCCATCAACGTCACGGTCGAGAACCAGATAGACGTGGCTGGTTGGCGATCGAGCCAGGCGAGCACTGCGGCATGAGGTGAATCCCTCATCAACTCGGACAAGACATTTGTGTCGAGAATGATCATTCTGAAAAATCAGGAATTTCAGGTTTGAGGCCGCGAAACTCCGGAATTTCATCGCCATCCTTTAGTCCGATCCCCCGGAAATGAGCAGCGATGCGAGTCCCCAGGCCCTCGGGGTTCGGACGGGCGGTCTCTTGCTTCGCGGCATCGCGGAGGATTTCGCGAATTTCTTCCTTGATGCTGCGGCCATGACGCTTGGCGGGGCGCTGGAGTTTGGTTTTTACGGATTATTCCAAATTGCGAACTACGAGTTGCGCCAAGTGGACCACCCGCAGGTCCGATATCGTGATATCACAAAGGAATGGAAAGGATGATATCGCGATATCAATAGAGTTGGGCGAGGTAGGTGCCCATCTGGTGTTTCCAGTAGGGCCAGTCGTGGCCGCCATCGGGACCCCAGTTGTCGACGGAGTGGCGGATGCCTTTGCTGTTGAGGACTTCGGAGAGGCGGTAGGTGGGGCCGCTGTGTTCCCAGGGGCCAGTGCCGGTGATGAGGTGGATATCGCAGGAAGCGAGTTGTTCGAAATACCAGGGATCGGAGAGATTCGCGAGATAGTCGACGGGATTGTTGAAATAGAAGTTGTCGTCGTAGAGGCCGTCCATGAAATTGCGGAGATCATAGACGCCGGACATGGCGAAGCAGCGCTTGAAAACGTCGGGATGCTTGAAGAGCGAATTGGCGGCGTGATAGGCACCGAAGGAAGCGCCCATGGTGGCGATGGCGACGCGGGACTGGCAGGTGGTCCAGATAAAGGGGACGACTTCTTCGCGGAGGTAGGAGTCGAAGACGGATTGGACGTAGCTGCGATGAAAAGGGTGCGCGGCTTTATTGTAGAAGCTGAGGCCGTTGATGGAATTGACGGTGTAGAGCTTGACGCGGCCGGCGTCGATGAAGGGAGCGAGGGCGCCGGCCATGCTTTGGCCTTCGAGTTCCCATTCGTCACCGGCGCTGGTTGGAAAGCCGAGGAGCGGCGGGCCCCAGTGGCCGTACATGACGACGCCGAGTTCGAGGCCGAGGCGCGGAGAATACCAGCGATGATATTCGCGATGCATTGTTTGGCTCCGGAGTGCGGGAGAAGAGTATGCCAGCGGAGGGACCGCAGAATCAAACGAAGAAGCGGCGACAAACGGCACTCGAAGGCGCGATTTAATCCAGCGAACGCGGAGGAAAAACACAGTGGGTACGGAGAAGAGAAGAGTTCACCAAAGAGGAAACAGAGGTGAGCCGAGGTAGCGGAGAATTGCAAGATAGGGCGGATGACCAGAAGCACAACCCGGGTGGCTGTGCAACCCAATGCGGACGAGGCTTCCTGGAAGCTTGCGCCGCACAGGAGTGAGAGCCAGAGCCAACGGGGTTGCATGGATACGGATAGAAGGTAGGATAGAGAGCGGAAGTAGACGGATTTTGGGAGATTTTCGACTTCCTGAAAGCCAGGTGAAGAGATGATTCAGATCGAAAATGTAAGCCGGCGGGGATTTTTGAAAGGGATCGTTGGCACGGGCGCGTTTGTATTGAGCGCGCGGTATTTTCCGGAAAGCCTGCTGGCGGCGGGGAAAGCCGGAGCCGCGGAAGGAATGGGGGAAGCGGCGCTGCATCCCAACGTGTACCTGGCAATTGCGACTGACGGGACGGTGTATATCATCGCGCACCGCTCGGAGATGGGTAGCGGCGACCGGACGGGCCTGCCCATGATCGTGGCGGATGAACTGGATGCCGATTGGAACCGCGTGAAGGTGGTACAGGGAGAGGGGAATAAGGATTATGGGGACCAGGACACGGACGGGTCGCATTCGGTTCGGAGCTTTTTTGAGGCACTGCGGGAATCGGGAGCGAGCGGGCGGTTGATGCTGGTGCGCGCGGCGGCGGCACAGTGGGGGGTGGCAGAGAAGGAATGCAGCACGGAACTTGGCGTGGTGATGCACAAGAGCAGCGGGAAAAAGGCTAGCTACGGCGAACTGGCGCGGAAGGCGGCAAAACAGCCGGTGCCGAAGAAGGAAGAGTTGCACCTGAAGGCGCGGAAGGACTGGCGCTACATCGGGAAACCGAGGAAGAGTTACGACTTGAAGGAGATGTGCTCGGGGCGCGCACATTACGGGCAGGACACGCAAATGGAGGGGATGCTGTACGCATCGGTAATGCACCCGCCGGTTTACGGGAGCACGGTGAAGAGCGTGGACGATTCCGCAGCGCTGAAAGTGGCCGGAGTGAAACAGACGGCGACGATTGACACGTTCAAGCCGCCGGTGTCGTTCCAGCCGCTTGGCGGCGTGGCGGTGATTGCGGACAACACATGGGCGGCGTTCCAGGGAAAGAAGAAGCTGAAGGTGGAATGGAACAAGAGCGAGCACGCTTCGTGGAATTCGGACGCGTTCCGGAAGGAGCTGGAAGCAACATCGCAGAAGGCGTGCAAAGTGGTGCGGGAAAACGGGAACGTGGACGCGGAGTTTGCGAAGGGCGGAAAGGTGATCGAAGGGCAATACTATGCGCCGATGCTGGCGCACGCTTCGATGGAGCCGCCGGCGGCGCTGGCGGTCTATAAGGATGGAAAAGTGGAGGCGTGGGCGCCGACGCAGAGTCCGCAAGGCGCGCAGGAGGCGATAGCGGCGGCGGTTGGAGTGAAGAAGGAAGATGTGACGGTGAACGTGACGCTGCTGGGAGGGGCGTTTGGGAGGAAGTCGTTTCCGGATTTCATCGTGGAAGCCGCGATTTTGTCGAAGCAGACCGGGAAACCGGTGAAGGTGGTCTGGAGCCGGGAGGACGATATCCAATTCGATTCGTTCCATTCGGTGGCGGCGATGTATTTCAAGGCAGCGGTGGGAACGGACGGGAAGCCAACGGCGTGGCTGCAACGAAGCGTGTTTCCGCCGATCGCGTCGACGTTTGACAAGACGGAGTACGCGGACGCGGGCGAGATCGGGCTGGGATTCAGCGACGTGCCCTACGCGCTGGCGAACCACCGCGCGGAGAACGGTCCGGCGACGGCGCACACGCGGATCGGATGGCTGCGGTCGGTGGCGAATGTGTATCACGCGTACGGAATCCAGTGCTTTACGGATGAACTGGCGCACGCGGCGGGAAAAGACCCTGTGGAATACCAACTGGCGCTGCTGGGGCCGGACCGGATCGTTCCGAAGAGCGAATTGCCGAAGGATTACACAAACTACGACGGGGATTACGGGCAGTACCCGATTGATGTGGCTCGACTGCGACGGGTGGTACAGATAGCGGCGGAAAAAGCGGGATGGGGGAAACAGAAAAACGGGAATGGATTCGGGATGGGCATCGCGGTACACCGAAGCTTTTTGACGTACGTGGCGACGGTGGTGCAGGCGGAGGTAAAGGACGGCCAGGTGAAGATTCACCGCGTGGATACGGCACTGGATGCGGGAACGATCGTGAACCCGCTGACGGTGCAGCAGCAGTTTGAAGGGGCGGGGGTGATGGGGACGAGCATAGCGATGTATGGGGAGATCACAGCGTCGAACGGCGTGATCGACCAGACGAACTTCGATACGTACCCGGTGGCGCGGATGAGCGCGGCGCCGCGGGAGACGAACGTGTACATCGTGCCAAGCGAAGCGCCGCCAGCGGGAGTTGGGGAACCCGGGTTGCCGCCATTTGCGCCGGCGCTTTATAACGCGATCTTCGCGGCGACCGGGAAGAGATATCGGGAGATGCCTTTGAGCAAATTTGGATTGGCATGAGTGAAATGGGCAAAGACAATGCGTAATCCGAGAGCCGTAATCGAAAAAAACGGCGAACAAAGAACGTGAGGCGCGGGGATCGAGCAAATAAGGAATCGGAAAGGAGGGCGCGGCTGGGCTGCGCCCTTTTGTTTTTGCAGTAGGATGCGAGGCAGCTGATGGCGTTTGACGGATAAAGCAGGACGGAGAAGAAGGCGGCGCACGCTTCGACCGCGCATAGGGCCAGAAGCCGCCCCAACACGAAACGAGAAGATTTCAACACAAAGTTAGCCGAGGAGCTCAGAGGGGGCGGAAACACGAAAGGAGGATGGGGTGAGTCGAGTGGCGAAAGGGTTTTGGCTGATGGTCACGGCGTTGGTGGTGGCAGCGCCAGGGCGGGGGCAACGGAGGCCGGTGCTGGGGCAGATCGAAGAGCCGCATCCGTATTATTACCGCGAATTGTATTTGCCGGAATTGACGAGCGGGCCGAGCAGCTTGTGTTGGGGGCCGGGTTCGGATGAATTGATTTATTCGATGGAGGGCTCGCTGTGGCGACAGAAGATCGATGAGCGGGAGACGGTGCAACTAACGGATGGGCCGGGGTACGACTACCAGCCGGACTGGTCGGCGGATGGGAAGAGCGTGGTGTACGTGTCATATCAGAAAGACGCGATGGAGCTATGGTTGCTGAACGTGGATACGGGAAAGACAAAGCAACTGACGAGCGAGGGAGCGGTGAATGTGGAGCCGCGGTGGTCACCGGACGGAAAAAAGATTGTTTGGGTTTCGACGCAGTATCACAAACGATTTCATGTGTTCGTGGCGGACGTGCGGAAGGGAGCGCTGGAAAATGTAAAGCGGCTGACGGGGGAAACAAAGAGTTCCCTGCCCCGATATTACTACAGCGAGTACGACATGGAGATCAATCCGGCGTGGACGCGGGACGGGAAAGAGATTTTGTACGTATCGAACCGCGGGCACATTTACGGAACGGGAGGCTTCTGGCGGATGGCGGCGAAGCCAGGAGGATTGGCGCGAGAGATTCATTACGAGGAGACGAGCTGGAAAGCGCGGCCGGATTTTTCGCCGGACGGATCAAGGATGGTGTACAGCTCGTATTCGGGAAGGCAGTGGCAGAACTTGTGGGTTATGCCGGCGGAGGGCGGCGATGCGTTTCCAATTTCGTATGCGGAATGGGACGAGACGAACGCGCGGTGGTCGCCGGACGGGAAAAAGATTGCGGCGATTTCGAACCAGCCGGGGGGAACGGAGATTTTCTGGCAGCCGATTCCTGGAGCGGAACGTCACATCGTGAGGATCGAATCGCGGAAGAATCTGCACCCGCAGGGGAGGCTGGAGATTCGGCTGGCGAAGGCGCAGTTATTTTCGAATTTTGCGCGGATTTCGGTGGTGGATGAGCAGGGGAGATTCCACGCGCCGGATGACGCATGGATAGTTGCGGACGATGCATTCGACCGGAAGAAACAGGCGTTTGAGGCGCACTATTTTTATCCGGAGGAGGATCGCGAGGTGGTGATGGATGCGCCGCCGGGAAAAGTGGAGGTGCGGATTTCGCGGGGGATGAGCGAGAAGCCGTTTGAAGCGACGGTGGAGGTAAAAGCTGGAGAGACGCAAACGATAGAGGCGGAGTTGCAACCGATCGATTTTGAGCAGCCCGGCGAGGGACACTGGGTGGCTTCGGACCTGCATGTGCACATGAATTACGCAGGGACATACCGGAATTATGCGAGTCATTTGTGGAGGCAGGCGCAGGCGGAAGGGCTGGAAGTAATCAACGAGTTGATCGTGAACAAGGAACAACGGATTCCGGACGAGGATTTTGGGGTGCCGCCGCGGATTGAGCCCGGGGATTGGGAAGCGGTGCTGGTGAAGGGGCAGGAGTTTCACACGAGCTATTGGGGACACCGCGGCGTGCTGCAATTAAAGGAGCATTTGCTTCTGCCGGGGTATGCGGGCTATCCGGGGACGGCGGCGGCGAGCTTGTATCCAATGAACGCGGATGTCTACGACATGGCGCACGCGCAGGGAGCGCTGGTGGGAGCGGTGCATCCGTTCGACAGTGTGCCCGATCCATTTGCGAAACCAGCGCAGAAGATTACGGACGAGCTGCCGGTGGACGTGGCACTGGGAAAACTGGACTACATGGAGATTGTGGGGTTCAGCGATCACAAGTCGACGGCGGAGGTGTGGTACAAGCTGCTGAATCTGGGATTCAAGCTGCCGGCGGGCGGAGGAACGGACGCGACGACGAATTATGCGGCGCCGATCCGGGGGCAGATCGGATTTGACCGAGCGTACGTGTGGACGCCGGAATGGCCGGCGAATGTGGGAACGTGGATGGATGGGATTCGGCAGGGGAGAACGTTTGCGACGAACGGGCCGCTGGTGGAGTTCACGCTGGGCGGGCAGCGGGTAGGCGATGAATTGAAGTTTGCAGATGCGCAGAGGGCAGTTCCCTTCACCGCGAGGCTGCGGTCGATCGTGGCGGTGGAGCACCTGGAAATTGTTTGCAACGGGAAAGTGGTGAAGTCGCTTTTGACGGACGAGAAAGACACGGGAGATTTCGCGGGAGAGATTCCTGTGAATGAAAGCGGGTGGTGCGTGTTGCGTGCGTGGAGCGACGGGCCGCGATGGCCGGTAATGGATAATTACGCGTATGCGACGACGAGCCCGGTGTATGTGACGATCCGAGGGAAGCGGGCGCACGCAAAGAAGGATGCGGAGTATTTTGAGGCGTGGATCGACCGGACGATGGAGGCGACGTCGCAATACCCAGATTGGAATTCGACTGCGGAGAAAGAGCTGGTGATGAAGAGATTGAAAGAGGCGCGGGAGATATACAGAGGATTGAAGTAGAAAAGCGAAATTGGAAAATAGAAAAGAGGATTTGGGTCGGCGGCGAACGGAAGCATGGTGCCAGGGCTGAAAGGGCATAGGCAGGAGTGTCACGGGAGACTGCGCACCCAGAAACGCGGAGCGCGTGTCCCAACGATGCGCCAGCGAAACGGAAATGGCCTACCGTCGCGATGGCAGCGAGGAAATCCGGCCGATTCGAAGTTCGGCCAATGCAAGAGCCGAGCTGGAATTCGGTCAATGCTCGGGCCGATCCAAAGTTCGGCCACTACAAAAAGACCGACCACTACACAATACGGCCGAATGGAGATAGAATCCCTGTGTCCATGAAACGTGGCGCGTTGCGAGTGGATCGCAGCTACAACCTGACCGCCTCCTTTCCCAGAATAGGGGCAATCGCTCCGTCCCCGATTTTGCAATCCAGTTGAGAAGGCCGCCCGATATCGACCAGCCGGGGCGAGGAGTGCAAGCGCACGGAGTTAGACGAGTTTGCGTTTCAGGATAGCCACGAGGACCGCAGGCTCGAGCCCGCGCTACCCGAGAGGCGAAAACAGACAATGCAGCGTGAGGGAAGACAAGAGGAAGCAGTTCGTCAGAGACGGAAGCCCGAGGAAGGGCGCGAATTTATGCCGGAGCGCTTCGAGGGTCAGGGTGGAGTAAAGCTCCGGCATGCGAGGACTCCCATGTTCAGGAAGGAGGGTGCATGATCGTCGGTGTACCCCGAGAAATCTATCCGAAAGAGCGGCGCGTTGGGCTGGTTCCGGCGGTGATACCGAGCCTGAAAAAGGCCGGGCTGGAAATACACGTGGAAGCGGGCGCCGGGCTGGCCGCGGGCTATCCGGACAAAGAGTACGAGGAAAAAGGCGCGAAGGTGGTGGCGCAGCGAGCGGAAATCTTTCGCGCGGCGGACATCCTCGTACAATTTTTGTGTCACGGGGCAAACGACAAGACCGGAAGCGAGGATTTGCCGCTTTTCCGCAAGGGGCAATATCTGATGGGCTTCCTGCGGCCGCTGGGAGCGGTGAAGACACTGGAGGAACTTGCGGCGCGGGGCGTGACGTCGTTTGCGGTGGAACTGATGCCGCGGACGACGCGGGCGCAGAGCATGGACGTGCTTTCGTCGATGGCGACGATTTGCGGGTACAAGGCGGTGCTGCTGGCGGCGGATACGCTGCCGCGGATGTGCCCGATGCTGACAACGGCGGCGGGCACGATTGCGCCCGCGCGCGTGCTGATCATCGGCGCGGGCGTAGCAGGCTTGCAGGCGATCGCGACAGCGCGACGGCTGGGGGCCGTGGCATCGGCATACGACATGAGGCCCGCGGCAAAAGAGCAGGTGCAGAGCCTGGGCGGGCGATTCGTGGAACTGGCAATCGAGGCGAAGGACGCGCAGGACGCGCGCGGCTACGGAAAAGCACAGGACGAGAGCTTTTACGCGAAGCAGCGGGAACTGCTGGGAAACGTGATCGCGGAGAGCGACGTGGTGATCACGGCGGCGGTGATCCCGGGGAAAAAGTCGCCGGTGCTGGTGACGAAAGACATGGTGGCGCGGATGGCGCCAGGTTCGGTGATCGTGGACCTGGCGGCGGAACGCGGAGGAAACTGCGAGCTGACGAAGCCGGATGAAATCACCGTGGAACACAACGTGACGATCATCGGGGAATACAACCTGGCAGGAACGGTGCCGTATCACGCGAGCCAGATGTTCGCGAAAAACATCAGCGCGTTCCTGCTGCACCTGGTGAAGGATGGAAAGGTGCAATTGAATATGCAGGACGAGATCATGCGCGAAACGATGGTGACGCAGGACGGCCAAGTGGTAAACGCGCGGGTGCGGGAGTTTTTCGGGCTGCCCGCGCTGGCGGCGAAGGATTAAGGAGGAGAGGATGCCGGCGGATTTCATATCGAACCTGTTTGTATTCGTTTTGGCGGCGTTCCTAGGAATTGAGCTGATCAAGCGGGTATCGCCGCTGCTGCACACGCCGCTGATGTCGCTGACGAACGCGCTGGACGCGATCGTGGTGATCGCGGCAATCATCATCGCGGGACGGCATGAGACGAGGATTTCAACGATTCTGGGGCTGGTGGCGGTGGGGGCTTCGTTCAGCAACATGGTGGGCGGCTTTCTGATCACAGACCGGATGCTGAGCATGTTCAAGACCACAAAGGCGAAGAAATCATGAACCCGGCCACACTGCAGCAGCTCATCGATTTCAGCTATATTGCCGCGGTCGCGGGGTTCATCCTGGCGCTGAAGTGGCTGAATTCGCCGGCATCGGCGATGCGCGGGGTGGTGATTGCGGAGATTGCGTCGGCAGTGGCGGTGGTGGCGACGCTGTTCGATCCGCAGGTGGTGCAGTACAAATGGATCCTGATCGTGCTGATCATCGGCGCGGGCGTGGGCATACCGCTGGGCCTGGTGAAGATGACGGCGGTACCGCAACGAACGGCGCTGAGCCACGCGTTTGGCGCGTTATCGGCGGCGCTGATCGGGATTGCGGAGTATTACGTTGGGACGCCGAATTTGTCGAAGTTTGAGATGGCGGAAATCGGTCTGGAAGTGGTGATCGGGTCGCTGACGTTTACGGGCAGCATCATCGCGGCGGGAAAGCTGCAGGAAATCCTGCGGCAGCGGCCGATTGTGTACAAGGGGCAGAACATCGTCAGCCTGTCCACGCTGGCCGCGGCCGTGACGATGATCATCGTGCTGATGTTTCATCCGGGATACACGCACCTGTTCGGAGCGATGGTGGGCGTGGCGCTGCTTTTCGGGGTGTTGCTGGTGATGCCGATCGGCGGCGCGGATATGCCGACGGTGATATCGCTGTTGAACTCCTACGCGGGCTTTTCGGCGGCGCTGCTGGGTTTCGTGCTGAACAGCAAAGTGCTGGTGGTGGCGGGCGCGCTGGACGGTGCTTCGGGCTTCATCCTGTCCGTGATCATGTGCAAGGCAATGAACCGGTCGTTCACCAATGTGCTGTTCGGGGCGTTCGGGCAGATGCAGGTGGCGACGGCGAAGGGAACCGAGGAACGTACGGTGCGGAGCGCGTCCGCGGAAGATGCGGCGGGGATTCTGGGGAGCGCGAACAAGGTGATCATCGCGCCGGGGTACGGCATGGCAGTGGCGCAGGCGCAGCACAAGGTGCGCGAACTCTATGATGCGCTGACAAAGCGGGGCGTGGACGTAAAGTTCGCGATTCATCCGGTGGCGGGACGCATGCCGGGGCACATGAACGTACTACTGGCGGAAGCGGATATTCCGTACGACAAACTGGTGGAGATGGACGACGTGAACGGAGATTTTCCGCAGACCGACGTGGCGCTGATCATCGGCGCGAACGACGTGACGAATCCGGCGGCGCGCGAAGACCAGAGCAGCCCGATTTACGGGATGCCAATTCTGGACGTGGACAAGGCGCGCACAGTTATGGTGATCAAGCGCAGCATGGGAGCGGGATTCGCGGGAATCGACAACCCGCTCTATTACATGGACAAGACGTTGATGCTATTTGGAGACGCGAAGAACTTTGTGGGAGCGATTGTGAAAGAGTTGGCGGGGGAGCACTAAGAAGCCGGATGGGCGGCTTGTAAATGGAGTCCAAACAACCCGGCAGGAATGGCCGGGCCACATGGGTATTTGGGATGGCCGATCGAGCGATCGGCCATTTTTCTTTGCGGAGATCAATGGTCGAATTTCAAAGCCACAGGGCCGGATGGGCTGAAGCGGGTGCGGAAGAAAAATCATCCAATTCAGCCGGGAAGGGGAAGAATGCGAAGAACACGGGTTGAAGCCCAGCTACCCTTTACGGGCGGGAGGGACTTTCGAGGGCCTTGATGACGCCGAAGGTGGTGAGGCCGGCGGTGGCACCGATGGCTACATAGAGGAAGCGGCTTTGGCCTGGGGCGACAGGAGGACGACCCTTCATGGTCTGATACGCGGCGGCGCAGGGGGCGTGTTCATGGTAGTGGTGATAGTCGGTATCTTCCGGCGACAGATATTTGCGATAGCTGATGGAATTTTCCGCACGGACGCGATAGGCCTTGCCTTCCTCGATGATTTTCGTTTCGTAAGCGACACGGACGGAGGCTTCGCCGCGCTGGCTTTCGACGGTGACATTGCAGGGATCGTCGATGGTGACACGGCCGAAGTCCGCGCGATGTTCGGCGGGAACGACGCGAACATCGGAAGCGACAATGACGACGTTTTCCGAGCCGCCCGGCGTGGAATAGACGACGCTGCCTTTGTTTAATTCCAGCACGGCGCCATAGGGCGCGCGATAGATGTGGGCGGACGAGTCACTTAGGAGTTCGACGGAGATCGAGCCAATGCGGACGAGCATGGCGCCGTCATTATCGGTGGAGAGAAAATCGCCGGAATAGACCGTTGCTCCATCGGAAACGGGTGAATTGCCGATGTGAGCGGACCTGGCATTGCCGACCAGACCCAGGGGCGCATTGGGCGTTTGCGCGAAGACGATGGCGCCGGAGAGCAAGGAAACAAAGAGTGCGAGCATGATTGCAACTCGACAATTCCTCATGGTTGTGAATTCTCCTGCAGGCAAACAAGATTCCCACGGCACTTCTGAGGCGGAGCGGACTTCACGGGAAAAGCGGTTGGAGGCGTTTGCTGTGTGCTGGATGACGCGGCAGCCGCGGCGGCGCTGAACTGGAACTTCATCGCCGGATCGCCGAAGAGAATCCAGGTGCGACGGACATCGTTGTCGGTGGTGCCGGACTTGGCGTCGAGAATCAACTTCCCGAGGGGAGATCCAGGATGCAACTGGAACTGATGGAGCAGCGCCTGATTCATGGTGGCTTGCGGCGGCTGATCCGTAAAGCCGGAGGAAGCCCAGACGGCGACGCCGCCGCCATTCGGGGCGAGAATGATGGCCTCGGCGAGACTTTCCTCGTATACATCCTGAAAGAAGCCGTTGAGGCAATCCATCAAGAGGTAGACGGGAAGGCGTCCGCCGTTCGTGAGGGCCTGCGCGTCATTGTTGTCGAAGAGATCGGCGAAGGACCATTGCTGCTCCGCTCCGTGGCCGTCGTAATTGACGAGAAGCGCACCGTTATTCAGCGCGGAGATGATCCGGGAACGCGCGGTGGCTTGATCGAGGCCGTCGGTGAGCAACCGGTTCGGGGAAAGTGCGGAGGGGAGATTGACGGCCGCGGCGGCAGTGGCGTTGCTGAAATTCGTGTCGACGTTCTGGTCGGCAATGAAGAGAGCTTGCGAGGACCAATCCCCGGCGGAAGTGCGCTGCTCGTAATTGACGATCTTGGAGACGACGAGATCCGCTTCGGCAGGGGTGCTCACGGGCAAGCGGCCGGTGGGCAGGGTGGCGAAGCCGGTCTGCTGGAAGTCGGTGAACCAGTCGTCGGAAGCGGTCTTGAAGGCGGAGGTTTCGATGATGCGCGTGGGGACGAAGTCGGTCTGGCCGAAGCCGAGATAATTGCGCGGATCGAAGGAAGCGTCGCCGACGAGGAGCAGGAATTGGGGCTTGCGGCTCCAGTGGGAGACGGCATCCTGGAGGAAAGCCCGCATGGCGAAGGGGCTGCGCTCGCCGAAGTTGTATTCATCGTAGAGCTGCTCGGTGGTGACCAACTGGACGCGATGGCCTTGCGATTCGCGGAGGCGAACCAGTGGCGCGAGGCTGGAGACGAAATCGGGATGCACGATCATGACGATGTCGCCCCCGGAACGCATGTCGTCGAGGAACGTGGGGGCGTGAGGCGCAAGCGAAACGGGAGCGGAAACAGCGTCGGAAGCAAAGGCCAGGATAGTGCGCTGCGTGGCGCCGGAGAGAGGCAGCGTCACGGCGAATTGATAGGAGCCGTTTTCAGCGGAAACTTTGCCGGGGAGTTCAGCGATGTTGAGCGGATCGGAGATATCGAACGCGCGAATCTGGGGATTCGAGAAACCAGAAATTTGCAGGCTAGAGCCAGAAGGAGCCGTGGCGCGGAGCCAATCGGAATCGGCGGCGTAGGTGTGCGGGTAGTGCAAGGCGACGGATTTGACGACGCTGACGTCGAAGTCGCCTTCGAGGGCGGTGAGCGTGACGGTGTTGGAGCCACTGAGGAGGAGGGACGGATCGATGGAGAAGGTTTGCGCGGCAGGGACCATGCCGTAGAAGTCGACTTCGCCGACATTGGAGCCGTTGAACTGGACGGAGACGCGGTGTTCCTGCGCGTCGGTAACGCCCTGAAGAGCGACGTCGAGAGTGACGGGCTGCGAGGAAGCGGCGTCGTAGTGGGCGACCAGCAAAGACTGGTCGACGGGATCGCTGGTGACGGAGGGGCCGAAGAAATTGTCGTTATTTTCGCCGTTGAGCAGGGCGGCGAAATATCCGACGCGATCTTCGCGGATAACGGTGAAGGGGAAGCTGGAAGGCGCGGGAGCGCCGGAGCTGGGCGAGGAGACGGGGAGGATGCGCTTAGGCGAGCCGCTTTCCCGAACGAGCCAGTATATGCGAGTACCTGAAAAGGGAGTGTCGATGCCAGTGCCGTAGAACTCGAGAGCCGCGGTAGCGGAGTGAGGCGCCAGATTGCCGGTGAAGAGAATGGGCTGCTCGATGCCTTCCGCATAAAGGCGCAGCGAGTGAGGATCCGTGTTGGGGTCGAGGCCGGCAGCATAGAGCTGCGTGAATGGGACGGAATACCAGCCTTCCTGATCGACCCCGATCTTGACGGCGGAGTGGTCCACGACGGTGAAGAGCGGCGAATTCGGGGGAGAGGCGGGAGAAGCCGGGCGCGGCAAGAACGAGCGAATCGAGGGTTGCAGGGAGCTTGCCGAAACGGTGCGGGGACGCATCGGGACCAAAGAAGCGGCAGGAACTGCGGGCGCTTCGATGGAGGCTGGAGCCTGCGCGGCGCTCTGGATGTTAGCGGGGCCGTGGAGCGTTCTGGTGCCGTTGATGTCGACGTCTTCGATCCAATAGATCGCGCCGGGCGCGGGTTGCGTGTCGATCCAGCGATAGGTTTTGGCGGCGTGTTGTGGGCGCGAATTGCGCAGCAGCAGCGCGGAGCCGACGATCATGGAAGAATCGACACGATGACGGCCGGAGCCATCCTCGCGGTAAATATGGAAGCCGAGATTGCGCGATTCCTCGTGGGTGTGCCATTCAAGGACGACCGAACCATCGGAGCGGCGATACGCATTGAAGGAAGAGAGGCCGACGGCAGTGGAGGCCTGAATCGTGGAGATGGCGGTGGACGTGTTGTTGGCGAGATTCGGATCGCCGGTGGTGCTGCTGACCGTGGCGGTATTGGTGGTGAGCGAAGAACTGCTGAAAGTGGCAGCGTTGACGTTAACGGTGATGACGACCTGATTGCCGACGCCGATGGAGCCGAGGCTGCAATTGAGCTGTAGGACGGAGGGATAGGGCGTGCTGACACTGATCGCCGTGGTGGAGCAGGAACCTTGTGGAGTGTAAGAGGAAACGTAGGTCGTGGTGGAAGGAATGTTATCGCTAACGGAGACGTTTTGGGCAACCGCAGGCCCGTTGTTGGAAACCACCAACGTGTAGGTCAGGTTGGTAAATTCGGTGACAGGTTCCGGAGCGGCGGTCTTGACGATGCTGAGATCCGCCTGTGTCGGAGAAGCAACGACGACGGTGGTGGAAGCGGAGTTGTTACTGCAATTCGGGTCGGTAGTGGATGAGCACGGAACGTTGATATTGGCGGTATTGGTGATGGTGGTTCCGGCGGTGGTGGCAAGATTCACGTTGACGGTGAGATTGAAATTCACGGTGCCGCTAACAGCGAGGGGATGACCAACGTTGAGCGTGCACGTGATGGTGCCGGTACCGCCGACGGGAATGGAATTGCAGGTCCAATTGGGGGGCGGCGTAAAGGAAGCGAGCGTGGTGCCGGTGGGAATCGTGTCGGTGAAAGTGGCGGAAGCGGCGGTGGAGGGGCCGTTGTTGGAGACGACCTGGGTGTAGCTGATGTTGTTGCCCTGCGTGACCGGATTGGGCGAAGCGGAACTGGTGACTCCGAGGTCGGACTGGCCGGAAGTGGCTACGATAGTGGTGGCGATGGATTCGTTGTTGAGCGCATTGGGATCTGGCGTGGTGGAGCTGACGCTGGCGTCGGCGGAGATGACCGTGCCGGAAGCAGTGCCCGCGAGAACCTGAAGCACAAGCGGGAAATTCGTTGCCGAGGCGCTCACCGGGAACGAAGCGATCGTGCAGGTGAGGACGCTGCCCGCGACGGAGCCAGCGGGGAGGGAGTTGCAGCTCCAACCCACGGGAGGCACGAATGCGGTGGAAACGGTGGTATTGGCCGGAACGGTTTCCGTGAAGGTGACGGCGCTGGCAGGGGAGGGACCGAGATTGCTGACGGCTGCGGTCATGGTGACGGTGCCACCGGCGAGCGTGGTAGGCGCCGAGGCGGTATTCACGACCTGAAGATCGGCGTTGCCGAGGACACCGACGGTGGTGACGGCAGTGGCGGAATTATTGGTGAGATTGGGGTCGCTGGTACCGGAAACAACGTTGGCGACATCGACGATCTGGGTGCCGTTGGAGGTGGAGTTGTTCACGGTGACACTGAGCGTAAACGTGGACGAGGCGTTCTTGGGCAAGTCAGGATTGGTGCAGGTGAGGGTGCCGGTGGCTCCGACAGTGAGAGGGGTGCAAATCCAGCCGGCGACGTTAGGCAAAGACAAGAAGGTAGTGTTCGCTGGAATCGTCTCGGAGAAGACGGCGTTGACGGCGTCGAGCGGCCCGTTGTTGGTGACGACCTGCGTATAGGTGATGGTGCCGCCGGGAGCAACGACGGGAGGAGTGCCAGCATTGGTGACCGAGAGATCGGCTGAACCGCAATAAGCGCCAGACTGGGTGCCGGGAGTTTCGGTGATGATGTGGGCCGTAGCGACAACGCCGGGAGAGCCAGCGGTGGCGCCGTAAGAATCCTGGACCGTGTCGGTGTAACCGTTGAAGCCACCACTGACAGTGGCGCTAGCCGGAGATGAGGTGAGAAAGATTACGCCGCCACCACCACCGCCGCCAGGTCCGTGACGCTGGCCGGGGAAACCAACGGGAGCCTGCGTAGGCCAGGCGTAACCACCGTTGCCGCCGTTAGCCGAAACGGTGAGGCCGGAGAGGGTGCCGCTATTGGCAAAGACAAGGATGGAACCGCCGGCACCGCCACCGCCGGTGCTGTCGTTGAGAGTGCTGAGAGTGTTCTGGCCGTTGGCCGTGATCGTGCCCGTGCCAACCACGGAGCCGGCGTGAATGATGATGATGCCGCCGCCGTTGCCGCCAGAGCTGTAGATGCCAGTGCCGTTTCCACTGTTTGTGCACGTGCCCGTTCCCGCGTTGTAGTCGCAGTAGGTGCCATTGTTCGTGGTGCCGGCGCCGCCACCGCCGCCCATGACGAGAGCGCTGGTGGACGCAGGGAACGCGGCGCCACCGAAGCCGCCGTCTGTGGTGTTGGTAGTGGCCATGCTGTTCCAGCCGTAGCCGCCCTGACCTCCCGCGCCGCCATTGCCACCAGCGCCACCGCCGGAGTTGTAGTCGTTATTAACGGGATGCCCGTCGGTGCCGCCGCCGCCAGCGTTTCCGGGAGCGCCACGCGCGGAACTTCCATTCGGCAGAGAATCTCGGACGGAAGGGCCGTAGAAGTCCGTGGGACTGCTCGTGGAGGTGATCGTAGCGGGCGCAACGTAGCGTGGAGTGCCGGCGATGCCTTCGCCTTTGGAGCCGTTTGCACCGGCGGTGGTGGTGTTGTTAGCAGGCGCAGTGGTGACGTAGTCGGTTGGGGTGTCGGTGCCGCCGATGGCTGGACCGGTGAGCAATTGAGCGCCGCCGCCGCGGAAGCCGAGGGCGTTGAGAGAAACGGTGCCGCCGAGAGTGAGCTGAGAGGAGACGTCGAGAACGAGAACACCGCCGACGGTTCCGTTCCAAGCGAGAGGGACGAGTCCCGAGCTGAGAGTGGCGGAGCTATATTGAGGGACGCGAATTACTTGATAGGTCTGTTGGGGCGTGTAAGTGGTGCCGCTGGAAGAAGCCGACACATGAGAATAACTGTTGAGAAGGCCTCCGGTTGGGCCAGTGGCGGCGAAGGTGAGAGTGCCCCCAGTTACGGGAACGGAGTTCGTGGCGGTGACAAATTCGAAGAGTCCCGAACTGCCGAGGCTCGAAGCACCCGATGCGGGATCACCGGGGGAATTATCGCCGTAGGAACTGGTGTTCGTACTGTTAATCGCAGCCGCCTGCATCTGGATGATGAGGAGAAGATCGCCGGCAGCGATGGGAGTTGTGGCGCCTTGAGCGGCACCGAGAGTGACGGAGGTTGCGGCCGAAGCAAGATTGGCAGTGGTACCGGGAAAATAGGTGTTAACGATTCCCGTGAGGGTGCCGCCAGCGCCGTCGCGGCCGGGACTGGCGCAGGCGAGCGGCTGAACGACGGTGTAGGCAGTGGCGGAATTGTTAGCGCTGTTGGGATCGCCGGAGAGACTGACGGTAGCGGAGTTGGTGAGGGTGGTGGCAGTGGCAGGACTGGTGGCGTTGATCGTGATAGTGGAGGTGGTGCCGGCAGCCATGGGAGAAGTGATGGAGCAGTTGATGGTGGAAGTGCCGGAGCAAGACCAACCGGAAGAGGCGTTGACGGAGACACCGGAGAGACCGGCTGGAAGCGTATCAGTCAGTACATTGGAAGAAGGCGGAGCGGCAGCCTGGCCGAGATTCTGTACCTGGAGGGTGTAGGTGAAGTTGGATGAAACAAAGATGGGCGTCGGAGCGACGGACATGGACAGAGCAAGGTCGGAAGCGGTGGTGGGTTCGACAACAAGGGTGGAGAGGCTGGTGTTATTTGAAGGGACGGAATCGACAAAGGTGGAATTGGTAACGGTGGCGGAACTTTGGATGGTGGTGCCGTAAGCAACGCCGGAGGGGATCTGGAAACCGAGAGTAAGCGTGCTGGCAGTGGCACCACCGGCCAGGGCGGCGTTGTAAGTGCAGATGATGGGGCCAGTGCCGCCGACGGCGGGTGTGGTGCAAGTCCAGTTCGTGCCAGCGGAGGATTCGTAGATAGTATTCGCCGGGGTTTGCATGTAGACGGTAATGGTGCCGGAGGTGACGTTGGTGCCGGAATTATTGGTGACGACTTCGGAGTAGGTATAGCCGGTAGGAACTGTGCCAGCGCCGTCGGTGGAGGCAGTGGCCGGAGGATTGATGGTGGCGGTGCCGTTGGCGGTGGAATTCCCGGGTCCGACAGTACCCGTGCCGCGAGCTGTGGAGTTGCCCGGGTTGGTGGCGGCGGCGACTTGAATGGCGCCGGCGGTGATGGCAAGGATAGTGGCATCGGTCACGTTGTAAGCGGCAGGGGAGAAACCGGTGGTGGTGAGTTTGCCGTTGACGATGGCGTTAGAAGGAAGAGGAGTTGGAAAGGTGAATTGGAAGCGGCCGCCGCCGGTGGCAATGTGGGTAGCAGCAGTGGCGGTACCGAGAGATTGTGCGGACAAGGCGACAGTGATGTCACCGGTCCCGGTGTTGACGGAGGTGATGACAGCGTTGGTGACGTTGTAGGTGGCGGGAGTGAAACCGGTGGTGGTCAACAGAGCGCCGACAACGGCGAGGGAGGGAAGAGGAGTGGGAAAAGTAAAGGTAGCAACACCAGTGGCCCAGGTAGCGGTGGTGGCGGTGCCGGTGGTTTGGGCGGGCAGAGCGACAGTGACGACGCCGGTGGCGTAATTTACGGAAGTAATAGCGGTGGCGGCAACGTTGTAAGCAGACGGTGTGAAGCCGGTGGTGGTGAGAGGCGTGCCGAGAAAGACGCCGGAGGGCAGGGGGGTGGGGAAAGTGAAGGAAGCGACGCCGCCCGTCCAAGTGGCGGTAGAGGCGGTGCCAAGGGACTGCGTAGTGCCATTGGTGTCCACGGCGGTGGCAGAGGCCGTTTGCGTAAGCTGGAGGTCGGCGTTTTGCGCGCGGGTGCCGGGCGCTGCGAAAAGCAGGGCGAGAGCGGCCGCACCGAAGAAAAATGAAGAGATGGAACGAAGACGATTTTGGGCCGCAAGGCGGAGACGGCGCGAAACGGTGGCCAGTGGGTGAAGAAAGCGATTGCGCCAGGAAGTCAGCGGATAGTGCTTGCCGCCGCGGGAGAAGGCATCGGCCCGCCCAATGATTCTGGGACAGAGAGGATCAGGTTCAAGACCGGCATCGCCTTGCGTGACGATCTGACCGGAAGTGACATTCTTCAAGCGGTGAACGCGGAGGCCGTGGGGAGTGTCGACGAGCGCGACATCGCCGGGACGGAGTTCCTCGGAAGTGGCGGGCGCGATAAGAATGTCGTCGCCCTCCAAGAGATTGGGTTGCATGCTTGCCCCTTGCAGCCGGAATTGAACGCGATGGCCGCGACGAAGCAATGCGGCGCAGAGCTCCGAGAAGAGCCGCGAATCCTTGCGGAGTTGAACCTCACGCGTGGGCATGACGAATGGCCTCCACTGCGTCGTCCGTTGGAGCGAAACGGAAGATGGAACATGGGATGGAGCGAGTGAGTTGATCGAGAAATTGCAACGTAAACTCGATGCCGGATTTCACATAGTGGGGGAGAAAAGCGCGCGCGAAGAGTTCGGCGGCGGCTTGCGGCTGAGAGATGGGAACGATCCGATGCGTTGGTGCCTGCTCCAGGAAGAAAATGGCGGAGAGAGGAGCACTGGCCGGAGAAGAAATGCCGGCGTCGCCGTGCCAGGGCGTGCCGTACATGCGATAGCCTGCCGCTTGATGACGAAGAATGATGCGGTCGTCGCTGAGAAGGCGTACGCCAGGCTGGCGCATCCATAGGCGCGCGGTGGTGCTTTTGCCGGCGCCGGAATGGCCGAGGAAGAGATAACCGCAGGAATCCTGATCGACGAGGCCGAGGGCGTGGAGTTCGACGCCTTCGCCGAGAGCGAGGCGATGCATGAGGACGAGTTCGTCGATGGGATACTCGAGTGGAAAGAGCGAATCGTGGGACTGGAAGCTTTCGCGGTTCAGGACGACATGGCCACGCGAAAAGGAAGGATCGAGCCAGGCAGCTTTATAAGGACCGCCGCCGAAGGCGGGACTGGAGAAATAAAATCTAGTGCCACAGTGATCGCGATGGGCGGACCAGAGGCCTCCGGAAGCAAAGTCCGGAGCGGACAGCGGGGCGCGGAGTTCGGAAGCCCAGGAGACGTCGAATTCGAGGTCGCAAGGAGAATCGGCGCCGGATGGAGCGAGAAACGGAATGTGCTCTGGATCGAGAGCGACGGGCATACCCTGTTCGCACCAAAGGCCAAGAGAAAAACCACCAATCCGCAAAGCGAAACGAGTGGGTTCGGAGGCTGCTTGCGTTGCGAATTTTGTGCGGCGCTGGGGCATGGTAATCTTCCGCGTCGAGCCTCTTCAGGAACCGAATGTTTTGCAGAAAAAAGTGCGGCAACTAGCCGCCGCGGGACCGGTGGAGCTAAAAGTTTTGCAATGGCCGAGGACAGCCTCTTCGGGGCGGAGACTGACACGCACGACCTCGGGAGGCTGATAGGCGGCCCGATTGTTATTGGCCTGATTGTTGTTCTGTCGAGCTTCTTTCATCAGATTGCGTTCCTTACCTAAGCAATCACCGCAACTGCGATCCGCAGGAGGAGCATCCTCCGGCACTGCAACCGCCGCGCGACTCAAGGACGGGGAGCAACGAGCTTGAACGGGGGACGGGGGCGGATTTCTGAAATTCGACGGCACTTTTGTGAAGGCGCTCGGCGGATTGCGCGAGTTGGGTGTGGTGAGGGCCGCCGGGACAGCAGGAACAATCGCCGTGAGCCGGGACCGGGATGCCAATGCTGTAGGCACGAAGATGCGCGACCTGGCAGAGAAAATCGACGGGGGCCTCGGCGTCTCCGTTTTCAAGTTCGCCGTTGGCGGGGCACATGCTGCAGAGGGAGCGGATCTGGCAATGCGTGCAAATGGTTTCGCGGGTGGAAGGAATGGCGCGGATGTTTTGCAGCTTCCCTTCCCAGCCTTCGCGGAAAGTGGCGTGGCGATAATTAAAGCCGTCCTTGTGAGAGAGCACGCAAATGGTCATGCGGCCGGTGGGGTCGATGGCGCAGCCGTTATGGCCGCCGCCGCAGGTGTAGCGCTTAGGTGGCAAGGGAATTTGCGCCAAGGAACGTTCGTGGTCAAGAAGGCGAAGGTATTCGCTCATACGGGCGGGATCCCGAAATTCGAGAGCAACGGCTTGTTCGGGGGTGAGGCGGACACGGAGAGGACTTTGGGAGCAGTCCGTGCGGGGATTGACAAGGGGATCGAATTTGAATTCAACGCCGAGGTCTTGTTCGGCGAAGCGCTTCATTTCATAGACTTCGTGAACGTTGACGGTAGTTGGAACGGTTTTCAATTTGAGGGGGAGATGGCGCTCGAGGAGGAGGCGAATGCCGGTCATGCAGCGATCGAAGGAGCCGGGAACACGAGTGAGGTTCTCGTAGGTTTCGCGCGTAGCGCCATAGAGAGTGATTTCGATGGAGAAGGGGCGATATTCGGCAAGATGATCGGCGATGCGCGGAGTGATCATGGTGCCATTGGTAAAAAGAGTGATGAGGAAGCCTTTTTTCTTGGCGAGGGTGTAGATTTCGAGAAAATCCTTGCGGGCAAAGACCTCGCCACCGGTGAAAAGGAGCCACAAGCAGCCGGCTTCGACGAGTTCATCGAAGAGGAGAGTGTATTCTTGCAGCGAGAGCTCGCTCTTGCGGGCCTCCGGATCGCTAATGGGCAGATTGTTGTAGCAATGCTGGCAATCGAGCGGGCAGCGATGCGTGACTTCGAGGGAGACTTCGGAGGGCACACGGCGCCCCTGGTGCCGCGCATGCACCTGCGTTGAGAAATCTCCGTATGTCTGAGTCCGAATCAATCCTCGTCCTTTGCAAACCGATTAATAATTCAACAGCACTTCCGCCGCACCCAGCGAACCGCGTGAGGCAGCGGTCCGCGAATCAAGCGACCGACTGAATCAGCTTTTCTTCGAGCATGGAGTCGAGAAAAGACTGAATATCGGATTTGGCTTGAGACGCGGAGACTTCAAATTCATCGCAAATACGCTGAACCATTTCCGGCAGGGAATGTTCTTCGGCCATGAAGTCCCAAAGAACAGAGCCGACGGAATTCAGGGTATAGAGAGAATTCATGTCGCCAACGCCGCGGCGAACGGGAACGATGATGAGTTCGCCTTCAATCTGGCGCGAGACCACATCATGATTGCGAACAAAGCGAGCAGTCTCAAATTGCATCAGTGACACACCTCACCTCAGGTGGAGCCGTACGGACTAGAAACAAATCTAGGAACAGTGTCCAGTATTGAGACAGGAGTGCCACAAATTGGAAGAAGGAGTGTACCCAAACGGTATAGGTTTACGGATTGGACATCGAGGGAAGGAAGTCCTTGGAATCGAAACCGTTGTGAAAAGAGCGGGACTGTACTCGGAAGATACCAGGCAGGGGAGTTCACTCGACTTTAACCGACGGTAGAGCCGACAAGGGTATATACTGAGGCCGTTGGACCCAAGCGGCTCAGCAGAAGCCGGACGTGAGGGTGTGTTTGGGTCCGGGTCGCTCCATGGATGATTTGAAGCCCAAGCCAGGTCGCAGCCAGGACGCCAGCGGAGGACTCCGTGCGCCTGCGAAGGGCGATAGCTCGCCCAGCGAGGTGCCGCTGGATAATGATGGCGCTACTTTTATAGATATTCCCCCCACGCCTGCCCCGCCAGCCCGAAAACCGCCTGCCGACCCCGGAGCGACAGTGGTTCAGCCACCGCCGGACCAGGGGGGTGGGACTTCGGTGAGAACGCCAAGCGGACCTCGCTCTTACGTAACTTCCTACCAAAACGTGGTACTGCAAGAGGGCGACCTGCTGGGTGGCCGGTACGAAATTCTGGCGCTGTTGGGCGAAGGGGGGATGGGCGCGGTCTACAAAGCCAAGGACATGGAAGTGGAACGGACCGTGGCCTTGAAGCTAATCCGGCCGGAGATGGCGAGCAACCCGGCGATTCTGGCGCGGTTCAAGCAAGAGTTGCTGACCGCACACCAGGTGACGCACAAGAACGTAATCCGCATTTACGACCTGGCGGAAGCGGACGGCGTGAAGTTCATCACGATGGAGTTTGTGGAAGGCAGGGACCTTCGACAGATCCTGAGAGAGCACGGCAAGGTCTCGCCGGAGGAGGCGGTGGAAATCATCCGGCAGGTGTGCACGGCGCTGGATGCGGCGCACACGGCGGGAATTATCCATCGCGATCTGAAGCCGCAGAACATCATGCGGGACAAGAGCGGGCGAATCCTGGTGATGGATTTTGGCCTGGCGCGATCCGTGGAATCGGAAGGAATGACGCAGACGGGGGCACTGCTGGGGACAATCGAATACATGTCTCCCGAACAGGCGATGGGCAAGCCGCTGAACCAACAGTCGGATTTGTTCGCGGTGGGATTGATCTTCTATGAATTGCTGAGCGGGAGAATGCCGTTCAAAGCCGAAACGGCGATGGCCAGCCTGCTGATGAGGAACCAGGAGCGGGCGGTGCCGCTTTCGGAGATTGATGCGACGGTGCCGGCAGGATTGAGCGACATCGTGAGCCGCTGCCTGGAACGCGATTTAAGCAAACGGTACCCGACGGCAGCGGAAATCATTACGGACCTGGATGCATGGCAGGGGAAGCGGCCGGTGATGGCGTCGATGATCATGCAGGCGCCGCCGCAATCGAGCAGGATTGCATGGAAGTGGGTGGGGCCGGCAGCGACGGTGGCGCTGGCAGCGGTGTTGTTCCTGGCAATTCCGCGAACGAGGGAGATGCTTTTCCGGCCGGCGGAGGTGGGGGGTCGTCCGGCGACAGTCAACGCGAGTTTGCCGGCCTTGTCTCAGGGAAAATTCGTGGCGGTGATGCCGTTCCGCGTGGTCGGCGATCAGGCGACGCTGGGGGACGTTGCGTATGGATTGAGGGAAGCCGTTTCCACAAAGCTGTTTGAGTTGAAAGACGTGCGGATGGCGAATTCCTCGGAAGCGGCGAAAATCGATCCGAAAACGCCGCTGGGCCAAGTGGCCAAAGAACTCGGCGTCAATATGATCGTACAGGGGACGGTGCAAGGATCCGGAGACAATTTAAGAATCACGGTCGACCTGGAAAATCTGGCGGAGAACAAGCGGGTTTGGAGCCAGGAATTTGGCGGGGTCACCGGCGACCTTTTGACCATCGAGGACCAGATATTCAATAAACTGGCGGACGCACTGGAAGCAAAATTGACGGACAAGGAATCGGCAGCGATCGCCGCCCACCCGACGGAGAATATCGAGGCGTACAACCTATACCTAAAGGGGCGAAACGCGCTGGGGGGAAATGCGGATCAAAAGACGATCCAGACGGCGATGGATTTCTTCGGCAAGGCGCTGCAGAAGGATCCGAACTTCGCGCTGGCATATTCGGGGTTGGCGGACGCCAACCTGGCAATGTACCGGCAGAAGAACGACAAGCATTGGTCCGAGCAAGCCGTGATCCAGGCGAAGCAAGCGGCGCAACTGAACGACAATCTGCCGGAAGTGCATTTCGCTTTGGGAAGCGCCTATGCGGCGACGGGACAGATAACGCAGGCAATAGCAGAGGACAAGCGCGCGCTGGACCTTGCGCCGAATTCGGACGAAGCGTACCGCCGGTTAGGCAATGCATATATGGCGAACGGACAGAAAGACGAAGCACTGAAGGCATTGAAAAAGGCCGTGGATCTGAATCCTTATTACTGGTACAACCTCTCCGGATTGGGGAATGCGTACTACAAATTCGGGGAGATGGAAAAAGCCGTTGAGACCTATCAGCAAATCGTGAACCTCGAGCCCGACAACCCGGTCGGGTACAGCGACCTGGGCGCCGCGTATCTGAGCATGGGCAAGTATGAGGAGACGATTGGGGCTTTCCAGAAATCGCTGGCAATCAAGCCGACAGCGGACGTCTATTCAAATCTTGGGACGGTTTACTTCTACCTGAAGAAGTACCCGGAAGCGGTTGCCATGTTTCAGAAGGCAGTGGAGATGAACCCGGACGACGAAGTGAACAGCGGGAATCTGGCCGATGGATACCGGCTGGCGGGAGATTCGGCTCAGGCAGCGGCAACCTATCAAAAGGCGATCACCTTGGGCTACCAGGAGCTTAAGGTGAATCCGCGGGACGCCGACGTTTCCGGAAGGATGGCGCTCTACTACGCGAAGAAGGGTGACACCGCGCAGGCAGAGCAATTTGTGAAAAGGGCGCGGGAGATCAATCCAACGGATTCCTATCTGATCTATATTTCCGCGATTGTAAAGACCCTCGGAAACAAGCCCGATGCAGCGGTCAAGGACCTGACGCTTGCCCTGCAGAAGGGATACTCGGCAAAAGAGGTGGCGGCGGAGCCGGAGTTTATGGCACTGCACTCGCGGCCGGATTATGAAGCGCTGCTGAAGAGGTATTCCGCCAAGAGCAAATAGCCAGTCCAGGCTAGACACAGCCAGCCTGCACCAAACCCTGCAAGGAATTTCAAGACTGCCTGTTCCGGATGAATGATGACACCAAGTTTGTTTGACCAGCCCGGAGGCACCGGGGTTGACGCAGGGTTTGGCGAACCATCCCAGGAAACGTGCCGGAAAGATCCAAGTATAGGAAGTTGAAAAGGTACTGGTACTTTTGCAAAAATCCAATTTTGCAAAATTTCGGCCATTGGGTCGAAGGAATGGGAAAAACTTTGCGCAGGGTGCCGAGAGAGTTTTTCAGGAGTGTTGTAACCGATTGAAAAATAGGTAGTTAAAGCGGTGGAAATCTCGAGTGTTTGGCAATGGCCCTGCAGATGTAAACACGTCTCGGTCCCCAGACCCGAGGGGGTAGGAGTGCACATGAAGGCGATGAAGGTACTATTACTAGCGATGGTTTTGGCGATGTTCTCCGCTTCCGTTCGGGCCGACGGCGTGGTGGATCCGACGATCAAGCTGGGGCCGTCTGGAGCATCGACGCACACGATGGCGGGCGAGAGCGCGCAGGATCCGCTTTTCGTCACGGATGCTTCCGGAACGAGCGACTGGTTTCTGGATAACCCGCTGATCGCAGAAAATGGCGTGGTTTACATTGAGGTGATCCCGTTCTCCGGAGAATCACTCAGCCAGTTCTTGAACGAGAGCTGGACTTGTCAGCCGGTGCCGCCGATTTCAACCGGTTGCGGTTTCCTGCCGACATTGCAGGGTTTGCTGAGCAACGCGGTGGCGCAAGGGTTTAGTCCGCTTTCGTGCACATCCTATAATCAGTCTGGGCAGCAGGTAACCGTGGCCTGCCCGGCGGTGGAAGTGGATTTCACCGGCCCGTTCACAGTGGGTGAGGACGTTTCGATCGACGTTCCGGAACCGAGCGCGTTGCTGCTGCTCGGGAGCGGTCTGCTGTTGCTGCTGGGTTTCGCGATGACGAAGAGGCGACTCGACCTAGCATTCTGACGATACTTTAAGTTCCAGCCCTTTGAGCTGCCTGCCGAAAGCAGGCAGCTTTTTTTTACTTCAGACAAATTCCATCGCGAATGTCGTCCACGCCAGCATTCCCTTCCCTTGTGGAGCGGCCTTGGGACGTAGCCGAGGAGATTGAAACCGCATAGACCAGGAGGCACGAACAGGGCACGTCAGGGCTTCGCCAACCCCGAGGAATGGGTTTCCTGAGGCTGGCACCCGAGGAGGCGGATGGTGAGAATGGCAGCCGGCACAAGGTAAATGATCGTGACGCAGGTCCACATAAGCGATCCTGCGAATTGCTGGTCCTGGAGCACAGAGAAGCCGAGGGCTGGCGGATTCTGAAGGTAGGAGGTGTAAACGACGCGGTCAGAGAAAGTGAGGTAGGCGGAAAGAATGTCGCAGGGGATAGTGGCGAGGAAAAGGTAGAGGAGGAGAGGCCAACGCGGCCAGATGGGGCTGGCAGGCCAAGGCTGAATGACGGGCCACCAGAAAAAGAAGCCAGCAAAAAGGAAGGTGGCGTGTTCAGCGAGGTGCAAAGCGGGAGATTCGAGCGCGACGGCAAAGATAGTGGGGATGTGCCAGAGGATGAGCGTCACGGAGGCAGCGAGCCAGCAGACGATGGGGTTGGAAAGGAATTTACCCACGGATTGGAGTGGATTGGAACGGAACATTGGATCGAGAAGGGCCTGCACGAAGCGCTGCGGCAGCGAGCTACGAAGCGCGAGCAGCGGAGCGCCGAGCAAGAGGAGCGCTGGACCGATCGTCATCAGGAGAAGGTGCTGGACCATGTGAGCGGTGAGAAGCTGCGCGTCCAGCATTGCGAGAGGAGAGCCGATGGCGATCCAGATCAGAAGAAGTCCCGACAAGAAGCCGATAGCACGCGACGTGGAGATTTTTCCAGCGGGATTCGCCCGGAGATTGCGCCAGCCTTTGAAGTAGAGAATGACGAAGAGAAGGCACAAGAGCGTGAGCGGGAGGGGCAGTGTCCAATGGCCGGGGACGTGATGGTTCATCAGTGGCATCGTGCGTCTAATGCTGCGGTGAAACGATAGTAGAGGAGATATGTTCGAGCGCAGCGTCGCGCGCGGGGAGATAGCCCGGGGGATGGAGGGTCATCAGAAAGGCGACGAGAGCGGTGGTTTCCGCGGGGCTGAGATTTTTCCCATAGGCGGGCATGTTACCACCGCCCTGAATCACCTGCCGAATGAGCTGATCCTGCGTGAGACGGAGAGCGACTTCATCGAGGGCCGGGCCACGCTGCCCTCCCTGGCTGCCAAGTGAATGGCAGTTGCGGCACTGCTTGAGCTGAAAGACAAGCGCGCCCTGGCGCTCGAGAGCCGTGGTGTTTTTCAGAAAACGATCGGGCACGGGATCGCCGCTCCAGGCATTCATCTGCGGGCTCCAGGGAGCGTAACCCGCGAGGTGTGTGAACGTGCCGAGGGAGATAGCGATCAGGAGAACGCTGAGGACAGCGATGGGACGACGACGCCAGTTTTTTTCACCTTCGCCAAAAAGGAATGGAAGGAAGAGGAGAGCGATGATGACCACAACCGGGCCGATCAAGAGCGCGGGCGTTTCGAGCGAGGCGGGAAGCAAGGAGAGCATGGCGTAGAGCCAGAGAAAGAAATAATCGGGGCGGGGAGCGGTCTGAATAAGGGTGGGATCGGGGCGCCCACCGGGGCCAAAGGGGCCGAAATAGAGAGCGCACGCAGCGACGGCCAGAAGAATGACAGCGGAAAAGACAAGATCCTTCCAGATGGCATAAGGGACAAAAGGCACGCCATCCTTCTCGAGAAGTTCTTCGTATTCGGCGGCATAAGTGGCGCGGCTGACGATGCGGCCGGGCATAGGCCACTCATTGATGCCCAGCTTGAGGACCATCAGAAGATGGAGGCTGACGAAGGCGATGAGCAAGCCTGGGATAAGGAAAACGTGCAGGGCGAAAAAGCGGGAGAGCGTGGCCCCGGCGATGATGGGCCCACCGAGCATGAGTTTCACGGCGAGAGGGCCGATGACCGGTACACGGCTGGTGATCGAGGCGCCGATGCCGATGCCCCAGTAGGCGTCCTGATCGAAGCGCAGGACCTGACCGCTGAAGGCCATACCAAGCGTCATGAGAAGAAGGAAGACGCCAACGATCCAGGTGAGTTCGCGGGGGAATTTGTACGCACCAAAGAGAAAGACCTGCACCATGTGAAGAAGGACGATGGCGACCATGAAGTTGGAGCCCCAGCCGTGAAGCGCACGAAGGAACCAGCCCAGGGTCACATCGTGATTGAGAACCTGCAGCGAATTCCAGGCTTCGGCGGCAGAGGGGACATAGACGAGGGCGAGCAAGATTCCGGTAAGAAGCTGAAGAACAAAAACGGCGAGGGCCGCGCTGCCGAAGACGTAAAACCAACTGGCGGTTTTGCGCGGGACGTGATGCCCGGCAGCTTCGCGGATTGCGGCGCCAAGCTGGACGCGGCGATCAACCCATTCGCCGATTTGCGTGATCACGCGCATGGGGGACGCTCCTCGCCGAGAGAAGCTATAGGATCGCCGGGCGTGGGAAGCTCTCCGGCCAGAATCGTGATCAAACCGTTTTCGACTTTGTAGGGATATTCGAAGAGGCCGCGCTCTGGCGGACCGGAAGCGCGCGAGCCGTCACGATAATAAGCGCCGCCGTGGCAAGGGCAGAGGAAGAGGCCGGACTGCGGGAACCAGCGGACGGGACATCCGAGGTGCGCGCAATTGACGGCGAAGACCTGGAATTGCTGGGCGGAGATGCGGCGCACCCAGCAGGCGGTGTTGACGGTCTGGCCGTCGGCGGGCATGACGAAGGGGTTCCTGAAAGTGGCGAGGCGCGTTTCGCCTTCGGGAAATTCGCTGATCGGGCCGATAGGCACCCAGGACAAATAGGAATTTGCGCGGCCGCGCGTGACGGCGGAAAAGAGGTAGCGAACAATCGGGACGGCGAGGCCGATGGCGACCAGGCCGTTGAAGAAGACCCCGAGCTTCATGAGAAGTCCGCGGCGAGAGATGGTGTTTTCATCGGGCATGAGGAAGCGCTCCTAGGGTTGCGAGTTGCCGGAAGCGGGATAGGGCTGGCCCGGCGTGGAAACGCGATGCGAGGCGAGCCAGGCAACAACGTCGGTGATTTCCTGATCGGACATGGGCCTGCCGGGAAGATCGTTGCGCCAGTCGGGAGCGTTGCGATCCGGGCGCCCGACGATGGTCATAGTGCGGAGTTCCTGATCGGTGAGGAGAGCGAGGAACGAGTTGCCGGTGATGGAACTTCCCTTCGGGCCGCCGCGGCCATCCGGGCCGTGGCAGGATTGACAGAAAGTCTTGTAGACCGCTTCGCCGCGGGCGGCGTCGCCAGGAAACCTAGCAGCGTAGGAAGGCGGGTTGGCGCCATCGAGAATGCCGAGTTTGCTCCAGCGAGCGCGAATTTGCGTGACGAGGACGTCGATCTGCTTGGCGGTGAGCATGCCACCGGCGCTTTGTCCGAAAGCAGCCATCGAGGTGCCGGGAATGCCGTAGGTGACGACTTTGCGCAGGGTGTCTTCATCAACGATCGCGAGATAGACCGGATCGGAGAGCGCGACCGCGGCGCCGCCATGACCATCACTGCCATGGCAACCGGAGCAGTTTGTGGCAAAGAGAACATTAAAGTCGAGAATTTCTTCCGGAGGGAGAGATTCCGCGCCCGTGGCTGGGCGGCCCGGCGCAGAATCGCAACCGGAAAACCAAAGAACGCCCGCGGCGAAAGCCAAAAGGATATGCGCCGTAGCTTTCAAAGTTGCTTCTCCCCACCGTCTTTTTTGTGCATCAAGCCGGGGGCTTCAATGCCAGCGCGGAAGGCGAAAGGAATGTTTTCCTTTGTTGGGATTCGATGCTGGCGCATCACGATGAGGCCAGCGACGACACCGAAACCGATCTGGGAAGCAGCGAACCAATACCAATTGATGAGACTTTCGAGCAGAGGGTTCAGAAGGCCGAGGAGGGAGGAAAGGAGTCCGGACCAAAGCAGGGGCGCGATGACACCTCCGAGCAAGATGGGCCTGCGCGGGAACATGGGGAGCATGGCGCCGTAGAGCAGGCCGACCAGGGTAGAGCCGGTGGCGTGGAAGATAAGCGCGACGAGGAAGGTGTTCCCGTGGAAGGCGTTGAGTTGAGCCGGATCGAGGCGAAACGGTTCTTCGAAAACGATGGCTCCCAGCAGGTTGATGGGGTACCAGATGCTGCCGGTTTTAATGAGACCGAAAGTACAGGCGAGAACCGCCATGGCTACGCTGCCGGCCCAACCTCCTTTGATGCCCGCGGAAATCGGATAGGTCTCGAGCGGCAGCCAAGCACGGACCGGTTCGGGAGCGGTGGGAAAGCGCTCGACACGCGGGCGTTCGGTGCGAATGGGGATTTCGCGGGGCACGACGGGCACAACTTCCTCGTGTTCGCGCGGGAGGACTTCTCGAAACCAGCCGACACAAGCGGCAACGGAAAGAAACGCGCCAAGAATACTAATTGAGGCGCTGGTGAGGAGTCCGGCGAATAGAAGAACGAAGCCAAGACCAAGGACGAACGGCCAGGCGGTAGGAGCAGGGAGATGGATTTCCGAGGGAACAGCGGCGCTTGCATCGATTCGATTGACGGAAGATTGAGCGGACATATTTTCCTCAACGGCCCAGGATGTAAATGACGGTAAAGACGACGACCCAAACGGCATCGACAAAATGCCAATACATGGAGAGCACCTGAACGCGCAAGGAATGCTCGGGGCCAACGCGGCCGGCAAGGCCAAAGAGCAGGACGATCACGAGCATGATGAGGCCGGCAGTGACGTGAAAGGCGTGGAGGCCGACGAGGGAGTAGTAGGTGGTGCCAAAGAGATTGGTGGAGATGGTGAGGCCTTTGTCATAGATGAGGTGATGCCACTCGTGACCGGTGCCGTAGAGGAAGAGGCCGCCGAGCAGGGCGGTGAGGAACCAAGCGAAAAGGAAAGCTCCGCGATTGCCGGCTTCGAGGAATTTTTCGGCGAAGTGAATGGTCACGCTACTGGAGAGCAGGCAAACGGTGAAGAAGATGGGCGGCTCGAGGACTTCGCGGGGCGTGGGACCGGAGAGACTTTTGCCGATGTAATAAATGTAAGCGACGACGAAGATCGTAAAGATGGACGATTCGCCGATGATGAGGCCGGCCATGCCGACCTTGCCACGATGGGGAAGCGTCCACGATTGGGGCGGTGATGGGACGGCGGCGGCAAGTTCGCTCATGCGCGGCTCCTGTTACTCATATTGGCTATCCGGATCTTCGGGGTGTTTGAGATCCCAAAGCGGGCGGCGGCTGGAAACGATTGGGATAACGGCGAAATTGTAGGAAGGAGGAGGAGAGCTTACGGACCATTCGAGAGTCCAAGCGTCCCAGGGATCGTTTCCGGCGTCACGGCCTTTGAAATAGGAGTAGATCATGTTGCCGACGAAGATGAGCGTGGCGATGGCCTGAACAAAAGCGCCGATCGTGCAGAGCAGATTCCAGATTTCCCAACCGCGGCCGGGCTCGTAGGTATAGATGCGACGAGGCATGCCGAGCAGGCCGGGGATGTGCATGGGATCAAAGGTGAGATGGAAACCGATGACGAAAAGCCAGAAATGCCATTTGCCCAAGGTTTCGCTGAGCATTTTGCCGGTGATTTTCGGGTACCAGTAGTAGAAGGCGGCAAAGAGAGCGAAGAGGATGCCGCCGACGATGACGTAATGGAAGTGGGCAACGACAAAGTAGGAATTGCCGAGCTGCCAGTCGAACGGCGCGCAGGCGAGCATGATGCCGGTGAGGCCCGCGACGAGAAACTGGAAGAGAAAACCGATGCAGAAGAGCATCGGGGTTTTGAACTGAATTTTGCCGCCCCACATGGTGCCGAGCCAGTTGAAGATTTTAATTCCGGTGGGAACACCGACGACCATCGAGGTGATAGTGAAGAAAGCGTTGGCGGGAGAGCTCATTCCGATGGTGAACATGTGGTGAGCCCAGACGCTCATGCTGACAAAACCGATGGTGACGGTGGCACCGACCATGACGGGATAGCCAAAGATAGGCTTGCGTGAAAATACGGGAACGACTTCGGACATAAAGGCGAAACACGGGATGATAAGAATGTAGACTTCAGGATGGCCGAAGATCCAAAAGAAATGCATCCAGATGGCGGCGGAGCCACCAGCTTGCGTGTCGAAGAAATGCCCTCCAAGATAGCGGTCAATCAGAAGCATGATCTGCGCCGCGGAGAGCGGAGTAATGGTGATGAGCACCATGCCGGACATGACTAGATTAAGCCAAGCGAATAACGGCATGCGACTGAGCTTCATGCCCGGGCAACGGAGGCAAAGGATGGTGGCAATGAGGTTGATAGCGGTCGCAACGGAGCCAAATCCGGCGACCAGGACGGCGATGGTCCAGTAGTCGGAACTGTGGCCGGGAGAAAAGGCGCGTGCGGTGAGCGGAGCGTAGGCCCACCAGCCGACGTCAGGAGCGGTGCCGGCGCCATAGAGGCCGTTGCCGCCGAGAAAGCTGAAATAGAGGAGAAAACCGGAGAAGGCACTGAGCCAGAAACTGAAGGCATTGAGGCGGGGAAAGGCCATATCGCGCGCGCCGATCATCAGGGGAACGAAGTAATTCGCAAAACCGAAGAGGACTGGCATAGCCACGAAGAAAATCATAGTGGTGCCGTGCATGGTGAACATGCGATTGAAGACCTGAGGGGAGACGAAATTGTTCTGAGGGACGATCAGCTGGATGCGGAGGATCATGGCTTCGATCCCGCCGATGACGAGAAAGAGGAGAGCGTAGACGATATAGAGGATGCCGATACGCTTGTGGTCAACGGTGGTGATCCACTCATGCACGAGTTCCACCCAGGGGCGGGAGGCAACTCCCTGGGCGCGAATGGCAATTGCATCCGAAGCCATAATTCGTCCTCCAGAAAATCCAGCTAACGCAGCGTCTCGAGGTAATTCACGAGCGCGTCGAGATCGTTGTCCGTGAGTTTCATTGACGGCATCAAGGAGCCGGGTTTCAAGGCGTCCGGATCCTGAATCCACAGGCGAAGATTTTCGCGGGTATTTTCGGCTGCGCCGGAGGCAAGCGTGGCGCGGCTCATCAGGTGCGTGAGATCGGGGCCAAAACGTCCATTGGCCGGGGTGCCGGCGACAGCGTGGCAGTTGATGCACGCGGTGGTTTCGAAGACGTGGCGGCCGGCGGCGACGCTGGCGTCGAGATTGGCCGGCGGCTTTTGCGCCTGAACCCAAGCGGAAAATGATTGCGGAGTATCAACATAGACGCGGAGAAGCATTTTGGCGTGCTGTGTGCCGCAATACTGGGCGCATTGGCCGAGGAACAGGCCAGTCTGGTGCGGGTCCAACCACATTTCATTCACGCGATTTGGAATCAAGTCGGTTTTGCCATTCAATTGGGGAATCCAGAAGCTGTGGTCGGTGTCCGCGGAGAGCAACTTAAGGTAGGTCGGAGTTGGGTGAGTTGGATCGCTAACAGGGATGTGGAGCTCGTTGGCGGTGACGACGCCGAGCGAGGGATAACGAAACTCCCACCAGAATTGATGGCCGACGGCGACGACGTCGATGGCGGAGGGGGGCTTGGCGGCGTCCTGAATGGCATGGATGACGCGGGCGCTGGCGAGGAACAAAACGACAACAATCAAGGTGGGGATGACCGTCCAGGCCAGCTCGATTTGCGTGCTGCCATAGACCTGCGCGGGTTCGTGAGAAGGATCACTGTTTTTGGCGCGGAACTTGACGAGGACGTAAACGAGGAGGGTGAAAACGGTGACAAAGATCAGAGCGGTGATGAGCAAGACGAATAGGGAAAGGTGGTCAATCATGTTCGCAGGAGTGGAGCGGGGGACAAAAATATTGGGAACGGGATTGTCCGGAGGGGCGGGAGCGGCGACACAAAGACCAGCAGCGAGAAGGAGGCCAACAACAAGCAAGAGAATGCTGAGCAGGCGGTGTGTGGCGCCTGGGCGTTGGGAATTGAACGAGGCTGAGTTCATTTGGCGTTTCAGAGCATCCGGGCAAGCCGTGCAAGCCCGGACGACGAGTTGGATTTACTTAAGACAATTAAAGATGAAAATTATTAGCGCCTAAAAAGAAAACGTGGAGATTCGATGAAATTGCCGAACAATGATTCCACGACCAGGACGGGAAGGGACAGACGCATCCTCCTGTTCTCTTCCCGGACGGAGAGGAGGACCGGGAAGCCGAGAAGCCCAGAAGCGCCCGGCCGCAAGCGGAACGCCTAAGGTCGGCACCGTCAGGAGAACTTCCCCTGGAGGTGGAATCATACTCCAGAGCATAATCGAGGACAACGACCTATGTGCGCAGGCGTGGAGGCGGAGTGGAGAGAAGGTTGGGAAAAAGGCCCCGGAGAGAGACATCCTTTTCCACCGAAACCGGCGGCCTTGAGGTAAAATTCGCAGGAAAAATGAACCGGGTCCCCCGGCCCGAACACTCCAGACGATCGAAATACAGCGGAACTCATGGCGCCGGAAAGCAGAGAGTGCCCGAAGTGTCACGCGGCGAACGAATCCACCGCGCCGACGTGTGCAGCTTGCCAGACGCCCCTTCCCCTAAGTGACGCGACCTTCCTGGGAAATGAAGACGCCGACGAAAACGCAACGATTGCGGGCGAGGCAAATCGCAGCGACCTAACGGACATTTCCGGAGCGCAGGGCTGGTCGCAACCGGTAGCTCCGCCGAACGCCACAGGAGTGCGCAGCGGCCGACTGCCGAACGGGATACGACTGGGGAAACGCTACGAAATCGTGCAGATGCTGGGAGAAGGGGGGATGGGAGCGGTCTATAAAGCGAAAGACCTGGAGCTGGAGCGGTTGGTAGCGCTGAAGGTGATCCGGCCGGAGCTGGCGGTCCACGAAGAGATTCTCCAGCGATTCAAGCAGGAAATCATCCTGGCGCGGAAGATCACGCACAAGAATGTGATCCGCATTTTCGACCTGGGCGAAGCCGACGGCGTTAAATTCATCACGATGGAGTTCATTGAGGGGAAGGACCTGGCTTCGCTGGTAAAAGAGAAAGGAAGACTGAGTTACGAGCAGTGCGCGGACGTCATTTACCAGACTTGTACAGCGCTGGACGCGGCGCATTCGGAAGGGGTGGTGCACCGCGACCTGAAACCCCAGAACATAATGGTGGAAAAGAACGGGCGCGTGATCGTGATGGATTTCGGGATAGCGCGGACGATGGAGCAGGGCGGAGGAATGACACACACGGGCGCGGTGATCGGCACGCCGGATTACATGTCGCCGGAGCAGGTGATGGGCGAACATGTGGACGCGCGATCCGACCTGTTCACGTTGGGAATTATTTTGTATCAACTGCTGGTGGGGCAGCTTCCCTACAAGGCAGACACAATACAAGGAGCGATGTTCAAGCGGACGCGGGAGAAGCCGCGAGCTCCGGCGGAAGTAGATGCGACTGTGCCGGCGCTGCTGAGCGACATCACGGCGAAGTGCATGCAGATGGATCCTGCGCGGCGGTATCAGAGCGCGCTGGACATTCAGAAGGACATCGATTCGTGGCGCGGGGGCTCGACAAAGCGGATCGATTTGCCGGTGGAAAAACCGCCGGAACCCGTGGCGAAGGCGCGTTCGCGGGCGACGATGCTGATGGTGAGCGCAGCGCTGGCGGTGCTGCTGGGCGCAGGAATTTATGCCGGAAAGAGGTATTTTGCGCCATCGGGCGGAGCCGCGACACCAGCCGCGCCGCTGCATTCACTGGCGATCCTTCCCTTTCACAATGGGACGTCCGATCCAAAGCTTGATTGGATCGGAGCGGCGATGGCGGACATGCTGAGCACGGACGTGGGGCAATCGGCCAGCGTGCGAGCGGTATCTTCCGAGCGGGTGGGTCAGGTGATGAAAGACCTGCATCTGACGCCGCAATCGAACCTGGACACCTCGACGATCGGACGAATCGCGAATCAGAGCAACGTGGATACGGTGGTTTCCGGGAGTTACGTGCAACTTGGGGACCAGATTCGCATCGACGCGCGAATCCAGGACCTGAAGCGCGGGCAAACGACAAATATCAAGGAGGAGGCATCCGGAGAAAAAGAGATTTTCGCGGCGGTGGACCGGCTGGCAGGGCAGATTCGCGAAAATCTTGCGGTGTCGAAGAGCTTGCTGAAAGAGCTGCAGGAACATGCGTTCAAGCCTTCGACTTCATCGGTGGAGGCGCTGCGGGAGTACAACCAGGGGTTGCAGGAGGCGCGGGCGGGAAACAACGGGGCGGCGGCGCAAAGCTTCCAGGCGGCGATCAAGGAAGACGGGCAGTTTGCGCTGGCATACGCGAACCTAGGGCAGGCATATTCGGAGATGGGCCAGGATGAGGACGCGGAGCCGGCCGCTAAAAAGGCGGTGGACCTGAGCGCGAACCTGCCGATGCAGGAGAAGTACCTGATTCAGGCGAATTACGACCGCATTGAGAAGGACTATGCAAAAGCGATTGAGGCGTATCAGAACCTGGTGAAAGTGTCGCCAAAGAACAGCGATTACCTTTTCGAGCTGGGGACGGCATACGAGAACACGGGGGACTACGAAAAGGCGAGAGACATGTTCGCCAAAGTGGTGGACCTGGACCCGAAGCGCGTGGCCGGACTGCTGGCGATGGGCCGGGTGCAGATCGAAAGCGGGAATCCCCAGGCGGGGCTGGACTTTTTGTCGCGAGGACTGGCGCTGGCGATCGAAAACCAGGACGAAGCGGAACACGCGCAAATCCTGCAGGCGATGGGCGTGGCGTATTCGATGATGCAGCGGCCGGACGACGCGCTGAAGAACGTGCAGGAATCGCTGGCGATCAAGACGAAGCTGGGGATGAAAAAAGGAATTGCGGACAGCCTGCAGATGATCGGGTCGATTTATGACGGCATGGGGAAAGCGGAACTGGCGCTAAGAAACTACAACGACGCACTGACGATCCGGCGGGACATCGGGGACAAACAGGGCACGGCAAACGTGTTGAGCGACCTGGGCGACTTTTATGTGGAACACGGGAAATATGACGATGCGCTGCGGCTCTTCAAGGAATCGCTGGAATCGCAGATCGAGATTCACAACGACCTGATGCAAGGGCAAGTGCTGAACAACATCGGGAACACGTACCTGGCGAAAGGCGATTATGAGAACGCGCGCACCTATTTTGAGCGGGCGCTGCAAGTGCGCGAAAAGCTGAAGATGCCGGCGGACATTGCCGACACGCTGCACAATCTGGCAGAGACCTCGCTGCGGACGGGGCAGTTCGAGCAGGCGCAAGATCAATATTTGAAGGCGCTGGATATCCGGCGGTCGTCGGGAGACGTGCGAGGCGCGGCAATCGAATCCTCGGGGCTGGGCGCGTTATTCGGATATCAGGGCAGATTCGGCGCGGCGGTGGGAGCGGAACAGGACGCGATGAAGGGATTAAGCGAGGTAAAGGAGCAGGGATTCTGGTGGACGGAGATTCAGAGCGCCTACGGACGGGCGCTGGCGGAGGCAGGGCGCGGCGACGAAGCGGAGAAAGCACTGGCAACAGCACTGAATTCGGCCCGCGCAGACAAGAGCGAACCGCAGATTGCGGCGGCATTGAGTTATCAGGGGGACAACGCTTATTACGGCGGAGATTTGAGGGCCGCGGCGGGGTTGTATCAGGAAGCCACGCAAGCGGCGGCAAAGAGCGGAGACGCGCACCTGGTGCTGCTGAGCAAAGTGAACCAAGCCAAACTGGCAGTGGCGGCGGGAAGATACGGCGCGGCGGCAAACGATTTGCGGACGCTAGGAGACGATGCCGATGCGTTGGGATTGAAATATTTATCAACACAGTGCCATTTGCTGCGCGGCGAGGCACTGATCGGAACGAAGGATTTTGCAAACGCGGAGAGAGAACTGAAGATGGCGGCGCTGCGAAGCGAAAAACTGGGGATGCGCGCGCTTGCGGCCCAGAGCCAGTATCAATGGGGACGTGCGCTGGAACAATCCGGGAAAACCACGGACGCTCAAGAACATTACGCCGAAGCGAAACGAGCCGCGGAAGATGTGGAGAAAGACACGCAGGGAACGGCGGTTACAAAGCGGTATGACCTGGCGCCGATTTTCAGCGGGAAAAGCTAGCCGGCGGAGGAATCATCCACGGTTGCAAGGGACCAGAGTTTGAAGTCCCCAATTTCGAGACGATTCCACAATCGAGTTTAGCGGCCTGCGCGACGAAGCGTGAACACGCCGATCAATAATCCGCTCAGCAGAAGTGTCAAGGAGCGAGGCTCCGGGACATTGACGGGAGCAGTGATGGTCGCGGAGTAATTTTCGAAAAGATCGATCAGCGTTCCATCCTCCAGCACGACGCCGAGGTCAAAGGTGCCAGAATTGAAGGAGCTGGGAACCGAAGGGTCGGCCGAGAAATTAAAGAGCGTGCCAATCAAAGAAGCTCCGTCCGGAAGCGTTCCACCCAGACTGCTAAAGGCGTCAAAGACGGAAGCATCGGCGGTGCCGCCGGAAAAGGAACCGGAAGGGGTGACGTAGGCGGCTTGAATAGCTTCGCCGCTGTTATTGGTAACGTCGTATTGCCATGTGAGGGTGTCGCCAGGAGTGCCGGTGAGATCGGCGTTCACGAGGGCAAAGGTGATCGAGCCAGTGCCGGCCGACACCGTATCCGCCTGAGCCACACCAGCGAAAGTCGCCAGGCCCAAGCAACCAATGAGGATTCCAAAGAGCATTCGATAGAGCATTGGCGATTTCCTTTCGATTAGCGGGGAACAAAATTCTATATGACCGGCTGAGGTAGTACCAATAGTCCTCGGGTTATAGTCCTGGTTCATCATGGTCGCATCCTTCAGTAGTTAATCACTTGAGCAGCCGAGAAAGTGTAGTGGGTGCCGGAGGCATCGCTAAGCGTGCCGTTTTCCGTGAGGAGAAAACGGGTAACGCTTGTTGGGACGTTCAAGAATAGCCGGACCGTGACGGCTTGGCCGACGTTGAGATTGCCCAGGTTGTCCGGCAGGGCGGGTGAGAGGGAAGTATTCAGGGTGACGGTGCCGGTTCCAGCGAGGGTGCGGAAAACCAGGCTGGTAATCGCGACATTGATGTCCACGCCAGTGCCGGAGTTCGCGATCTGGACATCCTGGTAAAAGACTCCATTTTGCGTACCGGAGCCAAGCGGTTTGATGGTGCTTCCGGGTTTGCCGCCAGCAACCACCGCCAGAGAGGTGCTGGTGTCAGAGGCGGGGGAGAAGGTGGAGTCGCCGGCGAAGGAGTAGGTGATGGTATAGGGCGTTGTAGAGGCGGGAATGGAGGCCGTTGGGAACTGCAGGGAGAAGGCGCCGTTGCCGCCGATGGTGGCGATCTGTTTGGCGCCGTTGATGGCAACAGACACAGTTTCGCCGCTGGGCGGGTATTGCGTGCCGCTGGCAATGGTGCCGCTAAGAGAAATAGAGGAAGTTCCCACGGGAATGGATTGCGAGGGCTTGATGCCGCTGAAAGCCGCCGGGAGGGCCTGCACCGTGATGCTACCGATCGAGAGAATCTGCTGGCCGGCGAAGACGACCGTGCTGGAACAAATGTAGGTGCCGCTGGAGGAAGAGGCGCTCTGCACGTGGAGACTCAGGTTCGCGCCGGGACTGAGGTTGCCGAACGAGCAGTTGAGGACCTGACTGCCGACAGCGCCGGTGATCGTGCAAGAACCGGGGCCGGAGTAAGCCGGAGAGATGGACCAGTTGATGTTGGCGCCAGCCGGCAGCGGGTTATTGAGCGAGGCATTGCTGGCTGTGGCGGACAGCGAGTTGCTGACCGCGATGGTGAAGCCGATGGGACTTCCCGCGTTGACCGGAGAAGCGTCGGACGTGGTGGTGACGGTGACGACGGGCGTGTTAACCGGCGGGATGGCGACGACGACGTCGTTGAAGACGCGCGTTTTGCCGCCGATGCCCGCGTCCACCTTCTTGTTCGGATCGTAGAACGTGGTGATATCGAACACGAACTGGCAGTAGATCGGCGGATTGCTCGGCACACCGGGATTCCCAATCAACATCGGCGTGTTGCAGTCGGTGCCATAGGGCGAATTCGGCAGGACGAATCCGTCGGGATCGTCGTACAGGCGCGGTGTGCTGCCGGTATAGGGCGCCGGGGGAACGAACGTGTCGTTGTTGAAGGTGATGGTCCAATTCACCGGGCCGACGTACCAGGAAGGATCCGGCTCGGTTCCCGGATTTTGATAGAAGACGGTGTAATGGACGCAGTTGCCGTTGGCGTAGGGATAGCAGAGCGGAACGACGGTGTCGCCATTGGGATTGGTCTGGAAGGTGAAGAAGGACTTGAAGCGGCAGTCGAAATCCTGCGTGGGCGTGTCGCCGTTAGTGCAGATGCCGTCGCCGGAAGTGGGAGGAACTTCGGTGGCTTGCACGGTAAGCGTGAAGGGAGTGAGAACCTGACCGACGTTCAGGGCCAGGGCGTGAGCATTGGGATCGAGGCAAGGATTGGTGGGAGAGGGACTCGGATTGGACGGGCAATCGTAGGTGGCCATGCCGGAAACATTCGTGCCCGCAGCGAAAGTGAGGGGAATGTTCTGCGGAGGCGGAACGAGAGAAGCGGTGACGGATTGCGCGGAATTCATGGTGACGCTGCAACCGGCGGTGCCTGTGCAGGCGCCAAGCCAACCCGCGAAGGCAGAAGGCGCTGTGGGCGTGGCGGTAAGGGTGACGAGAGTTCCGACGGGATAGTTGGCGGAGCAGGCGCCGGAGATGACGCCGGCGGCGCTGACACAGTTGATGGAGCCAAAATTGTCGGTGACGCTGCCGGAGCCGGTGCCGATCAAAGTGACGCTGAGCGGGAGGGTGACCAGCGGTGTGACGTTCAACGTAGTTGAGCCAAAAATATTTCCGACGGTGGCGGAGATGGTGGTCTGGCCGGGAGAAACGCCGGTGGCGAGGCCGGACGAAGAGATGCCGGCGACACCGGGCAAGCTGGAGGACCAGACGGCATTGGTGAGCACCAGAGTGCTGTTGTCGCTGTACGTGCCAGTGGCGGTGAACTGAAGGGTGCTGCCCGCCATGATGGACTGAGCCGAAGGAGTGACAGCAATGGAGACCAGGCTGATGCCGGTGCCGCTGAGTGGGGCGCTCTGCGTGGAAGAGGCGAGGCCGTTGGCGGCGGTGATGGTGACCAGAGCGGTGCTCGATCCATTGACGAGGGGGTGGTAGGAGACCTGCAAATTGCAGGAAGCGCCGCTGCCCAGGGTGGCGGGAGGAGCGGGGCATCCACTGGTAAGCGTGAAATCCGAAACGTTGGGCCCGCTGAGCGCAATGCTGGTGAGCGTGACGGCAGAGGTGCCGGGATTTTTCACACTGATGGTTTGTGCGGCGCTGGTTGTGCCGTTGATCTGCGAATTAAAGACGAGGTTCGGAGGAGTGAGCGCCAGGGTGGCGGAGTTGGAAGCCGCCGGGGGACTGGCGATGAGGATGCCGAAGGGGACCGTGGCGGGGATGGTGGCGGTGATCGTGTTCGAAGAAGTTTGCAGAACAGAAATAGCGCCGCCGCCGGTATTGGCGATGTAGACGAAAGCCCCGTCAGGGGTGATGCCGAGCGATTCAGGATGCTTGATGGTGGAAACGGTGGCGACGACGGAATTGGTAGAAGTGTCAACGACAGAAATGGTGTTGGAGATGGCGTTGGCAACATAAAGGCGCGTGCCATCGGGAGAGATGATGGTCTGGAACGGATCGGTGCCGACAACGATGTTGGTGACGAGAGTATTGGCGGGAATGGACACGACGCTGACGGTGCCCGGGCTGGTGGATTTAGCCAGGCAGCTTTGCGCAAAGTAAGCCAGGGTGCCGGAGGGATTGAAGGTGGGACCGGTGATGCAGCCGGGAGCGGGCTGGCCGGTGGCGGGCGTGAGCGTGAAGGTGGAACTCAGGGAGTTCGTGGAAGTGTTGATAACGGCGACGCGCCCGTCGATAGCGCTGGAAGCGTAGACATAGGCGCCGTCGGGAGTGACGGCAAGCCAGGGAGAGGGGAAACCGATAGGGATGGTGGCGACGACGGCGCCGGTGGCGACATCGAAAACGGGGACATTGTTGTCACCGAAATCGGAAACGTAGCCGAATTTTCCATCTGGGGTGATTGCGACAGCGGTGGTGCCGTTGCCGACGGGGATGACGTTGACGAGCGTGTTGGTGGTGGTGTCGATGACATCAACGACGTTGGCGGAACTGTCTGGGACGAAGATGCGACTCTGATCCGGAGTGATGCCGAGCGGCTCGTTGATGTTGGTGACGGGAATGGTGGTAACCACTTTGTTGGTGGAGGTATTGATGACATCGAGGCAGCAGTTTGCCGAAACGGCGTCACCGATGTAGGCGATGGCCGCGGCGCCATTTACGGTCAGGAGTGTAGTGCCTATAACTCCGGAAAGAGACGCAGTGATCGTGGAGGTTCCCTGGGCGATGGCAGTGGCGACACCCGCAGAGTTTATCGCGGCGACGGACGGAGTATCGGAACTCCAGGTGACGAGAGACGAAACATTTTGCGAGCTGCCGTTGCTGTAGAAGCCGGTGGCAATGAAGGTCAGCTTGGCGTTTGGCGTGAGCGTGGGGTTCGCCGGAGCAAGAACGATGGACTGAAGCACAACGCCCGAGGTGACGGTCAGCGTGGTGCTGGAGTCAGCGGCGGAAGCAAAGATGGAATCACCGACGTAGGAGTAGGCGATGGTATAAGGCGTTGCGGAGACCGGGATCGCGGCGGTTGCGAACTGAAGCGAGAACACGCCGTTTGCGCCAATCGTGGCCAGCTGCGTGATGCCGTTGATCGTGATGGAAATGGTCTCGCCGCTTGCAGGGAAAAACGAGCCGTTGCCGATGACGCCGGCGAGCGTGATGGAGGGCGTTCCAGCGGCGATGGACTGCGAAGGCGTCAAACCGGAGAAGACAGGCGTGACGGGCTGAACCACGACGCTAGCGATAGAGAGCACTTGCTGGTTTGCGGCGGCGATGGTGGCCGTGTTGGTCAGCGTGCCCGCGGACGAGGTCGCGCTGAGAATGTGAAGACTGAGAGTGGCGCTGGGTGCGAGATCGCCGAAGGAACAATTGAGCACTTGGGCGTTGACTGCGCCGGTTGTCGTGCAACTGCCGGGGCCGGAGTACGCAGGGCTGATGGTCCAAAGACCGGCGCCCGCGGGCAGTGAATCGTTGAGGGTTGCTCCGGTGGCAGTGCCACCGGAGCTATTGGTAACCATCACGGTGATGCCGATGGGAGTACCGGCAGAGACTGTGGCTGCGTCTGGTGTGCTGGTAACCGTAAGGATGGCAGCGCTCGAAGGCGGGATGGCGACGACGACGTCGTTGAAGACGCGCGTTTTGCCGCCGATGCCCGCGTCCACCTTCTTGTTCGGATCGTAGAACGTGGTGATATCGAACACGAACTGGCAGTAGATCGGCGGATTGCTCGGCACACCGGGATTCCCAATCAACATCGGCGTGTTGCAGTCGGTGCCATAGGGCGAATTCGGCAGGACGAATCCGTCGGGATCGTCGTACAGGCGCGGTGTGCTGCCGGTATAGGGCGCCGGGGGAACGAACGTGTCGTTGTTGAAGGTGATGGTCCAATTCACCGGGCCGACGTACCAGGAAGGATCCGGCTCGGTTCCCGGATTTTGATAGAAGACGGTGTAATGGACGCAGTTGCCGTTGGCGTAGGGATAGCAGAGCGGAACGACGGTGTCGCCATTGGGATTGGTCTGGAAGGTGAAGAAGGACTTGAAGCGGCAGTCGAAATCCTGCGTGGGCGTGTCGCCGTTAGTGCAGATGCCGTCGCCGGAAGTGGGAGGAACTTCGGTGGCTTGCACGGTAAGCGTGAAGGGAGTGAGAACCTGACCGACGTTCAGGGCCAGGGCGTGAGCATTGGGATCGAGGCAAGGATTGGTGGGAGAGGGACTCGGATTGGACGGGCAATCGTAGGTGGCCATGCCGGAAACATTCGTGCCCGCAGCGAAAGTGAGGGGAATGTTCTGCGGAGGCGGAACGAGAGAAGCGGTGACGGATTGCGCGGAATTCATGGTGACGCTGCAACCGGCGGTGCCTGTGCAGGCGCCAAGCCAGCCGCCGAAGGTGGCGCCTGAGTTTGGCGTTGCGCTTAGATTCACGACCGCGCCCACCGGATAGCTGGCGCTGCAAGCGCCGGAAATGACACCCGCAGCGTCGACGCAGTTGATCTGGTTGAAATTGTCGGTGATGGTGCCGTTGCCGGTTCCGATGAGTGTGACATTCAAGGTGAAGGAATTGGCAGGAACGAAGGACGCGGTGACGGTTTGCGGGCCGCTTACGGTAACGATGCAAGGTGCGGCGCCAGTGCAGCCTGTAAAACCGTTGAAGTTTGTGCCTGATGCGGGGATGGCGGTGAGCGCGACAATCGAGCCGGTGAGATAGCCGGCAGAGCAGTTGCCGGAGATGACGCCTCCGGTGGTGGTGCAATTGATCAGGCCGAAGTCGTCGGTGATTGTGCCGGTGCCGGTGCCCTGGGGCGTAACAGTGAGCGTAGAGGTTCCGCCAGTGCCGGCGACAACAGTGAGCACGACTGAGCCGGGGTTGTAAGTGGCCTGCCATGCGAGGCCGCTGGGCAGGCTGGGAGAATTGATCGCGGCGAACTGACCGGAACGTGAGTGGGTGGTGAGCACGGTAAACTGATTGTTGAGTGCCGGTGTGAATCCGTTGGCGAATGCGATATCTAAATTGCCGGCAAGAGTGGTGTTTCCAGTGTCCTGCCACTGAGAATACTGCGTCGGCGAAGCGATGCTGATACCAAAATGCCCGGTAGAAGTCTGGGTCAGGTTATTGACGGAGAGTATCCCAGACGAGGACGCGCCGGTCTGCTGCATCTGGCCCTGATTGGTGACGGAACTTCCGTTCAGTGACAAGGAGAAAGCGGAGTTGCCTAGCACGCGACCGGCGGAACCGTTGGTGAAAGGCAAGCCGTTGTTGCCGATTTGTCCGGCGCCTTCGATGAGGTTGGAGACGTTGGTGAGCGATCCGGCGTTGGCGTTGTTGATGATGGGCTGGCCACCCGAAGCAAGCTGATCCAGGAACACAGTGCCGTTGCCAGTCAATGTGACCGCATTGTTGCAGACGAGAAACGAATTGTGGCCGTTGGATTGGAGGTCGAGCACGCCGGTGTTGTTGATCGTGCCAAACAAAGTCGCGTTTCCATTGTCCACGATGGTGATCGTGCCGGCGAGGGTCAAAGCGCCGGAGGTTAAACCGTTGAGAGCAGGATTCTGCCCGACGACGGTGGTGATGGAACCACCCGCGGCGCTGGTTAAGGTGCCACCCTGAATATTGGCGCCGCTAAAAAGCTGGATAGCGGAGCCGCCGCTTACGGTCCTGATCGCCGCACCCTGATTCACCACTTGCGCGCTGAGCTGCAGCGTGCCGCCATTCGCCTGGATCAGACCCAAGTTGGTGGAGTTGTTGTTGATGCCAAGGGGGAAGCTCGGATTGGTTGCCGAAATCACGCCCGCAGCCTGGTTAGTGATGCCGAGGCCGTTGTTGCCGATTTGTCCGGCGCCTTCGATCAGGTTGGAGACGTTGGTGAGCGATCCGGCGTTGGCGTTGTTGATGATGGGCTGGCCACCCGAAGCAAGCTGATCCAGGAACACAGTGCCGTTGCCAGTCAATGTGACCGCATTGTTGCAGACGAGAAACGAATTGTGGCCGTTGGATTGGAGGTCGAGCACGCCGGTGTTGTTGATCGTGCCAAACAAAGTCGCGTTTCCATTGTCCACGATGGTGATCGTGCCGGCGAGGGTCAAAGCGCCGGAGGTTAAACCGTTGAGAGCAGGATTCTGCCCGACGACGGTGGTGATGGAACCACCCGCGGCGCTGGTTAAGGTGCCACCCTGAATATTGGCGCCGCTAAAAAGCTGGATAGCGGAGCCGCCGCTTACGGTCCTGATCGCCGCACCCTGATTCACCACTTGCGCGCTGAGCTGCAGCGTGCCGCCATTCGCCTGGATCAGACCCAAGTTGGTGGAGTTGTTGTTGATGCCAAGGGGGAAGCTCGGATTGGTTGCCGAAATCACGCCCGCAGCCTGGTTGGTGATGCCGAGGCCGTTGTTGCCGATTTGTCCGGCGCCTTCGATCAGGTTGTTGACGTTGACCAACGCGCCGGCGTTGGAATTGTTGATGATCGGCTGCCCGCTGGAAGACGCTTGTGAAAGGTTGACCGTGCCACCGCCGGAGAGGGTGACGATGTTGTTGCAGTTGAAGAAGGTGTTGTGCCCGGCCGCCTGGATGACGATGGTGCCGGTATTGTTAATCGAGCCGAAGAAGGTGGTGGTGGAGTTATCCAGCGACGCAAACGTCCCCACAATCGTGAGAGCGCCCGAGGTTATTCCGTCGAGAGAAGCTGAGTTGCCTGCCACAGTGGCGAAAGTACCGCCGAGAGTATTGGTGATCGTGCCGCCAACAATGTCGCCACCGACAAGGAGAATGGACGCACTGGCAGCGCCGACAGTGACGTTGGCGTTCTGGTTCTGGATGACGGAGGAAATCTGAAGGGTGCCGTTGCCGGTGGCTTCCAGGAGTCCCTGGTTGGTGAGGTTGCTGTTGATGAAAAGAGGGCTGGAAGAGTTGTTGGCGTTGATGATGCCGGCGGCCTGGTTGGTGATGACAAGGCCATTGTTGCCGATTTGCCCGGCACCCTGAATCAAGTTGTTGAAGTTGGTCAACGAACCCGCATTCGTATTATTGAGAATTGGCTGGCCGCCGAGGGTGGTGAGAGACATGTCGACCGTGCCGCCGCCGGACAAGGTGACAGCGCTATTGAAAGTGAGAAACGTATTGTGGCCGGCGGATTGGAGCAGGAGGGTTCCGGCATTGTCAATGGCGCCGAAGAGGACCGTGGTCGCGTTGTCCTGCGTGGTGTAAGTGCCGAACAGCGTAAGCGCACCCAAGGTTTTGCCGTCGAGGTTGCCGACGTTGCCTGTAGGGGTGGCAAAAGTGCCGCCGGCGGCGTTATTGACGATGCCGCCCTGAATGCTGGCGTTCCCGAGCAAAAGCACCGAGGAAGTGGAACTGAGAGTCCTCACAGTGGCGGCCGAATTGGCAATAACGGCGGCAATTTGCAAGGTGCCGGAGCCGCTGGACTGGATGGTGCCGAGGTTGGTGACATTGTTGTTGAGCGTGAGCGGGAAGGAAGCGTTGTTTGCGCTGATAACACCACTCACCTGATTGGTGATGTGGAGACCGTTGTTGCCAATCTGGCCAGCGCCCTGAATGGTGTTATCGACGTTGGTGAAGGCGCCATTGTTGGTGTTGTTGAGGATAGGTTGGCCGCCGGAAGTAGTTTGAATCAAGGTGATGGTGCCACCACCGGTGATGGTGACCGAGCCGCTGAACGTCAGAAAAGTATTGTGACCGGAAGCATTGAGAGTGATCTGGCCGGAATTGGACAGGGTGCCGGCGACGATGAATTGCAAATTGTCCGAGATCGTCAAGGAGTTGCCCGGATCGATGGTGAGTCCGCCAACGCTGGCGCTGACGTCGAGTGTGACAGAGGAGACGGGAGACTTGGCGCCGTTGATGCAAACATGCGCGCCGGAGACAGGGACCGCGGCGGTGCTCCAATTGGCAGGGTTGCTCCAATTGCCGGATGGCCCGCCAATCCAGGTCGTATCGGAAGGCGCGCAATGAGAAGGGATCGCGGTGGTGAAGATGGCCGCGACGATCTGATTGGAGTTCATCGTGAGCGTGCAAGTGCCACTGCCGGTGCAGGCACCATCCCAACCATAGAAAATCGAGCCGGCCGAGGGAGTAGCCGTGAGCGTAACCTGAGCGCCAGGGGTGTAAACGTGATTGCAATAGGTCGTGGTGCTGCAAGTGAAGCCAGAACCGTCGCTGATCGTTCCGGCACCGTTGCCGGTGATGGCCACGGAAAGGGTCTGCCCGGGAGCCTGACTGAAACCTTCGAGAACGACGACGCTGGGGGTGTCGGCAATTCCAAGAGAGTTGTCGAGGAACTCCACCTCGGCGACTTCGGCACCGGCAGCGGTGGGGTGAAACGCGACATTGACGTCGCAGTAGCTGCCCGGAGCGAGGACTCCCGCCAAGGTATTGCAGAGAGGATCTGAGCCGGTGTAGGGGACCTCGGCAAAGTCGGTGGCATTGGGGCCGGTGAAGGTGTAGGTAAAGTTCAGCGGGGCGCCGCCATGATTGACGAGGATGGCTTGCTGCGGCGCGCTGGTGGTTCCCTGAGCGACCGATCCGAAATTCGCCAGGAACGATGTGCCGGCGTTGGGCGGAGCAACGATAAAGCCGTAAGAAGCGATAGCGCCAACGAAAGGCCCGTACTGAAAACCAGCGCCATTGTTGGAATCAAGATTGTTGGTCTCATAGCCGCTGGTGGAGTAGGCGTAAACCACATGGAAACCCGGAGTGAGGGGGAGGGAATAAATTCCGCTGAAGGAACCGGAGGTTCCAGTGCTGCCCGCATAACTCCATGGGCCGGTGAGCGTGTCCACCTGGAAGTAGACGGCATAGGGCCCGTAACCGTCCAGGCCGGCAGTGGCGGAGAAGTTGAACGTGGGGGTGGCCGAAGTGGTCCAGATGTTGTTGGTAAAGGGCTGGATCGTCGTGGAGGGACCAGCGTTGCCCTGGGGAGTACTTTCCGCGATGTAAGAGACGGTGTTCGAAAGGCGATCCAGGGCGTAGACAGTGTTGTTGATGGGATCGGTGGCGATTTGCGTGTTCAAGGGGCCAATGGAACCTTCGGGGGTGCTGCCGCCGAGGAAATATTGGCCCGTCGGATCGATGGCATAGATGGCCCCGTTGGCGCCGGTGGTCTTCATCTGGACGTAGACCTTGCCGGAGGCAAGATTCACGGCGACGCCGACTGGAGTGCCGCCGGTGGAGAGATTTGTGACCGAGCCGGTGGCGCCATCGATCACAGTAACGCTGCCGTTTCCGGAGCCGTCGCCGGCATTGGCGACGAAAATTTTGTTGGTGATGGGATTGACGGCCACGGCGACGGGAGAGATCGCGCTGGGATCCTGGTATACGGCGCTGACGCCACCAAGGAATCCGCCAGCATGGATCACGGCATCCACTTCTTTGCCCGAGCAGGCGACATAGACCGTGTTGGTGGTGGGATTCACGTCCATCGCGGTCGGCTGAGAGGCCGTGGTGCCGCACACGCCGACGATGAAGGAATGGGGAGTGGATTCGTCGGCGACTTCCAGATTTCCATCGCGGAACAGTGTGTAAGCAACGCCGGCCGCGGGATTCGCAAGCGAGGCAATCGGGCCGACATTGGAGGTGGGACCCGAGGTCCAAGGGTTTGGACCGAAATTCGAAGGAAAGTTGAAGGCGGCGCTCTGGGTGGAGCTTGCGCCGAAAACAAGTCCGCGAATGGGGTCAACTGCGATGGAGTCGGGATTCGCGACGTCGATGGTTTGAGATTCGACTTGATCGTTTGAGGCATCGATGATGGTTACGGAGCCGGTGAAATCGGCGACGTAGACGAGATTCTTCGCGAGGTCGATGGCAATGGCATCGGGATTGCCGCCGGTAGGAATATTGGAGGTTGTGCCAGCGTTGGGGTCGTAGGCGGTAACGCTATTCGAGCCATAATTGGCGACGTAGACTTTATTCGTTGCGGGATTGACGGCGATGGCCCAAGGCTGGATCTGGCCGAGGGTGAGCGTATTGAATGCATTTGTGGACCCGTCAACGACGGCGATGGAATTGGAGGCGTTATCCGCGTAGACACGGTGCGTAACGGGATTGAGAGCGAGGGCAGCCGTGCCGCCCGGACCAACGGGAGGATTGGTTTCCGCGAGAGTGCCGCCATCGATGGCGGTGAGATTGCCACCCTGGATGGAGACAAATACTTCGTCCGTGGTGGGATCGACGACGATGGCCGCCTGTCCGGCCGGACTGGTGCCGGCTTGCGCGGAGAGCACATGGGTTACGGTGTCGGTGGAGCCATCGATTACGTCCACGTGGCCGTCCAGAGTTGCGACGAAAATCTGGCCGCTTAATGGGCTGGTGGCAATAGCAGTTGGAGCGGTGGAAATTCCAGAGATCGAACTGGCGATATTCGTGGCGCCGTTGATGACCATCACATCGTTGGAACCTTGATCGGCAACATAAATTTTGTTGGACGGTGCGTTCAGAGCGAGAGAAGTTGGGTGCATGCCGACCTGGATGGTGGTCACGACGGTGTTGGAACTACCATCGACAACGCTGACGGTGCCGTCCGCGTAATTCGCGACATAGATCCGGTTGCTGGCGAGATCCATGACCATGGCATCGGGCTGCGCGCCGACGGAGATGGCTGCAGTAAATTGAAGGCCGGAACCATTGTTGACAAAGACCGAAACGGAGTTGCTGCCCTTATTGGCGACATATAAGGTGCCGAAGCCGTTCGGGGAAAACACCATGGCCGCGGGCTGAAGCGCGTTGGGATCCTTGACGAGTTGCTCGAATGTATATCCGCCTTGGGGAACGACATAGTAGGCGACGATGTCGTTGGAGGCACTATTGGCGACGAAAACTCCGTTGAGGTAAGTGAGGATAGCGGAAGCGCCGTTGGTGGTGGCGGCGCCGGGGTCCTTGACCTGGTGGACGGTGTTGGTCCAACCATCGATATAGGTCAAGGTGTTGTCGCCGTGGGTTACATAGATGATATTTTGCGTTGGGTTGACGGCCAAGCCGACGGTGGGAGAACCGGTGCTGACGGTCGAGAGAGTGGTTTGGGCGGAGGAAGGCAGAGCGGCTGCCAGGCCAAACAGAAGCGTCAGGAAACCCAGGAAAGTGGTAAAGCGAATGGGGCACAACCCCGAGCGAAGCGCCGAGCGCCCGGAAAGATCAGGGCGATTGAGAGGCAAACGGCAAGCTTGGCCGCTACTACCTTGCAGAGCAGTCATTTCACGCCCTCCGTCGCATTCCAAATGCCGCTGGATTCAATCCTTAAGGTTCTTACCTGGGGACACCGCACCGGGTTGGCGTCGATTTCGCTCAGGGTTCTCCGGCTCGGTTTCGGGGAGAGAACCAAGAGGAACGCAGGGGGCACCCGGGGAAAAGAGCTGAGCAAGTTTCCCCATGAGCAACGACTTGTCCAAGCGGCGAGGAGAAGCTGCGGCTTTGCGCGATTCGTGGCCATCGCTAAGCGCTGGCAAATGCGACACTTCCGAGAGGTCTGGAGGCCCATCGGGAAGAGAGCGATCGCAACGTGGGGGCATAGTACGGACTCTGCGCAAAGTGTTTCCGAAAAGTGCTTGGCCCCTAGGCGAATAGGGAAAAGTCTTGCACACTTATCCCCAAAGCCCGACGGCCGCCGACTTTAGAGCCCTTCGCAAGAAACCAATGAAACAAACCTGGCTTCAAAAGAAAGACCTTCTGAGCGATTTGATGTTTAGTACGATGGCAAGCCGCGAGCAAGGGACGCGTTAGGACATTAAAGGGCTTTTCAGGTCATGTCGAAGGATACACCCGCAAAACCAGGCAGTCAGCGACTCGATTCTTGGAAGGAAATTGCAGGCTTTTTCTCGCGCGATGAACGTACGGTAAAGCGCTGGGAGAAGGAGCGGAACTTGCCGGTGCACCGCGTGCCGGGCGGGGGCCGGGGGAGTGTCTTTGCGTTCACGAATGAACTGACGGCCTGGCTGCGATCAGCAGGGAGCGGAGCAGTACCTGGTCCCGAATCGGAGCGAGGGGGGGCTGCGGGTCAGGGCCCCCGCCAGAGTTCCGAACCGTCCAAGGGCCAAGCCGGGCTTTTTATTGGCGGGGAACCTGCGGCGGGCGTGCTGCTGCGCTGGACGATTATCGCGGCGGGTATGGCAGTGCTGGGGCTAGGCGCTTACGGGTTTGCACACTTCTTCCGTGTGCGGCCGGTCCAGGGACACGTGCTGCCGAACGTGTCGTTTCGCCGATATAATCCGGCGCGACTTGAGGCGGAAGATTTGTATTTGAAGGGCAGGTATTACTGGAACAAGCGGACAGCGGATGATCTGAGCCGTGCGGCGGATTATTTTTCAGCGGCCACGCAGCGGGATCCCACGTACGCGCAGGCTTATGCGGGGCTGGCGGATACATACGACCTGATGCGGGAGTACAGCAACATGCCGGCCAGCCAGGCGTTCCCACTGGCGGTGGCCGCCGCGCAGAAAGCAGTGCAACTGGACGAAACCTTGGCGGATGGGCACCGGGCGCTGGCGTTCGCGGAGTTTCACGGGAATTGGGATATCGCGGAAGGCGAACGCGAATTCCGGCGGGCAATCGAATTGAATCCGAACGACGCCGTGGCGCATCACTGGTACGCGACAGCGTTGATGGCACTGCCGCGGCTGCCGGAAGCGGTTTCTGAAATCGAAAAAGCGCGGACGCTAGATCCGAGTTCGCGCTCGATCGCTGCGGACCGTGCGCAAGTGTTTTATGCCAGCGGCCGGGATCAAGAAGCGATCAATATTCTGCAGGAGTTGGAAGAGACGGACCGGGAGTTCCGGTCGCCGCATGCGTATCTGGAAGGAATCTATTGGGACCGGAAAGAGTACGCGAAATCGCTGGATGAACAGGAGGCGCTGGCGCATCTTTACCAGAATGAAATTGTGTTGAAAGCGGTGGCGGCAGACAAGGAACGGTTTGAGGCGGGGGGCGAAAGCGCGCTACTGGAAGGCCGCTTGCACGATCAACTGCAAGAATTGCGCGAAGGGCGCGAAGACGCGTTGAACGTGGCGAGTACGTATGCCATTTTGGGAGACTACAAAAAGGCGCTGGAATATCTGACGCGGGCCTACCAGCGCCATGAGTATGAGTTGCTCTACCTGCAGAACTTCCGAGCGTTTCGCGCGATCCACGAAGATCCGGCGTATCAAAATCTGCTGCAACACATCGACGCAGGCGGCAAAGAGCCGCTCTAAAATTTCCGCGGGTGAATCAATTCAAGGGCAGTGCGAACCCACGCGCTTTGCCGGCGTGGAGGATTTCGTGGGCCCGGTAGGATTCGAACCTACGACCAACGGATTATGAGTCCGCTGCTCTAACCGCTGAGCTACGAGCCCGAAGGAATGAGCGAAAGTTCGGCGAGTGCGCTCTGCATGCGCGGATTTCCACGCGTATAGGGCACAATCCTCGCCGCTCGAACGGCCGCTTCTCCAGTGAGGAAAAGAGACGCTCGCAATCCGATTGTACCGCAGGAAGTGAAAATCCTCTGTGTTTGGTGGGTGAAGAAGGGGGATATGGTGAACAATCGTGGACGCAGAGATGCCAGGGGTCGTGAGCAAGAGAGAACGAACCGCAAGGTGAAGTCATAGCTCAATTGGGAAAGTTCATTTTCGCTTGCAAGGCCACGAAGCGGGGATTCGTGCGCAGGGGATCGAGAGCGGGTTCGACCTTCAGGAAAACGAGGCCATTGGAGCGATCCCCATAGGCCTTTTCGAGCCAGTCGATGGCCAGGTCATTTTTTCCCAAGCCTAGATAGATCATGGCAATGTAATAAGGCGAAACGTATTGATTTTTCGCCAAGGCCTGCAGCCGGGCGAGCAATTGAAGCGCCTCCGCGTGATTTCCCGAGGCCGCGTAGGCATGGGCGAGCCCGGATAGCATCACGGGGCTGGCATTGGATAGCTCGACGGCCCGCCGGAACTCCTCGATGGCCTTGTCGTATTGGCCTTTTTGTTCGTAGGCCTGCCCCAAAACCAGGCGCGCCCATTCGAAGTTAGGATCCATATCGAGAGTGTCGCGCAACTGCTCGATGGAGCGATCGAAATCGCGTGCGAAATAAAACCGGCGGCCAATGCTGGCATGAATGCTGATGGAGAGAGGATCGAGATCGCGGGCTTTTTTGATCTGGTCGAAACTTTCATCGAACCTGCCCATGGCGATGAGGTAAAGCGAATAGCGCTGAAAAGCAGTGGCGTAGGTGGGATCCATCTGCATGGCTTTCTTGAAACCCTCGGCGGCGCCAGGCCAATCCCAGTCGTAATTGAACTGGGCAGTGGCGAGCGAAGTTTCGGCCTGAGCAAGGGAGGGGTCGATTCCGAGAGCACGCGTCGCCGCCGCCTTGGCTTTGGTGGCGGCTTCGGCGGAAGGGGCGGCTCCATAAATGATCGAGCCGATGATGCCATAACAATCGGCGAGACCCGCGTACGCCATGGCGTACTGCGGATCGCGATGAGTGGCTTGCTGGAAGTAGTCGATGGACTTGGCGAATCCGTCGTAACTACGCTTGTTCCAATAATAGCGGCCGCGGAGGTAATCCTCGTAGGCTTCCGGGCTAACGAAGGGCTTCCGCGCGAGGCGCTCTTTGTCTTCCTTGGTCAGGTTAATGCGGATTTCGTCGGCAATCGCGAAAGAAACCCGGTTTTGCAAGCTAAGGACGTCGCCAATCGTGCTTTCGTAAGTGTCGGCCCAGAGATGCTGGTCGGTGGAGACCTGAACGAGTTCGGCGGTGATGCGCACGCGATTGCCGACGCGCATGACGGTTCCTTCGACAACCGCGTCCACGTTGAGCTCCGAAGCGATTTGCGGGAGGGGCTTGTGCGTACCTTTGTAGGCCATTGCAGTGGAGCGGGAGACCACCCGTAAGGAGCGGATTTTCGCGAGGTTGGCGATGAGATCATCGGTCATGCCGTCGGCAAAATAATCCTGATCCTTGTCTCCCGAGAGATTTTCCAGCGGCAAGACCACAAGAGAGCTGGTGCGATTCGCCAGGTTTTTGCCAGCGTTCACGCCGGTGACGTAATGGACCGCAAGGGCGGAAATCAGGACGCTGCCGGCGAGAACCCCTGCGACCAGAAGGGCGATGCGGGAGATGGAGAAGCGGGCCTCGGTTGCACCAGTGGGTGTGACGGTTGCTGGAATAGGCTCACTGGCGTTGGCCTCGGGAGCCAGCCCACGAACGGAAGCTTCAGGAACAGCCGGGCTGCTGGAAGGAGACGAAAGTTCGACGGGAGCGATAAAACGATAACCGCGACGCGGCAGGGTCTCAATGAAGCGCGGGTGATTGGACGAGTCGCCGAGGACTTCGCGAAGCCGCATGACGGCGTTATTCAGGCCGTGATCGAAATCCACGAAGGCATCGCTGGGCCAAAGGAGTTGGCGAAGCTGCTCGCGGGAAATGATTTCGCCAGGATGCTCGAGGAGCATGGCGAGAATCTGGAAGGGCTGCTCGGAGAGCTTGAGACGATGGCCATGTTTGCGAAGTTCTCCAGCATCCAGATCGGATTCAAAAGAGCCGAAGCGCGCGATTCTCGAGGAGCGACGAGAAATTTCCATAGGCAGCGAAGGACGTAGCGAAGTATAGCCGCGGGCCTGGGGCGGGTCAAAGACTAGTTTTCACGCGCACTACTAAAGCCTTCATTTTCAAGAGCTAGGTGAAGGATGCAGAGAGGGTTTCGATGTGACATATGTGGTTTTTCACTTCTCCATCGTGGCGCGCGCCAGGGCGGTTAGGCCGTTCGCCCACTCGAAGGGACCCGATCCGCCATGGCAGAAAGCTTGAGTACGGGTGGATGACTCTTCCCGGACTGCCGGTAGATTCGCAGGTTCGATTCGGAGCGTCCCTGTGCGTATTGAGCGCCGTTCATCAGAAGCCTCGCGCCGTGTAATCCCCTGGTAACCGGATTGTGCCAGAATAGGGAGCAGACATCGGGGTTGCCTGGTAGTAGGGCTGCGAAAGGGCAGCCCAGAAGAAACGGAGAAATTGAATCTCATGTGACCGACTCGCCCACGAAAGCAAGGAGTTGATTATGAGTACGAATACCGCAGCAGCCGTTTCCAAATCCGCGGAAACGGAAAATCTCGCCGAGGGCGCCTCCCAGTTCAGCATTCCTCCCGCACAAGTGGCCAATACACTGCACGAGTTTTATTTGCGGCACCTTTTGTTCGACAACGGCGTCGATCCCGCCGTAACCAACGTGCGGGAACACTACGAGGCGTTCGCGCGATCGGTGCGCGAAATCCTTTCGCAGCGTTGGGTGTCAACAAACCGCACCTATCATCGGGCCAATGCGAAACGCGTTTATTACCTTTCAATGGAGTTTCTGATAGGAAGGTCGCTGGCGAACAATGTGACAAATTTTCTGCTGGACCAGCAGATGCAGGAAGTAATCAGTCAAAAGGACGTGGATTGGTTGGCCATGCTGGAGAAAGAGCCTGACGCGGGGCTTGGCAACGGCGGGTTGGGACGGTTGGCGGCGTGCTTCCTGGATTCGATGGCGACGATGCAGCTTCCGGCAATGGGCTATGGCTTGCGCTATGAATACGGGATGTTCAAGCAGACGATCCAGGACGGCTGGCAGCATGAAGAGCCGGACAACTGGTTGCGCCATCCCGATCCGTGGGAAGTGGCGCGGCCGTATGCGCGGGTGTCGATTCCAATGAACTGCGCATTCGTCCTGCGCGAAGGAACACTGCGTGCCATCGCAGGGAAATGTTCGAGGTTGTACGGAATCCCATATGACCGGCCGGTGGTGGGCTTCGGCGGAAAGACAGTCAACACGCTCCGGCTTTGGGCGGCGGCGGCGCCGGACTATTTTGATTTTCAGGAGTTCAGCAGCGGGGACTTTGTGGGTGCTCTAGCTGAAACCCTGGCGGCGGAGTCGATTACCCGAGTCCTTTATCCGAACGATGCCACGAGCATGGGCCAGGCGCTGCGATTCGTGCAGGAGTATTTCCTTGTGGCGTGTTCGCTGGCGGACCTGGTGCGGCGCTTCCGGCATGCGAACGCGGACTGGAACACATTCCCGGATAAGGTAGCCATTCAGCTAAATGATACGCATCCATCCATGGCCGTGGCGGAATTGATGCGCAATCTGCTTGATGAGGCGCATCTGGGCTGGGACCAGGCGTGGGACATCACCCAGAGGACGCTTGCCTACACGAATCACACGCTGCTTCCCGAAGCGCTGGAGAAGTGGCCGGTAAACGCATTCGCCGTGGTTGCACCACGGCTGCTGGAGATCATTTATGAGATCAACCGGAGATTCCTGGACTACGTTCGAACGACGCATCCGAACGATGATGAATTGGTATCTCGAGTAAGCCTGATAGAGGAAGGCGCAGTACCCAGAGTGCGCATGGCGAATCTGGCAATTGTGGGCACGCACAGCACGAATGGCGTGGCGGCAATTCATTCGCAACTCCTTCGCGAGACGACGGTGAAGGACCTGGCGACGATCTTTCCGGAGCGCTTCAACAACAAGACGAATGGGGTGACACCAAGGCGCTGGCTGCGTTTATGCAATCCGCCGCTGGCGCGGGCCATCACCGATGCAATCGGCGAGGGGTGGATCACCGATCTGAGCGAGCTATCGCGCCTGCAGAGACTGGCGGACGATACCGGATTCCGCGATGCCGTAATGAAGGCGCAGGATGACTGCAAAACACAATTTTGCAAATGGTTGAAAACAACGTATGGTCTCTCCGTCGATCCGCATACACTCTTTGATTCCCAAGTGAAACGGATTCACGAATACAAGCGGCAATTGCTGAATGCGCTGCGCGTGATCGTGCTTTACAACCGGATACGCGAAAACCCCAATCTGGAAATGCCACCACGGACGTTCTTCTTTGCCGGGAAGGCCGCGCCGGCGTACAAATTGGCGAAGCTCATCATCAAGTTCCTGAATAACCTGGCGGGAACGATTGACGGCGATCCCATCGTGAAGGGCCGCCTGCGGGTGGTGTTCCTGCCGGATTACCGCGTGACGCTGGCGGAACACTTGATTCCGGCAAGTGACGTTTCAAATCAGATTTCCACGGCGGGATACGAGGCCAGTGGGACCAGCAATATGAAATTTATGATGAACGGCGCGCTGACCATTGGCACACGCGACGGGGCAACGATCGAGATGGCCGAGGCGGCGGGGGAAGAAAACTTTTTCTTGTTTGGCTTGACCGCGCAACAGGTGGCGGGGAGCCGGGGATGGTACAATCCGCACTGGCACTACGACAATGAACCAGAAACCCGCACCGCGCTGGACCTGATCTTCTCCGATTACTTCAGCCGTTACGAGCGGGGAGTGTTCGAACCGATTCGCGACACGCTGTTGACCAACGGCGACTTCTACATGCATCTGGCGGACCTGAAGTCCTACCTGGAGGCGGATGCACGACTAACGCAGATTTGGCAGGATCCGCATGCCTGGGTGCGTAAGGTCATCTTGAATATTGCGAACTCGGGATACTTTTCGAGCGATCGTACCATCCGGGAATACAACGCGGAAATCTGGAAAGCCGCACCCTGCCCGGTGGCTTAAGTCCCGCGCGATTCGACGGCGGCATAACCACCACTGGCTGCAAAAGCAATATACGTGCGACAATTCGGGCTTAATCTGATACGTCTACCCGCATTTTTTTCCGTTGTGGGTGACTTTCTTCCGAGAGGCGGGACAAGTTCATGGCCGAGGGCGCAACACCAGCGAAGGGAATATCGCCGTTGGCAGGCCAGCCCGCCCCGAAGGAAATGCTGATCGACGCCGGCAGGCTGGAGCGGGATTACTTCGAGAAACACCCCGATGTGAATGACTCAACGCAACTGGTGAGCTTCGGAACGAGCGGCCACCGCGGTTCTCCCTTTTCCTCGACTTTCACTGAGGCCCATATTCTGGCGATCACGCAGGCGATTTGCGAGTATCGAAAAAAGAGCGGGATCGATGGGCCTCTCTACATGGGTAAGGATACGCACGCAATTTCCGGGCCAGCGCAAAGCACGGCGCTGGAAGTACTAGCCGCGAATGGCGTCGAGACAATCATCCAAGCTGAAGATGGAGTTACGCCGACCCCGGTGATTTCCCGAGCGATCCTGGTTTACAACCACGGCAGAAAAGAGCATCTCGCCGATGGGATTGTGATTACACCTTCGCACAACCCCCCGCGGGATGGGGGATTCAAGTACAACCCGCCCAACGGCGGGCCGGCGGATACGGACGTTACCGGATGGATTCAGAAGCGAGCCAACGAGTTGCTGCGTGGAGGCAACGCAGAAGTGAAAAGGATGTCACAGGCTTCCGCGAAGAAAGCCAGCACAACGCACGAGGAAGATTTTATTCGTCCCTACGTAGACGATCTGCGGAACGTAATTCAGATGGAGGCGATTCGCGGCGCTTCGCTGAAAATGGGCGTTGATCCATTGGGTGGAGCGGCAAAACCTTACTGGGAGCCGATCAATTCGGCCTACGGATTGAACATCACGGTGGTCAATCCGGTGATTGATCCGACGTTTTCGTTCATGACCGTGGACCATGATGGGGTGATCCGAATGGATTGCTCGAGCCCATATGCGATGGCGGGGTTAGTGAAACTAAAGGACAAATTTCAGGTGGCGTTCGCGAATGATCCGGATTCGGACCGTCACGGAGTCGTGACACCGGCGGCGGGGTTGATGAATCCGAACCACTTTCTGGCGGTCGCGATCCGGTATCTGCTGACGCACCGTCCAAAGTGGTCGAATGAATTGATCGTCGGAAAGACACTGGTGAGCAGCAGCTTGATCGATCGCGTGGTGGAGAAACTCGGACGCAGATTCTCCGAGGTACCGGTGGGATTCAAGTGGTTCGTGCCGGGATTGTTTGACGGGTCGTGGTGCTTCGGCGGCGAGGAGAGCGCTGGAGCCAGCTTTTTGCGGCTCGACGGCACGGTGTGGACGACGGACAAGGATGGGCCGATCATGGATCTGCTGGCGGCGGAGATAACGGCAGTGACGGGCAAAGATCCAGGGCAGCATTTTCAAGAGCTGGTAGCGGAGTTTGGGATGCCGTATTACACGCGCATCGACGCGGCGGCCACGCCGGAGCAAAAGGCAAAGCTGCAGAAACTTTCGCCGAGAGATGTGAAGGAATCCGATCTGGCGGGCGAGCCGATTGTGAGCAAGCTGACTGCAGCGCCGGGGAACGGCGCGCCGATCGGCGGATTAAAGGTGGTAACGAAAAGCGGGTGGTTTGCCGCGCGGCCTTCGGGCACGGAAAACATCTACAAGATTTATGCAGAAAGCTTTCAGAACGAGGCGCACCTGCAAGCCATTGTAAACGAAGCGCAGCAGATCGTGGACAATGCGTTGCGGTGAATTGGCGCGCAATCCGGCGTTCCCGTTGTGCTCCGATTTCTAACAGAATGGGTTGTCGGCGCACCTCATTCCCGCTAACATCAAGGGGTTGAAACGCCCGCTTTCCGGGTAGGGAGCAGAGCGCTTCAGCAGCCTTGGCCCATTTCCTCCGGCTGAGGCTCACGACCGGAATTCCAAGGAGCTGGAGATGTCAGGGTTCTCCAACGGCAGACTCACCACTCCGCTGATTCGCACAACAAACGGGCACCGGACAGCAAGCTGGGAAGAAGCGCTGGATTGCGTCGCTTCGCGGCTGAAGCAGCAGATCGAAAGGCACGGGCCACGGGCGTTTGGCATGTTCAGTTGTTCGAAAACCACGAATGAACTGAATTACGTCGCGCAGAAATTCGTGCGTGCGGTGGTGGGCTGCAACAACATCGATAGTTGCAACCGAACATGACACGCGCCGAGCGTCGCCGGTCTGGCGGCGGTATTCGGCGCGGGAGGGGCAACCAGTTCGTACCAGGAGATGGAGGATACGGACTTCATCCTCCTATGGGGATCGAATGCGCGCGAGACGCACCCGATACTTTTCCATCATTTATTAAAGGCCGTGCGGCGGGGAGCGCCGATGGTGGTGGTCGATCCGCGGCGGACTTCTTCGGCGCAGTTTGCGCGCGCGTGGCTGGGGCTGGACGTGGGCTCGGATATCAGCCTGGCGAACGCGATGGCGCGCGAGATCATTCACGCGGGGCTGGCCAACGAGAAGTTCGTGCGGCACGCAAGCAGCGGATTTGAGGCGTATCGCGCGGCGGTGGAGAAATATACGCTGGAGCGGGCGGAGCAGGAAACGGGCGTTCCGGCGGCGCTGATTCGCGACACGGCCCATGGGTATGCGAAGGCGGAGCGCGCGCAACTTTGCTGGACGCTGGGAATCACCGAGCATCACAACGCCGTGGACAACGTGCTAGCGCTGATCAATCTCGCGCTATTGACGGGGCACGTGGGGCGCTATGGAAGCGGCATCAATCCGCTACGCGGACAAAACAACGTGCAAGGCGGCGGCGACATGGGAGCGATTCCGGACCGTTTTCCGGGATTTCTGCACGTGGAGAACGACGAAATCCGTGCGAAATTTGAAAAAGCTTGGGGCGCAACGATCGATGCGAAACGCGGATTGCACGTGACCGGAATGTTTGAAGCGATGGAGCACGGGAAACTCACCTGCCTCTATGTGCTTGGCGAGAACCCCGTGGCCTCGGAGGCGGACGCCAAGCGCGCGAGCAAACTGATGAGCGCCCTGGAATTTCTGGTGGTGCAGGACCTTTTCTATACCGATACGGCAAAATTGGCGGACGTGGTGCTTCCCGGCGCGGCTGGCTGGTGCGAGAGCGAAGGGACAGTCACCAACAGCGAACGGCGCGTGCAACGCGTGCGCGCGGCGGTGGCGCCGCCAGCGGGCGCGATGGACGATACTGCCATCCTATATGCCGTCGCGAAACGGATGGGGCACGACTGGGGCGACCCGGCGGCCGAGAAGATCTGGGATGAGCTGCGCAGCCTGAGTCCGATGCATTCGGGCATGAGTTATCGGCGGCTCGAGGAACTCGGCGGAATCCAGTGGCCATGTTATGACGAAACGCATCCGGGAGAGCAATACCTGCATAGCCGACTCTGGCAGGAACCGTTGATCGGGCCTCGCGCGCCGTTTTCATGCGTGGAGTTTGCGCCGCCTGTGGACCGGTTAACGCCAGAATTTCCGATCCGGCTGACAACCGGGCGGCGGCTCGATTCTTATAACACGGGAGCACAAAGCGGAAAATATTCTTCGCCGCTGCGCCGGCCGGAGACGCTGGATCTTTCGCCGGAGGACAGTTTGCGCTATGCACTGCGGGAGGGAGAACGCGTGCGAATCCGATCGCGGCGCGGAGCGGTGGAAGCGCCGGTACACATCGACGAACGGCTGCGGCCGGGGCTGGCGTTTATGACGCTGCATTTTCCCGAGCAGGTGCGCACGAACGATTTGACGATCGAGGCGACCGACCCGAAGTCCGGCACATCGGAGTTCAAGGCCACGGCGATTGCGATTGAAAAGCTGCAGGATAAGTGAGTGGAACTCCATCTGACGAACGACCGCGCGACACCCGATGAGCAGTCGGCGGTAGATGGTGTGCTTGGGGCGCCGAAGGATAGGCGAGTGATCGCCTCAGGGAACGGGCATGGCGCCGGAGAAGATGCATTGGGTGGCGAGAACCGGCGGCATTTGCTGTTGCCTGTGCTGCACGCATTGCAGGCGAGGACGGGCTGGCTCAGCCCCGGCGCGTTGAACTATGCCGCGGCGCGACTCGATGTGCCACCCGCAGAAGTGTACGCAGTGGCGTCCTTTTACGATTTGTTCCGGCTGGAGCCGACCCCGCCGGTGAGCTTGCATGTTTGCGACGACATCGCATGCAAGACGCAAGGGGCGGATGCGCTCTGCGCACAACTGGAATCTTCGTTGGGACAGGAAGGCGCTCCATGCATGGACGGAAAGGCGACTTGGTTTCGCAGTCCTTGCCTGGGGCTATGCGACCAGGCGCCGGTGGCGTTGCTGCGTTCTGCGGGCAAGAGTCCCCGGGAAGCAATGGTCGCGCAGGCGACGGCACAAACCGTTCTAGCAAGTTTGCAGAATGTTATGGAAGACAAAGAGGTGCCGGCGGAATCGCGGCCGAGGATAAAGGAATTTTTGCCGCAGCTTGGAGAGACGCAACTTCGGCTGTTGCGACGTGTGGGCCAGGTTGATCCCACGAGCCTCCGCGAGTATGAGCAGACCGGCGGCTACGCTGCATTGCGCCGAGCGATGGAGATGGGCCGGGAGAAAGTGGTCCAGGAGGTCGTCGCATCTCGATTACTGGGACGCGGAGGAGCGGCCTATCCGACCGGGAAAAAATGGGAAGCGGTGTTGCGGCAGCTCAGGCCTGAATCGGTGCATTACGTAGTGTGCAACGCGGACGAATCCGAGCCAGGGACGTTCAAGGATCGCATCTTCATGAAGGGCGATCCCTTCGCGGTGCTGGAGGGACTGACGATTGCCGGTTTCGCAGTAGGAGCGAAAAAGGGCTTCCTCTATATTCGCGGGGAATATCCGGAATCGTTCCGGTTCATGTCGCAGGCGGTTGCGGCGGCGCTGGGGCATCATTATCTAGGCGATGGAATACTCGGCAGCTCGTTTTCGTTCGACGTGGAAATTCGGCGTGGCGCAGGGGCTTACATTTGCGGCGAGGAGACCGCGCTTTTTAATTCGATTGAGGGCTACCGGGGCGAACCGCGAAACAAGCCTCCCTTCCCTACCGAATCAGGGCTGTTCCGGCGGCCAACGATCGTCAATAACGTCGAGACGCTCGTGAACATCCCCGAGATTGTCCTACGAGGCGGCGCAGCGTACGCGCGAATCGGAACACCGCAATCGACGGGCTACAGGCTATTTTGCCTTTCCGGGCATGTGAAGCGGCCTGGAACGTATGAGGTTTTGTTTGGGATGACGCTGCGGCAATTGATCGAATTGGCGGGAGGAGTCGGCGGCACGGGTAGATTGCAGGCGGTGCTGCTGGGCGGGGCGGCGGGTAGTTTCGTTTCACCAGCGGAACTGGACACACCACTGACATTTGAAGGAGTGCGCGGGATTGGAGCGAACCTTGGCTCGGGGGTGGTGATGTTATTCGACGATTCCGTGAATTTGAAGGATATCCTGGCGCGCATCGCGAAGTTTTTTCACCACGAATCGTGTGGGCAGTGCGTGCCATGCCGCGTGGGAACGATCCGGCAGGAGGAAATTTTGGCGCGGCTGACGGGAAATCGAACGGACGGTTCTACGGAAAATGAAATTGCGCTGCTGAAGGAAGTGGCGCAGGCGATGCGCGACGCTTCGATCTGCGGCTTGGGACAAACTGCGCCGAATGCTCTGCTATCGGCGATCGAGCGATGGAGGCTTTTCGCATGAACGAATCGGGACTTGCCCCATCCGCGCTGATTCCCGTGCCACGCGGGCCGGTGCCGGAAGTTCCGGCTCGGCAGGCCGTGCGCATGGTGGATATTTCCATCGACGGCAAAAAGGTGTTTGCGAGCGAGGGATCGACCATCCTGGAAGCGGCGCGCCAGGCGGGAATCGACACGCCGACGCTGTGCTTTCTGGAGAACCTGACGCCTGTGAACGTTTGCCGGCTATGCGTGGTGGAGCTGGAGGGCTCGCGGGTGCTGGTGCCGGCATGTTCGCGCAAAGTGGAAGCGGGAATGGCGATCCGCACGGATTCAGAGCGCGTGCGATTGAGCCGGAAAATGGTGCTGGAATTTCTGGCGTCGTCAGTGGACCTTTCGGCGTGGCCGGAATTTGGCGGATATTGCGAACGGTATGGCGCGCACCCCGAACGATTCGGGAAGGATGCCCTGGATCACAAGCAACTGGTGAAGATTGATAACGAATTGTATGTGCGGGATTACGCCAAATGCGTGCTCTGTTACAAATGCGTGCAAGCTTGCGGCGTGGAGGCGCAATTCACGTTCGCGATTGGCGTGGCGGGGCGTGGATTCGACGCGCACATTTCAACGGAATTCGAGATTCCGTTGCCGGAATCAGCGTGCGTCTATTGCGGAAACTGCATCGGTGTTTGCCCTACCGGTGCGCTGATGTTCAGGTCGGAATATGAGATGCGGCAGGAAGGGCGCTGGAACGAAGCCGAGCAGACGAAGACAGATACTATCTGCCCGTATTGCGGCGTCGGATGCGACCTGACTGTTCATACGCAGGACGGGAAGATTGTGAAGGTGACTTCGCCGCTGGACCATTCGGTGACGCACGGGCACTTGTGCATCAAGGGGCGGTTTGGCTGGCAGTTCGTGCAGATTCAACCGGCATTACAAGACTACCGGTAGACAAAGCTAGCGCGCTTCCAGGCGCTTCATTTCCTGGAGAATATTTCCCCCATCCACAACCAGAATCTGGCCGGTGATATAGGACGCTTCCTTGGAAGCGAGGAAAGCCACGGCGGCAGCAACCTCTTCGGGGGTGCCGGGGCGGCCGAGCGGGGTGCAGTTTGCGGCTGCAACTTCTTCCGGACGCGAAGAGCCGGTCTGGATCCAACCGGGTGCGACGCCGTTGATGGTGATGCCGTCGAGGCCGTGTTCGATGGCGATCGCGCGCATGAGTCCGTCCATGGCGCCCTTTGCGGCGCCGTACGCTCCGGAGCCAGCGTTGCTGACAAGGGGGCCGGTGACGGATGTGACGTTGACGATGCGGCCGTATTTTTGTTTTTTCATGATGGGTAGGACGGCGCGGGTCATTAGGAAGGCGGTGTTCAGGGTCATGGCCAACTGTTGCTGCCAGTCGGCGAAGTTCAGTTCGAGGACCACCGTATTTCCGGGCTGCCTGCCCAACTGCGCCATCCCGGCATTGTTCACGAGGATGTCGATGCGGCCCGTGCACTTTGCGACTTCCCCAACTACGCGCTGCGCTTCGGCTTCTTGCGTTAGATCAGCGATGAATGGAAGCACGCGCTGGCCTTGTGGATTGAGTTGTCTGGCGTTTTGGTGGATGCGGTCAGAAGTGGCGCCGAGAGCAATGAAAGCACCTTGCTGGTAAAGATATTTGGCGATGGCGAAGCCGATGCCAGTTGGGCTGCCCGCGCCGGTGACGATGGCGGTTTGGCCTTGGAGAGATTGGTCCATTTGCGAACAAGAATATTAACGCAGAGACGCAGAGGAGAGGAAAGAGAAGCGAAGAGAAGAAAGGCCCACCCTTACAAACCAAGGGTGGGGCACCCCGGCGACGCGCCATGCAAAAGCATCCAGGGTCCACACCGCGGACCTCAGATGGCGAGCCCTACTTGATGCCGCCGATGCAGAGATATTTGATTTCGAGGAACTCCTCGATGCCGTATTTGGAGCCTTCGCGGCCGAGGCCCGATTCTTTCACGCCGCCAAAGGGCGCGACTTCGGTGGAGATGATTCCGGTGTTGATGCCCACGATGCCGTATTCGAGCGCTTCGGCGACACGCCAAACGCGGGCGAGGTCGCGGCCGTAGAAATAGGCGGCCAGTCCGAATTCAGTGTCGTTGGCGAGGGCGACGGCTTCGGTTTCCGTTTTGAAGCGGAAAAGCGGGGCAACGGGGCCAAACGTTTCTTCCCGGGCGACGGCCATTTGCGGCGTGGCGTCCACCAGGATCGTGGGTTCGAAGAACCGTCCGCCGAGCGAATGGCGGTGACCTCCGACAACGATTCTTGCGCCTTTTTCGACGGCGTCTTTGATGTGACTTTCGACTTTTTCGACCGCGGCGTCATCGATCAGGGGGCCCTGTGAGGCGCCGGGGTCGAGGCCGGGGGCGGGCTTCAATTTTTTCACCGCGGTGACGAGTTTTTCGGCAAAGGCATCGTAGACAGCGTCCTGGACAAGGATGCGGTTCGTGCACACGCAGGTTTGGCCGGTGTTGCGGTATTTCGAAGCGATGGCGCCCTCAACGGCAGCATCGAGATCCGCGTCATCGAAGACGATGAAGGGGGCGTTGCCGCCCAATTCCAGCGACAACTTTTTGATCGTGCCGGCGCACTGCGCCATCAAAACCTTGCCGACTTCCGTGGAACCGGTGAACGAAAGTTTCCGGACGATGGGATTGGAAGTAAGCTCCGCGCCAATTTCCCGCGCCGGGCCGGTGATGACGTTGAGCACGCCTTTGGGAACACCGGCACGCTCGGCAAGCTCGGCAAGGGCGAGCGCGGAGAACGGGGTTTGCGCGGCAGGCTTGATGATCACAGTGCAACCTGCGGCGAGCGCGGGGCCGGCCTTTCGCGTAATCATCGCGAGCGGAAAATTCCAAGGTGTGATGCAGGCAACCACGCCGATGGGCTGCTTCAGAACGACGATGCGCTTGTCGGCCTGGTGACCGGGAATCGTGTCTCCGTAAACGCGCTTGGCTTCTTCACCGAACCACTCGAGGAACGCGGCGGCATAGGCGACCTCGCCACGAGATTCCGTGAGCGGCTTGCCTTGTTCAATGGTCATGAGGCGTGCAAGGTCTTCCTGATTTTCCATCATCAAGTCGAACCATTTGCGTAGGACGACAGCGCGCTCCTTGGCGGTCTTGGCGCTCCAGGATCTGAAGGCAATATTTGCGACATCAATGGCGCGGCGGGTTTCGGTGCCGCCCAGCCGGGGCACCTTGCCGATAATCTCGCCGGTGGCGGGATTGTCGACCGGACAAGCGGCGCCGCTGGCGGCCTGGATCCACTGCCCGTCCACGTAGCATGCCTCGCGGAATAGTCGCATATCTTTCAGGCTGACGGGGACGACTGCGGAATTTACGGAGGATGGCATGAGACACCTCTTACCTGAATGGCTAAGACCCCGAATACTCGAACGTATTTTGCGGCGCGGCTGAAAGCCGTGCCCTCCCGAGCAGGGCCGATCTAAAGTTCGACCACTACAATCAGCCGCCGCATGTGGCCAGCCCTCCTTCGTCAGGAGAAGCCCGAAGGTGACCGCTACGATTATGCGTGAGACAAGGCGGCCTGCCTGGCTTCGGAGACGAAGGCCAGGCCAGCTTCGAGGACGTCGAGGCCTTCATCGAGCTGCTTGTCGGTGACAACCAGCGGCACGAGAATGCGGACCACGTTGCCGTACGTGCCGGCGGTAATGGTAATCAGGCCGTGCTCGTAGGCAAACTTGGAAAGTTCTTTGGTCTGCGCGCCGGCCGGTTCGCGGGTTTCGCGGTTGGCGACGAGCTCCATGGCGCACATGCCGCCGAGGCCGCGAACCTGGCCGATGATGGGCCATTTCTGTTGCCACTGCCGGGCACGCTCTTCGAAACGCTTGCCAATCGCGGTTGAACGGGCGAGCAGTCCGTCTTTCTCGATTGCTTCGAGAGCGGCGAGCGCCGCGACGCAGGAGGCGGGATTTCCGGCAAACGTGCTGCCGAGTCCGCCGGGAATTGGCGCGTCCATAACTTCCGCGCGTCCGGTGACAGCGGCGATGGGCAAACCGCCGCCGAGCGACTTCGCGGTAATCAGGAGATCTGGTTCGACGCCGTAATGTTCAATGGCGAACATTTTTCCAGTGCGGCCGATACCGCTTTGCACTTCATCGGCAATGAAGAGGATGCCGTGTTTATCGCAAATTTCGCGAATCACCGGGAAAAATTCCTTGGGAGGAACCACGAAGCCACCTTCACCGAGAACGGGCTCGGCAATGATGGCCGCAACCTGATCGGCGGCGACAACGCGTTTGAAGGTGTCCTCAAGATGCCTCGCGCAGGTCATATTGCACGAGGGATAGGTGAGACCGTAGGAGCAGTGATAGCAGTTGGCGTAGGGAATGCGGTAAATCTCCGGCGCGAACGGGCCGAAGCCGACTTTGTAGGGATTGGTCTTGCTGGTTAGCGACATCGTCAGAAGCGTGCGGCCGTGAAACGCGTCTTCAAAGCAAATGATCGCGGGGCGCTTGGTGTACGCGCGGGCAATTTTCACGGCGTTTTCGACGCATTCCGCACCCGTGTTCACGAAGAAGGTTTTTTTCGCGCCGCTGATGGGGACGACCGCGTTGAGCTTTTCGGCCAGCGCCAGATAGGATTCATAGGGCGTCACACCAAAGCAGGTGTGCAGGAATTTGTCGAGTTGGGCGCGGACCGCCGCTTCGACGCGCGGAGCGCGATGGCCGACGTTGAGGCAGCCGATGCCGCCGGCGAAGTCGAGATAGCGGTTGCCATCGACGTCCTCAATCCATGCGGCTTCGGCCTTCTCGGCAAAGATGGGAGTGACCAGCGCGGGGCCGCGCGGAATGGCGGCGTCCCGACGCGCCATCAGGGCCCTGGATTTGGGACCGGGAACTTCGGTGCGAAGTTGAATCGTTTTCATGGCGTTACCTTCCCCTTCGGAACAAAGAAAAATTGCCGAAACTCAGTACCAGCCGATAGGCGTTTCATCGAGATTGACGAACACCTGCTTGGTTTCGAGATATTCCTCAAGGCCCCACGGGCCGAGTTCACGGCCGAAGCCGGACTGCTTGTAGCCGCCCCAAGGCGCTTCGACATAGGTGGGTTGCATGTGGTTGACCCAGATAATTCCAGCGCGCATGGATTTAACGATGCGAAACGCCTTGTAAATATCGCGCGTCCAGACGGCACCAGCCAGACCGTAAGGCGTGTCGTTCGCAATGCGGATGGCGTCGGCTTCGTGTTCGAAGGGGATCACCGAGGCGACGGGACCAAAGATTTCTTCGCGCGCGATGCGGGCCGAGTTGTCGACGTCATAGAAAATGGTCGGCTCGACGTAATAGCCCTTCTCAAAGGTTTTTGGACGGCCGCCGCCGATGGCGGTTTTGGCTTCCTTTTTGCCAACTTCGAGATAAGTGCTGACGCGGTCGTACTGCTCTTTGCTGACAAGCGGGCCCATTTTGGTGTCGCGTTCGAGCGGCGGGCCAAGCTTGATGCGCTTGGCTTTTTCAGTCATGGCTTCGACGAATTTCGGGTAAATCTTCTTTTCAACGAGTACACGACTGCCGGCCGAACACACTTCGCCCTGATTGATAAACACACCGAAGAGCGCGCCATCCACGGCGGCTTCCCAGTCGGCATCGGCGAAGAATATGTTGGGTGACTTGCCTCCAAGCTCAAGCGTGACACGCTTCAGGGTGTCGGCAGCGGATTTAACGATGAGTTTGCCGACGGCGGCGCTGCCGGTGAAGGCAATCTTGTCCACTTGAGGATGAGCGACGAGCGCTGCGCCGGAGATTTCGCCGGCACCATTGACGATATTCACGACGCCTGGCGGAACACCCGCTTCCTCAAGCCAGCTGGCGAATTCCATGGCGGTGAGTGGAGTTTGCTCAGCGGGCTTCAGCACGCAGGTGCAACCGGCCGCGATCGCGGGCGCAAGCTTCCAGGCAGCCATGAGCAGAGGATAGTTCCACGGAATAATTTGTCCGGCGACGCCGACTGGTTCACGGAGGGTGAAGCTCAAGGCGTTGGCGGGAACCGGCATGACATTGCCGGTAACTTTGTTGGCGAGGCCGCCATAGTATTCGAAACAGGTGGCCACGTCGCCGATATCGTATTCCGCCTCTACAATGGGCTTTCCGGTGTTGCGGCATTCGAGTTCGGCGAGCATGGGAAGATTTTGACGGATCTTGCCGGCGATCTTGAAGAGGATGCGCCCGCGATCCTGCGCGGTGGTGGCCGGCCAAGCGCCGGAATCGAATGCGGCGCGCGCGGCCTTTGCGGCTTTATCCACGTCGGCGGCGCTCGAAGAAGCAACGTGAGCGATTACTTCTTCGGTGGACGGATCATAGACGGGAAATGTCTCTCCGTTGGCGGCCGGGACCCACTGTCCGTTGATGTAGTTCTGATAGGTTTTCACGGCAGGTTTTGCTGGACTTGACATAAAGCTCCTCCGAAATCCGACTATCAGGCAGCCGACGAGCCGGCGGCGACCTTCCGGGCCGCTTTGCGGCTACCATAGATAAAGAAGAAAAAGGCGGCGAGGCCGATGAAGACGAGAGTTCCGCCGAACATCCAGAACTCATAGCGCGCCAACGATTTGATCTGCTGGGCGGGGAAAAAGGCCAAAGCGATTCCAAGAATGGTGGTCACTAAACCGCTGGCTCCGGCAAAAAGCAGCGTGCTCTTGGAGTAGTGGCCGAGGACAAATTTTTCGTCCAGAGCAATTTTCACAAGCGCCCCGAACATGTATAGAAACGGAATCAATTGCAGCACGACGGCAAGCGAAAGCAGAGATTGAAAGCTTTCCTGCACGCCACCTGTGGCCAGAAAATTGAAGAGGACCAAGATAAAAGAAACGAAAGCGTGCACGAGAAGCGCAGGATAAGGAGTGGCGTACCTCGGATGCAGCTTGCCCATCCAGGCCGGCAGATAGGAGTCCAGGCCAGCAACGAACGGGATACGCGCCGAACCGCCGAGCCAGGCCGAGCCGATGCCGGCAATCGACAAGCTGAGCAGGAAAGCAAATGGCGACAAAATCCAGCCGGCGCCGACTTGCGTGGCCATGTGGCTGACGGCCTGAACGATACCCTGGAGCACGCTAATGCTGTCTTTGCTGATGGCGATGAGGAGAGTCAATGTGGCGCCGATATAAAGCAAGCCGGAGAGGACACCGCCCCAGGCCACGGCGCCGGGAAGCGTCTTTTGCGGATTTTCGATTTCGTCGCCCATGATGGAGGCGAGTTCGAGACCCACGAGGCCGAAGCAAATGACACCGAAGGAATTCAGGACGGAATGAGGATTGGCGGGAATCTTGAAATCGTTCCAATGAATTGTGGAGCCAAACTTGAAGCAGACCACGACGCCAAGACCCATGAGCAAGAAAGCGGCGACGAACGTGCCGATGCCGCCGAGGTTGTTGATCCATTTGCCGACGCCAAGACCCATGATGTTCAAAACCACCAATATTCCGAGCAAGAAAGCGGACATCATCAACGCGAAGGGCTTGTTGTCCGCGAGCGATTCGTGGCCGGGACCAAGGACGAACACGGAAACGCCGACAAAGTAGAGCATCACCGTGGGCACGTACATCATGTTGTTGGTCCAGTAGCACCAGCCCGACAAAAAGCCGTGGAAATCTCCAAAGACTTCCTTTGCCCAAAGATAGACGCCGCCTTCACCGGGATAGCGATGAGCAAGTTCGATAACAGCAATCCCCTGCGGCCAGAAGAAAAGAAGCAGGGAGATCAGCCAGAGCCAGATGGTAACGCCGCCATTTGCCGCGATGGAAGGCAGAACGTTGAGGTTGAAGACGGCGACAACGAAAAGGAGCACGAGGTCGCGCCTTCCAAGCACGCGCTTGAGATGCGCGGTCCCGGAAGGGGGAGAGGAAATGACGGCCTCTGTAGCGGTGGCCTCGTGACTCACTCGCTGATCTCCTTAACGGCCTAGTGGCCGGCTGCGCCAACATATTTGGCACCGCGTTCACGCTGCGCCTGGGCGATGCCGGGGGCAATCTCCTCGAAGACGGCCAAATGCTTATCGATGTCGGCTTCCGTGTGCTGCACGGAGATGGTCCACTGTTCATCCCACCAATAAGGCATGGCGAGGACGCCGCGATTGACCATGCCAAACCAGAACTGGCGCCAGATGTCGACGTCGATGTTGAGCCAGTCGCGGTAATTGCGAATTTCCTGCGGATAGAGCATCAGCGCGCCGTTGACTCCGGCACTGGCGACGTAGCCGACGATGCCGGAGCTTTTGACGATGTGGCGATAACCATCGGTGAGTTTCTTGCTGAGCATGTCCACGTGCGCATAGTTTTCACGCGTGAGAACTTCGCGGAAGGTGGCGAGGCCGGCGGCCATGGCATAGCGGTTCGTGTTGTAGGTGCCGCCGTGGAAAACTTTGTGCTGGACGATCAGGTCCATCACTTCCCTGCTGGCACCGAACGCGGCCAGCGGAACACCGCCGCCGATCGACTTTGCCAGCGTGATCATGTCCGGCTTCACCTTAAAATATTCGCTGGCGCCGCCCCAACCAAGCTTCGCGCCTGTTTTCACTTCGTCGAAGATGAGCAACGCGCCGTTTTTCGTACAGATGTCGCGCAAGCCCTGAAGGAAGCCGGGCTGCGGGAGGCAAAGGCCGACGTTCATCAGGATGGGTTCCAGAATGATGGCAGCGATTTGCCCGGGAAACTGCTTGAAGCGGTTCTCCACGCTGGCCAGGTCGTTGAACGTTGCGACGCAGACGTTGTCGAGAACAGCCTTGATAACGCCGAGGCCGCCCGGAACGGAGTTTGGCGCGTGAATGTCGCCGGCGTCTTCGAGCTTGGGCTTAACGCTGACGAGCGCGGTATCGTGCAGACCGTGATACGCGCCTTCGAAGCGCAGGATTTTATCGCGGCCGGTGGCGGCGCGGGCAATGCGGCAGGCGTGCATGGTGGCTTCCGTGCCGCTGTTGCCAAAGCGAACCATTTCGACCGGATACCGCGCGCAAATTTCTTCGGCAAGCTCATATTCCATGCCATGTGGCATGCCGAACGTGGTGCCCTTGTCGGCCATTTCCTTGACGGCCTTCACGACGGCGGGATGGCCATGGCCGGCCATCAAAGTGCCGAAGCAGAGATTGTGGTCAATGTATTCGTTGCCGTCGACATCGGTGAGTTTGCTGCCGTGCCCTTCGGAAACAAAAATGGGATACGGATCGTAGGCGCGGTAGTTGCTGGCAACGCCTAGTGGAATACGTTTTTGCGCTTTCTTGTGCGCCTCAGCGGATTTTGGCGTGCGCTTTTCGTAAAGGGCGATTTCCTTCTGCAATGCGTCGTGCATGGTCGAGCTCCATCCAGGTGGGCCTTCCTTGTGGATCACCTGTGGCAGGTCTATTCCCTGCGGTCAGTGTGGGGCGGCTTCCTGCGCTTCGCTCGCGGCGGCGAGAGAAGCGTCGGACCGCCTCGATCGGTAAGACGAAGGGCGTGGTTCCTGCGGGGAACTACGCTTCTTAGTTTACCCCTATCGGATACAGGGCGCAGCCGGGTGCGCAGTCCCGCGGCTGGCTGAATTTTTCGCGCGAAAGCGCCCTGGACTCGCCAGGGCGCCCCTGGGCAAGATTGCTTCCTTCCGAGCGTCAGAAGAGTATCTTCAAGGCGAACTGCATGACGCGCGGATCGCGGACCGACAAAACCTGTCCGAACGTAGCACTCGTGAAGTTCCCATCGGGCGTCAGGAACTGAGTGTGGTTCCAGGCGTTATAGAATTCCGCGCGGAACTCCGTATTGATTTTCTCGGTGATTGGAGTTCTCTTGGCGATCACTAAATCCGTGTCGCTGAGAGCCGGGCCACAGCAAAGGGCATGGGGCGTATTCCCAAACGTTCCCAGTTGCTGCGGACAAGGAGTGGAACCTGTTGGGTCACAGAAGGTGGCTGTATTGAACCATGCACCGCCGTTCGTCTTTGGATTCAAAAACTGAACGGGGCCGGTCATGTAAGGGGTGTTGGTCGACTCAAAAAAGATGCTGCTCTGCAACTCGGCGTCGTTTTGATCCTGAATACGGATCGGGAATCCGCTCTGGTAGGTAATAATCGCCGAAATCTGCCAGCCATCGGCCACTTTGCCCTTGAACCCCTGATAAGTGGGTATCGGCAATTCCCAGACCGGGCTGAAAACAAAACGGTGTTTTGCACTCAACAAGGAAATGCCGCGGGTGGCCCTGGGATTGATGGGATTCAGTTCGTTTTCGAACGAAGCTCCTTGGTCAATCGCTTTGCTGAACGTGTAGGAACCCTGGAAGAGCAATCCGTGGGAGTAGTTCTTCTCGACCGACACCTGCAAAGCGTTGTAGTTGGAATTGGCGGTGGTATCTTCCTGGAAGATATTGCTGAAAATGGGCACTCCGTCCGCGGGACATCCATTACCCGTATAGGGATTGCAATTGGGTGACGAATAGGGACGTAACCCAACAAGAGTCACGGGAGTTCCCGTGTTTGCAGCCCCGACGATGGTGCAACCCGACGGCGCGGCGGGACTGAGATACGGGCAAGGAACGTTCGAGCCGTTTGGTCCGCCTGGAATATACGGCATGTGAAACGTCATGCCGGCAGGAATCGTGAACGAATAATAACTATCCGAACCGAACGTTCCGCAGCCTACCGTGGACCCCGAATTGAAGTTGGCGGTCGGAATGTTGCTAATGTCCAGACAGGTCTGTGAGTTTCCGTAGTTCAGGTCGCGGGAAGCGAGCAGGCGGTGCGCCTGGGTGCCGACATAGGCAACGCGGAGCAACATCGTGCCGCTCAATTGGCGCTCAATCGTGAAGTTGTACTGTTCGGCATATTGGGTGCGCAAATGCGGTTGAAATTCGCCAAAGAGCAAGTCGGGGCGGAATAGTGACCAGTCGACGCAGCCTTTGGGTCCCGTAGGATCAAAGCAGGGTGTGTTTGGGGTCTGATTGATGATACCGCCGCCGTTGTTCGGAGATTGAATGCCGTTCTGTCCGACGTACGGAGTATTGAGCAAAGGATTGGACAGAAAAGCGCTGACACCAAAGGGCGGTTCGGCGCTGAATTGCTCCAGAACGAGTTGCTCGATGGGGTTGTAAAAGATGCCGTAGCCACCGCGTACGGTCGACTTGCCCGGGCCACCGGTGAGGGCTTTGAGCCAGCCATCGGTCCAGCCAGGGCTCCAAGCCAAACCGATGCGCGGAGCAAATGCCTTGTAATAGGTGGAGGTCAGACCCTGAGGAACTCCCTTGTCACCCGGAAAAACCAGGCCGAGCGGGAAATAGGCGTTCTGTGCACTCGATTGACCGCAATCACCCGGGGAGGCCGCAGTAAAGCCGGCCCCATTGTTGATGGTCGTGGCGCCTTGTTGAGAGAGCCAGCAGGGATATTGGGTCGTAATCTGACCCGGCCGAAAGGTCTCAATGCGGTTCTTGGTGTCGATATACGGTGTGTTGAGTTCCCAGCGCAGGCCGTAGTTGAGCGTGACATTCGTCTTGATCTTCCAACTATCCTGAGCGAAGAGATAAAGGGCAGTATTGCGGATGTTCTCGCCCTGGGCTGCTCCCTGCGAATACGATGTGGGAACTCCGAGGAAATAGTTGGAATAAGGGTTTGTGTCGCCCAGAGCATTCGGGGACCCGGTGGTGGCGAACGAGAAATCCCCGTTGATGTTGTAATACAAGAACTGGTCAAAGCGCGCCCGGCGCACGTCACCGCCAAATTTTACGCTGTGACTTCCGATTACCTTACTGAAATTATCCGACCATTGAAAAGTGTTTCCAATCTGCGGCAATTCCCCTTCGAAATTGTTGCCAATGACGAATCCGCCGGAAACGCTCACAAACGGCACGCCTTCTCTGCCCGGAATATTAGTCGTGATTCCTGCTGTTGGATTGTTGGGATCCGCAAAACAGTTGGAGGCAGGAACAAAGCTCCCGCAAGCATCATGGAGGCTGGCAAGGATATTCACCGGATGGTTCAGGTTGCCCTGCCCTTCGCGGAAATAATTGAAGCGAAACTCGTTGACCGCGGTCGATCCGATTGTGGAGGTGTGGCTGATGTTCCATTGCTGTGTGCGGGTCTTGAAGATTCCGCCAAAACCCGGCACGTTGGCTCCCGCCGCTTGAAAATTCGAATAGGGGTCGACTCGGTGGTCATCATTAAAATAATAGTAAGCGGAAAAGTGCTGTGCCGCATTGAAGCTGTGATCGAAGCGAACCGTAAACTGGTCTTCACGGTCCGTCTGGTTGGCGAGACGGTTTACGGCGCCTGTGCCTACTGGCGCAACGTAATTCTTGTACAAAGCAAGGGCAGTGGGGTCAAAACACTGCGTCGGAATCTTGTTCCCAGGGAAGATTGCGGAATACGCGGTGCCGGCTTGAATCGTCGCTCCGCCTTCCGCAGTAACCGCTGTCTGGCAGCCGGGCCTGGCCGCCAGGACTGAGGCAAAATTCGCATCCGTAAGGGTGCCGGAAAATGCCGGCGCCGCGCCACCTTGGCTGAAGTCACCATTGGATTGGAGAGAATCCGGCAGAACCACGGTGCCGGATAACAGGCCTTGTGTCAGCCGAAGGCCCTCGTAGGAACCAAAGATAAAAGTTTTGTCTTTCTTGATGGGGCCGCCCAATGTAGCACCGAACTGGTTCTGCCGGTAATCGGGTTTGGGAGCTGGGAAAAACGAGAACGGATGCGTATTCAGGACGTCGTTGCGGATAAATTCGTAAACGTCACCGTGCACATTGTTTGTCCCGGACTTGGTCACGACGTTAACGACGGAGCCGGAGTTTCGGCCATATTCTGCGTCGAAGGTGTTGGTGAGAACGCGAAATTCTTCAATGGCGTCAGGCGAGGGTTGAATCGCGGGAGCGTTCACGAAAATGTCGTTGCCGTCGCCGCCGTTCACCATGTAGTTGTTCGAGCGTCCACGGCCGCCGTTAACGGAAACCACGCCTGGATTATCGCTGCCATAAAAGAGGCTGGCGCCCAGCTGCGACTGCACACCGGGCTGCAACTGGAGTAACTGGTACGTGTTTCGCGTGCTTAATGGTAGCTCGCGGACGGATTGATCGGTCATCACCGCGCCGAGTTGCGTGGTGGTGGTGTCGATCACCGGGGGAGCGCCGGTGACTTCCACGGTCTCCGTGGAACCGCCGACTTGGAGCGAAACATCGACAGTCGCGATCTCATTCAGCACCAGGACAATACCCTTGCGCTGGTACTTCTTGAAGCCGGCCATGTTGACGTCCACCTCGTAGCTGCCGACCGGAACCTCCAGGAAGAGGTATTCCCCAGTGTTCGAACTGGTTACCTCGCGAGTAGCATTAGTGGCTTCGTTAATGAGGGTGACCTTCGCGCCGGAGACAGCCCCACCACTGGCGTCCGTCACCGTGCCGCGGATGCGGCCGCCGGTGCTCTGCGCGCCGGCATGGGGAGCGGCCAGAAGAAAGAAAGCTAGGAGGAATGCACAGGAACAAAGTATGCTGCGGCAGCAGACCGCCGCCACCAGCTTCAGGTGTAGTGCGTCTTTCATGTTTTGCTCACCCCTGTTTCCCGGAAGATTCCCTGCCCCGGCACAAGAATTCTTCGCGGTTGCTACTGGATATGGAACCTTACTATAATCCTGTAAACTTAGAGAAAGCCAAGACCTGTGTCAAGCAGAAAGAATTTCTCGACGGCATCGAAAAGCCTGGACGCAGGCCCGCTGCTGCGCATTTCCGAAGTTGCCGGGCGTCTGGGCATTTCCTCTTCGGCGCTGCGCGCCTGGGAAGCCCTGGGACTGGTATCTCCGCAACGCACGGAGAGCCGCTACCGGATGTATACGGAAGCGGACGTGCGCCTGCTGCAGCGAGCGCTTTTCCTGCGGCGCGCGCGGGGGTTGAATCCGGCGGCCATCGTGCACGTTTTGAAAAAGCAAGGCGTGGTCGCGGCGCCCGCCGAGGTATCGCAACTCCCGGGCCAACGCTTCCGCAGGTTGCGGTTGCGGCGCAAGCTTTCCTTGGCCCAGGTCGCGAGGGCAACCGGCGTATCCGTGGGATTCCTGAGTTCGCTGGAGCGCGGGCAGATGCGCTGCTCGATCGGAACGCTGCGCCGGATCGCACGTTTTTACAAGACGAACATCATTTCGCTGTTCGAAACCAATGGCGACGCGCAGCGCCTGGTGCGGGCGGCGCAACGCAAAGTTCTGGAGACCAGCGACAAGGTGCGCATGGAACTCCTCGCCTGGGGGAACACGGTGATGGAACCGCACCTTTTCCGCGTGAAGCCCGGCGGTGGCAGCGGCGAATCCTACGCGCACGAGGGAGAAGAATTCCTCCACGTGCTGCGCGGCGAATTCGAGCTCTGGCTGCACAATGAAGATCATTATCACCTGAAAACCGGCGACAGCCTGTATTTCGAGAGTTCCACGCCGCATCGCTGGAAGAATCCTGGCCGCGCGGAAGCCTGGATTCTGTGGGTAAACACGCCGCCGACATTTTAGGGCTGCGCGGGCCACCAACGCGAACAGCGCAGCGCAATTTTCTACCGAGGTGTGCTTTGAAACTGCGCCCGTTACTTACAGCACTTGCCCTGTTCGTTGCTGTGCCGGGAGTCACCTGGCCCTTGTTCGCCCAGCAGTCCGCGCGGCTGGCGCCCGCGGACATCCTGATCGTTCACGCTAAGGTGTACACGCTGGATCCAGCAAAGCCGTGGGCGCAGGCCGTGGCTATCCGCAAAGGCAAAATCGAAGCGGTGGGGCGTGACGAAGAAATCGAGCTTTATCGCGGCATCGGAACAAAGTACGTGGATGCGGGTGGAAAGCTAGTATTGCCCGGCTTTACCGATTGCCACATTCATTTCCTGGAAGGATCGCTTGGCCTGAGCCAAGTGAATCTGGAAGGCGCGAGGAACCTCGCGGAAATCCAGCAACGCCTGCGCGCGTATGCCAAGGAACATCCGGACGAACCATGGATCCTGGGCCGCGGCTGGGACTACGCCATGTTCGCCCCCGAATTTCTGCCGGACAAGAAATTCCTGGATGAGATTTTCGCAGGAAAGCCCGTTTTCCTGAAGGGCTACGACGGCCATACAACTTGGGCCAATTCCAAGGCGCTTGCTCTTGCGGGCATTGACAAAAACACACCCGATCCGGCCAACGGGCAAATTGTGCGCGACCCGCAAACCGGCGAACCGACCGGTGCTTTGAAAGAAAGTGCTTCCGACCTCGTGGAGAAGACAGTTCCGAAACCAGACCACGTAGCAAAACTGGGCGCTCTCCGAGCCGGAATCAAGTGGGCGAATCAGAACGGATTGACCCGTGTTCACAGCGCCGGCGGAGATTTCGAGGAGCTCGCCACCTACGAGGAGCTGCGCCAGGAAAATCAGCTCACCTTGCGCTTCACGATCGCCTACTTCCAAGATCCCCCGGAACTCCGCAAACAAGACCTTGATGCCATGGAAGCCGCGCGGAAGAAATATCACGACGCGTGGATCGACACGAATGCCGTGAAATTCATGGTGGACGGCGTCGTCGAGTCGCACACCGCCTCCCTGCTAGCACCATACTCCGACGATCCTTCCAAAACCGGGCGTTTGTTCTGGGATCCGGAGAAATACGATGGCGCGGTCACGGAACTCGACAAACGAGGTTTCCAGATTTTCACGCATGCCATCGGCGACAAGGGGGTGCGTACGGCGCTCGACGCCTATGAATTCGCCGGAAAGAGAAATCACACAAAAAATCACCGCAACCGGATCGAGCACATTGAGACCATTGCCGCCGAAGATATTCCTCGCTTCGCAAAACTCGGCGTGATCGCCAGCATGCAGCCGCTGCATTCCAAGCCCGACGATGACACCTTGAACGTCTGGGCGCGGAATCTGGGCCCAGACCGCGCCTCGCGCGCCTGGTCCTGGAACAGCATTCGGGAAGCCGGCGGGCACTACGCATTCGGCAGCGACTGGCCCATAGTGACGCTGAATCCCTGGATCGGCATACAAACGGCAGTCACCCGGCAAACCAAGGAAGGCAAGCCCAAAGAAGGCTTTGTGCCGTCGCAACGATTGACAGTTGCGCAAGCCGTGGAAGGTTATACGCTTGGGGCCGCGTATGCCGGACGCCGCGAAAAATACGAAGGCTCAATCCAGGAAAGCAAACTGGCCGACCTAATCATGGTGGACCGCAACATCTTTGAAATCAATCCACATGGCATTGCGGACACAAAAGTCGTCTTGACCATAGTGGGAGGCAAGATCGTTTATGAGCGGGAAACGGACTAAGCGGGGAATTCTCGTTTTCGCGGGCGCGGTGGTTGCCACGGCGATTTTACTCTGCTCATGTCAGAAAAAAGAGGTTTCCCTGAGTTTGCTGGTGTGGGAAGGCTATGCCGACCCTTCGTTTGTTCGCGCATTTGAAGAGGCGCATCACTGCAAGGTTTCCGCCTCGTACATGGGATCGAGTGACGATCTGGTAGCCAAACTGCGCGGCGGCAGCGCTGGGAATTACGACGTAATTTCGCCCTCCAGCGACGTGGCCGCATCGATTGCGCAGGCGGGGTTGGCTGAACCGCTGGATTTGAGCAAACTGCCGACCTACCCGCAGCTTTCACCGAGGCTCCGCGGATTGCCGCTGGTGAAGGCCAACGGTCAGACGTTCGGTGTGCCGTTCATGTGGGGCCCGAATCCGCTGCTCTATGACACGACGGTGTTCTCGCAGCCGCCGGATTCGTGGGGAATTTTCTGGGATTCGAAATACAAAGAGAAAATTTCCGTGTGGGACGATTTGTCCACTCTATACATGGCAGCGCAGATGCTCGGCTACGACAAACCTGATCCTTCGCAACTTTACAATCTTTCGGACGAGCAACTTGCCGCCGTTAAGCAGAAACTCCTCGCGCTGAAGCCGAATATCCGCAAAATCTGGTCCACTGGCGGCGAACTGACGAACCTGTTCGAAAATCACGAAGTGGTGGCCGCGATGGGCTGGCCGCTGATGACGAATCAGCTTCGCCAGGCTAATTTCCCGATCGGCGAGACGATTCCCAGGGAAAACACCACCGGCTGGATCGACCACTTGATGATTACCAAGGCGAGCCCCAACAAAGAACTCGCTTACCAATTTCTCGAGTACATGACTCAAGCACAGACGCAGAAAAAGGTGACCGATGTCACGCATTACACGCCGGCGAATCCCGGCGCAGCGCAGTACATGACGGACGCGGAGAAGAAGGGTTTGCACCTTGACGATCCCGACGCGTACATGCAACGGATTTATTTCTGGCAAGACGTGCCGCGCCGCGCGAAGTACATCGAAATCTGGAACGAGGTGAAGGCCGCTCCGTGACGCCGGATGATTCCAGACCAGAGCACGATCCCGCAGCCTCGATTTCGAAAGAGACGCTGCTGGAAATCCGCCAGGTCTCAAAATGCTTCGGTTCGCGCGAGGTCCTGAAAGGAATTTCCTTGGAAATCGCCGCGGGAGAGTTTCTAACCCTGCTGGGAGAGAGCGGTTCCGGGAAAACCACGCTGCTGCGGCTAATCGCAGGGTTCGAGCAACCGAGCAGCGGTGAGATCCGGATGGCGGGCGAGCGGTTGGACACGCTGCCGCCCTACAAGCGGCGCGTGAACACGGTATTTCAGAACTATGCGTTGTTTCCGCATCTGAGCGTGCGAGAAAACGTGAGTTATGGCTTGCAAGTGAGCGGAGTGGCCAAGACAGAGATTTCGGGCCGCGCGTCAGACGCACTGCGCATGGTGAAAATGGAGGAGTATGCGGCATCGCGGACAACGAAGCTGAGCGGCGGGCAGCAGCAACGTGTGGCGCTGGCGAGGGCGCTGGTCAATCGGCCGAAGCTGTTGCTGCTGGACGAACCGCTCTCGGCACTGGATGCCAACCTGAGGAAGCAAATGCAGGTCGAATTGAAAACCTTGCAACGGGAATTGGGAATCACCTTTCTCTTCGTAACGCATGATCAGGAAGAGGCGATGGCCCTTTCGGATCGCATCGCGCTGCTGAAGGATGGAGCGCTCGAACAGGTAGGTTCGCCGCGGGAGATCTATGCGCACCCGGCGACGAGTTATGCGGCGCAATTCATCGGGCAAACAAACCTGGTGCGAACCGATGTGCGCGGCGGCATTGCACGGTGCGGCTCGTTGCAGTGGGGAACGACTTCTTCAGACGGAAACGTGCTTTTTTCCCTGCGGCCGGAGGCGATTCATCGAGTGGCAGATGGGAGGGTTCCAACGGATGCGGTTCGCTTCCATGGGTTGATTCGCCAGCAGATTTTCTCCGGCTCCAGCGAGCAATTAGAACTGGAAGTCTCCGGCGCCTTGTTGAAGGCGCGGGTGCCGGCGCAAGGACCGCTGGCGGGAGCGCACGAATTCTGGTTTTCGCCGTCGGATGCGGTTGCGGTCCTCGAATAGGAAGGGCATGTACTCCCGCGCCTACAAGACGATCGTTTCCCTGCCACCGCTTGTGTGGATTGGGATGTTTCTGCTGCTCCCTTACGCGCTGATGTTCGCGCATAGCTTCTGGCTGGTGCGGAACGGCATGATTGTGCACCACTGGGGCCTGCGGAACTACGCCACGCTATTTCAGAACCCGCTCTATGCGGAGGTGTTATTCCGCACGATGCGGATCGCGGCCGGGGTCACCCTGTTGTCGCTGCTGTTGGGCTATCCACTTGCGTACTACATGTCATTTCATGCGGGAGCGCGCAAGGACCTCCTCTATCAACTGGTGATCGTGCCTCTTTGGGTGAGTTACCTGGTGCGCGGCTACGCCTGGAAAACCATTCTTGGCTCGGATGGCGTATTGAACGGCTTCCTGCAATACATCCACATCACGAAAGAGCCGGTCAGTTTTTTCCTCTATAGTCCGTTTGCCGTAATTCTGATGCTGACCCACATCTACACGCCGTTCGTGTTCCTGCCGCTTTATGCTTCGCTCGAACACATCCCGCGCAATCTTGTCGAAGCTTCGCACGATCTTGGCGCCGGTTGGCGCGCCACGTTTTTGCGCGTCATTCTTCCGCTCTCGCTCCCGGGGTTGCTAGCCGGAGCCACATTTGCTTTCGTGTTGACTCTCGGCGACTTCCTGGCGCCGCTGCTGGTGGGCGGCCCATCGAGCATAATGATTGCGAACATCGTGCAGAGCCTGTTCGGCACGGCATACGACTGGCCGCTGGGCGCGTCCATCTCCGTGTGCATTCTGCTGTTGACGATTTCCCTGCTCTTTTTGACTGAGCAGCTGGAGAAAAAGTGGGCGTACCAATGAGCGGCGAGCCCAAACACACCCGTAGCCCTCGCCTGCTTGGCCTTTATGCGCTGGCGGTTTTCGCGTTTCTTTACCTTCCGATCGTTGTTTTGGTGGTTTATTCCTTCAATCGTGATGGCGTCGGCGGATTTCCGCCAAGACATTTCACCTGGAACTGGTATCAACAGCTCTTTGGCGATTCAGCCATCTGGGATTCGGTGGCGAACAGCTTGATGGTAGCGGCAGGCGCCGTCGTGCTTTCGCTGACGCTCGGGTTGCTGGCCGCGCTGGCGCTGGACCGCGCGACGTTCCCTGGCAAATCCATCTTTCGGCGGCTTGTGCTGCTTCCATTGATTCTGCCGGGAATCATCACCGGACTTTCGTTGCTGATGTTCGCGGTTTACGAGGGATTGCAGCTCAGCCTGCTGACGGTATTTCTGGGGCATGGTACGGCTTTAATCTCCGTGGCTACCACGGAACTCTTCGCCGGTTTGCAGAAAATGGATCGCTCGCAGGAAGAGGCATCGCTCGACCTGGGCGCCACGCCCTGGCAATCCTTCTGGCGCGTGACGCTGCCAAACCTGAAGCTTTCGCTGATTGCCGCGGGGCTGCTGATCTTCACGCTGTCGATGGACGAGATTGCCGTGACGTTTTTTCTGATCGGCCGTGACAACACGTTGCCGCTGGAAATCTGGGCGCGTTTACGACGCGGCATCACTCCGGAAATAAACGCGGTCTCCACCCTGATCTTTGGCGTTTCGGTGATTCTGATTTTGATCTGGTACCAGATTCGCGCTCGATCGATGGGCAAGGAAGCACAAGAGCTTCTCGAACGCCCATAGGAGGTTTCATCCATGTCTCACAACCGCCGGGATTTTATTAAGTATGTTGTCGTTGGTTCGATTGCGTCGGGATGCCCGATCAACCACGCGTTGTTGGCGGAGCCGACGGGAGGGGGACCTCTGGTGGAGGGGGAACATTTTTCGGTGTGCCACCAGGTCCGCGACGGACATTCATTCCCGCGGCCTGACGCCACAAAGAAGGCCGATGTGGTGATCGTCGGCGGAGGCGTAGCCGGCTTGTCCGCGGCTTATTTTTTGAAGGGCAAGGACTGGCTGTTGCTCGAAAAAGAGGACCACTTTGGAGGCAACGCTTACCAGGAAGAGTACGAGGGGCAGATATTCGGAACCGGATCCGCCTACGGGTATCGCGGCGACGCCGGCGATCAGCTTGCGAAGGAGATCGGACTTGACCTGCCATTGGTGAATATGCCGGATCCCATCATCGACAACGGCCGTTACGCGCCGGACATCTGGCGCACGGGTATCAACGAGCTTCCTTATTCCAAGGATGTCATCGCGAGCTTCAAGAAGTTTCGCGACGACATGATGAAGATCGACTTCAAGAAGAATGCCGCGCAGCTCGACACCGAAAGTTTCACGAAATATCTCGCGCCCTATGCGCCGGAGGTTACCAAGCTGTGGGATGCTTACGGCCCTTCCAACTGGGGCGCGTTTTCGGAAGACACTTCCGCACTGATTGGCATCGCCGACACGCAATATCTCCTCATGGGCGAAGACGACAAGCGCGTGATTCTTCCCGGCGGCCTCGGCTGCATCACGCACAAGCTGGTGGAGGCGCTGAAGCCGCACTATGGCGAACGGATGCTGGGCGACGCGACGGTGGTGGCCGTGGTGCCAGACAAGGACGAAGTGCACGTTACTTACGCGCAGGGCGACAAAATCACCACGGTGGCGGCCAAGGCCGTGCTGATGTGCACGGCGAAAAACATCACCTCGAGGCTCGTCGCCGGCTTGCCCAACGAGCAAAAAAGGGCGATGCGCAAGATGCGCTACGCGCCCTATCCGATCGTCAACATTATTTTTGACAAGCCGGTCTACCGGAAGGGCTACGACAACTGGTGCCCCGGCAAAACGTTCACCGATTTCATCGTCGCCGACTGGACGATCCGCAACAACCCAGGCTACAAGCCAAAGTACAACATCCTGACGTTTTACACGCCGCTGCACGAATCCCAACGCGCCCTTTTGCTGAACGAGGACGACTGCAAAACGCTGGCAGGAAAAGTGCTGAAGGATTTTCAGGGTCTACTGCCGGAGTTTAACGTGGATCCCGTGGAGGTTCGCATTTACCGCCGGGGCCATCCGATGTTCATGGCGGTTCCCGGGCAGTATACGCAGAACCGGATGATCGCGTCAAAGCCGATGGAGCGCATCTTTTTCGGCAACTCCGATTCCGGAGGACCCGAGTCTTTGACCAGCGAGGCGGTGCGCATTTCTCAGGCGGGCGTGGAATGGGCAAACCTCGTCCTCGCCGGGAAACCCGGCGCCACGGAATTGGCAGAAAGAGCGCTGAATCTCGCTCTCTTCTAGCAACCGCAGAATTTCATGCTAAGTTGTTTCCCGGTCGAAACGGACGAAGGGCAGGAGTATGCCCTTATCCAGGGAGCTTTCTCGGACCTATGAAGCGTTTTCAATTTTTCCTGTGCTCCGGAATCCTCGCAGCTTTGGCTTTTGTCCTGGCGCCCGCTTTCTCCCAGAAAAAACCGCAATCGCTGCTGATCACGAACGCACAGATCGCCGACGGCACAGGTGCGCCGCTGTTTAAGGGAAACGTGCGCATCGCGCTGGGCCACATTGTGGGGATCGGGGAGCTGCAGCCCAAAGCCGGCGAACCCACGATTGACGCGAAGGGCCTGGTTCTTGCTCCGGGATTCATCGACATTCACAACCACTCCGAAGACACGTTGCCGAAGGATCTCGCCGCGGAAACACAAGTCTCGCAGGGAATTACAACGTTGATCGTGGGAGCAGACGGGGACTCTCCCTGGCCGCTGATCGGCTGGGTGCGGATGATGGAAGCCAATCCGGCGGCGGTGAACGTCGGCGTCTTCGCGGGACACGCCACCATCCGGCAGCAGATTCTGGGAAACGATTTCAAGCGCTCTTCCACGGCACCGGAAATCCGGCTGATGGAACAGCTCATGGGCCAGGCGATGAACCAAAGCGCGCTGGGACTTTCGAGCGGGCTCGAGTACGAGGTGGGAAGTTACGCCACCACAGATGAAGTTGTCGCGCTGGCCAAGATCGCCGCGCAAAGTGGCGGGATTTACATGACGCATATCCGCGACGAGGCAGATAAATCGTTCGAAGCGCTCGATGAAGAAATTTCGATTGGTGAGCGGGCCCACATTCCAGTCGAGCATTCGCACATCAAGCTCGGCACGGTCAACGTGCAAGGGAAAGCGGCCGATTACATCAAAATCATCGAAGCCGCCCGGAAGCGCGGTGTGGACTTTATGGCGGATTGCTATCCATATGACGCCTGGCACTCCAATTTGAAAGTGGTGGTGCCGGACAAGCGGTACGAGGACCCCAAAAGCGTCGCAACGGCACTCGCGAGCTATGGAGGCGGCTCACACATCACCATCACCCAGTTTTCTCCGAATCCTTCTTATGTTGGCCGCACCATCGCTGATCTGGCGAGGACGAACAAAATTTCCGATGTGGAAATGTACATCCGCCTGATCCGCGAGGGCGACGCCGCGCACACCGAAACCTTGATCATCGGCCAATCGATGATCGAGAGCGACATCAAGGCGTTTTACCAGCAGCCATGGGTAATGGTGGCGAGCGATGGCGGAGTAGGTTCGCAGCACCCACGAGGTGCTGGGACCTTTCCGCGCGTGCTGGGGGTTTACGTGCGCGAAAAACACTGGCTGACGCTGGCCGAAGCGATCCGGAAGATGACCTCGCTTCCCGCCCAACGACTGGGCTGGAAAACCCGCGGAGTCATCAAAGAGGGCAACTTCGCAGATCTAGTACTGCTCAACCCGGAGACAGTGCTCGATCGCTCCACCTTTGCCAACCCGACTGCGTTGTCCACCGGAATCGAAAAGGTGTTCGTGAATGGAACTCTGGTTTGGGACAGTGGCAAAGCCACGGGATCTCGGCCGGGTTTCGTGATCGGCCGCAAAGGGGTTGCGATGGAAATTTCCAATTGAGCGGAGGAAGCATGTCGAATGAAATCAAGGATTTCCAGAAGTTTCGCGAAGACTTGAACGAGGAGATCTTGAACTGTGCCCACTTGGGAATGAAGCGTTTCTTCGCCCTGGACCACCAGGCATATGAACCCGGAGATTTGGACACGCGGACCAAGGAGCTTTTAGGGTTGGTGGCTTCCACCGTCCTGCGCTGCGACGACTGTATCACCTATCACCTGGTTCGATGCGGAGAGGTGGGCTGGAAACGCAGCGAGGTAATTGACGCCCTGAACGTCGCCCTGGTGGTGGGTGGGTCGATTACCGTTCCCCATGTCCGGCGGGCATTTGCCAGAATGAGAGAGATACAAGGGCTTGCGCCTGATGTAAAATAGCCAGCAGCCCAAGTCATGAGCACGACGCCTACAGCCATTACCCGCGAACATACAAAATTCCTCCCCAGGCTCCGCGGATTCGTGGGAGCGGTGCTATTTCTCGCCATGCAGCGCTTCCCAAAATTATTGCAGCTTCACCGGAACGAGGGCTCGTGGACGCTGTTTCGCGTGGCACTGGGTTGCTTCGGAGCAGCGCTGGTGATCCTACCGCTTGGGCTTTGGAACGGATGGATCACAGCCATATTCGGCCTGGGGCTGTTTGTGGTCGCGGTGCTGCTGCCCCCAGCGGAACTGGAATCGAGCACAGATCGCAAAGCGCGGGAACTTGGCGCGCAAACGGTGGTCAGCGGCGGGGAGTACCAGCCCGGAAATGCGCCGGCCACACAGGCGCGACTGTTCATCTCTCCGGAGCACGTTTGGGCGCTCGACAGCGATTTTCACCCACTGGTTGTGGTTCCCGTGGGAGAGATCAGCCGGTTGCGGCTGGAGCCGGGGAAAAGCGGATGGGTGCTCCAGGTACGCTGGGGAGATAACAAGGCGGAATTTACCTATCACGGTGTTTTTGCGGAGAGATTCGCGCGCCTGGCGGAGGAATCGATCCTCGCCGCAAATCCTTCCCCCGCCAGCGTGGCTTCCAAGCACCGGGCGGCGGGCGCGTAGAGGCGTCAATTCGCGGACGGTGCAAAGTCGCATGCCCATTGCAGGATGTGCGAAAATAGGCAAATGGCACGCGGATGGGAAAGCAAAGATGTTGAATCACAGGTGGAAGCGAAAAAAACGATGAGCGCAGCGTCAGCAAAGGGACAGAAATCGCCGGAGGATATGCGTCGAGAGCAGGAAAAGAAAGATTTGCAACTCTCGCGCACCCGCATCGTGAACGATCTGCAGAACGCCACGCACCCGAATCACCGCAAGTCTCTCGAAGCTGCCCTGGAACACCTGGATCAGAAGATCGCCAAGCTGAGGTGAAGTTGAAAAAAGAACTGCTGGCTGAAAGTCTTCCTCTGCAGGAACGGATCAGTCCGTAAAAACCACTCCGACCGCTGTCGTACCCTTCTCCGCGCCTTCCTCGATCCGCACGACATACCCGCGCAAGATCATCTCCTGCAGGCCATCCGCAGATGGCGCTTGCATGACCACCTGGACCTCCGACTGCATGCGCGGGCTGTGCCTGAGGACGATCAGAGCGCCCTGGATCGAAAGGTCACGCACCACGGTATCCTCTTCGAATTTCTGGCCATCGGGAGTGACGCCGGTCACGCAAGCCTGGAACTGCGCCTCGCGGCGAAGGGCAGTGCGAGATCCCGGCATGTGTGCCTGCACGGGCTCGCTGGCGGCGCCTAATGTAATCACCATGCCTTCGCTGGCGGCGAATACAGAATCGAATTGCTCGCGCGCCTGGCGCAGGAGCTGATCCACAACACGGTCCGTGGAATCCGGATCATGGTGAAACAAGACGAGCGTTTTTACATTCGTTTCGCGAGCGACTTTCACTCCTTCGCTCCACGAAGAATGGCCCCAGCTTTTGCGGTCCGTGGCAAGCTGCGCGGGGGAATATTGCGCGTCGTTAATAAAGATGTCCGCGCCTTCAGCCAAATCGCGAAGATTCCTGTCGAGGTCCGGGACGCCCGGCTCGTTGTCTGTGGCGTAGACCACCGTACCGGCCGGGGTTTCGATGCGGAATCCCAAGCAGCCTTGCGGGTGGTTCAGCCAGCGGGCGGTGACCCGGTTTTCGCCAATTTTGAAGGACTCCCCGCCGTCCACTTCTCGGAATTTGCGATGGGCAGTCATCGCGGATATATCCACCGGAAAATAGGGCAGGGCCATTTGCGCTTCGAAGACTTGGCGCAGTGAGTCCCGGCCTAGGAATTTCGAACGGAAACTGTAAAACTGGAAATGATTCTTTTCGTCGTAAAGGGGAGAGAAAAACGGCAAGCCCTGAATATGATCCCAGTGATAATGGGTTACGAAAATGTGCGTCGTGGGCGATGGGCCGGAACCGGCGTCGGTCCAGCGGCTTCCCAGGACGCGCAATCCTGTGCCGCAATCCAGAATGAATTTCGTGCCGTCCGGAGCGATCAACTCAAGGCAAGGTGTGTTTCCGCCATAGCGCCAGGTGGCAGGATCGACGGTCGGAGTCGAGCCGCGGACACCCCAAAAACTCAATTTGGCAATCGGGCTGCTCATTCCTAGGAGTTGGTAGGCAAGATACTCCCTTTGCAGCGGGAAGCCAACCTGCCTTTACGTCCCTTTTGTGATAGTGGCAGCGGAGCCCCGGAGCGTCAACGAATTCGCAAGCGTGTGTTGTCATAGTTTCCAATAAGGGGTTGAGAGTTGATGATGCGCCACACGTAACATGCTCGTAGAATGGGTGAGGCTGCAATGCACACGCATATTTACGATTCCGGCCACAGTCCTGCGCATGACCACGGCCATGGACATGACCACAGCCACGGGCACGGCCACGATCATGCTCATCCCACGATGCGGCCTTCGGTGCTGGCCTGGGCAATGGTTGCCACCCTGGGATTAGTGGTCGCCGAGGTGTTTGGAGGCATCCTCGGTCATTCTGTGGCGCTCCTCAATGACGCCGTACACAATCTCAGCGACGTTCCGGCCCTGGGCATCTCCTGGCTCGCCATGCGCTGGGCCGAGCGCCCCGCCGATTCCGAAAAAACCTTTGGTTACCATCGCGCGGGGACACTGGCGGCGTTTACCAACGCGGTCTTCTTGGTGATCCTCGCACTGTGGCTGGGGTACGAATCGATTGACCGGCTGCGCTCGCCCGTGGAAGTGGTGGCAAGCTGGATGATCTGGACCTCCATTGCCGCACTGATGGTGAATGGCGGCATCACCCTGGTGCTGGTACGCGGGCATTCCGACTTGAACCTGCGAACGATTTTGGTTCATAACTTCGGCGATGCGCTTTCGAATATTGCCATCATCGCTGGCGCAATCGTGATTGGCTACACCCGAGCTCATTGGATCGATCCGCTGCTCGGCCTTGGCATCGGCCTGCTGGTCTTGTATTCGTCGATCGGAATCCTCCGGGATTCGGCTCATATACTGCTTGAGGGGCGCCCCAAGTCAGCACGGATCGAAGAAGTCGCGCGCGCTATCCTCTCCATCGAGCCGGTACAGGAAGTGCACGACATTCACGTGTGGTCGCTCGGCGGCTCTCACATTGCTCTTAGCTGCCACGCGCGCATCCCGGACATGCACATGGACGAATGCGAAAAAATTCTGGCGAAGATCCGGAAGAGGCTCGCGGACGATTTCGCTATCGAGCACAGCACGGTGCAACTGGAACGCGCGGGCCTGCCGGCCACGTCGGGCTACGTTATGCCCGAACCCGTGCGGAAAAATTGAAGTCGTTTCAGTAAAGGCCCGCTTCAGGCGGGGAGCCGGATGGGTACGCCGCGCTGATCGTTGAACTGCTGCGTGGCATCCAGATCAATGGTGTTCGCTGGCACCGTGCGGCGCAGGCCTTCTTCGGTCACGTACTGCAACCGGTCGTTAATCCACGTATACGCAATGGCAAAGATGAGCGTCCCATCGCGGCGCACAAATATGTAGTCCGCTTCCGGCTTGGGAGGAGGTTGAGAATAAGTGCGCGCCGGAGGATTGCCATAGTAGTCCTGCGAGGGCGGCTGCTCTTGCTGCTGGGCTTCCTGCACGGGAGCGGCTTCTTCCGCCGGCTGGGCCTCCGCAGCGTCATCCGCATACATCGGCACGGGGAGGTAGACACCCCCGTCGAAAAAGGGCACGATGAAGCCATTGTCGAAGCAGTGACGGCAGCGGCCGGCATTCGGGTGAACCGCAAAATAATGGCTGTAATCAAATCCCAGACCGGGAACCGGGTAGCCATCCACAATCGGATTGCCATTGGGGAAGACCGGATCGGCAGGGAAATTTGCGCGATGAGGCACGTTGTTCCAACCCGTCGGATGAACGGCGCGAGGAACGGCTGCGAGTCTCGTGCTGGTGCGGCCGGTTCTTGCGACCGAGCGTGACACAACCATTGGGCGAACCGACGCCCCTCGAGGGGCAGCCAGGGGTCGGGGGGCAGCGGCAAAGTGCACGCCGGAGATTGCGGGCATGGCCCCGGCAGCGCGTTGCTGAGCCTGTCCAACTGCTGGGAGGATACAGGCCAGAGAGAAAAGCAATAACCTACGCCGCATAATGGCCACCTTGGCCGAGATCCGGAATCGGCCCTCATGTTATTAGACGCGGCGTGCCTTTTCAACGTTTCTTCGCGTCACGCGGATTCGGCGTCGGCGACCTTTTCCCGGCGGCTGGGGTTGTGCTATAACCGAAAGGCCGTGAAAGATACCGGGAAGCAGGAGTTGGCCCCTGCGGCAGCAAGGGGCGTGGTGGTGGAGAACGCAAGCCAGCCGCTGGAACCTGCAAGTGGAGCAACCAGCCACCTGCAGGAAGATGCCTCACGGTATTGTCCCGTATGCTCGCAGAGACTCGAATCGCGTCGCTGTAAGCTGGTCTGCAAGGTATGCGGGTATTACATGTCCTGCGCGGACTACTATTAATCGCCCGGCGGTTCGGAACGAACAAAAAGACCGCTTGGCGAAATACATCAAAAGCATATATGCTTTGCCGTTCCGGGCCGGGTTGCCGCCGGATTCGTGTTCGGTCGAGGAGGAAACAACGTGGCATTGAAGATGACAACTCGCGAAGTGGACGGCGTCACCGTCGTGGCAATGGATGGCCGGATCGTCTTGGGCGAAGAATCCAACGCGCTGCGCGAAAAGGTGAAGGGCCTCATCGCCGAGGGCAAGAAAAAGCTGGTGCTAAACATGGACAACATCACATTCATCGACAGCGCGGGGCTGGGAACGCTGGTTTCCGCGCATCACAGCGCCAAGGCACAGGGAGCTTCCTTACGCCTTTGCCACCTCGGGACGAAGTTCACCGAAGTGCTTCAGATCACCAAATTGATGACCATTTTCGACGTTTACAACACGGAAGCGGAAGCGGTGGCCAGCTTTTCGAAGTAACTCCCCTTCGGCTGCAGGAATAAAGATCGATCCGGGGCGGGCATAAGCCTGCCCCGTCTGCTTTTTGGGCCTGCCTTATTCATCCACCCGGTACATCGTGATGCCGCTCATGAGCTTTGGGTAAAAATCCGTGGACTTTTGCGGCATCACTTCGCCGGAAGTCGCCACTCTCATCACCGCCTCCACATCCACGGGATTCAACAGGAAGGCAATCTGCGCTCCACGGTCGACGGCTTCCAGCGCCGCGCGGAACTCACGCTCGTAAGCAAGATTCGCCTCGGAAGCGACGGCGTGCGGCGTGACTCCGAGCGCCGGCTCCAGGATGCCTTGGTGAAGTAGCACGACGTCGAGTTGGCGCTGCAGCGGGGAAAGGCCGGGCAGGATCTGCGCCAGGTCCGCTTCGGGCCGAAGCGTTAGAAGATAGAACGCCCGATTGCCGGAAGCGGGAGTCGGATAGACGCCGATCGCCCGCTGATTTTTGGCTGCGGTCAGGCGATACCGGAGCTTTTCGATGGCCTCTTCGCGCTGCATATCATTCGAGAAGGAAAATACTTCGGTGGCAAACCACGGCTCCAGGTAACGCCGCACAGAGCTCCATGAAAAATCGCGCAAGTTGCTGACCACACGATGCGTGGGCAGGATAATCAGCCCTTCACTCTGAGTGTTCACGAAGGTCATCATGGAGCGTTCATAGTCCGCGTCGGGAAGGAGCTTCCCCGCGCGCGTGCGCATTTCATTGCGGAAATTCAACGACGTTTCGTAACGGTGGTGGCCGTCGGCAATCACGAGTTTCTGGTGCGCCATGGCGGCCTGAATTGCGGACACCTTTGCCGGATCGGAAATTGCCCACAGACGGTGTACCACGCCGTACTCATCGAGCATTTCGGTAACCGGCTTTTCGGTTTTTTCTGTTTCCTCGAGGATTACGTCTATCTTCCGTATAGGATCCGAGTACAGCATGAACAACTGGCCGGTGTGCGTCCGCGTGTGGCGCAGCAGCTCCAAGCGATCCGCTTTGGGGCCGGAGAGCGTGTGCTCGTGGCGGAAAACGACTTCGTTGGCGTAATCCTCGAGTTTCCCCGCGCCAATGAAACCGCGGCGGGTGCGGCGCGTGGAAGTGCCCGGGACGGTAAATTCCTGTGAGTAAGCATAAAACGACGGCGCGGCATCCCGCACGACCACCCGTTGGGCAATCCAGTTTTTCAATGCGGCCGCGGCGCGCGTATAAACATTGTTTTGCGGCGTGTCGTCCGGAAAGGTGCGTCCCTTCTCGACAGTGATCAGATTGTGGGGATCGGCGGCGTAGTATTTCTCCTGCTGGGCGGGAGAAATCTTGTCGTAAGGTTGCGTCAGGACGCGGTCGAACGGAGCGAGTTCGGGATTGTAACGGTAGGCGCGAAATGGATAAACCAGAGCCATGGGGTCTCCCGGAAGAATTTTTGCTGCACGAATAGCTCTTTAGTCTACGCGATTTTGCGGCCAACTGAAAAATAACCCTGCGCTCGCCGGAGGCGTGAACCACAGGTGAGTGGCGTATTACAATAAAGAATGCCCAAATACCGTTTTCCCACCCTGCGCGGCTTTCTCTTCGACCTGGACGGCACCCTGATCGATTCCAAGCTTGACCTGGTCAGCTCCGTAAATTTTATGTTGCAAGAGATGAACCGAGAGGCCTTACCGTTCGAAACGGTAGCACGCTTTATCGGCCACGGTGCGCCCCGGCTGGTGAGCGATGCGCTTGGCGGCTCGTCTACCGATGCCGAGCGGCAACGAGGAATCGAGATATTCCTGGCTCATTACGAAAAGCACAGTCTGGAAGCCACAACGTTGTATCCGGGGGTATTGGAGGGCTTGGAGCGGCTCAAGGGGTGGCCCCTTGCGGTGCTTACCAATAAGCCGACGAAAGTGAGCCTTGAAATTCTGGAAGCGTTCGGGCTCATGCGGTTCTTCCGGGTCGTTTATGGCGGAGACAGCTTCCAGAAAAAGAAGCCCGACCCCATGGGAGCTCACGCGATTCTGAGGGATCTTACGATGCAACCGGAGGAAGCAGCCATGATTGGGGATTCCGACGTGGACATGCAGACCGCCAGGAATGCCGGCACGCTGGCTATCGGGGTGAACTACGGCTTTGGCACACATGATCGCAGTGCAAATCCCGCCGACCTCTACGTCAATAGCATCGAGGAAATTGCGCCGCTGGCGCGGCACATGGACTGAATCGCAAAGAGCATCTTTCGCACCAGCAATACAGTCCGTCCTTGCGTTACTCCGCCCGGGTTTGGCAGACTCACCGCGTGCTCATTGGCCTCTTCCCCGAATTGGATGCCCCCGGCGGGATTCAGCGCGCCGGAAGACACCTTGCGCTTGTGATGAGCGAATATGCGGCTTCACACAAGATGGAATACCGCTTTTTCAGCTTGAATGACTCGATGGGGCTTCATCGCATAAAGATATCGGACCGGGAGTTTGTCTTTACGGGAGCCGACCGCGGCAAGGTGCGCTTCATTGCCGACGCCATGCGCGCGGCCCGCCGCAAGCCGAAGCTGGTTCTGGGGGCGCATCCAAATCTGGCACCCATCACACGCGCAATGCGCTTGTTCGCTCCGCGGATGAAAACGGTCATTTGCACCCATGGCATTGAAGTTTGGGAGCCATTGTCAACAAGGCGCCGCAATGCCCTGCGCACGGCGACTTTAGTGCTTTCGCCAAGCCAGGCCACGGCCGATCACCTGACAACGGTACAAGGCTTGGCTCCAGATCATGTGCGCGTGTTGCCGTGGGCGCTTGATCCCGATTTCCAGATCAAGTCCGCCGGGGAGGCTTCACGACTTCCCGCAGATTTCCCTGGTGGCCGCGTGATTCTGAGCGTGGGCCGCTGGCTAGCCGCCGAGCGCTATAAAGGAATGGATACGCTGATTCTGGCCATGCCTCGCCTCCTGCTCCGCTGGCCGGACCTGCAACTGGTCATCGTCGGCTCCGGGGACGACCGCGCCTGGCTGGAAAACATCGCGCGCGACAGCGGCGTGCAGCGCCACGTCCATCTCTTCAGCGACATTCCTTATGACGCACTTTCCGCCTGCTACGAAGCTGCGGAAATTTTCGCGCTTCCCAGCCGGGGCGAGGGATTTGGCTTCGTGTATTTGGAAGCCATGGCCCACGGCAAGCCGGTGATCGGAGGCGCTCACGGCGGAGCCCCCGAAGTGATCCAAGACGGCGTAAGCGGTTACGTGGTCCAACACGGCGATCCAGTACAATTGGCCACCTCCATCGATGCGCTCCTGAGCAATCCGGAACAAGCACGCGGCATGGGCGAAGCGGGACGCCAGCGCGTGGATAAAGAGTATCGCTTTAATGTTTTTGCAAAGAGCTTCAAGCGCATCCTTCGCGAACTATGCGAATCCTGAACGTCACCCAGAGCTATGCGCCGTTTTTGGAGTTTGGCGGCCCTCCAGAAAAAGTGCGAGCACTCTCCGAAGGGCTGGCACACCTGGGCCATGATGTCACCGTGCTGACAGCGGATTGGGGTCTGGATCGCAGGTTGGCGCTACTTCCTGGCGAGCCTCCGGCGGGAGATAGTCCGTTTGGGAGGAAGCGAGAGGTAAACGGCGTTAAGGCGATTTATTTGCCCAATTGGCTGCATTACCACGCTGCGAGCTGGAATCCCGCGCTGCCGCGTTATCTTCGGGCCCGCCTGGAAAATTTTGACGTGGTGCACATTTTCGGGCTTTACGATTTGCTGGGTTTTCAGACTGGCGCGGCAGCGGCAAAGCGCGGCATTCCATACATCGTCGAACCGATCGGCATGTTCGTGCCGATCGTGCGAAACGTGCGGCTGAAGCGCATGTATCACGCCTTATTCGGGCGGCAGATGCTGCTCGGCGCGGCGGCCATCATCGCGACCTCAGAGCAGGAGAAGACGGAATTGATCGGCGGCGGGATTGCGGCGGAAAAAATCGTGCTGCGCCGGAATGGGGTGGCGCCCCCCGCGCGGATTCCGCCCCGCGGCACGTTTCGCAAGTCACTGGGCATTCCAGCCGATGCTCCGCTCGTCCTTTTCCTCGGCAGACTCTCACAAAAGAAGAGTCCGAATCTTCTGCTCAAGGCATTCGCCAAAGCGGCCACGATCCATTCAACGCTTCGCCTTGCCTTCGTTGGACCCGACGAATCGGGGATGCTTGCGCGGCTTCAACGGATGGCCGAGGACTTGCACCTGGCCGGGCGGGTCCATTTTTCCGGGCCCGTTTCCGGGGAGGCAAAGTGGGGTGCATACGTCGATGCCGACATCTTTGTCTTGCCCTCACAAAATGAAAATTTTGGAAATACGGCGGCGGAGTCCGTGGCCGCGGGCACGCCGGTCATCGTCACGAACCAATGTGGCATCGCTCCGTTGCTGGCGGACGTCGCGGGGCTGGCTGTAAATCACGACGCCGATTCCTTGGCTGGAGCGCTGCTCCGGCTCCTGGATGACCGCGCCCTTTATCAAGGGCTGAAACGACGTTGTAGCTTCGCATTACAGCAATTGGACTGGGAGACTCCCGTCCGGGAAATGGATTCGTTGTTTCAAGGGCTTGCGGGTCTCGCCAAGTCATAGGAGAATCGTCCACACGGGAGTGACTCGAAACTGTGGATCAGCATCGAGTATTCCGCTCGACCGGCCCAGCAACCATTTGTCCGTCCGTTCGGGTCGGCGCTATAAATCCCACGAAAATGCCCGGCGTAGCACTGCTGCGCGGACATTTTTTACCCTCGCAGCCTTCCCTTTCATTTTGCATTTCGGAGAAGAAATAGCGCGTGTGCGGAATCTGCGGATTCGCCTACGCTTCAGACAGCGACGACGCCGAACGCCGCGTGCGAGCGATGGCCGGCGCCATGCAGCATCGCGGCCCGGACGACGAAGGCTTTCTGGTCCGCGAACCGCGGGCGCCTGGCGTCGCACTTGGCATGCGCCGCCTCAGCATCATCGACCTGGCCGGCGGCCACCAGCCGGTCTGGAACGAATCGCGGGACATCGCGGTGTTTTTCAACGGCGAGCTTTACAACTATCGCGAATTGCGCGAACGCCTGCAGATGTCCGGCCACCGTTTTCTCACACAATCCGACACGGAGACCCTTGTCCATGGCTGGGAGGAGTGGGGCGAAGACCTGCTCGACGAACTCCGCGGCATGTTTGCCTTCGCGCTTCTCGATTTGCGAAAGCATTTCGCGACTGTGCCGGTGATTTTTCTGGCGCGCGACCCCCTGGGTATCAAGCCGCTCTACTACGCGCAGACCACTGAGGGCTTCGCCTTCGCCTCGGAACTTCGGGCGTTGCTGGCTTCGAGTGCCGTCGCTCGCTCTCTGTCCGCGGACGCACTGACCAGTTATCTTCTGTTTGGGAGCGTCTCCGAGCCGCTGACACTTGTCGAATGCGCCTTTTCCCTGCCTCCAGGCCACCGCCTGCTGCTTCACCTGCCGGACCGCCGCAAAGTTCCCCGCGCGCGTCCATGGTGGGACCCAGCGCGTAGCGCTTCCGCTCGCGATCCGAAACGCCCTTGCGATTTTTCCACCGCCGTGCGGCGCACGCGCGAGTTGCTGAAAGACGCCGTGCGCGCTCACTTGATCGCCGATGTTCCGGTGGGCTTATTTCTTTCCAGCGGCCTCGATTCCAGCGCGGTTGCGGCATTTGCCGCGCGCACGCAGGAACGCATCCAGAGTTTTACCCTGTCGTTTCCAGACACACCCTACGACGAAGCGCCTCTGGCCCGCCAGGTTGCCGAAGCCACCGGCACGCGCCACGTGGAAGTGCCGCTGAAAGGCACGGATATGCTGATGCGGCTCGACGAAGCCGTTTCGGCGCTCGATCAACCGACAATGGACGGGATCAACACGTATTTTGTTTCGTGGGCGGCACGCCAGGTGGGATTGAAAGTGGCGCTTTCAGGCCTGGGCGGGGACGAATTGTTTGTCGGTTATAGCACGTTCGTCGACACTCCGAAGCTGCGACGGCTGGAAGTAGTGTCGCGCTTTGTTCCGGACGCGTTTCGCCGCATTACCTATCCGCTGGTTTCCAGTATTCTCGCCCGGCGCGGCACGGCCGATGCAGCGCGCAAGGCCAGCGACGCCTGGCTGGTACCAAACACCCTTCCGCATCCCTACTTTTTCACGCGACTCTTATTTCCACCTTCGGAGTTGCTGCGCTTGACCGAGCCGTGCCTCCGAAGCAGCGCCATCGCGGCGGATGGTGTTACCCTCGACCCGACTTGGATGGCGTGGCTCGAGCGCGCATCCGACCAAGCTCGGGAGCTGGAGCCAATCGCCGGAATCTCCTGGCTGGAGATGCGTACTTATATGGCCAGCACGCTGCTGCGCGATACCGACTCCGTCAGCATGGCATGCTCGCTCGAGGTGCGCGTGCCTCTCCTCGATACTCCGCTGGTGGAGTTCATGTGCGCGTTGCCGGATGTGGCGCGCGTACGGCCGGAACGCCCCAAGGCCCTCCTGCGCGCGGCGCTGGAAGGAATGCTCCCCGCCGAACTTATGCAGCGGAAGAAGCGTACGTTTACTTTGCCGTGGGAGGACTGGATGCGCACCTCGTTGCGTCCGCGGCTGGAAAGCAGCTTTGCAAATCTCGCTGCACCGCTGGCGGCGCATCTTTACTCCGCGGGCGTGCAGAACGTGTGGAACAACTTCCTGCAAGGACAAACCAACTGGTCCCGTCCCTGGTCCCTCTACGTCCTCAACGAATGGTGCCGCCGCCACCTGGTGTAACCATTTCGCATTGGATGGTCGCGCAGGCGGATAACACCGCAAGCTGGTTTTGGGTACACTGGTTCATTCGACGATGAACATCCTCGGGATCAATGCGTATCACGGCAATGCTTCGGCCGCCCTGGTTTGCGACGGCAAGCTGATCGCCGCGGTGGAAGAAGAGCGCTTCAATCGCGTGAAATATGCCGCGGGTTTCCCCTCGGCCGCCATCCACTACTGCCTGAAAGAGGCGGGAATTACGCTGGCGGATCTAGATCACGTGGCGGTTCCCCGCAATCCTTATGCGCGTCTGGGCACAAAACTTCTCTACGCCCTGCGGATGCCCGCGTTTGCGCGCGAGCGCGCCCGGGTAATTTCCAAATTTACCGGTATTCCCACGGCCCTGGCTTGGGCTTTCGACAGCGACCCGGCAAAAATCACTGCACGGTTTCACCGCGTGGAGCACCACCAGGCGCATCTCGGCAGCGCGTTTTTTGTTTCCCCGTTTGAAGACGCCGCGCTGCTTTCCGCGGATGGGCTTGGCGATTTTGCCAGTTCGATGTGGGGCCTGGGCAGCGGCAATGCCATGCGCATTGACGGCTCCGTGATCTTCCCGCACTCACTGGGGCTGTACTACAGCGCGGTGACGCAGTATCTGGGTTTCCTGAAATTCGGCGACGAATACAAAGTGATGGGGCTGGCCGCGTATGGCCAGCCCGCGCATCTGGACTCTTTCCGGGAGATCTTGCAATTCGGCAACAAAGGCGGCGACTTTCGTTTCAAGCTCGGCCTGAAGTACTTCACGCACCACAAGACCGGACCCGAGATGTCCTGGGCAGAATCCGATCAGACACCCACGCTTGGAAAACTGTTCTCTGAAGCCATGCCGGCCTTGCTGAAAGCTCCGGCGCGGCAACCGGACGAACCGCTCGAGCAGCGGCACCGCGACCTGGCTTCGACGCTTCAGGCGCGGCTCGAGGAAGTGTATCTGGGTATGCTCAAAAAGTTGGCGGCTGCGACCGGAGCGAAAGCGGTTTGCCTTGCGGGCGGCGTGGCTTTTAACTGCGTGGCCAATGGGAAAATCTTCGACGCCACACCATTCGAACGAGTCTATGTGCATCCCGCCGCGGGTGACGCGGGCCTTGCGGTGGGGGCGGCGTTTTACGTATGGAATCAACTGCTCGGCCAGCCGCGATCCTTCGTAATGGATCACGCCTATTGGGGACCGGGCTACTCTGCGCAGGAAATAAAGGCCGCGCTTGAAGCCAATCCAGTTTCCCGCGGGGGCCACACAATCACAGAACTGCCGGAAGAAGAATTGCTGCGCCGTACGGCTGCAATCATCGGCGAAGGAAAAATCCTCGGATGGTATCAAGGCCGCGCCGAGTGGGGCCCACGCGCGTTGGGCAATCGCAGCATCGTGGCCGATCCACGCCGGCCGGAAATGAAAGAAATTCTCAACCGGCGCATCAAGCATCGCGAAATCTTCCGTCCCTTTGCCCCCTCGATCCTGGCCGAGAAAACCGGCGAATGGTTCGAGAAGTCGCATCCCTCGCCCTTTATGAACCTGGCGTACTCCGTATTGACGGCTCAGCGTGAAAAAATCCCGGCTCCCACACACGTCGATGGCACGGGCCGGTTGCAGACGGTTACCCGCGAAGCGAATCCACGCTACTACGCGCTCATCCGCGAGTTCGAGCGCCAGACTGGAGTGCCCGTGGTGCTCAACACTTCGTTCAACGACAACGAACCCATCGTCTGCCGCCCCGGAGAGGCGCTGGACTGCTATCTGCGCACGCAAATGGACGCGCTGGTGCTCGGCAATTTTCTCATCACTCGGCAATGAAGCCTTTCACACCAAAGCTTGCGCCGTGGGGACCTCCAGTTCTCCTCGGCGTTCCCCTCGATCACAATTCTTCGTTTCTGCGCGGCCCGGCGCTGGCGCCACCGCTGATCCGCCGGGCGCTGCATTCGGATGCCTGGAACAAAACCACGGAATCCCGGGTGGATTTAGGCGTCCCTGGCATTTTTGAGGACGCCGGCGATCTTTCGAAAATGGAATCGCCTGATGCGTTCAAGAGGATAGAGGAAGCCATCGCGAAGATTGTCTCCGCCGGCAAACGCCCGGTAACTCTGGGCGGCGACCATTCCATCACCTATCCAATCCTGCGCTCCATTGGCAAGCGCATTCCCGGAATCACCCTCGTGCACTTCGACGCGCATCCGGATTTGTATGCCGATTACGAAGGCAATCCACATTCGCACGCCAGCCCGTTCGCACGCATTCTGGAATCTCAATTGGTGAAACGGTTGGTGCAGATTGGCGTCCGCACGCTGAACGAGCACCAGCACACGCAGGCAGAGAAGTACGGCGTGGAAGTTTTTGAAATGAACGCTCTGCCGGACCTGTGCCAGCTCGGCCTGGCGGGTCCGATTTACATCTCGTTTGACATGGATGCGCTTGATCCCGCTTTTGCGCCGGGGATTTCCCACTGGGAGCCTGGCGGCCTATCCACGCGCGAAGCCATTCGCTACCTGCATGGCTTGTCAGGACCGCTCATTGGCGCCGACCTCGTGGAATTCAATCCAGTGCGTGATACGATTGGCATCACAGCCACCGTTGCCGCGAAGATTTTGAAAGAAATTCTCGGAATCATGCTCCGCGCATGATGGGCGGAAAATGCGGAACGCTCCAAAAGTCTTTCTCACTGCCGATTGGCGCGACCTGCTCATGCTCAACTATGAAGTCGAGCCCGGCCTTCTTGAGCAATTCGTTCCCAAAGGCACCGAACTCGATACGTTCAACGGCAAAACCTACGTCAGCCTGGTCGGCTTCCGTTTCCGCAATACGAAGTATCGAGGCTGGATCCCAGTTCCCTTTCACTCCGAATTTGCGGAGATTAATCTGCGCTTCTACGTGCGCCGCCGGAACGGCCCGGAAATGCGTCGAGGCGCGGAGTTTTCCGGCGACCCGTCCAACTTATATGGCCCGGCATTGGCGATGGTTCTGAAACAGCCGCCAAATTCCGCCTTTGTTGCCGAAGGATCGGCCGTTAGCGTGTTTAGTGGCACAAACATCTGCTGAGCCAATCATCACAGGACGCACCAGTTAGATTTTCGTGACGGCCGCGCCTGCGATTTTCAAGGAAATCGTTGGTGCCTCCAATAGTGTATTGTGCACGAGGCAGTGCTCCACGGCATCCTCCACGCCTTTCTGGTGTTCAGGCGTAAGCTCGACGGGCGCGTCCACCTCAATCACGAAGTTGGTCATGCGTGCCAGCGGATCTTTCACTTTTTCGCAGGTCACCCGTACGCGCGTTCCTTCCGTGGCCAGTTTGTGCTTGCGGAGATACTGAGCCGCATAAAACCCCGCGCAAGATCCCAAGGAAGCGAGCAACAATTCCGGCGGCGTGAAACCCTCGTCAAATCCGCCGTCCGGCACAGGCTAATCGCTGATGATCGAGTGATTTCGGGTCTTAATTTCGAATTGCACCGATCCCAGATGCTCCACTTGAACTTCCATGTGTTCCTCCCTGGGGAAGCGAGCCCTGGTTGTGTTCCGAGAGAGCGAGAAACTCAGCGCTCCCGATTGTTTCAACTCCCCTATAACAGAAGGAAATGCTCCGTCCAAGTGCATCTGACACGAACCGGGGTCTTAGCGTTTTCCGCGGTCGTACTCGCGGAAAACGTCGCGCAGGGAGTCCAGCAGATGCCCGCGTTTTACCTTGCCGCTCTCAGTTTTGTGTAAGCCGGACCATAGCACCTGGCCCGATTTGGGATCCACGAGCGCGAGGCGCGTGTAACCGTTGGGCACAGCGCCCTCTACCGGCGGATTATCCGCAGCGGAAGGAAACTGTCCCTCGGGTAGCTCGCGAACGTGAGCGCCGTTGTCCAGACGGAAAATCAAATCCGCCTTTTCCCGGTCCTCCACTACTTCGAACCGATTCCACTTCTGTATTTCAAGGATTGCCACAGATCCAAGGTCGGCAAACCCAGTTTCATTTTCGATGTACACGGTATGCGCGCTTAGCAATTTCTGCGGCAAGTCCCCGGATTTCGCATCCGCACTCAGAACCGCCAGCCAGATAACGATGGCGAAGGGGAAAATTCCCCCGAGGAGGAGGGGATACCTGCGCATGCAAACCTCCTAAAGACTTGTCTGTGGAGAGTTGTAACCTACTTGGATGGATGGGAGAGGGGAACTGTTCCGACGGACAGGATTGGTCCAGCTGCCCGATTTTTGGGAGTACCCCGGCTTCAGGGAACTCCGCTTAGCCTGTAGAATCCTTGCGTGCGCATCCTGCTGCTCAACCTCTATTACCCACCGGACACCTCTGCCACCGCGAAAATCGCGCAAACTCTCGCCGAAGCGCTCGCCACAAAGCATGAGGTCACCGTGGTTTGCGGGCGCCCCTCCTACGATCCCTCGGAGCGCCGGCCCTGGAAGTTCTTTCAAACCGAAAGGAAGGGGAGCGTGCGCATTGTCCGTGTCGGCTCTACCGACTATCCCCGCACGGAAATGCGCAAGCGAATTTTCAACTACCTGAGTTACGTGTTTCTTGCTGTGCCCCGCGTGGTGTTTCTCCCGTGCGACGTGATTATGGCCATGACGGATCCCCCGTTCGAAGGGATTGTCGGCGCCTTCGTCGCGCTGCTCAAGGGAAAAGCGTACGTTTACAACATCCAGGACATGTATCCGGAGATGGCCGTGGGCGGCTCGATTGTGCGGCCGGGTACCATGGCTCGTCTATGGGAACGCATGCATCGCTGGGTGTTGCGCCGCGCCACGCGCGTCGTGGCCATCGGTGAAGACATGCGCAATCGCATTCTCTCGAAGGGAGTCGATCCGGCACGAGTCTCCGTGGTAAGGCACGGCACAGAGCCGCATCCAGCAGGCGAGGCGCCGCCCGAACTTGATTCCGAGGTGATTCGCGCGATTCGCGGAAGTTTTCGTTTTGTTCTCTTGCACGCCGGCAACCTTGGCTTCTATGGAGCCTGGGACACCTTGATCTCGGGGGCATCCGCGCTTGCCGGAGACGGCGTGGGCCTTGTGTTCGTTGGTGATGGAGCCCAGCGTTCCCGGCTTCAGGCCGTCTCAGCGGACCGGCCCAACATTCGCTTTCTGCCGTTTTTCCCCGGCCACAAAATCCCCTCGGTGCTTGCCGCCGCCGATGCGCACCTGGTCACCGTAAAGCGGGGCTTGGAAGGCGTCGTGGTACCCAGCAAGATGTATGGGATCATCGCGGCAGGCAAGCCTATCGTAGCCGTTGCGCCTCGAGAGTGCGACGTCGTTTCCCTTGGCGAGGCCAAGGGTTTTTCCGTGTCCGCGGATCCGGACGACCCTGTTGCTTTTGCGCAGACAATCCGGAATTTGCTGCGCGACCAGGAAAAGCTCCAGGCCATGAGCAAGGCGGCGCTGGCCGCGGCGCTGGAATATGCTCGCGCCGGCGAACTCCAGAAGTTGCTGCAGATTCTCGAGGAAGCAAACCGTATCTGATCCGGCTTTATAGTTTGGTTACGAGAATAGTTATTATATTGTCATCAGTTTATAATTCCTAAATTTTGCTGTGGCGGATTGCTTTCGTTCGCGCTAAGGTAAGACTCGCTGCGTGGGGCAGCACCGACGGTTCTCTCTAAACCGTCTTTTGCAGGCGTAACTTGGGAGCCGGATCCCAAACCGGCAACGTCTCTGTGAATGACTGGCGCTCTCGCCCTTTGCCAGTTTCCTCAGAACGCGTGTTGAGGATAAATGAGCGCGGGTTTGCTGGCTTTTCTGATAGCCGCGTCGGCATCGCTCCTTCTGACCGTCCCCGTCCGGGCGCTGGCGATTCGCGTCGGCATGGTCGATCTCCCCGGACCTCGTAAAGTCCATCTGAAGCCCATTCCACTTTTGGGCGGACTGGCCATGTATGGCGGCGTCATGCTGGCCATACTGATTGTGTTCGACGGGCCTGCGCGGCAGCAGGTGATCGGCATTGTCACCGGAGCGACGCTGGTCGCATCCGTGGGCTTTCTCGATGATCGCGGCGTGCTGCATCACCAGATCAAACTGTTCGTGGGTATGCCGTTGGCGGCGGTCATTCTGTTGGCCAGTGGCATTCATGCCCAGGTGTTCAGCCAGATTCTTCCTGGCCACGCAGGTTACTGGCTGGATGCGGCATTGACGGTGCTCTGGGTCGTGGGCATCACCGCTTCGTTCAGCATTTTAGACCATATGGATGGACTTTGCGCGGGTGTGGCCGCCATGGCCTCCGTATTTTTCGCCATGCTCGCTTACTTGAACGGTCAAACACTGGTGACCACGCTGGCCGCCTCCGTGCTGGGCGCAGCCGCCGGGTTCCTGCGATGGAATTTCAAGCCCGCCAAAATCTTCATGGGTGACGGCGGCGCGATGTTCCTGGGATTTCTGATGGCCACGCTGGCCCTGAAACTTCGCCTCGGCCATGCGTCGCTGCTCGCAAGCTGGCTTGCTCCGGTGCTGATTTTGAGCGCAACCATTTTCGACACCACTCTGGTCACCATTTCCCGGTCCCGCCGCGGTTTATTGCCGTTTGCCACCCCCGGAAAAGATCACTCCGCGCATCGCCTGGCGAATCTCGGCCTGGGCCAACGCGGCGCGGTCCTTGCCATGTATCTCACCGGCGCGGTTTGCGGCGGAGCCGCGGTCCTCGTGTCCTATCTTTCGAACAAGGCCGCGGCCCTGTTGGCCGCGGTGGTGCTTTCCAGCATGCTGGTGGCGGTCGCCTGGCTGGAACGCGCACCGTATGAGAAGCAGGCCATCAAAAAAGCTGCGTAACTCGCAGTTCCTTTTTCTGCCCGTACGAAAATTCCCAAGTCTGGTCGTGTTTGGTCTGCGCTGATGGTTCCGCTATAATTCTTGACGTTGCTTGCGTGCTGGCTTGTCTTAGCCCACCCTGCCGCGCACGCGGCGGTCTCGTCAGGTGGGACGGGAAGATTCACATACCTTTTGCAGAGTCAAGCGAGACGGTGGAACACGATACACACAGGTCCCGGGACTGTCGGGACTACGAAGATGTTGTCGTCATCGGAAGCTCGGCAGCCGGGCTTTATGCGGCCGCCCGCATTGCTCGCGGCGGCCGGCAGGTCTGTGTCCTGGAGGCAAAGGCAACGCCGGATCCCGCGCCGCGCACGCTCATCGTCACCGATCAGTTCACAAAGCAAACCAGCCATTCCGCGCGCTCCAGCATTCTGAACGAAATCCGGCGATTTGAACTTTTCACCGACGGGCGTTCCGCCCAGATTGAATTGAAGCAGCCCGACCTGATTATCGAGCGCTCCCGCCTGATTCGTTCCCTTTCGGAAGAAGCCCAGCATGCTGGCGTGACACTGCGTTACGACACGCGATTTCTGGATCTTTCGCCGAACGCCAACGGTCTGCACGTACAGGTCGATCGGAGCGGGAAACGCGAGGAACTGCATGCACTGAGTGTCGTGGGGGCCGATGGAGCCGCAAGCCGGGTCGCGCGCGCGGCAGGCTGGCCGCCGGTGGAAACGGTTCCGTTGGTCCAGGCGGTCGTGAAATTGCCGAAGGATTGCCCGCTGGACACCACGCGAGTCTGGTTTATACCCGACGATACCCCCTATTTTTACTGGATGATTCCCGAATCTTCGGAGCGTGCGGCAGTGGGGGTGATCGGCGAGCATGGCCGCGCCACAAAAGCATGCTTTGACCGTTTCCTGGAAACGAAGGGTTTCGAACCCCTGGAATGGCAGGGCGCGCGCATTCCCGTCTACAAGAGATGGGTGCCGGTGCAACGGACCGTTGGAAATGGCGAAGTGTACCTTGTCGGAGATGCGGCGGCCCAAGTGAAGGTCTCCACGGTTGGCGGCATCGTCACGGGATTTCGCGGCGCCCGTGGCGTGGCTGACACCATTTTGCAAAAAAGCACCACCGAGCTTCGCACTCTGCGACGCGAACTGGGCGCCCATTGGCTCATCCGGCGCGCCCTGCACGATTTTAAGCAGCAAGACTACTCCCGACTGGTGGATTTGCTAAACGTTTCAACGCGCGAATCGCTCGGTGCAATCAATCGCGACGAATCCACGCGCCTGTTATGGAGCGTTATTCGGCGCCAGCCAAAGCTTGTGCTTCTTGGGCTGCGCGGACTCCTTCTCGGAAAGAGGTAAAGTCCTCCGGCTGTGTGTTTCACGGAGCAACCCATTGGAAATTTAGCCGGGAGTAACCTCAATCGCCCCATAATAGACCTGTAAATCAAGTGGGTTGTGGGAATTAAAGGAGACACGAACGTGCGTTTGACGGTAATCGGTTGTGGATATGTGGGACTTGTAACCGGGGCTTGCCTTGCCGCCGCAGGCCATGAAGTGTTTTGCACGGACATCGATGAAAACCGCATTGCGCAATTGAGTGCCGGCAAAGTTCCCATCTACGAAGAGCATCTCGGCGAGGTCCTTCAGCGGGCCGTCAAAGAAAAGAAGATCAGTTACACCACGAACACCGGCGAAGCCATTCGTGCTGGTGAAGTGATCTTTATCTGCGTCGGAACACCCCCCAAAGAAAGCGGTGAAGCCGACCTTTCCGCCATCGATCACGTCGCCCGCCAGATTGCCATGGAAGCGCGCACACCCAAACTCGTGGTGGAGAAGAGCACGGTGCCTGCGTTGACAGGCGTGCAGCTGCAAAAAGCCCTAGCTGCGTATTCCCCGGATGGCTCGATCAAGTTTCAGGTAGCGTCCAATCCCGAGTTTTTGCGGGAAGGCACGGCGGTTGGCGACTTCTTTCATCCAGACCGCATCGTAGTGGGCGTGGAAGACGAAAAAAGCGCGGAGACGCTCCGCGAAGTCTACCGCCCCATTCTTGAGAAGCAGTTTCACTGCCCCGTTCATGCGGGAAAGTGCCCTGCGAACACGGGCGGAGAGCTGCTTGTGACCACCATCAGCAGCGCGGAGCTCATCAAGCACGCATCCAATTCATTCCTCGCGTTGAAAATCAGCTATGCCAACGTGATTGCCGACCTGTGTGAACGCATCGGCGCCGACGTCGAGGAAGTGACCCACGCGATGGGCCTGGATCCGCGCATCGGAACGCAATTCCTGAAGGCCGGACTGGGTTTTGGCGGCTTCTGCTTCCCCAAGGATATCCAGGCTTTCATCCACCTTTCCGCGGCGATCGGAGTGGATTTCGACATGTTGAAGGCCGCGGAACGCGTGAACAAGCAGCGTATCGACCGCTTCTTCGACAAAGTCCACAAAGCTCTGTGGGTAATTCGCGGCAAGCGCGTCGCTGTCCTGGGGTTGGCGTTCAAGGCCAACACCGATGACATTCGCTTCGCCCCCGCTCTGGAAGTGATTCGCCGCCTGCTTGAGGAAGGCGCCCAGATACAGGCCACCGATCCGCAGGCGATTTCGCGCACGAAACCCTTTTTCCCGAACATTTCATACGTGGATGATCCATACGAAGCGGTGAAAGGTGCCGACGCTGCTCTGGTCTGCACCGAATGGCCTGCATACAAGAAAATGGATTGGGAAAAGGCGGGCCACCAGATGAGCCGGCGCTTGGTGATTGACGGCCGTAATCTCTACGATCCGCGAAAGATGCAAGCGCTCGGATTCGAGTACTACTCGTTCGGTCGCTCCTAACCATAGCGTGGAGCAGCGCTGACCGCACGGCGTCGCTGTCTAGCGACGCTCAATCGTCTTCGCGTATTGCTCCTTGAAATATTGCAGTGTCAGCCGCAAACCTTCTTCCAGACCCACTTTCGGCTCCCATCCGAGGAGCTTACCGGCCTTGGAAATATCAGGCCGCCGCTGCTTGGGATCGTCTTCCGGCAAGGGCTCGAAGATAATCTTTGGCGCGTTGGGAAATTCCGCGCGGATGCGTTCGGCGAACTCCAGAATCGTCAACTCAGTGGGATTTCCTATATTGGTCGGAAGGTGTTCGTTCGACTGGCTCAAACGGTAAATGCCTTCGACCAAGTCGGAAACGTAACAGAAACTCCGTGTCTGATTGCCCGCTCCATAAACCGTCAGCGGCTGTCCGCTGAGCGCCTGGTAGACAAAGTTCGGCAACGCTCTGCCGTCGTTCAGACGCATGCGGGGACCATAGGTGTTGAAGATGCGCACGATATGCGTATCGACGCCAAGGTGCCGGTGATAGGCCATCGTGGTCGCTTCGGCGAATCGTTTCGCTTCGTCGTAGACGCTGCGTGGACCGATGGGATTCACTCGGCCCCAGTAGGATTCGCTTTGCGGCGAAATGTCCGGATCGCCGTAGCACTCGCTGGTGGATGCCAGTAGAAACTTGGCTTTCTTCTCATGCGCCAGATCCAGAGCGTGCATGGTAGCAATCGAACCAACCTTTAATGTTTCAATCGGAAATTTCAAATAATCGGGCGGGCTGGCGGGGGAAGCAAAATGAAAAACGTAGCCTACCTCTCCGGCGACCCGGAGCGGTTCGCTTACATCCTTCTTCTCAAACCGGAACTTCGGATTCCCGCCCAGATGCGCGATGTTCGCTTCGCTGCCCGTAATCAGGTTGTCCATGGCAAGGACTTCCCAGCCCTCCGCCAGTAACCGGTCGCACAAATGCGACCCCAGAAAACCCGCTCCGCCTGTAACGACCGCTCTCATTCGGCCTCCGTGGTGTTCCAAAAGCGTTAAGTTTAACGTGCCCGGGGGAATTTTGGCCAATCCAATTCCCGGATTTGCGCTGCCAGATTCGCTCGGATTAGCATGGTCGGGAGCGCCAAACCTCCGGCGCTGCGTCACTGATGTTTTTGATTCATGCAACCATCATGCCCGGTACTTCGCTCCGCCCGTCGCGAGCCGTGCGGCTGTTTTCGATTTTGCTAGCGCTCTTGGCGATCGGCGTGTTCGCCCTTAGAGATCTCGGCCGTTGGCTGGATCGCGAAGACCCCTTGCAAACGTCGGCTGCCATTGCCGTCCTCAGCGGACACATGCCCGATCGCGCCCTGGAAGCGGCGAAACTCTATAAACAGGGCTATGCGCCGCAAGTCTGGCTTTCCTATTCAGTGGAACCCGGCGCCACGCTCCAAAAGTATGGGATTCCCTTCGCTGGCGAAGAAACCTACGATCGTCTGCTTCTGCTCCACGAAGGAGTGCCGGAAAGCGCCATTCATGTGCTCGATCCGCCAATCGTCAACACCGCCGACGAAATGCTCACCTTCGGCGCGGCACTCCGGAAGGAAAATCTCCATCGCATCATCATCGTGACATCCAAACTGCACACCCGCCGAACTGCCACATTATGGAGAAGACTTTCTTCCCGGGATGGAGAGGCGCTCGTTCGCGGAGTAGCAGGAGACCGGGAATTGGTTGATCATTGGTGGCGGAGCACGGGCGGCGCGCTGGATGTGGTGCGCGAAGTGCTTGGCTTGCTTAACGCTTGGGCGGGACTTCCCCTACAACCCGCGGGTTCTTGAAATCCGTAGGCCTAGAAGAAGAAAAAGCGTTTCCTTTTTCGCCGATCCACCGTTGCAGCTAGCTCAGGGGTATACGGCAGCGCTTCACCGTGGAAGGCCGCGCGCGGATTATCGACCAACAGCGATTGAGCAACCGCGCTTCCGTGTTTGTCCGCGATGGCTTCCAGGGCAAATCCAAGCTTCACGGGGCGCCTGCCGGTGTTGTGTCCGTCGCTCGACACAAAATGCACCAACCCCTGCCTGATCCAGTTCCAGGCATCTTCCTGCGCGCCTTGCCCAAACACCCCAGTTAGCGAGCCCGCGGTGATCTGCACAAAACAACCGATGCGTACCCACGCTTGCAGGCGTTCGGGTTGCGAGCGCAGAATCCCATTTCGCTCGGGGTGCGTGATGATGGGCCGCAAACCCATCAACTGCAATTCATGCAACGTATGATCCATGGCAGGCGGTATGGAGAATTCGTTGAATTCAACCAGCAGATAATCTTTCTGATTGATGCAGTAAGGTGCGGGGTTCTTTTTCAGAACCATCAGATTTTCGTGATTAAGATGGAAATCGCATCCGGTGGCGAGCGTCAGGCGCCCTTCCAGGCGCTGCTGGAGATCATCCTTGGCCGCTCGCACTTTGGCAAAATCAAAAGGATATTCCGTGCAGGCGTGCGGCGTGGCGACCACATGTGTGATGCCGTCCTGAATGGCTTCCTCGGCCATGGCAAGAGATTCTTCGATGGTCTTGGCGCCGTCATCCAACGCGGGCAGAATGTGGCAATGTAAGTCGACCATGCAACATTAAGTATGCTTCAATGCTGCCACGCGGAGAAGACCTGCCAGACGCCCAAGACAAACATCAGCACGGCAAACACCTGGCGCATCAGCTTGGGATTCAGCTGACGGGCGATCATGCCGCCTAAGATTCCTCCAAGAAAAACGCCTGGTATCAGCAAGAGTCCGGTATGCCAGTTAACATAGCCGGCTTTCCAATACATCAGAAATGCCAATAGACCTGTAGGCGGGATAAGTGCGACCAGGCTGGTTCCCTGCGCCTTGTGTTGCGAAAACCCGAAAAACAGGCTGAGCAGCGGCACCAGCAAAACCCCGCCGCCGATACCAACCATGCCCGCGGCAACGCCGCAGAATCCCGCCGTAAGAAAAATACCGACTGTCCGCCAAAACTTTTCACTCGAAGAGGATTTCTCCGGCTTCTGCTCGGCTTGGGGCGCCTTCGTCTTGCGCCACAGCAGCACGGCCGAAAGCATCAGAAAACCCCCGAATATTCCCTTCAGCATATCCGAAGGCAAGGGCACGGCAATTTTTCCGCCCACGTAGCCGCCGAGTAAAAATCCGATGGCGCAATAGATACCCGCGCGCAGGTCCACCAGCTTGTTTTTCCAGTATTCGCGCAGCGCACCCAGTCCTATGGGCGGAAGCAGGATGAAAAGCGACGTACCCTGCGCCAGGTGCTGGTCGTAGTGCAGCAGGTAGACCATAGCGGGCACCAGCACGACGCCGCCGCCTATCCCCAAAAGGCCAACCAGGATCCCAATGGTCAATCCCAGCGCCAGAATCAGAAGATATGTCATGAGCCCCTGTGCTTAATCGCGTTCGTGTGGTTGCACGCATTGAGCGCCACCTATCTTGCCCTCTCTCCCGCTGAATGGCAAACCGCGAATCAGCGTTGAAGCGGCAAGTGTCGTGAAAATTTTGCAAAATTCGCCGCCGTTCTTCGGAGGAAACACCGGAAACTGCTATAGTAGCTATGGCTACGGCTTCCCAAGCCCAAATTTCTGCCTGATGCGAGTCAGTGCTCAGGAGTCCGTTTTCATCTCATGGCTACAGATAGACGACCCGAATATTTTAAAGGCGCGCAGCTCAAAGTCGCCATCATCGGATGTGGTTACGTCGGTTTGCCGCTCGCGCTGCGTTTTGCGGAAGCCGGGCACAAGGTCACCGGCTTCGATACCGATCCCGACAAGGTGAAGATGCTGAATGCGGGCAAGTCGTATATCGACCATATTCCGCAAACGAAGATTCAGCAATTTGTGAACAGCCGTCACTTCAGTGCGGTCACCGATTTTTCCCGGTTGAGTGAGGTGGACGTCATCATCATCTGCGTGCCCACTCCGCTGAACGAGTATCGCGAACCGGACCTCAGCTACGTCGAGAACACCGCCAAGGCAATTCAGCCTCATCTAATGCGCGGCCAACTCGTCGTGCTGGAGTCCACCACGTATCCGGGCACGACCGAAGAGCTGGTTTTGCCAATTTTGGAAAGAAGCGGGCTTCGCTGCCCCGTCGCATCCGGCCCGGAAAATGAAAATGTCCCATTGGATTTTTTCCTGGCCTTCTCGCCCGAACGCGAAGATCCGGGTAACCGGCAATATGGCCTTGCACAGATTCCGAAGGTTGTCGGCGGTATCAATCCCCCAAGCGGCCGTGCGGCCCAGGCGCTTTACGCGCAGGTTGTCGCTCGAGTGATTCCCGTGAGCTCGACGCGCGCGGCGGAAATGACCAAGCTGCTCGAAAATATCTTCCGCTGCGTCAATATTGCGCTGGTCAACGAACTCAAACTTCTGTGCCTGCGCATGGGCATGGATGTTTGGGAAGTAATCGACGCCGCGTCCACAAAGCCCTTTGGGTTCATGCCGTTCTACCCGGGCCCCGGCCTGGGCGGACACTGCATTCCCGTGGACCCTTTCTACCTTTCCTGGAAAGCACGAGAGTATGATTTCGCCACGCGCTTTATCGAGCTCGCGGGCGAGATCAACTCCTCGATGCCGTATCACGTCGTGGAATCGCTCTCGCAAGCGCTTGACATGCAGAAGAAGAGCCTGCGCGGCTCGAAGGTCTTGATCCTTGGGGTCGCTTACAAAAAGGATGTCGATGACCTGCGCGAATCCCCCACGCTGAAAATCATGGAGATCCTTCACAAGCGCGGCGTAGCCTTCGATTACAACGATCCCTATTTCCCGCAACTCCACAAAATGCGGCATTACGACTATTCCCACATGAAATCCGTTCCTTTGAGCGCGGAATCGATTGGCCAGTACGATGCGGTCCTGATTGCAACGGATCATTCGAGTTACGACTTCGGGGCCGTCGTGGACGCCGCAAAGCTCGTAATTGACACCCGCAATGCCACGCGCCGCGTCATTCGGCACCGCGCCAAAATCGTTCTTTGTTAGGAATTCAGGGCCGTGCCTTGCCGTCCGTCGCGGGAGCTTCTCTGGTGTTAGTGCACCTTGGTAAGTTCAACGCGCGCCGTCGCCACCGGTAAAACCGCTTCCATCAAAACGGGCAGCCGCTCCGGACTTTGGGCGATGTAGAGCAGGAAGTGCGCGTCTTTCATTTCCGCTCCGTTGTCCATTACGTGGATTTCAATCTTCGTCGTGTTGAATTTTCCGGCCGTCACGCTCACGCCTTGATCTCGGGCCACCAGAACCGCGCGCACATCATAAAGTTTGTGCCCGTCAAAGACCGGCGAACGCACCAGCGTGACTTTGTTCCAGTCCACGCTCCGGAGGTACATCAACATTCCTAAGGGATCGCGAGTTCCAGGCAGTACGCGCGCGGCGACTGCATCCGGCGGTGCGGGATCCTTGCTGGAAGAGAGCATCCTCTCCACGGTGTCCACTTTTTGCCCGCGCTCGCTCAAATGCATTTCGTACTGCAAGCTGCTCATGTTCGAAGCTTCGCTGTAGGAATCGAACTGGTCATCCAGTTCGAAGACCATCCGGTAGGGATTCTCGGTATGCGCGAAGGCCTGAAAGTGCCAGGCGATTTTTCCGTCAAGGTTGCGTCGGTCGCCAACTTTGACCCTCAAATCCGCTACCGTGCTGTTCAGCTTGGTCACGTTCGCCGCAAACTCCAATGTTTCTCCCGCGCGCGGCGCAAACTCCGGCGGCGCGACCGAAGCTTCTCCTTTTTCCACCGCGGCATTGGAGGCAGGAGCTTTGCCAGCCATCCCCGTATTTGGCGGCACAGTTCGCGGAGACTCGACGACGCCTGGCGTGAGCACCGGCACTGGCTGTGCCGCACTGTACTTCCGATAGGCCCAATAGCCCGCGCCAAAAACAATGGCTGCCGCCAACAGTCCGCTGAACACTCGTCTTCCCATAGTTTTTGCGCGCCGCCCCGCTTTTCCAGCTTTTTACGCTGCCCTCTCATCGTACAATAAGATGTCTTTTGCGGCAGGAGGCGGAACGCATGCGCTACCTGGTTACGGGCGGCGCCGGATTTATCGGCTCGAACACCGTGGATGAACTCGTGCGCCGCGGGCACAGCGTCGTCGTATTGGACGATTTGTCGGCTGGCAAGGAGGAGAACCTCACCGAAGTCCGGAGCAAGATCACCTTCATCAAGGGTTCCATCACCGAACTGGAGATCGTCCAGAAGGCCATGCTCCAGGCAGATTACGTCATTCACCTTGCCGCTCGTGCCTCCGTTCCACGCTCTGTCAAGGATCCCATCGAGACCAACCGGATTAACGTCGACGGCACTCTCAATGTGCTCGTCGCCGCGCGTGACAACAAGGTCAAGCGGGTTGTCTTTGCGGCCTCCTCCTCCGTCTACGGGGAAACTCCAACCCTGCCAAAGTCCGAAGACATGCGGCCCCTTCCCATCTCTCCCTATGGCGTCTCGAAATATGTTGGGGAACTCTACTCGCAAACCTTCGGCCGCTGTTACGGACTCGAGAACGTGTGCCTGCGTTATTTCAATATCTTCGGCCCCCGCCAGGATCCCGATTCACCCTATTCAGGCGTTCTTTCGCGATTCGCCACTGCATTTCTGGAATCCACGCAGCCCGTTGTCTTTGGCGACGGAGAACAAACGCGAGATTTCACGTACGTCGACAACGCGGTCCAAGCGAACATTCTGGCCTGCGAGGCACCCAGTGCTTCCGGCGGTACCTTCAACATTGGCACCGGCCGTTCCATCTCGCTCAACCAGGTCCTGCAAATGCTGCAGAACATCGCCGGCAAAAAGCTCGCAGCGAAATATGAACCTCCACGTGAAGGGGACATCCGGGATTCCCTCGCCGACATCCGCCGCGCCCGGGAAACCCTGGGCTACGAGCCCACGGTAATGTTTGAAGAAGGCTTGCAACGCACGTTTGCCTGGTATCTGGCACAATCTGCCAAGAAAGTGGCCAACTGATTCCCAAATTGCTTATTCTTGACGCCTGATCCTGCGGAATTGTCAACGGCTACAATTCCGGCGATGCGCATGCTAGGCTAGCTTTTCATTTTCATGGACTGATTCGCCGAGTGCTTCGACTCCTCCTCCATTCCGTGCTGAGCCGCACTGCCCGCCTGTGTTTGCCGCTCTTGCTGCTCCTGGCGTGCGCTTCGGCCCTCCTGGCTCAACAAGCTCCTCCACATCCTCCATCCGGAGCGGTCGCGGAGATCACGGCCCGTGGCCCACAAAAACGCGTTGGCAATCTGTATTTGGCAGAAGACGACGTCGACGTCACCTATGGCGGGATGCGGCTTCGCGCCGACCACGTGGAATACGACGATTCCACCTCGCAAGCCGTCGCACGCGGCCACGTGAAGTTTGACTTCGAAAACCAGCATCTGGAAGGCGACGAAGCCTCCTACAACGTGGCCTCAGGCAAAGGCACCTTCAAGAATGTTCGTGGCTTCCTGAAGGTTGAGCGCCGCCCGAATCCGCGCTTGCTCGTTTCGCGCAATCCTCTGTACTTCGAAGCGCAGGAAGTGGATCGCCTTTCCGAGGACCTCTACATTGTCAAGCATGCCTGGATCACTATCTGCGACCCCGTGAAGCCAACCTGGCAGTTCTACACCCCCAAGGCCAAAATCACCGTGCAAAAGAAAGTCGCGATGGTGAACTCCAATTTCCGCGTCTATCGCGTCCCACTGGTCTGGCTCCCTTACGCCACCACTCCGGCTGGCGAGCACATCCGCCAATCGGGCTTCCTGTTGCCCCTGATCGGCAACAGTACACAGAAAGGGTTTTCCTTTGGGGACGCCTTTTATTGGGCTCCGCGCACCTGGTTTGACACGACACTTGGCTTCGACTATTTCAGTCGCCGCGGCACTGCGCAGCGCGGCGAAGTTCGCGCTCGTCCCTTTGAGAACACCACGATTCAATACGACTATTTTGGCGTGATCGACCGCGGCCTCCCGCAGGCAAGCGGCCCTCCCATCAACCAGGGCGGCCATCAGCAAACCTTGGAAGTCCAATCGCTCTGGAACCACGGCTGGCGCTTCGTGGCGGACGTCAACGAGCTCTCCTCGCTCACGTTCCGTCTGGCGTTCTCCGACACTTACGGCGAGGCCATCAATTCTGAAATTCCGAGTTCGATTTTCCTGACGAACAACTTCAACGGCTTCAGTTTCAACGTGGCCACTATCAGCGATCGCAGCTATTTGGAGCTCAGCCCCCCGAACACGGTCTTTTTACGTAGCGCTCCCGAAGCGCGTTTCAGCTCCGTCGAACGCGCTCCCTGGCAAAGCCTTCCTGTCTATCTCTCCTTCGAATCCTTCGTGGGCTCGGTGCATCGCGATGACCAGTTTCTTGATACACCGAGCTTCGTGGCCCGCACGGAGATTTCCCCAAAAATCACCATCCCTCTCCATTTCCGCGATCTTTTCGGCATCACCGCTTCCGCGGCGTTTCGTTCCACCTATTACGGAGATTCGCTGAACTCCTTCTCTGTACTCACCGGTCAATCGATCACCCGCAACACGGGTGAATTTGCCTTGGAATTCCGTCCGGCCACCCTGGAGCGTATTTATGGCCAGCCCCATGCGCGCCATCGCTACAAGCACACCTTCGAACCCTTCGCCACCTACCGCTATGTCACTGGCGTCCACGATTTTGCCGATTTCATCCGGTTCGACAGTAATGCCACCTTGACCGACACCAACGAATTCGAATACGGCATCATGCAACACCTTTTCGTGAAATCCGGCGACGACCAGCCGGTTGATTTCCTGTCCTGGCGCATTGTCCAGAAGCACTACTTTGATCCCACCTTCGGCGGCGCCCTTGCCCCCGGCCAGCGCAACGTCTTTGACGCCCTGGACTCCCTTACGCCCTTTGCCTTCGCTTCCACCGCTCGCAACTGGTCGCCCATCGTGAGCGATGTAAAACTCACCCCCGGCGGTCCCTACGATGCCGAGCAGATTCTGGAGTACGATCCGCAGTTGCAAAAGGTCACCACGATTGGCACGCTGCTGAAGCTCAAGCCGCGCGGGCAATTCTCGTTCACCGTCGCACACTTCCGCCTGCAGGGTGATCCCATCGTGCAGCCCCTTTCCCAGCAGATTCGTGCGATCCTCGGTTACGGCGACATCACCCGCAAGGGCTTTAATGCCTCGGGTGGCGTTAGTTACGACATTCTCACCGGCACGTCACAGAACGAATTCGCTCAGGTCGGCTACAATGGCGGTTGCTGCGGGCTTTCGTTTGAATACCGCCGCATCAACCTCGGCACCGTGCGCACTGAGAATCAGTTTCGCGTGGCCTTCATCCTGGCCAACCTCGGCTCGTTTGGCAATCTTCGCCGGCAGGAGCGAATCTACTGATGCAGCATGATTCGGATCTTGCCTTCGCCTCGATAGCGGAACTCGGAAACCTTTTCCGCCGGCGAAAACTTTCTCCGGTGGAATTGACGCAGTTCCTGCTGGACCGCATTGAGGCTCTGAATCCTCGCGTCAACGCTTATCTTGGCTTGAATCCCGCGTTGTCGCTGCGACAGGCGAAGGCGGCTGAATCCGCGCTTTGCAGCAAGCGTCGGGGCAAATCACGTCGAGATCTCGGCCCGCTACACGGCATTCCGGTTTCCCTGAAAGACAATCTCTATACGCGGGATTTCCCCACCACGGGCGGCGCGGAAATCCTGCGTGATTTCCAGCCGCTCCAGGACGCCGCGGCCGTCGCCTCTCTCAAAAAAGCCGGCGCGGTGCTGATCGGCAAGACCAATCTCCATGAGTTCGCCTATGGCGTAACTTCGAACAATCCTCACTTTGGTGCCGTGCACAATCCTTGGGATCTCGACCGCATTCCGGGTGGCTCGAGCGGCGGCTCCGCCGCGGCCCTCGCGGCAGGTCTTTGCTACGGCAGTATCGGAACGGACACCGGCGGCTCGATCCGCATCCCTGCATCGCTTTGCGGCGTTGTTGGACTCAAGCCGGGCCTCGGCCGCGTCAGCACCGAAGGTGCCATTCCACTTTCCACCACCTTGGATTTTGTTGGGCCCATGGCGCGCACGGTAGCCGATACCGCCGCGCTTTTCGACGCCATCGCATTGCACGGAACAACTGAGCGTAAATCGATTCTCCCGCGAACTCCCTCCCCCCGCGCGCGCCGGCCCCGCATCGGCATCCCCAAACCTTTTTTTCTGGAAATTGTCGATCCGGAAGTGGAGCGCGCCTTCGAGGACGCGCTCCACGTTTTCAGAAAGCTCGGCGCGAAGATCAAAGACGTCACACTCCCTTATCTGCTGGAGAGCGAAACCGCCGGAAACGTGATCGCGTGGGCAGAGGCCACGTGTTATCACCAGCAAGCCGGTTGGTATCCGTGCCGCGCCGGTGAATATGGTGAGGACGTGCGCATGCGCGTCCAGATGGGCGAAAAGGTGACCGCCGTGGATTATTTGAAAGCTCTGGAACTTCGGGAAAAATTCACCTCCGGCTTTCTCCTCGCTCTTGTCGAAAACGAGCTGGATGTTCTCATCGCCCCCACCACGCCGATTGCCGCTCCCCGCATTGGTGAAGAAAAAATCTCCATCGCCAGCGTCGAACAAAACACGCGCGCTCTCCTTCTGCGCAATAACCGCCCTGCAAATCTCGGCGGCGTCCCCGCAATTTCAGTGCCCTGCGGCTTAACCCGGAAAGGCTTGCCGGTCGGCCTGCAGCTTATGGCGGGCGTCACGAATGAGGCGCTGCTGCTCGAAATTGCCGCGCGTTTCGAAAAGGCCGCTCCGCTCAATGCTCGGCCAAGCCTTCAATCATGTGCCTGAGGAAGCTGGCAATACTCCCGCGCCCACGGTCTTCACCGCGCCCCTCTGCTTCATCAGCCAGCTGCCGATGAAATAGCCCAATGTTCCCGTGACGATCCCGCCGAGAATGTCCGCGATGTAGTGATACCGTCCCCATATCGTGGATACGCACATCAGTAACACCAGCGGCGCCATCACCCAGAAAAGCCAGCGCCGGAATCGCCACGCTCCCCAAAGCGCCGCGATCGAACCCGCAACGTGTTCGGAGGGAAACGCCGCTCCCCGCACTTTGCCGTAATGCTCGATAAAGTTGATTGTCGCCGTGATCGGCCCGCCATCCAACGTCCCCTTCCACCAGCCGGCCATAGCGAACCAGGGGCTCTCGATCGGAAAGAACATGGAGATCATGTAGCCGATCGAGTAGCCGACCATCGAATACACCATCACCGACCAGTAGGCATGCCACTCGCGCCGCCGATACAAAATCAGGCCGAGAACCAACAAGTACACAAAGTAGGTCAGATAGGCAAGTTGCATCAGTTCATTTCGTCCCGGCGTAGCGAACTGCTCCAGCCACACAGAAGGATGCACGCCGGTCAGCCAACGATCAAAGGCGATGAGCTTCGAGTCCTGCCACTGCGGCTGAATCAGTGTCATCAATTGCCCCAGTTCCTCGAAGCAGAACAGGAAGAACAAGTGTGGATACCAATGGCGCCAGAAATGCCACCAGGAGGCGGCAAAAGACGCTTGCCTCTCGCGGTTGCGCGCCGCATAGCGCGCCTGAATTCCGCACAAAAGCAGCACCGCGCTCACTACTGCCGTCCGTACCGTCAGAATTCTCAACGGATGTTGCAAGTGATCTGCGAAAAGCACAATTAACACGCCCGAAATCGCAAAATACCCGAATGCCCACCTTTCAAAGGCACCGCAGGCTGCCCAAGCGCCAGCGACCTCACGTCGGAATGTGGTCCTTACGCTTTCGTTCATCGCTTGGTTCGCGCCCCAAATGGCCGCGTCATTCCTGTACCTGATCGACACGGCCATGGCTTGCGCGGCCGCCTTCACTTCTCCCTCGCTCTTCTTCATACCATTCATGGGCGCGTTCCGATCATGTGAAATTTCATTCTTTGCTTGAAAGTCTCTCCCGAAGACGCCTGGCGTTCCTGGTGCCAATGCCAGATCATCCAGTCGCATTCGTTGGCCACTCGCGCGAGTTCTCCGCCAGGATTGACGGCGTGCGCTCGGCCCACGGCCTTCAGCATCGGCACATCCCTCATTGTGTTTCCGTAGCCGTGCGACCCGCGAAGGTCGATCTGCATGGCGCGGGCCAGAACGGTGATGGCCCTTCGTTTGGCTTCTCCAAAATTCGCCTCGCCAATCACGTGTCCTGTGAACGCGCCTCCCCGCTCTTCCAACCGTGTCGCGCTTACCAGAATCTCTCTTGCCAGTCCTCGTGCCTCCAGTTCGCATTCCAGCGCCATCGCCGCCAATCGCGCCACAGGTTTGGCCATTCCGGTCACAAGAACAATCTCGTGCCCCTGCCTGGCGTGCCATTCCACGCGGGCAACCCCTTCTTCGAAAAAGGCGACGGTTTCAGTCGTTTCCAGAATTTGCTCCTCTCGTAGCCCGGAAAGGTAGCTCTTATTTCCCTGCGAGATTGCCGCCAGACCGCGCGGAAGCAGCTTCACCGCTTCGATACCCCATCGCGCGTAGTTCAACAATGGAATATCGCCACGGCGCCGCAAATTGTGAAACATTCGGATTTCGAGCGACGGCTCCGGCACCAGCGTGCCGTCGATATCAAAGAAAGCCGCAACGCGCTGTGCATCTGAGCTCATCCTGCCTCCCCTCCCATTTCACCGGCGGCATTGCCTGGCGAAAGCTGGCCCGCCAGGATTTTCCATCCCTCCACGATCACCGGCAATCCGCGCACGGCACAAAAAATTCCTGTCATCCAGGCCAGCGTCTGCGCCCCCGCGCGAATGGCTGCGTGCATATCCATTGAAATCGGACCCAGCAGTGCCACCGGCCCGCGCGTCAACGCCAGTTCCAGTCCCAGATAGCAGAAGCACACGCATTTCATCCCGGCATATAATCCCCGGCTCCAGCGCGATGCCACAATCGTCCTCGCCAAAGTACTTCGCAGCATCGCGCCGGTGCCCCATCCCGAATGCCCCGCCTTGAAAGCCAGTGCACGCAGGAAGTCCGTTGCCGCCCCTCGTGCAAAAAACAGGATGGGCAGCCATAGCGAAACCATTCCCACGACGGCGAAATACGTGAAGAACATGTTCTCGATCATTCGGTCACCCAGGATGTCGAGTTGCACACCCACCGGCGTCGCCATCTTCTTCGTGCGCGCCAGGTGGCCATCCACTGCGTCGAGCGCAATCGCCGTCACCGTCAGTGCCACGCCCAGCAGATTCAGCCACGCCCCGTGTCCGAACGCGCTCACGGCCAGAAAACCGATCAACACGCGCAGGAGCGTCACTTTGTTGGGCGTCCAGTTCATTCGCACCTGCCGGCCTCGCATAGCGCCTCAGCAAAAAGCAAATGGCCAGCCACTCCCGGCCTATCTAACCTTCTTTATTGCAATTACTTATAGCGGCATACCCGAGTCCCCTTTTCCTCCTTCCGCAAGACATTTCCGCCACCTGTCCCGGTAACCTGTCGCCCTTTCCCTTACTCCAATCGGTGCGTCTAATTCTCCTGCAGTCGCGCCGCTGCCGAGGAAACCTCGCTTGGTTTTGTGCGAAAATGAGAAGGTACGCTGCGGCGGACGGGCGTTCAGTTCGGTGCTCCTAACTTCGCGGAAACGAGTCTCTTTCCAATGACAGATGTCTCTTTAGGTCTTGCCTTCCTTGCCGGACTTATTTCTTTTCTTTCACCCTGTGTACTTCCCCTTGTTCCTGGCTACATCTCGATGCTTTCGGGAATCGGCGTGGAGCAACTTCGCCAGGGTGAGCAGCCAAAGTCCGGCCTGTTGTCCTCCGCGCTCGCCTTTGTCTTCGGATTTTCGGTGGTGTTCATCGGATTCGGCGCATCCGCCAGCGCCGTGGGGGGCTTTCTGCGCGAGAATCGGGCCCTCCTCGCTCCCGTCGCCGGGGCGCTCATCATTCTCTTCGGACTTCATCTCGTCGGCGGTTTGATCCGCATGAACGTGCGCGCCGGCTTGATCCTCGGCGTGGTCCTCGTCGCGCTGGGCATCGCGTCGCTGGTCACGCACGGCCCGCTATTCGCGGGTCTCGGCGCCAGCCATTTCTTTTCCCTTTCTCTGATCGGCTTCTTCGGACCGCAACTTGCCCGCTGGCTGAATCGCGACGTCCATCTGCGCAGCCAGGACGCCAAGCCCGGCATCGTAAGCGGCTTTCTGCTCGGCTTCGCGTTTGCCTTCGGCTGGACGCCCTGCATCGGCCCCATCCTGGCAACCGTGCTGACTCTGGCCGCTGCCAGCGAAACCGTTTCGCGCGGCGTCCTCCTGCTGGCCGTTTATTCTGCGGGACTTGCCGTTCCTTTCCTCATCACCGCGCTCGGCCTGGGCATGTTTCTGCGCTTCTACAAGAATTTCCGCAAATATCTCCATGCGGTGGAGCTTTTCAGCGGCGTTCTGTTGCTCTTCGTCGGCGGCTTGGTCTTCCTTAACAAGTTGACCTGGCTCTCGGGTAAACTAAGTTTCTTGAACCGTTTTTCGATGTAGGAGATTGGATGCAATCGCTATGAAGAAAATCGTCATCATCGTTATTACCGTGATCGCTTTGATCGGCATCACTATCTATGCCGACCGCGCCACCCGTGTTTCCAGCGCCGGGGGTTCACATCCGGTCGACGCAAACGTCGCCGGAAAAACTGAGCCGCAGCTCACGCTCAAGGATCTCAACGGCAAAGACGTTAATCTCGCCGACTACAAAGGAAAAGTCGTCTTCGTCAATTTCTGGGCCACCTGGTGCGATCCCTGCCGTATTGAGATTCCCTGGCTGATCGCCATGCAGAATCAATACGGTCCGAAGGGATTCACGGTCCTCGGCATCGCGATGGACGAGGAAGGCAAGTCCGCCGTCGCTCCCTTCCTCGACAAGGAGCGTTTCGACGTGGACGGCCAGAAGCTTCCCATGAACTACCCCATTCTGCTCGGCACCGACGAAGCCGCGGACAAGTTCGGCGGCATTCTCGGATATCCCAGCAGCTTCCTGATTTCGCGCGACGGGAAAATCGTTACGAAATTCCAAGGATTGAAGAGCGAAGACGAGCTACACAAGGCTGTTGAGTCGCTGCTCTAGGAATTCACTGCCCATGCTCTCCGAACACGACTTCCAGAAAAAGGCCGATGCCGCCTTCGACGATTTGAAAAAACGCCTTCTGAAATTGAGCGACGCCTATGGCTTCGACGTGGAAGGTGAGAGCGGCAAGCTGGAAGTAATTTTCGAGGAACCTCAATCCGCAAAGTTCGTCATCTCACCGAATACACCGATTCGCGAAATCTGGATTTCTGCGCTCTCCACCAGCTTCAAGCTCGGCTGGTCGGAAGCCCGCAGCACATTCGTATTGGAAAAAACCGGCGAGGACCTTTACGGCGTGATGAGCCGCGTGATCTCGCAACAATTAGGCACTCAGGTGACCGTATGAAAGGTAGCGCTGCGTTATGTTCGGTGATGCTGCTCGTGATCTGCCTGCTGGTTTCACCGGGGGTGGGCTCACAGACGCCTTCCGGCAAGGATGTGACTTCCCTGGAAGTCTATACTTCCCACGACCCGGTCGCGCGCGGCATGACATTCCAGGTTGCCGTGGTGGTGAAGATTCGCAACGGCTTTCACGTGAACGCCCGCGAAGTCACCGAGGATTATCTGATTCCCACGGATTTGCGTCTGGAGGCTCCCGCTGGCTTCAAGCTGGGAACGATTTCCTATCCAAAGGGCACACTGAAGACGTTCAGCTTTTCCAAAAACAAACAGCTCAACGTCTACACCGATGAAGTTGTGATTCGAGTTCCTCTAACCGCGCTCGCCACCGCTCCGCTCGGCCCCCAACATCTTCCTATGAAACTGCATTACCAGGCGTGCAGCAACGAGATTTGCTTGCCGCCGGTAACCAAGGACGTTGATCCAGCGATCAACGTCGTTGCCAGCAAATCCGAAGCAAGAACCGCGAATGCGCAGTTCTTCAAGTAAGGAGCGCAGGCTTCAGCCTGTGTTGCTTCGCCTTTCCAATTCTACTCTTCCATCGGCGGCTCGCAGCCACTCCGCATCCTTTATCCCATTTACTCTCTTACCTTCCCCTACTTCCACTCTTTCAGCGCGTCGCGCAACCGCCGCACCACCCGCTCCTGCCCCAGCACCACCATCGTGTCAAACAATGGCGGCGCCACGGCCTGGCCGACAATCGCCACGCGCGTCGCGTTGATCAGCAATCCCGCTTTCACGCCGCCTTCTTCGGCGACCTTGCGCGAAGCGTGGTCGCAGGCGTCGTGATTCCACTCCGTCAGCGCCCCAAGGGCGTCGGCCAACTTGGCCAGCAGCCCCGGCACTTTCTCGTCCTTCCAGAACTTCGCCTTTGCCGCCGGGTCGATCGCGAATTCATCGCTGAAAAAAGCCCGCGACCAACTCGAGAAATCAGGCAGCAGCCGAACGCGTGGCCGCAGCAGATCCACGGTGCGTGAAAACCACTCGTGCCCTGCACCTGCCGCCCATTCATCCTTCCACAATCCATCCTCTTTCAGTCGTGCCTCAACCTCCGGCAGCAAATCCTCAATCGGCAGCTTTTGCAGATACTGCGTGTTGAACCACTCCAGTTTGGCCCGGTCAAACACTCCATTCGTGCGGCTCACACCTTCCAGCGAAAACTTTTCCAGCAGATCGGACGTGCGCAGATATTCCTCGTCGCCGCCCGGGGACCACCCCAACAGCGCCAGAAAGTTGCGAAACGCCTCCGGCAAAAATCCCTCGCGGCGGTACATGTTCACATCCGTCGCTCCGTGCCGCTTCGAGAGCCGTGACTTGTCTGGCCCCAGGATCAGCGGCACGTGCGCAAAAATCGGCGGCTCTGCTCCCAGCGCCCGATAGAGCAGCACCTGCTTTGGCGTATTCGAGATGTGGTCCGCGCCGCGAATCACGTGCGTGATGCGCATGTCGATGTCGTCGGCCACCACGCTCATCTGGTACATGGCCTGGCCGAACTCCTCGCTCTCTTTTCCGGAACGCAGCAGCACAAAATCTTCGATCTCGTCGTTGGAAAATTCGCGCTCGCCGAAAACCGCGTCATAAAACTTCGTCGTGCCCCCCACCGGCACCTTGAAGCGCACCGCCGGTTTTGTGCCGGGGGTCGAAGGCTTCCCCTCACGGCAAGTACAGCGCGTGATCTTACGCACCTTCACGCTCTCGGCGCCCTCTTCGGCGTGGTCCCCTCCCACGTACTTTTCCGGCGGGCAGTAGCACAGGAACGCGTGCCCGCTGGCGAGCACCTTCCGTCCCATTTCGCGGTAAAACTCAGTGCGCTGCGACTGGTAAAACGGTCCTTCGTCCCAATCCACCCCCAGCCACTTCAGGCCTTCGATGATGCCTGTGACTAGTTCCGGCTTGTTGCGCTCGGCATCCGTGTCCTCGATGCGCAGAATCATCGTCCCGCGCCGTTTGCGCGCAAACAGCCAGTTGAACAGCGCCGTCCGCGCCCCGCCCACATGCAAATACCCGGTCGGAGAGGGCGCAAACCGCACCCGCACCTCGCTCGCTGTTGTCTCTTTTGTTTCTGTCATGGTCTGCCGTTTCCCGTTCGAATCTCAGAAACGTCCAGTTTAGCGAAACCTGCATGGAGCCGTCCAACCCGGTCATCAAACGCAGAAGTGCTAGACTTCGTCCCCACTCTAGGGGCGGGTGCCATAATCGACAGAAGGGGCCAATTTCTAATCACCCGCCTTTGGGACATGCACGTACACTCCTTTTCCAAAGGCCTGCCCGACCATCTTTTTCCGATGTTCATCGCCAATGGAGTCACGGAAATCCGAGACATGGGCGGGAACATCCCGTTGCCGGAAGTCGCGCGAATCAAACAGGAAATTGCCTCCGGCTCCCGGCTGGGCCCGGAGATCAATGCCGCCGGCCCGATTCTCGAAGGAGAGCAGCCATTCCGGCCGTTCTCCATTTCCGTGAAAAATGAACTGGAGGCGCCCCTGGCGGCCTCCCAACTCGTCGAACAGGGCGCTGAATTCCTCAAGGGTTACAACACCTTATCCAGGCCCGCGTATCCAGGCATCGCCGCGCAAGCGAAACAACTTCGCGTCTCCTTTGTAGGGCACATCCCGGACAGCATTACTCCCGCGGAAGCTTCCGACCCGGGCCAGAAAAGCATTGAGCATTTGTGGAGGATTCCCAACAATGTTGTCGCGAGACCAGAAAAACTCAAGATACTTTCCACCGACGCCGCGAACGCCCAAAACCCAAAAGCAGCCCGAGAGCTTCACTCCCAGTCGAATGAGATCATTCTCGCTGACTACGATCAAACAAAGGCCCGTAAACTCCACGCGAAATATTCTCGAAACCAGACTTGGCAGACACCCACGCTCGTCGTCTTGCGGTCTTATGCTTCGATACACGATCCCGCACTCCGGCAGGACCCGCGCATGGCGTACTTTTCTGAAGATCTGCGGAAATTTTGGGGCTCCATGGGCGGCAGTCCAGACCCACGAAACGGCGACGTTCAAAGGAGACTATTCCAACATGACATTGAAATTGTTCGCTCCATGCACGCCGCAGGCGTGCCACTGCTGGCCGGAACGGATACTCTCAATCCCTACACCTACCCGGGCTTTAGTCTCCCGGAAGAGCTTCAACTGCTCGTCTCTGCCGGACTCTCGCCCGCTGAGGCCCTGCAAAACGCGACCCTGCGGGCAGCGCAATTTCTTGGCGTCGAGAGAAATTACGGATCTGTTGAGCCCGGCAAGGTGGCAAATCTGGTTTTGCTGGATGCGAATCCGTTGGACGACATCTCGAATGTTCAAAAATCCGCGCGGTTATTCTCCGCGGGCGATTTCTCGACCGGGCTGTTTTGGATGATATGCTCGCACTGCAGCGGGTAGCACGGCCGCAGCGCTGATTTATTCCTCATGCCACCTCAGCGACGCACGTCCTGCGCACGCTTAGTTTCCCGTGTAGACGATACGCCAGATGGAATTCGAGCCGTCATCACTCACCAGGAGCGAGCCATCTGGCGCCACCGTGATGCCCACCGGCCTGCCCCACACGTGCCCATTGTCTAAGGCAAAGCCGGTCACAAAATCTTCGTACTCGCCGCTAGCTCGCCCGGTATGGTGCATGGGTACTCGAATCACCTCATAGCCCGCGCGCACGGCCCGGTTCCACGAGCCATGTTCGGACGCAAATATATCGCCCTGGTACTCCGCCGGAAATTGTGCGCCCTCGTAAAACGTCAATTGCAGCGAGGCGTTGTGAGGCTGCAGCAACACGTCCGGTACCAGCGCCTTTTCCTTCAGCTCCAGATGCTTGCCTGCGTGTCGCGGATCCTGGTGCCCGCCGATATACCACCAAGGCCATCCATAAAACCCGCCTTCCGCGACGTGAGTGATGTAGTCCGGCACCAGGTTGTCGCCCAAGCCGTCGCGTTCGTTTACCGAGCACCAGAGTTCGTGCGTGTGGGGATTTATGGCCAGGCCGCCGCCTGCATTCCGAATTCCGTACGCATAAATTTGCATTCCGGTGCCGTCGGGGTTGAACTCGAGGATATCCGCGCGGTTCTTTTCCTCTGGCGTGGTGTCCGGATCGTCGAAGTTCGACGCGGAACCGACGGCGACGAACAGCTTCGTGCCATCGGCGGAAAATTGAATGTCGCGCGTCCAGTGCCCGCGGCCGTGCGGTAAATCCGCCAGAGGTTCAGCGGGCCCCGAAGCTTGCAGATCCCCTTTTTTGTAAGGGAGCCTGACGATGGCATCGGTATCGCCAACGTAAACCCACTTCGGACTGTCCCCCGGCGGATAGAAAGCAATGCCATAGGGACGGTTCAATCCGCTGGCGAATATAGCGCTTACTTTTGGCTTGCCGTCTGGGGTCATGCCGCGAAACACCCGGATTTTGCCGCTGCTGCTTTCCGCCAGAAAAATATCTCCGTTGGGCGCCGTGCGCAGCAAGCGCGGATTGTCCAGCCCGGAGGCAAAGAGCTGCACTTGAAAGCCGGGGAGAGTCTTCGGCCATGCGCCGTCCGGGCGCGCAACTAGCTTCGGCCCGTTGTTGGAAGTGTCCGTTGCATACGGCTCGGGCAGTGTATCTGTGCTGATCTTTCGCACTTTGCCCGGCTCTTCAAACCGGAAATCGGTGAATGGCGCCGCCGGAGGCGGCGCGTTCGTCTTCACCGGTACATATTTTTCCCCTGCCACGGGAGTGCTCGTGCTCGCCGAATTCTTCAGGGTCCTCACGTAGGATACGATTCGCCAGCGGTCTTCTTCCGAGAGTGAGTTCCACGGCGGCATCCCGTTCTTGATTGACCCCGAGGTGATGAACCAGAAAACTTCCCCCTCGGGGACGGTCTGCGTAGGACCTTCCCTCAAGGATGGAACGTTGCCGGTTCCCTGGCCGTTCTCCCCGTGGCATCCGGCACAGTTCGCTGCATACAGTTTCGCACCAGCCGAAGCCCCCGCCATCTGCCCGGCAAACGGGTTATTTTGTTCCGCACTTGCCGCCGGCGCGTTATGAAAGTGCGCGTCTTGGGCAAGCAGTTGCGTGGCCAGGAATCCGGCACCGCCGGCAAACCCAGCAAGCAGGGCATAGCGGACGACGAAGCAGATTTTCACGATATTCCTCCAACAAAATTGGTCTTTGCCGGGCCGCAACTCGAAGGTGACTGGCTCGAGTCGCGCTGATTTAACTCTCAAATTCCCTTCGGGGCGGCCAGTGCCAGTGAAGGTTAGTGTGCGGCCAGCAACCGAAGTTATCGAGCTTTCGAGTCAACAAGTATAGTTGTTCGAATCCTGTGGGTGTATAAGAACAATTGGATCCCCAAGCCCAGATGGTCCGCAAACTAGCGAGTCATTGCCGGGGATTTTCACTTTCCCACCTCAGCCTCCCTTAGCCGGAAGCCTACTACCTCTTTCGCAACTGGTACTTTGGTGGGCTTGCGGCCTCATTTTTTCGTGCCTCATAATCCTAAGTGATTCGTTTTGTGTGCGGTTTGGGGTGGCACGGTCGAAGCCGTCCAGTGCGGCGCGCGGCGTTGTTTTCTTCTCCAGGTTCTCGCCCGTGTCCATATGGATACTTTTTCCAGCCTCTTCGCGTCTGCCTTCGCCCACGACACGACGAATGAGACTCGGATGGCTCAACACGTCATCGCCCTTGGCTTGCTGCTCGGAATGCTCCTGGTAGGGGCGTTTTTTGCCTATATTTATTCCCTGAAACGTCAGAACTATTTATTGTGCTGGACCCTCGGCTGGGCCTTTTACTCGCTGCACTATCTTGATCCGGCACTCTCGCCCTGGATCGGCACGAATTCCGCTCTCTCCGCTTTGAACCAGGCGTTCTTTGGCTTTGCGGGCCTGTGCTTTTTCCTCGGGGCACAGCTCTACACGCGCCAGAAGTTTTCCCTGAAGCCGACGATCGCCGCCGCGGTGGCGCTAGCCGCATGGTCCGCTGCCAATGCTTTCCACGCTTTCTCGATCTCCTCCTTCGTTCCCTCATCGCTGGTTTATATCGCCGTCGGCTACCTTTTCTGGCAGGAAAGCCGCCACCATGAAACCCTCGCCGACCGGCTCATTGGCACGGCATTCACGGCCTGGGGACTCATCATTCTGCTGTTTTTCGTGTTGCCCTCCGTGCAGCGGCTCATTGGGGACGCATTGCCGACGGTTTCGGCGATTCCGCTGGCTTTTGTCTGCATGCTGCTGGTGATGGCGGTGTATGAAGAGGAAAAACGCCGGGTCGAGCGCAACATGCTGGCGCTATCGAATCTGAACCTGGCGACCTCGAGTTTTGTCGGCGGCGAAATTCAGCGCATGCTGGCCCAGGCTCTCGATCGCGTGCTGGGCGTCGTGCGGCTGCCTTCGGGCGCGCTGTTCCTGCACCACGGCGACACCACGGGTCCAACCTCCGTGGTCTCCGCCGGGATCCCGGACGAATTCTGCCGCGCGACGCAGGAAGAGGGATTGGACGATTACCTCGTTGGCCTCGTCTCCCGCCTCGGCGGCCTGCTCGGCTTTCGTGATCTTCGCGACGATAATCTGACGGCCCTTGAAAACGACGAGCCGCTGCGCCGCTTCCGCGAACTGGCCCTCCAGCACGGTCTCCGCAGTGTGGTGGTAATCAGCCTGCAAGCGAAGGAGCAAGCCTTCGGCTTGCTGCTGCTCGGCACGCCGGACAGCCGCCGGTTCACTTCCGCGGAATTGCGGCTCCTTCTCGCTCTGGGCCATCAGATCGGCATGGCCGTCGAAAACAGTTACCTGATCCAGCAGACCTCTCGGCGCTCGGAAGAATTGCATGTGCTGAACGAAATCGGCCGCGCGCTCAGCTCCACGCTCAACAAGGAAGATCTGCTGCGGAAAATCTGCGAAGAGCTGCGCCGGCTGTTTGACGTGGACAACCTGTATCTTGCCAGCCTCGACCCGGTTCGCGACGCCGTGAATTTCGACCTCGAAATGATTGACGGCGTGCGCATGCCCATGCGCTCGCGCCCAGGGGGAAATCACGTCACCGAATACATCATTCGCACCCGGCAGCCGGTCCTGATCCGCGAAAATTTCGTTACCGAAATCCGCAAGCTCGGCATCGAACCGATCCGCGCCTCCGGCTCCTTCTGCGGCGTGCCCCTGGTCGCCTACGACCAGGCCATCGGTGCCCTCTGCATCTTTTCCGACAACGAGCGCGCCTTTGACGAAGGGCATCTGGAACTTCTTCGCGTCCTGGCCAGCGAAGCAAGCATCGCCATCGAAAACGCACGCCTTTTCCAGAATGAACGCACTCGCGCGCGCCACCTCAGCCTGCTCAATCTGATTTCGCGCGACGCCATCGCCACGCTCAATCCCGATGAAGTGCTCAGCAAGATTACCGAGCAGCTCGAAAACGGCTTGCACTACGACCACATCGGCATCGCCATGCTCGATTACACTACGCGCGAACTGGTGATTCAGGCCGAGAGCGGCAAGCGGCGCGGCGTTTTGGGCAAGCGCCTGCCGCTGGACACTGGCTTGATTGGCCAGGTCGCGCGAACCGGTAAAGCCGCAACCTATCACTCGCTGCCGAACAACCAGAACGCCGTGAAACCCGTCTTGCCGGATTCCGCCGCCTCCATGGCCTTGCCCATTTTCTATGCGGATCACCTCCATGGCGTGCTCTACGTGGAAACCACGGACCATCTCGAATTTTCCGAGGAAGAATCGCTCCTGCTGCGCACCTTGGCTGACTTGATCTCCGGCGCCCTGCACAACGCGCTGACCTTCCAGAAAGCGCAGGAGCAAGCCATCACCGACGGTCTGACCGGCGTCAAGACGCACCGCTTCTTCATGGAGGCGCTCTCGTCCGAGTGGAAGCGTTCCTCGCGCGCGGGCCGCTCGTTTGCGCTCGTTTTGATGGACCTCGACCGCTTCAAGTTCGTCAACGATTTCTACGGCCACCTGGAGGGCGATCTCGTCTTGCAGCGCGTGGGCCAGATTCTCGAGGCGAATTGCCGCCGCTCCGACGTCGTGGCGCGATACGGCGGGGACGAATTCGTGATCCTCATGCCGGAAACGACGATGGAGCAGGCCCGGCAGCTTTCCTCGAAGCTGCGCGGCTGGGTTGCCGCCGATCCGCTCTTGCGCGAGAAGAACATCAGCGCCAGCTTTGGCATCGCGTGTTATCCACTGCACGGCGCTTCGCCGCAGGAATTAATTCAGGTCGCGGACGCTTCGATGTATCTGTCGAAGCACCAGGGCGGCAACACCGTTTCCACCGCCGATCACGTGGACCCGAACGAAGCACGCCGCTGGAAACGCGACGTTCTGGAAGCCTACCTCGGCGTCACCCTCAAGCGTTTGTTCACCACCGGCCCCGACGCATTCGAGGAAATCTATCTTCGCCTTCGTCAATTCACCGATTCCCTGCCGCCCACCGATGCCACCGAACCGCCTTCGATCGACGGGCCGCGCGCGCTTCCCCAGTCGATCCTCGATACCGTCACTTCGCTCGCTTACGCGATCGACGCCAAGGATCAATACACCCAGGGCCACTCGCAGAAGGTTTCCGCGTATGCCGCGCTTCTGGCCGAGGCTCTGGGCATGAACGAGATGGAAGTCGAGGAAATCCGCCTTGGCGCCGTGCTGCACGACGTCGGCAAAGTCGGCATTCCGGAAGCCATCCTGAACAAAAGCGGCCCGCTGAATCTCGAAGAGTGGGACACCATGAAAACCCACGTCACCTTCGGCGGAAAATTGCTCGAGCCGCTGCTGCCTCTTGGCCGCATCCGCAAAATGGTTCTGCACCATCACGAATTCTTCGACGGCTCCGGCTACCCCGAGGCGCTGGCCGGCGAAACCATCCCGCTCGGCGCGCGCATCATCACCATCGCCGATTCCTACGACACGATCACCAGCGACCGCAGCTATAAAAAAGGCCGCACCGCCGATCAGGCCCTTTCCGAACTCGAGCGCTGCGCCGGCACTCAATTCGATCCGCGTCTCGTGGAACTCTTCGTTCGCGCCATGCGCCAGCTCCCCAACCCCATCATCGAAGTCGCCTCTCTCCTCTCCCGCACGTCATGACCTTAAGTCTCTCCGGCCGCCCTATCTCGGCTTGAACCCTGGCCTTTGGACGGGGTTGTCGAACATTGTTATTCCATGAGATATTTGTACCCGGAATCACTTCCACAGGCGTCCATGAAGCAGCTACCCATGCACACGCGACTTGAGTAGCAAGTGCCGCCGTTTGCAAACGATTCAGGAGAGACCAATGCTCACCCGTGCCCGCTCTTTCCGTTCCGTCCTCTCGATGTTTTCGCTCGGATTCCTGGTTATCGGCTGTGGTGGCAACACGGGAGGCGGCACTCAGCCGCCAAGCATGTCTGGTAGCACAGCGGTCAGCCTCATGCTGACCAGCACTTCCAACGGGCACCTTTCGAGGTTCAACCTCGGATTCACGGGCATCTCCTTAACCAATCAGGCAGGAAAAACGGTCCCGTTGCTGACCATGCCGGAAAATCCCGAATTTACCCACCTCAACGGGATCACAGAGCCACTCGGCACCGTAAGCGTTCCCGATGATGTTTACACCTCGGCCACGGCCACTTTCGCCAGCGCCGATTTCGTGTGCGTCGACCTGAATTCCACCGGCGGCCTTCAAACCAACTCGTATATTGGCGACAGGCAGATCGGCGCAGTGACCTTCAATTTGCCCTCACCCCTAACCATCCAGGGCGGACACATGGGACTCCTGCTGGACCTTCTCATTTCACAGTCCTTGTCCTATCCAGGCTGCGATCAGCTGGCATCTGGATCGGATATCGTGACACCGACATTCATCCTCACATCCATGACCTTCGCCGCCCAGCCCACCAACAGCTCCAACGGCCTGGTGACAGATCTGGAAGGAACGCTCGGCTTGCTCAATTCGTCTTCCCGAAGCATCCAGTTGAAATCCGGTGACGGCCTTTCGTGGACTCTCACTGCCGGAAGCTCCACGATGTATCAAGGCGTATCCGATTTTTCGGGGTTGGCTACCGGTCTACCCGTGGCAGTTGATGCAGCAATCCAGGCCGACGGTTCGCTGGCAGCTACCCGCATTGCCGTGCTCGATACAAATACAACTACGCTCACGGCCACGACGGGACCTCTTCTTCAGATTGCCAGCGTTGAACCGGCGCTCGTTACTTTTGCACCGCTGTGGCAGGGTTATCTCCCGGCGACTGGAACCATGTATTACAGTTTTGGCAACACCACATTTGGGATATCCGGTCCTCCTGCGAATCTGCAAAGCTTGCCGTTTGCCGCTACCTTCACAGGCACCAATATGGTCCCCGGCCAGCGAATTTATGCGACCACCAATTCCACCATCAACGGTGGGGGACCGCTCTACACGCCCCTGGCCACGATTACTCTGGTTCCACAGACGCTAAACGGTACCGTGGCCAGTGTCTCCAACGATGGGAGCTTTGCGACTTACACCATAAACCTCGCCCCCTACGATCTGTTCGACGATCTGGCCGTTCAGGCAGGGCAAACCACTCTTCTGAATAACCCAAGCACGGCGGTGATATACGTCGATAGCAGCGTCCAAATGCTTAACACCAATCCGCTCGCTGCGGGGAGCAAACTGCGCTTCTATGGCTTGGTTTTCAACGATCATGGCACACTGAAAATGGATTGCACACAGATTAGCGATGGCGTGAGTCAATAGGGAGCGGGTCCCAGAACCCGCCGGCTCTTTAAGCGTTCCTACTTCGCAATTCCTGAATCGCGCTGTGGAATCTGCGTCGTGTTCCTTCGCCATGGGAAACCCACCGCGACGAAATTTTCTTCACACCTTTTTCCGACGGACACAATCGAATCGTGATGGAGGGTCTAAACTTGCCCGCTGTATTCAATAATCGCACGTCTACTAGCGCTTACTTGACTCACATCCTCTGCCCATTTGCTGTACCATACCGCTCATGAGCGCTCCGTCCCCGGGTGACCACCTCCGCGCCCTGCGGTTTCGCCTGGGCGTCACCACGCGCGACGTCGAAAGTTTGAGCCAGAAAATCGCCGAGGAAGAAGGCAACCCCGAGTTCCAGATTTCCAATGCCTGGCTCACCCAACTGGAAAATTCCGATTCCGTTCCCAGTATTTTCAAGCTCTATTCCCTCGCCGCGATTTATCGCGTCAAATTCACCGACCTCCTGCTGCTTTTTGGCCTGGACCTGCAGCGCATCGCCCATCATCAGATCGCCTTCCCCCTCCCGCACACCCACCTGACGAATCTCGAGGTCTACGATCCCGACCGGACTGTCTCCTTCCCGGTGCGCTTCGACCGTTCCTTCGATCTCGATAACACCAATCTGCTATCGCGGATGGTGGAAATCTGGGGCGAAGTCCCGGTCGCGCTCTTGCAGCATCTCGATGTGCGCCACAATCTTTACGGCTACATCGGTTTGCAGGATTTCACCCTCTACCCGCTGCTCCGGCCCGGCTCCTTCGTGCAAGTGGATCAGCGCGTGCGCAAGCTTCAGCCGCTCCGCTGGCGCACGGAATTCGACCGGCCGATTTATTTCGTGGAGCTCCGCGACGGCTACGCCTGTGCCTGGTGCGAATTGCAGGAGGGGCACCTGCTTCTGTTGCCGCATCCGCTCTCCCCCGCCGGGGTGCGCCGCTATGAAAACGGGAAGGAAGCCGAAATTATCGGCCAAGTGACTGCAGTTGCGATGCGTCTGGTGGCAGCGCCCGATGCTGCATCCGACGGTGCTTCAACACCTCTAGCGCGAGCCTGATGTTGCTCAGGAACAGGCGGACCATCGTCGGATCCGTCTCCATGGGAATCGCGACGCGATAAGGTTCCAATTGTTGCCATGCGCGCATCAGACCGGAAGGCTGCTCGCGCGAAACGCGAACATACTGATCCAGCTCGTCCACAAGTTTTTCCAGATTCATCGTGGCCAGGCGCGAAAAAATTTCCCGATGCGCCGTTTTCAGGGCATCCCGCGCTTCGCCGGGTTCATGCCGCACGGACAGCCCTTCATGGTGATAATCGCCGCTATTGTAGTCGCGGGTAGAGGCGAGATAGATCAGCCGTGCCAGATCGCAGGGAATGCCCGCCAGCGTGCGGCGCAACAAGTCCTCGTACGCAGGCTGTAATCCGCCGTGTTTTCCGGATCCGTTCACGTGTGAATCACGCTCCGCCTAGCGTGCCGGCTGGCTGAATGCGGCCGGCTGCCGTGGCCGTTTCCAGGGCCACTCCGATTCTCCGCGATACCTGCAAAACATGCGTTGCCAGGTTCCCCAATGTGTGCGGACCAAACACCCGCACCGAAAAGATCAGCAGACCGCACAAAGCACGAAATTCCACGTAGCGCAGAAGGAGCTGCAATTCGCGGCGAACGTCGAGATTTTCCTGATAAGCCGCTTCTAAACGATGCTCCCGCATGACCTGCGCGACTTCCCGCAAAACCGAGTGCGCCCAATACAACGCCACACGCGTCCGTTCGGCGCGATAAATCTGCCGCAAGCGAGGCGAACCCTGCCGCTCCACGAATTTTTGGTCCTCCGGAGAAAAGATTCGCCCCACGCAATCCGAGGAATCGGCGCCGGACAAGAAAGGTCCGGGTCGATCCTCTTCCGGTTCGCGCACATCGCCGGCTTCCAGATTCCAGGTGGCCCCGAGCATTGAAAGCAGCAAGACCAAAAGAATCGGAATGCCAGCGAAGACAAGTATCTCCATCATGGTCGCACCGCCGCTCCTAACCGCGCTCGCGCTTCATCCAGCGACCGGCTCGTGGCGTTGGCCAATTCCTGGTAGCTTCGCTCCGAATGCCGGGCCCTGTTTTTCCGGGGAGCCCCCTCAGAGGCCCACAATTTCATGGTCCATAACGCGACCACGGCCGTGTAGGAGACCGGCTGTGCGATGCCCCAGAAATGTTGCGCTCGCGTTTGATAATAATAAACGATCGAGAGCTGAGCCACGCTCACCGCCACGAACGTCGCGTACCCCAGCAGTATCCCTCCAAGGTTTCGCCCCAGCGGAATTGCATACCACAGGAACAACGCCACCAGGATGATGATGGCAATGGACTGCACCGCTCGCAGGTCTCTCTCCAGCTTCACGTACGTGCTCTTTATCCAACTGGGCGAATTCGTTTGAAGTGTGATCACGAGCCTCAAGAAAACTCCCGCAAAGGCGCCCGCTAGCAGAATGCGGGCCATTTTCGCGGTTCCAGGGAACTCCTGAAGCGCCAGGCGGTAGATTTCGAAGACGACAATCGAGCCCATCACCAGGCTGACAAACTGCGTCGACCAATAAATATTTGCGTAAACAGGTTGCCGGTAGTACGAAAGGAAGGCTATGTATCGAATGACATCTTGAATCAGAACCGTCAGCAGGTAGCTGTAAAAAAGGGGAAATCGGGAGACTAGCTTCTCTCTCCAGCCGCGAATTAGAATCGCGGCTTCAAGCAACATACCGAGCCACCATAAGGAATGTTCAAACATAAAAGAGCCGGGGCGCCAGGCGGTGGGCTGTCACCCGGAAAGGTGAATACTATCACAAGTAAAAGGGAGAGATATATCTATCTCTCCCCCAGCAGAACAAAATTGCTCTTCCCCGGCTTGCCGGACATCCAAGTCTGCGGTTCCGGTGCTTGCGGGCACCCAGCACCGCGCTTCCACTCGCGCCGGTGGTCCTAAACCGCCTTGGGCGGCTGCGTCTGGATCGGAGGGGGTTGTCCGGGGCCGTCCGCCAAAAGGATGATCTGGCTACCAGGTGCCTTTTTCGCCGAGGCTTCGTCTCGCCACGAAATCGACGGCAACACGGTTGTCCCCACAACTGCGAGCAACACCAGGCTTGCGAATACTCTCGAACTGGAGCTTTCTTGTCTCAGATTCATATGCCTCTCCTGATTAAGTTGGTCTGAGTGTCCGCGAACCGCTTGCCTTTTGGTTCGCGGATGGAGGGAGGCTACGCGCCCTACGGGAAAAATTAGAAAATTCTTGTAATTTGGTTGGAATCCCAAGCAGAACAGTTCCGCAAGCTTCGTAAACCGGGTAGAAACTGCCCGGCAAATGGCCCGCGTGCCCAAAAAATGCCGCACACGATCCGCGTTACGAGGAAGAGCTTTTCGCTTGCTGCCCAGGCGCTTCCTCGTGCGTCTCTCGCCCCGTTCGCTCCAGCCGCCGGACCAAGCCTCTAGGTCTTTATTTAGCGGCACAATACAGGATCGGTTCCGGCTAACGCCATCGTCTCACTCAACCCGAACCCTCGCCGATGGAATTCAGGAAGCGCCGAGCGGCGCCTTACCTTCAGGCAAGCAGCGCTGGCCGCTTCCATCCAACTTTCCTGGCGATTTGTGGTGGAGTGCTTGGTTATCCAAGCAATCCGTTTTCTCCAGTTGAATTTTCCCAATTTGGAACAGACTTCCCCCATGGGATTCGCCCCCCGTTCCCGTGTCGTTCGTTTGTGTCTCCGACGCACTCCGCTTCGCTGCTGCGAGCCGCCCCGCAGCATTCCTCCGCCCGTCCCCCTGCGGCTTCCGCCCATCGCCGCATGCAACTCCGCCGATCTGGATCGGCGCTCGCGACGCTACGCTTTTTCTCTGGTCGCGGGTCGAGGCCAGTTTGCAGTCGAGGGGAACGCACAGGATGCACGGGGCTCGCAAAGGCACGGCGCGGTGTTGCCATCCGGAGCGGCGGTTAGGCGGGCTCGTTCTTGGCGCCAGTGGCAAACAAGGGAAGTTCGTTGATGGCGCATTCCTGCCGCTTTCCCATGTGTGCGACTTATAGGCGGCTTGCGATTGGCAAGGTCACGCTTAGCGAGGGCGGTGGGTACAAAACTTGAATCCACGATTCGATGCCGCGTCGCGCCGCCGCAGTGAGCGCGTCTTGCTGCACATCCGCTTGTTGCTCGAAACACGCCTCGAGGACGGCAAACTTGCTGCCACCGATGCATTCACCCTCGTGGTGAATGCCCACGGCGGCCTGCTGGAATTGCACCTGAAGCTGCCTCGTGGCCACCGAATCTGGCTGATTAACACTGGTACCGGCATCAAAGCGCCCTGCCGCGTGCTGGGCACACGCAAATCCCGCGAAGGGGGTTTCGCCACCGCCTTCGAATTCGAACAAGCTTCCCCCGACTTCTGGCCCATCAACTTCCCGCCCCGCGACTGGCACCTCGTCGACGCCAAATAAAATCGGTCGAACAGATAACTAATAATTAATTTTTATTTTCATTACTTGTCAAGGTTCTTTCTATGGCTCCCCTGATCGCCGTTTCTTCAGTTTGGCGGCGTGCGCCGCAGTGCCAATGCCACTTGCGGCGTTCCTTCGCAGGGAACATTCGTCACGAAGCGCAAAGTCCAAGAAGCATCCTCAAACACCAGACCGCTTTGCTGCGAACCTCCGCGGTATTGACCCCGCGTTCGCGGAACATACGAAACGCAAGCCGCCTGCCCATAAACGATCTACGGCTTGGCGCCCGCCTCCCTTTCCTGCAACCAGCCAAAGCCCACCAACAACCACTTCGCAACCCCGAAAATACGCAACGCTGCCTTTCTCATGGTGGTTCTTCCTTTCCTGACTCAGTATCCGATCTGCGCCAGCGGCCTGCCTTACCCAATTCTGTTACATTACCTTCCTGGCTGCATCGAAAAAGTCTGCTTCCTGCGGTGGAGAAAATTTCTTATGCAAACGGCATCGGTGAAATGGATCGGCGAACAGAAGTTCCTGGGCACCAGCCCCTCGGGCCACGCGGTGGCGTTCGATTCCGACCGCGAATCCAACAAGGCGCCCGGGCCAATGGAAATGTTGCTGATGGCGCTGGGCGCCTGCACGGCCACCGACATGGTGATCATCCTCGAGAAAAAGCGCCAGAAAATCGCCTTGCTCGAAGTCCTGTGTTCCGGCGAACGCGCGCCGGAGCCGCCAACGGTGTGGACCAGGCTCGATGTGCTCTTCCGCATTCGCGGCGACGTGGAAGCATCCGCTGTAAAGCACGCCATGGATTTGACCAAGGAGAAATATTGTTCCGTGGCGGCGATGCTGAAACAGACGGCGGCGTTCACCTGGCGTTACGAACTGCTCCACGGTGAAGGAAAATGATGCCTCTGCGCTTGTTTCCTGCAAAGTTCATCGCATACAATCAATCGTCTCTTCAGGGCGCAAGCACTTTGCAAGGAGAATCATGTCTCGCCGCATTGCCGCAAAAATTACGGGTGTAGCCGGGTACGTGCCGCCGCGCGTTTTGACCAACGCCGAACTGGAAAAAATGGTGGATACCACCAACGAGTGGATCATGGAGCGCGTGGGCATTCGCGAACGGCATATCGCGGACAAAGGCGTGGCCGCCAGCGATCTGGCCGTGGAAGCGGTAAAGAATCTGCAGGCTAAACATCCGTTTGATCTGCAAACCGTCGACCTGATCGTGGTCGGCACGGTCACGCCGGACATGATGTACCCCTCAACGGCCTGCCTGGTGCAGCATAAATTGGGAATCGAGAACACCTGGGGCTTCGACGTTTCCGCGGGCTGTTCGGGATTCCTATATTCGCTGAACGTGGGCACAAAATTCATCGAGTCCGGCCAGTACAAACGCGTTCTCGTGATCGGCTCCGACGTGAACTCTTCGATGACCGATTTCACTGATCGCGCCGTCTGCATCATCTTCGGCGACGGCGCCGGCGCGGTCATGTTGGAACCAGCCCAGGAAGGCGAAGACGGCATCATCGATCACGTGGCTCAGGTGGAGGGAATCGGCGGGCAATACCTCTACATGCCCGGCGGAGGCAGCCTGCATCCCGCGTCTCACGAAACCGTCGAAAAGAAAATGCACTATATCCATCAGGACGGCAAAAACGTCTTCAAATACGCCGTGAAAAAGATGGCCGAAATGACCGAGCGCGTGCTCGAGAAAAACAAATTGACCGGGCAGGACGTGGACTGCTTCATCGCCCATCAAGCCAACCGCCGTATCATCACCGCAACCGCCGAACGCCTGGGCATGCCCCTGGAAAAGGTAATCATTAACATCGACCGCTTTGGAAACACCACTGCCGGTACGATTCCCCTGGCGATGCAAACCGCGCTGGAAGAAAAGAAGCTGAAGGAAGGCGATCTGGTAATGCTCGCCGCCGTGGGCGCCGGCTTCACCTCGGGCGCCACCCTGCTCCGCTGGGCCTATTAGTTGGAAGCTGGAATTAAGCGAGCGTGCACACCTTGGCTATTTGGGCGAAAGCTCCAGCCGCGGCGTCCACGCCAGCAAAAAGAAAATTCCCACACCGTAAAATGCGCCGCGAATATTCCAGGATTCACCCATAAACCGCAGGGCAAGTCCCAATAGCACCACCGTCTCGCAAAATACCAGCGAGAGGATCACGCCCATCCGCCACCGCGCCGCCGCTCCGCGATCATCCGGATTACCGCGCAGCACATCGCTGGCCGTTTGGACGAGTCGGGAGCGCACAAAAATCCCGGCCGCCCAAGTGCTAAACCGCGCTGATGCCGAGAAAGAGCGCGAAGGGAAGGAATTGCCGACCGCGCGGAGCTGCCATGAACGGTACAACAAGATACCCGATGGCAGCGAAAACGAATGTGATATGTATGATGCGCGCCGACTGAAGATTTCTGTGTGCAAGTGTCATGCGCAGCCTGAAACCGGATCAAGCAACATCGTCACGACTGCTTTGGCCATTCTTTTCAATTTAGCGGTATTTGGCAAGACCAAACCAGGATCCGTTTTGACCGTCAGATGGAACGGATCGATGCCGCCTGGATCAGGTTGGCTTGCAACCGGCGTTCTATTTGCACCGCCGCAAAGCGCGCGCAGAGCAGCCGCTCTTTTTCCCCCCAGCTCGCAATCACGGGCGATACGCTTGCAAACATCGATTCGACACGGCGAATCATTTCAAAATACACGCGTACGAAGCCTAGGCCGCTCTTGCCTTCCTTGAGTTCCGGAGTAAGGTTAAGCAGGCTGACGAGTTTCACGAAGTCGTTCCCGCACATGGACGTCTCGTCCACTTGCGCGGCTTCCAGCACCCGGCTGGAAATCGGCAAGCTGGCCACGCCGGTGAAGACCGCGCGCCAGTAGTACAGGGCGAATTGCCCCATGGCCACGAGAGCGATTGCGAATAACATTGCGGAGAACATCCCTCAGCCTCCGGGAATAGTTTGTCGCGCTGCCAGGAATTCCCCCATAGCTCTGGGGTACTAGCGGAATAGCCAGGTCCGGTATGACTCTTTCGCCACGCCGGCGGCGCAGCCACCAGGAATTACCGCAAACTATTGAATAACAATTAGTTAGGGGGATTGATATGGCGAAAGGAAAGGCTATCGCGGCTGGACTAGGTTTCTTGGCTCTTTGCGGTTTCGCCGCATGGGGTGCAACCCAGGGAACCACCCTTCAGGCGACCTCGCAAGAAACCGACATCCGGAGCGTGTTGACCACCCAGCAAAGCGAATGGAACAAAGGCAACATTCGCGCCTTTATGGCCGGCTACTGGAATTCGCCCGCACTGACCTTTGCCGGGAGTAAGGGTTTCACGCACGGCTGGCAACCAGTTTTGGAACGCTACGAAAAAACCTATGCGGATCGCACGGCGATGGGAACGCTCGACTTTTCGGAACTCGAGATCCGCCCGCTCGGTCCGGATGCCGCCCTCGTCCTCGGCCACTGGCATTTGCGGCGCCACATCGGCGACATTGGCGGCATCTTCACGCTGGTAATGCGGAAATTCCCGGACGGATGGAAGATCATTCACGATCACACCACGCAAAGCCCTGCGGAAACACTATCGTCGATGTAGGTTTTGCAAATTATGAATCGCGGCGATCGCTGCTAACCCGCGCTGAATTCCTCGGCGGGAAGCGGCGTTGGAAACATTGGCGTTTTGACGGCACCGTTTTTGGTCATCAACAGGTGAACTACGTCAATGTACCGCTCACGAAACGCTCCCTCGCACCAGGAAAGATAAAAATGCCACATGCGCTGGAAGGTTTCGGGGAATCCCAGATCCTGGATGTCGCTCAGTTTCTGGAAAAACCGTGCGCGCCAGAGTTCCAGCGTTTTCGCATAATGCAAGCCGAAACTTTCCAGGTGCGTTAGGCTCATTCGCGCCACGCGTCCGATCGATTTTTGAATCTCGCCCACGAAGGCAAGCTCGCTGCCGGGGAAAACGTATGTTTGCATCCAATCCACGCGTCGGCGGTACGCACGGAGTTCTTGTTCCGGCATCGTGATCGTCTGTAGCAATAGCGACCCGTCCGGCGTCAGCAACCGGTCGCACGCGCAAAAAAACTCGTCATAGCGATCCAGGCCCACCGCCTCGAACATTTCGATGCTTACAATTTTATCGAACTCCCCGCGCAGGTGGCGATAATCTTCCAGCAAAATCCGCACGCTGCCGGGTTTCATCTCCGCGTTCGCCAGCCGGCGCGTTGCAAATTCGTACTGCGCCGCGCTGATCGTCACTCCAGTGACGTGAGCCCCAAAATTGCGCGCGGCATATATCGCGAAAGCGCCCCATCCGCATCCAATTTCCAGAATCCGATCGCCCGGCTCGATTTGCAGTTTCCGGCAGATCAATTCCATTTTGTTTCGCTGCGCGTCTTCCAGAGAGTCGGCGGGTGACCGGAAATATGCGCAGGAATAAAGCATCTCGCGGTCCAGAAACAACCGGTAAAACTCGTTGCCGACATCATAGTGTGCCCGGATGTTGCGCGTGCTGCCCTTCAACGTGTTGCTGCGCAGCTTGTGCTGCACACGCGATGCCCATGAGCGCAACGCCGAGAACATCCGGTTCCCCCCGTCCACACGGCGGAGATTGCGCGTCACCAATCGCACCAGCGACACTAGGTTCGGCGAAGTCCACTCTCCGTCCATATACGATTCCCCGATACCTACGTCCGCGCCCGTCAGCGCGCGCCAGAAGAATCGCTCGTCGTAAATCACCGCCATCGCCCGTAGCTCCGCTCCCGGATCGCCGAACGTGTACGTCGCGTCGGGGCACACGAGTTCCAGAAACCCTCCCTGGATTCCCCCCAGGGATCGCAGGAATAATTTCTTGGCATAGCCATGCAGCCGGCGTTTCATCCGGGAAACTGTCCTTTCGAAGCGACTGCCGCCGCCTGCCGTGCCACTTTTCCAGGGTGCCTGTACACCGGTACGCCCTTCACCCAAAGCTCCAACGCCTCCCAGTGTATGGCGGCTGTCACGCGCAAGCTCATCAAGGGATAGCGTGCAAGGATTCTCAGCAGTTCCCGGGCGTTCCATGGGCGCCGTTCCAGTTGCAGTGTCGCGTCAAAATTGGGGTGTCCCTCGGCAAGCGTGTTCATGTGCGCCACCAACTGCTCTCCGGGAGGCGTGAAAATCCACACATACTCGAGGTCCATCGGGTGGAATGGCGACACATACATCTGCTTCGGCGTGATGTAACGCAACGCCGCCGCATTTGGCTGCTGCGTTTCCGGCGTCAACCAATAATTGTGCGACTCCCCAAACGTATTGTTCACTTCGCTGAGGATCATCGCGAGTTCGCCGGCTTCGTTGTAGCAATAAAAGAAGGACACAGGATTGAACACGTAGCCCAGATAACGCAGGTGAGTGAGCACGAAAATTTTGCCGGATGGCAACTCAATCCCATGACGCGCCACATCTTCCCGCAAACGCTGCCGCAATCGCTTTTTCGGATCCCCAAAATGATCGCGTTCATTATAGGCAATCCAATTCCAGCGGTTGTAGGAGCTGAAAGGCGATACTCCCAGGAGTTCCGGCAGCCGGTCGATATCCAGGAAGGCCATGAACACCGGGTAGGTGAAGTGGTGCTCGCGCGGCGAAAAACGTCGGTGGCGGAGTTTCCCAAGATAGAGTGCCGATTCCATGGGATTAGACGTGAACTCCGAGGGCCCGGGCTACCCTTAGTGCGGAGTTTACTCCATCTTCGTGGAAACCGTACATCCAATAGGCACCGCAGAAGTGCGTGCGGCGCTGGCCGCTGATCTCGCCCCAGCGCTTCTGCGAAGCAATCGCTTTCCGGTTATAGAGCGGATGGTGGTAGATGAAATCGCGCAGAATCTTCTCCGGACGGATCTGGCTGCGCGCATTCAGGCTGACGCAATAGTTTTCCTTTACCGGCAGTGATTGCAAGCGGTTCATATGATAGGTCAGCGTGGCTGGACTGTGGCCGTTTCGCGGATCAAGATGCAGCAGGTAGTTCCAGGAAGCCCGGGCGCCCGGGCGGCGCGGCAGAAGACGGTCGTCGGTATGCAGCGTCACCTCGTTGCAGCTGGTCTCGAAAGCGCCCAGGATTTCGCGCTCGCGTTCGGTGGCGTCTAACAACAAAGGAAGCACTTGATCGCCATGCGTGGCGAACACCACATGATCGAACCGCATTGGTGATCGGCTTCCGCTGAATTGCAATGTCACATTCTCTTCGTTTCTCGTAACACGCTGCAGGTGAACTCCCGTAAAGATCCGCTCCTTCAGCGGCCTCGTGATCGGTTCAATATAGCGGCTGCACCCGCCGGAAATGGTTTTCCACTGGGCTTGCCCCGTGACCGTAAGGAAGCGGTGATTTTCGAAGAAACGAATCAGCGTGGCCGCAGGGAATTCCGTCAAGGCATTCTGTGCGCAGGACCATACGGCGGAGGCCATCGGCAAAAGATAAAGTTCGCGGAACTCCTGCGAAAATTCGCCTATGTCGAGAAATTCGCCCAATTTCAATTGCTCCAAGTCCTCGCGCTCCAGTATTTTTGGCGCTTGCCGGTTAAATCGGCGGATTTCCGAAAAGAGCTTCCATGGACGTTGACTGAAGAGTGTGCGCTTGTGCGCGAAGAAACCATGTAGGCCCCGGCTGGAGTATTCGTAGCCGGTCTTCCGGCAGCTCACGGCGAATGACATATCCGATTTGATTCGTGGGATCCCGAGTCCCGCAAAAAGGCGGATCAGGTTGGGGTAGGTCAGGTCGTTGTGGACAATAAACCCAGTGTCCACCGGCAGCGGACCCCCGCTGGAATCGACCGTGACCGTGTGCGTATGCCCACCGAGACGCGTGTCCCGTTCAAACAGGAACACCTCGTGCTTGCGGCTGAGATAATACGCCGCGGCGAGACCCGAAATGCCTGAACCGATGACCGCTACCTGGCTCACGATGTGGTCTGTATCCTACTACTTGATTCTCTCCGCATGAGACGCATTTCCGGCCAAAAGCGTTAAACGCGCTTTTCTTCGGGAGATAAGGATTTGCTTTTCGATTGACCCAGAGGAAATGCCAGCTTCCCGTCCATTTTCCGTCTCCAGGCCTCGATGCGACTTTAGGTTCTTCTTCGCATCTGACGGGGGTACGCCTTGCGTACTCCTTTTGGATTGCGGCCCGATTCAGCATTGCCGTAATTCGTAGAAACACCCAAAATGCGCCTGGAGGCGCCGTGAAACTCTTCCTCAAAGGCCTGTTCGGCTTCATTTTCCTGTTCATGGTGGCTATGACCGTTCGCACCAGCCTGCAAGTACCCATTTGGCATGCATCGTTTGCAGGCAATCCCTGGGCTTGGGCAACGCTCTATGACGCCTATTTTGGCTTCATCACCTTTTTTTGCTGGGTGGCTTGGCGGGAAAGATCGCTGAGTAGCAAAATCTTGTGGTTTATCTTGATTGTGGCTCTGGGTAATATCGCCATGTCGTTCTATGTTCTGCTGCAACTGTTTGCGCTGAAGCCGGCGGAGCCAGTCGGAGCTCTGCTCCAGAAGAAAGTGGCATGAAAGAAAGTTTTCTGAAGCGCAGGGTCGTGAATCCCCTGCTGAAATTATTGCGGCAAGGCGTAACCCCGGAAAAGCTCGCCCTGAGCATGGCCCTTGCGGCCACCTTGTCTGTGATTCCCGCCTTCGGCTGGAGCGTCTGGCTTTGCGGAATTTGCGCGGTGGCCTTTGGCTTGAACCTCCCTGCAATGCAGGCGGTGAATTACCTGATGTACCCCGCCCAAATTGCCCTCGTGCTTCCCTTCTTTCGTTTGGGTGAAAAATTGTTCCACGCGCCCCACCTTCCCATTTCCGTTTCACAAATCTTTTCGATGGCACACGCCTCCTTTTGGGGAACGGTGAAACTTCTCTGGAACACCACGTGGCACGCGATCATCGTGTGGATGTTGCTCGCCCCCTTCGCGGTTGCGTTGATCTATTTCCTTCTGGTGCCTGTCTTTCGGCGCGTGGCCCGCAACCTCGCGCGTCCAATTCCCGCCGCTGAGGTGCTTGTCGCCTGATGCTCTCGCAAGCCTTGCCTTTTCTGCTCACCGGAGCTGCGTTGGTCGGCGGCATGATGTTCCTCCTTTGGATCATTCACTTGTTGATTCGCAACGCGGCGGTGGTGGACGTCGGCTGGGCCATGGGGCTCGGGATGCTGGCCGTCTTTTACGCAGCCGCCGGCCCAGGCTACCCCGCGCGTCGCTACGCAATCGCCACAATGGCCGCGGTCTGGAGCCTCCGCCTGGCCGTCTATCTTCTCTTCGGGCGAGTGATCGGCCATCCCGAAGAGGGCCGCTACGTGCAATTGCGCTCCGAATGGAAGACGTTCCTTCCGCTGCGCTTCCTGTTTTTCTTTGAAATTCAAGCCTTGCTCGATCTGGTGTTGTCGCTTCCCTTTTTGCTGGCCTGCCTGGATAGGCGCGCTCCCCTCGGCATCCCCGAAAAAATCGGTGCGGCGATCTGGCTGCTCGGCATGCTGGGCGAAACGCTGGCTGACGCACAACTCGATGCCTTCAAGAAAATTCCTGTGAACAAGGGCAAAACCTGCCGCGCCGGATTGTGGAACTACTCGCGGCACCCAAACTACTTCTTTGAATGGACCATTTGGGTTGGCTATTCTGTGTTTGCCCTCACCTCACCCTGGGGTTGGCTCGGGCTGCTTTCTCCCGCCCTCATTCTTTTTTTCCTTTTGGGACTTACCGGAATCCCTGCGACCGAAGGCCAGGCCTTGCGTACCCGCGGCGAAGAGTACCGCCGCTATCAACGCGAGACGAGTGCGTTTGTGCCCTGGTTCCCGAAAAAGAGGCGGGCATGAACGGCATCTTCCACCTGCGTTGGCTGCCTTCCGCGCAGCAGCAGCCAGAAAAGCGCTTCTGGTACGAACCGTTGCTCGAGAGCGGCGCCGTGCCAGACGCGGTGATCCGCGCGTCCATTCGCAGGATGCTGCGCCAACGCCTGCGCGAGGAAAACCGCGGAAGCGAAGAAGCAAACCGGGAAAAGCTGCTGGAATTTATGGCTGGCATGAATGCCAGCCCGATTGCACTGTGCACGGACGCAGCGAATGCGCAGCACTATGAAGTGCCCGCCGCCTTCTTCGAGAAAGTGTTGGGACCCCGGCTGAAATACAGCTCCGCCTTCTACGGCCCGGAATGCTGTTCCCTCGCGGAAGCCGAAGAAGCCATGCTGAAACTGTCTTGCCGGCGAGCGCAACTTGCCGATGGTCAAGACGTTCTGGAACTTGGCTGCGGCTGGGGCTCGCTGACCCTTTGGATGGCAGAACAGTATCCCGCCAGCCGCATTACCGGCGTCTCAAATTCCGCCTCACAGCGCGAATTCATTCTCGCCCGCGCACGCGAACGTAATCTACACAACGTGCACATTCTCACGGCGGACATGAACGCGTTCGACGCGCCGGGAAAATACGTTCGGATCGTCTCCGTCGAAATGTTCGAGCACATCCGCAATTGGCGGGCGCTTCTTCAACGCGTCGCTTCCTGGATGAAGCCGGACGCGAAATTCTTCCTGCATATCTTCACGCACAAGAAATTTGCCTACCCGTTCGAGATACGCGATGGAGGCGACTGGATGGCGCGCCATTTTTTCACTGGCGGCATGATGCCCAGCCACGAGCTGCTTTTTCATTTCGTTCATCATCTGCGCGTCGCACAACACTGGAGGACCTGCGGCACACACTATCAACGAACCAGCGAAGACTGGCTGCGCAACATGGACTCCAACAAAAAGTCCCTCCTCCCCCTCTTCGCCAAGACTTATGGTGAGGATCAGGCCAGGCGCTGGTGGGTTCGGTGGCGCATCTTCTTCATGGCCTGCGCCGAGCTGTGGGGCTACCGCGGCGGTACGGAGTGGATTGTCTCCCACTACCTGCTCGAAAAAGTCTAGAAGCCATCTGGCTCTGTCGATTTTCCTGTACTTTGTGAAGGGAGCGTAAACCCTTGGGTCGGGGTTACAGAATCTCAAGAATCTCTTCATAGCGCTTGAAGGGCGGAATCAAATATGTCCCGGCAATTTCCGTCCGCGCCCAAGCGAGCATCTCGCGCGCCACCTCGAATCCTCGATCGCGCGCCGAAGCGCCCGACGCCTCCATCGACTTCAGCAGCGGCTCGGGAATCACGATGCCGGGCACTTCGTTGTTCAGCCGCAGCGCCTGCTTGTAACTGTTCAGCGGCCAAATGCCAATCATCACCGGAATCGGCGGCTTGCCCCCGAATTTCTTCAGGAACGCGTGCCAGTGCGACGGGTCGAAGAGTGGCTGGGTCATGGCGAAATGCGCGCCTGCCTCGATCTTCGCGTGAAAGCGCGCGATTTCCGAATCAAGATCGTCGGCCACAGGATTCAGCGCCACGCCGATGGTGAAATTCGTCTGGCCCCCCAGCGTTTTCCCCGCCCAGTCCGTTCCCTGATTCAACCGGTGCAGGATTTTCACCAGTCCTACGGAATCGACTTCGTAAACGCCGCTGGTTTCCGGATAATCGCCCACCGACGGCGGATCGCCGGTAATGGCCAGAACGTTGCGCACTCCTCCAACGGTCCACGCGCCGAGAAGCATCGCCTGCAAACCGATTATGTTTTGGTCGCGTGTCGTCAGGTGAGGCACGGTCTCCGCTCCGCGGGCTTCCAGCGCGCCCGCAACGATCAGCGCATCCATGCCGACCCGCGCCATCGCCCCGCTGTTGATGTCGATCGCGTGAACCTTTTTTGAACCCATCACGCGGTCCACCTGCTCGTAGATCCGGTCGAGTGCGATGCCCTTCGGCGGATCGATCTCCACGCAAATCGTGAATTCCTTGTTTTGCAGCCGCTTCCAGAATTTGCTTTCCGGTTCGCGCTCCTGAATGGGAGCGGCGGCCTGTGCCGTGGCCACCACTGCAACCCCCCCCTGCGTTTTGGCCGGGCGCAACGACTTTACGGCTTCGGCCATGGCCCTGATATGCGCCGGCGTCGTCCCGCAGCACCCGCCGAGAATACGCACCCCGATTGCCGCGGCCTCGCGCGCGAATTCCGCGAAATACTGCGGAGAGGATTTCGGATACACGATGCGATCGCCTTCGCGTTTGGGAAATCCCGCGTTCGGCATACCGCTCACGCAGATATCCTGCGCCGCGGCCAACTCCTGCAAAATCGGCAGCAGCGATTGTGGGCCAAGCGTGCAGTTCGAGCCGATTGCCTGCACATTCTTCTCTTTCAAAAGCGAAGCCGCCAGGAACGGCCGCACGTCGCCAAACGTCGTGCCTTCTTCGGAGTACGTCAATTGCGCGACGACCGGCAAGCTGGAGAACGAACGAATCGCGTCAATCGCCAGCAGAATTTCCTCGATGTAGGAAAACGTCTCCAGAATAAACAGGTCTACCCCGCGCTCTTCGAGCGCCAGAGCCTGTTCCTTGAAAATCGCCAGAATCTGGTCTGGCTCCGGATGCCGCGCCTGCACGCCGATGCCCAGCGGACCGATGGAACCCGCGATCAGCACTTCGCGCGAGGCCGCTTCGCGGGCCTCGCGCGCGATTTTCACCCCGCGGCTATTGAGGCGCTGCACTTCGTCCCCAAGGCCCAGCGGGGCAAGCTTGAACCGGTTCGCCCCGAACGTGTTCGTCTCGATGATCTGCGCCCCGGCTTCGATGTAGGCCTGGTGCACGCGAAACACCGCCTCGGGCTCCGTCGCGTTCAGTTCATCAAAGCAGCGCACCGTCCCCACGGTTTCATGGAGCATGGAGCCCATGGCGCCGTCCGCGACGAGAATGGAATTCTTCAGCCTTTCGTTGAACTCCTGGATTTTCACGATGTGTTGTCCTGTGTTTGGCGCCGCGGGAGAGCGATCAGCGCTTTTGTTCCATCAATCCGGCGACCGTGCTCATCAAATCGTACTTGGTGAGAATTTCGAACTTCGTTTCATCCAGCTCGACGAAGACCGCGGGATTTTCGTGGCTGAGAATGTAAGTAACGCGCTCGACTGGCGATGATCCCGGAATTTTCGGCAGCGGTTTGCTCATCACTTCCCGCACCACGAGCTTGCGAAGATCCTTGCCCTGCAACGCCAGCGTCAGAATCTGATCCTCATAAACCGTGCCGATCGGCAGATTTTCCTCGAACACCGGTATCTGGGAAATATCCTGTTCCTGCATCGTCTTCAGCGCGTGAAAAACGGTCTGGTACGGCCGCGCAATCACCAACTCGCGCACCTTGCCGGATTGCCGCTTGGCATTCACCACTTCCGCGGCCGTTATGGGCACGCTCGATTCCACGTATCCGCGCTCGCGCATCCATTCGTCGTTATAAACCTTGCTCAGATAACGCATGCCCGTATCCGGCAGCAGCGCCACCACCAAATCCTGCGGCCCCAAATCTTTCGCCAGGCGCAGCGCCGCGCTCAGGCAGCCCCCGCCCGACCCACCCGTAAAAAGCCCTTCCTGCTTGGCCAGCCGGCGCGCCACCACAAAGCACTCTTCGTCGTTCACCTGGATGACCTCGTCCAGAATCTGCATGTTCATCGTCGTGGGGAAGAAATCCTCGCCAATGCCTTCCACCACGTATGTGCGAGCTTTCGTGATTTTCCCCGCTTTATGAAAGTCGTAGTAGAGCGAACCCTCCGGATCGACTCCGACGATCTTTATCTCTGGATTTTTCTCTTTCAGGTACTTACCCACTCCGCTGATCGTGCCGCCCGTGCCCATCCCGCACACAAAATGCGTGATCTTGCCTTCCGTGTCTTCCCAGATTTCGGGACCCGTGGTGCGGTAGTGTGCATCCGGATTGCAAGGATTATCGTACTGGTTCGGGTAGAACGAATTCGGGATTTCCCGCGCCAGCTTTTTCGCCACGCTGTAGTAGCTCCGCGGATCTTCCGGCTCGACCGCCGTCGGGCAAACGATCACTTCCGCTCCCAGGGCCTTCAGCAAATCCACCTTCTCCTTCGATTGCTTATCCGTGGTGGTGAACACGCATTTATAGCCGCGCACCGCCGCCACCAGCGCTAGTCCCATACCCGTATTTCCGGAGGTGCCTTCGATAATCGTGCCGCCGGGCTTCAGCAGCCCGCGCTTTTCCGCGTCATCAATCATCGTGATGCCAATACGGTCTTTCACCGAGCCGCCGGGGTTCAGCATTTCCGCCTTCACCCACACCTGCGGCTTCAAGCCCTGATTGATCCGGTTCAGCCGGATCAGCGGGATGCGGCCCACGGCTTCGAGAATATTGTTACAGCGCATATTGGCTTCTTCCGGCACAGGGTTTCCACCGCCAACCGTCTGCGCCTTGCGTGGTTCTAGTTTAACATGCAGGGTAGCGGGTCTTTTACGAACACACCCGCCGGAGAGGACCAAAATGCCACGCCAAAATTTCGCGACCGGAACGCCCTGGGAACCAATCGTCGGTTATTCGCGCGCCGTTCGCATCGGGAACCAAATCTCCGTTTCGGGAACCACCGCTACGGGGCCGGACGGGAAGGTCGTGGGCATCGGAGACGCCCATGCACAGACCGTGCAGACTTTGCGAAACATCGAAGCCGCACTCTCGCGCGCCGGAGCCAGCCTGAAAGACGTGATTCGCACGCGGATTTTCGTGACCAATATCGCCGAATGGGAAAAGGTGGGACGCGCGCACGGCGAATTTTTCAGGGACATCCGTCCAGCAACCTCGATGATCGAAATCAGCAAACTCATCTCACCGGAAATGCTGGTCGAAATCGAAGCGGAGGCGATCGTGGAGAACTAGCTTGCTGCTTGATCGGTGAGCATTTAAATGCAGTGGGGCGCCAGCAACGACGGCGCCCCGTGGAATCCACTATCTCCCTTACTTCGTTACCTCGTTCTTCTCTACGTCTCCTTTCACCACTTCGCCTGCACACGGTACTTCAACACCGATTCTCGGTTGGCCTTCACCGGCACATCGAATTGCGCCGCAAATGCTGCCGTCTTGGTGTATTTGAAGCTCGAGTTCAGCATCTCCCAATCTCCTCCGATTGGCTCGTTCACCTGCACGTTGATCGGCGTGTCCTTGTGGTTTCGAATCGTGATTTCAAATTCCATCTGCCAGACGCGGTCGCTGATTCGCTTGTAGTCGGTCTGCTTGCGCTCGGCCACGACGTCGAATGCATTTCCGATTTTCACGGTGACAAACTCGTCCTTCGGCGTGTGATCGATGTGATCCTCGCCGATGAAGAGTACTCCCCCCTTGGAATCTTTCTGATAAACGCGCAGGTTTCCCCCCGGCAATGGAATGCCCAGTCCGGCCTTCTCTTCATTCTTGAATTTGTAAAACACCTGGACCGGATCCTTCAGCGGCGACCCGGGATTTTGCGCGTTGTGGTAATAGAAGTTCTGCCCGTTGACGACGAAGAGTTTTTCGACGGGAACGCCGCTGCCCTCCAGCAAGCTGATTTGCTTGGTCTCCTTGTCTTCGACGGACGTGCGCCGCCCCAGCGAATACAAATGGTATTCGCTGAAATTTTCCTGCTGGAATTGGTTGCTCGCTGCCGCCGGCGCGGCTTTGGCCATCATTTCCATGGCCCGAAACTGGTCGCGCTGCGGCAGCCGGTTCAAATCTCCGGCCACCAATTGCAACTTGGCATTGTGAAACGCGGTGCCGCTGTTGTTGACAATGGTCACCCAACCGTCCAGATCAGCCGCCTTGTCGTCTCCTCCAACCGTCAGCACGTAGTCCGCGTTCCAGGAAAGATTGCTTGCCAGATAAGACGACTCGATCTTCTGCTTCGAGGGTCCCGAATTCTCCAGCGACATCAGCAGTGTCGGCCGGTCATACAGATTCGCCGGCACCTCCGGAAAACGGTAGCTTTCGCCGTACACGCCGGTCACGATGTCGTTCCCGATTTTCCATACCGGCCCGTTGTTGTTCGCCAGCAGCATCGCTTTAATTTCCTCGTGTTTTGTCGTGCCGTTCTCCATGTAGCTGCGCACCAGCGTCACTTCCTTGCCCACATATTTATTCAGCAACTTGTTGGGTTCGAGCAGATCGTACTCATAGTTCTGCTCGAGCACGCTCAGCTTCTCGGGATCCGTTAGCGAACGGAAATGAACCGTGGCCGGATTCACGGTCGCCGCAATATCCATGAATTTCAGCCGGAAATCGCCCTTGGGCAGCTGCAAATCGCGCACATCGCGGATCAAGGCGATATTCGAGTTGTAGACGGTTACCCCGAGATCCGTCTGATCGTTCAAAGTCGTGGCCTGGTCCGCTCCGCGGCTGGCTTCTTTCTCCTGCCCTTCGTTTTTCCGGCCCGCGTGATCCACGGGCACGAATGCCGCCGCGCCTGCCAGCAGGATCGCAGCCGTCGCTGCCACCCATCGGAATCCGCCTCTCTGGAAGTACATCGGAGTATTCATCTTCGCTTCACCTCGTCGTGAATTTGCCTTCACAGTTGGAACGTGGGCGGTGGAATTTCTTGCAGGCCATCATTCGTCCGCTGCTTGTTTCCAGGTCTGGCCCCCGTCGCTGGTTTCAAAGCTCAACCGATTTGCGGCATCCCAAATCGTGGCATGCTTTGCGTCCGCGGCGTGCACTCCGCCCAGATCGCCTGATATTGGCGCGCTCAGCTTTGTCCAGTGCGCGCCGCGATCCGTGGTCAGCAGCAGCGTCCCCCCCTGCCCGGCTACCCAGCAAACTTTCGAGGTGGGAGCTGAGCCGGAGGTAAGCTGCTCACGGACGCCAGTCGTTAGCCTATTCCAGTTTTTCCCGCCATCGGTCGTCAACTCCACCGTTCCTCCCGGGCCCAATTTCCACCACACTTTATGGTCGGGCGTCAGAATCACGCCCGTACTTTCCGCGGATACCTCCAAAGCCTCGTTGCGAACTCCTTGTTTCATCATCATCGCATTCGTATTCACGTCCGCGGCTTGTTGCTGATGTTCCGCCTTCGCCGTGCTCACCGCCGAGCGTTTCTTGTTTTCCACCGCGCCGCCAACCATGGCGCCGGCCGCGCCTGCACCAACATTTCCGGCCGTTGTTGACGGCTCCGGGGCGGCTGGGGCCACCTCGGCCGATTCCCTAACCATTCCCGGCACTGTTTTTTTCGCAGGCGCGGCAGAAGACGGGGGCGGAGGCGCGTTGGTCGTTGCAGTTACAGCGGGTCCCGAGGAAGCCTGCGCCTTGGGCGCGCCAGCGTCTTTCTGCAGCGCGTCCGCCGCCACTTTCGGCGCGATAAGTCTGGCACTGCCCAACTCTTTTTCCTCCCTCGCGGACACCCGGCTTGGAGCCTGTAAACCAGCGTTAGCCTGACCATAATCCCGCTCCGCTGGAGGAATCGCTCCCGGCTCCGCTTCCCTTTTCGCCGGTCCCGGCACCGCCTGTGGCCGACTTTCCGCCATCTGAATCGCCGCCGGTGCTTGCTTTTGCAAGACGCTTTGCTCGTGAAACCCGATCCACACCAGAACACCTGCGGCCGCAACTCCCAGCGGGATTGCCCATCGCACCAGCGCGGGCCTCGGCCTGCGTGCCATCTCCATCGGCGAAGCGCTCGCTGCCTCAGCGGCTCCAGTTCCTTCCTTCGGGCTCGATTTCCGCACCCCATCCCCTCGAGGTCCCTCGCCTCCCGCAACCAGAATCCGATCGTTTTCCCAATCCCCCGCCAAATCTTTCTCCGTCATTTCCACCAGCGCCAGTGCTTCCTGGCATGCCTCGCATCCCGCGATGTGTGATTTCCAGTGGGACATTTCCTCCAGTGACAAAGATCGCTCATGATAGGCCGCCAGCGTTTCCGCATCCGGGCAATCCGCACGCGAAGACCCTGCGCGCATCTGTCGCGCAAGTGCGCGGTCAAATTTTGGCTCGCGCTCCTCAGCGGGCATGGCGCTCTCCTTTCTTAGAACGTTCGTGCAGGCCGATCTTGCGGCGTTTCACGGCAATTCCTTTCGATGGGCCCGCGCGCCCCGCTGATTTCCCTCTGGAAAAATCTCCCGGAAATCGATCGGCACATCCTCCGCCGCATAGGCAAAGCATTGCTCGATCTCCGCCTCGCTGAACGAATACAATTGGCGCAGATGCTGCTCGGTGAATGTGCGCAATTCCCGCCGGACTCGCTCCAGATTCCGCGACACGCTGGACTCATGCTCGCCCATTTGCCGCCCGATCTCCGCCAGCTTCATCTGCCGGGCATAATAAAATTCCAGCCGTTCTCGGTCGCCGGCTGGCAAGAGTTTCAGGGCTCCGCGCAATGCCTCGGAGAAACACGATAGGTAGTGTGCGCGATGCGGATCCAGCAGCGGCGGGCCAACCGGCTCGGGCGCCCGCTCGGCCTTTTCCCCGCCTTCCGCCTCCAGTGATTCCCAGCGGCGCTGTGATCGAATCTGATCCACGTGCCGCTGCGCCAGCACCGCGCGCAACCAGGTTTTCAGGGAACTCCGCCCGTGAAAATAGCGAAATAACGAACGCTCGCCGCGCTTCCCGTCCACCAGTCCGAACAAATCCGTGAACAGCGAGTCCGCCAGTTCCTGCGGGTTCGCTCCGTGCCGGCTTGCCTTCGTGATCGCCCCCGCCGCCGCCCTCAGGTAACCTCGATATTCCTCCACAAAATATTCCCAGGCTGCTTCGTAGCCCTCCAGGCATGCCGTCGCCAATGCCAGATCTTCCGCATGCAGGGATAATAGGTACTCTTCCATCCGCTCACGCGCCGGTGCGCCTTCCGCAAAGCGCTTCCGGACGCTGCGCGCCAATCCACAACCGAATTGTGCCTGGGAGAGTCCCCACCGGGCGCCACCGGACTGCTCGTAAAGCGAGCAAACCAGCTCCTCCATGGCTGCGGGGAGCGCCGTGGGTTCGCCGATAGGCGTTTTTTCTTCAGGAGGCAGTGCCGCGCCCTCCTCCACCGAGTGTAAGCCTCTGCCCTTCTATATGCTACGGCACCTTCCCGCCAACCAACGTATGCACTACCCCGCGCATCGTAAAAGGTACCCCAAAGGAGTGACCGGTGCGCATCTCCCAGCAATTCCACAGGTCAGCCCCCTCCAAATGGGTTATTCTAGGAAGTGTTGCGCCTCCAGTCCCGCAACGAAATTCGCCCCGGCGGGTTTGTTCGAGCGATCGAGACGTTGTGAAGATGCACTCGCTTGGCCATTAGCGAGTTCGCGTCCTTAGTACGAAAGTCCTATTCGGGGGTCCATTCCCACTAAGTACTCTCGTACTGGTAACTCACACGTTCTGATCTCCAGTGAGCGGTTCCCTCGACGTTGAATCGCTTCTGCGGAACGAATTCTTGCACGAGGCGGCAAGCGGATGACCACGATGATTGCAGAGCCACCAACGAGCAGGTCGCTGGGCGTCGGCTTTAATTCCAGCCGCAACCGCGCGGGCAACCCGGAAGCCTGGAAGCAGCACATCGGCACCAAACCTGTGCCCGCACGTTTGGCTCTATTGCCCGACGCGAAACCCAACTGGCATCGGGTGGGAGTCAGCGCCGTACTTCAAATTGCCATTCTTACCTTTTTCATCCTGATTCCGGTTCTCTATCCGCAACAAATGAAAACCGCCATTCAGTATTCCTATACGGCCATTGCGCAGCCGGTGACCGAAATCCCGGTCGCACCGCCTCCTCCGCCGCCTCCCAAGGTCAAAGCGGCAGTTCCCAAAGTTGAGCCTCCCAAGCCCGTCGAGATTCCCAAACTGAATCCGCAGCAGCCTCACATCTTCACCAGCCTTGTGGCTCCCAAGAAATTGCAGCCCAAGATCGAAAAGCTGGATGTCAAAGAACCAGATATGACGCCGAAGTTCGAAGCGGCGAAAATCGACGTAAAAGAGAACGGCCCCAAGCGTCCCAAAGATGACGTGAAAATTGGCAACCTCAGCACCGGCAGCGCCGCCCCGGCAACCGTGAAAGCTCCCGTCGAAAAAGTCCAGACCGGCGGCTTTGGCGATCCCAATGGCGTTGCGGGCAAGGGCGATCCGACGCATGGCACCAATGTCGCCCGCCTCGGCTCTCCCGCACTCCCCGGTGGCGAAGGCTACGGAAACGGCACTGGCGGCAAGGAAGGCATCCGCGGCACGGTAGCCAGCACTGGCTTCGGCAACGGCACTGCCGTTCCTCCCCCTTCCACTGGCGGCAAGAGGGGCACGGTCACTTCCGCCGGCTTTGCCTCAACCGATACCTCCACCGAAACCCCGAAGAAAAGGGCCGGCGCAACCGGACCTGCCGACGCTCCTCCGGAAATTCTCGATAAGCCCCGGCCGGAATATACCGCCGAAGGGCGCAATCTGAAAATCGAAGGCGACGTCCGCGTCGACGTGGTTTTCCTCGCCAACGGCACCATCCAGATCAATCGCGTGGTCAGCGGCCTGGGTCATGGCCTCGATGAATCCGCCGTCCGCGCTGCACAACAAATCAAGTTCAAGCCGGCCAAGCGACAAGGCGAGCCGGTGGATTTCCCAGCCGTGATCCGCATCGAGTTCCGGCTGGCCTACTGAGGGGGAGATGATCATGCCAAAGTTGTCGACTTCTATTCTCGCTCTGGCGCTGGGCGCATGCGCCGGTGCGACCACCTGGGCCGCGCCGACTCCCGCTGCTGCGGATCAACCCCGCACGATGGAGCAGGTCGTGGATCGCATCTCGGCCAACGAGCAGAAGCTCTACGGCCAGATGCGCAATTACTCGCCGCTAGTGGAAACCTACATTCAGAACCTCAAAGCCGATAAGGATCTGGGCGAGGTTCCCGCCGGCGACAAATACTTCCTCGGCCGCGCCAACTTCCAGAAAGGCGTCAACCTCGTGCCCCTGAACGAAACCTCCAGCAAGGGCAAAAAGGTCTTCATGTCCGTCGGAAATTTCTTCAGCTTCGCCATGCAGTTCCTCCCCGACGGCTTCCTGCAGATGATCTTCCTCGACACCAACGGCTTCGACCGTTCGCACTATAAGTTCGACTACGTTCGCCGCGAATTCCTGGGCGAAGTTCGCTGCCTCGTTTTCGACGTGACCCCGCTCGAAAAGAACAACCGCGGCCGCTTCCTCGGCCGCATCTGGGTGGAAGATCAGGACTTCAACGTCGTTCGCTTCAACGGCGCCTACACCGGCAACGGCCACGCAAGCTGGTATTTCCACTTCGATAGCTGGCGCACCAACGTGCAGCCCGGCCTGTGGCTGCCTACCTTCGTCTACTCGGAGGAAAAGGATCTGCACTACGCCATTTCCAAGAAGCTCGATTTCAAGGCCCAGACCCGCCTCTGGGGCTACAACCTGAACGGCAACTCCCAGGAACAGGAGCTCAGCAAGATTCTCGTCGAGACTCCCATGCAAGACGACACCAAGACCGCCAACGACCTTTCCCCGATTCAGGCCCAGCGCTCCTGGGACCGCCAGGCGGAAGACAACATTATTGACCGCTTCGAACGCATCGGTCTGATGGCCCCCAAGGGCGAAGTCGACAAGGTCCTCGAAACCGTCGTCAACAACCTCGAGGTCACCAATAATATCGACGTCGATCCCGAGGTGCGCTGCCGCGTCCTGATGACTTCCACGCTGGAATCCTTCACTGTCGGCCACACCATCGTTCTCAGCCGCGGCCTGATTGACGTTTTGCCCGATGAAGCCAGCTTGGCGACCATCCTCGCCCACGAACTCGCCCACATCGTTCTCGGCCACCGCCTCGATTCCCAATACGCCTTCTTCGACCAGTTGCTGGTCGACGACAAGGACACCTTCCGTCACTTCGGTTTTGCCCGGACTCCCGAAGAAGAAACCCAGGCGAATTCCAAGGCCATTCAAATCCTCAATAATTCGCCTTACAAAAATCAACTCGGAAACGCCGGACTCTTCCTGCAGGCGCTCGACAGCCGCCAGAAGGAAATTCCAAACCTCATCAGCGGCCACCTCGGGAACCGCGTTCCGAATATCGCCGACCTGAAATCGTCGGTGCCGATCGATCCCAAGTCGAATCCGCAGCGGATCGCCGCGCTTCCCATCGGCGGCCGCGTAAAGATTGACCCATGGAACGACAGCCTTTCGCTGATTAAGAGCAAGCCGGTTGGCACGGTGGCGGAACGCGAAAAGATGCCGTTTGAAGTTACTCCGTTCATGCCCTACCTCATGCGTTATGGCGCGGACGCTGCCTCCAAGCCGGTCGCCGCCAGCGCCACAACGCCGCAGGACAACAAGCCGGGCGAAGCTCCGGACCCGACCAAACCTTAAGTTTTTCATTCCCTTTCAACGAAAAAAGCCCCGGTTCCCCGGGGCTTTTTTCTTTACGATTCTCGATCCCTGTAGCGGCACGGCCACCACGGCCTTCTTCGATGATCGCTCGATTCCCCTTCATTTGATTCCGGCAAACAAGTTTCTCCCTTTGCTCGAGGCAGTCAATTCGTCGCCAGAGCCTTCATAAACCGGTACCCGAACTCCACCCCATCGTAAAAATCCTGCACTCCCACGCGCTCATCTTTCCCGTGCGACCGGTGATCCTCCATGTCGAAAAACATGCACGAAATCCCATACGTCGGAATCCCGGCGATTCGCAGAAACTTGCCGTCCGTCGCGCCCGTGGACATCGTTGGTACCACCGGCACCCCCGGCCACTTCGTCTCCAGAGTCTTCTTCAATTCGTTGGTCACTTCCCGAAGCAGCGGCGAAGGCGGCACGGCCACGATGGGAATCAACTGCCCATCCGCGGTTTTTTCCGGCACCACCGTGATGTTCACGTTTGGATCATTCACGATGTGTTCCAGCGTCTTCCGCACCTGCTCCGGATCTTCGCCCGGGAAAATACGGCAATTCACGTTCGCCCGTGCCGTCTGCGGCAGCGCGTTTGGCGCGTGCCCACCGGAAAGCATCGTGGCCACACAAGTCGTGTGCAACAACGAATTGTAATAAGCGTTGGCCGAAAGCCTCTTGATGGCCTCCGCGCTGGGTGGCTGCTTCGCCGCCCCACGCAAGTCTTCGGAAAGTTGTCCCGTCGTCAGGGTGGCGGCGTGCGCGAAATAATTCCGCGTAATCTCGTTGATCTTCACCGGGAACGAAAATGCTTGCAGCTTCAGCAGCGCCGCCGCCAGTTCGTAAATCGCATTCTCTGGACCTGGCACCGAGCTGTGCCCGCCGGGATTCGTGGTCTCGAACTGGAAATCGTCATACACCTTCTCGCTGGCCTGAAGTCCCGCCAGCACCCGTTTCCCCTTCAACATTTCAAATTCGCCGCCGTCCAGGTTGATGCAGTATTCCGCATCAATCCAATCGCGGTGGTTCTTCACCAACCAGTCGATGCCGTTGTAGTCCCCGCCTTCTTCGTCCGCGGTCAGCGCCAGAATCAGGTCTCGGTCCGGCTCGAACCCTTGCCGCTTCAAGCGGAGAAAGCTTTCCACCAGGATCGCGTCTCCCTCTTTCATGTCCTGCGTGCCGCGCCCGTAGAAAAACCCGTCTTTCTCGACGAACTGGAAGGGATCGGTGGTCCAATCCTCGCGCCGCGCCTCCACCACGTCCAGGTGGCCAATGAAGAGAATCGGCTTTTTCTGGCCCGTGCCGCGATACCGCAGCACCAGATTCTTCTTCCGCTCGTTGGGGCCTGCGAGGATCACGTCTTTTTCCGGAAATCCCGCGGCCAATAGTCGTTGCGCCATTGCCTCGGAAGCCTTGGTCACGCTGCCCGCCGAGTCGGTGGTGTTGATTTCGACCAATTGCTGAAAAATTCCGCGTGCCTCGGTGTCGACATCTTGCTGCGTCTGCGCACGCAAACAGGCGGGAAAAATCGTGACGACCCAGACGAGAACTATCCCATCAATCATTCGCCGCATCCGGTTCCCCCGAAATAGACCGCCTCAGCCTAACGGCATCCCGCCCGGCCCGTCAAATGGCGAGCTAGTTGCCGGACCTCGCGCGTGTCGCATAGACTGGCAGGGTTGTTTACACGGGAGGAATTTATGAAATCGCGGAATTGCCGCTGGCTCCAAATCGTGGCAGGAATCGGATTATTTTTGGCGGGCAGCGTGGCGGGCAGCGCGCTCACGCAAAAGGTTTCAGCCGTAAACCGCTTCGGCCAGCCCAAAACCGTCATTCACGTTGTCGCCTATAAATTCCGCGCCGCCACTTCCCAGAACGATCAGGATCAGGCCGTCAACGGCATTCGCGAAATGGCCGCCAAAATTCCCGGCATCAAAAATATCTGGCTGAAGACGGAGCGCAATCAGTTGCAGGACTGGAGCGGCGTCTATGTGATCGAATTCACCAGCCCCGAGGCTGCCGCCGATTACGCCGAAAGCCCCATCCACGATGCCTGGCGCAAAAAGTGGGAGGCACTCCGCGAAAACAGCCTCTCCTTCCAGATCTCCAACTAATCGAGCGGCCTCCATTTGGAGTGCGGCAGCTCCGCGCTTCCGCACTCCAATCAACCTACCCGAGTGCCTGCAACAAATCCCCAATCAGATCGTCCGGGTGCTCCAGCCCGATCGAAAGTCTCAACAAATTTTTAGGCGAAGTCGATCCCTTCCCTTCCGCCGACGCTCGGTGCTCAATCAAGCTCTCCACTCCGCCCAGGCTTGTCGCCGCCCGGAAAACCTTCACGCGCGACACTGCACGCACCGCCTCCTCCCAGCCCCCGCGCACCAGGATCGACATCATCCCGCCAAACTGTTTCATCTGCGCCGCGGCAATTTCGTGTCCTGGATGCGAGGTAAGTCCCGGATAAAACACGCGCTCAATTGCTTTCACCTGAGAGAGTGCCTTTGCCACCGCCATCGCATTCGCGGAATGCTTCTCCATGCGGCACGGCAGCGTGCGCAACCCGCGCAAAATCAGCCAGGAATTAAACGGCGAGCACACCGCACCCAGAATCGTTCGCGCGTCCAGCACCTTTTCATACAGTGGCGCCCGCTGCCGGAACACCAGGCAGCCTCCTTGCACGTCACTGTGGCCACCGCAATATTTCGTCGTCGAGTGCATCGCCACGTCCGCGCCCAATTCCAGCGGCCGCTGCAGCGCCGGCGTGGCAAACGTATTGTCCACCACTAACGCCGCCCCCCCTCCGTGCGCGATTTTCGCCGCCTCGGCAATGTCCATGATCTTCATCTGCGGGTTTGACGGCGTTTCCCCCCAGATCGCCTTTGTGTTCGGGCGCATCGCCGCGGCGATGGCCGCGGGCGATTGCGTGTCCACCGTGGAGCACTCGATCTGCCAGTTGGCGAAATACTTGGAAGCGAGATCGCGTACGTGAACATACACATCTTCGGGAAGGATCACGTGAGAGCCCGGCACCAGGCTCTGAAAAAAAGCCGCCGTTGCCCCCATTCCCGAAGAAAACGCCAGCGCGCTTTCCCCGCCCTCCAGCGCGCTCATCGCCGCTTCCAGCCGGTCCTGGGTCGGGTTCTTGTCGCGTACGTAAATGTAACCGTGGATCTCTTCCGTCGCCGGCCCATGCTCGAAGGTCGTGGACAAATGGATGGGCGGCGCGATGCTCCCGGTGACAGGATCGGCTCCAGCTCCCGCGTGAACGGCCAGTGTCTCGATTTTCATGGGTAACCGCCTCACCTTTGCAACAAAGCCTCTTGTAGGGGCGCTGCCGGTAGGCTGGCAGCGCCCTCTGGTTCCCTGGCGCCAGTGAACCAATCCTGCGGCCCGGCCTCAACTCCCAATTTGGCCTCGGCTTTTTGTAGCGGTCGGCCTTCCGGCCCTCAGCGCCCTAGTCTTCTTCCTCGCGCACAATCCCAAACTTCCGCCGCAAAAACGAATCCAGCAGCGTGTCTGGCAGTAAACGTTTCCCGATTGACGCCCACTTCGCCAGGGGCGTCACCGTGTAGCGCGCCTTCGGATGGCTCGCCTCTATCGCCTCCAGAATCACCCGCGCGCAATCTTCCGGGGTCGTCTTCGATTCCTTGCGGCTGCTGCTCGCTCCCGCCCACGCTCCTGCATAGATCTTTGCATACGGGCTCTTGCTCGCCCCTTCGGCGTACTCTTGCGCCAGTTCCTTCGCCGTCTGCTGGAAGCTCGTCATGATATAGCCCGGTTCGATCAAAACTACGTCGATGTGAAACGCATAAAGTTCCACCCGCAGCGCGTTCGAAATCGCCTCCAGCGCGTGCTTGCTGCTGCTGTACGCACCATAGGTCGGCGGCGTCAGGATGCCCGCCACGCTGCTCAGCATCAGGATGCGGCCCTTTTGCCTCTCTCGCATATGCGGCAACGCGGCCTGCGTCACGCGCAGCACGCCAAAGATGTTCGTCTCATATTGGCGGCGCAGATCGTCGAGCTTCAATTCCTCCACCACGGCCATGAACCCGACACCCGCATTATTGATCAGCACATCGATTGCTCCGGCCTTCTCCAAAACCTGCTGCACGCCCTGCTTCACGGAGCTATCGTCGGTCACATCAAGTTGCAGCGTCTCCAAGGGCAACTTCTTGCTCGCCGCAATCCGGTCGACTTCAGCCCTTTTTTCCGCGGAGCGCCCCGCGGCAAACACGCGGTACCCCTTCTCTGCCAGCAACACCGCCGCCGCCCGGCCAAGCCCGTCCGTGCCGCCGGTAATTAACACCGTCCGCTGCGGTTCACTCATGATTTCTCCTGTCGAGTCGCATTCTACGTTCCCGCGTAACCCGAAGCCAGCCGGTTCCGCGCACATTCAGTTCCTGCGCTTTTTCTTCCCTTCCGGAATCATCGGGCTTAGATTCTGCGCCGCCTCGCGAAGGCCCGCCACCAGTTCCTGCGCACTCCGCGAAAGCGGCCGCCGCCGTGGAATGATCACGTCCAGGCTGCGCCGCAGCGGTTCGGAATTCACGATTTCAAGCGGAAGCAGCTTCCTGCGCCGAAGTTCCTCCACCACCGCGATCTGCGGCAAAAACGCCAGTCCCAGTTTCCGCAATACCATGCGTTTGCAGGCCTCGATCGTCTCCACTTCCAGAACAATGTTCGGCAGCAGGCCTTCCCTCCGAAACAACCCGTTCATCAACGTCCAGTCACTTGAGCCTCGGTCGTAAGAAATCATCGGTATCGCCTCGAGCTCTTCCAGCGTCACCTTGCGATTCGCCATCGCCGGATGGCCCGGGTGGCCCACCAGAATCAGCGGGTCATCCCGCAATTGAATCGTCTCCACTTCCGGGTGATTCAGCGAACGCGCCAGCCCCAGGTCCACCTCCCCGTCGAGCACCATCTTCAGCACTTGCGCGGAGTTTCCACTGCGCACGCTCACCACTATATTCGGGTGGCTCGACCGATATTTTTTCAGCACCTCGGGCAGCAGGTACGTGCAGATCGAAAGCGAAGCCGCGATCGGCAACGCCCCGCCGGCGATGGGATGCAGCTCATGCACCGCCTGCCGCGCAATCGCCACCTGGCGCAGCAACTGCTCCGCGTGCGGCCGCAGCGCTTTCCCCGCCAGCGACAGCGAGAATTTGCCGTGGTCCCGCTCGAACAGCCGCGCGCCGAGCTCCTCTTCTAAAGTACTAATACGCGCGCTCACCGCCGGCTGGCTGATGCGCAGCGCCTCCGCCGCCCGATGGAAGCCACCAAACGTGGCAACCGCCAGAAATGTCTCCAGTTGCAGGATTTCCATCGCCCCGCAGCCTCCGCTTCCTCCATCCTAGACGTACTGATAACATTTGTCTATCACTATGATAATCATAATCCGTTTGACTGACCACCACCCCTTCCCCAAAATAAACATCCTCTGAACCCGAATTGCGCGGTACCGGGATTTTCCCGGTCTCAGCGTTTAAAGAAAGCGAGACTTACGGATGTTCTTCAACCACGTCCAGGACGTTGAGGCTCTCGAAAATCAGTGGCGGTCCAATCCCCGCTGGAAAGGGATCAAGCGGCCCTACCGAGCCGACGATGTTTTTCGGCTCCGCGGTACCGTGCAGGTCGAACACACCCTGGCGCGCCTCGGCGCGGAGCGCCTGTGGAATCTGCTCCACTCCGAACCTTATGTCGCCGCTCTTGGCGCCATGACCGGCAACCAGGCCATTCAACAAATTGAAGCCGGTTTGCAGGCCATCTACATCAGTGGCTGGCAGGTCGCCGCTGACGCCAATCTCTCGGGACAAATGTATCCCGACCAGAGCTTGTACCCTGCCGACAGCGTTCCGAATCTCGTGCGCAAGATCAATCAGGCCTTGCAGCGCGTGGATCAGATCCATCACGCCGAAGGCAAGAATGGCAAATACTGGTTCGCTCCATTGGTCGCGGACGCCGAAGCGGGCTTTGGCGGCAACTTGAACGCCTTCGAACTCATGAAGGGCATGATCGAGGCCGGCGCCGCCTGCGTGCACTTTGAAGATCAGCTTTCTTCCGCGAAAAAGTGTGGGCATCTGGGCGGCAAGGTTCTCGTCTCTACCACCGAAGCTATCCAGAAACTCGTGGCCGCCCGCCTGGCCGCCGATGTCATGGGCACGCCCACTCTCCTGTTGGCGCGCACCGACGCCGACAGCGCCAATCTTCTCACCACCGACGTCGATCCCCGCGACCGCGACTTTTGCACCGGCAAGCGCAGCTCCGAAGGCTTCTTCTACGTCCGCAATGGCGTTGACGCCGCCATCTCCCGCGGCCTCTCCTACGCCCCCTACGCCGACATGCTCTGGTGCGAAACTTCCAAGCCGAATCTCGAGGAAGCCCGCGAATTTGCCGAAGCCATCCACGCGCAATTCCCCCGCAAGCTTTTGGCTTACAACTGCTCGCCTTCCTTCAACTGGAGAAAGCACCTGAGCGCCGAGGAGATCGCCCACTTCCAGCGCGAACTCGGCGCCATGGGCTACAAATTCCAGTTCATCACCCTTGCCGGCTTCCACGCGCTCAACCATTCCATGTTCGATCTGGCGCGCCAGTACAAAACCCACGGCATGACGGCTTACTCCCGGCTCCAGGACGCGGAGTTCGAAAGCGAAATGCAACATCACTATTCCGCCGTGAAGCATCAGCGCTTCGTCGGCACCGGCTATTTCGACGCGGTGCAAAACGTCATAAGCAGCGGCACCGCTTCCACCACGGCCCTCGCCGGCTCAACTGAGGCCGAACAATTCCACCACCTGCCGTTGCCAAAAGCGCCTGAGCCGCAGCACGCGGCTGCCGCCGGCAGCGACTAGAACCTACCTTTCATCCAGAGGCGCGAGATCCGGTTCCACCCAGCCGGACCGCGCCTCGGGTGTTTCCAGGCGTCCCGGCGAGTAATATTTCGCCAGCAGATTCTTTTCCAGCAGTTCCGGATGCCGCTGCGCCCACTCCAAAAAAGTTTCGGAAACGCCGCTATCCTTTTGTGTACCGGCAACAAGCCGGGCCCACGCGACCGTCGTGGTAAAAAGAAATTTCCGCGGCGCCCCGGCATGATTCGCCATCTTGCGAATCCCGGCCAGCAGCCGCTCTTCCGCCCCGGCGGCTCCGAACCGGCGAACGTAAATCCACGCCAGCCGCACGTGATCCGCATGATAAAACATGCCGTGCTTCAGTTCGCACGTCTCAAACGCCCGCAGGAATTCGTCGTCGTTCAACTGCCCGCAACCCAGATGATGTTCCACGCCGCCCCCCGGATTTCCGCCTCTCAAAAGAAAAAGGCCCCGATTCGCAAATCAGGGCCTTAACATACGTTACCACAGATGCCAGCCTTGCATCGAAGAAGGCAAAGGCGGGCGCGGTCGGCAGCTTTGCGGGCATGATTGCTCCGCTTTCCGGAGAAGCCGCGGCATGAAAAATCTATTTGAGAAATCGACGGCAAATGAAGTGACTTCGCGCATCGCGCGGCTGGGACCACACAGCCAGCGGCAATGGGGCAAGATGACCCCCGCGCAAGCCATGGCGCACTGTTCGACGACCATGGAGTGGGCCCTCGGCGACACCTATCCCGGGCGTATGTTTATCGGCCGGATTATTGGCCCACTTGCGAAATCGCGGGTGCTGAAGGACGAAGCCCCGATGGGCAAGAACATGCCCACGGCGAAAGCTCTTCTGGTCCAGGACGACCGCGATCTGGTCCGGGAATGCCAGCGACTCTCTGCTCTGGTCGAGCGATTCTCCGCTGGCGGCCCGCGGAAATGCACCAGGAATCCGCACACGTTTTTCGGCCCGCTCACGCCGGAAGAATGGGCCGCGCTGATGTACAAGCACGTGGACCATCACCTGCGCCAATTCGGCGTCTAGCGCCTAAGCGCTCACAACTCTCCCCGGCGGTTGACTCCGAAACTCGCCCCCCCCGTTCGCTCAAGCCCCGGCGGGCTTTGCCATTCCCAAGCGAACGGTATTTCACAACTACATCCGAGCCATTGACCTTCACCCGCTGCTGGGCGAACGCGTCCAGTCTCCCGTCGGATTCTGGAAGTCCAGTCCCACCACGTAACCTAAGCCCTCTCGCGGCGCGCAATAGGCGACTCGCGCCAGCGAATATAGATTTCCGCGGATCGACCGCACCCAGAGCCGATGCCCGATTTCCCAATACTTTTTCGTCTCCACGCGCGCCCCGTGACAACTCACGTTCACCGTCGGCGTCAGCTCGAAGGCGCCTGTGTCTCGATCGGAAAGCTTCACAAACATGCGCATGGAAATCCGGGGTTCGGCCCGTTGCGAAAAAGGCGCCGCAATCATAAATCACCCTTCGGACATGGTTTGGCTGGGGCAACTGCGGGCCGGGGGAGGCAGCGCTTGCAGGATGCGCCGGCCCCGCGGTGGCGTCAATAGTACTGGCAAGCTGCAAAAACAGCCGTCCCTGCGCGCGCCGGTTAACTCCCCGCATACGTAACGCAGACGTGCTAGAATCTGCCGCGGTGTGGCCATGACAGAAACTCCCAAGCCCGGCCCCGCGGCGCCTGCCGGGAAACTCGCGGAGGAAGAAAAGCCCAAGCTGGCTGCCGCCGCGCGCACGGCTCCGGTCACGCCCGAACCCGTGAAACCACCGGCGCCCCCTCCTGTCGCGGCCCCTGCTCCGCCAACGACGGAACCTCCCTCCACCCGCACGCTGTTTTGGCGGCTGATGAATCAAGACCGCCCTGACAAAAAAACCGACACCCGGGAAACCTTCATCAAAGGCCTGCAAAAGCTGCTGGTGGCCGGCACCATGGGCGCGCTCTTTACCGCGCTGGTTCGCTCCATCCCGGTCTCCGTTGGCCAAATCTCCAAAGACTACGACGTGAATTACACCCTCGATCTCGCCGTGCGCTATCTCTACCTTCTCTGGCTCCTGGCGTATTTCGTGATCACCAACACCGGCTTCGACGAGAAAGACTACCAGCGCGTAAAAGGCGATTTCTCTTACGACATCGGGCAATCCATTGGCACGCTCTTCGCCGCCGCCTGGCTGGGCTTCGCCTCCGCGAATTTCCAGCTGCACCAGCTCAGCGCCTACCTGGTGACCAATCTTGTGATCTTCGTCATTTGCTTCTGGGCCCACTGGTGGTTCAAGAGCTTGCCCACCGCAACGCCCGGCGTCGCGCGCATGCGCAAGTTCGGTGGAGTGGTTTCCCTGCTTGCCGCGATTTTTGCCGCAGCGGCGTGGTGCTATTTCGGCGGCGGGATTCCCCCCACCTGGGTGTATGCGGCCTTTGGAGCCTGCTGGCTGCTGCTCACCTTTGCGCTGGCTTCCTACATCCGCATCCGCGTCGATGTCGGCATCCACGGCAAAGCCGCGGAGAGGAAGTAACCCTGGCACACCAAAGCCATCAGCTATTGGCCGTATGCCATGAGCTGTAAGCCGTGAGCCATAGAATCGGACGCCACGCCGCGCCTACTTTCCCTTGCGCGCAGCGCGCTGCTTCGGCGCCTTCCCGATCCGCGGATCCCCCGCAACCGCCAGCCGGCACAGCCCCAGCGCCGTTTCCTCGAATCCCTCGTCCCCATCCGGCAGGTTCAGCCACCCGGTAAAGCCCGTCCGCCCGCGGTCGGCGAATAGCTCGATCGGTCGCAACGCCGGAAATTCCCGCTGCAGCGATGCCGTGTGCTCCGGCTGCGAAGCCACCCACACGCCGTTGTCCCTCCCCGTTTTCGCATCGTCCTTTTGCCGCAGGATAAACACGATGCGCTGGTCCACATAAACCGCGTGGCTCCCGAACATGGCCCGCGTCCGCACCCGCCCTGCCAGCGCTGAATCCTCCAACTCCTCCACCACAAACGCAAACTTCGGCCCTTTCTTTCCTCGCCCCCGCGCCATCATGCCACGCAGTATAGCGAACCCGCGGCTCGAATCGTAAAAATCGCGCGGCGTGAGTAGTGTCCTGTGATCAGAGCTCCTAAGAAGGCCCTACGAAGGAAGGGCAGTGCGCTCAAGAGAGGAATAGATGAGTGTGCGCCACCCGCCGAAACTCTGGATATTTTTTTGAGTTTGCGAAAGTTTTGGATTTCTACAAATTTGACGTGCATCAGGGACCTGCTCTCCTCTGTTTCATCTCGGAACTCGCTCTCTAATTCTTACTATTTCAAAACTGCGGGAATCAAACAAAAAGGTACTTATTTGACTTTGCATGGGTCGACTAGTTTAGGACGGGTGGGGCAGGGAAAATCCACGAAGTTGCTAACCTTTCCCTCGAGTGAAGAGCTTTCGACGCATCCATGAATTTCTGAGTTTCCTGAATTTTTGGAACGGGAGCGGGCCGTGGGGCGGGGGGCAGCAAGAGAGCGACCGCTGGCCCGCTGAGGAAGATTCCGCGCGGATGCGATAGCCCTCCTAATTCAGGCTCAGCCGCATCCTCCGAAAATCGAGCGTAAACCCGCCCTGCAAGCCGTCCATGCCCAGCACGCCGTCCCGGGCGGTTTTGCCGGCTGCGGGTTTGGATAGCATGCTGACGTCTTTCAACTCCACGCTGCGGTCCAGAATCTCCAGGCGAAGCGAAGGAATCGCTTCCGCCATTCTTGTAACCACGCCGCCGGCGCCCCCCGTCGTGTCCTGCTTGCTCTTCAACGCCGCACGTTCCTCCCTCGTCAGCGCGCTGCGGAACGATGGATAGACGAAGCTCGCATTCGCTCCCGTATCCAGGAAAATCTGCAGCCGATGCTCGCCGTGGCGCACGTCCACAATCAGGTCTTCGCCATCGAAAAACAGATTGGGCGGCCCCGCTGCTGGCCGCGCCTGCGGCTCGATGCGAACTTCGCCCTTCGCGGAGATTCCCACGCATCCCAGTGCCTGAAGCACGGGCAATCCCAGAATGCCCCGGATCTGATATTTCAGCGGCGCCACGTAGAGAGACTCGTCGGAAAGCACCAGAAACACCACGTTCTTCAGATGCGCGCCGCCCAGCCGCAAATCGGGCGCAACCGCCAGGCGCAGCGGATTCCTCTTCCCCGTGGATCCGTTCACAAAAGTTTGCGTTTCACGCGTGGCAAGCCCCAGCCTTGCCGCTTCGGATTCGGTCAGCGTGGAGAGGTTGGCGCCGGTATCGAATATCCATTCGCCCGCGCGCCCGTTCGCTTCCACCGGCACATCCCACGAGCCAAGGGCGTTGCGGCTGGCCTGCAGGGGAGTGCTCTCCCCAAACTCGATGCTCTGCGGAGGAACATCGCTCAGCGCCTGATAGAGCTCCTGCGAATTTTCCGTGTCCGCGCGGTCCGCATCGTCGGCGGGCGTCGCGCGCAGCGCTTCCCCAAGGGCGCGCGCGGAATCGCCGTAGCGGCCGGCGCGCAGGAACGCGGCTGCCAGTTCTTCCTCGGCGGTCCGCTGCAATGGCGGCTGCGGGCGGCTTGCCAGGAATTTCTGAAGGTCCCCGATGGCCGCTGACTCTCGTCCAAACCGGTTTTCCACCACCGCGCGGTAGAAAAGAGTCTCGCCGTCCTTCCAGCCGGGTTGCTCGAGGGCCTCGCGAAGCTGGAAAAACAGGCCCTTTTCCCGGAGTTCTTGGAGTTGCGTGATCTCGCCGGGGGGCAAAAGCAGGCAGCAGAGAAATGCAAGAAACGGCCGCATCCCATATATGGTATCACGCAGCGGCAAAGCAAACTTAGAGTGACGAAACCCGGTGTGGGCGCCGATCGCTCAGTGGCCACGATCGCAACAGCATCCGCGAGGTCTGGAAGGATTCTGTGGGCAAACCCTTCTGTTTGAGGGAAGGGTCACTCGTCTCGCGGGAGCAGTCGTGTTCATGATGGCAATCCCAGAGAACTTTGAAGCATTTTTCTGGAGGTCAACCGGGACGAGCCTTCTATCAGGGCGGGACAATGTGCACTTTTTTGTTGGATTCAACACACAGGGCCCAGTGGCGCGGAATATAAGGCAGGTGCGTTAGGCCCTACCTTCCTGATAACAGAAGGTTAGCGGCGGCGTGGGATGACTTTGGCGCGGAGCCAGGAAGCGAACACGGCTTCGGCGATTCTTCCGGAGGCAAGGCCGAGGATGGCTTGCGTGGCGTCTTCTTCGGTGGCGAAGAAGGGATAGCCGTTCATTTCAAGGAACAACACGCCGGCGAGGAAACCGACGCGCTGGTTGCCGTCCACAAATAGATGATTGCGGATGATGCCGGCGGTTTAGGCAACGGCCAAATCCACGATGCCGGGCCCCTGGCCACAGGCAAGGAGCTGGCGGGGGCGCGCTGGCATGGGGGCCAGTGCTGCATTTCGGATGAAAGGACGGCTGGCGGGCACTCGAAAAACTTCCGCGTCAGCCTTCGCTTTTAGCGCTCTTCACCATCCCGCGATTTTTGCGGGATGAATGCGTGGGCACTCTTCGTCTTTGCCGTTCAAGCGTGAGTTCCGGGCACTCTTCCCCCGCACCGCTTCGCATTCGAACGCCACTGGTACTAACACCATTTTTTGCGCAACCAGTTACTTGTCCATATCCATTACCTTCGTTATACTTTCTCCGTGTCCAACAAACGGCCCCTCGCTCCCTCCTTTCCCCTTTGCCGCTACTCGTTCGCCGACGGTCGCCGCTGCGCCCAACCCGCCTCTCCCGATTCCAGCGGCCTCTGCTATTCGCACGCTCACACGCCGCCCCGCCGCCTCCGCCGTTCCGATCTCCTCCGTGAACTCGCCCCCGCCGGCGGCTCCTCCGCCTCTCCCGCGCAAGTCCAGCGCTTCCTGGCCATGCTCCCCCGCGCCTTAGCTGAGGGCCTGATCGGCATCGAAGACCTTCGCGCCTACCGCTACCTTTGCCAGGTCATGCTCGAAGCCGCGCATAAAATCGAACTCAACAAGCGCCGTGATCCCGCGCCCTCCGCCGCATCCGTCCGCGAACCAAACGTCGTCCCCATCGACGAGCCCCGCTATGCCGACCTCTCCGCGCATCCCCCTCGCCCCTAAGGCCTTACATCCTCCCGCCAGTCCCAATCCGCTAACCTGTTTATTTCCCACACTTGCAAGCCTGCAAGCTATCTCCTCCATTTTCAATCTCTTGCGCGACGGGGGTGGGGTAGGGTCCCCCCCAACCACAAGTCCGCCAGCGCGGCCCGGCTCGGGGCGGCATGACCGAAAGGAATGCGGGCATGCCGTGGCCGGCTAATTCCAGAAGCGGGAAACGAGAAGATTGGCCAGCAGGGCGCCGGCGTACGCCAGAACGGCCATATAGGCAAACTGAAACGCCGGCCATTTCCAGCTGTTGGTCTCGCGCTTCACCATAGCGAGCGTCGAGCTGCACTGCAGGGCGAAGGCGAAAAAGACCAGCAAGGCCACGGCCCCGCCCGGAGTCAGATCGTTGTGCAAGGCGGCCTGCAGAGTGAGGTCGCGCGACGCCGGATCGGCGCCATAGAGAGTGCCCAACGTGCCCACGATCACTTCACGTGCGAAGACTGATGTGACCAGCCCGATGCCCACCCGCCAATTGAAGCCCAAGGGCTGAATGAGAGGCTCGACCAGGTGCCCAATGCGGCCGATGAAGCTCTGCTGCGGGCCCGGAGGCGGGCCGCCCGCCAGCGGAAGATTGGCGAGCAGTGCGAGGATAGTGGCGATGATCAGAATCACGCTGCCCGCGTTTTTCGTGAACACCCAGGCGCGCTCCGCGGACCGGATCATCATCGAGCGTAGCGTGGGCCGGCGATATTCGGGAAGCTCCAGGATGAACGGCATGGGAGAGGATTTCAGGACCGAGGATTTTAGAATCGCGGACGTAAAAAGTGCGGCAAGAAAGCCGAGTGCATACAGACCGAGCATGGCCGCGCCGCGCGTGCCGAGCAGTGGCCCGAGGAGCGCGCGCTCCGGAACGAAGGCGGCGATCATCAGCGTGTAAATGGGCAGGCGTGCCGAGCAGGTCATGAACGGAGCGATCAGAATGGTGGCCAGGCGGTCGCGGCGATTTTCGATGGTGCGCGCGGCCATGATCGCGGGCACGGCGCAGCCATACGCGGAAAGCAGCGGTACGAAGGATTTGCCGTTCAGGCCGACGCGCTGCATGGTGCGGTCCGCCATCACCGCGGCGCGCGCGAGATACCCGGAATCCTCCAGAACCGTGATGAAGAGAAACAATACAAGGATCTGCGGCAGAAAAACGAGGATGGAAGAGAAACCCCGCCAAACACCGTCGAAAAGCACGGACTTCAGGAAACCCGCGCCCAGCCAGGCGAACAGCGCGCGGCCAAGAGTATCGAGAATGTTTTGCAGGCCGTTGCTCAGAGGCTGGCCAAGCGCAAACACGACCTGAAACAAGGCTACCAGCACCAGAAGAAAAATGAGCGGGCCCCAAAGCCGGTGCAGCAGCACGCCGTCAAGACGCCGCGTCCAGATTGCCGGCTGGGGCGCACGGTAGTCCGCAGAGTCCGCGAGATTCTGCGCCCACCGTTGGCAAGCCGCGGGAGACTGCAGGACGGGCAAGGAGCGGTTTCCGTCCGGGGAATTGCGCGCCCCGAGAAACCTGTGAATGGCGTCGATGCCGGCTCCGGTCGCGCCGGAGACCAAAGCCACGGGAATGCCGAGTTGGCCGGCGAGTTTCACGAGGTTGACGCAGCCGCCGCGCTTCTGGAGGAGGTCCGCCATGTTGAGGATCAGCAGCGCCGGCAAGCCGGTGCGAAGGACGTCTGGGACGATAGAAAGTTGGCGGTCGAGGTTCGTGGCGTCCACGACGATCAGGACGGCGTCGGGGCGAGAGACTCCCGGCATTTCTCCGTGCAAAACCTGGGCGGCGACGCGCTCGTCTTCGGAATAGGCCGCGAGGTCGTAAACTCCCGGCAGATCAACCAGGGTGATTTCTGGGCCGGAATTCGCGGGAATCACCCCGGTGCGGTGCTCGACGGTGACGCCTGGATAGTTCGCGACTTTCTGGCGAAGCGCGGTGAGCCGATTGAAGAGGGTTGATTTTCCGGAATTCGGCGGGCCAATCAGAGCGACCGTGCGGAGCGCCCGGCCGGGAGCGTGCATGGGGATGGAGTGGCTGGGAAGCGGGCTGCACGCGGAGCATTCGCGGCGGGAGGCCATCACCATGGATTCCTTGTCACCAGGATGGACGCCGCGGTTTCGGGGCGCAGTGCGACTTCGGCCTGGCCGACGCGATAGACGCTGAGATTGCCGAGGGGAACGCGTCGAATGACGGAGACCGCGGCTCGGTCGACGAATCCGAAGCGCGTGACGTAATTGCGCAACTTTTCGGGGAGGATCAACTCCTGAATGACGCCGGAGTCGCCGACGCCAAGGTCGGAAAGGCGGCACGGCATATTGGGGTGATGGAAAGCAGGTTCAGCGGCGATGGAGAGGAAATTGGGGAGTGCGAGGCTCATGACGGGACCTAGGTGAAGCTCCCTCCTTCTTGCAAGAGTTTTGCATGAAGGGACATGGCGCGCTGTGACCGATAACCATTGCCGATGGTCGAAAGAACGTGAGCGATACGTGAGGCGCATTTTGTTCTGACGAGGTGGTGTGTAGCATTGTGGCCTGCTGGTGGGGAGGCAGGCCCGATGACGCAGCAAGAACGAAGCAGAAAAGCGCGCCAGAAGTGGCGAGGGCTGATTGCCGAGCAAGCCCGCAGCGGGCAGGATGTGGCGGCGTTTTGCCGGGAGCAGCGGTTGTGTATTCCGCATTTTTACTGGTGGAAGAAGCGGCTGCGGGCGGAGGCGTGGCCAGCGAGCACGGGTAATGGCGGAGAAGCGGCGAAGGGTGGTGGCGCAGGCAGGTTCGTCGAGGTGAAGCTGGCCACGAAGGGGTCCGGGTTGCTGGGCCGTGCGCCAGAGCCGCGCGGGTCCGAAGAGGCGCGGGTGGAGATTCGGCTGCGCAACGGGCGCAGCGTGG